>BNJT01002002.1_pt1 | contig 862247 bp, 1255 predicted proteins | sample 8540491 | NCBI WGS metagenome assembly BNJT01 (sample SAMD00202455, study PRJDB9452) | human saliva metagenome | host: Homo sapiens | reverse complement strand
TTTTATTGAATAACCCCCCCGCTTCATGTTATACTAAAATCACCAATATTTCTTACAAAAAGGAGCAAAAGCATGGAAGGTATGTACAGTGTACCATTGTCAGAACTCATCGAGAAAATGAGTCTTGATAATCTGACACCGGGAATAGATACAGAGAACATTTTGATTAAACATATAGACGTAAACCGTCCTGCACTTCAGCTCGCAGGTTTCTTTGATTACTTTGATTCAGAGCGTATTCAGGTAATAGGAAATGTAGAGCATGCCTATCTTAAGAGGATGGATGAGGATGACGGAGTTAAGGTTCTTGCCAAGCTTATGGACTACAAGATTCCCTGCCTCATCTTCTGTAGGGGAATAGAAGTCCCTGAGAAGCTTCTTGAGGTGGCAGTAGAAAAGGGAGTTCCTGTACTTTGGACAGACAAGGCAACCTCTGCTTTCATGGCTGAGGCCATCCGTTATATGCGCCATCAGCTGGCTCCAAGGATATCCATACATGGTGTATTTGTAGATATCTATGGCGAGGGAGTTCTCATTATGGGAGAGAGCGGCATAGGTAAGAGTGAGGCTGCTCTGGAGCTTATCAAGCGTGGACACCGTCTTGTATCCGATGATGTGGTAGAGATTAAAAAGATAAGTGAGGATACCCTTGTAGGTACAGCACCTGAGATAACCAAGCATCTTATAGAGCTTAGAGGTATAGGAATCATTGATGTTAGAACCCTTTTCGGTTTTGCAAGTGTCAAGAACTTCCAGAATATCGACCTTATAGTAAAGCTTATGGAGTGGAACAAGGACTATGAGTTTGACAGACTTGGACTTGAGGAGCAGTATACAGAGATTCTCGGAGTCAATCTTATAAGCCACAGCATACCTATACGTCCGGGTAGAAACCTTGCCATCATCTGTGAGGCAGCGGCAGTTAACAACCGTCAGAAGAAGATGGGTTACAATGCGGCTAAGGAGTTCTATGACAGGGTAACATCTAATATAATGAAAAACAGAGATATCTAAAGAGCAAAAAGTGTAATTGATGTGTATGTTGGAGTAGATAATAGCTGATAGGATTAGTCTATGGATAGTATATAAACATACGGTTTGTTATGGATGAAATCAGATAGATGTTTGAAGGAGAAAACTATGGGTAAATATTGTTTTGGTGTAGACATTGGCGGTACCTCAGTAAAACTCGGTATGTTCACTCTTAAGGGAGAGCTTATCAACAAGTGGGAAATCCCAACCCTGCCTGAGAGCGTGCTTTCAGATGTGGCAAGGTCGATAGAAGACCGCTTTAGTGATGATTATCCAAAAGAGGACTGTGAGGGTATAGGTATAGATGTGCCCGGACCTGTAACAGAGGATGGCTTCGTTTCACAGTGTGTGAATATGCATTGGGGCAGAACTGATGTAAAGGGAGAGATTGAAAGCTTACAGGGCTTAGGGCTATGGTAGCAAATGATGCCAATGCTGCTGCTCTTGGAGAGAAGTGGCAGGGAGGTGGTAAAGGACACGAAAGCCTTACCATGGTCACCCTTGGAACAGGAGTAGGCGGCGGAGTTATCATATGTGGCAAGATAATTGCAGGCTCCAATGGGGCGGCAGGAGAGATAGGCCATATCTGTGTGAATCCAAATGAGGAAGTATCCTGTAACTGCGGTAAGAAGGGCTGTCTTGAGCAGTATGCATCAGCAACAGGAATAGTCCGCCTTGCCAAGATGGAGATGATAGAGGGAAAGAGCTCTACCATCTTAGCCGATATAGACGGCTTCTCAGCTAAGGACGTTCTAGATGCTGCTAAAAAGGGAGATGCCATAGGTGTTGACGTACTTGACAAGCTTGGCTGGTATCTTGCATTTGCCTGTGCAGGTATAGCGCAGATAGTTGACCCTGAGGTATTTGTAATAGGCGGTGGAGTATCCAAGGCAGGTGACATCATTATCAAGGCCATCACAAAGTACTATAATGAATTTGCTATGGATGCGGTTAAAAATAAAGAATTCAGACTTGCAACTCTTGGAAATGACGCAGGCATCTACGGCTGTGCGGCTATGATAGCGGGAAAGAAGATTGGGTATGAAAAGTAGATTTGTAGAAAGGCTTCAAAACATTTTATGTGGCGAAGCCATATTTTTAAATGAAGACATGAAAGCTCACACCAGCTTCAAAATCGGAGGGCCTGCAGAAGTTTTTCTTGAAATCTCCAACATTAGCGGCCTCCTAAAGGTGACCAACCTCTGCAAGGAAGAGGGGGTAGAGTTTTTCGTTATTGGCAAGGGAAGCAACCTCCTGGTAAGTGATGAAGGGGTGGAGGGAGTTATCATCCACCTTACAGGGAAGCTTGCAATGGCAAGGATAGAGGGAGACGTCATAAGGGCAGGAGCGGGACTTAGCCTGTCTGAACTGGCAGCCTTTACGGTTGAAGAAGAATACACAGGGCTTGAGTTTGCATCAGGTATACCCGGCTCAGTTGGGGGAGCTGTATATATGAATGCAGGAGCCTACGGCGGAGAGATGAAAGATGTGGTGGCAGGAGTCTACATAATCACAGATGGAGAGCTTAAGCATTATACTGCGGATAAAATGGAGTTTTCATACCGCCACAGCAAGGTATCAGAGCTTAATAATACAGTCGTAGTGGCTGTGGATTTTAAGCTAACCAAGGGGAAAAAAGAAGAGATTCAGGCTAAGATAGACGACTTAAACTCCAGAAGAAGTGAGAAGCAGCCTCTGGAATATCCTAGTGCAGGCTCTACCTTTAAGCGGCCTGAGACAGGCTATGCTTCACAGCTTATAGAGGAAGCAGGGCTTAAGGGAACCAGAGTAGGAGGGGCTGAGGTCTCAAAGAAACATAGCGGGTTTATTATCAATGTTGATAATGCCACGGCTAAGGATGTAAAAGAACTAATAGCTTATGTACAGAAGGTAGTAGAAGAAAAAAGTGGTGTGAAGCTCTATCCGGAGGTAAAAATGCTATGATATCGTCAAAACTTGTAATCATCACCGGTATGTCGGGGGCAGGGAAAACTACAGCAATCAAGAGTCTGGAAGATGCAGGATATCTTTGTGTGGACAATCTTCCTGTAGACTTTTTGGTTGACTTTGCAAAGCTTACAAAGGCTAAGGGAGAACACATAGGGACCGCAGTAGGGATAGACATAAGAAGTGGTTCAGGTCTTGATAAGCTTGCAGATATCCTGCCTGAGGTAAAGAATGAGGGGGCTGAAATCCTCTTTATGGAAGCCTCAGATGAGAGCCTTATCAGGCGGTACAAGGAAACAAGGCGTACCCACCCTCTTTCGGGCACAGGAAGGCTTGAGGTGGGCATACAAAGAGAGAGGGAAAGGCTTGGTTTCTTAAAGAAGAATGCTGATTATATCATAGATACCAGCAGGCTTCTTACAAGGGAGTTAAGAGCCGAGCTCTATAAAATATTTATAAATGAGGAAAAGTATAATGGTTTTGTGACTACTATACTTTCTTTTGGTTATAAATACGGGATACCATCAGATGCTGATTTGGTATTTGATGTGAGATTCCTGCCCAATCCTTTTTTTACATACCTGAACTTAAGGAAAAGACAGGTAATGATAAAGAGGTATATGAATATGTCATGTCAAGTGAGGCTGCAAGGCAGTTCCTCTCCAAGCTTACTGATATGGTGGATTTTCTGCTTCCAAACTACATAGCGGAGGGGAAGAACCAGCTTGTCATCGCCATTGGCTGTACGGGAGGCAAGCACAGGTCTGTAACCCTTGCCAATGCTTTACTTGAGTGGTTTGGAGGAACGAATTATAAGGCCAGGATAGAACATAGGGAGATTTGATATGTCCTTTTCATCAGATGTAAAAGAAGAACTTACGGAGTATATGCCAAAGGCAAGGCACTGCCAGATAGCTGAGATTGCAGCTGTTATTGTGCTTTGTGGAAGGATAAGAATAACGGAAACAGGTGGTTACAGACTGCTTGTTCACACTGAAAATATATATACAGTCAGGAAATTTTACGAGCTTTTAAGAGAGGCCTTTGATATAAGGGGAGAGGTATCAATCAGAAAGAATATCTCTAAGAATTCAATGATGTACACCATCTTGGTAAAGGATGAGGCTGCGAAAGAAGTACTTGAGGCTATAAAGCTCCTAGGTAAAGAAGGAAGCTTTAGAGATGATTATTCTCTTGTGTCAAATGTGATTGTGCAGAGTATCTGCTGTAAAAAGGCCTTTCTAAGAGGGGCTTTTTTGGCATCGGGTTCAGCCAGTGATCCGGAAAAAAGCTATCATTTTGAAATAGTTGTAGACAGCGAAAGTAAGGCTTTGGAGCTAACAGGGATATTTTCAGAGGTAGGTATAAAGGCGAAGCTTATTAAGAGAAAGAACCATTATCCCGTATATATCAAGGAAAGCGATGAAATCTCAGAGTTTCTTGGGATTACCGAGGCGCACAAGGCTTTGATGAATTTTGAAAACATAAGAATATACAAGGATGTCAAAAACAAGGTAAACCGCAAGGTAAACTGCGAGACTGCCAACATAAGGAAAACAGCTTCAGCAGCGGGAAAGCAGCTTGACGACATCTATTATCTTAAAAATATAAATAAGCTTGAAGACCTGCCTGACGGACTTAGGGAGCTAGCGAAGCTAAGGATGGAATATCCGGATGCCACCCTTAAAGAACTGGGAGAGCTTCTTGATACACCTCTTGGCAAGTCGGGGGTGAATCACAGGCTTAACAAAATCAGCCGTATAGCTGAAGAGAACAGGGTATAGTTATAGTAACAATAGAAAGAAGGGTAAAATGAGCTTCACTCATTTACATTTACATACAGGATATAGTCTTCTTGACGGCTCAAGCAAGATACCTGAGCTAGTTAGAAGAGTCAAGGAACTTGGCATGGATGCCTGTGCCATCACAGACCACGGCGTTATGTACGGAGTTATAGAATTTTACAAGGCCTGCAAGGCCGAGGGTATCAAGCCCATTATCGGCTGTGAGGTATATGTGGCTCCGGGCTCCAGATTTGAAAAGGGAAAGGAAAAGTCAGCAGAGCGGTACAACCATTTGATACTGCTTGCTGAAAATGACACAGGACATAAGAACCTCATGAAGCTTGTATCAAGGGGCTTTACAGAGGGATTTTATTATAAGCCGAGGGTGGATTACGAGCTTTTAAGCGAGTATCACGAGGGCATAATTGCTTCATCCGCCTGTCTTGCCGGCATAGTGCCTACCAAGCTAAGAAATGGGGACTATGAGGGGGCAAAGGAAGAAGCAATGAGGCTTCAGCAAATATTTGGAGAAAACAACTTCTTCCTGGAGCTTCAAGACCATGGACTTTCAGAGCAGAAATTTGTCAATAAGGGACTGATGAGAATATCGTCTGAGACAGGTATTCCTCTTGTAGCCACCAATGACTGCCATTATCTCTATAAAGAGGATGCCGAGGCTCATGACGTACTTATATGTATCCAGACTCAGAAAAATGTATATGATGAAGACAGGATGAAGTATGAGGGCGGACAGTTCTATGTGAAGTCGCCTGAGGAAATGGAAGAGGTATTTCACTACATTCCCGAAGCCATTTACAATACTGAAGAGATAGCAAGACGATGCAATGTAGAGATAGAGTTTGGCAAATACCACCTGCCACTCTACCCTGTGCCTGAGGGCTATACCTCACTTTCATATCTTAATAAACTCTGTGAAGACGGATTTAAGAAGAGGTATGAGGGGGTGGATGCAGATACTGAGGCCTCTCTTCGTGAAAGGCTTAAATACGAGACTGATACTATAAGTAATATGGGCTTTGTGGATTACTTCCTCATAGTGTGGGATTATATCAACTTTGCAAAGGAGAACCACATAGCGGTAGGTCCCGGAAGAGGCTCGGCGGCTGGAAGCATAGTAGCTTACTGCCTTGGCATTACGGGAGTAGACCCTATTAGATACAATCTCCTCTTTGAACGTTTCTTAAACCCGGAGAGAGTAACCATGCCCGATATAGACGTTGACTTCTGCGTACTTAGAAGACAGGAGGTAATAGACTATGTTACCGAAAAGTACGGCAGAGAAAAGGTAGTACAGATAGTAACCTTTGGTACCATGGCTGCAAAAATGGTTATAAGGGATGTGGGAAGGGCTCTTGACCTGCCTTATAGCTTCTGTGATAAGGTAGCCAAGATGATACCCAATGAACTTAAAATGAATATTGAGAAGGCTTTGTTAATTAATCCTGACCTAAAGAGGCTATATGATGAGGATGAGGAGGCAAAGAAGCTTATAGACCTATCAAGGAGGCTTGAAGGGCTTCCAAGGCATACCTCCATCCACGCGGCAGGAGTAGTTATAAGCAAGCGTGAAGTAGACTGCTATGTGCCTGTTTCCACAAGCAGTGACGGTGCTGTTACCACACAGTATACCATGGAAACCATTGAGCAGCTTGGACTCCTTAAGATGGATTTCCTAGGCCTTAGAAACCTTACAGTTATAGAAAAGGCGGTAGAGCTTGTTAACAGAAACAGAAAGAAAGAAGGAAGGGACGAGCTTGACATAGAAAAGATAGACATGGAGGATGAAAATATCTATCTTATGATTAGCGAGGGCAGGACAGAGGGAGTATTCCAGCTTGAAAGTCCCGGTATGACAAGCTTTATGAAGAAGCTTAGGCCTGACAACATAGAAGATATAATTGCGGGAATTTCCCTCTACAGACCAGGACCTATGGAATTTATTGATGATTATATAAACGGCAAGCGAAATGCTGCCACCATAGAGTATGACTGTGAAGAGCTGGTCCCAATCCTTAAGTCCACCTATGGCTGTATAGTGTATCAGGAGCAGGTTATGCAGATAGTGCGTGACCTTGCGGGCTACAGCTATGGGCAAAGTGATTTGCTCCGCCGTGCTATGTCAAAGAAAAAGGACAGCGTGATGAAAGAGGAGAGAAAAAACTTTGTCTATGGTGATGAGTCTAAGGGAATACCGGGCTGTGTGGCAAATGGCGTTTCAGAGCAGGTTGCCAATAAGATATACGATAAGATGATTGACTTTGCAAAGTATGCCTTTAACCGTTCGCATGCCGCTGCCTATGCCTTTATAACCTATCAGACTGCTTATCTCAAATACTATTACCCTAAGGAATATATGGCGGCTCTTTTAACCAGCGTCATGTCAAATACAGGTAAGGTATCAGAGTACATCCTGTCAGGCAAGGAAATGGGAATAGCCATCCTTCCTCCAGATGTCAATGAGGGAGAGGGTAACTTTACTACGGCGAGTGGTGGTATCCGCTATGGCATGTCTGCCATAAAGGGGCTTGGAGAAAATGTGACAGATGCAATAGTAAGGGACAGAGAGGTAAGAGGGCCATATAAGAGCCTTACTGATCTGATAGAGAGGCTCGCCGGCTCGATAAACAAGAAAGGCCTTGAGGCGCTTATCAAGTCTGGTGCGCTTGATGGACTTTCCGGCAGCAGAAGGGAGAAATGGCTGTATACGAGCAGGTACTAGACTCCATCTCGCACGAGAAGCACAGCAAGATGGCAGGACAGCTAAGTCTTTTTGACATAGCACCAAAGGATGAATTATCTACTTTGGAAGTGAAGATGCCTGTACTTGGCGAGTTTGATGTGGAGACAAAGCTTGCATTTGAAAAAGAAATGCTGGGAGTATATCTTAGTGGGCACCCTCTTGAAAGTTATCAGGATATGTTAAAGTCTGTATGCAATGCCAGCTCCTTGGACTTTGCTTATGATGAAGAGGAAGGGATGGTAAATGTAGCTCCGGGTAAAGACTACATACTTGGAGGAATTGCAAGTGTGGTAAATATCAAGCTTACAAGGAATAATCAGCGTATGGCTTTCATTACCCTTGAGGACTTGGTGGGAAGTGTTGAAGTTATAGTATTTCCAAGAGATTTTGAAAAATACAGGGAACTTATAGAAGAGGGAAGAAAGTACATAATTTCAGGTAAGGCTTCGCTTGAAGAAAATGATGCTGCGAAGTTAATTGCAGGAAAGATTATTCCTTTTGAAGAATTACCTAGAGAAGTATGGCTGCAGTTTGAGAATAAGGCCGAACTTGAAAGGGTAGAAGATGAGTTAAACAAAATATTTGAAGGCAATAAAGGAAATGCAAGGGTTATGCTATACTGTAGGGAAGAAAGACAGGTAAAGCAGGTAAATGCGATTAGGGGCATATCTTATGCAGAAGCTGTTATAGATGAGCTAAAACACAAGCTTGGAAGTGATAATGTAAAAATAGTCGTAAAAATACAGTAGACCTATAGCTAAACTTTGGTTAATCTTTTTGTTGATTGTAAAACCATTTTGTATTAAAATATAGCCCATAGGGCTTTGGTTGTAATTTTTTGCGAAACTGCAGATTTTAATAAATTCATGGAGGTAGACTAAAATGGCAAAGGAAGTAAATACAATAGGAGTACTTACAAGCGGAGGAGATGCACCGGGTATGAATGCCTGCATTAGAGCGGTTGTTCGTGCTGCCCTTGCAGCAGGTAAGCAGGTTAAGGGTATAAGAAGAGGATACGCAGGACTAATTGACGAGGACATCGTTGAAATGGATTCAAAGAGCGTGTCTGATATCATCCAGCGTGGTGGTACAGTGCTTTATACTGCAAGATGTCCTGAGTTTAAGAAGTCTGAGATACAGGATAAGGGAGCTGAAATCTGCAAAAAGCACGGGATTGACGGTATCGTGGTTATAGGTGGTGATGGCTCATTCCAGGGTGCTGGAAGACTTGCTGAAAGAGGAATCAACACCATAGCACTTCCGGGAACAATTGATAATGATATAGCCTGCACGGAGTACACTATAGGCTTAATACAGCTGTAAATACAGCTATGGAGTGTATCGACAAGGTTAGGGATACCTCTACTTCTCACGAGCGTTGTAACATCATCGAGGTAATGGGAAGAGGAGCAGGCTACATAGCTCTTTGGTGCGGTATAGCCAACGGTTCAGAGGAAATTCTTACATCAGATACCTATGACGGCAACCTTGAGGAGATTATACATAGAATCAAGTATTTAAGAGCAAAGGGTAAGAAGCATTACATCATAATCAATGCTGAAAGCGTAGGTAATTCAAATGAAATGGCTAAGCTGATTGAGATGGCTACAGGTATGGAGACCAGAGCAACAGTACTTGGACATATTCAAAGAGGTGGAAGCCCAACAGCTACAGATAGAGTATATGCTTCTATGTTTGGAGCTAAGGCTGTAGATCTTCTTCTTGAGGGCAAGACAAACAGGGTTATCGGTATGAAGGGCGGTCATTTTGTAGACTATGATATCGCAGAGGCACTTCAGATGACTAAGGAAGCAGACCCTTGGATGATTGAGCTCGGAAGGAGGTTAGTAAGATAATGTCTTTATTTGAAGGAGTTGCAACAGCACTTATAACTCCGTTTAGTCCGGATGGAAGTGTAAATTATGCTAAGCTTGAAGAGCTTATCAACAAGCAGATTGAGGACGGGGTTGACGGACTTGTTATCTGTGGTACAACAGGAGAGTCAGCTACCCTTACCGAAAAGGAGCATATGGACGTCATCCGTGAGTCTGTGAAGTTTGTAAACGGAAGGGTTCCTGTGATTGTCGGAACCGGTTCCAACTGTACCCAGACAGCTATTGAGATGTCTAAGGAGGCTGAAGAATACGGTGCTGACGGACTTCTCCTTGTATCGCCTTATTATAACAAGGCTACGGCAGAGGGGCTTTACGAGCATTTTGCAGACACGGCTAACGCTGTTAAAATCCCTGTAATCCTCTACAATATAGCAGGAAGAACAGGTATCAACATCGAGCCTGAGACCATATACAAGCTTGCAAGAGACGTCAAGAACATAGTAGCAGTCAAGGAAGCATCAGGCAATATTTCTCAGATAGCGAAGATTGCCGCGCTTACAAAGACTTGGACTTTGACATATATTCTGGAAATGATGACCAGGTCATCGCCCTCTGTGCTATGGGTGGAAAGGGGGTTATCTCAGTAGCTTCCCACGTCATCCCAAAGCAGATGCACGATATGGTTATGAGCTTTAGAGCAGGTGATACAAAGAAAGCACTCGATATACAGAACAGGTATCTATCACTTATAAATACCCTCTTCATCGATGTGAATCCAATCCCTGTAAAGGAAGCCATGAATCTCTTGGGACACGAGGTGGGAGGCTTTAGAAAACCGCTTACCCCTATGTCTGAAGCCCATAGAGAGATACTAAGAAGCGAAATGATAAATGCAGGATTATTATAATCCGATATCGGAGTTAATAATACAATGATACAAGTGTCAAGTAATTTTGCCACCCACATCATAATAAAATTTAGGAGGTATTTTCATGAAAAAATTAGTTGGAATCGCTGCAGCTATAGGCGGCCTTGCCGTTATAGCAGGTATTTGTTACTTTGTCTACAAGCATTTCTTCTGCTGTTGCTGTGAATGTGACGGAGAAGACTGTGAATGTGACGGAGATTCTTGTGAAACAAAAGCTGCCCCTCACTCAAGAGGCTATTTTAACCTCAGAAGAGTACAGGAAGCAGCTAAAGAAGGTGAAGTTTCTGAAACAGAAACAGATATCTAAATCAGATTAAAATGTTCCATTGCCTTGTATATACCATCTTCAAGTAAAGGAGGTGCTACATACGAGGCAATTTTTTTTATGTTTCATCTCCGTTGCCCATACAGATGGAGTTAGGAAGCCAGGTAAGCATCTCTCTATCGTTCTCACTGTCACCAAAGCCGTAGGCTGAGGAGAGAGGGAGATTAAGATGGCCTAACACTGCCTTGATTGCAGTTGCCTTATTAAAGCCATTTGGAAGGAACTCCACAAAGCCGTATCCTGCCCAGCTTACCTTATCATCCTTACTGTTAGTATCTAGAGGCGTATTTGAAGCTGTAAACTTCGCTTCATTAGGCCTTCTATGTATTATGATAGTCATAAAGTCTTTGATGTCATCAGCCATCTTCATGGCATAATCCCATTGCAAAGGACTAATCATCCCAGAAAATTTGCCCACACTAAGTTCTTCCAGGTTGTCTCTTCTTATCTCCTTTAGAGGGGCAGAGAGGTCCTTTAGAAGAAGCTTAAGCCTGGTAGGGTCGCTATAGCGCTCAAAAGGAAGGACGTGGATGTATTCGTCACCCTCAAAGAAAAGGCCGAGGTCTGAGCCCTCAAACCAGTCTAAGAGTCTGGAAAGCTCACCGGCAGATAGTTTGTGGTCAACAAGGATTTCATCCCTAAAAGAGATATAGGTTCCACCGCCACATATAATGCCGTCAAAGCCAACCTCAAGGAGCTTCTCTGGCAGCATTGACTTACTGCGTCCACTGCAAATAAAGCAGAGGTTTCCCTTTGCCCTTGTCCTTCTAATCGCTTCTGCCGCCGATTCCGGCAGATATTCATTTCTCCCAAGGAGAGTTCCATCAATATCAAAAAATAAAATTTTATTATCCATAATAGATAATTATAGTTATTTTGGAAAGAATTGGCAAGAGGGAAATGTGCTAACTTTCAAGGAAGAAGGAAGAACACCATTAACTGAGATTTACCCAAAATTTTTTTAAAAACCATCCTTTTCATACATCCGCCAAGGCTACTAAGTAGAAGCTCTGCAGGAGGTGTACAGAAGTGACTACAGCCTGGATTCACTAAGGAACCATTATAGCATTTGGGATGTCATGTCGCAATGTAACTGTAAACCGTATAGATGAGAAGTGGACTGCCAGCACTTGGTGGCGGAGAATCCTCCGGACAGATAAGAATGTCCACACATCTATACTCAAAAAGAAAAGTTTGTAACCTGATTTTTCTTGGCTACAAACTTATTATACGAGGAGGTGTAGCATCTGCTTTTCCTCTGGAAAATTTCCGCAAGAAAGATGATTCTGTCATGCCCTCTTATCAGATAATTTACGATTGCCTGACAGTACCAGACAGTAAAGCAAATCTCTTTTACATATGGCTGAAGTACAAAAAGAAATGTCCTTCCAGACACCAGTACACACAGTATTGTTTGTAGTTTAGGCATTCAATTGAAAAACAAACAGTAAAAAGCTCTAAAAACATTTAAAAATTACTATAAATAGGGTTTAGGATTTTTAACCTACAAGTAATCTTGTCTATCAGCTTTTTAATTCTGACTTACGCGTCTCGATAAAAATTACAAAGGCTACTTTTGAAACTTTTATCATTATATTATTTCATAATTAAAAAATATTCTGAACTATGATTAAAAAAATATTATAATATACAAATAATAGAGGGTAATACTTGAATAAAAATAAAGTTCAAGTATTACCCTAATTGATATCTTAGCTATTTTAAATAATCATTACATAAACTTTTAAATGGCACAAATACCGTCCTACTTTCTACAACCAGCACAAATAGAACCTACACAAGCTGAACCGCCACAAATAGAACCAGCACAAGCTGAACCGCCACAAATAGAACCAGCACAAGCTGAACCACCACAGGTTGAACCAGCACAGCCTGAGCCACCGCAACTGGAACTTACACAAGCTGAACCCACACAAATAGAACCAGCACAAGCTGAACCCACACAAATAGAACCAGCACAAGCTGAACCTACACAAACTGAACCTAAATTCGCACTTGCTGGTGTGCAAGGTATTATATCCGAATCTTCATCTATCCCAGTTGCAATATAATCAAAGTGTTCTTCTGATTGTTGAAGCCTTACTGAAGTCAATATGCTTACATCATATCCTTTCATATCAGCTTCATTGTTAGTATGTTCTTCTGCAAGAACACCGACTGGATTTAACATAGTTAAGATAGCTACTATTAATGCAAAACAAATCTTCTTAGTATTTTTTTCATTTTATTACGCCTCCTTATAGATGCAAAAGTTCAACTACTTCCTACATCCAACACACAGTGAGCCGGCACAACCACTTATGCCACAAGCACTTCCAGCACATATACTAGCCCCACAAGCACTTCCACCACAATTACTTACAGCACAACCTGAACCAGCACATAAGCTACTAGCACAAGCACTTCCTATACAGTAACTCACACCGCATCCAGAACCGATGCAAACTGAACCAGCACAACCTGAAGCCAAGCAAACGGAAACTGGATTGGCACTTGCTGGAGTACAGATTATTGCTTCTTTATCATATAAATTATCTTGATTTAATTCAAAGTCGATTTTCTCAAAAATAGTGGCTCATTTGAGAAAGCCTAACATCGGCTAAAATATGATTGTTTGTATCAGGTTTTTACTTTACTATGTGTAAAAAGCACTAACATTATTTGTTTTAAGCAAAAGACTGAACAAAAACAATAGACCCACAATGGATATCGTAAATATTCTTTTTAACTTTTTCATCATACAGAATACCTCTTTTTTTCTTTATGGAGTATATCAGTAAAAATAATAATAAATTGCTATCTAATTCAATGGTCTCACTCCTTTCTCTTCTCTATTGCCAACTATTGCAATTGGAATAATATATAAACAAGGTACTAATGATGAGAATATAATGAATAAAGCAGAAAGTTCAAGTTGCCCTTCCACTTTTCCATATATATACAACAAAGATAGGAACTGTAGAGCAGATACAAATGCAACAAAAAAATGTAATAATAAAAAGTTATATCAAAATGTGATGCCTTGCGGTAAAAGACCCTATAATATAAATAAATCAAACATACAACTTCTACAATAAAAAAATAATAATAATATTAATAATAACATTGACATAACACCCCTTCCTTAAAAAAATTTATCTTACTCTTTAAGTTTACAAGGAATTGCATGACTCATCTATTACTAATCACAAAAATAGCATTTTTTTAATAATATTTGTCAAGCAAAAATTTATAATTTTATAATATATTAATATTCAGGCCTAACCACCTCTTTTTTTATTTTTTTAAATTTAAATACATTATTTTTGTATTAATTCACTATTTTTTTGGAATATCTAGCATATAGACTGGACTGTAGACAAAAGCTATCAGAAAACGCCCTTTTCGGCACTCTAAAATTTTTTCTTTTATGCAACCTTAAAATTTGAAACTATCCTGAATCCGTGAAGTTAATTTTTTGTTTAAACCAGCACATAAAATGCCGGCTTTATACATTGAAAATATAATATGCAAGTAAAAAAATTAAACTTCAGCATGTTATCACCATTTTTTTGTAGTTATCCACAAAAAGTGTACAGCAAACAAAGCCTGTTTAAGACTTATGTGATTATATGTTATGCATTTATAGCTATGTTATCCCGACAAAAATCAGCGAAAATATGCCGCCATACATTGCTTTTTCCTAAACCCATAATAAGCTGCCTAGCATGGTTTGTTATATGACTTGCCATCATTATAAGGTCACTTATTACAGTACGTAAGCGCCTGCGCTTAATAGGCCTCTTCTGCCTTGGAGCGCGTTTGCCTATAGTGCCCTGCTAGGTCTACGGAGTATGTTGTAAGCTATAACGGTAAGCTCCAGCACAAGCGCATTGGTTTCAAACTTCCCTGACGGAAGCCTTTCCACGTCCATGTCACTCTTTACCTCGCTGTGGTACTGCTCGCACTCGCCATGTCCGTGATAGAGTTTAATGATTTCATGGTCGCTTTTACCAAGATTTGTCCACCAGGTTTCAACCTCTACATCGGCAGAAAGGAGGAATTGACCTTTTTAATCAATTGTCCTCTCAGTTATTTCATAACCTGCACGAAGGGTAAAGTCCTTCTCAAACCGTTTACTTGACACCTCTTTCCAGTCACTTCCAATGTAAACAGTTTTACCTTCTCTAGGGGTTGTTATATCCTTACAGTACGTTTTTGCCATTTGAAACCATTCTTCCCTGCTTTCCTTCCGCAGATTCCTTTTGATAATAAAATAGCATCCGTTCTCTGTTAGAACAGCTACATTATCAATAGAATCATTACCTGAATCAAGCCTTACCAAAAGAGGTTTATCAGTAAGCTTCTTACACAGGTTTATTATCTCGAGAAGGAATTCCACTGTACCGTTCTGGCAATGCTGCTTTCATTCACGGAGTTCAAAATTCACCGCATAGCCTTCAGTACCAATGTATGCCATCATTGGTGCATAGCCGTCAAAACCCTTATAGGTTCTTGCCCCCCCCTGCTTTGAAGTCTTTGAATTGTCCATAGGCGTAACATCAATGTCAACAGGTACCATGCCGCATAGAAGTGCACCAGGATAATATCTCGATTCTTAATCTGGTGCTGCGAACGGTTCTTGGTCACATCCATATGGTTTAGTTTTTTTGGTGAAATTGCTTTTGCCTAGCAATGCTCCTACGACTGCAAGACAGCTTGCAGGAATGATTCGCTCGTTTGTATATTTAACAATTATGTTACTGTTTTCAAGTGTAATATGACGGTTATGATTCATGATATTTTTCTCCCGAAACCATTGATTTACAGGACTATTATATCATGATATGGCTTCACCTTACAGGTGAATTGTAATAAAATATAAAACTTTTAATAAGCCTCGGTAGCGTGGGAATTTTCGTGAAGTTAAAATTTTAACTTCACGGATTCAGGTATAGCATAATACCTTATTTTTAGGCATAGCACCAGTCCTATGTCTTGTTTTCTGTCCCCTTTTTTTATCTTCGGATAATATTTGCTTGTCAAAGTTCAATACCGGCACTTAATGTTCATAATCACTAAGAATGCTGAGAGATTATTATATATACCTTTATTATATCACCACTCTTAAAAAAACCTAGACTTTACAAAGAGTTTAAATAGCTAAATATGTAAAATTCGATAGGAAAACTTCCCACCTTTATCTACAGCCTGATTTATGTGTAATCACTTCTTTTTAAATTTAAAACATGTTATTATATTGTATTATTTCACTATTTTTTTGGAATATTTTTAGCATATATATATATATTATCTTGCTATTTTAATATTTATATGCTATAATTATGTATATAAGAAACGATGTAGACATCATTAAATTTGTCATTTATAACAATTTTATATGAAAGGAGATTTGAATTATGCAAGCAAGATTTTTTTGTTGCCATCACGAATGTACTTAATATCAATTGGATTCATTTTTGTCTCTTGATTATTTAGGGCCTTTATTTTCATATGAGATTATGGTTAAACTAATAACACTTTTTATTCTGTTTGTTTTCATATCTTTTTTTGAAAGCTAACATTTTAAAAGAAATCTACAATTTTCTTTCTTTTAGTATTAATATGTATTTTTTTATACCTGTTACTGTAACATACACTTCCGCTATGCTAATAGCCATTTTATTCTCGTATCTGTATTGTACTGGTCTTGCAAATGACGATGTTATATATTGTACAGGATTCACAATTACTTTTGTAATAATAACATTGTTATACAATATGATTCCGTTCTGTTTTAATGTCATTGAACTTGCATCCTGTATGATAACCCAAATAATATCATTTGGATCATCACTGGGTTGTCAAGGTAGTATTTTTATCCCGTTTGCAGCCACTACTATCAGTTTAATAGCTTATTCGTTTTATGATAAATCAAATAGAAGAAAAACTATAAAAAATTTGATTGTAGTTGTAGTTACATATATAATTTTTTTATAAATTGTAATGTATTAGTTTTATCGCAATCTCCTACATTTGGTTTGCTACTTATATCTGCTGAAGTTGTGGTTATAACAAACCTTGTACATAACTCGATTTTCCACAAAAGACCTTTGGAGAAAGTTTATTGTCTGAAGCATCCTAGTTCTTACAAAGTAATCGTTTTTTTATTGTTAATATACTATTCATCGGAACTGTAATTACATTATTAAATTTTACTTCTTTGAATAGAGTCTCATTCAAAGCAAAAAAATATTTCAATTATTTCATCCGAAGAGCCTTTTTGCTAATGCTAATCAAGAGATATCAAGAAAGGATACAATTGGTTTTGGGAATACTCCATTTATATTTTTCAGGTTTTAAAAAGCTATTTAGAGGTAATAGGACATAATCTAACTGTCCTTGATAGGCTTTCTGATGTAAACTATAAGCAAACTGATGTTATTATACTTATACATTACAATTCAGATACTAGTCCCAAAGTTCTTAATGACATTAAAAGTTTTGTAAATTCCGGTGGTGTTGTAATAGCCTTTAATGATCACAATAATCTTTTTAATGCTACAAATGAAACCAATAAACTGTTATCATTTTCAGGTATAAAAGTAAATGATGATATTAGTGATAATGTTATTAAAAGTCCTGGGGTTATCTGGCAAAACAGCTTGTTTGAGTTTTATAATAGCCCAATTATTACACAGTTAAACGCATCTAGTGAATTAAATCTAGGTGTATGGGGTGGAGCGTCTGTAAAAGCAACAAATCTATTTGCCACTCCATTAATTATTGCAAAAAATGGTATATCAGATCCATCACTATCAGTTCCAAATAAATATGGAGAATATATGGGAAATCGAACTTTTGATTATGGAGACAAATATGGAAATATTGCTTTAGGGTATGCTACTTGTTATGGTTCAGGGTGTGTTGCTGTTTTCGGAGATGCATCTTATATACAAGTGCCGCAATCTATGTACAACTGGAAATTATTATATAACACTATAAACATAAATGACAAAAAAATTATTACCATTAACATTCCAGATAGTATTTGCAATATTGTTGCTGTTTATTTTGATTTGCTTATGGCATCTATTAACCAACATGCAAAAATAGTAACAAAAAAATAATTTTTATTGTTTTTTTGTGTAGTCATTTTGCTATACTATTTATGAGCTATTTCATTAGTGAATATACAATTCAGCTTAGCACTAACATTAACATTAGGAATATTATTAAAAAAATATAATGTTATTGATAACTCCAATAACAACTATTTTAGTACAGCACTTACTAAAAAGTAATTCAGTCGGAGGATTAGGGTATATTTCGATGACACAAAAATCAACCTATTTTTTTAATGGATACAATATATGATAAAAAAATATTAATAAGTTTATTATTATTAATCCTTGTAAAAAAATTGATGCTGCTTTTAATTGATGAACTTTTTGATTAAGGGTACCGATGTCATAATAATTTCAGGCAAAGAATATTCTCATAATATAACAGATATTATGAAGAAGTATGAAATAGATTTCAGTAATTCTTTCATAGGTCCAATACCTTGGAAAAAAACCCTATGGTTCCTGATTCTAATACATCCTCTTTAAATAATAAACCTGAGTTTAAGGAAGCCTGGGATTTAAATTATAACAGCAAGACTACATCACCTTTATTTGAATACAATGGCTATGTTCCAGCAACTTGTACAAAAAAACAGGTAACGGAATCCTTTATATAATTGCTGATAGCCACTTTTTAGATAATAATAATTTAGAAGGGGAACTTGAAGGAAAAATTAATAACATCAGATTATTTGAAAGTATCTTTAAACACTAATTTTTAGGTAATTGTTACATGTTTTCATTGTTTAACTATGTTACAAAGAACAGAAAGGAGACCAGCTATGAAAAGTCAAGTTTAATTTAGGTAAAACTTTCTTTTTTATATCGATGGTAAAAAAGGGTAACTTTAACAAAGCTCCCTTAGGGTGCCTTTTCAAGTACTATCGATGTTGGTATAGACCTCTTATTTGAGGTTAAATTCAACTTTGTCAGTGAGCATCTTCCAGATAATCCTGACTAACTTTTCGGAACAGTGTCCGAGGGCATTATAGTGTATCCTCCCTTCATCCATTTTGGTTTCATAGTAAGACTTGAAGGTAAAATTGTTCCTAATAACATCCCAAGCTGTATTGACCAGTGCATTTCTTAGTACACGGGAGCCGCGTTTAGACATCCGTGTTCGTCTGCCTGAAAGTTACCGGACTGGTAAACAGATGGATCCAGACCGGCAAAAGCCAGCAGCTTGTTAGGGTTGGAGAAACGGTGAATATCACCTGTTTCGCCAAGAATCATTCCGCCGTTTATATAACCGATACCCGGAATGGTCATTATGACAGAATCATTGAACTTCATGATATCAGTCATTTCTTCTTCAATCTTTTTTAATTGGCTGTCCAGTAACTCGATTTGTTCTATGGACTGAGTTATCTGAATAGATAAAGTGCTGTCGTTTGCGCCGACAGACTTCTGTGCCAGAACTCTTAATTCTTTGGCCTGCTCCTTTGTAAAGTGTCCGTGAGATGTAGTTTTGAGCAGAGTTGCCAGATGAGTCATATGCATGGAAGCAATCCTGTTAGGCGAAGGTGCTTCTATTAGTACAGCATATACAGCCTTTTGATGCAGACCGGATTTGAAGAAGTATTGTAATTCCGGAAATACCTAATCAACATAAGTTTTCAGTTGTATTTTAAGGTGTGTCCGTTGTTTTATTGCTTTCTGACGGAAACGTCCAAGTGCCTTCAATTCCATCAGATCAAGATCATAGAAACTGATGAATCTTAAGGTATCATGCATCATAAGAGTTTTAGCAATGACATAAGTGTCGACCTTATCCGTCTTTGTTTTGCGAATGTTGTTTTTACGCATTTGAGACGTCTTAATAGGGTTTATTACACACACTTTGTAAAGCTCGGAAACAAGGTATCGTACTAGGTTGTCACCGTAGTGTGCCGTTGACTCAAGACCGATGATGGTGCTGACCTTATCGAATGATTCGAGTTTGGAAGCCAGCAGATGGAAGCCATCAGCGTCATTTGTAAATTTAAACTGCTCGATGAGTATTTCACCTTCTGAAGAAATGGGAGAGGCAAAATAGTTAAGTTTGGCAATATCAATGCCTACATAAATCATGAGGTAATCCTCCCTTTCATAAGATATGATACTGTGATATCCGCAAATGATTATCATCGTAGACTTGATTGAAATAAGTACTCATTGGAACAAATGCTCCGGTACATCCAGCACATAAACAAATCAGATAAAGGTAGCGGCAATACACTCCTGTTAAGTAGTCAAAGCTACAATACAAAATCAAAAGTCCACAATATCTGAATGTATTATAACCACAATATTAAAAAGAAAGGTGATTCTGCATTTTTTGCACTATTGTATGGATTTTTGTATTCACATATCCATTTCCCTTTGGATACATGCATTTTAGGACATCCACATTTGTAACGGTCAGCCCATTCCTTTTCATGACAGAATCCGAGATATTTCACATACAGTGAAGAGTCTTTTGGACAGGTAGGGTATCCATAAGAATTGTATCCGACTTTGTCTGTGCTGCTTTTGAAGGCATTAGTCTGTAAGCCATTTTATAAGGGTCAATCTCAGTCTTGTCTTTATAATAGGCTTTTAGTTTACGTATGAGAGTGTTTAAGGATTTAGGATCGTTCTTGGCAACATAAAGCTCAAACCTTGACATATCGAAGGCAAGCATATCAGACAGGGAAGAATATGCAGCCTTGCAGATTGGTTTGGTAAAGTCCACAAGCTTAACAAACATGTCTTCAATAAACGGAAGGAAATCCTGTTTGAAGCGGATAAGTAACGGAGCATCGGGAACTTTGGTAAATCTACATAAGTCTCGAAGTTCATTACAGAAATTGAGGAAAAGGATAAGCATTGAATCTGTAGGTATTGAAAAAACTTCTGCATGGTAAGAGCTGAGAGGAAGCCAGTAAGAGGATAAACACGCTTACGTCCGAGAGAATGGTAAAAGGCATTAAAAAAAGAGTCAGGTATGAAAGAACTTGTGTTAATGCACTCTTCAAGGAGATCAAAAAAGGAAGGCGCATCATCAATGAATATATCCTGACAATCAGAAAAGATTTCCTTAAAAAGAAATCTGGTGAAACTTATTAGACATAAATTTTCTCCTCACTTGTTTAATTTGTTTTGTGGTGATTACATTTTATCACAGGTGGAAAGAAAATTTATATAGAAAAAGCAATAAACCCCAGTAAAATAAATGGGTTTGACAATTTAACAATTGTCAACAATAATTTTAAGAAGGAGGAAAAGAGTTTGTAATACTATAGCTTTATTAACAAAACTGGAAGCTGTAGTATATCATACTCTATACAAAAAAATATGTTTAACAATGATACATCTTCCAAAATTAACAAATTTTTTTAAATCTACCCCATTATTTTTTTCATATTCACTTTTTTTGGGTGGATTTCTTACATTTATGGTATTTACTATCAAGTTAAAAGCGTATGGGAATTATAGTAATACTATTTTATATACTATATATTGTTTTAGTCTCATATGTTTTTATTCTTGCTAATTGTTTTTAAGCAAAAAAAGACTGACTCATTGCAATTGCCTGTTTTTTTCGTCAATAATAGTGCAAATATTGGGGCTAATTCTTTTTATTGACATCGTTTTTTTATTGGGCTTACTAAATGCAGCGGTTTTTTTGTTGCTAGGGTGTTATTTATTTTTTTAACAAATCAAAAAAATCATATTTATTATTTGAAGGTAGTTTATTAGCTAACATATCAACCATAACTTCCTTGTTAATAATACAGCTTGTACCTACATATCACGAGATGCCATTTTTGGCAAAAAAATTTTTGTCATATATATTAGGATGGTTCGGATACTACTCATATCATAATGAAAAATTTATTAAATATGGTTATTGCTGGCAAGACCTACTGCTTTGCAGTTACTTATGAGCAATCAGGTTTATGGTACTTGATTTCTGCAGTAGTAGTATTATCAATAGTTCTACTAATTAGCAATATTTCAAAATTTATACTTTTAAAAACACTTTTGTATTACATTTTTTTCATCTTTAATATATTTCTTAATGAGATATATTATGTTGATTTTTGTTTATACACTTGTAAATGACATCAGCATTTTCTATTCTCCAGTAGTATCATTTATTTCTTGGCTTCCTTGGTTTGTCATATATTATATTTTATTGATAAAAATTTAGTATTACTATTGATGGTTATAGTTTTGATTTTTTTCTTCTATTTTTTTATGAAAGAAATAAAAAAAATTAGCAATAACTTTGGTTATGTCAGTATTATTCCTGTGTAGTATCTGTTCTTTATTCATAGGAATCTACTATCCTAGTGGCACATATAAAAAAAGGTAAAATTTTTTTATAGATGAATATCATAGTCCTTCTTGGGAATCAGTCACTCAACCTCTAAACACAGATGAATTTTTTTAGGTCAGAAATCGACCTATACATATTATTCGTTCGCTCAATATCTGAAAAAAATATCTGATGTCGAAATTATATTTGATGATAAAGATTACAATAAAATCACAGGTAATGATATACTAATAATTAAAACACCTACTAAGGATTTTTCATCAGATGAAATATCAAAAATCAGAAATTTTGTAGATGAAGGCGGAGGATTGTTTCTGATTGGAGATCATACTAATTTGTTTGATATGAGCAGGCGACTTAATGATATTGCGAAACCATTTAAACTAAATTTTTAGATATGATGCATTATACGATTTGGAAACTACTCATTTAACTAACTATGATATACAATACAACTCATATTTTTCCAAATTATATGAATTCAATATTAGATACATATAAATTTGCTACTTCATGCTCAGTAAAATCAAGTATATTTTTCGCATAAAAATTATTGTTGGTAACAATTTATCATCTGAGCTTTTTAGATATGAGTCATCCAAATTTCTTTGGTGATTTAAGTTTATCTGAAGAGGAAATGTTTGGTCTTTTTTTGAGCAATGTAGTGCCGTAGAATATGGCAAAGGACGAGTTGTTGCCTTTTCAGACAGTACAACTTTTTTTCTTCCTATTCAGTCTTTATGCATGATAATCCTGAATTTATATACTCTATAATAGATTATCTCAGCCAAAGCAATAATACCAATTATATTAAGATAATATCGATACTTTTTTTATATTATTATTTCTTATATTAATATACTTATATAGATTTAAGTTAAATATAAAAAGTACTTTTTAACTATTGTATTGATTTTTTTTATACCTATTTGTTTAACTGGAAGTTCATTCTTTTTAAAAGCAATTTTTTTCGCATTGCACTAATGCAATTAATGATAAAATAAATAAATATGAAACAGTCTACTTTTTGCGTTCAGATAATGAAAAGGAACTTTCACATTTTGTAGCAATGGGAGATGATAAAGAGCAGTATAGTTCCCTATTCTTATCTTTTTCAAAGAATGGGTTATTTTGTTCGTGAAAGTAAAAAAATCTTTTTAGATATTTTTAGAAGCCAATACAAAATTGCTGGTGATTACAGATCCACTTTCGCTATCCAATGAAGACCTACCAGCTATTGATAAATTTATATTTGATGGGGGACAAGTTCTCTTCTTTTATAAAGAAAAATTTATTTGACAATTATTCTTCAATATTTGACTTTTTTTCAGATAAGATATAAACCAACAGTTAATACAGTTGATATTAAAAACCAATAATACTGTTAATATCAATGATACGTCACGGTTGCAATTTTTTTAAGCTACATACCTGTGGGAAACTTAAAAGTTAATATGAAATTTGCATCTAACATAGATTAATATTAGGTTAGATACATATGACTTTGAAAAATACAAAAAGGGAAATTGCATATATTATTTTCACTTAATCATTTTGATAATATCAGCTTAGGGGATCCAGGAGTCCCTGCTACAAGCTCTCAAAAAAACAGAATGAATTATTATTTGAAATATTGAAATTTATATTACCAACACTTTGAGATACAGGCCTATTGGACGGGTGGTCATGACTGTATATCACAATAAAAATAAACCATCTGCTATGCCAATGTGTTTCCAAATATCTTTAACTTTCAAAAAAAGATATTCTGTGAATAATCTGGGCTGAATACCATTATATGTCTATTTTATGGCTTGGATAAAGCATTACACGAGTAGACTCACATAGATGATTTCTGCTTCCGGACATCTGATTTCCAAATTGCCGGAAGTGTGATTTCATCGCACAAAAATATTCATATGCTTACTACCTGAATACTCCGAGGTCAATTGAGTCACCTGTCCGGGGATCAAGAGCCACCCTTCCGTTATAGATGAGCCGTTTTTTCAATAATTGTAGAGCCATCTGACTCTGGTTACATACAATCCTTTATACTGTATTCATACGCATCGGTGTAAATACATATAAGGAGGTCAACATTATGACCAAGTACGAAGTAAGAATGGAGCAAATCTGTTTCTATCATACAGGTTTACTCCAGTTTTGTATAGGCATGTATTGTCTACCGTTTACATAAAGCAATTTGGTAAAAGTGAAATCAAGAGAGTAAATATATAGAATATAGTTCAGTAGGGATGTTTGAATATAAATACCCGGAAAAATTAAAGGATTTCATTGGAGAACATGCCCCTCAGGATGTATATTATAAAAATGGTTATTTATATTTTTATACTTGCAGGAAAGGACGAAGAAAGCGATGAATTTAAGACAAGTTATATCTTAAAAATATAAGCTTGGAAATAGCAATTGTCTTGGATACGACTCATTTACAAGTCCGGATAAGAACACCACTAAATTTGAAATAGAGAGCATGCATATAGTTGGTAAGAATTTAGTATTCTCCGTAAATGAGAGTAAGAAAACAATGGTAAATGGAGAAGAAAAAATAGCAAACAATTGGGATGCAATATATATTACCAGAGATTGGGTGCTAGCATAACAAAATGACTAAGATTAACTGAGTTGATTAGATGGGTAAGCCTGCCACATTACGTAGCAGGCTTACCCTAGATATTCAAGAAGATTACAATGGTCGGAATGGTATTGTAAAGCTACAATGATCAGGTAACTTATAATGGCTGTAATATTTTGTTATCTCCTGTGGAGGTATTCCAAGTGAATACATAAAGCTATTAAGTGATAAATTATAATTACCAAAGTCTTGTCTCAAAATATAGTAGTATCTAAATTTAGTAAGGTCATAAGAAAACCTACACAGGCACTCGGTTCTGCAAAATGAGTCGTATAATAGCTTGCTATTATCATAAACTGGCCGATATTTATAAAATTCACGTTCTTCAACATTGATATATTTGGAAGTCTTAATAAATCTATAAATATTGTAAGCCAGTCTAGTGTTTGTAGTATTTTCTATATTTTTAAAATATTTAGTGCTCAATGCCTTCATTGCACGGCTATCAGAGCCGTTTGCAGGGTATATAGGAACCCGTCTGTAACTTCCATACACATTCTTATCTGTAACAGTGAAAGTCTCCGATTTTTCAGCATAAAAGCTTATCCTTCCCGTTCTTAGCCTTCATTTTAACGGTGACTTTGTATTTACCGTTTTTAAGGTATTTTGCGGTATTGTTTACTGTAAATATAAATGAGCCAAGATAATTGCTCTTATACTGATATGAAGGCTTTAAAGTATCTACAAGTTTACCTGATTTGTCGTATATGTATGCTTTAATATCAGGAGGTGAGGATATGGCGTCATCATAGGTAAAGTTTGCATTACAGAAGATATTTAGGTATTTATCTGTCTTTGGATTAAATCCCTTTTTATATCCACCAATCACTATAGGGGTAACAAAAAAGTTATCAGCTCTCCAAGGAGCAGGGACTTTTTCGTTATTGTAGTACAGGTATTTGTTGTCGTTATGAAGTTTTTTATACTTCTTGTAATTACTGACATATAGCTTGTAAATCCTGTTGATAGACAGCCTTTTCCTCAAACCCTTAAGGAAGTTCTTAGGTAAAATGGCGTTGTCATTAATAAACTTCATACGTGAGACAATGGAATAGCCTATTTTATGATCCATGTTGCAGTCGTATTCACTGGCCTCTGGATTTCTGTCCTGCAATATTTTTAAGCTTATATAATGTAATGATTTATTCACTTCTACAGTATCATCAAACTCATAAGGAAGTTTATCAAAGTCTGTTTCCAAGTAAATGGGCGTTTCGTTAAGTTTTAACCTATTCAAAAAGAATGCAAGTCCCTTATCGGAAAGAGTACCGTAAAAATTGGGACCGTAGTCATTTGTATATGTGAGTTCATAATCTATATCATCATCGTAATATCTTTCTGCCTTCTTATATTGTTCAGTTATTTTCCCGGTTCTAGCAGCTTCTTCTAAAAGTTTTAGATATTTTCTCGCGCTACTGAAATATTTAGAGTGTTTATAGTCTTTATTGTATATAAGGGTATCAAGGTAAGGCATCTTGCTGTAGTCAAGCTTCTTTTGCTTTGTCTTAGCCTCAGCACCTTGAGGTAAGGTACTAAAAAAATAGGGTAAAGAGCAGTACAAGTGCAATTAGTTTATTCTTCATAACTTGCTCCTTTCATAGTCATCAATCTTGCAAAGTAAAATCATAGAGAAGCTACCCGCAATTAGATGAAGTTTAGGGACTTTATTTCAAGTCCTATTATAACACCAAATGCTTGTCTTATGTATATACTGACTAATAAAAAATCATTTGAAAATGTTAAAGAATAGTTATATAATATTGAATAAATAAGCCTTTATGGGCAGAAATTTTCAATGAATGGAGTGGGCTTTATGGAAATTAAACGTGATAGTTATCTGCAACAGTTGATTTCATATCGTTTTGATGGCTTGGTAAAGGTAATCACAGGCATAAGGAGATGTGGCAAATCCTATCTGCTAAAAAATATATATAGAGATTATCTGCTTAAGAATGGTGTAAAATATGAGCAGATTATTACAATTGAGCTTGACCTTGCAAAAGACATTAAATATCGTAATCCGCTAATTCTTTCATCGTATATAAGAGAAAAGGTAGAAAAAAGTAAAGAGGAGTACTATCTCTTTGTTGATGAAATACAAATGTCTGATGAGGTGGCTAACCCATACAATCCTGACGGCAAAAGGATTACTTTTTATGATGCGCTTAATGATTTGAGAGGTCTATCAAACTTAGATGTTTATGTAACCGGAAGCAATTCAAAAATGCTTTCAAGTGACATTCTTACAGAGTTTAGAGGGCGAAGTGACGAAATAAGAGTACATCCGCTTAGCTTTGCTGAATATTACTCTGCAGTTGGTGGAGATAAAAATGAAGCTTTTGATGAATATGCCTTCTATGGCGGTATGCCGCTGATTATATCAAGGCCAAACGATGCCGCCAAGATGAACTATCTTAAATCTCTATTCCAAGAAGTATATATTAAGGACATTGTTGAACGAAAGAGAATAGAGAGGCAGGACGTGCTTGAACAAATACTTGACTTGCTATGCTCATCTGTTGGCTCATTAACAAATCCAACTAAAATTGCTAATACCTTGAAGTCTAAGCAAGGCTATAGCGTGTCAGCCAATACGATTCGTACATATATCGGACATTTGGAAGATGCTTTCCTTTTTTCGGAAAGCCGGCGCTATGATGTGAAAGGAAAGTCATACTTTGATTCTCCAAACAAGTATTATAGCGAGGATATAGGCCTTAGAAATGCAAGGATAGGCTTCCGTCAGCAGGAAATGACACATATAATGGAGAACATTATATATAACGAGTTAAATATAAGGCAGTTTTTAGTTGATGTAGGAGTTGTATATCAAAGAGCCGTTAATGACAATGGAAATTCAGTTCGTATTCCTAGAGAAATTGATTTTGTGGTAAATTCAGGAGGAAAGCGGACGTATATACAGTCTGCCTATGCGATGCCTGATGATGAAAAAGCAGAGATAGAACTAAGGCCTTTCACGCTTACAGGTGACTTTTTTCCAAAAATTGTAGTGAGAAAAGATATTGGAAAGCGCTGGTATGATGATAATGGCATCTTGAATATAAATGTTATTGATTTCCTGCTGGACAAAGATGTGATTTAACTAATGAATACTATAGCCTTTATAGGCTGAAATTATCAATGACATACTAAGGGACTAAAGGAAAAGCTTCTAATAAACCGGCATTTGTAAGGGGATACTACCAAGATATAAAAGTTTTGACAAAATGTATAATAACTTGGTTACGATATGCCGATATAATTGGATATAGGAAATTTTGGAAAGGAGTATTTTGTTATGAAAAACAGCGGGATTAAAGGTTTCATATCAATTTTACTTTGCTTTGTTATGATTATAGGCCTGTCTGCACCACTTAGAGTAAGTGCGGAGGATGACAAGAAGATTGCTGAGCTTGCAGCTGAATATATAGGAGTTAAGAATGAAAACGGCGATGTACTTGTAGGCACTGCGCTTAGTAAAACAGACTTTAAGTTTACTATGCGCTATGACGGGGAAGAGAAGTTTGTTCCGCTCCCTGAGAGTGAGCTTAGCCATATAAAGCTTTCCCTTAATGCAGTTCCCATTGATGCAAAGAGTGCATTTGAGCTGGCCATAACTTATGACAATACAGCTAAGACAAAGACAGGCGAAGAGCTGGTGTATAAAATCACTATACCTAAAACCAATGAGACCTTCGATAAGATGGAGGCGACTTGGAATGGTGCAAGCAAGTATCATGTTGGAGACGCTATAAAGAAGAGTGAGATTACCCTGAGCGTGGTATATGGGGTGATTACACCTAACGGACGTACACAGACTACAAGGACTATCAGCCAGAACCAGTTTACCATTTCTCCTGAGGCTATAGTGGCTGACGGAAACAACAATATAACTGTTGAGTTCAAGGGAAGAAAAACCAATGTTCAAGTCAAGGGCTATGGAGAAAAAGAGCTTGAAGTAATATATTCAGGAGATAAAAACCCTGTAGTTGGTCAGATTGTAGACACTAAGAAGATAAAGGCGAGCATTGTATATACCAACAATGATAAAAAGGCTGTAAAGACCTCTGACCTTTCATTTGACAATCTGGAGGTGAAGGCTCCGGGTGAGAATACTGTCACAGTTACCTATGGCAATCTTAAGGGCAAGTTCGTGGTAAATGGTGTGGCAAAGGTGGCTGAGAAGATGTCTGCCAAGTACACAGGTACTGACCTTGTTGTGGGAAGCAAGATTGACCTTTCCAAGATAACCCTTGAGCTTACCAACAACGACAAGACAAAGGAGACCATAACTGCGGGCTTTACCATATCTCCGGATACGGTCAAAGAGGTAGGAGCCAATACAATCACTGTCTCCTACAAGGGCTTTAATGATACTGTGGTTATAAAGGGTACAGAGGTTCTTCCTACCAATATAACCGCCACATACAACGGTGGAACGGTGATAGAGGGAAGCAAGATAAGTAAATCAGGCATCTTGGTTACTGCTTATTATCCTGATGGAACCAATAAGACTGTTTCAGACTTTGATATATCAACGGAAACAATGAACACAGTTGGACTTCAGGAGGTTATAGTTACTTATAAAAAGCTTACAGCCACCATCTATGTTCCTGTTACAGCGAAAACTGTAACTCAGCTTGAGGCTGTGTACAATGGCGGTGCACTGGAGCAGTATGAGTCATTAGACCGCAAGAAGCTGGTTGTGACTGCGACCTATAATGATGGAAGCAGCAGCAATGTTGAAGACTACACCATAATGTCAACTACTGCAAGCAAGGTGGGAGACAATGTGTTTACAGTAAACTATGGAGCAAAGACTGCGACCTTCACTGTAGAGGCATTTGCAAGAAGGATTGCAGGCGTGGGAACTCTTGAGTCTACGGTAGGTGGAGGGGATTACAGCTCTACACTTACTGCATTTATACAGGATCAGTTTGTAAGGGAAGATATCAAGCTTGAGACAGAAGATTTGGAGGATGACCTTATTAAGCCGGCCATAAAGAGGGTGAATAGTACTAAGAAGTACATTGCCTTTGAAATGGATATCGACAGCTTTCAGTTTGATGAGAACCAGTATCTGATAGCAGAACTTACGATTCCTGAGGAGTTTGACCCTGCCAGAGTAGCTGTATACTTCACTCCTGACAGGAAGAAGATAATGGTGCAGCAGACTGGCGGGCTGGTGGCAAATAATCTCTACCGCTTTTATGCCTATAGCTCAGGTACATACGTAATAATGGAAAATAATAACAATGATGTAACCAAGCAGGAGCTTCGCGATACTGAGCAGAGAAAGCCGTTTATGGTGGTTTCCATAGATAAGAGCCTTACTGTGGGTACGAAGTCAAAGATAAAGCCTTATGTTTTATTCTCAAAGGATAAGGACGAGGAGTTCACCTACGAGGTTGACAATGAAGACCTTATGACGATTTCAAAGCTTGGAGAAATGACTGCTAAAGGTACGGGCACAGTAAGTGTTACAGTAAGTGCTAAAAAAGGCGGTTATTCAGAGACCTACGATATAAAGATAAGTCCAAAAGAAAAGAAGAGAAAACGAGGAAATTAGAGTTATAGAGGGTTGCCCTGTGGCAGCCCTCTAAGACTTTTAAAATTTTTAGTGAAAAATACTTTGCTAACTGTTATAATATAAACCGTGCGTCAAAAACTCATCAAGTGGTGGGATTTATATTTTTGCTTGAGGTTTATTAGAGAGATTTAGTTGAAAGGAAAATATATGTCTGATTTAGTAAAAGAAATAGAAAAGCGTAGAACATTTGCTATTATTTCACATCCCGATGCGGGAAAGACAACACTTACAGAGAAACTTCTGCTCTACGGAGGAGCCATCAACCTTGCAGGCTCTGTTAAGGCTAGAAAAACCAGCAGACACGCAGTGTCGGACTGGATGGAAATAGAAAAGCAAAGAGGTATATCTGTAACCTCTTCAGTTATGCAGTTTGAGTACGATGGTTATTGTATCAACATCCTTGACACACCGGGACATCAGGACTTCTCAGAGGATACCTACCGTACTCTTATGGCTGCAGATTCTGCAGTAATGGTTGTGGATGCGAGCAAGGGTGTGGAGGCTCAGACTATCAAGCTGTTTAAGGTCTGTGTTATGCGCCACATTCCTATATTTACCTTTGTAAACAAGCTTGACCGTGAGGCCATGGACACCTTCGAGCTTATGGATCAGATAGAGAGCATACTTGGTATCAAGACCTGTCCTATCAACTGGCCTGTGGGCTGTGGTAAGAACTTTAAGGGGGTATATGACAGGAATACTGAGACTGTTATGGAGTTTAAGGCTGCAAATGCAGGTGCTAAGGAAGTTGAGACAAGCTATTTTAATATAAAGGATGAGGAGGCAAGGACTTCTCTTGGCAATGATAACTATGAGAAGCTAATGGAGGAGCTTGAGCTTCTAGATGGAGCCTGCCCTGAGTTTGACCAGGACAAGGTAAGCAGGGGCGAATTAAGCCCTGTCTTCTTTGGCTCTGCGCTAACTAACTTCGGTGTGGAGACCTTCCTTACACACTTCCTTAAGATGACCTACATCCCATCTTCAAGAATGACTGACAAGGGTGAGCTTGATCCACGCTCTGATGTGTTCTCGGCCTTTGTATTTAAGATTCAGGCAAACATGAACAAGATGCACAGGGACAGAATTGCATTTATGCGTATCTGCTCAGGCAAGTTTGAGGCGGGGATGGAAGTAAACCATGTGCAGGCAGGCAGGAAAATCCGCCTCTCGCAGCCGCAGCAGATGATGGCACAGGAAAGAAAGATAGTGGAAGAGGCTTATGCAGGAGACATAATAGGTATCTTTGATCCGGGCATATTCTCTATAGGTGATACTGTATGCTCGACAAATGAGAATTTTAGATTTGCAGGAATACCTACCTTTGCTCCTGAGCATTTTGCTAGGGTGCGCCAGATGGATACCATGAAGCGTAAGCAGTTTGTAAAGGGTATAGAGCAGATAGCCCAGGAAGGTGCTATCCAGATATTCCAGGAGTACAGCCAGGGATTTGAGGAAATCCTTGTTGGAGCTGTAGGTGAGCTTCAGTTTGATGTGCTTAAGTTCAGGCTGTTACAGGAGTACAATGTGGAGATCCGCCTTGAAACCTTGCCTTATGAGCATATCCGCTGGATAGAGAATAAGGATGTGGATATGGACAAGCTATCCCTCACCATGGATACAAAAGCGCATCAAGGACATGAAGGGCAGACCACTGCTCATCTTTACTCACCCTTGGAGCATCCAGACAGTGCTTGAGCGTAATGAGGGACTGAAGCTTTCAGAATTTGGAAATGCGGAGATGTAAATAATTGCTTCACATCATTTATTAATCATATGATTGCATATGTAAACGAACAATGTTATAATTTGTTTAAAGGAGGCGATTTATATGGTAAATACATTAGTACAATTTAGGGTAGATGAAAGCGATAGAACTGAGGCAATGGAGATTTGTAGTAAACTTGGTATAGACTTACAATCATATTTTAGGATTTGTTTAGCTAGGCTAATTAGGGAAAAGGGAATTCCATTTAGCATGAAGATAGAAGAGGCTAAAGAGAACAAAGGGATTTCTGCAATGAAACGTGCAAGTAAGATTGCAAAAGAATATGGAATTTCTGATTTGTCTTTAGACGAAATTAATGAAGAAATAAGAGAGGCAAGAGGCTAAGATGAAGTATTATGCTGTAATTGATACCAATGTTCTTGTCTCTGCAATGCTTAAGTGGGAATCTATTCCGGGAAGCATTATAGAGTTGGTTTTTAATGATGTAATTATACCCGTTTTAAATGAGAAAATACTGAAGGAATATAGGGAAGTATTAAGTCGCCCTAAATTTCATTTGACCGATGATATTGTCGAAGATATCATAAGTGAAATAGAATGCAGATCAATATACGTAATTGAAAAAAACATTTGGATATTGAATTACCTGATGACAAGGACAGGGTGTTTTATGAAGTAACTATGGAGAAAAAGAAAGACAGATGACACCTATTTGACCACGGGGAATATAAAGCATTTTCCTAGAGAAACCTTTATATTAACGCCCAGAGAGTTTTTAGATATAATCTCAAATGGTAACTTGACAAATCTCTAATTAGAGCCGATAATTTAAATATATGTGCATGGTCAAAAGAATGTATTATCTTTGACTTGCAAAAAACGATAGGAGGAAGAACATGAAGATTACAAATATCAACAACATCGATAAGTTCTTTCAGCTGGTGGACAAGTGCAGCGGCAAGATAGAGCTTGTAACAAATGAGGGAGACAGATTGAACCTTAAGTCAAAGCTATCTCAGTATGTGTCCTTAGCCAACATTTTCTCATCAGGAACAATACCTGAAATGGAAATAGTTGCATACGAGCCTGAGGATACAAAGAAACTCATTGAATTTATGATGAATGATAATGGCTAAGTAGTTAAAAATGCAATAAAACAAGGAGGGTTTTGCAGTGGATACATTATATTTTTTTGTTACAAAAATGCTCAGAAATTCATAGGTGACCACGAGGTGGAGAGCATTAAGCCTGCAGTTTTGGATGCGGCAAAGAGACTTAAGGAGAAAACCGGTGACGGAAAGGATTTCCTTGGCTGGATAGATCTCCCTGTCAACTATGATAAGGAAGAGTTTGCAAGAATCAAGAAGGCGGCTGAGAAGATTAGAAATGACTCTGATATCCTTTTTGTAATAGGCATAGGCGGCTCTTACCTTGGAGCAAGAGCAGCTATTGATTTCGTAAAGCATAGCTTCTACAATGATTTACCTAAGGAGAAACGTAAGGCTCCACAGATTTACTATGTAGGTAACAGTATGAGCGGTGCTTACATTGAGGAGCTTATTGACCTTATAGGAGATAAGGATTTCTCTGTAAATGTTATATCAAAATCAGGAACAACTACTGAGGCTGCAGTTGCTTTTAGAGTATTTAGAGAGCTTACAGAGAAGAAATACGGAAAAGAAGGAGCAGCTAAGAGAATATATTCAACCACAGACAAGGCACGTGGTGCTCTTAAGACTCTTTCTGATGAAGAGGGCTATGAGTGCTTCGTCATCCCTGATGATGTAGGCGGACGATTCTCTGTGCTTACTGCTGTGGGACTTCTTCCTATTGCAGCCAGCGGTGCAGATATAGACAAGCTTATGGAGGGTGCTGCCCACCTAAGGGAAATCTGCTTAAATAATGACTTTAGTGAGAATCCTGCACTCCGTTATGCAGCTATAAGAAACATCCTTTACAGAAAAGGAAAGAGTGTTGAAATCCTTGCAAACTATGAGCCAAGCCTGCACTTCATATCAGAGTGGTGGAAACAGCTCTACGGAGAGAGCGAGGGCAAGGACCAGAAGGGTATCTTCCCTGCATCTGTTGACCTTACTACAGACCTTCACTCCATGGGACAGTTCATTCAGGACGGTTCAAGGCTTATGTATGAGACTGTTCTTGTCGTGGAAAAGCCTAGAAGAGATTTTACACTTAAGAGTGCTGAGAATGATATAGACTGTCTTAACTACCTCTCAGGCAAGACTATGGACTATGTAAATAAGTGTGCTATGAAGGGTACTATTGCGGCTCATGTGGATGGAAATGTGCCTACACTTCTCATCGAAATACCTGAGCAGACAGAGTACCACCTTGGTGAGCTTTTCTACTTCTTTGAATTTGCGGTGGGAGTAAGTGGCTATATGCTTGGCATCAATCCTTTTGACCAGCCGGGTGTAGAATTCTACAAGGCAAATATGTTTAGACTCCTTGGCAAGCCGGGTGCAAAATAAATATAGCTATAAATGGTGACATCAAGTTGTCTTTAGTGATGACACGTGTGCAATATGTAGGACACAGATTTTTTTCATAAATTAGTGATTATAGCCCTCCTTGACTTTTTTGTTAAGGAGGGTTAAAATCCTGTCTTTGACAGCTTTTTAAGAAAAAAAGCTTTGTAATTCGCTATAGAAGCGAGTTACAGGGCTTTTGGAAAAATTTACATATGCACGTTACACTATCTATTTTTTTGTTTGTGAAAAAAATATTCCTCATATTGGAACTATCTGTTTAGATGTACAGAATCCAAATGCATCGTGCAGTGCATCTGTGAGTTCTGTTCTGGTGTAAATGGGCTGATAACCTTTACCCTCGTACTTTATGAAATCCATTTCCTGAATGGTAGGAAGTATCTGGTCTATGGTATATTTATTATTAAGTTTCTTTTTCAAGATACCTGTATACAATAAGCGAAATAAAACAGGTTATGAAATGGGCTAGTATCCTGTCTTTCCTGTTTTAAATATACAGGACGTGCTTCAAAAATCAGTTTTCATTATTCTAAAGCATTCTTCAATCTCCCAACGTCGCTTGTTTGCCCTGACTATACTACCTATGTTGTCATTAAAGTTGGTGCATTACAGCATAGAAACCATCATATTTTTTTCTTCATTTTCAATATATGACTGGTCTATGCTGTTTATGGATACATCTGCAATCTCCCGTACTTTGTTGTATGGTCGGTTTTTATAAATCGTTTAGGATCATTCTGTTTTCTTTCTATCGATGAGCGTCCTTTTTCAATCATTTTCGCAGCTCTTTCAATCTGTCCTTTACGCACATATGGCGCTGGAAATCACGGTATTTTAAGGAGTATGAAACAATAAGCTTCTGTTCGATTATTTTGCTTTCTGTCGCCACTGTCTGTATGGACTATACCTTCCTCTTTAATCCATCGCGATCTGTAGAAAAATCTTGTCTCTATCCTTTTCATTGTCTAATTCTGATATCCTATATTTTTGCCGCTTCTATCACCATCGAGAAGCCATCCATCATCAGCCATACACCACTCTTGTAAGAAGTCTTTAAGTATTTTGATAGGCTGTGTTGTTATATACCCGCGCATGCTGTTTTCGCTGTCGTAGGAATTAAACACCCGGTTTGTTGCAGATGACAGCCCTGAATCTGTACAGACAACAAACTTGGACATATCAAATCCAGAAAGCATCTTCTTTTCAAGCGGAATCATAGTGGTCTGTTCATTGCGGTTTCCGGGATAAAATGCAAAAAGATATAGGAATACCATCGCTATCCATAAACAGCCCCATTCCTACTATAGGAAGTGGGCGGTTTTCCTTACTTTTGCCAAACTGCTTTATCATCCTCTTCATTGTCGATCTCAAAGTAGAAATTTGTACAGTCATAATAGATTACTTGAGTATTTCGTTTTTGCACTGCAGTGCTATTTTTAAAAATGCGGCTCTGAATATAATCAGCCTCTTCTGCTATCACTGATAAAGAGCGGTAAACATCTATGCAGTTCAAAAAGAGGGCTGTTCAATAAAGCGCTTTGACTCTTCAAAGCTATTCCTTTTTGATGACGGGAAAAGTATTCTGCTGTATATAAGACGTGAAAGTATGTCATTCAGGTCGTACTCAAATGGGTGTCTCGCAGAGATTGCACGGCAAATCTTATGCATGCTCTAATTCATAATAAATATCCTGAAGGAAAAGATATCCGCCATTAAACCTATGCTGTTCATTACTAACAAGGTCATTAGCGGCACAGAGCTCAATATTAAATGTTGCGGAATCTTCTTTTTCAACTTCATTCATAATACGCACCTGTTCTTTAGCCCAGGCTTTTTGCATCTTTCACGCCATACATCTCGCAGATTTGTTTTTTCTGAACCGAAAGTTTTAACAATCTGAGTTTTTGTTTTTTTCCCATTGATTCTAACTGTTTTAACAGCACGATAGGTAATTGAATATTTTCCGGTAGTCCATCCTAATCTCATAGTATTATCCTCCAATACTATTATAACGTATCGGATGGAACGTGCAAGCATAAATTTAAGATTTGACAAAAATAAGCCATATCTGGCTTTGATGAACCTCATAACGGATTAGGTTGTCAAACTCCTCGATTATAGCCCTCCTTGACTTTTTGTTAAGGAGGGTTAAAATTTATAAAAATAAATTGAATACAATGTAATTTTTGGCATACTCATTATTAAGTGAAATGATAAGAACTAATGTTTTATGATGGAGCGCTTATATGATATAAGCGTCAAAAAGTATAACGTAGATGTTAGATTGTTTACAAGAGAATTAATTGTATTGGAATACCTTAATCTATATAGGAGACCACTTTTACTTTGGTAAAAACGATACAAAGTGAGTGTAGAAAGGAGGCATAATGAAAAGAAACCTACAATATAACAGGTATGTCCCTGCGCTTCTTGCTCTGCAGCCGTCACAAGGGCTGTAGAGAAGCTGGAAGGTGCAAAGGATGTAAATGTCAACCTTATGCAAAAATAAGATGACACTAGAGCTTTCAGACGGACTTACGGATGAAATGGTCATAAAGGCAGTAGAAGATGCAGGCTATGGAGCGAGTGTAAAAAGGACATCAAGTCTGATAGCAGTAAAAAAATCAGACAGATGTAGCTGGCGATTATGCAACAGAGCTTAAGCTTAGGGCGATAGTTTCATTTATCTTCATGGTCCCACTTATGTATTTTGGTATGGGAGGTATGTTTAATGCACCATTTCCAAAGGCATTTATGGGAGACGGAGGGAAGCTTATCCTTGCGCTTACTGAACTCCTGCTTGTTCTTCCGATTATTTTCACCGGAAGAAAGTTCTTTATAAGCGGATTTAAGCATCTCTTTAAGAGAAATCCCAATATGGATACCCTCATTGCGATAGGCTCAGGTACATCATTTTTATACAGCGTTTATTCTCTGTATATGCTTGCCTACTTTATTTCCATAGGAGATGTGAAGTCATCCATGCCCTTTGGGATGAATCTCTACTTTGATACAGCGGGTACCATACTTACTCTCATTACCCTAGGTAAATACCTTGAAGCAAGGAGTAAGAAGAAGACTACAGAAGCTATAAGCAAGCTTGTAAATCTGATTCCCGACAAGGCAGTTATCTTAAGAGACGGCGTGGAGAGTGAGGTGTTGGTCTCCGAGGTGGAGGCAGGAGATATAGTAGTAGTAAAAGCTGGAGAGACTGTGCCTGTGGATGGTGTCATTGTAAACGGCAGTGGTGCTGTGGATGAAGCCATGGTGACAGGAGAGAGTATTCCTGTAGAGAAAAATACAGATGACAGGGTGACTGGAGGAACCATTAGCCGTTCTGGTTATTTCACCTTTAGGGCCACCAATGTAGGTGAAGATACTGCACTTTACAAGATTATTTCCCTTGTAGAGGAGGCTGCAGGCTCAAAAGCTCCTATATCAAGACTTGCAGACAAAATCAGCGGAGTCTTTGTGCCTGTGGTGCTTTGTATTTCTTTTCTTACCTTCATCATATGGCTATTTGTAAGGGGAGACTTCTCCTTTGCGCTTAATATGGCGGTTGCAGTCCTTGTCATCTCCTGCCCTTGCGCACTGGGACTTGCCACCCTGCGGCTATTATGGCTGGTACAGGAAAAGGAGCCGAGAAGGGCATTATTATAAGAAATGTGGTAAGCCTAGAGGTAGCACATAAGATAGACACCGTAGTTCTTGACAAGACAGGTACAATTACTGAAGGAAGGCCTAAGGTAACAGATGTATTTGTATATGGTATAATAGAGGGTGAGTTTATTTCGCTTGCGGCTACTCTTGAGAGTGCCAGTTCTCATCCGCTTGCTAATGCGGTTACAGAGTATGCTAAAGCTAAAAACATCGAGATAAAAAGAGCTGAAACACTTGAAACCATAGAGGGCAGAGGAATAGCGGGAGAGATTAATGGGCAAGCCTTATATGCAGGAAATGCAGCCTATATGAAGGAGCTTGGCATAACTGATAACGGCTTTAAGGCTAAGGCAGATGAGCTTCATAACATTGGAAAGACGGTTCTCTACTTTGCAAGAGGAAAAGAGAAGAAGGAGCTAATCGGCATCATAGCTGTAGCCGACGTGATAAAGGAAGGAAGTAAGGATGCTGTAAGGGAGCTTAACCAGATAGGCATAGATGTGGTTATGCTTACAGGAGACAATGAGCGCACAGCCATTGCTATAGGACGTGAAACAGGAGTAAACAGAGTGGTCGCAGAGGTTAAACCTGCGGATAAGGAAGCAGAGATAAGAAGGCTTAAGGAGCAGGGTAAGACTGTCATGATGGTTGGTGACGGAATAAATGATGCCCCAGCCCTTGCAGGAGCAGATGTGGGAGTAGCCATTGGAACCGGCGCAGATGTGGCTGTAGATACGGCTGACATCATACTTATGCACAGCGACCTAAGAGACGTGCCTTATGCAATCCTGCTAAGCAACGAAGTAGTAAAGAAGATTAAAGAGAATCTGTTCTGGGCATTATTTTTACAATGCTCTTTGTATACCGGTGGCGGCAGGAATATTCTTTGCTGCCTTTGGACTAAGGCTTAACCCTATGATTGGTGCACTTGCGATGAGCTTTTCATCGGTATTTGTACTATCCAATTCGCTTAGACTAAGGTTTTTCACACCTAAGTACAAGAAGGTTAAGGCAAGAACGCAAATTACACAGAGTCAGCCTAAGCAAAAATGAAACGAAGGCTCAGACAGATGAAATAAAGGATAACAGTTACACAAAGGGAGGATATTGTTATGGAGAAAACAATCGATATTGAAGGAATGTCTTGCGCTCACTGCGTAAAAGCATGTAACAGAAGCTCTTAATGCCATAGACGGTGTAAAGGCAGAGGTAAGCCTTGAAAACAAGAATGCAAAGGTGAGCCTTTTGAAGGAAGTAAGTGATGATGTGCTGAAAGAAGCAGTTGTAAAAGCTGGTTACGAGGTGAAGGGGATTAGATAATTTGCAATTCTTCGCAAATCACAAACTATTCACAAAAACTACACTTTTTATTTTGCTAGAAAAACATGATAGAATGACAAATACGTTGTTGCAATATGATGCATAGCGGAATAACATGTTTTGGAGTAAAAGAAAGGGAATTAGTAATGAAAAAAAGAGTATATTTAATGACTGCAATTAGTGCGGTAGCAATAGCATTAACTGCTTGCGGAGGCAATTCAGGTAGTAGTAAGAGTGGAAGTGCAGGCACAGGCTCCGCATCAGGTTCAGCAGTAAATACAGCTTCTACTGTAGATAATAGTGCAGTGATAGAGTTCAATCCTTCAGACTATATCGAAAAGCTTGCCAACTACAAGGGAGTTGAGTATACAAAGGTAGATACAGTGGTAACTGATGCAGAGGTAGAAGAAAAGGTAAAAGAGTTCCTTAAGAACTATCCTGAGAAGATTACCGATAGAGAGATTAAAAAAGGTGATACTGTCAACATAGACTACGAAGGAAAGAAAGATGGAGTAGCTTTTGACGGCGGTACTGCTGCAGGCTTTGACCTTAATATCGGTTTAGGAAAAATTTTATTCCGGGCTTTGAGGATGGGACTCATCGGCAAGAAGCCTGGTGAAACAGTTGACCTTAACCTTACCTTCCCAGCGGATTATCATAGAGAGGAGTTAAAGGGAGCTAAGGTAGTATTTACTGTTAAGATTAACTACATTATCGGAGAAGCTCCTAAGAAGCTAACTGATGAACTGGTTAAAGAAAACACCGAGTTTGCTACCAGTGCTGATTATGAGGCAGACGTAAGAAAGAAGCTTGAAGAGAGTAAGCAGGATGCCGCCAAAGAAAGTGTTCAGAGAGAAGTTATAGACAAGGTAGTTACTGAAAGTGCTGTCAAGTCTGTGCCTAAGGCGGTTGAAGACAAATATCATCAGCAGATTATGAACTACTGGAATAATCTGGCAGCGCAGTATGGACTTGAATTAAAGGACATTGTTACAAATCAGTTCAAGCTGACTGAGGAAGAGTTTGAGAAAGAAGTTAAGTCTCAGGCTGAGAGCAGTGCTAAACAGCTTGTGGTTGTAAAAGCGATAGCAGAGGCTGAGAAGCTTGAGGTGTCCGACTCTGAATATCAGGATGCGCTCAATTCTTACTACGAAAGAAGTGGGAGCAAAAGGAAGCATTGACCTTGCTACCTATGAGAGTCAGGTGGGTAAGGGAAATATTATGGATCTTATCCTTCTTGACAAGGTTGGAGCTTTTCATCGTAGAGAACGGAAAAAGAAGTTGAAGCAAAGGCTGAAACTAAGACAAAATAAGTTTCATTGAAATAAATAGTGGGCTGTAACACTTGCAGGATTGTAAGTGTTACAGCCTTTACTAGTTTAAAATAATAACTCTCCGAGGGATGCACACTTTTTTTATTATGTGATAGACAATTTCCCTAAGGGCTTAATTGCGGCATATATGTATGTGCTGCCCTGCAATGATTTAGAGGTCTGCGCCTTGTATTTGACAGGGAAATATAAGGTGCTCCTCACCCCTCCAGTACAGCCAGATGTACCCCTTCTTTAGCATAAGTAGTAGATTCTCTTTGAATTAGCTTAGGACGGAGAAGGTTGCGGCTGATTGCCATATTGTGCGTAAGGATAGAATTGAGCGCAAAAAAGGCTGATCTTCCAAGCAGTTCACGCTCTTGGCGGACTGTTGTAAGAGGAGGGGTGAGGAGTGAAGCAAGTGGTATATCGTCTATACCTACCACGCTTATATCCTCAGGTATGGACAACCCCCTACCCATCAACTCTGTATAGACTCCTGAAGCAATCACATCATTGCCGCAGATGATGGCAGTCGCACCTCTATCCAGTATCCTGTCGATATGATCTTCAGCCACCCTTGCCACAAAGTAGGCATATATAGCCAAACTCATCATCTACAGTTAGCTTTTCTTTTATTCATACTGTTGTAAAAGCCTTCCATCCGCTGCTCGGTAATCAAAGAGTTCATAGAGCCGTTTAAGAAGGCTATTTTTCTATGTCCAAGGTGGTAAAGATGTGACACTATCAGTTCCATTATCTCAGCGCTGTCAGTCCCTATGTAGCAGGTATTTGGATTCTTAGTAACATAGTTATCAAAAAGTACAGTTGGGGTGGAGGTGGTCTTAAACTCCTTTAGCCAAGGATCTTCTAAGGCAAAGCCCACACAAAAAGAACCTACAAATCCATTCTTAAACATGAAACGAATCATAGAGCCTCGTTTTGTCTGAAAATGCAGGGCGTAATAGGGAGAAGAGCTCACATCAAAGCCTTCCTTTACGGCTTCCTGCTTGAAAACCTGAAACTATGTCAAATCCGAACTGCCCCGAAGACTCATAATCCATATTTCTCCATAAACATACAGAGCTTTTTACCGCTGCTTGTATGCTTTTTAGCTTAATGCTCTTATAGCCCCATGGAAATGGCTGTATTTACAATCTTTTTGTTTCAAAGCCTCGCTTACATCAGGGAGCGTTGTTAAGCCCCTTGGAGACTGTCCCCTGTGAAACACCAAGCTCTTTAGCTATGTCCTTGATAGTAACCATATAAAAACCTTCCTTAGTACTTACGAAAATTTACGAAATAAGTATAATATTATTTTGTGTAATTTGCAATAGGATTTACGAAATAAGTGTAAAAACTAAACAAAATGCAAAAAATGATGTGACAATTGTAGAGGGAGAAAAAAATTAAATGAATTCACATAGGCTAAATGCACAAAAATATATTGACAATTAGCCGATATAATGATAACATAAGACGAAAATAGGGTTTCGTAAAGTTTCGAAACTTTACGAATATATTTCATGAATTGATATGTCTGTATTTGACTGTGGCGGCAGGAGAATATCAGCATAATCAGCTTAGTGGGATATATTCCAAAAATCAAAGGAGGATAATTCAAATGAGAAAGTCAAAAAAATTCTTGTCACTTATGCTTGCAGCAGTGATGGCAGCTTCACTTGTAGGCTGTGGAAAGTCATCTGATACAAAGACAAGCAGTGCGGCTAAATCAGGAAGTGCAGCTACTTCAACTGCTTCAACAACTTCTGCAGCAAAAGTCAGGAAGTGCAGCTTCTACAGATGAAGAGGCAGTAGAGGCTACAATCACAGTATGGAGCCCACAGGAAGATCAGGCTAAGGAGAGCGGGAACTGGCTTGGCACCATGTGCGATAAGTTTGCAGCAGCTCATCCTAACTGGAAGCTTACATTTAAGTATGGTGTTTGCCCTGAGGGTGAAGCTAGGACACAGGTAACACAGGATCCTAGCGCTGCAGCAGATGTATATATGCTTGCAAACGATAACATCGGTGACCTCGTAGCGGCTAAGGCTATATCAAAGCTTGGTGGAAGCGCACTTGACGCTGTTAAGTCACAGAACTCAGAGGTTATTGTAAATACAGTTACTTATGAGGGTGGTGTTTACGCTGTACCTTTTACATCTAATACCTGGTTTATGTACTATGACAAGAGAGTTTTTCTCTGAGGATGATGTAAAGAGCCTTGAGACTATGCTTGAGAAGGGTAAGGTTTCTTTCCCACTCAGCAATGGTTGGTACAATGTAGCTTTCTATGCAGCTAACGGCTGTACACTTTTTTTGGCGGTAACAACGATGCTTCAGCAGGTATCGACTACAGCGGTGACAAGGCGGTAGCAGTTACCAAGTATCTTGTAGAACTTGTTAAGAATAAGAATTTCTCTAACGATGCAGATGGTTCAGGTATCAAGGGACTTAAGGATAAGAGCGTAAATGCAATATTCAGCGGTACCTGGGATTACAATAACGTAGCAGAGGCACTTGGTGCTGAAAATGTAGGTATTGTTCAGCTTCCTACAGCTAAGATTGATGGAAAAGAAGTACAGCTTAAGAGCTTTGCAGGATCTAAGGCAATAGGTGTAAACCCTAATACAAAGAACCCTCAGGTAGCAGTTGCACTTGCTTCTTTCCTTGGAAGTACAGAAGCTCAGAAAGAGCACTACAAGACAAGAAAGACTATCCCTACAGATCAGTCACTTCTTACAGAGGGCGAAATCGCTGCAGATGCTCTTGCAACAGCACAGGGTAATACAGTAGCAAATACATCCATCATGCAGCCATTCGTGGCAGGTATGTCTAACTACTGGGCAAATGCTGAGAATATGGGTAAGGCTATCCTCTCAGGAGATGTTACAGAGAAGAACGCAGCAGAGAAGACAGAAGCGTTAAATGCTGCATTTAATACAAAAATAATAAGATGTTATATAGGCTTACAGGCTGTAGATAGTATATTTACAGTCTGTAGCCGGATATGGGTTATGGATGCGTGTTCAAAGTAAGGGCACGCATTTATAATAAAAAGATGTTTATGAGGAAGTAGGAAACCATTTACACGAAAATAACAGATGTGTGGGGATAAAACATGGAAGATGTGAAATTCTTTAAGGCTTTAGCCAAAGGCGATGTATTTACCAAACTTTCCCTTTGTATACTGGGACTTGGTAATCTGGTGCGTGGACAGATAGTCAAGGGGTCTTATCTTCTTGGGACTGGAAGCAGCCTATATTTACTATCTGATTAATACCGGAATTTATGATTTTGGAAGATTCCTTACTCTTGGAGGCAATCCTCAGGAGGAAGTATGGAATGAGAAGAAGCAGGTATATGAGTATATTGCCGGTGACAATACCGTTCTTATGCTTCTTTACGGTATATTTGCAATAGTTATTACCCTGTTTTTCATAGTTATTGTAGTGACAGCGGTTAAGAGTTCTTATGAAGCGGAGCTTAGAAAAAAGGCGGGAAAGAAGCCTTTGAGTTTCGCTCAGGATGTGAAGAATCTTTTCGATAAGGATTTACATAAGCTTCTTATGACACCTCCGTTTATCGGAATTGTATTATTTACTATCATGCCTCTTATTTATATGATAAGTATGGCATTTACAAGCTACTCTGTTAAGGGAGACCATTTGGTTCTCTTTGACTGGGTTGGACTTGACAACTTTAAGGATGTACTTACTCTTGGAAGTGAAGTGGGCAAGTCATTCTGGGGAGTATTAATTTGGACAGTCGTGTGGGCAGTATTTGCTACCTCACTTAACTATATACTGGGTATGATCTTAGGGTCTCATCATAAATAGAAAGGCTACTATAGGTAAGAGTTTCTGGAGATTCTGCTTTATATTATCTATAGCAGTTCCACAGTTTGTTTCTCTTATGATAATGAGAACCATGCTCCAGCCGAAAGGAGACTTTAACCTTATGCTTAGAGCCCTTGGGATACTTGGAGAGGGGCAGTACCTTCCGTTTTTTGAAGACGCTACCTGGGCTAGAATCACAGTTATCGTAATCAACCTTTGGGTAGGTATCCCATATACACTTTTACAGGTGACCGGTATATTACAGAATATCCCTGAGGAGCTTTATGAGGCAGCAAGGGTAGATGGTGCCAATACAGTGACCATATTCTGGAAGATAACCCTCCCTTATATGCTCTTTGTAACAACACCTTATCTCATTACACAGTTTACCGGTAATATCAATAACTTCAACGTAATCTACCTGCTTTCAGGAGGAGCTCCTGTAGATGTAGGTGATACCGCCGGTAAGACAGACCTGCTTATTACCTGGCTCTATAAGCTAACGGTAGACAAGCAGTACTTTAATACAGGTGCGGTTATTGGTATTATTACCTTCATCATACTTTCGATAGTGGCACTTGTAACCTACCACAGGAGTGGATCTTATAAGAATGAGGAGGCGTTCAAATAATGGATAATAAAGTAAAAATGTCATCTTCATACAGAGTGCGCCAGATACTTGGCAATATCTTCGTTCATGTGTTTTTGGCTGTGCTTGCGACTATCTGGGTACTCCCTGTAGTTTGGGTAGTGCTTAAGAGTCTTACACCTAAGGGCAGTACAGGAATCTTCCCTGAGAGACTTAGCATTGAAAACTACATAAAGCTCTTTACGGATACGGCCATACTGAACTTCCCTAAGATGTTTATGAATACCTTTATCATAGCAATCTTTTCCTGCCTTGTATCTACAGTCTTTGTGCTTTGCGTAAGCTACTGTCTTTCAAGACTTCGCTTCAAGGCAAGAAAGCCATTTATGAACATAGCTATGATACTTGGACTTTTCCCCTGGAATTATGGCTATTGTGGCTGTGTACTACATCATCAAGTCACTTGGTCTTTCACAGGGACCTATGATTAGAGTTGCTCTTGTCCTCATATATTCAGCTGGTGCAGGACTTGGATTCTACATAGCTAAGGGATTCTTCGATACAGTTCCGAAGGCGCTTGATGAGGCTGCCATGATAGATGGTGCTACCAAATGGGAGGTATTTACCAAGGTAACCATTCCTCTTTCAAAACCTGTTATAGTATTTACAGTGCTTACAGCCTTCATTTCACCTTGGGTAGATTTCATTGCCGCAAGGGTTATCTGTAGGGCTGAATCCGAGTATTTTACCGTATCTATCGGACTTTGGCAGATGCTTAGCAAGGAGTATATCATTGCCTGGTATACCAGATTTGCTGCCGGAGCAGTTTGCATCTCCATTCCTATAGCTATTCTCTTCCTCTACTTACAGAAGTTCTATGTAAATGGAATGGGTGGAGCTGTTAAGGGCTGATGCAAAAAAATGAAATGTTTTTCATCCACAGACTATAATGGATTCTATCTTTTGTGAAATTTGGGCAGAATTATAAAAGCCATAGACTTATCATTAAATGATGAGTTGTGGCTTTTTGCAATTTTTACAAAAACTCAATCTTGTTATTATTTATTTTCATGAATTATCCGATATAATTTATGGTCGGGAATGCGATAATAATCATGTATAAACATGGAGGAAAAGTCATGAAGGTGAAAAACAATGTAGCTAAGAACGGAAGTCCCAGAGTAAAAAGTGTAGGTATGAAGATAAGCATTATTATTTCGGTTTTGCTTATCATTACACTTGGAACAAAGACAGCCATTGATGCGGTAAGAAACTACAATTTGGCAGTAACTTCAAACAAAGAGTTTCAATATGAACGCACAAGAAAGCTTGGTAAACAGCTTGAACAGAGATTTAATTCTGTATACTATACGGCTAAAAACTATGGAAGATGCAGTAGATGCGTTGATGAACAACACAAAACCGGAAGAGAAAAAAGAGCATTTATATCTGATATGGTTGGAGAGACAATCGAAAGTAATATGGATATAGGTGGAATCGAGGTCTTCTTTGAACCAGATGCTTTTTGACGGTAAGGATGCGCAGAATAAAACTTCTGACAATGAAGAAGGACTTATGCAGTCTTATTTTAGCAGGGACGCAGGGAGGAAGCGTTAAGGAAAGCAAAATCAAGGGATACAGAGATTCAAGCTGGTATACTGAGATAATGAAAACAGGAAAAGCCTTGATTACACAGCCTTTTAAGGATGGCGACAATATTGTTACCACCTATGGTATTCCTATAACAGAGGATGGAAAGCTAATAGGAGCAATTGCTGCTGATATGTATGTAACTGAGTTCTCCAAGGAACTTGCAGAAGAGCCGAACAATAGTGAGGACAATTTTACTGCTCTTGTATCTGATGAGGGAATTGCAGTGGCTCACTCTATTGACGAAAGTCTCGTTTTGAAGGATACAAGCACAGATGCGGAAGTAAAGTCAAGACTTGATATGGCTCAACAGAACAAGGAGTCTGAGCTTGAGAGAGTCTCGATTACAACGGGAAAGAAGTCATTGATTATTTATGTTCCAGTAGCGGTAGAAGGAACTTCAGAATACTGGATATTTGAATCTGTTATAAGTGTGGATTTGATGACAAGAAGTGCTGTTAGGGTCAGCAGTGCTTAGTGCAATTATCAATATTGCTCTTATTATTGTGATTGCAGCTGTTATCATGCTCCTATTAAGAAGAAAGGTATCCCTTCCTCTAAAGGTTGTAAGCAGTGCTTTGGCTAAGCTTGCAGACTACAACCTCAATCTGGATGCAGAAAGAGCAGAAAATGCAAAGTACGACAAGAGTGGAGATGAGATAGCAAGCCTGATACTTAGCCTCAGAAAACTTAATCAGAATCTTATAAGCATTGTTTCAAACATCAATTCTCATGCTCAAAAATACTGCGGCAATGGCTGAGGAGCTGACAGCTACAGCTCAGTCTACATCTGATGCAGCAGGAGAGGTAGAGGTTGCAGTTACCAATATAGCTGAAGGTGCAACCAGTCAGGCAGAGGATACACAGGCTGCAGCTGCATCTGTGGAAACAGCTAATAAGCTTCTTGGTGAGATGATAGTTACACTGGGAGAGCTTGATGAGGCAACAGATACAATTGACAGATGTAAGAATGATGGAAATGAAACACTTAAAGACCTTGTCGAACTTACAGATGAAAACCGTAAGATATCAGATAATGTTAGTGCTGTTATAGTTGAGACAAGTGTAGCTACAGAGAAGATATCAAATGCTTCTGAGATGATTCAGTCTATCTCCGACCAGACCAACCTCCTAGCTCTAAATGCGGCTATTGAGGCAGCAAGAGCAGGTGAGGCAGGAAAGGGATTTGCGGTTGTTGCTGATGAAATCAGAAAAACTTGCAGAGCAGAGTGCAGGCTTTACTGCAGAGATAAGAGCCGTAATTGACGAGCTTAAGACTAAGGCTGAATCTGCTGTAACCATGATGGAGAAGTCCAATGAAATGGTTATCAAAACAGAGTGAGAAAAGTGGCAGAAACAAGCGATAAGTTTGAAGAAATATCAAAGGCAGTTGAGAACAGTAAGAACATTGTGGCAGAGATAAATACATCTTCAAAGACCATTGAGGCTGAGAACAAGAATGTAACTAAGATGGTTGAAAAATCTATCAGCCATTGCCGAAGAGAATGCGGCTACAACCGAAGAGGCATCTGCATCTGTAGATACTCAGGTTCAGTCCATAAACGATATATCATCGGCAAGTGAAAACCTTGCCCATATAGCAACAGAGTTACAGGATGAGGTAGCCAGATTTACTTTCTAAAAAAATAAATATATGACTAAGAGGCTTTTTAATATACTTTGTAGATTAAAAGGCCTCTTTTGGCAAGTAAAGACTTATGTAATCAGATTGTTTTTGTAAAATTAATAAGCTCTATTAATTATTTTAATTAATCATCCGATATTAATCATGGTAAAAAACGACAATAATCATGTTTAACTATGGAGGGGCAAACCATGAAAATGAAACATAATTTTGCAAAGGACGGAAATGCCAAGGTCAAAAGCGTAGGCATGAGGATAAGCATTATCATTTCGATTTTGCTCATCATCACTCTTGGAGCAAAGACTGCTTTTGATACGGTAAGAAGCTATAATTTGGCTATCAGTACAAACAAAGCTCATAAGTATGAAGAAACCAGAAAGCTTGCAAAGCAGCTTGAGCAGAAATTTATATCTGCATATTACTCAGCGAGGACAACTGAAGGTGCAGTATCTACAATGATGAAGAATATACCAACTGATCAGAGACAGAGGGTATTTATATCCAATTTAGTTGAAAGCATGCTTGTAGGTAATATGGATATTGGAGGATGTGGAGTATTTTTTGAGCCAAATGCCTTCGATGGTAAAGATGCACAGAATATAACACCTGAAAACAAAGAGGGACTCTTCCAATCATACTACCTAAGAGAAGCAAATGGAAATGTTACAGAGACATTGATTGATGCCTATAGAGAATCAACCTGGTACAATGAAATTATGGATGCCGGCACAGCAGTTATTACCCAGCCTTATAAGGAGGGTGAAAATATAATGACTACTTACGGCCTACCTATAAAGATGGATGGGAAAGATAATTGGAGCTGTAACAGCAGATATCTTTGTTACAGAACTTTCAAAAGAACTGGCAGAAGATCCAAGCAACAGTGAGGATGATTTCACCGCACTTTTATCTAATGAGGGAAAAACAGTGGCGCACTCATTGGACGAAAGCTTAATACTGAACGAGTCTTCAGTTGATCCTACAGTTAAAGCAACATCGTAGATACAGCTCAGCAGAATAAAGAATCTGAAGTTGAGCGTGTATCAGCTTACACAGGAAAGAATTCGTTGATTATGTACATCCCTGTTGCCATAGAGGGAACGGATGAATATTGGGTATTTGAAACAGTTATCAGTGTGAAGAAGATGACACAGGATGCTGTAAATAGTGCAATCCTCAGTGTGATTGTAAACTTGATATTAATAATTATCATAGCAGCGCTCATTTTCATGCTTTTTAAGAAGGAAGGTATCCCTTCCTCTAAAGGTTGTAAGTAGTGCTTTGGCTAAGCTTGCAGACTATAACCTCAATCTGGATGCAGAAAGAGCAGAAAATGCAAAGTACGACAAGAGCGGAGATGAGATAGCAAGCCTGATACTTAGCCTCAGAAAACTTAATCAGAATCTTATAGGCATTGTTTCAAACATCAATTCTTATGCACAAAATACTGCGGCTACAGCTGAGGAGCTGACAGCTACAACACAGGCTACATCTGATGCAGCAGGAGAGGTAGCAACTGCTGTGACCAATATAGCTGACGGAGCAACCAGTCAGGCAGAAGATACGCAGGCAGCGGCAACCTCTGTTGAGACTGCCAACAGGCTTCTTGATGGTATGATGGAGACGTTGGAAGAGCTTGATGAGGCAACAGATACAATTGACAGATGTAAGAATGACGGAAATGAAACACTTAAAGACCTTGTTGAACTTACAGATGAAAACCGTAAGATATCCGATAATGTTAGTGCTGTTATAGTTGAGACAAGTGTAGCTACAGAGAAGATATCAAATGCTTCTGAGATGATTCAGTCTATCTCCGACCAGACCAACCTTCTTGCCCTAAATGCGGCTATAGAAGCAGCAAGAGCAGGTGAGGCAGGAAAGGGCTTTGCGGTTGTTGCTGATGAAATCAGGAAGCTTGCAGAGCAGAGTGCAGGCTTTACTGCAGAGATAAGAGCCGTAATTGATGAGCTTAAGACTAAGGCTGAATCTGCCGTAACCATGATGGAGAAGTCCAATGAAATGGTTATAAAGCAGAGTGAAAAAGTGGGAGAAACAAGCGATAAGTTTGAAGAAATATCAAAGGCAGTTGAGAATAGTAAGAACATCGTGGCAGAGATAAATTCTTCTTCAAAGACTATTGCCGCAGAGAAATAAGAATGTAACCAAGATGGTTGAAAATCTATCAGCCATTGCCGAAGAGAATGCGGCTACAAGTGAAGAGGCATCTGCAGCAGTGGATACTCAGGTTCAGTCCATAAACGATATATCATCAGCAACTGAAAACCTTGCCCATATAGCAACAGAGCTTCAGGATGAAGTAGCCAGATTTACTTTCTAAAGGCGGATGATACAAGAGTGGAACAGATAACTGTTTACTTAACGGCAAAAGGATGTATTTCCTTTGACATATAATCGTTTAATATGCGATAAAAGGGGATGTCACATTAGATATAATAATTACATCACATAGCTAATAATAAGCTGGAATTGATGTAAGAGATATTTATCATTGATGTGGCATCCCTTTACTTTTTACTGCCTTGGGAACTAATGTGAGTTCCCACAGCTAATTATTATTCTTACTTAGCGAGAGCTCTATACTGCTTCCTTTGTTAGAACTCTCTATAACCTTTACATCCCCGCCATGCCTTACTGCGATTTCTTTTTACAAGGGCAAGTCCCAGTCCTGCTCCACCCATAGAACGGCTTCGGGATTTGTCAACTCTGAAAAACGGCTCAAAGATTTTATCCCAGTCTTCTTTTTGCTATACCGCTTCCGGTGTCTGTGATAATCACCTTTTGCAAAGTCTCTCATCCTCAGTAATGGCTACAGATACCTTGCCGTCCTCTTTGTTGTACTTAATTGCATTTTCAATAAGATTGTAAATAGCCCTGTACACAAGGGTATCGCTGCCCTGTAAGCCTTGCCTCGCCACCATACTTGAACAAGACTTATATTCTTTTTTTCAGCCAAAGACACCAGGTCGCAGATGACCTCTTCAGTTATCTCAGCAAGTGAGATACTATCACTCTTAGGAGCTGACTGCAGCTCAGTCATTTCAAGTAGGATGTCAATTACGTGTGAGAGACGGTCAGTCTGGGCTTCTTGCCATACCTATAGCTTCTTTATAGTCTGCTTCATCCGGATTTTTTTATTTTTTTCAAAGACCTCAAACTTTGTACTCATCACTGCAAGAGGAGTTCTAAGCTCGTGAGCGGCATTGGCTGAGAACTGTCTTTGTGTGGCAAAGGTCTCCTCAAGTCTAAGGAGAAGTCTGTTAAAGGCAAGGGTAAGTCTTTCTATCTCTGTAGAATTACTTTTTCGATAGTATGGGCTCTTTAAGGTTCTTTGCCTGAATGTCCTCTATCTGTGAGGGTAAGTTCCCTCAAAGGATAAAGTGCATAGCCCACTATGAGATACATAAGAAAGCTCACCGTAAGGGTTATAATTAGTGTAATTGCAAGACTTTTTTTATCCAGAATTCAATCTGGGTGCTTTTTAACTGTGTCGGCTACTACAGACTTTGGATTGAGAACTACCTGAATCTCATCTGTGGTGGTTGTAGGGATATCGGTATTTGGGAGGATGGCTATAGCTGAATTGCCAATCTCATCCATATAAAGTATGGCAGAACGGCTTATAAAAGAGGCTGATTGCAAGGCAGGCGGTAATTACCATAAAGGCTGTCATAAGGGTGAGCTTCCACCTGAGAGAGAGATGTTTCTTCATTCTCCATCCCTCCTATCACATAGCCTTGGCCTACTCTATTGGTAATAGGGTCTTTACCGAGAGCTGTTCTTATCTTTTTTCTAAGTGCACTTATGTGAACCCTGATTGAGTTGCTAAAGCTATCCACACTGCTATCCCATACATGCTCGATAAGCTCCTCCTGACTTACAGGGCGCCCCTGGTGGAGGATGAGGTATTCTAGGATAGCAAGCTCCTTCCTTGTAAGTGCAATCTCTTCTCCTTTTGCAAAGGCAGTACGTGTCTTGGTATTTAAGGATATTTCACCACATTCAAGCACTATATTGTTTTGAACAGTCCTTCTTCTAGTGAGGGCTCCTAACCCTTGCCTCAAGTTCCTCAAAGTGAAACGGCTTACATAGATAATCATTTGCCCCGCTGTCAAGTCCCTCTATTTTATCGTTCAGTCCGCCTCTTGCAGAGAGGATGAGGACATTTGTCTCATTATCACTAGCACGCATATTTTTAAGTATGTCTAAGCCGTCCATTCCCGGCAGATTTAAGTCAAGGATAATAAGGTCATAGCTATCGGTAGAGATTATATCCATTGCTTCCTCTCCATCAAAAACCATATCTACCTCATAGCCATCAAGCCTAAGTCCCTTTGCTATAGACTCGCAAAGAGCCCTTTCATCTTCAACAACCAACAGTCTCACGTTGTCACTTCCTTTACAATTAGTTTAGTTTTGTTTATCATATCATAAGGGAAATAAAATTTCTATTAAGAAGAATTAACTTGCTTTATTTATAAAAGAAATGATTTGGAATCTGCCAGAGAAAGGTATGAACAAAAAAAGCTATAAAAAAATTAAAGAAAAACTTTTTTTCTTAACACAAATTTTATACAGGTTGTGTTATACTTAAGTTCGTCATTTGTAGTGCCGGCACTGGAGAAACTAATCCGGTTTGCTCCTCCCCCTTTTGCAATCTAGGTATTCTCTTTGGTGTCGGTACAGGTGATATGGTATCAGAAAATAATCAATTCTAACGAGGGTGCAATCAGGTTTTTACGGTTTTGATACTGTATGATGTGGGTACCAAAAGATAATAAATTCTCTTGCAAGCACGCTTACATCGAATTTTTTTATTCTTTTTGACACTTGTATCATTGTATAAATAAATAACAGAAAAGAGGTTTATAAAAATGGGGAATTTCACATTTAAGACTAATAAAAAGAAGTTAGTGGCTCAGGTGGCCTTGCTTGTAGTTTCGATAGCTTTTATAGCCTTTGGAGCATACCGTGGAGAGGCTCAAACTGTACTTACCAAAGCAATCAACCTATGTCTTGAGTGCGTGGGTATAGGCTAATTATAGTTAGAAAGGATGAGTTTAACGTGGAAAAGAAGTTAACTAACAATAAAAAGAAGGGCCGGGTTAAAGATTTCCTTAAAAGCAGGACGATGGTACAGATAATAGCAACCCTATTAACTAATATTCATCTTCCTAACTTTTTTAAGGGAACCTTGTATCAGGGCAAAGGGAAAATAGCTTGTGTGCCGGGACTTAACTGCTACTCCTGTCCGGGAGCAACAGGTGCCTGTCCTATCGGCTCATTTCAGGCGGTGGTAGGCTCGAGGGACTTTAGCCTTACCTACTACATTACTGGAATTATTATATTTTTTTCGGTGTTATGCTAGGCAGATTTATCTGTGGCTTCCTCTGTCCATTTGGACTGTTTCAGGATTTGCTTCACAAGATACCGTCAAAGAAGTTTAGCACCAAGAAACTAAAGGCGCTGACTTACCTTAAATACATCATTTTGGTGGTGGCGGTTATTATACTTCCGACATTTTTGAATAATGCGGCAGGGCTTTCGTCACCGTATTTTTGTAAGTATATCTGTCCTCAAGGTATACTTGAAGGAGGAATCCCACTCTCGATAGTCAACCCTGCCATTAGAGCGACTCTTGGTAAGCTCTTCCTTTGGAAGCTTAGTATCCTCATCCTTGTGATTGTGCTAAGTGTACTTGTGTACCGTCCGTTTTGTAAGTGGATATGCCCTCTTGGAGCATTTTATGCTCTGTTTAACAAGGTGTCACTCCTCCACTACAATGTAGACTTTAACAAGTGTGTATCCTGTGGAAAATGTGCAAGAACCTGTAAGATGGATGTGGATATCACAAAGAATGATGCCCATATGGAATGTATCCGTTGTGGTGAATGTGTGAAAGTCTGTCCTACTAAGGCTATCAGCGTGAATTGGGGACCTGAGAAGATGAAGATTCTCGAAAGAGCGCGTGAGCTTAATAAGAATAAAAACAACAAAAAAAGTGTGAACTAAGGAGAAAAATGATGAAAACAAAAAAGACAATTAAGAAGATTATTCCTGTATTTTTAGTAGCAGCTATGCTTGCTGCATCTGTGACAGCCTGTGGAAATAAGGGCGGTGGTAACGCTAACGCTTCAGGCAACAATATGACCCAAGGAAGCAAGACCATGACTGCTGAAAAATTCCCTTCATTTAAGGGTAAGGACTTTGATGGCAATGATGTAGACGAAAGCCTTTTTAGTAAAAATGAGGCTACACTTGTCAATTTCTGGTTCAATGGCTGCTCAGCCTGTGTAAATGAGATGCCTGCACTTGAGAAATTTAGCAAGAAGCTAAAAGAACAGGGGGCTGAGCTTGTGGGTATCAATGCAGGTACGGCAAGTGATGAAAAGGGACTTGCTGAGGCAAAGGACATCCTTTCTAAGCAGGGTGTAACTTATAGGAATCTTATCCTCCCACAGGACCACGAGTATGTAAGAAAGATATTTAGCTTTTCCCTACTACAGTTATAGTTGACAAGAATGGTAATATCATTGGAGATCCGATTGTAGGTGCAATCGAGGATGAGAAGAAGCAGGAAGAAATCCTCAAGGTAATCGAACAGGTAAAGGCAGGAAATGGAGTAACAGCTACAGTCACATCTGATAAGAGTACAGCTTCTGCAGATCCTGCTGCAGCACTTTATGAAGAAGAAAATAAGATATTTGCTGAGAATCCGGACACTTGGAATAAGCTCTTTTCTAAAATAAAAAAGGATGAAGCTGAGAAGAATGCTGAAAAGCCTTATGTAGAGTTCTTGACAGAGCAGTTAGAAGCAGCAAAAGCTGATTTTACAGAGGATGAGATTAAGACTATTACAGATGGGCTTGTGAAGATTGCTGAGATCGAGAAGAAGATTGAGGAATTGAGGAAGAAATAAAGAAGAAGTAGAGAAGAAGCAAAATAATATAGACTGATATAATAGTAGGGGCAGGGTTTCCGGGTTAAACGGAGAGTTTGCCCTCAGTTTTTAATTGAATAGGGGATTTTTGACAATCTGATTCAATTTGAAAAAGTAGAATAAATATGTTTTGACAAGATGATAATACTAGAGTATAATTACTGTACGAAAAACAATACGATTTTTTTATAACGAAATGAGGTGTTTATAATGTTAGCAGTAAAGAGTATGGATGAAAGGGATAACTTCAAATCTTTTTGTGATAAGGTTTTTGATGGGGAGACCTTGATTGTTTCAGACCAAAGAACCAGAATGTAGTAATGATGTCAGAGTCTGAATATAACAATATAATGAAAGCTAAGAGAAATGCTGAATACCTTACCATGTATGAGATAAGTCCATAAGAAGCAGAAACAGGGAAATTTATTATGAAGTCCATAGAAGAGTTGGGAGAAATTGAATAATGAATATTGTATTCACATCAACTGCTTGGAAACATTATTTGGAATGGCAGAAAGATGATAAAAAGGTAGTAAAACGAATTAACGACTTAATTAAGAGCATTGATAGGGAAGGAGTTTTACAGGGAATAGGTAAGCCTGAATCTCTTAAGTATAGAAAGGTTTATAGTAGAAGAATAACAGATGAACATAGGCTTACTTATAATTTAGATAGTAATAATAACTTGATTATGATATACCCTGCAAGTATCATTATGAAGAATAGGTATATACACGGCTTAGATTTGAGGATAATATGATTTGTGATGATTTTGAAATAATAGTAATAGGAGCTGGACATGCGGGCTGTGAGGCGGCACTGGCGGCAGCAAGGCTTGGTAAAAAGGGTGCTTGTCTTTACCGTAAGTGTGGACAGTATAGCCCTCATGCCCTGTAACCCCAATATAGGGAGGGAACTTCCAAGGGGCATTTGGTAAAAGAAATAGATGCTCTCGGTGGAGAAATGGGTAAAAATATAGACAAGACCTATATCCAGTCCAAGATGCTCAATAAGTCAAAAAGGCCCTGCGGTTCACAGCCTTAGGGCGCAGGCGGATAAACAGGCTTATTCCCTTGAGATGAGTAAAGGTAATGGAAAAATACACCAAACCTTACCATAAAAGCAGGCTGAGGTGGCTGAGATTCTGGTTGAAGAGGGTAGGGTAACAGGTGTTAAGACGTATTCAGGTGCGGTGTATACTGCTAAGGCAGTTATTCTCTGTACGGGAACCTACCTAAAGGCCCGCTGCATATACGGAGATGTGAGTGAATACACAGGACCTAATGGGCTGTCAGCCTCTACACATTTGACGGATTCCCTGCTTAGCTTGGGTATGAAGTTAAGGAGATTTAAGACAGGTACTCCTGCCAGAGTAGACAAAGCGACTATAGATTTCTCCAAAATGGAAGTGCAAAATGGAGACGAAAAGGTAGTTCCATTTTCATTCTTAAATGAAGGAAAAGATATAAGCAGGATGCAGATTCCCTGTCATCTAACCTATACCAATGAAGAGACTCATAGGATAATCAGAGAAAATATTGACCGCTCACCTCTATACGGAGGTGTAATAGAGGGAGTAGGTCCAAGATACTGTCCGTCCATAGAGGACAAGGTAATGAGATTTGCCGATAAAGAGAGGCACCAGATATTTGTAGAGCCTGAGGGCGAGTACACCAATGAAATGTATGTTGATGGTATGAGCTCATCTATGCCGGAGGATGTACAGGTAGCTATGTACAGGACTATACCGGGACTTGAGAATGTCCATATAGTAAGAAATGCCTATGCTATAGAGTATGACTGCGTAGATGCGACCACACTTAAAGAAAGTCTTGAGACAAAGGTGGCGGAGGGATTGTATGCAGCAGGCCAGTTTAACGGAAGCTCAGGCTATGAGGAGGCGGCTGCTCAGGGACTTATCGCAGGTATCAATGCGGTGAGAAAGCTTGATGGCAAAGAGCCGCTTATTCTCAAGCGTTCAGATGCCTATATCGGAGTTCTTATCGATGATTTGGTGACTAAGCACACAGCGGAGCCATACAGGATGATGACCTCAAGGGCTGAGTACAGGCTGCTCTTAAGACAGGACAATGCTGACCTTAGGCTTACTAAGATAGGCTATGAGGTGGGACTTATTTCAAAGGAAAGATACGAGAGCCTGCTTCAGAAAGAGGCTGAAATTGAAGAGGAAATAAAGCGTCTGAAATCAAAGACTATAGGAGGAAGGAAGGAAGTCAACGATTTCCTTACAGAAAACGGAAGTACAGCCCTGCTTGGTGCTGTTACTCTTGCTGACCTGATAAAGAGACCGGAGCTAAGCTACGAGATTCTGGCTGCAATCGATGATGAAAGACCTGAGCTTTCTGAGGCTGTTGGAGAGCAGGTAAACATCAATATAAAGTATGAGGGCTATATTGAGAGAGAGAACAGACAGGTTGAACAGTTTAAGAAGATGGAAAACCGCCTCATTCCTGAGGATATAGAGTATGAGAATATAGACAATATTAGGTTAGAAGCAAGGCAGAAGCTTGCCGAAATAAGACCTCTCTCAGTAGGGTCAGGCGAGCCGTATATCGGGCGTATCTCCATCTGATATAGCAGTGCTTTTTGGTTTATATAGAACAATTTTTAAGGAGCAAAAAATGGGAATAACAGAGAATGATATCAAAAAGAATAAATGAACTCTACCACAAGTCTAAGGCTGAAGGACTGACTGATGAAGAAAAAGGCTGAGCAGAAGAAGCTTAGGGAGGACTATGTTGCAGCCATAAAGGGCAATATTAGGAGTCAGCTTGAGAACATAAAAAGTAGTTGATGAAAATGGTAACGAGGTAGACATCAAAAAGGAGAAAAAGATGTATAAATATTTGATGTTTGATTTGGATGGAACCCTTGTAGAGTCAGGGGACGGTATAGTTGAATCAGCTAAGCACGCTCTTAGCACTATGGGCTGGGAGATGCTTTCTGAGGCTGAATACAAGAAGTTTATAGGACCTCCGCTTTTTGACTCATTTTACCAAGTTTTGTGGAATGAACCCTGAGGAGGCTGACAGGGCAATTGAGATATATAGGGAGCATTATGAGTCTGCAGGCTACCTCCTTGCCCCTGTGTACGAGGGAGTGGAAGCCATGCTTGATGAGCTTAAGGATAAGGGACATACTATGATGGTAGTTACCTCCAAGCCTGCTCCTATAGCCGAGAAGATAATAAAAAAGCATGGACTGGATAAGTATTTTGTAAATCTTACCGGGCCATCTCACGAGGAAAAGACTGTGCATAAGGATGTGATGATAAAGCGAGCCTTTGAAAAGAATGGAATTACCGACCCTAAGTCTGCGGTTATGATAGGAGACAGGAAGTTTGACATAGAGGCTGCTAATAAGAACGGCGTTGACTCTATTGCTGTTATGTATGGATATGGCAATAGGGAAGAGTTTGAAAGGCATGGGGCTACGCATATAGTGGAGAAATGCGGGGACATACCGGGTGTCGTTCGATAGGGTTTTATAAAAAAATCAGACTAAGGGACGCCCCTACCTTTGTAAGTCCCTCGGTTAATTTTATCACGATAAGTTACATAAGAAAAAAATATAAGAAAGGGGTTTGCATGCCCTTTTTATTGTGTTATATTATACCTTGTCGTATTATCTGAATATGGTGTCTGTTTTAATTGCCAAACTACCAGCCCATATTTATATCTAACAAAAACAAGGAGGCTATGATGGAAGAGTTTTTCAAATTGAGGGAAAGAGGAACCAATGTAAAGGTTGAGGCTATGGCAGGTGTTACAACCTTTATGACGATGGCGTACATTCTTGCGGTAAACCCAAGTATACTTGGCAAGGCAGGTATGGATCAGGGAGCGGTCTTTACTGCGACAGCACTTGCTTCAGCAATTGCATCGTTTTGTATGGCTTTATTTGCCAATCTTCCTTTTGTTCTTTCAGCAGGAATGGGACTGAATGCATACTTTGCATTTTCAGTTGTTTTGGGTATGGGATATACCTGGCAGCAGGCTTTGACGGCTGTATTTGTTGAAAGGTCTTGTATTTATTGTACTTTCGGTAACAAATGTTCGTGAGGCTATATTCAATGCCATACCGAATACTCTGAAGGTAGCGGTATCGGTTGGTATTGGTTTATTCATATGTTTTATCGGACTTCAGAACTCTAAGATAGTAGTTGACGGAGCTACTCTTGTAACTCTCTTTTCTTTCAAGGGCTCGATAGCAGACGGTACCTTTAACTCAGCAGGAATATCAGTTATTCTCGCACTTTGCGGAATCTTGCTTATGACCTATCTTTTGTTTAAGAATGTAAAAGGCTCCATCCTTATCGGAATGGTAGTGCTCTGGGTAGTAGGCATGATTCTTCAGGCTGTAGGCATCTATGTGCCTAATCCTGATGCAGGATACTATAGCTTATTCCCATCAAGAATATTTGCAGAACCTGCATCTCTTGCACCTACCTTTGGACAGCTTGATTTTTCATTTATAAAGACAGCAGACTTCTTTGTGGTTATGTTTGCCTTCCTTTTCGTAGACGTATTTGATACACTTGGAACCCTTATCGGTTGTGCTTCAAAGGCAAATATGCTCGATGAGAAGGGTGAACTCAAGGGAATTAAGGGAGCTTTACTTGCAGACTCAATCGGAACTATAGTTGGTGCAGTACTTGGTACTTCTACTATTACTACATTTGTAGAATCATCATCAGGTATCTCAGAGGGCGGAAGAACAGGTCTTACATCTATAGTGTCAGGACTTCTCTTCTTGGTTGCACTTTTCTTCTCACCTGTATTCCTTGCAATACCTGCTTTTGCTACAGCACCTGCCCTTATAGTGGTTGGTTTCCTTATGCTCCAGCAGGTAACTAAGATTGACTGGAATACTGACCTCCTTGAGGCAGTTCCTGCTTACATCTGTATCTTTGCTATGCCATTTATGTACTCTATCTCAGAAGGTATCGCTTTCGGCGTTATCTCTTATGTAGTACTTAACCTTGTTGGCGGAAGAGCTAAGAAGATTACACCTCTTATGTATGTGCTTGCGGTTCTCTTTGTAGCTAAGTATGTATTGTTGTAATCGCTGTGTTTGTAAAAATAGGATTACCATAGCTTTTATATTCTTTGAAATGAGCTTTGGTATGTCTAAATAACAGGATGTCATTGATATTGTACATTCATGTAGTAAAAAACCTCCGGAAAGTCATAAAGTGGCTTTTCGGAGGTTTTTTGACAGAAGATTTCTCCGAAATTACCTGTCACATAAAAATCTCTCCGAGGAATCGCACTGGGGCGGATGAGTAAATGTCGCGGGTGCGACCCGCCGCAGGTGGTGAATCCTGCGAAGCAGGGTTTATTCTGGATGGGGAATCCTACCCAATACCGGTTAAATAAAAAAAGCTCCCCAAAGGGAACCTTTAATTCGAGGCGACAACCGGATTTGAACCGGTGATCAGGGTGTTGCAGACCCACGCCTTACCGCTTGGCTATGTCGCCTGATATAAGTTTGCGATGCTTCGTTCACTTAATAAAATAAGAACTTAATTCCAAACCAAAGCTTATATTTAGTTTAGAAAAACTCCCCAAGTAGGGCTCGAACCTACAACATCACGGTTAACAGCCGTGCGCTCTACCATTGAGCTATTGAGGAATCTCGACTGCCATAACAGTATAGCACTATGGCAGCTAATTTTCAAGTAGAAATTGTATTTTTTAATATTTTAGGACATATTGCAAAAATAAGCTAAATTATCTGACAATTATTCACAAGTGACACTCATAGGGGAATTGTAATGACTATCCTTATAACAGAGCCACCCTTATGATGGAGTGGTCTTTATGATAGAGCAGTCTTTGTAAGAGAGCAGTCTTTTTTTATATCCAAGTTATATCACGTTTATCTGACAGGACCTCATCGTCTCAAGTGCTGCCGCGTGCTTCTCAGGAGTAACCCCGGCACAGCAGGAAGAATCGACTGATATAGGTATCTCAGGGAGGTAAGCCTTGATAAGGAGTGCGTTTGACACAACGCAAATATCAGTGCAAAGTCCTACCATTTCAACTGAGATATCCTCTTTCCGAGCCATTTCAGCCACTTTTTCAGCGAGTTTTACAGAGCCGAAGGTACCCTTTTCGTATACATTTTCGGAAGGGATGAGAGAGCTTATCTCAGGGTTTATGTCCCAACCTTTACTTCCACGGATGCAGTGCTCCACAGGAAGATGCCTACCTTCAGAGGTGCTTAGATAATTAGCCTCGTGGGTGTCCTTTGTGGCAAATACATTCTCAGAGGGATATTCTTTTATCTTGTTAATTACATTTTGAACTATGTTTTCTGCCTCGGCACTGCCAAGAGAGCCGTCAATAAAGTCATTTTGCATATCAATTACGAGTAGTATTTTTCTCATAAAACCTCCTTAGTGTAGAAGACAGTAGTAACCCAATCAGTAACTAAATTCATTGTTGTTAGGCTTGATTGTGAAGCGTGTTTTGATTGTGGAACTGATAAATCACAGAGATTATACCACGATAACAATCACCTATTCAAGATAGAAGTTTCGAAAGGAGAGATTGTTTAAGATAGTATTTTCTCATTTTAAATGCTATAATCATAGTGGATAAGAAGGCATTTTTGTCTGCAAAATATTTGGTATGAGATTTTACCAAGTGACATGCAGCTTAGCTTAAATCAACTTGTCTTACGCCAAGCACTGTATGAGGTGAATAAAGACACTTATGTTAATATCATTGTCGAAGGAAAGGATTGGGAGTACTTATTATGAATAAAGAAGCAAGAGAATTAAAGGATTATTACTTAACAAAAGAATTTGAAGATAAATACAATTATGAGGGAAGCCTTGGTGCCAAAGTAGATGAGAGAGGCACTGTTATTAGGCTTTGGTCTCCTATTGCTGAAAGCGTGGACCTTAGGTTATATGACAATGGAAGTACAGGAGAGGCAGAAACCATCATACCTATGAAGCTTTGTGAGAGAGGAGTATGGGAGTACTCTGTAAATGAGAACCTGAGTGGGAAGTACTATGACTTTGCTCTTAAGATAAAGGGTAAGACGAGAATTTCCACAGATCCTTATGCGAAAGCCTGTGGAGTAAATGGAAAGAGAAGTATGATAATAGACCTGAACACTACTAATCCTAATGGCTGGGGAGATGATAAGGCACCTCTTAAGGGGGCAGAGGACATCATCTATGAACTCCATGTCAAAGAGTTCTCCTATGATGAAAATGCCGGTTTCCCTGAAAATGTAAGAGGAAAGTACAAGGCATTTACAGTGGATAATACTACCCTAAGAAATGAGGGCAAGCTTCCTACAGGGCTTAATTACATAAAAAGAGCTTGGAGTGAGCCACATCCAGCTTTTGCCTGTGTATGACTTTGCTTCTGTAGATGAAGCAGGGGGTGAGGATGGCTTTAACTGGGGATATGACCCTCTTAATTATAATGTCCCTGAAGGCTCATACGCTAGCGATGCTGCCAGGGGAGAGGTGCGCATCAGGGAATTTAAGGAGATGATACAGGCTATACATAATAAGGGGCTTAGGGTGATTATGGATGTGGTCTACAATCACACCTTTAGTCTCGATAATGCTCTTCAGAACTCCATGCCTTATTACCACTACAGGCTTGATGCAAAAGGTGAGCTATCAGACGGTTCAGCCTGTGGCAATGACATTGCCTCAGAGATGCCTATGACAGAGAAGTACATCATTGATTCTGTGCTTTACTGGTGCGAGGAATACCATATTGACGGCTTCCGCTTTGACTTGATGGGACTCCTCACAGTTGATTTGATGAACAAGGTGCAAAAGGCATTGGATGAGACATACGGACGAGGAGAAAAGCTAATATACGGTGAGCCTTGGACAGCTGCTAAGACCTATATGGAAAAGGGAGCTAAAGGGGCGGTTAAGGATAATGTGAAGCTTTTAGACGAGAACATAGGAATATTTTCAGATGATATAAGAGACTCTATAAAGGGGCATGTCTTCTATGAGGAGGTGGCAGGCTTTGTAAACGGCAACCTAAAGCAGACAGACAAGATTGAGGAAGGACTTACCTCATTTGGCTTGTCACCAAACCACATAATCAGCTATGTATCCTGCCACGATAACCACACGCTTTGGGACAAGCTTACTATTACTACCAATGATGAGGCTGAGAGGATAAAGCAGAATAAGCTCTCAGCGGCCATATATATGAGCTGTCAGGGAAGAGTCTTCATATACTCAGGTGAAGAGTATCTTAGAACCAAAAATGGAGAGCATAACACCTTCAATATGCCTATAGGGCTAAATAAAATGGACTGGGAGCTTACAGAGAAGAACAAAGATATGGTGAGCTTTTATAAGGAGCTTATAGGACTTAGAAAGGAAATGACAGGGCTTTGCGACAAGTCAAAGACAGCAAAGGACAACATAACTACCTTTGTAAAAGAAGAGGGGCTTCTTGGTGTAAAGGTGGTAAATAATGAGACAAGTCTAGTTAAACCGGTGTATAAAGAGGCACTTATCATATTCAACGCAAACAAGGAAGAAAGGACTGTCACCCTTCCTGAAGGAAATTATAAACTACTTATAAATACTGTTAAGAAAAATAATGAAGGAGCCGATATAATAGTATCCAATGAAATCAGTGTTTCAGGGATAACTGCGCTTTTTCTTGGGAAAATGTAGAGGCTGACTAATTGAAGTGTGAGAAGGGAATCTGCACAAAAATTATTTTAATAGCCTTTAGGGAGTAGAAACTACTAGGGAAAAGATAATATAGATTAGAGTGTATATGGTAAAGGAGGACCTTATGTGGAATAAACACAAGTATATTATACTTAGCTTCATCTTTATGGTGGGGATTTTTGTGGTGGGAGTAAAACTGCCGGATTTTGTAAGTGCAGATGCTGCGGATAAACTACTAGACAAGTCTATGAGCTTCAATCAGGGCTATACTTATTTTAGTGATGAGGATAATCATCGTAGTAGATATTGAAAGGCCTATTGATTTTTTTGTTAGAATAAAGGTCAAATTTAACCCAAAGGACGGAAAACACATAACCAATACAGATGTTGTGGAATTTGACCTTAGTGATAAACTCCAGTTTGCAGGTTCTGATAGTACAGCTAATGAGAAGAGAGAATTTATTAAACAGGGTGCATTGACTATCTGCGAAGTAGTTTATACCAGAGACCCGTTAAACGGCAATATTAAAGTAAAGTTTGATTTTACTCAAGCAGATGCAGGGGTGTTTGATAAAGAAGCTGCGATTGCAGATTCATCTATAAAATTTGAAGTTGATAAAAAGTAAACTCAATTTTTGAAAGAATAAACTTGGAGCGTGTACGCTTAGGTAAAAAAAGAGCTATAAAGTAAGCGAAATCAATTCGAATTTTCGGTCAAATAAAGTAGGAGAAATTGATGCGAAGAATGGCTTAATTCACTGGACAACTACAGTGACAAGAACTAGTATAGGTCTGACGCCTGAAAATATCTTTAGGCCTTACAGGTTTCACTTGGAAAAGCAGAATGGGGTAAAAGATATAGGCGAAGAATATGTTGATGGAAGCCTTAATATAAACGGAAATGTTATAAATGATAGTGAGGGAGCAGAACTGGTTAGAAGAGAAACTGATTCTTCATATAAAAAGCTATTTTATACAATACAGGAATCAGATCAAAGTGGGAGCTATGTAGGAAAATTAGTAATAAAATATTCAACCAGGATAACTTTTGGACTTGAAGGGAAATCATACTACAATACCTCAACATTTTATAAACCCGGTAATAACAATAACTCGGTGCAATCTGCTAGTGCTTACATTGAACTTACTAAATTTGGTGATAAAGACTTGCGTAGTGTTTTCTCACCTTCAGGCGATAGAATTGATGATTTATTGGCTTGGGTAATTACATTTAATGTAGGGACTAAAAAAAGAGATAACAGTAGTGGTCGTGATGTTTATACTCCTTATGATTTAGGAGATGTAACCATAACAGATTCTTTTGGTAAGGACACCCTTGATAGAATAGGTCAGCAGTTTGTTGGGGGATATTATAGAGTGGTTGGTGAGAATGATAGCTATAATTATATAAGGCAAACGCCTCCTGCAGATGCAACAGTGATTACATATACTAAACTCTCATCAACAGAGGAAAAAAATATAAGTTTGACATACCTAATGTAAATAAAAAAATAAAACTCTATCTTTTTACAAGAGCTGTGAATAAAAAAAGACGACTGATTATCTCAGATTCAAGAATACTGCTGAGGTTTCTTGGGGTGATTCAAATGAACATAATGTATCCATTTCTAACAGCACCGATGAATATCAAGGCTATATTGGCGAATCTAAAAATGGGATACAAAAAGACACAGTTAAAAATTATGTTGAGAATTCTGATGCTTATAGGTATCCGGGTTTTGAGGCTGAGTGGAAATTAGAAGTTCCACAGGCTGCTGTTGACGCTTCAGATTATTACCTGTATGATACCTTTGTTTTTGACACCTCAGTAAATGCGGACAGGTCTAATCTGAAATCTGCGAATGGTTTTAGTGTGAGAAAGTTAGGTGAGACAGCGACTGGGGATACTCTTGAAGGTGGCAGTAAATTTGAAGACATAATGCCTGAAAATGAAGATAATAAACATCAGAGATTGATAGATCCTGTAAACCCAATATTTGATCAAACGCCAGGAATGAGCAGTAATACATACGAGCTTCTTAAGAATGGGAAGGTTGTAGGTCATATAGTTGAAATAAACTTGGCACCAAATGTGAAAAATACAGTTAAAATAAAAACAAGAGTAGTGGATATAGATACTGTGTTTAGCGAGCATGAAAATCATAAATCTGCTAAAGTTTATAATTTCATGGTATTTACTAAGGGAAATGTAAGAATACAGGAAAAAAAGTCAACATATGTCTATAAACCAAGGATGATTAGAAAGGATACACTTACAAGCTCTGCTGCTATAAGGCTTGAGACAGATAAGAGTATAGCAGTTGTAAATGATGAGCTTGTGAACAAAAAGAGTCTAAGATATTCAGGCGGTCAGCTTGAAGATAAGTATGGCTTTAATCCACATACAAAATCCATTGTTTACAGAATAAGTGTGAATGCCTCAAAAGTATATGATCCATTAGGAGAATTTGGCAAATTTGTAGTAGAAGACAATCTGCAGCCGGGATTTAAGTTCGTGCCTATAGCTAAGGATGAAAACGGTGCAGACCGATACTTTCTTGTATATAAAGGCAAGCCGTTCACTAAGGAAAACAGCTCCAATTCTGATGCAACTGTAGAGGCAGTCGGCGAACAACTGAGCAGCGCTGATTTGGTTACAAACAATATAACATCTGAAGCAACAGTGACTGATGGTAAGACTACGGGATATAAGATTGGTTTTGAAAGGATTGATGGACCTTATGTAATCCTTATGAAGGCAGAACTAACTGACCAGTCTCCGAATTATATGTATTATAATCATCGTACAGAGTACAGAAATGAGGTATCTCTGAGTCTTGAAAGGAGTACACTTAAGCCTTTTAAATACAAGAATAGGACATATGTAGACTTGAGATTCCTTGCTAAAAGGGCAACTCATGCGAAAGACTCTAGAAATCAGAATGGTAACAGTTATTTTTATTTAGATGAACCGGTTGTCTGGACTATAGATTATATGCCAAATAAAAAGTTTGTGGACGATGGTAAAAAGGTAAAGATCATCGATACTATGGACTATAATACTGGCATTTCTTATAGAAACAGAATAGCTTTGAGAAAGGAAAATGGAAGTGACAAGCTTATCTTTGAAGGAAGTAATTACAAGATAGTTAAGGGACATTTCAAAAGGTACGAAGAAGAGGATAAGATAGACTTCATAGAGGAAGAAGAGATAACTGAAGGGTTAGACAAGATATTTACATATGATACAGCTACAAAGTCGCTCATTATCAATATTCCAGATAAAAAATCAGGATATAGGATTTCTTACATCACTGATTTTACTGATAAAATGGAACAAGGCAAAAGTGTTGGAAATAAAATAGACCTATATGAAGGTGATGAGAAATTGACCGGACAATATGGAGTAGGCGGAATTGCAACTGTTTACTCGGGTTCTTATATGACAGCATATGGTGTACTTTATGACCGCCCTTACAATAGGCTTAGCATAACTAAGGTTAATGCTCAGGGCGTTAAACTTTCGGGAGCAGTTTTTAAGTTGAAAAAGCTAGGAGAGGGTGGTACCTCAGATACTGATTTTGGTAATAAAAACAACTGATACAAACGGTCAGACAAAAATTCGATATTCAGGATGACGGAGACTATATCCTCACTGAGGAAACAGCCCCTACAGGTTACTTCAAGGAGAATTTATCTTACAAGATTAGGGTGAAACGGCTTGAGGTTGGTTTCCAGACCACATTGGTTGGTGATTATGAGGGATTTGCAAGTCTTGAGAGCAATAACCTTAAGGTAATCAACTACCCTGAAACCTATGAGACTCTTAATATAATTAAGACCAATGTTAAGGGCGAAAAATTACAGAATGTAGTATTTAGACTTAAGAAGGATGCAACAGCCACAGAGGCTGAGGAGGACAAAGGAACCCGGACGACAAATGTGAATGGAGAGGCAAATTTTACCGGGTTAACAGCAGGAAGTTATACCCTTACCGAGGAAACTTCGCCAGTGGGTTACCTAAGAGAAGAAATGCCATATAAGCTTAAGATCGTAAGAGCAGGAACAGGCTATAAGACTACATTGGCCCAAAATTACGGCGATAAGGTTAAGCTTAACGGAAACAATCTTACAGTGGTCAATTACCTTGATGTTTATGCAACTTTAAATGTAATAAAGTCTAACGCCAAGGGAGATAAATTATCAGGGGCTAAGTTCAAGCTCACAAAGGATGCTGTAGGAGCTGCTCAGGAAGAAGATAAGGGTACTAAGACTACGGATGTATCAGGTGAGATAAGATTTGAGAATCTTACAGCAGGAAATTATACGCTGAAAGAAGAAATGCCTCCTACAGGATATAAAGTAAATAATACTGCCTACAAGATTAAGATAGTCAGAAATGGAGACGAGTTTACAACGGAATTAGTAGGCAGCTACGAAGGAAAGGCAAAAATACGAAGATGATAAACTCACTGTGATTAACCTACCTGTGGAGAAAACTGTTACTCCAGGTGGCGGAGGTGGAGGAGATAACCCTAAGCCACCTTCAAATCAGGACAAGGAAGAGCCAAAGCCTGCTCCGAATAAAAAGGAAGAGCCTAATAAACCTAACAAATCTGAAAAAACCTGATAAACCGGCAGATAAGGGTGATAAGGAGAAACCAGCAGGTGGAGGGGATAAGGACAAGCCTTCTAAGAAGGAAGAACCTAGTCCAAAAGAAGATGCTCCTAGTCCAAAGGAGGATGTACCTTCAGTTCCTACCTATCCTTTAAACAATACTCCAGATCCTAATCTTCCAGGAAGTCCGAGGGAAATAGATGTCGTTTATCGTGACGGCACCCCGATTGGAAGATTTATTAAGGAAGATAGGGAAGATGGTAAAAAAGTATACGTGTTGAAAAGGAATGGAACACCGTTAAGTACATTCAAGTTTACAAAGGTGCTTGAACTTCCAAAGACAGGTGGTGTGGATAATATCTATTACTATTTGCTTGGAGCAGGACTTGCCCTTGCATCGGGAATGACGATGGGAGTTATGTCAAGGAGACGCTACGTAGTGCGAAAGAGAACTAACAATAAGTAATCAAATGAATATCCCATCTGGATGTGCAGATAAAGCATACTTCGGATGGGATTTTTTTCAGGTTGCGTATTATTTAGATTTAGATTATAATTATGGAAAGAAGGGATTAGGGGGAAGTATTATTGAATACAGAAATTAAAAAAACGCAGTAAATATCGCTGGAGATAAGGCACAGTATGATGCCAGAGTTAAGAGAATACTTGCTGAGAAGCACATATTGGCTCATATTTTAGCAAAAACAGTTGATGAATTTAAAGGGATGAATCCTAGCGACATAGTGACATATATTGAAGGTGAGCCTAAGATAGGTATTGTACCAGTAGAACCTGGACTAACCAATATAGAAAAGAACAGATGAGTCAGGACAAAGAGTTAAAGGATTGAACTCTGAGGATGTGGAAGCAAACGAAGGCTTGATTAGGTTTGACATTATATTTTATGTACGCTTAAAGAATGGGCTTTCACAGATTATAGTGAATGTTGAGGCTCAAAAGGATGAACCTGTCTCATATAAGATACTAAATAGAGCAATCTTCTACGTAAGCAGGCTTATATCGTCACAAAAGGAAAGGGATTTTGTAAATACGAATTACGATGATATTAAGCAGGTATTCAGCATCTGGGTATGTATGAATATGAGTAATAATAGCCTGTGTCATTTTCACCTTAAAAAAGATGAGATGTTAGAGCCATGCGACTGGAAGGGCAATGCTGATTTATTAAACATAGTGATGATTGGAGTGACAAATGAGCTTCCGGAGCATGACGAAAAGTATGAGTTACACCGCCTTATAGGAGCTTTATTGTCAGACAGATTAAGAGAAAATGAGAAACTGGATATTATAGAAAAGGAATATAAGATTCCTCTTAGCAACGATTTTAGAAAGGAAGTGGATACTATGTGTAACTTAAGCCAGGGAATAGTGGATAGGGTAACAGCAGAAGTAACAGCAGAGGTAACAGCAAAGGTAACAGCAAAGAATCTGATAGACTTTATTATGAACATAGTACAATAATAAATTTTCATTGGAACAAATTTCACTTGCAACGAAAAAGAGAGTTGATGAAGTGAAAAAAATTATTGAAGAGCAAGAGGCAGTTTTAGTATAGAGCTAATTAAGGAAGTGGATACTATGTGTAACTTAAGTCAGGGATTAGTGGATAGGGCAGAAGAGAGAATGTTAATTGATTTTGTAATGAATATGTATAAAAAATAAATTTTCATTAGAACAAATTTCACTTGCAACGAAAAAGAGCGTTGATGAAGTGAAAAAAATTATTGAAGAACAAGAGGCGGTTTTAGTATAGAAATATAACGAAGTTTGACCAAACGTAACGCAAGAGTCTGGAAACCACAAATTTCCAGACTCTTATTTTTTTAGGCTCTAATGTCATAAGACTTTTTCTGCTTTTGACACAAATATATCACATCTAGTAAATACCTACAAAAATGATATGTATTGCACCAGGTATTTTCTACTTGCAAAAAAATCCCATAAAGAGACTAAAATATGATGATTAATTACTAATCACAAACACAGTCAAAGGAGACAGAATATGTGGAAAAAACACAAAAAGGGACTGCTTAGCTTTATGCTCATAGCCGGAATCCTGTTATCGGGATTTAATACACCTGGCTATGCTAAGGCAGACGGAGGCAAAGACAAGACAGACTTGGTAAAGAATGAATCTACTACAAGTGTAGAATTCAGACAGGATGGAAAAAACTCCTGAGTGATGATAGTACAGATAAACTTGACATGTCAAAGGATATCCAGGTTGACATAGTTTTTAATGCTGTACTTAACACAGACAAGCCTGAAAATGAGCGTATTGCGAAAAAGGATTATTTAGTCTTTGATCTGGGAGATAAACTAAAGTTTGCTGCTCCCAATGAAGGGCTTACAGAATTATCACAGCCTGTGTATGATACAGTTACTAAGCTTAAAAATAGCTGATGTCATATACACAAGGGATGCAGGAACAGGTAATGTAAAGGCAAAGTTTGACTTTTACAAACCTTGATGACGGTCTTCTTTCTAAGGATGAAGGTAAGGTGCAGTCTACCTTGCTAATCAAGCCTGACCCTGAAAAAGATTACCTATGACAGCTCCAATGTAGCCACAGTAAGACTGTTTAATAAGACTTATGAAATAGGTAAATTAGATACTGAAGTTGTACTTACTAAAAACAGGTGTACTTGATGCCAAGAACAGTAAGATAGATTGGACAATTTCAGCAGAAAGATATATAAAAGGAACCAATCCTAAGCAGTATCTAAGTTTAGAGGGATTTACATTTACAGATAACCTCTTTAATGATGTTGCGAATGAATACATTGACAGAAGCTTAAAGATAGATGGCAAGGCGGTAACTCCTGAAGTAACTTCAGCAGCTGACAATGCAAATAAAAAGAGCCTTAGCTACAAGATTAAAGCAGAAGATTTAAGTGTAGCAGGTAAGGGAAGAGCAACATTTACACTTAGTTCCAGAGTAGAGTTCGATGGCTTCCCTAACGGAGCAAAGGAAAAGACATATACCAACTCTGCCTCATTAAACAAGGATGCAGAAAGCGGTTATGCAACAGCGAATATAGAGGTTAAAAAGTTCGGTCAGAAGACAGCTATTAGGACAGAAGACAACAATAAGGTTGTGTGGAGAATTTTAATCAATGAACCTGGCTATGATCTTGGAGATGTTACTATAAATGATGAACTATCATCAGATACCCTTTCAAGAAAAGAGCAGACATTTAGTAAGGCATATTTTTTTATAGATTAAATGCTGATGGAACCAGGGGAGCTGAGACTAAAGCTGCTTACACCAATGGTGGCAAGACCTATACATTTACTATTCCCAATGTAAAGGAAGTGGTTGAACTCATTGTAGAATCTAATATTGATAATGACATATACGGTGGTAATTTCAGCAATGATGCCTATGTATACTGGAATAACGAGCATGTACATAAGGTGAAGCTTCACGAAGACCTCTACACCAACTCAAACGGAGTTGACAAAGGGGAAATAAGAAAGGAAGCAGATTATAAGGTGCTAGACCCGGCTAAGTCAGAGTACAGGGACAAGCCACAGGATGAAAACAAAAAAAGAGTTGGCTACGAGCCTATCTGGACTGTAAAGTTCGATAAGAGCAAGCTTCCGGGCACAGATTCTTACTATGTATATGATACATTTATTTTTTTGATACTGAAGTAGAAGTAGGCAGAAAGAGAGTGACACCTGCAAATGGTTTTTTTCTATTAGAAAAACGCGGGGACAATTCCGTAACCACACTTGCAAGCGGAGTAGACTTCTCTAAGATTTTATCTAACAGAAACAGACATCAGAAGCTCTTAAACTTAGACAGGCCTCTGATTTCATCTTCAACGGGACTTACGGGAAATGTATATGAAGTGCTTAAAGACGGTAAACTTGTAGGACATATTCTTGAGCTTAAGCTTGTTGCCGGAGCGGATAACGAGGCTAAGTTCCAGTCAAGAATAATGGATAGATATGTACTGCTAAACAATGAGCATGGTGGTATGTCTGAAGGTGCATTTAATTCGGTAATGCTCACTAAGAATAACCAGCCTGTTGAGGAAAAAAACATGCAGGATACAGGTACAATGCTAAAATGCTTGAAAAGCACCTGCTTTCAAGGACAGCAGCTAAGAGCTTCCTGTCAAACTTAAGTGCTGAGGCTGTAAACAGTGATGTATTTGATGATGACACAGCCAATGCAAAAGACAATCAGAAAACAGCATATGATAAAGAAACAAAGTCAGTAGTATATAGAATTAGCGTAAATGCTGAAGATATAAAGGATGCACAGGGAGAGCTTGGCAAGTTCTTTTGTAAATGATAATCTTGAGGCAGGCTTTAAGTTTGCTCCTATTATTGAAGATAAGGTAAACCCTGCAAACAACAAGTATTTCCTTATCTACAAGGGAAGTCCTGCTACAGACATTACCAGATTTGACGGGACTGTAAAGGCCGCCGGAGCATATCTTACAGATGTTCAGCTTGCAGCAAATAACATCACTGCAGAATTTAACGGCAGTGCAGATGCTAAGACTTCTGCTAAGTTTACATTTAGCAATTTAAGCAGTCCTTATGTTATCTTTGTAAAGGCTGAGATGGTAGATAAGACCACAGATAGCCCATTCTTCAACAAATTAAGTACAACAGGTAATACCGTAGAAATGGGTATTGAGAACTTTAAGGACAGACTTTACCGTGTTGTAAAGGCTGATGTTGATGAAACAGTACTTAAAAAGGAATATGATGGCAGTGTAAAAGAGGAAAACGGATACATCAAGTGGAATCTCTCTTACAGACCTTACAAGACCTACGCTGATAACAATGAAACAAAGATACAGATAGAAGATAAGCTTTAAGGGCAACATAGTATTAAGAAAAGAACAGGGTAGCGACAAGCTTGTATTTGATGGAGATAATTACAAGATTTGGAAGGGAAGATTTGATGACAATGGCAATTTTGTTGATGCCATCGAGATTACAGATGGACTTGACAAGATATTTACATATGACACATCAGCTGATAAGCTCATCATCAATATTCCTGACAATGATACCTCTTACAAGATTTCTTATATTACAGATTACACAGATAAAAACCAGAGTAGGTGATGCAATTGAAAATGAAGCTGCACTCATTGAAAATGCTGTGAGAAAAGGTGAGAGCAGGGTTGTAACCCACAAGGTTGAGGCTATTGCATCAGGTACAATCAATGATAAGAAGTATGACCGCCTTGAGGTAATAAAGACAAATACAAGCGGAGAGAAGCTATCAGGAGCAGGTTTCAGACTTAAGAGACTTGCTGGTGCAGGTATGACTGAAAATGATATGGGTATTAAGACCACTGATTCAGATGGTGCTATAAGATTTGAAAAGCTCACAACAGGCAATTATATCTTAACTGAAGAAGTAGTACCTACAGGATATGCAGATGGTAAGATTGCACTCAACCTAAAGGTAACTAAGCTTGAGTCAGGCTTTAAGGCTCAGTTAGTTGGAGACTATGCGGGCATTGCTAAGATAGAGCAGAATGTACTGACTATCGTAAATAAAAAGCCTGGTGAAGATACACCTGTCAATCCGCCTAGCCCTGTAATACCACCGGTTCCTGTTAATCCGGTAACACCTGTCAATCCACCAAGTCCGGAGAATCCTACAACGCCGGTAAACCCACCAAGTCCGGAGAATCCGACCACACCCGTCAATCCACCAAGTCCTGAGGATCCGGGCAAGCCAAATGATCTTGAGAAAACGGTAGATATTGATAAGGATAAGACTCCTGAGGGTAAAACGGATAATAATGGCAAGAAGACTCCTGTAAAGCCAGCCGACAAGCCTAACAAGGATGATGGAATCAAAGTTATAGATGATAAGACTCCTCAGGGAGATAATAAGCAGAGGCTTCCAAGGACAGGTGGTTCAAACACCGCCCTGTACTACGGAGCTGGAGCAGGCTTGCTTCTTTTGGCAGGTTTTGTAGTTGCAAGCCGTAAAAAGAAAGAGCAGTAATATAGCCATAAAAGAACTGCTATATAGAAAAATACCCCCACCAACTCTGCCTAAGAGGTATGAGAGGGTGGGGTTAGATTATGTGGCAGGAAATTTCTCCGAAATTACCTGCCACATAATAATCTCCGAGGGATGCACAGCTCGCGGCAGAGAAATTTGCCTTTACGGCACCGCTCGCGCGCGAAGTGTGTGCGAGCACACACTTTTTGCTAACTAAGATAGACATATCAGAATAAATATAATACAATACTATCATTAGATGAAGAGTAACTCACTGTTATAAAAGCATGACGCATAGTTACAGTAATGCTAATTTGCTTGAGTAAGGTAAAAATAAAAACTAAATGTTGTGGTAGGAGGTTATCATGTATAAGGGATTTAAAATGAAACTATATCCGGGGATGGAAAAAGGAGTATGAAGACCGCCATAGCAAGCTATGGGATGAAATGAAGGAAATGATACACGAATATGGAGGAAAGAATTACACCATATTTCTTGATAATGAAACTTTAACCTTGTTTGGATATATAGAAATTGAGGATGAAGAAAAGTGGAAGAAGAGTGCGGACACTTCTATCAATCGTAAATGGTGGCATTATATGGCTGATATAATGGAAACGAACGAAGACGAAAGTCCGATTTGCACAGATTTGAAACCGGTATTTCATTTAGATTAAAAGAAATACTAGTAATCAGTACAAATTAGAATTGATTGCTATCTGGACTTTGAATGTCTGACGTAAATTAGATAAATAAACGGGCAGCAGGTTCAACTGCTACCCGTTACTATTATAATGTATAATTTAGGGCAATGGTGAGCAAATGGAAATTTTCTTGTCAACTTGCCGGTTAAGAGAATTTACTTCACCAGATATTTCAAATAACCATAGCCTTTCTCGTCCATCTCCTCATAAGGAATGAACTCAAGGGAAGCGCCGTTTATACAGTATCTCTGTCCGCCCAGTTCCATAGGACCATCGTTGAATACATGTCCCAGATGAGCATCACCGCTCCTACTCCTAACTTCTGTTCTATGCATAAAATGACTGTTGTCCTCGAAGTATTTAACTACATCCTTAGATATAGGCTTTGAAAAACTTGGCCAGCCACAGCCTGATTCGAACTTGTCGGTAGAAGAGAAGAGGGGCTCTTTGGTGGTTATGTCTACATAGATGCCACGCTTAAAACTATCGTGGTATTCATGTGAAAATGCCCTTTCAGTGGCACTATTCTGTGTCACATCATATTGAATGTCAGTAAGACTTTTCTTCAATTCTTCATCTGACGGTTTGATGTATCTTGAAGAGTCTATCATAGGCTCCTTGTCCTTATCAAGCGGCTTATCTGCAAGCGAGAGGTCTATGTGACAGTATCCTCCCGGATTCTTCTCGAGATAGTCCTGATGATACTCTTCCGCATCATAAAACTGCTTGAGAGGTTCTACTTCTATGGCTATAGGCTTATCGTGCTTTGTCTGCTCTTTTGCCAGTATATTCTCTATAATGGTTTTATCTGCTTCATCAGTATAATAAATCCCGGTTCTATACTGTGTCCCAACATCATTTCCCTGCTTATTTACGCTGACAGGATTTACCACTCTTAAGTAATGAGCCAGTATATCCTCAAGGCTTATAATGTCAGGATTGTAAATCACTTTTACGGTCTCAGCATGACCGCTTGTTTTAAGGTCATAGTAAGATGGGTTTTCTGTCTTTCCATTTGCATAACCACTTACAGCATCTTCAACACCATTTAATTTCTGCATATAGGCTTCGAGCCCCCAAAAACAGCCACCCGCAAGGTGGATTGTTTTTACCTTTGTCTCGTCATAGTTTTTCATCTTATCCCTTCCTTTCTCTGCATTTTCCATATCATCTTCCAGTCTCTCCGCCTGCAAAAATCCTGCCATTATTTGAGAGATTAATCGCCAGATATAATAATGCTGCTGCGATTAGGAAAATAGGTATGATCCATAGTATTTTACGTATACGCATATTCGCCTCCTTCTGGAAAAAACGGTGATTTAAGTCAAGCTAAGTTTAATTATTTGGATACATAATTAACTTAGGCTAATTATCTCAATGTAAATATGATACAATAAAATTGCATAAAAATACAATAGGGTTTTAATTAAAAAGAGGCAGGAAGTTATAGAATTCACTAATTTCTTCTTCCAAAGAAAAAAATGAAACTACTGCAATCACAACTACTGCACCAAAGACAGATGGGATGATTGCCATTCCTGCAAGACGAGGTCCCCAACTTCCTAAAAGTGCCTGACCTACGGCAGAGCCAATAAGACCGGCTAAAATATTTTTTATCCAACCCATTGAGCGGTCTTTATTTGTAATAAGACTTCCAAGCCAACCAATAAGTGCACCAACCAACAACGACCAAATCATAATTTTACCTCCGTATAATTCAATTTAATACTAAAGTGAAATATTCAAAAACTCGATTGAAATGAGTTTTTTTCTCTTAGTATAGCTATTACATATTAAAAACACTATGTTAAAGCAAAATCAACCCCTTAATTAAGTAACCATTCATTTGGTATAAATTCACTCCTTAATTCTTTATTCATTTAATATATTATGATATAATCCCATCTTTGACACTTTTTATAAACAAAAAACGTTGCAAAACCCTTATCTATAGTGGGTTACAACGTTTTTTGTGTTTGTCACGGTCTTTAGTATTTTATTTCTGCTCTTTGCTAAGCTTCTGAATTGTTTTCATTGTACTTTTTGTTATGAACTGATAGTCTGTTCTGAATCCACTTATTTCGTGTAAATCATCTGTTATTTTTATCTCTTTTATATAACGGCATAAAAGCCCTGTTCCTGTAAATCAGCAAAAATTCATTGATTTCAGTGTTCTCAATATTTCTTCGCAAGTATACTTATACTCCAGCTTTTTCTCAAGATATCTATAAAGTGTTAATGATAAGAAACAGATTAAAAAGTGTGCGCGTATTCTATTTTCATCTTGAAGGTACACAGGCCTTGCAGCAAAGTCTGTTTTCATAATGCGAAAGCATTCTTCAATCTGCCACCTTCCCTCACTTACATTTAAAAATGTTTTCCACATCATCATCCAATAGGTCTGTACACACTGCATATAGCCCGTCATACATAGTCTCTTCGTTAATTCTGCTTTCATCTAGATAGTGATGGATATTAGCAATTTCACCATCTTTTTGTCGCAGCCTCCATACCAATAAAACGTGCTGGGTCATTAGGATTTTTTTGCGGTTCTTTTTGTGGAGCCGGAATCAATCATCTTTTTGTGCACGGTCTATCTGCCTTTCGCGTATAGTTTTTTTTGATAAGCCGCATATTTAGGTGAATAAGTGACAATAAGCCTCTGGTCAATCCGCTTTGTAATATAAGGCTCCTCCTTGTAATAAAGCCCTTTATCGTCCGGATCAAGCTTTTGTTATGTCTACAGGCTTATTATCTGACATACGTCTAAAAACCGTGTGGATTAAGAGCCCATTCTTTCTCTTCTTTCTTTAGTTTTTGATTGACTGTGTGACAATAAAGGAGCGTTCAGCGGTGTGATTGTAAAAACCTGATTTTTCTCCGAACCCAGCCCCTGCATCGCTGCAATATATGAACTTATTACAGCCAAAAATCCCTAAGGACTTTTTGTTCCAGAGGCTTTAAGGAAGTCTGCTCGTTAGCATTTCCCGGAAAAAGAGAGAATGCAAGTGGAATACCGTCTCCGTCCATAAAAAAGCCCCATCTGCATAATAGGGTTAGGGCGGTGCTCCTTACTCTTGCCATACTTTTTATCACCATCTTCCTGCTCTATTTCAAAGTAATAGTTAGAGCAGTCGTAATAAAGAACCTTATCATTCCTAGTTCCTAAAAATGGCTATTTTTATAAACCCTCAGCTTGAATCTATGTCACACTCAGAGCCTAAGACATCAAGAGCCCTGTAGACATCATGAAGTTCATAGGTTGGTTTTTCTAAAAAATCAGATGCAGTCTTAAAAGAGGAGCGTTTACTTGCAGGCTCCAAAACTCTGGCATAAATCAGGTCTGCAAGAATCTTGTTTATATCATACTTAAACTTATACTTTAGCTTTAATTTACGGCAGACTTTATTAAGCCTGAGCTTATAATACAAAGACTGTATAAAGAGATATCCACCCCTGTAAAATACCCTGTCCGTCGTAGCCCAGCTGTCTGTCGGCATGGAAAGGAATCAATACTGTCCGGGCTTCTTTTTCTTTTTGTATCGTTCAGTTTCTAACTTAATCTCATTGTTAGCCCAGGCAACTACATCATCTCTTGTTGGACCATATTCAACAAGGAGTTGTTCCAAAGTACCAAGCTTACGGATAATCTTAGATGATGTGCTTCCGTTTGACTTGGCAAAAGGACTTAGCAAATATAAAATGATTCAGAATTTTTAGATTTTGATGTATGCAGATTCATAGTCACACCTCCTATACTCTTATTATATCACACAATAACAAAAAAATACCATATATAAAAACAAAAATTTGACATAAAAAATCAGGCTTTTACAATGCCTGAGAGGTGTTTTTTATATACAACTGTCAAAGTCCCGAGTAACCATTCATTTGGTATAAATTCACTCCTTAATTCTTTATTCATTTAATATATTATGATATAATGATGTGGGTGTCAAAAAGCGAAGCCGTAACAATCCTGTATCGATGGGTGTCAGACACCATTGACACATATAGCATATAGTGAGACAGTGATAGACTGTAGATTTAATGAATATAAAAATTATCTTTGGAAAGGTAGATTAAGGGGGAAATATGGTTGAAATCAGTGCAAAGAGCGTATTTAGAGGAATAGCAATTGGACGCATCAAATATTTTGATAAGGAAGAAAATGTTGTTGTTCGTGTAACGACTGAAGATACAGAGGGAGAAATCGCAAGATACGAAGCTGCAAGAGAAAAGGCCATAGACCAGCTTGGCAAGCTCTATGAAAAAGCAGTTGCAAAAGTTGGTGAAGAAAATGCAGAGATTTTCAATGTGCATGCTATGATGCTTGAGGACGAAGACTATGAGGATTCTGTTAAGAACATTATAAGAACTCAGTCTGTAAATGCTGAATATGCAATAGCGGCTACGGGTGATAATTTTGCCAACATGTTTGCAAAGCATGGAGGACGAATATTTTTAGGGCAAGAAGTGCCGATGTAAAGGACATTTCCGAGAGATTAATCCGCATTCTAAAAGGTAAGGAAGAAGAGACGAATCTATCTGAGCCTGTTATCCTTATGGCAGATGACCTCACCCCTTCAGAAACTGTACAGTTAGACAAGTCAAAGCTTCTTGCTTTTGTTACAAGGCATGGAAGTGCTAACTCACATACAGCCATACTAGCAAGGACTATGGGCCATTCCCTGCCCTTGTTCAGGCTGATATAGCCAAAGAATACGATGGACTTGATGGGAATTGTAGATGGATATGAAGGAAAAGCTCATAGTTGATCCTGAAATATCTGTGTATGAGGCTTATCAGAAAGAAAAAAAGACAGAAGAAGATGATAAGAAGCAGCTTCTCCAGCAATTAAAGGGAAAAAGAAAAATATAACAAAAATCAGGAAAGAAAGATTAATCTATATGCTAATATAGGTAATCCGGGATGATCTTGCTAAAGGTGTCGAAAAATGATGCAGGGTGGAATAGGGACTGTTTCCGTTCTGAGTTCTTATATTTGGAAAGCGACACACTTCCCAAGTGAGGAGCAGCAGTTTGAGGCCTATAGAAAAAGGTCCTGGAGACAATGGGCAGTAAAAAGGTAATTATCCGTACCCTTGATATCGGTGCAGATAAGCAGGTAGGGGTATTTTCAATCTGGATAAAGAAGAAAAATCCCTGCTCTTGGCTACCGTGCAATCAGAATATGTCTTACAAGGCCTGAAATCTTTTAGAACTCAGCTTCGTGCCCTTGTATAGAGCGAGTGCATTTGGCAATCTTTCGATTATGTATCCGATGATAATATCCTTAAAGGAAGTAAAGGAAATCAAAGAAATATCAAAGTCAGTGAGAGAAGAGCTAGTGGCTGATGGGGATCAGAATAGGAGAAGTTGAAGAAGGATAATGATTGAAACGCCTGCAGCGGCCATTATGTCAGAGGAGCTTGCAAAAGAGGTGGATTTTTTTCAGTATAGGTACAAATGATTTGACTCAGTACACCTTGGCAATTGACCGCCAGAATGAAAAAAACTGGATAGATTCTACGATCCTCATCATCCTGCCATCCTTTCATCTTATACAAATGGTATGTGAAAAATGCACATAAGGCAGGGTATTTGGGTTGGTATTTGTGGAGAACTTGGAGCAGATACTGAGCTTACCGAACAGTTTGTGAAAATGGGAGTAGACGAATTGTCAGTATCACCGGGCTATGTACTGCAGGTGCGCAAAAGCGATTCGTGATTTGGATTAAAAATAATAATTGCCTCGAACTCTTTCGAGAGAGTACGAACATTTATCGGCGAAGGCGTCACTTATTCATACGATTTCAAATTTTTTAAAAGTAGGGGAATTTATGGAAATAAGACACATTACTTCATCTGATGATAAAAAAATAAAATAAGCAAGATATATGAAGATAGTTGGAGATGCTTATAGTGGTATTATTCCGCAAAACTACTTAGATGCTATTCCTAAATAGAAAATGGATAAATCCGGACTTGTTAATTTCAAAAATAAATTAGATATTGGTTGAATTAAGAAACGATAAGTAATTAAGAGACTAATCGTTTCTTAATTTTTTTCAAAAAGTTATTGACTATAACGTAACGTAATAGTATATACTCTGATTTGTCAGGAGGAAACAGAAATGTATTTAATTAAAAAAAGTAAGTGAAATCAGTGGTGTATCGGTGCGCACTTTACATCACTATGATGAGATTGGATTATTATCGCCTAAAAAAGCATGAGAATGGTTACAGATATTATAGTGAGGAAGACTTGCAGACTTTACAAACAATATTGTTTTACAAATATCTAAACTTTCCGCTTATTAAAGAATTGCTAGTGACAGGAGAGAATGAATGCCTACCTCATCTAAAAAATCAGCTTATTTTAATGAAGAATGAAAAAGAAAAACTTCTGACACTTATAGACACTTTGGAAAAAACAATCAGAGCAAAAGAAGGGAGAACTATTATGTCTATGGAAGAAAAATTTAAGGGATTTACATATCAGGATAATGAAAAGTACAAAAAAGAGGCAATGGATAAGTATGGCAAACAAGTTATAGAAGAATCCGTAAAGAGACAAAAAGATAACGAAAAAGAGGTTGTTGACGGCTTCAATAATATATTCTTTGCTTTTGCAGAAAAATAACTCAAACGGAATTGAGGCTACAGCAAAAGAAAATGTAGAGTTAGCCAAGAGATTACATGAGCATCTTTGTAAGTGGTCATTTGACTGTTCGCTTGAAGCATTTTCGGGTATTGGCTATGGCTACGCTAAAAATTCTGAATTCAAGAAAAACATCGATCAGTTTGGAGATGGAACAGCACAGTATGTCTGTGATGCTATTCAGCAATATGTAAGTGAAGAAAAAAGATAATACAAGAGGGATTCTGATAATGTGTTAGAATCCTCTTAAAAGTTTAATCTAATGGATCTTAAATAGGCATAAAATCAGTGTTATATTATATTGTTAAAAATATTAAAGCTATGCTAGATTTCCAAGGCAAGTGCAACACTTTGTAAAAATAGCAAATGCAACACTTTTTCCTAGATAAAATGATAAAATTATATCAATAAAATCAGACTGAATTTAATCGGATTTGGTCTGATTTTATTGTTTTGCCCGAAAAAGGGTATAGAAAACAGGCCTGAAAGCGTATCTTTCAGGTTAAATGCAACGCTTTTTAGTGTTGCGTTTACTTTGAAAAATATTACCAATATCTACTTAATAAATCTTATATTTGGGCTAATAGATTATATTTCACTTATACGAAATCTGTCAAGGCTAAAGTGAATGGGCTTTCAGCCCAGCCTTGACTAGAATTACGTAAGTGAAATTCATCATAATTTAGCCCAATATAACTATAAATAAAAACTTAAAAATAGCCTTATATTTCCTTCATTTATCAATTAGAATGGCTCTTTGTATTATATTGGAACTGAGCGAATGATATTCTTCAATGTAAATGCAACAGGGGTATCTGTCAAAGTAGGTGCAACACCTATGTTGCATTTAAGTTGAAAAAACTACTATATTAAAGCTATTTCGAAAAGGTGAATTGAAAAAGTAAGTTCCGCATCATAGGCTTCAATATTTATATTTAAGCTTAGAGTGGAACTTACTTTTTCTAAATTTAAAAAATATTTCTGAGTAAATATGTACTTTGTCAGAAAAAAATGCTATAATCAGCCTTACAAGTATAGATTTCTATTTTTACTCGCATAGCAAACAGGAGCCGAGGCTACATTCCAGAATCCGGAATAAGTAACTTCCGCCCCCTCCCTTATTGTGGTGTGAGAACTCATCTTGTAACCGGAAATACCGGTTTATCTCTTTAGGAGCTTAGGGGTTAGGGTAATTTCATCTGGGGAAATTTTTTGTATTCCTAAGCTCTTTAATATTTTTTTGCCGTATTGAAACGCAAAAATATCGTAAGGGCTCTTGTTTCCAAACTTCGCTCTAGAATAAGAATTGATATGGCTCATCATCAGGTTTATGTCTTCCTGTGTGTAATTACTAAAGTCCACACCCTTAGGTATTATCCTTCTTATCATTTCATGATTATTTTCACAACCGCCTTTCTGATAAGGAGAGGCAGGATCACAGTAAAATACCCTCAGCCTTCTGTTTCCCTGCATGTCGTATTCAAGTGCTTCAGGATTTGAGAACTCACTTCCGTTATCAAGGAGCAGCACATCGAATATTTTCCCGAAAATATCAGACCTAAGCTCAATGTAGAGCTTTTCAAATATATTTGTAACCGACCTGGAATCATTGTAGTCTCTAATAAAGGCAAGCTGTAAGTTCTGCTGTACGAAGAATAGCGTAAGAAGCACCTTGCCTCCTTTTTTGCCTTCCACACTGTCACCTTCACATACGATAGAATCAGGGTGTTCGCTTATATATTTCACAAAGTCTTTGTAAGTCCTGCCTTTTCTGCACTCCTTGTCTACCTTTAATGTCTTGCTCTTGTTTTTTCTTGGACTCATTCTTACAGTGCGCGGCATATCAATGTTTCTGGCGGTAAACAGGCTGTTGTTAACGTATGAGTAAAGTGTTTTATCAGAAATCATGATTTCATCGGAATGGTTATTAAAAAATATGTCTTATGGACTGTCCTTTTTAGCAAAAAGCGGACTCACTATTCCGTCTAAATGTTTAATTTCTTCCACGGTTATGTTAACACCTGTTCTTGACACGGATAATGTTTTCCTGTACCCTGTTATCTGCCTCCTTTGCCCTATAAAAATCTTTTTTTCCAGACGGCACTTATTTCTATCTTGGCATCCGTTACATACATAAGGTGGCTTAAGTAGAAGAGGACAGATGCGTTTAACGTACTCATCACATAACGGTATACATTTACCACAGCTCATGCAGTTCCTGCTTTTGCTTAAACATCTGCCACAGGTGTGCTTCTTTGTGCAGGTTTTTTCTGCAGCTTTTATGCAGTCATTAAAAGACCTCCCATACCCGCCTTTTTGTTCAATAATTATATTTTTTTCCTTATTTCTTTTAGAAATGGTCGTACTATCTTTTCCTAAGGCCTGCGCAATACTATTGAAACTTAATTTTTTTAGCCAGCATAACCTCTATATCGGAACGCATGCCTAAAGAAAGATGTAAGTATTTGCTCATAGTTAAAAACTCCTTTGGTTTATAATATATAACCCTAACCTAATGAGTTCTCACACCTTAAATATTTTAAACATGTAATCAGTAAAGTCCATAGATATAAATACAATATTTGGAATAAGTAAAATCCAGTGCGTTAATCTGATGGTATTTAGAATAAGTAAAAATCCATACTAATGCGGACTTTTACTTTTTCAAATAACACTATTTCGAAAAACTTTAAAATAGTTGTTGACAAATATGTCAGCTTTGTGGTATCATAATATCCGTTGCCCCACAGAAGACCACTTGTTAAAAAAACTGTAGAAATATAGTAAATAAGCGGTTTCTAAGGCAAAGAACCTTGATAACTAAATAGTGAGACAATCTTGAAAAATTCAAACGAACGCAGGACATTAAATTCTAATGAATACAAGTCGAAGACGAAGTATGAATTTAGATTTAAGTCGTTCTTTCGAAGCGAAGCGAGAAAGAACATCCTTTAATAACAGTAAAAATTATCGACTTTAGCCGGTCGATAACGGAATAAGCAAGAGATGATAAATGTCAGCTTGTTCTGACGAAGGCAAACACTTTTTATGAGAGTTTGATCCTGGCTCAGGATGAACGCTGGCGGCGTGCCTAACACATGCAAGTCGAACGGAGATTACGGACGGAAGTTTTCGGATGGAAGACTGTAATTCTTAGTGGCGGACGGGTGAGTAACGCGTGGGCAACCTGCCCTATACAGGGGGATAGCAGCTGGAAACGGCTGGTAAGACCGCATAAGTCGGCGAAACCGCATGGTTTTGTCGGGAAATGAGCAATCAGGTATAGGATGGGCCCGCGTCCGATTAGCCAGTTGGCAGGGTAAAAGCCTACCAAAGCAACGATCGGTAGCCGGACTGAGAGGTCGGACGGCCACATTGGGACTGAGACACGGCCCAAACTCCTACGGGAGGCAGCAGTGGGGGATATTGCACAATGGAGGAAACTCTGATGCAGCGACGCCGCGTGAGTGAAGAAGTATTTCGGTATGTAAAGCTCTATCAGCAGGGAAGATGATGACGGTACCTGACTAAGAAGCCCCGGCTAACTACGTGCCAGCAGCCGCGGTAATACGTAGGGGGCAAGCGTTATCCGGATTTACTGGGTGTAAAGGGAGCGCAGGCGGTTTGGCAAGTTGAGAGTGGAAGCAGGGGGCTCAACCCCTTGACTGCTCCCAAAAACTGTTAAACTTGAGTATGGGAGAGGCAGGCGGAATTCCTAGTGTAGCGGTGAAATGCTTAGATATTAGGAAGAACACCGGTGGCGAAGGCGGCCTGCTGGACCAAAACTGACGCTGAGGCTCGAAAGCGTGGGTAGCAAACAGGATTAGATACCCTGGTAGTCCACGCTGTAAACGATGAATACTAGGTGCTGGGAGGCATAAGCCTTTCGGTGCCGTCGCAAACGCATTAAGTATTCCACCTGGGGAGTACGTTCGCAAGAATGAAACTCAAAGGAATTGACGGGGACCCGCACAAGCGGTGGAGCATGTGGTTTAATTCGACGCAACGCGAAGAACCTTACCCGGTCTTGAGATCCTCCTGAATACGGAGTAATGTCTGTAGTCCTTCGGGACAGGAGAGACAGGTGGTGCATGGTTGTCGTCAGCTCGTGTCGTGAGATGTTGGGTTAAGTCCCGCAACGAGCGCAACCCCTATTTTTAGTAGCCAGCGGTTAGGCCGGGCACTCTAGAAAGACTGCCGAGGATAACTCGGAGGAAGGCGGGGATGACGTCAAATCATCATGCCCCTTATGACCGGGGCTACACACGTGCTACAATGGCAGTTACAGAGGGAAGCGAAGGCGTGAGCCGGAGCAAATCCCAGAAAGGCTGCCTCAGTTCGGATTGTAGTCTGCAACTCGACTACATGAAGCTGGAATCGCTAGTAATCGCGAATCAGAATGTCGCGGTGAATACGTTCCCGGGTCTTGTACACACCGCCCGTCACACCATGGGAGTCGGAAATGCCCGAAGTCAGTGGCCTAACCGCAAGGGAGGAGCTGCCGAAGGCAGGTCTGGTGACTGGGGTGAAGTCGTAACAAGGTAGCCGTATCGGAAGGTGCGGCTGGATCACCTCCTTTCTAAGGAAGAAGAAGTAGAGATTGTTTCACTGTTTAGGTATCAAGCGAGCAACTTTGTAGCTGAGCGAGAGAAAATGTGAAAGCTTGCTTTCAGACATTTTCGAGAGCGAAGATACAAGCTCGAGCCAAACTCTAGCGAGGACGAACGAAGTGAGTTCGAGCTAGTTTGGATCGAAAGTTGCGAGATGAAGTACCAAGATACGTCTGGTGGCGATGCGTCCAGGGGTCACACCCGTTCTCATCCCGAACACGAAGGTTAAGGCCTGGGCGGCCGATGGTACTGCACTGGAGACGGTGTGGGAGAGTAGGTGGCTGCCAGACTTTAAATTCTTAATGAATACGAGCCGAAGGCGAAGTATGAATTTAGAATTTAAGTCGTTCTTTCAAGCGAAGCGCGAAAGAACTTCCTCTAATAAACGCTACACTCTTCGAGTAAGAGCGAAGCTCGCGCGGAAGTAACTTAAAAGAATTAAAGCTTGGAATAGCAGAATAGCTTAAAAAGGACTAAAGCCTTCGATTAGTGATTTGATGTAATCAATCCCAATTGGTTGTATCAAATGACTGATTGAAAAGTCAGTCAAATGTACCTTGAAAACTGCATACCGAACAAATATTTATGCAAGTATAGCTTTTGATGATTTAATCATTAGGAGATATACAGCTAGATATGAAACAACATCGAGAAATTGTTTTCTTGACAAACAAGAGTCGAAGACAAATGTTAATAGAGAGAACAATAAAAACAATGTATTTATTAAAAAAAGATTTAATACTGATACGCTAGTCAGTGTTAAATTAAAGAGAACCAATATAAGTTATCAAAAGTTAAATTGAATTGGGTCACTCGCAGAAATGCTTCGCATTTCACGCTCGTGATGCGCGTTTCATGGAAACGCACCCCACAAGGCATCAGGCACCGTAAGCAAGCAAGCTTGCACAGTGCCTTACGCCTTGTGGCATTCCCAATTCAATAATGGTCAAGATTACAAGGGCGCAGGGCGGATGCCTTGGCACCAGGAGCCGAAGAAGGACGTGATAAGCTGCGAAAAGCTGCGGGGAGGAGCAAATATCCATTGATCCGCAGGTATCCGAATGGGGAAACCCGGCAGAAAGAACTTCTGTCACCGTATGATGAATCCATAGTCATACGGAGGGAACCCGGCGAACTGAAACATCTAAGTAGCCGGAGGAAGAGGAAGAAACATCGAATCCCTAAGTAGTGGCGAGCGAAAGGGGACGAAGCCCAAACCAAGGATTTATCCTTGGGGTTGAGGACCACATACGAAGAAGCAGTAGGTAGCAGAACGGTTTTGGGAAAGCCGGCCATAGAGAGTGAAAGCCTCGTATGCGAAACAGACTGTGATTCAGTGGTATCCAGAGTACTACGGGACACGAGAAACCCCGTAGGAAGCAGGGGGGACCACCCCCCAAGGCGAAATACTACCTGGTGACCGATAGAGTATAGTACCGTGAGGGAAAGGTGAAAAAGAACCCCGGGAGGGAGTGAAAGAGAACCTGAAACCCTGTGTCTACAAGCTGCGGAAGAGCGACTAACGCTCGACCGTGTACTTTTTGTAGAACGGTCCGGCGAGTTGCCGTTGCTGGCAGGTTAAGTACTTAAGGTACGGAGCCGAAGGGAAACCAAGTCTTAATAGGGCGGTAAGTCAGTAACGGCAGACCCGAAACCGGGTGACCTACCCATGGCCAGGATGAAGTCTGCGTAAAAGTGGATGGAGGTCCGAACACACGTCTGTTGAAAAAGGCGGTGATGAGCTGTGGGTAGCGGAGAAATTCCAATCGAACTCGGAGATAGCTGGTTCTCCCCGAAATAGCTTTAGGGCTAGCCTCGGTATAGTCTAATGGAGGTAGAGCACTGAATCGCTGCGGGGGCGTCAAAGTCTACCAATGCGTATCAAACTCCGAATGCCATATAGATGTTTACCGGGAGTCAGACTGTATGAGATAAGTCGGACAGTCAAAAGGGAAACAGCCCAGACCATCTGCTAAGGTCCCAAAGTGTATGTTAAGTGGTAAAGGATGTGGGGTTTCGAAGACAACTAGGATGTTGGCTCAGAAGCAGCCATTCATTCAAAGAGTGCGTAATAGCTCACTAGTCGAGAGGTCCTGCGCCGAAAATGTCCGGGGCTGAAACATAACACCGAAGCAATGGAATATACCGTAAGGTATGTTGGTAGGGGAGCATTGATAACACGAAGAAGCGGTACCGTAAGGAGTCGTGGAGAGTTATCAAGAGAGAATGCCGGAATGAGTAGCGAGATGAAGGTGAGAATCCTTCAGGCCGTATATCCAAGGTTTCCAGGGTAAAGCTGATCTTCCCTGGGGAAGTCGGGACCTAAGCTCAGGCTGAGAAGCGTAGGCGATGGACAACTGGTTGATATTCCAGTACCTCTGGCTATCAGAAATGTGGGGACACGGAGATTCAGGGAGTGCCTGTAAAGGATTCAGGTGCAAGCATGGTTTATGCCGGGCAGGCAAATCCGTCCGGGTAAGTGAACTGTGTGATGCGGACCGAAATATAAGTAGGGAAGCTCCTGGGAGAGCCGTCGAGAAAAGCCGCTATTGTGTAGTCAGAGCCCGTACCGTAAACCGACACAGGTGGATGGGGAGAGTATCCCAAGGCCGGCGGGAGAAGCATTGTTAAGGAACTCGGCAAAATGGCCCCGTAAGTTCGCGATAAGGGGTGCCTGTAGAGATACAGGCCGCAGAGAATAGGCTCAAGCAACTGTTTAGCAAAAACACAGGTCTATGCGAAACCGTAAGGTGATGTATATGGGCTGACGCCTGCCCGGTGCTGGAAGGTTACGGGGAGTGCTTAGGAGTAATCCGAAGGTACGAACTTAAGCCCCAGTAAACGGCGGCCGTAACTATAACGGTCCTAAGGTAGCGAAATTCCTTGTCGGGTAAGTTCCGACCCGCACGAAAGGCGTAATGATTTGAGCGCTGTCTCAACAATGCACCCGGTGAAATTGAAGTACCAGTGAAGATGCTGGTTACCTGCGCCAAGACGGAAAGACCCCATGGAGCTTTACTCCATCTTGGTACTGGGATTAGATATATGATGTACAGGATAGGTGGGAGACAAAGAAGCAGGGACGCCAGTTTCTGCGGAGTCAATGTTGGGATACCACCCTTCGTGTATCTGGTTTCTAACCTTTGCCCGTTATCCGGGCAGGGGACAATGCCAGGAGGGGAGTTTGACTGGGGCGGTCGCCTCCGAAAGTGTATCGGAGGCGCTCAAAGGTTCCCTCAGAATGGTTGGAAACCATTCGCAGAGTGTAAAGGCAGAAGGGAGCTTGACTGCGACACCGACGGGTGGAGCAGGTACGAAAGTAGGACTTAGTGATCCGGTGGTATGTAAGTGGGAATGCCATCGCTCAACGGATAAAAGCTACCCTGGGGATAACAGGCTTATCACTCCCAAGAGTTCACATCGACGGAGTGGTTTGGCACCTCGATGTCGGCTCATCGCATCCTGGGGCTGTAGTAGGTCCCAAGGGTTGGGCTGTTCGCCCATTAAAGCGGTACGCGAGCTGGGTTCAGAACGTCGTGAGACAGTTCGGTCCCTATCTGGCGCAGGCGTAGGATATTTGAGGAGAGCCGTCCTTAGTACGAGAGGACCGGGATGGACGAACCGCTGGTAGACCAGTTGCAGTGCCAGCTGCACGGCTGGGAAGCCAAGTTTGGCAGGGATAAACGCTGAAGGCATCTAAGCGTGAAGCCCCCTCCAAGATAAGATATCCCATAGCGTAGGCTAATAAGACCCCTTAGAGAGTATGAGGTTGATAGGTCAGTGGTGTAAGCGGAGTAATCCGTGTGCCTTCTGATACTAATAGGTCGAAGGCTTGACCAAAGAAAAAAGGAAAGATGTTGATTCGGTTGCAGTTTTGAAGATATATAAAAAAGGACACCTAAAGGGTGTCCTTTTTTATTTGACAGGAGATTTCTCAGAAATTACCTGTCAAATAAAAATCTCTCCGAGGGATGCACAGCTCGCGGCAGAGAAATTTGCCTTACGGCACCGCTTGCGCGCGAAGTGTGTGCGAGCACACACTTTTTTATGTTTAAAATATGTAGACATCACTTATGAGGCACGTTCCAGGCGGTGAACTCTGCCAAGTAGGATACTATCGTAATTGTTAATAATCTGTATGAAATTATCTATCTAGACTTGCTTTAGTGGAACAATAGCCAGAGTCTTACCTAGAGGGGCAAGAACCTTTAATAAAGTGTTTATCTGCGGATTAGTTGTACCCTTTTCCATCCTAGCTATAATAGGCTGCTTAACTCCGCTTAACTCCTCAAGCTTCTTCTGACTTATCCCTTGTTCAGTCCTAGCTTTTATCAACTCTCCGATAAGCGCCACTCTTAAATCGCTTTCAGCTATTTCGTCGGGAGTCAAAAAAGTATCTATAAATTCCAATGAATCACATCCAATGGCATCTGTTTTACGAGCTTTAATATCGTCAATATTTTTTTTTGCCTTTTCTATGGCATCAAGACACTCTTTATTTCTTTTCATTTTTAAAATTCCTTTCAATATAATCATGCATAAGACTTTTTGCTTTTTCAATTTCACCTATTGGAGTTTTCTGAGTCTTCTTAATATAGTGAGATAGCAGAATAAATTGACTGCCATCATAAGCAAAAAACAGAATTCTATTGCGAATAGGGCGCAACTCCCATATTTCGCCACTTAGGTGCTTGATGTAAGGTTCGCCTAAAGCTTGTACCATACTCACTTAGAGCCTTAAGATAATCTCTGATTTTATTTATATTTATCCGACTATGCTTATCTTTTTTTATTACCTAGTTCTTGAAAGTAATCTTTTAATGGCTCTCTACCAAATTTATCTTTATAAAAATTTTATAGAATACATTTTTTTCCCCTCCCTCCCTACCAACTATAATACTTTTAAAGTTATTAGAATGTCAAGCACTTAAAAAGTTATTAAACAAGATACTTTATTAAAAAAACATCTAAAAATCACACTTATATTTGATGAATATTTTTAAATTGTGCTATTATAGTTGTGGTTGGATTGATTTAGTTACCATAGAATGATTTAAGTATCGAAAGATGATGTGTTCTCATATAAGTGGCTTACATTATATAAGTTAAATTTATGCGCTTATATCAGAGAATGTAGTAAAATCTTGTAATTTCACCGAATAACAATGGAGGAGACTGATATGAAGAAAAAAATTTAGCTTTATTATTATGTGCGGGCTTATCACTAACACTCTTTTGCCTGTGGAGGAAATAACTCAAAGTCAAGTTCTGCGGCAAACACTACTTCTGTAGAAAAATAACAGTAAGACATCAAAAGGAACAGCTTCCCAAAGTGCTTCATCTACGGGAAATAATAGTTCGGATAAAAATAAACAGTAGTGATAGTACAGGAAGCGAAAGTTCAGGTACAGCAAGTAATGGCTCTGATACAGGGAGTACATCTGAAAATGATATTTCTGGTGTCAAACTAACTGAGCTCTTAGACAAAATATGTAAAGATACCAAGGTTCCTATGAATGAAATCTTTGAACTAAATAAAGAGAATTTTGAAATTTACAGTTTTATCAAGTGGACAGATGGGATAGAGGCAGCCTGCTCAGAGGGGCAGATATCTACTGATGCACATTCTCTGGTGCTTATAAGGGCAAATGGAGCAGATACCAAGACTATGGCTCTTGACATAGCTGCTAAGGCTGACCCTAGAAAATGGATATGCGTAGGAGCAGAGGTAGGGAAGGTATTATACACAGATAAATACGTTCTTATGGTTATGACCTACAAAGATGCGTACGAAGGTATCAAATCAAACTTTGAAAAGCTGGTAGGTGTAGAAGTTCAGACAATAGATATGAAAAAGTCCGGCAATTTGGAATAATAGAGAGGAAGTTAAATGGAACTAAAGAAAACAAAGCAGCCTATTATGGGGATTGCGGCTCTTCTGATTATTCTCTACCACCTATTTCCGGTTTCAAGAAGCAGTGATGTGGTTAGCGGTGTAATCAGGTTCATAGTGATGACAGGCTATATTGGAGTTGATATCTTCTTTTTTATGACAGGTTATATGGCTTACTATTCTGATACAGGCAATTATTTTAGTTATATAAAAAAGGAAGTTCCTGCATATATATCCTATATTTATTTTTTTTGTTGTATTATCTATGTAATAATGGGTAAACTTAGTATAACAAAGGCGGTTCTCACAGTTTTTTTGGAATTGAGTTTATCTTAAATGGCGGTGGCTCGATGATTTGGTTCATTCCTGCCATTATGATATTTTTATCTTGCCGTGCCATTTTATCTAAAAACTTGTTAGAAAGATGAATAATCTAAAACTGCTTATAATCAGCCTTGCTATCTGGTCAGGAATAATGCTTGCACTTGAAAAACTTCACTGATAATCACAGCTTAAAACATTTTTTTATGCAGGCTTCCTATTATTTTACTTGGCCTTTTTTTAGCAGGATACGAGGGAAAATGGAGGGTAAATATAAAAAGCTGGTGTTGGAGTTGTGCTGCTTGTTGCGGGTATTGCATTGAATTATAACTTTGGATATATGATAAAGCTGGCCTTTCCTATAAGCGATATATTCTATGTGACAGCAATCCCTTATGTGATGGGGATTATCCTTTGTGCAGATGTCATATTTGCCAAGTTGAAATCCTATATTTTTTTAGTGCTCTGGGTAAGGTGTCTCTGGAGCTATACTGTTTACAAATGGTATTTGGAAGCCTGATATTTGGAAGAGCCATTCGCTATGTAAATAGCAGTCTCGTGGCATTTTTTATAGTATTTGCCATTATTTTCATCTTATCAAAACTAATCCATACTGACAATAAAAGTGCATTTTCATTTACAAAGCACTGAAATTCTGATAAAATAATAAGATATCGGTGCCAAAAGTATTTGGCACCCTATGATACAGCAGTGTAACTGTTTTGCCCGCAGTTTACCTCGATAATATTTGTAATCAGCTTATTTTTCAATGGCTGCTTACTCATATTTTGGGCTCATATCGCACTATAGTAACTATACACATATAAGATTAAGGAGGCATAGTCATGATTAAAATAAAAACAGATACCCACACTCATACCCTGGCATCCGGTCACGCCTACTCCACCATAGAGGAGAATCTTAGGGCGGCAAAAGAACAAGGGCTTGAGTTAGTTGGAATTACCGACCACTTCAGCTCTTTTTTTGTGCCTTCAACAGACTTTGCCTGCTTTGGATTTTTTTATAAATAAAAAGGCACTGCCTGAGGTATGGCATGGTGTAAGGCTCCTTTTTGGTGCAGAGGTGGATATAGTTGACCTTAAGGGGAATTTATTTGGACACGACCTTTACATCCCGTATCCAAATAAAAACGGAGTTAAGCTAACCTATGAAGAGGGGATATTAAACCGCCTTGACTACCTCATTGCTAGTGTGCATTTTAAGGATTTTGCAGTTGGCTCTACCGTGGTAGAGAATACAGAGCTCTACATCAAGGCACTTGAGCATGAAAATGTGAAAATACTTGGACATATTGGGCGTTCAGGTCTCGAATTTGACATTGACGAGGTTGTAAAAGCCGCTAAGTCCTTGAATAAGATGATAGAGATAAATGATGCTTCTTTTGGACATGGTGAGACTGTGAGGGAGAGATGTCTTAAGGTAGCCCTTGCCTGTGCTAAGTATGGCACTAAGATTGCGGTAAACAGTGATGCTCACAGTTCTTTCGAGATAGGAAAGTATCCGAATACCGAGCACTTTCTTGATGAAATTGACTTCCCTGTTGAACTGATTGGAAATAGGGATGCAGAGACGTTTTTGAGCATGATAGGAATTTAGTATTGAAGATATACTAGGCTTTTACTATGAGTGGAGGTACTTGACATTGCTTTAGAATATTCCTGAATTATAAAAAGGAGGTTTAGACTACCGATGTAGAACAATATATTTAATTCAATTTTATTAGCTCGTTATTAATTTGTTAACAGGAGAATGTATGAAAGATAGAAAATTTAAGACTAATAGGGAGTTAGTTTGGCATTTTCTAAGGGGGAGTAAGGCATATTTTATAATTGCCATAGTCTGTATTTCCCTTATGAATCTGCTGGCGCTAATAGTACCAAGGGTAATCAGCTATACTGTTGATACCTTGATTACCGGTAAGGAAAGCAATCTGCCTGCATTTATCACCAATGCTATAGAGAGTATAGGCGGACCTGCTTATATTAAGGAGCACCTTTATCTGGTAGCGGTATTTCTTATGATAATAGGGGCTTTATCTGCTCTGTGTAACTATCTATACAGATATTACAATAACAAGGGTGCGGAAACTTTGGTGGAAACGATGAGAAATGAGATATTTGCACATATCGCAAGGCTTCCATTCTCGTGGCACACAAAGAACCAGACAGGAGATATAATCCAGCGCTGTACCTCTGATGTAGATGCAGTTAAAAACTTTGTTTCAGGACAACTTACGGAAGTTTTCAGAGTAGTTTTGATGGTTGCATTTTCACTTTATTTTATGTTTACCATCAATGTAAAGCTGGCTCTGATTGCAGTTATCCTTATACCAATAAACATAGCTTATTCTGCATACGGTCATAAAAGAATGGGTAAAATCTTTGAAGAGGCAGATGTGGAAGAGGGTAAGCTGTCTGCAGTAGTACAGGAAAACCTGACAGGAGTGAGGGTTGTAAGGGCTTTTGGAAGGGAGCTTTTTGAAAAGGAAAGATTTGAAAAGCAGAACCATGATTACTGGAAGATGTGGATAAGAATGGACTGGGTACTGGCGTGGTTCTGGTCTATAGGTACACTTTTACTAAACCTTCAGATTATGACAGTGGTTGTGCTCGGTGCAGTATACGCAGTTAGGGGGGAAATGCTTGCAGGTGAATATATTGCATTTTTCTCGTATAATATCATGCTTGCTTGGCCTATAAGGCTGCTTGGAAGACTGATATCAGGCCTTAGCCGCAGTGAAATAGCAACAGATAGAATAAGGTACATTATGGATTCTGAGCCTGAGAAGGACGAGGGCAAGAAGCAGAGGCCTGAAATGACGGGAGACATAGTATTTAACAATGTGAGCTTTGCTTACGATGAAAGTAAGGAGATTGTTAAGGATGTGTCATTTAGGATAAAGGGTGGAACTACAGTAGGCATACTTGGAGGTACTGGCTCAGGTAAATCTACCCTTATGCACCTTCTTAACAGGCTTTATGAGCTTCCTAAGGAGAATGGAAGCATAACTATATCAGGAGTAGATATAAAGGATATTGAAGTAGGTTATCTTCGTGAAAATGTAGGAATGGTACTTCAGGAGCCTTATCTCTTCTCAAGGACCTTGGCTGAAAATATAGCTCTTGGCGGGAAGAATGCAGAGATAGAAGACATAAGAGAGGCATCAGGTACAGCCAGCCTCTTAGAGACTATTGAGAGCTTCAAGGAAGGCTTTGAGACTACAGTAGGAGAAAGAGGTGTTACACTTTCAGGGGGACAGAAGCAAAGGACAGCCATTGCCCGTATGCTTATAGGGAAATCTCCTATCATGGTATTTGATGATTCTCTTTCTGCCGTAGATGCTGAAACTGATGCCAAGATAAGAAAGGGGCTTATGGAAAAGGGAAAGGACAGCACAGTTATCATCATTTCCCATAGAATCACAACCCTGATGGCGGCTGACAATATTCTTGTTCTTGACAAGGGAAGGCTGGTAGAATCAGGAACTCATGACGAGCTTATTAAGAATACCGGTATTTACAGAAAAATCTACGATATACAGTCTGTAGCCCTTAACTATGAAGAGTAGGAGGATGTATGCAGGATAAAACGACGATAAAATTTCTGCCCTGGTTTGGCATACCAAAGCTTTGGCCGTATTTCAGGGCATATAAAAAAGACATGATAATAATGTTTGTGACGGGGGCTATTGCAACCCTTGGTGAAATAGTTTTTCCTCTATTTAATCAGTTTGCAATAAATAATTTCATAGGAAAGAAACAATTAGACGGTCTTGGAAGATTCATAGTCCTATACCTGATTGCCATAGCCATACAGATATCAATGGATTTTGTTTCGGCCTATGTAGCTTCAAACATAGAAATAAGCGTTGCAAGAGACCTCAGAAATTCAAGCTTTAATCACTTGCAAACCCTTTCGTTTTCGTACTTTAACCAGAACAATGTAGGCTATATACATGCAAGGGTCATGAGTGATACGGCAAGAATAGGCTCGATTGCCGCCTGGTATTTCTTTGACCTATTGTGGTCGACGACCTATGTAGTAGGTGCTTTTGCGGTAATGTTTAGCTTAAATGCAAAGCTTGCCCTTTTGATAGCGGTCATTGTGCCTGTTGCAGCTATAATAGTAGCTGTATTCCAAAAGAATATCATCCATCTTAACAGGGAAGTGAGAGAGATAAACTCTACAATAACGGGCAATTTCAATGAGGGAATAACCGGCGCAAAGGAGATAAAGACCCTCGTTGCAGAGGAGAGAATGAAGGAGAATTTTAACAGGGATTCTCTTAATATGAAGAGGAAATCCGTAAGAGCGGCTCATTTTTCAGCACTTTCTACTTCTCTTGTTTCTCTTGTAGGCTCGCTTATAATTGCCATCGTGCTTATGCAGGCAAGTGTGCTAACCATCGAGGGAGTTATGCTTATTGGTACCCTCTCTGTATTTATGTCCTATGTACAGGGGATAATAGAGCCGATTAGAAACATTACGCTCACCTTTGCAGACCTAATCGCATCTTCAGTAAATATTGAGAGATTTACTGGGCTTATGGCAACAGAGTCAGATGTGGCAGACAGCAGGGAGGTTGTAGAGAAATACGGAGATATATTTAATCCTAAAAAGGAGAACTGGGAAGAACTTCAAGGTGATATCGAGTTTAAGGATGTGACTTTTAAGTATCCTGACGGAGATGAGTATGTACTTGAGCACTTCAACCTAAAAGTACCTCAGGGAACCAATGTAGCCATAGTAGGAGAGACAGGGGCAGGTAAGTCGACCCTTGTAAATCTGGTCTGCCGCTTCTTTGAGCCTACAAAGGGGCAGGTGCTTATAGATGGAAGGGATGCAAAGGAGCGTTCAGGACAGTGGCTTCACTCTAACATAGGTTATGTACTCCAGTCACCCCATCTTTTCTCAGGAACGATAAGGGATAACTTAAAGTATGGCAAGCCTGACGCTACAGATGAAGAGATAATGGATGCCCTTGAATTAGTTTCTGCTACAGCTGTAGTAGAGAAGATGGAAAAAGGGGCTTGACAGTGAGGTAGGAGAGGGCGGTGATCTGCTTTCTACAGGCGAGAAACAGCTCATATCATTTGCAAGGGCGATAATTGCAAAGCCGAAGATTCTGGTGCTTGATGAGGCAACCTCTTCAATTGACACAGTTACGGAGAAGATAATTCAGGATGCCATCGAAAAGGTAATCACAGGCAGGACCTCTTTTGTAATTGCACACAGGCTCTCAACCATAGTAAATGCAGATGTAATCCTCGTGGTAAAGGATGGTAAGATTATAGAGCAGGGAAGACATAAGGATCTTATGAGACAGAAGGGTTACTATTATGGGCTGTTTACAAGGCAATTTGAGAATAGTGTAGTAGATGAGATTGAGTAGACTTTGATACTTAAGCTGAAGAACTAGGATGTGGTTACAATAATTGAAATTTATTATTCTAAGCATGACTTAGCTGGGGTGAATGTGATATACTGGTACAGGTTTTGAGCAAAACAGCTAAGTCGTGAAATATATTTTTAGGAGAATTCAATGTATTACAAGATAAGAACTGTCTTAGAGGAAGTAAAACAGGAAGAAATATTTGAAGGAGAAGGATGTTATGTGGCAGTAATCAGTCCTGAAGAATGGGCGAGAGATAAAGAAAAATTCAATATGGGTATAGACCTGGAATTCGATACAGTGAATCTTTTTATGACGAAGGCAGAAGTAAACTACGACTCTCTTACGGGAAGCTTTCTGGTACCTGATAGAAATGACCTGCTTGAAAACAGCGACAGCTTTGCCTTTGCACTTGATGAAAAAGGAATAGTATTTATCGACCAAAACGGCTATACAGAAACTTTTGTAAGAAAGATTGCGGCCACCAAAAAGTGGAGAGCTCCAAGCCTGGAGAGATTCATCTATGATTTTCTAGAAATGATAATTAGTGGAGATTTAACCATACTGGAGAGATATGAGGATGAAATCAGCACCATAGAAGATAGGATACTGGAAGGCAATCTGGCGGGGGAGCTTGAGAGAAACAATGAAATAAGAGGAGAACTCTTACAGCTTAAAATGCATTATGAACAGCTAATCGACCTAGGACAGGAACTTTCAGAAAATGAAAATGAATTTTTCCTGACTGATAATCTCAGGTTTTTTGAACTTTTCACAGCCAGAGTACTTAGACTTCAAGGCATAGTGTCTACCCTTAGAGAATACACAGGACAGGTCAGAGAGCTTTACCAGTCAGAGCTTTCAGTCAAGCAGAACCGTATAATGACAGTGTTAACTGTGGTTACGACCATTATTATGCCCCTAACCCTGATTACGGGCTGGTATGGAATGAATTTTAAGTACATGCTGGAGCTGGAATCTCCACTTGCGTATCCGATTGTTATAGGAGTGGTGATACTTATTGCAATCAGCGGAATATTATATTTCAAGAAGAAAAAAATGGTTGTAATTGGCTATAGTTAGCTAAACTAATGAAAAAAATCACAAAACTATCGAAATTCAGTAGAATAAATGATATAATGATACAGGTGTCAAAAGAATAGAAATTCGCTTGAGGCTTACTTGAGGGAGAATTAATTATCTTTTGACACACAAAATATGTGAAGCAGTATTTTTGTAAAAACTTAGCTTTTGAAAGGAAAATTAAAATGATTCAGGCAAGCAACATTACTTTGAGACTTGGTAAAAAGGCACTTTTTGAAGATGTAAATATCAAGTTTACAGAAGGCAACTGTTATGGACTTATTGGAGCAAATGGAACAGGTAAATCTACCTTCCTTAGGATATTATCGGGGCAGTTAGAGCCTACCACAGGCGAGGTTATTATAACTCCGGGGCAGAGACTTTCATTTCTGCAGCAGGATCATTTTAAGTATGACGCATATCCTGTACTTGATACAGTAATCATGGGAAATAAAAGACTTTACGACATAATGAAGGAAAAAGAAGCCATCTATGCTAAAGAAGACTTTACAGATGAAGACGGTATAAGAGCAAGTGAACTAGAGGGAGAATTCGCTACAATGAATGGCTGGGAGGCAGAATCTGATGCGGCTACCCTTCTTAACGGACTTGGCATAGATACAGAGTATCATTATATGATGATGAGCGAGATAGAGGCGTCTAAAAAGGTTAAGATTCTTCTTGCTCAGGCGCTCTTTGGCAACCCTGATATCCTCCTCCTTGACGAGCCTACCAACCACCTTGACATGGATGCAATAGGCTGGCTTGAGGAGTTCCTTATCAACTTTGAAAATACCGTAATTGTAGTTTCACACGACCGTTATTTCCTCAATAAGGTATGTACACATACAGCGGACATTGACTATGGCAAGATTCAGCTTTACGCAGGAAACTATGACTTCTGGTATGAGTCCAGCCAGCTTATGATTCGTCAGCAGAAGGAAGCAAATAAAAAGAAAGAAGAAAAAATCAAAGAACTTCAGGAATTTATTCAGAGATTCTCTGCTAACGCAAGTAAGTCTAAGCAGGCTACAAGTAGAAAGAGGGCTTTGGAGAAGATTGAGCTTGATGACATTAAGCCATCCAGCCGTAAATATCCTTATATAGATTTCCGTCCTGCAAGAGAGATTGGTAATGAAGTACTTACAGTTAGCGGAATATCTAAGACAGTTGACGGCGTGAAGGTACTTGACAATATCTCCTTTGTTGTAGGAAGGGAAGACAAGATAGCCTTCGTAGGCCCAAATGTAAAAGCTATATCCACTTTATTTAAGATACTTGCAGGAGAAATGGAGCCGGATGAGGGAGATTATAAGTGGGGAGTAACCACTACTCAGGGCTATTTCCCTAAGGACAATACAGAGCTTTTCAAGGGAAATGAGAATATTACTGAGTTCCTTTTGCCATTTTCACCTGAAAAAGATGCAACCTATGTAAGAAACTTCCTAGGACGTATGCTTTTCCCCGGAGATGCCGGTATAAAGCAGGTTAAGGTGCTCTCCGGTGGTGAGAGGGTTAGAGTTCTTCTTTCTAAGATGATGATAATGGCTACAAATGTCCTCATTCTTGATGAGCCTACCAACCACCTTGATATGGAAGCCATTACCTCATTAAATAACGCAGTCATCAAGTTCCCGGGAGTTGTACTCTTTACCTCTCAGGACCACCAGTTCATACAGACTATTGCAAACAGAATTATAGAAATTACACCGAACGGACTCATCGATAAGGTAAGTACCTATGACGAGTATCTTGAAAATGATGAGATGGCTAGAAAGCGCCAGATTATGACTATTTCAGAAGAAGAGCTTGCTGAAAATGAGGGTAGTGAAGAAGAGTAAACGGGGGTAGCAATGCTATGAAGTATGATTTTGTCTCGATTATTGACAGAAAAGGAAAAGATGCGCTGGCCGTAGACCTGATTCCAATGTTTTTGGAAGGAGAGAATCCTGTTAAGGTAAGAGAAGGCTTTGATATGATACCTATGTGGGTTGCGGATATGAATTTCCCGGTACTTCCCACTATTACGGATGCGATTATAGAGAGGGCAAAGCATCCGACCTTTGGCTATTTTGAGATAAGGGATGAGTATTATGACAGCATAATCAGATGGCAGGAGGTTAGAAACAACGTAAAGGGCATTAAAAAAGAGTATATAGGGTATGAAAATGGAGTTCTTGGAGGAGTAGCTACTGCTCTTCATGTGTTTTGCTCACAGGGGGATAGCGTACTTGTGCATGCCCCTACCTATATAGGCTTCACCAATGTGCTGAAAAATAACGGTTATAACATTGTCCACAGCTACCTTCAAAAGGATGAAGAGGGCATCTGGCGTATGGACTTTGAGGATATGGAAAGAAAGATAGTTGAAAATAATATTCATACAGCCATTTTCTGTTCACCTCACAACCCCTGCCGGTCGTGTCTGGGAGATATGGGAGCTTGAGAAGGTAATGGAGCTTTATAAGAAGCATGATGTAATGGTTATTTCAGATGAAATTTGGTCGGATATCATACTTAACGGATATAAACACATACCTACCCAGACCATATCTGAGGATGCAAAGAACCGTACAGTCGCATTTTACGCACCGTCAAAGACATTTAACCTTGCAGGACTTACAGGCAGCTATCATATCATTTATAATGACAGAATCAGACATAGAATTGAGAAAGAAGCCTCTCTTGGGCATTACAATTCGATAAATGTACTTTCAATGCATTCACTTATAGGAGCTTACAAGGATGAGGGCTATGAGTGGGTGGATGAGCTTAGAGAGGTAATAGGAGAAAATGTTAACTTTGCCTGTGACTATATAGAAACTAAGTTTAAAGGAGTGAAGGTTGCGAGACCTCAGGGTACATACATGCTCTTTATAGACTGTGAAGAATGGTGCAAAGAGAAGGGTAAAACTCTCGAAGAACTACTTAGAATGGGATTTGAAGCAGGGGTAATCTGGCAGGACGGTAAAGCCTTTAATGGAGAGTGGAGCATAAGGATGAACCTTGCTTCACCAAAATCAAGGATAGTGGAAGCCTTTGAACGCTTAGATAAATATGTATTCAATTCATAATGTGAGTGCTACGCTAATACTCATCAAGTTGCCAATTACTCATATATTTTGCGTGTTAAAAGTTAAAAATGTTCTCTTGTAAGAAAAGCTTACAAGAGAACTTATTATTTCTAAAACACTAAAATTTCAGTGAAATCTAACTGTGCAGATATGCGAATATCGCTTTTTGTATTCTGTAACACTTATATAAGAAAAATTATAAATATTGGAAATTATTGTATTTTTTTATCTTTCTTTTAACTAAACAGCATTTATTGTATACTATTTAAGTTAGAAAAATGCTTTATTGAGGAGGTAGTATTGTGGATACAACTGTATGTAAAGAGGGACAAGAAATTTGGGAGGATTACGAAGAAAAAGCGTAAAGCAGGCTTTATAAAGGCTATGGAGTTTAAGAAAAAAAGGGCGGGAAGATAGCTGGCTGTCTTTGCGCTTACACACCTGTTGAAATCCTTGAGGCCGCAGGGATGGCTTCCATAGGGCTTTGCGGCACAAGTCAGGAGACGATTCCTGATGCAGAGAAGGTGCTGCCTAAGACTATATGCCCACTGATAAAGTCAACCTATGGCTTTGCACTTACCAAGAAATGTCCTTATACATATTTTTTTCAGACATCATAATTGGGGAAACTACCTGCGATGGCAAGAAAAAAAGATGTATGAGCTTTTGGGAGAGATTAAGGATGTACATATTCTTCATCTTCCACAGGGAAAAGATGTACCTTACGCAAAGAAGATGTGGTACGAAGAATGTGTAAGACTTAAAGAAGCACTTGAGGAGAAATTTGGAATCACTATCACAGATGAAGCCTTAAGAAATGCGGTAAAAAAGAGAAATTATGCAAGAAAACTTATGTGCGAACTCTATGCTATGCAAAAGGCGGAGCCTCCTATGATGAAGGGGATAGACATGATGCTAAGCATTCAGAAGGAAACCTTTGCTATGAGTGTAGATGACTATATAGCTGATATGGAAAAGCTGATAGCTGATGCAAAAAAAGCCTACTTAGAGGAAGGCGAAAGACCTGTATCAGCTGATGCCAAGAGGATTCTTCTTACAGGATGTCCAAGTGGAGGTCTTATTGAAAAGGTTGTAATGACAATTGAGTCATTAGGAGGAGTTGTAGTCTGTCGAAATGACTGTTCGGGAGAGAGAAGCCAGAGCTTTTTAATAGATGAAAATGCAGAGAATATCATGGAAGCCATAAGCGATAGATATTTAAAAATCGATTGCTCTGTAATGACACCAAATACAGGAAGATATGAAGATACCTTAAACATGATTGAAAAGTACAAGGTAGACGGAGTCATTGATATAGTGTTAACCGGCTGCCATACCTTCAATATAGAAACACATACGATGTCAAAGGTAATGAAGGAAAATGATATTCCTTATATGAAGCTTGAAACTGACTATGCCCTAGCTGATAAGGGGCAGATTGATACCAGAATAGGCGCATTTATAGAGATGCTTTAAGGATTATTACGAGTCATTTATTGGAGATAGCAATAAATGACTCGTTTAATTATAAACAAAAATTAGCCAGATAAGCAGGGTGGTGGTACAATTAAATTGTGCTGTCAAAAGAAATAAAGGGGGACTTATGAGGTGTCAGAAAAAGATATAATAAACAAACAAACTACTGCCGGTTTAACAAAGGACGAACTTTGGGAAATTGAAGAAAATAATAAGAGCAGACATCAAAAGATACTTGACTTCATCATATCTTTTTTTCCTATAGTATGTTTTGCTATAGCAGTTCTTGAGTATATATTGGTACCTGACAAGTATCCAAATGCAAATCCGGAGAGATACCTGATTTTACTTTCGCTTCCCATAGCTGTATTCGTATGTAGGCTTATCCATGCAATTTTGCTTTATAAAAAAGGTAATAGAAAGAAATTTGCAAAAGTAAGATTCAAGGCACCCTTCCTATCTGCAATTTTCTTATTTTTAGCTCTTTTTGATGTGCTTACATTGAAAACAGGAATACTTTTATATCCATTTATACCTTGGGTAAATGACATTATCAATGCTGCAATTTTAGACAAGGACCAGCTTATAGTATGCACTTTATTTACACTAAGACTCTTGTTTACAGGATATTTCTGTGGTGTTGTGCTTGGCATCATAACCGGTGTAGCAAGTGGTTATAGTGAAAAGGTAAGATACTGGATAAGTCCTATAGTAAAGGTGCTTGGCCCTATACCTACAGCTACCTGGATTCCGCTTATTATGATACTTGCAAGCTCACTTATGGCAGGCTCAGTCTTTATAGTGGGTCTTGGAACCTGGTTTGCTGTAACAATAGCAACTACCTCAGGAATATCAAATGTGGACAAATCCTACTACGAAGTTGCCAAAACCCTCGGCTCTTCTAACCGACAGCTTGTATTTAACATAGCCATCCCACATGCCATGCCCAATATTTTACAGGGAATGACACAGGGAATGAGCTCAGCCTGTATTTCACTTATGATAGCCGAGATGCTTGGTGTAGAGGCGGGACTTGGCTGGTACATAACCTGGGCAAAGGCTTGGGCAGCCTACAACAAGATGTTTGCGGCAATAGTAATTATCTGTATAGTATTCAATATAGTAACAAGAGTACTGGATAGAATTAAGAACTATATTCTCCGTTGGCAGATAGGAGTAGTGAAATAATGAGTGAAGCAATAGAATTAAAACTTAAAGATGTTTCAAAAAGCTTTTCAAGGGTAGATTCTACGGAAGTTACCAACGCAGTAACAGATGTAAATGTTAGTATGTATAATGGTGAGTTTGTAAGTCTTGTAGGTACTTCAGGCTGTGGAAAGTCAACTATCTTAAGAATGATAGCGGGCCTTATAGCTCCTACTACAGGCGAACTTACGATAAATGGAACTAAAATAACATCACCAGGGCCCGATATAGGTATGGTTTTTCAAAAGCCTACACTATTTCCCTGGCTTACAGTTGAAGACAATGTAGCCTTCAGCCTGAAGATGCAGGGAAAGCTAAAAGAGGGTATGGAAGATGTTCAGAGACTTATAAAGGTAATAGGCCTTGAGAAATTTAAGAAAGATTATCCGGGACAGCTTTCAGGCGGAATGGCGCAAAGAGTAGCTCTTGCAAGGGCAATGATAAGTAAACCCGGGATTCTTCTTATGGATGAACCTCTCGGAGCCTTAGATGCATTTACCAGGATGAATATGCAAAATGAGATACTTGACATGTGGCAGGTAAATAAGCAGTTAGTTGTAATGGTGACACATGACATAGATGAGGCGATTCATATGAGCAGCAGGATATTAGTAATGGAAGCTCATCCGGGAAGAATACGCGAGGAAATAAAGATAGATATGGATTATCCTCGTAACCGAAGCAGTTCTTCATTTGTGGAGTACCGTAATCATATACTTGATTTACTGCACTTCGCTTAGATATAGGTGTCATAGACACCGTGAATAAAAAATAAAGGAGGAAAAAAATGAAGAAGGTATTAAGTATTGCACTTTGTGCAGTGGTAGCATTTTCGGTGGTTGGATGCGGGGCTAAGAGTAGTACAGACAGCGCTAAAACATCATCAAAGACAGAGGTCTCAGCAAGTCAGGCTGCTTCTAAGTCCTCTGCGGCATCTACAGCTACGTCTGCTAAAAGTTCTGAAGCAGCATCTACTGTGAATACAGCTGATGAAGAGGCTTGGAAGAAGGAGCCTGCCTACGGTAAAACTCTTAAGTTTTTAACCGGAGACGGATGTACTTCAGCAGTTAACGTAGCACAGGAGCTTGGATACTATAAGGAGCAGGGTCTTACAGTTGAAGGCTTTAAGGGTGACTCTGATGTGGAAGCAATAGGGACCAATCAGGTTCAGATAGCCATCGGCCACATTGCTAAGTCTATGGTTCCTGCAACAAATGGCGTAAACCTTTGCTTTGTTGGCGGTGCACACTTACTTACAGGCTGCAAAGCTATGTATGTGCTTGATGAGAGCAACTATAAGAGCTATGATGACCTAAAGGGTAAGTCAATTTCTGCACCAAGCGGCATAGGAACAGCAGACTACAATATCTCTGCAAGACTTTTTATAGAGGCAGGTATTGACCCTCTTAAGGACTTAAAGATAGTACAGGTAGAAAAAGATGCCTGTGTAGCAGCCATGAAGAGTGGCGAGATAGCAGCAGCTCTTCTTCCTGAGTCATATGGCTATCCTCTTGTTAAGCAGGGACTGCTTCGCAAGGTAGAGTCTGCTGACGGTAACAGCAGAAACGAGCTTTGCTGTATAGTTATGATGAACAAAGACTTCATAAAAGAGAATCCTATTACCTCAGCTAAGATGGCTTCAGCAGTTAAAAAAAGGCACTTAAGTGGATGGGAGACAATCCTGAGGACTGCACAAAGCTGCTTATGAAGATAGGTCTTAACGGAAGTGATTATGATATGAACCTTGAATTAAATAAGCTTATGCAGTTTGGTAAGCAGACAGATGATTATACAACTGAGCAGATGAAGAGCATAGTTGACGGTTATATAAATGCTAAGCTAATTACTGCTACAACTGATGCAGATGCAGTATACAAGAGCATTTGGAACCCTATTGGAAGCGCTGAATAAGACCCCTTAAATTTGGCCTTGTGCCTTTTGCACACCTTTTATGGGAGAAGCCTTCGGAAACCGTTCTATCCAATATGCATTCTCCCAAATAAAAAACTGCCATACTTGAAGAGGTTTCAAGTATGGCAGTTTTTTTATTCGATAGGAAATTACACCGAAATTACCTGTCAAACATAAATCTATCTAGTAGAATCCTTTCTTATATCAGACTCTATTTTATCACAGCCTGCCCGGTATTCCAGCTTGAGTAAGTGGCCTTTGACCTGACATAGGACATAGCTTTGCTTACAGCAGGTATGCTTATAATAATCATTGTAGCTACAGCCTCAGGAACTATGTAGGTTGCGTTATATCCAAGTGAATATACTACGGCAGGTGTGCCCTCAGGTGCATAATTGCCAAAGAAAACAACCCCTGAAATGACTGCAAAGATATATCTTCCCAGTACTCCCACTATGTAGCCCTTGAGTAAGCCGTGCTTCTTCTCGTAGAATATACCTGAAAGGCCGAGAGCTCCAAAGGCAAGTGGATAGTCAGTAAGAAGCTGGAGAGGGCTGTAGAAGACCGGGTCAGCCAAGAACTGAAGCAGTCCGTAAGCAAAACCTGTCATAAGTCCCGCCTTTAGCCCATACCAATATCCTATGAGCACGATGAAAAGCATGCTAAAGAGTGTAATAGAGCCTCCCATTGGGAGTCTGGTAAACTTGATTTCAGCGGTTACTATTGCAAGTGCCATAGCGGCAGCTGAAAAGACCAGCTGAGTGGTAGCCATTGCTCTTACCTTGCCAGCTGTCTTAGGGCCTTAAGACGATGGCAATCGCAACCAGCAAAGCTATGAGGACTCCTACGGTCATAAGTCCGTATGGTGTCAGTTTGAATACATTTTCACCCCAGTCATTTACACTTGGTGTTGCTAAAAAAGACATAAAAAAAACCTCCTTCACAGTCTGGCGTAAGGAGATTATCTTTGCTTCCTTACGCCGGTATTATCCGGTTCAAGTATTAAGGGTCTGAAGCTTTGCTTCATCTCAGCCTAAGGCTCCCCTAGCAGACACAATTATACTACTGCAATTTTTATTTGTCAAATGAAAAATTACTATCAATTAAACATAGAAGTTAAGAATCAATATCATCTATCAGATAATTTTACGAAATGTTTTTAAAAATATCCACAATTTGATTGAAATTAGTATCGTTAAATGTTAGAATTCCAATTGAGGCTTGTCAGAACGCTGTAAGACCATGTTAAGGGAAGATATAGCGTCTGACGGAGGCCTAAAATATAGAAAATGGAGGTATAAGAAATGGTAGAAGATAGGTTTGAACAGTTAGGAAAAGATATTAAGGGTACAAAGACAGAGAAGAACCTTATGGAAGCTTTTGCAGGTGAGTCACAGGCTAGAAACAAGTATACATATTTCGCGTCTAAGGCAAGAAAAGACGGATATGTTCAGATAGCTGAAATATTTGAGGAAACAGCAGGCAACGAGAAGGAACATGCTAAGATTTGGTTTAAGATTCTTTCAGGTATAGGAGTTACAGCAGAGAACCTTGAGACATGCTGCTGACGGTGAAGCTTATGAGTGGCAGGAAATGTACCCTACTTTTGCTAAGGAAGCAAGAGAAGAGGGATTTACCGCTATTGCAAAGCTTTTTGAGATGGTAGCAGATATCGAGAAGGAGCACGAGGAGAGATACCGTAAGCTCCTTGCCAATGTTAAGGGCGACCTTGTATTCTCATCAGAAGGCGATGCTATATGGCAGTGCATAAACTGCGGACATATCGTAGTTGGACCAAAGGCTCCAAAAAGTCTGTCCTGTATGTAACCATCCACAGAGCTATTTCCAGAAAAAAAGCTGAGAATTACTAATTAAAGCTAAGGCTGTCAGATGCTTTTGACAGCTTAATTATGAAAAAGCCTCGGAACTAAGTGTTTCGGGGTTTTTCGTGATTCTTGGAATAATTAAAATTTAATAAAAATATAGAACGAAACCACCTGGCGATGCACACACTTTTATGATTGTATATTTTCGTTATTTGTGATAGTATACTTAGGATAGGCGTTTTTTATTTTAAACGCAGACTCCGGTAAAGGAGAATATTAAAATGGGCAGGGTTTTAAAAATGGCAGATGTAAAAAAATATATTTTAGACGGTTACCGTTTCAGTGATTCAGATTCTTATGAGCAGGCAAGGAGAGAGCTTGCCAAAATAGCCGAAATCAAAACTGAGAAAGATCTTAAAAATGAGGAAAGCCTTAGGGAAATCTATGACACTCTGGTTGAGAGCGAAGAGTTTGAAACACCGGTTGGAATAGGCTTTCTTAGAGAAGCACAAAAAAAGACTTATAAAGAATCCCGAGCAGAGAAAAGACTATGAAGGCGATTCCTTTCCATGTCTTTGTCCGTGAAGTAATTGTAAATAACGGTTTGGCTGAACCTGCCTATGTGGAGGCGGAGCCTTTTGTAGAAGTAAAAGCAGAAGAGAAAGCAGCCACAGATACTGAGGCGGAGAATCAGGCAAGACTTGCGGAGACAGAGAAGAATCTTACTATAATCAATTCTCTTAAGGCTAAGATAAGAAATTACAGAATCATAATTGCATTTTTTTGATTATTATGGTTATTATTCCTTTCGGAGTTTTGTTCTATGATAAGGTGCTTAATCCAAATCTTGCACAAGAGGCCCTAATCAACGAGTATGCCGCTTGGAAGGAAGAGCTTACAAAGAAAGAACAGGAACTTAATGAGCGTGAGCAAATCCTAGAGGACATGAACATAGGAAAGTAAAAGTTAAATAAATCCGGAGAATAAAAAAATGGAAAAAAAGCCAAAAATTCTAGTAGTTGATGATGAAAGCAGGATGCGTAAACTGGTGAGTGATTTTTTTGCATCACGAGGGATATGAGGTTGTAGAGGCTGAAGACGGTGAAAAAGGCAGTAGATATCTTTTTGAAGATGGCAATATTGAACTCATCATATTAGATGTAATGATGCCTAAGATGGACGGCTGGCAGGTATGCAGAGAAATAAGGAGACATTCTGAAGTCCCTATAATTATGCTCACAGCCAAGTCAGATGAAAAGGATGAACTTCAGGGCTTTGAACTTGGAGTCGATGAGTATATATCAAAACCATTCAGCCCTAAGATACTTATGGCTAGGGTGGAAGCTATACTTAGAAGAGCGGGTGCGGCAGGTGACGATAGCTTTGAATTGGGCGGTATCAAGATAGATAGGGCTTCGCACGAAGTTATAATTGACGGAAAATCTATTGATTTAAGTGTGAAGGAATTCGAACTTCTACTTTATTTTATGACCAACAAGGGGATTGCCTTATCAAGAGAAAAGATACTCAATAATGTATGGAATTATGACTACTTTGGAGATGCAAGAACGATAGATACACATGTGAAGAAACTTAGGGCAAAGATGGGTTCTAAGGGGGATTTGATTAAAACTATTTGGGGAATCGGCTATAAGTTTGAGGCCTAGTGCCCCTGTAAGAGGTTTAAATGAAACATTCCATTAAAGTGCGTCTGATTATAATTTTGATTACTCTGTTAAGTGCAACCCTGCTCTTTAGCTGGGTTGTTAATAAGGTGTTTCTTGGAAAATACTATGAAAGTTATAAGATAAACAGCCTGGGAGATACTTATGCACAGGTAAATTCAAACTATGATGCTGAAAAAATAGATGATCTTAGCCTTGGCTATGAACAGCTTGCCTCTAAGCAGAATGTATCTTTATACATTTTTAACGGTTTCAGCTATTCGGGAGGAATCTTTATTAAGGCTATATTTCCGACCAGTATGAATGAAACACAAAGCGAGAGGCTTCAGAGTGAAATTATCGAGTATTATAAGAAAACTCAGACAAATGAAGAAAAGGCAAAAAGTGAAAAAGAGGTTACAAGGCTTTTAGTTAAGACCGATAAATATAGCATATACAGACATTTCGACACAAGGCTTGAGGTTAATTATATTGAATTATACGGTATGCTTGATGCGGGAGACAAGATATTTATAAGAAGTAACTACGATAATATTACAGAAAGTGCAATGATATCCAATACATTTTTTGCCTATGTGGGTATTATTTCTATATTAATAGGCTCCTTAATAATGTATGTTATAGGTGTTGAATTTACCAAGCCTATACTTAGGCTGTCTCAAATGACCAGAGATATAAGCAATCTGAATTTTGATGTCTGCTATAAAGGTAAGAGACAGGACGAGGTTGGAGCACTTGGACATAATATAAATGTCTTGTCAGAAAAAAATTGGAAGAAACCATATCGTCACTAAAAATCTGCCAACAATGAACTGCAAAATGATATAAAGAAGAAAGAGAAAGTGGAAGAAATGCGAAAAGAATTTCTTTCAAATGTTACTCACGAGCTTAAAACTCCTATTGCCTTGATTCAGGGATATGCTGAGGGCCTTAAAGATAATATTCAGGGAGATGAAGAAAGCAGACAGTTTTACTGTGAAGTAATTATAGATGAAGCTGCAAAGATGAATAGTATGGTAAAGAGGCTTCTAAGCCTCAGCGAGCTTGAGTTTGGAGACAGTAAGCTTCAGTTTGACAGATTCGACATAGTCAGCCTGTTAAAGTCAGTTGTGGCTTCCATGAACATGGTCTACAAACAAAAAAATGTAGTTTCTAAGATGCCGGATATTAAATCATGTTATGTATGGGCCGATGAATACTTAGTAGAAGAAGTTATTACTAATTATGTAAGCAATGCACTAAATCATGTCGAAGAAGATAGTAATGGCGAAAAAATAATATCAGTCTCTGTAAAAGAAAGTGACTCTACGGTGAGGGTGTCAGTATTTAATACAGGACATCCCATACCAGAAGAGGCAATTGAGAGAATATGGGACAAGTTTTATAAAGTCGATAAGGCAAGAACCAGAGAGTATGGTGGCAACGGCATAGGGACTCTCTATAGTGAAGGCAATTATGAATTCGCTAAACAGGGAATGTGGAGTAAAGAACTGGGATAATGGAGTAGAATTTTGGTTCGAACTGGATACTAAGGCTTAAAGGAGAATATAAATAATGAAGAAGAAGTTTTTGTTACTTGTACTGACAGCTGCGATGGCGCTCAATCTGTCTGCATGTGATGTAGGAGATACCGGGCTTTCAGAAAGTGAATTAAATCAGGTGGCAGAATATGCTGCGAAACTGGTGCTTAAGCATACAAGGAACTATAAGCCTACTTTACAGGAAGAACTTGAGATTAAAGAGAACCCAAATGTAGTAAAAGAAGACTTTAATAAGGCGGGTGGAGATAATAATGAAAAGAATAATTCTAATACCTCTTCATCAATTGAAAAATAATGCCGATATAAATAATGATAAGAATAGTTCCGGAGATAACAGTAGTACATCAGACAGTAATGAAACCAATGAAAAATAGCGATACTGCAGCTACTTTGAGCGAGGTTTATCAGTCAGACGGATTCGAAGTGGTTTATGGCGGTGCCGGAGAATATTCAAGATATCCAAAGAATGAAGGATATTTTTCTCTGGTGGCGGCAGACAATATGAAGCTATATGTTGTTGAATTTTTCAATTAGAAACAAGACAGAGAAGAGCAAAAAGTTTTCACAGAACGATGGAGTCTCTTACACCCTGACTTTTGACGGAAGCAATTATATTAAACCGAGCCTCACTCTTCTTGAAAAATGATATGCAGACAATTGAAGCAAATATAGCAGGCGGTAAATCTTCAAAGGGTGTCATTGTTTTTCAATGTACCAAAAGGCTGCTGACAGAAACAAAGCAAAGTTAAAAAGTTTCAAACGGAAAACAGATCCTATACCCTCAATGTCACACAGTAAGGATGAGATTTAATATCAAAATTATCCTTTACCTAAGCGTGATTTGAATGGTATAATATAAGGACTGTAGCTATGAATTTTTAACATTCCGGATATTTATTATACATTATGGACAAAAATTGTGGGAGGTTATTATGGATACTGGAATTTTACTTCAAAGTGGAACAAATGAGTTGGAAGTGCTCGAATTTAACATTGGTGCCAATCACTATGGAATCAATGTTGCTAAGGTAAAGGAAATCATGCCTTATGCAGAGCCTACACCAATTCCAAATGCACACGATACAATCGAGGGTATTTTTTTATGCCAAGAGATACAATTGTAACAATAGTGAGATCTTGCAAAAAAAGCCTTATGATACCGCCATCACCTGATAAGACAAAGGATATGTACATCGTTACCAATTTTAACAACTTAAATATTGGTTTCCACGTACACGGCGTACAGGGCATTCACAGACTTACCTGGTCTGATATAACAAAAGCCTGATGAAACAATTAATGACGCTGAGAGAAGTGTAGCTACAGGTATAATTAAGTTTGACAGCAGACTTATAGTTGTACTTGATTTTGAGAAGATTGTATCTACAATCAACCCTGAAACAGGTATAAAGGCTCAGGATATTGACAGATTGGGAGTAAGAACCAGAAATAATTCTCCTATACTCATAGCAGAGGATTCACCTATGCTTGAGAAGATGATAATAGACTGTCTTACAAGGGCAGGTTATGTAAATATAACTGCAACTGCAAATGGTGAGGAAGCTTGGAACACCTTACTTCGTTATAAATCAGAGGGAGACCCAACTACTCAGTGCCATTGTATAATTACAGATATAGAGATGCCGATGATGGATGGTCACAGGCTTACAAAGCTTGTAAAGGATGACAATGAACTTAAGAAAATTCCTCTCATCATATTCTCATCACTTATTAATGATGAGATGAGACGCAAGGGAGAGTCCCTTGGTGCCGATGCTCAGCTTACCAAGCCTGAAATCGGACAGCTGGTTGAAGCAATTGACAGATTAGTTTTAAGCTAGTTTATAAAAATAACTAAAATAAAGCCAACAATGCTTTTAGGATGGAGGAGAGATTGGATAAGGATAATGAATCTTACCTAGACGAACTGCTTGAGACTCTTGGGCAGGAACCTCCATATGAAACTGACAGGAGGAGAAAAAGCGACTGCACGAGCCAAGAAGAGTAAGATGTCATCCGCCGATGTAACTATTGATTCTTTAGATGAAGAATTTAGCTTTGATGATTTGGATGATTCATTTCTTGATGATGTGGATTTGGATGAACTGATTGGTTTAACCAAAAGGTAATTCAGGTAAATCAAGTGAAAAAGGCAGCAGAAGCTAACCTGTCTGATAGTGAAAAAGGCTGATAATTTAGATAAGGTTGAAACAACTACAGATGAGACAGAGGAAACTCAGGTGGTTGAGGAAGATACTGCTTCAGGAGAAATGCTTGGAGCTGAAACAAATACAGGAGGAATTTCTGAAACTTATGTCTCTTCTGAATTAGAAGAGGAGGCTGTTACTGAAGTTTCTCGTAATGTGGCAGAGGAGATATCACCTTCAGGTGAAGAGGATATTCAGACTGCAGGCGAAATAGGTGAGGAGATTGGCATTGAACTCGGAGGCGAGATAGGCGGAGAAGTAGGCGAAGAGATAGGAGCTGAAATTGGAACCGAGATAGGAGCTGAAATCGGAACCGAAATTGGAGCTGAGATAGGAACTGAACTCGGAGGCGAGATAGGCACTGAAATCGGTGCTGAGCCTGAGATATCTACTGCTGAAACTACCAATCCAGAGAGTGCAGAAGCTGATACCTCTGATGAGATTAACTTTGATGAGGCTGAAGAAGCGGTTGCTACAGATCCTCTGCCTGATGTCAATGCGCTTGAGGATATTGGCGAACCTGAGGTCTTATCAGATAAAGAAATAGCATCTAATAAGTCTTCTAAGAAGAGTAAGCCTGCAAAGAAGAACGGAGACAAAAAAAGGATTATTCTCAGTAGTTTTTTTCAGAAACTTTTTGCCAACATTCCTCTTACCGAAGAAGAAATAGCAGCCATACCTACTCCTGAACAGGAAGAGGCCGCCAAGAAGGAAAAAGGGAAGCTGAGGCCGCCAAGAAGAAAGAAGATAAAAAGGCAGCGGCAGAGGCAGATAAGAAGAAGAAGGCTGAAGAAGCTAAGAAGAAGGCTGCTGACAATAAGGCAAAAGAAAGCCGCTAAGGATGCGGCAAAGAAGGCTGCCAAGAAAGAGGCAGAGCTTAAGAGACTTAGAGCAGAAGCCCTAGAACAGCCTGAAGGCAAGATAAAACAAAAGCAGGTGCAACTATAATTCTTCTTTTTCTTTATTGTAGCGGCGGCTGTTGTAATAATAGGAACCAATATATTCTCTTATGATATAAGTATAGCGGATGCTACACACAAGTTTGGGAATCATAAGTATACAGAGGCTTATGAAGGCATCAGAGGACTTGAAATCAAAGAGAAGGATATGTTAATACATGACAAGATTTATACTGTTATGTTCGTTAACAAGCAGCTCAACTCATATAACAACTTCTTTGCTATGGGTGACTACTCATCGGCTCTTGACTCCTTGATTAAGGGTATGTCCAGATATGATAAGTACATAGCTCTTGCAAGGCAGCTTGGTATACATACAGACCTTGACTATGTGAGAAAGCAGATAATGGCAGAGCTTCAAAGCGTTTATGGAGTAGACGAGAGAGAAGCGCTTGAACTTATGGATATGACTGACAGACAGGACTACAGTGAGAGAATATATGCTATTATTTCTAAGCTTGATACCAAGGCTATCGAAGCAGAGAGAGAAAAAGATGAATTGGTGCCATAGGCGATTACAGGTGGAGGACTTAGGTCTTTCACCTTTTTTATGGAGGGATTATGGGAAGTGTAACAAATGACTGGCTGCCTGTTGTGGAGGCAGAAACAAAGAAGGAATACTACAAAAAGCTCTATACATTCTTGAAGGATGAATACAGCCACCATATTATATATCCAAAGTCTGATGATATATTCAATGCTCTTCACCTTACACCATTAAGTAAGGTAAAGGTGGTAATACTGGGGCAGGATCCGTACCACGAGCCGGGGCAGGCAGAGGGGCTGTCATTTTCAGTTCCAAAAGGGGAGAAAATACCGCCATCTCTACAAAATATATACAAGGAGTTACAGGCTGAGCTTGGCTTATACATTCCTGAAACAGGCTCTCTTAGGAAGTGGGCTAATCAGGGAGTATTACTGCTAAATACCCTGCTTACGGTAAGGGCTCACGAAGCATTTTCGCATAAAGGAAAGGGCTGGGAACACTTTACTGATGCACTCATAAGTGCAGTAAGTAAGGAAGACAGACCTATAGTCTATCTCCTATGGGGGAAGGCTGCAAGGGATAAAAAAGAGATGCTAAGTAACCCTAAGCATCTCATATTGGAATCAGCCCACCCAAGTCCATTGTCAGCCCATAGAGGTTTTATGGGAAATGGTCATTTTAAAAGAGCCAATGAATTTCTTATTGCTAACGGTGTAGAAGCTATAGACTGGCAGATAGAGAATTAAAGTAAGGTAATTCCGCAAGAATCTGCATTTTCCATAGTTTTAGGAGTCCATACTGAGGATTGAACTTCCCCAATATGGGCTTTTTTTAGATAGAACATACAGATTCGTGACTGACCTATACCTCCACCTACTGTATAAGGAAGCTCTTTATTCAGTATGGCTTTTTGAAAAGGAAGCTCTGCCCTGTCCATACAGCCTGAAATCTGTAGCTGCTCCTTAAGGCGGTTTTCATCTACCCTGACACCCATTGAAGAAAGCTCAAGGGCGATGTCAAGTAAAGAGTAATATACAATTATATCTCCGTTTAACTGCCAGTCATCATAGTCGGGAGCCCTGCCATCGTGCCTTTCTCCGGAGTTTAGGGCGCCTCCTATCTGGCTTATAAATACTGCACCATGAGCCTTTGCAGCCTTATACTCTCTTTCCTTTGGAGTAAGGGTAGGATATTCATCCTCTAGCTGCTGGGAACTTACAAAGCAAATCTGCTCAGGAAGCTCTGGCTTAATGTAGTTATATTTTTCTTGCCATAGTGCATCTCTGTGCTTTTTAAGCGCCTCGTACACAGACATAACTGTCTTTTTAAGAGTATGTTCGTTTCTCTCTTCTTTATTGATTATCTTCTCCCAATCCCACTGGTCTACAAAGATAGAATGAATGTTGTCTGTATCCTCATCCCTTCTTATTGCGTTCATATCTGTATACAGACCTTCACCTGAATGAAAGCCGTACCTTTTAAGGGCATATCTCTTCCATTTTGCAAGGGAGTGCACTATCTCAAGAGGCTCTGCATCAGGCTGCTCCTTTAGGTCAAAGGATACAGGTCTTTCCACTCCATTTAGGTTGTCATTAAGACCGGTTTCAGGTCTTACAAAAAGAGGTGCTGACACTCTGGTAAGGTTTAGCTGTTTGGCAAGTTCTCGCTCAAAATAGTCTTTTACAGACTTTATGGCAACCTCGGTTTCTCTAATGCTTAGCGCAGGAGAGTAACCCTCAGGAAATATTTCGTTTTTCATAGTTGGCCTCCATTAGATATATAATAATCCCATATTATCACTGTAAAATACGGATAACACGGGATTATTATATGCTATTTTAATTCAGTTATCAAGCGTGGATATATATTATATACCCATAATCCGTCTTCGTCTTCTAAGCCATCCGCCTTGCAGATAATATATCGTAAATACAAAAGAAGTAAGAAACCATGTCACAGGATATACAGTAAGCACAGTTCCTATATGATGGTTAGTAGGAACAACAAAGAATATCCAAAGAATCCTAAGTCCACATATGCCTGCGGCTGTGATTAAGGTAGGTATAAGAGAATCTCCTGTAGCCCTTATAGCGCCTGAAAGCACCTCTATCCCTACAAAGAAAATATAAAACTGGCAGTAATGCCTGAACATATACACTCCAATATCTATAACGGACTGCTCGTTGGTAAAAAAGTGCAATATATGCTCACAGCCGATATAAAAGACTAAACTAAGAAACACAGCAGAAGCAGAGGTAAAGATATAAGTAATCCTCACACTCTTTTTGATACGGTCAAAGTTCCCTGCTCCAAAGTTCTGTCCTACAAAGGTAGTAACTGATACACCGAAGGCACCTATTACCATCCAGTAAAAATTATCGTTTGTGGTAAATACTGTCCAGGCCGCAACTGTATCAGTACCAAAGCTGTTTACTGAGGACTGAACTATCATATTTGACAGGGAGTACATTACTGACTGAAAGCCTGTAGGCAGGCCTATCTTAAGCATTGCGATAAGCTCATCTTTATGAAAGCCGATTTTCTTTATGTCCAGCTTGTAGCTAAACTCAGCCCTCATAAGCATGACAATTACAACCAGGGCACTTACTACCTGGGCTAGGAGGGTTGCAAGGGCTGCACCGAAGATGCCCATCTTAAATACAGCCACAAAGAGGATGTCAAGCACTACATTTACTACTGTACAGACTATGAGTACGTAGAGCGGGCTTTTAGAGTCGCCTACAGCCCTTAGGATGCTCGAACCCATATTGTATACAAGCACAGGGATAGAGCCCAGAAAATACACCCTCAAATAAGTTGTTGAGAGATCTATTATCTCAGATGGTGTATTCATAATATGCAGTATCATAGGAGAAAATATTATTCCAACTATCATTATAACCACGCCGCTTACAAGGGAAAGAGCAATAGAAGTGTGGACAGAGTCGCTAAGATTCTTTCCCTTATTTGCACCGTAGAACTGAGATATGATTACTGCTGCTCCTGCTGAAAGCCCTACAAAAAAACCAATCAATATGTTTATTATATAAGTAGTTGCTCCTATTGCGGCAAGCGCTTCTTTATTTACATATTTTCCTACAATGACGGCGTCAGTCGTGCTGTAGAGCTGCTGTAAAAACGACCCAAGCAGGATGGGAAAGAAAAACATCAGTATATTCCTGCTTATTGAGCCTGTAAGTATCGAGTTTGTGCTCTGTGTCTGTTTATCCATTGACAGTTCCATTCGTCTTAAAATTATTTTCTATTTTCTTCATAACCATTATAAATGCAGGTATGAGGAAGATGTTCGCTGCTATCCAGGCAGTAGCGTTGGAATAATATATTGCATCTACTCCAAACCAAACTATACCTATGAAAGCTACTGCACATCTTGCTATCATTTCCATTATGCCCGCAAGCATAGCAAAGAGGCTGTGCCCAAGTCCCTGTATGGCATATCTTAGTACCATCAAAAAGCCCAAGAGGGAAGTAAAAACGAAGCATTTGCAAAGAGGAACTTATCCACGTAGCTAAGGAGTTCAACCTGGTCAGCATTTACAAAGAGAAGGGCTATATATCTTCCGGCAAAGACGATAGCAAAGAATGCAAATACAGTGTATACGCCCATTGCAATTATCCCCTGTTTCATACCCTTATGTATGCGGTCAATCTTTCTTGCGCCAAGATTCTGCCCGCAGAAGGTAGCCATAGCGGTTCCTATTGTATCATAAGGCTGAGTAAAGAGAAGAGAAACCTTGTTTCCGGCTGTAATCGCGGCTACATAGACAGAACCCAGACCATTTACAGCTGTCTGTATTACAGTTGAGCCGATTGCAGTGATGGAGTACTGAAGCCCCATAGGAAGCCCCATTAACAGCAGTTTATTCGACAGCTTTGTATTAAACGTCCAGTCACCTTTATTCATTTTTAATATAGTATACTTTTTCTTTATAAATAAAAAGCATAGTATACAAGATACAAACTGAGATATATCTGTTGCAAATGCCGCCCCGAATACTCCCATTTTAAATACAAGGACAAACAGTAGGTCTAGGGCAATATTAACAAAGGATGAGAATATCAAAAAATACAAAGGAGTCTTGGAATCACCGAGGGCCCTCATTATACCGGAAAGCAGGTTATAAAAACATAATACCAAGGATACCTGCAAAAATAGTTCCTATGTACTCATAAGACCCCTGAAAGATATCATCTGGTGTATTCATTAACCTAAGCATTGTCTTTGTTAGAGTCACAGTCAGAACTGTCATAATGGAGCCTACTACAAGGGAGAGCCAGGCGGCATTGGTAACAAGCCTCCTAAGCCTGTCAAAGTCTCTTGCACCGAAGGCTTGAGACACAGGTATCATAAAGCCGCTGCTGACACCTATAATGAAGCCAAGCACAAGAAAGTTGATAGCACCGGTACCACCAACGGCCGCAAGCGCCTTTACGCCTACGTATTTACCTACTATAATGGAGTCAGCCATATTGTACATCTGCTGAAAGAGATTTCCAAAAAGCATAGGCACAGCAAAACTAAGTATAGCTTTAATAGGGCTTCCTTTAGTTAAGTCTTTAATCATAGCTGCCTCCTATTTGAGAAATTAATTTTATCAGTATTAGTAATAATAATACAAATAAGTATTTTTTTCAATGAGTAAGTTAGTTTATTTAGTTGATTTATAAGGGGTAGTATTGATATAATGAAGATAGATTATAAACTCTTACTAAATAGTAAGTGGTTATATATAAGGTATACTTAAAAATGAGGAGGGAGAATGGACTTACAAAAGATAGGAGACTGGATACAGGCCATGGGGGGAACAAAGTGGCTTATAGCGCAGGTGCTTAGCCTGATTGGATATACTCTGATGGTGATAACAGGCTACATCAAAAAAAGAAAAAGAAAAATGCTTAGAACTCAGGATGTACAGCTTTTGTTTATCATAGGAATGGGAGTGCTTCTTAACGCATTTTCAGGAATAATAATCAACACGATTCAGATTATCAAAAATGAGGTTTATCTTAGAGGAAAGCTAAATAAATATACAAAGGCTGTCATAGTTGGACTTGGTATAGTGATGACTCTCATATTTAACAATGGAGGTATAGCCGGCTGGCTACCGGCGGTAAATCTCTTCATCTTTACCTATTTCTTGGGTATGGGTGGTGCAATTGGAATTAAAATTCTTATTTTCATTACAACCTGTGGCTGGGGAGTGTATGATTTTTTTCCATAAAGAACTATGTAGGATTTATCTTTGATATCCTTACAATCATCAGTTGTATAATAGGAATTATTAGACTGAAAAAAGATGGTGGCACAAGAAGCGATAGCGTTGTAGAAAATATTTAGTTGATGAAACAGTAATTATTAACCTCAAGTCATTTATAGAGCGGTAGATAAGATAGTATTGCTTAGAATGACTCGGATTAACACATTAAAGGAGGAATTATGAGTAAAGTAGGTATTGTAATGGGAAGCGACAGTGATCTTTCTGTAATGAAGGCGGCTATGGAGACCTTGGAGAAATTCGGGATTGAATATGATGTGACAGTAATATCTGCTCACAGAATGCCTGACATTTTTTTCGAGTATGCAAAGAGTGCTGAGAGTAAATATGATGTTCTTATAGCCGGAGCAGGCGGTGCTGCACATCTTCCGGGAATGGCAGCAGCTGTTACTCCTATCCCTGTAATCGGTGTGCCTATTCATACCAAGAGCCTTGGTGGTGTGGATTCACTTTACTCTATAGTTCAGATGCCTGCCGGTATCCCTGTTGCAACTGTAGCCATCAATGGTGCAAAGAATGCAGCTATACTTGCGGCTAAAATCATTTCCGTTAGAGAACCTGGAGTAAGGCAGAAGATAAAGGACTTTGCTGAGGGACTTAAAGATGAGGTGCTTACAAAAGAAAACCAAGATTGAAAAAAAGTAGGTTACAAAAACTTATCTTGAAGAAATGAATTAAGAAAGAGAGAGTATATAATGGATTACAAAACTTCTGGAGTAGATATAGAAGCGGGCTACAAGTCAGTTGAGCTTATGAAAAAATATGTGGCTGAGACTATGAGAAGCGAGGTGCTTGGTGGAATTGGAGGCTTTTCGGGAGCGTTTTCACTGAAAGCAATAAAAGACATGGAAGATCCTGTACTTCTCTCTGGCACAGATGGAGTAGGAACCAAGATTAAGTTAGCTTTTGAGCTTGATAAGCACGATACCATCGGCATTGACTGCGTGGCAATGTGTGTAAATGACGTGGTTTGTGCAGGAGGAGAGCCTCTTTTCTTCTTAGATTATATAGCCTGTGGAAAAAACGAGCCTGAAAAAATAGCGTCTATAGTTAAGGGAGTGGCAAAAGGCTGTAAGCTCTCTGGCGCAGCTCTTGTAGGCGGTGAAACTGCAGAGCATCCGGGACTTATGCCGGAGGATGAGTATGACCTTGCAGGTTTTGCCGTAGGCGTATGTGACAAAAAAGATCTTATAGACGGAAAGGACCTAAAAGAGGGAGATGTGATTATAGGAATCGCTTCCTCAGGAGTTCACAGCAACGGTTTTTCACTTGTTAGAAGTGTATTTAAGATGGAAAAGGAAAGTCTTTGTACATACTATGATGAGCTTGGAAAGACGCTTGGAGAAGCACTGCTTGAGCCAACTATTATATACGTAAAACCCTTAAAAAGAAGTAAAAGAAGCAGGGATTAAGATAAAAGCCTGCAGCCATATTACAGGTGGCGGCTTCTATGAGAATGTTCCACGTATGCTTAAGGAAGGAACTCATGCTGTTATCCGTAAGGACTCTTATGAGGTACCTGCGATATTTAAAAATGCTTGCAAAAAGAAGGTGATGTAAATGAGCAGGTTATGTACAACACCTTTAACATGGGCGTAGGTATGATGGTAGTAGTAGATAAAAACAATGCAGATAGGACAATATCAGCCATAGCTGGGGCAGGCGAAAAGGCCTTTGTGATTGGTGAAATCAAAGAGGGAGAAAAGGGAGTAACCCTTATATAATTATGAAAAAAAGTAGCGGTTTTAGTATCCGGAGGAGGAACCAATCTTCAAGCCATAATAGATGCCAAGGATTCGGGGCTTATTAAAAAAATGCAGAGATTTCTCTTGTTGTAAGCAACAATCCCTCTGCTTATGCGCTTACTAGGGCAAAAAAACGCAGGAATTAAAGCAAGATGCATATCTCCGTCTGAGTTTGATAGCAGGGAGGCTTTTAATAAGGCTCTTACAGATGCTCTTATAGAGGCGGAGGTAGATTTGGTTGTACTTGCAGGCTTCCTTGTTATCATCCCTCGCGAAATGGTTGAAAAGTTTAGAAACAGAATAATAAATGTACATCCCTCTCTTATTCCGTCATTTTGTGGAACGGGCTGCTATGGGCTAAAGGTACACGAAAAAGGCGCTCTCACGAGGAGTGAAAAATAACAGGTGCCACAGTGCATTTTTGTAGATGAGGGAACGGATACAGGACCTATCATCCTCCAAAAAAAGCTGTGGAAGTAAAAAGATGATGATACAGCTGAAATCTTGCAGAAAAGGGTAATGGAAGAGGCTGAGTGGAAGATACTTCCGGAGGCTATTGAACTTGTGGCAAGCGGGAAGGTAAGGGTAGTAGAGGGCAAGACAGTAAGAGGATAAGGTATATTTATTATTAGAGTTCATGGATAGAACAACAGAGAGGATATAATGACGCATAGTTCGCCGTTTCCATTCTGACTTCGTGTTCCGCACTCGTCACTCGTGGACGGCTATTATATAGGCAGGACTAACACACTTAGCTTCATTGCTTCGCAATTTGCTAAGTGCGAGTCACTGCCAAAAAGCGAGCGCATTAGGCGTAGCGAAGCGGATGGCCGGAGAGAGTCATTGCATTTATCCTCTCTGCATAAATTTTAATATATTTTTATCAATATAAGGAGGTCTCTATGAATGTTTTAATAGTCGGAAGTGGTGGACGAGAACACGCTATAGCCTGTAAAGTAGCCGAAAGCAAGAGAGCAGATAAAATTTACGCTGCTCCTGGCAATGCAGGCATAGCCGAAGTGGCGGAGTGTGTTGATATTTCAGTGATGGATTTCCCTAAACTAATAGAATCTGCCAAAGAAAAAAACATAGACTTTGTCATAGTAGGACCTGACGATCCTCTCGTGGCAGGTGCAGTAGATGAATTTGAAAAGGCAGGCTTTAAGACCTTCGGACCTCGTGCAAATGCGGCTATTATAGAAGGCTCTAAAGCATTTTCCAAGGACTTGATGAAAAAATACAATATACCTACGGCGGGATATGAGGTATTTACTTCTGCGGATAAAGCAATAGAATACCTTGAAAGGCTGACTATCCTATAGTCCTTAAAGCAGACGGCCTAGCCCTTGGTAAGGGTGTGCTTATATGTACAACCAAAGAAGAAGCCATAGAGGGCGTGAAGACCATAATGGAAGATAAGAAGTTTGGAAGTGCAGGCAATACCCTTGTTATAGAAGATTTTATGACGGGACCTGAGGTATCAGTGCTTTGTTTTTGTGACGGAGAGACCATCAAGCCTATGACCTCAGCTATGGATCACAAGAGGGCAAAAAGACGGAGACGAGGGCTTAAATACAGGTGGAATGGGCAATATTTCCCCAAGTCCTTTTTATACCAAAGAAGTTGAAGACTTCTGTGTGAAAAAAATATCTATGAGCCTACAATGGCTGCTATGAAAAAGTGAGGGCAGGCCTTTTAAGGGAGTTCTTTTTGTTGGTCTTATGCTCACCCCGGGTGGAGTTAAGGTGCTTGAATACAATGCAAGATTTGGAGATCCTGAAACACAGGTGGTTCTTCCAAGGATGAAGTCGGATATCCTTGATATAATGGAGGCCTGCGTAGAGGGCAGACTTGCTGAGACTGAGCTTGTCTTTGATGACAATGCTGCAGTTTGTGTAGTCCTTGCATCTGAGGGCTATCCTCTTGACTATGAAAAGGGTAAAGAAGTAACCATCAAAGAAGGCTTTGGTAAAGATGGTCTCTATCTCTACCACGCAGGTACAAAGCTTGAGAATGGCAAGGTTGTTACCGCAGGAGGCAGGGTTTTTGGAGTGACAGCTACGGGAAAAGACCTAAAAGAAGCAAGAGACAGGGCTTATAAGGCTACTGAACTAGTAGAATTTGAGAATAAATATATGCGTACAGATATTGGAAAAAAGGCAATAGAGGGATAAAAATTTGTAAACATCTTGACTTTTTTTTGCCACCTTTGTAAAGTAGTCTATAGAAAGAGTGAGATTAAAATATTTATAGATTTGGAGATGTTATGTTTAAGAAAAGTTTGGCTAAGGGTATATTATCAGCAGTTATAATGGGTACAGTATTGACAAGTGTACCTTTTTACGGTAATAACCAAAAATAATTCAAAGATTGTGTATGCGGCAACAAAGAAGGTGGCAACCTGTACAGTAGATAAGCTTAAGGTAAGAACCGATTCAGGCACTGAGTTTGCACAGCTTACCTCAGATGACAACTTGGTATATCTTGCATTAAATGATAAGGCTGACGTTCTTGGAGAGAAGAAGGATAAAGGGTAGAATTGTCTGGTATAAGGTTAGATTTGTATTTGGTGGCAAGACTGTGACAGGCTTTGTAAGAAGCGACTTTGTAAAGATAACAAATGAGAATGTAGACGGCACTGCTAACAAAGGCAATACAAAGACTAACAAAACCACAGAGAAGGCAGCTACTATAAAAGAAACATCCAAGTATTCCTACAAAGGCGAGGTAAAGGCCAAGGGGCTTAGACTCAGAAAAGGAGTGGGAACCGACAAGCCTCAGTATAAGTTGGGCAATGTAGGAGTCGTTCTTCCAAACGGACAGAGCATTAATATTACCGGAGAAAAGAAGGATGCTAAGAAGGTAAAGTGGTATAAGATAAGCACTAAGGTTAACGGCAAGACAGTTAAGGGTTATGTAATAAGTGACTTTGTTAAGCTTTCAGTAAATAAGAGCTCACCTGCCTATGCCAAGGTAACAGCCAAGAAAGGTGCGGTTATAAAGACAAAGGCAACAGCTAAGGGCAATGAGTTTAAGGATAGCAAGGGTAAGACAGTAGTTCTTGGTAAGAACGCCATAGTAAGCGTTTTCCACGAAATTACCCTCAGTGATGTAAAGTACTACAAAGTTAGCTTCATCATTAATGGCAAGACTTATTCCGGCTATCTCGTAGCCAATACAGTGAAGTTTATCGGGATAGAAAAAGGAAACTCCTAAGGCTAATGACGCCGATAATACTGATGATAACGAGAATACAGATGACAATTCAGATGATAACGATGGAACAGACGATACTGATGACGGTAATGATAACGGAGTTATAAATAACAACAACGGGAAATTTGTGACACAGAGGGCGTATATTACTTCTGATAAGGTTGAGCTTTATAACGAAGCTGACTATAAGGCTGATATCTTAAAAGAGAGTGAAACTGGAATTCCTTACAAGTTAAATATGAACCAGGAAGTTATTGCCAGAAAACAATACACTGTCGGAAATGAAAAGTGGTATCTCATAACATATATAGTTAATGACAGTACCGGAAAAACAAGTAATTGGAGCCGGCTTTGTACCTGAAAAATATATTAAACTAGCGGAGAGCCTGTAGATGATTCTACAGGCTCTAGTAATAAGAAGAAGCTAAGTGACAAGGCTTTTGAGAAAGAATTGGCAAGTCAGGGATTTCCTGAGGATTACAAGCCTTTTTTAAGAGTGCTTCACGTGGCACATCCATACTGGCATTTTGAAGCGAGACACCTGGGACTTGACTGGGAATACGCTGTATCAAAGGAGAGCGTGGTAGGTCTCAACCTACTCCAGAACTCCAGTAACTATGCCTGGAAATCAATGGAAGCCAAGGCCTATGACTGGGCAAATGACGCCTTTATTGCCTATGACGGAAGTACTTGGGTTACAGCTTCAAACAAGGCTGTAAGGTATTATATGGATCCTAGAAATTTCCTGAATGAGGACTATATTTATCAGTTTGAGCTTCTTACATACAAGCCTGAACATCATACAGAGGAGGGGATTTCAGCTATTCTTGCAGGACCTCCTATGAAAGATGCTGTCTACGACTATGTTGCATCAGACGGCACGAACAAGACCATAAGCTATGCAGAGACCTTCCTTCTTGCGGGAGTGTATTCGGGTGTAAGTCCGTATCACCTTGCCAGCAGGGTAAAGCAGGAGGTAGCGGGTGCGGGAAGATTCTCTTCAAGTGTAACCGGTACGGTTAAGGGATATGAAGGATATTATAACTTTTTTAATATAGGAGCCTATAACAACACCGCTCCAGGAGGGGCTGTGGCAAGTGGTCTGAAATTTGCGGCAAATGGAAGCACCTCTAAGGCGGTAATAGGCAATAAGAGCTTCAATGACTATATCAAGATACCTTGGAACAATAGGTATAGTGCAATCCTCGGCGGAGCCGCATTTATAGGGAATAACTATATATTAAGAGGGCAGAATACACCTTATCTTGAAAAGTTTAACTTCACTGAGAAAAATACTTTTTCGCACCAGTACATGTCAGCAATATTTTCTCCAAGCTCAGAGTCTCTCCTTACCAAGAGAGCCTATGCTGAGCTAAAGGATGAGCCTCTGGTATTTTCTATTCCGGTATTTCAAAATATGCCTCCTGCAATAAGTGAAAGGCCGGTAGATGTGCCAAGTCCTAATAACTGGCTTTCATCATTACAGGTTACCGGATATTCACTTACACCGGGATTTAAACCTGATACAACCGAGGGCTACAATCTTGTGGTTGGTAAGGAAGTGGATATGATTGAGGTTACAGGAAAGACAGCTAACAGAAAGGCAGTTGTAAATGGCTTTGGACAGATAAAGCTTGTACCCGGGGTAATGAATGAAATTAGGATTGATGTGACCGCAGAAGACGGAACAGTTAGAACATACAAGATAAATGTAGCAAAGGAGGGATAAGGGGTGAAAAAGTATAATAATTATATTTGTATTGGTATTCTCCTTTTTGCTTGGAGGAGTAAGGGCATTTGCTTCTAGTGCCAGTGTGGAGCTAAAGGGAGAGGATACTGTAGTAGTTGGTGAAAAGTTTGAGGTTACCCTTGTGATTGACTCAGAGGAGGGCTTAAGCGGAGTAGAAACCTATCTTTCCTATGACGAGAGTTTGGCTGATTTTATATCAGCAGATGAAGGAATAGCAGGTGGTAAGGGGGCTCTTGAGAGTAAATCTAAAAAGCTTTTGAAGATGTAAATGGCAAATTAAAATATAAAATGAATTTTCTTGCTAGAAAAAAACGGGTGCCTTTACTGTTGTGTTTTCTGATGAGGTACATTTATATGCATTAGATCCCGACAATGAAATATCAGTTGCTACAAGGGAACTCGAAATTCGAATAAAGAATCCTAAAACTGTATCCTCAGACAGCAGTCTTTTGGGCATAAAGGTGGCAGGAGGAGTGCTTAATCCTAAGTTTTCTTCAAATGTACTTGACTATAGGGTAAATGTAGGTAAAGATGTGGACGATATTACTGTAGGAGTGACTACCGCGGATGCCAAGTCAGAGTACAGTCTGGTAAAGGATTATGGCAATAAACTAAAGGCAGGGGAGAATAATATCTACATCATTGTAAAGGCAGAAGACGGAAGCAAAACCACCTACAATATTAAAGTTAACAAAAAGGACGAAGCGTCTAAGAAGGAAGAGGAGGTTAATAAAGAAGCAAATAGCAGCGGTGAGACTGAAGCTGTAAAATCACCAGATACTAACTCGAAAATAACCTCAGAAGCATCAGGCAAAGAAAGTATCGAAGAAGAGCCTGAATATGTGCCAGAAACCCCAGGGGAGAAAGCAGTAGAGGAAACTGATAATAATGATAGCAAACAGACTGTCATTTATGTTATAATAAGTGCTGTAGTTATTCTAGGCATCATGCTTATGTTGGGGTTGGTGCTTTATATGAAAAAAATCAAAAGAAATAAAGAAGATGAGGAATAAAGTCCTCATGGAGGTAAAATGCAGGATAAATTTACGAATAATGCGGTATCTGCTATTGAAGCGGCGAATTCGGCAGCTATCTCATTATCACAAAAACTATGTTGGCTCTGAGCATCTTCTTATAGGGCTCTTGTCGGTAGACGGAGTGGCGAAGAAGGTGCTTGAGGAAAACGGAGTTTCTTATGACAGATTTATGGAGCTTGTAAATAAGCTCTTAACACAGGGAAATGTAGTGGTAGGTTCTACTGAATCTATGACACCGAGGGCAAAGAGAATAATATCTCTTGCTGCATCTGAGGCCTACAGGCTCAACTCAGGTAAGATAGGTACAGAACACATCCTTATGGCCTTACTTAAAGAGGGTGACAGCATTGCAGTCAGACTTTTAACTACAATGGGAGTGAATCTGCAAAAGGTATATCTGGATATTCTTACAGCCGTAGGAATGGACATTTCTCAGGCAAGAACTGACTATTCCAATTTTAAAAATTCATCTAACAATGCCGCCAACAACCATAAATCAAATACTCCTATTCTTGACCAGTATTCAAGGGATTTGACGGAGTATGCAAAGAGCGGAAAGCTTGATCCTGTTATAGGCAGGGAGGTAGAGGTACAGAGAGTTATTCAGATACTCAGTAGGCGTACCAAGAATAACCCTTGCATCATAGGAGAACCTGGAGTAGGAAAGACTGCCATAGTCGAGGCTCTTGCTGAAAGGATAGTGGAGGGCAGTGTACCTGATACAATCAGAAACAAGAGGGTTGTAACCCTTGATATGTCAGGGATGGTGGCAGGCTCTAAGTACAGAGGAGAGTTTGAAGAGAGAATAAAAAGAGTTATAGACGAGGTTATAAAGAGTGGAAATGTTCTTCTTTTTATAGACGAAATACATACTATCATTGGAGCTGGTGGGGCAGAGGGCTCGCTTGATGCATCGAACATCCTAAAGCCGTCTTTGGCAAGAGGTGAGCTTCAGGTAATTGGCGCTACCACAAGAGAAGAGTACAGAAAGCGTATAGAAAAGGATGCAGCCCTTGAGAGAAGATTTCAGCCTGTGGTTATAGAGGAGCCGTCAGAGGAGGAATCAGTACTTATACTTCAGGGGCTTCGTGAGAGATACGAGGATCATCACAAAGTAAGGATAACAGATGAGGCTATTGATGCTGCAGTCAAGCTCTCAGCGAGGTATATAAATGACAGATATCTTCCTGACAAGGCAGTTGATCTTATGGATGAGGCAGCCTCCAAGGTAAGGCTTTCGGTATTTAATAAAAAGCCTGAAAGTACTGAGCTTGAAAAGAAGATAATAAAGCTTGAGGAAGAAAAGGAAGAGGCAATTAAAAAAATGAGGGCTTATGACAAGGCAAGCTCATTAAAGAAAAGAGCAGAATAAGCTCAGGATGAAACTTAGTGAGATTAAGCTTGCTGAAGAGCAGAAAAAGCAGCAGAAGGTGCTGGTTATAGGTTATGATGACATAGCAGGGGTTGTTGCTGACTGGACAAAGATTCCTGTAAACAAACTAAAACAGGCAGAAACAGACAGGCTTATAAGGCTTGAATCTGTTCTTCACGAGAGGTTATAGGTCAGGATGAAGCAGTTGTTGCTGTAGCAAAGGCAATAAGGAGAGGCAGGGTAGGCTTTAATGCTGAAGGAAGGGCCTATAGGCTCATTCCTCTTCTTAGGCCCTACAGGTGTTGGGTAAGACTGAGCTAAGCAAGGCACTTGCAGAGGCAATGTTTGGAAGTGAAGAGTCTATGATTCGAATGGATATGTCTGAATATATGGAAAAAAGCACAGCGTATCCAAGATGATAGGCTCACCTCCGGGATATATAGGGACATGATGAGAGGAGGACAGCTTTCAGAGAAGGTACGAAGGAATCCTTACTCAGTCATACTTTTTGGATGAGATAGAAAAAGGCGCACCCGGACGTATTTAACATACTTCTTCAGGTGTTAGACGATGGTAGAATAACTGATTCCCAAGGAAGGGTTGTTAACTTTAAGAATACAGTCATCATTATGACATCAAATGTAGGAGCACAGAGGATAATAACTCCAAAGAAGCTTGGATTTTAAGACTGATGAGAATAAAGAGACTGATTACAAACTTATGAAGGAAGGAGTTATGGAGGAAGTAAAGAAGCTATTTTAAGCCGGAATTCATCAATAGAATAGATGAGATTATAGTATTTCCATCCTCTTACTGAAAAAGGAGCTTAAGAAGATAGTTAAGATTATGCTTAAAGGGACTGGCAGGAAGGGCAAAGGAGCAGATGGGGACTTAAGCTTAAGTTCACGGAGACTGCGGTTAAGCACCTTGCCAATATCGAGAAGGAAGCAAAGCTATGGTGCAAGGCCTCTGGCCAGGAAGATAAAGACGAAGTAGAGGATTTGCTTGCTACTGAAGTACTATTAGGGAGCATATCAAAGAAGGAAATGAAGTGAAAATTGGTTGTAAAGATGGGAAAAATTGAGGTAAACTTATCTAAGAAGTAATAATGAATATTAACAAAGGAGACCAAAATGGCAATAGTAGAAGAACTAATCCGCAAATCAAATGAAGGCATTGATTTTGGCAACTATAAGCTTGGCAGTAAAGCAAAGCTTGAAGGATTCTCATTTGAAGGAGATGTATATAAGATTAAAGACTTTCAAGGAGATAACCAAGCTTGAAAGAAACGGGCTTTTGCCTACGAATCAGTTCCTGGGTACTGCGGTTTTTTTAACTACAAGCGTAGTGAAAACGGCGTAAGCTTCCTTGTTGAGGGCGAGTCTGATGCACAGATTACCCTTGAGCTTGGAGAAGAAAAGGAATATGAGATTGAGATTGACGGTGTAAACTCAGGCAGGATTAAAACTAACCTTGGCGGTAAAAGCTTACTATAAGTTTAGAAACAAAAGAGGATACTGCTACAAAGGTAGTTGTAAAAGAGGCATAATGGCAAAAGAGTAAAAACAGTATTTTTGCGGGGAATGTGGCTATGAGTCAGCTAAGTGGCTCGGCCAGTGCCCTGCCTGCAAGGCTTGGAACGCTTTTTTTCGGAAGCTCCGGCCCAAAAGAAAGGGAGGCAGCAGCCTGAAACCAGGGCGTGGCTGCCTCTTTGCCGATTAAGATAAAGGATGTATCACTTGAGAGTGATGAGCGTGTAACTACAGGGAATCTCAGAGCTTGACAGGGTACTTGGAGGCGGTATAGTGAAGGGCTCCCTTGTACTTGTAGGAGGAGATCCCGGCATAGGTAAGTCCACCCTGCTTTTACAGATGTGCGCAAAAGCTTGCTGACAAAAACGTATCCGTACTCTATGTATCGGGAGAGGAGTCTGAGAGGCAGATTGCCATAGAAGCGAGAGGCTTGGCAGACAGTCTTCTGACATGCTCCTTTTATTGTGAGACAGATATAGAAAAGATAGAGACAGCTATAGAAAATGGCAAGCCTGAGGTTGTCATAGTGGATTCGATTCAGACTATGTATTCATCTAAGGCTGACTCTGCGGCGGGCAGCATATCCCAGGTAAGGGAGGTCACATCCACCCTGCTTCGCATATCAAAGGGCCTTGGAGTATCCATCTTCATAGTAGGACACGTGACCAAGGAGGGTACTGTAGCAGGACCTAGGACCCTTGAACACATGGTAGATACCGTGCTTTATTTTGAAGGAGAAGATGTGGCTTCATACAGAATACTTCGTGCAGTCAAGAACCGCTTTGGCTCTACCAATGAAGTGGGTGTCTTTGACATGGGGCAGAGCGGACTTAGAGAGGTAGCCAATCCTTCCGAATATATGCTAAAGGGCATGCCTGAAAATGCACCGGGCTCTGTGGTTGCCTGCACTATGGAGGGCAGCAGGCCAATACTTGTTGAGGTACAGGCTCTCGTCTGCCAGACCAATTTTCAACTTTCCAAAGAGAACCACAGCGGGAGCAGATTATAACAGGGTAAATATCTTAATAGCAGTACTTGAAAAGAGGCTGGGGCTTAATCTTGGTAACTGTGATGCCTATGTAAATGTCGCAGGAGGCTTAAGATAAATGAGCCTGCTCTTGACCTTGCCATAGTGGCTGCCCTTATATCAAGCTATAGAAACAGAGAAAGTAAGGGAAAGATTATAGCCTTTGGAGAGTGGGGACTTACAGGAGAGGTAAGAGGGAGTAAATCTTGCGAGACTTAGACTTGAAGAAATAGCCAAGTTTGGTGAGAACCTCGTCATCATACCGAAGGTAAACTATACAAAGGACCTGCCTTTTAAGGTATTACCGGTAAGTAATGTAAGGGAGTTAATGGATATAATATAATGGGTAAAACGCTGATTATAACTGAGAAACCATCGGTAGCAGGAGAATATGCCGAGATACTTGGAGTCCCAAAGAGGGGACAGGGAGCATATAAGGGAGTGGAGTACATAATTACCTGGTGTGTAGGACATCTGATAGAGATGAGCTATCCCGAAAAAAATACGATGAAAAGTACAAAAAAATGGAAGATGGAGGACCTGCCTTTTTCTTCCTCAGACCTACAAATATGCATGTCATTCCCAATGTAAAAAGCAGTATGATGTGGTTCATAGACTCATGAATTCAACAGAAGTAGACACCATCCTCTACGCAGGCGACAGTGGGCGTGAGGGAGAGGTCATCATCAGGCTTATTAGGAATTACGGTGGAGTAAGGAAGGGGATTGAGGAAAGAAGAGTATGGATTGATTCTTTTACCGAGGATGAGATAAAACGTGGCATGAGTGAAGCAAAGCCTATTTCCGCCTATGACAACCTGGCTGGTGCAGGTATTATGAGAGGGATAGAAGACTATGCCATGGGCATCAATTTCTCAAGAGCCTTATCAGTCAAGTATGGCTCCCTCTTAAACAACAAAGCAGGTACTAAGAAGTACTCTGCCATAGCCATAGGCAGGGTTATGACCTGTGTGCTTGGTATGGTGGTGCGCAGGGAAAGAGAAATAAGAAACTTCGTTCAGACGAACTTCTACAAGATATCAGGAAGCTTTGGAGCTGAAGGAGCAAGCTTTGCAGGAGAATGGAAGTCAGGAAAGACGAGTAAGTATTTTGACAGCCCTCTACTTTACAATGAAAAGGGATTTAAGAAGAAAGAAGATGCTACAAAGCTTATATCTGAACTGGACTATTCTACAGCTGTAGTCATAAAGAAGGATAAGACCAGTGAAAAGAAAAAGGCGCCTCTGTTATTTAATCTGGCTGAGCTTCAGGCGGAGTGTACCAAGAGATTCCATATAAGCCCTGATGCTACCCTTAAAGCAGTTCAGGAGCTCTATGAAGGGAAAGCTTACCACATATCCAAGAACTGATGCAAGGGTTATAACAAAGGCTGTAGCTGGAGAGATAACCAAGAATCTAAGTGGGCTCTATGCTTATAAAGCCTGTCAGTGAATTTGTGCTTAAAATAAGGGATGAAGGACTATACAAGGGACTTGAGAAGACACAGTATGTGGATGATAAGAAGGTTACTGACCACTATGCCATCATTCCTACAGGGGAATCTAAAAAGAAATTGCTAAACAGAGTGAATTAAACCAGAAAATCTACGATATAATAGTTAGGAGGTTTTTAGCAATTTTCTATCCTCCTGCAATTTATGACAAAGTCAGTCTTGTGACCGGGATTAAGCATAAAGAAGGAGATTTTACCGAGGAATTTTATTCTTATGTGAAGGTGCTTAAAGAAAAAGGCTACCTCGAAGTAGTGGGGTTTTCCGTCTAAAGAGAAAGGAAAAAGAAGGACGAGACTCTGATACAGGAGATGCAGCCGATGAGGTGTCAGATAACGAGGCTTTGTTAAATCTTTTATCATCACTTACAAAGGGAAGTCCTCTTTCGGTGAATAAGCTTGAAACCAAAGAAGGAAAGACAACTCCGCCAAAGCGCTATACATCAGGCTCTATGATACTTGCCATGGAAAATGCCGGCCAGCTCATAGAAGATGAGGAGCTTAGGGCAACCATCAAGGGAGCGGGTATAGGTACTTCTGCTACAAGGGCAGGCATCATTGAAAAGCTGGTAAAAAAATAGGCTATCTTGCGCTGAATAAAAAGACGCAGATACTTACACCTATGCTATTTTGGAGGAAATGGTGTATGAGGTTGCGGATATGGCTATTCCTGCCATGTTAAATCCCGAAATGACAGCCAGCTGGGAAAAAGGGGCTGTCGGGAGTCGAGGCAGGGGAGATAAGCACTGATAAATACGAAGAAACACTTAATACCTATGTAAGAAAGTACATTGATAATATAAAAAGTTAAAGACCTGAGTAGAGAACTGGGTAACAGGCTTGAAACAATAAAGAAATTGCAAAAATAACAAAATTATCATGAGTTCAAATTGCCACAAAGATAAGACAGATGGCTTGATTGCGGTATTCACAGATAGTTTTTGAGTAATTTGGGATGACAAATAGAGGGGCAGGATATGATAAAGAACTTAACAAAGGTTATTTTTACAATTACTATCTTTATGTTTAATTACTATTACCGGAGGCAGTTATTTTTAACAGCATAGGGTTCACTTGCAGCTGAAATAAATCCGGATACTGACTACAGTGCCGGAGAAAATCAGGCTGAAAATGAGCAGCTTAAAGGCGAAATAAGCGAAGAAAGTAAAGAAGACAATAGAGAGCTGAAGAAATAGTACAAAGAGGATAAGGAAGAAAACCTGATAGACGACAAGGACATAAGGGATATAAGACCAAGTGAGACCGCTTATATTAGCATAAAGCTTATCAGGAAAAACAGCAAGTCTAGAAAATACAGCTAAGTTTATTTTGGACTTTAACCTTGGAGATGAAGTGGTAAACAGGGGTGGAAGAGCTTGCGCTCGCAGATGTCTTATATATCGAAGACCTTGATTTATACACTTCCCTTGGAGAAACAAAAATGAGCTGAAGGTTGAATTTGAACTTGCGGGGACTTAAGAATAAAAAAATATAATTATTATATTAGTTCTCGTAACAATTTGAAATATGATGGATATTTTGAAATAAGCTCATTAGAATCTGATAATGAATCAAAGTCCGGAGTTATATTCAGAGGTATTCCTAAGAAAAAAGTTTTTGCGGGAACTAAGGTAGTACTTAGGCTGCAATCTGATGATGTTGACAGTTTCACTGATGTTTAACGGCAAGAAGATAGAGCCTGGTAAGACAGGTAAAGGTAAGAGAAAAATTTGAAATTGTGGTATCAAAAAACTGGAAGCTATAAATATAGCGTAAAATCAAATGATGAGATAACCGAAGGTATATTAAAAGTAGATTTTTTTAAGAATCATAAAAAAATAAACTGGATATACCTCTTAGTTATCAGAGTCCCGATTATCCTGAGGGCTGTGAAAGCTATGCTTCTGTAGCTGTCTTAAAGCACTTTGGATTTAAGATAAAAAGAATCTGAATTCATATCAAAATATCTGGATATGATAAATTTGTGGGATAAGAGAGTCACTAAGATTAAAAATTTATTTGATAAATACTATCTGGGTGATCCTTCAAATAAAAAGCAGCAGGGCTATCTTGCCAATCCACCGGTTTTGGTTAAGGCTGTGAATAAGTACTTAAAGAAGAACAAATCAAAAAATATGTTGCAGTAGACACTACCGGGAAAAACACTTAAGAAACTTCTGGAAGAGGAAGTATTAAATGATAATCCTGTTATAGTATGGCTTACCATAGACAATAAAGAACCTCATACTGCCAAAGTACGAGGGGTTCCGTACGTATTTCAAGCCATACAATGGTTATATCCGGATATGATAGGAAGAAGGAGCTTATTTATCTAACGGACAGCATTTCGGGATATAGGTCGGTAAGCTATGATACAGCTAATGAATTATATAAACTTACAGGAAAGAAGAGCTTTATCCTACAAGAAAAGAAATAGAAGGGAGTTTATATGGAGAATATAAAAATCACAGAACTTTTTGATCTTACTAAAAACGTTGGCATCAGATTATTTGGACTTTCATTCACCTATCCGTTTGAAGCTCTAAAAAGGAATAAGTGAGCTCATAATGCGACTGGGAGAAAGCCTTGATAGCAGTGTTTATGAAAAAAAGAGGTGAGAATGTGTGGGTGGCTAAGTCTGCAAAGGTTGCCCCTACAGCCTTCCTTGGAGGTCCTTGCATCATAGGTGAAGATACCGAGGTAAGGCATTGTGCCTTCATAAGAGGAAGTGCTTTGGTTGGCAATGGCTGTGTGGTAGGTAACTCTGTTGAACTTAAAAAAATGTGATAATATTTGATGATGTCCAGGTGCCACATTACAACTATGTGGGAGACTCCATTCTAGGCTATCATTCTCACGATGGGAGCAGGGCTCCATCACAAGCAATGTGAAGGCTGATAAGACAAATGTAGTCATTAAGTCAGAGGCTGACAGCATTGAGACAGGACTTAAAAAAAGGTAGGAGCCTTCCTCGGCGACTACGCAGAAATAGGCTGCAACAGCGTACTAAATCCCGGAACAGTGATAGGAAGACATTCCAACGTCTACCCTCTTTCGATGGTGAGGGGAGTAGTCCCGGCAAACAGTATATATAAGAAAAAAAGGAGAGATTGTGGCTAAAAAAATGCGTGATTTAAGTCTTAATGAATTTTCTGAAAAACTCTTTAGTAAAGAGCCTGTACCGGGAGGCGGAGGAGCATCAGCCCTTGTTGGTGCCCTAGCTGTATCTCTTGGTGCAATGGCGGCAAACCTTACTCTAGGTAAGGAAAAGTATGCAGAATATACAGATGAACTAAATGCTAACCTAGAAAAAGGCAGAGAAGCTTAGACTTAGGCTCCTTGAACTTATAGAAGAGGACGCTGCAGGCTTTGGAGAGATAAACAAAGCCTATAAAGTAAAAGCCAAGGGATGAAGCACTGATAGAAAAAGCCCTTGTAAGTGCTGCAACCCTCCTCTTAAGATGATGGAGGCCATTAAAGAGGTAATTGACATTCTTATAGTTTTTTTCGGATAAAACAAGCATACTCGTGGTAAGCGATGTGGGAGTTGGTGCTAAGTTTGCTGAGGCAGCCCTAAAATCAGCTTATCTGAATGTAGTGGTCAATGCGAAGCTTATGAAGGATGAAAAAGACAGCGGCAGAAATCGGGAGCAAAAGGCAGAGAGACTACTTACTTATGCAGAAAAAAAGCCGATGAAAGTATATGAGAAATATCGTAAAAGCAGTTAAAGGATAAATAAAACAACTGAAAAAAATATCCAATAAAAAAACATCAATTGTTGCAAAAAAATTTTTGTCGAAAAAAATATTGCTGTTTAGTTTGATGATTTTTTTAGAGTCTTTTAGTGTATAATCACACTAGGGAAAGTTTTAAAAATTTCTCGTTTGATTTCAAATTATTCACGCTTTTACCTCTTATTTATTTTAAATTAACTGTAAATAAGCTTAAAAGCAGGGAATGGTTTGTTAGCATAAAAGAACAATATAACACAAAGAAAGAGGTACAACAGAATGGCAAAGATTGATTTAACACAGTATGGCATTACAGGAACAACAGAGATCGTTCACAACCCTTCTTATGAGGAGCTCTTCAAAGAAGAGACCAAGGAGACACTCACAGGTTTATGAAAAGGGACAGGTAACAGAGCTTGGCGCTGTTAACGTAATGACAGGTATTTACACAGGTCGTTCTCCTCAGGATAAAGTTCATCGTTATGGATGAGAATTCTAAGGATACAGTATGGTGGACAACACCAGAGTATAAGAATGATAACCACCCTGCTTCAAAGGAAGCTTGGGATGTAGTTAAGAAGCTTGCTCAGGAAGAGCTTTCTAACAAGCGTCTTTTCGTAGTTGATGCATTCTGTGGTGCTAACAAAGATACAAGAATGGCAGTTCGTTTCATCGTTGAGGTTGCTTGGCAGGCTCACTTTGTAACAAATATGTTCATTAAGCCAACTGCAGAAGAGCTTGAGAACTTCAAGCCTGATTTCATTGTTTACAATGCTTCTAAGGCTAAGGTTGAGAACTATAAGGAGTTAGGCCTTAACTCTAGAGACAGCAGTAGTATTCAACATTACAAGCCGTGAGCAGGTTATTCTCAATACCTGGTACGGCGGAGAGATGAAGAAGGGTATGTTCTCAATGATGAACTACTATCTTCCACTTAAGGGTATGGCTTCAATGCACTGCTCTGCAAACACAGATATGGACGGAAAGCACACAGCTATCTTCTTCGGTCTTTCAGGAACAGGTAAGACCACACTTTCAACAGATCCTAAGCGTCTCCTTATCGGTGATGATGAGCACGGCTGGGATGACAACGGAGTATTTAACTTCGAGGGTGGCTGCTACGCTAAGGTTATTGACCTTGATAAAGAGTCTGAGCCTGATATCTACAACGCAATCAAGAGGGATGCTCTTCTTGAGAACGTAACTGTAGATGCAAGCGGCAAGATTGATTTTAAGGATGGAAGCACAACAGAGAATACTCGTGTATCTTATCCTATCGACCACATTGAGAAGATTGTACGCCCTGTATCAGCTGCTCCTGCTGCAGAGAACGTTATCTTCCTTTCAGCAGATGCTTTTGGAGTACTTCCTCCTGTATCTATACTTACACCTGAGCAGACACAGTATTACTTCCTTTCAGGATTTACTGCTAAGCTTGCAGGTACAGAGCGTGGTATCACAGAGCCTACACCTACCTTCTCAGCTTGCTTTGGACAGGCTTTCCTTGAGCTTCACCCAACAAAGTATGCTGAAGAGCTTGTAAAGAAGATGAAGAAGAGCGGAGCTAAGGCTTACCTTGTAAATACAGGCTGGAACGGAACAGGCAAGAGAATTTCCATCAAGGATACCCGTGGTATCATCGATGCCATCCTTAATGGTGATGTAAACAAGGCTCCTACAAAGAAGATTCCTTACTTTGATTTTGAAGTTCCTACAGAGCTTCCAGGTGTTGATACACATATTCTTGATCCCTAGAGATACTTATGCAAATGCTGCTGAGTGGGATGAGAAGGCAAAAAGACCTTGCTGGAAGATTCATCAAAAACTTTGCTAAGTATGAGAACAACGAGGCGGGTAAGGCACTTGTTGCAGCAGGTCCTAAGCTTTAATTTAAGATTAAAAAAATAAGATGTAATTACATCCTCTCTCCAGCTTAGCTGGGGAGAGGTTAGTTTTAAAAAAATATAATGGATTATAAAAAAAGTCTCAAGGAAGAGAGGTAGAATTAAATGAAACATAAATATATTGTCTTTAGCCTGATATTAAATATCTGTCTGTTAGGGCTATCTTTTTTTATATCCCTATTTCAGCGTTTGCAGAAGATGATTATGAGTATAGTGAAGACTATGATGGTGGCGATGAGGACGAAGATAGTAATACGAATAGCAATTATGACTACAATTTTTTTGGACAAATTACTGGAAACAATTCTTTGAAAAATCAGTCTGGTAACCAACAGGAAGAGAAGCAGGAAGGAGAGAATCGGCCTGTAGAAGAAGATGAGGCTAAAGATGAGACTGACAATGCTCCAAAGCTTGATATGACTAATGTTACCCTGGATAAGACGTCTCTAAGCAAGGTGGTTGTCGATTATGGCGGCTGGATAGAAAATGCTGAATTTAAGATTAAGGTAAATAGTGAAACTCTCTTAAATCAGGATGAAAATGCAGATGTTTCAGCAGTAAGCTCAAATAAAGATATGTATTTTTATACTGATTTGGTTGACAATGTTCTAACAATCTCTACAAGCTCAGCAGGGAAAACGACTTTGAAGCTTACCATCAATGAAAAGGTGTTTGAAATAAAAGTAAATATCAAAAGCATAGGTCTGGATGAAAACTATTACATTGTTGCTAAGGGAAAAAGTGAGAAGATATCGGCTAAGGGCTTAAAAAGGAGTGGAACTTAACTGGAAGTCTTCAAAGCCGGATATTGCAGTAGTGGACAAGGATGGCAGGATAAAGGGTCTAAAAGAGGGAAATGCAGTAATTACAGCTAAAGTAGACGGAGCTAAGATTGCTTTCCTTGTCTCGGTTGTGCCTGAAATCAAGAAAAAAGCAGTTAAATGGGCAATTGAGTACTTGGAAAAAAGCGAATACAGCCAGCCTAAGAGGATGCAAAAAGGCTACTATGACTGTAGTTCCTTAGTTTGGAGGGCATACAACAAGTTCGGTCACAATCTTGCAGGAGCAAAGTACGCACCTACAGCCGCTGAACTATGCAGACATTATGATAGCAAGAAGCAGTATATAAAGGGCGGAATGAGCGAGAAGAACCTGGAGGGGCTTAAGCTGTTGCCGGGGGATTTGGTGTTTTATTCCGGAGAAAAAAATGGCCGGTATAAGAATATATACCATGTAGAAATGGTGGCAGGATACCATTTCTATGGTTTAGATGAAAAGGGACATCCCAATGTGTCCATCAAATATGTAAGACTTGGCCTTGACGGAGGTCAAAACGCAGCGAGGGTACTTGCTAAATAAGGCAGTTCTATGTATAATATGAGTATTTTGGGGGAAACAAGAAACTGACTGTTTCGCACATATTTTCGCAAAAACTATATTGGTAATTAGGGGGTATTATGAAAAAATACTTATTAACTGTTCTAACACTTATATTTGCATTTGGATTTTGTGCCAATGCCTATGCGGACACTGATGATGAGGAGTACAAGGATAAATATGCCGCAGTTATCAATGACTATTATGACTATGTGGCAACCTACAGCAGCAAGTCATCTAAGGCGGAAAAGTATAAATCTTTAGCTGAAATAGCTGGATTTAGCGGAAAACTTCAACTTAAGGATGTGGGGTACAGCATAGAAGACATTACAGGAGATGAGGTACCGGAACTCATATTCTGCAAAGTTGACAAATACAGTGGAAAAGAATTCTACGGGGAAAGATGTGAGAGCTGTATACAGCATTGTAGATGAAGAGCCCAAGCTTATATTCCAAAGTAAGAATTATAACAATTTTTCCCACATAGGTAAGGGTAAGTTTACCTATTCAGGTAGTAGCGGTAAATATCAGACTTTAGGTATATGCAGACTTACAAAGTCAGGCAGTAAGCTTAAGTGGGATAATTTTTATTTCTTAAAGACTAAAAAAGTTTACGGTTATTACAGGTCAATACTTTTTAGCAATAAAACGGGAAAAACTGATGAGAAATCTTCAAAAGAAAGAGTAATTAAAGATCAGGAATTTGCCAGATTATGGAAGAACACCTTTAATCAGGTTAAGCCTATGAAGATTACTCCTTTTAGCCTTTATACAAGAATGTCGGTGTATTATAAAGAGGACGTGAAGGGCAGATACAAGGACTATAAAAGGTATGAATTAGAGTCGGGAGAGCCTGAGGCGAAGGTTTTCTTTGTACCAAGTAAGAGTGTAAAGAACTTTAAGCTCATAGGTCTTACATATAAGGACAGTGATGATGAGGGAGATATAGAATACGATAAAAAGATACTTTACAAGACTAAGACTCTCTCACCTAAGAAACCGTTGCTTGCAGATGTTTCTATGTTTGCAACTGTACCAACACTTGGCATTTCTTATGTTGATGATGCAGGGAAAACGCATAAATACATAGTGTATCAAAGCGGAAAAGATGGCTCCGTACTCTTAGCAAAAGAAGATTTCTAAGAATAGCAAGGCAGGCGGCAGGATAATCGCGAAAGAAAATAATGTGCGATTGTTCTGCCGCTTCTTTTTGACAAGACTTTTGACACCTATGTCAAAATTCTTAATATTTTAGCTTAGTGTTGAATATTTTGCTGAAAAAGGTATAATTAAAGAAATATATGATATTTGACAGTTCCAACTTAATAGGAGGTATTTATGAAAAAAAAGCTAATGGGACTTGCCTTTGGAGGTGCATTTTTAGCGGCTTCCCTTGGTGTATTTGGCTCGGTAAAGGCAGAAACCACCTCGGAAGATATTACACCTAATCTCAATGTTGTAAGAAGCATAGAGGACAAGGATCAGATTAACCTTTATAAGGCGGTTATTGACGAAAATGGATATCAGAACATAACCTTGAACTTTGATGCTACAAAAAAGGATGATGTGAATAACGGTTGGACTTTGAAGGTATATGATGAGAATAAGGAAGAATTATACCAGGTAGCGGGAATAAAGTCACAGTTTACCAGTGCAAATTTTGCCTTTGCCAAAGGTAAAACAGTATATATTTCAATTGAAAGTGGAATCAAATCATCGCTGTTTATGCCAAAAGGAGTGGAGTATAACTTAAACTTCCACACTTATGCAGATAGCGAGTACGAAATAGAAAATAACAATAAATACATTGATGCCAATGAGATACCTACCGGTGGTGCGGTTAAGGGGAGTCTCCTAAACAAAGACGATGAGGACTACTTTGTATACCAGATACCTGAGAGTGGCTATACCAATGTTTCATTTGAAATAGTTGATTTTGTGCCTAACAAAAATCTTGGGAGGCTGGAACCTTGAAATCTATGATAAGAATAAAAAGTCTTGTCTATAAAGAGACAGGAATAATCAAGGATGTCACACTTCCGGAGCTTCCACTGGCTAAGGGGCAGAAGATATATATTAGAATTCTGCCAAAAACTCGCAGTAAGCACCTTTGCACCCGCAGAGGTTCTGTACAAGATAAAGGTAAATACAACAAAAAGCAGTAAATGGGAGGTTGAGGATAACGGAAGCTTCAAAAAAGGCAAATAAACTTAGCGGAACAAAGTCAGCCAATCTTATAAACAGCTCTGATGTGGATTATTTCACCTTTAAGGCTGCAAAGACAGGTAAATACAAGCTAAGCATAGATACAGGTGACAATGTTAAAAAAATGCTTATAGGATAGAGGTTTTTGTAAATAATAAGTCAAAGAAAGCAGTATCCAAGGTTACTATGAGTGACAAAAGCTATACATTTAAGGCTAAAAAAGGTCAGCAAGTATGGGTGAGAATCAGTGGTATCTACGGCAACAGCCCAATAGGCAATAAATATACTCTTAAATATAAGTTTGTTAAAAAATAATTATATGAAGAGCTGTTGCAAGCAGATATGTTCTCTTACCGCTAAGATTTGACTTGGATTTTACTGATGCTACTTGTTTGAAGAGATAACTAAACTGAATATTATTACGGAGGTAACTATGGATTTTCTAAAACTTGCCAGGGAAAGATATTCCTGCAGGCAGCTAAGTGATAAGAAGGTTGAAAAGGAGAAGCTTGATAAAATCATTGAAGCCGGCATACTTGCTCCAACTGCAACCAATGCGCAGCCATATAAGATCTGGCTTATAGAAAGCACTGAGGCTAAAGAAAAAGCTTGCAAAGGCAAACAGATATCAGTTTGGAGCGGGGGTTTTCTTCGTGGTTGGTGCAAAAAAGGACGAGGCTTGGGTAAGAAAGTTTGACAATCACAACTTTGCAGAGGTGGATGCTTCCATAGTTGCAACCCATATGATGCTTGAGATAACTGAGCTTGGACTGGGAACTACCTGGGTGGGACATTTTGATGAGCCATTACTTAAGGAAGAATTCCCTGAAATGAATGAGTACGAGCTGATTGCTATTTTCCCTGTGGGATATCCTGCTGAGGATGCAAAGCCTTCAGAGAGGCATATGGTAAGAAGAAGTGTGGAGGAGGCAGTTTCTTATTTGTAAATGAGATACAAGTATCAATAACTTAAGAACTTGATGCTTGCTTGCAAGAGAATTTATTGTCTTTTAATACCTTAATCAATATCAGCAAAAAAACTAATTTTTTTCGCTAATAATTAGGGTTAAATTAAGTAAGAGGTCATAGATGATGAGGTGATTCTACTCGCAGAATTTGTGATCTCTTTTTTTGAATTGTGATATTTTTGTGATAATTTAAAAAACTACTTGCAAAATAAAGTGAAAGAGGTTATTATATGTTTATGGATTAGCACTCAAATAGAAAGAGTGCTAATAATATAGTTCAAAATGATTTAATATAAAGGAGGAACTAAGATGAAATTAGTACCATTAGGCGACAGAGTTGTATTAAAGCAGATAGCTGCAGAAGAGACTACAAAGTCAGGTATTATTTTACCTGATCAGGCTCAGGAGAAGCCACAGCAGGCTGAAGTTGTTGCTGTAGGTCCGGGCGGTGTAGTAGACGGTAAAGAAGTGACTATGCAGGTAAAAAAAGGACAGAAAGTTATTTATTCTAAATATTCAGGAACCAATGTAAAGCTTGAAAATGAAGAGTATATCATAGTTAAGCAGTCAGACATTCTTGCGGTTGTTGAATAAATAAGAGGCTGTTTGGTAAATTGAACTGATTACAAATATTTAATATATATATGTAAGGAGAAAGAAGATGGCAAAAGAGATTAAGTTTGGTACAGAGGCTAGAAAAGCCCTTGAAGCTGGTGTTAATCAGCTTGCAGATACAGTTAGCGTAACCTTGGGACCTAAGGGAAGAAACGTAGTTCTTGACAAGAGCTATGGTGCACCACTCATTACCAATGATGGTGTTACAATAGCAAAAGAGATTGAGCTTCCTGATGAGTTTGAAAATATGGGAGCACAGCTTGTAAAGGAAGCTGCTACAAAGACAAATGATGTAGCAGGTGATGGTACTACTACAGCTACAGTTCTTGCACAGGCTATGATAAATGAAGGGATGAAGAACCTTGCAGCAGGAGCTAACCCTATCATCCTCAGAAAAGGTATGAAGAAGGCTACTGAGTGCGCAGTAAAGGCTATTTCCAAGATGAGTTCTCCTGTTAAGGGAAGAACCATGTACAGAGAATAGCAGCTATTTCAGCAGGTGATGATGAAGTGGGAACACTTGTTGCAGATGCTATGGAAAAGGTAAGCAAGGACGGCGTTATCACAGTTGAAGAGAGCAAGACTATGAAGACTGAGCTTGACCTTGTAGAAGGTATGCAGTTTGACAGAGGTTATGTATCAGCTTATATGTGCACTGATATGGATAAGATGGAAGCAGTTCTTGACAATCCATACATCCTTATCACAGATAAGAAACTTAGCAACATTCAGGATATACTCCCACTTCTTGAACAGATTGTACAGCAGGGAGCAAGACTTCTCATAATCGCTGAGGATGTTGAAGGAGAGGCACTTACAACACTTGTAATAAACAAGCTTCGTGGAACTTTCAATGTAGTTGCAGTTAAGGCTCCTGGATACGGCGACAGAAGAAAAGAAATGCTTCAGGATATCGCTATACTTACAGGCGGACAGGTAATTTCAAGCGAGGTTGGTCTTGAACTTAAGGATGCTACACTTGAACAGCTTGGACGTGCTAAGAGCGTGAAGGTTCAGAAAGAAAATACAATTATAGTAGATGGCGAGGGCGAGTCAGAGGCTATTAAGTCAAGGGTTGCTCAGATTAGAAGCCAGATTGAAGAGACAACTTCTGATTTTGACAGAGAGAAGCTTCAGGAAAGACTTGCTAAGCTTGCAGGCGGCGTTGCAGTTATCCGTGTAGGTGCTGCTACAGAAGCTGAAATGAAGGAAAACAAACTCCGTATGGAAGATGCTCTTGCAGCTACCAAGGCAGCTATAGAAGAAGGAATAATCGCAGGTGGTGGTTCAGCTTACATCCACGCTTCAAAGGATGTAGAGAAGCTTGCCGCTACACTTGAAGGAGATGAGAAGACAGGCGCTAAGGTAGTTCTTAAGGCACTTGAGTCTCCACTCTTTAAGATAGCTGCCAATGCAGGACTTGAAGGTGCAGTTATTATAAGTAAGGTAAAAAGAAGGCAAGGTAGGCTTCGGCTTCGATGCACTTAAAGAAGAGTATGTAGACCTTGTTAAGTCTGGTATCCTTGATCCTGTAAAGGTAACAAGAAGTGCACTTCAGAATGCTACAAGCGTAGCATCTACACTTCTAACCACAGAAAGCCTTGTGGCAGATATTAAAGAAGCTGCCCCTGCAGTACCAGCAGGAATGGGTGCCCCAGGCATGGGAATGATGTAATGATACAAGAATGAGAGAAAGCCCCCACCACAAGCTCGCTTGTGGGTGGGGAGCTCTCAGCCTAAACACCTTACTGATTTACCTTCACACTCTTAGGCAGCAAATCAAGATTCTTAATCATATCCGTATCGCAGGTCAGTTTCTTAAGTTTCTTAAGCTTTAATAGCTTAGATACATCAGTCACATAATTTCCGGAAATGTTAAGCTCCTCAAGTGAAGGCATCTTATCTACAAAGTCAAGATTTTCTATATAGGTATTTGACAGGTTAAGCTTCCTTAGGTTAGGGAAATGAGAGAGAAACTTGTTGGCATATACACCAAACTTATCAGTACTTCCCTTGTCTACATCATTGTTATAAATCTCAGTTCCTGATAGATCAAGCTCCTTAAGGACTTTATTATCCCTTAAGCTCTTTACAGAGAGTATAATGTAGTTAATGCCTGAACCATCTGATTTCGGAGAGAAACTAACTATTTTTGTTACCTGAGGCAGTGAGAATACATCTGTATAATCTCCATAGTGGGCAATGCTTCCGTATCCAAAATTTATTGTTCTAAGCTTAGGAAGCTTTGCCAGATACTGTGCCATATCAGGCTTAATTAACCAGTCGTAGTCATAGAGAGTAAGCTCTTCGAGGTTATTCATACCTGCAAGAGGCCTAAAAGAGTAAGATTCGTTACCTATGTCTTCTATCTCAAGCCTCTTTATTGATGACATACCCGCTATTATACTTAGATCCCTAGCTCTTATATCCACATCGCTAAGAGCGGTGAGCTTGCTAAGATTAGGAAAAGTTATATTATAATTCCATATACCGGATATACTTAGCTTCTTAAGGCTCTTTAATGTAGCAAGGGCGCTTACGTCAGTCAAATCTCTACAGCTATCAAGTGTAAGCGAAGTAAGTGAAATACAGTTCTTTAAGCCATTAAGCTTAACAACAGGACAGCTGTCTATACTAAGACTCTTTAGGTATGGCATATTCTTAACAAAATCAAGAGTCTTTAAGTCTTTTACATTCTCAAAAGCCAGGTTTTCAATCTGAGGTATACCGCTAAGTACGTTGAAATGTTCAAAGGTTGTATCATAACCGTTAATTGAAAGGGACTTAAGCTTTGTAAGTGAGGTAATACCCGCCAAATCCCAGGTATCTTTTTCTGCAAAGTCAAGAGAAAGTATCTCAACATTAGGAAATGAAGAAAGGAAGGACAAATCCTTTATAGCATCTCCCTTTTTTTAAGACTCCTAAAGTTAAGTATTTTTAAGGTTCTTATAAGTCTTTAATGCGGATAAACTACTCTTTTCTATGTCGTACAAGTTCGTCGTGCCAAGACCATAGATGTTGCTTACGTTTAAGGCAGGCATATGTGTTAAGTATTCGGAAGAAGTACCTGTATAATAGTGAAGCTTTTTAAGGTTTTTAAAGTCTGTAGTTTCATAGCTCTCACCTGCAGGCACTATATCGCCCTCATTGCTAAAAATCCAAAGTCTCAAGCTCTGTAAATACCTGAAAAATCTTCTTCTGTTATGTTTTTTTAGTGCCTGCAATTTTTTTAGCTTAACAGGCTTATCCGGAGCACCGTAGTTAGCTGTGTTCTTTGCATATGTAAATATCCAAGGAGTGCTGTCGTTTTTTTCTGAAGTAATCGGAACAGCCTCTCTATCTACCTTTAGGTATTTAATGGATTCATAATCAGCCTTTTTAATATCGGAAAGAGGCTTTTTTTAAATGCGGCTTCGACGAAGTCTATCACTGCCTTGCTTTCAGGCTTTGTTCTATATGTGACAAAAAGGCGAAGCAGCTGTTTCTTCCGACTCTGCTGTCGAGCCATTATCACTATATACATCATAGTTTGATGTACTTCTTAGAATCTGTGGAACAAAGATGATGAAAACTGCGCCAATTATACAGAAAATGACTGCTAGAGGCGCAGCGGCACTTGGAGCTGTTTTCCTGTTATAATCAGGACTCCTTCCGGTGTCACCTATATGAAGCTCTTTAATATTGATAGTCTGGTTAATGTTAGGCTGTTCTTCTTCCAGTAAGAATTTAGTCCCGCAAAAAGGACAGGTAGTGAACTTTCCCCTTTGCTCTTCTTTAATATCCAAGGTTCCTTGACACTGAGGACATTTCATGCTGATAATTTTCATTATTCTTCTCCCCTTATGAAAATAGTGAATGACTATAAAATAAACATAACTTTATCTCGTTTAATATTATACAGCAAATGATATCAATAATAAAGAGGTAATATATTTTTTTAAAAAATTCGTAAGAAATTCTAAATGATTTAGTTAGGATATCATGGTTTTTAATAAATGATATCTGCGTCTATAACTATGCTTTGAGCCTCTAAATATTCGTATTCACCAATACTATACAAAATAGTATCTTGAAAAAATGTAAGATTTGTAGTAGAATAAAGGAACGGTGTCCTAAGATTTAGGAACTTTAATTTATGATAAGCTTTTAAGGAGGAATTTTTAATGATTTCAGCAGGCGATTTCAGGAATGGCCTTACAGTCGAGATTGACAACAGTGTTTTCCAGATTATTGAGTTTCAGCATGTTAAACCGGGAAAAGGTGCAGCTTTTGTTCGTACCAAACTTAGAGATATAAAGAATGGTGGTGTTAAAGAGACTACATTCCGTCCTACTGAGAAATTCCCTCAGGCTAGAATAGACAGAAAGAACATGCAGTATATGTATGCTGACGGAGATATGTTCAACTTTATGGACAACGAGACTTATGAGCAGTTCGCTCTTACCTCTGAGCAGGTTGGAGATGCACTTAAGTTTGTTAAGGAGAACGAGACAGTATCAATGCTTTCACACAATGGTGTGGTATTCTCAATTGAGCCACCTATGTTTGTAGAGCTTGAGATTACTGATACTGAACCTGGCTTCAAGGGTGATACAGCTACGGGTGCTACAAAGCCTGCAGTAGTTGAGACCGGAGCTACAGTTTATGTACCTCTTTTTGTAAATCAGGGTGACAAGATCCAGATTGATACAAGAACAGGTGAATATCTTAAGAGAGTATAAAATTACTGAGCTGTCACAGTTTTGTGCCAGCTCTTTTTATAATTTTAGGGTTAAATATATAAAGGTTTTTAATAAGTATTAGCTTTACCAAAGTAAGAGATGTACTAATGGAGCAGCACTGTGGAGGCGTACCTTTGCGGTCTGCCATAAGCTGTGAATAGTACAAAGTGGGATTCTATCGTAAATATTATTAAAGGGAGACATTATGTATAAAGCAGTTTTATTTGATATGGACGGGCTTATTATAGACACTGAAAAGCATTACCAGACGGCTTGGATACAGGCTGCAAGGGAAATGGGCTTTGACATGACTACTAAGGAACAGCTTTATCTTAGAAGCTGTAGTAAGAAATACGCAGAACCTATCATGCAGGGCTTTTTTGGTCCAACCTTTGACTATGACAAGGTAAGGGACAGACGCAAAGAAATCATGGAAGAGGAGCTTAAAAAACACGGAATTAAGAAGAAGCCTTATGTAGATGAAATCTTAGAATACCTTAAAGAAAATGGCATAAAGAGGGCTTTAGTCACAGCAACTCCTGAAAACAGAGCAAGGAAATACTTAAAAGAAGTGGAGCTTGAAGAGAGCTTTTGACAAAATTATCTGTGCAGATATGGTGAAAAAAGGTAAGCCTGATCCTGATATCTACCTCTATGCCTGCTCTCAGATAGAAGAGAAGCCTGAGGACTGTCTCGCGCTCGAGGATTCTCCAAACGGAGTCCGCTCTGCACATGGTGCGGGAGTGGATGTGATTATGGTTCCGGACCTCTCAGAGCCTGACGAAGAGCTAGGTACAATTATTGTAAAGAGGGCAGGAAGCTTAAATGAGGTTATTACATTCTTGCAGGTGTTAAAGAAATAGTCCCAATTATTGAAAAAAATATAATGATACAAATGTGAAAAAGCTAAGCTGTAGCAATTCTATATCAATGGGTGTCAGATGCTTTTACACTAACATCATTATAACAGGTGAATAACACCACCCGGAGCAATCACTGCTAAAGGAGCCTGAAAACAGGATTCTTACGCGGATGCTCCGAGTGGTGTTTTATTTATGGGTTATTTATAAAAATGTCTTATCTAATAATGCTGCGGCGGATATGTAGATGCCTTTTTCTAGATCCGCAGCAGGCGGTGAATCTTTGAAACAGGATTCTTTATCATCTCATCAAGTGTAACTTCTGAGCCAGCCTTATGATTGAATGTCCCTTAGGGAAATTGCGCAGCTCTTTTTTATTTACTCCCTTTAAGAGTATTTCAAATACAAAGAAAGTAAACATGCCAAGAGGCAGGGCTAAGAGTAGCCCCAGGTAGTACTTTCCTGTAAACTTAAGCACCAGGTTATAGACAAAGTATACAACTATTCCCATTATTCCTGATGCTATGGCAGGAATGACAAAGGTTCTAAATATTTCAATTTTTATTCTAAGCTGCAATCTGATAACAAGAGTACAAAGCACTATAACTATCGCAGGCATCAGCATGCCGCCAAGTACAAAGAGCAAAGATATTAAGGTCGGTGTACATAAGAAGAATATATGTAAATACAATAACAACAAGCATTGCGATTAGGTTGATAACCACTGGTATCATCATACTGTATATACTCTGAATTATTGTACAGAATAGTATGGATACGGTATAAAGAGCAATTGTCGCAGCTCCGACTGTCATGACCTTCCCTATGACAGGATCTGTATCTCCAAAAAGTAACCTTATAATAGGACCTCCAAGTATGGCAAGACCTACAGTTGCAGGAATTGCGATAATCAGATTGAACTTAAGTGCCATTCTTACCTTTTTGCCTACTTCCTTTTTGGTGCTAAGCACATTACCCCTAACCAAAGAAGGGATGGAAGCAGTTGTTATTGCGCTGGTGATACCCATTACTATATTGCAAAGGAGAAGAAACTTACCCTCGTATATTCCATAAAGCGAGGTATAGGTCTCCTTTGCGACACCCTTGTGATTGAGGATGTTATTAAACAAGGTCATTGATATAAGACCGTTGCTTCTTACAAGTATCTGGCTAAGCATTACAGGTACTGAGGTAGCAAGTATTACCTTTATTAGATAAGGCATAGCTTCAGGCTCGCCCCTATCTCTTTTTCTCTGCCTTTTTAGTATAGGCAGGTTGATAAGGAGCAGGAAAGAGATGAACATAAGCCCTGCAAATGCACCTGCAAAAGTTCCTGTAACTCCGCCAGCGGCACCGTGAGCAGCTATATTCATGGAAGCGCTGTGGGCCTTTGCAAATTCAAAGGCTGCCCACACACTCACAACTCCGTTTACTATTTGCTCGAAAAGCTGTGAAAGAGCAGTTGGCACCATGGTTCCCTTGCCTTGGAAGAATCCTCTCACTACACCAAGAACTGCGGAAACTACTACGGTTGGAGCAAGTGCTTTAAGGGGTATCTGTATGGCAGGATTAGCAAACATATGGGTAGATATAAAGCCTGCTCCAAAGTAAACACCGGCAGATAGTATGCCACCAGAGGTTAGGGCAACTATCAAAGCACCAAGAAGGAGCTTAAGTGAGTTAGTGTACTCTTTCTTGGCTGTTCTTTCGGATACCAGCTTTGAAACTGCCATAGGCATTCCGTATGAGGAAATGATGAAGCAAAAGTTATATATTTCAAAGGCATAGCCGTAATAACCTATTCCTTCATTTCCAAGTATCCTTGCCATGGGTATTCTGTATACAAGACCGATGATACGGACAAGTATAGAAGTTAAGGCTAGTATGCTTCCCTGAATAAGGAAATTATCAGTTTGTCTTTTATTTTGTGAATTCATTGTCTATCTCGTTTCTCAATTTTGATTGTACTTACCATTGTACATTTTTTTCATTAGGATATCAACTTTTTTTAACTTTGACTTTATTCTGACTTAAAAATAGCCGATAAAGACAAATATATGACTTATTTTTATGTTATGGTTTAGTAAAGTGAAGGAAATGTATGTTGTTATTTTAAAAAAGGAGAAATAAATGAGAATCAAAAAAGCAGTAATTGCCGGAATGTTAGGTTTAGGTATCCAGGCTTTTAGCCTTTCCGGATTAAATAATAATCTTGCCTATGCGGGTACTACAGAAGTAGTATATAAAGCATTTGACGATAAGGTAAGTTTTAGTGACAAATACTTCATTTACCAGTGGGGAATGGAGAATGACGGCAATTTTAAGTATAGCGAACAGGTAGGCGGAAAGCTTGTAAAACAGCCTGTTACAACTATTAAGGCAGTAAGCGGTGTGGATATTGGTCTTCCTCTGGTTCGTGCAAAGTACAGTGGAGGAAGAAGAGAAACCATAGTTGCAATCATTGATACGGGTGTGGATTACCGTCACGAAGACCTGCAAAATGTACTCTGGCAGAATCCTGGAGAGATTCCAGGAAACGGCATAGATGATGATGGTAACGGGTATGTGGATGATGTAAACGGTTGGAATTTCTATGATGACAACAACAAAATCTACAATGGCAAGGACGATGCTCATGGAACCCATATAGCGGGTACAATAGTTGCCAACAACGATTCCAAGGGAGTGGCTGGAATAGCTGGTGACAGTACAGTTAAAATCATGGTACTTAAGGCCCTTGGAGGAGATGATGAGTCAGGCTCAACCTCAGGAATAGTTGAAGCTATAAAGTATGCAGAGAAAATGGGAGCAACTATATGTAACTTCAGCTTTGGTACGGACAAGCCAGATAAATACCTTGAAGAGGCTATCAGAGACTCCAATATGCTCTTTGTGGTAGCTGCTGGTAACGGAGATGAGAACACAGGATTGGGCTATAATATAGATAGCAGGCCTATATATCCGGCATCCTACAGATATGCCAACATTATTACAGTTGCCAATCTTCAGGCGGACGGTGACCTACATATAAGCTCCAATTACAGCAATAACTATGTGGATATAGCTGCCCCTGGAGCAAGGATACTTAGCACAATTGACTCTGCAAGTTTTAACAGCGGATATGCTTCAGGAAAGATGTCCTCTCCTTATGCCTATATGACGGGAACTTCTATGGCGGCTCCTTATGTTGTTGGAACAGCAGCCCTTTTGTACTCAGACTTTCCAGGTATTACTCTTAATCAGGTAAAGCAGTCGATACTGGGCGGGGCAAAGATGCTTCCTGAACTTGCAGGCAAGGTATCTACAGGAGGCATGTTAAATGCTGATGGAGCCTATGCTTTTGCCCTCAATAATTATCAGTCTTTTGTGGTTGAGAATAAAAAGGTGGAAGAGGCGAAGGCTGAGGAGGCAAGACAGATTGAAGAAGCAAGGAAGGCTGAAGAGGTAAAAAAGGCCGAAGAAGCAAAGAAGGCTGAAGAGCTTAAAAAAGCAGAAGCACAGAAGGAAAAGGCTGCTGCAAAGAAGATAGCCAAGGGCAAGGCTCCTTTAATTTACCTTTCTCTTACAAGGGACGGTAAGGTTCTTGTAAAGGTGAGAGATAAGGACAAGGATATCTCCTTGGTAAGATATTCAAAGGGTAAAAAGAGAGATTCTTATTTCACAAAGAATAAGAAAGGAACTAAGATTGCCCTGAATAAAAAGAATGAGAAAGTACTGAAACTAAAAAAAGGCGTATATACCTTTTACGCCGTAGATAAAAAAAGGGAATAGAACCATCCACACGGTGGTTATCAAATGATGACTATTCCCAAGTAAAAATCTTTGATTTATCAATGTATCCAGCTGATCGGTCTATGAGAAAACCGGTCAGCTTTTTGTTTTCCTTAAGCCCATAAGAATAGACTCCGTCTTCAAGCACATAGGGATAGCTTAGTATGGCGGAGTTTTCACGCCTCTTTCGCATTTTTGAGAGAAAGTCCTTTGAAGTCCTAAAGCCGCCTATGCTTATATCCCTTAGGCAGTCAGGAGCAATCTCGCTAAATACCCTCTCAAGCATATCGCCGTATAAGTCCTCGTAATCAGGGACTTTAAGTACAGGATCAAAGCAGAGCCTAAGGCTTAGCCCAAGCGTGGAAGCCTCTTTTTACAGCCTTAAGCCTGCTATTAAAGTCTGGAGTCTTATGTTCGTATTTCTCCGCAATCAAAGCAGGGGATAAGGTCCAGGCGAAGATGAAGTTAGAAGGGATGGCTAGTCCTTCATCCATATATTTCTTTATGATTCCTATATTGGCACTCTTTGTACGGCACTCCACAGTCAGATTCTCATGGCAGGCAGTAAACTTTATAAATTCTTTTACAAAGCCTGTAAAACCCTCCAGGGCAAGGAGGTCGGTATCGTATGAAATGCAGATATATACAGGATGTTCCTTTAGTAAGCTCTCGAGTTCGTTAAAAACATCATCAATATTTACAAAGATTACTATGTTGGCTGAAGGGTACATTCCTGAAAGATAACAGTATTCACAGTCATAGTAACAGTTCATTATAAGAGAAGTGTAGTAAAAATGCTCATTGCCAAAATCTTCACATACAGGCGCACCCTCATAGATTAGCCTGCCCTCCTTCTTGCAAGGATAAGGGAGGGAGAGTTCTTTGCTAAGAGGAGATTCTGTCCTGAAGGGGTAAAGACATCCTTGTAATGCCTTATGGAAATGATAGTGCTGCTCTTAAAGTTAGATAGAATATTCTCAGTCGCAGAGTAGTTCTTTATTTTATCTTCCACATATATATGTGAAAAACGGCTTATTAAGACAGTCTTTGCCTGAGCACATTGATAAACTCCTTTCTGAGCTGCTTTTTGTTAGCGCCTTCCCCTATATTCTCCTTGATTTCCTGTATTAGCTCCGTGGCAGATATACCTGTTAGAAAAGCATACTTAAATAACCCCTTAAGTATAAGGATTTCAGAGGAGGTAAAGCCAAATTCGTTAAGAAAGTCATTATAAAAAGGGCTTTTCATCAAGTCTTCAAATTCATCCGTTAAACTGGTGGATTTTATATCGTTTTGAGCCTTAATTACCTCTTTTACATATTCAACAAGTGCATTAATGCTTTGCGTATTTTCTCCTGCATAGGTGGATACTTGGGCATTCAGGGCTTCAAAGACAAAGATATTCTCATAACTTACCTCCTCTTAAAGCCATCATACAGGTAGTAGACCTCATCTGATACAATTTCGCCCTCTTTGCAGAGGAATTTTTCCGTAGAGGGCGGGAAATAAGAAAGAAGACTTATCTTCCCTTGAAATTTTGTTTATAAACCTTAGAATTACCTTCTCATCGTAAGCTAAAGGAGGGTTTATCACAAGTATAATCCCTCCGTCTATCCTAAGAGTATCCACTATAATATCAGACATTTTCGGATAATTCCTCCCAACGCTCAAGAAGAGCATTTATACGCTCATCATTCGCCTCTTTTTGCTTGTGTACTTCCATAAGCTTCCCTACATTTGCGGCAATCTCAGGATTGGCAAGCTCTTCGTCAAGCTTTGCGTTAGCCTCCTCAAGCTTTGCGACCTCATCTTCAATCTTCTTTAGTTCATTTTGTATTTTCCTAAGCTCCTTCTGTTCCTCTTTTTTAGTCTGCCAGTTCTGCTTGTTCGCAGAAGCAGCCAAAGGCTGGTCCTCCTTAGGGACTTCTTCAAGAAGGGCGGCCTCGAGAGTTTCCCTTTTTCTCAAGGTAATAGTCATAATTTCCTATGTAATTGATGAGTCTTTTGCCTGTTAAATCAAGGATGCGGGTTGCGGTTTTATTGATAAAAATACCTGTCGTGGCTCACAAAGAGGACAGTGCCCTCGTAGTTGTTAAGTGCATCCTCAAGAATCTCCTTGGAGGTGATGTCAAGGTGGTTGGTAGGCTCGTCAAGGAGGAGAAAGTTGGCCTCTGAAAGCATAAGCTTTGCGAGGGACACACGCCCCTTTTTCGCCGCCTGAGAGTGAGCCTACAAGCTTAAACACATCATCCTTGGTAAAGAGGAAGCTTGCAAGTACATTTCTTATTTCGGTATTGGTCAAATAAGGATAGTCATCGGATATTTCATCAAACAGGGATTTGTCATAGTGCAGCACCTGATGTTCCTGGTCATAATAGCCTATTTCAACATTTGCGCCAAGGGTTATCTTACCAGTATCGTAAGGAGTGATTCCGTTTATTATCTTAAGGAGAGTTGTCTTTCCAGTACCGTTACCGCCAATAATAGCAACTCTTTTCGCCTTTTTTTATTTCAAAAATTCAGATTCTCAAAAAAAGGGTTTCCTCAAAGGACTTACTTAAATTCTCAACGGTTAGCACATCTTTACCGCTTTCCTTATGAGGTTTAAGACTTATGCTCATTGAGGCATCAAGCTCAAGAGGCTTATCGATTCTTTCGATTTTATCAAGCATCTTCTCGCGGCTTTCAGCCCTTTTTATAGACTTCTCACGGTTAAAGGAGCGTAGCTTTTCTATAACAGCCTCCTGATGGGATATTTCCTTTTGCTGATTAAGATAAGCCTTTAGTTCAGCCTCTCTTAGAGCCTTTTTCTTGGTAGCATAATCCGAATAATTCCCCATAAAGGTAGAGGCCCTGCAGTTATTTAACTCTATTATCTTGGTGGCAACTCCGTCTAGGAAATATCTGTCGTGGGCAACTATCAAAACTGCTCCGTTAAAGTTCTTAAGATAGGTCTCAAGCCAGCCAATAGCCTTCATGTCAAGGTGGTTGGTAGGCTCGTCAAGTAAGATTAGGTCAGGCTTTGACAGCAAGAGCCTGGCCAGATATACCCTTGTCTTCTGACCTCCCGAGAGAGTATTTACCTTGCGGGAAAAGTCCTCCTCTTCAAAGCCCAGTCCCTTTAGTATACCTGTGATTTCACTCTTGTATGCATAACCGTTCTTAAGTTCAAATTCATGTGTAACCCTTGAATACTCCTCATATACAGCGTCAAGAGCCTCTCCGTCCGCCTGCTTCATCTTTATCTCAAGAGCCCTCATCTTATCTGAAAGCTCTAAAATATCTTTTTTTACCTCAAGGAGTACATCGAAAATGGTAAGTTCGGTATTTATCTCCTGATGCTGCGCAAGATAGCCTACACTGGCACCTTTTGAAAGAAATACATCTCCGCCATCGGCAGACATTTCGCCCATGATTATTTTTAAGAGGGTAGACTTGCCTGCTCCGTTAATGCCGACTATTGCAGCCTTTTCATGTTCATTTATATGAAAACTGACCTCTTTGAGTACAGGTCCTGTGACAAATTCCTTTGATATGTTATTGCAGGATAATACCATATTGTCCTCCTATTTTTATGAGAAATCAGCCGTTTTCTCATGTTTTGGCTATCAGAGAATGAAAATCCCTGAACTTATATTTTACTACAGAATAGCGTGTCAGCGCAAGAGGGCCGAATTTCTATGCTAGTGCCTATGCATGCATATAAATAAAATGTTTTTTTATACTCTAAGACTTACAAAAATAAATGATTAGTCATTAGATTATCTTGATTATAATGCGGGTTTATCTTATGATTAGTTATAAAAAAATGTTCCAGCTTCCCTCCTTGTCCGCGAAGGTCGGGTGATAAGAGAATATTTGCTCTCTCGTGGTTGCTGTTTCGTGGATAGTAGGTGAATATGTGTGCTTAGGATGATGTAATATAGACAAGGATTATTAGGAGAAAATATGCTTACAGTTGAACTTAAATCTAAGGATAAAATGCCGCTTTATGAGCAGCTCTACCTAAAGATTAGGGGGCTTATAACTGAGGGGGAACTGGCTGAGGGAGAGAAGCTTCCATCAGAGAGGGGGCTTGCGCTAAACCTTCAGATAAGCAGGAACACAGTTACCCTTGCCTATGAACAGCTCTACGCTGAAGGGTATGTGGAAGTCCGCCCTCAAAGCGGTTATTATGTGAATAAAATAGACAGGATAAACAGTGAAAAAAAAGAGGAATTTACCGATATAAAAAATGAGTGTGTCAATCCTGAACCAGAGTATGAATATGATTTTTCACCTTTTTCACTGTGTAAGGAGAGCTTCCCTTACAGGATGTGGGACAGACTCTATAGAAAGTGTATGCGTGACAGGGGAGAGGAACTCTTTAACCTTGGAGAGAGACAGGGAGACTTGGAGCTAAGAGTGGCTATAGCAAAATATCTGTTTGGCTACAGGGGACTGAGCGTGAAGCCTGAAAAATATGATAATAGGTGCAGGAACGGGCTATCTTTTACAGCTTTTTAGAGCATTTGATAGACGAAAAAAGTATAATTGCAATGGAAAACCCGACCTATATGCAGGCTTATAGGATATTTTCATCATTAAACAGGAAGGTTTATCCTATAAACCTTGATGAGAACGGACTTAAGGTGGAAGAGCTTAAATCTTCAGAGGCAAAAGCAGTGTATCTAACTCCCTCACACCAGTTTCCTACAGGAGTGGTAATGCCTATAAAGAGGAGAAAAGAAATCCTTGGCTGGGCAGCAGGAGAAGACAGGTATATAATAGAGGATGACCACGACAGTGAGTTTTAGATATAAGGGACTGCCTATTCCTCCTATGAAGGCGATAGATACGGGGAATAAGGTGGTTTATCTGGGGACATTTTCAAGGACTATCGCCCCTGCCATAAGGATAGGCTTCATGGTGCTTCCTGACGGACTCCTTAAGGTATATAGGAAAAAACTTGCCTTCCTAGCCTGTACGGTGCCAAGGATTGACCAGGCTGTGCTTACGGAGTTTATCCTTGGAGGGCATTATGAAAGGCATATCAACAAAGCCAGAAAGATATATAAGTCAAGACATGATAAGCTGATTTCCTCGCTCAAAGTCTTTGGCGATAAGGTAAAGATAATGGGCGGCAATGCGGGTATGCACCTTATGGTTAAATTTAAGCTTGAAATGTCCGAAGAAGAAGTTGTAAGCAGAGCAGAAAAAAGTGGAATAAAGCTTGTAGGGCTCTCAAAGCACAGGATAGGGGAAAACCCTGAAAGCAGTGAAGCTTACATATTGATAGGCTATGGGAATATAAGTGAGGATAGGATAGAAGAGGGAATCAAAATACTTGCCAAAAATCTCATTTCATAGTATACCTATGTATATAATGATGTAGTCATCATAAGTTTTGATACCTATTGATACAGGCCTGCAACTGCCGCACTTAGCAAGGCCCTCGCAAAAATATTAGGCACTTGTATCTTTACATTTGAGTTTTAAGTAATTTTATAGTATAATAACGCACAAGTTAAAAACCCTAAGGGGTATGTTTGTTTTATGCTTGAAAGGAGCAAAATAATGGCTAAAAGACCGGTAGTACTTTTAATAATGGATGGATTTGGAATTAATGAAAGAGAAGACTATAATGCAATAGCACAGGCGAAGAAGCCTAATCTCGATATGATTATGAAGACTTATCCTTGGAAGAAAGGATATGCAAGCGGCCTGGCTGTAGGTCTTCCTGACGGACAGATGGGTAACTCTGAGGTAGGACATATGAATATGGGTGCAGGAAGAATCATATATCAGGAGCTTACCAGAATCACAAAAGAGATAGAGGACGGAGATTTCTTTAAGAATGAGGCGCTTCTATCAGCAGTTAAAAACTGTAAGGAGAAAAACAGTGCTCTTCACTTGATGGGACTTCTCTCTGATGGTGGAGTACACAGCCATATTACTCATATGTACGGACTTTTGGAGCTTGCTAAAAAGGAAGGCCTTGATAAGGTTTATCTCCACTGCTTCCTGGACGGAAGGGACACACCTCCTAAGAGCGGCCGTGACTTCGTAGCAGATGCTGTAGCTAAGATGAATGAGCTTGGCGTAGGCAAGGTGGCTACCGTAATGGGACGCTACTATGCTATGGACAGGGATAACCGTTGGGACAGAGTGGAGCTTGCATATAAGGCTATGGTATACGGTGAAGGTAATACAGCAACAGACCCTGTGGCTGCCATCGAAAGCTCATACGGCGGTGATGTAACCGATGAGTTCGTTGTACCTACTGTAATTGAGAGAGACGGCGCACCTGTTGCTACTATCAAAAATGATGACAGCATTATCTTCTTCAACTTCCGTCCTGACAGGGCAAGAGAGATATCAAAGGCCTTCTGTAATGATGATTTTGACGGGTTTGAGAGAAGAGGTGGAAGGATTAAGACTAAGTTTGTCTGCTTTACAGACTATGATTCAAATATGCCTAACAAGACAGTTGCTTTCAACAAGATAGACGTTAAGAACACCTTCGGGGAGTATCTCTCAAAGCTTGGCAAAACACAGCTTCGTACCGCAGAGACTGAGAAGTATGCACACGTTACATTCTTCTTTAATGGCGGCGTAGAAGAGCCATTCCCTGGAGAAGACAGAATCCTTGTAAAGTCACCCTAAGGTTGCAACCTATGACTTACAGCCTGAAATGAGCATATTTGAGGGTATGTGACGGACTTGTAAATGCTATAAAGAGCGGAAAGTATGACGCGATTATCTGTAACTTCGCAAACCCTGATATGGTTGGACATACAGGAGTCATGGAAGCAGCGGTGAAGGCTATAGAGGCAGTTGATACCTGCGTAGGAAGAGCGGTAGAGGCTGTTAAAGAAGTTGACGGTGCTATGTTCATCTGCGCCGACCACGGAAATGCCGAGCAGATGATTGACTACGAGACAGGAGAGCCTTGGACTGCCCACACAACCAACCCTGTGCCTTTCATCCTTGTGAATGCGGGAGAAGAGTATGGTCTTGCAGAGGATGGCAAGCTCTGCGACATCATCCCTACACTCCTTGAGCTTATGGGGCTTCCACAGCCTGCTGAAATGACTGGAAAGTCGCTTTTGATTAAAAAAATAAATCTTATAAAAAAATAAAAAAATGAAACAAATATTGAAAAAAACCGTAGAATAGTTATGGAAAAAGTACAGTGTAGTATTGTTAAAAAGAATGCAAAATAGATAACTATGTATCTGAAGATGATGCAAAAAAATCTTTGAAGAGAGCGTTGTTTTGTGTGAGCTTGAAGATGATTTTTTTGAAGAAACATCACCAGAAGAACTGTTAGAATATTTTTGCAAAGAAAAATACTCAGCCAATAAGCATACAAATGCTTACGGAGAAGAAGTCTCTGTTGAAGTTGTTGCTGTAATAGATTATTTTAACTTATTTGAAAAATGTAGAATTTGATAATTTTACGGAAATATACTGCAGGCATTTCATAGAGAAAAAAATCGTTGATGGTGGCTGATGTTATAGAAAAATATTATTCTGACTTTTCCATAACGAAATGAAATAGCATATTATACAAAAAAATTTCTATAACTGATTAGTATCTGTGCAAAAAAAGAAATAACTTAGGCTTTTTATTTCTGATTGCACAGATATTTTATATTTAAAAAAATAAAAAAATCTCATTTTATGGTAAAAAACTACCAAAGATATGCGAAAAAAAGCGAAATAAATCTAGCATGGTTTTTATGATGAAAAAAATAATGACATAAAGAATAAAAATGTGTTAAGATTATGCTTGAAGTGTCGAGTTAGGTCGACATTTTGAAGGTAAGTGTAAATTTTTCTGAGAGGACTCTGATTATCTTAGTCCTACAGAGTAACAACAGGAGGAAAATACAATGGCAAGAAAGTGGGTATATCTATTCACTGAAGGAAAAGCTGAGATGCGTGAGCTTCTTGGTGGTAAAGGTGCAAACCTTGCAGAAATGACAAATATCGGACTTCCGGTACCTCAGGGCTTTACTGTAACAACAGAAGCCTGCACTCAGTACTATGAAGACGGTAAGAAAAATTAATGATGAGATCCGTGGCCAGATAGACGAGCATATTGTAAAGCTCGAAGCAATAACAGGTAAGAAATTTGGAGATCATGAAAATCCACTTCTTGTTTCAGTTCGTTCAGGTGCTAGAGCTTCAATGCCAGGTATGATGGACACAATTCTTAACCTTGGTCTTAATGAGGAAGTTGTACATGTTATTGCTGAGAAATCTGGAAACCCTCGTTGGGCTTGGGACTGCTATAGAAGATTTATTCAGATGTACTCTGACGTAGTTATGGAAGTTGGTAAGAAGTACTTTGAAGAGCTTATCGACAAGATGAAGGAAGAAAAGGGAGTTACTCAGGACGTTGACCTTACAGCTGAGGATCTTGAGAAGCTTGCAGGACAGTTCAAGGAAGAGTACAAGTCAAAGATTGGTAAGGACTTCCCTACCGATCCAAAGGAACAGCTCTACGGAGCTATTCAGGCTGTATTCCGTTCTTGGGACAACCCTCGTGCCAATGTTTACCGTCGTGACAACGATATCCCTTATTCCTGGGGAACAGCTGTTAACGTACAGTCTATGGCATTTGGTAACATGGGTGATGACTGCGGTACAGGTGTTGCATTTACAAGAGACCCTGCTACAGGTGCTAAGGGACTTTTCGGAGAATTCCTTACCAATGCACAGGGTGAGGACGTAGTTGCCGGTGTTCGTACACCTATGCACATTGATGAGATGGCTAATAAGTTCCCAGAGGCTTTCAAGGAGTTCAATGAAGTTTGCGCTACACTTGAGAAGCACTATAGAGATATGCAGGATATGGAGTTTACAGTTGAACATGGTAAGCTTTATATGCTTCAGACCAGAAATGGTAAGAGAACAGCTCAGGCTGCTCTTAAGATAGCTTGTGACCTCGTTGACGAGGGTATGAGAACTGAGGAAGAGGCGGTTGCAATGATCGACCCTCGTAACCTTGATACTCTCCTTCACCCACAGTTTGATGCTAAGGCACTTAAGGCTGCTACACCACTTGGCAAGGGACTTGGAGCTTCTCCTGGTGCAGCTTGCGGTAAGGCAGTATTTACAGCTGATGACGCTGTAGCTTGGGCAGGACGTGGTGAGAAGGTAGTTCTTGTTCGTCTTGAGACCTCTCCTGAGGATATTTCAGGTATGAAGTCAGCACAGGGTATCCTCACAGTTCGTGGCGGTATGACATCTCACGCAGCAGTAGTTGCCCGTGGTATGGGTACCTGCTGTGTATCCGGTTGTGGTGACATCGTTATGGACGAGGCTAACAAGAAGTTCACTCTTGGCGGCAAGACCTTCCACGAGGGAGATGAAATCTCTATCGATGGTACCACAGGTAATATCTATGAAGGCTTAATCCCAACAGTTGATGCTACTATCGCAGGTGAGTTCGGTAGAATCATGACTTGGGCAGACAAGTATAGAAGACTTAGAGTTAGAACAAATGCAGATACACCTACAGATGCTAAGAAGGCTCGTGAGCTTGGTGCAGAAGGTATCGGTCTTTGCCGTACAGAGCACATGTTCTTCGAGGCTGACAGAATTGCAGCATTCAGAGAGATGATTTGTTCAGATACAGTAGAAGGAAGAGAAGCAGCTCTTGAGAAAATCTTGCCATATCAGCAGGGAGACTTCGAGCAGCTTTATGAGGCACTTGAGGGAACACCTGTTACTATCCGTTTCCTTGATCCACCTCTTCACGAGTTCGTTCCTACAACAGAGGAAGAGATTCAGAAGCTCGCAGATGCACAGGGCAAGAGCGTTCAGGCTATTAAGGATATAATCACAGGACTTCACGAGTTCAACCCTATGATGGGACACAGAGGACTTCGTCTTGCAGTTACCTATCCTGAGATTGCTAAGATGCAGACAAAGGCTGTTATCCGTGCAGCTATCAATGTACAGAAGAAGCATCCTGACTGGAAGGTAGTTCCAGAGATTATGATTCCTCTTACAAGTGAAGTAAAAGAGCTTAAGTTCGTTAAGAAGATAGTAGTAGAGACCGCAGATGCTGAGATTAAGGCAGCTGGCGCAGACCTTCACTATGAGGTTGGTACTATGATAGAGATTCCTCGTGCTTGCCTTACAGCTGATGAGATCGCTAAGGAAGCTGATTTCTTCTGCTTCGGTACTAACGACCTTACACAGATGACATTTGGTTTCTCTCGTGATGACGCCGGTAAGTTCCTTAACGCTTACTATGACACCAAGATATTCGAGAATGACCCATTTGCAAAGTTAGACCAGAACGGTGTAGGAAAGCTTATGGAAATGGCTATCAAGCTTGGCAGACCTGTTAATCCAAAGCTTCACATCGGTATCTGCGGAGAGCACGGTGGTGATCCATCATCAGTTGAGTTCTGCCACAGAATCGGCCTTGACTATGTATCTTGCTCACCATTTAGAGTACCTGTAGCAAGACTTGCAGCAGCACAGGCTGCTATCGCTGAGAAGAAGGCTAAATAATATATAAAAATAATAGAGTATGGAGAGCTTCGGCTCTCTGTACTTTTTTTGGTTTTATAGAAAATCTCCTTGAAATCTTCTATAAAGCTCAGGTGGAAAAGAACAATAGATTTTCTTGCAAGAAAGACTGGTAAAATTTTATGTTTTTGACACTCATATACTGTAAATTCTAATTTGTAGGGCTAAAATAAGTTGCAAAGTAGACGCAAAAACTGATAAATGTCCAGACTCGCTCCGGCATCCGCTTCGCTACGCCTAACGCGCTCGCTTAGGCATTATCAGTTTTTGCTGTTATCTTACCACACAGTAACGCTCCGAATGATAACATTTCAGACTCGCTCCGGCATCCGCTTCGCTCCGCCTAATGCGCTCGCTTAGAATTTATCATTCGTAGCTGATACCTTAAATTTATACAAAAAGTAACTAGAATACCAAATTAAAGACAGCCACCCTCGCCTGCCCCCCATTGTGGCTGATGTGATTTTTTAATAAAATCATAGAAATCAGCTCCGTTTTTGCGTTGCTCAGAGGCGCATTGCGAAGCAGCTAAGCCTATGAGCAATGCAAAAAGGTAGGAGCGTCACTTAGATTACAAAAAACCACACCAGCCCTACAACTAAGAATTTCTCATAGGTGTTAGTTGTCCTTAGAAGAGGTGATTGCCATCAGTCGCTTATTGTATACAAAGTGTACGTAGAAACAACCTAAATAATAGAATTAGTGATTATGTAATATCTGTGTTGAACTAGTATTGGAGAAATAATATATTATAACACTGCAGAGATGATATAACACTTGCTTTCCTGCTGTGTAACCACATAGGGAGTTAAAATGATTAAAAATATTGAGCCAAACAATACAAGCCTTGAATGTGATGGAAATGAGAAAATAACGTATACATCAAAAGATGAATCACTGCTTGAATCAGCCAGGTTATTATCTAAACAAGCACATAGTAATCAGGTTGATAAGGCAGGGGTTGATTATTTTACAGGACATATTCAAACCGTTGTTAATTCAGTTCACACACATAAGGAGAAGATAGTAGCCTATCTCCATGATACAGTAGAAGATACAGAAGTAACTATAGAGATGATATACGAAGAATTTGGCGAAGAAATAGGAGATGCAGTTAAAGCAATCACAAAGCCAAAAAAACTTGATTACACTAAGTATATCGAAGGGATAAAAGCCAACGAACTGGCTAGAGCAGTAAAAATAGCCGACTTAAAGCACAATATGGACTTGACGAGGCTTAATGAGGTAAGGGAGAAGGATGTGAAGAGGACTGAGAAGTATAGGAAGGCGCTGGGGGTGCTGGAGGGGGAGGAGTGCAGTATATCTAGGAAGATAACTTAATATTTATAATAATGCTAAATTGTATTAAAGATAAAGCTGAACATCTGTAGTGCTTACGGTGTGTTCAGCTTTATTGTATATCACAATAAAAATAAACCACCGAGACATGCAGTGAGTTTCTAAATGGCTTTAGCTTTATGAAAAAGACCTCCCGTGTTTAGGGTTAACTTATTGTGAAGGATTGATAGAGAATAAAAAAATGGATAAATGCAAAATGTTACAAAAAGGTTGGTGAGAATGAAGGGGAATGTTAAAATATAACTAAAAGGTGAATTGAAAAAAAGTAAGTTCCACATCTAGGCTTCTTTATTTATATTCAAGTTAAGACTGGAACTTACTTTTTTTCTAAATTTAAAAAAATATTTTTTTAAGTAAATATGTACTTTGTCAGAAAAAAATGCTATAATCAGCCTTACAAGTATAGATTTCTCTATTTTACCGCATAGCAAACAGGAGCCGAGGCTACATTCCAGAATCCGGAATAAGTAACTTCCGCCCCTCCCTTATTGTGGTGTGAGAACTCATCTTGTAACCGGAAATACCGGTTTATCTCTTTAGGAGCTTAGGGGTTAGGGTAATTTCATCTGGGGAAATTTTTTTGTATTCCTAAGCTCTTTAATATTTTTGCCGTATTGAAACGCAAAAAAATATCGTAAGGGCTCTTGTTTCCAAACTTCGCTCTAGAATAAGAATTGATATGGCTCATCATCAGGTTTATGTCTTCCTGTGTGTAATTACTAAAGTCCACACCCTTAGGTATTATCCTTCTTATCATTTCATGATTATTTTCACAACCGCCTTTCTGATAAGGAGAGGCAGGATCACAGTAAAAATACCCTCAGCCTTCTGTTTCCCTGCGTGTCGTATTCAAGTGCTTCAGGATTTGAGAACTCACTTCCGTTATCAAGGAGCAGCACATCGAATATTTTTCCCGAAAAATATCAGACCTAAGCTCAATGTAGAGCTTTTTCAAATATATTTGTAACCGACCTGGAATCATTGTAGTCTCTAATAAAGGCAAGCTGTAAGTTCTGCTGTACGAAGAATAGCGTAAGAAGCACCTTGCCTCCTTTTTTGCCTTCCACACTGTCACCTTCACATACGATAGAATCAGGGTGTTCGCTTATATATTTCACAAAGTCTTTGTAAGTCCTGCCTTTTCTGCACTCCTTGTCTACCTTTAATGTCTTGCTCTTGTTTTTTCTTGGACTCATTCTTACAGTGCGCGGCATATCAATGTTTCTGGCGGTAAACAGGCTGTTGTTAACGTATGAGTAAAGTGTTTTATCAGAAATCATGATTTCATCGGAATGGTTATTAAAAATATGTCTTATGGACTGTCCTTTTAGCAAAAGCGGACTCACTATTCCGTCTAAATGTTTAATTTCTTCCACGGTTATGTTAACACCTGTTCTTGACACGGATAATGTTTTCCTGTACCTGTTATCTGCCTCCTTTGCCCTATAAAATCTTTTTTTCCAGACGGCACTTATTTCTATCTTGGCATCCGTTACATACATAAGGTGGCTTAAGTAGAAGAGGACAGATGCGTTTAACGTACTCATCACATAACGGTATACATTTACCACAGCTCATGCAGTTCCTGCTTTTGCTTAAACATCTGCCACAGGTGTGCTTCTTTGTGCAGATTTTTTCTGCCGCTTTTATGCAGTCATTAAAAAGACCTCCCATACCCGCCTTTTTGTTCAATAATTATATTTTTTTCCTTATTTCTTTAGAAATGGTCGTACTATCTTTTCCTAAGGCCTGCGCAATACTATTGAAACTTAATTTTTTTAGCCAGCATAACCTCTATATCGGAACGCATGCCTAAAGAAAGATGTAAGTATTTGCTCATAGTTAAAAAAACTCCTTTGGTTTTATAATATATAACCCTAACCTAATGAGTTCTCACACTATATATATTTTTAAATATGTAATCAGTAAAGTCCATAGGTATAAATGCAATCTTTAGAATTAGTAAAGTCCAGTTAGTTAATCATGGTATTCGGAATAAGTAAAATCCATACTAATGCGGACTTTACTTTTTCAAATAACAAATATAACTAAAATAATGGTGGTTTGGGGTAGATTTTTTTGTGTATAAATGATATAATAGGGGGGTGATATCAGATATCATCCTAGAGGATTTTCGAGTAAAAATCCCTTCTTTTCTTATGGCTTATGGTGATGATAAGGTGACTCTGGCTACATTTGATACTACAATACCGGGGGATGTGTTAAAGGAGGTTACAAGTATCACGCTTGAACAGTGTAAGTTCTTAAGGGATGGTGGCGACTATAAGGAAGAAGAAACTGGCCTAACCAAGCACTTTGAAGGGAATCTTTTTGATGTAGTAGTATTTGATGATTCAATCAAGGAATTCCTAGCATTAAAGAAAAGGCTTGCAGATTATTTTGATGAAGGCAGTATAGAAGACATATTCGACTATATTCCTCCTCAGAAGACAAATCAGATATTTACACCATAAGATGTAGTAAAGCGTATGGTTGATTTGCTTGAAGAAGAGAATCCGTGATGTTTTGACGACAAAGACAAGACCTTTATAGATCTTTATATGAAGTCAGGTTTGTATATAACTGAAATTGTAAAAAGATTGTATCAAAGCGAAAAAATGAAGTCGCTCATTCCAGACGATAAAGAAAGACTAACACATATATTTGAAAAAAACAGGTATATGGACTAGCCCCAACGGAAATCTTCTACAAGATTGCAACAAGCTACATCCTGGGCTTTGCCGACAACAAGGATGACATCAAACATAATTTCAGACTTGTTGACGCACTTCCACTTGCCAAAGATGGGAGGTTGAAGGAGAAGCTTGATGAGGTGTTTGGGGAGTGAAACAGTAGTTTATAGAATGCATAATGATGTGATAGAGGCGGCAGTACCACATTTTAGTTGAGCCACCCAATCGGTTATGGAAGTAACCTTAAAAATCAATGGATAAAAGATAAGAGCGTTACATGCATGAAGGTGTTCTTGGAGTCGGACCGAATTTAGAGTATTTATCACGCATGAGCTTATCAGTGTAAGATAAATCCAAAGTCCAAAAAAATGTTCAATGATATCCCAAGTAGAGCGGGCAATTGCATCCGGGTTAGGATAATATTTACGAAGATTTTTAACAACAAAGTTTTGGTAGTCGGCATGGCTGCCGCAGTTAACAGGTAACATAAAATCGCCTCCAATCGAAAAATATGTCCTATAAATAAGGGCGCGTAGCGCCGCATTTTTCGATGGATTTGTCAAGTGTTTTTGGCAAAAAAAGTGGGGGATTTTAATAAAAAAATCTGAAAGCCTTATGTTTACTGGCTTAAAGAATCCGGGAGATTATTAACTAAAAAAAGGAGATGAATTTAGATGGCTTGGAAATTAAAGATTAACTTTAGTGATGGTTCGTCGGAGCTTGTTGATGAGGATTTTGAAACAGAACAGGAAGCTAGATACGAGTTTGACTCTTGGTTAGATAGCTGGAGTGCTGGTAAGAAAACACTTATGCTTGCAGGTGAAGACTATGTAGATGCGGACATCGTAGATTTCGAAATATGGAAAGAATAAGGATAAATGCTTACAAACCATAAAAAGAATAGTAGGTTTGTAAAATTCAGGAATATATCTTTTGTGAGTATTGAACTGTGGTGAGATATGATTTTTCCTTGAAATGTATAAGGATTAGGTTCAAGTTAGCAGCCTAGCTAGTCCTAAAAATAGTCCGCCCCTCATGTGAAACTTTTTTTGCGAATGGCTACTGAGCTATAGGTCTTCTATGATAAAACTAACTTCACGAATTCAGGTATTAGTAAGATAGATTTTGATCTATTACGAAGAGAGTTTGCCAAGATAAAAAAAGAAGAACCTGGCCTTCATGGAACTTGCTAATTCCATGAATGAAGAAGAGCAGCGTTATGCCCGTGAAGGCTTCGCTAGTGATGAAGAACTTTCATGTATGACCTGCTCTTTGATGAAAACTTATCAAAAGAGGATATCAAGAAGATTAAGAAGGTGGCTACGGATCTTCTGGACAAGATCAAGGCGAAGATTTCTGAACTTGATCATTGGACAGATAAGCAGGAGACTAAGGCTGAGATTGATACGCTGATTGGAAAGATACTTTGGGAAGAACTTCCTGAGAGTTATTCGGATCAGAGGATATTCGAATACAGAAAGATGATATTTGAGTATGTATATACGAGATATAGGCAGGTGGTATAAGAATATTTGAGTAAATGCTTTTTTTATAGCGGGATGTATTGGAATTTAATTTGTAGGGGAGGGAAAAATAGTTGAGCATATTGTCAGAAGGATGAAATTGATAAAATATCGAATATGTATGTGGGAGATAAAAGCCGTGACGCTTCAAACAAGTTACGAGGTTTTATTTTTCAAGATTATATTACAATCTCTTGTCTTCTTAAAGATGAAGTGGAATACGTTTGTGCTGAGTACATAGAGGATGTAGATGTTTTTTTATTCGGATGGGAGATTTGAGTTTATTCAAGTTAAGTATTATCCAAATACATTACTAAATAGAAAAGAAATATTTACGGATTTATATTATCAATACCTTAGGCTTCAAATATTACAGAGTAAATTGATTGCTAAACCGAGTCTCCACATTCATGGAAAACATGTGATTGCTAAACCTAAATTGCAGGATATGATAAATTATATTGGCATAGGATCCAATCCCCCTAAGACAATTACTAATCAAAGTGTGGAAGATACGAAGAATTGGCTTATAAATAATATATACTCTACTTCAAAAAAGGAGGAACAGAAAGAAAGAACTTTTTAGAGATAAAGCTTCTGAGGATTCATTAGAAGGGTTTATAAATAATTTTGATATTTTTTTCACAACATGATATTGTAAGGTATAAAGAAGAGTTGATGGATGAATTGGAAAAAAATTTCCTAAAAACTCCTAGCATACGGGATAAAGAGAATTGGAAGTTTGTTCTCTTAGGATTAGCAATAGTATATGTACAAAAAAAGATATACTCTCGCAGAACACGACTTTGAAAGTTTACGATTTGAAAAAAACAGATTTTACAAAGTATATGACTGAATCTACCCAGAATAACATAGAAAAATATTATTGTTAATTATTTAGTCGGTATTTCATCTGAAATATATGGGGATATTGTCAATGATGGTTGTTTATCTGATTTACAGGTTAAAAGATTAAATCAGATTTATCATAATACTATCCACTGGATTGAAGATAATGCAGAGAAAAGCTGAATGGCAATATGGATTGTTAAATACATTGAGTATAGAAGATGAAAGTAAAGTATCTGGATACTGTAAATTACCAATAGAAAACCGAATAATTAAAAATTGCAGAGTGTAAATCCTCATATATGATGTTTTTACAATATATGTGGAAGATTATGTTGAACCTTTGTCAGGATAATAATACTCAGGTTGATGATAATACAATAGATCCGGAAATGCTGAAGCCAGATTATTATATAGACAGTACGATAAATGAGTATCTTTGTTTCAACTTCCCTCAAGACAAGTATGTTGATCGCTGCGTGATACTTCCCAATCCTGGTGGGAATTTTAGTCGCGTAACGAGAAAAATAGCAAGTCGAATGATAAAGCAATCTTCAAAACCTCAAAAATGGTTTTATGAAAATGATAAAAAACTAAATGGAAAAAACTATTATAATTATAGTACAGCGAATGTTGCTGAAAAGTCTACTGTAGCTGATTTAGGAGAAGATAGCTTTTTATATTGAATGTATGAAATGCATAGGAATTGATGCAAAAGAATGGTGTAATTATGAGAAATGCAGAGATTGTATTTTCGCTGTAAAGTGTGTTAAAGGGGAGGAAAAAAGTTGATTTTACAAGATGAATTTATATCAAATGGGTATGTTAATATTCTGAATGATACGAATGCTATTGCCAATGGGATTGATTTGGAAGGCTTATTTGACGCTGGAGATAAACCTAAGGAACTTTTTAGGAATTTATATTAGTAAGAATAGAGATGAATTATTTTTTTGTTCTAGATGGTGAAGCAATGGAGATTAATGAACTATGTGATAAATGGGATGATTATATTCGAGTGTTTACTTTATTTAATGGAGAAGACAACATTATTTGTAAGCTTAAATATAATATTGTTCAATTGGTAATCTATTCTAATGGTAAACCAGATAAAAAAACCGTGAGGGTAATTTATTCATTACAAGAAAAAAATAATCCTTAATGGAGATTTGAGTAATAAAGATCAAATAGTAATTGGTGATTATGAGGCTATTGAGCTACCTTTTCATATGATCCCGGAGAATTCCTTTTTCGCCAGATTCTGCACAAATTAACGCATTAGAAGAAATGTTACCAAAGAATACTGAAATTTCTAATGTGTTAAAAAAAGCAAGTAAGAAAGGTACGAAGGGACTTAATTGAAGATGTTTTAAAAAAATCATGGGAAAAAGAAGAATTTGAAATAATTAGGAGGTGGTTTGGAGTATGATAATTAATGAGGTAAGAATGGTTAACTTCAGGGGATTTCTAGATAAAACGATTAGTTTTGATGGTAAACCAGTTGTTTTGATGACAGCTGCAAATGGAATTGGAAAAAAACGACTACTATAGATGCGATAGAATGGTGTTTGACAGGGGAAATTGGTAGATTAAAAAAACAGCATTTGATAGCAGAAGCACTAATAATAAAGACAGAGCTCAAAAATACAAGTGGTATATTAAAACATAGAGAATGTGATAATACATCCAAAGTACAGGTTTCTCTCTGGATTAAAGATGGTGATAAAGATATAATCTTGTGTAGGGAGCAAACGAAAGATGAAATAAATGCAGATGAGTCTAAAGTAACTAAAGATGGAAACGAGGATGATGCAAAAGATTTCATTAGAAAAAATATTGGAAGTAGTTTTTACAATTACCATTTTTGCGATGTACAAAAGTCAATTAGCATACAGAATAAAAAAAGAGGTGATCTTGAATCGTTATTTAGTGAGTTTATAACAAACTATGATGTTCAAAAGCAGATTGCAGAGAATATTGAGATTTTTGCTGATGATGTAGAACGCTATATAAAGGATACGGAACGTAAGAAGGTTTCGCAAGAGTTAATTGGCAGCAAATTGTCTGAACGAGAGCAGGTACAGAAAGCAACAAATCAAGTCCCATACCCTGAAACAAGATTCTATGAAGGGGAAAAATATAGAGATTATAGCATTAGATAAAGATATACTTATTGAACAAAAAGAATTAGAAAACTGTGGATATATAATTGCTAAAAAAATGAAATTAAAAAAAGTTAGTCGATAATGAATTGTTGAAAGATCAGATAACTATAATTAAACAGATAATATCTTTTCTTGAAACTAAGGGAGATTCTATTCGTGAAGCAATGATAGCTGGACTGCATAAGAATAGTGATACTATTAATACTCTTGAGTCCGAAATAATGAAGCTGGATAAATTTGAATTATCTAGAACAACAATTATGCAAGATCTCGAATCTATCATTACATATAAAAGCGCAGGACAACATAAAAATATTGAAATATCAAAGGAGTATATTAAAACAGAAGAGAAAAAAGTGATCAGTCTCACTTCAGAGATTGAGTTATTAACAAATAATAATAAAAATGTTAAAACTATTAACAAATCTTTCTATACACAAAGAGGTGATTGTTGAATACAGAAATAGTGCTTTAGATAAACAAGATTTAAGGTGTCCAATCTGTGGTTCAGCAACATTTGCTACTATGGATGACGATCTAATTCTTAGTGAAGCAGATAAATTTATTCTGCAAAAATGGTGCGTTGGTAAAAAAATAAAAAGAAGAAGAAAAAAAGCAAATATTCAGAAAGAAATCGATAGTACTTATGAGTTTTTTTAATAGCTAAGGCTAAAAAAATATTATTGAGGAAGAAAAAAATATCATTAAAGCTAAATTTAATAAATTAAGTGGATTGATGGATGAATTGAAAAGAGTACTTTGAGGCGGTTAGGAAAAATTCGGAGCAGAATTAATGATATATCTGTTGAAGATATCAATATAGATAATATGAGGATGTTACAAAAGTCTTTAGAAGATAGAATTATTTCGGAAGCTGAAGCGAAATACTCAATCGAGCTATATCAGAAGATTTTTGACAGTGCTAGGTTATGCTTTCGCAGATGAGACGCTACAACAATTATATGAGAAAAATTGATAATCTAATATCAAAAGTGTTAGAAGTCATTAATTTTTTTCATATGAGCTATTTGTTTCTAAAAATAAATTCTATTGACGGCATACTTAATAATAAATTATTGTTAGATTTAAGTGCGGAAATAGAGGTGTATAAAAAAAGAATCAAGAACTGGATGATGAAATATCTAAGCTAAGTAAGCTTAAAGTTGATGCTGAAAAAGAAGGCACAGGATATAATAAAAAAATCGTGGAAAAAAACTTTCGAAAGATGAATATGATAAAAATTGGACAAACGCTGGGTAAGTTTTTATAATAAATTGATTAGAGTAGATAATAACGATGGGATAAAAAAATTGTACTTGAGAATGGAGGTATATCACTAGTCGACAATAACGGAAAAAAACATAGTAAATATATTAAGTAATGGACAAATAAGTGTCTTTATGCTTGCATATTTTTTTGCTGGTATTAATGCCAGAAATAAAGAAGAAAAAAATGAAAAATCTTCTTTATTGATGACTTGACGTCATCGTATGGATGATGTCAACATGCTCGCATTTCTTGATTTACTCAAGTATCAGTTATCATCAAAAAAACAATGGAACAATTATTTTTTTGTTACCTGCGATAATCGAATTAGTAGATTATTCAAATATAAAAATGGATGGACGAGGAATAGAATTTAAGGAATTGGAAGAAGCTGATTTCAATGAATGATATTGCGAGCCTATGAACTCTTGTCTGTAAGTAGCTACTAAGCAAAGGTCTGCTATGATAAATCATAGTAGGCCTTTTTATTATGGGTGTGCCTAGCGACACACGTTTCTAATGGGTTAAAGTCACGAATCTGCCAGGTAGTGTGAAGGATGCACCGAAGGCAAGGGTGTCGAGGGTGGCCTTGAATCTGAAGGAAGTTGGATATGAATAAGATACTTACTAATGAGCAAATCTCTGGTCTGACGAACAGAAATCTCATATGAGGTTATGCATGAGAATATGACTGCACGACAAGCAAAAGTCCAATAACTACACGCAATCTTACATGGTAAATGAGGCAGATAGATGGAGAGTAAGAAACGTGTGGTACCTGGGAGGCTTGTATGATACGCCTTGAAAGAGCTAACCATTAACCAAAACAATTATGAATACACAGCAGTGGAAAGAGGTAATAGTAGTTGAGAGACAAAGGACTGTATCAGTAGCAGCGAGAGTTAGGGCAAACAAAGCAGCAACTCGTGTTGATGGAATGACCATCGAAGAGGCGATTTCTTGCCATCTGTAACATCAATGAGAGTTAACGACTCGTATTTATCGTGGAAAGTATACTCCGTCTGCCAGTAAGACTAGTTGAGATTTCTAAACCAGATAGTGGTGAAAAAAACTTGACAAGATGAAAAGGGGGTGCGGACGATTTGAGTATGTGAAGCTTTTTCTGTAAATAGCTATTAAGCAATAGGTCTTCTATGATAAAATATAAATCATAGGAGGCCTTTTATTATGGCAAAAAGAGAAAAGAAACCGGTACACAAGGTTATAATGACTGAAGGTAAAAGAAACATCATTCAGCAACTACTTCAAGAGTATGATATTGAAACAGCTGAAGACATTCAGGATGCACTTAAAGATCTGTTAGGTGGAACCATCAAAGAGATGATGGAAGCCGAAATGGATGAACATCTTGGATATGGCAAATCTGAGAGATGTGAAAGTGATGACTACAGAAACGGCTATAAGCCTAAGATGGTTAACAGCAGCTATGGGCAGGTCGGAATTGAGGTTCCTCAGGATCGCAAGTCTACTTTTGAGCCTCAGATTGTTAAAAAACGTCAAAAAGACATTTCAGATATTGACCAGAAGATTATATCTATGTATGCAAAAGGAATGACAACAAGACAGATTTCAGAGACGATAGAGGATATCTATGGTTTTGAAACGTCTGAAGGTTTCATTTCAGATGTAACAGATAAAATCCTGCCTCAGATTGAAGACTGGCAGAACAGGCCGTTAGATGAAGTTTATCCAATCCTTTATATTGATGCTATCCACTATTCTGTCCGTGATAACGGCGTAATAAGGAAGCTTGCAGCCTATGTCATCTTAGGTATCAATGCTGAAGGAAAGAAAGAAGTGCTTACAATACAGGTGGGTGACAATGAAAGCTCAAAATACTGGTTATCCGTACTAAATGAGCTTAAAAACAGAGGAGTAAAGGACATCCTTGTAATCTGCGCTGATGGTCTTACCGGTATAAAAGGAAGCCATTGGAGCAGCCTTTCCTAAAACAGAGTATCAAAGATGTATTGTTCATCAGGTAAGAAACACATTGAAATATGTACCTGATAAAGACAGGAAAGCATTTGCGACAGATTTGAAGACCATTTACCAGGCTTCTGATGAAAAAGAAAGCTCTATTGGCTTTGGAACAGGTGACTGAAAAATGGACACCAAAAATATCCTAACGCAATGAAACGCTGGAAAGATAACTGGGATGTTATTTCTCCTATTTTCAAGTTTTCTTCCGTTGTTAGAAAGGTTATTTATACAACTAATGCTATAGAATCGCTTAATTCTACATACCGTAAGCTTAACCGTCAGAGAAGCGTATTTCCAAGCGATACAGCCCTCCTTAAGGCCTTGTATTTAGCCACATTTGAAGCAACTAAAAAAATGGACTACAACAATACGAAACTGGGCACAGGTCTACGGTGAGTTAAGCATTATGTATGAAGGACGACTGCCTGAATAGAATACAGTGGTAAAAAGACGTGGGTGGCTTAGCCACCCTGTATTGACATACACTTTTTTTAACTGTTATATATAACACAAGGGTGAAAAATCCTATCTTAAAGATTTCCACCCTTTATTATCATAGAAGATTTTTATTTACAGACTTATCTTCATAGTCTCTAGTCACCACCTCCCACTCAATTTACCTGCATCCAATTCTTTTACAATTATATTCAATTCAGGCAGTTCACTTAAAAAAACATGATACTCAGATTGTGTAAGACTGTGCCCATATCCATTCACATAATCATTTTTTTAGTATCCGCCACAGAGTTGCACGACTTATCCCCAAACTCTCAGCAGTTTGGGATTTGTTACCATTATTCATGCGAAGCACTTGTCTAACAATAGCGGTAGTTATATTTTCTAGAGAATCTGATAAGTCGATTACATTATGATATATATCTGTTCCGCTTTGAGGAATAGGAAGTAAAGGTTCTTCTGTTGATAATGCTTTTTGTACGTCAGCTTTATCAATGGTAATACCATCAGTTGAAGAATAACAATAATTCAACACACGCTGTAGTTGGAAGTAGTTTTGAGGCCACGTATAATGCGCAAGTACAGAGAGGGCTTCGTCGGTAAAACCTTGAATTGACTTTTCACCAGTGATATTAAGCCAGTTTATGTACAAGGTTGCCATGTTTTTAATTGAAGCAGGATTATCGCGTAATGGAGTAAGCGGTATCACATTACAGTGCAGTTTATTTTTATACTGAGTAACTGTAGCTTCTGGCAGTTTGCTGTACGAATCTGCAAATGAAAAGATTAACCTATTATTGCGTGCGCATTGTCCTGACAAAATATATGAAAGTAGTGTAGTCAGCTTTTCATGCGAAAGGGAATCAAGATCAGTAAAGCAAATTGTCGTATTAGTGTCACACAGAGGAGATTGGTGATGCTTTAACAAAAACTCCCAAGACTTTTCAGTAAGCAGATCTCCACTAATATGAATATAGGGTGAAGCTATTCGATTACTTAACAAGTAAAAAAGCATTGAGAAATATGCTTTACCCATTCCATTTTCACCTTCTAACAGAATGGGATTGGGAAAGTGATTGTATTCCTTGATAAGTTCTACAAATGAAGGGAGGGCACCAATTATTCCGTATATACTATTCTCGTACATGTTTTTAACTTCGTCCGCATTATAGTAATCTATTCCAGTGCGTGTATTTTTAACCACAGGATTGATAGAATAGTCGAATGCGATACAATCTTCGTCCTCAGCATGAATAATTCGAGTAAAAACCGTATATGCACTGTTTTGGATTTGAAAGTGAAATTTTTGAGGAGTAGTAAGGTCGAAAGAAATGAGCTTCTCCCTAAGAACATTTATAAGGTCGTTTTTGATTAGCATCAATTTTGCTCTTGTAAATAAGTCTTCCTTGCTCGGAAAGAACTACAGTGTTGGCAAGATTATTTTGTAGTACTGCCTTGTAAAAATGGTTATCAGTAGTTAGTTGTTTGTTCATCTGATGCAATGTTCTTACGCTCTGAAATGCTTTTCGAATACTACTGTCACCGGATGTAATCAGATATGAGCGAATGCCATACTTATGAGCACACGTATATCCTGCAACATCACCGATAATGGCACTGTAGTTTTTTTTCTATAATACTAGGAAATTCTTTGTATATTTCATCCTCAGATGTAATCTCATAAACATCAACATCATAGTTAAATAATTCGCAAAGCTTATTGCAAGTTCTAATAATATTTGGATAACCAATAAGTGCCACGTGGTTGTTTGGAACATCTGCAAGATTTAACACTGCCAACAGATCAAACGAACTGGTTTCTATTTCAATAACCGGTAGTGATACAGCTTCGTGTAGCAAGGTAGCAGTTCCGCCTCGTGATAAAATTGCATCAAAATTAGAATGAAAAATTCTCTTTTTGCAAGTTCTATACCTTCTTCACGATCACCTACATAAATTGTAAGTTTAATTTCAGGAAATTCCTTTGAAATCGTCTCAAGTTGTCTTGTCATAGCACGATATGGAGCAATAGCAAGCACACTAATTTGACTATTTATCAATGTTTTAACCTCCAAGTGATAAGTTATGTTTAATATTGAAACTATATTAGGAGCGATTATTTGATTTTTGTTTCATATATAAAACATTATATATCAAGTTTATTCTTGTTGCAATTAGAATTTCTTGATATATTTATTAAAAAAGAAAAAGACAATAATGTTTAATAGAAACAATAAACTAACATATTAATCATTTTTTTGTTAATACTATCAATAATTTGTTGATTTATTTTTAAAAATACTGATTAAAGGTGAAACGTTATGAAACTGTTGGTAATTGCGGATGATTTTTACGGGAGCCCTTGATACAGGTGTAAAAGTTTATGAGTTGTTCGACAGTGGTATCCATTCTGTTTAATTTGAATCAGGATATACCTTTGGAACAAAGTGTATTAATATACAATGCCGAAACAAGACATAAAACACCTGAAGAAGCACAAAAAATTATTCAAGATATTGTAAAGTGGGCATTTCTTAATGGGGTAACACATATATATAAAAAAACAGACTCTGCCTTACGAGGGAATATAGGTATTGAGCTTAGTACACTTTTAATGGAATGGAACTCGGGACCGTTAGTTTTTGCACCGGCGTATCCTGCACTTAATAGATACACAAGGAATGGAATTCAGTATATTGATGAATTACCTGTGGCAGAAAGTGCCTTTGGACTAGATATGATTGATCCGGTGCAACACTCACGAGTAGCTGATGTAATTTATGAGACAGCTACCCCACTCATTCAAGAGACTTGTGGAAATCATATAGATTCAATTTCCACAAAGGAAAAAAGAATAATAATTTGTGATGCTAATACCGAGTCAGATCTTGAGAATATTGCGCGTTGGGCTGTAAATTCACGCATAACCTGTTTTGCAGGCTGTGCAGGTCTTGCAAAGGCTCTTGCGGCAAGAATGTGTGTAAATGAAAAAGAATATGACAAAGTACCTACTAAACCATTATTGTTAGCGGTGTGTGGTAGTGTAAATCCAATAACAGTAGAACAGGTTCTTACAGCTGAAAGAGCTGGAGTCCCTAGAGCAAGGTTGTCAAAGAAAAAAATGTTAGTTTCTTACGATGGAAGTGATAGCGTTAGTGATTCAAATCTTATGCAGTGGATTGAAGAATGTAAGATAAATGGAGCACTGATTATTGATGTAGAAAACGATAGTGATACAGGTAAAGATATAATACCAGCTGAAATCGGAATGAAGATTGCAAATTACTTGGCAACTATAACAAAAAAGAATGTTGGACTTAGGATTAAACCCCACTTTATTTTGTACAGGAGGAGACACATTTCTAGCCATTGTAAATAAACTTGGTGTTAAAAAATTTCACTTGACAAGGAAATGTATCCTGGAGTGGTATTAACTAAAGTTATGTACAACGGAAAGATATTAAATATAATTTCTAAGTCCGGGGGATTTGGCAATAAAAAAATTTATTACTAGATATAAGAAAGTCAATTCAGGAGAAGTAATGTATGGAGGAAATACAATGAATAATAATCAAAAATAACAAACCAATAATAGGTATAACAATGGGTGATCCATTTGGAAATGGACCTGAGATTACTATTAAAACACTTGCAGATTTTTTTCGTTATATGAAAGAAGTAGACCAATTGTTATTGGAGATACTACTGCTATGGAGTATGCGGCAGACGTAGCTAAGATTGTGTCGAACATAAATCTTAAAAATCAATCCTGTTAGCAGAGTGAGTGATGCAAAATTTGAACCTGGAATAATGGATGTGTATGACTTGGGATTAGTAAAGAGAGTAGAAATTCCAGGGACTCCTGAGGAACATAAACCGTTTGGAGTTGGGCCATCGATACTTGGAGGAGAAGCGAGCTTTTAGATATGTAGAAAAAAAGTAATAAATCTTGCAATGAAAAGAGAAGTTGATGCTACAGTTACAAACTCATTCTCAAAAGAAGCAATAAATATGGCTGGTCATCACTATAGTGGACACACAGAAGTATATGCAGATTATACCAAGACTAAAAATTATTGTATGATGTTGGCATATAAAGACTTTCGTGTTGCGCATGTAAGTACGCATGTGTCGCTGCGAGAAGCCTGTGATAGAGTAAAGAAAGCAAGGGTATTAGAAGTAATTCATATGGCAAACAATGCAATGAAGAAAAATAGGCATTGAAAAAACCAAAGATTGGTATTGCGGGTCTAAATCCACATTGTGGTGAAAATGGAATGTTTGGAACAGAGGAGATTGAAGAAATTCAGCCTGCAATTGATGAAGCTTTGAGGGAAGGTATTAATATTCCGGAAGGTGCACCAACCCCTCCCGATACGGTGTTTTCAAAAGCATTGGGTGGATGGTACGATATCGTAGTTGTTATGTATCATGATCAGGGGCACATTCCACTTAAAGTTAAAGGATTTGTATATAATAAAAAAAGAAAAAAACATTGGGATGCGGTCGAGGGGCATTAATGTAACATTAGGGTTTGCCAATAATTCGTGTGTCAGTAGATCATGGAACTGGATATGGACATGCAGGGTGATGGCATGGCTAATGAGTTAAGTTTGGCTAATGCAGTTGATTTTTGCAATTAAGCTTTCCAATGATTAGTGAATTAGAAAAGAAGGTAAAAATGTCCAATGAAAAATAATGTGATTTTTAGAGGCTCGAAATATATCAAAAACATTTTGGTGGAACCAAGGCGTTGGACTCTGTTTCATTTAATTTAAGAGCTGGAGAAGTACGATGCACTAATGGGGGAAAATGGTGCTGGAAAAATCAACGCTTGGTAAAAATATTTGCAGGTATTCATAAGGCTGATTCAGGTGAAATTGTATACTTTGGAGAGACCATTCATTTGGAGAATCCTAAGGATGCTAAGCGAAAAATATCTATCGTACTTCAAGAACTAAACTTATTGCCAGATCTTACAGTTGCAGAAAAATTTGTTGCTAGGAAGTGATGTATTTTTTTAATAAAAGGTGTTTTAAGAACAAAAAGCTATGTATAAACATGCAAAAGAACTCTTAAATCTGTTTAACCTGGGTAAATCATTGGATGTATATAGTAACGTTGAAAACCTTACAGTTGCGCAAATGCAAGTATTAGAGATATTAAAAGCTGTTGATTCAGATGCAAAAGTGATAATCCTTGATGAACCTACAGCAACATTATCACCAATGGAGGTTGAAGAGCTGTTTTCTATCGTGCGAAAGTTACAGAAAGAAAAACATTGGATTTATTATTGTTTCACATAAGATAAATGAAATTTTTTTGAGATAGCTGACCGAGTAACGGTTTTTAGAGATGGTAAGCAAATCCTAAATGGAAAAAATCTTTCTGATATGACTGAGAATGAATTGGTGAGCTCTATGGTTGGGCGTGAGATAAATGACTTATACGGACATAGAAATTTTGAATTGAGTAAGAATAGGGAGGTAGTATTAAAAGCAGAAAATATATGTGATTATGGTGGAAAGGTAAAAAAATGTAAGCATTGAACTTCGAAAAGGAGAAATTCTTGGAATTACTGGAATAGTTGGAGCAGGAAGAACAGAATTTATTCGCTGTATTTTTGGAGTTGACAAAAAATTAAATCAGGGAAAAATAATTATAAATGGAAAAAGAACTTGTTAAACCAACTATAAAAAAAGGCAATAAGGGCAGGGCTTGCATTAGTTCCAGAGGATAGAAAAAAATGAGGGACTTATATTAAATGAGTCTATTAAAGACAATGTGTCGTTAGTAAGACAATGTATGCAAAAAGGATTTGTATTGAGGGATAGAGATAGTCGTCTATATATGGAAAAAATGAGGAAAGAGTTATTTATTAAAATGGGAGACGAATTAGATCCCTGTAACAGCCTTTAGTGGCGGTAATCAGCAGAAAGTACTCCTTGGTAAATGGCTTGTTATGAGCCCGAATATACTGATTATAGATGAGCCTACCAGAGGAATAGACATTTCCGCAAAAATCTGAAATATACGCTACGCTTAATAAACTTGCGGAGCAAGGTATGGCTATTTTAGTGGTTTCATCTGAAATGCCGGAAGTGATAGGAATGTGTGATCGAGTTCTTATATTTAGGGGCGGAAGCCTGGCAGGAGAACTTATACATGATGAGCTTACAGAGCAGAGAATTGCTTATTTAGCAACGACAAGTATTAAGGAGACTAACAAAACAGCAATTTCCTGATGAGTAGGAGACAAGCTGAAGAAGGGGAAAGATAATGAGTGAGAAGATAAAAAGCTATTTCGAGAAACCGTTTTATAACCCGGTATAGGACTGAAATTACAATGTTAATCGTATTTATTATATTTTTTGTTGTAATGAGTGTGGTATCACCGCAATTTGCAACAAAAGGTAATATAATGAATGTACTTTCGCAACTTTCGGTTGTCGCAATTATTGCAATAGGTCAAACATTTGTCATTGTTTCTGGTGGAATAGATTTATCGGTTGGCATGATAATTTGTATAAGCGGTATGTTAAGCGGTATGTATATGGCAAAGACTGGTAATGTTTTTATAGGAATCCTAATAATTATTGGAGTTGCGATTTTAGTTGGAATAATTAATGGTGTTTTAGTTGGATATCTGAAGGTCGCAGCCTTTATTGCAACTCTAGGTACACAGTCAGTTTGTAATTCTCTGGCATATACTACGTCAGATGGTAACTCTGCAGCAGGATTTCCACAAATTTTAAGTACAATGGGTAATTTTAAAGTCTTTGGTATTAGAGCATACATTTATTTCATGATTTTGCTTTACATCATAATGTGTTGGGTAATGGCAAAAACCAAACTAGGTAGGTTTACATATGCAATAGGATCCAATACTGAAGCTGCAAGGTTATCAGGTATCAATGTTAGATTCTATAAGATGATGTGCTATGCAATATGTGGCCTTATGTGTGGATTTGCTGGATTGGTAAACATGGTTCGCTTGATGTCTGTTGATCCAACTACCGGTACGGGGTTAGAGATGAATGCGATTGCGTCAGTTGTAATTGGTGGCGTAAGCATGGCAGGTGGTAAGGGAACTTTAGTTGGAACTTTTATAGGTGTTCTAATTTATCAGTTCCTAAGGAATGCACTGAATCTGCTAGGGTATTAATCCGTTTTTGGCAAGGTTTTGTAACAGGTATTGTTATAATTGTTGCCGTGTTAGCTGATAGCCTTAGCAGTCACAGGGGTAAATAAAGAGTAAAGTATTAGGCTTAAAAAGAACTTAAAAATGAAAGGAGTGTAGTAAAATGAACAAAAAATTAGTAGCATTATTAATGGTAGGTGTTATGGGAATGTCTTTGATTGCTTGCGGTCAAAAATCTGGAGAGAGTTCGTCGGCATCTAGCACTACAAAACCACAGTCAGAGGGAAACTCTTCGAAATCGTCAAGCGGAACAAAAAAAATAGCATATATTACGCCCTAGCCTAGATCTTCCATATTGGAGGTATCTTGCAAACGGAATTGAAAATGAAGTTATCGATTCCAGTATGAATGCAAAAGTGCAAATTTATGATTCAAAAAACAGTAATGAAACACAGCTCCAAAATGCGCAAGATGCAATTGCTCAGCAGTCAGATATTATAATTATTTCACCTACCGATAGCTCTTCCTGCCCGGCAGTGTTGGATATGGCGGAGGAGGCAAATATCCCTGTAGTTATTGCAGATGTGGGAACAGATTCAGGTAAGTATGATGCCTTTATAATTACACCAAATGAAAAAGGCTCAAGTGAGCTTGGTGATTATGTTCTTGGATACATGAAAGAAAAGAAAATGACAGGTAATGCAGCACAAATTACAGGCTCGCTTGCGCGTAATAACATTAAAGCGCGATATGATGGCTTTTAATAAAGCGTTAGAAAAAGCTGGGGTTAAACTATTAGATTATAAACAGATGTCTGATATGACACGTGCTGAAGGCGAATCCTTAGCTCAGGATTTAATGACAACTTACTCAGATTTAGCTGTTATATTTTGTCATATGGATGAACCTACGCTAGGAGTAGCAAAAGCGGTACAGAATGCAGATAAATCTGATAGTGTAATTGTATGTGGATTTGATGGAACGCCGGAGACTGTTAAAGATATTGAAAATGGAACCATACTTGCGGCTGCAATACAACAACCTGCTCTTTTTGGTAAAACAGCAGTAGAATGTGCAGCAAAAATATTTAATGGTGATAAGGTAGAAGGACAAATCGATATTCAGACATTGCTAGTTACTGCGGAAAAATTGTAAGGATAAGGAAGTACAAGAACAATTATCAACCAATGTATTTCCAGATTCTAAGGCAAAATAATTATTAGTAATGTGAAATGTATTGGAAAGGGAAAGGACAATTGCTATGAAGATTTTTGATTTGAGTCAGGGAATTTATAATTCCTGTCCTGGTTGGCCTACTTATAATGAGGCTACAATAACACATGAAACTGTTGTTGGAATTCAAGGATATACATCAGAAATTATTAAGTTAAATACACATACAGCTACGCATTTAGATGCGCCATTTCATTTCTATCCTGATATGGAAACGATTGATGAAATTCCTGTAGATAGATTTGTGGGGAAAGCTATTATTGTAAATCTTGAGGGTTGTGAGAGTTGTCATCCCATTGGACCTAATGATTTCTTAAAATATGATGAGTTAATTAAAAAGGACAGTATTGTTTTACTCGATACAGGCTGGTATAAAAAACGTGGATATACCAAAGAATATTATAATGATTGGCCATACCTATCCGCTGAAGGTGCTAAGTGGTTGCTTGACAAAGGAATAAAAGGTGTGGGAATTGATGGCTTAAGCATGGGCGGATGGTATGAGGGAACTGGTAGACCTTGCCATAGAGATACTGTTATCTCATAAAATATGGATTTTGGAAGAGATAACATTTCCTGAGGAGATTCTTAAGTATAAAGAAGTGGTGTTACATTGTGCACCGATAAAACTAATGGGATGTAGTGGAGCACCTTGTAGGGCATATGCTATTGTAGAAGAATAGTTTTAACAATAGGGATATCTCGACTTTAACAAGAGATATCCCTTGTTAACATGAGGAGTAATATGAAATTTATTGATTTTCCAGAGATTAGTTTTCCAATACAGGGTATCGAGGAAGTACAGATGCCTAAAATGGTTCGAGTTCGTCAGAACTTTGACAAGGATGAGATAGCAGATCCGTCTAATTATTTAAAAACTGAATTGAAAAGACAAGATTATAGCAAGCAGGTAAGAGGGAAGCGTATTGCGATTACTGTGGGAAGTAGGGGAATTCCATGCAATCTTGAAATTGTAAAAGTTGTGTGTGATCAACTAAAAGAATGGGGAGCCATGCCGTTCATTGTACCAGCTATGGGAAGCCATGGCGCTGGATGTGTTGAAGGAAACTTAGAAATCTTATCTAGTTATGGAATAACTGAAGAAAATCTAGGAGTACCAATATGTGCATCTATGGAGGTAGTACAAATTGGTAACATCAATGACACAACCAATACACCAGTGTACTGCGATAAATATGCAGCAGAAGCTGATGGAATTATTATTTATAATAAAATAAAACCTCATACCGATTTTAAGGGTAAACATGAAAGTGGCCTATTAAAGATGATGACTATAGGACTAGGTAAACATATAGGATGTTCATGGTTTCACAAACAGGGATTTGATACATTCGCTGAACGTATTCCTATGGTTGCAAGTATTTTTTTATAGATAAATTACCTATTATTTTTGCAATAGGAGTTGTCCAAAAATGCATATGATAGGATCTCTAATATTATGGTTTTTCCAAAGGATAAAAATAATTGAAGGCGATGCAGAAATGTTATGTATTGCTAAAAAAATAAATTTCCTAGATTTAAATTTGATAATATAGATGTGCTTATAATTGATAGAATTGGCAAGAATATTTCTGGAGAAGGTGCTGATCCTAATGTAACAGGGCGTGGATTCATGCCGTATTTTTAAGGATGATTTCCACACTAAAAAAATTATTTATTAGAGGACTTACGGAAGAGAGCCATCATAATGCTTGTGGGCTTGGATTAGCTGATATTACAACGCGTAGATGTTTACAAACTGTTGACTGGGAAAAGCACTTGGATTAATTTGACTACAAATACAATGATAGATGGAGCTAAAAATTCCAATGTATCAGAATACGGATTATGATGCTATTAGAGTAGCAATTAGAACTTGTACAAAGATAGACTATAGTAAAGCACGCGTTGTTCGCATCAAAGATACATTATCACTTAATGAGTTTGAGATATCTGAGAGTATGCTATGTGAAGTAAGTAAAATTCCTGATATTGAAATACTGACAGAGCCATATAAATTAGACTTTCATGATGATGGATATTTAGATGATTTTGAATGATGTAAGGAACATGTGAACATTTGTCTGTAAATAGCTATTAAGCAATAGGCCTTCTATGATAAAAATATAAATCATAGAAGGCCTTTTATCATGGCAAAAAGAGCAAAGAACCTAGATTAAAAAGGTTGTAATTTTAAAAGTCATATGAATTAGCATTTATCAAGCGTCTCTTCCATTGCCTTTCCCCCTCCTACCCTGTATAATATCCATAAGAATAAATCCTGTGGGGTGGGTAATGAAGAAACTGTTTGAGGAGATATTGAAGGGAAATAATACTAAGGTAATGCATGAGATAGTAGAGGATATGGTCAAGGAGGAGTTTGCTAAGCTCATTGTTATTCGCTTTTCGAGTTGCTTATTATCTAGATTTAGCTTATAATGATGTAAAGATGGGGTTAGGGGGAAAGTAATATTGAATACAGAGATAAAAAATGTAGTAAATATCGCTGGAGATAAGGCACAGTATGATAATCGAGTGAAGAGAATATTGTCAGAGAAGCACATATTGGCTCATATTTTGGCAAAAACAGTCGATGAATTTAAAGGGATGAATCCAGCAGATATAGTGTCATATATTGAAGGTGAGCCTAAGATAGGTATTGTACCAGTAGAACCGGGACTAACCAATATAGAAAGAACAGATGAGTCAGGACAAAGAGTAAAAGGCTTGAACTCTGAGAATGTGGAAGCAAACGAAGGGTTGATTAGGTTTGACATTATATTTTATGTACGCTTAAAGAGTGGACTTTCACAGATTATAGTGAATGTTGAGGCTCAGAAGGATGAACCTGTTTCATATAAGATACTAAATAGAGCAATTTTCTATGTAAGCAGGCTTATATCGTCACAAAAGGAAAGAGATTTTGTAAACACTAATTATGACGATATAAAGCAGGTATTTAGTATCTGGGTGTGCATGAATATGGAAAAGAATAGCTTGAGTCATTTTCACCTTAAAAAAGATGAGATGTTAGAGCCATACGACTGGAAGGGAAATACCGACTTACTTAATATCGTGATGATTGGAGTGACAAATGAGCTTCCTAAGCATGATGAAAAGTATGAGTTACATCGCTTGATAGGAGCTTTACTGTCAGACAGATTGAGAGAAAAATGAGAAACTGGATATTATAGAAAAGGAATATAAGATTCCTCTTAGTGACGATTTTAGAAAGGAAGTGGATACTATGTGTAACTTAAGCCAAGGATTAGTGGATAGGGTAACAGCAGAGGTAACAGCAAAGAAAATAATTGATTTTGTTATGAAGATGCACCAAAAAGGATATACACTGGAGCAGATATCAGAAATAGCAGAAAAAAAGTGTGCCTGAAATCGAAGAGATTATAGATAATAATTCAGTATTAGTATAAGAACGAAAAAAATTGTCCATCTACAGCAAACAAAAATGAACTTAAATTTAATCAAAAAAACAGCTATCATGTATGACCAAAATCCAAATTTATATTAAAAAACATCAATTTAGGAGCCTGGAAGCCACAAATTTCCGGGCTCCTCTTTTCTGTACTTTTTTTCTGTTTTTTTATGCTATATTTATACTAAAATCAGCCCATTTAGTGACTTATAGAATCGCCTAGACCACGCAGTATTACTAAGTTTCAGCCAGTCATACAATATAGTTTTGGTGACCTACATTCGTATTTTATACCGAATTATTCACGAAACATCTTCGGAAACACATAATCAAGCCGAAGGTTTGAAATTATGTGTTTTAGAAGATGTTTGGTAATAACCAACCATAGTCACAGACTGAAAAGATTTCGTTCAATTATATTAAGCAGATTAAGAGGTCTGTGACTTGGATGTGAATAATTCAGTGTCCGGAATATTGAATTAGACGAAGGATTTAGAGAACGCATGATTACGGATTCCTAGCGAATAGGCGAACTTTTTTACTATGACTTTTAGGAGAATAAACCATGGATCACTTCATTTTACACAGCGAATATGCCCCAACAGGAGACCAGCCACAGGCTATAGAAGAGCTTGTTGAAGGTTTTAAGGAAGGCAACCAGTTCCAGACTCTGCTTGGAGTTACTGGTTCAGGAAAGACATTTACCATGGCAAATGTTATAGCCAAACTTAACCTACCAACCCTTGTCATTTCATACAACAAAACCTTGGCGGCTCAGCTCTACGGTGAGTTCAAGGAATTCTTCCCTGAGAACGCAGTAGAATATTTTGTATCGTAGTATGAATGGTACTGATTTGGTAGATTTAACAGTCTGTTTAGGGGTATTTAGTACGTTATTTTTGTACTAGAAAGTATTAGGTGTAATATATATGAGTAGTCGGAATATATGATACAGGTGACTTTTTGTAAGAGAAATAGATTTGAGAGTTTTATTAGGAAGTTTTTGAATTTAGGAATATCAAATATATATAATAGGGACATTTTCCTATTATAGATAATGTTCAAGAGTTCTACATATATTGTAGGGCTTTTTATTTTTTTGCTATAGAGTAAGAAAAAATGTTTAATGAGTTAATAAAAGATAACTATCAGCCGATATACATAATAGGTCTACTTTTATTATAAAAAGTGCTGTAATAGGTCATAAGGATATAGTTGCACAAGTTTAAGATGCACAGGATAAAGAAAGGGGGAAAGGAGCTTTTAAGCTATATCCCTAAATAAGAAAAAAACATGAAAGGGTTAAAAGATGAAGAGATTTAGAGAAAGTAAAGTTATTTATTTTATTTTATCATTGTTAATGGTATTTGGAGTATATTCACTAAATACTAAGGCTGTAAAAAGCCTCAGAGACTGGAGTAAATTCTCCGACTGTATTAGTACCTTATCAAGAAGTGACTGAGTCAGGTACATATATTGTTCCAAGTCCGGGAAGGATTGAGTGCACACAAGGCTATAGGGACAGACTTTATCCTAAAAAAATAATAAAAAAAGTATATGGAGTCATGGAAGGTGATGATAGTACTCATTTTAGGCGTGTTCCAGCAGGTGAATATGAGTTTGATATTTTAACTGGAGATAAAATGAAATTTATACCTGAACTGGCTTCAGAGTATGAGCAAGAGGATAATGATAGTTTTGATACTGCAAAATGTAATTCTGCCTAATATGTTATACAAAAGGTGGAATGGGTTCAGTGTTCGACAAAGATTATTATAAAAATAGTTATTACAGAAAAAGGAAGTTTGTATACAGAATTGAGTATAGGAGCTTATAGCGATAATGATCGTTCTTATATGGGATACGAATTATATTCTGAACTACCTAATGGTAATCTGGAACAAATTGCAGGAATCAATGGTGCAAGCGCAAAAAAGCCAGGTTGAGAGAAAAATTATGAAACCGAAAGAGTTAGAGTAGATAAAGGAGTCTATTATATCAAAAATTTCAACTAATGTTTATAATTATTCGCTAAAGGCAGTTTATAAAGAAGAAGCAGGAGATGAATTTGAATTAGAAAAAAATGATACTAAGGATACTGCTAATAAGATAACAGTAAATAAGAAGTATACTGGAAATTTGAATGAACTAGTTGAAACAGAAAGTAGAAAGATAATAGACGAAGATTATTATAAATTTACTTTAGAGAGTACAGGAAAAAGCACAACTTCAAATGGTTACCCCAAGACAAAAGGCGAAAAGGGTTATTTACAGCAGAATTATTAAACGAAAATGGAAAAAGTATTAGATATAATAAAATCAGAAGATAATCCGACTGTTTACGGAAAAGAAAAAAATCTTAGCTAAGGGTGATTATTATATAAGAGTTTATGATGGATATGATTATTTTAGTGACGATGCTAAACATGACTCTCATGTAGATTATTCTATTATGTGTGCATTTGAAGAGAAAGTTTTAGCAGATGAGGTTAAGATTACAAGCAAAAAAACTAACTTTAAGGTTGGAGATAAGTATACATTAACTGCTAAGATTTCACCTGAAAATGCAAGTGATAAGACAATGAACTGGAAAATCCTTGGACAAGAAAAATAGCAACAGTCGATAAAAAAATGGAGTACTAAAAATGTAAAAAAAGCAGGTGAAGTAATAATAAGAGCAACTTCTAAAGAAAGCCCTACAGTATATGATGAAATACATATTGTAGTGAAAGCGGTAAAAAAGAAAAAGGTATCAAAAGCAAAATATGCAGTTCCTGAAAAAATCTATAATATAATTAAAGGATGGTACAGTGAAAGTTCCTCAGCCGGATATGATGTGAAGGTGACTAGAGATTATTTTATAAAGTATGATAGGACAACTGGTAAGGTAAGTAGTCGTTGGAAAAATAAAAAAATGAATACGACGAAAAAATGGCTATCGTTTTTTTGCGTAAAATATCAAAATTGGGAAGTAGCTTATGTTTGCAATAAAGGTAAATTAGGAGAAGGATTTGAGTTTTATGATGGTTGGGATGAGGATCCATATGGTATTGGTTACTCAGGTTCAGCAAGTTTATCTAAAGGAAAAATGGGGAAGTTCGGAATAACCTAAAAGCATATACAGATTTAATCTAATAATTTGAAATGAGGTAAAAATTATGATATTAGGATGGGCTTTGATTCCTATAGCTATACTTAAAAAAATTATTTATGCACTAATTAGAATAATAAAAATTATATTCGCATAGAGTTACTTTAATAGCGAGTCACCCGGCGACTCTATGCGAATTTTTTTATTTATAACAATATAAACTATGGAAAGGGAATATTGATTATGCAGTACGGTTTTTGTAGGACTATTTTTTTAGTTGGAGCAATAGGGTTTAATTGTTTATTTGCTCTATTTAGAGTATAAAAAGTACTCAGATGTTGATATCATTGACATACCAATATGCAGAAGGACTTGATATTGGTGTGTTTTCGTTAGAAACATTAAAAAGACATTTTTGGAAAAAAAGAATTAAATTTACCAGTAAAGCAGTATTCAAATTATTTAATTACTAAATCAGGAAAGATAAAAAGTCAAGCTTTTTATAGATGGGGGAAAGATATTTGCTGAATATCCAAAGCAAAAAGTTCGGAATAAGTAGAAGTGATATCAATTCTAATCGTCTGCGTAGAGGATTAAGATTAATAAAAAGCAGTAGCAGCAAATGAAGTTATGGACAAACTTGCAATAAAGTTCAACCCAGATTGTTTTAAAGGGAGATGATAGTGAATATAAAAAAAGCACATAGCTATGCAAAGCAGTATGGTATAATTTTTTTGGAGCAACTGCCGTAATATGTATAATGTTTTATCTATACCAAGTTGCAAAAGATGTGACCAATACTGTTGATATAGTAAAAACAGGAACTTTTAAAGATTATCCGGATAAGGAAATTGGTAAAACTTTCGACTCATACTTTAAAAACACTCAGTGGAAAGAGGTAGGCAAAAAAAGATGAAAATGAGGTAGTTAAGTTCACAGGATACTTTCCTATGAAAGATTCAGATGGTAAAGAAGTAGAAATGAGTATGGACTTCACTATAGTAAAGGAAGATATAGAATTTGGGAATTTGACAATTTACAACACGACAAGAGATGAAAATACCAGTAATATAGTCTTACAGAAGATTATAGGAAAAGATGATATTCAGTTCTCTATGGAAGATATTTTTGGAAATGATAAAGGCAAGTGACTTGGAGAATGCAGAAAATAGTGAGGCTAAAGAAAATAATAAGGTTGAATCTAAGAAGAACGAAGAAGAATTGAATAATAAGAATGAAGCAGTAGACAGTAAAAAAATAGAAAAATAATGATAAAATAGAAGACAACACTGTAGAAGAGGAGATAGAAGAAAAATATAGAAGATACTGCAAATGCAGATTATATAATCCCTTACAGCGATACAAGATATTTATCACAACAGGATTTGATGGGGATGAATAAAGGTACTCTTAGAGCTGCTAGAAATGAAATTTATGCCAGATATGGTAGGAAATTTAAAGCAAAAGATTTACAGGATTATTTTAACAGTAAAAGCTGGTATCATCCAACCATAGAGGCTGACCAGTTTACAGATAATATGCTTAGTGAGACTGAAAAGCATAATGCTAACCTTATTAAAGAGGCTGAGGCTGAGGCTCCGGCTGGTGAACTAACTATAGTGAATAACGAGCTGTTAAGCTTAGGAGAAAAAGAAAAAATAGTCAAAAATATGGAAGCTTATACTACTTGGGAAATAGAAATGAAAGTTATGAATGAGCAGACAAATGAATATGACCTATGGACAATTAAAGATGACCTTAAAAATAATGTTATAGCTGTTAAAAAGAATGGAAGTGATTGGGCATATTATGATGTTAATGCCGGCATGTCTGTAGGTGACCCAACTTTTAACATTGAAAAGGCTTTAATGGATGATGAGACTTATATATCAGGATTTTGGAATGCTAAAGAAAGTATATTTATTAAATTCAAACCTAATGATAAGTCTGTAAACAATGGATATGTTATTTATGATAGCAGACCTGAAGATGGACAAGGATGGTTCGTAAGCTATAGATTTAAAAAAGACAGTAAAGGAAAATTGCTTTTAAGAGAAATTTTTTCAACTCGCTCAAGCTTTAATTATCCTGATGAAGTAATTACTTATAAATACAGTAATGAACCTATAACAGCAGAATAATAAATACCATTACTATATTGAGAACAAAGATATGCAAAAAGAGATATTTAGCTTATAAACTAAGTTAAGTATATGAGTGTTATTATAGCTATTACATAGAAAGCGCGATGATTTTGAAAAGTATACATTACAGAATAAGTAGGAGGGTGTGAAATGAAATGTCCGCAATGTGGAAGTGAAATAAATGAGAATTCTAAGTTGTGTGATTTATGTGGGCATAAGATTGATATGAATATTCAAAGTGATAATTCAATTTATGGCACAAAATTTCCCGAAAAAAATAAATGACAACTTAGCTACGCAAACAACAGAGAAGTTTGATGCTAGTAAACCCGATAAAAGCATAGGTAATGGGAAGATACCATTTTATTTTAGAATGTGGTTTATATCACTGATTTTTTTGGTCGCTTAGTTTTGTATTTGGATTAGGGGCGATAGTGGCAACAATTTTATTTGTTATTCGAATGGTAAAATATCCAAATTTTAGGAAAAAGGCATTGATATCAGCTGGAATACAGATAGCATTTATAGTGGCTATTACAGTTTGGTCTGTTAGTGAATCAGGAAAAAAATGACAGAGCAATAAACAAGTTACTTGATGAAGGCAAGTATGCGGAAGCGATAGAATATGTTGAGATAAATTATGATTCTACTGAATATGGATATTATGCTAAGCTTGCTGAGATATATGAAAAAAACAAGGAGATTATGATTCAGCAGTGTCATACATATTAAAAATATACGGAGATAATGCCAGATATTACTGAAATAAATGATAATGTTATCTCAAAACTAAAATTATATAAGGGTAAAATTTCAAGTGATAATGAGAATGCTGTTCGCAATAGGATAGATGAGATAATCAAGGCAAAGGCAGCAAAAAGAAGCAGCGGAGAAGAAGGCGGCAGAAGAGCAGGCAGCAAAAAGAAGCAGCAGAGAGGAAGGCGGCAGAAGAGCAGGCGGCAAAAAGAAGCAGCGGAGAAGAAGGCGGCAGAAGAGCAGGCAGCAAAAGAAGCAGCAGAGAGGAAGGCGGCAGAAGAGCAGGCAGCAGAGAAGAAGGAGGCAGAGGAACAGGCAGCAAAAGGAGGCTGCAGAAAAAAGCAGCAGCCGATGCTATCGCTGCAGAGAAAAAAGCTAAGGAAGATGAAGAAAAAGAAATAGAGCAGAATGCTCAGATATTAGGTGTTGATTTAGTAATGGAATCACATAATAGTGTGTATAATGATAAATATTTTAAAACTGAGGGTACAATAGAGCAGGTAGATAGGGACTCCTATCGTATAAGATATTTGTCGACAGTTAATAACCATAGGAGAATGTATAAAGCTTGGATTATCACCAATGACACATCAAGTTTATATGTTGGAGAAAACGTATTTGTTGTAGCTAAATATGCCGGATTTGCAAAAGGATTCTACGGTGCCAACACTAAATCAGTATAAGATTGATAAGAGTTCGAACTCATTTTATTCTGTGTTATCATCAAAGGCTAAAGTTGTTAACAGGGATATTACTTTTGAAAATTTGTTGAGATATGGGAAATATCAAGATTATGTTTATATTGAAGGTAAAGTATCTCAAGTATATGAAACCTGTTTTAAATATTGTGGATGAATATGGAAACCTATATGTTGTATTTGATGAGAGAGCAAGTAAAAATGTGATTTTACAAGGAGATTATATAAAGGTATATGGCTCATTTGATGGTATAGATAAATCTGGTTATGTATGGCCACTTGTTACATGGCTTGTTGATGGAAATCAGTAAAAAAACTGCATAGCTTAAAAAAAGGATAAAAAAATGGGAAGTTGCTTATAGAAGAAATTTTAAGTACTTGGTCAAGCTTTAACTATCCTGACATAGTTATTCAGTATAAATATAGCAATGAACCTATAACAGCCGAATAATAAATACCATTACTATATTGAGAACAAAAATTACATAATAAGAGATATTTAGCTTATAAATTAAGTTAAGTATCTCTTTTTTTCTGTCATCAAAGCAAATCTTCCATAATTTGATTATATATTATAACTGTGTCGAGCCTAGTAAGGGTGGGGGCTGATAAAATCAAATATAAGGAGGAATAAGAAAATGGCAGCATTAGTAGAAACAATGTATAGTACAAGAGAAAAACCATGGCATGGACTGGGAGTAGTGGTAGCGGAGGCACTCTCTTCAAGTGAGGCGTTAAAATGTGCAGGCTTAGACTGGAGTGTAGTTCAAGAGCCTATTTATACAAGCCTTGGAGAGGAAGTAAGTGGTTTCAGGGCAAATGTAAGGGATACTGACAGGAAAGTTCTTGGAGTTGTGACGGACAGATATAAGGTAGTACAGAATGTAGAAGCATTCAGCTTTACTGATGAAATGCTTGGTTTTGGAGTACGCTATGAGACAGCAGGTTCATTATCCGAAGGCAGAAAAATATGGCTATTAGCAAGACTTCCAAGTGAATATATTCAAGTGCAATGAATAGCCTTAGATGTACAAAAATAAAAAAACTGCATAAAGAATTATAGCTGTACTTTTATATGGCTATTTTATTTAAGAAAGCTTCCTTTATAATAAAAAAATACCTATATATAATCATTTTCTTGGGATGTTTGGGTAATTGTGAATTTCCACAAACTCCCAGTATTCCCAAGAATAAATATTTTATTATAATGCAGTCTTGCAGGAACAGTGGGATTGGGAATCTACTGAAAAAAACTTAAATATCATAAAATTTCTGTTCGATATTAGGTAATGTCAAACAATTCTAATAACCTTTATGTAATCACTTTTAGTTTATTAACCTAAAACATACCTTTATTATATTTTTTTAACCTTTCAATAAGTTATAATCTTACACCTCCTCAATTAAACTATATCTAATTTGGGAGGTAATAAGCATTGAACGAAAAAGAAATTTATAAAGAAATTGGAAAAAGAATAGCTGCGCTGCGCAAAAAAAATGGAATGACTCAGGAAGCTCTTGCAAATATGCTCTCTGTGACTACAAAGCATATAGTTTATGTAGAGAATGGCACAAGCACACTCTCTTTGAAGGCTTTTTATTTTATTCTGTACTGAATTTTCCTGTAGTCTTGACTATCTGATATTTGGCAAAAGTTTTTCAAGTTTTAATTTACCTGATGGAATAAACGAGCTCATAAACATAGGCTCGGATAAGGACAAGGAGAGGCTTTTCAGGTATCTTGAGTTTTTTTGCTGAAATTTCAGACCTAAAGAAATAAAAGTAATACCATTAGAATCTTAGACTTTATGTTCCTAACATCACTTTTAAAAATAGGTAGAATATGGCTAATATTCCACCTATTTCAAAAGCAAACTTACTATCACTTCTTCTGTTAAATCTTTCGCAAAAATCAAGTAATGGTCTGAAACTAACTGGTGCTTTTGATATATTTTCAACGGCTTTATTATGCAATTCCTCAATTTCTTTTCCCCAAACTTCTAAATATTCATTTTTAATTATGACTGTAGCTATATATTTGCCCAAAGGCGGTAACTTCAATATAAGCACTCCTGTTAAAGAATGATTTTAACCCTAAAGCAGTATCAAATCTTACGGGATATTTAAAGGATATAATATCTATAGATGTTTATGGGGATAATAGGGAGATTTTGGCAGAGAAGATATCTGAGTTAGAAGAGGAATGAGCTTTAAAATAAGTTCATTCCGCTTTTTTTAATTTTAAAAAGTTGCATAGATATTCGTTTTAGCTTATAATTATATAAAAGATAGGCGAAGGGAGTTGATGTAGTCTTGAATACAGAAATAAGAAATGCAGTTAATTCTGCAGGGGACAAGGCACAGTATGATGCTAGGGTTAAGAGAATACTTGCTGAGAAGCATATATTGGCTCATATCTTGGCAAAAACAGTCGATGAATTTAAAGGGATGGATCCTAACGATATAGTTACATATATTGAAGGTGAGCCTAAGATAGGTATTGTACCAATTGAACCCGGACTAACCAATATAGAAAAAAACAGATGAGTCAGGGCAGCGAATTAAAGGATTGAACTCAGAGAGTGTGGAAGCAAATGAAGGTCTAATAAGGTTTGACATCATATTTTATGTACGCTTGAAGAATGGACTTTCACAGATAATAGTGAATGTTGAGGCTCAGAAGGATGAACCTGTTTCATATAAGATACTGAATAGGGCAATATTCTATGTGAGCAGACTTATATCATCACAAAAGGAAAGAGATTTTGTAAATACTAATTATGACGATATAAAGCAGGTATTAAGCATTTGGGTGTGTATGAATATGAGTAAGAACAGTTTAAGTCATTTTCACATTGTAAAAGATGAGATGTTAGAACCTTATGACTGGAAGGGTAATGCTAATTTATTAAACATCGTGATGATTGGAGTTACTAATGAGCTTCCTGAGCATGACGAAAAATATGAATTACATCGTCTTATTGGAGCATTATTGTCAGACAGATTAAAAGAAAATGAGAAACTGGATATTATTGAAAAGGAATATAAAATTCCTCTTAGCAATGATTTTAGAAAGGAAGTGGATACTATGTGTAACTTAGGTCAGGGAATAGAAGATAGGGTAACAGCCGAGGTAACAGCGAAGGTAACAGCGAAGGTAACAGCCGAGGTAACAGCAAAGAAAAATAATTGATTTTTGTTATGAATATGTATAAGAACAAATTTTCGCTAGAACAAATTTCAATCGCCACTGATAAGAGTGTAGAAGAAATAAAAAAATGATAATCGAAAAAATGATAAGGTTTTTGGCATAACTATAGTAAAATTTTTGTCCGCCCAAGGCGAACAAAAACGAACCAAAAATCCAATCAAAAATTAGCCCTCTATGTATGACCAAAAATCCCATTTTATATTAAAAAAACATCTACTTAGGAGCCTGGAAGCCACGAATTTCCGGGTTCTTCTTTTCTATACTTTTCATTCTAGATATGCTATATTGATACTTAAAAAGATCACTTTTTAGGAGAATAAACCATGGATCACTTCATTTTACATAGCGAATATGCCCCAACGGGAGACCAGCCACAGGCCATAGAAGAGCTTGCCACAGGCTTCAAGGAAGGCAATCAATTCCAGACTTTACTAGGGGTTACGGGTTCCGGTAAGACATTTACAATGGCAAATGTCATAGCCAAACTTAACCTGCCTACCCTTGTCATTTCACATAATAAAACCTTAGCGGCTCAGCTCTATGGTGAGTTCAAAGAATTCTTCCCTGAGAACGCAGTAGAATACTTTGTATCGTACTACGACTATTATCAGCCTGAGGCATACGTGCCTTCCTCAGACACCTATATAGAAAAGGATTCCGCCATAAATGATGAGATAGACAAGCTTCGCCACTCCGCTACAGCCGCACTCTCTGAGAGAAAAGATGTGGTTGTGGTTTCAAGTGTAAGCTGTATATACGGACTTGGAGATCCTATCGACTACGAGGATATGACTCTTTCCGTGCGACCGGGGCAGGTTAAGGATATGGAAGAGGTTGTAAAGAGGCTTGTGGACATCCAGTACACCAGAAATGATATGGATTTTAAGCGTGGTACGTTTAGGATCAGAGGCGATATTGTTGAAATATTCCCGGTGGCTTCCACAGACAGAGCCATCAGGCTTGAGTTTTTTGGTGATGAGATAGACAGGATATCAGAGGTTGATGTACTTACAGGAACTGCACTTGCAGAACTCTCCCATGTGGTAGTCTTCCCGGCTTCCCACTATGTAGTTGCCCCTGAAAAAATGAAGGAAGCCCTTGCCAAACTTGAAGATGAACTTGACCTCAGGGTAAAGTATTTTAAGAGTGAGGACAAGCTGATAGAGGCGCAGCGTATCAAAGAAAGAACTAATTTTGACATAGAAATGATGAGGGAAACAGGATTTTGCTCCGGTATAGAGAACTACTCAGGCCCTCTTTCGGGAAGACCGCCGGGCAGTATGCCTTTTACCCTTATCGACTATTTTCCTGACGAATTCCTCATCATAGTGGATGAGTCACATATCACGATTCCGCAGATAGGAGGAATGTATGCGGGAGACCGCTCGAGGAAGACTACGCTTGTAGACTACGGTTTCAGACTGCCTTCAGCCCTTGACAACAGACCTCTTAATTTTACCGAATTTGAAAATAAAATAGACCGCATGCTCTTCGTATCGGCAACTCCTTCGGAATATGAGGCAAAGCACGAGCTTCTTAGGACTGAGCAGATAATAAGGCCAACAGGACTTGTGGACCCCGAAATCAGTGTAAGACCTACAGCAGGCCAGATAGATGACTTGATAAGCGAGGTAAAAAGGAAACTGAGAAGAAAAATAAGGTTCTTGTAACCACACTTACCAAGAAGATGGCAGAAGATCTGACCGACTATATGAGGGAAGCTGGTATAAGGGTAAGATATCTGCACTCCGATATAGATACCCTCGAAAGGTCTGAGATTATTAGGGATATGAGGCTTGATGTCTTTGATGTACTGGTTGGTATCAATCTCTTAAGAGAGGGACTTGATATACCTGAGATTACTCTGGTAGCAATCCTTGATGCAGATAAAGAGGGCTTCCTTCGTTCGGAAACTTCCCTCATCCAGACCATAGGTAGGGCTGCAAGAAATGCAGATGGCATATGTAATAATGTATGCAGATACAATCACAGGTTCTATGAACAGGGCCATTACGGAGACTGAGAGAAGACGAGCCATCCAGATGAAGTACAATGAGGAGCATGTAATCATTCCTCAGACGATAAAGAAGAAGGTTCGTGACCTTATAAGCATATCTAAGAAGGTAGAGGAAGACAGCTCCAAGATAATAAAGGATGCTGAATCTATGAGCGAGACTGAGCTTAAGGCAGTTATCAAGGAGCTCACCAAGAGGGATGAATCAGGCAGCAGTCGAGCTGAACTTCGAGCTGGCTGCCAAGCTTAGAGATGAGATTATAGAGCTTAAAAAGCATTTGGTTGATTTGACGGCTATGTAAAGTGAGGAAAATGCCTAAAGTAAATATATGAGTAAGTAACTGTTTTGAAAAAATAATCTTCCTGAGAGACCGAAGAGTGAAGAGGCAATATCATAAACCGCAAAAGATTTCGCGTTTAGGAAAAACGAAACTTGGAGTAACATATTAATAAACTATGTTACCGCGATTGCAAATTGTGTATATTTAGCTTTCTTTTCGGTCTCTTATTAATTTTAACAATAATTTCTGTAATTTATATTAAATCTTCATTAACAATAAGGGTTAATTATTTATAGTTTTATTAAATACTCCTTGACAAAAATATACAAAAAAATAGTATAAAAAAATAAGGATTAATCAGACAATATAGATAAAAAAACTATAATTAATATTATTTATAGGGAAAATCTATAAAAACAATGATTGATTATACTTAATCAATTCACATTGAAGATAAGTTATATCTATGGTATTTGCTTGAGAATTCATTAATCAGCTGTTTCCGGCCAACTCAGCAAAAATTAAATCTCGAATAATATTATGGGTATAATCAGTCGGCTCTAAGTAATCGTTTAAGTAGCAACTTTTATTTATTTTATTCACGATGAGGAGAATCAAAGATGAAGAGAAAAGCGTTATTAGCTGGGCTTTTGTCAGTTTCATTGGCATTTAGTTCAGTTGTAGTACCTGCAGGGGCAGACTCTGCGTTAGGAAAGTTAACAGGAATTGAAAGAAAAAGTTGTTTATGCTGCGGAAGACTTAAAAAAATACCCGTAGAAGGTATGCCTGATGGTTCAGTGTTAGCTGTGTCGGGTGGAAATATAAAATGGGATGATGAGACATGTGTAATTAAAAATGGAATGTTACCTTTTCCTATGTTGGATGATGGAGAGAGGTATGCTATATCATTTGATTTTGATGATGATGAGTATAATATGTATAACTATGAGGTTATGGTTCCGGGGGGGAAATTAAGTAGTAGCATAGATTTCGTCTTTGAAAATAATGAACTTTTGGAAATTGACAAAAATAACAATTATGCTAGAACTGGTAAAAAAGTAACCAAAATAGTTGTTAAAGAAAAAGAGAAATTTCCCAAAAAAACAATGTAAAGTTTCCTGAATTCCCTGTAAAGTATGCTGATGGCTCGCCAGTGGAAGATGGGGTTGAAATTATTGTGGTATTAACAAAGGACCAGGGTGGAGAACAAAAAATACAGGTTAAAGATGGGAAAATAACTCCAACTTTTAACGCCAATACGAATGTACTCTATACAATTGGTATATCTGCATTGAGTAAGAATTTTGATTTAGTAGAAGTTGAAAATTCAAACGCTCTTAATAATGTAAAGAATGTTAGTGTATTTATAAGCGATAAAGACAATGAACTGTATGATATGAAGAATCGCGTTGATGATTTTGGCAATACAACCAACAAATTTAATGGTTTAGTTCTTAGAAAAAAAGTCTCAACTCCTCTTTACGTAGGCCCCGTTGTAGTAGGCGGAGGACAGCCTGGAGCAGGAGGTGCTCAGCCTGGTGAAGAGCTTAAAGACATTGCTGATGACAAGACTGCCCTTGGTGATACTTCAGGCTCAGCTATAAAGGGGAAGAGAATTGCAGCAGGTAAGGATGTAAAGGTTGCTGACATCGAGGTTGTATTTGAGGATGGAACCAAGGTGCCGAACGGAGTTGTTTTAGATAACTTCCGTATGAAGGATATATTTGCTGAGCCTGCTCACTACAAGGTAAAAGATGGAAAGATTTCAGGTATAGTACTTAAGGCTGACGAGCAGTATAAGCTCGGCTTTTGATGTAACCAATGCTGATTACAATAACTACGAAGTAGTTGGTGCATACAAGAGTAAGAAGCTTCTCAGAGTATACGCTCGTTATGAAGGTAAAGCACTCTTAAAGTATGATTATGATGAGGGTATTGAAGCTCCAGAAGAATTTATTTCAAAGATAGTTGTTAAGAAGACTGACGGTAAGCCTTCAGAGCCTGTTAAGTCTACTTCTTGCCTTATGAACCTCATACTTAGCGATAGCGGTTTCCAGCCTGAGGGAAAGCTTCCTTTCAGACTTGTTAGAAAAGATAACAACAAGTCAAAACTTGTTTACAGTAGTGATGATGGTATTCTTACACTTGTTGGTGAAGCAGATGTTGATTATGAGATTACATTAGACAAGAACCCTATTTACAAGCTTAAGGATAAGATTGAATTTAGTTTTGTACTTGATAGCTTTGGAAAATACCAGCCAATGGTTAAGGGCTATAAGAACGTAGACAATCTTGAAGAGCGTCTTAGCTGCCGTTACATTGATCTTGTAAGACTTGATGGAAAGGTTCCTGTTGGTTCAACACTTGATTCAGGTGAGTGTACAGCTTGCCAGAAGTACAGCTTAAAAGACTACAAGATTATTTACAACACAAAGAGAGCTGCAGTTAAGGCTATTCCTGTACAGTTTAAGTCAGCTGCAGTTAAGAAGCCGGTTAAGTTTGAAGTTTACAATGCTACCAAGCAGAAGGTGGAGAAGGTTGTTCTTTCTAAGAACGGCAAGCTTTCAGGTCTTAAGCTCGTAAAGGGAAATGACTATATCATTTCTGCATTAGATAAAGAATACAGCATGAAAAATGCTTATGTAACTCTTAGTAATGACGGTAAGAAGCTTGTAACAAGCAAGGCTCCATACGGAGATTTCAAGGGCTTTAAGCTTACAAAGCGTGCTAAGGCATTGACTGATGAGAAACTTGCAAACAGAATTGATTACAAGCTCCCTGTATATGTACTTGGCAACAACAAGAAGAAGGTAAACAATGTAACACTTAAGTTCTATTCTACAAGAGAGACTATTGAAGCTAAGGTAGTAGATGGCTGGGTAGACCTTTCACTTCTTGAGGATACCAACTATGTTATGGAAGTAGTTAAGGGCAACTATGCTATTGATGCCTTCCCTATGACAGTTAAAGACAAGTCAGAGTACAATGCTAAGAAGTATGTATTTAACCACTTAAGCTGTGGTAGTGTACAGGCACTCTACCTCATCGACAAGAAGCAGGCTCACAAGAATGATACTACTTTAGTAAGTGGTGACGGTACAACCAAGGTAACAGGATTTAGATTTGGTAATGGTGAGTATGCACTTTCTTCAAGGGTACTTAAAGATGTTAAGGCACCTGAGCTTAAGGGCAAGAAGTACCTTGTGCTTGATGTAGACACAGTAAATATGTATAGAGTTGAGCTTTCTCCACTTGCACATGGAAACTTCAAGGTAACTACTACAGTAGCAGGTAAGAAGCCGGTTAAGAATGTTTACTACATTGATGATGCCAACAAGCTTCATAAGGTTAAGTTCACACAGAAGGGCGATAAGCTCACCTTCAATATGAACAGTATGGGAAGATACAATACTGTAATTGAATACAAATAGTTTTGCAAGGATTGCTAAAGCTGCGCTGTAGCAATCCTGTATCAATGGGTGGAAATACTTATGACACCCACATCATTAAAAGAGATATTAAAGCTAAGAGTCTAATGTGGGTTTTCTGCATTAGACTTTTGGCAAATAATAGGGTATACTTATAATATTGCCTCAGTATGTCGATATATTTAAGGCAATCGTTTGATTAGGAGTTAAAATGAAATCAAGATTGAAGAAAATGCCTGTAATAGCAGCATTTGTCCTCGCAGGAATAGCACTAATAACGGGCTGTGGTGGACATCCCGCTTACAAATTAGAAAGCAGTGAGGGCACAAAAAGTCCGCATTATAGAAAAAGATGGAAAACTGGTAAAACTTGAAGTAAATCAGAATGCTGTTACTGAAGTGGCACTGGCTGCCGAAAGTGTTGAGAATAAATTACCAGATGTGGTTAGCAATAAAGAAGAAAAATAAAGCAGCTGCAAAGTTACAAAGCTCGGATAGGGAAGCAAAGTAAAGTGGCCTCCGTGGAAGTAAAGAAGGCAGAAAAATAAGTCAGATAAAGAACAAGAAAAAGAAATTAGAAGTTATAAGAGAAAGCAAACAAGATATAAAAGAAGATAAGCAGTTAAACAAGCAAGTACAAGAGAAAGATAATAAGCAAGAAAATAAAAAAAGACAGTAAGACAGAGAACAAGCAAGAAAATAAAAAAAGACAGTAATAAAAGAGAATAAAAAAAGGAAAGCAAGCAAGAAAAATAAAAAAAGATAGCAAGATAGACAACAAACAGGAAAACAAACAAAAATAATAAGCAGGATAAAAAAGCAATGAGAAGGATAAAAAAAGCCTAAAAAGGCAAGGAAAAATAAATCCGGAAACAAACCTGCAAAGAAAAAGATTTGGGTGCCCGCGTTTACAAGACAGTGAAACACCCGGCTGTGACAAAGCAGGAGATAAGCGTCCACTGGGTATGCCAATGTGGCGAGGTTTTCTATTCTGATGAAGACTGGCAGGCACACCGCCCAAAGCCTTGAAACAGCAAAGCATAGCTTTGCGGAGCAAAGAATAGAAACTAAAGATATAATTGTAAAAGAGGCTTGGACAGAGAAGGTTTTGGTTAAAAAGGATACTGGAAATATGAATAACAAATAAAGGAGAAATCTATGACAAACAAAATTTTAAAATCACTTATGTTAGGAGCTATTGCAGGCAGCTTGATATTTACTACCAAGACAGAGCTTACACTGGCAGACACCAAGGCAGATGGCATTGAGTTATCAAAGTCAAAGGTTAAGCTTACAGTAGGAGATGAGATTACCATAGGTATCGGTGAAAGTGATGACATTTCTGTCAAGGTAACTACCGCAAGTAAAAATAAGGGCTTTAAGGTTAGTACCAAGGATGGTAAAAAAGTAAAGATTAAAAAATCAGGGAAGGTGTATAAGGTAAAAGCCCTAAAAAGCGGCAATGTAAAAACTTAAGCTTACCTTATCAGCTAACAAGAAGGTTAGCAAAACCCTGAAGCTAAATATCGGCAAGAAGAATGTAGCGGCTTTTGGCGAGATAGTAGAGGTAACCGGAGAAAACTTTGAGAAAGAAGTACTTCAGGAGAAGGGTACGGTAATAGTTGATTACAGTGCTACCTGGTGTGGATATTGCAGACTTTTAAATCCACTTTACGAAAAAGCTGCTAAGATAAGACCTACATATAAGTTTACCAAGGTAGATGTGGACAAGGATCCGGAGCTTACTTATAGTCAGGGAGTAACAGGATATCCAAGATTGCAGCTATATAAGGATGGTGAGCTGGTGAAGATTGGCGGTTACCGGATGAATATGACAACAAGCGATTTGATTGATTGGATAGAGAATTAGTATAATGCCGCCAGTGTTAAAAGCACAGTTTTAATCGATTATTGCTTTAGTGGACTGTATTCATGTACTTGTGGTACTAAGAATAAGTCGATTTTTATCGGAAAAGATATAAACATCTGTTCGAAAAGCGGTTGAAAAATTAATTTCTTTCTGTTATGATAAACGTATATTATAACTGATTACATCATAAGAGGAAGAATATGCCAGCAAAGAAAAAAATATAGAAAATTCAAAAGAATTTTTATCAGGATTAGAGGGGCTAGAGAACATAACCTCAAAGGAATCTGTATAGATATTCCAAGGGATAAATTTGTCGTAATGACAGGGCTTTCAGGCTCAGGCAAATCATCTCTTGCGTTTGACACCATCTATGCGGAGGGCCAGAGAAGGTATATGGAGTCCCTCTCTTCTTATGCCCGCCAGTTCTTAGGGCAGATGGAAAAACCGAAGGTAGAGAGTATAGAGGGGCTTTCTCCTGCTATCTCCATAGACCAGAAGTCAACCAATAGAAATCCCCGTTCCACAGTAGGTACGGTGACTGAGATATACGATTATCTAAGGCTTCTTTATGCCAGAGCCGGAGTACCACATTGTCCTAATTGTGGGAAGGAAATACACAAGCAGACTGTAGACCAGATGGTTGATGAGATAATGAAACTTCCTGAAGGCACCAAGCTTCAGCTTCTTGCCCCTGTAGTAAGGGGAAGGAAGGGTGAACACGTTAAGGTTTTTGAAAGTGCCCTTAAGGCAGGCTATGTGAGGGTAATGGTAGACGGTGAGCTTCATCAGCTGTCAGATGAGATTAAGCTTGAAAAGACCAAAAAGCACAATATTGAGATAGTGGTAGACCGTCTTGTGATAAAGCCTGGTATAGAAAGACGTATGTCAGACTCCATAGAGCAGATTATGAAGCTCTCAGAAGGTCTACTCATTGTGGAAGTTTCAGGCAAGGAGAGACTTAGCTTTTCGTCTAGCTTTTCCTGTCCTGACTGTAATATCAGCCTTGAAGAGCTTGAACCAAGAACCTTTTCATTTAACAATCCTTTCGGGGCCTGTCCGGAGTGCTTTGGACTTGGCTACAAGATGGAATTTGACCCCGACCTTATGATACCTGACAAAAGCCTAAGCCTTGCAGAAGGCTGTATAGTGGTGCTTGGATGGCAGTCCTCCAATCAAAAGGGAAGCTTTACACATTCCACTCTTGAAGCACTTTCTAAGGCATACAAATTTGACCTAAAGACCCCATTTGAGAAGCTCTCAAAGGAAGTACAGGATGTCATCCTCCATGGAACAGGCGGTAAGGTTCTTAAGGTGCATTATAAGGGACAGCGTGGAGAAGGCGTATATGATGTGCCTTTTGAGGGACTTATAAAAAATGTGGAAAGAAGATACAGGGAGACCTTCTCAGAGTCAAGCAAGCAGGAATACGAGAGCTTTATGCGTACCACCCCTTGTAAGGCCTGTGGAGGTAAGCGCCTTAAGGCCACTGCGCTTGCGGTTACTGTGGGAGATAAGAACATTTCTGATGTTACCGAACTTTCTATCTTGGATGCGAAGAATTATTTTGAAAATGTGGAGCTTACCCCTACTCAGAGGAAAATTGGAGACCTGGTGCTTAAGGAAATAGTGGCAAGGCTTGCATTTCTTAATGATGTAGGACTTGACTACCTCACCCTGTCACGAGCGACAGGTACTCTCTCCGGTGGCGAGGCACAGAGAATAAGGCTTGCTACCCAGATAGGTTCAGGACTTGTGGGAGTTGCCTACATCCTTGACGAGCCAAGTATAGGACTTCATCAAAGGGATAATGACAAGCTTCTTGCCTCACTTAAAAACCTGCGTGATATAGGCAATACCCTCATAGTTGTTGAGCATGACGAGGACACCATGCTTGCCGCCGATTTCATAGTAGACATAGGCCCGGGAGCTGGAGAACACGGTGGCGAGATTATAGCTACGGGAACTGCTAAAGAGATAATGAAATGCAAAGAATCTCTTACGGGAGCCTATCTCTCAGGCAGACTTCAGGTACCGGTTCCTACTGAAAGAAGGACTCCTACAGGTTATCTTGAAGTCAAGGGTGCAAGAGAAAACAATCTTAAAAACATAGATGTGAAATTCCCTCTTGGAATAATGACTGTGGTTACGGGAGTATCAGGCTCCGGAAAGAGCAGCCTTGTCAATGAGATTCTCTACAAATCACTTGCAAAGAAGCTAAACAGAGCAAGGATGATACCGGGTAAGCATGATGCTATACTTGGCGCTGAGAATTTAGACAAGATAATAGACATAGACCAGTCGCCTATAGGGAAGAACGCCCCGTTCCAATCCTGCTACCTACACAGGAGTCTTTGACCTTATCCGTGACCTCTTTGCAGCTACACAGGATGCTAAGGCAAAGGGCTACAGCAAGGGAAGGTTCAGCTTCAATGTAAAGGGAGGACGATGTGAGGCCTGCTCAGGTGACGGTATAGTCAAGATAGAAATGAACTTCCTTCCTGATGTATATGTGCCTTGTGAAGTCTGCGAAGGAAGACGCTACAACAGAGAAACCCTTGAAGTAAAGTACAAAGGCAAGTCTATATATGATGTGCTCAATATGACGGTAGATGAGTCCTTAGCTTTCTTTGAGCATATACCTACTATCAGGAGAAAGATAGAAACGCTTAGCGAGGTGGGGCTTGGATACATCCGTCTGGGACAGCCGTCTACCGAGCTCTCAGGAGGAGAAGCCCAGAGAATCAAGCTTGCTACAGAGCTTAGTAAAAGAAGCACGGGAAAGACTATCTACGTGCTTGATGAGCCTACTACAGGACTTCATTTTGCAGATGTGCACAAGCTAATCAATATTCTTCGCAAGCTGTCTGAGGGAGGCAATACAGTCATAGTAATAGAGCACAATCTCGATGTAATTAAGACTGCTGACTATATCATTGACATAGGACCTGAAGGTGGTGCAAGAGGAGGCAGGGTGATAGCTGAAGGTACTCCTGAGGAGGTTGCAGTCAATAAGAACTCATACACCGGTGAATACATTAAGAGGATGCTAAATCGGGAAACAGACTGGGTAGAAAAAAGAGGGAGAAAGTAGATGAAGTATTTTAGACAATTTGGCATAATTATGCTGGTTACCTGTATAGCGGAGGGCATAAAATATTTTGTGCACCTTCCTATACCTTCAAGCGTATACGGCCTCTGCCTTATGATGCTATGCCTTATGACTAAGGTAGTTAAGCTTGGCGCAGTAGAAGATGCAGCGGTGTTCCTTATAGAGATAATGCCGGTTATGTTCATACCTGCAGGAGTTGGACTCCTTGCATCTTTTGATGAGTTAAAAGACATGTTGGTACCGGTACTTGTTATTACTCCTGTTTCTACAGTAGTAGTAATGGTGATATCAGGGAAAATAACGCAAGCACTGATTGAAAGGAAGGAACATGAACGGATTAATAGAAAATAGCACTACCTTTGGTATAGTAGTGAGCATTATCGGTTATGAAATAGGGCTGCTTTTAAGGAAAAAGTTCAAGCTTGCCATTCTTAACCCCCTTCTTATTTCAATCATCTTAGTCATAGCAGGAATACTTACTTTCCACATAGACTATGAGGACTACAATAAGAGTGCACAGTATTTAAGCTATCTGCTCACTCCTGCGACTGTCAGCCTTGCCATACCATTGTATAAGAACCTGACTATCTTAAAGGAAAATGTGGCAGCCATTATGACAGGCATTATATCAGGAATAATTTCTAACATGGTATGTGTTTTGCTCTTTGCACTTGCCTTTGGGCTGTCGCATAAGGAGTATATAACCCTCCTTCCTAAATCAATTACCACGGTTATAGGAATGGGAGTTGCAGAAGAATTTGGTGGTATAGTGGCTATTACAGTTGCTGTCATCATTATAACCGGTATACTTGGCAACATTATAGCTTTAACTGTATTTAGGGTTTTTAGGATATACGAACCGATTGCCAGAGGTATATCTCTGGGCGGAGCATCTCATGCCATTGGTACTGCAAAGGCTATGGAAATGGGTGAAATAGAAGGCAGTGTCAGCAGTCTGGCTATGATTGTGAGCGGTATACTAACCCTTGTGGGAGTTTCTGTTTTTGCCAGTTTTATCTAGGAGGGCTTCAAGTATTTGATATAATGGGCTCAGAGATTTTAATTTGTACGAATTCTTGCGAAATATGTACAAAAAATAACAGTTTTCTTAAGAATAATTAAAGGGTATTGAAAAACAAAATACGTTATGATACTATATCACATATAAGGTTGCTATGACCTTGTAAATATCTTAATTGAAGGAGAATGGGATTATGAAGAATAAGAAATTCGGTGTTTTACTTTTGGCTGCTCTTATGATGAGCAATGTTGTAGTTCCACAGCCTGTAGCTACAGTGAAGGCAGCAGAGGTAACCACTACAGCAAACAGTGTAGCCCCTGCAGGTACAACAACAGAGCCTGCAGAAGGAACTATTGAATCCGCTGAAAAGTTCGTAGGCGAAGATGACTTAAATGTAGTGTTTTCTCAGAAGACACATCTTGTTAAGGGTAGTGGAGCAATCAATAATTATTTTAAGTTTACTCTTAACGAAGACTCTTGGGTATTTTTAGGAAACAGCTTCTCACTTAACAACCACGATGGATTATCTGTTAAGTATGCACTTTACGCAGATGCAGCTTTTTTTCAAAAAGGTTGGAACCTTTGAAGCAGGTTACTGGAAAGATACCAGCAAGACGAGGCTTACCGCCATACTAAAGAAGGGTACATATTATGTAGAAATCCTCGCAAAGCATGAAAACTATGATGATTTTGATGGTAATATAAATGTAGTTGGAGTTGCGGTTCCTGTAACCAAGATTGTTAAGACCAGCTACAAGGTTAACAAAGATAAAAAGAGTGCAACAATTACTTTCTCAACTGCAATGGGCGATTTCTTTAAGTATGCTCAGTACCGTTATGGTAAGGTAGGTAGAGACGGTGAGAAAAAAACGCTAACTACTGGGGATATTTAAACAGTGCTGGCTGGAATAACTCTACTGATAGGAATGCCATCCAGTTAAAGTTAAATGCAGATAATACCGTTAAGTTCAAGGTTAAGAGAAACGGATACTATACTATAAGAGTTACAGATAAGACTACTCCAAACAATTGGACTGATGTAAAGGAAGGAACCAGCTATTCAGCATTCTTTAAGGTTAAGGGAATCGTTGACAAGAAGGCTCCTGTTGTAAGTGTAGTTAATGGAAGAACCTATAGAGGCAGTGTAAAAATTACTTTTTCCGATAAGGACTCAGGTGTTAAATCAGCTAAGTTAAACGGTAAAACCATTAAGAGTGGTCATAGCGTATATTTTAGCGGAAGATATACACTCGTAGTTAAGGATTATGCTGGTAATACGACTAAGGTTAGCTTTAGAGTAAGATAATATAATAGTTTGCCCTGTTAGGGGTTCAATTTAATAAACAGGGTATAAAGCCACATAGTTTTATATCCTGTTTAGTTTTTAAACTTGTTAAAGAATTACACAAAATAAAATGATACAAGTGTCAAATACTTTTGACACCCACATCATAAAAATATAAAACTACTAAATTGTAAAAAAATAGAAAGGTAGGTAGTGAGATGGGACTTATTAAGGCGGTTGTGGGAGCTGTGGGAGGTACACTTGCAGATCAGTGGAAGGAGTATTTTTTTATTGTGATGCGCTTCCTGCTGACGTACTTGTTAGAAAGGGAAGCAAGAGAATAGGGTGGAAGATCATCCAATAAGTACGGTAGCGACAATGTAATAACAGACGGCTCAGGTATAGCAGTTGCAGATGGACAGTGCCTTGTTATAGTAAATAACGGAAAGGTATCCGAAATATGTGCCGAGCCTGGTGAATATACCTTTAATTCAGGTGAGTCACCAAGTGTGTTCTCAGGCAGCTTTGGTGAGAGTGTAGGTGCCGTATTTAAGGACATGATCGGAAGATTTACCTATGGAGGACAGGCAGGAAGAGACCAGAGAGTTTACTACTTCAACACAAAGGAACTCACAGACAACAAATTCGGTACTCCTAACCCTATTCCTTTCAGAGTACTTGATACCAATGTAGGCCTTGATATAGATGTATCTGTACGCTGTTCAGGTGTGTACTCATACAAGATACAGAATCCTATCCTTTTCTATCAGAATGTTTGTGGCAACGTAGCTGATGAGTACACAAGGGATATGATAGATACTCAGCTTAAGACAGAGTTCGTTTCAGCTCTTCAGCCTGCCTTTGGTAAGCTCAGTGAGCAGGGAATCAGACCAAGTGGTCTTCCAAGCCACGCTATGGAGCTTGCTGACCTTATGGATGAGGTACTCTCTAAGAAATGGAAGGAGCTTAGAGGTCTTGATATTATCTCAGTTGCCCTTAACCCAATCACACTTTCTGAAGAAGATTCAGCGGCAATAAAGAATCTTCAGTTATCAGGCGCATTTAGAAACCCTACTATGGCAGCGGCTAACCTTGCGCAGGCGCAGGCTGAGGCTATGAAGACAGCCGCAGGCAATGCAAACGGCGCAATGATGGGCTTTATGGGCATGAACATGGCTAATCAGACAGGCGGAATGAATGCAAACAGTCTCTATGAGATGGGAGCAGCTCAGGCTGCACAGGCTCAGGGAGGTGCTCCGCAGGGTGAAGCTATTCAGTGGTTCTGTCCAAACTGTGGCAATAAAAATAACGGAAATTTCTGCATCAACTGTGGAGCCAAGCGTCCTATATAAATATTACCACTTCAATCTGGTAGATTCTTAGGATAGATGAGTAAGCAGCCATTTTTGTAAGAAATGAACAGAATAGGAATGTTTTTGCAAGGATTGTAGAAGCTAGCTTTTTACAATCCTGTATCAATGGTTGCCAAAAATTTTTGACAACACCATCAAGTAATAGGGAGAAATAAATGGCGCTGATGGAGTATAAGTGCCCCAACTGCGGTGGCGCAATTAACTTTGATACAACCGCTCAAAAAATGAGATGTCCATTTTGTAGTACCGAATTTGAAATGGAAACCCTGCGCGGCTATGATGACATACTAAAGGGAGATGCCGAGGGTACTATGAAATGGTCCACTCCCGAAGGTAAGTGGGAAGAGGGAGAAAGAGACGGGCTCACGGTATATACCTGTAATTCCTGTGGCGGCGAGATAGTCGGGGATGCTACACTTGGTGCTACTTCTTGCCCTTACTGTGACAATCCCGTTGTGATGTCAGGTAAGTGGGAAAAGGGACTCCGTCCTGACCTCGTCATCCCGTTTAAGCTTGATAAAAAGCAGGCTAAGGCGAAGTTTTCGCAGTACCTTAGCGGAAAGTTTTTTTGCTTCCAAAGGTATTCAAGTCCGAAAATCATATTGAAGAAATCAAGGGGCTTTATGTGCCATTTTGGCTCTATGATGCAGATACTGAGAGCAGGCTTAGATTTAAGGCTACTAAGATAAGAAGCTGGAGTGACAGTAGTTATCACTATTTGGAGACAAGCTATTTCTCGGTAATAAGAGGTGGATCTCTTGACTTTAAGGGGGTTCCTGCAGATGCATCTGCTAAGATGGATGATGTGCTTATGCAGTCAATAGAGCCTTTTGACCTTAGAGAAGCTGTAGATTTTCAAACAGCCTATCTTGCCGGCTTCCTAGCGGACAAGTATGATGTCAGTGCTGATGCACAACTTCAGATAGTCAACTCACGTATAAGAAACTCAGTAGAAGAGGCCTTTAGAAACACAGTAACAGGCTATAGCTCGGTTACCAAGGAATGGTCCACTGTTAATATTGATAATAAGCTTACAAAATACGCTCTTTACCCGGTATGGGTGCTGACCACTAGGTGGCATGACAAGCCTTACATCTTTGCAATGAATGGGCAGACCGGTAAATTTGTTGGCGACCTCCCTGTAGACAAGAGTCTGAGAGCAAAGCTGTTTGCAGGCATAAGCATTGTAACGGCTATAATTCTCTTTCTTGTCCTATACTTTGTATTTTAGAGGGAAGGGAATGGGCAATGATGATAAATAAACTTAGTAAAAAAGCCTGTTTTATTGCATTGGCTCTTGTCTTTTTCCTTACACTTATAAGCAGTTTTAGCTTTCTATTCACCTCTGTATATGCACAGGCTAAGGTCCCAAGGCTGGTTGACAATGCTGATGTTCTTACAGACAGTGAGGAGAAAAGCCTGCTTGCCAAATTAAATGAAATCAGCGAAAGACAGCAGATAGATGTAATTATTGTCACAACATATAATGCAGAGTACAATACCATAACTCAATTTGCGGACGATTATAACGGCTCTAATTTTGGAGATGATGGTGATGGCATACTGCTGGCGATGGATTTTGGCAAAAAAGACTGGGCTATATCTACAAAAGGTAAGGCAATCAGGGCATTTACAGATGCCGGTCAGAAGTACATGACAGATATATTTATTCCATATATTTCTGATGGGGATACATATAAAGGCTTTAATACCTTTGCAGATCTTTGTGATAAATTTATCAAACAGTACAAGACGGGGAGTGCTTATGATGTAGGTAATCTGCCAAAAGAAAGAAATATGGTCTTTTTAATAGGCGCCTCTGTTATACCTGCACTTTTGCTTGCACTTGCAGTCTGCTACGGTATGACTTCTCAGCTAAAGACGGTTAGAAGGCAGTATGCTGCGGATAACTACGAACTGAACAACAGCTTTTATGTAAACAATGCTCAGGATTTCTTCCTGTATAAGAAGCTTTCAAGAACCAGAAGGGAATCTTCAAGTTCTTCAGGAGGAGGTAGTAGTACACATAGGAGCAGCTCGGGTGGTACGTACGGTGGTAGTAGTGGAAAGTTCTAGTCAATTAGATAATCTGAAGTATTCACACTATAGCCTCAGACCTCTTTTTCTGATAGTATAGTAGGTTAAATAGTTCAAGGATAGTGGCTATGAGTGATATTATAAACTGTCTTGTGTATAATTTGTAGAATATGATATAAGCATGAAAAGCGAAGCTGTAGCAATCCTATATCAATGTGGATGTCAAATATTTTCGCCACCCACATCATAATATAGTAATAAAGTTACTTGCTAAATCCTATAAAAAAATCTCTATGATATTTATAGGGAACTGTAAAAGTAAAAGCCACTGGAAAGTTCTTCGGTGGCTTTTATTGATATTGATGATTTTAGAGGGAAGTTATGGAACATATAGTTTTTTTGGAATACTGGCACAGGTAGATGCTGGAAAAACCACACTTTCAGAGAGTCTTCTGCTTTCAGCGGGAGTGCTTAAAAAGGCTGGAAGAGTGGATAAAAAGGATGCCTTTCTAGACAATTATGAGCTTGAAAGAGAAAGAGGGATTACCATTTTTTCCAAGCAGGCTGAGTTTCAGGCCTTTGGTAAGGACTTCACCCTCCTTGATACACCGGGACACGTTGACTTCTCGGTAGAAATGGAGAGGGTGCTGTCAGTACTTGACGTGGCCGTGCTTGTAATAAGTGCATCTGCAGGTGTTCAGTCTCAGGTATCTGCCATTTGGAAGTTACTTAAGCACTATGATATCCCCACTTTTATATTTGTAAATAAAATGGACCAGCCTGATACTTCAAAAGAGAAGATGCTAATAGAGCTAAAGGAAAAGCTTGATTCCAATATAATAGACTATGCAGATGCTAATGGTGATAAAGCAGGGTATGAGAAATTTTTGGAAGAGGTTTCTCTCACTGATGAGATGGTGCTTGAAACCTATATGGAGACAGGGAATATAGAGTTTGCAGATATCCAAAAACCTTGTAAGAAACCGTAAGTTTTTCCCTGTATTTTTTGGTTCAGCCCTTAAAAATGAGGGGGTTGATAAATTCCTTGAAAGCTTTGCAGCCCTCGTTATTCCGCCCGTATACGGTGATGAATTCTCTGCAAGAGTCTTTAAGATAGCAAGGGATGATGCAGGCAACCGCCTCACCTATATGAAGCTTATGGGTGGAAGCCTATTTGTCAGGGAGATGATAGGAGATGAAAAAGTTACAGGGATAAGGATATATTCTGGTGAGAAATATGAAAACAGAGACAGGGTAGAAGCAGGAGAGGTCTGCGTAGTCACAGGGCTTAAAGAAACGAAGGCAGGAGCAGGGCTTGGAGTACTTAAAGGAAGTGAGGTAGGAAGCGTACTTAAGCAGGTTATGAGCTACAAGATAGAGCTTCCTGAAGATGAGCCTGCCCATGTCTTCCTGCCTAAAATTAGGGAAATCTCGGAGGAAATACCCGAATTATCAGTAAAGTATTCCGAAGAAAAGAAGGAAATTACTATCTCTCTTATGGGAGAGGTACAGACGGAGGTTCTTAAGCACCTAATAAAAGAAAGATACAATGTGGATATAGGCTTTGGAGAAGGACATACCCTTTACAAGGAGACTATAGCTGATACAGTATACGGAGTAGGCCATTTTGAACCATTAAGGCACTATGCTGAGGTGGAGTTAAGGCTTGAGCCTGCTGAAAGAGGAAGTGGGCTTAGCTTTGCTTCTGAGGTAAGCGAAGATGAGCTTAGCCTTAACTACCAAAGGCTTATTCTTAGCCATCTTGAAGAAAAAGAATACAAGGGAGTGCTTACAGGTTCTCCTATTACAGATATGAAGATTACCCTTGTGGCAGGAAGAGCCCACCTTAAGCATACTGAGGGTGGAGACTTCAGGCAGGCCACCTACAGGGCAGTGAGACAGGGGCTAATGCAGGCAAGCTCAGTTCTTCTTGAACCTGTGTATGAGTTTAAGCTTGAAGTACCTGAAGATGCCATAGGCAGGGCGATGACAGATATAGGCAAGATGAATGGAAGTTTTACTTCGCCTGAAAATATATCAGGGAAGGCTGTACTTACCGGCAAGGTACCTGTATCGGAGGTTAAGAACTACGCCCTAGAGCTAAGAGCCTATACAAAGGGTGAGGGAGTTCTTACGCTTACTCCGTCTGACTATGAAGTCTGCCACAATGCTGAGGAAGTCATAGAAGCTATAGGATATTACCCTGAAGCAGATATTGAAAATACCGCAGATTCAGTATTTTGTTCACATGGAGCAGGCTTTGTAGTGCCTTGGAATGAAGTTATTAACTACATGCATCTTCCTTATTTTGGAGATACAAAGGAGGAAGAGGGCGAAGAAGAGGTATTTTTAAGATATGCAAACAGACTACCAAGCCAGGTGGGAAGTGAAAGAGGAGAGGTCTTCCTTGGAACTGATGAGATAGACAGTATACTTAAGTCAGCCGTATCTTCCAACAAAAAGAAGGAGGAAGAAACTACTAGAAACCGCTGGAAGGGGAGAGGCAGGACGGATGAATATCCTGATGCTCATACTGAGACAAGAAGGGTTAAGAGCAGTATAGGTAAGGATGATTATCTCTTGGTGGATGGCTACAATATCATATTTGCCTGGCAGGAGTTAAAAGAGCTTGCAGATATAAATATTGACAGCGCAAGGGATAAGCTCATAGAAAAGCTCGCCAATTATCAGGGGTACAAAGGCTGTAAGCTCATCCTTGTATTTGATGCTTATAAGGTAAAAGGGGGAAAGGAAAATGTCATTAAGCAGGGGAACCTGTGGATTGTATATACCAAAGAGGCAGAAACTGCTGACCGCTACATAGCTAAAACGAGCTTAGAGCTTACAGGCAAAGGTATGGTAAGGGTGGCTACCTCTGATGCACTTATCCAGATGATAATATTTGGCAGCGGCGCGGTAAGGACTTCTGCCAGAGAGCTTGAAGCTGAAGTAAAATATGTGGAAGGACAGATTTTGGAAAAGTTAGAAAAGATGTAATAAGGGAGAAAATAATGGAATTAATGGATTATAAATGCCCCAACTGTGGGGGTGCCATAAGGTTTGATACCGCTGCTCAAAAGATGAAGTGTCCGTTTTGTGATACTGAATTCGATATGGATACCTTAAAGGATTATGATAATATCTTAAATGGTGATGAGAAAGAGACCATAAACTGGTCAGCTCCTAATGGAAGCTGGGAAGAGGGAGAAAGAGAAGGGCTTTCTGTTTATTCCTGTAACTCCTGTGGTGGAGAGATAGTGGGAGATGATACCCTTGGTGCAACATCCTGCCCTTTTTGCGGGAACCCTGTAGTTATGACAGGTAAGTGGGAAAAGGGACTCCGCCCCGACCTTGTCATTCCCTTTAAGCTCGATAAGAAGCAGGCTAAGGAGAAGTTTTATAACTATCTGAAGGGGAAGATTCTTCTTCCCAAAGTCTTTAAGAATGAGAGCAATATTGAGGAAATAAAGGGGCTTTATGTGCCTTTGGCTCTATGATGCTGATACAAACAGCAGATTCAGATACAAATGTAAGAAGGTCAGATCTTGGAGTGACAGTTCTTATACATATACCGAGACCAGTCATTTTGCAGTTACAAGAGAGGGAGAATACGCATTTAAGGCAGTTCCCGCAGATGCGTCTGTAAAGATGGATGATATACTTATGCAGTCTATTGAGCCTTATGACTTGAGTGAGGCAGTCGACTTTCAGACAGCCTACCTTGCAGGATTTTTGGCAGATAAATATGATGTTAGCTCAGATATGCAAAAGACTACGGTAAATGAGAGAATCAGAAAATCAGTAGAGCAGGCATTTAGAAATACAGTCACCGGCTATAGCTATGTAACGACTGAGCAAAGCTCTGTAAATATAGACAACACATTAACAAGGTATGCCCTCTATCCGGTGTGGGTATTTACAACCAGATGGAAGGATAAACCTTATATTTTTGCTATGAACGGACAGACAGGCAAGTTTGTGGGTGATCTTCCTCTTGATAAGCTACTTAGGATTAAGATATTTCTGGGCTCAACTACCTTACTAACGCTTATATTCACCATAGCACACTATGTAATACGCTTATAGGAGGGAAGAGATTTGAGAAATATTTATTCTAAAAGACAATGTGCTTTTTCGCATATTGGATCAGGCATCTTTCTTTTTCTCTTTGTTTTTATATTTGTTTTTATGAGCGTGGGTAAATTGGATTGTATGAGGCTTTTGGCAGATACTAAGTACAATGCTAAATATCCGAGGCTGGTTGACAAGGCGGATGTATTAACAGATGAGGAAGAAAAAAAGCTACTAAAAAAGCTAAATAAGATAAGTAAAGAAGAGGAAGTAGATGTAGTCGTCCTCACTGTAGAAAATGAGGCGGATGAAGATATAACTGCCTTTGCAGACGATTACTATGATTACAATAATTATGGGTTTGGTGATGAGGGAGACGGAATCATCCTGGTAGTGGACTATGGCACAAGAGACTGGGCTATATCTACAAAGGGGAAGGGGATAGATATATTTACAGATGCGGGGCAGAAGTACATTTCAGACAGGTTTGTCAAATATCTTTCTGGCGGTAAGAATTATGAGGGATTTAATACTTATGCGGACCTTAGCAGCGAGTTTATCAAGCAGTATAAAACAGGTTTTGCCTATGATGTGGGCAATATGCCTAAGGAAAAAAGCGAAACTCCAACTGAAGATTACAGCCAGAGGAGAAAAGCTCCCAGGATGGTGGATAATGCGAAAGTGTTGTCACCTGAGAATAAGAATAGTATAAATTCAAAGCTTGATGTGGCAAGCTCTGCCAGAAATGCAGATATATCCATACTGACGCTAAAGAACGAGGTTAATGACAATAACATAATGTCTTACGCCAAAAAGTATTATAATGACAATAACTTTGGTCTTGGAGCAGCTAGAGATGGGGTACTGCTTGTGATGGACTTTGGCACAAATGCCTTTGCCATATACGCGAGTGGCAGGGCGGGAAATGCGCTTCCTGATGAGGCAAAAGAGTATATGAAAAATGACTTTTTACCAGTCATCAAAGAAGGAGATATTTACAGCGGTTTTATACGTTATATTAATTTAAGTGATAAAATGCTTGCCAATTATGACAGTGGAAAAACCTATGGTGAGGGGCTTATTCCCAAAAAAGAGAAGGTTTTAGAAGTTGTAAAGGATTCAGCCTTGCCGTCACTCTTTTTCTCTATCATCCTCTGTATCATCCTGACTAAGCAGCTAAAGACGGTAAAGCCTGAAAAACAGGCAAATAACTATGCGATTAGAGACAGTTTTTATCTAACCGATGCTCAGGATCTCTTCCTGTATAAGACCTTGTCCAAATCAAGGAGGAAAAGCAGCTCCAGTTCATCGGGCTCTTCAAGGGGAGGCAGCAGTACACATAGAAGCAGTTCAGGAAGCAGGCATGGAGGAAGCAGAGGTAAGTTCTAGGTGCAAATTATGGGAAGAATTTCTCAGGGTACAATTGGATAAATGGTTTTCAGTCTGTGACTGGTGAATTGAAAAAGTAAGTTCCACATCTAGGCTTCAAAATTTAAATTAAAGCTCAGACTGGAACTTACTTTTTCAAATAACATCAGCAGTTAAGCATAGCTTTATTCAGTTGTCAAAAATACAAAAAAATTCAGTTAAAATCATACAGGTGGAATACTTTTTGACAACCACATCATAATATTTTTGTAAGTTATAAATCTATCCCATATTTCTTTTGCCTGTTTCGAGTACATTTTGTTTGTATAGTCCATTTTTAGAAATCAGTTCTTTATGTGTTCCCGTCTCAACTATTGTACCATCTTTCATAACGAATATTCTATCAAAAAACTTGGTCTGCGATAATCTATGAGAAATCATTATACATATTTTATCGTCTATCGCTTGTAGCATTTTTAGAATATTATTCCCATTTTGTGAATCTAATGACGTTGTAGGTTCGTCCATAAGACAAATAGAAGACGACTTAAACAGTGCACGCATAAAAGCAATCATTTGCTCCTGTCCTCCAGATGGATTTACATAATCCTCTGAAATGACAGGGGAAAGAAATACTTCTTCTTTGGACGGCAAAAGAATATAGCCATTTTTTTAATGCTATTCGCTTCTGTAATTAAATCATTAAACTTTTCCCTATCACCGGGAGTCAGTGTTTCAAGAGTTTTACACGCAACATTTTCTATTACTTTTGTAGGAAGTAATTGATAATCTTGAAAAAGAATTGTGACATAGCGAGTAAATTCTTCATCATTCAATGATATAATATCCTTATCGTTAAAAATATATATATCCGGAACTTGGTTTGAGCAATCCGCAAATTAGTTTTTATTAGAGTGCTTTTACCCGCCCCATTTAAACCAACTATGGCTATTTTATCTCCTGTTTTTAATTCAAAGCTGATATTTTTCTATAGCTGGCGTCGTACTATTAGGGTAGCTATACGATAAATTTTCAACACGCAATGTGGTTACTTTATTTATACCTGCATCAAAAATTGACTTGGCCAGGATTACGATTATCATCTAAAAAAAGTGAATAAGGGCTTTAGCAAAGCTCCAATTTTTCTTTGTTTGTGAAATACCTGATACAATATCATTACTTGCTATGCTAAAAGAAGATATTGCACTAAAAAAATAAGCACAAAAATCCTCAGATGATAAATTGATTCTGTTGTTGCGCACAAACAGTATGGCAATTAATAATATTTGCATTTGAAGGAGAAGCTTTGTAATACCCAAAAAGTAAGCCTTTTTTTGAATACGCTTTTTGATTAGTTCTATATATTTTTTCCATCAGTTTTTTACACTGTTTAACTATAAAGCCATCTCCTTGGAAGATACGTAATTCTTCACCTAAATCAATATCTGTAATTAATCGACAATACCAACCAAAAGCTCTGTTCTCCGGAAGCAATCTCTGAACGTTATCTATTTCAATTTTTGCAATAAAACGGTATAGAAGAGTATAAATAATTATTGTGATAACCGGAATCAGCAAATACTTCCAATCAAATACACATATTAAAACTGCATTAAAAAAAGCAGTAATGCGCCAGAAGATCCAAGTTTTATAACATTGTCAGAAAAATGCTGGTATTTCCCATACACCGTATTTACAAGACTCTAAATCATTCAAATTCTCCGTAGTTACCGATTTCTCAAATGATATTTTGCTTTGTGTTACACCCAGATCCCTATATGCAGCTCGAAACAGTTTTTTTCCCCATCTAATTTTACTTTGGAATTCAAATATGTAGAAATAATTTTTTTATTGAAACGACAAATCCCTCAATTAGAATTATATAAACGATTGTTTGAGGAAGGGAATTATTATAGCTACGAACAGTTGAAAGAACTATTTTAGGGATAAAAACATATACGATGCCGATTAAAGTATTAACCATGCATAAGGACAACATCAAACTGAATAACGGGCTATGATTGGATTTCGCATAAGAAAAAAATGCGTGCAGATTTTTTTCCATTCCTCATTATTCTTCGTATTGTCTTTTTTTGCGATATATACATCTCATAATAAATTCCTTTCTTTTCCATTAACTCTTCGTGATTCCCTTCCTCGCAGATTTTACCATTTTTTTCAAAAAGTATAATATGGTCACATAAACTAACGAAAGAAAGCTGGTGGGAGATAATAATACTTGTTGAATTTTTAGTGATTAAACGGTAATTATTATAAATTCTTTCTTCAGCAAGAGGGTCTATTGCTCCAGATGGTTCATCGAATAAATATACTTTTCCTCCATGGTATATCGCACGTGCCAACAGTAATTTTTGACGCTCTCCTCCGGAAAGATCAATTCCGTTTTCATCCATAATATGTGAAACCATTGTGTATTTTCCACTCGGTAAGTTATTTTGAACTCTATAAAATTCAGATAATTCTAACGCCGGATTATAGCGTTCTAAATCAGTTTGTTCTGACAGTGTAATGTTATTTTCTATTGAATACGGAAGCAGACTTCCTGTTTGAAGCACTACACTTAAGATACTATAATACTCATCTATCGGAATTGCTTCTATATCAACTCCATTTAGCTTAATAGTACCCGATTCAGGCGTAAATAACCTACAAATAAGTTTAATAATAGTACTTTTCCCCGCACCATTCGTCCCAACCATTGCCACTTGGCTTCCGGCTTTTATATGAAATGATATGTTTTGGATAGCATATTGATTGGAATTGGGATATCTAAATGAAACATTCTCAAAATCCAATGTAAATAATCCTTCTAATTCTGTATTGTTTTTGACAGGAATAGGTACATCCATATCAGCTTCATTTAATATTGTCCAAAAGCCTGAAAAGCGAGAATTTTCCTTCGCCAGCTTTGAACAAAGAGATAATAGAGATTGAATGAATAAGCTTAGTTGAAGAACCCCTATCGAATAGGTTAAAAATTCTCCCACACTTAACTTTTCTTGAAAGGTGGCTACCGCTAAAATAGAAAAAACCGCTACATCACGTATTGCTTCGTTAATTAACATATAAATTTGCAGCCTAACCTTAGAAATTTCAGTCTTTCTTTGAATACTCTCAATTACATCCGAAAATCTGTTTCCATAGTCTTCCATAAGCCCCGTTAAAGAGAACAAGCGAATGTCTTTTGCTGCAGATTCTTCCATTAAAACATTGAATGACTTCTCGAATTTTTCTCCTTGAATCAGTTGTTTCTTTCCATTCGATCTCACCTTTTCGTTCAATTAAATGTTGCAGATAAAACGAAAAGAGTACGGACAGTAACACAATGACTCCAAGAGTCACCGATATTCTGCCAATTATCCAAAACATTCCTATACTTGACAAGATAGTTGCAAGTAAATCATACATACTGCTCATTATGCAGCCAATTCCTATTGACGGATTCATTGTAGCCTGCCTGGCTTTTTTTCAAGCTCATCTAAATATTTTTTTCATCCAAAGATTTGCTAAAAGGGATATGAAGCGATGCACTTATTAAATCAAGTAAAAATAGAATATCGAGAATTGTTTAATCTCATCCATGCATCATTTTTTAAGTAAGTACTTAAAAAAGCGCAAACGGAAGCGATAATGCCGAGTGCACATGGTATCAATAGCGAATTCCCTTCTCAGAAAGAGCTGCTGAAATATACTCCGGTAACAACACCCAAAGTGTACTAAAGGAAAATACAAACAATGAGTAAAGTAGCCAATTAAGTATAAGCCACCTATTCGTATGCCATATTTTTTCCAAGATTAGGCTCAGTGATTTTCCCATAAATTTTACTATTCCTTTCGCTTTGCTAAAGGCACAAACAAATTATGAAAAATGCTGTACCTCTCCTCAATTTGTCTTATAATCTTTAATATGGGATAGAAATATACTACAGAAGACAGACGGAGGAGTGAAGCATTCATTTCCGACCACATAAATTATATGAGCTGTCATCCGTTTGTGTCAATTACTCGTTGGAAAATTTCCTTACCTTGTTATTTGAAAAAGTAAATTCCACATTAGTATGGATTTTACTTTTTCCATACTCTATATCTTTAACTGTGGATTTTACTAATTCTAGCTAGATTTTTCAAGGTAAGTGCAACACCTATGTTGCATTTAATCCACAAAACTACAACTATGTATAAGTCTGTGACTATTAAAAAAATATAGTTGACATTATAAAATAAATAGGTTATCATAGTATCCAAGAATTAAACCTATAAAACAACTAGGCAATATAGGAATAAAAATATTGATTATGATTTTAGGAGGAAAATGTCATGGCTATATACAAAAAGGTTACAGAACTTGTTGGAAGGACACCACTTTTAGAACTTACCAATTACGAGGAGAATCACAAGCTTAATGCTACAATACTTGCTAAGCTTGAGTATTTCAATCCGGCAGGTTCAGTAAAGGATAGGATTGCCCTCAATATGATTGAAACAGCTGAGAAAGAAGGCAAGCTTAAGTCTGGATCTGTTATCATAGAACCTACAAGTGGAAATACAGGTATAGGACTTGCATCCATAGCAGCATCTAAGGGCTATAGGATTATTATCGTAATGCCTGATACAATGAGCATAGAGCGTAGAAATATAATTAAGGCTTATGGAGCTGAGCTTGTACTTACAGAAGGTGCGCTGGGTATGAAGGGTGCCATTGCAAAGGCCGAAGAGCTTGCAAAAGATATAGAGAACAGCTTCATCCCTGCACAGTTTGACAACGCTGCTAACCCTGAGGTTCATAAGAAGACTACAGGTCCTGAGATCTGGGAGGATACAGAGGGCAAGGTAGACATTCTTGTAGCAGGAATAGGTACGGGTGGTACTATTTCAGGAGCAGGAGAATATCTTAAGTCAAAGAACCCTAATGTAAAGGTTGTTGCAGTTGAGCCTACAGGATCTGCAGTGCTTTCAGGAGGAGCTCCGGGACCACACAAGATTCAGGGTATAGGTGCAGGTTTCGTGCCTAAGACTCTTAATACTGAGATTTATGATGAGATTATTCAGATAGAGAACGAAGAAGCGCTTGATACAGGAAGAGAAATTGCAAGAACAGAGGGAGTGCTTGTAGGTATATCCTCAGGTGCAGCTGTGATTGCGGCTAAAAAACTTGCTGAAAGACCTGAAAATAAGGGAAAGGTTATAGTTGCCGTCTTACCTGACACAGGTGACAGATACCTCTCAACAGCACTTTTTCTCAGAAGTTTAATGTAATGATATCATTTAACAATCTGCCTTAAATATGGAAAAAAACTAAGAGCTTTTATTATTTACTATTCTTTCCGATACAACGGATTGAAAATGTATCTAATGAAGCTCTTTTATTTCTTTGCGATTATTTGCTATAATAAGAAGATGTGAAAAAAAGGCTCATTTACTTTTATTGTAAGTATAATAGCCGTAAAAAGGTGAGAATATGAATAAAACTGAAATATCCGAGATACGAAAGCTCTTTGCTAAGGATGGCTATCGTATTGATAGTCTTGCGGCCTGTTATGTAAGCATAGAGAAGGAAAAAACCTTTGTGCAAAAAGAGGCTCTAAGTAGTATGTCTGAAGAGGAACTCTTGTCGCACCTAAGCATTTTCCACAAGTGTCTTGGTGGAACCCTTGGCAAGAACCTCATAAATCTTGAATTCCCACTTGAGGCTGAGTTTGGAGAAGGACAGCAGAAGTTTTTTTACTTGAGCTTCGTGACAGCGGACTTAGGGAAGAGGAGAAGCTTGAGAAGTTTTTTGATTTAATCATAGCGAACTACCCTAGCAGTGATAAGTATTATATAGTTGCTATTCATGGAAACTATGATGTACCGGGTAAAGGAAAGGACGGAGAGACCTTAGAAGATGCCTCAGATGTTATCTATGAGTACATACTCTGTGCCATCTGTCCCGTAAAGCTATCAAAGGCTGCTCTAGGCTATGATTCCGATGCTAACCGAATAGGAGAGAGAGTTAGAGACTGGGTGGTTGAGGCCCCTGACAAAGCTTTTTTATTCCCTGCTTTTAATGACAGAGGACCTGATATTCACAGCCTCCTCTATTATACTAAGAAGGCAGAGGAGCTTTATCCTGACTTTGTGGATGCAGTATTTGGAACTACTTCCCCTCTGTCGCCTGTGACTCAGACAGAGACTTTTAACTCTATCATCACAGAGACTCTTAAGGATGAGGTCAGCCTTGAGATAGTACAGAGAGTACAGGAAAATATAGCGGAAGTAATCGAGCTAAATAAGGAAATCCCCGAACCGGTTGAACTAACCTCTTATGAGGTGAAAGAACTACTTGGAAAGAGCGGGGTTGAGAAGGAAAAAAACTGGAGCATTTTGAAGATACCTTCAACGCGGTAGCGGGAGAAAAGGCTACAATAATAGCCAATAACCTTCCGGTGGTTAAACAGCTTAGCATAAAGGCTCCTGACATAGAAATAAAGGTGAAGCCTGAGAGTGCCTCTCTGGTTAAACACAAGATGGTTGACGGAGTTCTCTCAATTGTGATTCCCGTAGGCGAAGGAGTTGAGGTCAACGGAATCACAGTAAAAGCATATAGATAGCGAAATGCAGTAAATAACCCTTTACGGGAATATATATCTTTGGAGGAGAAAAGTGGATTACAGATACGGTTACAAAAACAAGAAAGAAGAAGCCGACATGGGAAAGAAAATCAGTCTTTTTCTGTTGGGAATAGTTATTGCCTTTATTCCCCTCATTGTAAGGGCGGCGGAACATTCTACCAATCTAACACAGTTTGCCTGGTTTGGAGGCGGAGATGACAGCCTTGATGTTTTCCTCATTGTTAAGGGACAGGCACTTACCATCGTTGCTGTTTTAATGTTATTCTCTCTTGGAGCAAAGCTTTTCCTTGACGGTCAGAAGATGAAACTTCCGGTATGGATGTATGCTGTATTTGGCTATGCTGCACTCACGACCATATCCACCCTTATATCCAAGTACAGAAGCTTTGGATTTAACGGAATGTACGAACAGCACGAAACCCTTTGGGTTATACTTGCTTACTGCGTTGTCCTGATTTATGCTTTTGTCTTTGCAAGTGACAGCTACGGTATCAGCTTTGTAAGAGGGGCTCTTGCCGTTCTTGCGGTAGTACATTCATATATCGGTATTACACAGCTTGTAGGTGCGGATTTCTGGGGCACAAAGCTTGGACGCTTTCTCATCATCCCAAGCAGCTTTGATAATGCTGAAGCAATCAGAGAAAATCTTAGCTTCACCTTCTCAGGCTCAGGTAACCATCAGGTTTACCTCACACTTTATAACCCTAACTACGTAGGTTCTTATGCTGCCTTAGTTTTCCCTATATTCTTGGTACTTGCAGTATTTTCTAAGAAAATATGGAAGAAGGCTTTTTGGGGAATCATTACTATCATCAACTTCCTCTGCGCCATGGGTTCCGGTTCAAAGACCTTCCTTGGTGCCTTTGCGGTATCCGCAGTATTTGCGGTTGTTCTCTTTAGACAAAAGATTAAGAAGGGCTGGCCTATAATGGTAGGCTTTGCGGCTGTTATTATTGTGTCTTCTGCAGTGTATTTCAACTATGTAGGAGTTAACCTTCTGTCATATCTTCAGAATGCCATAGCTATACAGAAAAATGATTCTCTGCTTGAGAAGGTTGAGCTTAAGAATGACCACGCAGAGATAACCTACAATGGTGTAAAGTTCAATATGTCCTACGATGCTTCAGGTGAAGAGGCTATACTTCATTTTACAAAGGATGATGGAAGTGAAATAGGCTACCAGGCGAATGACGAAGGTTTGTTAGTAACCTTAAATGATGAAAAAGCTTACTGACCTTAGCTTTCAGTATTTGATGCCTGCCAGTGATATAGAAGGATACCTCATTAATTGCAATACACCAAAGGGCTCATTTGCCTTTATGAATACCAAAGACGGATACAAGATATATACAGGTGGCGGCAAATTAGATGATATCTACAATGCGCCTGCAGCCGTAATAAAGGATCACGATGCCTTTGCATCAGGCCGTGGTTATATATGGTCAAGAACCTTCCCAGTATTCTTTAACCATCTCTTCCTTGGAACAGGTGCAGATACATTTACCATAGCCTTCCCTCAGAACGATTATATTGGCAGGCTAAATGGCGGTTTTGGAAGTATGATAATAACAAAGCCTCATAACCTCTTTTTACAGATTGGTGTTCAGAGCGGCGGTTTGGCTCTTCTTTGCTTCCTTGCTCTTGCAGTAATCTACATTGTGCAAACATTTAAGATATACTGGAAGAAGGAGTTAAGCGGAGAAACAGAGACCTTTGGAGTTGCTATCTCCCTTGGTATTATTGGCTATCTTTTTGCAGGAATCTTCAATGACTCCTGTGTGGCGCTTGCCCCTCTTTACTGGGTATTTTTGGGAGTTGGTTACGGTGTAAATGCTTATGTTGCTAAAAAGGATAATGTGGGAAGTGAAACCAATGAGGGAAAAAAATAGTTAACTTTTATACGAGAAACCAGCAGCTTATAAAGAGGACTCTAATCATCCTATACGACCTTATGGTCGTATGGGTTGCGGGAGTCCTTGCTTTGCTTTTAAGATTTGACCTTAGCTTTAGTAAGATTCCTGATAATTTCCTTGAAAATATGCAGGCTGTACTCCTTCTTAACATGTTTGCAACCGTCATTATTTTTACCGTGAATCGCCTATATTCTAGCCTTTGGGCTTATGCAGGCGTGGTTGAGATGCAGAGAATCATACTTGCTGTTTTTGAGACTACAATAGTAGAAGTACTTATCTCTATGATTAAAGAAAAAAATGGAGAGGGATATTTTCTACCAAGAACCTATCATTTCTTATACTTTTTCATACTCTTACTTCTGAGTGCCGGAATCCGTTTCCTCTACAGGACGGTTAGAATGCAGATTACCAGCAGGGTGAACTCGGCTAATGTGCAGACTTCAAGGGTTATGCTAATCGGTGCAGGAGAGACAGGACACATGGTTATAAGGGATGTTCTTTCCAGTGCAAGCGTTATGAAGGAGCTTTGCTGCATCATAGATGATGATAAGAACAAGGTAGGAAGCTATATAAACGGAATCAAGGTGGTGGGCGACAGATATTCCATCCCTGAAAATGCAGAAAAAGTTCAAGATAAATGAGATAATCATAGCCATACCCTCTGCCAGTAGAAAGGAGCTTAGTGAGCTTATAAATATATGTACTTCTACAGGCTGTAAGCTAAAAATTACTCCAAGCGTAACTGAAATTATGGAGGGGCATATATCAGCAACCCTGCTTCGTGATGTAAGTGTTGAGGACTTGCTTGGAAGAGAACCGGTAAATGTAGAGCTTGACCTGGTTATGGGCTATGTGAGCGGTAAGACAGTACTTGTGACAGGAGGCGGAGGCTCTATAGGAAGTGAGCTTTGCAGACAGATAGCGGGGCATAAGCCAAAGCAGCTCATTATAGTAGATATATATGAGAATAATGCATATGATATAGAACTGGAACTAAGACACAACTTCCCTGAGCTTAACCTTGTGGTACTTATTGCCTCTGTCCGCAATTTGGACAGACTTGACTCCATTTTCTCTAAGTACAGACCTAATCTTGTCTACCACGCTGCGGCTCATAAGCATGTGCCCCTTATGGAAAATAGTCCAAATGAGGCTATCAAGAACAATGTTTTAGGCACATATAACACCGTGAAAACTGCTGATAAGTACGGAGTAGAGAGGTTTGTTCTTATCTCTACCGACAAGGCGGTTAATCCGACCAATGTGATGGGTGCAAGTAAGAGAATATGCGAAATGATAATCCAGACCTTCGGGCATCATTCTAAGACTGAATTTGTGGCGGTAAGGTTTGGAAATGTGCTTGGCAGCAACGGAAGCGTCATTCCTCTCTTTAAGAAACAGATTGAAAATGGTGGTCCTGTTACAGTTACCCACCCTGATATAATCAGATATTTTATGACAATTCCAGAGGCTGTTTCCCTTGTACTTCAGGCGGGAGCCTATGCCAAGGGAGGAGAAATCTTCATACTTGAGATGGGTGAGCCTGTGAAGATTCTTGACCTTGCAAAGAATATAATCAGCCTGTCGGGATTTGTGCCGGATAGGGATATCAAGATTGAGTTTTCAGGGCTGAGGCCCGGTGAAAAGCTCTACGAGGAGCTTCTTATGGAGGAAGAAGGGCTTAGGGATACAGATAACAAGCTCATTCACATAGGACGGGCAATTGAAATGGATGAAGACAAGTTTAAGAGCGAGCTTGAAGAGATTATAGAGCTTGCCTTTACTGAGCCTTCAGGAGAAAAAAATAAGAGAAGCAATCAGAAAAAAATCGTACCTACATATAAAGGATGAAAAGATGCCAAAGAAACTATTTAAGAAAAGAAGATGGAGAGCGAAAGCAAAATCAGATCATAATGGAAAGAGTGGACTTAGTTTTTCTTCTAAGATTATCTCTACAGATGGAGTCATCTGTCTTGTGCTTGGAATAATCTGCTTTATTATGCTGATTGCTGCAGTTGTTATATCAACACTGGCAAGAGGAGCTGCTGATATCTATGTGGGAACTATAGGGGTGATTGGCTTTGTCATTTCACTAACCTGCTTCATAGTTTCACTTAAGACCTTGAACGATGAATACATAGCTGAAGCCATACCTAAGATAGCTGTGGGAGTGAACTTTGCAGCACTTTTAATCTACCTTGGACTCTATGCTTATGGCTTGTTCATTGGAATGGTATAGAATGTTCACAATTTGTTAAAATTAATTACAAACGGACTTCATATTTGTACGGTATACTCTAGACATCAGTTAAGGAACAGCAGATAAGTTCCAAACTGAAAGTAAATTTGTTAGATTCCCCAATTTGTATAGATTTACTTTTTTCATTTGCAGGTTGGTGACTCCCTGTTAACCAACCACTCCTCTCTTTTTTATAAGGACAGCGTAAGCTGTCCTTATTTTTTTTTGACAGGAAATTTCTCCGAAATTACCTGTCAAATAAAAAACTCTCCGAGGGATGCACAGCTCGCGGCAGGGGAATTTGCCTTACGGCACCGCTCGCGCGCGAAGTGTGTGCGAGCACACACTTTTTTAACAGGAAATTTCTCAGAGGTATCGCACTGCGGCGGATAAGTAGATGTCACCTAATGTGACCCGCCGCAAGATTCACCTCCCGTGCAATAGAAAGTCGCTCAGAAGCTTACTGCACACTATGTTAGAGTAGGTGTAAAGCTTGCAGGAGTTAACTGTCAAAAGAAAATAAATTGTAAGAATAACTTAATACATAGCTTAGAAAAAGATGATATACTTTAGTATAGGCAGAAATTTATTCATGTTTTAAACTGCATGGATAATTAATGAAATTAATAAACTTAGGAGTAAGTATATGGATACAAAAGCAAAGATTCTTGTAGTGGATGATGATAAAGAAATTGCTGATTTGGTGGAAATTCACCTTGTAAGCGAGGGCTACGTGGTAAGAAAGGCAAATGATGCAGTTACCGGTCTTGCCATGCTTAAGGCGGATGAAGACATATCTCTTGCCATACTGGACATCATGATGCCTGGTATGGATGGCCTTTCTATGGTTAAGAAGATTCGTGAAACCAACAACATACCTATCATTATGCTCTCTGCCAAGTCTACAGACCTTGACAAAATAGTGGGACTTGGCAACGGAGCAGATGACTATGTAACCAAGCCGTTTAACCCACTTGAACTTACAGCCAGAGTCAAGGCAAATCTTAGAAGATTTACAGAGTTTAATGCAGAGAAGAAGTCAGGCGGCGGCTTAGATGATGAAATTATAGAGGTTGGACCGCTTTATATCAATAAGAGTACCAGAGAAGTAAAAACCTACGATAAAGAGGCTAAACTTACCCCTATTGAATACGACATTCTCTGCCTCCTTGCGAGCAATCCGGGCAGGGTGTTCTCTACCGATGATATATTTACAAGGGTATGGAATGAAAAGGCTTTTGAAGGAAACAATACTGTAATGGTCCATATCAGAAGGCTTAGAGAAAAGATAGAAATGGATGCAAGAAATGCTAAAATAATCAAGACAGTATGGGGAGTAGGATACAAGATTGAAAAATAAATTGTTTCGCAGTGTCAGAATTGAAATTGTAACTTATGTCATAGTAAGTCTGATACTCTCTTTGATAACTACCTTGGTTATTACCTTTGGCTTATTTATGCTTCGTGAGTTTATAAAAAGAGGTTCGGTTAATTCTAACCACTCGGTAGAAAGTGTAGACACAAGAAATGCGTCATCTACCGCTATCAAGCCTCAGACCGAAAGTTCGGGTAATCCTCAAAAAGAGTACGGGAGTTAGTGAAGGTATAAGGACTGTTAACGGTACTAAAAGTGATAATATTATCAGCCGTTACCAGGAGGATGTAAGGATTAAACTCTCTGAAAGCCTTAGATTTGCGGGCTTTATCATCTTGGAGATGATAGTCTGCTTCATCTTCTTTTTCTCGGTGTATTTTGTGTTTTTCACAAAGAAGATTACCGATTATTTTGAACAGATAGATAGGGGAATTGAAGAATTTTCTGAAGGAAATTTTGACATAAAATTTGAGGTCAGAAATGAGGATGAACTTTCCAATATTGCCCGTAACTTAAAACAGAACAACCAGTGAGATAAACCGCATTCTTGCCAAGGAAAGAGATGAGGAAAAAGAGCCGCAAGGAGTTCATTACCTGCATAGCTCACGACCTGCGTACGCCTCTAACCTCTGTAATAGGCTATTTACAGCTTGTGATGGCAAAGTCATATGAGAGCAGGAGCAATGAAGAGCTTCAGATAAAAAATGAAGAATATGTGAGGGTAGCCTACGAGAAGGCTATCAGGCTTCAGGGACTTATAGAGGAGCTGTTTTCATTCACAAAGACAGATTCAACAGAGCTTAGGCTGCATCTCACTGAAATAGATGTAGTAAAGCTAATGGAACAGCTTGCGGATGAATGTTATCCAAGTCTTCAGGAAGCGGGATTGACGCTTGAATTTAAGACCTCTGCTGAGGTTATTAAGATAGAAGCAGATGGAGAACTTATGGCAAGGGCTATAGCCAATCTGCTTACGAACGGCATAAAATATGGTAAAGACGGCAAGAAGCTAATCATTGATTTATACAGACAAGACGAAAACAGTGACTTACATATTAAGATAATCAACTATGGAAGGCTGATTCCTCAAAAAGATATTGACCATATTTTTGATAAATTTTACAGGGTTGAGGATTCCAGATCGCTTCAAACAGGAGGTGCAGGACTGGGGCTTGCTATCACACAGAACATTGTGCAGTTGCACGGTGGTCATGTCAATGTGAAGAGTGATCTCTCCGGAACTGTATTTGAAATAGTATTGCCTGCAAAATAGGAGAAAAACGGCGTGAAAAAAGGATTGTTTTATGTCTTATCCGTATTATTTCTTTTTATAGGTTTAATGTGTACCGAGGGAGCCTTTGCAAAAGTTCGAGCCTTATCGGTAGGAGAGACGGCAGGGCAAAAAAAAGATTCTCTCCTTGGGGACATCGATATAGAGTATGGAACCGGCGGTTATATACGAGCTTCCTCGACTATGAGAATTAAAGTTTCTATTAACAAAGCTAAAAAAGACTTTTCGGGAAGTGTATATTTAAAATACTACGCTATAGGTGATAATCTTTCTTCTTATAGCGAGAAGGTCAATGTTAAGAAGGGTGAGGGAAGAAATGTCTACTTCTACCCTTTCATCAATACTTCGTCTCCAAGCTTTACCATATCGTTTGTAGATGATAGTGGAAAAGAAATAGAAAGTATTGAAGATAACATTCAAAAGGGAGATGTTGATGAGACATCTGAACTAGTTGTAGCAAGTTTTCTTACAATGGATACTGATATATCACTTCTTGGGAGCGACAATTTGAGAGTTAAAAGGGTTTATTTAACGGAAGAAGATATAGAGGGTGACTACAGAGGCTTAACTACCTTTGATCTTATTATTAAGCCCAATGATTATGAACATGTTTTTAAGAGCGAAGTTGTGGCTATTCTTAAGGAAAGAGACAGCCAGGGAGGAGTTAGCATTTTAGAGAGTGAAATGTTGGACTTCAACCTTAAAAGGCTGTATCTTGGGAAATATGACCAGTCAGAGTGGGTATGGAAGGTGGAGAGGGTGCTCGTACCTGTTCTTGACAACCTGAATATAACATCCGGTAAATATATAGCTATTATCTTCATATATATAATAGTGGTAAGTCCTGTGACTTACCTTATTTTAGCGAAGAGAAAAAAAGGAGGGTACAATACTGGGTTTTTGTACCTGTGTGGGCAGTCATTTTTCACTGTCATTATCTACCTGGTCAGTACAGACAGCCGTATAGACGGTATATATATGAACTATGTATCCGTACTTGATTTGAGAGAGGACAGACAGAATGAAAATGTAGCCTTTTCAGTAACCAATTCGTCAAATACCCCATATACTATTGAAATAAACAATGAATACAAGGTAGGCAGTCTATATGGAAGCTACTCTAAGCCGGCAGAAACGACTTTAAGCAGGATAGTCTATAATATAGAAAATCAAGATGACGGTACGGATATAAATGTAAAAGAAGCAGCTGCCTTTGATACCCTTTATTTGAGGGCAAAAGGAAGACCTGGTATAATAACTGGGAGCGCCGGAAGCTTTTATAGGGATAATACTGTTTTAAAGGGTGAGTTTGTAAATACACTGGGAGTAGACTTAAGTAAGGTATTTGCCTTATATGACGATGAAATCATATATATAGGTGATGTTTCAAAGGACGAAACAAAGAGCTTTGTTGCAGATAACGAAAATACCTACCTTGATGACCTAACAGGAAGTCTTCAGGATTCGGTATTCTTAAATAGAATATTTGAATTTGCCTATGAGGGTGAAAATTCAAAGATTCAGGCTTTGCTTACATCTGTGCTCGATAAAACCTCACTTCTTGGCTATAAACAGCCTGCCTTTGTTGCTCTCACAAAGAGCCGACTTAGTGGAGAATTTGCATCAGATGTGAATACGGCTAATGGTTATACTCTAGTGATACTGCCTGCTGATAAAATAGAAGATATAGGGATAGAATCAGACAATTTTGTAAATTCACTTGGGAAGCTCCCCATGTATATGTATGAAAAAAGTTATAGTTTTTCAAATGATGCACTGGTCAACAGAAATTCAGTGGATATAACCTATGAGGTGGATATTAAAAAAAGGGTGAAGAACCTTAGGTTGTTTACAAGATATAAGGAAGAAGTAAATCCCTGCAAGGTATATGCTCTAAATCAGCTTACAGGCAGATATGATATTATATTTGAGCCTGATGAGGACTTTATTAACAGAATTAAAGAATATGTGAATACAGGTGGGAAATCAGGATTTAACAAGGGACAGGATCAGGAGTTTTACATTGAGCCTATCTATGTAAAGGATGGCAAACTAACACTTCGCTATGAGGTAGATCAGGCGGCCTATGATGAGATATCTTCATTTACCATACCAAACATACCAAAGATATCAATGGAGTATGAATAATGATAGAGATAGAGAATTTAGTAAAAAACTATGGGAAAACAAAGGCTCTTGATGGGATATCGCTAAAGATTGAAGATGGCGAATTATATGGCTTTGTAGGGCCAAACGGTGCAGGTAAAACTACTACTATGAGGATAATCTCAGGTCTAATCCCTGCGGATTCAGGAAAGATAATCATACATGGGATTGATGCGGCTAAAGATATAAACAAAGTTAAAAGCAGAATAGGCTATGTACCTGATTTTTTTGGTGTATATGACAATCTGAGGGTTATAGAGTATATAGAGTTCTTTGCGTCAGCCTACAATGTCATAGGAAGAGAGGCTGAAAGAAGATGCCTTAGGCTTTTGGATGAGCATGGACTTGGAGATAAGCCTGACTTTTTTGTGGACGATTTATCAAGAGGACAAAAGCAAAGACTTGGACTTGCCCGTGCCATGGTTCACAATCCCGATATTCTTATCCTGGATGAGCCGACATCCGGTATGGATCCAAAGGGAAGAATAGAGACGAGAGATATATTAAGAAGACTTAATGAATCAGGAAAGACTATAATCATAAGTTCTCATATATTACACGAGATCTCAGAGCTTGTTACAGGCCTTGCTGTCATTGAAGAGGGCAAGATTGTGATGAGTGGAAGCATAGAGAGTATTGAGACAGCTATGCATATAGAAAACCCTATAGTGATGAAGGTAATGAAAAATGCCGACATAGCGGCTGAGGTCCTTAAAGAAGATGAGGCTGTACTTAACCTTACAATTACTGAAGACAACGAATTTTATATAAGTTATGGCGGCTCTGACGAAGATGAGGGATATCTGCTTAAGAGACTTGTGGAAGCGGGTGTTATGATAAGCTCATTTAGTAGAAGGGGACATGACCTTGAATCTGTATTTATCAAGATAATGGAGTAGAAATGGAAAGATATAGAACAAATGCAGTATATACAAAAGAGCTGAAACAGTCGGTAAGAAATATTAAATTTCCTATTACGGTGGGACTTTACTGCTTTACTATTGCAGTTATAGGACTATTTACCCTTGTTGCGATATCTGCTTACGGATATCCTGTTTACAGCGCATATACCATTAAACAGGACTTTATTACATTTTATTCGGTATTATTCGGTCTTGAATTCGGTCTGGTTATATTTGTAGTTCCTGCTATAACCGGAGGGACTATCTCGGGAGAGAGGGACCACGGAACCCTTGACCTGCTTCTTGCTACTACCCTTGGACCTTATAGGATAATAATGGGTAAGCTCATATCGGTTGTCAGCAAGCTGCTCATTTATGTTATTTCAAGTCTTCCTATCCTCGCCCTTGTATTTACCATGGGTGGGGCAGGACTTGTAGACCTTTTAAGGTATATGCTTCTTATTTTGCTTACTTCTCTGTATATAGGAAGTTTTGGAGTATTTATGTCTGTGATATTTAAGAAAACAAGTACCGCAATGGCTGTGACCTATGTATGGATAATGTTCATTGCGCTGGGTACTATCTTTGTCACCCTTATGAGTAATGCAGTGCGTCCGGCAGACAATAATGCTCTTAACCCGGTATTTCTCCTTAATCCTATTATTACACTCTTTGCTCTTTTGGATGCGCAGATAGGCTTACCTGAGCTCATAGGTAATTACGTTAAATTTGAGAACAGTACCTCGTTTATTATGGAGAATTGGCTTATGCTAAGCATTTCTGTTCAGTTTGTTATTACTGTGATAAATGTACTTCTTGCCACCCATTTTTTAAATCCTTTTTAGAGGAGAGCGAAGAAATATGCTTCATAAAAATTCTTTGAAAACTCTGTTTTATCGTATATGCTTTCATATTGTGCTGTGTTTAAGTCGTCTATGTAGTTTTGCTCATAGTTTTTATTAAAGCCCTTATCCGCAAGGAGGTCTACAGCCTTGTTATAAGCTATGGCTGCCTTTACCTCATCATCATATCTTCCGACTATTACCGCGCCTCTTATGTTTATCTTCACCACATATACCGGCTTCGGATATTGCTTTTCCATTCTGACGCCGGTATATTTGTTTATTATCTTTATATTTTCATATCTAAAGTCCAAATCATCACCGTTTATAAAAGTATAATCCCTGCCTGCTACAGCAAAGTTCCTGATACCATAGCGGCTTAAGATGTTTACCTGCATACCATAGTCTGCAACAAAGAAGTGACGTCCTCTTCTAAGTATCTTGTGATTAGAATAGTAGAAGAGCTCATCTGCTGAAAACTTCATCACATCAGTGGTAGAGAGGTAGTATTCAAAGTATCTTCTTCTTAGATATATAGGATTCTTCACATATAGACCATTATCACGAAAGTTGACTATGGTTACCCATTTTTCAAAATCAAGGGTGGCGGTCTCATCATAGTCATCTATGGTTTTGTGGCTTTCGGTAGAAGTTAAGCCAACGGCCTCTTTATAAGCGGAATTTGCAGCCTTTTCGCTGTCAAAGCTGCCTAAGCTTATATGCTTGTTCTTATAGGTAAAAGAAGCAACAAAGCGTTCATTTCCCTTAGAATCAACTCTTTTATATACTCCCTTTAATAAATGTTCCACCTGAAAACCTCCTTTAAAAAGAAAATATCCCCTTATAATATTACCACAGTTCAAAAATCCATGTCAAAGGAAATTAAAAAAATCAATTCTATAGGATGTACAAATTTATCTTAAATTGATATATGTATTTGTGCAAAAACATAGATAAAACTAAGAAGGTTTTGAAATTTTAACCGTTAATTTAAAACAAAAAATGCTTTTTTTATTGACAAAAACATAAATGCACGCTTATACTATGCGACATAGCCTGTGTAATAATTTCGTAACATATTCAGAAACAAATACATAATCTATTAACAACTATTAACAAAAAAACAAAGTAGGAGAAGTATTATGAAGAAAGAATTTAAGTGGATAATTTTAAAGCATGCTAACTGTCTGCTTATCGCTCAATATGTTGTCAACGGCAAATTCATATAGTGCTAAGGCAGAAAATAACGAAGCTAAGGAGATTGCTATATCAGATAGTGAGGCCGACAAGACTCCTTTATCCGCTGCAAAGTTAGCTGAGGAAGAAGCAAGGAAGTCTGCAGAAATAGCAAGGCTTGCGGCTGAGTCCGAAAGAATAGCTATGGAAGCAGCAAGAAAGGCTGAAGAAGAGGCTGCTAAGAAGGCTCTTCTCGCCGCAAAGAAAGAAGAAGAGAAGAAAAAGGCTGAAGAAAAGAAAAAGGCTGAAGAAAAGAAAAAGGCTGAGGAAGCTAAGAAGAAGGCTGAGGCTGATAAGAATGCTTACAATATCAAGATGAGTGCAAAGGATAAAGAGAACCTTTACCGCCTTGTACAGTCTGAAGTTGGATATATGGATGAGAAGAGTAAGCTCTATGTGGCAAGTGTAGTACTTAACAGAGTTAAGAATAAAAAATTCCCTAATACTGTCACAGGAGTTGTACTTGCCCACAATCCAAGAACAGGTGTATATCAGTTCTCACCTGTTAAGCCGGGCGGAAGATTTTGGAGATGTAAGGTATCAGATTCAACCAGAAAGGCTGTAGACAAAGTCCTTAAAAACGGTGACTATTCAAATGGAGCAATTGCATTTGTAGCAAAGAAATACACCACTTATAAGGCAGCGGCTTGGTTTGACAATACACTTCATCATTTATTCCACCACAACGGACAGGACTATTACAGATACAGATAATCGATAAGGGACTTACGGCTTGAGGCTGTAGGTTCCTTTTTTAAACCTTACAATAATCTTAAGATGCGTGATAAGTAAATCGTTTTATGTTATACTACTACATAGTTATGCAAGTTTTGCTGAAAGGAAGCAGTTAAACCTCTACTTACGGTGGAATTGCTTACAGGTATGATATGGTATCAAATATTGAAATCCTATATGAAGATGATGATATCATCGTTTGCGTAAAACCTGCCGGGATGCCCTCTCAGGGAGATAAAAGGGGCAATAAAGACCTTGTAAGGGAATTAAAAAAACATATAGCTCTAGAAGCTATGAGGCATAAAAAATAAAGCTTACAGGCGAACCTTATGTGGCTGTGGTACACCGCCTTGATAGGAATGTAAGGGGGATAATGGTATATGCCAAGACCAAGAAGGCGGCTGCAGGACTCTCAAAGCAAATAAACGAGAATAAGCTTGCTAAAATATATATGGCGGTAGTAAGCTTCGACACTGATAAGGCAGAACCTCAGATAGGTGTTAGAAAAAAATAAGGTAAGTTACCTCCTACATGATAAGGCAAAGAATGTATCTGCTGTTGTAGATGAGGGGACAAAGGAAGCTGAAAGAGCAGAACTTAATTACGAAGTGGTTAAGGTGGTCGGGAATAAAGCCCTTGTTAGGGTGGAGCTAATAACAGGAAGACATCATCAGATTAGGGCTGCAGATGTCGGAAGAATTTAACGGGATAGTTGGTGATACTAAGTATAATAATGATTACAGGAATATAGAGGGCTGGAGCGGTCTTGCACTTGAGGCAGTTATGCTTTCGTTTGATCATCCTGTAAGCGGTAAAAAATTAAGTTTTTCAACATCAGCAATAGGAAAAGAGTTTGGAGAGATTTGATGCAGAAAATTATATATAAACTGATAATAATGATACTCCTCTTTGTGCTGTCTGCAGGGGTATTTTATAAGTAACATAAAGGAAACATCCTACTCGGAGAGGACGGAGACAACAGAGATGTCTGCGGCAAGCTTTCCTACCGTATATATGCTAAGAGGGGATAAAAAGATTAACCTTCTTCACGGCTATGGGCAGGAGATAGAGGCTCTGGGAGTGAGGCAGGAGATCACACCCCTTGAGAATAATAAGACCATTGATTTCTTAATCAATGATTACAATAACAGCATTGTCAGGGTAGAGTATGAAATAAAGGACAAGATAGATAATATAGTTATAGCAAACGGTGAGATGGAAACGCCTGAGATAGACGGAGAGGGCAAGAGGAAACTCTCACTTAAGCTTGATTCCGAGCTTTCAAAGGACACAGAGTTCGCCCTTAAGTTAAGGCTTGTAAATGAGGACGGTAGAAAGTTCATCTTCTTTACCACCATAAAATTTACCAGAGGAGATAAGTTTGCTGATAATTACAATTTTGCGGAAAAATTTTCAGATGCAACCATAAGCAAGAATGACGAGAAGGCAATAAAGCCTTACCTTGAAACCAATTCAAGCATGGACAATATGAGTTTTGCCCACATTAATATCCATTCTTCCTATGAGGTTGTGACGTGGGGAAAGATAGCTGTAGAAAGGCTTACAGAGCCTGTGGTTACAGTTACGGAGAACTCAGAAAAATATAACGAGCTTGGTATATAAGTACATAGCAAAGACTTCGGGAGATGTGCCAAACTATTATTCAGTTAAAGAATATTATAGAATAAATAAAGTTGAAAAGGTGACCTATCTCTTGGCCTTTGAAAGAGATGTGGAAGAAATCTACAATCCTGAAAAGACCTCAGTTGCAAGGAGTCAGCTTAAATTCGGAATTACTGATAATCCTGACATTGACTTCAAAATGGATACAAAGAAAGAATACATAGCCTTTGAGAGGGAAAGAGACCTCTGGTACTATGAAACTAAAGAAAACAAGATGAAGAGAGTTTTTTCGTTTTTTGGTGAAGACTTTTCGGATGAAAGAACTTATTTTGATAACCATGCTGTAAAGATACTGAGGATGGAAGAGGGCGGTGACTTATACTTCATAGTATATGGCTACATGAACCGTGGTGTATATGAGGGAAGAACGGGAATTATTCTCTATAAGTACCTCAGGGCGGATGACAGGATTGAAGAACAGGCATATATTCCTGTAAGCCTTCCTGCTCAGTTTTTTGAAGAGGGGATATCGGACTTTAGTTTTGTAAGTACGGAGCAGTTTTTCTATTTTTCTCTCTATGACAGGATATACTCATACAGTCTGATAAAGAGAAGGCTTACTGTGTTGGCGGAGAATATCTCAGGTGGCTCCTACCTTGCCCTTTCTGAGAATAATCATATAGTATGGCAGGAAACTCCTGATGTTACCAAGGTTAAGACTCTTATAATTATGGATCTTGAGACCAGAAGAAGAACTGAAATCAGAGCTGAAGATAAGGCTGTACTTAGGCTTTTAGGGAAGATTTCAGGCAATTTTGTCTACGGTGTAGCCTATAAGAAGGACATGGTTAATGGTAAAGACGGAATAATCAACATTCCTTACAAGAAGCTTATCATTGCAGATATTAACGGAAATGCGCTTAAGACATATGAAAAAGAAGAATATATATGTAACAGGAATCAATATAGTAAATGATACCGTAGAGCTTGAAAAGGGTTAAGAAAGAGGATGGGAAGTTAGTTAGGATTAAAACTGACCACATTCTTAATAACATAACAAAACCAAATAGAGAGGTTATGGTAGTTGACAGGAGAACTGATAAATATTTAACAGAATACTATCTCACCCTGCCTTACGGACTAAAAACTTGAGAAGATTCCACAGGTGGCTAGTTCTACCTTAAATACCGTTATCACCAGAGACCTTACCATAAGGCTTGGTGAGAATGGAAAGGAAAGCAAGGAGAAATACTTTGCCAGTGTAGCGGGAGACTTCAAGTCCTCATCCTATAAGGCAGCCGATATGATTAAGCTGGCAGATGAAGGCATGGGCTATGTGCTTGACCTGGGTGGCAACCTGGTTTGGGAAAGAGGAAGGGTTAGTACCTCTGCAAAGGCTGAAGATGTGGATGTGGACTACGTTTATGAGGGAAGATGACAGTGTACATTCTGCTATAAGGCTCTTCCTTACAGCAAAGGGAATATATATTTCTACTGAGGATTTAAATAAAAAAGGAACTATCATGGATATCCTTAGGTCTCAGCCTGAAATATCCCCTATCAATCTAACGGGAGTTGATTTTAACAATGTTCTCTATTATATCTCAAAGGGAAGTCCCGTAATTGCTATGCAGGATGCCAGGACTGCAGTCATTCTCACATCTTATACTCCTCAGAATGTGGAAGTGATGAACGCAAAAACAGGCAAAAAGAGCCTTTTGGACAGGAAAGAAGCAGAGAAAAAATTTAAGGCGGCTGGCAATGTCTATATATCCGCCCTTAACTAGGAGGTTAAACATGTATGATATTATAATTGTAGGTGCCGGTTTTGCAGGCGCTGTCTCTGCAAGAAAGCTTGCAGAGGCCGGCAAAAAGGTACTGGTTATTGAAGAAAGAGACCATGTAGGTGGGAATGCCTTTGACGAGGTTGATAAGCACGGAGTACTTATACACACCTACGGCCCTCATATTTTCCACACTAAAAGTAAGGAGGTCTACGACTTCCTTGGAAGATTTACTGAGTGGCTTCCTTATCATCATAAGGTGGTGGGCAATGTATATGGGAAATACATACCGATTCCGTTTAACTTAAACAGCATAAGGTTGGTATATGATAAGGAAAAGGCAGAAAGCCTCATAGACAAGCTGATAAGTATCTACGGAAGAGAGGCTGCCATCCCTATCCTTAAGCTTCGTGAAAATGAGGATGAGGAGATTAGAGAGCTTGCTGACTATGTGTACGAAAATATCTTTGTGAAATACACTGGTAAGCAGTGGGGAGTGAAGCCAAATGAGATAGACCCTGCAGTTACGGCAAGAGTTCCTGTCATCCTCACTGAAAAAAAGACGGTTATTTCACAGATGAGTACCAGGCAATGCCAAAGGATGGCTACACTGAGCTTTTTTTAAGAAAATGCTTGACCACCCTAATATTGATATAAGGCTTCAGACCTTAGCAAAGGACTGCCTTAAGCTTGAAGAAGGCAAGATTTTCTTTGAGTGCAGCGAGTTTGACGGAGATGTGATATTTACGGGAATGACTGATGAGCTTTTTGACAGGTGCTTTGGAGCACTGCCTTACAGGTCATTAAGGTTTGACTTTAGCTATCACGATGTAGACTCTTTCCAGCCTGAAGCAGTTGTTAACTACACGGTGGATGAGGACTATACGAGGATAACTGAATTTAAGAAGATGACAGGGCAGAAGGTTATTGGAACAACAATAATGAAGGAATATTCCCTTGACTATGCACCTGATACCGGGCTATTGCCTTATTACGCCATCTTAAACGATGAGAATAAGGCCCTTTATGAAAAATACGCAAATCTGGCAAAGGAATATAAGAATCTTCATTTGCTTGGCAGGCTTGCAGAGTACAAATATTACAATATGGATGCAATTACAGAAAAAGCCCTAGAGCTTTGTGAAAGGATGGTATAATGAAAGTATTAAGTGTTGCAATACCTTGCTACAATTCAGCAGAATATATGAGCCACGCTATAGACACCCTGCTTACAGGAGGGGAAGATATAGAAATCATAGTGGTTGATGACGGTTCTACAAAGGACAATACCCTTGAGATAGCAAAGGAGTGTGAGAAGAGATTTCCAACCATAGTAAAGGCTATACATCAGGAAAACGGTGGACATGGACAGGCTGTAAATACAGGCTTACTTAACGCTACAGGCGTATTCTTCAAGGTGGTTGACTCTGATGACTGGGTAAATACTGAAGCCCTTGCCAAGGTGATGGACTTTTTGCGCTCTGTAATCAGAGGCAATAAGACTCTAGACATGCTTATCTGTAACTATGTGTATGAGAAGGTAGGCTGTGAACCAAGTACAATGGGATATGCCAACTGCCTCCCTGAGAATCAGTTCTTCACCTGGTCTGATATAGGCAGGATAAGGAATTCTCAGTACATACTTATGCACTCTGTATTCTACAGAACTGCTCTCCTTAAGGAGATTGGACTTAAGCTGCCTGAGCATACCTTCTATGTGGACAATATATTTGTGTATTATCCTCTTCCTTTTGTAAAGACTATGTACTATATGGATGTTGACCTTTACAGGTATTTTATAGGAAGAGATGACCAGTCTGTCAATGAAAAGGTGATGATTGGCAGGATAGACCAGCAGATTAAGATAACTAAGATACTCATAGGCTCACATGATTTGTCTAAGATAAAAGAGGGCAAGCTAAAGAAATATATGACTAACTACCTTGCTATGATGATGACTATATGTACTGTATTTCTCATCAAGTCAGGTAAGCCTGAGAATCTTGAAAAGAAGAAGGAAATCTGGAGATATCTTAAGACCAAGAATCCTAAGATGAACCGTATGATAAAGCATACCCTTCTCGGCGCTATTATGGGAATGCCTGGCAAGGGTGGAAGAAAGATAATAATCTGGGGCTACGAGGTGGCAAGAAAGATATTTAAGTTCAACTAAAAGGAAATTTAAGAGGATGAAAACCAGAGAAGAAGTGGCAAGCTTTGGGCTTACATTTCCCGATACCTATATGGAAATGCCCTTTAAGGATACTAACTGGCAGTTAATCAGAGTAAAAGAAAGCAAAAAAGCCTTCCTTTGGATATATGAAAGAGAAGGCTTCATAAATCTCAATGTAAAAGTCTCTCCCGAGTGGAGGGACTTTTGGAGAAATGCCTTTAAGTCGGTTATATCAGGCTGGCATCAAAATAAAGAGCATTGGAATACCATTATACTAGACGGCTCTATCCCTGACAAGGATGTAAAGAACATGATAGCTGAAAGCTATGCCATAATAACAGATTCTCCGACTAAGCGTATATATGAGGCTGTAAAGAAGATACCCAAGGGGAAGGTGGCGACCTACGGCCGTATAGCAGAGCTTGCAGGAGATAGGAAGATGGCAAGAGCAGTAGGCAATGCCCTCCACAAGAACCCCGAACCTGATATCATCCCCTGTTTTAGGGTGGTGAACGCTAAAGGAGAATGCTCAGGCTCCTTTGCCTTCGGGGGCCCTGACGCACAGGCAAAGAGGCTAAGAGAAGACAGGGATAGAGGTTGTGAATAACAGGGGTAGATTTAGAGAAGTATGGGTGGTGAGGGGGATTCAATGATTTATTTTACATCTGATTTGCATTTTTATCATAAAAAAATGTGATTAAAACATCTTTAATAGACCGTATAGTGATGTAGATGAGATGAACGAGAGGCTTATTTCCAACTGGAATAAGAAGGTAAAAGAAGAGGATGATATATATATTCTTGGAGATTTTTACAATGAAGGGTACTGAATATGCAACAGATGTATTAAAAAAAGACTAAATGGTAAAAAAAGTATCTGATTAAAGGTAATCATGATAAATTTGCTACCCAAGAGACCTTTGACAATTCTCTGTTTGAGTGGGTAAAGGATTATTATGAGCTTCAATATAAAAAAATACAATCTTTATTTTGTTTCATTATCCTATCGAAGAATGGAATCATTACTTCAGAGGTTCGATCCATTTACATGGGCATCAGCATAATAATTCGGAATATAATATCAAAAAAATAGGGAAAAAAAGGACTTAAAAGATATGATGTAGGAGTTGATGCTAATAAGATGAGCCAGTTAGTGCTGATGAGATATTGGAGTTTTTTTGATTGTTTGATTGACTAGGATATTTGGTAGTTATATCAAGTATGGTAAGTTGGAGATTAAATGAGATGAGTCATTGAGTATAACGTAGTAATAAGAGTTTATACTAAGATGATTTATTATATAATCTCTCGGAATCCTGAGTGATTATGGTCAGTGTAGTTGACGATGGACATTGAAAAGTGAATATTATCCGAAAAAAATGAAAAGGAATAAAAATAAGCATGAGAAACAAACATAAGCATGAGAAACAAACATAGCTTTCACTATGTTCCAAAATATGGTATTATAGTCAATAGGATTATGCCACTTCTAAAATCAACTTTTGTGGGGTGGATTCAAAGGGCAAATCCCAAGCATCATGATGTGATAGAGGCGGCAGTACCACATCTTAGTAGAGCGGTGTCTGCCGTCTTCTAATTTGAAGTCTAATTTCTCACGCTTATTGGAACGCTCTACAGAAGTTCTTGCATTAAATTCCTTTTTCCATTCCGCACTGTCACGAGGTGGTATGTTAATCAGTCTTGGGTTGTCCTCAAGGCAAGATGCACTGTTCTGCCATATTTTGAATCAGAGCAGGGATGTTCACAGGAACAGCCGTATTTTCTGCTTGCAAGTGGGCATCTAAATTTTACACGACGCTTAGATGGTTCACAACCATCATTGTTCATACGATACCCTTCTTTACAGACAGGGGCACCATCTTTACCGATGGTAAAGTCATTTTTGTATTTAACTTTGATACCACGTTTTTCATTCAAATCAATGAAAGGCGTGATGTTTTCCTGTTTACAGTACTCGTAGATGAGGCATTGCATCATGGGCAGAATCTAAAAAGCAGCTTTGTAACGATGAAATCAGGAAGAAAGGATTTCATTCTGAAAAAAATGTTTCTAAAAATCCATGAGAATCATGTTTGGAAGCAGGATTTAATAAAGGAAAAACAGGCAGGTCGCTTTCAGAATCGGATGCAACCAGCATATATAAATCATATCCATGATACCAACAGTCTCTGGAAGAATCCCATCCGATATCGCAGTCCGGTTGAGAAAAGTATCTGTCACAGCTGCATTCGGAAATACCCTTTTTGGGGCAGCAACAAATACGGCAGCTTCTCATTCTGTGAGAGGTAACAACAGGAGTGCCGTCACCTGCTACAGATAAAGAATCAGCATTGATTAGTCCTTTAGAAACAGACACATCAAGAAACTGCTAAGCATTGCGTACAAAGGATTGATTTTAAGTTGAGCCACCCAATCGGTTATGGAAGTAACCTTAAAAATCAATGGATAAAAAGATAAGAGCGTTGCATAGAGGAAGGTGTTCTTGGAGCCGGACCGAATTTAGAGTATTTATCACGCATGAATTCATCAGTGTAAGATAAATCCAAAGTCCAAAAACGTTCAATGATATCCCATGTAGAGTGGGCAATTGCATCCGGGTTAGGATAATATTTACGAAGATTTTTTTAACAACAAAGTTTTTGGTAGTCGGCATAGGCTGCCGCAGTTAACAGGTAACATAAAATCGCCTCCAATCGAAAAAAATATGTCTTATAAATAAGGGCGCGTAGCGCCGCATTTTTCGATGGATTTGTCAAAGTGTTTTTGGCAAAAAAAGTGGGGGATTTTAATAAAAAGGAATCTAAAAAGCCTTATATTTACTGGCTTAGAGATTCCGAGAGATTATTTTTATCTCAAGGAGGAAGTGTTAGTTAAATTACTATATGGGTATGAGAAGGTATTTGTATATATTAAACAGATTAAAGAAAAGAATATTATTTTGAGTAATTTAGCCACAGCATAAATTATAGAAAATTGAATTTGTGACACCACTGGTGTCACAAATTAGAAAAAGGATATTATATGGGTAAAAAAATGAAATAAAGGCAGCTAGAAACTTGATCAATATTATAAATGCAGCTAGAGAAAAATGCATTGAAAAAAAGTTAACGAAGAACTAATAGGAATGTATTGGAGAATTGGAGAGTATCTGCATCTGGAATCTAAAAAGGCATCATTTGGTGATGGATATATCGATTCTCTAACACAAGAGATACAGAGTGAATTCCCGGGAATAAGGGGATTTAATAGACGCGGATTGTATAGGGATGAAGAAATTCTATGAAACTTATTACAAGAATGAATTTGTGACACCACTGGTGTCACAAATTAGCTGGACTAATATTTACTTATTATGTCAAGCTGCTAAACAATCACAATATCGGATTTGGGGGTATAAATGAGATTTTTCCACATTTCAGATCTTCACATAGGGCTTAAACTTATGAATAAGGACCTGAGTGAAGACCAGAGCTACATTTTAGATGAGATAGTAAAAGAAGTTAGAGACAAAAAGCCGGATGCCATAGTTATAGCAGGGGATGTGTACAACAATTCGGTGCCCTCCTCTGATGCGATAGAGATATTTGACGGCTTCATATCGAAGCTTGTGGCAGTAGCACCGAAGATGCATATTATGGTTATCAGTGGGAACCACGACAGCGCAGTCCGCATCAATCAGTTCAGGAAGGTACTTTCAGACTACAACCTGCACCTTATAGGGGCTTCCGCCTAAGAAGGCAGATGAACATATTGAAAAAGTGGTACTTGAGGATGAATATGGGAAGGTAAACTTTTATCTTCTCCCTTTTGTGCGCCCGTCTTTTGTAAAAAATGTATTCGGTCTGGATGAAAATGAAAATAACCTCACCTATAACGAGGCGCTCCACAGGCTTATTGATAGAGAAAACATAGATGAAAATGAAAGAAATGTATTAGTCAGCCATCAGTACTATCTTCCCCTTGGTAAGAATCCTGAGGAAGTGGAAAGGATGGACTCTGAGATTAAATCAGTAGGAAACATAGACCTTGTAGATGCTGACATTCTGGAAAGATTTGACTATTCTGCCCTTGGCCACATACATAAGCCTTGGAAGCTGATAGGAGACTGCCACAGATACTGTGGTACTCCCCTTGCCTGCTCTGTAAGTGAGGCAGGACAGGAAAAGGGCATAGTTATGGTGGAAATGCTTGAAAAAGGCAGGATAAATACTGAAGTACTTCCACTTAAGCCTCTTAGAAATATCAAGGTAGTTAGGGGAAGGCTTGAAGAAGTCTTAATGATGGGCTCCGAGGACTATGTAACGGTTATTTTAACTGAGGATGATACTACAGATGTAGACGCAGCTGACAGAATAAGGGAGAGATTTCCAAACCTCTTAGAGATAAGAAGGGAGGCTGTAAAGAAGGTAAACAGTAGTAGTCTAACTGAGATTTCAGACGAACTAAACGAGATAGATAATTGTAGAGCATTCTTAAGTGAAATGAATGCTGAAGAAGAGAAAATTCTCATCGAGATAATAAACGGCTTAAAGGGGGTATAGTCTATGAGGGCCTAAAAAAAGTTAGTTATGCAGGCTTTTTGGTTCTTACGGTAAGAAGATCGAGATAGACTTTACTAAGCCTGTGCAGAATTTATTTTTAATTACAGGAGACACAGGAGCAGGCAAGACTACCATATTTGATGCCATTGTCTTTGCCCTCTTTGGAGAGGCAAGCTCAGGGAATAACAAGAAGTCTGGAGAGGAGCTGCAGAGCCAGTTTACAGACTTTGTAAGTGAACCCTTTGTAGAATTTACCTTTACTGAAAGGCTTGGAAGTGCTGAGGAAGAATTTAAGGTCAAGAGGATACCAAGACATAAAAGGCCTTACAAGAGAGGGCGTGAAGGTTTTACTGATGAGAAGGAAAAGGTATCCCTATTCTACTCTGATGGGGAGGAATATTCTCAAAACCTGAAAGAAACCAATGCGAAAATAGAAGAGATAGTGGGGCTTACAAAGAGTCAGTTTATGCAGGTCTCGATGATAGCACAGGGAGAATTTATGGAGGTGCTAAGAGGAGATGATAAGCAGGCCGTGTTTAGAAAACTCTTTGGGACTGAGATATATAAAGAACTGACTGCGCAGCTAAAGCTTAGAAGTGATGCTAAGAAGACCGAGCTTAAGGACTTTAGCTCCAAGTGTGAACTGCTGATTGGTGGAATCAGGCTGCCAGAGTGTGTTATAGGAGATTATACTGCTGTTAAAATGAAGAAGGATGTTGATATTACCGACATTGAAAAGGCGGCAGACGGGCTTAAGAGCCTCTGTGACGAACTTGGTATCATCCTTGAACATAAAGAAAAAAGAAGATAAAGAGGTCTTCTTAAAAAGAGATAAGATAAGCAGGGAGCTAACTGAGGGAAGGCAGCTTTTTGGGCTTCTTTGAAAGTCTTGTTAGGGGCTGAGGCTGAGGTAAGAGAACTGGAGGCTAAAAAGAAGATATCCTTAAGAAGGTTAGTCTGGTTAAAGAGATAGAGGCTGCCTATGAAGCACAGTCCCTTTATGCAGGCTTTAAGGAGGCTGAGAAAAACCTATCAAAAATGCAGTAAATGAACTGGAGATAAACAAAGAAAAAGCTGCCTGAACTAATCTCTGCCTTTGAGAATATCAGCCTGGCTGAGAAGAAGGCTAAGGAAGAATTATCTACAGTTGTAGAAAGATTTAATACAGTATCTGAAAAGGTAAGGGCAGCCTTAGAGCAATTTAAGAGCCTTAAAGAGAAGAATATAGAAAAGGGGATTAAAGAGGCTGAGGGAGAGAAGTTAGCAAGTGCAGTAGAGGAAGCAAAGAAGAGGCTTGTAGAATTTGAGAGCCTTGAAAAAAATCCTGGACTGAGGCTCTAAAGGAGGTGCCAAGTCTTGAAAAAAAGAGGACTGGTGGCTGAGGCTAAGGCGAGGACTCTTGCCAAGGTTCTTAGTGAACTAAATAGCCTGATAGGGGGCTTTGATAGTCTAAAAAAATGAAAAAAAGATAAGTTAAATACATTAAAGGCTGCCTATGAGGATGAGCTTCTTAGATTTAAGGAGGCTGAGGATGAACTGATTCCTAAGAGGAGGCTATTTTATGAGCTTAGGGCAGGCCTGCTTGCAAGAGACCTCCTTAAGGAGGGAGAGCCTTGCCCTGTGTGTGGTTCCCTCTCTCATCCTTCACCCTGCTTACTTCCTAAGGGACAGGAGGAGATAAGAAAAGAGGATATTGAGAGGCTTGAAGAAAGGGGTATCAAAGCTAAAAGACAGTGTAAACACAAGGCTTTCAGAATATGAAACCTCTAAGACCAGGACGGGTGAGAAGGAAGAGCATTTAAGAGCTGACAAAGAAAAGCTGATTACTCTGGTAAATGAAGAGCTATTTGCTGACACCAAGCCTTGTGAAGAAGTAGAGCTTAATGAGCTTAAGGCTGAACTTGAGGTATTTTCAAGGAAGCTCTTAAAGGAGCAGGATGAAGTAAATGCTAAGGTTAAGGAATTAAAAGCTTATAGAGGAGAAGCTTTCTACAGCTGAAGAAAAGAAAATCCTTCTGAAAAAAGAAGAAGAAGATGTAAAGGAAAAAGAAAGTGAGACAGCTAAGGAGGTTGCAGGTATTTTATCCCTTATAAAGGAGATTGAATCAGGACTCGAATTTAAGAGTAAAGAGGAGGCTGTAGCAGCTAAAAAAAGGCTGAGGATGAAAGAAAGGTAAGGGCTGAGCGTCACGCTAAAGAGGTAGAGGAGAAGAGCGAGGCCTCAAAGAGCTTAAAAAGAAAGGACGGAAACCCTTATCGCTGAAGCTTTCGGCAGACTGCCCTAATCTTCTATATAGCTGTCAGACTAAGAGAGAGGACTATGAAAAAGCCCTTGTCCGGTTTGGCATCTCTGAGGAAAGGTGGTCTCTCATTGTAAATGAGTATAAAAAAAGCGATAGGGAGAGATTTCAAAATGAAATAAATGCCTACGAGGGGCAATATGAAGGCGGCTCTTGGTATGGTCGCAAACCTTAAGGAGGCTGTAAAGGATAAGGAAAAACCTGATACCCAAAGCTTAGAGAAGGACTTTGCTGTGGCGGATGAGGCTTATAATCTTCTCCATAGTGAAGTGGAAGAGATAAGGGCTGATTACAGGACTGACAGTGAAATCCTTGATAAGCTTGGTGCTTCGTTAAGCGGAAGGGGAGAGGCGGCAAGGGAGTATGGCATTATAAATGGTCTCTACTCAAAGCTCTCTGGCAATGTGACCGGAGGCAGGATGGACATAGAGACCTTTGTTCAAAGACGGTATCTTGAGAAGATTCTCATATCTGCCAATAAGAGATTTAGCTCTATGACAGGAGGACAGTTTGAGCTTAGGACTTATGAAATAGAGAAAGCAAGTCAGGGTACTAACAAAGGACTAGACCTTATGGTATACTCATATATAACAGGTAAAAGCAGGGATGTAAGGACGCTTTCAGGCGGAGAGTCATTTCAGGCAGCCCTCTCTCTTGCCCTTGGTATGGCAGACCAGATACAGGCAAGAAGCGGCGCAGTACGTCTTGACATGATGTTTGTGGATGAAGGCTTTGGCACCCTTGATAACAATGCAAGAAATGAGGCTGTGAAAATCCTTAAAAACATGGCGGGAGGCTCAAAGCTTATAGGAATTATCTCCCATGTCAATGAATTAAAGCAGGAAATAGAAGAACAGCTGATAGTAACTAAGGATGAAAACGGAAGTAAGGCTAGGTGGCAGCTAAGCTAAGGAGGCATTATGGGGAAGTATTTGATGGCACTAGACCAAGGGACAACAAGTTCAAGGAGTATACTATTTGACAAGGGTGGAAATATAGTATCCAGTGCACAAAAGGAGTTTACACAGATTTATCCGGCGCCTGGACTCGTGGAGCATAACCCAAGGGAAATCTGGTCATCACAGTTTGCTACAGCTGTAGAAGCTATGGCTAATATAGGTGCAGGCTGTGAAGACATTGAAGCAATAGGTATTACCAATCAAAGGGAGACAACTGTAGTCTGGGATAAGGAGACAGGTGAGCCTGTGTACAATGCCATAGTATGGCAGTGTAGGCGTACAGCGCATATGATAGACGAGGTGGTAAGAAAAGGCTATGGAGACTATATAAGAGAGGCTACAGGTCTCATTCCCGATGCTTATTTTTCAGCCAGCAAGATAGCCTGGATACTTGACAATGTAAAGGATGCGAGAGCAAAGGCTAAGGAGGGTAAACTCCTCTTTGGTACAGTTGATACCTGGCTTATCTGGAATCTTACAGGTAAAAAGGTGCATGTGACCGACTTTAGCAATGCTTCAAGGACCATGCTTTATAATATACATAAACTCGAATGGGATAAGGAAATACTTAAGATATTTGATATTCCTGAAAATATGCTCCCCGAGGTAAAGCCAAGTTCATATATCTACGGAGAAACCAAGTCAAGCCTCTTTGGTGGGAGCATACCTATAGCCGGTGCTGCGGGAGACCAACAAGCGGCACTTTTTGGACAGTGCTGCTTTGAAAAGGGAGATGTGAAGAATACCTTTGGTACGGGAAGCTTCATCCTTATGAATACGGGAAGTGAGGCCATTAGCTCAAAATCAGGACTGCTTACAACTATAGCAGCCAGCACAAGTGACAAGGTAGAATACGCCCTTGAGGGCAGCGTATTTGTGGCAGGTGCTTCTATCCAGTGGCTTAGAGATGGTCTTAGGATGATTAGGACTTCTGCTCAGTCAGAGGACTATGCATTAGAAGTTGAAGATGCTGACGGAGTATATGTAGTTCCTGCATTTACAGGTATGGGTGCACCTTACTGGAATCAATATGCCAGAGGGACAGTATTTGGCCTTACAAGAGGAACCTCAAAGGAACATCTTATAAGGGCAACCCTCGAGTCCATAGCCTATCAATCAGCCGATGTATTTAGAGCCATGGAGGAGGATGCAGGAGTTAAGATTAAGGGGCTTAAGGTGGACGGAGGTGCTTCTGCCAACAACTTACTTATGCAGTTTCAGGCTGATATTATGGATACCTATGTAAGAAGACCTAAGTGTGTTGAGACAACTGCTCTTGGAGCTGCTTATCTTGCAGGGGCTGGCAACAGGCTATTATGAAAACAAAGAAGAGATAAGAAAAAAACTGGCAGCTAGGAAGGCTATTTGAGCCTCATATGGAAGAGGGAAGGAGAGAAAGAAAACTAAAAAAGGATGGAAGAGGGCTGTAAAATGTACACTTGACTGGGCGAGATGAAAAAGGATTAAAAATGATATGTTATGACATACAAAAAAATAAGCGGATTATAAATATTTTGCAAGAACCTTGCAAAGCCTTAGAAATCCTGTATAAATGAATGTCAAAAACTATTAGAATCGCTCGGTGGAAGTTAAATACTTTTGCCTATAATTATGTTATATAAAGGAATAAGAGTATGAAAAAAAGTTAGGTGTGCTTTCTGTAATCTCTGGATTTTTCAGGAGTAGGTAAAGGGAACTATAGTTAAGAAACTTGTGGCAGAAGAGGACTATGCACTCTCTATATCAGCTACATCAAGAGCACCAAGAGAAGGAGAAGTTCATGGAAGGGAATATTTCTTTTTGACAAGAGATGAATTCCATAGTATGATAGAGAGTGACGGTCTTATAGAGTGGGCTGAGTATGTGAACAATTTCTATGGTACTCCAAGAGAGTACGTAGAAGAAAGGCTTGCTGAGGGTAAGGATGTCATCCTTGAGATAGAGCCACAGGGAGCGCTCAAGATCAAAGAAAAGTATCCTGAGGCTGTACTCATCTTCATAGTTCCACCAAATGCTAAGGAGCTTGAAAAACAGGCTTATAGGCAGGGGAACAGAGGAGGCCGACACTATAAAGAAGAGGCTTAAGAGGGCGGCGGAGGAAACAGAGTATATAGATAACTATGAGTACATAGTTGTAAATGATAATCTGGATGATGCAGTTAGAGATATCCACCATATTATTCAGGCGGCTTCGCATAAGAAGGACAGAGCGGGAGGCTTTATAGAGGCTTTGACGGATGACCTGAAAAAGAGCTTTTAACTTTTAGTAAAGTAATATAGTAAACATAGAAAGGAATAATAATCATTATGATGTTACATCCATCTTATTCAGACCTTATGGAAGTTGCAAACAAAGATGTGGAAGAGGGCGAGAGCAAGTTAGTAAACAGCCGTTACTCCATAGTGCTTGCTACAGCAAGAAGGGCAAGACAGATAATTTCAGGTTCTGAGCCTTATGTTGCAGCGAATGAAAAGAGCAAGCCGTTATCAATCGCCGTTGATGAGCTTTATCACGAGAAGGTAAAGATTGTAGGGTGGTGAGGAAGCGGAAGAAGAGGAATAATTAGAGAGTTTTAGTATTTTATGAGGGCCGTTGCAGAAGGAATCATCCGGGATGCGACTGCCCTTTATGTGTATAATGATTAATCTAAAATGAATGGAGGTGATTTTGGTGTACGCTGAGGTTGTGGTGGGAATATCAGTTGACAAGCTTGATAGGACATTTTGCTATAGGATACCGGAGGATTTTGGAAACTCTGATGACCTCATAGGCACCGAAGTCATAGTTCCATTCGGAAGAGGAAATAGAGAAACTAAGGCCTTTGTGGTTGAAGTAAAAGAGGATACCGACATAGATAAAAAGCCTTGTAAAGGATATCTTAAGGAAGTCCGAGACAGGTGTTCAGATAGAGGGTAAGCTGATAAAGCTTGCCTACTGGCTTAAGAGCAACTACGGCGGCACTGTAAATGAGGCACTTCGCTCAGTGCTTCAGGCACCAAGGAAGATAGAGAGAATAAAGGAGAGGACTGTATCTCTTCTTAAAAGGCAGGGAAGAGGCAGAAGACATCCTCAGGGAATTTGATAGAAAAAAATATACGGTTAAAAGCAAAAAAATCCTAAGAAGAGCTATAGAGAGCGACTTTAACTATGAGAGGTTTATAAAGGAGGAGAAGGCCGCCTCCTCTGCCTTCAATTCGCTGGTAAAAGACGGAATTATAGAGATAAAGGAAGAATTATTATACAGAAAGCCTGTAAAGACAGGAGAGAAGAATTCTGGTAAGGTCGAGTTAAATGCCGAGCAAAAAGGGGCGGTTGACAAGGTTGTAAATGACTATAGGAAGGGAATATACGGAAGGTATCTCCTTTTTGGTATAACCGGCAGCAGCAAGACTGAAGTCTATATGGAGATAATGGAGGAGGTTATAAGCCAGGGGAAACAGGTTATCTTCCTTATACCTGAGATAGCACTCAGCTTTCAGATGGTGGAGAGGCTTTCTGCGAGGTTCGGAGAGAGAATTTCCATCATGAACTCAAGGATGTCGCAGGGCGAGAGATATGACCAGTATTTAAGGGCTAAGAACGGAGATATAGACATAATAGTAGGGCCAAGATCCGCCCTTTTTACCCCATTTAATAACCTTGGACTAATCATAGTGGATGAGGAGCATGAAGGAAGCTACAAGAGCTCCAAAACTCCAAGGTATCACGCAAGAGAAGTGGCGCTTTATAGGGGCAAGGGAGGAGAGGGCAGCTATAATACTTGGCTCTGCAACTCCAAGCCTTGAAGCTGTGAAGCTGGCTTCGGATAAGGAGATAGAGGTACTTATGCTGTCAAGTCGTCCAGCAGGGGCCATACCACCTGAGATTGAGATTACAGACCTTAGAGAAGAGCTTAAGGCAGGCAATAAGTCAATAATCAGCAGGAGGCTTTCTGAGCTTATAAAAGACAGGCTAACTAAGGGGGAGCAGACCATATTGTTTATCAACAGAAGGGGGTATGCAGGCTTCATCTCCTGCAGGAGTTGTGGTGAAGCCATCAAATGTCCTCACTGTGATGTAAGCCTTACCTTTCACAGACCTGACAGGCTGGTCTGCCATTACTGCGGCTACGAAGAGAAAATGCCTGATAAATGCCCAAAGTGTACTTCGCCGTATATAGGTACCTTTGGTCTTGGTACTGAGAAGGTAGAGGAAATAGTTAAAAAGGACTTCCCCACTGCCAGAGTGCTTAGAATGGACGGGGACACGACTACAGGTAAAAACGGCCACGAGGCTATACTTGAGAGCTTTAAGAATGGAGAAGCTGACATCCTCATAGGAACTCAGATGATAGTAAAGGGGCATGACTTTGAAAAAGGTAAGTCTGGTTGGCATACTGGCTGCTGACTTATCACTGTTTTTGGGGGATTTTAGGGCAGCGGAGACTACCTACGAACTTCTTGTGCAGGCAGCAGGAAGGGCAGGAAGAGGAAGATATAGAGGTAAGGTGGTTATCCAGACCTACAATCCTGACCACTATGTGATACAGGCTGCGGCAACAGGCAATTATAAGGACTTTTATTCCAAAGAAATAAGATATAGGAAGCTTGGAGAATACCCTCCTGAGACTCATCTTCTTGCAGTTATTCTCTTTGCCGCAAAAGCTGAGGAGGTAAGCAGGGGAGCTGAAATTCTTGCGGGATTTTTAACAGAGAAAAAATCAGAGAGCTTTGTGGTAAATGGGCCGGTATGGGCTGCCATTCCTAAGCTTAGGGATATCTACAGAAAGATAATATACCTAAAGTCGCCTGATAGAGATGAACTGGTTAGGCTTAAGAACCTGCTTGAAGACTATGTAAAGGAGAGTTCTGATTTTAGCAAAGTCAGCGTGCAGTTTGACTTTGAGCCGCACGGGAATCCATAAACTTTACATAGGCTATAAGATAATGGTATAATAGCGGGTATGATATAGATAAATATAAGAGTTTAAGATAAATGGAGGAGTAATGGCACTTAGAAATATAAGAACGGTTGGAGATGAAATCCTTGCAAAGAGAGCCAGAGAGGTGAAGGAGAATACTCCAAAGATACAGGAGCTGATAGATGATATGCTTGAGACTATGTATGATTCTGACGGAGTAGGTCTTGCAGCCCCTCAGGTGGGTGTGCTAAAGAGGATATTTGTTATTGACTGCTCGGAAGAAAGAAACCAGCCTTATGTATTTATTAATCCTGAAATCATTGAGACTTCGGGTGAACAGACAGGAGCAGAGGGCTGTCTTAGCGTTCCCGGCAAGGCAGGTATAGTAACCAGACCGAGCCATGTAAAGGTAAAGGCGCTAAATAGAAACTTTGAAGAGTATATAGTTGAGGGAGATGAGCTTTTTGCAAGAGCTTTAATCCATGAAAATGAGCATTTGGACGGACATTTATACACTGAAAAGGTTATTGGCAATGTGTACAATGCCGGAGATGAAGAGGCTGAAAAGGCTGCTGAGATAGCGGCAGGACTTCCTGTCGATGAGGAGAACTAATGAAGATAATATTTATGGGAACACCTGATTTTGCGGCAGCTTCCTTAGAGGCATTGATAGCATCAAGACATGAGATACAGGCCGTAGTTACACAGCCTGACAAGCCTAAGGGAAGGAAGGGAGAGCTTACTCCGTCTCCTGTGAAGGTCATTGCCAAGAGAGAAGGGATAAAGGTATATCAGCCTCTAAAGGTAAGGGATGAAGAGTTTGTAAAGACTTTAAGAGCTTACAATCCTGATGTGATGGTGGTGGTAGCCTTTGGACAGATTATACCTTTAAGTATACTAAAGATGCCAAAATATGGCTGTGTAAATATACATGGCTCGCTGCTACCTAAGTACAGGGGGGCTGCTCCTATACAGTGGGCTGTACTTGATGGAGAGAAGGAAACCGGAATTACTACCATACTTATGGATGAGGGCATTGATACAGGCGATATCCTGCTTAAAAAGACGATTCAGATAGATGCGGATGAGACCTCAGGAAGCCTCTTTGACAAGCTTATGGCACTTGGGGCTAAGACTATACTTGAAACTCTTGATGAACTTGAAAAGGGGAATCTTACCCCTACAAAGCAGGGGGAAAGCCCTACTGCCTATGCTAAAATGCTTACCAAGGCGATGGGGCTTATCGACTTTACAAAATCTGCAAAAGAACTTGACTGCTTTGTAAGAGGTATGAATCCTTGGCCTAGTGCCTATACTCTGCTTGCAGGCAAGACACTTAAGCTGTGGAAGGTAAGAGCTGTAGAGGGAGGTGGCAAGGCAGGAAGTGTAATAGAGATAGGCAAGGAGAGCTTTACCATTGCCTGTGGAGAAGGTGCCATAGAGGTGCTTGAGGTACAGCTTGAGGGTAAAAAAAGAATGAGTGCAGGCGATTTCCTAAAGGGAAGCACTCTTAATATAGGACAGGAGCTTGGTGTATAATTATGGCTGTTAATGAAAGAGAAGTAGTGCTTGATATGCTCCTCTCCCTAAGGGAGGGCAAGCTTAGCCACACTATACTTAAGGATACTCTTGATAGTTACCTCTATCTTGATAAATCATCAAGGGGCTTTATTACAAGGCTTTATGAGGGAACCATTGAAAAAAAGACTGTACCTTGATTTTTATTATAAACGGATATTCAAAAACCCCTGTAAAGAAGATGAAGCCTATTATTATGCTTCTCTTAGAAATCTCTGTCTACCAGCTCTTCTTTATGGACAGGGTACCTGACAGCGCCGCTATCAACGAGGCAGTAAAGCTTACTAAGAAAAGAGGATTTACGGGGCTATCGGGCTTTGTAAACGGGGTGCTTAGAAATATAGCAAGAAACAAGGAAAGTATTGTACTTCCTGATAAAAATAAGGATATAATCACATACCTTGAGATAAAGTATTCCACCCCTAAGGCAGTAGTGGAGTACTTTATAAAGGATTATGGCAGTGAGAAGACAGAGGAGATATTAGAGGCATTTGAAGAGAAGAGGCCACTGACGGCCAGAGCCACAAAGGGAGATAGAGAAGAGCTGATAAAGAAGCTTGAAGGTGAGGGAGTTAAGACAGGCAGCGATACAATTTTTCCCTGAAAGCGTAAGGATACTTGAACTTGACAGTCTTAGCTACCTTGAGAGCTTTGAAGAGGAGACTTTGTGATTCAGGATGAAAGCTCACAGTTTATCAGGAAGATTGTGGGTCTTCCTAAGGGAGCGCGAGTGCTCGATCTCTGTGCTGCGCCTGGTGGGAAAAGCCTGCTGTTTGAAGAGATGGAAGAGGTAGATGAGATAATCTCCTGTGACATCTCAGAAAGTAAGACAGAGCTTATTGAGGAAAATGTAAGACGGATAGGGGTTTCTAAGATAAAAACAAAGGTAAATGACGCCTCTTTGTACAATCCTGATTTTGTGGATGGATTTGATCTTGTTATCTGCGACCTGCCTTGCTCAGGACTTGGAGTTATGGGCAGAAAAAGGGATATAAAATACAATGTGAGCCTTGATAAGATAAGGGAGCTAGCCATACTTCAAAAAGAAAATCCTTGAGAATGCTGTAAGGTATGTGAAAAAGGGTGGAAGGCTTATATATTCCACCTGTACGATGACGAAGGCTGATAATGAGGAAAATTTCACATTTATTTCAGAATTTAAAGGCTTTTCATCGGTGGATTTTTCGGATAAAATAAGAGGGTACGTAGATAGATATAAAGACGGTGAAAGACTTGTAAATGAAGCAAAAAAGGCTTTATAAGACTGTTTCGGGGAACTTGGAACAGATGGATTTTTTTATTTCAGAATTTATGAGGGAAGAATAATTTGACAGAAGGAAGAAAAAGATATTGTGAGCCTTGACTTGAGTGAGCTTCAGTCTCTGATAGGAGAACTTGGCGAGCCTAAGTTTCAGGGCTAAGCAGGTGTATGAGTGGATACATAAAAAAAGCTGGTAGAAGCTATGACGAGATGACCAATGTTCCACTTAAACTAAGGAATAAACTTGAGGAAAGACTGCCATTTACGGAGATTACAGAGGTGGCTAGAAAGGACTCAGCTTCGGGGGATACATCCAAGTTTGTATTCAAGCTATATGACGGCTATGTGATTGAAAGCGTGCTTATGAAGTACAGATATGGCAATTCAGTCTGTATTTCGTCACAGGTAGGCTGTAGGGATGGGCTGTACCTTCTGTGCTTCTACCCTGCTTGGACTTTCAAGGCAGCTTGCACCATCTGAGATGCTCTCACAGATTTATACCATTCAGAGGGAAACAGGCGAAAGAGTGAGCAATATAGTTGTGATGGGTACAGGAGAGCCTCTTGACAACTTTAACAACCTGCTTAAGTTTTTTTGGAGATGATTACGGATGAGAATGGGCTTAATATTAGCCAGAGAAATATTACTGTTTCCACCTGTGGACTTGTCCCCAATATAAAGAAGCTTGCAGACAAAAATTTGGCTATTACTCTTGCAATTTCCCTGCATGCACCTACGGATGAAGACAGAAGAAGGATAATGCCTATAGCTAACAAATACTCAATCAAAGAGATACTTGAGGCTACGGACTATTATTTTGATAAGACCGGAAGGAGGATTTCTTACGAATACAGCCTGATAGACGGTGAAAATGATACTCCGGAAAATGCGGAGAAGCTGGCGGTCCTGCTTAAAGGAAAGAACTGCCATGTAAATCTCATTCCAATTAACCCTATAAAGGAGCGAGCCTATAGGAGCTCGGCACCTAAGGGCGTGCTCAGGTTTAAGAAGATACTCGAGAATAAGGGAATAAATGCTACTATTAGAGAGGAGATGGGGCAGGATATAGATGCAGCCTGTGGACAGCTTCGAAAAGAATATATGGAAAACGTAAATGAGTGACTGATTTTTATATAAAAGATTAGACAAAGATAGTTATGGGGGAATAGGAGAAACAAGGTCTAACATCCTGTATATGTATCGTAGGAGTTAGACAGAATTGCTTTATGAGTTTAGAAGGGAGACACATAGATGAAGACATTTTTCTGAATCCAGAGCCGGAAAAAAACAGAAGTGTTAATCAGGATTCTTTGCTATGTGAAGAAGGGGCAGTCAGTGATCTTTCCAATCTGTTTATAGTGGCAGATGGAATGGGAGGTTACAATGGGGGTGACTTTGCTTCCAAATTTTGCGTAGACAATGTAAAAGATTACATTCTGAACAACAATGGGGGTTCAATAATATCCACCATAAGGTCTGCTATAGCGGCGGCTAATGAGGGTATTAGGGAGAAAAACAAAGACAAATGAAGAGCTAAAAGGTTGTGGAACTACGATTGTATTAGCTACTATTAAAGACGACATTTTATACATTGCAAATGTTGGAGATTCAAGGCTCTATGTCATTCAAGACGGCACTTTATCTCAGATTACTGAGGATCATTCCGTAGTAGAAGAGATGATTAAAAGCGGGTTAATCAAGAGAGAAGAAGGAAGGTTTAACCCACATAAGAATAAGGTGACTAGAGCACTTGGAGTAGAACCTGATATTGAGGTAGATTTTTTTGAGGTGAAACTCGAGAAAGGGAACCGGATTTTCTTATGCTCAGACGGTGTTTCCAATATGATGGATGAGGGGACATTGGAGGAAATAGCGGGAGCTGACAAAGATTTATCGGAAATTTGCAGAAAACTAATAGAAACTGCTGTAAACAATGGCGGCAAAGATGACGCTACAGTAGTAATGATAGAGGTGTAAAATATGTTAAATAAAGGTAGATTGATAGGAGATCGTTATGAGATAATCAGCCTTGTTGGTTCAGGCGGTATGGCTGATGTATATAATGCAAAAGATAACAGGCTTGGAAGACAGGTGGCTATAAAGGTGCTTAAAGAAGAGTACAGCCAAGACAAGAACTTCGTATCTAAGTTTAGGCTGAGGCTCAGTCTGCAGCCGGACTTTCACATCCTAACATAGTTAATGTCTATGATGTAGGAGAGGATGAAGGACTGCATTATATAGTAATGGAGCTTGTTGAGGGCATAACTCTCAAAAAATTCATTGAAAGAAAGGGCAAGCTTGAGCTAAAAGAGGCTGTGGGCATTGCCATTCAGATAGCTCAGGGTATGGAGGCGGCACATGCAAAGCATATCATACATAGGGATATTAAGCCTCAGAATATTATCATTTCCAAGGAAGGCAAGGTAAAGGTAACGGACTTTGGTATAGCCAAGGCTGCTACCTCCAATACTATAGCCGCAGGGCAGGCAGTGGGTTCTGTTCACTATATCTCTCCTGAGCAGGCAAGAGGTGGTTATTCAGATGAAAAGAGTGATATATATTCACTTGGAGTTACCCTCTATGAAATGATATCCGGCAAGATGCCTTTTTGCAGCAGATAATACTGTATCAGTGGCTCTTTTACATATCAATGAAGAGGCTGTTCCTCTTAGAGAGCTCGATCCTGAAGTTCCTGCAAGCATAGAGAAGATAGTTCAGAAATGTATGCAGAAGAAGCCTGAACGCAGATATCTAACTGCAACAGAGCTAATAGCTGACCTTAAGAAGGCAATTGCTGAACCGGAGGGAGACTATGTGAACTTTGCTCAGGCAGCAGTTACGGATTCTCCTACCATCAATATATCAGGAGAGGAGGTAGAGGCTATTAAGAAGGGAAGATATAATAGTAACAATAGGGCAGCAGAGCCTGTTAAGAAGCGTGAACCTCGTCAAATCCGCGAACTTCCTGAAGATGATGAAGAGACAATAGATCCTAAGATGGAAAGACTCATCCTTTTTGGAGGAATTGCAGCTATTGTTATATTGGCAGTAGTGGTAATAGTGCTTTTAATCAAAGGCTTCAACCTCTTTGGGGGAAAGGCAGAAAACTCTGACAGCTTATTACCTCAGAGTTCCAACCAGGTAGTATCAGCGTCATCCATAGCATCAGAGCCTGTTTCGAAGTCTGCTTTAATAACAGTTCCTACACTTAAGGGACGTACCCGTGCGGAGACAATTAATATTCTCTCTGATTCGGGAATAACCAACTACAGATTTGAGTCAGAGAGCTCAAGAGAGTTTGAAAAAGAAACAGTTATGAATGTCACTCCTTCTGAGGGTTCTGAGATTAAGAAGGATGACGAAGTCATTATAACTATCAGCAAGGGAGAGGATGCTATTACAATTCCTGATATAAGAAATGCTACCAAGGACAGTGCTATAGCTACCTTAGAGGGCTTGAAGTTTGCCGTAAAGGTTCAGGAGAATGCTAGTGATACAGTTGATGAAGGAAGCGTTATTGAAACCATTCCTGCCATAGGTGCGTCTGCAAAAGAGGGTGAAACCATTACCATTGTAATAAGCACCGGCCCTGAGAATAAGCAGGTTCTTGTACCTAATGTGGTTGGAAAGACCGAGGAAGATGCAACTACTACACTTAGCAATTCTGGATTTAAGGCTTCCATAGCATATAAGGAAGATGACAATGTTAAGAAAGGTTTTGTTATCAGCCAGAGTATTGCGGGTGGAAATGAGGCACAGTCAGGAAGCACAATCACACTTAGCATAAGCAAGGGACCTAAGCCTGTCACCTATACCTACTCGGCATCACTTACCATAGATGAGAATCCTTTTGCGGAAAGTGGAGAGAGCGGAGACATCGAAGTAAGGATGGATCAGGACGGAAAGACATCTACAGTATACTCAGGAACCCTAAGCTATGAGGACTTCCCACTTCGTATCGAGGATATAATCGGTACGAGTGAAAGTGAAGCAGTTTGCTATCTCATCGTAAATGGTGAGGTATATGATGGCAAAGTATGGCGTATCAAGAATTGGAGTAAGGCTGCAAACTAATGGAAGGCAGAATAATAAAAGCAATTGCGGGCTTCTACTACGTGCATAACAAAGTAGAAGCCTATGAATGTAGAGCCAGGGGCATATTTAGAAACAAAGGAATAAAGCCTTTGGTGGGAGATGTTGTTGAGATTGAAGTCCTCTCAGACGAGGATAAGAAGGGCAATCTCATAGAAATAAAGGAGAGAAAGTCTTTTCTTATCCGTCCCGCCGTGGCTAACCCTGACCAGGCTCTTATAGTATTTGCAGGTGCAAAGCCAGCGCCTAATATGAATCTCCTTGATAAATTTCTGACAATGATGGAAATAAAGAGGATTCCTGTTGCCATTGCAATAAGCAAGAGTGACATTACAGATGAAGCCAAGCTAAAAGAGCTTAGAAAGATATATTCTCCTCATTACAAGGTGATTGAAATAAGTGTAAAAAGAAGGGCTGGGACTTGATGAGATAAAGGAGTATCTTAAGGGTAAGTTTACAGTTCTTGCAGGGCCTTCGGGAGTGGGCAAGTCTACGCTACTAACTACCTTGCGCCTGAGGCCAATATGGAGACAGGGAAATCAGCAGGAAGATAGAGCGTGGCAAGCAGACTACAAGACATGCAGAACTCTTTTACATAGGAGAGGGTGGCTATATCTGTGATACACCGGGATTTGGCAGCCTTGAACTCTTTGATGTGGATAAGAGGGAGCTTAAGGACTATTTTCCTGACTTTGAAGACTATGTAAAGGACTGTAAGTTTAACGGCTGTATCCACATAGGAGAAAGAGACTGCGGTGTGAAAACAGCCCTCTCCGAAGGAAAGATATCAGAAAGCAGATATAAGAACTACAAGTTGATTTATGAGGAATTATCAAACAAGAGGGATACTAATATGGAATACATACTTTCACCTTCAATACTTGCGGCAGACTTTGGTGAGCTTGCTAAGCAGGTAAAGATAACAGAGGAAAACGGTGCTAAATACCTCCACCTTGATGTAATGGATGGAAGCTTCGTGCCAAGTATATCTTTTGGGATGCCTGTGATTAAGAGCCTTAGAAAATACAGTAATCAGGTATTTGATGTACATCTTATGATAGAGAGTCCTGAAAGATATTTAGAGGATTTTAAGGCGGCAGGGGCTGACCTTATTACAGTGCATGCAGAGGCTACAAAGCATTTGCACAGGACGGTTACAAAGATAAAGGAACTGGGGCTTAAGGCAGGGGTTTCCATAAATCCCGCCACACCTCTTTCTGCTATCGAGCTTGTACTTTCTGAAGTGGATATGGTGCTTATAATGAGCGTAAATCCGGGATTTGGAGGGCAGAAGTTCATACCTTTTACCATTGACAAGATAAAGAAGCTAAGAGAAATGGCTCCTAATGTAGACATCGAAGTTGACGGTGGAGTAAATCAGGACAACATAGGAGAGCTTGTAAGAGCCGGAGCCAATGTACTGGTTGCAGGAACGGCTGTGTTTGGCGGAGATATAGCTACAAATACCAAGAAGATGATTGAGAGGATGTATGAAGAAGGTACTGATTGTAACAGGAGGACGAACTGAAACTGACTTTGTTAGAGAAGTATATGAAGAGTATGAGCCAGACCTTGTTATAGCTGCAGATAGAGGGATGATGGCGGCAAAGGAGATAGGGATAATCCCTGATTATGTAGTCGGAGATTTTGACAGCGGAGATGGAGAGGTGGTTAGCTACTTCAAGTCTCTTTTTGAAACCCATGGGAAGCCCATAGTCAAGGCTTTTAATCCTGAGAAAGATGAGACTGATACTGAGCTTGCCATATCCTTGGCTCTTACTCTTAATCCTAAGGACATTGTGCTTCTTGGTGCTACAGGCACAAGGCTTGACCATACCTTAGCTAATATTGAGCTTTTGTATAAGCCCCTTGCAGGAGGAGTTAACACAAGGATAATAGATGAACACAATGTAATAAGCATTCATGATAAAGATATAAACATAAAGAGGGACAAGGCCTTCGGAGAGTACTTTTCTCTAATTCCTTTTACTGAAACTGTTAAGGGACTTAGTATAAAGGGGGCCAAGTACGAGCTTGAGAACTTCATTCTAAGTTCAGGATGCAGCCTTGGTGTAAGCAATGAATTTGAGAAAGACAAGGTTAAAAATAAGCTTTTCGTCAGGGATAGTTATCTTGTTTCAGACAGATGACAAGAGGCTTGTAGTTAAAGGAAAGCTGTAAAATGGGGGTATTATGAAGAGGGACTTACAAGATATGATTCACGAGCTCACCTACTATCTCGAGCTTGTAATAGCTATAATTATGAGTATCATTATAGCAGTTATGACATTTAAGCTTTTGGCTGTAGCAGTTCCTGACTTTTTTGTAGGAGAGAAAATAGAACTGGGCTTTTTCCTTGAAAAGGCAATGATGTTAGCGATTGGTCTTGAGTTCGTAAAGATGCTTTGTAAGCATACTCCGAGTACAATCATTGATGTACTCCTCTTTGCCATAGCTAGGCAGATGATAGTTGAGCACACTACTCCTCTTGAAAATCTAATTACCATAGTGGCTTTGGCAGCCCTGTTTGCTACAAGGAAATACCTTCTCTGTCATTTTGATGAGACTGAAAAACGAGTGTACAGAGGAAGTCAGAAGACAAAGATTACCAACCACATGGCAAGAATAAATATTCCTATCGAAGAGGGGGATACTCTTGCTAAGGTGGTTACAACTGTGCTTAACAGGGAAGAGAGAACCATAGCCATCGGTGCCTGTGTATGGTACAATGATTTTGCCCTAAGGATAGACAGTATGAATGGCGATAAGGTAACCAGAGTAGAAGTAATTAAGTCAGTGTAAAGGAAGAAAAAAATGAATATTCTTGATAATTTAAATCCGGAACAGATGAAAGCAGTGGTACATGAAAAAATGGCCCACTGCTCATTTTAGCAGGTGCAGGCTCAGGCAAAACCAGAGTGCTTACCAGGCGAATAGCTTATCTTATTAAAGAACATGGGGTAAATCCTTGGAATATACTTGCACTTACATTTACCAATAAGGCCGCAAAGGAAATGCGTGAAAGAGTGGATTTGCTCATAGAAGAGGGTTCAGAGAATATATGGGTATCAACCTTTCATTCAGCCTGTGTGAAGATACTTAGAAGATTTATAGACAAGATTGGCTATGACAGGAATTTTAATATTTATGATACTGATGATACTAAGGCAGTAGTAAAGCAGGTATTAAAATCCCTCAATATCGACAATAAAAAATTTCCTGAAAAGACCTGTCTAAATGTCATATCAAATGCCAAAAATGAATTTATAGATGCTGAGGAATTTGCTGCCAATTCAAGCTATTCCGACAATGTATATGCAAGGGTATATATAGAGTATGAAAAGCGTATGAAGAACAACAACGCCCTTGACTTTGACGACATACTGGTAAAGACTGTGGAGCTCTTCATACAGGATAGGGACACCCTAGACTATTACAGGAGGAGATTTCGCTATATTCTGGTTGACGAGTATCAGGATACCAATGTGGTTCAGTTTAAGCTCTTAAAGCTCCTTGCCAGTCATGAGAATGAAAAAGGAGAAATAGAGAACAATCTCTGTGTGGTAGGGGATGATGACCAGTCCATTTATAAGTTTAGAGGGGCTGATATCAGGAACATATTAAACTTTGAGAAGATATATCCTGGGGCTTTGGTTATAAAGCTTGAGGAGAATTATCGCTCTACAGGCAATATACTTGAGGCTGCAAACGGTGTTATAAGTAACAATTCAGAACGTAAAGACAAGAGGCTGTGGACGAGTAAAGAGAGCGGTGCTTCCATCTCTTATAAGACCTATGATACAGGGGACAGGGAAGCAGACGGCGTAGCCAATATAGTTATGAGGGACTGTAAGTGAGGGAAAGGCAGCTTATTCTGACATTGCTGTACTTTATAGGACCAATGCCCAGTCACGTGCCATAGAAGAGAAGTTTGTATACAATAATATCCCATACAAGCTATATGGAGGGACCAACTTCTATAGCAGAAAAGAAATAAAGGACATCCTTGCCTACCTAAAGACCATAAACAATGTGACTGATGATACCCAGGTAAGGCGAATATTAAATGTGCCTAAAAGAGGGATAGGAAGTACTACAGAAGAAAAAAATAGCAGAATATGCAATAGACAAAGAAATCTCATTTTTTGAAGCCTGTATGAGGGTACAAAGCATACCGGGACTTAGCAGGGCTGTAGCCAAGGTGGAGAAGTTCGTAGCCTTTATAGAGGCAAAGGTAAGGGAGTTCAGGCACTGTAAGAGCCTTAAGGCAGAACTTGAGACTCTGATAGAAGAGATAGGCTATGTGGAAGAGTTAAAGCTTGAAGGTACTGATGAGGCAAAAGGCAGAATCGACAACATAGACGAGCTTATCAACAAGATGGCAGTATATGAAATTGGTCTCGATGAAACTGATGAGGACAGGCTTTCTAACTTCCTTACAGAGGTGTCCCTTTTAACAGATGCTGACAACAAAGATAGCGAAAATGAGAATATGGACAAGGTTACTCTTATGACACTTCATTCAGCCAAGGGACTCGAATTCAAGGTGGTTTTCATAGTGGGTATGGAGGAAGGATTATTTCCGAGCAAAATGTGCATTTACTCAGGTGATGAGAGCGAACTTGAAGAGGAGAGAAGGCTCTGCTATGTAGGCATAACCAGGGCTATGGAGAAACTTTATCTCTCAAATGCGGCTTCCAGGATGCTAAGGGGAGATATACAGTGGAATCCTCCATCAAGATTCATAGGAGAAATTCCTGAACATCTTTTTGTCTACCGGAGGGGACATTAGCCGTACAAGGAGCATGAGAAATGAAAGTCTCTATGCGGGGAGTGGCAGCAGGTATTCAGAGAGAAATACTGTAACCTTCACCCCATCAAGGGATAAGAATAATCTCTTTTCAGGAAACCCTTATATAAGTAAGGGCTTTGGCAGTGAACCTAAGACTTCCGATAAGGTTAGCGAGGGAGACAGGGTAAGCCACGCTAAGTTTGGAGAAGGAGAAGTCCTTGAACTAAATAAGGAAAAATGATGTGGTGACGGTGAGCTTTGATAAAGAAAGCTTTGGCATCAGGAAACTAAAAGCTTAACATAGCAGGGTCTTAAAAAAATTAACTGACAATAGTATTATTTTTAAAAAAATATCCCGTCTTTGACAGCTTTTTAAGAAAAAAAGCCTTGTAATTCGCTATAGAAGCGAGTTACAGGGCTTTTGGAAAATTTACATATGCACGTTACACTATCTATTTTTTTGTTTGTGAAAAAATATTCCTCATTTTTTTTATTGGAACTATCTGTTTAGATGTACAGAATCCAAATGCATCGTGCAGTGCATCTGTGAGTTCTGTTCTGGTGTAAATGGGCTGATAACCTTTACCCTCGTACTTTATGAAATCCATTTCCTGAAGGGTAGGAAGTATCTGGTCTATGGTATATTTATTATTAAGTTTCTTTTCAAGATACCTGTATACAATAAGCGAAATAAAACAGGTTATGAAATGGGCAAGTATCCTGTCTTTCCTGTTTAAATATACAGGACGTGCTTCAAAATCAGTTTTCATTATTCTAAAGCATTCTTCAATCTCCCAACGTCGCTTGTTTGCCCTGACTATACTACCTATGTTGTCATTAAGATTGGTGCATACAGCATAGAAACCATCATATTTTTCTTCATTTTCAATATATGACTGGTCTATGCTGTTTATGGATACATCTGCAATCTCCCCGTACTTTGTTGTATGGTCGGTTTTTTTATAAATCGTTTAGGATCATTCTGTTTTTTTCTTTCTATCGATGAGCGTCCTTTTTCAATCATTTTTCGCAGCTCTTTCAATCTGTCCTTTACGCACATAGCGCTGGAAATCACGGTATTTTAAGGAGTATGAAACAATAAGCTTCTGTTCGATTATTTGCTTTCTGTCGCCACTGTCTGTATGGACAATACCTTCCTCTTTAATCCATCGCGATCTGTAGAAAATCTTGTCTCTATCCTTTTCATTGTCTAATTCTGATATCCTATATTTTTTTGCCGCTTCTATCACCATCGAGAAGCCATCCATCATCAACCATACACCACTCTTGTAAGAAGTCTTTAAGTATTTTTGATAGGCTGTGTTGTTATATACCCGCATGCCGTTTTTCGCTGTCGTAGGAATTAAACACCCGGTTTGTTGCAGATGACAGCCCTGAATCTGTACAGACAACAAACTTGGACATATCAAATCCAGAAAGCATCTTCTTTTCAAGTGGAATCATAGTGGTCTGTTCATTGCGGTTTCCGGGATAAATGCAAAAAGATATAGGAATACCATCGCTATCCATAAACAGCCCCATTCCTACTATAGGAAGTGGGCGGTTTTCCTTACTTTTGCCAAACTGCTTATCATCCTCTTCATTGTCGATCTCAAAGTAGAAATTTGTACAGTCATAATAGATTACTTGAGTATTTCGTTTTTGCACTGCAGTGCTATTTTTTTAAAAATGCGGCTCTGAATATAATCAGCCTCTTCTGCTATCACTGATAATGAGCGGTAAACATCATGCAGTTCAAAAGAGGGCTGTTCAATAAAGCGCTTTGACTCTTCAAAGCTATTCCTTTTTGATGACGGGAAAAGTATTCTGCTGTATATAAGACGTGAAAGTATGTCATTCAGGTCGTACTCAAATGGGTGTCTCGCAGAGATTGCACAGCAAATCTTATGCATGCCTAATTCATAATAAATATCCTGAAGGAAAAAGATATCCGCCATTAAACCTATGCTGTTCATTACTAACAAGGTCATTAGCGGCACAGAGCTCAATATTAAATGTTGCGGAATCTTCTTTTTCAACTTCATTCATAATACGCACCTGTTCTTTAGCCCAGGCTTTTTGCATCTTTCACGCCATACATCTCGCAGATTTGTTTTTCTGAACCGAAAGTTTTAACAATCTGAGTTTTTGTTTTTTTCCCATTGATTCTAACTGTTTTAACAGCACGATAGGTAATTGAATATTTTTCCGGTAGTCCATCCTAATCTCATAGTATTATCCTCCAATACTATTATAACGTATCGGAGTGGAACGTGCAAGCATAAATTTAAGATTTGACAAAAATAAGCCATATCTGGCTTTGATGAACCTCATAACGGATTAGGTTGTCAAACTCCCGAGTTTGGAGAAGGAGAAGTCCTTGAACTAAATAAGGAAAAATGATGTGGTGACGGTGAGCTTTGATAAAGAAAGCTTTGGCATCAGGAAACTAAAAGCTTAACATGGCAGGTCTTAAAAAAATTAACTGACAATAGTATTATTTTAAAAAAATATGCTATACTGATATTATCATATAAAAAAAGGAGCAAGATTATGGATAAGAAAAATTGAAGAATTATTAAACGCAGCAAAAGCTTAATTCCCTCATTCATCCATTAAAGAATGAAGAGGCCAAAAAGGACAATCCTTATGTGGTTGCACTTGTAATTGTGGGAGCTATCGCACTTATTGCAGCTATAGCTTACGCAGTGTACTACTTCTTTGTTCCGGACAGACTTGTGGACTTTGAAGACGATTTTGATGATGTCTATGGGGATGAAATCTTCGATGAACCTGAAGTAGAAGCAGCAAAGGCAGAGCAGGAGGAAGTTCTTAACTAAAGGGAAATGAATATAGACGATAAGAAGGAATTCATTGAGGAAGTAGTGGGTAGGATGAAATCCCTTGATTACATCAAGATTGATGATTTACCGGGGATTGATTTATATATGGATCAGGTTATTAAGTTTATGGATGATCATTTTGCTTCACTTAAAAAGATATGACGGTGACAAGATGCTAACAAAGGCCATGATTAATAACTATACCAAGAACAAACTGCTTCCTCCCCCTGATAAGAAAAAATATGGCAGAGACCATATGCTGCTTCTGGTTTTCATTTATTATTTTAAAAATGTATTGTCCATTAAGGATATCAATAGTATTCTGACTCCACTTACCGAAAAACTTCTTTAGCGGGCAGGGATGAAGACCTTTCGTTAAGTGATATTTATGATGAGGTTTTTGAGGTTTGTAAGGGTGCTATAACTGACATTTCAAGGTCAGTTTTAAAATCATTCGATAGGGCGAAGAGTAGCTTTGAAGATGGTGAAGATGAAGAAAAGAGAAGGTATCTTGCCAACTTCGCATTCATAGCTTCGCTCTGTTTTTGATGTGCATGTTAAAAAAACTATCGTTGAAAATATGATAGATAAAGGATTATTAGATTTTAAGGACGATGCAAATAATGAAAGTAAAAAAAGGATAGACGATGAGTAAATCTTTTAAAATTTGCATTAAGTTATTTTTTTGCTATATTGCTTATTCTACTTCTTGCTATCGGTGCCCTGCTTGGTGTGCTAACTCTTACCGAGTATAAGCCTGGGAATATAGAAGCTAACCCTTAAAGGGCAGGCCTTTGATGAGGTAAATCTGTCTAAGGAGATTAAGCTCCTTAGCTGGAATGTGGGATATTGTAATCTTGGGGCAAGTGCGGACTTCTTTATGGACGGCGGCACTAAGGTGGTGAGCCAGACTAAGGAAGAAATGGACGTAAACATAGATAAGATAACTGAGAAAAATAAAGGAAGTAAATGCCGATGTTACCCTGTTGCAGGAGGTGGACAGAAAGTCATATCGAAGCTACAATGTTAATGAAGAAGAGATTTTTTCAAAATTATTTTCAGATAGGCTGTCTTCCTTTGCATATAATCATAAGGTGATGTTCATACCTTATCCTATTCCTCCTCTTAGAAATCTTGAGGCAGGCCTTATGTCGCTTAGTAGAGTCAAGGTTGAGAGCTCGGAGAGGGTAAGCCTTCCAAGCCCGTTTAAGTGGCCGTCCAGTACCTGTAATCTAAAAAAAGGTGTCTTCTTGTGGAGAGGCTGCCTATTAGCGGAAGTGAGAAGAAGCTTGTTGTTATCAATCTTCATTTGGAGGCCTTTGATGATGGCAGTGGAAGAGAAGCACAGAATCAATACCTAATCGAAACTATGAAAAAAGAATATGAAGCGGGCAACTATGTGATTGTAGGCGGAGACTTTAATCAGACCTTCTCGGATGTGGATGTATCTAAGTATGAGGTAGGTGCCGAAGGTGTTTGGAGTCCCGGAATCTTTGATATAGCTAGGGTTAAAGAGAATTTTAACACATATATGGATGCCTCAGTTCCTACCTGTCGCTCTCTTGACAGAGCCTATGATAAGAATGATAAAAAGCTTTCAATTCTATGTAATTGACGGCTTCATCGTTTCTAACAATGTGGAAGTAGTATCTCAGAAAACAATAGGGCTTGGTTTTGAGAATTCAGACCATAATCCTGTTGAGATGGTAGTAAAGTTAAAGTGATGTCATATAAGTTAAATAGTATGTGATAGATTGATAAAACAAAGACCACAGAAATTTGTTAAAATAGTTTCTGTGGTCTTTTTTACTATCTTACGATATCACTATAGCACTCAGGTCTTCTGTCTCTCATAAGTCCCCATTCAAGCCTTGCTGCATTTATTGCGTCTAGGTCAAAGTTATGGACAAGTACGGTTTCACTTGACCTGTCTGCGCTTTCTATTATCTCTCCGGTCATATCTGTTATAAAAGATGAACCATAGAAGGTAAGAGAAGAAGTCTGATTGTTGTTAGCCTCGCAAGGGGTGACGCTTTCAGTACCGATTCTGTTTGCGGCAACAACAGGAATGATGTTGGCTGCTGAATGTCCCTGCATGGTTCTTCTCCAATGCCCACAGCTATCTGTATTAAGCACAGGTTCTGAGCCGATTGCGGTAGGATAGAGGATGATTTCGGCTCCGTTTACAGCCAGGCTTCTTGCAGTTTCAGGAAACCACTGATCCCAACATATACCTACACCGACTCTTCCAGCAGTAGTGTCCCAGACTTTAAAGCCTGTATTACCCGGTGTAAAATAGAACTTTTCCTGATAGAAGTGGTCATCAGGTATATGGGTTTTTCTGTATATACCAAGGAAGTTACCACTATCAAGCATGGCTACAGTGTTGTAGAGTACATTGCCGTCTTTTTCGTATATACTGATAGGTAGTACTGTTCCGGTTTTTTTACTTACTGTGAGGAAATGCTTTACAGCCTCATTTTCCATTACAGGTTTTGCAAATTCATAGTAATCGTATCTTCTCTCCTGGCAGAAATACTGTCTTTCAAAGAGTTCAGGAAGGAGGATGAGTTTAGCACCCTTACCAACTGCTTCCATTACCAAGGCATCAGCCTTTTTAATGCTTTCTGCAGGATTTACTGAGCAGCTCATCTGAACTGCAGCCACTGTTAAGTTTCTCATTATTCATCCTTTCTATTCTCTGCAAGTGGAACCTGCCCCGTGATACAGTGTATGTTTCCTCCGCCTACAAGTATACATCTTGATTTTATAGGAACTATTTCTCTTTTGGGAAAGAGCTCTGCAAGTATTTCTACAGCGACATCATCGTTCTCATCTCCGAAAGCAGGGACAAGTACGCTTCCGTTCGTGATATAGAAGTTCACATAGCTGGCAGCAAGCCTCTCTCCGACACTTCTTTCTGCCTCTCCGTCTTCAAAATCATAACCTTCAAGGTCACTCTCTGTGACTAAAACAGGCTTTTTGGGTATAGGGAGCTTATGGACCTTTATTTTACGCCCCTTAGCATCGCATTCCCTCTCAAGAAGCTTCAAGTCTGCAAGGCTCATTTCATACTGTGGGTCAGTCTCATCATCTGTCCAGGCAAGAACTACTTCGCCAGGCTTTACAAAGGCACAGACATTGTCAACATGTTCATTGGTCTCATCATTATATATGCCAAAAGGAAGCCAGATGATTTTTTTGACACCGAGATAGGTTAGAAGGATATTTTTCAATCTCGGCCTTTGTCAAAGAGGGATTTCTCCCCTTACTTAAAAAGACAGGATTCGGTCACAAGAACAGTGCTTTCTCCGTCTGAGTGAATCGAGCCTCCTTCAAGTACAAAGCCCTTATCGTGTAAGTCATAGTAGTCATAATTATAATTTTTGCAAAATAGAGAAGCGAGGGCATCATCTTTATCATAGGTAGGCAAAAGCCCGTCTACATCACCTCCCCAGGCATTGAAGACCCAGTCAATTCCCCTCACTTCTTTATCGTTTATAACGAAGGTTGGTGCGGTGTCTCTTGCCCAGGCGTCATCTGTATTTGCTATTATAACCTCAATGTTTCCACAAGGAGCAAAGTCATCTTCACTAAAATAATCATAAAGCTCGTCCTTATGGGCGTCATCGCAGACTAAAAACATTTTCTCGTACTTGATTATATTTTTTATTATCTCTACAAAGGCGGGCTTAGCCTCCTTGCCACCGTAAGAAAAGCTTCCTGCTCTGGTTGGCCATACCATAATGGTTCCAAGATGTGGGGCATATTCCCCTGGCATATAGAAACCGTCAGAAGACGGAGTAGTTGATAGTACCATAGTTTCTCCTTTTATTAAAATCTGATTTCGGGATTATTGTACCATTTACTGATAATTATTGCCAGCATAAATAAGAAATATTAAGCAAAACCAAATTTTTTTACAAAACATTTATCCTATTTAACTAAGTGGAATAAGAGGTCTATTGACTGTGGTGTGAATAATGGGAGATAATTGCGGGGATTTCAGGAGCGATTTTGTGAAATTTTTAAAATTAGGGAGAAATAAAAAAATAATACCATACTGTGATTTTTTTAAAAAAATTGGCTTAAAAATGAAAGGAATACTTGAATCTTATAGGGTTTAAGTGTATATTTATTAATAATGTCCGGAGGTTGGAGGTGTAAGATGGATTTTCTTAGGTTTGAAAAATAGAATATGGCTTTCTTCTCCAACTATGCATGAGTGAGGAACAGGCTTTTGTAAAAGAGGCTTTCGACACTAACTGGGTTACGACCATAGGGGCAAATATTGACGAGCTTGAAAGCGGAGTCTGTCGCTACCTTGGAGGAGGTCTTCACGCTGCAGGACTTGCCTCAGGCACTTCTGCACTTCATCTTGCATATAAGCTTGCCGGTGTAGGTGAGGGTGACAGGGTGTTTTGTTCGGATTTGACCTTTGATGCCACAGTTAATCCTGTGTCCTATGAAAAGGGTGAACAAATTTTTATTGACAGTGAGGCAGAGAGTTGGAATATGAGCCCTGTGGCTCTTAGAAAGGCATTTGAAAAAAATACCCTGATACAAAATGTGTGGTAGTTGTTAACCTATACGGGATGCCTGCAAAGCTTGATGAAATTAGAGCTATATGCGATGAATACGGAGCTGTCCTTGTAGAGGATGCCGCTGAGTCGCTTGGAGCTTCATATAAGGGAAGAAAAAAACCGCTACATTTGGACATTATAACGTAATTAGCTTCAACGGAAACAAGATAATAACCACTTCCGGTGGTGGTATGCTTATATCTGAGGATGCAGAATCTATTGATAAGGCAAAGTTTTTTTGGCTACTCAGGCAAGGGAGCCTTATCCTTGGTATCAGCACGAAGAGCTTGGCTATAATTATAGGTTGTCGAACATCCTTGCTGGCATAGGCAGGGGGCAGATGCTTCATTTGGACGAACACAGAGAAAGGAAAAGAGAGATTTATGAGCTCTATAAGGAAGGCTTAAAGAATCTACCGCTAAAGATGAATCCGATTTTAAGCGGGGCAGAGCCTAACTACTGGCTTTCCTGTATCATTTTGGATGAAGAGGCTATGGCACCTCAGGATAGAAGTAGATTTAGGCCGAATTATGTAGGAGATAAGAGCGGAGGGACCAATACATTTGCTGTAGAGAGGCTGACTTTATAGATGAATCCCTAAGTCCTGTTGAACTTAGAAAAAAGGAAGAGTACAAGGCTTTGGACTTTGGTGACAAGCTTTATCTAAGTGAAAAAGGCAAGTCTTCTCCTGAGGAAATTAGGGATGTGCTTGCTGCTTACAATGTAGAAAGCCGCCCTATATGGAAACCTATGCATTTACAGCCTTATTTTAGAAACAGAGATTTTATAACTGAAAGAGGAAGCATAAGAGAGCTTGAAGCTGACTTTACGGACGTAGGCTCGGATATATTTGATAGAGGATTATGTCTACCTAGTGACATCAAGATGAAACAGGGAGGAACAGGAAGTCGTAATAGAAATAATCAAGAGCTGTTTTAACTAGAGAAATCATCTGACCCCATAGATGAAGTGAGACCGAAAAAAATGGGGATGTTGGTAACTTTGAAACCTGAAATGAATTAGAAGAGGTGATTATTATTATTAGTTATGATGGGTTTTGGAAGGTTTTAAAGGAGAGAGGGATTTCGCAGTACAAATTGATTATGCAACATGGTGTAAGTAATTCACAGCTTAACCACATAAGAAAAGGCGGACATATTACAACCGCAACAATAAATAAGCTGTGTAAGCTGCTTGATTGTGAAATAGGCGATATTGTTGCCTATGTGCCTGATGGTGAAGAAACTGAAGAAACACAAGAGAGAGAAGATAATGAGGGGATGCAATAGGCATCCCCTTATTTCCTGCTATTGAAATCTATTATTCAAAGCGTTATACTATTGGTATTGACTTTAAAACGTAACGATAGAAAAGGATAGAAGATGACAGACGAAATTTGCTATATGTGCAGAAGGCCTGAGAGCAAGGCCGGAAAAATGCTCCATCTACCGCCCAATATAACTATTTGCAACGACTGTCTGCAAAAGACCGTCAATGCTTTTAACTCATACCCTATGTCGGATTATTTCAACATGAACGGATTTAATCCTGATATGTTTAACGGGGCTGGTGGCAGTCAGCCTACTACTGATGCTGTTGACAATGAGGAAGGGAAAGAGTTTGTTGTTTCTAACGAAGAAAATGGCAATAAACCTGGGGTAGAAAATGAAGAGGAGAAGAAGGATGATGGAAAGCAGAATCCTCCTGTCTTTAGCTTCGGCTTCATGCCTGATATGTTTGGCGGACAGAGCAATCTGAAAAAAAGAAGAATAAGAAAAAGAAGCCTAAGGCGGAACTTGACTTCAACAATATTCCTGCTCCTCATATCATTAAGGAAAAACTTGATGAATATGTTATAGGGCAGGAACTTGCTAAAAAACAGATATCTGTAGCAGTGTACAATCACTATAAGAGAGTCGCTGCCGAGAAGAACAGAAAAGAAGAAGATATAGAGATAGAGAAGTCCAATATGCTTATGATAGGGCCTACAGGTAGTGGTAAGACATATTTGGTTAGAAATCTCGCAAGACTTCTTCAGGTGCCTATTGCTATAACTGATGCAACCACTCTTACTGAAGCTGGCTACATCGGTGATGATGTGGAGAGTGTACTTAGTAAACTTCTTGCAGATGCAGACAATGACGTGGAGGCGGCAGAACACGGAATTGTATTTATCGATGAGATAGATAAGATAGCAAAGAAGAAGAATACACATAGCAGGGATGTAAGCGGTGAAGCAGTGCAGCAGGGACTCCTTAAGCTTCTTGAAGGCTCGGAGATTGAGGTGCCTGTAGGTGCTACAAGTAAGAATGCCATGGTACCGATGGCTACAATCAATACAAGGAATATATTGTTTATTTGCGGAGGAGCCTTCCCTGACCTTAGTGATATAGTTAAGGCAAGGCTTAATAAAGCAGGCAGCCATTGGCTTCAAGGCGGATCTGAAGGATAAGTACGATAATGAGGAAAACATCCTTAGCAAGGTAACTACAGATGATCTTAGAAAATACGGCATGATACCTGAGTTCCTTGGAAGACTACCTATTGTGTTCGCTGTGGATGAGCTTAATAAGGATATGCTAATAAGGGTGCTTTCAGAGCCAAAGAATGCCATACTCAAGCAGTATGAGAAGCTTCTTGAGTTGGATGAGGTGAAATTAGAGTTTTTCCGAAGATGCAAAAGAGATAATTGCTGAGAGGGCGCTTGAAAGAAAGACAGGAGCAAGAGCACTTAGAGCAATTATAGAAGAATTTATGCTTGATATTATGTATGAAATACCAAAGGACAACAATATAGGCAAGGTTACTATAACAAGGGATTACATTGAAGGTAAAGGAAGCCCTGTTATTGAGGTTAGGACTTAAAAATACATGAAAAACTGTAAAAAGTTTTTAAAATGTTTAATTTTCGGCAAAAATGTAACCGAAATGTAACCGTTCTTGCTTATAATATGGGAATAGGCAGAGGAGGTATTTATGAGCGGTGTGGGTACCAAGAGAATTCATTTTTTTCTGAAGAATTTAGAACAAGCATAATAGCTGTAGATAATTATAGTAGCATAGATTTTTTTGTGGAAAACTTTACAATCCATTCCTTAAGCAATGTGTACAGATAGATAGTTTTCAGCAATTAATAAAGGAGCTGGACACTCTTATGGACGAAATAGGATGTCCTATGAGTGGAATGGAGAAGAGAAGTTTTACCAAAAAGAATAAACTTGATGGTAGGGCTGAGCAGATATCGGATAAGACACAGGCTCCAAGAGGAAAGATTGCAACCTTTGCTATTAGGATTCAGTATAGAAATAATGCGAGCTGGCAAGGAACTGTGAAATGGCTTGAGGGTGATGCTGAGGAGTATTTTAGAAGTATGCTTGAACTTTTTTGGCTACTTGATAGCGCGCTCAAAAACGAATAAATGGTTTAAATAAGTGTCTTGTATTTTGTAAAACCATGTGATATAATCATTGAGTTGTTTATATTAACAGATTGGCAAAATCCAATCAACAAAGTGAGGAAGGTGAATAATATGAGAGAAGGTATCCATCCAGAATACCATGAGTGCAAGGTAACATGTAACTGTGGAAATGAATTCACTACAGGTTCAACAAAGGAGAGCATCCACGTTGAAGTTTGTTCAAAGTGTCATCCATTCTACACAGGACAGCAGAGAACTGCAGCTGCCCGTGGAGCTATCGATAAGTTCAATCGTAGATACGGTATTAAGCAGGACTAATAAAAACAGAATAAGAACGAGACTGTCGCAGGGAGACGAAGGCGTCAACATAACAAATCGTTATGGAAGGACGGAATCACAAATGCGATGGTCTTATTTTTTTAGGAGGAAGGTATGAAGGGTTCGGGAATAAGCGGATTGGCTGTTCTTGAAGGCATATTGATTAAAAATAATAGTAAATATGCATTAGCGGTCCGCAAGCCTGATGAAGATATCGAAGTTTTTGACTGGAAGATGTAGTAGTATAGCAGATAAAAAAATACTGTTTTTACACTACCGTTTATGAGGGGGATAATTAGCTTTGCTGAAACAGTTTATCTCGGAATTAAGAATTTTGCGGTTTCCGAGAAATTTTATGAAGAAGAGGTATCAGAAGATAACGAGGGACTTACTCCGATATTGATGATAATTGCTGTTATTACTTTCGCAATTGGACTTTTTTTGGCCCTTCCTTATGGTATTTCACTTTCATTCGAAAAAGCTGGCATTTTCTGAAATATCACTGACTTTGATTGAGGGCTTGCTTAGGATAGTTTTATTGGTTGTTTTCATTATAGGGATTTCAATGCTTCCAGATATTAAAAGATTATATATGTATTTGGGAGCTGAGCATAAGGCATTGAACTGTGTGAACAAGGGGCTACCTCTCACAGTTACCAATGTTAGAAAAAAATGAGTAGGGACAAACATTAGATGTGCCGCTACATTTTTTTATCAACTGTTATTATATTAAGTGCCATACTCTTTATGTTTGTAAGAGTAGATAATATTATATTTAGAGTTTTAATCAGGCTTTTTTTACAGTACCGTTTGTTGCTGCTTTAACCTATGAAATTATGGAGCTTGCGGATAAGAGTAATTTGACAATTTTTAAAATTTTGAATTCCCCTGCAATGTTTATCCAAAGCATTATTACTGCAGAGCCTGAAGATGAAATGATTGAAGTGGCTATTGAATCTGTATCTGTTGTTGTAGAGAGTAAAAAGGCAGTAATAGATGATGCCACAGGTGTAAAAGATGAATTATATAAGCCTTCAAGAACATCTAGACCAGGGATTAAAAGAGTGAGCAAGGATAAGACAAAGAGAGTTCCTAATAAGGATGAGCTTCAGGATAAGAAGAAAGCAATAGCCCCTAAAAAGACAGAAGTTAGTAGCCAAGTAAAGACAAAGTCTGAGAAAAAGCTTAGGGATGATAATGCAATAGCAGAGAGGGCTAAGCAGTCCTTAAATATTAAGGAAGGCATAAAAACAGTGAAAATATCTGAGAATGAGGATGATGAGATATTAAATGCACTTAACCATTTTTTCAACAGCAAGAAGGAAGAGGAAAAGAAAAGAGGTAAGAGAAGAAGTGGACAGAGCAGAAAAATAGTCTGAAGGCCCTTTTTAAGTTAGGTACGGACAGGCTTACTGCGGCAGGCATAGATGAGGCGGAACTTGATGCCTGGTATATACTAGAGCATATATCTGGGCTTAACAGAGCAGAGTATTTTATACATTCAGAAGATATAATAGAGAAGGAAAAAGGCAGAGGAATTCTTTAGGCTTATTGATGAAAGGAGCAAAAGGATCCCTCTTTCTTACGTGATTGGAACAAGAGATTTCTTTGGACTTACTTTTTAAGGTGAATGAAGATGTACTCATACCTGAGCAGGAAACCGAGATTCTGGTAGAAGAGGTAATAAAATACTCTGAGGGAAAAGCTGTACTTGATATGTGCACAGGCTCGGGCTGTATAGCGATATCCATTGCCCTGTTCGGAAAGCCATCAGCAGTATCAGCCTCAGATATATCTATAAAGGCACTTGAAGTAGCTAAGGAGAATGCTAAAGCTTCTTAAGGCTAATGAGGTTAGCTTTGTAAGGGGAGACCTGTTTGAGAATATAACAAAAAAGTTTGATATAATAGTATCAAACCCTCCCTACATCGAAACTAAGGTTATAGATGAACTTATGCCTGAGGTTAGAGATTATATACCAAGGCTTGCCCTTGACGGAGACGGAGACAGGGCTGAAATTCTACAAAAATTATCAGCAAAGAGGCGGTAAAAATATTTAAAATAAAAAAATGGTAGAATTTTCTATGAAATAGGATATAATCAAAAGTAGAGCCGTAACTTCTATTTTTGCTTGAAAATTGTTTTACGGATGTTAGGGTAATTAAAAGATTATTCAGGTTTAGATAGAATAGTTATGGCAAAAATTGGGTGAATAACTATAGGAGGCTGCTATGAAATACAGGATAGAAAGAGATTCTATGGGTGAGGTGAATGTTCCTGAAAAAGGCTCTTTGGGGAGCTCAGACGGAGCGTTCACATATTAACTTTAATATAGGTACGGAAACTATGCCGCTTCCCGTCATCAGAGCTTTTGCAGTTCTTAAAAAGGCTGCGGCTGAGGTCAACCTTGAACTTGGCAAACTCTCAATTGATAAGTGTGAGTTGATCAGAAAGGTTTGCGATGAGATATACAAGGGAAAAACACGATAAGGAATTCCCGCTTAAGGTATGGCAGACAGGCTCAGGCACACAGAGCAATATGAATGTAAATGAAGTGATATCGGGTAGGGGCAATATGCTTGCTGGTAAGAGGGTGTTACATCCTAACGATGATGTAAATATGTCACAGAGTTCAAACGATACCTTCCCTACCGCAATGCACATATCCGCTATAATGGAGATAAAAAAAGTGCTTTTTACCGGCCATAGAGAAGCTCATACTTACCTTCTTGAGGCTTGAAAAAGAAAATGATGATATAGTTAAAAGCGGAAGAACACATCTTCAGGATGCTACTCCAATTAAGTTTTCTCAGGAAATAAGCGGTTGGAGATTTATGCTTATTAACAGTCTTGAGCAGATTAAGGCTTCTATGCAGGGTATATATAAGCTGGCTCTGGGCGGAACTGCCGTAGGAACAGGAATAAATGCACCTAAGAATTTTGACAGGCTGGTAGCTAAGAAAATAGCGGAACTTACAGAAGAACCTTTTGTAACTGCTGAAAATAAGTTCCATGCCCTGACTTCAAAGGATGCCCTTGTTGCCTGTCATGGGGCTATCAAAGGTCTTGCGGCCAATATGATGAAGATAGCCAATGATGTGAGGTGGCTCTCCTCAGGCCCTAGGCTTGGACTTGGAGAAATATTCATACCTGAAAATGAACCTGGAAGCTCAATCATGCCGGGTAAGGTTAATCCAACCCAGTGTGAATCAGTGACTATGGTGGCTGTACAGGTCATGGGCAATGATGTGGCAGTTGGCATGGCTGCCTCTCAAGGAAATTTTGAGTTGAATGTATTCATGCCTGTACTGATTTACAATTTTTTACAGTCAGTGAGGCTTCTAGGGGATGCAATCAGCTCCTTTAACGATAACTGTGCTACTGGAATAAGAGCTAACCGTGAAAAAGATGCATGAAAATTTACATAACTCACTTATGCTTGTTACCTGTATTTCCCCTTATGTGGGCTATGATAATGCGGCAGCAGTTGCAAAGAAAGCATATAAAGAGGGCATCAGCCTAAAGAAAGCCTGCTTAGACCTTGGATTTATGGATGAAGAGAGCTTTGACGAGGTATTTAAGCCTGAAGAGCTGGTATAATAGTAAATAAAAATCAATAAGTGGATTAAAGATTTTTAAAGGCTGTTAAAAACTTATGATATTGTATCACTTAAAAACGATGATAAGGAGGAAGTTATGGATTACGGAAAAGTTTCATTAGAAAAAGCATGCAGAGTGGAAGGGTAAGATAGAGATAAAGGTAAGAGCTGCGGTAGATAGTGCGGAGGCGCTGAGTCTTGCTTATACACCGGGGGTTGCTACTCCTTGTCTGGAGATACAAAAGGATGTAAATAAATCATTTGAGCTTACTAGAAGATGGAATACTGTTGCTGTAGTGACTGACGGAACTGCTGTTTTAGGTCTTGGGGACATAGGCCCTGAGGCCGGTATGCCTGTTATGGAAGGAAAATGTGCTTTATTTAAGGCTTTTGGAGATGTAGATGCCATTCCTCTTTGTGTAAGAAGCAAGGATGTGGATGAGATAGTAAGGACTGTTGAGCTTCTTGCTGGCTCCTTCGGTGGTGTGAACCTTGAGGATATATCTGCACCAAGATGCTTTGAGATAGAGGAAAGGCTTAAAAAATGTACGGATATTCCTATTTTTCACGATGACCAGCACGGAACAGCAGTGGTCACCCTTGCAGGTGTACTAAATGCACTTAAAATCGTTGGAAAAAACATAGAAAATGTTAAAATTGTTACATCAGGAGCGGGAGCGGCAGGTATTGCTATCATAAAACTGCTGATGGCTATGGGACTTAAAAATGTAATCATGACAGACAGAAAAGGAGCTATTTACAAGGGGAGAGAAGGCTTGAACCCTATCAAAGAAGAAATGGCAAATATAACAAATTTTAAAATGGAAAAAGGAAGTCTTGAGGAAGTGATAAAAGACGCCGATATATTTATTGGAGTATCAGCCCCAGGGACTCTTACCAAAAGAAATGGTGAGATCCATGGCAAAAGATGCTATTATATTCGCCTGTGCCAATCCTATACCTGAGATTTTCCCAGAAGAGGCGAAAGAAGCAGGTGCAAGGGTGGTTTCTACAGGACGCTCGGATTTTCCTAACCAGGTAAACAATGTGCTTTGTTTCCCAGGTATCTTTAGAGGAGCTCTTGATGTAAGAGCAGGTGAGATAAACGATGAAATGAAAATAGCTGCTGCAAAAGCTATAGCGGGACTTGTTTCGGATGATGAATTAAGTGAGGACTACATCCTGCCAAAGGCATTTGATGCCAGAGTAAAGGATGCGGTTGCAAGGGCTACTGCTGAGGCAGCAAGGAGTACAGGGGTTGCAAGATTGTAGGACGACATATTATAATACATGAATGGCAACTGTACTTAGATAATTTACATTTAGGAAGGAAAACTGATGTTTGAAAGTATTGAAACCCTCGCAGGAAGGTATAAGGAAGTAACTGATGAATTAGCTTCAGGTATGGCTGCAGCAGATCCAAATAAGTTTAGAAGTCTTATGAAGGAACAGTCAGACCTCCAGCCAATAGTGGAGAAATACAAAGAATATAAGGCGAATAATGAGCAGATAGAGGATTGCCTCAAGATGATAGCTGAGGAGAGTGATCCGGAATTAAAGGAGTTAGCAAGGGAAGAACTTGCCGAAGCGAAGGCTTTAGTACCTGAATTTGAAAAGGAATTAAAGGTTCTTTTTACTACCTAAGGACAAGAATGATGATAAGAACGTAATAGTTGAAATTCGTGCAGGAACAGGCGGTGACGAGGGCGGCTATATTTGCTTCTGAACTTTACCGCATGTATTGCAAATACGCTGAGAATAACCGTTGGAAGCCTGAGATACTAAGCTTCAATGAAAACGGACTTGGAGGATTTAAGGAAGTTACCTTCCTAATCAACGGTAAGGGTGCGTTTTCAAAGCTTAAATATGAGAGCGGAACTCACAGAGTACAGAGAGTTCCAGTGACAGAGTCAAATGGTAAACTTCAGACATCTGCAGCTACCGTTGCTATTCTGCCTGAGGCAGAGGAGGTTGATGTTACCATAGATCCTAATGACATCAAGTTTGATGTGTTTAGGGGCTTCAGGTAACGGTGGACAGTGCGTAAATACTACTGATTCAGCCGTTCGTTTGACACATATTCCAACAGGAATTGTTATTTCCTGTCAGGATGAGAAGTCACAGCTTAAGAACAAGGATAAGGCCATGAAGGTACTTCGTTCAAGGCTTTATGAACTTGAATGTGAAAAGGCGCATGCTGAAGAGGCCGCCAACAGAAAGAGCCAGGTGGGAAGCGGTGACAGATCTGAGAAGATTCGTACCTATAACTTCCCTCAGGGTAGAGTTACTGATCATAGAATTAAATTTACTACACATAATATTGATGGAGTTATGGGTGGAGATTTAACAGAGATTATCGAGAATCTTATAGTAGCAGATCAAACAGAAAAGCTTGCGGCAATGGGTGAGATGTAATACTATGAATTAGCAAGGGAGTGCGACGATGATTAATGAAAGGAAGCAGGATATAAATAATACTTCCTCCATTACCGATTATTTAGGAAATTGGCTTTGGAATTCGCTTGATTTTGAAAACACAAGTGTCGACATTGATAAAATGTTGGGATATTTGGGCGAATTGTGCAAAAAGTGAACGTTCATATGTATTTGAAATTGACTTCAGTAATGAGACGATGAGTAATACTTATGAGTGGTGTGCAAAGGGAGTTGCAACACAAAAAGATATGCTTCAGAATGAAAGCATTCAAGTGGTCGATTTTTGGTTGGACTTATTTAAAGAGAATAAGAACGTTATCATACATGATATTGAAGCTATCAAGGTGGATAACCCATCAACTTATGCTATTCTCAAACCACAAAATATAAAATCACTCATGGTAGTTCCTATACGTTTGGGAGATGAAATTGCAGGTTTTTTAGGAGTGGACAATCCTGAAAACATGACCGAGGATGAAATAATTCCTTTACTAAAAATAAGTTCGCTTTTTTTCGTTTATAGTTAAGCATAAAAGTCTTGAGAAAAAAAGTAGCTTTTGATAAATATCACGATCTTCTTACACTGGCATACAACAGAGATGCATTTGAAGAGGACTTTAAGGAGGCAGAAGCCTGTAGGCAGTTAGGGATTGTTACCTGTGACCTCATAGAACTTGAAAACATAAATGACGAGTATGGTTATCAGGAAGGCGATATTGTAATTTGCCGTTGCCATACTGTTCTAAAGGAGATATTCTCTGGATATAAGATATACAGGGTAACAGGTAAGCACTTCGTGATCTTATGTCCTGACATAGACAGTGCTTATTTTGATAAGCTGATGAAGATGCTTGAAGGTGAAATAAATGACAAGACTCTTCCCATGGTTTTTGGCTCTTACTGGTCTAATGAGAACCCTCTCATACCTGCTGAAATAAGGGCTGTTGCGGAAAGTGTTTTATACAAGAATAAAGCTATTTATTTTTAGCAGACCAGATTCTGTGTCAGGGAAGAACACGAAACAGAAGAATGCTTGGTGTAGAACAATTATATAGACAATTTCAATGACAGCAGAAACAGTATGCTTTATCGTTTCATTGAAAAATAACTACTTCAGTCTAGACATATTCTTTAAGACACTTGAGCTAGGCGACAACTATGCTTATTTTGGTGACCTTCAGAAAAAAATGTCTGGTATCTTTCTGATACTCTGAAGGAAAAAAATGGGGTTTTGAAAACAACATTGTCTACAACCTTCCACAAGAGTGGAAAAAGTTTATAACACATAAGGAAGATCTTGATTTTTATGAAAAAGATTTTGATGAATTTATAAAACTGAGAAGAGAAGTATATGACCTCATTTACCGTGTAGTTAATAAAGATGGAGAGGAGGTCTGGGTTCACTGTGCTGGCTATATCAAATGGGACAAGGATAAGGAGAAACCATTGTTTTATAGTGGTCAGGGTTTCAATACTTAACAATGCTTTTGACACCTGTCCTATTACTAACTTCCAGAAGGAAAAGGCCGCTGTACGAGATATTAGCACCTTATTTTATAATGGTAATACCTCTTATTGTTTATGCTTCCGTCTCAATGGATTTGGTGAGATTAATGAGCTTAGAGGAAGGGCAATTGGAGATAACCTCATAAAAGACATAGGAGCTGAGCTTTTCCAAAGCTTTGATGATGAAATAAAATTTTATAGACTTGACGGATTACGCTTTATGGCAATAATTTCGGAAAGAGCAAAAATATGAACTTAGTGAGTACTCTAAGAGGATAAAGAAGGTAATCTCTGATTCTTATGCAGAATATAACCTTCCTATCCGCTATCCTTGTTCTGTAGGAATTTTGGGTGAACTTAATCCTGAGATGTCAGCCATTGAAATTATGACTGATGTGATGAGTGTGCTTGATATAGCAAAACACAAGCCTGAAGAAGACATCATCTACACAGAACAGACAATGAGCTCACATCGTGAGCAAAAGCAGATGTTACTTGAAATAAGTAAGGATGTAGCTAATGACATGAACAACTTCAGAGTTGTGATGCAGCCAATTGTATCTGCAGATTCCCATAGACTGATAGGCGGAGAGCTTTTACTTCGTTGGAGTTATCAGGGGCAAAAATATATCTCCTATTACATTCGTACCTATACTCGAAGAAAACAATCTCATGCCAACTGTAGGGAAATGGGTGTTTAAGCAGGCAGCCAAGCTCTGTAAACGAATAAACGCATACATCCCGGAGTTTACCCTTGACTTCAATGTCAGCTACTATCAGATAAAGGATGAGACCTTATTGCCATATATGAAACAGCTCTTAGATGATTATGGAATGGACGGCTCACGCCTCGTACTTGAACTAACAGAAACGCATTATCATGATGATCCTATCAAGCTTACGAAGTTTATCGAAAGCTGTAAGGATATGAATATGAGGATGGCGATTGATGACTTTGGAGTGGGATATTCCTCTCTTGAGATGCTCCTTAAGTATCCTGCCAATATAGTAAAAGCTTGACCGTTCGCTTATGAAGAAGATGTCAGACTCTTCTGACAGTAAGCTCTTCATATCCACACTGGTTTCTGCCTGTCATAATTTTGACAAGATGGTTTGTGTGGAAGGAGTGGAAACAGAGAAAGAGCTTCATATAGTTACTGAAGCGGGTTGCGACTCTGTACAGGGGTATTATTTCTATAGACCTATGGAAATCCCTGATGTCTACAAGCTTTTTGCGACAATTTAATAAACATTAGCTATAATGAACCACTGATTAAGCAGGTGTATTCCACATCCTGCGAGGTCGGTGGTTTTTGCTTTTAAATATAAGTCTTAAAGGATGAAAAAAAGTTGCCATAAAGGGTTGGCTTGAAGTACTTGATAAGAATATATTTGACTTTGTGGGAGAACTTAGGGAAATAGGAGTTAAGAATATTATCGTGACAGACATAGCAAAAGATGGTGCTATGAGTGGGATAAATACCGCGTTTTATGTAAAGCTGATGGCTAATACAGATATGAATATAACCGCATCAGGAGGGGTAACAAGGCTAGATGACCTTGTAGAGCTTAAAAAAGCAGGACTTTACGGAGCCATTCTTGGCAAGGCTATGTACACAGGAAATATTGATTTAAGAGAGGCGCTTAAAGTATGATAACAAAGAGAATTATTCCCTGCCTTGACGTAAAGGATGGGAAGGTAGTAAAAGGAGTTAATTTTGCAGGCTTAAAGGAAATAGCAGAACCGGTGGAACTTGGCAAGCGTTACAGTAAGGCGGGGGTTGATAAGGTGTCGGTAAATTCAGGTGCAATCAAGAATCCTATACTTATAAATGAGGCTGCCTCCAAATACGGCAACCAATGCGTGGTGCTTTCCGTAGATGTTAAGAGGGTAGACAGAGACTACCATATATTTGCGGAAGGTGGAAGACTTTACTAAGCTGTTTAAGGAAATACCGGATATATCAGCAGGACTGGCGGCCTCTATCTTCCACTTGGGTGAGGTAAAGATAAAGGATTTGAAGCAAGAATTAAAAAGCAGAGGGATATTGGTACGGATTTAGGAGACAGGAGGCTTTTTCCTTACTTCCAAACCTCTTCATGACTGAAAAATATCACCATTTTTATAATCCTCTTCACCCTGCCTGATTGCTTCTATTTCATCAGGTAAAGGATTGTCGGATGGTATAAATTTTTAAAAACAAGAGCGTATAACAAGTCAATTCCCGTTTTAATACGTTCTTTCATTGGGTTGGGAATTGTTTTAATATTTTTTTAGGGCTTGTTTGGAATATTTTATGTCCATAGTTAGCCTCCTTGTTCAAATTATATAACTAAAATATGAAATGCGCAATAATTGTTTTTTTGAATAAAAAAAGATAGTTGTGAAATTACCGACATCAAAGATGATGTAAATGACTGGAAAGACCTTGACAAGTTGTTGTAGTAGTAATAGAAATAAGAGGGAAGTAAGCTCTGGCTTAAGGGAGAGACAAGCGGAAACTATCAGCACATTGTGAGTATTGAATCAGACTGTGATAATGATGCCATCTTAGTTAAGGTAATAAAGGACGGAGCAGCCTGCCACAGAGGGAATGACAGCTGCTTTGATGACACTATGAGGATTGAATTTGAGGAAAAATACTATGGAAATGATAGATATCTACGATGAAAACAAAGAAAAAGACCGGGAAAATACTTCCTCGTGGGAAAAGGGCTTAAAAAAGGGGCAGTATATGCTCTATGTACTAGCTGTACTAGAGGATGAATACGGAAAGATTCTTGCGACCAAAAAGGAGTAATGATAAAAAAATGGGGAGCAGGTGCCTGGGAAATACCGGGTGGCAGCGCTAAGGCAGGAGAAGATTCACAGACTGCGGTACTTAGGGAGGTGGCCGAAGAGACAGGGCTTGAGATGGGTAAGAATAAGGGAAAATTAATTTACAGCTACAAAAATGAAGATGCAGAAAGTGGAGATAATTACTTTGTGGATATTTATCATTTTAAGGGGTGTTTTGATAAAAGCAAGATAAAGGTAAATCCTGATGAGGTAACGGATTACAGATTTGTAGATGTGGATGATATGGAGGAACTTGAGAAGAAAGAAGGTTTTTTGCACTTTGAAAGGGTGAGGAAGGCGCTCGCAAGTATGTAAAGATTAGGGCGTAAAATATAAGCTAAATGATAAGGCTGCCAGTAGTTTGAAGTGAGTTTGAAGTGAGTTTGAAGTGAGTTTGAAGTTGACTTTGAAGTGAGTTTGAAGTGAGTTTGAAGTTGACTTTGAAGTGAGTTTGAAGTGAGTTTGAAGTTAGCTTGAAGTGAACTTGAAGTTGACTTTATATTGTGAGCATGGGATCGGACTGTGATAGGGCTGCCATAACAAATTATGGTGGCTTTTTTTAATATGCGAGAATTTTCATTATTAAGCAGTCCCTTCAAGATTCTATAAATCTAGGTCTGATGGAAACAATCAGCATATTTTATAAAAATACAACTTCAAAGTTGTATTTAAAAATCTCAACTATTTGAGATGGAATATATGGATTAAACTAAGGATTATTTTTGCGAGTTAATGACATGCTTTGTGAGAATTACGAGAAGCGAAGCTGTGGCAATCCTGTACCATAGTGTGCCAAATACTTTTTGTACCTCATGCAAACTTATAATAAGTGAACATAGGCTATAGTGGGCTTTAAAACCTGTGGATAAAGTGAGGAAAAATGTTGAGAAAAAAATCACTGGAATAGGATATATTCATTTATATAGATAATGCTCATTTGATTATTTTAAAAAAGTCTATTTAAATACAACTTTTATACTTTTAAAATTAAATTCCCTTGCTTTTACTTAGTAGACAATATTATTATGAAAATATAGAAATAAAGAGGTGGTTCATTATGTCAAATGTTTTTGGATAAGTCCGGAAATGACAGCCTAAAGTATCGTAAACTCTACAACTGGGCGCATACCCTGATTCTTAGCGGAGTGATAAAGGATGGGGAGAAGTTACCATCGGAGCACGTGCTTGAGAAGAAATTTGGCTATTCAAGACAGACAGTAAGGAATGCGCTAAAGCAGCTTGAACAAGAAGGACTGATTACAAGAGTAAGAGGAAGCGGCACCTTTGTTTCTTACAAAAATAAAGAAGGTGACAAAGAAAAGAAACATATAGGACTTATTCTTAGCTACTTTTCGGATTATCTCTTCCCGCAAGTGTATGAGGGAATCAGGTCAGTTCTTGAGGAGAAAGGCTATATCATAGATGTGGCGGTTACCAAAAACAGACTAAATGACGAGGCTATCTACTTGGAGGGATTTTTAAAAGCAGGGGTATCGGGGCTTATAATAGAAGGTACCAAGTCAAGCTTTCCAAATCCCAATATAAGACTTTATAAGGAAATAGTGAAAAAGAAAATACCAACAATATTCATACATAACCACTACTCAAATCAGAACTTTAGCAGTATAGAGATGTCGGACGCGGAGGCGGGTTATGAGCTGACCAAACACCTTATAAAGAACGGACATAAGAGGATAGGAGGGATGTTCAAGTATGACGACATCCAGGGTCAGGAGAGGTATAAAGGCTTCATAGAATGTCTTTCGGACTATGGTGTCAAGTTTGATGATGACTATATCAGATGGTACTCAACTAAGGATATGGCGGAGAAACAAAGAGACAAAATATTTGCAAAAACATTTAGAAAAGCAAAAGATTGTACAGCGATGATAATGTACAATGATGAGATAGCCTACTCTTATCTGGATTTCTTAAAAGATAAGGGGGTATCGATACCAAGGGACTTATCAATGGTTTCGTTTGATGATGCCAGGCTTGTAGAAAATGAAAGCCTTAAGATTTACTCTGCTGTGCACCCAAAGGTTGAGCTAGGGATGACTGCTGCAAAGAAATTGATAAAAATGTTGACAGACAGCCATTGGCAGAATAAAAATTACTCCCACAGATTTCCCGTTGTACTTAACGATGGTAATTCTGTAAGGGACATAAAGGAAAAATAACAGGAGGAAATAATGATGGAAAAGTTATATTTTGTAGTAGGTTCACAGGATTTATACGGTGATGAGTGCCTTAAGCAGGTGGCGGCGGACAGCAAAGAAATGGCAGAATTCTTAAATGAAAAGCTAAAAGGAATAGTAGAGGTAGAACTGCTTCCTACAGTTGAGACTTCAGAGATTTGTATAAATAATCTCCGCAAGGTGTCAAATGATGATGACTGTGTAGGTGTAATCACCTGGATGCATACATTTTTCACCTGCGAAAATGTGGATAAAAAGGCTTTGCAGGAGCTTAGAAAGCCTCTTCTCCACATTCATACTCAGGCAAATGAAAAAGCTTCCTTATGACAGTATAGATATGGACTTTATGAATCTCAATCAGGCTGCACACGGCGATAGAGAGTATGCCTTCATTTTAGCAAGAATGGGAATCACACACGAGGTTGCAGCGGGATTTTTACAAGCACTCAAATGTAATTGCTAAGATTAAACGTTTTGCAGAGGTAGCTAAGGCTATAGCATTTTCAAGGAAACTTAAAGTCGCTTCCTTTGGTAACAATATGAGAGAAGTTGCTGTTACTGACGGCGATAGGGTAGAGAGCCAGATTAAATACGGCTGGGAGTGTAATTATTACGCAATTGGTGATATAGTAGATATAGCAGCTAAGGTGTCAAAAAGAAGAAATCGATGCTAAGATGAAGGAATATGCTGACAAATACACTATGGCTACAACAAACACAGAGACTGTAAGTGAGCAGGCAAAGTATGAAGTAGCTATTGAGAAGTTTTTAGAAAAGAATAAAATTGGAGCCTTTGCAGATACCTTTCAGGATTTACACGGGCTTAAGCAGCTTCCGGGACTTGCTGTACAGAACCTTATGACAAAGGGCGTTGGCTTTGGTCCGGAAGGAGACTACAAGATATCAGCCATGTCAGCTATACTTATGAAGATGGCTGAGGGTAGGGAAGGTGCTACAGGCTTTATTGAGGACTACACCTATGACCTTACAGAGGGAGAGGAGCTTGAGCTTGCTTCTCATATGCTTGAGGTTCCACCTGCATTTGCAGCCACCAAGCCTGAGATACAGGTTCATCCACTTGGAATAGGCGGGAAGGATGATCCTGCAAGACTTGTATTTGACGGTGTTACTGGAGATGGAATTCAGGTAACTATGGTGGATATGGGAGATAGATTTAGAATTATATGTGCAGATATAGAACTTGTAAAACAGCCTAAGCCAATGCCTAAGCTTCCTGTGGCAAGGATAATGTACCGCCATAAACCTAACTTTAATATAGGAACTTCAGCCTGGTGCTATGCAGGAGGTGCTCATCACTCAGTGGTATCTACTGCACTTACAAGGGATGATATAGCTATGTTTGCAAGGCTAACAGGCACAGAACTTATTACAATTGGTGATGACACCACAGAAGCTGATTTACAGAAGTTCTTTATGAAATAAGGAGGCCGTTATGCTAAACGAGCTTAAACAAAGAGTTTACGAAGCCAATATGCTTTTACCAAAATACGGTCTGGTTACCTTTACCTGGGGGTAATGTATCAGGTATTGACAGGGAAAAAGGGGCTTGTGGTTATAAAGCCAAGCGGAGTGGAATATGATAAACTAAGACCTGAGGATATGGTTGTAGTTGACCTTGCTGGAAATAGGGTGGAGGGAGAGCTCAACCCTTCCTCTGACACCAAAACCCACATTGAACTCTACAAGGCTTTTCCAAATATAGGTGGAATAGTGCATACTCATTCTCCTTATGCAGTAGGCTTTGCGCAGGCAGGTGAGGACATACCTTGCCTGGGTACCACCCAGTGCGACTATTTCTATGGGAATATACCTTGCATAAGGCATCTTTCCAAGGAGGAGATAGATGAGGATTATGAGAAGAATACCGGTCTTGTGATAGTAAAGGCCTTTAATGAAAAGAATATCAATCCTGACTATGTTCCTGCCTGCATCTGTAAGAGTCACGGCCCATTTTCCTGGGGAAAGACACCTTTTGAGGCTGTGCATAACGCAGTAGTTATGGAGGAGGTAGCCAAGATGGATATCTTTGCTAAGATAGTAAATCCTAAGGCAGAAAATGCGCCTGCTCATTATCTTGAGAAGCATTTTACGAGAAAACATGGACCAAATGCGTACTACGGGCAAAAGTAAGAGAAACGGAGAATATATGGGAAATGAAGCGATTTGCAGTGAGAAAGCCGAGCTTATAAAAACAAGGGAGGACATCCCTTGGTATAGAGTTTGGCTCGACTAGGATAAAGGCTGTACTTGTTGATTTTAGCGGAGAGGTTCTGGGTGTTGGTGTCCATGACTGGGAGAACTCTCTTAAGGATGGGGTATGGACTTACCCTTTAGAAGAAATCCATGCAGGGCTTAAAAAGTGCTACACCTCTCTAAGGAAAAATGTAGATGAGAAGTATGGAATTACCCTGAAAAAAATAGGCTCAATGGGCATAAGTGCCATGATGCATGGACTTATGGTATTTGATAAAGAGGGGAGGCTGCTTACACCTTTTAAGACTTGGAGAAATAGCGATACAGAGGATGCTGCGGATGAACTGACCAGGGTTTTTAACTTTAATATACCTCTTAGATGGACTATAGCCCACATTTATCAGGCAGTTCTTGATAAGAAGGACTATGTGAAAGAGCTTGATTTTGCTGTAACATTAGCTGGATACATACATTTTAAGCTCACTGGAGAAAGAGTTATAGGTGTAGGAGATGCGGCCGGTATTTTCCCTGTTGAAAATGGGAATTACAACGAAAAAGATGATTAAAGACTTTGAAAAAGCTAGTTCTGGATAAGAGTTACCACGTAAAGCTTATGGAGCTCTTTCCTAAGGTGCTCTCAGCAGGAGATAATGCAGGTAGTTTGACATCTGAGGGAGTAGCATTTCTTGATGAAAGCGGAAACCTAGAGGCAGGAGTACCTCTTTGTCCGCCTGAGGGAGATGCAGGAACGGGAATGGTGGCTACCAACTCGGTAGCTGTAGGTACAGGAAATGTATCTGCAGGCACCTCCATTTTTTTGCCATGCTTGTGCTTGAAAAAGGGCTTATCAAAGCTTTATAGAGAGATAGATATGGTGACTACACCAGATGGGTACCCTGTAGCTATGGCACATGCTAATAACTGTACCTCAGACTTAAATGCCTGGGTGAATATATTCAGGGAATTTGCAGAGCTTTTTGGAATAAAGGCAGATATGGGTGAGCTGTATGGCAAATTATATAATGCTTCCTTAAGCGGAGATAAGGACTGCGACGGACTTCTTTCTTATGGCTATTATTCGGGAGAGGGTATAGTTCATTTGAATGAGGGAAGGCCGTTATTTGCAAGAATGCCTGAGAGTAAGTTTAACCTTGCAAACTTTATGAGATCTCATCTATATGCTTCACTTGGAGCGGTTAAGATTGGGCTTGATATTCTCCTTAAGGATGAAAGGGTTAAAGTGACTAAGATTATGGGTCATGGTGGACTCTTTAAGACACCTTTGGTTGCACAAAGCTACCTTGCAGCAGCAGTAAATGCTCCTGTTACGGTTATGGATACTGCAGGAGAGGGAGGCCCTTGGGGAATGGCTGTACTTGCTTCTTACCTGCTAAATAAGGATAACATGAGTCTTTCTGAGTATCTGGAGAGGGTTATATTTAAGGATGCGAAAGGAACGACAGTAGAGCCTGATATTAGAGATGTTGCAGGACTTGAGGCTTATATGGAGAGGTACAAGGCAGGGTTAGAGATAGAGAAAAGGGCTGTGGAAGTGTTGTAAGGATGATATGAGCCTGTGGCAGGAGTGGTTGCTTTTGTCACAGGCTTTTAAAATATTGAAAAGTCATAAAGATAAGGTGTAAAAGTTATTGAAAAGTCATAGAATTTATGCAATAATATTATTGAAAAGTCATAAATTTAAGGCTTAAATTATATTGAAAAGTCAGAATGGGGATGAGATTATGTTGATTAGAAAGATTGAAAGTCTGATTAGAGAGCACCTACAAAGCACTTCTAATAAGGTTTTGCTTATTGATGGAGCCAGACAGGTAGGCAAAAACCTATATTATCCGTTATGTAGGGAGAAGAGTTGTATAAAAAAATTTCATTGAGATTAACATGATTGAAGACTCGCTTAAGGATAGGCTGTTTGAAGGGGTAAAAAACTGTTGAGGACTTTTATTTTCAGGTCAGTATGCTCGCAGGAAATAAGATGGGGCAAAAAGAAGACACCCTTATTTTTATTGACGAGATACAGGCATATCCCCATCTTTTAACCCTGCTTAAGTTCTTGTCACAGGATGGCAGATTTACCTTTATTGCAAGTGGCTCACTTTTTAGGTGTGACCTTGTCTCAGACGACTTCCATACCTATGGGGAGCATAAGAAAGGTAAGAATGTTTCCGCTTGATTTTGAGGAGTTTTTGTATGCCAATGGATTTAATGAAATGACTATATCATTTCTGCGTAAAAAAATATGAGAATGAAGAGGCACTTGATGAAGCCACTCATAATAAGATTATGGAATTGTTCCGTAAATATCTACTGGTGGGAGGACTTCCGGAGGCAGTAAATTCGTATATACAAAAACCAAAAACATTGTACTTGTGCGTGAGATTCAAAAATGAAATCAGGGAATACTATGCCACCGATGCGTCAAAAGTATGATGAGGAAAAATAAATTAAAAAAATACGAAGAATATACGATATGCTTCCATCAAACATGGAAAATAAAAAAAGAAGCGTCTTGTGGCAAAAAAACATCGAGAATAAAAAAAGGAAAGACATTTAACGATTACAGTGATGAATTCGAATACTTAATTAGCGCAGGGATTGCACTAAATGTTCAGGCTATATCTAATCCCAGCTTTCCTCTGGTACAGTCAAGCAGTAAGAACCTGCTAAAGCTATACTTAAATGATGTAGGCATATTAACAAGTATTCTTTATGGAAATAATATCAGGGCAGTGTTAGACGATGAAAGAAGCATAAATCTTGGCTCAGTTTATGAAACAGTGGTTGCAAGTGAGCTGATAGCACATGGATATAAGCTGTTTTACTATGATAATAGGGACAAGGGAGAAGTAGATTATCTGATTGATGATTATGACAGTCTGTCCGTGGTGCCTGTTGAGGTAAAAATCAGGTAAAGACTATACCGTACATAGTGCTTTTGAGTAATTTTTACAAAAAAATGAAGCTTATAATCTTAAAAAGGCATATGTATTGTCAAATGAAAGAGAAATTATTAAAAAAAGGATAAGATTATATATATGCCGATTTATTATGTAATGTTTTTTGAAAATTTAACAGGTAGAAGTAATTGGAGGTGAATTAGTGTGGGAGGCGTATGGAATATAGCCCAGAAGCTTGGTAAGAGGATAACATCAGAGTAAGTCGTCCACTAACCGGTACGCCATTAACGGCGGGTAGAAAGACATTAAGGAAATTTATACTTGGCAACTAAATAGAAAAATATCTGTTCAGCATACAACCTGGGCTTGTTTGTGGTACAAAAAAATAAAAAAACAATGATAAAAGAAAAAAAGGTAATGAAATTTGCCTACGAGTACTTGACACAAACACATATTTAATTCTATTTTCAAACACTACAGCTTATGATATAATATATGATATATAAATGTAGTATAAAAAAATTTTTAAGGAGAAGATTGATATGCAACTTTCTGAAATAATTAAGACCATTCGTTCAGAATTAAATTTATCGCAAGAAGGATTAGCCAGAGAATTACAAGTCGGCTTAAGTTCTGTGAATCGGTGGGAGAATAATAAATCAAAAACCTAGTCAGATAGCAAGATATGCCTTGATAGAGCTTTTGTAAAAACGAAAGATTTGGGGGCAGGATTTGATTTCGTTATTAGAAGCGATGAATTAAGTTAGATAAAGGATGATGAGTATGAAGAACGAACAGCAAATAGAGAATGAATTTACTAAAAAAATTGATAGATTTAAAAATATGTTTACCGTGAGGACATTAGAGATAAAATTTCAATAGAAGAAAAATTTCAGAAAGCATTTTGAAAGATTGAACCGTGTAAAATTAAGTGATTCTGAATTTATAAGATTACGTGATAGTATAATAAATTCAGATGTTTTTTTGAGAATGCAAAAAGCTCAGAGAAATAAATACTTTTTAAAAAGAGATGATGATACGCCTTTGCAATATACTCTTGTGAATCTCAAAAAAACTGGTGCAAAAATGAATTTGAAGTAGTTAATCAGCTGCGTATTAACACAGAAAAATAGTAACCATCGTTATGATGTTATTTTTGCTTATTAATGGTATCCCGGTAGTTCAGATTGAATTAAAGACTTTACAAATCACACCTAAAAAAAGCGATGGAACAAATAGTAAATTATAAAAAAATGATCCGGGAAATGGATATACAAATTCTCTACTTTGTTTTATTCAGCTTTTTATTATTAGTAATGAAACGAATACCTATTATTTTTGCCAATAATCGCAAGGAGCATTTTTTTCATTTAATGCAGATGAGAGATTTTTGCCTATTTATGAATTTGCAGATAAGAACAATAATAAAATAACCAATCTATATGAATTTGCGAATTATTTTTTGCCTAAGTGTAGCATTGGAGAACTTATCAGTAGATATATGGTTTTGGTAGTGAGTGAGCAAAAATTATTGATTATGCGACCATATCAGATATATGCTGTGAAAGCCATTGTGGATTGTATTGAGCAAAAATCGAGGCAATGGATATATTTGGCATACTACAGGTAGTGGCAAAAACTCTTACATCATTTAAGACATCAACACTTTTGAAAGATAATCCAGATATTGAAAAAGTGCTTGTTTGTTGTGGATAGAAAAAGATTTGGATAGACAGACTCGCATAGAATTTAATAAGTTTCAAGAAGGCTGTGTAGAAGAAAATACAAATACTGAAAGTTTAGTTAAGCGTCTCACATCTGATGATTATAAGGATAAAGTGATAGTTACTACTATTCAAAAAACTTGGACTTGCACTTGATGATGATAGTAAGCGTAATCAAGAAAAAAGAAAAAGAGGCGAATTGACTTTTTAAAGAAAGGCTACTAAAGCTTCAAGATAAGCGTATGGCGATTATTTTTTTGATGAATGCCATCGTTCGCAATTTGGAGATAATCATGAAGCAATAAAAAAACTTTCTTCCCTAAAGCACAATTGTTTGGTTTTACTGGCACACCAATTTTTTTGAAGAAAAATTCAAATTATAAACAAGTTGATGGAACAATTGGTTCTTATAAAACAACAAAAAGATGTCTTTGAAAAAGAACTTCATTCTTACACCATAACAAATGCAATTAATGATGGCAATGTTTTACGTTTTCACATTGATTATTTTAAGCCTGATGATACTCATATTGCAGCAAAAGCAGATACAAAGATAAACAAAAGGAAAATTGTAGAAGCTATTTTGTCCAAGCATAATGCGGCAACATATAGTAGACGGTATAACGCTATTTTTTTGCAACAGCAAGTATAAATGAAGCAATAGCGTACTATAGTTTATTTAATGCTGTACAGAAAGAATACTTAGATTTAGATGAAGGTTTTATTCCATTGAATATTTCTTGCGTTTTTCGCCTCCGGCTGAAGGCAATAAAGATGTGAAACAACTGCAAGAGGATCTTGTGCAAGAAAAAAAGAAGATAATAAACAAGAGCCAGACAAGAAAAAAAGAAGCCTTAAGGAGAATTATTGATGACTATAATTCAAAAATACAAAAACAAATCATACTATCAACGACTTTGATTTGTATTATCAAGATGTCCAAAAACGGATAAAAGACCAACAATATCCAAATGCGGATTATCCACATGAAAACAAAATAGATATTGCTATTGTTGTAGATATGCTTTTTGACAGGCTTTGATTCTAAATTTTTAAATACATTATATGTAGATAAAAATTTGAAGCAACATGGATTGATTCAAGCCTTTTCAAGAACTAATCGTGTGCTTAATACCACTAAACCTTATGGCAATATTATTGATTTTAGAGGACATGAAGATGAAGTTGATGCAGCGATTAGATTGTTTTCAGGAAAAGAAAAATAGCGACAAAGTTAAAGAAATTTGGCTTGTAGATCCGGCTTCTACTATGATTAAAAAAAGTTGGGAAAAAGCAGTAGATGAACTTGAGCAGTTTATGAATGCACAAGGACTTGAGTGCAAGCCTGAATCAGTAAGTAATCTTAAAGGTGATACGGCTCGTGCCATGTTTATTGATAAGTTTAAACAAATACAGAGGCTCAAAACCCAACTTGATCAATACACAGATATAAAAGAGGAACAAGTAGCTACTATTGAGGCTTTATTACCGGAAGATACAGTTCGAGCATTTAGAGGGGCATATTTGGATATTGCCGAAAGGTTAAAAGATGAACAGGAAAAAAACATTCATAATGCATCTCCGGAAGTAGAGCAATTGGACTTTGAATTTGTGTTATTTGCTTCAGCGGTTATTGATTATGATTATATTATGGCACTTATTTCTCAATATACTCAATCAAATGTGCCGAAGAAAGAAAAGATGACGAAAAAAGAACTGATTGATTTGATTGCTTCTACTTCTAACCTTATGGATGAAAGAAAAGATATTGAAGAGTATATAGAAGAGCTTGATCGATTAATTAAGTCTTCAGAAGAGAATAAAGGCTTAAGTGAAAAGGAAGTAATGGAGGGATACCAGAAATTTAAAAGCTGAAAAAAATCTTCTAAGAAGCTGATTTCCATATCTGAAAAAGTATGGGATTGAGCCTGGCTCTTTAGAGGCTTTTGTTAATGGAATTATGGAAAGAATGATTTTTGATGGAGAAAAAGTTGATTGATTTACTTGAACCTCTGAATCTTAGTTGGAGAGAACGAACACAAAAAGAATTGGAGCTTATGGATGAATTAGTTCCGTTATTAAAGAAAATGGCAGATGGACGAGAGATTGTGGGGTTAAAAAGCGTATGAGTAAAAAAATATTAAAGGTGCAATTCCTAAATGGAGATTTGAAAGTTTTGATAGCTATCCAAAGTGGAATATCAAAAAAATTGGGTTGCCTCATGAAACCAATTAATGAGCGTGCTGGAGATAAAAAAATATATTCTTATGAGCGTAACATCTGGAGTGGGACTTATTCCGCAGGTTGAAAAATTTGGGAGAGAAATAGCAGGAAATTCATATAAAAAAATTACTATGTAATTCGGAAAAAAATGATTTTGCATATAATAAAAGCTCAACTAAAGAATTTCCAGAAGGATATATATCAATACTCAAAGAATATGAAGCAGCTGCTATTCCAAATAGTATTTTTTTACTTGTTTTAGAGTTATTGATGATGAATATGAACCTCTATTTTTTTGAGCAACTTTTTAACACTAACTATCATGGAAAATGGTTAAGAAAAATATATTGAAATTGGAGCCAGAGCTCATGGAGCATTAAGTATTGATACTAAGCATTTGTGGAATATGCCTGTTGCTGTGCCAAAGCTGCCAGAGCAACAAAAAAATCGCGGACTGTTTATCTTCTATCGATGATCTTATTTCTGCCGAAGAAAAAGAAATTATCATTGCTAAATGATTACAAAAAAAGGCTGGATGCAAAAGTTGTTCCCAACCGAAGGAAAAAAACTGTTCCTGAATGGAGATTTCAGAATTTAAAGATAGTAAGGGATGGGAAAAAGTTGAATATAGAGAAGGCTTGTTATCCCTCATATAGCGGAGGAACTCCAGTTACTTCTAAAAAAAGAATATTATAATGGCGATATTCCATTTATTAGATCAGGTGAAATAGGTCAGGAAAAAACAGAGTTGTTTTTAACCTCAGAGGGATTGGATAATTCTTCTGCTAAAAATGATTGAAAAAAAGGAGATGTTTTAATGGCTCTTTATGGAGCGAATAGTGGTGATGTTGCAATATCGCCAATTAAAGGAGCTATTAACCAAGCAATTCTGTGTTTGAGGCATAAAAAAATAATAATGCCTTTTTATATCATTATCTTGCATTTAAGAAAAATTGGATAGTCAGAACATATATACAAGGGGGCAGGGAAATTTATCTGGAAAAAAATTGTAAAGTCAATTGAACTTTGTTCGCCACAAGAACCTGACGAACAAAAATAGAATTGCAGCTTTCTTATCCGTTATAGATGAGTTGACAAGCAACCAAAAAGAAAAAAATAGAAAGCATTAAAAACAACATAAAAAAAGCATTAATGCAAGGATTATTTCCTGTTGTTGAGGAGGTTTGGAAATGAGTTTGAATATCCCAGAAAGCTTCACAAAAGAAAAAGTTTCAAAAACTAACAAATAATACCTTAGGAAATAGACCTCAGGATAATAATCCGTTTCAACAATATAAAAAAATAATTACGGATAATTATACAAAAGATAGAGGTTCTGGAAATTATATTTTTGAAAGAAGGAATATCTAATGAAGCACTTGCAAATTTAGATTTTATTTTTTTAAAAAGAATTGGATATAAAGATTTTTAATTCAATTAGAGAAATTGCTGAATATTTTAAAAGATTATTGGACGAGAAAAAAATACATTGTTTTATTTGCTTATAACGGAACAGGTAAAACACGACTTTCTGGTGAATTCAAGTCTTTAGGACAGCAATTGAATGAAGAAACTGGAGAAAAAAACAGCAGATACACTCTATTACAATGCTTTTTACAGAAGATTTGTTTTATTGGGATAATGATTTGGATAATGATACAGAGCGTGTGTTAAAGTTCAATAAGAGTTCTCGTTTTTTCAATGGATTAAGAGATCTTGATATGGATAACAGGATTCGCCCTCTTCTTCAGCGATATGCTGACTTTGATTTTAGTATAAATTATGATGATGCATCTATAAATTTTTTTATAGAGAAGAATCTACGCAAAGAATAGACAATATTAAGGTATCTCGGGGCGAAGAGAACATCTTTATTTGGTGCTTTTTCTTGGTTATTGTCCAATTGGTAATAGACAAAGCGGAGGCATATGAGTGGGTAAAATATATTTACGTAGATGATCCTATCTCTTCTTTGGATGATAATAATGCAATTGCCGTAGCTAGCCATTTGGCCGCACTTATGAAAGGAGAAAGTGTAAAAGTTATTGTATCATCACATCACACATTGTTTTTTTAATGTTTTATGTAATGAAATTAGCAGAGCTGAGCAGTTATTTTTTTGCAAAAAAAGCAAAGACAACGCTATGTATATTTTAAAAGATACTACCAAAAACGCCGTTTTTTTCATCATGTTGCATTATTGAAAGAATTAAAAAAAGCGTCCGATACTGGAATATTATACACGTATCATTTCAATATATTGAGAAACATATTAGAAAAAAACAGCGTCATTTCATGGTTATGCTCATTTTTCTTCATGTATTAGAAAAGGTGATGAAGAAAATGAGCCAGTATATACAAGGATAGTCAACCTTTTGAGTCATGGAAACTATTCTTTATTTGATCCTAAAGAAATGGTAGAGGAAAATAAAGAATATTTTAGAAACATCCTTAATAACTTTCTGGAAGACTATAATTTTAATCAGAGAATATTTGAGGAAACTCAAAATCAGGAGGAAGAGCAATGAATGATACACAACAAAAAAACAATTAGGATCAGCACTTTGGGGAATCGCTGATAAGCTCCGAGGAACTATGAATGCGGATGACTTTCGTGATTATATGTTGTCCTTTCTTTTTTTAAGATATCTTTCAGACAATTATGAAACTGCGGCAAATAAAGAGCTTAGCAAAGACTATACAGATTGTGAGAAAAAAATTGAAAAACATAAAAAAATAGTGGAAACATAGATAAGATTATAGCCGAGTTAAAATTAAAGATAACGGATTATTTCAATACATTGCCTGTAAGTAAGCTGCCCGTAAAGGAAAAATGAGACAAATAATGAAGTCATCAAAAGAGCAAGACAAACTCTTGTTGATGAATATATCAGTTTGCTTGAAAGTCAAAAAGCTAACTCCTTTGAGTTTATGGTATATCAATAATTTAGATCAAGTATCCTTTTTTTGAGAATCAGATGCGTAAAAAGGTTCATTTTGTTATTAAACCACAGTACTTATGGAGTAATATTTATGAGTTATCTCGAACTCAGAATAATCAACTTTTTGAAGACTTTGCAAGCTGGTTTTTAAGTTTATTGAAAAATGAATCGTTTGATAGTACATTCCATGGTTTATTTTTCAGAGGTAAACCTTGATTCTGATAAACTCGGTAAAAAAATTATCAATTACGTAATGAAATGCTTTGCTCAATAATAACAGAAATTGCTGAAAAAAACTTGCCGAGTTTACCAATGAAGTAGATTTGTTAGGCAATGCTTATGAGTATTTGATAGGGCAATTTGCAGCAGGTTCTGGTAAAAAAAGCCGGAGAATTTTATACCCCACAGCAGATTTCTAATATTCTTTCCAGAATTGTTATATTGGATAGTCATAAACCGGAATTAGGAAAAAGAGATTTTTATAAATAATCTTTTGGATTTCGCGTGTGGTTCGGGTTCTTTACTTATCAATGTAAAGAAACATCTTGAACCGAATAGTATTAGTCAAATATATGGACAAGAGAAGAATATAACGACATTTAACCTTGCACGAATGAATATGCTATTACATGGGTTTAAGGATTCGGAGTTTCAAATTTTTCACGGAGATTCTTTGTTAAATGATTGGTCGTTGCTGAATGAAATGAATCCGGCTAAAAAGTTGGAGTGTGATGCTATAGTAGCAAATCCGCCTTTTAGCTATAGATGGGAACCGGATGATACGTTAGCCGAAGATTTTTCGTTTTAAAAGTTATGGACTTGCACCAAAGTCGGCAGCTGATTTTTGCATTTTTGTTACATGGGTTTCATTTTTTTGAGCAAGAATGGAACTATGGCAATCATCTTGCCTCATGGAGTATTGTTCAGAGGGGGTGCAGAAGAGAAAAATTAGAACTAAACTTTTGAAAAATGGAAATATTGATGCGGTAATCGGGTTGCCGGCTAATTTATTCTTTTCAACAGGAATACCGGTTTGCATTCTTGTATTGAAAAAATGCAAGAAACCTGATGATGTATTTTTTATCAATGCAAGTGAGTATTATGAAAAAGGTAAACGACAAAATGTTCTTTTACCGGAGCACATAGATAAAATTGTTGACACATATCAATTCCGTAGGGAAGATGACAAGAGGTATTCACGTCGTGTATCTATGGAAGAAATTGAGAAGAATGGATACAACTTAAATATTTCTCGATATGTAGGCACGGTTCCTGAAGAAAAAATAATTGATATTGAAGAAGTGGCAAAAGAATTGAGGACAATAGAGTACGACATCAAAAAGGCAAAAGATGCTCATAATGTATTCTTGAAAGAGCTTGGTCTTGAACAACTACCATAGGATTTATGTTTATAACAAGTGTAAAAAAATAAGGATGTGTATGTTATATGCCAAATTTAAAAGCAAAAATAATATAGGCAATTTGAAAACATTAAATATGTTAGACAAGACGGGAGTGAATATTGGAGTGCAAGAGAACTTGCTGATGTGATTGATTATTCTCAGTGGAGAAACTTTCAAAAGGTCATTGATAGTGCGATGATTGCCTGTGAGAACAGTGGACATGAAGTAACATACGATTCTGTTTAGATCAACAAAAATCATAGAAGAATGATTCATACACTAACCTGTTAAGGCAATCTGTTTTATAGATAGAAGTTTAGAAATATGAAGTACTTTTTGAAGTATTTTTGCTTAAAAAAACACATATTAAAAACGATGAAAAAGATATAATGGGCACAAATAAAAAGCTTTGCAAATACTCATTCTGTAATAGATAATAGTATTTATATGAAAAGTTGGAATAACGGACAGAGTCCGCAAGACCGCTATTTATGGGCAAAGTTAGGCGTTCTACAGCTGTAAACAATTTTTAATAAAAATAAGTTAGTGTATAATTATCATTGGCAATAGCAAAAAAAGAAGGGGTTGCCCCTTCCCAATCATACAGTTTTATTTTATTATTGATTTGCAACAAAAAAATAATGAAAAAGGAAAAAAACTGTATGACTAATGCTATTGTAAAAGAAAAAAAGATTTCATTCAAGACCTTAGAAAAGAAAATTTTTGAAGAGGCTTGCAAGCTTGCCAGGGAACACACTAAAATCATACTTGAAAACTATGATGATATTCTTTCAAAAGAGGGATACTTCTAAATATAGGAATAAAGGAAAGAGAAAGACTTCGATAAGGACCGTATATGGAGATGTCGAGTATGAAAGAAGGGTGTACCAGACAAGGCTTAGAGATGGAACGAAAGCCCATGTTTATCTACTTGATGAACAAATGGGTATGGAGAAGATAGGCTTAATATCTACTAATCTTGCAGAGAAGATCGCCAATTCAGTTACGGAACTCCCGTACAGGGCATCTGCTGAGATGTTAAGCTCTTCTACAGGACAGACCATAAGTGCGGGAGGCGTATGGAATATATCCCAGAAGATTGGTCAGAGGATAACATCAGAGGAAGACCTTGATGTGAAGAAGATGAAGGCGGGCATACCTGATGGAAAAAGGGAAATCGGTGTTCTTTTTGAGGAAATGGATGGAGTATGGCTTTCGATGCAGGGCAGAGGGCATAAACGCATGGGTAAAAAGGAGATGAAGGTCTTTACCATGTATGAAGGCTGGGATGCGGAGAAGGAAAAGGAAGGGCGCAGCACTCTAGTGGAGAAAGTGGTGTTTGCAGGTATGGATGGAAGCAGCGGATTTTACAATAAAAGAGAGGCTGTGATACAGAAGAAATATAACCCTGATGAAATAGGCAGGCGTATCTTAAATGGAGATGGTGGAAGCTGGATAAAAGAGCCTTATGATGACGAGGCGGTGTTTCAGCTTGACAGATACCACATTTATCAGGAAATTTTAAGGAAAATAAGCAGTAAGGCTGTACAAAAGGATATACGAAGGCTCTTTGATTCTGAGAAGATTGAAGAAATGTTTGATTATATACGTGATTATATACGAGTAAGTAAAAGCGAAGATGAAAGCGATAAAACCTGTAAAAAAGCCGAGGAACTGTACACCTACCTTTACAATAACAGAGAAGGGCTGCTACCGTACTACAAGCGGGGAATAAAACTCCCAGAACCTGTAGAAGGCATCATTTATAAAAACATGGGTATACAGGAAACACAAAACTGTACACTGATAACACTGAGAATGAAGCACAGGCGCATGAGATGGTCAGAATCAGGAGCTAATAACCTTGCGAAGCTTCTGTGCAGGAAAGAAAACAAAGACCTGATAGAGACAGTCGAACGTTACTCTGGGGAATTGATATTTGATGAGAGCCAGAGCGATATAAAAGAGCCTCTCAGCGCTTCAAAATCACCGTCACGAGACGGTAAAGGACTTCCATATATGGAAGTAGGCAGAGGAAGTCTTCCACTAACCGGTACGCCATTAACAGCAGGTAGAAAGGCATTAAGAAATTTTATACTTGGCAACTAAATAGAAAAATATCTGTTCAGCATACAACCTGGGCTTGTTTGTGGTACAAAAAAATAAAAAAACAATGATAAAAAGAAAAAAAGGTAATGAAATTTGCCTACGAGTACTTGACACAAACCAAAAACAAAATAAGTAGTTGTTGAGGTGATAAAAAAATGTTAAAAATATACATGGCGGTTGAGGGATTGTGTTTGTTTATGTGATAGTGATATATCTCAAAAAATACAATATAATTTCCAAAACTGCCATTTTTTTATTGTGGGAAATTAGAGAATTAATTATACTAAGGCTAGCTGTCGCGTAAGCGACTTGGTACAATTGTAAAAATATGATTAGGTGACTATATCATGAACACTTTAATAAGTCTTCTGTGTTAATGCAGATTGATTATATAGTTTTAGTATATTATATTTCAGGAAAGAATATAACGCTATTTTTTTCACCACTTCAAAAGCTGGCAGTATGGAGGCATTATGCGAGTAAGTTATTATGCAGTTTTTTTAATTACGACGAATATGACAAAAAGCGAAGAAAAAGTACGGAATTTCAATTACATTTCCCGATATTCCTGAGGCAAATACTTGTGCAAGGAACTACGCTGAGGGAGTTGATATGGCTCTGGAAGTACTGCAGCTTTGTCTGATTGATAGTGAAATAGAATCATATCCCACGCCGTCTTCTATAGAAAATATAAGGTTAGGCAAAAAAATGAGAAAGCTGTTCTTATACAATATGATACGGATAAAAATTGATATTTCAAAGTTTAAATTTTTTTAATGAATAAAAGCAGATTAAATAATAAAGAAATTTACAATAGCATTAGTCGTATATTATGTGTGAAAAAAATCTGTTATTAAAGCAGCCTTTTTAAAAACTCTATGAAGCTGGGTACAATGAAGATAAGAGAAATATTAAATTAAATACAACTTTAAAGTTGTATTTAAAAAAACCAAAGCCTCATTATTTGGCTTTAATGATTAAATCAAGTTTATTTTATGAATTTCTTGCATTTTACAAGGATTACAGTTGGCGAAACTATAGTGATAATATATACAAGGGTAACGAATTCTTTTTAACATACAAATCAGCTTATAGTAAGCACACATTAGTCATGATGACAGAAATTGCTTTATTGACTATTTAAAAAAATAAGTAGAATTAAATACAACTTTTTAACATAAAAATAATTAAGATTCATTGATTTACTTAGCCAAGAATATTATTATGTAAATAAAGAAATAAAGAGGTGATTCGCTATGTCAAATGTTTTGGCTAAGTCCGGAAATGATAGCCTAAAGTATCGTAAACTCTACAACTGGGCACATACCCTGATTCTTAGTGGAGTGATAAAGGATGGAGAGAAGTTCCCATCGGAGCACGTACTTGAGAAAAAGTTTGGCTATTCAAGACAGACGGTAAGGAATGCGCTAAATAAGCTTGAACAGGAAGGACTGATTTCAAGGGTTAGAGGTAGTGGAACCTATGTTTCTTACAAGAATGATAATGATATTGAGGAAAAAAAGGGCACATAGGATTGATTTTAAGCTACTTTTCAGATTATCTATTCCCGCAAGTGTATGAGGGAATCAGGTCGGTTCTTGAGGAGAAGGGCTATATAATAGATGTGGCAGTTACGAAAAACAGGCTAAATGACGAGGCTATCTACCTTGAGGGATTATTAAAGGCAGGGGTATCGGGACTCATAATAGAAGGCACCAGGTCAAGCTTTCCTAATCCCAATATAAGGCTGTATAAAGATATAGAGAAAAAGGGAATACCGACAATATTCATACATAACCACTACTCCAATCAAAACTTTAGCAGCGTAGAGATGTCGGACGCGGAGGCAGGTTATGAGCTAACCAAATACCTTATTAAGAGCGGACATAAGAGGATAGGAGGGATGTTCAAGTATGACGACATCCAGGGTCAGAAGAGGTATAAAGGCTTTATAGAGGGTCTATCTGACTATGGAATTAAGTTTGATGAAGACTATATTCGTTGGTATGATACCAAGGATATGGCGGAGAAACAAAGAGATAAAACATTTGCAAAAGCATTTAGAAAAACAAAAGATTGTACTGCAATGATAATGTACAATGATGAGATAGCCTACGCATACCTGGATTTCTTAAAAAGATAAGGGGATATCGGTACCAAGGGATTTATCATTGGTTTCGTTTGATGATGCCAGGCTTGTAGAAAAATGAAAGCCTTAAGATTTACTCTGCCGTACACCCAAAGGATGAATTGGGAGTGACTGCTGCAAGGAAATTGATAAAAATGTTAAACGACAGTCATTGGCAGAACAAAAATTATTCACATAGATTTCCTGTAATGTTTAATGATGGAAATTCAGTAAGGGACATAAGAAATATATAAAAGGAGGAAGTTTCGATGGAAAAAAATTGTATTTTTGTAGTAGGTTCTCAGGATTTGTACGGAGATGAATGCCTAAAAGCAGGTAGCTGCTAACAGCAAAGAGATTGCAATATTCTTAAATGAAAAATTAAAAGGGATAGTTGAGGTAGAGTTTCTTCCTATAGTTGAGACCTCAGAAATCTGCATTCAAAACTTACGCAAGGTGTCAAATGATGATGACTGTGTAGGTGTAATTACCTGGATGCATACATTTTCACCAGCCAAAATGTGGATTAAGGGCTTGCAGGAACTTAGAAAGCCGCTTCTTCATCTTCATACGCAGGCTAATGAGAAACTACCGTATGATGATATAGATATGGATTTTATGAACTTAAATCAGTCTGCCCATGGTGATAGAGAGTTTGCCTTCATTTTGGCAAGAATGGGAATCACACACGAGGTTGCAGCAGGGATTTTACAAGCATTCAAATGTAATTGCTAAGATTAAACGTTTTGCAGAGGTAGCTAAGACTATAGCATTTTCAAGGAAACTGAAAGTCGCTTCCTTTGGTAACAATATGAGAGAAGTTGCAGTTACTGACGGTGACAGGGTAGAGAGCCAGATTAAATACGGCTGGGAGTGTAATTATTATGCAATTGGTGATATAGTAGATATAGCAGCTAAGGTGTCAAAAGAAGAAATCGATGCTAAGATGAAGGAATATGCTGACAAATACACTATGGCTACCGCAAACACAGAGGCTGTAAGTGAGCAGGCAAAGTATGAGGTAGCTATTGAGAAGTTTTTAGAAAAGAATAGAATTGGAGCCTTTGCAGATACCTTCCAGGATTTACACGGGCTTAAGCAGCTTCCGGGACTTGCTGTACAGAACCTTATGACAAAGGGCGTTGGCTTTGGTCCGGAGGGAGACTACAAGATATCAGCCATGTCAGCTATACTTATGAAGATGGCTGAGGGTAGGGAAGGTGCTACAGGCTTTATTGAGGACTACACCTATGACCTTACAGAGGGAGAGGAGCTTGAGCTTGCTTCTCATATGCTTGAGGTTCCACCTGCATTTGCAGCCACCAAGCCTGAGATACAGGTTCATTCTCTGGGAATTGGCGGTAAGGATGACCCTGCAAGACTTGTATTTGACGGTGTTACCGGAGATGGAATTCAGGTAACAATGGTGGATATGGGAGATAGATTTAGGATTATATGCGCAGATATAGAACTTGTAAAACAGCCTAAGCCAATGCCTAAGCTTCCTGTGGCAAGGATAATGTACCGCCACAAGCCTAACTTTAATATAGGAACTTCTGCTTGGTGCTATGCAGGAGGTGCTCATCACTCGGTGGTATCTACTGCACTTACAAGGGATGATATAGCAATGTTTGCAAGGCTAACAGGCACGGAACTTATTACAATAGGAGATGATACCACAGAAGCTGACTTACAGAAGTTCTTTATGAAATAAGGAGGCCGTTATGCTAAACGAGCTTAAACAAAGAGTTTACGAAGCCAATATGCTTTTGCCAAAGTACGGTCTGGTTACCTTTACCTGGGGCAATGTATCAGGGATAGACAGGGAGAAGGGGCTTATGGTCATAAAGCCTAGCGGTGTGGAATATGATAAGCTAAGACCTGAGGATATGGTTGTAGTTGACCTTGCTGGAAATAGGGTGGAGGGCAAGCTTAACCCTTCCTCTGACACCAAAACCCACCTTGAACTCTACAAGGCTTTTCCGAATATAGGGGGTATAGTGCATACTCATTCTCCTTATGCAGTTGGCTTTGCACAGGCAGGAGAGGACATACCCTGTATGGGAACCACCCAGTGCGACTATTTCTATGGAGATATACCTTGTATTAGGCACCTTACCAAGGAGGAGATAGATGAGGATTATGAGAAGAATACAGGTCTTGTTATAGTAAAGACCTTTAATGAAAAAAATATCAATCCTGACTATGTTCCTGCCTGCATCTGTAAGAGCCACGGCCCATTTTCCTGGGGAAAGACACCTTTTGAGGCTGTGCATAATGCTGTAGTTATGGAGGAGGTAGCCAAGATGGATATCTTTGCTAAGATAGTAAATCCTAATGCAGAAAATGCTCCTGCTCATTATCTTGAGAAGCATTTTACAAGAAAAACATGGACCAAATGCGTACTATGGTCAGAAGTAAGAGCAAGTAAAATACAATTATTAAACACAGCTTTTAGCGAATAAGAGTTATTTGTGAGAAAAATAATCCGGGTGCGGAGTAAGAATTAGCAATGCCCTGGTAAGTAAAACTATATTATTGATGTCTGTGCTACGGATGTATTTAGGTAGTAGTCAGCGAAACGGAGAATATATGGGAAATGAAGCGATTTGTAGCGAGAAGTCTAGGCTTATAAAACAAGGGAGGACATCCCTTGGTATAGAGTTTGGCTCAACCAGGATAAAGGCTGTACTTGTTGATTTTAGCGGTGAAGTACTTGGAGTTGGCTTTCATGACTGGGAGAATTACCTTATAGATGGGATATGGACTTATCCCTTAGATGAAATCCACGCAGGGCTTAAAAAATGCTACACCTCTCTTAGAAAAAATGTAGAGGAGAAGTATGGAGTTACCCTGAAAAAAATAGGCTCAATGGGCATAAGTGCTATGATGCATGGACTTATGGCATTTGATAAAGAGGGGAGGCTGCTTACACCTTTTTAAAAACTTGGAGAAATAGCGATACCGAGACAGCAGCTGATGAACTGACCAAGGTTTTTTTGATTTTAATATACCTCTTAGATGGACTATAGCCCACATTTATCAGGCGGTTCTTGATAAGAAGGACTATGTGAAAGAGCTTGATTTTGCTGTAACCTTAGCGGGGTATATACATTTTAGGCTTACAGGTGAAAAAAAGTTATAGGTGTAGGAGATGCGGCCGGTATTTTCCCTATTGAAAATGGGAATTACAATGATAAAATGGTCAAAGACTTTGAAAGGCTCGTAATGGATAGGGGATATGACATAAAGCTTATGGAGATCCTACCAAAGGTGCTCACTGCAGGTGACAATGCAGGAAGTTTGACATCTGAGGGAGCAGCATTTCTTGATGAAAGCGGAAACTTGGAGGCAGGAGTACCTCTTTGTCCGCCTGAGGGAGATGCAGGAACGGGAATGGTGGCTACCAACTCTGTAGAAGTAGGCACAGGAAATGTATCTGCAGGCACATCTATTTTTGCCATGCTTGTGCTTGAAAAGGGCTTATCAAAGCTTTATAGAGAGATAGATATGGTGACTACACCAGACGGGTACCCTGTAGCTATGGCACATGCTAATAACTGTACCTCAGACTTAAATGCCTGGGTGAATATATTCAAGGAATTTGCAGAGCTTTTTGGAATAAAGGCAGATATGGGTGAGCTGTATGGCAAATTATATAATGCTTCCTTAAGCGGAGATAAGGACTGCGACGGACTTCTTTCTTATGGCTATTATTCGGGGGAGGGTATAGTACACCTGAATGAGGGCAGGCCATTATTTGCAAGAATGCCTGAGAGTAAATTTAACCTTGCAAACTTTATGAGATCTCATCTATATGCTTCACTTGGAGCGGTTAAGATTGGGCTTGATATTCTCCTTAAGGATGAAAGGGTTAAGGTGACTAAGATTATGGGTCATGGTGGACTCTTTAAGACACCTTTGGTTGCACAAAGCTACCTTGCTGCAGCAGTAAATGCTCCTGTTACGGTTATGGATACTGCAGGAGAGGGAGGCCCTTGGGGAATGGCTGTACTTGCTTCTTACCTGCTAAATAAGGATAACATGAGTCTTTCTGAGTATCTGGAGAGGGTTATATTTAAGGATGCGGCAGGAACGACCATAGAGCCTGATGTTAGAGATGTTGCAGGACTTGAGGCTTATATGGAGAGGTACAAGGCAGGGTTAGAGGTAGAGAAAAGGGCAGTGGAAGTGTTATAAGGATAATATGAGCCTGTGGTAGGGATAGTTGCCTTTGTCACAGGCTTTTTAAAAATGTTGAAAAGTCATAAAAATAAGGTGTAAATGTTATTGAAAAGTCATAAAATCTTGCCTCAAAAGTTATTGAAACAATGCTACCGCAATCCCACTGGCTTTAGACGGTGGGTTAAGGTAGCAGAAAATAAATATTTGTGATATAATTCTTAAGGAAAGTATCAGATTCAGAGCAAAAAAATAGAACAGATTATTCTGAAAGGTTAAATCTGCTCTGAATGTGATTCTTTCCAATTGTACCAAGTCACGGAACTTTAGCTGCAAACTGTATGGGGATTGCTTTCTTTTTATAAAAGCTCAAAAAGCTGAAATCATGGCGGTCTGTAATTCCAAACGTGGCATTTCCTGCTAACCTTTTGGATTTTTAGGTACACTTAACAGACCTCCTAAAAGCAGGCCTAAAAAAATATGAAAAACAATAAATCAGGAAGGTGGTTCATAATACCTTCCAAGCTGTTTCATAGCAAGATGTCCACATTCCGTGCACATACAGATGTCAAAAATGTCAGATGGTCTTTAACAGCTCTGCCATAGTCATACCGGAATAACGCTGCTTAAAGCGGCGGAGAAAGTCACCCCGTTTTCCGTAATACCAAGAATCCTACTGTTTGATATGGCAATCTTGTGGGTATAGTGGCCGAGGTACTCAATCGCATTACCAATACCGTTAAAGGTTTTCTTTATGTAGGGATACCATTCCTTTTTGTAGAGATTGTTTTTCCATTCTTTCCAGTTATAAGAATTGCGAAGCTTTTCACAGGAATGTGAAAATACAAGGGAGCCGCTTCTTATCAGCAGACAATTCCAGAAGTGTCTCAGCGCAGCATCTGTGAATAATCCAATATAGAAGTTTCTGGTTGCAGTAAATGAGCGGATTCAGTTCATGAGGAAGGGTAAATACCATATGGAAATAAGGTGCTTCAATTACTTCAGCCCTGCGTTTATCCACCCATATTTCCTTTAAAACAGCTTGGCAGTTTGGGCAGTTACGGTTACGGCAGGAATTATTATGAACCTCAGTGTGTCCGCAGTCCGAGCAGCAGCTAAGGTTAAAACCGAGTTTTCCTGACTTACATTTCAGAATGGCATTAGCAGCTTTTATCTGTGTATCAGACTGGAAATACTCTCTTCCGCAGCAGCCCTCATAGGCGAGTTCAAATATTTCCCGGATTTTGTAATCACTCATGGTACTCACCTGCAAGAGAGTCAAAGGGGCTTATGGCTTTGCGGAGGGCACCGGCGGACAGGTGAACATAGATCGTGGTGGAATTCAGGGATTTATGCCCCATAAGAGCTTTTATGGTAAGCAGGTCTGTTCCGTTTTTCATACAAATGTGTGCCAAAAGGCATGACGGAAGGAATGGCAGGTAAGTCTCTGTTTCCAACCAAGTCGCTTTTCATGAGACATGTATGTGTCTTGAAAGGAAGAAGGTATCAATGGGGCGGTCAGAAAGAGTCCTGGATTTTTTTGTAACCAGCGTATATAATCACGGAGTTCACCCCATGAAACATCTTCCGGTGACTTATGAAGTATGTCCATAAGATAGTGCAGGTAAGCTTTGATATATGTACAGTAGCTTGAAAGAGTATGGTCGGTAAGACCTCTGAGGGAAATCATTTCCCTGAAGTACTCTAAATATTTATCCATAATAAAATCTCTTTTGAAACGAAATAAAAGTAACAGTTACATTTCAAAAGAGGTAGTGGACGGCTGAAAAAACAAAAAAAGTAGTTGTTGAGATGATAAAAAAATGTTAAAATAAACTTGGCGGTTAAGGGATTGCGGTTGTTTATGTGATGTTGGTATATCTCAATAATACAATATAATTTCAAAAACTGCCATTTTTATTGTGGGAAAGCAGAAAATTAATCATAATAAGGTTAGCTGTCGCGTAAGCGACTTGGTACAATAACTATTATCATGGGAATATGGAAATCCAAGAATAGACATAAATATTTACTACAGTATCATATTATTTTCGTATGTAAGTATAGAAAAAAAGCTTTTTAGTATCAAAAAGGAATATCAGATTATATAAAAACAATTTTTTTACGAGATATGCACAAAGAATAATATAATCATAAAATATATGGAAACAGACAAAAGATCATATACACTATATAGAAAAATCAAGGGTAGAAAGGCAGGTGAGCTTAATGTTAAAGTCATATAGATATCGAATTTATCCGAACAAAGAGCAAGAAATACAGTTGGCAAAGACATTTGGCTGTTGCCGTTTTGTATATAATCAGACCCTTGCATACAGAAAAAAATACTTATGAAAAAAAGAGAAAAAGTCCATCAGTAAAAACAGATTGTAATAATTATTGCAATAGAGAGCTGAAAAAAAGTTTATACATAGTTGAAAGAAGTAGATAAATTTGCTTTTAACAAATGCAATTTATAACATGGATAGTGCTTATCAAAAGTTTTTCAAAGAGCACACAGGTTATCCGAAGTTTAAGAATAAGCACGATAATCATAAATCATATACAACTAATTTTACAAATGGGAATATAACTGTAGATTTTGATAGAGAAAGAATAAAGTTGCCAAAGTTAAAAGATATAAAAAGCAAAAAAATTCATAGAAATTTTGCAGGGCAAATAAAATCGGCAACTATATCTAAAGTGGCAAGTGGTAAGTACTATGTGTCCATTCTTGTAGAAACTGAACATAGTCCACTTGTAAAAAAACAAATGGGCAAATAGGACTGGATTTAGGGATAAAAAGATTTATGTATCACATCAGATGGGAAGAAATATGAAAATCCAAAGACAATTCAAAAAAATATGAGAAAAAAAGCTGATAAAATTACAAAGACAATTAGCAAATAAAAACAAAAGGGAGCAGGGAACTATAAGAAAAAAAGAAAACAAATAGCATTATACCATGAGAAAAATAAAAAAATACCAGAAAAGATTATCTACATAAGATTTCAATCGAAATTATAAACGAAAACCAAGTGATAGTTTCGGAAAAACTTACAGATAAAAAAATATGGTAAGAAATCATAATTTAGCAAAAATCTATCAGTGATGTATCGTGGTATGAGCTGACAAGACAACTGGAATATAAGTCAAAAATGGAATGGTAGAAATTATATTAAGATAGATACATTTTATGCAAGTAGCCAGCTATGTTTTAGTTGTGGATATAAAAATGCAAATGTAAAAGATTTAAAAGTAAGAGATTGGATATGCCCTGTCTGCAATACAAAACACGATAGAGATATCAATGCGGCAAAAAAACATATTGGCAGAGGGATTAAAAACAAGTAGCATAAGAAAAAACAATAGGGCAGGGACTGCCCGAATTAACGCCTGTGGAGATAGTAGGTTACGAGGTCAGCGAAGCAGGAAGCCCATAGGCTTTAGACTATGGGTAGTTCACAAGTCACAAATTCTATGCAATAATGATACTATAAAGTCATTGATAGGCGTTACTCAGTAGCATAAATTCATTTACCTTGTGGTAAATGTAAGTTAAAAAAATAACAAACGGAGGGTTTTACAATGAAAATTTTTTTGTGGACACAGCGAATGTCGATGAGATTAAGAAGGCAAATGACATGGGGGTTATTTGCGGAGTTACTACCAATCCTTCTCTTATTGCAAAAGAAGGAAGAGACTTTAGGGAGGTAATTAAAGAGATTGCTTCCATTGTAGACGGACCAATTAGTGGAGAGGTTAAGGCTACAACCACCGATGCGGAAGGCATGATAAAAGAAGGCAGAGAGATAGCCGCTATTCATAAGAACATGGTTGTAAAGATTCCTATGACAGTGGATGGACTAAAAGCTGTTAAAGTCCTTTCATCTGAAGGTATCAAGACCAATGTAACCCTGGTGTTTAGTGTAAATCAGGCTATACTTGCAGCCAATGCAGGTGCAACCTATGTGTCACCTTTTGTTGGAAGGCTGGATGACATCAATCAGCCGGGTATTGACCTTATCCGCCAGATAGCTGAAGTATTTAGCATATACGGATACGAAACAGAGATAATAGCTGCCTCTGTACGCAATCCAATCCATGTTACCGACTGCGCTCTTGCAGGAGCAGACATAGCAACTATTCCTTATAAGGTCATTGAGAATATGACAAAGCATCCTCTTACAGACCAGGGGATAGCAAAGTTCCAGGCAGATTATAAGGCTGTATTTGGTGAATAATTGACGTAAAAAAATGAAGGAAATATACTTTTGTTAGCACTCAATAAAAAAAGAGTGCTAACAAAAACCTTGACAAAGATTTAAATCAGTATTATTATATTAATCGAGCAGTTAATAGCTGTTCGATTTTTTTAGCTTTAAACGACTAAATATCAAAAAAATAAAAAAATAAAAATAAAAATACGAGGTGAAATAATATGGGAAATATTGAAAAAGGTTCATTATCAATTACTTCGGAAAATATATTTCCGATTATCAAAAAAATGGCTCTACTCCGACCACGATATCTTTTTAAGGGAGTTAGTATCCAATGCCTGTGATGCTATAACCAAGCTTAAAAAGTTAGATGGTATAGGGAGAGTGGAAGGCTCCTGAAGACAATAAATACAGAGTAGATGTAATCACAGACAGCGAAGCAAAGACCATAACCGTCATTGATAACGGTATCGGTATGACTGCTGATGAGGTTAAGAAGTACATCAACCAGATAGCGTTTTCAGGTGCTCAGAGCTTCCTTGAGCAGTATAAGGATAAGACAAGTGAGGAGCAGATTATAGGACACTTCGGTCTTGGCTTCTACTCAGCCTTCATGGTAGCAAGAAGAGTTACTATAGATACTCTTTCATATAAAGAGGGAGAAAAGCCTGTACACTGGGTATCTGATGAGGGCATAGACTTCACTATGGAAGATGGCGACAGGACAGAGCGTGGTACCAAGATAACTCTTTACTTAAATGATGACTGCTATGAATTTGCCAATGAATACAGGGTTAAGGAAATCTTAGAGAAGTACTGCTCATTTATGCCAGTTGAAATCTACTACACCAATGCAAATGCGGTTAAGGCTGAAAAGACAGAGACGGTGGATGACAAGGAGACAGAGAAGAAGGAAGAGGCTCCAAAGCCAATCAATGATATTCATCCACTTTGGACAAGACATCCTAACGAGGTAAGTGAAGAGGAATATAAGGAGTTCTATAGAAAGGTATTTAGAGACTATAAAGAACCGCTTTTCTGGATTCACCTGAATATGGACTATCCTTTCAACCTCAAAGGTATCCTCTACTTCCCTAAGATAAACAACGAGTATGAGGCAGCAGAGGGAACCATTAAGCTCTACAACAACCAGGTATTTATAGCAGATAACATTAAGGAGGTCATCCCTGAGTTCCTGCTTCTCTTAAAGGGTGTAATTGATTGCCCTGACCTACCTCTGAATGTATCCAGAAGTGCATTGCAGAATGATGGATTTGTTAAGAAGATATCAGACTACATAACCAAGAAGGTGGCTGAGAAACTTTCAGGGCTTTGCAAGACAGACAGGGAAAATTATGAGAAATACTGGGATGATATCAGTCCTTTCATCAAGTACGGCTGCTTAAAGGATGACAAGTTTGAGGAGAAAATGAAGGAATTCATCCTTTTTAAGGATATATACGATAAGTATGTAACCTTTGATGACTATGTAAAGACTATAGAGCCAGAAAAGGCCGAGGAAGAAGAGGCTGAGGAAGAAAAAGACTGAAGAGGAACAGAAAGAAGACGGTGCAGAGACTGAGCCGGAGAAGCCTAAGAAGATAATCTACTATGTGACAGATGTGCGTGAGCAGAGCCAGTACATCAATATGTTCAAGGAAAACGGATTAAATGCCGTTATACTTGAACACAGGATAGACCAGCCTTTTATCAATGCTCTTGAGATGAAGAATGATGACCTTAAGTTCGAGCGTATCGACTCCAAGGTAAATGCTTCTGCTAAGAATGAGATTCCTGAGGAAGAGGTAAAGGCTATGACAGAGAGCCTTTCTGAGCTTTTTAAGAAGGCACTTGATAAGGAGAAGCTTGAGGTTAAGGTTGAAAGCCTTAAGAATGAGAATGTTTCTTCTATGATAACCGTATCAGAAGAAGTGCGCAGGATGCAGGATATGATGAAGCAGTACGGCATGGGAGCTATGGGAGATTCTCCTTTTGAGATGGGAGAGGTACTTGTGCTTAACAGCAACAATGCCCTTGTTAAGTATCTTCTTGACCATAAGGAGGAAGCTGATAATGATAGAGTAAAAGCTCTTCTGTGAACAGCTTTACGACCTTGCAGTTATAGCCAACCGCCAGCTTTCCCCTGAGGCTATGACTAAGTTTATAGCAAGGAGTAATGAGGTGCTTAAGCTTTTGGCTGAATAAAAATTTATAAATGGGCTGTCAGCCTTAATATATACATGCAAGATATAAGGAGTTGATGTTATGGATACAATTGAAAAAAGTGAAAATTTGAGCCTGTTAGAGTATATCAATAAAAAAATTGTGCATATGTCGATAAAAAAACGAACAAGGAAGAGATTGAAGCTTTGAATATTGACTTTGATGATTTAACATCTTCAGACTGCGAACAGGCGGATATAGGGCGTTTTTTTGCATTATAGACAATGAACTGCTTGTATATGTTTTTGACATAGGGGCAAGGGGTGATGCCTACAAGAAGCCAGATGTATGATGAGAAGAGCAATTTAATGATAGATTGTAGAAACAATGCAGGAGATTTATAAACAATGGAGGCTTATAGATATTGGATTATATATAAGCCTCTCTTTTTGTTATGAAAGCAGGGAATAGAAGTGATAATCCTGTTAATCTTGAATAAACATAATTTTTACTGAGAAATTAATTTATAGACAAAAAATGCCGATAATGTTATCATGGGTGCGTAATTTATATAAATATCAAAGGAGAAAACCTATGAGGAAATTTAAGACAGCATTGGCGATTACTTTATGTGCAGGACTTTGTGTTAGCTCTGTGACAGGAGTTTCTGCTAAGACAATGGCTGATCCATTACTTGACAAGAAGAACCCTGACTACCAGTATCAGTTTGATGACGTCAACGTAATGAAAGCATGGAAGCTATTAAAAAGAAAAAGGTTATCAAAAGGTTAAGGTCGGCGTAATAGACACAGGCGTAGATACTCACCATAGAAGACCTCAAGAAGAACTTAAAAGAATATGTTCGTGTTACTAAAGGTGTAGCAAAGAAGGCTGTAGATGACGCAGATATGCACGGAACCCACGTGTCAGGAATAATTGCAGCCACCTATGGCAATGGAAAGGGTGGAGCAGGTGTAGCTACAGGCTATGACAATGACATGGTTGAGCTTTATGTAGCTAGTGTTCAGGATGACGATGGCTCAATCAATGATGTAGACCTTATAAGGGCTATAGAGTATATGAAGGAAAAGGGCGTTAAGGTAGTGAACATGAGCCTTGGCGGCTACAGCTATGATGACAACATTCACAAGGCTTTGAGGGCAGCCTATGATGCGGGTATGGTACTTATAGCTGCATCAGGAAATGAAGATACCAATAAGGACAGCTCACCTGCTGTATTTACCGAGGTTTTATCTGTCAATTCATCAGACTACTACAATGAGCCTTCATATTTTTCAAACTATGGTATGTATTCAGATATATCTGCACCGGGCTCAGCAGTGCCTAGCACAATCCCTGGCAACAGATATGTACCATTTTCAGGAACCTCAATGGCTTCACCTGTGGTAGCGGGAGTTGCGTCACTTGTACTCTCTGCCAACAAGGACCTTACTCCTAGACAGGTATACAACATACTTTGCGGTACTGCCAACAAGTCCAAGATGGGAAGCAAGTTCTTTGACGATAAAGAGTACGGCTATGGTATTGTAGACGCTTATGCAGCGGTAAAGGCAGCATATGAGATGAAGGAGCATCCTTCAGATAAGGTAGATGGTATCTTTGTAAAGAGCAAGACACTTACTGTGCCAAAGGGCTATGAGGTAGCGGTGGAAACACTGATATCACCTTATACAAGTACAGCTGATATCACCTGGTCAAGCAGTGATGAAAAAGTGGCTACAGTTGATAAGGATGGCTATGTTAAGGGCTTAGCTGCAGGCCACACAACAGTGACTGCAAAGGCAGGAGATAAGGAAGTAAATGTATCTGTTAATATTTCAGAAGATACAGCTCCTACCGGTATTGAAATCTTAAAGGCAAAGAAGGTTATCTCTGTTGGTGAAATGGCTGTTCCTACTGTAAAAATTACCCCTGATGATGCATTTGTTACAGAGTACTATGCAACAAGCAGCGACAAGAACGTTGCAGTAGCATATTCAAACTTTGGAGTAAGAGGTATAAAGCCAGGTAAGGCAACAATTACTTTAAGAACAGTTAACGGAATTGAAGAAAAGTATGAGGTTACTGTTAAGCCTGCTGTTTATGATATTAAGATAACCAAGAAGACAGACAAGCTTAAGGTAGGTAAGAAGTTCAAGTTTGCTGCCGAAGCCCTCAACTCCTCAGGTAAGACTGATGTCGCCAAAAAAGGGAGTAGAATGGGCAGTTACCGATACAAGATTTGCTAAGATTGACAAAAAGACCGGTGAGCTTACAGCCAAGAAGGCAGGTAAAGTCTTTGTCAAGGTTACATCTAAGGGACTTAGAGAAGATGGAACCAATAATATGTCCAAGATATTTAAGGTAGAGCTTACAGGAAAGGCAAAGGAAATTCCTGCAAAGCCTGCTAACAAAGCAGCAAAAAAAGTCTAAAAAAATATGGTTAAGGCAAGCCACATAGTTAATGCTGAAGCTATGCTCAAATCAAAGGCTAATGACTTGATTGACACCACTTGTGCAGATTTTATATCCAATCGTACTAAGTATTCTAAAGAGGTTATGGATGCTGTATTTAAGTTAAAGAAAGAGGCTCTTAAGTACATTTTAGATGCAAAATATGATACAGAGCTTTATACAGCGAGTGATGCTGAAGATGCAGTAGACGGGCTTGTGCCTACAGGAAAGCTTGCTGAGTATGATATGCAGTTTAGGGCGCTTTCTGGATATGACATTCTTAAGACAGGCTATAAGTATAACTTTAGTAAGCTTAAAAATGAAATCTACAACATTATAAAAGAGGGATATAAGGTTGTAGACAAGAAGGGACTTAACGAATACTATGCACAGATCGTAGATGCTAAATATACCAAGGCTATGGCAAATATCAAGAAAGCAAAGAATGTACTTGAACTTGCTAAGGCTGATGCAGCATCGATGAGTCTTCCTTCAGCAAGCGATCTTGATCTTAAGGGAATTAGAAATGTCAAAGATTTTGAGGCTGTGTATACAAATAATGATATTAAAGTAATCAAAAGGCTTCTTAAGAGACAGCTTGATTCTTATGTAAACGGTGCGCTTAAGATGGCTGGTTATAAAAAGGATGTAAAAGGACTAAAGAAGGACTTAGCAACCTATAAGAAAGACATTGATAAAACCCTATATGTAGGCGAAATGTTTACCAAGACTGAGAATTATATCAAAACTATGGTTAAGAAAACCGGAATTGAGTACGAAAAAGTATCTATAGGGGATATGAACAAGGGCAATGCAGCAGTTGACAAAGTGATGTCAGGTTTTGATATAAAGAACTACTCTACAAAGGGCTGGGATAGTGTAAAGAATGCTTATAATGACGCAAGTGATAATATCAACACTGCCTGGTACAAGGGAGAGCTTTACAAGATTGACACTAAACTTAAGTCTAAGCTTAGCAAGGTAAAGACATTAAAAGAAGAAAAGGCAGCAAAAGCTGCAAAGGCTGCAAAGGCTTCTAAAAAGGATAATGCTCCTGCTAAAAAAACAGGTAAATAAAGTCAGATAATTGGGGAATAAAGAGCTTTAATACTATGGCATATTGTAAAGGTTAATGACTGACCTTTGCAATATGCTTGTGGTAGTTTATGGGAGGGATTGGAGAAGGAAATGAAGAAAGAAACATTTAATTTTGAATCAGCAGACGGAAAGCATAAGATCGCGGCCTATATTTATACTGATGAATTAGTTAAGTCTAAGGCTGTGATTCAGCTTTCATCATGGTATGTGCGAGTATGTAGAACGCTATGAGTGGGTTGCGGATTTTTTTACAGCCAGGGGCTATGTTTTTGCAGGCAATGATCATCTGGGGCATGGTAACTCATCAAAGCCTTCTGAGTATGGTATCTTTGATGAAGAGCATGTGGAATTGGACCTTAAAAAGATGAATAGCATTTTGAGAGAAAGATATCCTCTACTTCCTATCATTTTATATGGTCATAGTATGGGTAGTTTTTTTGCGAGATGGTATGTGTCAAGATATTCAGATACAATAGACGGACTTATTATTAGCGGTACTGCGGGACCTTCATTTAAGAATACAGGTGGAAGGATGCTTGCTGCATTTTTAGAAAGAACCCATAAAGAAGGCTATGTATCTGATTTGCTTATTAATCTTAGCTTTGGAGGCAACCTAAAGAGAATACCGGAGGCAAAGACTCCTTGTGATTGGATTACCCACGACAGGGAACTAATAGATAAATATATGAATGATCCTAAATGTAATTTTAAGTTCTCAGCAAAGGGATTTCATTCTATGCTTACAGCCCTTACCGTTGTAAGTAGGAAGGAGTGGGCAGAAAGCCTACCCAAGGACCTACCAATACTTCTTATATCGGGTTCAGAAGACCCGATAGGAAATTATGGTAAGGGAGTAAAAAATGTTACATCAATGTTAAAGAATGCCGGAATTAAAGATGTAATTGAGTACATCGATGAAACAGGCAGACATGAATTGCATAATGAAGTTAATAAGGCAGAAATAATGAAAATTGTTGCAAAATGGCTTGATAATAGATTTAGTTAGATTTGGGAGAAGTTATGTCGGAGCGTATTGTTATGGCTGGGGAAACATTAGTCACCACCGATCAGCCAATTGATAAATTATGTATTATAAAATCAGGTAGAGTTAAGGTCTGGTGCGAAGGTGGAAACTATGAACTAGGAGCTGGAGATGTAGTAGGTATATGTGAAGTCCTTTCAGAAGTTCATATTTTATCTTACACAATCGTTGAAGATACAACATTTTACATTTATCCGCTTACGGGAGTAGAGACGGTAGATTTACTAATCAATTCAAATCCTGATATTGCAAGGATATGTATTCGTTCCTGTTTTAGACAGATAACAAGGATTATTCATTCTTATAGAAATGAGCAGGTAAGATGCAATACAATTTATGATGCTTTGATTGCCTGTTATAATATTTATTCTAATCTGGCTGAAAATGCAGGGGCTAAGTTTGTGTGCAATGAAGGAATAGAAGACCTTGAGGGCATATTATAATATTGAGAATATAGATTACTGGCTAATGGGATACTATGAAAGTCTCAATAAAAATATATGCGGGAAGAAATTTTTAAGGCACTTATAGCTGAGCCTGATGTTTCAGTAGGCATGATTAAAAAAAGGCTGTATTGACGCAAGAAGGTTAGTCGGTCTTATGAGTGAGAGATATCAGTTTGTAAGAAAAATGCTTAAGTTATTTCTTTGTCGAAGAAGAGGGAGGTCTCTTTTATAAAAATTTTTAGAAGTATACGAAAAGTTTTCTTCTGACATATTTGTCAAAAAAACAGTTTTTTTAAAATAAGCTAAATATTATGGTAAATGAGGCAGGAAAAGTTACCTTAAATATTGATGATGAACTTGTCAAGAAGATAAAAAGAGTGTACTGAGATCTTAGATGAGATAAATCTTGATAATTCGCTTTCGATGTCTATAGAAAAAGAAAGTGAAGAGGCAGATTTAATAGAGAAATTCTATGAATCACTTGATACCATTCTTGACTTTGCAGAAATAGTTGGACCTGAGAGAAGATTTTTCAGAATCAATATTAATAAACTGAAAAAAAGCTCAAGGATAAAAAAATGCCATAGATGATGAGACTACTGCATTAAAGAGAGAAATAACAGCTGAGTTTTATCAGATATATTCTGAAGTTTTCTTTAAGAGTTTGGAAAAAGAAATCACTCCAGTGATTAGGATGTTTCTTTACTTTGGTTATATTGATGAGATTTTGGCAGGTGAAGAGTATACCAAGGCATTATATAAGCTTTCTGAAGAATTAAAGGAAAATGATCCTGCAGTTACGGGAGTGTATACCTTCTATGATTGGCTCTTAGCGGTATATAGGGGAGAGAAGAAACCTTGCCGTAACGAACTGGAAGTTGACTTTGCTGACTATGTAAGAAAACTTAAAACGACCAAGAAAGTTACTAATTCTGAAGCAGATAAGCTAATGGAAGATGGTGAAGCCAAGGTAAGCTATGAGTTAGACAATATATTTAAGACAGCAAATAAGATTACCTGTGGACGAGTATCCACCTTTTGTCCTGTATTTTATGAGGGAAATATACTTAAAGACTTTGATAGCTGCATAGTAAAAGCCGGGAATTATAAAAAGAAAGCTTAACACCGTTAAAAGTGTGGATTATTCAGCATTTTACAGAGAGACCTTGGTTTCCGGGGAAGGCGGCATTATGGGTAAGGAGCATATCCATGTAGAAAAATTACCTGACTTTATTCTGATGCCTAATGCCGGAATCAGAGGGATAATGTGGCAGGAGATAGAGGGCAAGGTAAGGACAACTCCTAGTAGAATGTTTATATCCATACTTCATATGGATGATCTTCAGAATACTATAATTAGAATGACTGGAGAATTCCGTTGGGAAATCTGTAAGAGAGTACAGGGAGGACGTTGGAACGATGTCACGGATCCTTCATTAACCAGTATTTACTGTGATTATATACAGTTTTATCGTAAGAATAGCGATATCAGTGCCGGAGCAAGGGAGAAGATAAGAATTGCACTCCAGCGCTGCCGCAATAGCTTTAAGGAGATGTTTGTGCAGGATTACATTACTTATATTCTGTATGAAGGTAAGGGTTCGCCAAGGCTGAACAAGGTTGCAAGGAAGATACTTTTTTTGAGTTTTGCCCGCCTGATGAGGAGGGAATTAAGAGGCTCGCTATGAATCCAACCTATGCTGAACTTATAAAGCAATTGGAGATTAAAAAGGAACAAAAAAACTTCAAAAAAATATGAACATCTTGAGAGAAAAACTACTTAAGGAAACTGGCAGTGTACCTCAAAGCCTTAAGATGGAGATCGACTTTGTAAAAGGAAGACAATAAATGACAGCCGTCTTGTAAATATAGATACAAGGCGGCTGTTTTTTATTTGAGAGGAAATTTCTCCGAAATTACCTGTCAAATAAAAAACTCTCCGAGGGATGCACAGCTCGCGGCAGAGAAATTTGCCTTACGGCACAGCTCGCGCGCGAAGTGTGTGCGAGCACACACTTTTTTTATGAGATGATAAAGGTGTAAAATGCTTTGACACTCTAGTTCTGACAGGAATTTTTATATAATTTCCCTAGGAATTACAGCAGTTTAGTAGTCCATTTTGATAAATCCCAGACATCGCTCGCCAGTCCTTCATAGAATTCAGGCTCGTGGCAAACCATGATTATACTACCCTTGTAGGCTATGAGGGCTCTTTTTAGTTCGTCCTTGGCATCTACATCTAAGTGGTTGGTAGGCTCGTCAAGTACGAGAATATTACTCTTTCTGTTAATCAGCTTGCAAAGCCTTACCTTAGCCTGCTCTCCACCGCTTAATACCTTTACCATACTTTCTATGTGTTTGGTGGTAAGGCCGCATTTACTGAGGGCACTTCTAACTTCGTACTGGCTAAAGCCCGGAAACTCTTCCCAGATTTCATTGATGCAGGTGTTATTGCCGTTTCCACTCATTTCCTGCTCAAAATACCCAAGCTCCTGTGAATCACCAAGCCTTACCTCTCCTGAAAGAGGTGGGATTAGTCCCATAATGCTCTTAAGAAGGGTGGTCTTTCCTATTCCGTTAGCGCCTTCAATAACGACCTTCTGACCTCTCTCCATATAGAGGTTCATAGGCTTACTTAGAGGGCTGTCATAGCCTATAACAAGGTCTTTTGCCTCAAGGATAACCTTTCCGCTGATACCTGCTTCAAGAAAGTTAAATACAGGCTTTGGTTTCTCTCCGACAAGCTCTATTATATCCATCTTGTCAAGTTTCTTCTGCCTTGACATAGCCATATTTCTGGTGGATACCCTCGCCTTATTTCTTGCCACAAAGTCCTTAAGGTCAGCAATTTCCTTCTGCTGTTTGTTATAGGCAGCCTCCTGTTGCGCCTTCTGCATCTCATAGACCTCAAGGAAGTTGTTATAATCACCCACATAACGCTTTAATTCCTGATTGTTCATGTGGTAGATTATGTTGATTACACTGTTTAAGAAAGGAATATCGTGGCTTATAAGGATGAAAGCATTTTCATATTCCTGTAAATATCTGGTAAGCCAGGCTATATGCTCCCTGTCGAGGTAGTTGGTAGGCTCGTCAAGAAGGAGAATATCAGGCTTTTCAAGTAGGAGCTTAGCCAGAAGAACCTTGGTACGCTGACCGCCCGAAAGCTCGGTAACATCATTATCAAGTCCTATATCGCTAAGACCAAGGGCTGCAGCCACTTCCTCCACTTTTGAGTCTATCATATAGAAGTCATGCATGGTAAGTAAGTCCTGGATGGTACCGGTTTCTTCCATTAGTTTATTAAGGCTCTCTTCATCTGCTTCACCCATCTCCAGATAAGCTTCGTTTAGCCTTTTTTCGAGGTCAAAAAGGTAGTCAAAGGCAGACTTTAAGACGCTTCTTATAGTCATTCCCTTTGTGAGAACTGCGTGCTGATCCATATAGCCGACATGGCAGTTTTTAGCCCATTCTATCTTACCCTCATCAGGCATCTGTTTGCCTGTAATTATATTCATAAAGGTAGACTTACCTTCGCCGTTGGCGCCAATAAGTCCTATGTGTTCTCCTGCCAAAAGGCGGAAGGATACATCGTTAAATATCGCTCTGTCACCAAATCCATGTGTCAAATGTTCTACATTTAATATACTCATAATCTAACCTTTCAAATATTAGTCTAATATTATACTCTATGCCCCATTGATTATGTTTCCATTCTTAATAAATACGACTTCTATGACCAACCTCAACGAGCACTAGGACCAATTCACTTTCTCTAATTTCTGCCAAAAATGCGATAATCTCCTACCCGGTATCTCCATCGTCCGCTTTTTATTCGCTGTAAACCATTTTTCCGTGTAGGCGAGGATTCTCGCATCCCATAAGGTTTTTTTCTCAATCCAAGCCTTAATTATCTTTTTGTGTTTTGTTTATCCAGTTTTTTTGAATGATTTATCGAATTTATCGGTTGTAACAATCTGATAAATCATAAGTCAAAGCTCTTTCCAAAAGCTCGTTTATTGGTCTTGTTTTTAATCTTCCCGCTTGCTGTTTAGCTTCATATTCTTCAAACACTTTCAAATCGTATTCGTCCTCAATTTTTTTCAAGCATTGTAATTCTAATAATTTCGGACAATGTGGTATTGTTATGTTTTTGCATAGGATTTAAAAGATGTTCAATTCTTTTTTTCTGGAACTCTCAAACTAATTGTAGACATATTTATTCTCCTTTTTTTTATATGTAATACAATTGTATTATGATAGTCGTAAAAAGTCAAGAACCTAACAGCAAAACATTGGACTGCTGACGTGCGATCATAATGGATGAGCATCATAAATAAAAATATGTTTTAGAAGAGGAATAGGCTTAAAAGTTAAGTTTGTTCATCTTTATAGTTTTTAAATGAAGTTGCGTATATGCTGATTTTATACTATAATTATACAAAAGAAAGGCAAAGGGGGATGTAGCCTTGAATACAGAAATGAAAAAAATGCAGTTAATTCTGCAGGAGATAAGGCACAGTATGATGAGAATGCCAAAAGGCTTTTAGGGAACAAGAGCATACTTGCACATATTCTTGCGAAAACTGTCGATGAGTTTAAAGGAATGAAACCTGAAGACATAGTTACATACATTGAAGGTGAGCCTAAAATAGGTATTGTACCGGTAGAACCCGGACTAACCAATGTAGAAAAAACAGATGAGTCTGGGCAAAGGCTTAAGGGACTGAATTCAGAAAGTGTAGAAGCCAATGAAGGTTTGATAAGGTTTGACATCATATTTTATGTACGCTTAAAGAATGGACTTTCACAGATAATAGTGAATGTTGAAGCTCAGAAGGATGAACCTGTTTCATATAAGATACTAAATAGAGCAATATTTTATGTGAGCAGGCTAATATCGTCACAAAAGGAAAGGGATTTTGTAAATACCAACTATGATGATATAAAAACAGGTATTCAGCATTTGGGTATGTATGAATATGAGCAAGAACAGTTTAAGCCATTTTCACATTGTAAAAAGATGAGATGTTAGAGCCTTATGACTGGAAGGGAAATGCAGACTTACTCAATATCGTGATGATTGGAGTTACAAACGAACTTCCAAAAGCATGATGAAAAAAATACGAATTACACCGCCTAATAGGAGCTTTTATTGTCAGACAGATTAAGAGAAAAATGAGAAACTGGATATTATTGAAAAGGAATATAAAAATTCCTCTTAGCAATGATTTTAGAAAGGAAGTGGATACTATGTGTAACTTAGGTCAGGGAATAGAAGATAGGGTAACAGCAGAGGTAACAGCAAAGGTAACAGCAAAAGAATTTAATAGATTTTTGTTATGAAGATGCACCAAAAAGGCTATACACTGGAACAGATATCAGAAATAGCAGAAAAAAGTGTATCTGAAATAGAAGAAATTATAGATAAAAAAACTCGGTTTTAGCATAATATTAGTTAGCAACTGATTCACTATGATTTGTAAGGAAGTGGATAATATGTATAACTTATCCCGTAAAAAAATGTTGCCGTTGCCGATGATTCGACAAATTTCACTTGGGACTGTAGCTGCCATTCCAGTGCCTGTGTTGCTCATATATTTTAATTATCTTAGCCAACAAAAAAACTACATTACGGTAGTATGTTATAGAAATTTATATATAATATTTTTGAACATTGGCAATTGAATAAGGGGATTTTTGTCTTTTTACAATCCAGCCGGCTGGATGCCGGAGCGCATTAAGGAGGTGTAGTATGAAAAAAATTAATCACTGTTTTTTTGCTTAGTAACCATGTTGACTTTATTATTTGCTTGTAACGGTGTCCCAGCACTGGCCGAGACCGATGACGCCAATAACGATGCGGCGACTCCGGCAGCGATAGAACAGACCACTGAAGAAAGTACCACTAATAACGTATTGACTCCGACGGCGATAGAGCAGGCTACTGAAAATGGCGCCAATACGAAGACATCTAAGCCTGAAAAGGCAAAAGAAAAAAAGCGAAAAAGAAAGTAAAAACAATTGACATAATGAAATATGTCAAAAAAGGCGTATTTGACTACGATGCGTATAAAAAAGCCATAAAGGCTACTGGTCTATATCGCAATTGGTATTACCTAAATTACCGACTAAATACCAATTACATAATAGAGATAAGTACCGACTGTCTAGATTTGAGCAAAAAGAAGTATTATGTAGGGATAGGTTTTTTTACCAACAAACCATTGCCGTACAGTGAGATTACCTACGCTTCTTATTCTGAGAAGTGGGGGAAATCAATATCGCTCGGAGGAAACATCTACGTTTCCAAAGACGGCCTACTTAAGCTGCAGAAGATAATAGATTACGTCAGAAGTCAAAAAAAGCTCCAGATCCATATAAAAAACCAAAAATAAAAGGTATCAAATGGATCGATGGCAAAGAGATAGACAATCTATTTGACTGGAAAGAAGAGTTTTAGACCTCCACAAGGCTCCAGAATACTGGGGCCTTTTTAATTGTATCCACAAAAAATGTGGATTAATCTATACATCGCAGTTATGACCGCCGGCGCGCGATCTAAGATGTAAACTAATAACAACCTATTTGCAAGCCATAAACAATGTGGTATAATATGAGCACTTGGTAAACTTAATTATATTGAATAGGAGAAGTAAAGATGAACGATCAGTATTTGGAAGAGGGCATCAAATGCCTCGACACAGGCAAAAATAAAGGAATAAGGGCGGGCCTTATAGCCTGCGTTGTATTTAGCTTTATTTTAGTTTTAATCAACCCTGCACTTATAATAACCCCTATTGTGGCTATAGCAATCACGGTGTTTATATTTTCAAGACTTAAGATTGAATATGAATACATATATGCGGATGGACAGATTGACTTTGACAGAATTAGCGGTAATGCTAAGAGAAAGACCTTGATGAGGGTGGATATTGAAAATGCTGAGGTTATAGCACCCACCAATTCGGATTCGATAAAGGCCTATAACAATAATAATAGAATTAAGGTCAAGGACTTTAGCTCATATGACAGTAACGTAAGAACTTATTCTATGATAGTAAGTAAAAGCGGAGAGCTCTATAAGATAATCTTTGAGCCCTCCGAAAGAATGCTTAAAAGTATGAAGTACAAGCAGCCAAGAAAGGTTAAGGAGTACTAATCTTTCTGCAAAAATTAATAAATGAATCCAGGGCTTCGTTAGCCGAATATTCTCTGAGATAGGTAAACCCTATCTCTCTTTTTTGTATTGGGTGAGAGAGAGGGATGGTGGTTAAACTGCCTTCTTTAAGCTCTTTTTTTACAAAGTCTGTTATTACACAGGCTATTCCAAGTCCTATTTTAGCAAACTCTATGAGGAGATCCATGCTACTTACTTCAAGGATATGTCCTGTAAGCATCTGTCCTGTGGATAGCTCATTTCCCCTAATATACTCGTCTATATAGCGTCTGGATACATTGTGCTGGTCAAGTAGCATAAGATTAGCGTATTCAAATGGATTGGAGGCAGCCTCAGGATGCCTTTTTTTAAGGTTCCTTAGGTAATCGGGAGTGGCTACAAAGCCGTCTTCGACCATGCCTATAGGTGCAAATACAAGGTTTTCAAGCCTTCCGCTCTCTCCAACAAGTCCAATATCTACCTTGTGATTCTGTATAAGGTTAAGTGTCTGATAGGTAGATTGGCAGCTTATTGATATTTTGACATGAGGGTGGAGTTTAATAAACTTCTCAAGATAAGGCATGAGTACATATTTACAAAGGGTAGTGGAAACACCTATTTTAAGGCTTCCCGTACCCAGTTTTTTGTTTTTCTTAATCGTATCCTCTGCCTGTTTTAGGTGCTTAAAGGCAGCATTTGTCTGCTCATACAGCATTTTGCCTGAGTCAGTAAGGGTAACTCCCCTTGAGCTTCTTACAAAGAGCTTAGTCTCTAAGTTTTGCTCAAGCCTTGTAACAGCCTTGCTTATGGCAGGCTGACTTATGTATAGCTCCTTTGCTGCGTGGGATATATTCCCTGCCTCAGCAACTGTATTAAATATATGATAAAGGGATAGATTCTGCTCCATGTTATTTTCCATAGCTGTCTCCTTTTTGATGCTTGCTTCGAATTATTATATTTTACCACTTGTATCATTACATAACTTCTTTTCATAGCAATTATATTTAATATGTATTTTTATTATACAATATGTCCTGATATAATACAAGGACACTTAGAATCAGAAAGGGGTATATTATGGGAATGACAATGACTCAGAAGATTCTCGCTGACCATGCTGGACTTCCTAAGGTGCAGGCAGGAGAACTCATAGAAGTAGGGCTTGACATGGTGCTTGGCAATGATGTAACTGCGCCTGTTGCCATCAAAGAATTGTCAAAATTTAAGGATAATAAGGTATTTGATAAGGATAAGATTGCTCTCGTTCCTGACCATTTTACTCCTAATAAGGATATAAAATCGGCAGAAAACTGCAAATGTATGCGTGACTATGCCATAAGCCATGATATAACCAATTACTTTGAAGTGGGCTGTATGGGCATTGAACACGCCCTCCTTCCGGAAAAGGGAGTGGTGACAGCAGGAGACTGTATAATAGGTGCAGATTCCCATACCTGTACATACGGGGCTTTGGGAGCCTTCTCCACAGGTGTCGGAAGTACAGATATGGCAGCCGGCATGGTTACTGGCAAAGCCTGGTTTAAGGTACCTTCAGCCATAAAGTTCGTTCTTACAGGTAAGATGAAGAAGTGGGTTAGCGGAAAGGATCTCATACTTTACATTATAGGCAAGATAGGAGTGGATGGAGCTCTTTACAAATCTATGGAATTTAGTGGAGACGGAGTGAAGAACCTGACCATGGATGATAGATTTACCATAGCCAATATGGCGATAGAAGCGGGTGCAAAGAATGGCATCTTCCCTGTGGATGAACTTACCCTAGAGTATATAAAGGAGCATTCCACAAAGCCATACAAGGTATATGAGGCTGATGAAGATGCGCTCTATGATGAAGTTATTGAGATAAATCTCTCAGAACTTGAGCTTACTATTGCATTTCCACACCTCCCTGAGAATACAAGGACTATAGGTGAAACTGGGGAAGTTAAGATAGACCAGGTAGTCATAGGTTCTTGTACGAACGGCAGGATATCAGATATAAGGGTGGCAGCAGATGTAATGAAGGGAAGGAAGATTGCTCCGGGGATAAGAGCAATTGTCATACCTGCTACCCAAGAGGTCTATCTTACTGCACTTAAAGAGGGACTTATTACAACCTTTGTACAGGCTGGCTGCATCGTAAGTACCCCTACCTGTGGACCTTGTCTTGGAGGACATATGGGAGTGCTTGCCGCGGGTGAGCGTGCCATATCAACAACCAATAGAAACTTTGTAGGCCGTATGGGACATACTGAAAGTGAGGTCTACCTTGCAAGTCCCGCAGTAGCTGCTGCAAGTGCCATTACAGGTAAGATAAGTTCACCTGAAGAACTGGGATTATAGGAGGGATTATGGAAGCAAGAGGATATGTTCATAAATATGGTAATGACGTAGATACAGATGTAATCATTCCTGCAAGATATCTAAACACCTCTGATCCAGCTGAGCTTGCTGCAAAATGTATGATAGACATAGATGCAGACTTTGTAAATAAGGTAAAGCCTGGAGATATAATGGTAGCAGGTGATAACTTTGGCTGTGGCTCTTCAAGGGAACATGCTCCTATAGCTATCAAGGCATCAGGTATAGCCTGTGTAGTGGCTAAGACATTTGCAAGAATATTCTACAGAAATGCGATAAATATAGGTCTTCCAATCATAGAATGTGCTGAAGCCGCAGAGGCTATAGGTAATGGTGATGAGGTGGAGATAGACTTTGACACAGGTATAATCAAAGACCTTACCACGGGAGAGAGCTTTACAGGACAGGCTTTTCCGGACTTTATAAAGAAGATAATAAAGCAGGGTGGTCTGATAAACTATATAAATGCTGAGAAGTAAAAAGTATTTGTTACAAGCTTAAGTGTAATGTTAAGTACGATGCACTTTTAGGTGTTTGGATAATCTGTATTGAGTGGCTAAGAGAATAAGTGTGTTTTAAAGTAAAAAAATAAATATATTATAAGTATTATATTTTTAATGGACTTATGCCGATATTAGGTATGAGTCCTATTTTATTTCGAATATTATTTATAAACTTCACGAAAAGAAAAAAATAATATTCAGATTTACAAAAGAGATATTTGAAATGCTAAAGACTTAAATAAGAGGCATTTTAGATGAATGAACTAATTTAACCTATTAACTTGCCGTAAGAGTGAGAGAAATTATGAAACCTGTAAAACAAACCTTTGGAAGCCTTTTTTTAGTTGCTGTTTTAGTGATTAGTCTATTTTGTAGTGGATTTTCGGAGACGGTATTGGCGGCTACAATTACTGCTACATCTAACATAGTACACGCTGAGGTATACCGAGTAATTACAAAAAGACTTCCGGGGGGACAATTTGAAGTCATTTCAGAAGATTTAATTACAAACGGAGATACAAAGACTGTAACCTTTGACAATTCTGAAACAAGATATATTGTATTCTTTGCGAAACCGGAAGAGGGATATCTTATAACCGGAACGGGTCAAGATGGATCTGGTAATATGTCACTTGTATCAGAACTTAGAGATTCTCATGCCCAAGGTAGGACAGAAACCAAAGTGCCGGAAGATGTTTTAAAACGCATGGAAGAAAAAGGGTTTGTTATCGCTTGGGGATATACAAGAGGTACAGTTAATAATAGATGGACTAGTTTTACTGATACTGTGGATGCATATAGGCCTATAGTTAATTCATCTATTACCAATACTACAGGAGATATTGAGGCAGGAAAGCCTATAACTATGAATGTTGTAATAAGGACGGTAAGTCCGTTCCGTAACTCAGGAGATAATCGTAAATACTGGACAGAGATTCCTGAAGGCGGGGTTAATGTAACAATAGATGATAAAAAGGTAATCCCTGTTACAGGCATAGAAAAAAAGGGTAATAATGAATATAGTGGAACTATATCCTTTGTATTGGATGAAGATGACGCAAGAGTAAATAGCCATACAGCAACTGTTAATGCCAGGGTTAACTATACAGCTGAAATTTCTAATAACACAGGTACTTATCATGCAGCAGCTCCTGTAAAAACAACTACTACAGTAGATGCAAAACCTACTACCGTTAGCTTTAACCTTGTGACCAACACCAATCGTAAGCTGACTTACGACCTTGGATATGAAGGAGCAGAGACTTTCCCTGTAGAAACCCATAATAGTGGAGCTACTGTGACTGTTAAGTCTGGGAGTTATGAAAGGGCAGAAAGTGAGTTTGGGGGCTGGTTTATGACCAATAATGCTGGAGAAGTAGTTACTCTACAGCCTTCACAGACTTTTTCCATGCCTGATAGGGTTACAGGTACAAGACTGCTTGCGAAGTGGAATTCTATGCTCACAGTTGATAATGACAATGGGACTGCAGTTACGAAAAACATACGCGAATCAGGCAGCACAGTTACACCTGTAAAACCTACTAAGGGTAAGTATGTATTTTTAGGTTGGAAAGACTCAGATGGAAAGACCTATGGTGCTGATGATGAAGTAATCATGCCTAATAAGCCTATGAAACTTTTGGCTATGTGGTATGACCCTTCACCTAGTTTTTTTCAGCCGTTATTCCAAGTATTCCAAGTGCTCCAAATAAATCGATATCTGGTGACAATGGAATAGACAGTAAGGAAGATAGTAGCTCTGAAATAAATAAAAGAAACTACAGTCAATAAAGTTGATAAAAAAAGAATACCTCAGTTGAGAAGTTAGGTAAAAAAAGACTTCTACTGAAAAATAAGGCTAATAAGAAAAAAATTCATCAGACAATAAGACTGCAAAGAAAAAAACTCTGCTGAGTCAAAGGCTGATAAGAAGAATTCAGAAAGTAAATCTGACAAGAAAGCTGCTGAGAACAAGTCAGAGAAGAAAAGTTTCTGAGAGTAAGTCAGACAAGAAAGCTGCTGAGAGCAAGTCAGACAAGAAAGTTTCTGAGAGCAAGTCAGACAAGAAAGCTGCTGAAAGTAAATCAGAAAGTAAATCAGAAAGTAAATCAGAAAGTAAATCAGGAAGTAAATCAGAAAGTAAATCAGATAAAAAAAGGCTTCAGAAATCAAAGTAGAAAAACAAGGCGGAGAAGAAATCATCTGAGAGTAAGTCTGAAAATAAAATACCTTCTGAAAGCAAGTCAGGCAAGAAAAGCTTCTGAAAGTAAATTAGAGAACAAGACTGAGAAGAAGGCATCAGAAAGCAAGGATGAAAAAGAAGTCTCCAGAAGGTAAGAGCGAGAAGGGTACAGCTAATGTTAATAAGAAAGTGGAAGTAGGAACTGAAACTGAGAATGAAAAAAGAAGATACACTAGATACCACTCTCGAGGAATTGGAAGCACAGGATGAGGCTGATATAACTAAAAAAATCATGAGAATGAAGAAACTTCAGAGGAAAAAAAGCTGCTGAAGAAGAGGCAGATACAGAAGAGTCTAAGAAGGAAACAAAGAAAAAAAGAAGATGCTAACAAAGAAAAAGATAAGAATAATTCCGATTCTAAATCTGAAAAGAAAGAAGCCGCTGACAAAGAAGCAGGTAAGAAAGACAGTTCTTCTTCTGACTCAGGAAAGAATGGTAGCTCTTCTTTCGAATCAGGCAAGAATGGTGGCTTAGCTTCTCAGACTGCAAAAAGAAAAAGATTTCTGTAAGTGCATCAGGAAAGGGAGGAACAGGAATAATTGATCCAAAGACCGGTCTTCCAAGAGACTCAGTAAAGGGTACCGAATCAAGCATTGAAACAAACAAAACACGTGCATTTGGCGTGGGTCAAGACCAGGGCTTTGAGATTCTGTTATATGATGAACAGGGTATTCCGCTTTACGGTAATAAAGCAGGTGTCTTGATTTACCGCGGTAAAGTCCTTAAGAACAGTAACATACTTAAGAACGGTAAAATACTTAAGAATGGTAAGTTGCTTGTGGACGGGAAAGTATTCACAATTGCTGCAAAGACTCTCCCAGTAACCGGAGGTAGAGTAAATGTAGAATTCTGGTTAGGCTTATCCATACTCTCTGTACTTGGTGCATATATGCTGTTAGAAGCCAAAAGAAAGAAAAGCTAAATAAGACTTTTTGATATGACTTTATCAAAGGAAATTAAAGGGAACTCTGATTAGGGTTCCCTTTTGGCATTGTATTCTAAAAATATCTTTTTAGTTTGTTGAAAAATAATATATAATATTTTTTTAGTTAAAAAAAGAAATTAAATTATATACCTTGAAAAGGGAAAATGGTATAGCCTAGCACGAAAAATCTGAGGGATATCAGAGCTTATTAAGGAGGTTACATTGAAAAAGTATAACAGATAATTTGGGGGTATGCAATAAAAAAATATAAGAGAAAGCGTAGGCTGTAGTCAGGATGAAGTGTTTCATGGTATTATTTCAAGAACAGTTTGGAATAAATATGAAAAATGAGAATTTGATTCCTGATATGCTAATGTTTCAGGTAATCCTTGAAAGACTTTGTGTTTCTGACGAAAGATTTGAATTTATAGTGCCTGATGCTCTTCATAAATTTTATGAGTGGCAAGTTAATTGTTTTAACTATTTGGATAAACAATATTGGGATAAATTGCTCGAAGAAAGAAGAAAAATTTGATTCCATTTCTCTAATAAATAAAAAAATACAGTATCAGTACAGGGACTTCATTGATTATGTTATAAATAGGTTAGTGCATAATGATTTGCATAAAGCTCACTATTATATAAAAAAAGCAATATCACATACGATAAAAAATATTGATAAGATAGCAAGTGAAAAAAAACGTCTTTCGGTGTTTGAATGGCATTTGATAGCCAATCTATATGATATTGAGTATGAATTATTTTTAAATAAAAAGTCAGAGCTAACAGTCAAGCTATATGAATTGTACCGATACGTTGAACAAAATCATAGATGACATGCTAATTAAGTGTAGAATAATTCCTAAACTTGGTATCGTACTCTTAAGGAATGAAAAAGGAACATTTGACATTGAAGAAAAGTTAAAAATTGAAAAGAATATTCTTGAAATTTCAGTAAAGTCTTACTGTATAAGGGAAGTTCCTGAAATATTAAGGCTTTTAATCGAAAGTGAACCGATTCTCTACAGAAAGAATGCTTATATCAAACATAAGGAGGCTATAGAATATGTTTTTGATTTGGCTGGGGCCTGTTCAGATTTCAAAATTGAATTTTATGTAACAAATGTTAAAAAATATATGGTTTTAAGTGATGTATTAAAGATGAAAAGACGTGAAATTGGGATGAGCGTAGAAAGATTGGCTGAAGGTATATGTGATAGTAAGACATATAGTAGGGCGGAATCTGGTAAAACATACCCTAAAAAAAACATATTGAAAAAAATAGCAAATAAGTTAGGTTTAACCTGGATTTACTTTAAAGGAGAGATAGAGAGTTCTAAATATGAAGACTTAATGCTTATGAGCAAGTGCAGAATGTTTGCCTCGATTGGTAAGAATGAGAAATTAAATAAAGAAAAAAAGAAACTCTAAAAACGGCGCATCAATATGAGTATTTTAATTAATAAACAAGCAATTGAAGGATTAGAGGCTTTTATCTGAAAATATTTCGGATAATGATAGAGAAAAAAAGACTGTGGGAAGTGTTTTCATATACCGGTAAATTTATTGATAATAGGATATATACGAGGAAAGAAAATGAACTATTAAGTAACATTGCTAGAATTATTGGGGTTAGAGAGCCTTACGAGGGTATAGAAATGCTTGAAAACCTACGTAAGAGTAATGAAGGCAGTAAAAAAATGTATTTGGCATAAGAATAGCAATAATTTTAAAAAAATTTGGCTTGGTTATAAAAAAATATAAAAAGAATATGATAAAAAGCTATAAACTTACAGTAGATGGGATTATAATGGCTGTGAAGGAAAAATGTAGCTGATTTACTGATGAACAATTTAGATTATATGTCTACAATAAAAGAAGAACTCGGCGATATAGAAGAAGCGAAAAAAATATTTGCAGAAATATGTTCTATATTGCCGAGCTTTATGAGATATATAATGATGCACATATGGTAAGAGCTTATTATGAAAAAAAGTATTTGATAAAGATATAAATTGGTATTAAAAAAATGTCTTTGACACTAATGAAGTTTATACTGATTTTTATGCTTATTTTAATATCACCAGTTTTGTCTACGCATATATTTTTGCAATAGAAGAAGATGGTATAGTATTAAATAATAGAATATACCATTAGGGTTTACATTTTTCTAACTTATTTGTAAACCCTAATGGTATGTTATGATTCTGGAGAACATGATACAATATAGAAATAATTTAAATGGTTTTTAGATGTGATAAACAGCTGTTTTACGATAATGAAATCCCAATAATAAAGGAGTTAATAAATGCTAAAAATAACTAATTTACGAAAATCTTTCAGGGACAAATCGGTTCTAAAAAGATGTATCCTTTGAAGTGAATCCAGGAGAAATAGTTTGCCTTTTTAGGCAATAATGGTGCAGGGGAAGACGACTATTATAAATTGTATATTAAAAAAATGATACGACCGGATTCAGGAGAGATAATGCTTGATGATAAGAAAATAGATAAATGTAAAAATAGTGAATATTTCAATCATGTAAGCGCCCTACTTGAATCCAGCTCCAATGTATATGATTACTTAACAGGTGTGCAGAACATCGAGTATTTTGCAGGATTGTCTAAAATAGACAGTAAAAGCCCTGAGATAGAAAAATACATAGATGATTTTTGAATTAAGAGAAGCCATTAATAAGCCTGTTGGAGAATATTCAAGGGAATGCAGCAAAAGTTAGCTCTTATAATTGCTCTTATGCAGTCTCCAAAGCTTTTACTCTTAGACGAACCAACATTGGGACTTGATATAAAGAGTAAGAATGCCGTTATAGATAAGTTAAACCAATTGGTAAATGAAAAGAAAATGGCAGTAATACTTACCACACATCAGATGGAAGTAGTACAGAAGCTAAATGGCAGAGTTTTGATACTAAAAGATGGAAGCGTCAAAGTGTTTTTCAGACATAATAGAAGAGGAAGTTTCAGGATATATAGTATCGTATGTTAAAGATGGTAAGATAGTAGAAGAATTCGTTGAAGGAAATTTCTCGGAAGTTTATGATAGCTTTCAAGATGAAGATATAGTAGAGATAGTTAAGAAAAAGAAAAATATGGAAGAAAAAGTTATGGAGGCATTAGATGAATCTAATTAAAGCAGAATTTAGAAAGACCCTTACTGAGGCGATAAGCTATTATCCGGATTATATAGTAGGGCTCATTACAGATTTTTTTGTACTGATTATTGTAATAAATACAGAAGGAAATACTACAGAAAAGGTATTTGGTTACATTCTTTGGATACTTGCAAGCGGTGTTATATCAGAGGCTTCTATGTGCATATCTACCGAAAAGCAGCTTGGAACTTTGCAGAATATTATGATAAAGCCTTATTCCATAGCACAAATAGTTACAGTCAAAAACTATAGTGTGGTTTTAGTATAAATGTGATAAAAGCTATTATAACAATGGTTGTAGCAATGATATTTTTTTGGTATTGATAATTTATTCAGATTGGAGTATTTATACATAATAATTCTTGTTTGCATAGGAATCATGGGACTATCGTATGTACTTGCATCTGTAACTCTTATGTTCACCAAGGTTGCTTCATTTGTAAATATAATAAGTTATGGATTTTTTTGTTTTTTTATCAGGAAGTATAGTTAAAATACCTGATTTCCTTGTGTATACTAATCCAATATCATATGGGGTAAAAATATGCATCAGTGATATTGAAAAAAATGGTATATGGGTTATGGATACAGTTATATTCCTTATAATATGTGGAAGTTGGCTGCTTGTGGGATATTTGATTTTTTTAGATTTATGTTTAATAGATGTAAACAGTTTAAGTGGACGTATTAAATGCTTTGTAAATAGATAAGCTTAATAATGTAATCAGATGAGCCTAGACACAAACTCCGAGTCCTATTAATTTGACAAAAAAATCCCATCTCTATGCTATAATCTACCAGTTACCGGCATCTCTTACGGAGATGTCTTTTTATATGAAAGGTGGAATTATAATTTGAAATTTAATGAAATGGAACTTGATGAGCGTATATTAAAGGCTGTAAAGGAGCTTGGCATGAGGAGGCAACTCCTATCCAGACTGAGGCCATACCTGTAGCCATCACAGGAAAGGATATCTTAGGCCAGGCACAGACAGGAACAGGAAAGACAGCAGCATTTTCTATACCTATCTTAAACAATATTGATTCAAGCAATAAGCATTTACAGGCTGTAGTACTTTGCCCTACCAGAGAACTCGCACTCCAGGTATGTGGAGAGATAAGAAAATTATCCAGATATATGCATGGCATCAAGCTGGTGCCTGTGTACGGCGGACAGGACATAGTTAAGCAGATAAAGTCCTTAAAGCAGGGAGCACAGATTATAGTTGGAACTCCTGGCCGTGTAATGGATCACATGCGAAGGAAGACAGTGAAGTTTGACCAGGTTAAGATTATGGTACTTGATGAAGCAGACGAGATGCTTGATATGGGATTTAGAGATGATATAGAGACTATTCTCGCTGAAGTGCCTGAGGAGAGGCAGACCATGCTTTTTTCAGCTACCATGCCGAAGCCAATCCTTGACATCACAAGGAAGTATCAGAAAAAGGCACAGAATATAAAGATTGCTAAAAAAGAGCTTACAGTTGAGAACATAGAGCAGTATTACTTTGAAGTAAGAAGAAACTACAAGGATGAGATTCTTTCAAGACTTCTTGATATTTACAATCCTGAGTTAAGCATAGTATTTTGCAATACCAAGAAGAAGGTAGAAGAGGTTGCAGGTGAACTTCAGGGCAGAGGCTACTTTGCAGAGGGACTTCACGGAGACCTTAAGCAGCAGCAAAGAGACAGGGTAATGGGCAATTTCCGTAATGGAAAGACCGAAATCCTTGTAGCTACTGACGTGGCAGCAAGAGGACTTGACGTAAAGGGTGTTGACCTTGTTATCAACTACGATTTGCCACAGGATGACGAATACTATGTACATAGAATCGGAAGAACCGGAAGAGCCGGTAAATCAGGTCTGGCTCTCTCATTTGTAAGTGGTAAAGAGGTGTACAAGCTCAAAGAGATTCAGCGTTACTGTCATACCAAGATTAGGCTTAAGCCTGTGCCATCCCTTGATGATGTTACCAATACAAGGGTAGACAGCCTCTTTAGCGAGCTTTCAGAGATTATTGAGAATGAAGACTTAACCAAGATGACAGAGCTTATCGAGCAGAAGGTAAATGAAGAAGACTTCACCTCTCTTGATGTGGCAGCGGCCTTCTTAAAGCTTTATCTTTCTTCTAAGGAGAGCAGCAGTGATGAGGCGTCCGATTCGGATGTTGATTTTGGAGGAAGCAATGAAAACGGTATGGTGAGACTCTTCATCAACATTGGAAAGAAGGACAGGGTTAAGCCTGGTGACATCCTTGGCGCAATAGCAGGTGAGTCAGGCATCTCAGGCAAGCTTGTAGGAGAAATCCAGATGTATGACAAGTACACCTTTGTAGAGGTGCCTGCAGAAAATGGCAAGGAAGTTCTTCATGCTATGAAGAATGCTAAGATTAAAGGAAAGAAGATAAACATAGAGCCTGCAAACGCGAGGTAATGATATGAAGACGGAATATGTGGATCTAAGGGATGAAAATGACATAAAGGAAGGTATAAAGAAGGCTGCAGGTATCATAAAAAAAGGCGGCCTCGTGGCCTTTCCAACGGAAACTGTGTACGGCCTTGGTGCTAACGGACTTGATGAAAACGCAGTTCCAAAGATATATGAGGCAAAGGGAAGGCCTTCCGACAATCCTCTTATCCTGCATATTAGTGAATTTGATGAAATAAAGAGTATAGTAAAGGAAATACCAAAGACTGCCCTTATCCTTGCTGAGGAATTCTGGCCGGGACCTCTTACTATGGTGCTTAAAAAGAGTGATATCGTGCCTTACAGGACTACAGGAGGACTAGAGAGCGTTGCGGTAAGGATGCCTTCAAATAAGATAGCAAGAGAGCTAATAAAGGCTTCAGGTGTGCCTATTGCGGCTCCAAGTGCCAATTCATCAGGAAGGCCAAGTCCTACCAAGGCTTCACATGTCATCCTTGACCTTGATGGCAAGATAGATATGGTGATTGACGGAGGGGCAGTTGACATAGGTCTTGAATCTACAATTGTAGATGTAACAGGAGATGTACCTGTAATACTTAGACCGGGCTTCATTACTGAGGAAATGCTTTCTGAAGCCATAGGCAGAGTAGAGATTGATGAAGTGGTTAAGAGCCTAAGCCCTGATAAGGACTTAAAGCCTAAGGCACCAGGGATGAAATACAGGCATTATGCACCTAAGGGCAAGATGACCATATATAAGGGAAGTTCTGAAAAAGTAGTAGAAAGAATAAATGAGGAAATAGCAAAGTCTGTGGGAAAGAAAACTGCTGTACTTGCAACTGATGAAACAAAGATGTATTATAAGGCCGATGTGGTTATATCTGTAGGCAACAGGGAAGACGGAGAAAGCATTGCACACAATCTTTTTGACGCTCTTAGGAGGTTTGATGATGTTGGCGCAGAAGTCATTTTCGCAGAGGGATTTGATGAGAATAGACTTGGTTTTGCCATCATGAACAGGTTGCATAAATCTGCGGGATATAATATCATAATGATAAAAGAGTAAAGAATTTTTACTATTTACCAACATCTTTTGGCTTGTACAGGAGGTAACTGTGTACGATAGAATTATATTTGTGTGTGAGGGAAATCATTCCAAGGGACCAATGGCAGAGACCATATATAAAAAAAGCCTTACAGAGAATGAGAATATTCCGGCTATATCAAGAGGGCTTGTTGTACTTTTTTCTGAGCCTGTCAATGAAAAGGCTGTCTCAGTCCTTGAGAATCACGGTCTTACCTGTGCGGTGGAGTTCTCAAAGGAGCTTACAAAGGAAGATATAACTGAAAAATGCGCTCATACTCACAATGACTGACAAACAAAAGAAACAGGCTATAGATAAATACGAGATTGAAAACAATATATTTTTCAATAAAGGAGTTTAATGGCGAAGAAGGGGAGGTTAAAGACCCTTATGGCGGTACTCTTGTAGATTATGAGGAGTGCTATAATGAACTTCTGAGACTGATTAAAAAAACTATATACAAACTTGATGAAATGGGGAAATGATTATGGAGAACAAAGTAATAGCTATTGGGAGTGACCATGGCGGGTTTGAACTAAAGCAGGAGATTATTAAGCATCTGACTAAAAAGGGAATTGGCTTTGAAGATTTTGGCTGCTTTTCTGAGGCTTCCTGTGACTACACTGACTATGGAAAGGCTGTGGCAGAGGCTGTGGCAGCAGGGAAGTATGAAAAAGGCATACTAATCTGTGGAACAGGTATAGGCATATCCATTACAGCCAATAAAATAAAGGGCATCAGATGTGCCCTTTGTAGTGATTGTTTTTCAGCAGAAGCTACCAGAGAGCATAATGATGCCAACATCCTTGCTCTTGGCGGCAGGGTAGTTGGCGCAGGACTCGCTCTAAAGATAGTTGATACCTTCTTAAATACGCCATTTTCCAATGAGGAAAGGCATATAAGAAGAATCAGTAAGATAGAGAGCTGAGATATTCTTCAAGTGCATATATAGGCTCCTGAAGTAAAGAGTATTCATCATTGTAGATATAATCGAGCAGGGCGTGGAAGCTGTTAAGAGCTTTTACCTCCTGCTCTTTTGTTATATAGTTTTTCTCTATGGCTTCAGCAAATTCATCCAAGTCAAGGATTCTTATGCTGTTATCAGGATAGACAATCAAGTCTATGAGCAAGTCGGTAAAATTGATGTTATTTCCTTCAAAGCTAAGCTCCGAGATGTCGTTATACCAGTAAAAGCAGATTGCCGTTTACGTCAAAGAGTTTACTTACCTTTATTCCAAGCTTAGGATAATAGGCAGAAAAGCCCCCCGATATATCAGGACGCAGACGAATAGCTTTCCAGCCTGTGACAACCAGTTCATCGGATACATAGTATATGGTATCCTTGGTTAACGACAATACTTCATCAGGGATGTAGCGTTTTCTGTTAACTATGTAAGATTTATAAATATCAGAATTGAATTTAATCATTTTTTTGACCTCACTACCTATATTAAAAATTATATAATCTATGGTATCATTTTTAGATAGAATAAGTAAACCATATTTATAGGAGAAATATATGCATATTCCAAATTTTTTGAAAAAAGATGATGTTATAGGTGTGACAGCCCCATCAGCAGGCTTTACGGAACAGGCTGACCTTACGAGACTTGAGAGTGCAAGGTTCAATCTTTCTGAAAGAGGGTATGAGCTAATAGAGACTGATAATGTGAGGAAATGTTACAAGGGAAGAAGTTCTACTGGGAAGAAGCGAGCTGAAGAATTTCTCTCTCATAGAAAAATAAGGATGTAAAGTACATTGTCTCAGCAAGTGGCGGAGACTTCCTTATGGAAATGCTTGAATACCTCGACTATGAGGAGATAAAAGGCTAATCCTAAGTGGATTCAGGGATATTCGGACAATACAGGTCTAATCTATCCAATAACCACTATCTGCGATATGGCCACAGTTTATTCGGGAAATATTGGTGACTACGGTATGTCGCTTTGGCATGGTTCCGTAAGAAACAACCTAAAGATATTAGAAGGTAATGATATAATACAAATGAAATTTCCTCACTTTGAAAATGAGTATGTTAAGAAGATAACAGGCTTTGAGGGCTACAATCTCACAGAGAAGGTAAATTATGAGTTTGCATCAGAGAATAAAACAAAGAATTTTAGCGGAAGGCTGCTTGGAGGCTGTCTTGATGTGCTGATTATGCTTTGTGGCACCAGGTATGACAAGACTGTTGACTTCGTAAGAAAATATAAGGAAGATGGAATAATCTGGTATCTTGAGAGCTTTGCCCTTTCATCAGCCAGACTTCAATGTGCCCTCTGGCAGCTAAAGGAAGCAGGCTGGTTTGAAGGGGCTAAGGGATTTTTATTTGGAAGACCTTGCTTTTTTTGCTGAGGAGTATGAAACAGACTTCAATGAATCAGTAAAGACAGCTCTTGATGGACTTAACCTGCCTATAATAACGGGCTGTGATATAGGACACAGACCCCCAAGGCTAACTATGATAAATGGTATGATGGCAGAAGTTAAATTTGACGGCGAACACTTTGAAATGAGATATCCGGAGGTAAGAGAGTGAAAAAGAACTTTTTTGCCAGATTATTTGGGCATTTATCTACAGTGGGAAAAGCATAGGTCACTGGTCAGAAAGCATTGCTTTAAGCTGGGGCTTTACCGTCAGGGGCTTATGCACGATTTGTCTAAATATTCATTTGTAGAGTTTTGGACAGGTGTTAAGTACTATCAGGGAGATAAAAGTCCTAACTTTGCCGAGAGGAAGGCAAATAACGGCTACAGCTATGCCTGGCTTCATCACAAGGGAAGAAATAAGCATCATCTTGAGTACTGGATAGATTATGACTTAAGCGACGGTGCAACCATGATGGGACTGGAGATGCCTGCCTGCTACCTTGCGGAGATGTTCTGCGACAGGCTTGCGGCAAGCAAGACTTACAGGGAGAGAGCTACAAGGATTCAGACCCTTATGAGTACCTGATGCTTGTAAAAGACCATTACATAATTCATCCAAAGACCTTGTCTGAGCTTGAAAAAAATGATGACTATCCTAAAAAGATGAAGGAGAAGAAGCGGCATTTAGCTATATCAGGAAAGAAATATTAAAAAAATAAACTGAAATTTATAATAAAGATAAATACAAATTATAAGTAAAGTACTGGACTTTCTCTTTTTTTGATATGTATAATTATTCTCAAGTCAGAAAAACTAATAAACAACTCCTATATCAGTGGGTGTCAAATGTATATCGTTGACACCCACTTCATATAGTCAAGGAGTCTGAAAAAGGAGAAAGAAATGGGTAAAAAGTACAGCTCTTTGCAAGATTTTCTAACTAAAAAAGGTATTGAAATCTCATTCAAGCGTTATGGTATTGACGTCTTAGGCTCGATGGCTATGGGACTTTTCGCATCACTTTTGATAGGTACGATACTAAATACAATCGGCCTCAAGCTTGGGATACCATTCTTTTCGGAGACAATATGGCCTATAGCCAAGGAAATGACAGGTCCTGCTATAGCGGTGGCAATTGCGATGGCTCTTAAGGCTCCTAATTTGGTGGTGTTTTCATCCCTCATTGTAGGCTATGCGGGAAACCAGCTTGGAGGTCCTGCCGGTGCCTGGATTGCAGCTTGGCTTAGCGTAGAACTCGGAAAGGTTGTATCCAAGGAAACAAAGGTAGATATAATAGTTACTCCTGCTGTAACCATAATATCAGGAGTTAGTATAGGGACTCTTTTAGGGCCTGTGATAAACAACCTGATGAGCGGTCTTGGGAAAACCATCATGCTTGCAACTTCCCTTCAGCCATTCTGGATGGGAATAGTAATATCAGTAATTGTCGGCATAGTCCTAACCCTGCCGATAAGCTCAGCGGCACTTTGCATGATGCTTTCTCTTGCAGGACTTGCGGGCGGAGCAGCAACAGCGGGCTGTAGTGCCCAGATGATAGGCTTTGCAGTAATGAGCTTTAAGGAAAACGGCTGGAGCGGACTGCTTGCTCAGGGACTTGGTACTTCTATGTTACAAATCCCCAATATTCTTAAGAACTGGAAAATATGGATTCCACCTACACTCGCATCTGCCATCACAGGACCTATTGCCACTACGATTTTTAAGATGGAGAACATACCTCTAGGTTCAGGTATGGGGACCAGCGGATTGGTAGGACAGATAGGAACCATTACTGCTATGGGTGAGGCAGGTGCATCTGCCTTTACAATCTATGCAGGAATAGCGGTGATTCACTTTGTTTTGCCTGCTATATTAAGTCTTATATTTTGCAAAAATTCTGAAAAAAATCGGCTTGATAAAGGAAGGAGATTTAAAATTAAACTTATAGAAAAAAATTAAATAAAAAGATTGATTGATTTGATAAAAACAATAGCAACAAAATTGACAAAAATTCACTGGGGAAGGTACAATTTTATTGTGAAATATACATTTTAAAACAATTCAAAAAAATGTATTAAAAATTTTATCAAAAAGGGGGATTTTAGTATGGAGTTCTTAAGTACTAAAAAAAGGATTATTCACTTTGGGAATAATCGCAGGATTGGGTGCAGCACTTCTTGCATTTCTTGGCAATCCTAAAAAAACATAGCGTTTTGTATAGCCTGCTTTATCAGAGATACAGCCGGTGCTATGCACTTTCACAGCGCAGAGGCAGTCCAGTATGTAAGACCTGAGGTAATAGGAATCATAGTTGGAGCTTTCGTTATCTCATTACTTACCAGGGAATATCGCTCAACAGCGGGTTCTTCTCCTGCACTCAGATTTTTTTCCTTGGTGTAATAATGATGGTATGTGCTCTTGTATTCCTTGGCTGCCCACTTCGTATGGTGCTTAGAATGTCAGCAGGCGATATCAGCGCTTATGTAGGCTTAGTGGGGTTTGTAGCAGGTATAGCTACAGGAGCCTTCTTCCTTAAGAAGGGCTTCTCACTTGGAAGAGCTTATACAGCTAAGAAAGAAAGCGGATATGCACTTCCTATAGTTGTAGCTATACTCTTTGTATTATTTATAGCGGTACCTTCACTTTTTGCCTTCAGTGAAAAAGGACCTGGAAATATCCATGCACCTGTTATTGCGTCTATAGCTGTTGGTATCCTTATCGGATTTACAGCACAGAAGAGCAGGATGTGCTTTGCCGGCTCTGTAAGAGACATCATCCTCTTAAGGGATTTCAGACTTATATCAGTAATAGGCGGTCTTTTCCTTGTTATGCTTATCTACAATATTGCGACAAGTAACTTTGCATTTGTAGCATATGGACCAATCGCCCACGCACAGACTCTTTGGAACATCCTTTCAATGTATGGTGTAGGCTTTGCAGCAGTTCTTCTTGGTGGCTGCCCTCTTAGACAGCTTGTACTTGCAGGAACAGGTTCATCCGATGCTGCTATCACTGTTCTTGGTATGTTCGTTGGTGCTGCTCTTGCACACAACTTTAAGCTGGCAGCAGGTGCTGCGGCAGTAGCAGATGCAGCCAAGGGAATAGAGGCATCAGCAGGAGGTCCTGGAATAAATGGTCAGATATTCGTAGTCGTTTCAATTATAGTATTGTTTGTAATCGCAGCCGTTGGTCTAAGGAAGGCTGATAAATAGGAGGGAAAATGAAAGAGATAGATGTAAGAGGCTTATCCTGTCCGGAGCCTGTCCTTATGCTCAAAGAGGCTCTTGAAGCAAATAAAAATGATACATATAAGATTCTTGCCAATGAGGCTCATACAGTGAAAAATCTAAAGAACTTTGCCGAAACCCATGGCAAGAAGGTAAGTGTCAAAGAGCTTGGTTCAGAATATGAGGTAACAGTAAGCTAATGAGACGTGAAAAGCCGGTTAAGTTATATGTGACTTTTTATACATACGCAGAGGCTATGGCTATGGATGCCGCCTGCAAGAGGGCCAATATTGGTGGGAAGTTAGCATCCATACCAAGAAAACTTTCCGCAGGCTGTGGAGTGGCTTGGGAATGTGACTTAGAGCTTAGAGCCGACATTGAGAAGCTTCTTAAACAGGAGAATATTGAGTTTGAGGAAATGGCAGAATTATCCGCTTGACAGAATGTGATTAATGTAGTAAGATTTCTGTCAAAGATATTCTCTTATTCAGAGTGGCGGAGAGTGAAGGCTCTGTGAAGCTACGGCAACCCCTGGAATATGGAAGGTGCCAACCTGAGCGAAGTTATACTTCGAGCAATAAGAGGATTTGATTATTTTGTCAAGTCCAATAAGGTTAATTAGAATAAGAGAGGTTATCGAAAGATAGCCTCTTTTCTTTGTTTGACAGGAATATCTCTGAAATTACCTGTCAAATAAAAAACTCTCCGAGGAATCGCACTGTGGCAGATATGTAGATATCGCCAGAGCGACCACCACAGGCGGTGAATCCTGCTGAGCAGGACTCTTTCTCAGGTGAAGTTATATCTTTATCGGAAAAATACTAACCAAGAATTATTAAAAAGGAGAAACTATGGATAAGTTTATTTTTACATCAGAATCAGTTACAGAAGGACATCCTGATAAAATCTGCGATGCGGTATCAGATGCCATACTTGATGCCTGCTTGGCAGAAGATCCAATGAGCCGCGTTGCCTGCGAAACAGCAACCTGTACAGGCTTTGTGCTTATTACGGGAGAGATAACCACCAAGGCTAAGGTTGACTATGCAAGGATAGCAAGAGATACAATCAAAGAGATAGGCTACGATGATTCAAGGAAGGGCTTTGATGGCGAGACCTGTGCGGTACTTGTGGCAATAGATGGTCAGTCACCTGATATAGCTATGGGAGTGGATAAGGCGCTCGAGGTTCGTGAGCAAGAGATGAGCGAGTCTGAACTTTCAGCTATAGGAGCAGGAGATCAGGGAATGATGTTTGGTTATGCTTCAAATGAAGGTGATGAGCATATGCCTTATGCCCTTTCTTTGGCTCACAAGCTTACAAGGAGGCTTACAGAGGTAAGAAAGAATGGTACCTTGCCATATCTAAGACCTGACGGCAAGAGCCAGGTATCTGTGGAATATGATGAGAATGACAAGCCTGTAAGACTTGAGGCCATAGTTATTTCAAGTCAGCACGATGAAGAGGTGAGTCAGGAAAAAATTAGAAAAGACATAAGAGAGGAAGTAATAAACAAGGTAGTGGATCAGTCAATGGTAGACGAGCACACCAAGATATATATCAATCCTACAGGGCGCTTCGTAATAGGAGGACCTCACGGAGATGCAGGACTTACCGGAAGAAAGATAATAGTAGACACCTATGGCGGTGCTGCAAGGCATGGCGGCGGTGCTTTCTCTGGGAAGGATGCTACCAAGGTAGACAGAAGCGGTGCTTATGTGGCAAGATATGTAGCTAAGAATATAGTTGAAGCAGGATATGCAGACAAGGTAGAAATCCAGCTTTCATACGCTATTGGCGTAGCAGAGCCTACTTCAGTTCTTGTGGATACCTTCGGTACAGGAACAGTAAGTGAAGAGAAGCTTGTGGCAGCTGTAAGAGAGGTATTTGACCTTCGTCCTGCAGGGATAATCAAGATGCTTGACCTTAGAAGACCTATATACAGAGGAACAGCTGCTTATGGACACTTCGGAAGAACTGACATTGACCTTCCTTGGGAGAAGACCGACAAGGTAGATGAGCTGAAGAAAAATATTAGGATAAAAGGAAGCAAAGTTTTGAGACTCTCATGCTTGTGGAACTAAGTCTTTTGCAGTACCAATCTTCTTGACATCAAAAAAAGACTTCATAAAAGCCTGTGGCAGATATGAAGTCTTTTCTTTTATATTCTTAAAACAGAATATAAAACAATATTTCAAAATGTAATAATGCAAGGTCAAAAGTATAAAAATGGTTAAAGCTTGATTGCAAGAGAATTTATTATATTTTTGGCACCCACATCATGTAATACAAAGTAAAATTACTAAATTACTCCACTGAAAGCAGGTAGTAGTACACAGGCTGTCCGCCAAAATGCACTTCAACATCTAGTCCCTTATAAATGTCTGCAACCTTTTCAGAGAGTGCATTGGCGGCAGATTCACTCACATCGTTTCCGTAGTAGAGGCTGATAATGCTGGAATCTCCGTCTACAAGGTGGTCAAGCATTTCAAGTACGGCTCTGTCAACTGAGTCACAAACAGATATTATACCTTCATCGCCTATACCCATTATGTTGCCCTGGCTGATGGATTTACCGTCAATTGCAGTATCACGGACTGCGTAAGTAACCTCTCCTGACTTAGTGTACTGCAGGGCATCTGTCATCTTTTCGGTATTCTCCTCTACATCCCCGTCATTTACATAATTTATAACAGCTGAAATACCCTGAGGTACAGTCTTGCTTGGGATAACTACGACATTCTTATCTTCAGTAAGTTCTTTAGCCTGATTTGCAGCAAGGATGATATTCTTGTTGTTAGGCAGGATGAAGATATTGTCTGCATTTACCTTTTTCGATAGCAGTTAGGATATCATCTGTACTTGGGTTCATTGTCTGTCCACCTTCAAGCACATAGTCAACTCCAAGCTCAGTAAATATCTCGCTAAGACCTGAACCAGCAGATACAGCTATGAAGCCGTCCTTCTTTCTTGGCTCATTTGCAGATTTTACTTCTGATTTTTGTTTCTTCTTTTTCAGCTTCTTTTTGCTTGTTTGCTATCTGAGTAGCATTTTTCAATAACTCTTTCGTGATGCTCCTCACGCATATTGTCTATCTTCATGCTTGTAAGCTGGCCATAGGTAAGAGCCTTCTGGATAGCAAGTCCCGGATCATTGGTATGAACGTGAACTTTAACTATCTCATCATCAGCCACCACAACGATACAGTCTCCAAGTCCCTCGAGATAATGCTTAAAAATCAGCCTCATCCTTTTTCAGTAAACTCTTTTTCTGACATTATGATAAACTCTGTACAATAACCAAACTTGATATCCGCAGTTTCGATATCATCAGTGATTCCGGACTTACCTGATGATACAGAAGCAGTAGTGATATTGCCGTCTGCAAGTGGAACTACTTTACCAAGGATAACATCATAAGCGCCCTTAAGTACTTCTATAAGGCCTGCACCGCCTGAATCTACAACCCCTGCTTCTTTAAGGACAGGAAGCATCTCAGGAGTGGAGTCTAGTACCTTTTTCCATGTGCGCAAGGACTTCACCAAAGAATTTGGCTATGTCATCTGTTGTACCGTCAAGCTCAGAAGCCTTATCAGCACCACCCTTTGCAACTGTGAGAATGGTTCCCTCCTTTGGCTTCATCACTGCCTTGTAAGCTGTTTCCGAAGCTTTAACAAAGGCAGAGGCAAGGACGGACACATTTACATTGCCGGCGTGAGCGGTAATCTCTTTGCAAAAGCCTCTTAAAAGCTGTGAAAGAATAACACCTGAGTTACCTCTTGCCCCTCTTAAAGAACCACTGGACATAGCTTTTTGCGATATTTTCAATGGTTGGCTCTTCTACCAGAAGTACAGCTTTTACAGCTGACATAGCTGTAAGAGTCATGTTGGTACCGGTATCTCCGTCAGGAACAGGGAATACATTTAGCTCGTTAATTCTCTCTTTTTGAGACTCAAGTCTCGCAGCACCCGCTAGGAATGCTTTCTTTAACAATGGTGCATCTAATTTAGATATTGCCACTTGTCATCCTCCTTAGTCTACGACTCTAACACCTTCAACATATACGAAGATGTTCTTAACCTTCATGCTTGGTAAATTCTTCAACCTTGTATTTAACATTTTCAATTAGGTTGTCAGCAACAGCAGAAATACTTACACCATAAGCTACAATTATATGGAGCTCGGCAGTAATCTCATTATTTTCAATAGTAATTTCAACGCCCTTACTAAGATTGTCTTTCTTAAGCAGGGTAGCAAGACCGCTAATCATACTTAGGGAGGCCATACCAACTATACCAAAACATTCGATGGCAGCTGAACCTGCATAGCTTGCGATAACATCCTCGTTTATCGAAACCTCTCCTATATTTGTATTTACATATCCTTTCATAAAACCTCTTTTCCATGTGATAACACATTGATTTTGATGTTTTTGTGCATACTACAAGAATTATACCCATTATGAGATAAAAAAATTCAAGTTTGATATCTGACTTTATTTTTGATAAATATGTTAGTATTAGAATATAGCGTTTATGCAATGTTTTGACACGAAAGATGCCAAGATGGGCGTTGAAAGAAGCAGTTCTTGGGATTGTTATGGATTTTTTCTATATTAACAATCACACAGTATATTTAAGATAAGGAGAGGGATAATGTCTGAATTAGGGAACACTGATGAGAAGGCTTATAAGAGTATGAATTTTATAGGGATAGTTAATATTTCACTTGGTATAGTTATGGTAGTGGTTTCTGCTGTATGCGGAGCCTTTATCATAGCGGGCGGAGCGAAGCTTATTAGGGACAAAAGAGGAATAACTTTTTAATGGAGATATTTGATGAAGCTGAGCACTAAAGAAAAAATTTTAAGAATCATTGATGCCATGCTTTTATGGTGATTTCACCACTAAGAAGTATTTGTACGGCATAGTTTTGTTTAGCCTAATTACCCTTGTGACCGGAATAATGGCTATATTCGGTGCAGGGATATGGTTTGGTCTTGCCGCTATGCTTGTCGGTGTAGTGGATTTGATTTGGTGGCAGTCAATGACTCTTACCGCAAATGACCTGAAAGAACAGGGTAGTAAGGAAAGGTATTTGCAGGATAAAAAGGCCAAGAAGCTTGAAAAGGAAAAAGAAAAGGCTGAGGAAAGGGCGAGGAAGGAAGAAGAAAAACGCCTTAAAAATGAGCCTCAGAGCGAGGTCGAAAAGGCACTTGGTAAGGCAGAAGAGGGAGCCGATGAGAATGTCGGCTATAGGATAAGCAGCGAAGAGATAAAATATGTATTAAAAAAAGTATAAGGCAAAAAGACCACAGAGAGATAATCATTGACTCTTGTGAATCTTTTGGGGCTTAAGGAGGCTCCTGCTTATATCTGGGCTGATAAGAAGAAGTATTACTTCCTTATCCTTGGAGACGGAGAGCCTCTTAAGCTTGATTACCCGCTTGAATACAACCTTAAGCTTCATTATGAAGTCGGGGTAAAGGCCAATCCTGATGCTGAATATAAGAAGTTTAAGGGAGTGAGTGTTGTAGCCATTGCCTTTGCACCTTTTTTTACCTGATTATTACCAGAAAAGAACGGATACCGGCACTGCATTCTATAAGAACCTCTACAGGCTTGGGAAGGACATGTATTTTACCAATACCTCTGCTAAGAATGTGTTTGACATCACGGGAGCGGACTTTGAGGTAAAGGATGATGTGACTGAGGATATGCGGCACGGAGAAGACTTTAAGAACGCATACAAGGCAAATATTCTTTGGAGGGATGGAGCCATAACTTCCAATGAGTACAAGAATATCATCACAGGGCTTTTTAAGCAGCCTTGCGAGAGCCGATATAAGGTTTGATGATTTTAACAGAATACTCGAGCAGATGAGGGAGTATAACTTCATCACCAAGGCTTATAAGGATTTCTATATAGACTACAGGAAAAAATACAGAGAAAAGATGGCAAAATAGAATAAAAATGATTACGAAACCTTTTGCAGGACAGCTTGCAGAAGGTTTTTTTAACAGAAATTAAATTTTCTGTTAAAAACATTCAGAGGGATAACGTTGCAGGAAATATTTAAGTGTTCATTATGTGCTTACCGTCAGGCTTTTGAATTCTGCAAAGCAGGATTCATCTTAAACAGACAATATTTCAAACTGTTTACTTGTTACTTATTTCACAAATAAACAAAAATGAACAAATGACCAATATTGTGTTTATGTCCAAAAAATCACCTAAAACACCTTGTCAAGATGTTGATTTTTTTATTATTTTAAGTATAATCAAGACAAAAGCATATTAAACCCATATAAATTTGTGAGTATAGCTTTCCGCATAAAAATGATGCTGGTTATTTCCGGCGAAAATGTGCAGAAATGTTAAGCTGCAAGTGGATTTGGAAAATATGTTCATTCACATTAAAGGAGGAAGAAGGATGAAAAAAAGGGCTAAAGAGATTTTTTTAGCATTGGGACTTACCACTGTTCTTACAGTAGGAGCACTTGCAGGCTGTGGAACACAGGGGCGGCTCAGACAAATCAGGAAGCGCAGGTAAGGCTTCTGGAAGCATGGCAGGGAGTACATCAGGAGTGGTACTTAACGATGGAGGTACTTATCCTGTAGTGAAAGAAGGAAAGCTTGAACTCTCCGTATTTACAATGAGCATGCCTAATGTACAGGATTTTGCTACCAATGACTTTACAAAGTTCTTAGAGGAGAAGACAGGAATTCACATTAACTTTGTGACAGCAGGAAGAGACGAGTATGAGGAAAAGCTTAATCTCCTCTTACAGTCTGGTGACTATCCTGATGTAATACTTGGAGGTGCACCTAACCTTGCTAAGTACGGAGTTAAGGAAGGAGTTATCATCCCTCTTGATGAATATCTCACAGACAAGAACGTTCCTAACTACTTAAAGATAGTTGCTAACTATGATATAAACAAGACAAAGGAAGCAGATGGAAAGATTTATTCACTTGGTGGAGTAAATGACTGCTACCACTGCCAGTATGCAAGAAGAATGTGGGTAAATCAGAAATACCTCAAGGAAATGGGAGTTGAGATACCTACTACTACAGAAGAGTTTAAGAATGTATGTAAGAAGTTCTTAGAATATAAGAAGGGTGGAATTGCAGTTGCAGGTGCAGCTCAGGGCTGGCACACCCGTATGCAGGACTGGCTTATGGGTTCATTTACCTTTGTACCAAGTAAGTCTGCAACCCTTAGTGCAAGAGACTATGTAGTCCTTAATGATGAGACTAAGAAGGTTGAAACTGTAGCTATTACAGATGCTTATAAAGCAGGTCTTAAGTATATGAACGAGCTGTATAAGATGGGAGCTATCTATGATGGTAACTTCACACAGACAAGTGAGCAGCTTAGAACTCTTGCCAATCAGGCAGATGCACCTATCCTTTTCTTTACAGCAGGTGTTAACTCAGACGTTATAGACCCTGAAAGCAACAACGAGCTTTATAGAAACTACGTACCTGTAGCCCCTCTAAAGGGACCTGATGGAACCCAGATAGCTTGGACCATCCACAACTCAGGCTTTAACTCAGGCGGTTTTTGTATAACAGATAAGTGTAAGAATGTAGAAGCAGCTCTGCGCTGGGTAGACTTCTTCTATAATAGTCCGACAGGTGACCTTTGTTCTCAGTATGGTGCTGAAGAAGGAAAAGACTGGGTGCTTAACCCTAAGGGAAAGGTTGGCTTAAATGGCGAGCCAGCGCTTTATGAAGTACTTAACCTTTACTCCTCAGATCCTCAGAACCACGACTGGCAGGATGTAGGGACTTAGAGTTGCTCCTGCTTCATACCGTCTTGGACAGGCAGTTGATCCAAATGTAGACCCTTATTCACCTGCTGGACTTGAGAAGCTCTTGTTTGATACATCAAAGAACCTTTACGAGCCATACGCCAACAATACAAAGCTCCTTAACCTCTCAGAGCTTAAGCTCACAGATGAGGAGAGTACAGCGGTATCTACAATGGCAGTTGAGCTTGAGAAGATTATTGAAGAAAAACTCTGTTGCATTTATAACAGGAACCAAGGATATAGACGCTGAGTGGGATAGCTACAAGGACGCTGTTAATAAGGCAGGAATTGAAGAAATCCTAAAGACATATCAGACAGCGTATGACAGACAGACTAAATAGTGTTTTTGCCTGAAATTAGGCAGATAAAGTTAAGGAAGCTGTCCTCACTTCGGACAGCTTCCAGACATTTAAGTGACTTATGTGAGGACAGGAAGTGATTAAGAGGTAAGAAAGGAATTATGCAGCAATGGCAAAAAATAGTGCTACGATTAGTAAAAGTAACAAGATTAAGTCTGCAAACTGGCAGTTTTGGGTTATTATAGCCGTTCCAATCATTTACGCGATAATATTTGCCTATATCCCTATGGCGGGTATAGTCCTTGCCTTTCAGGACTTTTCTATCAGGAAGGGTATATTTGGAAGCGAATGGGTGGGACTCAGATATTTTAAACAATTCCTGACTTCAACAAGTAGTGTTTTGGTTATCAAGAACACCTTGATTCTAGGTATATATTCATTTTTAGCTTCATTCCCTGTACCTATCCTGCTTGCGATAGGAATCAATGAAATGAGGGCAAAGAGATACAAGAAGGCTGTGCAGATGGTTACTTACGCACCATACTTCATATCCATAGTTGTACTTGTAGGTATGATGATGCAGATGATGGACCTTAGAAGCGGTATTATCAATGTCTTCATACAGAAGTTAGGTTTTTCTCCGATTAATTTCTTTGGCGACCCTAAGATATTTAGACATCTCTATGTATGGAGTGGTGTATGGCAGTCTGCGGGCTATGCTTCTATCATTTACCTTGCAGCGCTTTCGGGAGTAAGTAAAGAACTACAGGAAGCAGCTATAGTTGACGGTGCAAACAGGGTAAAGAGAATACTCCACGTAGATATTCCTGCAATCCTGCCAACTATTATAATCATGCTGATATTTAACTGTGCAAGCATAGTGAGTATAGGTCTTGACAAGGTCTTCCTTATGCAAAACTCTCTAAATGCTTCAGTATCTGAGGTTATATCAACCTTTGTGTACAAGGTGGGTGTAGTTAACTCCAATATCGGATTTTCTACAGCTGCCGGACTCTTCCAGTCAGTTGTATCATTTGTACTTCTTGTAATAGTCAATAGGGTATGCAAGAAGATTACAGAGAATAGTTTATGGTAAAGAGGTGATATAATGGAAAATACAAAATTCAGATACATGAGCATAGGTGACAAGACATTTACAGTTGCCAACTATGTAGTGCTTACAGCGATATTTTTGATAGTGCTTTATCCGATTATCTATGTGATTTCAGCCTCATTTTCCAGCCCTCAGGCAGTTATTAGCGGAAGAGTTCTCTTGCTTCCTGTAGAGCCTACCTTAAGAGGATATGAGGCGGTATTTCAGAATGCAAAGATACTTTCGGGTTTTGCCAACTCTATATTTTATCTGGTTGCAGGAACTGCTATTAATATAATAATGACAATACTCTGTGCCTATCCACTCTCCAGAAAGGAGTTTAGGGCAAGAGGAGCGGTGGCTATGTTCTTCATCTTTACTATGTACTTTAGCGGTGGTATAGTGCCATCTTACATCCTTGTAAAGAGCCTCCACATTATGGATACAAGGTGGGCTATGATAATACCTACAGCTATGTCAACCTACAATATGATAATCTGCAGGACCTACATAGTAAATTCTATTCCTGACGAGCTTTACGAGGCTTCTCAGATGGATGGCTGTACACCTTTTAAGTATATGATGAAGGTAATCGTACCTCTTAGCAAAGCCTATAATTGCAGTTCTTGTACTCTACTACGGAGTTGCAAAATGGAATGATTATTTTAACGCAATGCTTTATCTCTACAAAGAAGGTCTTCAGCCTCTAACCATAGTTATGAAGGAAATCCTCATTCAGAACAAGGTGGATTTGACTAAGGTGGGTAATGCTTCGGCGGTAGCAAAGCTTCAGGGAATGTCAGAGCTTCTTAAGTATTCTACAATAGTAGTAGCATCTCTCCCTGTTATGCTTCTTTACCCTCTGATTCAGAAGCATCTTGTTAAGGGTGTAATGGTTGGAGCAGTGAAAGGATAAGTATGGAAAATTATATATTGGAATGTTGCGTAGACAGGCTCGCATCAGCAATAAACGGTGAAAAGGGCGGTGCAAACAGGTTCGAGCTTTGTGCCAATCTTGTAATAGGCGGAACTACTCCAAGCTTAACATTATTCAGGCAGGTTAGGAAACATACTAACCTGCCAATTCATGTACTTATAAGAAACAGATTCGGAGATTTCTGCTATAATGATGACGAGATAGAAGAAATGTGCGATTCCATAAAGCCTTTGCGGATGAAGGAGCTGATGGGGTTGTGGTTGGAGCTTTGACACCTGAGGGAGACTTGGACGAAAGAGCTCTTAAGAAGTTCATAGAGGCAGCAGGGAAGGCTAAGGTCGTGCTTCATAGAGCCTTTGACATGTGTGAGGGAGCCATTTGCGGCACTAAGTAAAGCTAAAGAGCTTGGGATTGACACCATCCTTACTTCAGGACAGAAAGGAAACTGCGTAGATGGAAGCCCGCTCATAAAGGAGCTTATAGAGAGGGCGGGTAAAGACATAAATATACTTATAGGAGCTGGTGTCAGTGCTGATGCCATTAAAAAGGTATATGAGATGACGGGAGGAACCAACTATCATATGTCAGGAAAGAGGGTAATAGACAGCAGGATGACTTACAGAAGAGAAGAGGTAAGTATGGGACTGCCTTCTCTAAGTGAATATGATATCTGGGAGACTTCTGCCGAAGAGATAGCTAAGGCTGTAAAGGTGTTAAAGGAATTATAGAGATTTTGAAACAGGAGGATATATGTTTTCAAAAGAGTTTAATGAGAAGATAGAGGAGAGACTTAGGCGCAGAATAAGTGAATTAGGCCTTGAATTATTAAAGGATGAGCTGGCGGGCTTAGAAGACAAGGAAGATAGAGACGTAATGGAAGCCCTGAAGTATTTGTATGCCTACATGCCTCTTAGTGACATAGGTGACTACAAGATAGAGACCTTCCTTGATTTTGCAAGACATGGAGCCTTTCTCTTTAATGAGGGAGAGTTTAAGGGAGCGGCAAATGAAGAAATGTTTGCCGAATATGTACTTGGAGCAAGGATAAATAATGAGGATATAGTTGAGAACAGAAAAATCTTCTATGACAGGGTGAAGTCTCTTATCAAAGGCAAGACTATAAATGAGGCTGTAATCGACATAAATTACTGGTGCTCATCAAAGGTAACCTACAGGTCCACAGACGGAAGAACAGCCAATCCATTGACGGTCTACAACAACACTTATGGAAGATGTGGAGAGGAGTCCACCTTTGGAGTTTCAGTCTTTAGAAGCGTGGGCATACCTGCAAGACAGGTCTATGTGCCTCTTTGGTCTCATTGTGATGATAACCATGCCTGGGTAGAGGTATGGTGTGACGGGAAATGGTACTTTCTCGGAGCCTGTGAGCCTGAGGATGAGTTAAATCAGGGCTGGTTCTTAAATGCTTCTAAAAGAGCCATGATGGTTCACGCAAGATGCTACAATCCTGAGCTTGAAAAGGATGTGAATGAGGGCGTGGGTATACCTGTAGCTGTAAATGCCCTTAGCACCTATGCTCCAACCAGAGAAATCTTTGTAAAGGTTATAAATGAGGCGGGAGAGCCGTTTTCTGGCATCAAGGTGTATTTTAAGGTAATTAACTACAGTATGCCGGGGGAAATAGCTGTAACCTGTACTGATAAAGAAGGTGTAACAAGACTTAAGACAGGTAGAGGAAGCCTTTTAATCTCTGCCTTCGAAGATGGAAACTACGGTGAAGTCTTAGTGGATACTGCAGAGGATATACAGATAACATTGGTGCTAAGTCCTGATGGCTATAAGAAGACGGAAGGTTCATTTATTATGAGGGCACCAAGCCTTGTAAACAGTGCAAAGGCTGAAAAATAAAGCAAAGTCTGAAGCAAGTGATAAAAAGGAAAAAGGAAGAGGCTGAGAAAAAGAGCCTATAAGGAAGCAAGCTTGTTTGACAGGGAAGCTGCTGAAAGGACCATCAAGAGGTTTAAGGGAAAGGACGAGGAGATTCTTAGCTTTGCCCTTCTTAAATCCTGTGAAAACCAGAGAGAATTACAGAAGTTCATATCAGAAAAGAGAGAAATCCCTGACAAGTGGAAGGTGGGGCTGATTGACAGCCTTCCTCAAAAAGGACTATCAGGATACGGAGGCAGAGACACTTTTTTTAATCATTGTCTTTATACTGATGAGAAGCTTTTTGACAAGTATCCTGAGGAGATATTTTATAAATACATACTTTGTCCGAGGGTGGATTTTGAGATGATACGTCCTTACAGAAAGTTTCTGTCTGAGAGATTTGAGGGTGCAAAGGTATCGAACATCGATGAGATTAGGGCTTTGTTTAATGAAGTTGATGAAAAACTTAAAGAAAAGCCTGAACTTGAGTATAGCAGCCTTATAAGCTCTGCTTTAGGTGCCTTTAGCATAGGTTATGCAAGTGAAAAATCAAAGAGGGTGATTTTCATACAGCTTCTTAGAAGCCTTGGTGTACCATCAAGGCTGAATCCTAATGACAGGAGGATGGAAGTGTATCTGGATGATGGCTTCATTGCCATAGAAGAAGAGAAGGAAAGCCCTAAGGGAAGCCTCGAGCTTGACTTTGAAGCAGGTGTCAACTGGAGTTATTATGATAATTTCAGTATCTTAGTCTACTCTGAAGGAGATTTTAAGCCACTTTATCTGGATATGGAAGACATAAAGAAGGATGGAGGCGTACTTAAGTTGAATGCGGGAACCTATAGGCTTATAACAAGCAACAGGCTTCCAAACGGCAATATATTTGCAAAATCAGTGCTTGCAGAAGTAAAAGAAGGTGAGAGTACCAAGCTGTCCGTAGCCTTTTACGAGGGCAGGCATAAAGCGATATGCTTTCTTACTATCCTATTAGAAACATAGAATTTGAAACTGAAAAGAAAGAAAAAGACTTCGATTGCTGAACTCACAAAAGATAAGAACGGTATCTTCATCTGGCTCTCTGCAAAGGCGGAGCCTACAGAGCATATCTTAAATGAGCTTCACGATAAGAAGGAGTTGTTTAATAAGCTTAAAACTAAAGCTACACCTCGTGGTTAAGTCTAAAGATGAGCTTGAGGATGCCAATATAAAAAGGATTGCAGAAGAGCTTAGCAACAGGGATATCCTTTTTGAAAGCTTTGATACAGAGGCAGGAAAGCTTGCCAGAGAGCTCTACCTTGAACCGGGACTCTACCCTCTTATCTGTGTAGTGGATAAGGAAGGAAAGGGAGTTTACGGAACTGCAGGCTACAATGTGGGAACAGCAGATATGTTACTTAAAATATGCGGATATTTAGAGGAGGAGAATCATGAATCAGGTCATTAAAGATAGAACAGAGCGTACAAAGTGGTACAACAGTGCAAGATTTGGAATGTTTATCCACTGGGGATTATATGCTATTCCTGCCAGAGGTGAGTGGGTTAGAAGCGTATACGAAATACCTAAAGACGAGTATGAGCCTTATTTTGATGAATTTTATGCTGAAAACTACAACCCTAAAGAATGGGCAAGGCTTGCCAAAGAAGCCGGAATGAAATATGCAGTCCTTACTGCAAAGCATCACGATGGCTTCTGTCTATATGATACTAAGCTTACAGATTTTAATTCTGTGAAAGCACCTTGTAAAAGGGATCTTGTAAGGGAGTTTTTAGAGGCTTTTAGGGCAGAGGGAATAAAGGTAGGACTTTATTATTCAATAATTGACTGGAGACACGAGGACTTCCCTCATTACGGAGATATGCACCACCCTATGAGGAATAATGAAAAATGCAGTAATGAAAACAGAAACTTTGACCGCTATCTTGAGTATATGTTTGGGCAGATAAAAGAGCTTCTTACCAACTACGGTCACTTAGACCTTATGTGGTTTGACTTCTCTTATGGCGATATGAAATGTGACAAGTGGAAGGCGAAAGAACTTATGGAAATGGTTCGCTCCATCCAGCCACACATCATAATCGACAACCGTCTTGAGGGTAGTGCTGAAGATGCAGGCTCAATCAGAACTCTTGAGCCTACTACATACTCAGGCGACTTGCTTCCCCTGAGCAGATGATACCACCTGAAGGAATCAGAGACGTGGCAGGGAACCCTCTTCCATGGGAAGCCTGCATAACCCTTAACAACCACTGGGGTTACTGCTCCTATGACAAGCATTATAAATCAGCTAAGATGGTTATAAGAATGCTTGTTGAATGTGTAAGTAAGGGAGGAAACCTCCTCTTAAATGTGGGACCTAATGCAAAGGGTGAGATTCCGGTAGAATCCGTGGTCATACTTGAAGAAGTAGGCAGGTGGATTAAGCAAAACGGAAGAAGTATCTATGACTGTGGGTATGCAGAGCTTCCAAAGCCTGAATGGGGAAGATTTACAAGAAATGGTAACATTCTTTATGCCCATGTAATGGAAGAACAGGCAGGAGCAATCTGCCTGCCTAACTTGGCTGGAAAGATAGAGAAGATGCGCCTTGTAAAGGACAATTCCGTTATAGATGAAACCTTTTACTGGAACTTAAAGGAGTTCTCAGAGCATTCATTCTTCTTCTTTTTCACCTACTGCCGCAGACTGCTATCCTCTTCCTGATGAGATAGATACTGTGGTTGAGATATTTCTTAAGGAGGAATAGATGAGCGTAGTCTTAGGAAATGTAGGAAATACAGAGGTTATTTTTTTGTAAAAAGGGGGGAGAAGGGCTATCCTTATGAAGAGAGGGTGGGCACTGTCTTTAAGGCAGAATATCTTGATACGCTCTTGTTGCCGCTTGAAAAGGATAAGAAAGTCCTGTTTGTTGGTCTTGGTAAGGAAAAATGTAAAAGAGCCTTCCACCTCTATGGAAATCTCTGCAAAGGCCTGCAAGGAACTTAAAAAAATATGAGATAAGTGAATACAGTTTCAATGTAGAAAACTTAAAAGCTTAATAAGGACAGCTTTGTAAGCTTTTATGAAGGGATTTATCTCTATAAAGACAAAAAAAGAAGCTATAAGACAGATACGAAGAAAGAGAAGATTAAAGTAGGGATAAAGGGTACAAACCTTGATATAACCCCTCTCTTTAAGAAGGCAGAGGTGGTAAGTGACAGCATTATATTTGCAAGAGACATGGTAAATGCTCCGTCAAACTACCTTCATCCAAAGGAATTTACAGAGGAAATAGCAGAGTTTGTAAAGGATACAGCCATAGAAACTGAGATATTGGATGAAGAAGAGCTTAGGAAGCTTAAAAATGGGTGGAATCCTTGGGGTAGGGGGAAGCAGTGCCTTCCCTCCTTACCTTGTAGTGCTTAGATACAGGGGGAATCCTAAGTCTAAGGAAAATACTGCCATAGTGGGCAAGGGAATAACTGTAGATACAGGAGGCTACTGCCTTAAGCCTTCACAGTTTATGGCAGGCATAAGGGGAGATAACGGCGGTGCTGCGGCAGTTGTGGGTGCGATAGCCATCATTGCAAAGCTGAAGGCTAAGGTGAATGTAACTGCCATTGTGCCAACAGCCGAGAACAAGATTGCCCCTGACAGCTATGTGGACGGAGATGTGCTTACATCCTACAGTGGTAGAACGATAGAAGTCTGCGATACAGATGCCGAGGGCAGGCTCATCCTTGCAGATGCAGTTACCTATGCCGTAAGAAATGAAAAGGCTACAAGGGTGCTTGATATTGCAACCCTTACAGGTGCTGTAGTAGGAATGTATGGCTTTACCATAGGAGGAGTGGTAACGGATTCTGATGAGATGTGGGAGGAGTTTTACAGGGCTTCTCTTAAAACAGGAGAAAAAGCATGCCCGTATACCTTTTGGCAGAGAGCATGAGAAGATGCTTGAAAGTGACATAGCCGATATCAAGAACCTTGGTGGGAAATTCTGCGGCACCATAACTGCGGGGCTATTTATCAGAAGTTTTGCCGAGAAAAAGCCTTGGCTTCATATAGACATAGCCGGTACAGCCTGGGTGGATTCGCCTGATTACGCTTATCAGGACAAGTATGCAACAGGAGTGTGTGCTGATACCATAGCTGAGTGGCTGATGTAAAAAAGCTGGAAGGAGAAGTTACTATAAGTAGTAACAAAGGCTTTTGATGAAACAAATATTATCACGGTGTGAGAGAGAAAACAACTATGAGGTGTGGTATAGCTATATTTCTGAAAATAGTACCATTCGAGTGAATATAATATTTCTTTTTGGAAAAGAAGAAATACAGTTTATTTTACTTACTAACAGGGAAGGAGATTTGGGGGACACAGAATATTTAAATGAAGTAATTCAATTAGTGCATGATTTGCCAATGGATTTTGAGGTAAAAAAACAGAATTTATTGAAGGAAACTTTGACGACCTTGAGAATAAAAATTGATGAATATAAAAAAACAATATTTACGATAGGGGAGACTGTCTAAAAACTACTGTAACTGTATAACATATAACCATATAAGTCTTAAACAGGCTTTATTTGCAATTCGCTTTTTGTGGATAACTACTAAAAAAATGCAGAAATATTAAAAAGTAGCTTTGAAGGGAGGAGGTTATTATTAATTATGAATGATAAACAGTGTAAATATTGTGGAGGAGAACTGGAAGAAGGTACATTCTATGGTGCTGGAAGTTTTTTTCGTGCCAAAAGGGAAAAAAGATTCCTGCTACCTATATGAAAAAGGTCTTTTGATAAGCAAGGAGCTATAAGAGTTCCGCCATTTTATTTTCCTCTGTTTGCTCCTAAGAAAAAAATCCGCTTGCTTATGTTTGTAGGAATTGTAAAACTATAATGATATTTTTATGAAGCCAATGAAGAAGAATAAAATATAAGACAAGAGTTCTTATGATAATTAACAAGGACTGGTAGCTAAATATAGCTGTCAGTTCTTGCTATATATAACATACAACAAGTTTTTGCAAATAATTTGCAAAATTTCTCTTGACAAATATACAAAAGAGTAGTATTTTATCCTTTGTAATATTGCGACTGAGTTGCAAAATCTTTATGTAAAGTTATAAAAAGGAGAAGATATGAAGAAAAGAGTTATTATGCTTACAGCTTTGGCTGTGGCAGTATGCGGAATATTTGCAGGCTGCTCTAAGACAGGAACTGAGACTAAATCAAGTACAAAGTCAGTAACATCTGCTACAAGCAGTGCGGCTGCTTCAAGTACAGCAAGCACCAAAAGTGAGGCCAAGACTGATGATGCCAATAAGAAGTTCAGTGTAGTGTGTACCATTTTTTTCCGGAGTATGACTGGATTAGACAGCTGGTTGGAGATAAGAAGGACAATTACGAGATTACCTACCTCTTAGATAAGGGTGTTGACCTCCATAGCTACCAGCCTACTGCTGAGGACATTGCAAAGATTGCAAACTGTGACCTCTTTGTATATGTAGGCGGTGAGTCTGACGGCTGGGTTAATGATGCGCTTAAAGAGAGCAAAAATGATAAGATGCAGGTGGTAAATCTTCTTGAAACCTTGGGTAAAAATGTAAAGCCTGAAGAAGTAGTGGAAGGTATGCAGGAAGAGGATGAGCACGACCACGACCATGATGACAAAGACCACGACCATGATGATAAAGATCATGATGACAAAGACCACGACCACGAAGATGCGGACCACGATCATGACCACGAAGAAGAGACAGAGTATGACGAGCATGTATGGCTTTCACTGAGAAACGCTACAGCTCTTGTAAATACTCTTGCAGAGAAGCTTCAGACTATAGATCCTGATAACAAGGATTATTATGCGACGACAGCTGCTGATTATACAGCCAAGCTTGGAGACCTTGATTCAAGATACCTTGCAGCAATTAAAAAAGCTAAGATAAAGACAGTACTTTTTGGAGACAGATTCCCATTCCGTTATCTTGTGGATGATTATGGTCTTAAGTACTACGCAGCCTTTGTAGGCTGTAGTGCAGAGACTGAAGCAAGCTTTGAGACAGTAGCCTTTCTTGCGGGAAAGACTGATGAGCTTAAGCTAAAGAACCTTATGGTTATAGAGAATTCAGACCAGAAGATAGCTAAGAAGATAATAGACACAACAAAGGATAAGAACCAGAATATAGTTGTACTCAATTCAATGCAGTCTGTGACTGAAGAAGATATTGCAAACGGTGCAACTTACATTTCCATTATGGAGAGTAACTTAAAGGCTCTTACTTCAGCACTTAAGTAGAATTAGATGTTTGTTACTTGTATCATAGTATATTGAAACGGTATTAAGGTGGGTGTCAAAATTGTTTGACACCCACATCATATTATAGATTTGGAGAATTAAAATGGCATTTATCACTTGTAAAAATCTTGAACTGGGCTATAAGGATCAGCTTGTAGCCACAGGCATCAATTTTACGGTTGAGAAGGGTGATTATTTATATGTAATAGGGGAAAACGGGGCAGGCAAATCTACCCTTATGAAGACTCTTTTGAGGCTGATGAAGCCGGTATCGGGAGAAATTACCTACGGTGATGGTCTTCTTCCCTATGAAATAGGCTATCTTCCGCAGCAAAGTCTTGCACAAAAGGACTTCCCTGCATCTGTCTGGGAAATTGTATTGTCAGGCAATCTTTCAAGGATAGGCAGCAGAGTATTTTACAGAAAAGAAGACAAGCTAAGGGCTGAGGAAAATCTTGACAGGCTTCATATTATGGATCTTAAGAAAAAAATGCTACCGCAACCTCTCAGGTGGACAACAGCAGAGGGTGCTCCTTGCGAGGGCACTGTGTGCAACTGACAAGCTCCTCCTCCTTGATGAGCCTGTGAGCGGTCTTGATCCAAAGGTGACAGCGGAGTTTTACGGACTTATAAGTGATTTAAATAAATCAGGAGTGACCATAATTATGGTTTCGCACGACTTGGCAGCAATAGAGAATGAGGCAGGAAACGTTCTTCACATAGGAAGTCGTGGACAGCTTTTTCTTTGGAAGTAAGAAGGATTATCTAAAAAGCGATGCCAGAGAAAGTCTCGGAGTATAGAAGGGAGAAATTATGGCAGAAATTTTAGAAAAATTGCAGTATTATCTTCAATTTCCATTTGTAATCTACGCATTTATAGTAGGAGTGCTTATAGCACTGTGTTCCTCACTGCTAGGCGTAACCTTGGTTCTTAAAAGGTTTTCATATATAGGGGATGGACTTTCACACGTAGCCTTTGGTGCTATGGCTGTAGCAAGTGTTATAGGGCTTACGGATAAAATGATTATCATACTGCCTGTCACAGTAATTACAGCTATCTTCCTCCTAAAGACAGGGCAGAACAGCTCCATAAAGGGGGATGCTGTTATAGCTATGCTTAGTGTAGGAGCCCTTGCAATAGGATACATGCTTATGAACATATTTAACACAAAGGGTAATGTGTCAGGAGATGTCTGTACAACCCTGTTTGGTTCAACTTCAATCCTCACACTCAGTAAAGAGGAGGTACTTATCTGTATAGTATTTTCCATACTTGTAATGGTCTTCTTCGTGTTATTTTTACAACAGGCTCTTTGCAGTGACCTTTGATGAGAATTTCTCAAAGGCAACAGGAGTAAAGACAGACAGGTATAATCTTCTCATTGCGGTAATTATAGCTGTGATTATAGTGCTTGGGATGAATCTTGTAGGCTCACTCCTTATATCCGCACTTATTATCTTCCCGGCACTCTCTGCGATGAGACTTATAAAGAACTTCAAGGGAGTAGTTATTTTTTCAGCATCCTTATCTGTGGTTTGTGCGATTGTAGGAATGCTTGTTTCGATTTTAGTATCTACACCTGTAGGCTCAACCATAGTGGCCGCGGACATGGTGGCATTTTTCATCTGTGTTATTATAGGAAAAATAAGAGGGTAACCGGACACTTTTTAGACACAAATGTATGCTTTAATTGCCGAAGGAGGCTTTTTAAAACATGAAAAAAAGAAAATATTATTACTCCTTGGTATGGGAGTAGTGCTTACAGTTACAGCCTGCGGTGGTAACAAGACAAGCACAAAAATAGAGAAACAAAACGCTGTAGAAAAGGCTATAAGCAATCAGATAAACAAGGAAATAGATGAACAGGTTAAGAAGATGGAGGATGAAGAAAAATCTTCTACAGAGGGTTCAGCTGCTTCAGGCTCAAGTACAGGAAGCCAGATTGTGACTCAGAATGGTCAGATCTTAGGTGCAACCTCTGATTTCGAGGCAAAACTAAAAAGAAGCCAGAGAACAAAAGCCCGTTGATGGCATAGACTATGACCTTACGACAATGGGAAGTGACATGATATATGCTACAGTCTATCTTATGATGACTGATCCTGACCAGTTTGAAGGTAAGATGGTGAAGATGAAGGGACAGTATCTCTCTTCTTTTTATGAGCCAAGACAAGAATATTATAACTATTGTTTCATATCAGACGCAGCGGGATGCTGCAGTCAGGGTATTGAGTTTGAAACAAAGGATAAGTTAAAAACAAAGGAATCTTCTTCCTGCAGATAATACGGATATAGAAGTTGTTGGCGAGTTTGAGACTTATATGGAAGACGGCAAGATGTACTGCCATTTGAAAAAAATTCTAAGATGACTGTGTTGAAAGATGATGGAAACTAAGAATGTGTTGAGAGATACCTCTAGGGGTATCTCTTTTTTTAACAAGTAAATTTGAGATAATTGTCGATTTTGATATCTTTATTGACTATAGTCGAAAACTATTGGTGGTTTTAATGTATTATCGAGTATAGTCGAAATGATTGCTGATTTTTTTATTTTTTTTATCGAGTATAATCGAAACTGATATTATTTTTGCGTTATTTCCGGATTTCTTATCTTATGGGGGGATGAAGCTACCAGAGACAGAGAATTTGGAGTATATAAGAACATAAAAAGACAACTTCCCTAAATATGTGCTTTCAATGGATAAGGTGGATTTTAGCAAGGATGGTGTAGTTTACAAAAAAATATAATTGATTTTCTGTTGGAGGATGCAAATGAGTAAAAAAATACAATATGTATTGTAAAAATGTAATAGGTAATTATCGAGTACCTTCTCGAGAAGATGGTAAAATTATTAGATTGGTGTAATAAATTTGCTATATTACTAAAAAAATAAATAATTACTTGACAAAGTTGTTTTTAAAAGTGTTATTCTCAAATTGAGAATAGTAATCGAGTGCGAGACTATAATATTCAAGAAAAAAATAGTGAGGTGATAAAATGGATTTTTTTCAAACGGAGAACTTACAGTAATGGAATTATTGTGGAAGGGAGAATGTCTGGATGAAAACGGAGAGATTCAGGCTTTAGAATTATCTAAGTTATTAAATGAACAATATGGCTTCGGTAAGACTTCCTGCTACACATTTTTTTGGAAGGCTGCTTGAAAAAGGGGGCAATAACAAGGAGGTATCCGAAGTACACCATAAAAACCACTTATTTCAAGAGAGGACGCACTTAGAAAGCAGCAGCAGGAAGTGATAGAGAGATTATTTAAAAGGCTCGATTATAAATGTCTGTCAGGCATTTTTTTCAGTGAGAAAAAAAGTTAGTAAAAAAAGAACTGGAAGAAATGAAAAAAATTAATCGACAGTTTTGATGAAGAGGAATAATATGGTTAATTTGATTCTGTCTACGGCCTTAAACAGGAGTATAAAGAGCATTTTCATACTTGCAATTATACTTTTTATAAGGAAAATGCTTAACATAAAAAGCATTAGATGGGCGAATATTATCTTATGGATGGTATTTTTTGTGTACCTGCTGTTTCCGTGCTCAATTTTAATTACAGTTACAGATACTGGAAAGTGTGAATGGCTGCAGGATTTATTACAGTCAATGTATGTTATAAGCGGACACATAAAGGAAATTGAAAAAAAGAAGCAGGTTATATATTATCTCCAATTAACCAGATGTTTGTTACCGGATTGGTTCTTATATATGTAGCAGTACAGATAATAAAAAGAAACAGGACAATGAGAGACTCTGTAATAATCGAAAGAGGCAGCAAAGCGGATGAGTATTTAAGCTTATTTAATCTAAGAAGGAAAGTAGATATTTTCATAAATGATAAAATAGCAAGTCCGGTTACTTATGGGATAATTCACCCCTAAGATAGTGCTGCAAAGTTATATATTTGAAGATGATGAACTGTTAAAGTATGTGCTTATCCACGAGCTGACACATATTAAGAAATTTGACATAGCTTTCAGCCATTTGAAAAAAATTTTGATTATGTGTATAAATTGGTATAACCCATTTATATTAGGAGCTGCAAAAATACATTGAAGATGATATTGAAATACTGTGTGACAAACTGGTTATAAAAAGGGCTGGTGATACCAGAGAACACAGAAAAGAGTATAGCATGGCAATGTTGAAGCTGACCGAACGAAATGAAAACAGCAGATTTGTATTAAAAACTGCACCCTACAAAAAGAAAGGATAATAGTTATGAAAAAAATGGAGAAGAACAGTATTGGGAATAGTTGCTTTTTGCAGTAGCTGTCGGAGCGTCGATGACATCATTTGTAGAAGTCAGGGCAATTGAAACAAATCAGGTAGTAGCAAACGTAGAGTCTTCCTACACTCCTATAAACAAAGATAATAGGGTAGAGGAAAATCATTGAAAAAGAATATATAGAATTAGTGGAAAAATCAGGAGGAAATAGTACTATATATTGCTGATATAAATGGAAAAGAGACTTTAGAAGAATTAAGCCACAAAAAAATATAAATTTGACATGTCATCATGGACAAGTGCCAACTCATAGATGGGTTTACAGTAAAAATGAGTAATATGTCATCAAAAAGGCAATATAGATTATGAAATAATTATAAAAAGAAAAATGGCAATTTAATTTATAAAAAAACAGATTTGAAAAAAAGAGGCTACATTAAATGTCAAAGCTCAGGATGGAAGCAGCTATGAGGTTATTATAGATAATAACTCAGTAAATACATTGAAGTATAATATCAAGATAAAAAAAGTTATATAAGGTAACTTTTGGAAAGGAGCCTGTTATGAAAAAGTATAAATCCAATGAGGTATAAGAACGGAGACTTAGTTTGGATAATGGGCGATGGGCAATTATTTAAATGAAATTGTCTTATAGAAAAAAATTATTGAAAGGGGAAAAAATGAATACTAAAAAAAGTTAAAAAAATTTCTATATTAATTATTATGTACATGTTTATTGCAATTCCAGGGAAAATCTATGGAGGAATGATTGATACTATAAATGACAATGCAAGGGAAAAGAGAATCAGCTGAAAAATGATAGAATAATACATGAATATATTATTTTTAGACAATGAAGGCAATTTATACTTTGATGTTGAAAAAAAGCAAGGAGAAGTGATGAGAGTAACAGGATAATTGAGATGGGTGAAATGTTTAATTCATTTAGTTATGATATGTCTCATCATGAGGAAAAATGCCATTCAAACACTCAGGGGGATGCCAATATGGGGAACTGGTGCGGACCAGGATATGGAAGCGGAGTTCCAATAGATTTACTTGATGAAGGTTGTATGCGACATGATAATTGTTATGTTCATGGAGGTAATAATTGCGAATGTAATAAAAAAATTAATAAAGTATATAGAAGATAATAAGTCAAGAATGACAACAGGACAGGCGGCAATGGCAGATGTGATTGCTTTATATTTTTAGGGGTGAGAATTTCTTTAAAGGATGTTAACAGGTTATATATAGAAGGAGGTAGAGGTATGTTTTAAAAAAATATTAGAATAACTAAAAGAAAAAGTATTCTATTTCCTTCTTATACTTTCTTTGCTAATGTTATTGATAGGAGTAATCCTTCCTAATAAAAATAGTGGATTCGGGTATTTTTTTCCATTACATTGGGTGATTATAAATTTGATCTTAGAGCCAGATTACTGACAGGAGCCTTTTGGTTTATGGAGCATGGATAATAATATATGGTTTTTTTATAAAAAAAGAAGCCATTGGAATGGGTAATCATGAGTTGTTTTTGTTTATCCCCCATTTAATATTAGTTTTAGTTATGAAAGAGTATTCTCATGGTATAGGGTTTATGTTGAGGATGTATTTGAGGGATTCTTAGCTTTTTGGATTATAGTAATCAAAGGTTAATGTCAACGGAGAGTTAAAAATGATTAGATAATTTTGTAAACGAATGGAGTGAAAAAAATATAAATCCAATGAGGTATAAGAGCGGAGATTGAAATAATTCAAATAATTATAATTTTTTTGAGGGAATATTGGATATTGAAAGGAGACAAATTATGAGAAGTAGCTATCAATTAAAGACAGTAATATGCATCATAGCTATAATATTACTTGGGGAGTTCTTTATTTATGAATAATGCTATGGCACAAGAAAGTAGAATGACAGAAGCAGAGCTATATGAATTTCAGGAAATAAATAAGGAAGTCCTAAATGAGCAAAAGCGAAGGAGAAATTTATTCCAATATTTACGGGGAAGATAAATTTATGAATGAGCCTTTGAAGGTGTCTGGCAATAAATTTCTATGGAATCAGGATTATTACAATGAAACAAGTGTAAAAAAAGAATATTTACGCAAAAAAACATATATTGAAAAATAGTGCGGGTACTGTAAGGGTTTATAAAAAAATACAGGTAACAATTCAATTAAAGTTAATATCTATAAATCCGCTTGGAATTCTAAAACCATTGATTCAGCTACTATTAGTGCAGGTTCAGGGCGTACTTTTGTGATCGGATCAGAATATGGAGAAAGTGATTGTACAACTAATAATTGCTATCACTACCATGATTTTTACAATATCGGTATATACACAAGAGGGAACAATGTCATTTTTATGGACAGGCTTACCTCAGATATTAGGGTGAATTGCAGAAATGAAAGAAAAAAATTACTAAAAAAATAGCAAAAATAATTTATGTAATAGTGCTTATTCTATTATTTTGCTAAAAATTCTGTATCTTAATAAAGATAAGATTTCAGAAACATTAACAAGTTTGAAATATCAGATAATAAGCAATAATTACAAGATAATAACTAAGTATGAAAAAAATTTTCGGATATTAAAGAAGGAACGTTATTTTTTTGGGATCGCTTGACTGCCCACATTGTGTGAATAACATAGAAAAAAATTGAAAAGATATTATCGAAAGAGGAGACAGCTTATTATTTTAAGGTAGATTTTGATAATCCCGACAATATAAGGGAATTAGATAAGTTTAAGAAAAAAATATAAATTTAAGACAATACCTCATATAATAATCTTATCTAACGAAAAAAACAAAGGAGTTATTCATCATCGGATATAGCAAGATTGAACTGATAATAGTATCAAAAAATGGAATAAAGATAAGGCTAATTGGCTCAAAGCCGGTTAGCCTTATCTTTGCCCTGAATAAGTGAAAAAATACAAATATGTCAGAAAGGAGCATTGATATTTGCCAACGAGTACTTGACACAAATGCTACAAAGATTGAAAAAGGAGGCATATTATAATGGTTAAAAAAATATCGATGTTAAAAAGTAAGCCGACTCCAGAGCAGATACAGATGCTTGAAAATGCAAAAAATTGCAATCGCAAAAAGATGATGAGTATCCGGAATTTACCAAGGAAGAATTGTCAAAAATTTAAGAAGATTTCTGAGGAAAAAGAAAATTGACAGGCAAAAAAACAGATAGTGACCTTACGACTGTCAGGTAAGGCTTTGAAAAAAAGGCTAAATCTTTAGGGAAGGGATACACATCAATTCTTAGCAGAATTATTGAGGGAGCATTAGAAGATCCTGAAATAATAAAAACATTACATTTAATTTCCATTTGATTAATTGATTTTTTTGTGATAAGATGTAGAAGTAAAAATTAACCCAAAAGGAGAATGAGAAAAATGAATGATTTTGTTCTGGTTTTTATTAAAGCTTTATGATAGGATTTCTATCTGCAATAGCCGTTATCAATTTTACAGGTAAGGGTAACCTTGCACCAAATTCTGCCAGTGACCAGATACAGAACTATGTCCTTGGTGGAATTGTCGGTGGTGTGATATATAACAAGAATATAGGTATATTTGAGTGTCTCCTTGTTATGCTTGCCTGGTTCCTGCTTGTGACAGGATTTAGGCTATTAAAAAAAGCATAATGTTAGAGTTAAACAGATTATAGACGGGAAAAGCACTTATTATTATAAATAATGGTAAGGTAGATATTGAGAATTGCAAGAAAGCAGGACTGTCAGCACATGATATGGCATTTTAAGCTAAGAGCCCAGAATGTATATTCAGTTAAAAAGGTTAAAAGAGCTGTAGTCGAGCAAGACGGTAAGCTTATTATAGTGCTTAATGGAGAAGAAAAATCCTAAGTTCCCTATAATCACTGATGGACATCTTCAGACAGATATCCTTGAAGTAATTGGAAAAAGACGAAGACTGGCTCAAAGAAAAAAATGAGAGAGAAGGGCTTTGAGGAATATAATCAGATTTTCCTTGGAGAATATGTGGACGGCAAGGCTATATTTGTGTCTTATGAATAGAACTGCTTGAACTCTACCGCCCAAAGTACAGCTGTAGCAATCCTGTATCAATTGGTGTCAAATACTTTTGACACCCACATCATATCATATAGGCAGACTTATTTGAGAAGTCTGAAAGTTAAGAACAAGTAGAGGAGATATTGTGGGGATGGAAGCAATTACAAAGTTAATCTGGCTTGATTCTATGGCTAAGGCGTTTCACGATGAAGAACCTGTGGAAAGCATAGAGGGCGAATGTCCCTCTTTTTTTGTAAATGAGGTATTCAGTGTTCAGTTAGCCATAAAAATCGACAGATGAGAGCGACAATGACCTGGCTGAAATCGAGATAGGCGGCCTACTTGCACCATTTACAAGACTTAGAGAGGTAGTGTCTGTTCCTGTAAGGTACGCAGGAAAGGCTAGGCATACGGGAGAATATCTAAGGAAGTCTCCCGGGCTTTTCCCTGATTTACTAAAAGATATTAAAGGAGGGAAGCTAAGGCTTGTAAGCGGCTACTGGCAGGCACTTCATTTTACCATTGACCTAAGAAATGCAGGTAAAACTAAAGCTTAACTTCGGTAAAAACAATCTCATTGTAACTATTAAAAACTGAGGGAAATGAATATAAAAAAAGAAATAGAGTTTGAGGTTTTAAGAGGGGAGCTTCCAAGGCTTAGCATTTATCATACTGAGTGGTTTCACGCCGACTGTCTTGCAGATTACTACGGGGTAGAAAGTCTTTCAGAGAGGCACTGGGAGATAATGGGCAGCTTTATAAGGCATTACGGAAGGTCAGGAATGAACACCATCTTAGTTCCTACCTTTACACCGCCACTTGATACCGAGGTAGGTGGAGAGCGCACCACGGTTCAGCTGGTGAAGGTTCATAAAAATGGCAATTCCTATAGCTTTAACTTTGATAATGTAAAGAGATTTATTGATATCTGTCTTGAAAGTGGCATAGAATACTTTGAGATAGCCCACCTTTTTACCCAGTGGGGCGCAAACGCCGCACCTAAGGTAATGGCATATACAGACGGAGAATTAAAGAAAATATTTGGCTGGGAGACAGATTCTGAGGGTGAAGAGTATATGGACTTCCTTTCGGACTACCTTCCTGCTCTTATTAAAAAGCTTGATGAATGGGGACTTAACGGCAAGGTGTTCTTTCATCTCTCAGACGAGCCTGATGAAAACTGCATAGAAAAAAATACAGCAGACTTAGAAAAAGAATAGCTCCGTTTTTGGGGTGACTATCCTATCCTTGATGCGGTGTCCAGGTACAGCTTTGTGGAAAGAGGAATAGTTGACAGGCCGGTGCCTGGCAATAATCATCTGGAAACCATTCTTAGAAAAATAAAGTTAAGGGGCTTTTGGACTTACTATTGCTGTGCTCAGGAGACAAGGTTCCTAACAGGTTTATGTCTATGCCGTCAGCCAGAAACAGGATAATGGGAGTCCTCATTTACTATTTTTGATATAAAGGGCTTCTTGCACTGGGGATATAATTTCTATAACTCTCAGTATTCCATAGAGCATATCAACCCTTATGCGGTTACAGATGCAGGAGGTGCCTTTTCAGGCAGGAGATGCCTTCCTGGTATATCCGGGAAGAGACGGAAAGCCAGAGGATTCTCTTAGAATGATGGCTCTAAATGAGGGCTTTCAGGACTATAGGGCACTTGTAAAAATATGAAGAGAAGGTGGGAAGAGAAGTAGTGATAGCCCTAATTGAGAGGCTTTATGGTGGGAAGCTGTCTATGGAAAAACTATCCTACAAGTTATAAATACATAGAAGATTTAAGAAAAACAATAAATCAAAATTTTCCACTTTAAATACTAAAAAAGTCCATTGTGTATAAATAAAAATCCATTTAAACTGTTACTGATACAGTTTGAGTGGATTTTTTATGTGAAATACATATAAGGCAGGGCAGCCTGTCTTAGGGTACCACACATCTCAAAGTGTGTGGTAAGAAGGAATATAAGAGAGAGGTATGCACATGGCTCACGAACTTAGATTTAACGAAGATGGCAATATAAAGATAATGCAGTTAACTGACCTGCATTTTACCAATGATGATGAGGCAGACCATAAGACAGTAGAGCTCGTAAGACAGGCGCTTAGAGATGAAAAGCCTGACTTTGTTATAGTTACGGGAGATATGGTATACGGCGAGCATAATCTAGAATTCCTGCCTAAGGTCTTTGCTCCTCTTACAGAGGGAGACTGCCCTTGGACCTTTGTATTTGGCAATCACGACTCTGAATGGGGACATAGCAGGGAGGAACTCCTAGAAGCAGGAATGAAGCTTAAAGGCTGTGTGGCCTGCCATGACGCAGCATCTATTGATGGAGTAGGTAATCACGTAATAGAGATTAAGAATAAAAATAATGAAACCAAGTGGGCTATATTTGCCATTGATTCAGGTGATTATTTCCCTTGTGAAAAGATAGGTGGCTATGCCTGTATCACAAGAAATCAAATTGACTGGTATCAGGCAAAGATTCGTGAGCTTGAAAGTAGTCATAAGGACTTCTCAGCCCTTGCTTTTCAGCATATAGCTGTACCTGAGCATCAGGAAGTATTCAAATACGAGAAATGCTACGGAGTAAAGAGAGAAGGAAGCGGGGCACCAAGGTTAAATTCAGGCTTCTTCTACGCCTTAGTTGAGGCAGGACATACAAAGGGGCTCTTCGTAGGACATGACCATGCCAATGATTACTACGGCAATCTCTACGGTATTACCCTGGGTTATGGAAGAGCAGGAGGTTATGGCACCTACGGTGCACCCTGACCACTATCAGAAGGGAGCAAGGCTTTTTGTACTAAATGAAAATAATACAGAGTTTTTGAAACCTATGTCTCACCTTGAAAATGGCACAGTGATTAAAGAACCTTGGTGTTACGAGCCATTGTGCAGAAGAGATGAGGCTTAATATGGAAGGTATCAAACTTGTTACATTTAATATCCGCTGTGATTATGAGCAGGATGGAATCAATAATTTCGCTTTCAGAAAGCCTATGATAGTAGAAAAAGATAAGCTCTGAAAAAGCCTGATATAATCTGTTTTTCAGGAAGTTCTTCCACACGTTGCGGTCTGGATTAAGGGAAACCTTGTCAGACTACTATGTAGTGGGTTGTGGGAGAAGTGAGGACTTTACGGATGAACAGGAGAGTATAGCCTTTAAGAAGGATAGGTTCAACCTTGTTAGTATGGAGACCTACTGGATGTCGGAAACTCCTTATGTGCCTGCAAGCAGGTATAAAAAACAGAGTACCTGTCCTAGAGTTACTACAGAAGTAGTCTTGTATGACCTGGCTGAAAAAGAAGATGTTCAGGCTTCTAATACCCACCTTGACCACGAAGGAAGCGAAGCAAGACTCTTGGGACTTAATCAGCTGCTAAGAAAGATTGAGGCAGAAAAAGCCTTCTCTGATATACCTGTGATTATTACAGGAGACTTTAACGCAGAGCCTGACTCTGAGGAAATGAAGTCTATAATCACATCCGGAAAGTATCAGGACTTATCGAAGGATATTGACTTTACATTTCACGATTACGGTAAAGAAAAAGAAAAGATAGACTATATATTTGCAACTAAGGATGTATTTTGCAAGAGCACTGCAAAAATGGGCCGAGGAAAAAGACGGAGTTTTTTTTCTATCCGACCATTATCCTGTAGAGGCTGTAATATATCTAAGTGAAGGAGGTAACCATGGATAATAAGGCAGTAAAGCTAAACAAAAAGAGCCTGAAAAGCAAGCTTCTTCATTATTGGCCGCTTTATGTGATGCTCCTTCCTGCAATAATATATTATATTTTAATCTGTTATGTGCCAATGGCAGGCAATGTACTGGCATTTAAGGAATATTCCTTTTAAGAAGGGGATCTGGGGAAGCGATTTTGTAGGGCTTAGGTATTTTGAATCATTTTTTAAGAGCTATGATGCCTTAAGGCTGATTAAAAATACTCTGACTGTAGGCTTTATCAAGTGTATTCTTGAGTTTCCTTTTGCCATCATCCTTGCTCTTCTCTTAAATGAGCTTAAGAACATGAAGTTTAAGAAGGCAAGTCAGACCATTACTTATTTGCCCTCACTTCCTCTCAAGCGTAATCATAGTAACGATGATTCAGCGATTGCTCGCACCTAACAACGGTGTAATCAATCAGATTATAGCAGGACTAGGAGGAGACGGAAGTACCTTCTTCCTTATGGATGCAAAGTATTTTTCTTGGAATTCTCTCTCGATGGACTTGTGGAGAAATATAGGCTGGGATTCCATCATCTATCTGGCTGCGATAAGCAGTGTAGACACCTCACTTTATGAGGCGGCTCAGATGGATGGCTGCAGCAAGCTAAAGAGGATGTGGCATATAACGCTTCCGGGCATTAGAGGAACCATAGGTCTCCTTTTCATTATGGGAGTGGGAGGTCTTCTCTCATCAGGATTTGAACAGATATATCTGCTTAGAACACCCGGGAATATGCAGCTTGCGGACACCCCTCGATACCTACGTGGTTAGAGTAGGTCTGCAGGGAGGTCAGTTTGGATATGCAACTGCAATAGGACTTATTCAAGGCCTTGTAGGTCTTGTCCTTGTGATAACAACCAACAAGATATGTGAAGCTAACAGAAGTCAGTCTCTGGTAATGTATTCTCCTGATTATTGCTATATAACAAAATGAAGGTGATACGAGTGTCAAAAGTATAAAATTCGATTAGAAACTGCATGTAAGAGAAACTTTAGCAATTTTGTATCAGATAAGTTAGTTATGGAAATAACAGGGAATAAAAACATACATAAAAAGAAAGGGGTAGTAGTTTATGAAAACAAAAAATCTCAAAAAGGTGCTTTCACTTGCACTGCTTGGCAGATGATGGTGAGTATGCTAGGTGCCTGTGGCAATTCTTCAGGTAATAGTGGAAGCAGTGCAGGGAAGGCAAGTACTGCATCAACAGGAAAGTCATCCGCATCGGCCGCATCTACAACAGATGGTAAGCCATCTACCTGGATAGCTGACAGAACAATCAACATCCAGGCATATGTAGATGATATCGGCTACAGTCTTCCAAAGGACTTTAACAACACACCTGTGATGCAGGAGCTTACAAAGCGCACGGGAATCAAGTTAAACATCCAGTATACACCTGGAGACAGTGATGCTAAGGTACTTGCGTCACAGCTTGCGGCAGGAACCATTCCTGATGTAATCATTTCCTATCTGGATGACTCCACAAGACCGGAGTTTCCACTCCTCTTAAAGGCAGCGAAAGAGGGAATGTTTGCTGATGTTTCAGCTATGATGAAGGACTCTCAGGTTTATAAAAAAATACTATGAAGACGGTTTTCTCCCACGAGACAGCTACAAGAACATAGTATTCAGAGAGGAATTTGGCGATGCTGTTTACCTTCTTCCAATGAAGATTGAAGAGGTAGACCGTTCAGCACAGTACATCCCTGAGGATGCCTATCTTGGAGGACCTTATATTCAGAAGTCAATTATAGACAAGTTAGGAATCGATCCTACTTCAATAAGAACTTCAGAGGATTTCTACAACCTTCTTGTGAAGATTAAGAAGGGCGGATTTAAGGATGATAACGGAAATGATGTATGGCCTTTAGGACCTAAGTACTGGGGCGGCTCCTATGATTCACTTGCCTTTAATATAGGTGAGCTGAACTGGGGAGTAAGCGGTAAGGGTTCTCTTGGTGGATACAACATAGATAAAAAAGACGGCAAGATTAAGCATGAGGCGGAGACAGACTATGTATATGACAAGATTAACTATGTAAGAAAGCTTTATCAAAAGAAGGACTTATGAATCCTGGAGTATTTTACAATGGATCAGACTCGTGCGGAAGAAGTAAGCAAGAGCCACAACTCTGCTATAATCGCAGATGTACACAACTATGAGAACATTATTTTCCAGACAAATGACTGGGTTCCTTTAGGACCTCTTAACAATGTATCAGGAGATAATAAGGGAGTTGTTTCAGGCAAGACACAGCGTGGCTGCTGGGCTATATCTTCACAGGCTGAGAAGCCTGAAGAAATCTTTAAGTTCTTTGATTATTTATCTACCTATGAAGGACAGCTTTTAGCTGAGTACGGAGTAGAAGGCTTATCATATAACTTAAAGGACGGAAAGCCTGTTATCACAGAGGAAGTATCAAAGAAGCTCAATGACGGTGATGTAGACTGGCTTATCAACAGTGTTGGTGCTGCTTTTTGGCGGTACTGCAAACTACTTCTTTGAGTTCATGCTTACCAATGTAAAACCACATCGACAATTTCGGTGAGTCAAGACCAGGCTCAGGAAGCGGTTCAGCATTTAAGAGAAGTGTAGAGATAGCTAAAGAGTATCCTCGTGAATACAAGGTTGTACTGGGACTTAAGGCTACAGCATACTTAACTTCAACAGGACTTGAAGATGTAAAGGCTCAGATGGATTTACTTAACTATCAGGAAACTCTAATCCAGGCATTCTTTGCAAAAGGATGACGCAGAGGTTAAGTCCATAATCGAAGCTTTTAGAAATCAGCTTCAGTCAGCAGGAAACGACCAGTTTAAGGCCAGACTAGAAGAGCTTCACAAAAGAAGATCCACAGTCAATTCAGTTCTATTAGATTATAGTTAAAAGGAGCAGGTATAGTTATGGAAGCAACTGACAGAATAATTACACCAAAGAAAAAAATAAAATAAAAACAAAGCTTGGGAGACAGAATAATACAGGGCTTTTATTATACTTGTAATACTTGCACTCTGCCTTGTGATTATTTTGCCTTGCATAAATGTACTTGCTCTTTCATTAAAATGACGGTGCTGATGCGGCAAAGGGAGGGGTATATTTCTTCCCTAGAGTATTTACACTTGAGAACTTTAAGCAGGTATTCAGTGACGGAAGCATAATGAGGGCTTATAAATACACTATATTAAGAGTGGTTATAGGAACGCTTCTAACACTTATAGTTACTTCACTTGCAGCATTTGCACTTAAGGAAAAAGACCTTCCGGGCGTAAAGGTTATAACTATCTTAATTACCTTTACCATGCTTTTTGGCGGAGGAATGATTCCTACCTATGTTCAGTACAAAAATCTTCATTTGATTAACAATTTTTGGGTTTATGTAGTACCAAGTCTTGTCAGCGTGACCTATCTGCTTATGATGAGAGCTTATTTTGAAGGAATTCCAGCCAGTCTTGAAGAGTCTGCAAAGCTTGACGGATGTGGATATTTTGGGATATATGGAAGGATAATACTTCCTCTCTCAAAGCCTGTAATTGCGGTTATTGGCCTCTATACAGCAGTAAACCATTGGAATGACTGGTTTTCAGGTGCATTTTACATGACAAGCAACGAGAAATGGCCGGTACAGACGGTGCTTCAGCAGATGCTCGCAAGAGCTATGTCAGCATCACAAAAAGATATAACAAGTGTGGCACAGGCTCTTGTACAGGGGGCAAGTACAGTTACTTCCGACTCCCTTTAAGATGGCTGCCGTAGTGATAACCACAGTACCTATTCTCCTCATTTATCCATTTGTACAAAAGTACTTTGCAAGCGGTATAATGATTGGAGCGGTAAAAGGTTGATAAGAAAGTGATATATAGGATTGTGAAAGTGATGATACAATCTGTAATGGGTGTCAAAATGTATTTGGCACCCTTTATCATTTAGTAGAATCTCTACAGAATAGTATAATGATACAATTATAATAAGCATAAAAATCCGATTGTGACTTGTCTTAAAGAGAATTTTTTTATCTTTTGAATTGTTGTTAATTTAAGGAAAAAAATATGAAAAAATGGGATGTATATGTTTACGGTGATGTAAACATTGATGAGATAATAAAAGAGGCGAGAGAGATTCCGCCTGACGGACAGGAATGGGAAGTTGAGACTATTAAGACCTGCATAGGAGGAGGAGCAGCACTCTTTGCCCTGGGGCTTGCAAGCTTGGTCTTAAGGCTGCATTTAAGGGCAGTGTGGGTGATGATTTATACGGAGACTATATTAAAGATATATTTAATAAATACGATGTAGATACTTCGCTTATGACTACCAAAAAGGATAAAAATACAGGGATATCTCTTAGTTTTACAAATAAAAATGACAGATCTTTCCTCACTTACAGAGGAACTAATGATGATATAGATATTAGAAATATTGAGATTGATGAGGTTAGGGCTTGCAAAGGCACATCCATATCACAGGCTATATGGGAAGCAAGAACCATGAGGCCTATTTAAGCCTTATAAGGAAGATAAAGGAGGAGACCTCTGCAACTGTCTCCTTTGACGTAGGCTGGGATGACAGCGGAGAATGGAATATGGGGATATATGATATCTTCCCGTATCTGGACGTGCTTTTTATGAATGAAACAGAGGCCATTCACTATAGCAGGAAGTCTACTGCTGTAGAAGCGGCTGAGGATTTTGCAAAGTTTTTCCAAGGTTGCAGCTATAAAGCTTGGCTCAAAAGGCTCTATTGCCGTATCAGAGGGCTAACCTATGAAGATAAAGGGATTTAAGGTAGAGGCCATCGATACAACAGGGGCGGGCGACTCATTTAACGCAGGCTTTATCTATGGCTATCTAGTAAAAGGAGACATAGGTCTTGCGCTTAGATACGGAAACGGCTGTGGTGCATTATCCTGTACAGGGCTTGGCGGCAATACAGCCTTTCCTAGTCTGACTGTACTAAATGAATTTATTGAAAAGAGGTAGAATATGAAGATAGCAGTAATTGGAGGAGCTGGTGTAAGAACGGTCATATTTATCAACGGACTATTAAAAAGATATAAAGATTTTGCATATTGAGGGAAGCTCATGTTATATGATATAGATTACAAGAAGCTTGGTATCATTGAAAAGCTCTGTAATCAGGTTATAAGACGAGAGAATAAGGACTTAAAAGCTGTCTGTATGTGAAGATGTAAAGGAGGCTATAAAGGAGCTGACTACATTGTTACTACTCTTAGGGTGGGAGGAGACCATTCAAGAGTAATAGATGAAACGGTAGCCCTAAAGGACGGTGTAATAGGTCAGGAGACTACAGGTGTAGGCGGATTTTTCAATGGCGGTTAGGACAATCCCTGTCCTCCTTGACTATTGTAAACTAATAAAGGAATACGCACCAAATGCCATTATATTTAACTTTACTAACCCTTCTGGCCTTGTGACTCAGGCACTTAAAAAGGCAGGATATAAGAATGTAATAGGTATCTGCGATGCGCCAAGTAGCTGCAAGTTCAGGATGGCGGCAAAGCTTGGAGTAGAGGAAAAAGACCTCTATGTGGAGTTTTACGGACTGAACCATTTATCCTGGATTAGAAGCGTAAAGAATAAGGGAAAAGAAATCTTATCTGACTTACTTAAGGATGATGAGTTCCTAAGTGAAGTGGAAGAGTTTAAGATGTTTGACAAGGATTTACTTAGGGATCTTGGACTGCTTCCAAATGAATATCTGTATTATTATTACCACAGGGAAAAAGGCCTTAGCCAATATGCTAAAGTCAGAGGCGGCAAGAGGAAAGAGTATTGAAAATATAAATCTTGCTATGATGAAAGAACTTGATATAATGGATGCAGATACCGAAGCGGAAGCAATGCTTCAGACCTTTCTTTACTATATGCAGCTTAGGGAAAATTCTTATATGTCTGCGGAAACAGGCGGAGAGAACAGGCCTATGCTCCCTAAGGGAGAGCTTGAAGTACCTGACGGTATGGGCTATGCGGGAGTTATGCTTGACTGCATAGAGGGACTACAGTCAGAGGAAGGCAGATACCTTGTGCTGTCTGTGGAGAACAATGGCAGCATACCCGAACTAAGGGATGAGGATGTGGTAGAGGTTACCTGCAAGGTATCAAAGAATGGAATTGAGCCTGTGAAGGTGACGGATGTACCAGAGGATTGTATGGTTTTAATAAGATTAATAAAGAACTATGAGAATCTTGTAGTAAAGGCAATAGAGGAAGATTCAAGAGAAACTGCTATAAGAGCGCTTTATGCAGCATCCTCTCATTAGTTCCTACTCACTTGCAAAGAAGCTATTAGAGGATTATGAAACAGCATACGATAAAAATGTTTAACTAAGGAGGAAGCTTATGCCTTTTTGATTTTAAGCATCAGGAAAGAATACACAATTTGTTGGAGGAAATAGGAGGGAACAGATATAGAAACCTTGTGCCTATTGAAGAATTTGACTGGTACGAAGATGACGGAGTGGTAGGTAACAGGGTTCCAAAGGGCGAATCTGTCAAGGTAGGTCAGGGGTTTAGGTCAAAGGGCTATGATAAATACAACTGGCTTTGCACCAAGATAAGCATACCTGAGTCCTTTGGAGATGAAAATGTACTTGGCATTTTTGACTTCGGTGTACCTATGGGAACAGGCAATAACAGTAACTTTGAGAGTCTTTTATATGTAAACGGCAAGCCTTATCAGGGAGTGGATGGTAATCACAAGGAAGTCTTCTTCAACCTGAAGGAAACGGGAAGAGAACTTGAATTAAGCTTTAGAATATGGTCAGGACTTAACGGCGGCGGCAGGCCTCGTGAGATGACCATGTCCATTGACAGGGCAGAGTTTGGTGTGCTTGATACGGCAGCAGATGATTTCTACTACCTTGCTATGACTGCGCTTGAGACTCATGAACTCCTTGATGAAAATAATGAATATAAGTATTATATCTTAAACCAGCTGGTAGAGGCCTTCAGACTTGTTGACTTTACCAATAAAAACAGTGAGGCCTATTATAAGAGTTTGCAGACAGCCCTTGATTATCTTAGGGATAGATTTAAGGGACAGGGAAAACCGGGCGTAAATGTGACCATGCTCGGCCATACCCATATAGATGTGGCTTGGCTTTGGAGGCTTAGACATACAAGGGAGAAGACTGCAAGGTCATTTTCTACAGTTAACAGGCTTATGGAGAAGTATCCTGAATACATATTCATACAGACACAGCCTCAGCTTTATGACTATCTGAAAGAGGACTATCCTGATATATATGAACATATCAAAAGACGGGTGGCTGAGGGCAGATGGGAGCCTTCAGGTGCCATATGTGGTGAGAATGTGACTGTAACCTCGCATCAGGTGAATCCATCATAAGACAGATACTAGTAGGTAAAAATTTCTTCAAAAAAGAATTTGACTATGAGAGTGAGTTCTTATGGCTCCCTGATGTATTTGGCTATTCCTGGGCTCTGCCTCAGATTCTTAAAAAAATCAGGTGTCAATACATTTATGACTACCAAGATAAGCTGGAATGATACCAACAGACTTCCTTATGATACTTTTTTATCTGGCGTGGAATGGATGGAAGTGAGGTAACCACACATTTTGTAACCACAACAGAATTAAATGATGTAACCTACACCTACAACGGTGAAAGCAGGCCTTATGCGATAAAGGGAGTATGGGATAATTATAGAAATAAAGACTTAAACAGAGACTTACTTATATCTTATGGCTTTGGTGACGGCGGCGGTGGTCCGACCAGAGAAATGATTAAGTATATAGAGGCGGCAAAGCTTATGCCTGGTATTCCAAAATGTAGAGACAGGAAGGGCTACTGAGTACTTTTAGAAAGTTAAATGAAACAATCAAGGAAAATCCATATAACGGATATCTTCCTATCTGGGATGGAGAGCTCTACCTTGAATTCCACAGGGGAACTTACACCTCACAGGGCTACAACAAGAAGATGAACCGCTTTTATGGAGTACAAGCTAAGGGAGAGGAGATGCTTTCGGTCTTTGCTGAAAAGCTGTTTGACAAGCCTTATAACAGAGAAGAATTCCTCAAAGCCTGGAAGATAGTCCTATGCGAGCAGTTCCACGATATACTTCCGGGTTCAAGTATCCATGAGGTATAGCGAGGGATAGCCACGAAGAGTATGAAAGAGCCTTAAAGTATATTGAAAAATGCTACCAAGGCAGCAAAGGCTTCATTTGTAACTGAGAAAGAAAATGCCTTCACCCTATTTAATCAGGCAAACTGGGAAAGAGACAGCATTGTAAAGATTCCTGTAGGTGCTGAGACTTATGAGTATACAGACAGTGAGGGAGATATACTTCCTAGTCATAGATGTGGTGAGAAAGACCTAGTACATGTGAAAGGACTTAAGCCGTTAGCACTTTACTACAATTACAAGAACTGCCAAGGTAGAGAATGTGGCAGAAGAATTTGAAGAGAATACAGTAGAAACACCTTATTATATAGTTTCCTGGGATAATAAAAGGAAGACTGGTAAGACTATATGATAAGGGTGCAGACAGAGAAGTTATACCGGAGGGAAAGTTTGCCAACGTCTTCCAGATATTTGAAGATAAGCCTCGCTGCTTTGATGCCTGGGGAGCTTGAATCTACCATTGACCTTAAGAAAGAGGAGATTCCTGTGACGGCAATATCATAAAGACTAAGAATGAACTTGGTTACTTCATTCTATTTTACCTATAATTACAATAACTCTAAGATTATGCAGACCCTCTGCCTCTACAATGACAAGAGGAGAATAGACTTTAAGACAGTAGTAGATTGGAAGGAAAGCCAGAAGATTCTTAAAACTGCATTCTCTGTAGATATAAGAGGAGTATTTGCAAGATATGATGTGCAGGAAGGAAATATAGTAAGACCTATCACAAGGAATACTTCCTGGGAGGCTGCTAAGTTTGAAGTGGTAGCTCATAAGTGGGCAGACCTTTCTGAGACAGGTTATGGTGTGGCTCTTCTAAATGACTGCAAATACGGCTATGACATCAAGGAAGATACTATGAGACTATCCCTCTTAAAGTCAGCTACAGACCCTGACTACAGTGCAGACTACGGCACACACGAGTTTACCTACAGCCTCTATCCTCATAAGGAAGAGTGGTATAACTCGGGTCTTGAAGAGGAGGCTTTTGACCTCAATTCACCTGTGGTTGTGTTTGATGGTGCATCCGCTCTTGGTAATGAGAGTTTAATCAGCTTTGATGCAAAAAATATTGTGCTTGATGCCTTTAAGAAGGCTGAAAATGAAGAGGCTTATGTGCTTCGCTTCCACGAATATACAGGCAGAAGAGGCAGGCTGACTCTGGCAACAGGGCTTAAGTTTGATAGCTGGTGTGAGGCTGACCTTATGGAGAATCCTCTGGGAGAGTGGAAGCAGACAGCTATGGAAGTGGAAGTAAAGCCTTATGAAATAAAGACAATAATGCTAAAATAATATGATAAACACCGTAAAACATTCAAAAAACAATATTTAGGCAGGTACTTATATTTTCGCTCCTTATCAGTCTTGTACCGATTATTTTAGTCAGTATAATACTGTTTAGAAATCTTGAAAGTACAGCTGAGAAGGAGCTTACTGCCTCATATAAGCAGATTGGACTGCAGTACATTAACAATATAAAAGACAGGCTTAACAGACTTGAAACAGGTGTACTTGTAGTATCAAAGAATACAACCATACAGGAGCAGCTCTTAAATCCTCTGGATTCCCCATATATAAAGGGGGAGTTAATTAGTGAGGAGATTTTTAAGAGTCTGCTCCTTGAAGGCAGAAATGAGATAAATAACTGTATGGTCTACACCAAGCTGCAAGGCAGGGATATATTTGGACGAAGTGCCTCTACCTGGGAGGTTGCGAGGAAAGAGAGCTGGTATAATTACTATAATGACAGAGAGGGAAGTGGTTCACTTACCCTTATGCGAGTGGGAAAAATACTAAAAACGAGCATAGCGTCTTTTGGTGTATAATATCTACATACTGGATACCGGATCTCTTGCCCAAAAAGGACATAGGAGCCGTTAAGCTGGATGTGAACTTAAACAGGATGTTCTCTTCTGTCTCAGGTGAGGGAGAAAATGGCAGCTTTGACATCATTCTTTCTGATAAAGAGGGGAAGGTACTTTTTGCTGAAACTGCTATGGGAGAAGAGGCAAGGAAAGAAATACTTGAACACACAGCCTCAAATGATGAAGAAGGAATAAAAGATTAATGGATATGTGGTGTATAGATTTAACTTTGACAACCTTGGATTACAAGCTGACCTTGCCTTTTGACAACAAAGAGCTTGTAAGTAAAAGGAATAATATAATTAATCTGTTCTTCCCTGTACTTTTTGCCCTTATAGGAGTTATCGTCTTGGCAGCGGGCTTATTTGCAAAAGCGTTTCTCAAAAAGGGTGAATCTGCTTGTGGACAAGTTTAAGACGGCGGAAACAGGAGATTTGAGTGTGAAAGAGCCTATCACAGGCGGTGATGAGATAACGAGCCTCGATGAGCATTTCAGCCAGATGCTTATTAAAGCTTTGATAAGCTCATAAGGACTAATTATGTACAGGAGCTTGATAGAAAAACTGGAACTAAAGAACCTTCAATTGCAGATTAATCCTCATTTTCTATACAATACACTCGAGACTATAAGCAGCATCGCGGCGGTAAACAAGGTATTTATTATAGGCGACATAGCCGGAAAGCTTGGAGAAATCTTTAGATACAGCCTCGGTAAAAAAACTATGGGGACTTTGTTTCTCTAAAGGATGAACTAACCCATATAGAAAAATTATATCTTCATACAAAAAAATGAGGTACGGAGATAAACTTGAGGTCTTCTATGATGTTGAGAACGATACTAAGTCCCTGCCTCGTTCCAAGGTTTATCCTGCAGCCTATAATCGAGAACTCTATCCTACACGGAATCGCTCCAAGGGCTAATGGAGGTATAATAGAAATCCGTACTGAGATATGTGAGGGAAACCTTGTTATAAGAATTGAAGATGACGGAGTAGGTATGGATGCAGAGAAGGTAGACTATATAAACTCATGTTATTAACTCTAGGAGAACTGAAAGTGATGAGAACTCAGGAGTTGGAGTTAAAAATGTGAACCAAAGAATCAAATTTGTGTACGGTGATGAATACGGCGTAAGGCTTTCAAGCTCACCTAATCAGGGCAGCAGCTGTATCATCACTATTCCTGCAAAGAATCCGGAATGGGACTGATATGTATAAAATTTTAGTTGTAGATGATGAAAACCTCATAAGACAGGGGATAATAGCACAGCTTGAGTTTCTTAATTATGAGTTTGATGAAATACTTGAGGCAGATACGGGAAGGTCTGCACTTAAAGTCGTAAATGAAGTAAAAGCCTGACATTGTAATTACTGATATATCCATGCCTGAAATGGACGGGCTTAGCTTTGTTGAAGAGGCAAAGAAGGAAAGGGAAGGTACTAAGTTCATACTTCTAAGCGGATATGCAGAGTTTTCCTATGCCCAAAAAGGCTATATCTCTTGGTATATCAGAATACTTGCTTAAGCCTGTATCTAAGGACAAGCTGAAGGAGTGCATTGACAAGGTTATCTATGAGCTTAAGAGCGAGAAAATGATTAAGGAGGCATCCGTCCACAAGGGGATACTTACAAGGGAAAAGGCTGAATATCTTTTTGAGAAGGACTTTAATCTTCTTGTAAACAGTGTAGATAGTGGGAGCTATCCTTTCATTGAGGAAAAACTATCCCTATCTTCTGGGCGAAAAGGAAGAAGCCTGTCCATACTTTTATGCTTGGCATAATAAGCATACATCAAAAGCAGCTTTTGAAAAACGGGAGCTTCACTCAGGGAGAAATAGACCTTTTAAGATTTTCCATCAAAAATGTCTTTGCTGAGATTACTACCAAGTCGGACAAGCTGATTGCAAATAACTTGACCAATAAAAGTGAACTCTTTATATTGCTTTATTCTCCAGATGAGAAGAGATTAAGAAAAGACTCTGAGAAGATATTTTTAGGTATCCAGGCTGTGCTTGAAAAAAATATGAATATAATATTATCTTTCGGTATGAGTAAGCCTGCTAAAAAATAAATGAAAAGAGTCTAAAACAGGCAGAAAAAGCCCTCAATCAGGTTATGCTTTTTGGTAAGGCAAATATTTACTTTTATGAAGATATGAAGGATGTGCCTATTGAGAACTTCCCGATATCGGAGCTTAACAATCTCGAAAACTATATCAAAAGAAAAGAGATTGAAAAGGCTAAAAATACGGCTCTTGATATATTTTCAAAGGATACGCTTAGGAAATATGGAATTAACTATCTGAGGGTTATGTGGGTGAGGGTGTTAAATCTCTTGTTACGAAATTCTGCTGATTATGAGGAAAATGAAGTTGAGACCATACTTTCAGCCTTTTCAAGGTCGGGGAGGTTTGAAGACATAGAAGAGGTCAGGGAGGAACTGACTTCAATCATAGAGGTTTCTCTTAAGAAGAGTGGAGACAAGGAAAAGACTGCGGATGAAAAAATCCTCTCTGCAATAGAGTTTATGAAGAATAATTTTAACAAGGATATAAGTATAAATGACATTGCGGAAAGATATGACCTTAATATCAATTATTTTTCTGCCCTATTTAAGAAGAAGACGAACAGCTCGCCGATTAATTATCTTACGGAACTTAGGATAAAGGCTGCAAAGGATTATCTGAAAAACACAGACGAGAGTGTTACAGACATATCTAAAAAGGTGGGTTATGAAGACAGCCAGTATTTTTTTAGAGTATTTAAGAAGTCAGAGGGAATAACCCCTCTTATGTACAGAAAGCAGGACAGAGACTATGGGATTCATAGTCAGTTATAGTAACTTACATTAAAGTAAATGACAGGAAGCTTGTGTATATTAACACAGTAGAGGATTTTTACCTATTAGGAGGCTTTATGGAAGAATTGTACAGGGTAAAGGGAGAGCTTAATTCGGGCTTTGTAGGTCAGATAACCTATACTATCTGCCTGCCTTATAAGTGCAGTGAGTTAGACATTTGCCTGAAGTTTTCAAAACAGCATTTTCCGTCAGCGGATATGGTTCCTTTGGAGGAAATGAAAGAATTCTGCAAAAAAGAGTATGGCATCAGCCTTGGAGAAAATGATGAGGAAGCACTTGATAACTGCCTCCACAATATGAAAACAGAGATTCATCTTATGGCAACTCTTAATGACGAGTTCATAGGCTGTATTCATAAGCAAAGGCTTGAAAGGCATATGTTTTTTTCTCCTTCTAAGCTTTCGGAAGGCTGTGTGATGCCCGAAAGCCTTGAGGGCGTGCTAAAGGTCACTGTACTTGTGTTTAATGTGCTGATGGATGAAACCCCTTATGAGGTAAGCGTTAAAGCGCAGAGAGGAGAGAGTGATGTATAAGAGGCTTGAACTTCACAATCATACCACAGAATCCGACAGCTCTCTTAGCTGTAAGGAATTGCTTGAAATCATGGAGGCTGACAGGGCGGATGCATTTGCAATCACTGACCACAACACCATATCGGGAAATTCTATTATTAAAAAAACTCTTAGATAATGGGGATTATAAGATAAAATGTATCTACGGTATGGAATATACGACTTATTACGGTCATATCCTCTGTCTGAACCTCCCTGTCTATGTGCCTTGGGATTCAATCGACTTTTTTAAGCCTGAGCTTTTGTTTAACGCCGCCAGAGCTGAGGGAGCCTTGGTAGGAATTGCGCATCCTTTCTCCTTTGGTGCACCTTTTGCAAAGGGATGCAGGTTTGAAATGAAGGTGAAGGATTATTCTGCTGTTGATTTTATTGAGGTATTTAACAACCCTGAGCCTTTACATGAAGTAAAATGAAAAGGGGCTTCTCTGGTGGGAGGAGCTAACACTAGATGGCAAAAAAGGCTTGCAGCGACCTGTGGTATGGATTTGCACGGTCACTGGGACCTGGGGAACCAGTATGCGACCTTCATAGAGGGAGAGGAAGACGGAGATGTTGAAGCAGAGCTATCTCACGCTATAAAGGGTGGTAAGACTTGGGTGTCCAAGGGAATGCTTCTTATATGCGAGTATTCCAAGAAAGAAAACTACATTAAATTAAGACTTTTTGATGCTAAAAAGCCCGGCTTTATTTACTCCGAAGACGGCAGATATATAATTAGTTTAAGGGGTAAGAATGGGGTTATTACAAAGGAAATATCTGAGAATGAAGAAGTAATTCTTTCCCTTGATGACCTACAGGGTGAAGATATAATCATACCTAAGCTATATATTAAAGATACTGACATAGAGAACTTAGTTTGCATCTCGCCAGTGGTAAGGATTTAAGAGAAACTGGTTTTGCAAAAAATGATTTGTAATTATCTAATATTTGACATTATTAGTAAAATTAAGTATAATATTTATAATTTTACTATATCGAAAGTGTTAGGAGGTGATTGGATGGGACTATATGATTTTCATGGTTGAAAAAAATATGGATATGATGAAGTTATATTGTTGAATGAAATATATTATAAAAGAGTATTCCAAAGCCTGGATAAAAAAAGAAGTGAAAAAAACTATGTGCTGAAGATAAACTTGTACGCTTTGATAAAGGCGTTTATTATATACCAACAGAGACAATATTAGGTAAAAAGTGTACTTAATCCCAGAAAGGTAATAAGGAAGAAATATATAAATGATGGAAGTAAGACTATTGGTTACTTTTCAGGGACATCACTTACCAATAGCCTTGGCTTATCAATGCAGGTACCTAATATTATAGAAATATATACGAACAACGAACAATCAAGGGTTAGGGAAGTGCCAATAGGGAAACAGAAGGTTATTCTTAGGCGCGCACGAACTGAAATTAATGACGAGAATGTTTCAACAATGTGCTTTTTAGAATTGATGAACTTTACGGATTCAACATTTTATAATGACGAAAAAAAGAGAAAAAGTAATTAAATATATCAAAGAAATGGGAATTAATAGGAAAAAAATTCTACAGTGTAGCCCTTATTTCCCAGACAAAGCAATGAGGACAATGGTTGAAAGTGAGTTAATTTATGAAATTGCATAATGACACTAAATTATTTGAGCAGCTAGTCAGGGCTATTATTTGAGAATGTTACATATTCGCAAGCTATTAAAGTTTTAAGTATAATTGCTGGTAGTTCTTTGTTTGATTAAATTAGACCGAAAAAAAGCGAACGTAAATTTTGCGTTCGCTTTTTCGACCTTTTTATGATATAATGTGAACAATTAATGAATAGATGCTGCAGGTGAAGCATAGATTGTTCGTTGTGATAATGTGTAAGGAGGCTTCTTATGAGAGAAACAAGGAACTTGGAGTTTAAGGAAACAGTATCAAATACATTCCTAAAAACAGTGAGTGCTTATGCTAATTACGGAACAGGAAAGATAGAATTTGGAAGAAAAAGATGATGGGAGTGTTGTGGGGATAAAAGATGTAAAAAAGTACCTGCCTTAATATTGAAAAACTATGATAAATGATTCTATTAAACCTGCTCCTGACTATAGTTTAACGATTAGTGATGAAAAATATAATAACGCTAACAGTAAAAGAAGGAAGTTATAAACCATATTTTTTTATAAATCAAAGGCGTATAAAAAAGAAACGATAGCGCTACTATTGAGGTAGATGCTTTAGAGTTGACAAGACTCATACTTGAAGGACAAAAACAAATCATATGACAGCCTGACTTCTTCAAAAAACAGACTGGAGTTTAAGGTTTTAGGAGAAAAATTAAAGAGTGTAATGGGGGTAGAAAAACTCACAAAAGATTTACTGATAACTCTCGAATTGTATAACAAGAAGGAAGGATATACTATTGCAGGAGAACTTCTGGCTGATAATAATGACTTTCCGGGAATAGACATGGTTAGATTTGGTAAAGATATTAATACTTTTTTGGATAGAGCAGAATTTGCAGGAATATCCATACTAAAACAGTATGATAAAGCCTTTAGAGAAATATAGACAGTACTATCAATATGAAGTTATTGAAGGCTCATTGAGAAAAAGGATTGAAAAAATACCAGAGAGAGCTTTTAGAGAGGCCGTTGCTAATGTGCTTGTGCATAGAACATGGGATATTAAATCAAATATAAACATATCTATGTTTGATGATAAAATAGAAATTATTTCTCCAGGTAGTCTTCCGAAAGGATTGTCTAAAGAAGAATATATTGACGGTCAAATATCAGTATTAAGAAATCCAATAATTGGGAATGTGTTCTTTAGACTTGGAATTATTGAGCGATTTGGAACGGGAATACATCGTATATTTGCATCCTATAAGGACAGCAAGATTAAACCGGTTATTACTGTATATGAAAACTCTATAAAACTATCTCTCCCTGTAACAGAGAGTGAACTGCCTAAACTAAATAATGATGAATACAGCATTTATAGTAATCTGGTACAAAAATCCCTTTACATCATCTGAGATTATGGAACTAACAGGATTTGGGAAAAACTAAGACATTAAAGATACTTAATAGTTTATTGAAAGAAGGCTATATTGTAAAACTTGGCAATGGAAGAGGAACCAGATACAGTGTAAATGGTTTCTAAGAATCTTTTAGCGAACGCTGGGATTTGCGTTCGCTTTTTCGGACTTTATGTGAACGCTGAATCCGTGAAACATTCCGTCAAACCTTTTATTCCGCCTCATAAGGGATAATTTTGATATTCTATATCTGCGACAAACAAAGTTTACTGTGTTTGCGTTTTTTTATAAAGAAGAACAGCGTGGTATCTTGTAACAATTTGATGTGGTAAATATCTGTAAGTATATGCTATAATAGAAATTTAGTAACTACAACGATTAGAGCATAAATATTAGAGGGGTTTATGGATAATATTTGCAGAGAGATATTTAGAGCCATTCACGAGGGGAAATGGCTGAAAATAGAGTATAAAAACAAAAGCGGAGATATTACCAGATACTGGATAAGCATTGTGAACCTTGAGCCTTACTCGAGGATACTTGCGGTAGATGGACTTCATCTTGGCCATTACACAGTTATAAGGCTGGATAAAAATTTTTGGATTCGATAATATCAGCTGAGATAGTAGAAGGAAGCTTTTTGTGAGAGAAATGAAGCACTGATAAAAGACATAGCTATGAATCCCGAAAAATTTATTAATATGTTTCAGCAAAATGCAAATCTGAAAATCCTAAACTACCTTGAAATGTGTAACAAACTAGATGGAACAGTTTATGAGACAGATTTTGAATTGATAGATTACTTAGACAGGGAAACCATAGACGGTGAAATATATGAGCTTTCAGATGAACAGTTTAAGCAAATAGTTAAGTACTTTCAATTTGATAAGGACAGGAGACAATTTGAAAGTGGAAGGCTGCAGATTAAAAATCTGGCTATGAATGTGCTAAGTGTTCACACCAAAAGGGGACTTTACGTCCTTGCATATAGAAAGCTTGGCTTGGATGTGAAGGCAAAGGCGTTAAAGCCTTATAAAGAAATAACTATATGCACACAATTTACACTGGCTGGAGAAGTCCAAAACATAAGGAGGTTTTTAGAGGCAGATGAGTATGAGCTTCTAAATGACTTTGAAAGCAAGATAGAAATTATCAAAGATGTTATAACAAGCCATTTAAACAGTTCAGAAATGGTGGATGACATCCCCTATATCATAGGGCTTGGAATTGATGTGGCACTTGACTTAAAAAGTGAGTATAAGGCAATTCTTGATATGTATGCAGCCGACAATGTGAGTATTCCCATAAAGGCATTCTTTGGTGAACTCCTTACAAAGCCAAGAAGAACCAAGGCTTATCCTATTGCTCTTATCAATGAAAAATATAAACTTAGACCAATTGCTTGCCATAAATAATGCCATGAAGTTTCCCTGTGCTTACATACAGGGGCCTCCCGGCACAGGCAAGACAAATACAATTAAAAATACTATAGTTACTGCATTTTTTAATGAGACAACTGTCCTTTTTGCCTCGTATAACAATATGCCTATAGACAGCGTAACAAATGCTTTAACCGGCTTAAAATACAAGGATAAAAGCATACCTTTTCCTATACTGAGGCTTGGTAATACTGAAAAACTAAGACAGGCAATCAATTATATAAATTCGCTTAGGAAGCAGGTTGCGGCCATTAACATATATGAGGATACGCTAAATAAAAAGAAAAGAAGATAGAAAAAAATAAGGGCAAAACAGCTTTCAGACCTCCTTAAGGACTATGAGGATATAGTTGAACTAAAAAGAGAGAAAAGAGAGTATGGAGCATCTGATAAAATACCAGAAAGGAATGGAAAATATAGGCTCAATCTCAGCCTTTCAGATGGATTTGCAGATGAACCAGATGAATAACCTAAATCAGAAGATTAATGAAATAGGTGAGATATCAAATGATAAGGTTATGGAACTCCTTGATAGAAATGAGGAAGAGTTTTACCAATATCTTTATTTTCACCTCTGCCAAATATAAAAAAAGCTTGAAACCAAAGCCGTTTAGTGAGCTTATTCATATACTGGACGCAAACATAAAGGAAGATGAAAAAGTAGATAAATTTGCAAAGTACCTTAAAAAGTCAGAGAATGTAAAACTGCTTCAGAGGGTATTTCCTATTATGGTAACCACCTGTATATCAGCTCACAGGCTTGGTTCTCCTGAAATATTATTTGATATGGTCATAATAGACGAAGCCAGCCAATGTAATGTTGCTATCTCCCTTGTGCCTATAATCAGAGGGGAAAAATATGATGCTGGTTGGAGATCCCCAACAGCTTAGACCGGTTGTTCTCTTAGACGATATAACCAATAAAAAAACTAAGGACAAAAGTATAACATTAGCGATGAATATGATTATAAGGAAAAAACTCGATTTACAAGACATATTTAGCTTGTGACGCTGTGAGTGATGAGGTTCTACTTCGTTGCCATTATCGCTCCAATAAGAGGATAATAGACTTTAATAATAAAAAAATATTATAACTCAAAACTTGAAATACTTACCAAAAGTGAGGAAAAAGGAGCCTTTACTCTTTGTGGATGTAGAAAACAGCAGAAGTGAGTATAAAAAAATACTTCTCCTGCAGAAGTGAAGGAAATACTTGACTATGCCATGCTTAACAAGGATAAGAGCATAGCTGTCATTACTCCTTTTGTTAATCAAAAGAACCTGATAGAAAGGGGGATTGCCGAAAGAAAGTTAGGGAATGTCGTCTGTGGAACAGTCCATGCCTTTCAAGGAGATGAAAAAGGACGTGGTGTTATTTTCCACAGCACTTTCTGACAGGACAACAGATGGTACTTATAACTGGCTTAAAAACAACAAGGAGCTGATAAATGTAGCTACTTCAAGGGGCAAAGGAAAAAAACTGATTCTGCTTGCGAGCAAGAAAGAACTTGACAGACTCCACGGAACTAATACTGATGATGACTTATATGAACTTGTCAATTATATAAGAACCAATGGTCAGTCTGTCGTTACTAAAAAGCAGGTTAGTTCAAGGGCTTTGGGAGTGCAGCCATTCTCAACTGCAACTGAAAATGCCTTCCTTGACAATCTGACACATGCATTGGGAAATATCTGGCTTACCCAGAGCAGATATACTATTCACAAGGAAGTTGCCATTTCTCAGGTGTTTCAAGAAAACTTAACTCACAATGCCCTCTTTTTATATGGGAAGGTTTGACTTTGTGGTTTATGAAAAGCAGGGAAGGGCTGAAATCCCCATCCTTGCCATAGAGCTTGACGGTAAGGAGCATTATACGAAAGAAGCCGTTATTGAAAGAGATAGGAAGAAAAATGAGATATGTAAGGCTCACAACCTACAGATTATAAGGGTAGAAAAACTCTTATGCAAGACGGTATAACTACATCAAGGATATTTTTGATGGATTATTTTAAAAAGAACGCATTAAGATAAACGTTATCACTTTACCATGGTAATTTGTTATATAAAATTTTGCATAGCAGCTATGACAAAATGAAATAACTGTTTGTATATACTTGACAATTGTCTTTGACAGGTAATATAATAAACGAAATCGTTGTACAAGAGTGATAATCAAACAATAGTGTTTGAATGCGGTTATTGTATAATGAATAAAAAAAGGGGAGGTTCTAAGTATGAAAAAAAGAAAACTATTAAGTGCTCTTCTTGCAGGTGTTATGGCAGTTTCACTTACTGCCTGTGGAGGTGGTTCTACTTCTACTGAGAGTACAAGTACTTCAGGAAGTGCAAGTGCAGCAAGCTCTACAACATCAGGAAGTGCATCAGCTACCGCTTCAAGCACAGCATCATCTGGAAGCAGTTCAGCAGAAGCTACGCCTGTTAGTGGCGGACAGCTCATTATCGGTGATGGTACACAGTCAAACGGTGATATTTACCCATTTTGGTCAAATAACTCGTCAGACCTTGCTGTTTACAATTTGACCTTTGGTGCCGGTACAATTGAGATTGACAAAGATGGTAAATATGTTGTTAATCCAAATGTAGTTAAAGAGAAAAATGATGTGAAGAATGATGATGGTTCTGTTACAACTACTTATAAGCTCCAGGAAAAACTTAAAGTGGAGTAATGGAGAACCTATTACAGCTAAAGACTTTGTATTTGGTATTGCCTTCTTTTCATCGCCTGTTATAGTGGAAATGGGAGCTACTGATAATACGGCAGGTTCATCTTATGATGGTTTTGCAGAGTTCAACGAAGGCAAGGCACAGGTATTTAAGGGAGTTAGACTTTTAGGTGATTATGAATTTGCTATTACCATCTCAAAGGATTATCTTCCTAACTACTATCAGGATGCTTTGGCAGCGGTAAGTCCTTCATATATGAAGGGTTGGCTTCCTGAAGGCTATGATATAAAGGATGACGGTAAGGGTGTTTACTTTACAAAAGAGCTTAAGGCAAAAGAACTTGATAAACATGTAAACAAGTATCGTCTGAATCTTACAGCGTATTCAGGACCTTACATGAAGGATAAGTATGATGAAACATCCAATACTTATACTCTTGTAAAGAATCCTAACTACCAGGGTAACTATGAAGGACAGAAGCCATACATAGATACAATCATCTATAAATATGTTCAGCCTGAGACTCAGATGGATGAGCTTGCAACCGGCGGCGTTGATATTTTACTTCACTTGGGCGAGGGAACAGAGATTAACTCAGGTATGGACCTTGTAGACAAGGGAGGCCACAACTTTGTATCTTATCCACGTAACGGTTATGGTAAGCTTGTATTTGTTTGTGATAGAGGACCTACTCAGTTTGTAGAGGTGCGTCACGCTATAGGTTATCTTCTTGACAGAAATGAATTTGCTAAGACATTTACAGGTGGACATGGTTCTGTAGTTAATGGTTACTATGGTCTTGCTCAGTGGATGGTTGAAGCAAGAGAAGATGAAATCGGCGCTCTTAATCAGTACAGCTTCTCACTCGACAATGCAATTGCAGAGCTTGAAAAGGCAGGATTTACACTTGATAAGGATGGAAAGCCATATAAGAGTGGACTTCGTTATAAGAAGCTTGATGATGGTAAACTTATGCCTCTTACAATTAACTGGTGTTCATCAGAGAACAACCCTGTGTCTGACCTCCTTGCAACCAAGCTTGCTAACAGCGAGGATGTGAAGAAAGCAGGTATGGAGATTAAGCAGAATGTAGTTACATTTAACGAGCTTATACAGAACTATCAGCAGTCAAAGAAGAATGACTACAACATGTATAACATGGGTGTTGGTTTCTCTTCACTTTACAATCCGGAGTTCACATTTGCAATTGGTAACCCTCAGAATACAAACAGAATATCTGATAAGGAACTTGCCAAGCTTGCAAAGAACCTTAACCTTGTAGATCCTTCTGATGAAGAAGAGTATCTTAACAGATTCGTAGCATTCCAGCAGAGATGGAACGAACTCCTTCCTGATCTTCCACTTTACTCAAATGAGTATCACGACTTCTTTAACAGCAAGTTAAAGGGCTATGATGGAATTAAGGATGCTATCTGGGATATCACTTCACAGATTAATTATTGCTGGATTCAGCAGTAAAATATCGTAAATTCCTAATTTGTATATTTATGCATAATGCTGGTATAAAGCAGGAAATTCAAGTCCGGGAAGAAAAATTCCCGGACTTATTTCCTATTATCATACTTGCAAAATAGCGTGTATTATTGTATACTAGAATACGCTTTCTGTTTACCGCACTGAGGATGGAAACCGTCCTATATGCGGTGCACAGAAAAACACTAAATGAAAGCAGGTAAGAAGTATGCTAAAGTATATTACAAAGCGTCTGCTGTACATGGTTTTTGTATTTTTTACCATGTCAGTCTTAATTTTTGCTCTGTATAATGCAATTCCGGGAGACCCGGCGATGATGCAGGTATCAAGTCAGAGGGACAAGCTTAAACCGGAACAGTTTGAGAAGGTCTACCAAAACATGAGAAAGCAAATGGGGCTTGATGATCCGGCACCCGTTAGATATGGGAAATGGATAAAGTCCGTTGTGACTCTTGATTTTGGTGATTCCATCATATACAAAAAATCAGTTACTGATGTAATTGCTGCACCTATGCAGAATACGATATTTCTAAATCTCCTGGTAACGTTTTTTGCGCTTGGCATAACGATACCCCTAGGCATATACTGTGCCGTCAAGAAGTTTTCGAAATTCGATACGGCGGTCCAAATTATGACCATTGTAGGCTATAGCTTGCCGGTATTCATTTTTGCACTGATTATTATCTATGTGTTTGCAGTGCAGCTAAGGTGGTTCCCGGTATCGGGTATGAATACACCGAATATCAAGGGTAGTGCTATGGTGCTCTTCCTTGACAGAGTTAAATATATGGTACTTCCTACTATGGTTCTTACACTTGCATCCCTAGGTGGTATGACCAGATATGTAAGAGCTGCTATGATAGATGCCCTTCGTATGGACTATATAAGAACAGCAAGAGCTAAGGGACTTCGTGAGAGAGTAGTTATATATTCTCACGCTTGGAGAAATGCACTCCTTCCTATAATTACTCTTATTATAAGCTGGTTCATAGGTATATTCTCAGGTTCTATTATTACCGAGTCTATATTTGCGCTTAACGGTATGGGACGTATCTACCTTAAGGCACTTAACGGTCTTGATTACAACCTTGCAATGGGTGTTCAGATGTTCTATATTGTAGTATCTCTGGTTGGTAACCCTCATTATTGACCTTAGTTATGGTATAGTTGACCCACGAGTAAGAATTAATAAATAGTAAGGAGGAGAAAAATGTCAGAAAATAATAAGAAAAAAACGTGCCTCCTTGCTTTGCGAGGCTGTTTATGCCAAGAAATGGCATTGAAGAAAAAAAGATGTAGATATTTTTAAGGAAGAACAGATGCAGTCGCCTGGAAGGACAGTTATTAAGAACTTCCTTTCAAACAAACTGTCCATGGCGGGACTCATCGTATTCTTATGTATATTTTCATTTGTGCTCATTGGTCCGCTTTTTCTTTGTACAGGATCTTTCATATGAGGAGAGTACACAGATAAACCTTGCTCCCGGACTTGATATGATGAGTGTTCCTAAGGGACTTCAGGGAAAGGTTGCAGATATTGCAATTGGTTCAAGCTTTTCAGCCGGTGTAAGTAAGACAGGTGGTCTCTATGTATGGGGTAAGCCTCAGGTTCTCCCTACAATTAACCTCTCTAACTTCCCTAAGGAAGTAAAGGGTAAGAAGTTTGTTAAGGTAGCGGCAGGTAGTGACCACATTGTTGCACTCACCAATGATAACCAGCTTGTGGCTTGGGGTAATCCAAGACTTAACCAGACAAAGATTAATCCGGATATTAAAAAAATGACAGCGGTAAGATTGTTCAGATTGCTGCAGGATACCAGATTACAGGTGTCTTAAAGGATAACGGTAATGCCTTTCTTTTTGGTAACACATCTGTTAATGATGCAAAGATTAGGCGTAAGTATCAGGGAAGTCTTGCTAAGATTTCATTTACATCAGATGCACTCATCGGTCTTACTAAGGCTGGCGAGGTAGTTTATCTTGGTTCAAACGACTCATCTGTGTCTAAAATCCCTGATGAAGTTGCAAAAGGTGGTGTTAAGGACATTGCTACTTCAGGCTTTACAGCTGCCGCACTTAAGGAAGACGGTACCGTTGTGGTATGGGGTAACTTAAAGAATGGAGAAAATAAGGTTCCTGAGACAAAGTCTAAAAATAGTTTCATTACAGGGCGGTCGTTACCACTATACTGCAGTTTTGGAAGATGGTTCGATCATTGCTTGGGGTAAGAATAACTTCAGCCAGGCAAGTGCTCCTTCCGTTAAAAATGCTACAAAGATATTTACGGGATATTATCAGAACTATGTGCTTACAAAGGACGGTAAAGTAACTACCTTCGGTCTTAAGGGTTATCTTTTAGGTACTGATGAACTTGGTAGAGATTTATTAAACCGTATTGTAAACGGTGGTAGAATGACAATGACCATGGGAGCGGTTTCAGTTATCATATCCGTATTCATCGGTGTAATCATCGGTGGTATCTCAGGTTTCTTCGGAGGAACTGTTGACCTTCTTCTTCAGAGACTTACTGAAATGGTTTCATCCATTCCTTTCCTCCCGTTTGCGATGATTCTCTCATCAATAGTGGGTGGCAAGCTTCCTGAGAGTGCCAGAATATTTATGATCATGGTCATCCTCGGTGTGCTTTCCTGGACAGGTCTCGCAAGGCTTGTAAGAGCACAGGTACTTGCTGAGCGTGAGCAGGAATTTGTAACCGCAGCAAGAGCCATGGGTATTAAGGAGCTTACTATCGTATTTAAGCATATAATTCCTAATGTAATTTCAGTTATTATAGTTACAGCAACCCTTGAGTTCGCAACCTGTATGCTTACGGAGTCATCACTTTCATTCCTTGGCTTCGGTGTTGCTCTTCCAAGACCTACTTGGGGTAATATGCTTAACGGTGCTATAAACTCAGTAGTTATAAAGAGTTACTGGTGGAGATGGGTATTCCCTTCTATCTTACTCGGTGTATGTTGTATCTGTATTAACCTTGTAGGTGATGGTTTAAGAGATGCTATTGATCCTAAGTCTAATGAAAGGTAGGTAAGAAAGGTGGAAGAAAACAAGTATTTACTTGAATTACAGGACTTAAAAACCTTCTTTACTACCAAGAAGGGTATAGTTAAGGCTGTAAACGGTGTTACCTACCATGTTCAGGCGGGTAAGACCTTGGGAGTAGTAGGAGAGAGTGGAAGTGGTAAGAGTGTATCGGCCATGAGTATCCTTAAGCTACTTGACGGCAACGGTAAGATTGCCGGAGGTAAGATTATATTTGATGGTAAGGATTTGTCAGAGGTATCCATTAAGGATATGTCTAAGATAAGAGGAAATGATATATCCGTTATCTTCCAGGAGCCAATGACAAGCCTTAACCCTATATTTACTATAGAAAGACAGGTTGCAGAGCCTTTTATCATTCATCAGGGAATGAGCAAAAAGGCAGCCAATGCAAAGGTTGTCGAGATGCTTAGTGCGGTAAAGATTCCTAATCCTGAGGCCGTAGCAAAGCAGTACCCACACCAGCTTTCAGGTGGTATGAGACAGAGAGTTATGATAGCTATGGCTCTTGCCTGTCAGCCTAAGCTTCTTATTGCTGATGAGCCTACAACAGCTCTTGATGTGACTATTCAGGCACAGATTCTTAAGCTTATGAATGAGCTTAAGAATGAGCGTGGAACCTCAATCCTCTTTATTACCCACGACCTTGGAGTAATCAATGAGATGGCTGATGATGTTGCAGTTATGTACTGTGGACAGGTAGTTGAGATGGCTCCTTCAAGGACTATTTTTTTGGTTTTGATGATTACAACCACCCTTATACAGAAGGGCTTATGAATTCAATACCAAGGCTTGATACTCCTTCAGGTGTAAGACTTGAGGCTATACCGGGTGCAGTTCCGCATCCGCTTGACCTTCCTAAGGGATGTAAGTTTGCCCCACGTTGTAAATATTGTACCGAGAAATGCTTAAATGAAGAGCCTGAGCTTACAGAAGTTGAGCCTGGACATCAGGTAAGGTGTTTCTATCCTGAAAAGGGGGGCAAGAAAAAAATGGATAATAATAACGAAAAGAACGTATTACTTCACATTGAAGATTTAAAGCAGTATTTCCCTATCAAGAAGAACTTTGGAGAGAAGCAGCGCTATGTAAAGGCTAATGACGGTATTTCCATAGACATCAGAGAAGGTGAGACCTACGGTCTCGTTGGAGAGTCAGGCTGTGGTAAGTCTACTCTCGGACGTGTGCTTTTACAGCTTTATAAGCAGACTGCAGGCCGTACAATGTATTACGGAAGAAATATAGATGACCTCGCACCTAGCTATGTGGCTGAAACTTTAAAGAGAATTCCTACACTTAAAAAGGAATGGGAGAAGCTTGTAGCAGAGGAGGCAGAGGCTAAGAAGGCTTACGATGCAGCAAATGCAAAGTTAGAGTCTAAGAAAGACAGTGAAGTTTCCGCAGATACAGAAGAATTTGCAGCTATTGAAAGATATAACGAGGCAGTGAGAAAGACTAAGGAAGCTTATCTTACCATAGTAGAACTTGTAGGTGGATTCTTTGTTCTCGATGATCTTTCTGAGATATCAGGATTGCTTCTTAAGGAGCATAACCATGCCGCTGCTATCTATGACTCAAAGGAAAAGGAAGATCTCTTCCAAAAACAGTATGACAAAAAGCCTAAGGAAGGGCTTAGAAATAAGATAGATAAGCTTCGTGAGGTAAGAACTGCTGAGGAGCAGGAGCTTGCTAAGCTTCGTAAAAACCCTTGAGGAAAAGCGTCAGGCCATCAGTAAGGATCCTGATTTTTGCAAAAGCATGAGGGCTTACAGAGATGGCGGTATCAACCTTGCTAAGCTTAAAGATAATGAGATTAGAGGACTTAGAAGAGACCTTCAGCTCATTTTCCAGGATCCTTATTCATCACTGAATCCAAGGATGACTGTAGGTCAGATTATTGGAGAGGGACTTCTTGCCCACAATATTTTCACTGAAAATGATGAAAATATGCAGGAATACATACTTAAGGTAATGGAAGAGTGTGGACTTGCTCCATATTTCATCCACAGATATCCTCACCAGTTCTCAGGTGGACAGCGTCAGCGTATCGGTATTGCACGTTCACTTGCGCTCCGTCCTAAGTTCGTGGTTTGTGATGAGGCTGTTTCGGCTCTTGACGTGTCTATTCAGTCACAGGTTATTAATCTTCTCATTGACCTTAAAGAGAAGAGTAATCTCACCTATCTTTTCATTTCACATGACCTTAGTGTAATTAAGTACATAAGTGACAGAGTGGGTGTAATGTACCTTGGAAGTATGGTTGAGGAGGCTGATACAGAGGAGCTTTATGCTAATCCAAGCCACCCTTATACAGAGGCACTCCTTTCTGCTATCCCTACAACAGATATAGATAAGGACAAGAAGGAAACCATTCTCATAGAGGGAGATATTCCTAGTCCGATAAACCCTCCAAAGGGATGTAAGTTCCATACAAGATGCCGTTATTGCACTGAGATATGTAAGATCTAACCCCTGTATTTGAGGAGGTTGCTCCGGGACACAGAGTTGCCTGCCACCATAAGCTTGGTATATATGGAGAGAAGAAATAATGTTTTTTTCAGAAAAAGCTCGATAGAAGCTATGATACCCTTAAGTTTCTTGGTGACAAGAAGGGTGAAGAATCAGAGGAAGAGCTCAAGGAGTATAAGGAGAGAGAGAAGCTTGAGCTTAAGGACATTTTGGCTATGATAATTGCCGCTATCATTGTCTTTGGACCACTGTTTCTAATCATAGGCTTTGCTATGTTTTTTTATAACTTTATAAAGTATAGAAGGCTCGCCTCAGGTATTGGGGCGGGTTTTTGAGTATTGATAAATAGTACTGTTTGTAGTACTATTAATTATAAACAACAATAAAAACAGGAAAATCCACTAAAGAAGGCTTATATTGTAGATATTTTAAATAGAATAGGAGAATAGTGAAATGAATGTAAAGGATTATATGAAACTTCCCTATACCAGATTGGTACAGGAAATCAACGATGAAAGCGGGCATTATTTTTTTATGGCAGGATACTGGAACTTGATGGTTGCCAAAGTACAGGAGATTCACTAGAGGAATTATACGAAGGACTAAATGAAGCTCATGGAAGGGTATATAGAAGTTAAGCTTGAGAATGGCTTAAAAGATACCTGTACCAGAGAAAACAGAAAAAAATATAGTGGAAAATTTAATGTGAGATTGCCAAAATCATTGCATCAGCGGCTTTCTATTGAAGCAGAAAAAGAAGGTGTCAGCCTTAATCAGTTGGTATTATATAAATTAGCGTTATAGCTACTATGTTGTATAATTGTATACAAATATACAAATAACTGTTGACAGTGAAACTTAAGACAATTATACTGATAGCAGATTTTATTCCCAATTAATAAAGAACAAATTTCATATCAGAAGGGAGAATTATTATGTCATACGTTGATGAGGTACTTGCAAAGGTTAAGGAAAAAAACTCTCATGAGCCTGAATTCATACAGGCAGTTACAGAGGTACTTGAATCTCTTAGGCCTGTGATTGAAAAAGAGGAAGAAAAAGTATAGGAGAGATGCTATACTCGAGAGGATGACAGAGCCTGACAGAATAATCAGCTTTAGAATTCCTTGGGTAGATGATAAGGGACAGGCTCAGGTAAACAGAGGCTACAGAGTACAGTTTAATAACGCTATAGGACCATACAAGGGAGGCTTAAGACTTCACCCTTCAGTAAACCAGAGTATAATCAAGTTCTTAGGCTTTGAGCAGTGCTTTAAGAATTCTCTTACAGGACTTCCAATCGGAGGTGGTAAGGGGGGTTCTGACTTCGATCCTAAGGGAAAGAGTGACAGAGAGATAATGGCTTTCTGTAAGAGCTTCATTACCGAGCTTTATAAGTACATTGGTGCTGATGAGGATGTACCTGCAGGAGATATCGGTGTAGGTGCAAGGGAAATAGGCTATATGTACGGCCAGTATAAGAGGATTACAGGCATATACGAAGGTGTGTTTACCGGTAAGGGACTTAGCTACGGCGGCTCTCTTGCAAGAAAAGAGGCTACAGGCTACGGTCTTGTATACATAACTGATGAGATGCTTAGGGCAAATGGAAAGAGCCTTGAGGGTAAGACAGTTGTAGTGTCAGGCTCAGGAAATGTAGCTATCTATGCTATAGAGAAGGCTATAGCCCTTGGTGCTAAGCCTGTAACCGCTTGTGACTCCACAGGCTGGGTATATGATCCTGATGGAATAGATGTAGCAGTGCTTCAGGATGTAAAGGAAGTTAAGAGAGCAAGGCTTACAGAATATGTTAAGGCTAGGCCTAATGCAGAGTACCACGAGGGAAAGGGTGTATGGAGCGTGAAGTGCGATATTGCTCTTCCTTGTGCAACCCAGAATGAACTTGACCTTGAAGATGCTAAGGCTCTTGTGGCAAATGGCTGTTTTGCAGTCTGCGAGGGTGCAAACATGCCTACTACCTTAGAGGCTACAGAGTATCTCCAGAAGAATGGTGTATATTTCCTTCCTGGAAAAGCTGCCAATGCAGGTGGAGTAGCAACTTCAGCTCTTGAAATGAGCCAGAACTCAGAGCGTCTTAGCTGGACATTTGAGGAAGTAGATGCTAAATTAAAGAACATCATGGTAAATATCTTCCGCAACCTAGACGCTGCAGCAAAGGGATACGGTAAGGAAGGCGACTATGTAGCAGGAGCCAATATCGCAGGCTTTATGAAGGTTTGCGATGCTATGCTTGCACATGGGATTGTATAAATAGAATGTAATTATTATAAGCTGCCAAGTTTATGAGAGTTCATAGACTTGGCGTTTTTTTGTCTATCAAAGGTCATGAAAAAAATCTCTTGGCAGCTCCATCAAATTTATATACTTCCCACATATGTATCATAATTTATTAAAAAACCATGTTAAAAACAGCTAAAAAAATTGGTATAATAGAGGAAAACGCAAAACAGGAGGATGGATAATGGCAGATAACAAAGACTTGCTTAATGTACTTTGGAGTGGGGCGGATGTACTAAGAGGCAAGATGGATGCCAATGAATATAAAAACTTATTTATTGGGGCTGGTTTTTTTATAAGTATTTATCAGATACATATTTGGCGAAAAGCCTATGATTTATTGAATGATGAGTCACCTGAAAGCCTTGATGAGGCTCAGGCTCAATATGAAGAGGCGGTAAAATCAGAAGATGCAGAGGATTTTTTGGCAGAATTAAGAAGCTCAATGCATTATACCTTAGAGCCTGATATGACATACATAAGCATTTTAAGAGATGCTCAAAACAATAGATTTAACAGAGAAAAAAACTTCAGGCTGCCTTTAACAGAATACAGGAATCAGATGAATTGTTTAATGGTTTATTTGCTGATGTAGACCTTTATTCAAATAGGCTTGGAACCGGAGATCAGAAACAGAGTGCTACAATAGCAGAAGTGATAAAGGTCTTGGATGGGGCTGATCTCATACATACTGAGGGAGATGTGCTTGGCAATGCCTATGAGTATCTGATTGGACAGTTTGCTTCTGAAACGGGTAAGAAGGCAGGTGAATTCTACACTCCTCACGGTCCTGCACAGATACTGTGTAGAATCGCTATGTCAGGACAGGAGGATAAAAAGGGACTACAGGTATATGATCCCTGTATGGGTTCTGCCTCACTCATGCTTAGCTGTAAGAATTATTCTAAAGAACCTGATTATATCAAGTACTACGGGCAGGAACTGATGCCGTCTACCTACAATCTTGCCAGGATGAACATGTTTCTCCACAGGGTTCTTCCTGAGAACCAGCACCTAAGAAATGGAGATACATTGGATGCCGACTGGCCTACAGATGAAGAAACAGAGTTCGATGTAGTGACCATGAATCCGCCATATTCAGCTAAGTGGTCAGCTGATGAAGGCTTCAAACAGGATGAGAGATTTATGGACTATGGTGGGAAGTTAGCACCCAAGTCAAAGGCTGACTATGCTTTCTTATTACATGGTTTCTATCACTTAAAACAAAGTGGAACCATGGCTATAGTACTTCCGCATGGAGTCCTTTTTAGGGGTGCTTCAGAGGGAGAGATAAGAAAGATTTTACTTGAAAATGGCTCTATATATGCTGTTATAGGCCTTCCTGCCAATATGTTCTACAATACCTCCATACCTACCTGTATCATAGTTCTTAAAAAGCATAGGGAGGGCAGGGATGTACTCTTTGTAGATGCATCGAATCTTTTTGAAAAAGAGAAGAAACAGAATGTAATGAATAAGGAGCATATAGACAGGGTAATCAAGCTTTATAATGATAGAAAAAAACAGTAGATAAGCTAAGTTTCCTTGCTTCGTATGAAGACATAGAAAAAGAATGATTTTAACTTGAATATACCAAGGTATATAGATACAAGTGAAGAAGAGGAAGAAATTGATCTTAGGGAGCTCTCAGCAAATCTTAGAAATATAGATATAGAAATAAAAAGAAAGCAATGAAGCCCTGATGAAGATGTTTGGAGAACTGACCTTTAGTGATGAAGATATCAAAGGTGCAGTAGAAGAGTTTATAAAGGTTTTTGGGGAGGTGTAAGATGGCAAATACACCTAGAATAAGATTTAAGGGCTTTACTGATGATTGGGAACAGCGTAAGTTGGGGGAAATATATGAAAGATTAACTAGGAAAAAATAAGAATAGCGAATCTGATTTACCACTCACAATTTCATCACAGTATGGTTTGATTGACCAACGTGATTTTTTTAATAAGGTTGTTGCTGCAAAAGATATGTCTGATTACTACCTCTTACAAAAATGGTGAATTTGCATATAACAAAAGTTATTCAAATGGTTATGAATATGGCTCTATTAAGAGGTTAAATTCATATGAAAAAGGGGTGTTTATCAACTCTCTATATATGCTTTAAGTTAATATCTGATAAGGTTAATTCAGATTATTTAGAATGTTATTTTGATACACTCGATTGGTATCATAATGTATCACAAATATGTGCTGAAGGGGCACGAAATCATGGTTTTACTAAATGTAGATGTAAAAAGCCTTTTTTTACAGAGGTAACAGTTAAATTTCCAGTTGATGTAAAGGAGCAACAACAAATTTCTGCTATATTACATTACCTCGACCACCTTATCACCCTTCACCAGCGTAAGTGTGATGAAACAAAAAAACTGAAAAAAATTTATGCTCCAAAAAAATGTTTCCGAAAAAAATGGTGAAAAAATCCGGAGATAAGATTTTGCAGGATTTACGGACGATTGGGAACAGCGTAAGTTGGGGAAATATGTGAAAGATTAACTAGGAAAAAAATAAGAATAGCGAATCTGATTTACCACTCACAATTTCATCACAGTATGGTTTGATTGACCAACGTGATTTTAATAAGGTTGTTGCTGCAAAAAGATATGTCTGATTACTACCTCTTACAAAAATGGTGAATTTGCATATAACAAAAGTTATTCAAAATGGTTATGAATATGGCTCTATTAAGAGGTTAAATTCATATGAAAAAGGGGTGTTTATCAACTCTCTATATATGCTTTTAAGTTAATATCTGATAAGGTTAATTCAGATTATTTAGAATGTTATTTTGATACACTCGATTGGTATCATAATGTATCACAAATATGTGCTGAAGGGCACGAAATCATGGTTTACTAAATGTAGATGTAAAAGCCTTTTTTTACAGAGGTAACAGTTAAATTTCCAGTTGATGTAAAGGAGCAACAACAAATTTCTGCCATATTACATTACCTCGACCACCTTATCACCCTTCACCAACGAAAGTGTGATAAACTAAAACTTATTAAAAAATTCATGCTGCAAAATATGTTTCCTAAGAAAGGATAGAAATAATGATTTTATATCATGGGAGCAATGTTGAAGTGAAAGAGCCTATATTGCTAAAGGTACAAAGAGAACTGGACTTTGGCAAAGGGATTTTATACAACCAGCGATATGGAACAGGCTGCTAGATGGGCTTGGAGAACTGCAAAAAGGAGAGGTGAAAGCAATGCCTTTGTTACAGTTTATGAAGTTAATGAAGATGAATTAAAGAATATCAGGCTCCTAAGCTTTGATTTACCTAATGTAGAATGGCTTAATTTTGTAGTAAAGAATAGAAAAGGTGAATATATTGCTGAAAAACTGGGATATCATTTCAGGTCCTGTGGCTGACGACCAAACTGCTCAGGTTATTGACCTTTATCTTGATGGATTGTATGATGAAGAAGAGGCAATAAGGCGATTTCTTACTCAGAGGCTAAAAAGACCAATATGCATTTAAGACAAATGAGGGCTCTTAAACTGCTTATATTCAAAGAGGTAATAACGCTATGAATAAGATACCTATATTTTCATTAGATTGCTATAATAAGAATGTAATCAAAATGATTATGGAAAAAGTATGGAATGACTGAAATGGAAGCTGCAAGAGAATTCCTTATGTCTGAAACACATAGGATGTTAGAAGATGCTGATATGGCTATGTGGGAATTTTCTGCAAGAGCTATTTTTGACATGTGGGAAGTAGAGAAGATAACAGGAAATCCTAGGAATTCGGTGCATTTAAGGAGTGAATAACATATGACAAAAGAGATGGAATTTTTTTCCTTTTTCTCATAGAAAGGTATGCTAAAAGCAAAGGGAGAATGACAGGAGATGTACTTAGGGAATGGGATGAAAAAAAGGTATTACCAAAAGAAATATTTGACGGATATTTTTGAATATCATCAGGAAAGACTTGAAAAATGCTTATGATGATATAGATGCTCTAGTAACAACAGGAAAACATATAGACTATAGTGTTAATGGATAAGATGGGGGAATATTATGGCAGAATTAGAATCAGTGTTAGAGGAGAGGCTCATAGCTGAGCTAACAGGTGGGGAGTCACAGTGGACATATCGCCCTGATATTAGAACAGAAGAGGCATTGTGGGCTAATTTTAAGTATATTTTGGAGCAGAATAATAAGGCAGCACTCGGTGATAAACCTTTAAGTGAATCAGAATTTGCCAAGGTGAAAAATGACCTTTCCCATGCTTCATTCTATGAGGCAGGGCAGTGGCTGGTAGGAGAAAATGGTAAGGTCTATGTACATGTGCATAGGGGAGATAAGGTACTTCATCTTAAGGTAATGAATAACGAGCATATTGCAGGAGGCTCAAGTGTATATGAGGTAATTAATCAATACAGAGTCTTTAAGTCAGAAGAAGATAAAAATGGGAGAAACAGTAGATATGATGTTACCCTTCTCATAAATGGAATACCTATGATTCATATTGAACTTAAGAACAAGGCTCATTCCTATATAAATGGATTTAATCAGATAAAAAACTATATATCAGAGGGTAAATTCAGAGGGCTTTTTTTCCAATGTTCAGATGTTTGTTGTAAGTAATGCAGTGGATACAAAGTATTTTGCGGCTGCAAGAGATACTGAGTTAAATAAGGAATTCCTAACAGGCTGGGTTGATGAAGACAATAAGCCTGTTTGCGATTATATCGAGTTTACAAAGTCTGTTCTTAGGATACCACAGGCTCATGAAATGGTATCTAAATATACTGTTTTTAGACAATGTGAGAAAGAAACTGCTCATCCTAAGGCCATATCAGATTCACGCAATAGAAGCTATGCGTAGGGCTTCAAAAACAGGTAAGTCAGGCTATATCTGGCATACTACAGGTTCAGGAAAGACTATGACTTCGTACAAGGCAACCAGGAACCTGCTTATGGACATTCCGTCTATAGAAAAGACCTTGTTTTTTTAATAGACAGAAAGGATCTTGATAAGCAGACAGGAGATGCTTTCAAGTCTTATTCTGAAAATGATACTATAGATGTAGACAACACAGAAAAATGTAAACCGTCTGATAAAAAAACTAACTGACGACAACAGGCAGATGATAGTGACCACTATTCAAAAAATGCAAAAGATGATTAGAGATAGTCTGAAAGACGGCTCAAAAGACTATAATCGGATTAAATCTCTAAGAATAGCTTTTGTAGTGGATGAATGTCATAGGGGCTGTAAGTCCACAAACAAAGCAGGGAGATTGAGAGATTTTTTTGCTAATTCATTGTGGTTTGGTTTCACAGGAACTCCTATTTTTTTGAGGAAAAATAAGTACGAGCAAAAGGGAGACCTGCCTCAGACGACTGAAGAACTATATGGTGAGTGCCTTCATAGCTATACTATAAAGGAGGCAATACACGATAAGGCTGTACTTGGTTTTAATATAGAGAATCTGGGGCCTGAAAATATAAGACCTGAGGACGAAGCTGCTTATTACAACAGTGAGAATCATAAGCGTAAAGTGCTGGATGTGATACTGAACCGCTCCAAGTCAAAGTTTGGTATGCAGCTTGTAAAAGGAAAAACCTATGATGCTATGCTGACTGTAGATTCAATAGCCTCAGCACAAGAGTATTATGACCTTATTATGAGGATAAAGGCAGGTGAGGATGAACTTAAGATTAGTGAAGAAGTAATGAAGGCACTTCCTGATTTTCCTAAGACTGCGATTACTTTTTCAGTTGTAGAAAATGAAGAGGCTTCAAAAAACAAATCAGGAAGCAATGAAGAGGTATTTAGATGATTATAGCAAGATGTTTAAAAAGCAGGAGTTATGGTTTAGGCGAGATTACTGCTTATAATAACAACTTAAATGAAAGGCTGGCTAGAAATGGGAATAAATATACTGATAGAATGGAGCAGCTGGACCTTGTTATAGTTGTGGATAGACTGCTTACAGGTTTCGATGCACCTTGCCTCTCAACTATCTTCATAGATAGGGAGCCAATGAAGCCACAGCATCTGATTCAGGCATTTTCAAGAACTAACAGAATTAAAGATTCGAATAAGATGTACGGACAGATAGTTACCTTCCGTTCTCCAAGGGAATATAAAAAGAGGATAAATGAGGCCTTGGTACTATATTCCAAAGGCGGTTTTGGAAAGGCGGTTGCAGAAGATTGGGACACAGTACTTTCGCAGTTTGAGACCTCACTTAAAACTATTAGAAACTTTGCTCCTGCTCCAAATGATGTACTGGGACTCTCAGACAGGCAGAAAAGGGTGTTTGTAATCCTGTTTAGAGAATTTGATCATAATTTTTGCACATTTTAAAAATCATTTTCTACATACGATACTGAGATGTTAAAGAAGTATGATTTTACTGAAGAAGACTATGAAGATTATGCTGCGGTATATCACAATGTGGTTGCTGAATTACCGCCCAGACCTGCTAAAGATGAAGAGGATAATGAGATATCGGATGATTATGAGTTGGTTGCCTATAGCAAATTTAAGGTAGATTTTTGAATACATAGTATCGCTTTTACAGGGCTTTGTGGATTCGATGAGTGCCGCAGAGAGTGGAATCGATGATTTTGAAGCTAAACTTAAGGAAATCAGAGAGGATGTAAAAAGAATTTGCAAGTACCAATCCAAAAACTAAGCAATCTCATTTCTCAGGTTGTTGATGAGATGGAAAAAGATTTTTGATAAATACATTAATAGGGATGTTTCGGCTATTATCAATCAAATGCGCTACGAAGCAGCGGATAAGGAGATTAAAAAAATACGCTGACAAGTGGTTCCTAGAGGAAGAAGCTGTTAGATATGAGGTGTATAACTATAAGGATGGGAAGCTTGCAAATGAGAATAAGTTGAAGGAAAGTGCTGATTATGCAGCTTATAAGGAGAAAAATGAAGCATCACTTCCTAAATACAAATTTTATTCTGAGCTTAAGAAGGATTTTTGACGAGAAGTTGATTCCTGAGGCCAGACCATACATTAGCTAAAATTATAGTGAAGCTTGCAGTGAAAGATGCTGCAAGCTTTTACCTTCACCAGCGGATTTATAATTATGAATTAAGATTTGATAAGGACCTCATTATAATATCAATGTCCTTACTTTCAAGTTCCTGTATGATGTGTAAGTAAGTTTTTTTGAGTTGTGGTTATATTTGAGTGACCGAGCCTTCTTGCTACACTTGCAATGGATACTCCAGCAAAGAGTAATAGAGAGGCATGCGTGTGGCGAAGTCCGTGGATTGAAATTATAGGTACTTCAGCATTTCTACAATGTCTTGCAAGTATATCGTTGGCTGTTGAGTTATATATTTTATCATTTACAAATATGGGCTTATCTTCAGGAATATCCCTTAGGAGTTCAGCAAACTGTATTACGGTTTGCCAGTCTAAGGGTATTTTTCTTATTGAAGATTTGTTTTTGGTAGGAAGAAAACCACCACTCCCTTTATAATCCCAAGTTTTTGACACAGTCAGGGTTTGATGTGATAAATTGAAGTCACTTGGGGTAAGAGCTAAGGCCTCTGAAAACCTCATTCCAGTCTTTGCAATCAGAAGAATAAGCCAATCCATACTAATATCAGCGGTAAGACTTAAGTCATCAAGCAATTTATGTAGTTCGTATTGATTAAGATATTTGGGCTTTTTTTAGTACGGGGGCTTTTTCCTTTGATTACGGCTTTTCTTGTTGGATCACGGCTGATATAACCTTCATCTACAGCATCAAGTATCGCACATTTTAAATGATGGTGGAAGTCCATTGTAGTCTGCCTTTCGTGTTCATTGGCATAGTCATTTAGCAGTTTTTGATAAGCAATTCTATCAAGCTCTGCTAAAGGGAGATTTGGTATAAGTTTAACAAGCCATCTATATGCCATATTGTATTTGCTCATTGTAACAGGACGAATAGCCCCTTCTTTATAAACGGTAATCCACTGCTTATAATAATCGCAAAACAATATGGGTTTTGAGCTGATGCTTTCTAGTGTATTCATTCATTTCCTCCTTAGTGTTTTTACTTACGCTGGTGAAGGGGTGATAAGGTGGTCGAGGGTGTCAATATAATTACCAATTTTATCTTGTTCTAATTTTGACTGGAACATATAATTTGAGCTCTTTAAAAATTATGCATTTAATGATAAAACTACCTGACTTTGTACCTACTGCAAGGACTGCTAGTTATGATCTTTATGTCCAATGAGTATTTAGAAATATCAGTTATAAATATCTGCATTACCATTATTAATACTAAATACAGGATATAAACTTGCTTACTATGCCCCGTTTTACACTATGATTTATATTAAATGTACAAGTTTTATCATCACTTCTATTTCTGTATGTACAGTAATTCACCATATGAATAACATTATAATCCTTAGTATCATACTCTTTGTTCACTACAAAGTGTTCATTTCCTGTTTCTGAATTCCCTGCCTGAGAAGATGTTAAAAACAGGTAAATCAATATTCTATTTGCTTATTTTTTTCATTATATGCTTTCTCATTATCTCCCCAACTTACGCTGTTCCCAAGGGAGAGTATTTATTTCCTAATACCACTAATTTATTTTTGCATAATTTAACTATTCTCCTTGTTGTAATTATGAAAAATAGCTTATACTAATATAGAGCAAGACACATTCATAAAAATAACATATTTTTTTAGAAAGGTAGGAAAGGTATAATGAAGATTATTGGCTTTCACAATCCTTCGGAAGATTATGGTTTCCTGAGTAATTGGTATTTATCAGATTTTCGAATTGATGGTATAGAATTTTCATCTATGGAGCAATACATGATGTATAAAAAAGCTCTATGTTTTGGCGATGAAAAAATAGCAAAAGAAATTTTAGCCGAAAGAGATGTGGCTAGAATAAAGGAACTAGGAAGGCTTGTATCAGGCTATGATGATCATATTTGGAATGGAATACGACAGATAGTAATATACGAAGGGCTTATGGCTAAATTTTCTCAAAATGATTCTCTAAAAAGCAAATTACTTGATACAAAGGATTGTACATTGGTAGAGTGTGCAGTTAAAGATAGAATCTGGGGAATAGGACTTTCTATGACAGATCAAAGAAGATTTATACCCTCAGAGTGGCAGGGACATAACTATCTTGGATATGCACTTATGATGGTTAGGGACAAGCTGAAAAATCAATTATAAATTCAAAGGAGAAGCGCTTATGAAGAAACTTGAGAACAAGATTATGCTCATTACCTATGCTGACTGTATGGGAAATAACTTTAAGGACCTATCTCGGGTACTTGACAAACATTTTAGTAAGGCTGTTGGAGGAGTCCATATCCTGCCGTTTTTTCCATCATCAGGCGACAGAGGCTTTGCACCTATGAGATATGATGTAGTGGATGAGGTCTTTGGTGACTGGGATGATGTTACAAAGCTTTCTGAGAAGTATTATCTTATGTTTGACTATATGTTGAACCACATAAGTGCGCAGAGCCCTTATTATAAGGACTTTCTAAAAAATAAGGATAAGAGTCCGTATAAAGACCTGTTTATCAGATACAAGGATTTCTGGGAAAATGGAGAGCCTACAGAGGCTGAGGTAGATGCTATCTATAAGAGAAAGCCAAGAGCACCTTATGTAGAGGCACATTTTGAAGACGGAACTACAGAGAAGGTATGGTGTACCTTTGACGAAGAGCAGATAGATATCAACTGCCCTTCAGATACTGCCAAAAAATTCCTCGTTGACAACCTTACAGGTATGGCAAAGAGGGGAGCCGCTATTATAAGGCTTGATGCCTTTGCCTATGCCACAAAGAAAGCGGGTACAAGCTGTTTCTTCGTAGAGCCTTATGTATGGGAGCTTCTATCAGAAGTTACGGATGTACTTTCACCTACAGGAGTTACTATCCTTCCTGAGATTCACGAGCATTATACCATTCCTTTTAAGATAGCAGAAAAGGGTTATTTTGTTTATGATTTTGCCCTTCCTATGCTTCTTCTCAATTCGCTTTACTACGGACAGACAAAGTATCTTAAAGAATGGCTGCTAAAATCTCCTAACAAGCAGTTTACTACCCTTGACACACACGATGGTATAGGTGTGGTGGATGTAAAGGATCTGCTTCCTGATGAAGAGATTGAGAGGACAAAGGAAGATATATTTAAGTTTGGTGCCAATGTTAAGAAGATATACAACACAGCTGCTTACAATAACCTTGATATCTATCAGGTGAACTGTACATATTATTCTGCTTTAGGTGACCGGGATGATGCTTACCTCTTAGCTAGGGCAGTTCAGTTCTTTGCAAAGGGTATTCCACAGGTATACTATGTAGGGCTTCTTGCAGGCAAAAATGACCTTAAACTCCTAGAGGAGACTAAGGTAGGCAGGGACATCAACAGACATTATTATACTGTGGAAGAAGTGGATACAGAGGTTGAACGCCCTGTAGTAAGAAATTTGCTTAAGCTTATGGAGTTTAGAAATACCTCTAAGGCTTTTGCCCTTGATGGTAAGTTTGAAATACCTGATACAGATGAGGATAAGCTTCACATAATAAGAGAGGCTGAGGGAGAAAAGGCTGAGCTTATAGCTGATTTTAAGACTAAAGAGTTCAGGGTACTTTCAAATGGAGAAGAGATTTTTAGTAATTAATCTTAAAAAAATAATATTATACAGTGGTCAAAAATGGCAAGAGTTTTTACGAGCTTATAAGTAATAATGAAGCCTATTTTTGACTCTGTATCTTAATTTATATATAAAGAAGGGGATATTATGAAACTTAAAAAAATAGTTACACTGGGGCTTTCACTTGTTTTTATTTACTGCCAATATCACACCGTTATATTCGGCATTTGCAGATAATGCAGTAGGAAATGAAGTAGGAAATGAAACTGCTAAGGAAGCCAAGAAGAAGAGTAAGGAAAACGAGCTTGACCTTGTTATGGCCGGGGATGTGCTTTTTGCACCTAAGGCTAGCTTACTGGTCGGAGAATGGAAAAGGAGGATATGATTTCAATCCGATATTTAAGCTAATTAAGCCTATTATCCAAAAAGCAGACTTAGCCATAGTCAATCAGGAAACAATCCTTGGCGGGAAAGAGCTTGGGGTAAGTGGCTATCCTACCTTCAATGGTCCCTATGAACTGGGAGATGCAATAGCAAATGCAGGCTTTGATGTAGTTCTTCAAAGCAACAACCATTCACTTGACAAGGGGAAGCAGGGAATATATAACTGTCTTAACTTCTGGAAAAAAATATCCTAAGATAAAGACTGTTGGTATAAATACCTCTGAGGCTCAGAAAAAGAAACTCTGCATTTACAAGAAAAAAACGGAATAAAAGTTGCGATTCTTAACTATACCTATGGAACCAATGGAATCCCTCTTCCAAAGGATATGCCCTACGCTGTCAACTATCTTGTAAAAAGATGAGGTAATAAATGATATAAAAAAAGGGCTGAAAAAGGAGGCAGACTTTACTATAGTATGCCCTCACTGGGGTACGGAGTATTACAGAGGGATAACGGACTACCAAAAGACCTGGAGTAAGATATTTGTGGAAAATGGAGTTGATCTTGTGCTTGGCGCTCATCCACATGTAATAGAGCCTATTAAATATGTGACAGATAAAAAAACAGGCCACAAGATGCTTGTATACTATTCTCTTGGGAACTTTGTAAATAGTACTCATGTCTGATGGCAGGGTTGGTGACAGATATGTAGGCGGTATTGCCAAAGTTAAGCTTAAAAGAGGGGCTGATAACAAGGTAAGGATAGCAAAATACGGTGTGAAGGCAACTGTTATGCATAACGGTGGTACAAAATACGGCTCCAGCGTATATCCTTTAAGCAAATATACAGAAGAACTTGCAAAGAAAAAAATGTAATGAAGGCACAGGACAATATGTTTTCGCTAAATTTCTGTAAAAAGGTTTGCAATGAAGTTTGGGGTAAGATTTGGGATTGAACTTGAGATGTTGTGAATTAGGTAAATAAGTAAAATGGTAAAAAGTAAGCGTATCTGGCTTTTATGATTGATTAAGATAGATGAAATTTATATAAAGTTTAAATATCGAAAGACTAAAAAAATATAATAAAAAAAGTAAACCTAAATTGTAAGTAGTTTAGTGAAGGAGTGTTGCAAAATGATAAAGAAAAAAACATGAGTAAATTTAAATATAAAAATTTATGAAGATAATTATGAACTATTAGATGAGATGTATAATATGCTTATTACTGGAGACTTAAATTATGAAGCTGTAGAAAAAAATGAAAATTAATTTAAAAAGGAATTAATAGCGATAAGCAGAAGTATTTAATTAAATACAGGATCTCTATATATCATGTTAGAATATGTTCATTAATCGAGAACATATTGAAAGAATATGAAAATAATGTAGAAGAGGCAAAAAAATGCAGTAAATTATTATGTGTTTAATAATGGAATGAAAGAAATGAATTATTTTGGGTTGGGCTGGTATTATGATGTGAAATTTAACAAAAAAATTGCTACAATATATAGTTCAGAATATATACAAGAAGTAGAAACTATTTGGGATAAAGGTAATACCGAACATAATAGGATTAAGGATAATATTTTACAGTCTATTATGAAAGGCTGCAGGGATCATATAAACAGAGGCAATGAAGAGAAGGTTAAATTAATATCATTTTTCAAAAATGTTTTTGGAATAGACTTATTTAAATATATGTATTTAAATAATGATAGAAAAGCTTAGACTAAGTATCGTAAAAGAATTCAGAAATAAATAAGCTTTTATTTTAATAACAATGATATGTCAATTCAAAAAGTATAAAAGAGCAGATATTAATGAAGTGCCTGATTTTTTTGCCTGGATGTTAGTGAAGTAAGGAATAGTAAAAACAAAGGAATTTAATTCTTGGTTCAAGAGATTTCTCAGTGAAGAATTTATATCACAAAAGGAGTTGGAGGAAAAAAAGAAGGAAATTGATGCTGATTATTCTAATCTGGATTCGCTAGTATATATTTTTATTAAAAGAAGAACATCTTGAAGAAGGAAAAAGCTGCTGTCAGTTCTCGGATGACACCAATTAAGGATAAAAAGTAATTATAAGTAATAATGAATTATGGGAAATGGTAAAAATATGAGGATAGTATAGCATATAATGAGTTAGAAGATGGAAAATGTTATAGTTTTTGAATTAGATGAAAAAGAGTATATACAGTTGATTTATGAGTATTATTCTAAACTTAGCAGTAATATGTATTCAAAAAGTAAAAGAAATTTCTGAATTTAAAAGAAATAATGCAAAAAAATATTGATAATTTTAAAGATGAGAATAATAAACTAGACAGTGAGTTAGAAGAATTGCAAGGACAATCAGATGATGAGGAACTGCAAAAAGGATAGATGAAAAAAAGATTTTTTTGAGAATGTCTATAGCTAAGGTAATAAACTTTATTGAAGATTACATATTATCTGAGAATTTTGATAATAAAAAAAGGCAGTAATAATAAAAATAAATGCAATATTATATGCAGTTGACTGGAATTATGAGATTAAGAATAAAGACTTAATAATAGAGCAAGGAATGGATAATGTATATAAGAGAAATGCAGAATTAAATAGAGATATAAAAAAATAGAAAAATTATTTGATTAATAATTTTTAAAAGTACAAATAAAAAATATTTTGGAGCGTAGAACATGGAAAAACAATAAAATGATATCATTTGGAAACTTAGTTGAAGAATGCTTTAATGAGTATGATGTATATATACCGCTTCTGCAGAGAAACTATAAGTGGGAAAAAAAGAGACAGCGAAAAAAAGCTGGCAGAAGATTTGTATAGAGCATATAAAGAAAATAAAAACTAAATATACAGCCGGAATGATTACTTTGTATGAGGAAGAAGATAAAAAAATGCAGCTGATTGACGGACAGCAACGAATGATTACATTGTTTATAATTTTTAAAATATTTAGAGCCGGATACAACTCATTTCAGATTTCGTTTTTGAGCGTGACGATGGAATAGCGGAAGAAAAAGGGAAAAAGATTTTACTATTTAGAACATATAAATGATATTAATGGTATTGATAAGCTGTATACAGATATAAGAAGATTTAAAAGAAAAATTATGATGGAATTAAGTCTGCTCTAGATAAGAATTTTAACGATGTAAACAGGGATGCAGATAAAGAAGCATTTAGAGAATATTTTTTTAATAATTTGTATTTGTTATTGCATATCAGTGATGTAGAGCCATTTGATGAGTTTATTAATTTAAATAAAAAAATAAGACTCGTTTTTGTAATTTCGGACAGTGTTAAAGCTAATTTAATCATAGATTCAGATGAGGTACAAAGAAAACAGGTTTTAGATCTTTTTAAGGAATTATCAAAAGTTTTATATTATAGAGATGACCAAAATGTTGTTTGGAATTTGGTTAAACAAGGTTATGTCGAAGGAAATATACCTAATGACCTTTCGAAAAGAGACAAGAAGAAATGGTATTCTGATGAAAACAGGCTGAAATTATTGTGCTGTGAACGGTATGAAGATTCAAGTGGAAGAAGTGAATATGAAAGAAATAAAGAGTATGAAGTATTAGAAAGATATAAAAGCATACTGAATAAGCTGAAAGATGATGCTGAAAGCGGCGACTGGAGTTCATATAATGGATTTGATATAATTCATTATTTAATGCAAAAAAACTTCTTTGCATTATTAAAAAAATGATGACTTTGAATACATAGAGGAATACTATAAAGCTATAATTGAAAAGGAAAAAAAGACAGATTTAATAAGGCTTGCTTTATAGAAAGCCAATTAATTACAGAAAGAATTAAAGATGCCGAAAAAAATTTATTAAAAAAATATAATGATATTGCAGAAGGATTTAATGACAATGACTGGATAAATACAGGAAATTCATCATTGGATTATTTTATTCAAATATATGATGATTATATTAGAGAAAAGTACGAGGGATAAGACGATGAATGATAATAAAAATAACATTGAAAGAGCTTTTTACTTAGGCATAATAAGGTTATTATACCAGATATACAGAGAGACTATGTGCTTGGAAGTGGTAAGAGTAAATTGGAACATCTATTTGAAAAACATGGAAAAAGGTAAATGGTAGTTTTGAATTTAGCTGTGTCCTTGCACATAAAGATGAGGGATAATAATGTATTTATCTATGACGGACAGCAGAGGCTGGCAACACTGGTATATTTATGTGCAAAAAATTGCATATGAAAATAAAGATGCTGAGGTACAGAATCTACTACAAAGATTTGAATTTAAAGGAAGAGACTTAGCAAATCAGTGGATAGCAAAAGCCTGACCAGATAGCAAAAAGAGCAAGCTGTAGACTTTACAACATATTCAGCAGCTGAACTGATTGAAACTTTTGAAAAGAGAATGCAATCTCCTCGATATGACTCTAAAGAAAAAAATTAACTTTAGATTTTTTTCTTTGAAAAAGTTAAATTTAATTTGCTTTTTTTATTAAGGAAGTTAGCGATTCAGAACAGTTTTTTTATGGATGTTAATGACGGATTGGATCTAAAAAGAATATGAGATTTATAAGGCAGAGCTTTACCATCATGCAAAAAGAATTTTAGGAGAAGAGTTTAAAGAGTTTGCACTTAAGATGGAAAATGAATGGCTTGAATTTTTTTCTTGAAATATAAAGAAGAAAGGGTTTATGAGGAAGAAGTATTAGTTCAGTTTTTAAAATATTGTTTTTAGAATGATGTGGATTGAAGATTCTAAAGATATTAAGGGATATAGAGAAAATGATATAAGTTGGATAGAAGAGAGTCATTTAAGAAAAAAATAGAAAATATTGTTGATGGAATTATAGAATATTTTGATAAAAAAATGCTAAAGAATGTGGTTCTGACTTATCATGATGTTAATTACTATCATATAAATAAGATGCGGGAAGAAATTAAGATAGAAAGAGCAAGGAAAGCATTGGATGGGAGAACATTGGAATATTATAGATAACAATTATGTTGAAGTATTGAAAAATTTTTTTATAAGATATTTGGGAAATAAAGAGACAAATAAAGATGCTATGATTTGGTGTTTTTTTATCGAATATCTCTTGTTATTTGATAAATATGCAGAATATTTCAAAGTTATATGACTATATGCGCTTTATAAAAATATTAAATAATAATCGTAATGAAAAATAGTATAGCAAAAATTAATTACTTTAGAGGCAATCCACTTTATAATGTATTGTACTTTTTGCACTGTATTATGTAAAGGATATCCCTGATTATTATATAAGAGCTATGCAAGATATTAATAGTTATTATTTGGAAGAGAGATCAATAATGGAGATCATGAGTTCTAACTATCTGCAAACAGTGATAATATGTAATAGAGATATAGATATTACAGTTGATACAGATTATGTAATAAAGTTTCTTAAGAAATGCCACAATGAAAATTTAGAAAGAATTTTGAAGAAGCAAATATTAAAAAAATAATTCTAAAGATAGGGACTGTAATTGAAGAATATGAAAATTTACCATTTATCAATGGATTGGTAGATGGATTTGTACAATATGATGATAATGAATGCTATTTAAAGGAATGGACAAATGAATATAGCCCTAAGCAACTGAGTGATATATGTACTGGAAATGACTACAGTCAATATAGAAGTATATTGAATTTTATTACACAAAAATAACATAAATTATGAAAAATTATATTCTTAAAGGTATAGAAATTAGATGGAGAAATTATAATGGTACGGAGTATGGTGTGAAAAAGGGATATATTAGTTCATACTTGGTGCGATTTTTACTAATGATTATGAGCTGATATTTGAAAAATGAACAAATAGAAGAAAAATAATTATCTGTTAGATTTACCAGATGGATGGTGGGATGGTAAAAAGTTATATCAGCCTAGAATAACTGATGTAAACAATAAAAATGGATTTGCTGCTTATGGTTATGAAATAATGTTGTTTAACTTATCTGGCGTCAACAAGAATTCTGACTTTAACAAGAATTTCTCTGCAATATCAAAAAAACGCGCAAGGCAAGTATATAATAAATGAATATAAGGCAGAAAAACTTGCCATACTTCTTAGAAAAACTTTAATATAAAAGGCATGGGTAGATGAATGGTTATCAAATAATTATATAATATATTATCCTTGTACAAAAATATGATGTTTATGAAGATTACCTAAATAAAGTTCTGTTAGGGAAATACAAGAGATTATGGGATTCAGAAGAAAAAAATTCAATGAGTATTTGAAGGAAAAATAAGGGTAAGTTACAGTATATAGAGATAGAGGGAGTTCATTATTTTTAAATTGACATTATAATATTGGAGAGGAGTATAATATAATGGGATTATTTAATCTTATCGATTGGGGCAGTGCCCTGACTGATATAATATCAAGCTTAGCTGTAACGCTTGTTACAGCAGTAATTGGAGTGATATTTGTAAAAAAGTACTTGTCACAACTTAACTTTTCAAATAAGATGAAAGAGTTGGGATTTGTGAACACTAGTACAAATAAGCAATCACAGCTTGAAATTAAAAAGAATGTGTGAAAAATGCAAAAGAGATAAAGATAATAAATGTATCAGGATTTCACTATCTCAATGCAAATGAAGTGCATTTGAAAAAGGCTCTTGAAAGAGGAGTTAAAATCAAATTTTTATGTAGTAATCCTAAAAGTATTTTTTTGCATGATATAGAAAATATGGAGTATAATCAGATTGATAATACAGGCAGAAGAATGCGCGAAAGAGATAGTAAGATTTCTGATGAAATTTTTTTGACTTGATAGAAAAGTATAAAAAAATTTGGACTGGAGATTCGATTTTATTCATCAGAATACAGGCTTCCTTTTGTACTGGCGTATTATAGGGATGGCGGTGTAAAGGCATGAAACTTACGATGACGCTGCCGCCATATAAATCAACAAAATCTTTTGTTTTAAGAGGTGAAAAGTTAAAAGACAATATTTATGATAATGATGCTAATTTTGTTGATATGATGGAAACAAATTTTGATAATATCTGGGAACATAGTTCAAAAAACAGTAGATGAAATAATGGAGCATAATCATGGAGAATAATGGGCTTTACTTAAGATGGAAAGAACTGTATAACAAAAGCTAAAGAAAATATGAAACTTAAGAAGGGGAATACTGGAGTTCTTATAGAAGTTGCTGCACAACATCCCTTGATTAATGGTGAAAAAAACCAAATGAAGAATTTGAAAAAAAGGCTTATTCTTGCAATTCAGATATTTAAAGAGAAGCAGAAAAAGGGAAAAAGATACCTATATATATGTTCCAGGCAGTCTTCATATGGACAATGAAATTTCAGACAAAAATATCTCTTAGTGAAGCTGGAAAAAAAGGTATCTTGTTGCTAATGGTATTGATGAAAAATAAGATATATGCAGATGATATGAATAATAAATATAAGGGAGAAGCTGGAGTTTATAATTCAACTGATGAGTGTTATGTAGCAAGCAAAAATATTTGAAGAGCTAAACTTTGGAGAACTTAATTGTGTATGTTCTTCAGGGCAAATGATGAGGAAAAATGTTGAGCTATATCCGATTTGGGTATGTCCCATATATGCATACAGTTTCTTGTGATACTATGTATCATGATTATATTGATGAAATTTTTAAATATATACCGATACTGCTAGAAGATGAGGATGCGCTGCAAGGCAAATCTGATGAAGCTGAGAGGCTTAGAAAAACTTAGGAAGCCTAAATAAGAAAAATTCAATCTGAAGAGAGTGTTTAACTTTCTTCAGATTTTTTTAATCTAAATCTCTATCTGTCAAAATTGACAGATGTTTTTCTTAAAACTATGTTAGACTTACTAAAAATGAAAGCGATGAAGGAGCAGCTATGTCTTATTGTAAAAAGTTTCTTGCCATATAGCAGGGACAATGTCCCCCTTGTAATCTTAAAAGAGAGAATAGAAAAACATATCGGGTAATGAAGTGCTGATAAAGAGAGCCTGCCTTGTCCCATCAGCAAGTAAAATACTCGATAGGCCACCTTACGAAGAAGACCTGTTTAATACATATGGTATAAATTGTGATTCTATTGATGAAGAGAGCATAGCTGAGATTTATGAAAACTGTCCATTGATTGATCGAAACATACTTGTAGTCACTGAAGATGAGGAAGTAGGAGTAAAGGCAGGTGTACTTCTAGCAAACTATGTGAAAATACTACAAAAAAAGTATATATAGATGCAGAGCTTGAAGCAAATGGCTATGACATTTATGATGATGAAGATGAGGAAGAAGTTGAGGGAATACTTGATTATGACAACTTTGATGAAGGATTTAGTGTGTTTAACTTCACTTCAAATAAAGGACTGGTAGAAATATGTGATGTAATAGACCTATCATTTGTGCCGGAAGATGTAAAGGGAGGGTACCATTACGGTGATAGATTTACAAAAAGCCTCACACCATTTGTGATAATCACAGGGCTAAAGCCTGACAGATATCTTGAAGCAAGACTATCCGGCGTAGCTACAAGCAGAAATGCACTTAGGATAATGGTTATTAACCGTGAGACGTACTTCAATCCGAAAAATGCAGGTTTATCTTATGGATAAGGACTGTACTACAGCTGTGATAGACTCATTATCAGATGAATATTATGAAGATGTATTTAAAAGACTTTTTAGATTTGCAAGAGCTGAAAAATAAAAGAAGAAAAATATAAGCAAGTTCATATTTAGGACTAAGAGGATATTTGGCAGAGATTTTTTTCAGAAGAAGTGCTTGTTAAAATTGTAACAGATGTTAAAAAAATCTAAAGATAAAGCACGAGATAGAGACAATGAAGAGACAGATGAAAAAAATATTTTGGAAGGTTTTTTTGAAAAGGAGGATAGTGCATTAGAAAAAAACTCAGTAAAAATGAGTGGTTTGGTTGAGTTTAAAAAGTTTAGTAAAGGAATATCTTGCGGTTATTAAGGCCGAAAGAGAAAAACAAGAAGCTTAAGACTATGCACAGAAATTTGGTTTTTACAGGCCGTCCGGGTACAGGCAAAACTACCTGTGCAAAGCTCCTTGCAGATATTTTAACTGAAGAAGGGATGACAAATGCTGTATTTAATATGGTGAGCAGGGCTGACATTATAGGGAGGTATATAAGGGCAGACTGCACCTAAAAATAACAGAGCTTTTTAATAATTCCAGAAATGGCATTATTTTTGTGGATGAAGCAGGATTCTTTGCAAATGATGCAGAAAGCACCAATAGTTTTGTCAAGGAAGCAATTAAAGAATTTGTAAGGTACATGGAACTTTATCCTGATGTAATTGTTATCTTTGCATTATACGATAATGAATTGCAGAGTTTTATGGCTATGGATAAGGGACTTGAGTCAAGAATTAGGAAGACTATATATTTTTAAGAATTATAGTGTAAATGAACTGATAAGTATTTTTGAAGAAAAAGCTTAGCGAAAAATGGATATGAGATGGAGGAAAAATTTGAGGGATGAGCTTGAAATCATTTTTTTGAAAACGAAATAAAAATCAGAGAATTTTGCAAATGCAAGGACTGCCAGAAAGTTAGTAGAAGAAGCTATAACACAGTTTGGTATAAGAACTTTTGAACAAGAAAAATCCTGAAAGAGTTATAACATTAAAGGATATATTGAAATAAGCGAGGTAGAAGAGGATGGAGAAAGCAATTGTAAATATGAAAAAAACTGGGAATTGAGCATTATGAGAGGACGCTGTAACTTATCGGGAATTGCAGACAGCCATCCTCGACTTGGCAATGAGGCATATATAGGTTATACTTCATCCTTAGTCAAATATACATTAGAAGACGATATTTTAACTTATGAAACAAGAAATACTATTTATATCTGTCCATTAAAAATATATAGCAGAGGGCAGATGACATTGCTAAAGAAAGTATCTTAAAAGAATACTATGAGAACCTTGAGGTTAAAGAGCGCCTTAGTGAACTTATGATGATTGGACGGAGAGAAATAGAAGAAGAAAAATAAAAAAACAGGAAGAACACTTACTTGAAGTTGCAAAAAAAGTATGAGGACTGCATTTACATTGAAATGAAGCAAATTGCAAGAGGTGATAAGCTTGCTTACAATATTGGAGGAAAGATAGGGCTTATTGAACCGGCTCTGCATATTGGCAATTTTTCAAGATAGTGTTTTTGTATATGAAATATATAGAAGATGAGGAAGACGAGAATGAAGTGAGCCTTGATTTTAGGTACTGGCCTATGGCAGATAAGGATGATATACCGGTGTTTGTTATGACAGATGATGGTCATTATGTGGAACAACCAAGAGAACACAAAGTAAAAAGAAAAAAACAAAAAAAGTGATAACATATAGCTGGTCAGATAATATAAAAAGAGCAATTATAAAGAATAGTTCCAATATTCTTATAGAGTTTAATGGTCAAAAATATAGCTATTGGAGATACAAAAGTGTTTACAGAAGATCGTCATGTAGAGGGGATTACTTAGTCCGGACTGCTACAATGGAAAATCTATGTTTAGCTTGAGGAAGCAAAAAAATGATTTAATTTTACATCAGATTTACATTTTACCATAAAAAAGGCTATATCATTAATCCTGAATTATTCATGAACATATAAAAATGCTCGATATTACAAATCCTTGAACCGGTTTCCGTGAAATCAATCGATTTATCCACAAAAATGGGTAGACTATCCCCTTGAAATCCGATTGAGTCATTTTGAACTGTCAAGGTACGTTAATAGTTGCTATTCCAACTGTACAGTCAGCTGCTGGATATTCTTCAGCGTCCTGTAGAACTCCTCTTTATAAGGACAGCTACTGCATAGTTTTGAATGTTATATATCTTGCTGAACGGACTGCTCTTGCAGCAATCTTTATCAGCTTTAAAACGAGATGGTATCCACCTGTTGTTTTCGCATATTTGCAGGGAGTACCAGTCGCCTAAACCAATTGAATAAGTTGTAGGCAAGCATATGAAGTCTCATGCGGTTGGCATTTACTACTTTGGAATGACTGCTGACAGCAGCAAAGTCAAATCCACCTTTGCCCTCTTTTATGAAAATTCTCCATCTTGCCACGCCCACAGTAAAAACTGGATGACCTGATAAGGTTCCATATCCATGTTTGTAACAATAAAGGTGTACATATGCGTCAGCTGACCGTATGGTTTTTCAATCTTGAAAACCACGCGCTTGGATAATCCAGGAGCCGGCCTGATACAGAAATTCACCATAAGTTACAGCATAGCTAATCTGGTCCTCTTTGGTTGCTTTTGTATAAATCTTCATCTTTATTCGAAGCAAGAGCCATAGAGTGAAGAATTCTGTTTTTAAGCGGATGGCATAGGAACAGCCATTCATCTCACAGGTTTTATAAAGTTTGGGAGATGAGAATCCACTGTCACCACGAAGGTATGTTTTGATGCCTCTTTCCAGATATTCCTGAAAAAGGGGTTCCATAAATTTATCTGCATCATTGCTGCAGTGGAGTGTTCCATCACGAAGTTCAGCCTTCAGCAGATCCCCGGTCAGACCATCATAGCAGAGCAAAGGATGGTATCCGTGTGCCTGATAATGGAAGTTGAAGCCTTCCCCTTCCCTGATTGCCGTAGGTGCCAAATAAAGTGCTGTCCAGATCCAGAAGCATATGCTCCGGACACTTTATGGAATAGATGATATCCCTAAAAGCTTTTATCAATGTCATCAAACTGCAGGAGTGTATCTTCATCCATACGGTTGAAAAAAATCTTGATAGTGTTGGCTGTGAAGCCAGACTGTTCTTTTCAAGAATGGCATTGAAAAACAGGATCAATGGTCAGTTCATCCGCACAGTCATCTTCGAAATATGCAGTGATGATCTGATAAATCATCTGCATCAGGTTTTTCATCGTCTTTGTGGAAACGGACTGATGTATCATTGGTTTTAAATTTCTTTTTGATCAGCTTGGTGAAGCCGATCTTTGCAGCGAATTCTTTTATCAGGAGAAGTCCTGCATCGGAGGATAAATCGCCTCCGTTAAAATTTATTTTAATCTGTCTATTGCTTTTCAGTGTGATGGTGTTTTGAAAATATCCATAGAGACCCTTTCTGCGGTATTTATTTGGATTCGGCACCTAAATTTTACCACATATTGGGTCTCTTTTACTATTCACTTATTAGATGAAATGCAATAAGCAGCTTAAATACAGTAACTATGTGGCTTTCAGCCACTTTCACGGCACTGCTGTGAATAATTCAGGTTAAAGCATACAAACAGACCTTTTTATTCTGTTTCATTATTCCATAGAAGAGTGAAATCATTTTTTTAGAGGAGCAATTCATTTACATGGACATCAGCATAATAGCCAACAATATAATATATTAAATAAAGAAAAGGGGCTTAAAAAAAGTATGATGTGGGAGTGGATGCCAATTATATGAAACCTGTCAGCATAGAGGATATAATAAAGTTTTTTTGATTAGGGAAGGGAGAAAGAAGAATGTATTATAGGTTTGATGAATGTATAGAATATATGAAGAAAGCGGGATTAAAGACAAAGTGGAGAGAAGAGAGTGAAGAAAGAGTGGACTTAGAACAACTGTCGGATATTCCGGGTTTTGAATGGATTGACGAAGATAGTTTTTGTAGATATGGAAAAAAACACCCTTATTTCAGGATGAGGGGAAGAGGGTTACAAAAAGAGCAGGCTTTTTGACATAATAAGCAGGGAGAGTGAGAACAAGAGAAACCATTTTATAAAGAGGGCGGAAAACATAATAGAAGAGAGTCCTGCTCTCCAGTTTACTGAAATAAAATTGCATCATACCAGTAGATTTGATTGGATACGGTCTTGGATAGATCCTGACGGCGCAGTAGGTGAAACTAATTACTGTGCATGGAAATATCCTGATGGTCTAAGGCTTATGGAAGAACATATGCTGAATGCCAAAAGATATCCTTTTCTCAAGTATGTAATAGTGTACACCATGCATGATGCAGTGAGCCGAGAGGATTTATATTATGAAGATGGAATCTTTCATGATATTGAAGATAGGATATTTTGGGGAGGGTTTGAGTATGCACTTTGGGTGCATGATGGTGGAGTTGAAAGAGTGGATAGGGATAAAGCAAAAGAACTTTACGAAGAATATCAGTCAGAATATCCTTGTGAAGAAATGTTTATGAGGGATGATTGGAATAAGTATATAAAGCCATATTTAGATGAAGAGTATGTCCTAAGATTAAGCAAAGCTTGGAAGCAATTAGAAGAAGAAAGGGAGGAGATGCTTTCTCTAAATATATATGAATGTAAGACAGTAGAAGAAAATTTCAAGGATTATTATGAGAAGCTTCTTAGACATAAAAAAAGATTTAGAGATGGATTACTCAAAGGAATTTTTGTGAAAAGGTTTATAGAATTTTTGCTGGCTGCTGCAAAGGAGGTTGAAAAGATTTAGTTATGGAGAGATAAAGCAGGGAGAGCTGGACATGCAATTTTATTGGGATATTATTGAGAGATTGGTAAAAAATAAAAGGGAATACATTGTTGAGACATAAGTTGAGCCTGTTAGAAGAAGCTTCCTGAAAGAATTTTATGATGAGATGGATATTAATGCTTTAGCTTTTTTTAGACTTGATGGAGATCATATGGCTAAGCTTAGGGACTATATAGGAAGTGGTGAAATTCATTTTGATAAGATTACCAGATTTTTAAAAGAAAGATGGAGAGACTGATGAGTCAATAAAGAAATTTCTTGATGATATAGATGTATTTGGAGATGAAAACTTAAGAAAGATGGTGCTGTCTTATGTTGACTATAAGGAAAAAAAGAATTGGACAAGCGTATTCCTTGGGAAAGCTTTTGCAAAGGAATTAAAAAGAATCATTGAAAGATACTGGTATAATAGTGGAGTGGAATAATGAAAAGGTATATTTTTAATAAGGGGTGAGCTGACTATATTTATCGAGAAAAAAAGACATAAAGAAGTTAAATGGTGGAAATTAAATCGGTAAGGAGTGTATGAGTATGAGAAGATCAGAATTTAACAAAAGATTTTGCAGAAAAATGATGAGAGAAAAAGAAGAAGAAATAGAAAAAAAGAAGAAATAGACCGATATTAGAAGAAGTTATAATTGGAAAAAAATGTAAAAGAGCCTTAAGGAAGTTCCGAAGGAGGCTTATGACAAAAGCAAAAAAAGATAATTATAGCAGAAGGGATAAAGGACATTCCTGACGGTTTTTTTAGTTTGCAATGAGTATATTGAAGAAATAAAAACTTCCGGAGGGCTTAGAAAAGGATAGGAGATAGGGCTTTTGGAGATATTGAAAAAATTAAAAACATAGATATGCCTGATTCAGTAAGAGAAATAGGAGAGTATGTATTTTTTGGAAGTCACAGCAATAAGATAAGGTTGCCTAAATCAGTAGAAAAATTAGGTAGACGGTGTATAAGGGCAAATATTGAAGAGATAGAAATAGATGAAAATAACAAGCATTTGAAACTGGATGGAGATTTGATTATAAGTACAGATGGTAAGAGAATTATAATGGCATTTAATCTTACGGGTAAAGCAGTATGTAAGATACCGGAGGGGGTAGAACATATTGAAAAAAATGCTTTTGCAGGTTGTAAGTTTGAAAACATAATACTTCCTGAAAGCTTATCAGAGATTGGTGAAGCTGCATTTAGAGGTTGCGATATTTCGCATTTAATAGTGCCGGATAGTATTTCCTGCTTAGGGTTTTGCTGCATTTAGAGGCTGCGATATTGGAGAATTGAGGCTTCCTTGCAATTTAAAAAGGATAGAGGGTAGATGTTTTGAACACGCTAGAATAGAAAAATTAAAACTGCCGGATAGTGTTGAGTATATTGGAGAATTAGCATTTTATGAGTATGAGAATCCTAAAGGAATAAACTTGCCTGAGTCATTAAAAAGAAGTGGGAACTAGTGCTTTTTATTTAAGAAAATGCCACATCAATGCCCATAAAATTTCGGAAAATATCGAGAAAAATAGGGGATCAGGCTTTTAATGATGCTGTATTTGGTAAAAATATACATTTACATAAAAAATATTAAAGAAATAGGACGCAAGCCATTTGGAGATGTTAAGTGCATAACGCTTTATGACAATCTTGAAAAGGTGAAAGGGAGAGGATACTTTGAATTTGGATATTGGCAGGGAGGCTACTGGCATGAACCGGATTCGATTGAGGAGATTAGAAAGGAAGAATTCGGAGATAATATATTTAATATTTCAGCTGATGTAATAAATGTAAAATCAGCCGATACCGATGAGTTGAAATATAGTATATACCTGCCTAAATGTATGAATATTTCATATACTTGGGGAGAAAAATTTTTGAACCTGATTTTTGAAGCTTATGACAGAGTGTTTGAAAAAGCTGGAGCAGACGGAAGATAAGCTCGGTATGTTATTTATAAGGCTTGAAAACCCTTATAAGCTCGGCGATGAAGCGAGAAAAAGATATGAAGATTATCTAAGAGATGCTAAAAAAAGCGTATCAGGAACAATTAGATTTATCAAGAACCTAATAGAGGTAAATGGGATTCAAGTGGTAGACAGGTTACATAAATACAACATTATCACTAAAAAGGTTCTTGATAAACTTATAGAAAGAGCGGAGATTATGGATAATAAGGAAGAGGCTGAATATTTTAAGGCTTATAAGCTTTCATAATATTCCAATGTTTCTCTAAGCTTTAACTTAATATCATCAACTAACTGCTTAGGAGCAAGGGCAACAATTCTTGGAAACGGACTAAAAACTGAGGCCTGTTGCTGTAAGCAGAACATAAGTATGCTCTCGTAACATACTCTTTTAAGCTCAACCTTGCAAAAACTTGTAAGCTGATTGTTTCCGGATGTATTACTTGCGAAGGTTCTATCGGAAGTGGAGATCTTAATATCATGCCCAAAATGGTCTATTATTGTTGAGAGTGCAGTTATATGGCATTCTAACACAACATTGTTTAGGAAACGCTTATTATCTGAGGCGGATATCATAAGTGGAAAGGTTTTAGCATATTTTTCCGCATTAAAATCATCTCCATTATAAAAAGTGTGAAGAGATGGAGGAACAGCTTTTCTTTTTACAGAAACAAAATTTCCTTTTTCATCTGCGATTTTATGCACTTTTGCTGAAAATATCCTGTCTATACGGTAGTGTGAAATATTTTTCATGCTCATTGGTAGTTGCTATTAGATACTGATGCCCATTGTTCCATAAAAAGAGCATAAGGATTTACAATATAAGGGGCATCGGCATTTCTGACACGAAATTTGGGCCTCGATGGTTTTTGATACAATCAAAAATAATAATCCCCGTAAAATAAAGCTTAAGTTGTTTTTTTGTTCTTAATAGCTTCAAATATTGTTTTGTATGCTATAAAAACCAGTTACTTACCTGATAAGGGTTTGTTTCATCTATTGAAGAAGGGCGTTCAAGATTAGAAGCTTCGGTAAGCTCCCGGTTAGCCTGCACAGGACAGAGTAGATCTTCTACGGAGGTAAGATAGTCCTTTTCTTTATTCGAAAGATACTTGTCAGAAAGAATAGACCCTTTAATCATATTTAGGTCACTTGGATTGATAAAGGGCTCAAAGTAATATTTTTTGGGTTTGCCGGGTACTGTCACGATTCGTCCTCCATAGACTACAGCTATAGTATCATAAACATCTTCTATATTTTTAGCATTGTCTATGATATTTATAGTATCGAGAAGCCTCCTTGCATCTTTTTTTCGTAGGGGACTATTTTAAATAGCTCATCTTCTATATTCTCCTTGGAAAAAGGTTTATCGGCAGTTGTCTGAGTCTGAAGAATGTAGACTACAAGATTAAACCAAAGAGTTTGCGACAAAGGATCTTCGAAGTATTTTTCGGTTTGCGCGAAAGGTTGTGATTTATACAAAGTTTTTGCATTGGTTTCTGTTGACATAGCTAAACCTCCGAATTGTAGTTTATGTGAATAGTTTAATTGCTAGATGAAAGAAATTCAAGGGGGGTGATAAAACTACTTGAATTTGATGGGCTGATATCTTTAGTATTATATGATGAGGAGATAGAACAGGATTAAGTTATGGAGGTAATTAAAATGAAGATAGAAGATTTTAAGAGAACTGAACTATATGAAAAAGTGCAACAGGAAGATAATGATATTAGTCTTGACAATGATGATTTGGAAGCTTTTATTAAAGATAAAGAAGAGGTATATTTGAGTACAGGAGTAGCAGAAGGTGAGAATAATGTTGAATTGGCTTTGGGAATTGCAATGAAAAATCTTGAAGAGGTGTGGGAAAATATAAAGGTTGATAGATGTCTTTACTAGTAATAATGACGGTATTTGTATTTCCTCTTGCAAAAATATTCAATTAGCCTTTAGACTAAGGGGAGATGTCACTTTATGATATAGAGATAAAGTTTGTAAAATGAATTTGGGTTTTAAAACAAGAAAAGATTTACTCTTGTAACCCAAATAAAACCAGAAAGGGGAAAATTTGAAAAGAGATAAAATAGCCTGTAATTGTGAAAATGTAACTTATGGACAGATAATTGATGCAGTACACGGTGGTGCTACGACCTTCGAAGAGGTTTCTGAAATAACAGGATGCAGCACCGGCTGTGGCGGATGTCAAGGAGTTTATTGAGGTTTTTGTAAGGGACTTGGTTATGTTCCCTGAGGAAGAGGCATAAGAGTAGAATAGGAGGAAGTATGTTAGAAAAGTAGGAACCAAGGCACCGGATTTTAATTTGCCTGATCAGGATGGTAAACTGCACTCATTATCTGAGTACAAGGGAAAGAAACTAATACTGTATTTTTATCCAAAGGACAGTACAGCTGGCTGTACAAAGCAGGCCTGCGGATATTCAGAGAGATATCCTCTTTTTACCGAAAAAGGTGTGGAGGTAGTCGGAATTAGCAAGGATAGTGTGGCTTCACATAAGAAGTTTAAGGAAAAGAATTCGCTCTCATTTACGATTCTTTCTGATGAGGAACTAACCGCAATTAAGTCCTATGATGTATGGCATCAGAAGAAAATGGCAGGAAGAGAGTATATGGGAGTTGTAAGGACTACCTACCTTATAGACGAAGATGGAATCATAATCAAAGCTAATGATAAGGTTAAGGCAGAAAAAGATCCTGAAAAATATGCTTGGTGAGCTATAATTATACATCTCGCAATAAGATGGATTTGGGGATAAATTTATTATAAGTGATATTCCTGAGATACTAAAAAAACATAAAAAGGAGAGCCTGGCATAATGTATCTGCCGGGCTCCTTTTTCTGTATAATATTTTTCGTATTTTTAAATATATGTTATTTGAAAAAAAGTAAAGTCCGCATTAGTATGGATTTTTACTTATTCCGAATACCATGATTAACTAACTGGACTTTACTAATTCTAAAGATTGCATTTATACCTATGGACTTTACTGATTACATATTTAAAAATATATAGTGTGAGAACTCATTAGGTTAGGGTTATATATTATAAACCAAAGGAGTTTTTTTAACTATGAGCAAATACTTACATCTTTCTTTAGGCATGCGTTCCGATATAGAGGTTATGCTGGCTAAAAAAATTAAGTTTCAATAGTATTGCGCAGGCCTTAGGAAAAGATAGTACGACCATTTCTAAAGAAATAAGGAAAAAAATATAATTATTGAACAAAAAAAGGCGGGTATGGGAGGTCTTTTAATGACTGCATAAAAGCTGCAGAAAAAAACCTGCACAAAGAAGCACACCTGTGGCAGATGTTTAAGCAAAAAGCAGGAACTGCATGAGGCTGTGGTAAATGTATACCGTTATGTGATGAGTACGTTAAACGCATCTGTCCTCTTCTACTTAAAGCCACCTTATGTATGTAACGGATGCCAAGATAGAAATAAGTGCCGTCTGGAAAAAAAGATTTTTATAGGGCAAAGGAGGCAGATAACAGGTACAGGAAAAACATTATCCGTGTCAAGAACAGGTGTTAACATAACCGTGGAAGAAATTAAACATTTAGACGGAATAGTGAGTCCGCTTTTTGCTAAAAAGGACAGTCCATAAGACATATTTTTTTAATAACCATTCCGATGAAATCATGATTTCTGATAAAACACTTTATTCATATGTTAACAACAGCCTGTTTACCGCCAGAAACATTGATATGCCACGCACTGTAAGAATGAGTCCAAGAAAAAATAAAAGCAAGACATTAAAGGTAGACAAGGGCTGCAGAAACGGCAGGACTTACAAAGACTTTTGTGAAATATATAAACGAACACCCTGACTCTATCATATGTGAAGGTGACAGTGTGGAAGGGAAAAAAGGTGGTAAGGTACTTCTTACGTTATTCTTCGTACAGCAGAACTTACAGCTTGCTTTTCTTAGAGACTACAATGATGCTAGGTCGGTTACACATATATTTGAAAAGCTCTACATTGAGCTTAGGCCGGACATTTTCAGGGAAAATATTCGATGTACTGCTCCTTGATAACGGAAGTGAGTTCTCAAATCCTGAAGCGCTTGAATACGATATGCAGGGAAATAGAAGGCTGAGGGTATTTTACTGTGATCCTGCCTCTCCTTATCAGAAAGGCGGTTGTGAAAATAATCATGAAATGATAAGAAGAATAATGCCAAAGGGTATGGACTTTAGTAATTACACACAGGAAGACATAAACCTGATGATGAGCCATATCAATTCTTATTCTAGAGCGAAGTTTGGAAACAAGAGCCCTTACGATATTTTTGCGTTTCAATATGGCAAAAAAATATTAAAGAGCTTAGGAATACAAAAAATTTCCCCAGATGAAATTACCCTAACCCCTAAGCTCCTAAAGAGATAAACCGGTATTTCCGGTTACAAGATGAGTTCTCATACCACAATAAGGGAGGGGCGGAAGTTACTTATTCCGGATTCTGGAATGTAGCCTCGGCTCCTGTTTGCTATGCGGTAAAAATAGAGAAATCTATACTTGTAAGGCTGATTATAGCATTTTTTTCTGACAAAGTACATATTTACTTAAAAAAATATTTTTTTTAAATTTAGAAAAAAAGTAAGTTCCAGTCTTAACTTGAATATAAATAAAGAAGCCTAGATGTGGAACTTACTTTTTCAATTCACCATTTTTAAATATAATCCTTTTTGAGTGACATCACTGCCGGGGCTTGGAAAGCTCTTATACTCCTTCCATTATTCTTTCAGACCATTCTATTGATTCCATATACCAACCACCAAGACGATTTCCATCGATACCTAGCTTTGAGGCGATACTGTCTAATTTATCCCAATCACCAATTTCATAAGCTTCTGCAAGCTCAAGAATAGGTTCAAGAGCACCTTCTCTCTTAATAAGAGCATCCTTAATATCGTTACTTATGGATAAATCTGCCATTGCCTCTTCCATAGTAAGATCAAGCATGGCGTCAAGCACACTAAAGAGACACATAAGCGATATTTCGGATGATCTGAGTGTAAAGACTTCCGCTGTTGTTTGCAACAAGCTCGCCAAATTTGGATCTGATAAGAGAAGTCTTTATAAGCTCGTGTGGCTTGTTGACAGAGAGGTCCTGTAGCATCATAATGTGCACCCAGCGCTCAAAATCAGTAAGCCCCATTTTAACCAGTGCAGACTTAATGCCGTTTTTGAATATCATGTTCATGTTTCTTACTAACAACATTTAAAAAGTCTATAAGCTACAGATACATCAGTTTCAAGAATTTCTGCCAAGGCTTGGAAAGAAGGCTCATCCTGATGAAGCTCATTAAGTATTCTTCTATATATGGTAATATCAGGCTTTTTTTACCCTTAAGTCCTGCAACTATAACAGGCTTACTAAAGAAATAACCTTGGAATAGTTGGAAACCCATTTTACGAGCTGCTAAGAATTCTTCTTCAGTTTCAACTTTTTCGGCTAAAAGCACTTTTTTTACGCCTAAGAGCCTCCATTACCTCATCTTGAATAGTATCAAGTGGGGTAGCAATAAGATCATACTTAATAATATCGGCTATAGGAACAATCTTAAAATCCTTAATACTCTGGACGAAGTCATCCAAAGCAATGCGATAACCCTCTTTATGTAAACTCTCCAATCGACGAATAAGGCGCGCATCGACCTCAACATCTTCAAGGACTTCAATTATAAGTGTAGAAGGATCCACTAATTCAATGGAGTTAGACATAAGTGAGTTATAATTAAAATTGATAAATGCCTTCTTGTCACCAACTATTTTATCTACACCAATTTCAAATAGTCCTCCTAGAACAACTGCCGTTGAACTTTCAGCACTAACTCCATTATATGACATGGCAGTGGTACTGCTTCTAAAAAGCAGCTCATATCCATACACGTCTTTTGTTTTATCAAATATGGGCTGTCTTGCTATATACATATAGGCATCCCTTCCTTAAGTAGTATTTTTATAAAGTACAAAAGTATAATCCTTATCTAAACCCACACTATAACAATACGGTTTTTCTGTAAATGCTGACTAATTACGCCATACGTGAACTTGATATAACAATAACAAAGTCAAACTTTAAATGTCCAAAGGATTATACATGAATGTTTAATACAAATTTTTAGATATCTCTTTAATTATAGCACTATTTTAAAAGATTTGTTAAGTCAAAGAATCATTAAAAATAAAAATAAATTTAAGTAAGAATTTATAACATATAGATGAAATACAATATATTTAATAAGGGGCTTTGGTATCCATTCTATACAAATATGGTAGGTATTGTAAGATGCTGAAGTTATGGGGGTAAGCCGTTAAAATTGCACTAAATGAGACTGAATATTTTTTTATATTTGTGCATTAATGATATTGATTATTATTTGCGATATTTGTTATATTTGAGCATGACATAGCAGAAGAGTATTCGTTTGTAATCAAGCTTATTTCTTGAATTTACTTTTGACACTTCTGCAAAAAAATGCATAAGAGAAAGGAAATCTATGAAAGCAAAAAAATCTATTAAATGCAGTAATACCTATGGCACTTGCAGTTGCAGTAGTTACAGGTTGTGGAGCTAAAAAGCGGAGGAAGTGAAAGTTCTACTACGGTAAAGAGTGCCAGTGTAACAACATCATCTAAGTCTTCATCTGATTCTGAAGAAGGTAAGGCATCGACAGCATCGAACTCTTCATCAATGACATCTTCTTCAAGTACGGTAAGCAATGCTTCTTTTCCTATAACAATGAAGCATGCTTTATGGGGAAACTATTATAAATGCAAAGCCTGAAAAAGGTTGTTACCCTTGATTGGAATAATGCAGATGCAGTTTTAGCCCTTGGAATTGTTCCCGTAGGGTACAGCTAGGGCAAACTGGGGACCTGTTACTGATAAGGGTCTTTTGCCTTGGACTGAGGCAAAATTCAAGGAGCTTGGTACAGAGAATCCCAATGTGTTTAATGACCTTGAAGGCTACGACTATGAGGCTGTAGCAGCGGCCAAGCCTGATATAATAGTAGCTCCTTACTCAGGAATGGATGAAAAAGGCTTATAAGCGCCTTTCTGAGATAGCACCAACCCTTCCATTCAGAGAAACAGCTTGGAAGACAACTTGGAGAGCAGACAGTAGAGGCCGCAGAGGCACTGGGGCTAAAGTCTGATGGAGAAAAAAACTTGTTGCAGATACAGAGGCATTTATTAAAGAAAGCCTTGCAAAATATCCTAATCTCGCCAATAAGAGTGCGGCAATCTGCTATATTAATGCAGCTGACCTCAGTAGCTTCTCAGTTTACAGGACTGCTGACCCAAGAGGAGCATATCTTACAGACTTAGGCTTTACTTTTCCTGAGAAGGTAGAGGCACAGGCGACAGATAAAAACGCATTTTATGTGCAGATATCTTCTGAACTGGCAGTTGATACCCTAAGTGATACAGATATTATCATAACTTACGGTGATGATAAGACAGTTGCAGCCTTGAAGAAAGATGCAATCTTCTCTAAGATTCCGGCAGTCAAAGAGGGCAGGGTAGTGGTGCTTGACAGCAACGGCAATCTTGCAGCGGCCTGCAATCCTTCAGTACTTTCTATAAAGGCAGAGCTTGTGAACTATCTTGAAGCAATAAATGCAGTAGTTAAATAAATAAAAAGGCAGGGTAAACATGGGAAAGAAAAAGTTTGTATTTTCTATCATCTTATGCTTGGCCCTGCTTTCTATTATGGCAATATTTTCCATATCGCTGGGGGCTAAAAGTATAGCATTTTCTAAGGTTATAGACGTTCTCCTTGGAAATGATCCTGATAGCCTTGAGGCTGCTATAATATTACAAAGAATTCCAAGAACCGTATTTGGCATACTTGCGGGAGGAGCACTTGGTATATCAGGGGCTCTTATGCAGAGTATAACAAGGAATCCTATTGCTGATCCAAGTATACTTGGTGTAAATACCGGTGCCTCACTCTTCGTGGTTGCAGGTATAGCATTTTTTAATATTACTGTTGCCTATCAATATATCTGGCTTGCCATAATAGGAGCAGGAGTTACTGCAGTTTTTGTATACAGTGTAGCAAGCATGGGCAAAGACGGTGCTACGCCGCTAAAACTGGCACTCTCAGGTTCGGCTGTAAGCATAGTCTTAGGTTCACTTGTAAGCACCATTATGCTGCCAAATAATAGGGTAATGGAAGCTTTTAGGTTCTGGCAGGTAGGGAGCATAGGAAGTGCAACATGGGAAAGTATTATGCTCATTAGTCCATTCTTAATAGTGGGTTTTATCATATCAATGTTCATATCAGGGTATTTGAATAATTTGGCTTTGGGAGATGAAGCCGCTACGGCTCTTGGGACGAATGTAGTGATGACAAGAACTATAGGAGCACTTTCATCAGTACTATTATGCGGTGCTACTACAGCACTTGCAGGACCAATAGGCTTTGTGGGGCTTATCATACCTCATATTATAAGGCTGATATTTGGAAGCGAAATGAGTAAGATGCTGCCTCTTTCTTTTCTGGGTTCAGCTATACTAATGCTTGTTTCAGACATAATAGGACGAATAATAAGCTTGCCGGGAGAGACTGAAGTAGGCATAGTTACTGCTGTCATCGGTGCACCGGTATTCATTCTGGCCATTAGGAAAGGGAGGGTAAAGAGTCTATGACAGAGCTAAATGCAGGATATAAGAAAAGGACTCTTAGATGGAGACTGGTTGTACTTGCTCTTTTTACCATCACTCTTATACTGATAGCCTGTGAACTTTGCTTAGGGAGTGTGTCCTATCCCATAGGAGATGTGATAAAGGTTTTACTTGGCGAAACTATTGAAGGAGTATCTTATGCAGTAGAAAGTGTGAGGCTGCCGAGAATGATGGGAGCTGTATTTTCAGGATTTGCCTTTGGAGTGGCGGGCTATGTATTTCAGACATTGTTACACAATCCACTCGCCTCACCTGATGTAATAGGTATATCCGCAGGAACAAGCACTGCAGCAGTTTTTCTGATACTGGTGCTTGGACTTAGGGGAAGCATAGTGTCCGTGCTCGCGATGATATTTGGTATTGCGACTGCTTTAATTATTTACAAACTGTCAGTGATTAAAGGGCATTTTACCTATGGAAGAATGATACTTATAGGTATAGGAATTTCAGCACTTTTAAGAGCAGTTACTTCTTATCTGCTTGCAAAAGCTGCGGAGTACGATGTAGGAACTACCATGCAGTGGCTTAGTGGAAGCTTAAATGGAGTGCAGATGGAAGATGTGCCTGCACTTATTGTTGTGGTTGGGATAATAACTGTAGCACTCACTTCACTATCAAGGCATATGGAGATTATTCCTCTGGGAGATAACTTTGCAGTATCACTTGGACTTAATACAAGACTTACCTATTCGGTAATGATTATAGGTGCAGTTATACTTGTATCATTTGCAACATCTGTCACAGGACCTATAGCGTCAGTAGCCTTTCTTTCAGGGCCTATTGCCGCAAGCCTTGCAGGAAAGGGGAAATCAAGTCTTATTCCGGCGGGACTGGTTGGGACAGTACTTACTTTAGGAGCTGATTTGGTGGCTTTTCATGCATTTCCTGTACACTATCCTGTAGGGGTTGTCACAGGGCTGTTAGGAGCACCATACATGCTGTATCTGCTTATTAGAATGAATAGAAGAGGTGTGAATTAATGGGAAAACACATATTAGAAGCCAAAAATCTGGTGGCTGGTTATGATGGGAAAGCGATAATAAAAGGGCTTAATCTGACCATACCCGAAGGTAAAATATCAGTAATAATAGGCGCAAACGGCTGTGGCAAATCTACTCTTCTAAAGACCTTTTGCAGATTAAACAAAGTTATGAGTGGAGATATCTATCTGGATAATAAGCCTGTATCCGAGTATTCATCTAAGGAAATATCTAAAATAATAAGTCTTATGCCACAATCACCACTGGTGCCTGAAGGAATAACCGTCTATGATTTAATTAGCAGAGGACGTTTCCCTTATAGGAAGGTATTTAGGGGAATGGATGATAAAGACTTTAAGGCTATTGAAGAGGCTATGCAGACTATGGGTATAACTGAGCTTCGAGACAGAGCGGTAGATGAGCTTTCCGGAGGACAGCGCCAAAGGGTGTGGATAGCACTTGCGCTTGCGCAACAGACTGATATATTATTTTTAGATGAGCCTACGACATTTCTTGACATAGCATATCAGGTAGAGATTCTTGATTTGCTTGGAGAGCTAAATAGGACTAAGAAGACTACCATCATTATGGTTCTGCACGATATCAATCTCTCTGTAAGATACGCAGACTATATATTTGCCCTCAAATCAGGGAATCTTTATGCTGAAGGAAGGCCTGAAAATGTAATAAGTGAGAAACTTATAAAGGATGTATACGGGCTTAATAGTAAGGTTATTACAGATCCTACTTCAGATGCACCTATGGTCATTCCTATGGGAAAGCACAGTAGGGAGCTTGAGGCGGATTTATAATGTTAGATTAGCTTAAGTAATTTGCCTTGTTTTTATCACGAAAGTAGTTTATTATGAAAGATAAATAATATCAGAATTTGAATGGAGGTACGATATGAAACTTGCAGAGGCATTACAGGAAAGAGCTGATTTAGTAAACAACATAGAAAGACTCAGGTCGAGGATAAGAAATAATGCACTAGTACAGGAGGGTGAAGAGCCTGCTGAGAATCCTAAGGAACTTATAAAGGAATTAGATGGCTGTATAGAAAGATTTGGTTTTCTTGCAAGCAAGATAAATAAGACTAACAATGAGACAAAGATTGGTGATATGACTATTACAGAAGTAATTGCCAAGAAAGATGCCCTCATTCTTAAGGCGGGAGCATATAGGGATTTTGTCTATGAGGCAAGCAGTATGGCAGGAAGGGCCAGAGGAACTGAGATTAAGATTGTTCCTACTCTCAAAGTAACTGACCTTCAGAAAACAGTCGATAAGCTTTTCCAAAGAGATTAGACTGCTTGACAACAGCCTTCAGGCAACAAACTGGAGTACAGACCTTATTGAAGACTAGTACGGGATTTTAATTTACTTAGTTGGTAGCAAATTAGGGCGAATGTAAACTTTTCGAGCTTTGCTCATTCAAATATGGCTGGCTTAAGGTAAGCCGGGGTTCGAATCCCCACCTTATTGTTATGACCATTATCGAGTACAAGCGTATCAATTATCATTGTTTAAGAAGATAACACCATACATTGACTAAGCTGCGAGGGTGGGAACGGGGACTAAGAAAAAAATAATTAAGAAAGATAATAGTTATAGTTAAAAAAGCGTAGAATAATAATTACTATTGTACTACGCTTTTTTGTGGTAAATTTCCCTTAATATAGCACTTAGATGATAATTTTGATATTTACACAGGTAGGGCTAAAGGTACTAGCCTTGTAAAGCAACAATTGCCTCCTCAGAGAGCCCTGTATACTTCATTATTAGCTTAGTTTCAAGCCCTTCCTCAATCATCGTTTTTGCAATTTTTAACTTTTCATTCTTAGCACCGCGTTTTTCACCGCGCTTTTCGCCGCGTTCTTCACCCTCGCTAATCCACTCGTCTCTCCATCTCTGTAAAGTTTCATCCATCTTTATGGTACCTCCTTCATTTAGCTTGAATCTGGCTTTGATTCCACTTGTTACGCGGAAATCTGCATTATTATAAGCATCATTTTTAGTAAATACTTTCATAAGCTTTTGCTAGCATAGAACCATCATCTACAGCAGCATTTACATAAATCTCGCTAAGTCCGTCTTCAATTATCTTTCCAGTCTCTGCAACAGTCTTTCTGACATGGTAGATAGGCAGGTTATCCTTAAATAAATCAAAGGATGAGATAAATATAATGCAAACATCAGGTATTTTCCCAAATGGTTGTCCGGACTCAGCTATGTTCGCTGTCAAAACAGAAGCATTATAACGAACTCGTTTTAAATGATTATCATCATTTGCTTTTTGAACTTCGATATTTATGTATTGTCCATCTCCTGTAAAGCACTTTGCATCCAGTACTACTGAACGCCCTTGTAGATTTTTTTGATGTCAAACTGGTGCATATTCTCAGTAACAATAAGTTCATCATCACCTAAAAATCACCCTTAGGATTTCTTCACAAAATTCCTTGTGTTCAGCCATTTTACGAAACATAAGGTCATCGATCGGGTTCAGACCCTTTAAGTACTCATCACGTTCTTTTCTTGTTGGCATATAGTCCTTTCTTTCGTGGGTTTGCTATAATGCCTTTAGGTACATTATAGCAGAAGTTTTTAGAAATAGAAACCCAAATATATTGCTATCAGTCTTGTAAATTACTTCAGAAATATAGGTTACAATGTAAAACGGTTACAATAATCAGAATAGACTGATATTAAATACAGCTTAAAGAAATATGTAAAAAAACTTATATTATTATTGATTATTGTAACTCGTACCAATAAATATGATTATAGAACAAACAATAATTTTTGACAACGGCAATATGCACGAAAAAACGAGAAAAATGTACAAAATAGACAAAGTTCAATTTATATAACCACCTTTATCCTTAGCCCCTCACTCTCTGTCATCTCAGCAGTTATTTTACCTTTGTGAGCCTCCACTATCGCCTTAGCCATGGAAAACCCTATGCCATGCCCTCCGGTTTCGGAGTTTCTGGAATTACCGACTCTGTAGAACCTGTCGAAAAAGATGCTCTGCATTTTCCTTAGATAGACCTTTGGCTGAATTAACAGCATCTATTGTAATACGTCCGTTTTTCTTATTTATTTCAAGAAGTATATTGCCATCCCCGGTAGAGTATTTGATAGCATTGTCAAGGAGGATGGTAAGTAACTCCCTTATGCTTTCTGCATCACCTTTTAAGGTGAGATTTGGTTTAATATTTGTTTCCAGTTTCTTGTTGTTTATTGTGGCAAGTCATAGCTTTTTTTGAGACAGAGGCAATTATTCTCTTTAATTATATGAATAATGATTCTAGATTGTGCCATAGCAAAAAATATTTTTCAAAAAGAAATATTGGTTATATAAAAGAATTACAAGCTAATGGGGTTCAAAAATTTTGTGGGACCAATAATTACACTCGATTTAACTCGCCTGTGTAATTACAATTGTCCATATTGCATCAACCAAAAATATTATTAAAAAGGATGTCATAGTTAGCAATGAAATTAGTTATGAAAAAAATAACAAAAATTACTTAAGCTATTAAGAAAAAAATGGAGCTCGAAACATTGAGATTACAGGAGGCGGTGAACCAACACTATATACAAGAATTGAAGATTTTTGTAGATATATAGATGGTTTGGGATTTAAATTAGCATTAGTTACTAATGGCTCTCATTTACATCATAATTTTGAGTTGTTTTAAAGAAATTCATTTTTCATGGATAAGAGTGAGTTTAGATGCTGGAACTGGATTAACATATTCAAAGCTACATGGAGTGGGAGTAGAAAAAAATTCTCGTTGGTTCTTTCAAATATACAAGAAATATCACCTTGTACTAGTCTTGGGATAAGTTATGTCGTTTGTAAAGAAAAATATAAAAAGAAATAGAGTACGCATATGAACTGGCGTGCAAGACTGGTGCAAAGTATTTTTGAAGTGAAAATGATACGTGATTGGAATAGCAATATGATACTTGCAGAAAGTCAAGCAATTATGTTACAATTAAGGCAAATAATGGATTATGAGGTTGATGGTACTAAGATAATTTGTCCAATAGAGTTTACAGATAAGTGTACAGAGAAAAACAAAGATGTTGGACATCCGATTTGAGAGCAGTTATTACGCCGGAAGGAATGTGTAGATGCACATATTCAAGAGGTGGCAATAAAATGCCTTTGCCAGAAACTATAGAAGAGTTTATAATGTACAGAAATATTTTAAAACAAGGAAAGTGTATCTAATAAAGAATGTCTTTTTTTGTACAAGAAAAAAAGCTTAATTCAATGGTTGATAAACTAATTAATGATTCTGATTATATATAATAATGGAAAGTTACACAGATGAGGTAATTGAAGATGAGGAATGGATATGATGATATAATCAGTATGAGATTATCAAATCATGGTCTCTTACATAAAGAAGATAGAATTGAATTAAGTCAACTATTAGGGATACAAGCACAATTTTTCTCATATGCAAATTATTCTGCAAAAAAATAAGACAAATTGAACTTGAGATAGATGATGTTTTTTTAAAGGCATGGACATTAAGGGGAACTATGCATGTACATGATATAAAAAGATTGTTCTGTCTTTATTCATGATGGTATGATGTCAAAAATATATGAAGGAATTTTTGGGAAGATGAGTCTGTAGTTACAAAAAGAGAAAAATCCTATTTTTGTGATATAATGATAGATTGCATTAATAATGGAGTTGTAGAAAAAAATTATATAATAAATAGGTGTTTTGAAATGGGGATGACTAAGACAGAGAAGGATATACTATTTAATTCATGGGGAGGAATTCCTAGATTTTTTTGGTAGAAACAGGAGAACTCGTTTTACAAGGAATTCGAGATACAAAATATAAAATTGCACCCAGTAGAATAAAGATAGGAATGATTCAAGCTGAAATAGAACAATTAAAAAAGATATATCAATACATATGGACCAGTTACAATATATGATATAATGTATTTTTAAATGGAGCAAGTCAAAAGTGCTTAAAAGCACATTTGTGAAATAGAATATAGTAAGTTAAATATACAGGAGAAGAATTCTATTATAGAGATAAGTATTACGAAGATTTTAATAGAGATAATGATACGATTGTTTTTTTCAGGATTTGATCCTTTTTGTTATTGGATATGAGAAGAAAAAAATAGTATTATATTTAAAACCACAAAATATACGTGATATATATTTGTTGCAAGGTGTTATTCGTCCTACTTTATTTTGGAAGAATCATATAGTTGGGGTTTGGTGGAAAACAAGGAATACTGTAAATATAAAGTTTTTTTGAAAAAAACTATCATATGGAATAAAAAGCAAAGTTTTGTGAACTATTGGCTAATTTATTAAACGATGAACTGTTAGAGTACAAAAGTAATAGAAGATTAATAGATAAGTGGGGGTGCGGACATAAAGTTGGCATCGCTCAAACAGCTCACAGTAACAGAGAGAAGGCAGTGATAATCGATGCCATAAAGAATAACTAATCATTGCCTTCACTATTATATAAGTTACAAATATCAAAAAAAGCAGTTATTATTACCCAGAAAAGCTATAGCCTGTAAAAAGCAAATATGAAAAACTTAAAGACTAGGATATTTCACCTGATGCTGAACTTGTTAACAAAAATGCTAGATGATGCCGAAATATAAACCATAATTCTAAGCGAGCCTTATAATACCGCCTTTATTCTAAGCTTTCCATCATCACCAGTCACCTCAGCACTTATCTTACCTTTGTGGGCCTCCACTATCGCCTTTGCCATGGAAAGCCCTATGCCATGTCCTCCTGTTTCAGAGTTTCTGGAATTATCGACTCTGTAGAATCTGTCGAAAAGATGCTCTGCGTTTTCTTTAGATAAACCTTTGGCTGAATTGACAGCATCTATAGTAATATGTCCGTTTTTCTTATTTATTTCTAGAACTATATTTCCATCCCCGGTAGAGTATTTGATAGCATTATCAAGGAGGATGGTAAGCAACTCCCTTATGCTTTCTACATCACCTTTTTAAGGTGAGATTCAGTTTAATATTTGCTTCCAGTTTCTTGTTGTTTATTGTAGCAAGTCCGCTAAAAAGAAGTAACAGTCTCTTTAGCTAGGTCTGACACTGAGAAATCAATAAATTTTAAGCTGTCCTTTCCCTCGTCAAGTTTTGATAAATGTATGAGGTCGTTAGTCAGCTTTGCAAGCCTTCTTACCTGAGTCTTAATGTCATCCAGCCACTCATTTTCCCCTTCATTTATCTCCATTACCCCTATGTCAGCCTCTATGATGGCAAGAGGAGTCTTTATTTCGTGACCTGCATCAGATATGAATCTTTTTTTGCCTTTCATAGCTTTTTTTGAAACAGGTGCAATTATCCGCTTTGAAAATGCTAAAACTATGATAAATACAGTAATCCAGCCGATAAAGGATGCTGAGAGGCTTACAATAAGGAAGTAATTTGCACTGGATAGACCATTATATATATCAAGACACATAACAGCATTATAGCCATTTAAGCTTATCTTTGCATACCTAAAGTTTCTATAAAAGCCTCTATCAGAACTGCCTTCATATATCTGCTTTGCAATTTTTAATACTGTATTCATCAGAAATGGCGAAGATGTGCTTAGTATCACTTGCGGCTACATTTCCATCACCATCAAAGCTAACAACGAAATATCTGCTCTCAAACTTAACCTCAGGAGATATACCATCGTCAAAATGTCCGTAATCATCCCAGTTATCATCCCAGTCACGATCTGGTGGAGAAGGTCTGGGCTCTTCAGTATTATAATTATTGGTAAGATAATTTATGGTATTGTCGGCATTGTCAATTACTTTTTTGAAGTTGATAAAGTTAATTCCCCCTACAATAAGCCCCAATATAAGCAGGGTTACAGCCATAGAAACTGCTATCAGCTTGAACCTGAGTTTTGAGATAACATTGTTTTTCATTAGTGCAGGAAATCCTTTCTATTTTGACATAATCAGAGAGTAGCCAAGGTTTCTGGTCACCTTGATTTCGATATCAGCCCCAAGTGAAGCCAGTTTCTTTTCTCAGATAAGAAATATTTACCCAGACAACGCTGATGTCGGCTTCGGTATCAAAGCCCCAGATTTTCTCCATGAATTTCTCAGCAGAAATGAGATTCTTAGGATAACTCATCATAAGCTCCATCATCTGAAATTCCTTGTTGGATAGCTTAAATTCACCTGTCTTAGTGGATAGCACAAAGCTTGCACGGTTAAAGGGAAACGTTGCCAAACTCAAGTATAGAGTCACCTTCAGCCATACGGCTCCTTGTCATAGCTCTGATTCTTGCAAGCAGCTCCTTTGGCTCAAAAAGGCTTGGTCAGATAATCATTTGCACCCAAATCAAGCCCTTCTACCTTATCATCCACCTCGGATTTGGCGGTGAGTAAGAGTACCGGGATGAGATTTCCCTTATTTCTTAGTTCCTTAAGTACGGTAAAAGCCGTCTTTCTTGAGGCATCATCACGTCTAAAAATCACTCCGTCATAGGTGTCCACGTCAAGGTAATCAAGCGCTTCTTCACCGTCAAATACAGCATCTACACTATATTTGCTGGCTTCAAGTATGGCTTTGACAGCCTTTGAAAGCGATTTTTTTCATCCTCTGCAAGTAATAGCCTCATGTTTTTATCTCCTTTGTGATCTTTTGCTTATTCTAACATAAGATAAAAAAAGAAATAAGTGTCAAGAGAATTAAATATAAGACAAATTTCAATTGCCAAAAAAATAAAAAAATTATTTATTTAAGTTTCATTTAAAGCTTCACTATATATAATGACCTCAACATAAATGAACAGCAAAGAAAGGAGAAATCCTATGAAATTTTTAGTTATACCTGCCTTTGAACCTGATGAAAAACTAATCAAGCTGCTTGAAGAAGTAAGTGCCTTGAATCTATGTCAGATTATAGTTGTAGATGATGGTTCAGGAGATAAATTTAATAATATATTTGCAGAAGCAGAAAAATACGCCATAGTACTTGCGCATGGTGTCAATAAAGGAAAGGGAGCTGCGCTTAAGACAGCCTTTACTTATATAAAGGGGCTTAACGTGAATGGAATAATAGTTACAGCTGATTCAGATGGACAGCACACAGTAAGCGACATAATCAAGGTTTCTGACAGTCTTAGGATAGATGAAGCAGCGATAACTACAGGAGCAAGATATTTTACAGGAAAAGTTCCTCTTAAGTCAAAGGTAGGAAATACCATAACAAAAATACATTTATTTCCTCGTATCCGGACTTTTCCTAAATGATACCCAGTGTGGTCTCAGAGCCTTTAGTGTAAGCAGCATACCATTTCTACTCTCAATAAACGGAGACAGGTACGAATATGAAATGAACATGCTCTTACTTGCTAAGAAAAACGGACTTAGCATAAAGGAAGTTCCAATCGAAACCGTTTACATAGATGACAATAGTGGCAGCCATTTTAGTCCTGTCAAAGATGCGGTAAAGATATATGGAGAGATACTTAGATTCACTCTTTCTTCAATAGCAGCATTTGCTACAGACTACGCAGCATACGGACTCCTAAGCCTCTTATTTGCGGCTCTGCCAACCTCCCTTATGTTAGTGCTTTCCAATGTAGGAGCAAGGTTAATAAGCAGTACCTTGAATTTCAACATAAACAAGAAGTTTGTATTTAAGCACAGCGAAAAAGGAAAGGGAAGCCTCATAAGGTACTTCAGCCTTGTGGCAGGTATACTTGGATTAAATACCATTATACTTTTAGGACTAAATACCCTGTCAGGAGGCAACATTTATTTACTTAAGCTAATTGCAGAACTTGCTTGTTTTGCCATTAGTTTTACAGCACAAAAAGCTCTTTTGTATTTAAGATGAAAAAAATGAAAAAGGAGAAAAAAAGTATAGCTAGATTATCAATACTTAAAAAGGAGGAAGAACCATGCGTAATAAGAAATTTCTAAAAAAACCACTGGCCCTTAGTATAGCTGCAGGACTTCTCATTGCCTCGCTTGACAGCTATGTACTGCTAAAGACCTTTGTAATACCGGAGGTACAGGCTGTAGTTGTAAAAAACACGGATACCACCGTAGCACAGGCTGCTGAAAATACAGCTGCTACAGATGAGGCGGCGGGCGGAGCAGGCAATGCTGCAGCTGATAATACCGCTACAGGTGGTACTACTACAGAGAATCAGACTGTGGCGGATACGGCTTCTGAGAGTACGATAGCTACCAGTAATACAGAGGCTGCAACCCAAAAGACTGTGACAGATACCTCTTACAAGGACGGAAATGTAGATATAACAATAACCACAGTCAGAAAGAACAATACCACTGTATATGTGGCTGATGTCAAACTCTCAAACTCAAATTACTTAAAGACAGCCCTTGCCTATGACTCATTCGGCACAAATGTAACCGAAACCACATCATCTATGGCTTCAAACAACAATGCTATCCTTGCTGTAAACGGCGATTATTACGGAGCAGACAGAAGCGGATATGTTATTAAAAATGGTGTAATTTACAGAAATACGGTAAGAAGCGACAGCAATTATCCTGATTTGGCAGTATATAAGGATGGCTCGTTCAAGATAATTTATGAAACTGATGTAACTGCAGAGCAGCTCCTAGCTGACGGAGTAGTTAACCTCTTTGCATTTGGACCTTCGCTTATAGAAAATGGTAGTATAACTGTAGACCAGAATACAGAGGTAAGGCAGGCTATGACAAAGAATCCTCGTACAGCAATCGGCATAGTTGATTCTAACCACTACATCTTAGTAGTATCTGACGGGAGAACAAGCGAGAGTGAGGGACTTTCTCTCTACGAACTTGCGGAAGTTATGAAGGAGTATGGTGCTACTACAGCTTACAACCTTGATGGTGGCGGTTCATCAACGATGTACTTCAATGGTAACATAATAAATAATCCTACAACCAACGGACATAATATATCAGAAAGAGAGGTGAGCGACATTGTTTACATTGGATATTAAAAACAAAAAAGCTATTAAAAATCTTATTATTTGCGGAGCACTTAGCCTATTCCTTGCAGTATTTGCCTATGTTTATGAAATGTTCTCTTACGGGCAGTACTCGGTGCATATGAGACTGATGTTCATCTTCCCACTTATTGCAGGAGTATTCATTTTGTTTAAGAATTCACTAAACAAGTATTTTCTTAACACAGCACTTGCAGTATTGGCAAATGGTTTCCTTGTGAAGGGAATCATCGAAATATCGGGAAGAACCTCATCTTTTGACCATTTATACTTAATTTCAGCTTGTCTGCTTTTGTTTTGCAGCCGTTGTATTTAAGAGAAAAAGAATTGAAGATAGTGAGTAATGCTTAAAGGAGTCGGTATACTGCCGGCTCCTTTGTAAGCTAAAGAGGAAAGTATCACTCTATAAGATAAACCTAGCAAACAGGTAGGCATATAGTTAAAACTTATAACAATACATAAAATCAAACGATTTTTTTCAAATGAGATATTTAGTGGTATTATAACTTCATCAAAAGAACAGACACCAATCGGATATTGCTAATGCTTTAAGCGGAGATGTCCGGTAGAGAGGTTATCATTGATTAATAAAAGGAGATTAACATTATGAGCAAATACAAATTTGAGACCTTACAGTTACACGTTGGACAGGAGCAGGCAGACCCTACTACAGATGCAAGAGCGGTACCTATTTATCAGACTACTTCTTATGTATTTCATAACAGCAAACACGCTGCTGATAGATTTGGCTTAGCAGATCCGGGTAACATCTATGGAAGACTTACCAATTCCACCCAGGATGTACTTGAGAAGAGAATAGCTGCTCTTGAAGGTGGAAGTGCTGCTCTGGCATTGGCGTCAGGTTCATCTGCAATTACTTATACTATCGAAGCGCTGGCTGCAAACGGCGGACATATAGTTGCACAGAAGACAATCTATGGAGGAAGCTACAATCTTCTTGCACACACACTTCCTCAGTTTGGAATCGAGACAACATTTGTAGATATACATAATCTTGCTGAGGTAGAAGCAGCAATTAAGGATAACACCAGAGGAATATTTATTGAAACTCTTGGCAATCCTAACAGTGATATTCCTGATATTGATGCGGTTTCTGAGCTTGCTCATAAACATGGACTTCCTGTAGTAGTTGACAATACCTTCGGAACTCCTTATTTAATCAGACCTTTTGAGCATGGTGCAGACATAGTAGTACACTCAGCTACAAAGTTCATAGGAGGACATGGAACTACTTTGGGCGGTGTAGTTGTTGAATCAGGTAAGTTTGACTGGAAGGCTAGCGGAAAGTATGGCAATATTGCAGAGCCAAACCCTAGCTACCACGGCATTTCCTTCTATGATGCTGTTGGTCCTGCTGCCTTTGTTACCTATATACGAGCAATTCTCCTAAGAGATACAGGAGCTGCAATATCTCCATTTAATGCATTCCTTCTCTTACAGGGTGTGGAGACTCTTTCTTTAAGACTTGACAGACATGTTGAGAATACCAAGAAGGTTGTGGACTTCCTTAAGAATCATCCTAAGGTTCTAAAGGTTAACCATCCATCACTTCCTGAACATCCTGATCACGAGCTTTATAAGAAGTATTTTCTAAATGGAGGTGCTTCCATATTTACGATTGAGATTAAGGGAGGAAAGGAAGAAGCTTGGAAGTTCATAGATAACCTTAAGATATTCTCCCTCCTTGCCAATGTTGCGGATGTAAAGTCACTTGTTATCCACCCTGCAACCACAACTCATTCACAGCTTAATGAGAAGGAGCTTGCTGAGCAGAACATTAAGCAAAAATACAATTAGGCTTTCAATAGGAACTGAGCATATAGATGATATAATCGCGGACCTTGAAGGTGGATTTGCAGCTATATAAATCAAGTGAGATGTTGACTTTTTATATAAATCTGTATTACAATGTGAACAGGCGAAAGGTTATCAATAGCCATAAATTAGGAACCCCCAAGAGCTGCTATCTCTTGGGGGTTCTATTCCGTTTTTTAGGTGGATAGCATAAATTATTTAGAAATTATACAGCGTTTTACAGCAATGTAAGGCGCTTTTATTCTTTTAAAAAATCTTTTTTTATTTTTCTAAACTTTAAGGTTCATTTTAGGTTCGTGGTTTATTATGTACTCATAAAAATAAATCACATAAAAAACAACAAGAAAAAAACAACAAGAAAAAGAAGTTAATTAAATGAAAGGAGGAAAAACTTATGGGACAGGGTACATTTCAGAGGTTTGAAATAAAAGTTCTTATTAAGTAAAGAACAAAAAGGAAGCAGTACTTGAAGCAATGAAGCCTTATATGAAGGCAGACAGCTACGGCAACAGTACAATAAGAAATATATACTTTGACAAACCTGATTTTTTTACTCATAAGGCATTCTCTTGATAAACCAATTTATAAAGAAAAAGCTTAGGGTAAGAAGTTATAAAAAGGTGTATGAAGAGGATAAGGTATTTATTGAACTTAAAAAGAAATTCGATGGAATAGTTTACAAAAGGAGGATTGAAGCTAAAGAAAAAGAAGCAATGGATTACCTTTGTAAGGGAAAAGAAGCTTGAGAAAGAAAGCCAGATAGGAAAAAGAAATAGATTATTTCTTAGACTTCTATGGTGATATAGAGCCAAAAAGTATTCCTAAGTTATGACAGACAGGCGTTCTTCGATAAAGGCAATCCTGACTTTCGAATGACATTTGATGAAAACATTCTTTGGAGAGAAGACAACTTAAGTCTAACCAATGAGGTTTACGGAAAGCCAATACTTGAAGACGGAGAGGCCCTACTCGAAATAAAATCAGCAGATACTTTCCCGTTGTGGTTGGTAGAAGTTCTTAGCAAATACGGCATTTACAAAGTTTCATTTTCAAAGTACGGCAATGCCTACACAGAGATATTGAAGAACAGAAGATGGATGTTTGCAAGGGAGGTAGAATTTAACAACGAAGAAAAATATGAAAGAGAGGTTGGAGTATGGATATGTTTAATAGTTTATTTAGCAGTGGAACTACCACAGCAGTTTCACCTGTATCAGTTTTTATTTGTATAGGAGCGGCGCTTGCGATAGGAATCTTACTAGCCCTGGTCTATACCTATAAGAGCAGATATTCACAGAGTTTTGTGGTTACGCTGGCAATGTTGCCTGCTGTAGTAAGTATGGTAATACTTTTGGTAAATGGCAATGTAGGAGCAGGAGTAGCTGTTGCAGGAACGTTCGGACTTGTAAGATTCCGTTCGGTACCTGGTACGGCGAAGGAAATAGGAGCAATCTTCCTTTCAATGGTTACAGGACTTGCAATAGGAATGGGCTTTATTGGATATGCAGCAGCATTTGCTCTCATAATGGGAGTAGTAACTCTCATTTACACAAAACTGGGATATTCAATTTTTTCAGGCTCTAAGTTACAGAAGAGTCTTACAATTACAATACCTGAAAATCTTGACTACACAGATGTATTTACAGAAACACTTAATAAATATACCAAGAACTCAAACTTACTTGGTGTAAAGACAACCAATATGGGTAGCTTATTCAAACTTAGCTATGATGTTACCCTGAATAAGGAGGGAATAGAAAAAGAATTTATTGATGCACTTAGATGTAAAAACGGTAACTTGGAAATTCAGCTTAAACCGTCCTGGAATGGGTGGAGAAGAACTTTAATTAACAAGAAAAAAATAATAATAAACAGCTTATAAGAAAGGAAACTAAAATTATGAAAAAGAAGATAATGATGATAGCTTTAACAGGTGGGCTTTTAATTAGTGTAACAGCTTGTAACAAAGCAGGTGCTGCAAAGAGTGGCACCGCTGCCAAAACTGTGGTAACTACCACTTCAAGTACCACAAGCGGTGCCAGTGTAACTACTGACAGCTCTACTACCAGCAACTCTAATACTGACAGTACAACTACTGCATCTTCAGGGACATCCTCCTCTACTGCGACAGGGACAGTGAAGGCAGATATGTTTACAGATCGTGATAAAGATGCGTCTTACGATGAATCAAGTGCTACCAAGGTTAATCTAAGTGAAATAAAGGATTCAACCTATACTATTACAAAGGAAGGTGTTTACATACTTTCAGGAACCTATTCAGGTCAAATTATTGTAAATGTAGCGGACACAGCCAAGGTTCAGCTTGTGCTTGACGGAGTGACAATAACCAATGAAAGCAGCGCAGCTATATATGTTAAAAGAAGCTGACAAGGTTTTTGTAACACTTAAGGATGGTACTACAAGTACACTTACAACTTCAGGGGCCTTTGTATCAACGGATGACAACAATGTAGACGGTGTAATCTTCTCAAAAGGTGACCTTACCGTAAACGGCAGTGGTTCTCTTAAGATAAGCTCTACTGCTCACGGAATAGTGGGCAAGGATGATGTTGTAGTTACAGGTGGAAACATTGATATTACTTCTACAAAGAAGGGTATCAGCGGAAAGGACAGTGTAAGGATAGCTGATGGTACTATCAATATTACAACAGGAACTGATGGTATCCACTCTGAAAACAGTGATGATACAAGCAAGGGTTTTGTATACATTGAAGGTGGCACTATTACAATAAATGCAGCTGATGATGGTATTCACGCTGGAACTACCCTTGATATAGTTGGTGGTAAGATTGACATAACCAATAGTAATGAAGGTCTTGAAGGTAAAGATGTAAATATCTCAGGCGGTGAAATAAATGTAGTGTCAAGTGATGATGGTATCAATGCAACAGCTTCTTCTGTAACAGGACAGAAGGAAAATATGCAGGCAGAAGATGCAAGTATCAATATCTCCGGTGGTAAGATAACAGTAAACGCAGAAGGAGACGGACTTGATTCTAACGGCGACCTCACAGTAAGTGGTGGTGAGACTTATGTAAGTGGTACAACAAGGGGCGGAAACGGCGGTATCGATTATAACGGTACAGCTACAATTACCGGTGGAACAGTTATAGTAACAGAGATTCAGAGTATGACAGAGAACTTTGGTTCAGGCTCTACCCAGGGCGTAGTACAGTTAAGTGTATCTAATCAGGCAGCAGGAACTGCAGTCAGCATCAAAGATTCAAAGGGCAATGTACTGGCAACTTACACTCCTGCAAAAGAATACAACAGCGTTATCATCAGTGCTGCCGGAATGGTGCAGGGTGAGACCTATACAGTAATAGCAGGAACTACTACACAGGAAGTAACACTTAGTCAGCTTGTAACCGGATCAACTGGAATGGGTGGCCCTGGCGGTCCCGGTGGCATGGGTGGTCCTGGCGGCCCTGGCGGAAACGGAGGTGGACCCAGGGGAGGTTTCGGGAACGGAATGAATGGCGGGCAGGATGGCAATGGTGGTAATATAGCCCAGAACGGTAACGGAGGTCCTGGTGGCAACGGAAACTTCGGAGGTCCACAGGGTAACGGAGGCTCCAGCGGAAACAATTTTGGAGGTCCACAGGGTAACGGAGGCCCAGGTGGAGGCGGATTTGGAGGCCCAAATGGTAACGGAGGCCCAGGGTGGCAATGGAAATTTCGGAGGTCCACAGGGTAACGGAGGTCCTGGTGGTGGCGGCAACTTTGGAGGTCCACAGGGTAACGGAGGCCCAGGTGGAGGCGGATTTGGAGGCCCAAATGGTAACGGAGGCCCAGGCGGCAACGGAAACTTCGGAGGTCCACAGAGTAACGGAGGCCCAGGTGGCAACAACTTCGGAGGCCCACAGGGCAACGAAGGTCCACAGGGCAACGAAGGCCCTGGCGGAAACAACTTTGGAGGTCCACAGGGTAACGGAGGCCCGCAGGGAAGACCTGAGGGAGCCCCTCCAAATGGCAGACGTAGAAATTGGGCTAACAACGAAGGCAGTTCCAACAATAGTATGAAAGGAGGACAGAGTAAATCATCTGGAACAACTAACAGTTCAAACAATAATTCCGGAACAAAGGGAAGTACTAATAAAAGCAGAAGCTAAGACTATAGTGGAAAGAGCAGCGCTGGTACTTCACAAATATCCAATCAAAAAAATTGCTTAATTAGTTACAAAAGAGATTGTGAGGGTTAAGGCTCTCGCAGTCTTTTTGTTGACTATGTTTATTGCTTTTATTATAATTAGATGATGCTTGGTTAAAAAGTATTTACACTTGTATTATTGGTTTTATTCAGAATAGTAAAACTGAAACGATGAGAATAAGACGTTTTTGAATTTAACCGGATAACATAGGGATGATTATATATGAAAATAGTACAAAAAAATAGATGAGGAAAAACAGACTCCTGATAGAGGCTTCAGAAAAAAGCCACACTTAAGGAAAAATATGGGGAAACCCAGTCTTAAATTATATTTTAAAAGTGGGATACAAGACCGTTTATTTCCTTTAGAAACTTCATTTGAGGAAAATAAATCCGGTGAATATGTACTGGTAGGGCGAAACACCATTCTTCTTCCTTATGTATTCTTAAATGAAGCAGGAGATGAAAAGGTAGAAGTTAGAGTGGAACTTTTCCAAGGGGGAAAGCAGAAAAGCTATAGGTGAACCATTTTTATTTAGATTCAAAGTATTTTTGTCAAACCGCAGATGAATGAAACAGGGAGATTTGCTGAGATAAGGTGGATTGCGGCACTTTTATTGCTGCCGGTTGCAGTGATAACTTCTTTTTTAGCAGGAAATAAGGGTAGAAATGCTCTTAAAAAAGCAAATCAGTATATAAAAAGGTGGACAGGGATTTCTTTTAGTTTGCGAGAGTTTAAAACAGATTATTTGAAAAAACAGTATGAAAAGAGTCTAAGTTTACCTGTTAAAACGAATAATGTCCTTTTTTTATCGGAGAGAAAGGTGGAAAAAAAGGCGGTAATCTGGCTCTTGTTTATGATGAATTAAAAAAACAATAAGAATCTTATAATCACATCATTTTTAAAAACAAAAAAACGGTAGACAGGCTTAGCTTTAAGGAACTGCGGGAATCTGCAAGGCTTATGGCAGAGGCAGGATGTATTGTTTTAGAAGATTTTTATCCTCAGCTCCATGCATTAGACCTAAGGAAGGAGACTAAGGTTATCCAGCTTTGGCATGCCTGTGGCGCATTTAAGGCTTTTGGATTTAGCAGGCTGCATAAGCCCGGTGGGCCGGAAGAAGAGAGTAAAAATCATAGAAACTATGATAAGGTTTTTGTGAGTGGAGAGAAGATGATTCCTTATTACAGTGAGGCATTTGCTATTCCGGAGGAAAATGTACTTCCGCTTGGTACACCAAGAACGGATATATTTTTTGATGAGACCTATAAAGAGCAGATTTTTGCAGAATTATTCAATCAGTTTCCTGTTTTTAGAGGAAAGAGGATAATACTTTTTGCACCAACATTTCGCGGACAGGGCAATAAGGATGCGTATTATCCTGATTCTTCATTCTCTGTTGAGACTTTTATGAAGGATATGCCTGAGGATGTCATTTTAATTATCAAACAGCATCCTTTTGTCAAAAATACCATCAATGTACCGCAGGAGTATAAGGATAGAGTTTTCGATTTAAGTAAAAAAATATCAATCAATGACTTGCTATTTATCACAGATGTATTGATTACAGACTACAGTTCATCTGTTTTTGAGGCTGCACTATTAGATATTCCTATGGTATTTTACGTGTTTGATGAGGATAGCTACAGAAAAGACAGGGATTTTTACGAAGATTTTGATTCTTTTATTCCTGGGCTTAAAGCAGAAAAATCAGGATGAATTAAAGAAGCAGACTTTAATATGCCTGGATAATGAAAAGGCTCTTACCTATGATACAACTGAGTTTAAGGAAACCTTTTTATCCGCCATTGATGGCAATAGTACAAAGAGAATTACAGAATATCTTATAGATTTGATAGAGGAGGATTAAGTTGAATATAAAACGATTGGGGCATATGTTGTTTGGGCTATGTTGCTTACCTTATCGCCTCTTACCGCTAAATCAGAATAAGACAGTTCTTTTTATGATTCATAACGATCATAAATGTGGTAATTTGAAATATATGTACGATAGTCTTTCTGAGAATAGACCAAATGATACATATATATTTATCTCAAAAGCAGAGTTGTTTTCCGGAGAAAACAAGCTGATAGGATTATTGTATTTTTATTTTGTTTTAAGTTTTCATCTGATGACTGCAGGTAGCATTTATCTTAATGATAATTTTCTGCCTCTTGCTTATATGCCGCTAAGAAAAATCAGCAAAAAAGTCATACAGCTTTGGCATGGAATAGGAGCTTTTAAGCGCTTTGGACTTTCTACCGAAAAAGACCAATATGTAAGGCAGACGGTAGAGGAGGGAAATAAGAAGATAACCCACCTCTTTATCAGTGGAAAAGCCGTGATTCCTTACTATGAAGAAGCGTTTAGAGTTGGCAGGGAAAGAATCTTTCCTGTAGGACTTCAGTTTTAGACTTTTATTTCGATGATAAATTAAAGAGAGCTGCAAAAGATAGTTTTTTTATCAATGTTTTGACGGATTGAAGGACAAAAAAATACTTCTCTATACACCTACTTTTCGCAATACAATGGCTGAAAATACAGCTTTACTTGAAGTTTTTTTCTGTAAATGAGTTAAAGAAAGCTCTTGGAGAGGAGTGGGCAGTTTTGATACGGCTTCATCCCACCATTTCTGATAGTGGAATCATTAAAAATCTTCCTAAGGATGTTTATGATGTAAGCTACTATAAGGATGTTAAAGAGCTTTACGAAGTTTCCGATGTATTAGTGAATGATTATTCCTCTACAGTAGTAGAATATGCTCTTTTAAGAAAGCCTATCGTCTGCTTTGTACCTGACTTTGATAAATATGACAGAGGGTTTTACAGGGATTATGAAGAGAATGCGGTTGGTGAGATTGTTAAGGATTATAGAGGGCTTCTGAGTGCTATTAGGCAGGGGAAATCTGATGATGCTAAGCTTGATGGCTTCCTTAAACTGCATTATGACTATTTTTGATTCTAATAATCGAAGGAGAATATTAGACATTTTATATCGTTAAAGAGAAGCATCTTTTATCTTTCATTTTAAGATTAAATATGGTATGATATGGGTGCTTATCTAAGTAAAAAGGAGTAACACAAATGGTTTTTTCCAGTATTTTATTTATTACAAGGTTCCTGCCACTGGTATTGGCTATTTACTTCATAGTGCCAAAGCGTATAAGGAATCTTGTTTTGTTTTTGTCAAGCATACTTTTCTATGCTTGGGGAGAGCCTATATATATTTTGCTTATGTGCTTTACCATAACGGTAGACTATGTATTCGGTATCATCATAGACCAACAGATATCGGCGGGTAAGAAAAACAAGGCGAAGGTATCGCTTGCGGCAGCAGTAGCTATCAATCTCTTGCTGCTTGGCTACTTTAAGTACGCCAACTTTACCATAGATACCATCAATTCGCTTACAGGGGCGGGGATAGCAGCTATCAAGCTGGCTCTGCCAATCGGAATATCATTTTACACCTTCCAGAGTCTATCTTATGTAATTGATGTTTACAGGGGCGATACTAAGGTACAGAAAAACATCCTTGACTTTGGAACCTATGTAACCCTTTTTCCACAGCTGATTGCAGGACCTATCGTAAGGTACCGTACAGTAGCAGAGGAAATGCAGGGAAGAGTAGAAAATAGAGCCGATTTTGTGAGGGGTATCAGCCGTTTCATCTTCGGTCTTGGTAAAAAAGTTCTGCTTGCCAATAACGCCGGTCTTCTTTGGGACAGTGTAAATGCACTGACTGCTTCTGAAATGTCAGTAGGAAGTTTTTGGCTGGGGATACTGGCTTATACTTTCCAGATTTATTTTGACTTTTCAGGTTATTCGGACATGGCTATAGGTATGGGACTTATGTTTGGCTTCCATTTTGATGAAAACTTCAACTATCCATACATGGCTAAGTCAATCACTGAATTCTGGAGAAGATGGCATATTTCGCTATCTACCTGGTTTAAGGAATATGTGTATATTCCACTTGGAGGTAATAGAGCAGGAATTGCAAAGCAGATAAGAAATATCATTATTGTATGGATGCTTACAGGCTTTTGGCATGGTGCAAGCTGGAACTTTGTTGCCTGGGGATTGTATTATGGTGCAATCCTGATTATTGAAAAGGTCTTTCTTTTGAAAATCGTAGAGAAAATGCCTAAGTTTGTCAGACATATTTATACAATGTTTTTGGTTATCATTGGATGGGTACTCTTTTCCTTTGATTCATTTAAGAAGGGTGCAGAGTTTATAGCCGGAATGTTTGGACTAGGCGGATATTCTGTCATAAATAAAGAGTTTATTTACCTTTTACTTAATAATCTTGTACTTTTAGTTGTACTGGCTATTGCAAGTACAGATGTGCCTAAAAGATGTATTGAAAAGTTGACAGCAAAAAATAACGCTGCCTTAAAGGTGCTTGGTATAATTACGCTTGAAGTGATTTTAGGAATTTGTGTTGCCTACCTGGTAGCATCAACCTACAATCCATTCCTGTATTTCAGGTTCTAACGGGAGATATATATGAAGATATTAACTATTGAAAATGCTAAAATTGCTGTATTTGGTGGGACTTTGGCAGCTTTATTCTTTGGAGCCGTGCTTCATAAGCCTACCGAGTTTTCACAGTCCGAAAAACAGATATTTGGAGCAGCGTCCCAAGTTTACAGCTGCGAAAACTCTTAGACGGAAGCTTTATGAAAGACTATGAGACCTTTATTACTGACCAGTTCCCTGAAAGAAGCTTTTTTTATGGGAGTAAAAACCGCTGTAGAGAGGCTTCGTGGAAGAACTGATGATAATGGAGTGTATTTTGGGAAAGATGGCTATCTTTTTGGGAAATATGACGCTTCCCTCTTTGAGTCAGAAACTGCAAAAAACAATGAAAAAGCCATTGCTGAGTTCGTAAAAATGTATGCAGACAAATTCGGAAAGGGACATTTTTCGGGTGGCACTTGCCCCATCCTCTTCTGAGATTTTAAGTGATAAACTACCTGCCTTTGCCCCTGTCTACAATCAGACCGGATTTATCGAAAGGATAAAAAGAGGCGGGAGAGGAGTATGTTACTGACCTTGGTGACATCCTTAAAAAACACGCCAATGAGTATGTGTATTACAGGACAGACCACCACTGGACAAGCCTTGGAGCCTATTACGGATATGAAGCCATAGCTAAGGGACTGGGACTTAAGGTTAACTCTTTAACTGATTTGAAGGCAGATACAGTTGCAAATGATTTCCTTGGAACCTATGATTCTAAGGTAAATACAGGGGTTATAGGCGGGGTAACAGCCGATGACATAACCATATATTATTCTGCAGAGATAGATAAGGCAAAGATGACCTGGGATAATGACGAGGAAAAAAGCTATGACAGCATCTATGTATTAGATGCCCTAAAGGGCAAAGACAAGTATACTGTATTCTTTGGAGGCAACCACAGTGTTACAGATATAAAAACTGAAAACAATACAGGCAAGACCTTACTTTTAATCAAGGATAGTTTTGCTCACAGTCTTGCGCCATTTTTAATAAAGGATTATGATAGAATAATAATGCTAGATTTAAGATATTTTAATAAAAAGTCTTAAAAAAATACATTGATGAAAAATAAAAATCACTGATTTACTGGTACTTTACAGTACGCCTGACTTCGCAGAGGATGCAAATATTGGCAGATTGTTGAGGTAGATATGTTAAAGAAAGCTTTAAAGATTTCGCTTATAATTTCGCTGTTTTTCCTTATAATACTTGTAGCTGCGGCCTTTTTAACTAAGACTACTAAGGATAATATTAAGAAAGCAGAGACTACTGTACCAAACAGGGTGGAGTTTGCTAAGCCTGAGGTTGTGTCTGCAAAAGATATGTATAAGAAAGTTGCAAAAAAACTTAAGGTAAAGAAGCCTGATATTTACTCGATGAAGTATCAGAAGGCGGCAAACAGCATAATTGAGAATTATAAGAAAAAGGGCAACTATACTATAGATGCTCCTCTTCTTATCGTAAATCCATACGGAACCAATACTACCGGACTTTACATCTACTTTAAGCATAAGTTTAGAGTAAACACCATATATTCAGTCAATGTAAAGGAAATTGATGGAAAAGAAGATGTAAAGACAAAGGATTTTCAGGGAGCCTTGTACACCAATACCACAGGTATGCCTTTGCGGAGCAGGAAGGCTTAATTATAGGTATGGTACCGGGAGAAAGAAATTATGTGTCAGTCTACATTTATGATGAGAATAATAAAAATGATAGCTAAGGCAGGCTACAGGCTCGATATTCCTGAGGCTGATACAGTGACAATGAAGACTCTTACTGCTACACACGAAAGGGAGATAACCCAGCTTTCGGAAGGGTTGTTTACTGTATTTGGTCTTGACGATAACGGCAGAAAAGAAAGACATATATTGTTCTATGATAACTACGGAATTGTAAGGGCTGAGTTACCGCTTGTAAAAGGTGGCGGTGCTGCTGAGACCAATATAGCACAGATTAATGACAAGCTTTTTTATGCTGTTGACAGTAACAGGTTTGCCCTGATTGACAGATTCGGTAAGGTGGAGAAATTCATCTCGTTAGAAGACGGAGCTGTAGCTCTTGGAGATATGGACTTAAACACAGCTATAAGAAAGGCTGTGACATTGTCAAGAAGAAGCGGGAATGACGGAATTTTCTCAGTAGATATCTTAGAGGGCAAGTCTAAGGAAATAGTAAACTTTAATAAACTTTTCTCTGCTTATTATAAGAAGGGGGGTTCCAAGTTAAAGTTTACCTCGGTTCAGTTTCTTAATGACAATGATTTGATTGTAAGTGAGAAGAACACTTCATCCATAATTAGGATAAACAATGTCTTTAGAAATCCTAAGATAAAGGGAGTGATTTCAGGCACCGATATCTTAAAGGTAGCCTATGAGGATGTATTTTATAGTAAGGATGGAGACTTTGTCAGTCAGAAAAAGCAGAGTACAGCCTATGTTGACAAGAGTGAGAAGTTAGGTAAGAAGCAGTATCGCCTGATAGTTTTTGACAATAACCAGGGTGGACTTGATTCATTTTTGCTACAAATATCTGGTTGACGCTGAGAAGATGAATTACAGCCTTGAAAACAGCGTTGAACTTCCTTACTCTGCCGAGAATGGAAGTGCTTCTCTTAATCAGGGTTACCTTATAGCATCTTCTACAGGAAGCGGAAGTTTTGAGGAGTATAATCCTGACGGATTTAAGCTTGCAAGCTATAGTTTTAAGAATAAGAAAAAGGCTTACAGGGTATTTAAGCATAGTATGAAAGGCAGTTGGTTTACCAAGTAATGGAATTTAATGAATTTATAAGTGATAAGAAGATACTGACAGGTATAGGAAAATTTAAGTTTAAGAGACCGACTCCGGTTCAGGAGGCAGTTTATGCCAAGATACTTGAGGGTGGAAGTTATTTTGTGCAGTCACCAACAGGTTCGGGAAAGACCTTGGCATATTTACTTCCTTTATTTGAGAAGTACAAATCTGTGGAGAGGGAGAATAAAGTCGTTATAGTTGCTCCCACCACAGAACTGGCCCCTACAGATACATAGGCAGGCAGAGCTTGTCAGAGGAAATACAGGGATTGGGCTTCATTCGGTCTGCCTTGGTGGAAATGCCAGTATAATAAGGCAGATAGAAAACTCTCAAAAGAAACCTCAGATTATAGTAGGAACTCCGGGAAGAATAGTAGAGTTGATAAGAAAAAGGAAAATTGCCGCTCATTTGGTAAGGACTTTAGTTCTTGATGAGGGCGACAGACTCTTTGATAAGAACAATAAGGAGACTACGGATGCACTTATCAAGTGTTTTGTAAGAGACAGACAGCTTCTTTTGTTTTCTGCGACTTCCACGAAGGCAGCTCTTGAAGGAGCGAGAGCCTGGGCGGAAAGTATTGAGGAGATTAGTGCTGACGGCGGAAAAGAAATTCCTGCCAATATCAAGCATTGGTTTGTAGTCTGTGAAAAAAGAAACAAAATGGAAATCCTTCGTGGTACTACTGGGGCAATTAGAACCAGAAAGGCAATTATCTTTGTGAATGGTACTTATGATATAGAAGAAACCTACAAGAAGCTTGCCCATCACCATTATCAGGTAGATTTTATAGGAGGAGAGCGTACCAAGGAAGAGAGAAAGAAGGCTATGCAGGGATTTTTCGCATGGTAAGATAAAGTATCTCATTGCTACAGACCTTGCTGCGAGAGGCTTACAGTTTGATGATGTAGATACAGTTTTCCATGTAAATCTTCCCGAGGATGCCGATACCTATCTTCACAGAGCGGGCAGGACAGGCAGAGCCGGAAGAGTTGGAAGAAACTTAAGTATAATAACTGACAGAGAACTTACTCTTATTAAAAAGTATGAAAAGGCACTTGGAATAAAGTTTTCACAGAAGTTTTACTATGATGGTAAGCTAATGGATGTGAAGAAGGAAGACAGGAGAAACGACGGCTGAACTTTATATAACCAAAGCATCAATGCGGATTTTTTTGCTAAATGATGAAATGGATAAAAGAAAATATGCTGCCAGAAGTGATTGAAAAAAATTTGCTCTGGAATAATACAAAATGGGACATTTCCAAATCGGAGATGTCCCATTTTGTATGATATTTAGTAAGAATCAAAGCCTCTAAGCATCCTTGCTCTGTTTGGATGTCTTAGCTTTCTAAGAGCCTTTGCCTCTATCTGTCTGATACGCTCTCTTGTTACATTGAACTCTTTGCCTACCTCTTCAAGAGTCCTGGTTCTTCCGTCAAGAAGACCGAATCTGAGTATAAGCACCCTCTGCTCCCTTTCGGAAAGGGTAGTAAGGAGTTTCTGAATCTGATCCTGAAGCATAGTATAGGTAGCGGCTTCTTCAGGGCCCATAATTGTGTCGTCCTTAATAAAATCTCCAAGGTGGCTGTCGTCCTCTTCTCCAATAGGAGTATCAAGAGATATAGGATCAGCGGAAATCTTCATTATTTCACGCACCTTTTCCACAGGAAGATTCATCTCTGCAGCAATTTCCTCCTCGGTAGGTTCGCGCCCAAGTTCCTGGAGTAAGCTCCTTGAAACCCTGTAAGCCTTGTTGATAACCTCTGACATATGTACAGGAATACGTATAGTTCTTGACTGGTCTGCAATAGAACGGGTAATTGCCTGTCTTATCCACCAGGTAGCATAGGTACTGAACTTATAGCCCTTGGTATAGTCAAACTTATCTACTGCTTTGATAAGTCCAAGGTTTCCCTCCTGAATAAGGTCAAGGAAGGAAAGACCACGCCCTACATACTTCTTTGCTATACTTACAACAAGCCTGAGATTGGACTCAGTAAGTCTGTCAGTAGCATCCTGATCTCCCTGAGCGATTTTCTTGGCTAGTTCAACTTCCTCTTCCATACTAAGAAGAGGGTAGTTGCCGATTTCCTTAAGATATATCTTAACAGGATCGTCAGACATTATTGAGAGAGTAATATCATCTCCTATATCAAGGTCTGCATCATCATCAACTTCAGGAAGAGAATCATCAAAGAGGTCATCATCCATATCGCTGATGTTCATAATTGTAACACCATTGCTTTCGAGATAATCATAGATTTTCTCATAATGGCTGGAGTCAATATTAAGACTCTTAAAATAATCATTTAACTTATCAGACTCGATTACATCTTTGTTCTTTTTTGCAATCTCAAGCAGTCCCTCTAATTTAGTTAAAAAAATCATCCTTTGCCACAGCAGCAGTATTCTCTGCTTTTTGCATTATCAGCCACAGCAGCTTTCTTGGTTGATTTTTTTAGCGGCTTTCTTTGTGGCGGTTTCTTTTTTTACTTCTTTCGTTTCTTTTATTACTTCTTTTTGTTTCTTTTTACTTCTTTACTTTCTTTATCTTTAGCGTTGGAAGCCATTCACACCATTCCTTTCAAATCTCACTCTTAATTTTTTTGAGCGTAAACATTAATAATTGTACCATAAATATAAACGAAAATCCAATACAAATTTTTAAAAAAATCAGGTGGAGGAAAAATTTGAATATTTTATCTGAAAGTGGTAAGATAAAAAAGGACAACGAAAACTATGGAGGTATAAGTATAAATGAGTCACGATAATGGACATAGTCAGCTTATTGACTTAAAAAATGAAGGCTCTGTAAAAAGAGTGATTGGTGTAGTTAGTGGTAAGGGTGGAGTAGGTAAGTCCTTCGTTACCTCAAGACTGGCTGCGATATTCTCAAAAAAAGGCTATAAATCAGCTGTTCTTGACGCGGATATCACAGGACCGTCTATTCCAAGATGCTTTGGCTTAAAAGGTAAGGCTGAGGCTAATGAAAACGGAATCCAACCTGCGGTTACAAAGGGTGGTATTCAGGTAATGTCAGTCAATCTCCTCTTGGACGATGAGTCAGTTCCTGTGGTGTGGAGAGGCCCTATAATTGCGGGTACAGTTAAGCAGTTCTGGTCAGAGGTAGACTGGAAAGATGTGGAGTACATGTTTGTGGATATGCCACCCGGTACAGGTGATGTGCCTCTTACGGTATTTCAGTCTCTTCCTGTTGACGGTATTGTCATAGTAACCTCGCCATCAGAACTCGTATCCATGATAGTAGAAAAAGCCGTAAACATGGCAAATGCTATGGAGATACCGGTGCTTGGAATAGTTGAAAATTACAGCTATATCAAATGTCCTGACTGCGGCAAACTCATCTATCCGTTTGGAGAAGGAAAGACTGATGATGTTGGCCTTAAGTACGGAATTCCTGTACTTTCAAGGCTGCCTATGGACAGCAGGATAGCGGATGCTATGGACAACAGTAAGGTTGAAGAACTTGAACTGGATGTGCTTGGTGAGACAGCCGATACAATTGAGTTTTTACTTAGAAATGTAGACCATAGCGTGGACAGGGAAGAATATGGTGAGAATCATAAGGTGGCAATAGCTCTTGATGAGAATGAAAAACTGGTTGGAAAGCTTGCTAATTCACATAAGTTTGTGGTTGCAGAGACCAAGGGAAAGAAGATCCTTGAAAGAAGCGTACTTGAAGTAAGCTCACCTGATGAGGCGGTGGCTTCACTTAAAGGAGCAGGGTGTGGATATGGTTATCTGTAGTGGAATTGATAAACATTTAAGAACTGCTCTTTCTGACAATGCTATTGCGTCAGTTCCTGTACTTAAGGGTGAGGTAGAGGATGTGCTGGCTAATTTCTTAAACGGAAAATATAACAAGGCTTAAAAATAACTTTTTATTTTACATTTATAGTCTGTTGTGATAAAATGTGGGCAGTTGAAGTAAACATAATTAAACAGCATCGCTTAGATGCGGAATGGAGAATAATATGTATTTAGTATCAGCAAAGGATATGTTGGTTAAGGCAAAGGCGGGCCATTATGCAGTAGGACAGTTCAACATTAATAACTTGGAGTGGACAAAGGCTATACTTTTGACTGCAGAAGAGCTTAAGAGTCCTGTAATTCTTGGTGTATCTGAAGGTGCAGGAAAATACATGGGTGGATATAACGCAGTTGTAGGTATGGTAAATGGTTTACTTAAGGACCTTAAGATATCTGTACCTGTTGCCCTTCACCTTGACCACGGCTCATTTGAAGGCTGCTATAAGTGCCTTGAGGCAGGTTTTTCTTCAATAATGTTCGATGGTTCACACTATCCAATCGATGAGAACGTAGCTAAGACTACTGAGCTTGTTGCAGCTGCTCACAAGATGGGCGTTTCTATTGAGGCAGAGGTTGGCTCTATCGGTGGAGAAGAAGACGGTGTAGTTGGTATGGGTGAATGTGCAGATCCTGAAGAGTGCAAGAGAGTTGCAGACCTTGGCGTAGACTTCCTCGCTGCAGGTATCGGCAATATCCACGGTGTATATCCTGAGAACTGGCAGGGACTTTCATTTGAAACTCTCGATGCTATCCAGCAGAAGACAGGAATTCTTCCTCTCGTTCTTCACGGTGGTACAGGTATTCCGGCAGATATGATTAAAAAGGCTATAGATCTTGGTGTATCTAAGATTAATGTTAATACAGAGTGCCAGTTATCATTTGCAGCAGCTACAAGAGAGTATTTTGAAGCAGGCAAGGACAAGACAGGAAAGGGATTTGATCCTCGTAAGGTGCTTGCTCCGGGCTTTGAGGCTATCAAGGCTACAGTTAAAGAGAAGATGGAACTTTTCGGTTCAGTAGGAAAAAGCTGAATAAGAGAAATTACTCTTTGAGTTAAAGTTTGATTTACTTTGCCACATCAGGTGGAGGTTTTGGTATGAGTATTTTGTACTTAAACTTAACCGGATGTGGCAGTTTTATTAAAAAATAGGAGCTGTCATCAATGTGGATTGCTAACAATTGGAAAGAATACGAAGTATTGGACTGTTCATCGGGGGAAAAGCTTGAAAATTGGGGTGGCTATTCCCTTATTCGTCCTGATCCTCAGGTAATATGGGATACAGAAAAGACGCTTAAAGAGTGGAAAAGGCCTTCAGCTCACTATCATAGAAGCAACAGGGGCGGTGGTGAATGGGAGTTTTTTGACCTGCCTGAACAGTGGAATATTCACTATAGAGATTTAACTTTCAATTTGAAGCCTTTTAGCTTCAAGCATACAGGACTTTTTCCTGAGCAGGCTGCAAACTGGGATTGGTTCTCAGACATAATCTCAAAGAGTGGAAGAAAGCTTAAAGTGTTAAATCTTTTTGCTTACACTGGTGGTGCTACTGTGGCAGCGGCCAAAGCCGGTGCTGAAGTGGTACATGTGGATGCTGCTAAGGGCATGGTAGCCTGGGCAAAGGAAAATGCAAAGCTTTCAGGACTTGAAGAAGCCCCTATTCGATACATAGTGGATGACTGTGTCAAATTTGTAGAAAGAGAAATCAGGCGTGGCAATCACTACGATGGAATAATAATGGATCCTCCTTCTTATGGAAGAGGCCCAAAAGGCGAGATATGGAAGATAGAAGAGGCTGTATATCCATTTGTTAAAAAAAGTGTACTGAGCTTTTTACATAGTGATAGCAAATTCGTCCTCATCAACAGTTATACTACAGGACTTCAGCCGGCGGTACTAAGCTATATGCTAAATACTGCAATTACAGACAAGTTTGGAGGCAGGGTGATGGCTGAAGAAATTGGGCTTCCGGTTAAGAAAAATGGCTTGGTGCTTCCTTGTGGAGCATCAGGAAGGTGGATAGGAAAATAATGGAAAATCAAATGAATGATAGAATGGATAAGAAAAAAACTGATAAAAAGTCTCTTATTAAGGAAATCAAAGATTATGTTTTTTTCTTATTATTCTTGCATTTACCTTTGCTTTTCTGATGAATAAATATGTATACGCAAATGCAGAGGTACCTACAGGTTCGATGATTCCTGTCGTTCAGCCGGGGGACAGACTAATTGTAAACAGACTGTCTTACCTCTTTGATGATCCTAAGAGGGGAGATATAGTTATGTTTGTCAACCCTGATGACGAAAGTAAGAATTATCTGAAGCGTGTTATAGGTTTGCCGGGTGAAAGACTTGAAATAAGGAGCGGATTTATATATATAAACGATAGTGAAAAAAACCGTTATCTGAACCGTATCTTAATGACAAAGCCAAATGGAAACTTTGGACCTTACAATGTTCCAAAAGACTGCTACTTTATGCTTGGTGACAATAGGGATAACAGTCTGGATGCAAGGGAGTGGAAGAATAAATATGTAAAAAAAGATAAGATAGTTGGTAAGGCTTGGTTTAAATACTATCCGAATATAACATTATTACACTCTGCAGAGTATTAGGAAAATATGAAAATATCCGATAACTATATATAGAGATTATACATCGGGAAGGTGGATAGATAAATAATGGAAAACAATACAGAAGATATCAACGAAAAAAAGAAATGGGATAAGAAGTCCATTTATAAAGAAATAAGAGACTATGTATTTCTTATTATATTGGCTTTTGTATTAGCATTTTTGATGAATAAATTTGTATATGCAAATGCTGAAGTTCCTACAGGTTCTATGCTGCCTGTGGTTGAACCTGGAGACAGACTTATAGTGAACAGGCTGGCTTACCTTTTTGAAGAGCCAAAAAGAGGAGATATAGTCATGTTTGCTTATCCGGATGATGAAAGTGAGAATTATCTAAAGAGAATTATAGGTCTTCCCGGAGAGAAGGTAGAGATTAAGGAGGGGCTTGTCTACATAAATGACAGCAAAGAGCCTTTGTCCGAGCCTTATCTTAACGATCCTCCAAATGGGGATTTTGGGCCTTATACAGTTCCGGAGGGCAGTTACTTTATGCTTGGAGACAACAGAGATGAAAGCAAGGATGCAAGGTATTGGGATAACAAATATGTAAAGAAGGAGAAAATTGTGGGTAAGGCTTGGCTAAAATATTATCCTCATTTCACTTTCTTACATTCTGCAGAGTATTCGGAAAGTAACTAAATATGGATAGAACTATGAGAGGGACTCTAAGCATAAGTTAATTTCTTTCCTATGCGGAATACTGATTGCTGCCATATTATGCTTGCAGTTCCCGGGCATAACGGTAGAGGCAAAAACTAAAACAAAGACAAGTGCGAAGGCAAAAGCAAAGACAAAAGCAAAGACAAAAGCAAAGACAAAAGCAAAGACAACTTTGATACTGGGTGATAGTATTGCATACGGAATGGCTCTTGGTAAAAGGTATGGTACGGGAGTAGACAACCCTGATAAGGTATATTGGCTGGCAGAAGGTGGTGTAACCATCAACTTTATACATCCTAATTTTAAGATTCATTTAGGTAGAAAAATGCCGAGAAAGGTTGTCAACACTTTAACAAACACAAGAAATTTTGACTTGATTAAAGAAGTAAAGAAAAAGAAGATTGAAGATATTGTTGTGGTACTTGGGGCTAACTGGCCGGGTAAGGATGCCGCAAAGCTTACGGTGAGCTGTCTAAAGAAGTTAGCTAAAAAAAGCGGCTGCAGAGTTTATTATGTGAATATTCTTCCCTATGTACACAAGGGAAGGTACAAGGACAAGTCCGGATTGATGTTACAGCATAACAATGTTGCAAGGGAAGGGTTTAAGAATAGCGGAATCGTCTACATAGATGCTTACAGTGTTGCAAAGTCTGTGAAGAATTATAGAAATTATACATGGGATGGAATTCATTATTCCGGAAAGGTACATAATCCGGTGTATAAGGAAATTCTTTCTGTTATAGAAAAGAATAAGAATAATACTGTACTGCTGACCAAAAAGAAAGCTAAGAAGAAAAAGCAGACAGATAGACTAAGCAATGTATTAAAAGATTGATTGAACTAATGGGCTTAAGGAGGTATGTGTCTATGAATGAAAATAAAAGATACAGGCTTTTTAAGCTCATTTTAATTTTTACCATATTAAATGTGTTTGGCATCTTTTTATATGAAAACATCCTGAAAACTGGACTTTTTAATACTAAGCCTGAATTCTACATCGAAACAATCAGACCAGAAAACAGTGGAGGAGCTTCTGGATTAGAGAATACAACTGAAAGTGACGATAGGGATAGGAATATTAACTCTGCCACAGCTGGTGATTCAATACTGATTATAGGCGATAGCAATATTTACCTTATGAGCCGTAATAAGGCAGAGTATGAAAAAAAATACGGCAGAAAAATGTATTGGCTTGCTGAAAGTGGTGCAGGCACCAATATGCTTGATGATGACATGGTTGTGAGTCTGGGTCTTATTAATCCTAACTATATGGAGAATTCGCTAACCACATCAAATGAGGCTGATGTGATAAAAGAAATCAGCGACAAGTCCATAGGCTATGTTTATGTAATGCTTGGAGTAAACAGCCTTGGAGAAGGATATGCCAAGGATTTAAGTAATAAACTAAAAAGAATTTCAGAGAATACGGGTGCGAAAGTTAGCTATATTTCTATTCTCCCTTATGTAGATAAGTCGAAATATCATATATCGTCTTATGATATAGTAAAGTTTAACTCTCTAATGAAAGAAGAGTTAAAAGAAACCAAGATAAAAATACATTGATGCCTATAGTATAGTGGCGGGGGTTGCAGGCTATAAAAGATGAAACAAATGATGGTTTACACTATAGCAAGAAAAATTTATGACAAGATATTTGAAACAATTATGAGTAATATTGAGAAAGCTTACTAAAAGCTTTCAGATATAAAAATTAGTTTAAGGCTACATTGCAGTTTGAAATTTAACGTTCACAAAACCGAAGTCTTAAATTGTGACTTTTGTTTGACTTTGCTCGGGTTGCTCTTGTAATTTCGAAGCCCCTATGCTATAATGATAAACTGTCATAGCATATATTTAGCTATAATTTAAGGAGGATATTATTTAATATGAGCGCAAAGATCGAGAATTTAGAGCAGAAGAATATGGTAAAACTTACCATTGAAAGAGAAGCAAAAGAATTAGAAGCAGCAATCAACAAGGTATATCATAAGCAGAAGAACAGAATTGCTGTTCCGGGCTTCCGTAAGGGAAAAGCACCTCTTGCTATGATTGAGAAAATGTATGGTGCAGAAGTATTTTTTGAGGACGCTGCTAACGAAATCATCGGTGCAGCATACGAAGAAGCTGTTAAAGAGAGCGATTTGGAGATAGTTTCACAGCCTGAGATAGAAGTAACACAGATCGAGAAGGGTAAGCCTTTCATCTTTACTGCAACAGTAGCAGTTAAGCCTGAGGTTGAGCTTGGCGAGTATAAGGGAGTTTCAGTTCCTAAGGCTGATACAAGCGTTTCAGAAGAAGAGCTTAACAACGAGATAGATCAGGATAGAAATAAAAAAACGCCAGAACAATCAAGGTTGAAGACGGCGCAGCTGTAAATGGAGATGAGACTGTTATTGACTTTGATGGTTATGTAGATGGAAAGCAGTTTGACGGTGGTAAGAGCGAGAATTATCCTCTTACTCTTGGTTCACATGCTTTCATTGAAGGCTTTGAAGACCAGATCGTTGGACACAAGGCTGGAGATGAGTTTGATGTAAATGTAACCTTCCCTGAGGAGTATCACGCAAAGGCTCTTGCAGGAAAACCTGCTACTTTCAAGGTAGTTCTTAAGGAGATTAAGCGTAAGGAACTTCCTGAGCTTGATGATGAGTTTGTACAGGATATCAGCGAGTACGATACTGTAGATCAGTATAAAGAGGCTCTTAAGAAGAGAATAGCTGAGCGTAAGGCTAATACCGCTAAGAGTGCAAAGGAAGAGGCTGTTATTGATAAGGTAATCGAGGCAGCTAAGATGGATATTCCTGAGGGCTATGATTGAATCACAGACTCGCCAGATGGCGCAGGATTTTTGCAAACAGAATCCGTCAGCAGGGACTTAGCCCAGAGCAGTATTTCCAGTTCACAGGAATGACTCCTGATGCATTTATGGAGAACCTCAGACCACAGGCACTTAAGAGAATCCAGAGCAGGCTTGTACTTGAGGCTATTGTAAAGGCTGAGAAGATTGAGGCTTCTGAGGAAGATTTCAATAAAGAGCTTGAGGGAAATGTCTAAGGCTTACAACTATGGAGGTAGAGAAGCTAAGAGAGTCTATCGGTGAAGAGAGAAGAAGAGCATTATGGCTGACCTTGCAGTATCTAAGGCAGTTGACTTCATCAGAGACGCAGCACTAGAGGCTGATGCTGAAGAGGCTCCAAAGAAGGCTACAAGAAAGCCAAGAAAGAAAAAAGAAGAAACAACAACTGAAGAATAATTAGAATAGTATCGGAGGGAAAATATGAGTTTAGTGCCTTATGTCATTGAACAGACCAGCCGAGGAGAAAGATCATACGATATTTACTCCAGACTTCTGGAAGACAGAATTATCTTCTTGGGCGAAGAGGTAACAGATGTATCGGCAAGTGTTATTATTGCTCAGTTACTCTTCCTTGAGGCAGAGGATCCTTCCAAAGACATACATCTTTACATAAACAGCCCTGGTGGTTCAGTTACCGCAGGAATGGCTATTTATGACACTATGAATTATATCAAGTGTGATGTATCTACCATCTGTATGGGACTTGCGGCGAGCATGGGAGCCTTCCTTCTGGCGGGCGGTGCAAAGGGCAAGAGACTTGCACTTCCTAACTCTGAGATAATGATACACCAGCCTTCAGGCGGTGCAAGAGGTCAGGCTTCTGATATCAAGATTGTTGCAGACAACATCATAAAGACTCGTAAGAGACTTAATGAGATACTTGCAGCCAATACAGGCAGACCTTTAGAGGATATTGAAAGAGATACAGAGCGTGACAACTTCATGACTGCTGAAGAAGCCAAGGATTATGGACTGATTGATGAAATAGTTACCAAGAGAGCATAGAATAGAGGAATGATATAGATGGCAAAAAGTAACGATCAGGGCAAATTGAAGTGTTCTTTTTGTGGCAAACCACAGGAACAGGTTAGAAAGCTCATTGCGGGACATGGTGTATATATCTGTGATGAGTGTGTTAGCCTTTGTTCTGAAATTATCGAAGAAGAGTTTGAACTTGACGAGGTTGTAGACAGTTTCAATCTCTATAAACCTGAGCAGATCAAGGATTTCCTTGACCAGTATGTAATAGGTCAGGATGATGCCAAGAAGGCTCTTGCTGTCGCAGTTTATAACCATTATAAGAGAGTATCAATGGGTAAGAGTCTGGATGTTGAACTGCAGAAGAGTAACATCGTTATGGTTGGCCCTACAGGTTCAGGTAAGACTTATCTTGCTCAGACCTTAGCCAAGCTTCTTAATGTGCCTTTTGCAATCGCTGATGCTACAACTCTTACTGAAGCAGGCTACGTGGGTGAAGATGTTGAAAACGTACTTCTTAAGCTCATTCAGTCAGCAGATTATGACATAGACAGAGCGGAGCATGGCATTATCTACATAGATGAGATAGACAAGATAACCAGAAAGTCTGAGAATACCTCTATAACCAGAGATGTATCAGGTGAAGGTGTTCAGCAGGCACTTCTCAAGATGTTAGAAGGAACAGTTGCTTCCGTACCTCCACAGGGTGGAAGAAAGCATCCTCATCAGGAGTTTTTACAGATTGATACGAAGGACATCCTTTTCATCTGTGGTGGAGCTTTTGATGGAATAGAGAAGATAATCGGCTCAAGAATTGACAAAAAATCCATTGGTTTTGGAGGAGAAATAGAGGATAAATCTAAAAAAGATGTTTCTGAACTTCTCAAGCAGATTGCGCCACAGGATTTTGTTAAATTCGGTATGATACCTGAGTTTATAGGGCGAGTGCCTATAATAGTTACCCTTGATTTACTTGACGAAGAAGCTCTTATGCGTATAATATCAGAGCCTAAGAATGCTATGGTTAAGCAGTATAAGAAGCTTCTGGAGTTTGACGGCGTTGAACTGGTATTCGAGGAAGATGCCATAAGGGAGATAGCCAAGCAGTCAGCTGAGAGAAAGACAGGTGCAAGAGGCCTTAGAGCTATAATGGAAAAGACCATGCTTGACACCATGTTTACACTTCCTTCTGAAGAGAAGGCAGTGAAGTGTATAGTGACTGTAGCTGCTGTAAGAGGGGAAGAAAAACCTCAGATTATATATTCGGAGGACAAGCCCCCTAAAAAAAGGTATGACAATTAAGAAAAAAACAACTAATAAAGGCGAAATAGCATAATGGAACAGATGTCTTTTTGACACAGGCCGTAATGTTACTCCTCTGGCTGACAGGTTAAGGCCGGAGGAGTTTTTCTGCATTTGCAGGACAGGAACATTTGATAGGCGAAGGTAAGATACTTAGAAAGCTGATAGAAAACGATAATATTACATCTATGATATTCTGGGGGCCTCCGGGTGTGGGCAAAACCACACTGGCAGGAATAATAGCGGCTAAAACCCACTCAGAGTTTATCAACTTCAGTGCGGTTACAAGCGGAATCAAAGAAATCAAAGAGGTAATGGCTAAGGCTGAGGAAACCAGAAAGCTGGGAATGAAGACGGTCTTGTTTGTAGATGAGATTCACCGCTTCAATAAGGCACAGCAGGATGCATTTTTGCCATTTGTAGAAAGAGGAAGTATAGTGCTTATTGGTGCGACCACTGAAAATCCCTCGTTTGAGATAAATGCCGCTTTGCTTTCAAGATGTAAGGTATTTGTATTAAAACAGCTTACAACTGATGATATTTTTAAGCTTCTGACAAGGGCGCTTAAGGATAAAAAAGGCTTTGGCATGTTGAATGTAGAGATAGAGGATGAACTCATTCGTGCCATAGCTTTATTCTCTAACGGTGATGCAAGAACTGCTCTAAATACCCTTGAAATGGCGATAAACAACGGAGAACTTACCAAGGAAAAAACTATAGTAACAAGGGAAATAGTTGAGCAGTGTACAGGTAAAAAGGCCTTGCTTTATGATAAAAATGGTGAGGAGCATTATAACCTAATCTCTGCCTTACATAAGTCAATGAGGAATTCTGACCCTGATGCGGCTATGTACTGGCTTGCCCGTATGTTAGAAGCAGGCGAAGAACCGCTTTACATAGCAAGAAGGGTAATCAGGTTTGCAAGCGAAGATGTGGGACTGGCTGATATTCAGGCTCTTCCTCTGGCTGTTGCTGCTTATCAGGCCTGCCATTTTCTTGGAATGCCTGAGTGCAATGTAAACCTTGCTGAAGCTGTGACCTATATGGCATTAGCACCTAAGTCTAATGCTATGGAAGTAGGGTATTACAAGGCTAGGGATGATGCGGCGAAGACATTTTCAGAGCCTGTGCCTCTTCACATAAGAAATGCTCCGACTTCTCTTATGGCTGAACTTGATTATGGCAAAGGCTATCAGTATGCGCATAATTATGAGGATAAGATTACTAAGATGAAATGCCTGCCTGAATCTCTTTCTGACAGGCATTATTATGAGCCTGATGGCATGGGAGCAGAGAAGGAATTTAAGAAAAAACTGGAAGAAATAAGAAGATATAGGGAGGAGTAGAATGATATACTTAGATAATGCAGCAACAACAAGAATAAAGCCTAAGGAGGTTGTAGAGGCTGTGTCTGATGCACTTACAACCTTAGGTAATGCAGAGAGAGGTACACATTCAGCCTCGCTAGGTGCCTCCAGAACTGTATTTTCAACAAGGATGAAGTTAGCTAAGTTTTTTAATGCAGAAGGACCTTCTAATATAGTGTTTACCATGAATGCAACTGAAGGCCTAAACATTGTTATTAAGGGGTTGTTTGAAAAGGGTGATGCGGTTATATCTACCTGTCTCGAGCATAACTCTGTGCTTCGTCCTCTTTATCAGATTCGTGATGAAGGTGTAGGGCTTTCCTTTGTGTCTGCAGATAAGCTTGGCAGGCCAAACTATGAGGACTTTGAGAGACTTATTAATCCTAATACCAAGGCTATTATAACTACCGCAGGCTCCAATCTCACAGGCAATCTTGTGGATATAAAAAGGGTTGGAGAAATTGCAAAAAAGCATGACCTTCTCTTTATAGTGGATGCATCTCAGACTGCGGGAGTATTTCCTATAGATGTGAAAGAACTGGGTATAGATATTCTCTGCTTTACAGGGCATAAGGGGCTCCTTGGACCTCAGGGTACAGGTGGTATCTATGTAAGGACAGGAGTCGATGTCCGCCCTTATCTCTCGGGGGGAACCGGGGTACAGACCTATAGTGAGCATCAGCCACCTGAAATGCCGACAAGGCTTGAAGCTGGTACTCTTAACGGTCACGGAATAGCAGGGCTTGATGCAGCCATTGATTACATCAACGAATACGGAATGAGTACAATTCACGATAGAGAACTCTCGCTTATGTGGAGATTTTATAACGGTGTAAAGGATATCAAGGGAATCAAATCTACGGAGACTTTGAGACTAGCGACAGATGCCCTATAGTTTCATTAAACCTTGCTGATTATGAATCAGGTGCTGTAAGTGATGAGCTATTTGAACGCTTTGACATAGCAACGAGACCGGGAGGCCATTGTGCACCTCTTATGCATAAGGCTCTTGGAACTGTGGAGCAGGGGGCTGTGAGATTTAGCTTTTCTCATTTCAATACAGAAGAGGAGATTGATACAGCTATCAGTGCCGTAAGGACTCTTGCGGAAGAATAACCATCCACCCTGTATTATACGCGATTACTCCTGCAGGATATAACCATTAGAGCTTACGCTTTAGCAGTGGGTAGCTAAGTATTTACCACTATAGATAAATCCTATAATAGAATCAATTTATAGATAATGTTTATTAGACTAATAGTTATAAAAATGTTAGACTTTAATAGTTAAAAGAACTCTTTAGCACGTACCGTATAAAGAAATATTTATCATTTTTACAGGTCGAACTGTGAAGGGATTTATTTACAGGTAAGATATGTGGGGCTAAGAGAAACTATAATATATGTGGAGGTTATTATGGAAAAGAAACTTGATTGTAAAGGAATGGCTTGCCCATTGCCTGTAGTTACAGCAAAAAAAGCTATGGAAGAGTTTACTGAGGAAGGTATTGTTGAGGTTGTGGTTGATAACGATACAGCAGTTCAGAATCTCTTAAAGCTTGCGTCAAAGAGCAATTTTGCAGCGGCAAGTGAAAAGAAGTCGGATGAGGAGTTTGTTGTACGTATAGAGGTTAAGCCTGATGCTGGTGCAGAAAAGAATGAAAATGAGAAAAAGTCAGGACCTACAACTGTAGTTATCTCAAGTGCAACTATGGGAAGCGGAGACGATGAACTTGGTAAGAATCTTATGAAGGCATTTATCTTTGCGCTTACCAATGTAACGCCAACCCCTGATAATATCATCTTCTACAACGGTGGAGCGCATCTTACGGTAGAAGGCTCTGCATCACTTGAGGACCTTAAGAACCTTGAGAAGGCTGGAGTAAATATTATGACTTGTGGAACCTGTCTCAACTTCTACGGCATAGCAGAGAAGCTTCAGGTAGGACAGGTATCCAACATGTATGATATTGCGCAGACTATGGCTGACTCAGGTCTTGTAATCCGTCCATAAGAGGTATAAATGAGAGCAAAAGAAGCAAAAATTGTAGTGACCTTTAGCAATACCACAGATGCCATGAAGATGGAGAATCTCTGTGAAGAAAAAGAACGTTCCCGGCAGGATGATTCCCGTACCTAAGGTGATTTCAGCCGGTTGTGGACTTGCCTGGTGTTCTGCTCCTGAAAAATGAGGATAGAATAAGAGAAGTAATGAAAGAAGCAGGACTTAAAGAACAGGCTGTACATAGTTGCCTAATCTGATTGACAGACCGCAAAAAATGCGATATAATATTCCCGTTGTCTTTTTGGGGGCGGTTAGGTAACTGGTGTGCCTCCTGGTCTTCAAAACCAGTGTAGGGCGCGTTTGCGTCCCGGGTGAGTTCGATTCTCACACGCCTTCGCCAGAATATATCGGAGTATATCCGTTTTGGGTGCTGTTTATGCAGCACCTGTTTTTTATTTAATAGGAAATTCCTCCGGAATTTCCTATTAAATAATAACTCCGAGGGATGCACAGCTCGCGGCAGGGGGAATTTGCCTTACGGCACCGCTCGCGCGCGAAGTGTGTGCGAGCACACACTTTTTATATATCACAATAAAAATAAACCACTGGCTATGCCGGTGAGTTTCCACATAGCTTTTAGCTTCAAGAAAAAGGCCTCCTGTGATTTGATAGTAATTTCGGAGAAATTACCTGCCAAATAAAAAAATCGCTCCGAGGAATCGCACTGCGGCGGATAAGCAGATGTCGATTAAACTGTAACAAAAGATAATCAATTCTCCGGCAGGTAAGCTATAATTTAAATTTATTTCAATTGATGCTTGTTCATTTAATTTAAGGATAGGAGATATAGATGAGAATATTAAACATAATTGCTCAGAAAGCCTATGTCTACGGGGAGCGGTATATATCTAACCGAACTGGTTAGAGTAATGGCTGAACAGGGACATACTCAGGGGTGGTTGCAGGAGTGCATAAGGAGGATGTTATCAGTCTTCCTGATTCTGCGAAGTTTTACCCTGTATACTACAATTCTCCTGAACTGCCCTTTAATATATTCGGAATGTCGGATGAAATGCCCTACGAGAGTAGCCGCTACTGTGACATGACTCGCGATATGGAAGAGAAGTTTAAGAAGGCATTTTTAAAGGTAATTGAAAGAGCTGTGGAGGAGATAAAACCTGATATTATCTTATGCCACCATCTTTATCTTCTTACAAGCCTTGTGAGGGAGAGATATCCTCGCGCAAAGGTATATGGCTTCTGCCACAATACAGATATCAGACAGATGGGCAAACATAATCTTGAAAGAGAGTATATCATTGAAAATGTTAGAAAGCTTGATAGGATATTTGCTCCGCAAAAGGCGCAGGCGGATGAAGTTGTAAGAACTTACGGAGTCGAGGAAGACAAGATTACTCTTGTAGGAATTGGCTATAATCAGAGCATATTTAACGCTGTAGGACGCACAGAAGAAAAAGTCTGTTAAACGCCTGCTTTTTACAGGAAAGGTAGCAGAAAAAAAGGGGGTAATGAGTCTTTTAAGATGTCTTAATAAACTTGATATTCCTGAAGATAAACTGGAGCTTACTTTGGTAGGTGGAGCAGGGAATGAAGAAGAGTATGGGATTATAAAAGAATTAGCAAAGAACTGTAAATATAAGGTGGAGTTCACAGGAAGGCTAACCCCTCTTCAAGTTGCAGACCGATATAGAAGCAGTGATATCTTTGTACTGCCATCATTTTTTTGATGCCATACCTCTTGTCGTTATAGAGGCTCTTGCTTGTGGTATGAAGGTGGTGCTTACAACACTTCCCGGAGTGCCTGAATTCTTCATGAATAATGCACCTGAGGCTAATATAAGATATGTTAGGCTTCCAACCCTTGTAAATATGGATGAGCCTGTAAAAGAAGAGCTGCCTGAGTTTGAAGCAAGGCTTGCAAAGGCTATTGCTGAAAGCGTGAATGATAAAAAGTGAGGTTAACCCTGACTGTGTGGCAAAAGCTTTCGTGGGAGAATATATTGAAAAAGGTGTTAGAATAGAAGCCGGGAAAAGAGTAGAGTACGAATATTGTTTGGGTAATAAGGAAAAGTTAAGTTGTAGCAATATTTATCATGGGGTGTCAAATATTTTTAGTTGTAGCAATATTTACTCATGGAGTGTCAAATATTAAAAAAAAGAAAGCAGGTTCCCAGATTCCTGCTTTCCCTTATTCACATATGATGGTATTGTGTGAACCAAAGATGATATTATAATATAATATATCCTGTTATTTGTAAAATTGTTTTATATGATATCAATGTGGTATTTATAGATAAATTGCTATGAATAAGTCTTGTTTTTTTCACACCTCTGGGAATTATATATTCTGTATTACCATTCCTGGCTCAGCTTATCATAGGTTTTAGCTTATTATGCCCTAGTCCATTTTAATTATGAATTCTAAGGTATTCATAAATTTAGAGGTTAATTCATTGATATCTATCTCTTTATTATCTTTTCTTAAGGCAAGAACCTCTTCTAAAAGACTCTTAAAAATAAGATATGATTAAACAGTTGGCAATAGTAACATTTTCTTCGTTTAATCTATTACCATCTATACCTACCAGTGGTTTTAGTATATCAAGACATCTGATGTTTATATTTTTCCCTACATACATGCTGTGGATTTTTGAAGAGTGCTTGTACTCTTCGTTAGGGAATATACTGTAGTATTCTTCAAAAATAGCAGTTAAGTCATCACTGTGCTTGCCAAAGAAAAAGTTGTAGTATATCTCCGGGAACTTAAAGGCATTTAAGCAGAAAAAACGCCATATCTCATAAAAATTTTCCTGCTCAGTTAAGTTTTTGTCGCTCAAATCAGCTAAAGAATGGCTGTATTGTTCGAAAAACTTAACAGAAGCCAGAGATATGAGGTATTCTGCATCCTTGAAGTACGAATATATGGTGGAGTTGTGAAAACCTGCTTTCTCTGCTATTTTTCTTATGTGAATCTTGTCAAAATCATCCTGTTCAATCATTTCCCTTGTTGCAACCACAAAGGAACGAAGTTTCTCATTTCTTTGCTCAGGAGTAGCTTTATGTGCCATATTGTACACCCTCTCTTAACTATGTTATAATTTGGATAATAATCAAGGTCTAATATTCCAAGTAATATCCTCTATGATATAGGTGATAAAAGCATAAATAGATGTAATTAAACTCCAAGAGGAGTTAGTTGTCCTTGACACCTGCATCATTTTATTATACCTAAAAAAATACAAAATTCAAATATAATTATAAAAAGTGATGATATTTACTTTTATTAATTTTTAAAAAAATCTTATATAAGGTGATGATTTAGTGTGAAAAATACTTTTTGTTGATTTAGAAAAGGGAGGGTTTTTATGAATGCAATGGATATCAAAGAAGAGGAGTACCTGACTTTGTGGACAAGGCAGGTGTCGGAGATTCTGGGTGAAATTAAAGACTATGGAGTGTATAAAGTTAAAGAAGAATATATTAGAAAAAAAGAATGATACAATATCTGATTATTACTTAAAAACTCTACAAATGGTTTACGGGAGAGGCAAAAGAAATACATAGATGTTAAGGGGGATTATCCTATCTGGCTAAGTGTGGCGGATGAATTTAGGGCTAAGGCCTGTGGAAGAAACAGTTACCCTTAGGCTTAGAGTTCCAAGTAAAGAGGTACTTCTTTGTAACTACGATGCCTGGGGATATACTGTAAATTACTTCTATGTGCCTCTTGATGAGGCTGACAAGGCAAGGCATAAGGATGAACTTACAAAGAATGGGCTTGCATCAGATGATGAACTGTTTTTAACATCAAAAGGGAACTTTTATCCTTTGCTTAAAAGAGAAGTTGTAAAAAGCTGGGAAAGGATATTTACGCTTAAGCCTACCTACTTGAACGCCTGTTTGGTAGCTGTGACCTGGGAGATTAAGAAAGAGTGGATTGAAGAGGTAGAGTATTATGAAGGATGATGAGAATATGGTGACGGTATGGACTGCTAAAGAAGATGTAGTGATGGAGGCTATAGAGAGAGACGGAGTAAGCTATGTAAAAAAAGGAGTACCTTGACAAAAAAATACGGAGAAACCGCTTGGATATTTAAGACAGCTTATGAGTTTTTTTGTTAAAGAGGCCAAAAAAGCGTGTAAATAAGCCTGATGAAGCGGAAAGTCCGATATGGGTATTTAAGGATGAGGCAGCTGTGTTTAGAGTAGCGGCACAACGCTTTTGAAGCTAAGTGTGCCTAAAGAGGAGATTATCTTCTTTGATTTAAGGGATTGAATAAGATTCTTAACCTCGGTTATCTGGGTACTGAGGAGGAGACAGCGAGGTTTGCACAGAAGTTAAAGACTCAAGGAGTGAAAGACAGTCTGGAGATATTCAAGTCGCCTTTTTATCCGCTGTTAAAGAGAGAACTTGTGAAAAGCTGGAATAAACTCTTTGACAGGGAGGAGCCTAGTGATGAATATGTAGAAGGTGCACTATGGATGATTAAAAAAAGAGTGGATAGTTGAAACTTATGCATTATAAAAAGACGTTTAAGGCGTCTTTTTTTATTTATCATTTTTACAATAAATGGCAAGATTATATTGACAAAAACAGTATAAAATGTTGTATATTAGTTATTAGTTAATAAGCGCGCTTAATAAAGCTTTTTATTGTAAAAAAATTGCAAATGACAACCAAAATGAAAGGAGGATGAAATTCGTGAAACTAGAGATTGGAAATTTTTCAAGTAAAAAGATATTCAGTTTGGTAGCGAATTATCCTACAAAGATGGTGTTCTCACCATCAACAAAGAAGAAGCACTTAAGATGGTGCGTGAAGATGAGAGGATTACAGAGGCAGAACTTTATATAGCTAAGCCTGGTGACAAGATTCGTCTTTGCCCTGTAAAAGAGGCTATTGAGCCTCGTGTACGTCTTGATGGAAAGGGGCTTTTCCCAGGATACACAAGTCCTTTAAGACAGTCCGGAGAGGGTGCTCTTCATGCTCTTAAGAATTGTAGTGTGCTTGTTGTTGGAAGACATTGGGGCGGTTTCCAGGATGGTCTTATTGATATGAGCGGTCCGGGACAGAAGCTCACATATTTTGGTGGACTTAACAATATCGTGCTCGTTGCTGATACAAATGAAGAATTTGAGAGACACGAGCAGCAGAAGAAAAACGATGCACTTAGACGTGCAGGACATAAGCTCGCAGAGTTTATCGGAAAGTGCGTAAAGGATTTAACTCCTGAAAGCAAAGATGTATATGAGACAACTCCTATTACAAAGCGTAGTACAGAGATTAATAAGCTTCCTTCAGTTGTAGCTGTTCTTCAGCCACAGTCACAGATGGAGGCGCTTGGATACAATGACCTCATTTACGGATGGGATATGAATAAGTATCTTCCTACTCTTATGAGCCCACAGGAAGTACTTGACGGGGCTTTAGTTTCAGGTTCCTTCATGCCTTGCTCCTCAAAGTGGTCAACCTATGATTTCCAGAACTTCCCTATTCTTAGAAGACTTATGGAAGAAGACGGAAAGGACTACAACTTCTTGGGCGTAATCATGTCTAACCTTAACGTGGCTATGGATCAGAAAGAAAGAGCTATCCAGATGCTTGTTCAGCAGGCTACTGAACTTGGTGCTGACTTTGCCCTTGTTACAGAAGAAGGTTATGGTAACCCGGATGCTGACTATGTAGGAGCTATTGCTGCACTTGAGACAGCAGGCATTAAGGTAGTTGGCGTTGCTAATGAGTGTACAGGACGTGACGGTGCTTCTCAGCCTCTTGTTACACTTGATGAGAAGATAGTAGCTATGGTTTCCACAGGTAATGTATCAGAGCTTATTGAACTTCCTCCAATGGAAACAGTCCTTGGAGAGCTTGAGGCACTCGGAAGAGACGGTAACTCAGGTGGCTGGGAAGGTGATGAGGTACTCGGACCTTCAGTAAGACCTGATGGTTCAATCATTATGGAAGACAACGGTCTTTTCTGTGGTGATATGATAGTAGGTTGGTCAACCAAGACAATGAAAGATTTTTAAGGAGGAAACATAGATGAAAAAGGCGATTGTATATATCAATCAGTTCTTCGGTCAGTTAGGTGGAGAAGATACTGCTGATGTAGCACCTGAGCTTCGTGTAGGACAGGTTGGTCCTGCGGTAGAATTTGATAAAGAATTGGAAGATTGTGAAGTAACACATACAATTATTTGTGGTGACAACTTCATGGGTTCAAATACAGAAGAAGCAGTTAAGATTATCTTGGATATGTTAAAGGATCTTGAATTCGATATATTTATAGCTGGTCCTGCATTCCAGGCAGGTCGTTATGGAGTAGCCTGCGGTACTATCTGCAAGGCTGTTAAAGAAAAAAATTCAATGTACCTGTAATTACTTCAATGAATGTTGAAAAACCCTGGTGTTGAAAATGTTCAGAAAAGATATGATCATCATGGAGGGTGGAAACATCGCTTCCAAGATGAGACAGGATATCAAGGCTCTTGTAGCTGTTGCCAACAAGATGCTTAAGGGTGAGCCTGTTGGACCTGCTGCAGAAGAGGGATATTTCCCTACAGGACATCGTCATCAGGTATTCCTTGAGAGTGGTGAGACTGCTGCAGACAGATTTATGAAGATGCTCCGTGCAAGAATACATAATGAGCCATATACATCAGAACTTATTATACCTAAGCTTGACAGAGTACCTATAGCTCCTCCTGTTAAGGATCTCAAGACAATTAAGATTGCTCTTCTTAACACAGGCGGTATAGTTCCTGTTGACAACCCTGACCGCATCCAGTCAGCTTCCGCTACAAGATGGGGCAGATATGATATTTCCAAGATGGACAGACTTGAGGGTGGCGTATTTAAGACAGTTCACGCAGGTTTTGATCCTGCTGCTGCAGACGCAGATCCTAACGTAATTATGCCTGTAGATGCAATGAAGGTATTGCTTAAGGAAGGCGTATACGGAAGTCTTCACAATTATTTCTATACCACAGTTGGTACAGGAACAACAGAAAAAGAAGCTTCAAGAATGGCAAAGGAGATAATTCCATTATTACAGGAAGATCATGTTGACGCCTGCATTATGGTCAGCACGTGAGGTACCTGTACACGTTGCGCTGCAACGATGGTTAAAGAAATTGAACGTACTGGTATGCCTATTGTACAGATGTGTAACCTTATTCCTGTAGCCAAGACAGTTGGTGCCAATAGAATAGTGCCTACAATTTCTATTCCTTACCCACTGGGAGATCCTGCTACTTCGAAGGAAGATCAGTGGAAGCTTCGTTATCACAGAGTAAAGGTTGCTGTTGAAGCACTTGCTACTCCAATTGAAGAGCAGACAGTTTTTTTGATGTATAAAAAAATTAGATATTTTGAGGCATAGCCGCCCCTGCCCCTACAGGGATAAACGGGGGTGGCTTTTTCATCTTAAAAAAATAATGGTTGATAGAATCAACGGAGGGATAACTAATGGGGACAAATAAAAAAAGACAATGCAGTTTTTATTTTTTTCAATTGTTCTTGCAGTAGTAGTTGCCGGTTGGGCGGTAATACTCAGTGATAATTTCTCGACAGTTTCAGGCGCGGCATTTTTCATTTTTTTAACCAATGATTTTTGCCTGGCTGTATCTATTTGTAGTTTTAGCTTTTGTTGCCTTCCTTCTTTTTCATTGCATTTAGTAAGTACGGCAGAATAAAGCTTGGAGCAGATGATTCGGTTCCGGAATACTCTACAATTTCCTGGTTTGCCATGCTTTTTGGCTGTGGTATGGGTGTTGGTCTTGTGTTCTACGGTGTGGCAGAGCCTGTATCTCACTTTGTAAATCCTCCTGCAGGAGCTGGCATAGAAGCAGGTACACAGGAAGCCGCAGAATTTGCAATGCGTTCTTCATTTATGCACTGGGGTTTTGAGCCTTGGGCATGTTATGCGATAGTTGGTCTTGCGCTTGCTTACTTTATGTTCAGAAGAAATAAAGAAGGTCTGCTAAGTACGGTTTTAGAGCCGCTTATTGGCGAAAAGCGCGTAAATGGTACATCGGGAAAGATAGTTGATATACTTGCCACCTTTGCTACACTTGCCGGTGTTGTTACCTCTCTTGGACTTGGAACAATGCAGATAAGCAGTGGACTTAATTATTTGTTTGGCATTCCTTCTACTCTAGTAGTGTATATAGCTATTATAGTTATTATCACTGTAATTGTAGTGTGGTCAGCAATGTCAGGTATAGGCAAAGGTATAAAAATAATATCGGATGCTAACCTTTACATTGCTTTTAGGATTTATGATTCTGGCTTTTTATAGTTGGACCTAAAGTTCCTATCTTAAATGACCTTGTAAACGGACTTGGACAGTATTTACAGAACTTCATACAGGACAGCCTTACAGTTCATCCTTTTTGGCGACAATAGCTGGGTAGCAGGCTGGAGAGTGTACTACTGGGCTTGGTTTATAGCTTGGGGACCATTTGTAGGTGTATTTATCGCACGTATTTCGAAGGGAAGAACTATACGAGAGTTTATTATGGGTGTTATGCTCGCTCCTGCTCTTGCATCGTTTGTGTGGTTCTCTATTTTTGGAACGCTCGGACTTAACCTTGGACTAAACGGAACCCTTACTATGAAAGAGATGGCAGATATCGCTGCCAATCCATCAGTTGGACTTTTTGTAGTATTTAACAAATATCCTATCGGATTCGTACTTTCAATAATTGCGATTGTACTTCTTTGCACCTTCTTCATTACATCTGCAAACTCAGGTACTTTCGTATTGTCGATGCTTACATCAAATGGTAACCTGAATCCACCTCAGAGCAACAAGATAATATGGGGAGTTCTTCAGGCAGTTACCGCTATCGGACTACTTATGGCAGGAGGACTCAAGCCTTTACAGACTATCTCGATAGTTGCAGCCTTCCCGTTCATTTTCATAATGGTAATGACGACAATTTCTACAATAAAAAGCACTTAAAAATGATGAAAAAGTACAAAAGTAGAGAATGCATTTAAAAAAAGTATTTTACAAATATGGTAGATGTGTTGTATAATCCCATTTTCGACACTTAAAAAGAATAAAGTGGCGGTAACCCTTGTATCTACTGGGGTTACGCCACTTTCTATAACTAAAAAAACGTTGTATGGAAATGCTACTTCAAAAATATTTCTAATTTTTTTATTTAATTCTTTTTGGTTCATAGTATTTTTTTATCTAATCCAAGGCCGGTAATGGCATTTAGAGCAGTACACAAATCTGAGCTTGTGTAGGTTGACATATAGCACATATCTTCCAGATTAGCCACATTCATATTTTTTTAGCGTTTCTATTGTGTTCTCTATTGTAAAAATGTGTGCCATAATTATCAAGCTTCTTCTCAAGAAGACGGTAGATTAGCAAGGCTGTGTAACAAATCATAAAATGTGCAATTATTCTGTTTCGTTTCTGATGGAAAACAGGGCGTGCAGATAAATTTGTTTTCATTACACGGAAACAGTCTTCAATCTTATAGCGGTTTTCGCTTACTGCCAGTACGTCTTTTTGCTGAATCCTCCAGGGTTTGTTGCAACAGCGTAGAAGCCGTCAAATTTTTCTTCCTCATCAATAACTGACTGGTCAAGTACATATGTATCAGTAACATTTTCCCCTGATTTTGACCTTGATATACGCTTAATAAAAGCGTGTTACATCATTTGGACCTTTCTTATAGGTTTCGGGGTCAATATTTTTTTAGAAGTTTTTTTGCACGTTCAATCTGACGGTTCCTTATATTTCTCTGATATTCCATCATTTTTTTCTTGAAAATGAAACGATAATATTTTGAGGAATTACCGCTTTTTGATTTAACTTTCTTAACTGCACCGTTTTTACATACCTTTTCCTCATAAAGCCCCAAATCAAAAGCTTTATCAGCAGGAATAATCTTATATATTCTGTCGTTATACAGGCTTATATTTTTTTCATCAAACCTGTCAAAGCTCTTCATAGAGTTTATGCTTGCTGGCTTATCAGTTGACAGCAGGCGGTAATCACAGTCGCTAAATATGGCCTGCTTAAGCTGTTCAGACAGCTTTTTAATTGACTGGGTTACAATAAAAGCCCTTCCACCCATAGAATTAAAGCTGCGTATGTTCAACGAACCAAGTCCTGCGTCTGCGCAGTAAATGAATTTTTTACCCTTAAACATCTTTGTCAGTTTGGTTTCAAGTGGTATAGCTGTAGTCTGCTCATTGTCAGAACCTGATGTAATACACATGGACAAAGGGATTCCGTCTCTATCCATAAACAGACCCATCTGCGCAATAGGATTAGGGCGGTGTTCTTTGCTTGGGCCATATTTTCTAAGCCCCTTTATAAACTCACCGGTTACCTCGTCTACATAATCCTCATCATCAGTTTCGGTTTCAAAGTAATAGTTTGAGCAGTCATAGAAGCAGACCGATGTATCCCTTTTCACAATCTTACAGCTTTTTTCATAAAGATGGCTGATATACTCATCATAATGCTCCTCTAAAATATCCATAGGTGCGAAGAATATGCACATAGTCAAAATCAGGCTTTTCATAATACCTGCTAAGGTTCTGATGTGTTCCGAGTTTTGAATCAGGCTCAAGAATGCGTGAGCAGGTAAGAAAGCGGTTAACCAGGTTTGGGTCAAACTCGTTTTTCATATCAGCAGTAACCGTTTCAAAAAAAGATGCAATCTCAAGATCCTTATAAAACTTTTGAAGGAAAAAGGTAGCCAATATTTAAAAGGGTGCTCTGCGAACAGGTTGAGCTTGAAGACTTTATTTTTTCAGCAAAATCAACCTTAATCTCTAAAGATACCTTGTTTTCCTTTCTATAAACCTCATTATATTTATTAACCTCGTCCTTTGCGTATGCAAGTGGGTCGTCGGTAATCTTTAGAAGCTCAGAATGCTTTCCAATACGTGCTACATTTTTTGTTGTTGTTTTCTTTCCGTTACGGATACCAAGCTGTATAAAGTAGGTTGGATCCTTGGATTTTTTTATCATACCATAGTTTCATCATCTATTATATCATACTTTTTAATAAGAATACAACACCATACAACGAATAAATTTAAGAAATTTGACAAAAATACCGCATTTCTGCGGTTTATAGAGTTTTATGTAGTTTTAAAGTGTCGAAAACCCGTTACCGCTATCGGACTACTTATGGCAGGAGGACTCAAGCCTTTACAGACTATCTCGATAGTTGCAGCCTTCCCGTTCATTTTCATAATGGTAATGACGACAATTTCTACAATAAAAGCACTTAAAAAAATGATGAAAAAGTACAAAAAGTAGAGAATGCATTTAAAAAGTATTTTACAAATATGGTAGATGTGTTGTATAATAGAATGTGCATGATGTTGTAAATCAAATTATTGAATAAAATTTGTGAGATTTTGCAATTTAATGCAAAATCTTGCAATTTTTTGCAAGAAGTTTGGTTTTATCCATTTAACTTGGATTGAAAATGAAAAAAAGGAGCGTGAACTATGAGTAAGCTGTATGATGTAATTATTCTTGGGGCAGGACCTGGTGGCCTTGCAGCAGGCCTTTACAGTGGAAGAGCCAGACTTTCTACTCTTATCATTGAAAAAAAGGTAGTGATGGTGGACAGATAGCAATCACAGACGAGATTGAAAACTATCCTGGACAGGTTCTTGAAGAGGAGAGCGGTCCTAGTCTTATTGCCAGAATGACAAAACAGTGTGAGCATTTTGGTTGTGACCGTGTAAGTGATACAGTTGTGTCTGTTGAACTTAAGGGCGATGTTAAGAAGGTTACCTGTAATAATGGTTCTTATGAAGGAAAGACAGTTATTATTGCAACCGGAGCTTATCCAAGACCAATTGGCTGTGAAGGAGAGAAAGAGTTTGCAAGTAAGGGTGTATCTTACTGCGCTACCTGCGATGCTAACTTCTTCGAAGGCTTTGATGTATATGTAGTTGGCGGCGGAGATTCTGCTGTTGAGGAAGCTATGTATCTTACAAAATTTGCAAGAAATGTTACTATCATTCATAGAAGAGATGAGCTTAGAGCAGCTAAGTCCATTCAGGAAAAGGCTTCAAGATTGAGAATCTTCACTTTATGTGGGATAGTGCTGTTACAAAGCTATATGGAGATGGTATCCTTTCAGAGATGGATGTTAAGAATGTGAAGACCGGTGAGGTTACTCACATTGTAGCAAATGAAGAAGACGGCATGTTCGGTCTCTTCGGCTTCATCGGAAGAATCCCTAACTCAGACCTTTTCAAAGATACAGGTCTTGAGCTCGATGAGAGAGGTTACTTTATTACTGATGAGAATATGTGCACCAACATCCCTGGTGTATATGTAGTTGGTGATATCAGAGTTAAAGAGCTTCGTCAGGTTGTAACTGCTGCAGCAGATGGTGCTATTGCAGCAACAATGTGCGATAAGTATATAAACGGACTTATCTAATGATACAATTGTCAAAAGTGTGAATATTGTTTCAAGGAATGCGAGAAGCATAAGCCATAGCAATTCTGCATCAATGTTTAATAATTATAAAAAATTTTTAGGAGGATAGAGATATGTTAGAGGTTAATAAGGACACATTTGGACCAGAGGTACTTGAGGCTGAAGGTTATGTATTCGTAGATTTTTACGGTGATGGCTGCGTGCCTTGTCAGGCTCTTATGCCATTTGTACACGGACTTGCTGATGAGTTCGAAGGAAAGCTTAAATTCTGCGCACTCAACACAACACAGGCTCGTCGTCTTGCAATCGGACAGAAGATTTTAGGACTTCCTGTTATGGCTATCTATAAGGGTGGCGAGAAGGTTGAGGAGCTCGCTAAAGAAGATTGTACAGAGCCAGCTATCAGAGCTATGGTAGAGAAGTACGCTCAGTAATTAAAGCTATTGTAAAAAAATCTAAAAATTAATAGGTTTTTTTACATGAATTTTTACAATAAATGTAGTGTATTCCCAGAGTATTGAAATTTTATTGCAACTGTGATAAACTATGAGTTGTATTAAAATGCGTTTAGAGCATGTGCTTTAACGATATATTGAAACACTTTTGAAAGGAGAATATGATGGCTATCTTAAAAGACAAAAAGGTAGTAATCATCGGCGATCGTGACGGTGTACCGGGCCCAGCTATTAGTGCCTGTGTAGAGTCTGCCGGTGGTGAAGTAATTTTTGCATCTACTGAGTGCTTCGTTTGAACGAGCGCAGGTGCAATGGATCTTGAAAACCAGAAAAGAGTAAAGGAATTTTCAGAGAAGTACGGTCCTGAGAACGTAGTAGTAGTTCTTGGTGCTGCAGAGGGTGAGGCTTCAGGTCTTGCTGCTGAGACTGTTACTGCTGGAGATCCTACTTTTGCAGGTCCATTGACAGGAGTTCAGCTTGGACTCACAGTATACCATATTTGCGAACCAGAGATTAAAGCAGAAGTTGATGCAGGCGTTTATGATGACCAGGTTAGTATGATGGAGATGGTTCTTGATGTTGACGGAATCATTGAAGAGATGACTAACATCAGAAACGAGTATTGCAAATATTTATAATTAGCTTTGCAATTTTAAAAATGTTAAGAGGTGGCGATGAGGTTTAACTGCCTCATCGCCATTTTTCTATCAGTACATGCATGATTGTAGTTTTAAGATTCAATTAAGATGTATTGAGTATCAAAAATTACTTCAAAAAGTATTCTTACAAGAAAAAGAAATTAACATTTGGGGATTTTACATAACCAAGTGCTTAGAAGGTAAAAACTAATAAAAACGAGGTGGAAAGTATGAACAGTATTATTAAAGGAACAGGTTATGCTCTTGCGCATACACCAAAGCATGATAATTCACAATGGTTCTACAGCTGTAACTGAGAAGATTGTTAACCCTGATTCAGAATTCTTAAAGGGTGTACCTAGTCATCTCAGAAGCTTCCAGGACGTTGTTGATTATTGGCCAAATCAGGTTTACATTAGCAATGCTACACCAGCGCAGTTCAAAGAGGTAGAATTCCCTTTACTTTGACAAGAAGATGCCTGGTGCTGACAGATATGGTAAGTTTGGTGAAATTATGCCTGAGGCAGAGTTCCTTCTTTTAGTTCAGGCTAGTGATGTATTTGAAGTAGTTATGCTTGAGAAAGGCTTTGTAGCAGCTCACAAGGCTGAGCTTGCAGCAGATCCTGTTATTACAGAAGATATAATGGCAAGAGTTCACGAAGGCTTTGAGCTTTCTGAAATCGAGCAGTTTGTTAATAATGACGGAGCAGAAGGTCTTTATTATGGGGAGACACTTGTAGGCTGCGTTAAGCGTGCTCACGATATCGACGTAAACCTTTCAGCTGAAGTTATGCACGAGAACCTTGTAAATAAGGCTTCAAGCGTACTTGCAGTTCTTCACTCACTTAAGAGTACAGGAGTAGCTAAAGAAGATGTTGAGTATGTACTTGACTGTTCTGAAGAGGCTTGTGGTGATGTTAACCAGCGTGGTGGCGGTAACTTTGCAAAGGCTGTTGCTGAGATAGCAGGTCTTGTAAATGCTACAGGTTCAGATGCAAGAGGATTCTGTGCAGGTCCTGCACACGCTCTTATTGAGGCTGCTGCTCTTGTTAAGGCTGGTGCCTATAAGATGGTAGCTGTAATCGGTGGTGGTTGCGTACCTAAACTTGGTATGAATGGTAAGGATCATATTAAGAAAGATGTTCCTCTTCTCGAGGATTGTATCGCTTCTTTCTGTATCCTCATTGCTGAGAATGACGGAGTAAGCCCTGAGATTAACCTTGACATCATCGGACGTCATACTGTTGGTACAGGTTCAGCTCCTCAGAACGTAATCGGAAGCCTTGTAGCAGATCCTCTTGAGAAGGTAGGACTTAAGATAACTGATATAGATAAATATTCAACAGAGATGCAGAACCCTGATATTACTAAGCCTGCAGGTGCTGGAGATGTTCCGGAGGCTAACTACAAGATGATAGCTGCTCTTGCTGTTAAGAAGGGACAGATTGAAAGAACTGAAATCCCTGCTTTCATTGAGAAGCATGGTCTTGTAGGTTTCGCTCCTACACAGGGACATATCCCTTCAGGTGCTCCTTATATCGGATTTGCAAGAGAGGATATCTTAGCCGGCAATATTAAGAAGGCTATGATAGTTGGTAAGGGATCACTCTTCCTTGGAAGAATGACAAACCTTTTTGATGGTGTATCCTTTGTAATTCAGGCTAATACTTCTGCTGACAGCAAGGAAAGCGGAGTATCAGAGGAAGAGGTAAAGGGACTTATAGCTAAGGCTATGAAAGAGTTTGCAGCATCTTTGGTAACAGAATAATCTGAGGAAGGTGGAAATGTAATGGGAAAAGGAATTGAAAAGATAATTGCCGATACCTTCCTTGAAATGGCTGAAGGCCTTGAAACAGGAAGCTTCGGTAAGAGACCTAAAATTGCGCTTACAGGTATGGGTTCTGAGCATGGCGAAGAGACTACCTTAAGAGCTGCAGTTGAGGCTGCAAGAGATGGAATTGATGTTTACTACATCGGTACTCTTGAGGCAGAGGGAGTTACAACTATTAAGGTTAGTAACGATGACGAAGGACATGACAAGATGGATGAAATGCTTGCATCAGGAGAAATTGACGGTGCGGTTACCATGCATTATCCATTTCCAATCGGTGTATCTACAGTAGGTCGTGCAGTTACTCCAGGTGTTGGTAAGGAATTATTCATTGCCAATACAACCGGTACTTCAAGTACAGACCGTATTGAAGGTATGATAAAGAATGCTATCTACGGTATAATCACAGCTAAGGCTTGTGGAATTAAAGAGCCTACAGTAGGTATTCTTAATGTAGATGGTGCAAGACAGACAGAGAAAGAACTTAAGAGACTTCAGGAAGGCGGTTATGACATCCATTTCACAGAGTCAAGCAGATCTGACGGCGGCTGTGTAATGAGAGGTAATGACGTACTTAGAGCTACTCCTGATATCATGGTTATGGATTCACTTACAGGTAATGTAATGAGCAAGATGCTTTCTTCCTTCACCACAGGTGGAAGCTACGAAGCAAGCGGATTTGGATATGGTCCTGGTATTGGTGAGGGATATAAGAACTTAGTTATGATTATTTCCCGTGCTTCAGGAACTCCTGTTATAGCAAATGCTATCCGTTATGCAGCCGAACTTGTAAGAGGAAAAGTATTTGATGTGGCTGATGCTGAGTTTAAGGCTGCTAAGAAAGCAGGTCTTGATAAGATATTAGCTGAGCTTAAGGCTTCTCGTGAGAAGAGTGCAGCTCCTAGTGAAGACGTAAAAGAGCCACCAAAGGAAATAGTAACAGCTCAGATTCCGGGTGTTGAAGTTATGGACCTTGAGGATGCTGTCAAGGTACTTTGGAAAGAAAATATCTATGCTGAAAGTGGTATGGGTTGTACAGGTCCTATCATCAGAGTATCTGATTCAAACAAGGCAAAGTCAGTTGAAATACTTCAGAAGGCAGGATATGTAAGCTAAGACTGGTTTTACATAGTAAGACAATATATCGGCTGCAGTTTCTTTACCACTTAGATAAAGATGGCTGCAGCCGTAAATTTTCTGCATAAAGGTGAAAATAAATGAAAAAGCAAGAAGTTTTGATAGTTACCAATAATCCATTGGTTAAAGAAAAAATTGAAGGAAACTATAATATTGACTTTGTAGAGGGTGACATTCTAAATGTTATGGAAAAGTTAAGAGACATGATACATAAGGGCTCAGTTCTTCTTACCCATCCACTCTCGGGTAGTGTCAAACCGGGACAGACACCTTATAAGTCGGTTATGGTTCATATAGTTGAGGGAAATGTAGATGCAGACTCCTTCTTATGATTGAGGATGCGATTGATAACTGCAAAAAGTTTGTAAAGAGAGCAGACGAGTTTAGAGAAGGAACTGATGAGGACAAACAATTCATAGATTTTACCCTGATTTCCAGTGGAATTGAATCCTTCGAAGCGCTCAAATAGTTACATATATTAAGAACCTTAGTTTTGTAAGCGGGGGTATACCTGCTTGTGAAAGGGTTCTTTTTATTGATATTTTACTATAAATAACGAAAAAAATTATGACTTAAGATTTAAAATGAAATTCTAGCAGAAAAAAATTGCAAAAATATAAAAAGTTACAATCATAGTTATATTTTGTGCATACAATTATCAGAAAATAGTATAAATAACGGGCATATCTATGGTAAAAAAATATACAATGACCCTTTTTGTGCAATATTTAAAAATAAGCACGCTTATGAACGCGATTACATTCTTAAAACTATCGAAAACATAGAAAATACAGAAAATGTGCATTTTTTGGATTACAATATTAGTGAAATATGATATAATATAGGAGGTTTCAAGTAGGAAAGTATTATTTAATTTTCCTATAAATGATTTAAGTGTTGGAACATGATTTTTAGTAATAAGGATAATAATTATGAGTGGTTGAATCATAATACAACATCCCTATGATTAAAAACGATTTCAGACATTTGAATTGTTTGAAAAATAATACACATAATGATTAGGAGGTATGAGTTGTGAAACTGGAACTTGGAAAGATTTTCATCAAAGACATCCAATTTGCAACAACGTCAAAGATTGAAGGCGGAGTTCTCTATGTGAACAAAGAAGAGCTTATTAAGATAGTTCTTGAGCAGGAGAAGCTTAAATGTGCTGACTTTGACATTGCTAAACCGGGCGAGTCCGTAAGAATTACTCCTGTTAAGGACGTAATCGAGCCTAGAGTAAAGGTAGAAGGAAACGGAGGCATCTTCCCTGGTGTTGTTGCCCCTGTTGACACAGTTGGTTCAGGAAAGACCTATTGCCTTAAGGATATGGCTGTTGTTACCTGTGGACCTATTGTTGGTTTCCAGGAAGGTATCATCGATATGACCGGTCTTGGAGCACAGTATACACCATATTCAAAGTTACTTAACCTTTGCCTTATCTGCGAAGGCGTTGATGGAGTTGCTCCTCACGACTATGAGCATGCAGTTCGTATGGCAGGTCTTAATGTAGCTACATACATTGGTGAGCTTGCTAGAAACCTTACACCTGATGAGACAATAGTATATGAAGCTCCTACACTTAAGGAGGGCTTTGAGAAGTTCCCTGGACTTCCAAGAGTTGGTTATGTACAGATGCTTCAGAGTCAGGGACTTCTTCATGACACCTATGTATATGGCGTTGATGCAAAGAAGATCCTCCCTACAGTACTTTATCCAACAGAGGATATGGATGGAGCTATCATCTCCGGTAACTGCGTTTCTTCTTGTGATAAGAACCAGACTTATGCACATCAGAACAACCCTGTTATCGAAGACTTGTATGCAGAGCACGGAAAGACAATCAACTTTGTAGCGCATATCATTACAAACGAGAACGTATACCTTGCTGATAAGCAGCGTTCATCAAACCAGACAGCAAAGCTTTGCGAGATGCTTGGACTTGATGCTGTTATTATATCTGAGGAAGGTTTTGGTAACCCTGATACAGACCTTATTATGAACTGTACAAAGATTGAGGCTAAGGGAATTAAGACTGTTATTATTACTGATGAGTATGCAGGACGTGATGGTAAGTCGCAGTCACTTGCAGATGCAAACGCAGCTGCAAATGCTCTTGTAACCGGCGGTAATGCTAACCAGGTTGTTATTCTTCCTAAAGCTTGACAAGGTTATCGGTACTCTTGCTTATGTTGACAAGATTGCCGGAGCTAACGAGCATACACTTAGAGAAGATGGTACACTTGAAGTTGAGCTTCAGGTAATTACCGGAGCTACAAACGAAATGGGATTTAATACACTTAGTGCGAGATAAGGAGAAAAATCATGGCAAAACTTAGAGTTGTTCATTATATCAACCAGTTCTTTGCACAGATTGGTGGCGAGGAAAAGGCTGATTATGCAGCTGAGCTCCGCGTAGGAGAAAAGGTAGGTCCTGGTGTGGCACTTGCTGCAGAGTTTGGCGAAGAAGCAGAGATAGTAGCTACTATCATCTGTGGAGATAGTTATTTCAATGAGAATCTTGATAAGGCTAAGGCTGAGATTATCGAGATGGTTAAGTCACAGAAACCTGATTTATTTATTGCAGGACCTGCATTTAACGCAGGACGTTACGGTGTTGCCTGCGCTACTATAGCAGCAGCAGTTAAAGAAGAGTTAAATATTCCTGTTGTTACAGGTATGTACGAGGAGAACCCTGGTGTAGACATGTTCAAGAACCAGGTTTACATCGTATCTACCAAGAACAATGCAGCAGGTATGAGAGATGCAGTTAAGAAGATGGCTCCACTTGCTCTCAAGCTTGCAAAGGGCGAGGGCAATCGGTGCATCTGTAGAAGAAGGATATTTCAATCAGAATCAGCGTGTCAACTTCTTCGAGTCTAAGAGAGGCTCAAAGAGAGCTGTAGAGATGCTCCTTAAGAAGATAGCTGACAAGCCATTCGTTACTGAGTATCCAATGCCTGTATTCGATAGAGTAGAGCCAGGTAAGGCTATCAAGGATATGAGCAAGGCTACAATAGCTGTAGTTACTTCAGGCGGTATCGTTCCAAAGGGCAATCCGGACCACATTGAGAGCTCAAATGCTTCTAAGTATGGTACATACAGCATGGAAGGTCTTAACACCCTTGACAGTACAAATTCAGAGACAGCACACGGTGGTTACGATCCTGTATATGCTAACGAGTTAGCAGACAGAGTAGTACCTCTTGATGTACTCCGTGATATGGAGAAAAGAAGGAGTTATTGGCAAGCTTCACGAATTCTACTATTCAACAGTTGGTAACGGTACAGCCGTTGCATCAGCTAAGAGTTCGGTGAGGAGATTGGACAGAAACTTCTTGCTGCCGGAGTGAGACGCTGTTATTTTAACCAGCACGTGAGGCACCTGTACACGTTGCGGTGCAACGATGGTTAAAGCAATTGAAGCAACAGGTCTTCCTGTAGTTCATATCTGTACAGTAACACCTATTTCACTTACTGTTGGTGCTAACAGAATCGTACCAGCTATCGCTATTCCTCATCCACTTGGTAATCCTGCATTACCAGCAGATGAAGAAAAAGAACTTCGTCGTAAGATAGTTCAGAAGTCTCTTGATGCACTCTGCACAGAAGTTGATAAAGCAGACAGTATTTGATAAATAAAGTTTAGTTTTTGTATCCCTCCGCAAGACTAAACTTGCGGGGGATACATTCTAATATTAATATCCAATAAGAGTCTCAGATTTGGTTGAGGTCTGAGACAACTGATATTAGGAGGAGGGAAAGGGTATGATAGATTTAACGAAATTTTTTGTAATGGCTCTGACAAAAACAGAGTTAAGCTCTATGGACAAGGCTGCAAAGGTTGTTGATGACATTAGCGGATTTGTGGAATAACATTCTGCTTTTTTTGTTCTTCTCGGAGCAGGTCTTTACTTCACAGTAAGAACAGGTTTTGTTCAGATTCGTCATTTTGGCAGAGCTTGGAACAGAGTATTTGGTGATTTCTCACTCAGTGGCTCTAAGGCAGGTAAAGATGGTATGAGTTCTTTTCAGGCGCTCGCAACTGCTATAGCAGCACAGGTTGGAACCGGTAATATAGCCGGTTGTGCTACAGCTATAGTTGGTGGTGGTCCTGGAGCAATCTTCTGGATGTGGCTTGCAGCCTTCTTTGGAATGGCTACAATCTATGGAGAGGCTTGTCTTGCACAGGCAACCAAGATAGTTGATAAAGACGGAGAAGTAACAGGTGGACCTGTTTACTATATCACCAAGGCATTTAAGGGCGGATTCGGTAAGTTCCTTGCTGCTTTCTTCTCTATAGCTATTATCCTTGCACTTGGTTTCATGGGTAACATGGTTCAGTCCAACTCTATAAGTGCTGCATTTAAGACAGCATTTGGTATTCCTACTTGGATAGTGGGTATTGCAGTGGCTATTATAGCAGCTTTCATTTTCTTGGGTGGTATCAGCCGTATCGCATCTTTTACAGAGAAGTGTGTACCTATAATGGCAGCACTCTATCTCTTAGGAGGTCTTATTATTCTTATTATCAATATTAAGAATGTACCAGGAGCATTTGCATCTATCTTTACAGGTGCATTTACACCGGAGGCAATAGTTGGTGGTACAGCAGGTATTGCAATTAGAGAAGCAATTAGAAAGGGTGTAGCAAGAGGTCTCTTCTCTAATGAAGCCGGTATGGGTTCTACACCACATGCACATGCTATAGCTAAGGTTGATAAGCCACAGGATCAGGGTGAAGTTGCTATGGTTGGTGTATTTATTGATACTTTTTGTAGTACTTACAATGACAGCGATTGTAATCCTTTCGACAGGTGTACTTCAGAAAGGTACAGCTTTTTGGTTTTTGGTACGGATAACAAGGAATTTACCGGTACGGTAGTAGCACAGGTGGCTTTTTGAGCATGGTTTTGGTAATATCGGTCCTAAGTTCGTAGCACTTTTGCTTATTGTTCTTTGCATTCTCAACAATTATAGGATGGTACTTCTTTGCAAGACAGAACATCAAGTATCTTTTTGGTGACAAAGCTATAATTCCATTTACAATTATAGTTATAGCTTGTGTTTTCTGTGGTTCACTTCTTAAGGTAGAACTTGTTTGGAACCTTTCAGACCTTTTCAACGCTCTGATGGTACTTCCAAACATCCTTGCACTCCTCTTCCTTGGAGGAAAGATTGCTAAGTTTGCTAAGGGTGACAAAGTAGAGATGTAAACTTAAATAGGTGTTACAGTACAGACTTAAGTCCAAATTATCGTGATTAAAGCCAACGGCTTGATTCAATATATCAAACAATATTTAGTAAATAATTTGGCATAGACTTATATTTAATTAAAAACAGAGGTCAGTAAAGTGGCCTCTGTTTTTTTGCGATTCTATCTGTTAAAAAAATATAACAATAGAATGGCCGATTTATTGTAAGAAATTTGCAAAATTGTAGAATACTTGAAAATCTGTAACTGTCTATAGTATAATGATTCAGTGTATATATAGATAATTTTTATCACTAAGAATATTATTAGGAGGTTACATGAGTAAAGAAAATGTAAAGTTGACTTCACTTACCAAGGCATCAGGATGAGCCGCTAAAATAGGTCCTGAAACCCTTGCTCAGGTTATGAGCAAGTTGCCTAAGTTAAGAAAAAGATGAGAACCTTTTTAGTAGGTCTTGATACTTCAGATGATGCTGCTGTATATAAAGTCAGTGACGATGTGGCTATTATTCAGACACTCGATTTCTTCACGCCTGTAGTAGATGATCCATACCTCTTTGGACAGATTGCTGCAGCCAATGCCCTTAGCGATATCTATGCTATGGGTGGAACAGCAAAGGTTGCTATGAACATAGTTGCTTTCCCTAACTGCCTGTCTCCAAGCGTACTCGGAGATATAATGAAGGGCGGTGCAGACAAGGTAGCTGAGTCAGGGGCACTCCTTATAGGTGGACATTCAATACAAAATGATGTTCCTCTCTATGGACTAAGTGTAACCGGGTTTGTGCATCCGGAGAAAAATACAGAAAAACTACGGAGCAAAAGAAGGTGATATCCTTATCATAACCAAGCAGGTTGGTACCGGTATAGTAAGTACCGCAGCTAAGGTAGACATGGCTTCCAAAGAAGCTTGTGAAGAGGCAATTAAAGTTATGACTACACTTAACCGTCTGCCAAAAGAGATAATGGATAATTACCCTGTCTCATGCCTGCACAGATGTAACAGGCTTTGGACTTTTGGGACATGGAATAGAGATGGCTGAGCCAAGTGAGGTTTCTTTTGAATTATATGCAGATGAGATTCCTTATGTAACGGAGTCGATGAGTCTTGCGGAAATGGGAATGATTCCTGAAGGAGCGTATAAGAATAAAAAAATACTTCGATTCAAAGGTTGACCTTAGTGGAGTAAAGGAAGTGATGGAGACTTACTCTTTGATCCACAGACCTCAGGTGGACTTTTATATGCAGTAGAAGCTAAGTATGGAGAAGAGATTATTAAGGCGCTTAAGGGTTCCTCGCTTGCAACCGAGGTAGCTATTATCGGTAAGGTTGTACCAAAGAAGGAAAAACTAATATATGTGAGATAAATCCTCGGGTTCTGGCAGAAAATGTCGGACTCGACCGGATTTTCTGCGCGGAAAGAAGGGGAAATGGATAAGAATGTATTGTATAGGAGTATACCCAAGGTGGATATACTCCTTGAGAAGGATGAGATAAAGACAGTAATATCAGAATACGGACACGAGATAGTTATGGATATCATAAGGGAGGAGACAGACAGGCTCCGCCTTTTGATAGCAGAAGCAGAGACTGAAACAGGGCTTAAATCTAAGATAGACAATCTTACGGAAACAATCGTAAAATGAAGTAAAGAATCTATTCAAACCAAAAAGTAAGAAAAAAGTAATCAACGGTACAGGCACCATACTTCATACCAACCTAGGCCGTGCACCTATTACAAGGACTCAGGCAGAATTGTTAAAGGATATAGTCTGTGGCTATTCCAATCTTGAGTACAATCTTGAATCAGGCAAGAGGGGAGAGCGTTATTCGCATTTTGAAAAACTCTTATGTAGAATAACAGGAGCCGAGGCTGCCATGGTGGTTAACAACAATGCAGCTGCAGTTATGCTCATCCTAAGCACTATGGCAAAAGGCGGAGAAGTAGTTGTATCCCGTGGTGAGCTCATAGAGATAGGCGGTAAGTTTAGAATACCTGATGTTATGGAGCAAAGCGGTGCGAAGCTTGTAGAAATAGGTACTACCAACAAGACACATCTCTCTGACTATGAAGAAGCTGTCACTGAGAATACTAAGGCTTTCTTAAAGGTACATACCAGTAACTACAGTATAGTAGGCTTTACCCAGAGTGTTACGGCAAGTGAGCTTAAGCCTCTTGCTGAAGATAAAGGACTTCCTATCATTGAGGGACCTTGGAAGTGGTGTGCTTATTGACCTTGCTAAGTTTGGCCTTACACACGAACCTACAGTACAGGAAGCAATAGAAGCAGGAGTTGACGTAGTCTGCTTTAGTGGAGACAAGCTTCTTGGCGGGCCACAGGCGGGCATCATTATCGGTAAGAAGAAATATATCAACATGATGAAGAAGAATCAGCTGACCAGAGCGCTTAGAGTTGATAAATTCACTGTTACCGCACTTGAACTTGTATTACTTTCATACTTAAATGAAGAAAAAAAGCTATATCTGAGATACCTGTTCTTAAGATGATTAGCGAGACCTATGACTCAGTTAAGGAAAAGAGCAGGAAGGCTTGCAGATATTCTTAGAGATAAGTGTAAACATGCAGAGATAACCATAGAAGACTGTGAATCGCAGGTGGGAGGAGGCTCCCTGCCTCTTGAAAGAATCAAAAGTGTGTCTGTAGTTATTAAGCCTAAAAAAATATAAGTGTAACTTCCCTTGAGGAGATTATGCACCACTCCAGACCAGCAATAGTTGCAAGGACAGCAGAGGATGCCATTTGGATGGATGTCCGCACCCTGCTTGACGAAGACTTTGAGACTATTGGCAGCCTGTTTGGAGGTGTGCTTTAATGAAACATATTATTATAGGAACTGCAGGACATATAGACCATGGCAAGACCACCCTCATACATGCACTTACAGGACGTAATACGGACAGGCTTAAGGAAGAACAAAAGCGTGGTATTACCATTGAGCTTGGTTTTACCTGGTTTGACCTTAAAGACCATACCAGATGCGGTATTATAGATGTGCCGGGACATGAGAAATTTATAAATAACATGGTTGCCGGAGTAGTCGGCATGGACCTTGTGCTCATGGTTGTGGCGGCAGATGAGGGAATCATGCCTCAGACTAAGGAACATCTTGATATACTTGGGCTTCTTGGCATAGAAAAGACAATTCTGGTGCTTAATAAATGCGACACTGTGGATGAAGAGTGGCTTAGCATGATGGAGGAAGATGTCAAAGAAGAGCTTAAGGGAACGATAATGGAGGGTGCTCCTGTGGCTAGGGGTATCTGCTATGACGGGAGATGGTATAGAAGAACTTAAAGAACTGATTATGCATATGGTAAAGGACGATGTTAAGGAAAAGGATGTAAACAGCATACCTCGTCTTCCTGTGGACCGTGTATTTTCTATGCCGGGCTTTGGAACTGTTGTTACCGGAACCCTGCTTTCAGGCTCAATAAGTAAAAATGATACCCTTGAGGTATTTCCTATAGGTAAAGAGTGCAAGATAAGGAATATCCAGGTACACGAGACCAATCAGGATAAATGCGAAGCCGGACAGAGGGTGGCTCTTAATATATCTAATATACATAAGGACGAACTTCACAGGGGCTGTGTAATTGCGCCTGTGGGAAGTATGGAGAATTCGCGCCTTATGGATGTAAAACTCACAGTACTAAAAGGATTCCAATAGAAATATTAAAAATAGAGACAGACTCCACCTTTTTACGGGAACCAGTGAAATCCTCTGCAGGGCTATTCTTCTTGACAAGGATGAGCTTGTTCCGGGAGAGACAGGGCTTGCACAGCTTCTACTTGAAGAGGAGCTTGCAACCAAAAAGAGGCGACAGGTTCATAGTCCGCTTCTACAGTCCTCTTGAGACTATCGGTGGAGGTATAGTCCTAGAGCCAAATCCAAGAAAGAAAAAAAGCGTTTCAATGAGGATGCCATAGAAGAACTGCTTAAGAAGGAGTCAGGTTCTCTTGCAGATGTCTGCGAGCTTAATATAAGGGCTGAGACTGAGGATTTGATTACTCTTAAAAGACCTTGCCAAAAATATGTCGCATTCCGCAGAGGAGCTACGCCCTTATCTGGATGAACTTATTGATGATGGCATTATTTATGAGTTTCCTAAGAATAAGGATATTTTCTTCTGGCACAGGGACAATGCATTTATTCTGTCTCAGGAAATTGTCAGAGATTTGAAGAAATTCTATGAAAAATATCCTTACAGGGCAGGAATAAAGAAGGCTGAGATACATTCATCCTATATGAAAAAGGTAAAATTAAATGTATTTGAAGAATGTATCAATAAGCTCGTTTCCGAGAACCTAATAGAAGTAAGAAATGAGTATGTATGCCTGCCGGGTTATGAGATAAATAAGGATGAGACCTACCTTTCTATAGAAAAGCTGCTTACGGATACTTTTGAGACTGCAGGCTATGCTTTCTTAAGATTTTCAGAAATCGACAAGAAAAAGTATAGTGATGAAGTGGTGATGGATGTACTTAGAGTGATGATGGACGAGGAAAAGGCTGTAAAAAGTCGGCATCGAGCTTGAAATGTACACAATGAAGCACTTTATGGATGTAGCTGAGCAAAAAGGTGAGGGAACATTTTAAGACAAATGAAATTATTACTATTTCAGAAGTAAGGGAAATGTTTGAAACAAGTAGAAAATGTGCTAAGCCAATAATAGAATATATGGACGTGATAAAGGTAACAAAGAAGGTTGGCGGCGAGACGGAAAGGGTGGCGTATTAATGACATTAAAACAATTGGAAGCATTCGTAAAGATTGCCAATAATAGAAGCTTTACACTTGCTGCTAAGGAGCTGTTCATTACCCAGCCTACGGTAAGTGCCTATATTAACAACCTGGAAGAAGAGCTGGGAGTAAGGCTGTTTGACAGGACAACCAAAGAGGTTCAGTTATCGGATGAGGGAGACAGAATCTACCTCTATGCCAAAAGAGATACTTGAGCTTGCTGACAAGATACAGAATTCATTTTTCAATGGATGAAGACAACAAGGTAAGACAGGTGGTTATATCTACCTCTTCTATACCGGGACAGTTCCTTGTACCTGAGATTCTTTCAGCATTTAAGAAGAAATTCCCTGATGTGGACTTTAGGGTAAGGGAAACAGACAGTGCAGGGGTGGTAGAGGATATTACCAACCACATGGCAGACATAGGCATAGCCGGTACTGAAATCAACAGTACCAAGTGTAACTTTATTCCGTTTTATGATGACGAGCTAATCCTCGTAACTGAGAATTCTGAGAAATACAGGAAGATAAAGGAGAGCGAGACCAACCTTAACTGGATAAAAAAATGAAGATTTCATTATGAGAGAAAGTGGCTCAGGTACGAGAAAAGAGGCTATCAAGCTTCTTGAAAGCCAGGGCATATCTCAGGATGAATTAAAGGTAAGTGCAACCTTTGGCAAGACAGTGACCGTAATCAATTCTGTTATCAACGGTCTTGGAATAGCCATGATGTCAAGGCTTGCGGTATCCGGAGAGCTTGAAAGAGGAGAACTTCTTGAATTCAAGATAAGTAAGGAGGGCGGTTACAGAAAGCTTTATCTGGTAACAGAGAAGAAGAACAGGCTTTCAGACGGCTGTAAAGACCTTATGGGAGTAATAGCCAAGCTGTACAAGATTAGTATCAAAGAGATTTAATTAAATATAGCTGCTTGCTTAAGCCACATACAGGTGTTACACTTGTTATGTGGCTTTTTTTTGAATGGATAAACTAGGCTAAGAGTATAGTGTGTAAGAGATTAAATAAACGAGAGCTTATAGTAAGCTAGGCAAACGGAGGAGAAGTATGAAGAAGTGTTTATTTTACGGCGATTCCAATACCTATGGAGTAGATGTAAGGGGCGGACATAGTGGGGCAAGGTATCCTGAGAATCAGAGGTTTACAGGAATCTTAGCCAATGAATTAAAGGGTGAATGGGAATTTATCATAGAAGCTAAGGTGGGCAGATGTATACCCTCTATGGACTTTGAACTTGAAGAATTTGAAGAGGTTATAGAGAAGGCGGGGGATATTGACCTTTTAGCTATTATGCTTGGAACCAATGATTATCTAAGCTATAGCAAGCCTGATGCAGATAGGGTGGCAGGGAGGATGAAGGCTCTGATAGACAGGTTATTTGAAAAATGAAGCCTACAGCAGTAGAAAAAAACAGATATACTGCTTATAGCTCCTCCTAAACTTGATTTTACAGGTGACAGGTACTATGAAAAAGTTCAGCACCTTGGATGGAGGCTTATCTAAGGCTCTTCATAGGGTGGCAGAGGATGAGGGAGTGCATTTTGCTGATGTAGGCAGCCTTGACTTGCCACTTGAAAAGGATGGGATACATCTAACTATAGAGGCTGAGGAGCCTGTGGCTAAGTATTTGTTAGATGTATTTAGAGAATTGAAAGTGAATAAAGATTAGCTTACAATGAAGGTAGTATAATTATAGAAAAATAAAAATTTGATATATTAAAGATATGAAAGAGTAGAGAAAAATAGGAGATGAATATGGATAAAAAGGCTAATATTTTTGGCAAAAAGCTATTTGCAGAGCTGGTTTTTAATACCGCCTACATAGAGGGTGTAAATGTTACATTTCCACAGACACAGGCCATTATTGACGGTGCAATAGTAAATAATGTACCGGTATCGGACATACAGACAGTACTAAACTTAAGGGATGCCTGGAAATCTATGTTAGATACTCTTGATGAACCACTTACATTAGAATATATATGTAAGATAAACAGCCTGGTATCCAGGAATGAAAGCTTAGAATGGGGAGTGCTTAGAAGCGGTACAGTAGGAGTAGGAGGAACAGATTATCTACCGCCTATTCCCGTTAAAGCCGAAGTAGAAAAGAGAATAGAGGAAATAAATAATATCCCTGTTATCTATGAAAGGGCGATAGAATATTTTTGTTATTCTGTAAGAGGACAGCTTTTCTGGGACGGAAACAAGAGGACTTCAACGATAGTAGCAAGTAAAATACTGATAAGTGAGGGCAAAGGAGTACTGACCATAGGGAAGAAGGAAGCTTTAAGCTTTAATGAGGCACTTTTACATTTTTATGATACTGCTGACAGCAGGCTGTTAAAAGAATGCCTTATGGGATGTATAAAAGGAAGGGATATGTAGTGAAGCTGTTTATGAAAGACTATGATTTTTTCTGAAGAAAACATAGAGGTGCTATGTTTATAGGGCGTGAAAGTGAATTAACTTTGTTAAATAAATTATATGAATGATTAAGCCATGACTTTTTCCGAAATTAATCCAACTAAAAATGTGCGGAAAATGTCATGGGCTTTTTTGAATATAAATGCTATAATATAACCATATTTAAGTAATATTCAATCGCGGATAAAAGTGTAAATGGGAGGGTGATATGATAGAATCAATAAACAAAACCAAATACCTGCCTTGGAATCAATGTTTTACTGCTTGCGGTCGAGATAGTGTCAATGGTTAAAAGGTACTACATATATAAAAAGCCGATAGAAGTGTGGTATAATGTTGTAAGCATATAATCAAATTTAATTGGAGGTTTTGTATGAATAAGTCTATCTTTTGCATTTGTATTTCTTCACTTTCCGGTGCATTTCTACAGGTGAAGAATGATGTGGCTAATTACATAGGATTTGCATTGGCTGCGGTATCAATTATAAGCGGTGTGATGGTGATAAGAGAAGAGATTAAGAAAAAACGCAGCAGCAAGAAGGATGCGTGAGTAGAATATTATGGTAGATAAACTAATATCTTCAGGTGTTTTTGGACTTGTCTTTGTGGTTGTTTTAAATGCTATGTATAGAAACAGAAAATTTTTGGTAGACAACTATGTTAACAGGTTTAATAAAAACAACAAAAAAATAATCATCTACATAATATCGCTGGTTGCAACTCATGATAATTTTAGCTTCTCTTCATAATATTAGTATTCCTGCGGCACTTTTACGCAGCATTAAAAAGCTGTTTGCTTGGCTATAAATGCGGGCTTACTATTTTTTTATCTACCGGGAAAAGGAAGACTAGTGTTCCTGCCTGTAATTGACAGTTTTAAAAGGGGAAAAATATGGAGACAATGGAATTGATGAATAGCATAAAAAAATATATTGTAAGTATATTATAGCCTTTATTCTATATATAGGACTGCTGCTGATAGGTGCCATTGGTGGCGGAACAAGACCTGGTAAAGATATATGGGATGACTTAGAAAGGTGGGTAAAGAAAAAAACTAATCAAAATTATGGTGATTGAATCAAAAAAGGCTTTCTTTGTTTTATTAATATAGAAGGTCTTTTTAATTTTGTATATTTTTGTATATTTAAATCAAAAAAACTTTGTGCATTTTAGCTGATTACAAATCAGAGAAAAATAATATATAATAGTTCTTATAGATTTTTACTTGGCGCCAATCTAAGATGTATTTATTAATTCAAAAAAAGAAATATTCAAGCTGTTAAATTCAAAGATTTGACTTTAATTTTCTGTTGTTTTTTTAGAAAGGGGGACAATTGGGAGAGAAGGATATTTTAGAGAAGAAACTGCTCTATGTTTAACGACGTATTTGCAGACTTTGTGAATGGAATTATGTTTGATGGGAAGGATGTAGTTAAAGAAGATGAACTTGTTGACCTTTTCCGGCTGGAGCCACTATAAGGGTGACGACAGCAAATATAGGTTTCAGGACAGAGATGTCGTAAAACTATGGAAGAAAGAGAATGTAGTTATTTCACTAATAGGAATTGAAAAATCAGGATATACCTGATAAAAAAACATAGGTATTTAGAGTGCTTTCGTACGATGGGGCTTCTTATAGGACCCAGCTTGTGGAAGAGGAAAGTAGGAAACGAAAGAAAAATTCCGGTATTGAAGGAGAACTTCAGGACATATTCCCTGTAATAACCTTTGTTATCTACTATGGCGAAGAAGAGTGGAGGCATGAGACAACCCTGCACAAAAGGCTTAACCTAGATTCTGAACTCAAACACTATGTAAGCGACTACAGTATCAATCTGATAGACTTGAAAAAGCTAAGTGAAGATGATATAAATAAGTTTAAGAAGGATTTTTAAGCTAATAGCAGATTACATGGTAAAAGGAAGCAGACATAAGGCAGATAGTATTGAGTTAAATCACCCGGGAGGAAGTCAGTGACCTCATCCTAAGGCTAACAGGGGAGGAACTGCCTTTTCCTATAGAAAGTGAAGAAGGAGGAAAGAACATGGAGAAATTTTTTGAACCGATGTTTGAAAGGGCAGAAGCAAGAGGAGAAGCAAGAGGAGAAGCAAGAGGAAAAGCAGAAGGCGAGAACTGCCTTGCAAGACTAATTAGTCTCTTAATGAGCGAAGGTAAGAACGACAAAAAATCAAGGATGTTGTAGAAAATGAGGAAATTAGGCATGGGCTGTATAAGGAGTATGGTATACAATAACTGCATGTGATTGATAGATTTCCATGATGCTTTGGAACGCATAATAAACTCAAGTAATAGAATGATTAAGCCATATACGGTGAAGGTATGTATATGGCTTATTTCTTTATGTCAAATTATTAATATTGTGATGTTGAAGTCAAAAAGTATATGTCGCTTTAGACTTTTTATAAAAGCTATGACATTTTAAGGAAAAAAATGTAATAATAATTCCCATAAAATGCCATGGTGTTTATTTATGTTTAGTGGTAAGATATGGTTACTTGATTAAGTATAAGGAGAGCATTACATAGAAAGTTGTTGGGTTCTCTGATTGTAACTAATTAGGTATGACTGGCGCAGCGATAGGTATATTTACACCTTATTAAAAGGAGACTCGTTATGAATACTTTTGGAAGATATTTTTTTGCTATTTTTACAATAATAGGGATAATACTAATTGCGTGTATTATCTTATACTCCATTGTACAAGTTAGTCTTGAAATAATGTTCAGAAAAAAATACCATAACCATCGAAGATATTAGAACATTGATGTTAGGTATTCTACTGTATATTGTAATATTTGCTTTTGCCAATGTCATGGTTTTTTTGATAAATTTCAGGCTAAAAATTATTACAGTTGAATTAAAAAAACACAGATAAAGAATTTTTTTAGAAAAAAAGATTGATGGTTTAGTATTGGTAAAAAGCAATACGAGATGAAAAAATAGTATTAAGTGATACAGAAATAGTTTATGTTTTCAAAAAAATAAGTTAAAAAGAATGGTTGGTAAATGACATTAAAGTCACTTTTAATGAAAAATAATACAATTGTGAACGTACCGATAGGTTACGAAAAAAATATTTTTAGAAATATTTAAGTATAGAATAGATCATTGAGTATACTTTTTGTATTTCATTTGAAGTGGCTGTGTTATTCTTTACTAAGCAACGTGCAATCTGGTTGGAATGATAGCTATAATTCTACAAACACTCATGATATTTAAAAGGGAGAGAGGTAGTAATAATTCCCATAAAAATGCCATGGTGTTTACTTCTGCTTAGTGGTAAGATATAGGTATTTGTTCGCAGTTTCTTGTTCATTGCACTTATTGCAGTTGGAAATTTCAAGAATGATGTTTTCAATAATAACGACATTGTTACAATTACCTTTTTTTATTAGTAGTAAGTGTAAATGTAATATTGGCAGAGATATCGACAATATGTATGATATATATCAAATACAGAAAGAATAAAAAAAGCTTGATGCTTTGGAACGCATAATAAACTCAAGTAATAGAATGATTAAGTCATATACGGTGAAGGTATGTATATGGCTTATTTCTTTTATGTCAAATTATTAATATTGTGATGTTGAGATCAAAAAGTATATGTCGAACTAAACTTTATATAAAGACATGACATTTTAAGGAAAAAAATGTAATAATAATTACCATAAAAATGCCATGGTGTTTATTTATGTTTAGTGGTAAGATATGGTTACTTGATCAAGTATTAGGAGAGCATTACATTGAAAGTTGTGGAGTTCTCTGATTGTAACTAATAAGAAACTTATTACACGAGGAGTAAATTATGGATGCAATGAAGCCAATTATGAGAATTGCAGATAACAAAAAAACAGTAAAATTATCACGATACCTGTAGTAATATCAACATTGTATTTTTGGCTTTCATCTAGCATCCAGTCTGTAAATATTTTTTTGGATACACATTAGCGGCAGTTTATTTTTGTAAAAATGTTTAATATGTATTCGAGAGGAGTTAAAGAATGAGAATTCTGCTCGTGATGAAGGAATACTAGTAAAATTTGACACTTTTTGAAACTGGTTATAAGATTGGGATTTTACAGATAATGGTATTGATTGCATTATTTATTTCCATAAAACTGACAGTTAAGTTTGAAAAATAGTGTTCTCTCTATGATTTTTCTTGTATACCTGTCTAGGAGGCAACTTTTTAATAATGATAATTGATATGTCAATAACATTTGCAAACTATTTCAAGTTTAAGAAAACCAGATGAAGTCAAAGTTGCTATAACTAGGGAAATACCGTTGTGCTTTAGGGTAATTGTAACGCTTATAGCAGAATTGCAATTGCCTTACTCAATGTTAAAAAAATTAGAAAGCCAGAAATTAAAATGATTTAGGGCTTGACATTATAGGAAGGGAAAGTATGGATAATACAATATTAGAAGTAAGTATGTTAAAGGATAAAAGCAAATATAAACCTGCTCTTATCATAAGTATATTATCAATTATAAGTGCGTTATTAATTGCGCTTGTAGGAGATATATTGGCAGTAGTTGGGATAACATTCTCAATATTAAAAAGAAACGATTATGACACAAAATTATCACTTGTTTTGAGCGTGATAGGTCTTATCTTGGCTATTGCTAATCATGTTTTTGGGAATAATGATATTAAATGGAACAATTCAATTATAAATCTAAGAACTAACTAAATATCTGTCTAAAAGTCATATACTGAGAAAGCTTGGTATATGACTTTTCTATCATGCATTTAGAGGATTTGCTATTACTTTTAAATGAGACATATCCGATGTATACTACAAGGACTGAATTTGTAAGAGGAGTAAGGGATACATTAAGAGGTAAAGATGAACAATAGTAAATGCCAATATACGGATAATCCAAGCTATATACTTAAGAATATAAGGGAATCCCTTGGAATGTCTGCAAAAGAAATACATGAAGGCTTGTGTTATAGAAGTACATACGACAGGTATGAAAGTAGAGAAAAATGAGATTAGCCTTACCAGGTTGTTCTTTTTTTATTAGAAAGAATGGGCGTATCAAATGAGAGATTTGAAGTAATGATACCTGACTATGTATACGAGTTTTATCAATGGTATGAAAACTGTATGAAGCTTGTCGAAAAGAGAGACTGGGAAGGACTTGTCTGTGAGAGTAAGCGGTTTGATGAGCTGGTGCTTGAAGATGAGGATATACAGCTTGCTTACAGGGATTATATTGAATATATCATAGCGAGGTATGGTGAAAAAGATAATAATAAGGCATATAGCCTGATTTTTGAAAGCTCTTAACCATACTGTAAAGGATGTGGAGGCTATAGTAGAAGAAAAGAAGAGACTTAGTGTATTTGAATGGAATCTGTTTATCAATCTATATGACCTCAACTATGAGATGAATCCGGATAAGAATGCTGACATCACGGATATTTTATATGATGTCTATAACTATTACAGAGTAAATGTGACAGATAAACTCATTATATATAAAAACACTGCTATGGCTTGCACTGACAATGTTGCTGAATGACAGGGGTAGTCTTATATCACAGAAGAGGATTGAATTAGAAGAAGAAAGCCTGAAAATCCTTACCAAGTACTATTGCTGGGTGGGATTGCCGGAGGTGCTTAGGCTTTTTGAGTAATGATGCAAAAACCCTGCATGCAAGGACTGTATACGCTAAACATAGGGAGGCACTTGTAAGCATATTGAATAAATATGGTTTTTCAGAAGACTTCAGAATAGAAGTGTTTAGAGAATCTTATCCTCTGTCTATGCTGCTAAGTGATAACTTAAAGGCATATAGGCAAAAGATGGGACTTACAATGGAAGAGGTAAGTGATGATATATGTGCTTTTTGAGTCGTATTCAAGGTATGAAAGGGGAATCAAATATCCTAAAAAGAAAGAAACTGGAAAAAAATTAGCTGAAAGACTGGGTATGGAGTGGTTCTTAATACGGGCAGAAATAGATGTAGATGATTATGAAAGCTTGCTGCTTGCCACAGAATGTAGACGGCTAGGTGCAACTCAGGAGATAGATGCTTTTAATGTCAGAATTAAAGAATTGGAAGGGAAAAATAGGTACCAAAAAGCCATAGGAATAAACTTGCCATTGGTCTTTATGAGTTGCTTACAAAGGCTGAAAATGAAGTAACAGTTGAAGAGCTTGAAGCGTTGCTACCCCAAAAAGGTAGTGAATTTGGAGACGGATTGTTCTATTCAAGGATGGAAATTGATGTGATGAATTATATAGTCAGAAATAAAGGTGAAAAAGGATACGGTGGCTGGAATTCGTTTAACTGAAAGTATGTTAGATAACGAAAAGAAAAAAAGAAGATGCGGGATTGGCGTTATACTTCAGTATCAGAAAAAGAATCTCGCCTTTTTATATATGAATAATAGAAATTACCCTGAATGTAGCAATATGTGTGAAGTTCTTATTAATATAGCTCTGACTGAAAAATAGTGTTTTTTTAATGATGAACTTACTTGCTTACTCAGTTGAATCAGCTGAGAATGCAGGAAATATAGAACAGGCAATGGAAATTTGCAAGCTACTGTTCTATATCTCCGAACTATATCAAAGACATGATAGCGAAATGATAAGAGAATTTTATGAAAGACACTTTGATAAAGAGGCAATATGGTATTAGATTTTTCTGCTTCTAAACTCTGCTTTTTCGCATTGCTTAGGTCGTTCACAGACAAGTGCCCATGACATTTTCCGAAATTAATGCAACTAAAAATGTGCGGAAAATGTCATGGGATTTTTTGAATATAAATGCTATCATATAAGCATATTATTAAATTTAATTGGAGGTTTTGTATGAATAAGTCTATCTTTTGCATTTGTGCTTCTTCACTTTCCTGTGTATTGCTACAGGTGAAGAATGATGTGGCTAATTACATTGGCATTGCATTGGTTGTGGTAACAGTTATAAGCGGTGTGATGGTGATAAGAGAAGAGATTAAGAAAAAACGCGGCAGCAAGAAGGATGCGTGAGTAGAATATTAAGGAAGACTAGTATTCCTGCTTGTAATTGATGAGTCTTATAGGTGAAGAGATGGAAACAACGGAACTGATGAATACTATAAAAAAATATTGTAAGTATATTATAGCCTTTATTCTATATGTAGGACTGTTGCTGATAGGTGCCATTGGTGGAGGAACCAGACCTGGTAAAGATATATGGGATGACTTAGTAAGGTGGGTAAAGAAAAAAACTAATCAAAAATTATGGTGATTGAATCAAAAAGGCTTTCTTTGTTTTATTAATATAGAAGGTCTTTTAATTTTTGTATATTTTGTATATTTAAATCCAAAAAACTTTATGCATTTTAGCTGATTACAAATCAGAGAAAAATAATATATAATAGTTCTTATAGATTTTACTTGGCGCCAATCTAAGATGTATTTATTAATTCAAAAAAGAAATATTCAAGCTGTTAAATTCAAAGATTTGACTTTAATTTTCTGTTGTTTTTTTAGAAAGGGGGACAATTGGGAGAGAAGGATATTTTAGAGAAGAAACTGCTCATGTTTAACGACGTATTTGCAGACTTTGTGAATGGAATTATGTTTGATGGGAAGGATGTAGTTAAAGAAGATGAACTTGTTGATCTTTCCGGCTGGAGCCACTATAAGGGTGACGACAGCAAATATAGGTTTCAGGACAGAGATGTCGTAAAACTATGGAAGAAAGAGAATGTAGTTATTTCACTAATAGGAATTGAAAATCAGGATATACCTGATAAAAACATGGTATTTAGAGTGCTTTCGTACGATGGGGCTTCTTATAGGACCCAGCTTGTGGAAGAGGAAAGTAGGAAACGAAAGAAAAATTCCGGTATTGATGGGGAACTTCAGGACATATTCCCTGTAATAACCTTTGTTATCTACTATGGCGAAGAAGAGTGGAGGCATGAGACAACCCTGCACAAAAGGCTTAACCTAGATTCTGAACTCAAACACTATGTAAGCGACTACAGTATCAATCTGATAGACTTGAAAAAGCTAAGTGAAGATGATATAAATAAGTTTAAGAAGGATTTTAAGCTAATAGCGGATTACATGGTAAAAGGAAGCAAACATAAGGCAGATCGTATAGACCTAAACCACCCTGAGGAAGTAAGTGAACTCATTCTAAGGTTAACTGGTGAGGAGCTGCCTTTCGAGGTAGAATGTGAAGAAGGAGGAAAGAACATGGAGAAATTTTTTGAACCGATGTTTGAGAGGGCAGAAGCAAGAGGAAAAGCAGAAGGCGAGAACTGCCTTGCAAGACTAATCAGCCTCTTAATGAGCGAAGGTAAGAATGACAAAATCAAGGATGTAGTAGAAAATGAGGAAATTAGGCATGGGCTGTATAAGGAGTATGGTATACAATAACTGCATGTGATTGATAGATTTCCATGATGCTTTGGAATGCATAATAAACTCAAGTAATAGAATGATTAAGCCATATACGGTGAAGGTATGTATATGGCTTATTTCTTTATGTCAAATTATTAATATTGTGATGTTGAGATCAAAAGTATATGTCGAATTAAACTTTATATAAAGACATGACATTTTAAGGGAAAAAAATCTGCTAATAATTCCCATAAAATGCCATGGTGTTTACTTATGCTTAGTGGTAAGATATAGGTACTTGATCAAGTATTAGGAGAGCTTTACATAGAAAGTTGCGGTGCCCTCTGACTGTAACTAAAAAATAAACATATAATATAGGGAGTCCTGCACCATAAAGGAAAAGGTTAAAAATATGGATAAAAAAGGTTATGCCGGTCTCATTTCAACAATGATGGTAGTAATATTATTACAAATAAATAATGTTATTGCGAATGTAGTTGGAATTATAATGGCTTGTCTGAGCATTATCATCAATTCCAGAATAATATATGAAGAACTTGGCAAATCCAAGAAGAAATGATGACAAATTTTGTTATGATTAAGGCAATTGTAACGCTTAAAGCAGAATTGCAATTGCCTTACTCAATGTTAAAAATTAGAAAGCCTGAAATTAAATGATTTAGGGCTTGACATTATAGGAAGGAAAAAGTATGGATAATACAATATTAGAAGTAAGTATGTTAAAGGATAAAAGCAAATATAAACCTGCTCTTATCATAAGTATATTATCAATTATAAGTGCGTTATTAATTGCGCTTGTAGGAGATATATTGGCAGTAGTTGGGATAACATTCTCAATATTAAAAAAAGAAACGATTATGACACAAAAATTATCACTTGTTTTGAGCGTGATAGGTCTAATCTTGGCTATTGCTAATCATGTTTTGGGAATAATGATATTAAATGGAACGATTCAATTATAAATCTAAGAACTAACTAAATATTTGTCTAAAAAGTCATATACTGAGAAAGCTTGGTATATGACTTTTCTATCATGCATTTAGAGGATTTGCTATTACTTTTAAATGAGACATATCCGATGTATACTTCAAGAACTGAATTTTGACGATAATTAAGATATACATTGAGAGGTAAAGATGAACAATAGTAATTGCAAATATACGGATAATCCAAGCTATATACTTAAGAATATAAGGGAAGCCCTTGGAATGTCTGCAAAAGAAATATATGAAGGCTTATGTTGCAGAAGTACATACGACAGGTACGAAAGTGGAGAAAATGAGATTAGCCTTACCAGGTTGTTCTTTTTATTAGAAAGAATGGGTGTGTCAAATGAAAGATTTGAAGTAATGATACCTGACTATGTATACGAGTTTTATCAATGGTATGACAACTGTATGAAGCTTGTTGAAAAGAGAGACTGGGAAGGACTTGTCTGTGAGAGTAAGTGGTTTGATGAGTTAGTGCTTGAAGATGAGGATATCCAGCTTGCTTACAGGGATTATATTGAATATATCATAGCGAGGTATGGTGAAAAAGATAATAATAAGGCATATAGCCTGATTATGAAGGCTCTAAATCATACTGTAAAGGATGTAGAATCTATTGCAAAAGAAAAGAAGAGACTTAGTGTATTTGAATGGAATCTGTTTATCAATCTATATGACCTCAAATACGAGATGAATCCTGATAAGAATGCTGATATCACGGACATTTTATATGATATCTATAATTATTACAGAGTAAATGTGACAGATAAATTCATTATATATAAAACACTGCCACGGCTTGCACTGACAATGTTACTGAATGACAGGTGCAGCCTTATATCACAGAAAAGAATTGAATTAGAAGAAGAAAGCCTGAAAGTCTTAACCAAGTACTATTGCTGGGTGGGATTGCCGGAGGTGCTTAGGCTTTTGAGTAAAGATGCTAAAACCCTGCACGCTAGGACTGTATACGCTAAGCATAGGGAGGCACTTGTAAGCATATTGAATAAATATGGTTTTTCAGAAGACTTCAGAATAGAAGTTTTTAGAGAATCTTATCCTCTGTCTATGCTGCTAAGTGATAACTTAAAGGCATATAGGCAAAAGATGGGACTTACAATGGAAGAGGTAAGTGATGATATATGCGCTTTTGAGTCGTATTCAAGGTATGAAAGGGGAGTCAAATATCCTAAAAGAAAGAAACTGGAAAAACTAGCTGAAAGACTGGGTATGGAGTGGTTCTTAATACGGGCAGAAATAGATGTAGATGATTATGAAAGCTTACTGCTTGCCACAGAATGTAGAAGGCTAATTGCAACACAGGAGATGGATGCTTTTAGAGAAAAGATAGAACTATTAAAAGAAAAAATTGATATGGATATTATAAGAAATCAGATTTTTGGTGGTTTTTTTGAATTACTTACTAAGAAGGACAGAGATGTGTCAAAGGAAGAATTGGATTATTTGTTTTCTATAATAGAATATAAGCTTGAAGAAGATTTATTTCATTCACGAGTAGAAATTGATGCACTGAATTATATAGCTGGTTTTGAAGCGGAGAAGAACCTGGAAACAGGGATAAAAAAATAGTTAAAAGGTATAATAGACAACGAAAAAAAGAAAGAGAGTGTTAGACTGGCGCTATACCTACATTTCAAAGGGAAGCCTTGCATGTATGTATAATGATAGTAGGAGATATGACGAAAGTTATACAATCTGTAGAGAACTTATGGATGAAATGATAATTAAAGATTATACTTTTTCCACTTATGAATATATTATCTTGCGTGATAGAAGCTAAAGAAGAGAAAGAAAATATAGAACAGGCAATGGAAATGTGCAAGATACAGTTCTATATTTCAGAATTATATCAAAGACATGATAGTGAAATGATAAGAGAATTTTATGAAAGACACTTTGACAAAGATGCAATATGGTACTAGATTTATAGGATACGGGGCGAAAACAAAAAAACATATTTTTTTCATTAAATGCCTTTATTAGAGAACTTATTGGATATCTTTATTTAAAACGAAAGCTTCATGTTGCAAGTGTCATCTTAATAACATTGGTATTTATAGGACAGATGATTATTAAAAAGATGATGGGGATTTGATGATAATGATGGACAATAAGATTTTTCTTTTGTAACCGGGCGAAGGAGGATATTTATGCAGGAAATGAAAATAATTCAAACATCACAAGAGTATATAACTTTCAAAAGAACAAGAGAAATTTAGTCTATTTCTATTTGGTTCAGAAAAAGTGCATCCCTTGCAAAGCTCTAAAGGAGAAAATTAGAGCTTGGAATGAGTCTCATCCACAGGTATTTTGTGGCTATGTGCCGTTGGAGGAGAATATTTCGCTTGCAGCACAGGAAAATATCTTGGGAGCACCCGCAGTACTCGCTTTTGTTGGAGGAAAGGAGGCAATACGAAAGGCAGGATATTTTTAGCTTGGAAGAAGTGTTTTTCCTCTATGGACCGATACATATCCTGTAGTACTTGACACAAACAAGACTTAATAATCCCTTGACAATAAAATTTTAGAATGTTAACATTAGCCCAAATTATGATATCACAAGAATTTTCGTGAATAATTTGGGCTAAGTTATTTTGTTAGCAAAGCATTGCACTTTGATTAAGAAAGGAATTAGTAATTATGAAAAACTTACCGTGATTTTGATAACTACCTTAAGAACTTTCCTGATGAAAAAGGGATATTTTTGGGGAATACGGAGGGATGATATTACCTCCTGAATTAGTTCCTGCTTTTAAGGATATTACCGAGGCCTATGCAGAAATCTGCAATAATGCACGTTTTATCAATGAATTAAGACGTATCAGAAAAGAATTTCAAGGCAGACCTACCCCTGTTTATCATTGTGAACGCTTATCTTCATTGCTTGGAAAATGCCAGATTTATCTTAAAAGAGAAGACCTTAACCATACAGGTGCACATAAGATAAACCACTGTATGGGTGAGGGTTTGCTCGCCAAATTTTTAGGCAAGAAAAAGCTCATAGCTGAAACAGGTGCAGGACAGCATGGAGTTGCACTTGCAACTGCTGCGGCATACTTTGGTCTTGAATGTGATATTTACATGGGAGAAGTTGATATAGCAAAGCAGCATCCTAATGTAATAAGGATGAAAATGCTTGGAGCCAATGTAATCCCTGCAACCCACGGACTTAAGACGCTTAAAGAGGCTGTGGATGCTGCATTTGAAGCATATCTTAAAGAATACAAGGATGCAATATACTGTATAGGCTCTGCTGTAGGACCTCATCCATTTCCTATGATAGTTCGTGATTTTCAGTCAATTGTAGGTATCGAAGCAAAAGATCAGTTCAAGGAAATGACAGGAAATTTACCGGATGTTGTTTGTGCATCAGTTGGAGGAGGCTCTAATGCAATAGGAATGTTTGAAGCATTTCTTCCTGAGCCTGTTGATATCGTTGGTGTAGAACCACTTGGAAGAGGAAGTGGAGTAGGAGACCATGCAGCAAGTATGACCTTTGGTAAAAAGGGAATCCTTCATGGATTTGAAAGCTTACTCTTACAGGATGAAAATGGAGAGCCGCTGCCTGTATACTCTATAGCAAGCGGACTTGATTATCCGTCTGTAGGTCCTGAACACGCATATTTGAAAGATTGTGGAAGAGTAAAGTACGAAGCCGTAACTGATGAAGAGGCTATGCAGGCATTTTTCCTGCTTTCTCGTTTCGAAGGAATAATCCCTGCCATTGAGAGCTCACACGCTTTGGCATATGCAATTAAGCATGCTAAAAAATCAGAACTCAGGTACAATACTTGTCAATCTTTCAGGTCGAGGAGATAAGGATATCGACTATGTATATGAGAAATATGGTACAGGTGAGCAGTTCTTAAAAGATTTCAGTAAATAGTGTTTTTAGGTAGTAGGGGTGCGTAAGCCCCTACTATTTTTGTCAGAGTCAGATATTTATACACAAAGCCAATAAATGAATAATTGTAATGATAACGCCTTTTTAATCTAAGAAAGCGAAATGATATCATCATTGTACGCTTGATGGATTTATAGTGAAAAGTAGCAAGCCTTAAAAATAGAAGGATAAAATGGATAAAGAAAAAAAGTAGATGTCATAGCTATTTTCGAACGAATGACCGTTTATCCGATTACTGCTTGGCAGATTATGAACGGGTTGGTTTTTTTATAAACAGGGAAAAAGTGGTTGTTGCTACGATGGTATAAATCTACCACGTTGATCTGAATAATTGATGAAAAAAATCTTGAAAAGTAAGAATTAAAGTGATACACTATTAGTAATAACTGACAAAAAGTGAAAAGAGATATTGCTTTGCTATTATATAAAAAGGTTAATTTAGAGCAGTTTTTTTGAGTAAGGTATTTTTTTATGGACATTAGTTAGTATAATCTAACTAATAACAAATAAACATCACTTGTTGGATAAGCAGTTAAACTAACTTATAAAACATTGTTAGCATGAGAGAGTTTTTGACATGGGAGAGAAAATTAGTTTTAATTTGGGTTTCACTTATAACGAAAGAAGAAAACCTTCACTTATAGCCGTAGAAGGGCACATTGAGACTGGAAAATTTATCGTTTTATGTGGGCAGAGTGGTTGTGGTAAATCTACACTGCTTAGATGTATCAATCATCTAATACCTGAGTTTTACGAGGGAGAACTAAAAGGCTTTTGCCTTATTGATGGTAAAGATATAGCGGAGTTAGGTATAGGTGAGGTTGGGAGGATGGTAGCTTCTGTATTTCAAGATCCAAGATCGCAGTTTTTTACAGTGAATAGTTCATCAGAGGTTGCATTCGGTCTTGAAAACTTCGGATTGTCTCAGGCAAAAATGGTTTATAGGGTTAATGAAGGATTTAAAAAATTTGAACTGGAATACCTTAAGGATAGAGCTGTGTTTGAACTATCAAGCGGTGAGAGACAGCTTATTGCTATTTTATCTGCCTGGGCACTTGATACAGATGTCATTGTAATGGATGAGCCTACAGCCAACTTAGATCAAAGAGCTATTGCTAAGCTATGTGATATGCTATTTGAATTGAAGGTAGAAGGGAAGACAATTGTAGTAAGTGAGCACAGACTGCATTATTTAGCGGGACTTGCTGATGAATATTGGTATATGGATTCAGGAAAACTTCTTAAATGCTATAATCAGGAAGAAATGCTTAGGCTAACTGAAAATGAACTGGCAGATATGGGACTTCGTATGCCGGTGGTAAGGAATGTAAATCTTAAACGCGTTGATTTAGAAGAAAAATATTACCAGAGACAGGTTTAAAGACGATATAAAGCATAAACTTATCTGTGAAAAATGTGTCATATAGGTATAAAGGAGCTAAAAAAGAATATTTTAAAAATCTGCCAGCATAGAAGTTAAAACGGGAGAGGTTGTTGCAATTGCAGGACCTAATGGCAATGGTAAGACCACCTTTGGCAAAGTTCTATGTGGAATTTACAAAAGCTTCATCAGGAAAGATTTCTTTTGATGGAATGCTTGTAAGTATAAAGGAACTACAGAATAAGAGCATTTTTTTATTATGCAGGAAGCAGAATTTCAATTCTTTACAAATTCTGTATGGAATGAATTAAAGTATGGTAAAAGGTTAAATTCTGCTCTGGAATCGGAGATGGAGAGGATGCTAAAACTATCAGGGTTGTGGGAGATTAGAAATAGACATCCCTTCACCTTATCCGGAGGTCAAATGCAAAAAGCTCGTTCTGCTGTTGGCATATTTTTTTCTGAGAAACCAGTGGTTGTGCTTGATGAACCGACAGCAGGACTTGATGGACGTTCTCTTAAAATTTGCATTAACATCATAAATGAGATGAGGAAGGACAAAAATAGTTCTAATAATTACTCACGACATAGAACTTATATCGGGCGTGTGTGCAGGTTGTGTTTGGCTTGAAGATGGGAAAATACAAGGTAGTTTCATCCTTGATTCTGATGAAGATTTAAGTAAGTTTTGTGCATATAGGGATGAAAAGCTTAAGACTGTAGTCAATAAAAATATACCTGTTAAAAATAAAAAAAGTTTTGATCCACGCATAAAATTGGTGATTGCACTGTTTTGCTGTGCTACAAGTGTATTTGTAGCTCCTTCAATTGTGATGGGAATGTTTGTAGCAGGATTTATAATTAACATTTACGAAGGTAAAATTAAATCTTTACTTGGATATGGCTTGGTATTTGCATTGCTGTTATTTGCCTATCTGGCATTTCCCAATATTGTGACAGCCCTCCTTATCAATGTAATTCCAAGATTTTTGGTAATAGGAGAGTTTATATCAGCCATAATTAGTAATGACGGCGGAAATAAGATGATAACTGCATTTAGATATATGCACATACCGGAAAGGGTAATAATGATTTTTGCTGTGATGTTTAGATTTGTACCGGTAATGGGCAAAAGACCCTGGCACTTATGAAACAGTCGGTTCGTACCAGGGGATTTTTTAAGACAATAAAAGATAAAATATCAGCATTTCCGGAATATATGGAGATTATCATATCACCGCTAATACTGAGGGTAATTAGGATTGCAGAATCGCTATCTGCATCAGCAGAAACCAGGGGAATAGCATTATCCGGCCGTAGACAGTCGTTTACATCGCTAAAAAAATTGGTGTTTCAGATGTAATCATCACAATGGTTGTACTCGCCTCGATATGTATTGGCTTTTTTTATATCATATGATTAGTTAGGGGCTAAGTGATTTAATTAGCAATAATCACATATACTTAAATTTAAGGCTTATGGGAGGATATTATTATGGAAGCTAACAAACTAAAAAAACAAAGGACATTATAACTGTCGTTCTTTTATCTTTGATTAACATTGTTATATTTATGTCGGGGACATTTTTATATGCTACGCCGATAACTCTGTTACTCATGCCTATATATTACGCACTGCTTGAAGGCATGGTTGTATTCACAATAGGTGTTAAGGTACGAAAGAGAGGTGCGATGTTAATATATTGCGCCATACAGGGAGTTATAGGTTTTTACCTTCCGTACACGCTTACTTACATTTTTATGGGAATAATTTCAGAAGTGATTCTATCTAAGACAGGCTATGATAATACAAAGGGACTTACAGCAAGCTACATCTTACAGCAGGTGGGACTGTGTTTTGGAAGTACCATATATCCATATGTTTTTGCCATTAAGGAGACTATGGAAATGATGAGTGTTAAAGAATCAGCTAATCTAAAATACATTATGACTCATGCAGGTCAGTCAATAATGAATTGGGGATGGATAGTACTGTTAATAGCTACTGCCATTGTAGCATATATAGGCTCACTTCTAGGCAAGAGAGTAGTTAGAAAACATATACTTAAGGCTGAAGGAGATAATGAAGATGAAAACTGAAGAAGGTACTAGAAGAGAATCGGCATCATTCTTTAAGGAACTAGGGGGATTTATGCGCCCATATAGTGGTGTATATTATTCATCTGTGATTATAAGTGTACTTTCAGTATTTCTTAACATTGGGGGATATATCCTTGCAGGAAAAAAATAGTTGTAGAGTTGTTTGAATCTGTTGTTGCTTGGAATCAGATTGTAAAAATCGGAATTATTCTTGCTCTATGCAAGATTGGAAGTGGAATGACTATGAATTTGTCTACCTGGTTATCTCATCAGGCAGCATTTAATACTCTTAGAGATATTAGAACTGCATTTACTAAGAAGATGTTAAGACTTCCATTAGGATACTTTGAGGAGAATGGAAGCGGAAGGCTTAAGACTATGTTGGTAGACAATATCGAAGGAATAGAAAAAACTCTTGCCCATATGCTTCCTGAGATGACGGGAAATCTTGCAGGGGCCATTATTCCTTATTGTATGGATGTTCCTTATAGACTGGAGAGTAGCTCTTGTTATGACTCTATGGATATTGCTTGGCTTTTCAGTAACCATGGGTATGATGAGGGGTTATGAAGAGAAGTTTAGGGGCCAACTAAAGGCTTCAAAGAGCATGAATCAGGCCATTGTGGAGTTTGTAAATGGTATTGAAGTCATTAAAAACTTTGGCAGGACAAAAGAGAGCTATTTTAAGTTTGTAGAGGCTATAAAAGGACATGCAGATTATAATGTAAATTGGATGAGAGAAACACAGGTGTATTCCTCATTGGGTATGGCAATTGCACCATTTTCAATATTTCCTGTACTTATATCAGGTCTGATATTTTGGAGTGATGGTAGTCTTGAGACTCCGATGTTTTTTCTGATGATGATATTATCTTTTGGAATATTTGCTCCTCTTATGACGGCTTTAACCTATGTGGACCAGGCGGCTCAGATGGGAACATATGCCAAGGAAATCAGAGAAGTATTAAATTATCCTGAGCTAAAGAGAGGAAATAATACAGAATTTAAGAATAACGACATAGAGTTTAAGAGTGTGAGCTTTTCATATGGTAAACTAAACAGCGATGTATTTGGTAACGGTACAGGTAAATCAGACAAGAAGGCTGTCGATAATGTTTCATTCAAGATTAAAGAGGGGAGCATGATGGCATTTGTAGGACCTTCCGGAGGAGGCAAATCCACGCTTGGTAAGCTGCTTGCAGGATTTTGGGATCCTGATGAAGGAAGTATAACTATTGGTGGAAATGACATGCGGGAATATACTCAAGAAGCCCTTAATGAAAGAATTGCTTTCGTAGACCAGGATACATTTTTTTATTTGATAAGACAATTAGGGATAATATCCGACTTGGAAGACCTGATGCAACAGATGATGAAGTAGAAGAGGCGGCTATGAGAGCAGGCTGTCACGAATTTATATCCAAACTTCCTAAGGGATATGAGACCATGGCAGGCTCTGCAGGAGGAAGCCTCTCAGGTGGGGAGAGACAGAGAATTACAATTGCAAGGGCTATGATGAAAAAAATGCTCCGATTATGATACTGGATGAGGCCACCTCAAGCTCTGACCCTGAAAATGAAGCTTCAATTCAAGAAGCCTTATCAGTGGCGGCAAAGGGAAAGACTCTAATTGTCATCGCACATAGGGCTGATGACTGTTAAGAATGCAAACAAAATTGCTTATATCGAAAACGGACGCATTAAGTATATAGGTACACACGAAGAAATGATGCTCTCGTGTAAAGATTACAGGATGATGTGGGAGCTTTCAGAGGAAGATATGGAGTCTCTTCCGGGAGGTTTGAAATGATAAAGACAATTAAAAAAACTCTGGGAATTCAGTGAACATCAACATAAAACTCTTATTATTACGCTGATAATGTCGCTTATACGATGCATTTGTTGGTGTTACACAGCTTATTGCTATAATGATTGCGATGGATGTTTTGATAAATAAAGCACCTGTGGAACCTGCAATAAGAAATATCGTTATACTAACTGTAATATGTGCCATTGTAAGCTTTGTGACATCGTTTTTTGAACATTCGGGCAGTGTGGCTGTTGGCTTTTATATGACAGCAGATAAGCGTATTGGACTGGGGAATTTCTTAAAGATGCTTCCGCTTGGCTTTTTTAGTGACAATGCTTCTGGTAAAATAGTAGCGGCACTTACCACTACTCTAAGCAGCATTGAAACAGGGGCAGCGATGGCTATGATAACTACAGTATCTGGCATTTTCAGTGCCCTTTCTATGTTTACCGCAGTTTGTTTTTATGAATGGAAGATAGGTGTTATCACTGGAATTGGTATGGTTATATATCTTTTTGTAGTAGATCTTCAGATGAAGGTTTCAGAAAAGAATGCACCATTATTACAAAGGGCACAGAATATTCTGGCTGAGGCTGCTCTTACTTTTCTTCAGGGTATTAGGGTTACAAAAGCGTTTAGCGTAAAGGAAGGAAATAAGGAGCTAAATGAAGCTGTGAGTGGCAGTAGAGAAGCCAATATTAGTCTGACAAGTAAAGCGATGCCGACACAGTTTTTTTGGGCAGATTTGTCATTGCTGTATTTGAGATACTTATAATTACCTGCACTCTTTGGATGAGGCATGAAGGAAGTATATCTCTTGTAAAAACTATAATGCTGCTCGTATTTAGTTTTATGGCGTATGTTTCGCTCAATCAGGCAGGCTCCGTATTATCTATGATAGGTCTTTTGGATAGTGGACTAAAGGTAATAGGGGAAGTTGAAGAAGCAGAGCAGATGAGCTGGAGTGATGCACCAAAGACTATGGAAGACAATGAAATAGAGCTTAAAAATGTTAATTTTTCTTATGGAGACAATGAAGTATTGCACAATGTATCTGTTACTATCAAAGAAAACTCATTGACAGCAATAATCGGACCGTCCGGTTCCGGAAAGACTACCTTATGTGAACTCATACCGAGATTTAGAGATATAAATAGCGGAAGTATCACAATTGGAGGAGTAGATATAAGAGATGCAGATTATGAGGAACTGATGAAACGGATCAGTATGGTATTTCAAAGGGTATATCTATTTGAGGACAGCATATATAATAATATAGCATTCGGTAAACCGGGAGCAGGGATTGATGAAGTCCGCAGGGCTGCAAGGGCTGCAAAAATCGATGAGTTTATCGAGGCACTTCCTGATGGATATAATACAGTGCTTGATGAAGGAGGCAGCAGCCTATCTGGTGGAGAAAAAACAAAGGATTTCAATTGCCCGTGCAATTCTAAAAAGATTCCCCAATCATCATAATGGATGAGGCAACTGCGGCACTAGATGCTGAGAATGAACACGAAATCCTTGCTGCGATAGAAGCTCTCACAAAGAACAAGACTGTTATTATGATAGCGCACCGTATTAATTCCATTAAAAAAATGCAGATCATATCATTGCGATTAAAGATGGCAGGGTAGTACAGGATGGAAGTCCAAGGGAACTTGCAGAAAAAAAGAAGGCTTATATAGGGATTTCCTGCGTTCAAGAGAGGAAATATCGGGTTGGACAATTAATAATTAGATTTAACTCGAAAAACTTTTATAAAAAAAGGTGATATTTATTTAGTGGAGCAGGGCGTTGAAGCTTTGCTCTTCTTTACATAGTAATTTTTGATTTGGAGGTGTGTGATGAGACTTAATAAAATAATTAGAAATATTTGCGATATTGCAGCAGATGATATTGGCAATGTTAGAGCAGATAAAATCAAAAAGAATGCACAATTACGGTTTGAGGAGTTGTGCGCAGAAAACAGCAATGATTCGAAAGCTCTTAAAGCCCATACTTATAAGCGTATTTATCCATGTATTGCTGTATATGAAGCAATGTTATCAGAAGGTGTTGAACAGGACAAGGCTGCGTGGTATGTTCGTGAGTATTTTCAACGTCTCGCCAAAAAGTTCGAGCCACATCTTCAGAGGATTATTAGACTATTTGGGTTGGCAAAGAAGATGCCTAAGATTTTTTTGTTAAAAATATCACGGAAAAAAATTTTTGGTGAAGATGCCGGTTTTGGCTATGAGTTTCCTGAAAGCGAGGGAAATGAAATTCGGTTCAATATGGTTCGCTGTCCATACTATGAGACTTGTAAGCGATATGGCTGCCCTGAAATTACAAGGGCTTTTTGCGACGGAGATGATGCAGGCTATGGTAATCTACACCCAAAAATTGTTTTGGGGGGCGAACAAAGACCATAGGACGAGGGGATGATTGTTGCGATTTTTGCTGAAGTTTAGGGAGCCATAAGTTTGAATAGAAATCATAAGCTATGTTTTTTTCAAGGCAAGATGCTTCATAGAGACAGTCTGGGGAATGAAGATGAGATTTCATATGGGGTTACAATATATGCTTAATTTTATACAAGAGATATATTAAGACATAGCTAAATAGATACGATAAATAAATGATTGTGATTTTAAGCCAAAAAGCCGAGAAAATATAGTAAATAAGCGTATTTTTAGAAGTTTTGAATTTGTAGTTATTTATCTGATATTTTATGGATAAATCCAGTCTATCAATAACAAACAATAACAAAAATACGCTTATTTATTTATTGACCTTTATTAACTCTATCTGTTCTTTTAGATATCCTAAAGTTCTATGGCCGTAGACACCATTACTTACATCTTGGAAGGCATGCTCCCATTATAAATTTTTTTATCGGTTTCTTTTACACCGCTTTCATCACAAAAGCATGGCAAAGGTATGACGGCAATCATGAGGGGTGTGCTTTTCAATACCTAAACTTTCTAAAGTTTTGTATAAAAGCAATCGAAAATGACAGTTTGTGCAGTTAAGCCTATTCGGATTTTGTTTAATAAGTGGGAGTATGGCTGAATGAATTGGCACATATCTATTTTTTCCTGCGTCCGTTTTAACTCCTCCGAAAAAATACCCCTCTTTTTAGGTTGATTTCAGCCGTTTCATACTCTGAAATTCTAAGACCTGAATATATTAGTATAAGGATATTGGCACAAATAGGATTACCGCTATTAGCCCATAGCTTTTTTATGTCATCCGCAGTAAATGGGATGCCTTTTATATCGTCATTCTCTGTTTTAATCGCTACATGTGTAGAGTAGTCCTTTTCTATAAGCTCGTGTATATCTGCATACTTATACATCTGCTTAAATAGGTTAACTATGAGCTCCTTGGATGCATGCTTAAGAGGGCAGTCATCAACTACCTTCTGCATATCTACGGTTTTAATCTGTGAGAAAACCTTATCATGTAAGGCGGTACAGTTCTTAAATGCAGTTCTATACGATGTTTGTGTTGATTTACTAAGTTTCCGATTGTTTTCGCTAAACTTCCATTCCATAAATTTATCATAGACCTGCGCGAATGTTTCGCCTTCTATAGTGCCTATATTGAGTGCAGATAGGATTTTATTCACTACAGGGGTTAACTGTCCATGGTCAACCTCTTCAAGCAAATTAGGGCAGATATCACCCTTCTTGTATTGCCCTGTATGGAAGTTTAAGAGGACAGAAAAGGCAGCCTCCCAAGTAGGGCAGTAGGCTAGAGCCTTGTCATAGAGCTGGTAGCCTCTTTCGTCTCTGTAGGTAGAAGGGGCAAAGACTGCATAAGGGTTGGCTCTGTTGCCTGACAGCCTTCTTATACTTCCGAATCCGTTTCTAAGCCTTGGATATTTTTTCTTTTTTGGCATATATACCTCCTTTAGTTCTGATATTTGGAACAAATAATACTTGCTTCTGACTTACTCAACATTTACTCAACACTTACATAATTGAATTTTTGGGCGCAAAAATACCCTGTAAATATTGCAATCTACAGGGCGATATGCTACAATTTAAAACGACGGTTATTCGTTTACTGGTTATCGCCCAGTAGATGATGCTTGCCTCCTGTTGGCGCAGGAGGGCTTTTTTTATTTCTAACTGTCAACTGATGGTTTACAACCATTATCGACAATTTTATTGTGTCTTTTTTTCTTTTTTTAGTCCATTGAGATTTTAACCCATCAATGTGCTCGAATAGGTCATCTTTTATATCTGCACCCATTGGGTCCAAGATAAAAATCAATCCCTTCTCGTCTTGCTAGTTTGGCGGCAGGAACAAAAATCGCTGTCACCTGAAATTAAAAATAATCTGCTGAACTTGTTTTTTTAAAGGCTAGAGAGGCTATGTCTAAACCAATACGCATATCTACACCCTTTTGCTCAAAAATTTATACTAAAGTCATTTTCTGTTAAGTCATGAACATTTATTTTGCCAGAACACAGTTTTTTTAATTTATCTGTGCTGATATTAAAACCGGCTCTGTCATCTGAAAGTGTGCCCAATCTCAGTGCAACCTTCCTTTTTGTTTTTTTAACTCTGAAAAAGAATGTATTAGTCCACTCAAAGGTTTCACGATGCTTAAAATGAAATATTTTTTTCTGTAATAGGGGATGGAATACTGTTTTATCCAAAGGCGGGCAATCATAGTAAAAAAATTCTATATAAATATCGTTCTTGATTGAAGTCAAAAATAATCTCTTATGTGTGTCATACAATATGCATACAATTCGTTAGCTCTATCTTTTGGTTCTTTCTTGCCCCATTGAAACTTTGCCCTTTTACGGTAAAAGCCACCGTCAATCAATATTGCTGTGTGTATCATAAATTCTCCTAAAAAAATGAATAAGGCCCCAGATTTTGACTACACCCTTATCCTTGGGCTGTCTACTCTCAGGAGCCTGTTTATGAGAGTAGTGTACCATTATTTTTGTAATATAGTCAATATTTCGTTTATTGTATTTAACTATAAATAGATTTGTATCGTTTTGCCAACACTGGCAAAATGTTCCTGTACATCAATGTTGCTGTTATGATATGTCTCAATTAAAGGCTGCTAAACACTGGCCCTATTAAAACTTCCCTCTTAACTCTACAACCTTCCCTAATATCCTAACAGGCTTTTCGTCTATTTCATCTTTTTTTAAGATATATAGGGTCATAAACTGGATTTAGCGATATAAGAGCTATGCCGTCATTATACTTCTGCAACCTTTTACACACAGCATCATCACCATTGATTGCAGCTATGACTATATCGCCATTCTCTGCGTCATCTTGCTGGTGTACAATAACTACATCGTTATTCCAAATTCTAGGGGTCATACTATCGCCTTGTATCTTAAGGGCAAAAGTATTCACCATGTTTTTGCCATATCCTCTGTAATCTCTTCATAATCAAGGACATCTTCAATCATTTCAATTGGAACTCCTGCGGCAACTCTACCAAGGACAGGTATTTTAACTCCTTTTTTTCTTAGGCTCTTCTTTGGCTTCATCCCAGCCCATAAGATATGCAGGTGTAGTTTGCAGTGCAGAAGCTAACACCTCTAATTTATCTAGTGGCAGATTTTTAATTGCTCCAGTTTCGTATCTTTGTAATGTAGACTTACTCATATTGGTTTTATCTGCCAAATCCTGAAATGAATATTCCAGTTCAAGACGACGTTTTTTTAATTCTTTTTTTACTATATTATTGACATCTTCCATAACCAACCTCCTTAAGTAGATTGTATAACTAACATATCAAATATGCAACAGTTATTTTTTTGAAAAAAATAAAAAAATAGTTGCAAAAAAATGGGTTGACAATATAAAAAAACAGAGTGGTATTATTAAGATATCCCAAATATGCAACGAAAGGAAGTGAGGAAAATGGCATACGATAAGCTAAAAAGGAAGAATGGTAGAAAAGAAAGTAACGCAAGGCGAAATGGCTAAGAGATTGAATGTAAGCGTATCCACGTTAAATGCTAAGTTAAATAAAAAGCGTGAGTTTACAGTCAATGAGGTTATTGTTGTGTGCAAGGCATTAGAGATAAATAATCCTAAGGAATATTTTTTTGTCGCATAAATCCCAAATACGCAACGATAATCAAGCAAAAAGGAGGAGAGTATGAAAAGAAAAACCTAAAGAATTAAAAAGTAAGGATTTGCTTTGAGAAAAACATGTGTGTTCCTAGCAGGCTAAGAAAGATTGACGAGGTTGTTAAAAAAATAAAAACGCTTGAAAAGAGCGGAGAGTACAGATGTACCCTCCTTGAAATTGAAACTTAACTGAACATTACCCAAGATATCGACTTACCGGACACAATGGCGGTTGTGTCACCGATAAAGTGATATTGATAATATTCGTTGAAACAAAAAGTCTTCAGGCTTAATAGTAATAATCCCTTTGTTGGAATCTGGCGCAGGAAAAGCTTTGATTTCCTTAAGATTTTCAACATAAAGGTCTTTATCACTCTTAAGGTAGATTTCAATAGTCATGGTGTTTACCTCCCTTCTACATAATAAGGACAGTATACCATGCTATACATAATTTACAAGGCATCCTGACAACAGATAGGAGGAGATATGCCAGTTTTTACAGAAAGAGAAAAAGCTAATCATAGGAGCGCTGGAAGGTATTTCACAAAAAGAGTGGGATAGGATAAAGCGGACTGTTGACTTAACTTTAGACAAGAAGAACAGAAATATCATCAGGGAGACAGTTTTTACCATCCCCACTGATGAAGAATTAGAGGCTATGTGGTAACTAATTGAATAAATATAGGGTTAATCTTGTAAGAAGTTCCCTTATATAAAATTCGCACATAGTCAAGTTCATAAAAATCGTTTTCACTGTTTCGGTTTTTTGGGGCATAAACATCGTGCGTTTCCTCATACCATTGTTCAGGGGTCTGAAGGTTTTCGCCAATTTTACAAGTTTCATCATCATTCAAGCACACCCAATTACCCAACAGACAAGCGTAAATTTTAACCATTGTGTATCTCCCTTCTATAATATTTCAGCTCGGCAAAGCTGATAAGGGGAGTATAACACAGTAAGGAGGAGATATGGAAGAGATACTAACGAAAGAGGTACTACAGGAGCTAAGGGAAATAAAAGAACTGCTCCGCATTATTGCGAGTAATACGGAGCAGAACAAGATTGACCTTGATAAGCTCGCAAATGATATAGCTGAAGTTTTTAATGTTCAACTTCAAGAACTTCAGCAAGGACGGAGTAAAAGTAAGTCCTTGTCAAACTCAAGCATGACGCGGTAAGTATTTGCAATAAGTTCATTAATTGTTGGGTTTGACGAGTCCTTAACATCAAAAAGTTCTGATATTTTTTCTTTACTACGGTATTCAGCAAGAACTTTTTGATAGCTTAAGTCAAACTTGCTATCAAATTCGCTTTTTGTCATAGGTATTAGCCTCCTTTCATTAAGATAAGGACAGTATACCATGGTGGATGGCAGAAAGTGAACAAGGCACATTGACAACTCAATACAACAGAAGGAGGGAAAACTAAAAGAATGACAGAACTAATTAAAATTGACGTAAACGAAAACCAAGAACCAGTTATAAGCGGTAGAGCATTACATAGCTTTTTAGAAGTAGCTACCCCTTATGATAAGTGGTTTCCAAGAATGGTAGAGTATGGATTTACCGATGGTTTAGACTTTTCGACATTTTTGTCGGAAAGTACAGGAGGCAGGCCTGCAACAGACCATGCAATCAGATTAGATATGGCAAAAGAAATAGCCATGATACAGCGGTCTGAAAAAGGGAAACAGGCCAGGCAGTATTTTATTCAGATTGAAAAGGACTACAACAGCCCTGAGAAGATTATGGCTAGAGCGTTGCAGATTGCAGAGAAAGAGCTTTCAAATCTAAGACTTGAAAACAAAGTACAGGAACAGCAGATAGCAGAGCTAAAACCAAAGGCAAGCTATTATGATTTGGTTCTCCAGTGTAAAGACCTTTTAAGTATGACGGAGATAGCCAAGGATTACGGAATGAGTGCCAAGGGTATGAATAAGCTATTACATGATTTGGGTGTCCAGTACAAGCAATCAGGCATTTGGTTCTTATATTCCAAGTATCAAAGTAATGGCTATACGCAGACAAAAACGCAAAACTATAGCAAGCCTGACGGCTCACAAGGGGTTACAACACATACTTACTGGACGCAAAAGGGTAGGTTATTCCTTTATGAACTACTGAAAGCTAATGGAATATTGCCAATGATAGAGATTGAAGCTGCGTAATGAAGTGGGGAGGTGATTCAATTGAACCAGCTAATGGAAGTTATAAAGATTGTACCGTATATCGCATCTATTGCTTTTCTTATATGGGCTTATATCAAAATTAGCAGAGAAGCGAAGTATAAGACCAAAGTAAATATAGAAGTTACTTGCCTTAATTGTAATACGGCTATGATTGAGAAAAAAAGATAGTAAAAAAATCAATGAACTAAGTAAAAAAAGTATGGGGTTGAATGTACCCTAAACATAAAAAGAATAGGAGGACAAAGATATGTGCGTTATATGCAGACATATACCTTGTGATTCAAGATGCCCAAATAGTACGGAGAAGCGTGAAGCCGTTTCTATATGCAACTTCTGCAAAGGCATACTGTACAAAGGCGATCGATATCTGTCAGCCCCTAAAGGCTGCATATGTGAAGACTGCTTAGAGGCCTTCACGATGTGGGAATGGCTGGATGTATTCAATGAAGAATTAGAGGAGATTTAACAATGGAACGTATAAACGTAGAGATGACAGAGGCATGCCTTGAAACCTTGATATTGTCACTAAAGGTGAATGAAAAGTTTGCCAAGAAGTGGCTGATTGATAGTGCTGATAAGGCGCTTGAATCAAAGGATAAGTCCATAAAGGCTGAGTGCTGGAAAGATGTAGATATGCTGAAAGAGGTCATATCCGAGATACAACAGGCTATTAAATTCTTAAGGGCGTATATCCCAGCGAAAAGGAAGAGGATTCGCTACAAATTGATATTAAGAAGGAGGGGTAAGAATGGAGTGCCAAAGAGTGAATAACAAAGAAGCTGCCAAGCTCTTAGGTATGAGCGTTGCAAGGATGCAGGCATTGATGGATAGAAAGCTGATTGATATAGGCGTAGTAATTCAGCCGATGCCTGGCTACAAAAAGCGGTCATATCAAGTGTATAGAGGTAAGCTAAACAAATGGCTTGGGCTTGAGGATGAAAAAAAGCAGGCTGTCGACTAAAACAACCTGCAAAGGATAAAAACAATAAAAATTACAAGAACATAATAACACATTCGGGAGGATAAAAACAATGACAATTAACGAATTACAAGATATCAACTGGGAAATGGTGACAGTAGACGACTTAACCAAGGCACATGACTTAAAGGGAATGTCTTTTGAAGTTGATAATGGCAGGATTTCAAGGGTGTTTATGAATGAGGAGGAACTTGAATGATGACAGTCTATATCAGTGGAGGCATAACCGATGTGCCCGACTTCAAGGAAAGATTCAAAGAGGCAGAAAAGCATTTGAGGGGGCTGGGTTTTAATGTAATTAACCCAGCAGGATTACAAGATAATGTGACGGTCGGTGATTTTACGCATTCAGATTACATGGATATATGCGTAGCCTTGCTGGAGCTGTCAGATTGTGTCTACTTCCTTGATAACTGGGAGAGTTCAGGAGGAGCAACAGCGGAGTATCAATATGCTCGCAAGATAGGGATTTCAAGCGTCACGCAAGACCTTGAGCGAATAATGGGAGAAGAGATATGGGAGAATTACAGATAAGGGTTGATAAAGCCTGCGTAGATAAAGAGCTAGGCTTTGAATTGCCTAATTTTATCTATGAAGAGGCTAAGCAATATGCAATGCTTAAGCAGAATGTGCTTGTAAATATGGGCTATGAGTATGTGGAAAGCCCTTACTACACTATTAAGCTAATAGTACAGTATGTTAGACAGATATTTGATACAGAACTTTATAAAAAACTTTTGGAGGGATAAAAAAACAATGAAAATTACAAAAAAATCAAGATTAAAAAAACCTTTTCGGAATCAAAGAGTACGAGGCAGACGGAAGCAATAAAGAGCTTTCAGGAAAGAACGGAACAGGCAAGACCTCCGTTATAGATGCTATCAGATACGCTTTAACTAACAAATCCGATAGGCAGTACATAGTCAGAAATGGGGAATCAGAAGGCGAAATCATCATCGAAACCGATACAGGGCTTTTTACTTGATAGGAAGGCAAGAATCGGAATGGCTGATTATAAGTCCATAAAGCAAAAACGGCGTGCCTGTTGGCAGTCCTGAAAGCTTCTAAAGGACATTGTAACCACTTTGCAGCTTTCCCCTGTAGATTTTATGAGCCTTGATACTAAAAAAAGCAAAAATTCAATGCTTCTTGATCTTATCCAGTATGAATGGGATATGAATACAATCCGTGAATGGTTCGGAGAGATTCCAACAGGGATAAACTATGAGCAAAAACATCCTAGCCGTGCTCAATGACATTCAGGCAGAAAAACGGCGAGTATTATATGACAAGGCAGGATATCAACAGAGAAGCAAGGGCTAAGAAGTCGGTAATTGAAGAGATAGCAGGCGAGATACCTGTTGAATATAACCTTGAATACTGGAAGAGTATTAACCTTGGAGAGTTATATGCAAAGGTTGAGAAGGTAAGAAAAAGCTAACAGTGAGATAGAAAAAAAGCTAAGATACTGGTTGAGGGGCAGGCTAATAAACTTAGGAGCTTTGAAGCTGACCGCGAGATTAAGCTGGCAAGCCTTGACAGGGAAATGGCAGCCGAGAGCAATAACATAGATTCAGAGCTTGCAAGGCTAAAAGAAAGAATCATCGCCCTTGAGAAGGAAAAAGAGAGCCTTAACACAAAGAAAGCAGATAGGGCAAGGCTTATAGAAAGCGAATTTGAAAAGGAAAAGGCGCAGTATCTAAGCAATATAGCAACTTATGCAGAGCTTGCGGATAAAGAGATAATGCCAATTGACAGCCTTGCGGAAGAGGCTGAGACGGCTGAAAGAATGAAGTCATATATCAATGAGTATGAAAGAATGATAGGTCTACAGGAAGAGCTTGAAGCCCTCAATGAGAAATCAAGGAAGCTAACACATAAGATAGAACTTGCAAGAAACCTTCCTGCGGTAATTCTTGAAAAGGCTGAATTGCCTATAGCTAATCTAACAGTTAAAGATGGCATACCACTTATAAACGGTCTTCCAATCAGCAACCTGTCAGAGGGAGAAAAAGCTAGACCTTTGCATTGATATAGCAATCAGCAAGCCAAACGGCTTACAGATAATCTTGATTGACGGAATAGAGAAGCTCGCAAACCGAAATGAGGGAAAACCTTTATAAGAAGTGCAAAGAAAAAGGTTTGCAGTTTATCGCAACAAGAACCACAGATGATAACGAATTAACAGTTATTGAGGTTTAATAGATAAAGAAAAGAGGATAAAACAATGGATAAACAAGCATTAAGCGTTATATATACGAATCTTGATTCAGCATTACAAAGACAGGTGTCGGCTCTGCCTGAAAAAGTTTAACAATATAAGATTTTTTTGCAAAATTGTATGTCTGTATTACAGGATGGGAAAAATTGATTTTTTTCTAAGTGCGAACCGAGTACAGTTGTCAGAACGCTTCTAAAAAGGTGCATTCTTGGGGCTAGATTTTTCTTAACGGCGAATGCTACGCAATACCTTATGGTAATCAGTGTAACTTCCAGACTGATTACAAAGGCGAAATCAAAGTAAGCAAGAGATATTCAAGTAAGCCTATAAACGAGCTATACGCAAAACTTGTGTATGAAGGGGATAAACTTGAAATAGGGATAGTTGATGGCTCTCAAAAAGTCAATTTTATTCCAACCGCTTTTTAGCAAGGGTAAACTTTTTAGGTGTCGTAGCAATATGCAAATATACAGATGGTTCGCAGCTTTATGAAACTATGAGTGTTGAGGAAGTAGAGCAAACAAGAAATGCCTACTCTAAAGCACCTAACTCTAAAGCGTGGAAAGAAAGCTTTGGCGAGATGGCCAAGAAGACAGTGCTCAGAAGGCTTTGCAAAATGATTGACCTAAATTTTGATACAGCTGAGGCTAATCAGGCTTACTTGGAAGGAATGGACAGTAATTTAGCGGATAGACCACAGAAAGAAAAGACCGAGGCGCATGATGTGTACGCAAAAGGCAATGTAGTTGCAGATGGAGAATATAAAGAGGTTGCAGAAGAACAGGAAAAGCCTATAGGAGGAGTGGAAGAAGATGGACAGATTACAATTAACCAGTGATAACTATTACAGCAAAGAAGCTAATATGGCTTATGTATCCGTATCTCAGTACAAGGATTTCTGCGGAACTATAGGGAGGCAGGGTTGCGAGCATGCAGCCCTTGCCAAAGTAAAGGGAGAACTTGAAACTCCTATAACTACCCCTTTATTGGTTGGGAGCTATGTAGATGCCTACTTTGAGGGTACACTTCCACAGTTCTCAGCTTCACATCCTGAAATCTATTCAAGCAGGGGCAAAACGGCAGGAGAGTTAAAATCAGAGTTCAAGCAAGCCTCTGTAATGATAGATAGAGCCGAAAAAGAGCCACTCTTTATGAAGTATATGGAAGGCGATAAACAGCTAATTATGACAGGGGAAATCGAAGGCGTGCCGATCAAGTGCAAATATGACAGCGTAGACGGTCATAGGATAACCGACCTTAAAACGGTTAAGAGCATCGGAGATAACTTTTATATCAAAGACTACGGCTATAGGGTTTCATTTGTAGAGAACTGGGGATATGACATTCAGGCTGCTGTATATAGGGAAATATACAGACAGAATACAGGCGACTTGTTGCCGTTCTATATATGCGCAATCAGCAAGGACAAGACCGATACAGTAGCACATCCAAGAGTAGCGGTTATCGAGATACCTGAATCAATGATGAATGAAAGGCTTGAAGAGTTTAAGCGTAACATAACAAGGATTCAGGACATAAAAACAGGAGCAGCAGAACCGATACATTGTGGGCATTGTGATTACTGCGCGGATACTCTTCCACTGTCAAGAGTTATATCAGTTGATGAGCTTGTGGGAGATTTCTTTTAAGTGACTACAAGGGGGCATAGATGAAAGAATACAGCTTTGTAATTGAAGGGGTACATTTCAAAAAGCAACCGCACATTCCCAGCATTAAACGACTTCATCGGAGCTATGAACCGCAACCGCTTTGTAGGCGCACAAATGAAAAAGAAGTATGAACGCATAGCCAACGAGGCAATCAGAGCCCAGCTAAAGGGCATCAAGATAGATAAGAAGGTATTTATTGAATATACCTACTACGAGGCGGATAAAAAGGCGTGACAAGTCAAATATAAATGCTTTCGCTGTAAAGGTCATTGAGGATGCCTTGCAGGACTGTGGAGTGCTCAAGAATGACGGCTGGGATAATATAGCAGGCTATAGCCAATACTTTAAGATTGACAAGAAGAAACCAAGGATAGAAGTACTAATAAAGGAGGTAAAGAAAGATGATTGATATTAAGGAGCGTGATTCATTTGTGTTCAACAAGATTTTGATGGAGCTTACTGATAACCTTCCACCTGACCTGTACAAACCAGCAATTCAGATATTTCTAAATTACGGATTTAATAAAGAGGTTGAAGTACATACCCCACTTGAAAAAGCGTTTTTAAACCTTGCTAAAAGCGTAATAGATGATGATAACAAGGAGTAGATATGGCAGATAAAAAATACTACTGGTTGAAATTGCCAGCCGACTTTTTTTCAAAGCCTTCACTAATGCTTTTAACAAGCAAAGGGGCAGACCATATAAATGTATATATGCGCCTATTAACTATGGCAATAAATACAGATTGCAGGCTTATGTATACAGAGGACACCCCTTATACAGTTGAAATGCTGTCAATGATGTTAGGGTATCAAAAAGATACAATGCAGGAGATTATTGATAACCTTATACAGTTTAAGTTATTAGAGGTGTTAGAAGATGGAAGTTACTACCTTGTAGAGCTCCCTGAAATGATAGGAAGTGAATCAACATCCGCAGAAAGACAGAGAAAAAGCCGTCAGGAGCGTGACAAGAGTGTGACAGGCGACAATGGGGAGCGTGACAGCGGTGTGACATCTTGTGACATGAGTGTGACAAGTTGTGACAAGGCTGTGACATCTTGTGACAATTCTGCACAATGTCACATAGAGAATAGAGATATAGAGAAAGAGAATAGAGATAGAGATTTAAAAGACATATATAGTCGAGCAGGCTCGACCGCATGCGTTGAATCCGATACCGAATCCGTTCAGGATGAAACCAAGGGAGAGCCACACCCTGAACAGGCTAAAAAGCCTAAAAAGGCAAAGGAAACCAAAGCCGATAAAGAGGCGACCGAGGTTATAGACTACCTTAACGCAAAGACGGGTTCGGCATATAAGGCAAGCTCTAAGGCTAATATTAGCGTTATTCGGGCAAGGCTTAATGACGGCTATACCGTAGAGGACTGCAAGAAGGTTATTGATACCAAGGCAGGGCAATGGTTAACCAACCCCGATATGGTTAAATATCTAAGGCCTGAAACGCTATTCAGACCGTCAAAGTTTGAAGGCTATCTAAACGAATGCAGGGGCAAGCCCACAATCCGTGGGGATAGTCCGCCCATTTCAGAGCAGGCAGCCTTTAACCAGTCAATATCTGAGGCAATACAGAGGCAGATGCTGGAGCCAGTGGAAAACCCTGTCACAGATGAGATGCTTGACGCATTAGGGCATTAAATAGCTAGAGGGGGAGAGAGCCGATGGAAGAAGATATATTTGACAAGTTAAAAGCTACACCTTCCCACAGACTGGCAAGGGAAAAAGCGGACGATGAAGAAAAAAAGCTGAACAATGCCCATTATGTGGTGGTTCGATGTGGATAAGCTGGATAGATGATGAGGGCTGCAATATGGCTAGGGCGGTGTGAATGTTTTGAGCCAACTATGGCAAAACGCAGGATTGCCCGAAGCGGTATAAGTGAGCCATTCAGAGCTAAAGGCTTTAAGAATTTTGATACTAGGGAAAATCCACAGCTTAAAAAGGCATTCACAATCTGCGTGGATTACTGCAAGAACTATCCCGACATCAAAGAATTAAGGCACAACTCAATACTGCTTTTAGGACAGGTCGGAAGTGGTAAAACCCACCTTGCGCTAGCTTCAGCAAATGCCCTTTTGGATTACCAAAAAATCAGGGTTGTTTATATGCCTTACAGGGAAATGATTACAAGGCTCAAGCAGAATATCACAGATGAAGATGCTTACAACAAGACCATCGACGAGCTAAAAACTGCGCCTATGCTTGTCATTGATGACCTCTTAAAGGGCAAGACCACAGAGAGCGATATAAATATTCTCTTCGAGATAGTCAACTATCGCTATGTGTGCAATCTGCCTGTGATTGTAACCAGTGAAAAGACTACAGGTGAATTACTGGACTTTGACAGTGCGATAGGCTCTAGGATTATAGAGATGGCAGAAAGCAGGATAATAGAGTTTAAGGGTAATGAATTAAATTATAGATTGCGAGGGATAAAGAAGGATGAAGCAGATAAAAAAACTGAAATCTACAACGATAATTTTCAAAAATTTCAAGCGTTATGGCATACAGAAAGCCCAGCTTGTTATAGCTGATATCCCATACAATGTGGGCACAAACTTCTACGGCTCTAACCCTATGTGGTACAAGGGTGGAGACAACAAAAAAACGGAGAGAGCAAGCTCGCAGGGAAGGCAGCATTTAACACAGATTTTAATTTTAACATCGCTGAATACTTCCATTTCTGCAACAGGCTCTTGAAGAAAGAACCTAAGCAGGCAGGAGGAAGGGGCAGGAGTTCGGATGCCCCATGCATGATTGTCTTTTGTGCCTTCGAGCAGTTACAGCTTGTAATCCAGTACGCTAAAAAGCACGGATTCAAGAATTACATCCCTCTTACTTTCATCAAGAACTTTTCCCCACAGGTGCTAAAGGCTAATATGCGAGTGGTAGGAGCTACAGAGTATGCACTTGTACTATACAGGGATAAGCTACCGAAGTTCAGAAATGGGTTACAGGTTGACGAAAATGGAAAGAACATTCAGGGAACTGGGCGGATGGTATTCAATTGGTTCAGCTGGGAAAAAGACGGCAAGGATATCCCAAAGATACACCCAGCGCAAAAGCCTGTTGCAGTGCTTAAAAAGCTGATAGAGACCTTTACGGATGAAGGGGATATAGTTATAGACCCTTGTTGTGGCAGTGGCTCAACCTTAAGAGCTGCAGGGAATTAAACCGTAATTCTTACGGCTTTGAGATTAGCAAAGAGTTCTACAGGAAGGCAAAAGATGAAATGCTTAAGCCTGAAAAGAAAAGCGACCAAATGAGTATTGATGATTTAATAGCTGATAAGGCAGTTTAGGAGATAGATTTAAAAATGACAAGACATGAGGTAACTAAAAGGCTGTCAGAGCTTACAGAAAAGCTAATCAATCCCAACAATGACAGCCGTACGTATTGGGCTAGAGAGGTAACTTTTGACTATGCCACATCTAGCCGTGTTAGGGTTGACTATATGAAATTTGAGCCACTAAATACCACTGTAAGTGGCATCGAAAAGGGCGATTTTTACTGCTACGAGATTAAGTCATCTGTTGAGGATTTCCACTCAAAGAATGGGCATAATTTAATCGGAGATTATAACTACTATGTAATGCCAAGCAAAGTATATCAGAAGGTATCCGCTAAAATCCCGTTCGGAGTAGGAGTGTATTGCTCTACGGGCGGTAGTCTTGAATCTGTTAAACAAGCTAGGCGAATGAACAGACAAAGGTCAGTAACTGAAATGCTGCTAATGATGTTTAGGTCGGCAAATAGGGATAGGATGAAAGGAGAACAATATGCAGAAAAAATTAAAAGAGATTAAGCAGGGTGAGATATTTGGATTTGGCGGTTATGAATGGATAAAGCTCGAAGATGGGTTATCTATAACAAAAGATATCGTTACCGAAAAAGAATTTGATTCAGAGTGTAACAACAGTTATACGATAAGCAAGGTTAAGTGCTATTTATCATACGTTTTCAAGGATTACCTTTGCGAGGATGGGGCGGATATTTCAAGTTTTGACTTTTTCACGCTTGATTTAACCGCTGATGACGGCACGAAAGAATACGCGCCTTACAAGGTGATGATAGGACTGCTAACCGCAGACCTATATCGCAAAAACAGGCATTTGCTAGAGCCTATTAGTGATAGTTGGTGGTTGGCAACTCCAAAATCTTATACGCCTAAGAATAATAATACTGTAATGTATGTGGATGAGGATGGTGTCTTAAAAGATGAATTCGTATGGATTCAAGGGCATGGTGTCCGACCTGTTTGTAAATTGGCAGAGGATACACTAGTTGATATACCCGATGAAAAGCCAATAGAGCAGACCGAGGCAGAGGATATAACGGAGCTAATAAAGAAGTGGGCAGTAGACCGAAATGTTGTATCAGGTGACGTTAAATCTCAGATGGTAAAGCTACTTGAAGAAGCAGGGGAACTTGCTACAGGTATAAACAAAGATAAGAGGGAGCTAATAATTGACAGCATAGGAGATGTGTATGTTGTCCTCGTAATCCTCTGTATGCAGTTGGGGCTTGATATAAACGACTGTATCAAGGCAGCATACGAGGAAATTAAAGACAGAAAAGGCAAGATGATAAACGGAACATTTGTGAAAGAGGAAGATTTGGAGGGATAAATGAGTCGTTCAATGAAAGAACTTCAAGAACTACAAGCCTTACCGCTAAAATATAAGATTATGCTTACAGAAGAACGGATAAGAGAGTATGTCGAAGAATTTGGAGAAGATGGAGTTTATATCAGTTTTTCAGGCGGAAAAGACAGTACAGTATTGCTGCATATTGTAAGGGGGCTATACCCTAACATCCCAGCTGTATTTGTTGATACAGGACTCGAATACCCTGAGATAAGGGAGTTTGTAAAGACTTTTGATAACGTAGTGTGGTTAAAGCCTAAAAAGAACTTTAAACGAGTTATTGAGGATTATGGTTATCCTCTTATTGGAAAAGATATTGCGGAAAATGTATTTTACGCAAAAAAGTACATAATGGGAGAAACCAAGAAGAAAACAGAGCGTTATAAGCAGCTTATGGGTGTTGCCAAGCAAAAGAACGGGAAGCCGTCAGTGTTTAACTACAGCAAATATAAATTTATGTTGAATGCACCTTTTGAAATATCAAGTAGATGTTGTAAAGTTATGAAAAAAGCCCCAATTAAAGCCTATCTAAAAGAAACGGGAAGAGTGCCAATCACAGGGCAAATGGCATCAGAGAGCCGAAGAAGGACAATCCAGTGGCTAAAAAGCGGGTGCAATGCGTTTGATACTAAAAATCCCATAAGCAATCCTATGAGTTTTTGGACAGAGCAGGATGTACTCCTGTTTATTAAAGAGTATAGTATCCGCATCTGTACGGTTTATGGAGATATTGTAGAAGCTGCGGGAAAATCTGGTGAGTATAGTAACGAGGATAAAGATTTGCTTAACAAGGATTTACCGCTGCTTAAAACTACAGGATGTAAGCGCACAGGATGTATATTCTGCGGTTTTGGCTGTCATATGGAAAAGAAGGGCGAAGGGCGGTTTTTAAGACTAAAAGAAACGCATCCTAAACTATATGCCTATATTATGAGGACTAGAGACAAAGGTGGGCTAGGTTATAAAGAGGTCATTGACTGGTTAAATGAACATGGAGGGTTAGATATTGAATATTAATGGAGGCACAGAATGCAGTCAAAAAATGTAGAACACATTGATGTAAAAGCATTCGTTAAGGCTTGGGCAGATGGTCTGCACCTTGATATTACAGGCCCAAAGGAGCGAATAGCTATATTCAAAGAGGAATTTGAGGCTCTGACTCAAAGAACTAAACAAGATTGTGGAGGAGGAAAGATGGCGGATAAAATCAAAGAAAAAGCTAATAAAATGAGGTCGATGTCAGACAAGGAGCTAGTAGCCTATGTTGAGAACAGAGTGGAAAAGGCTAGAAGTGAGGGGTTCAATAAGGGCTATAATCTAAGGAAGATAGATGTAAACAACCTTACTGACTTTATTATTGAAATGGAGAACTACATAAACGATATAAGCACATCTATAAAACATAGCTATTTTGATGATTTGCACGAATATCTTAACGGTCTTTACAACCTCACAGCAAAGCTATACAGGAGGGATATATGATAGGAGACGGACAAAGTACAATAAGTGACAGCACCTTGATGAATCTACCTAAGAAGGAGCTTGTAGATATAATCAGGTTATTAGAAAAAAATTGCAAAGTTTACCTCAACAACCTTAATACCTATAGCAGTATAGTGAAGGAGCTAACCGAGGTAAAAGAAAACTTAATTGAATTTGAGGAGGAATAACATGTTAGCAAAAAAGTGTGATAAATGTGGGAAACTGTACGAACTTTATGAAGGAATAGAAGGCCATGGGAACTTATCTGATGCTAATTCGGTTGCATTTGTATTGGCTAACGATGAAGGGGAATACTTTTGTAACGATGCCTATGACCTTTGCCCTGAATGCCTAGTAAAAGTACAGGCTTTTATTGAGGGCAAGGAGGTAACTAAGTATGAATAAAGTAATTTTAATGGGAAGGCTTACAAGAGACCCTGAGGTCAGATATTCACAGACTGACAGTAATATGGCTATAGCGAGGTTTTCGCTTGCAGTAGACAGAAGATTTAAGAAGCAGGGGGATACAGTGACCGCCGACTTCTTTAACTGTACCGCATTCGGTAAGCAAGGGGAATTTGTAGAGAAGTATCTTAAGCAGGGTACCAAGATAGTAGTTACTGGACACATTCAGAATGATAACTACACCAATAAAGAAGGTCAGAAGGTCTACAGTGTACAGATTATGGTGGAAGAAATAGAGTTCGCAGAAAGCAAGGCAAGCTCACAGAGTAATGCAGGAAATGGCAATGCGGGCAATGATGGAGGAGCACAGCCACAAATGGGAGCGCCTGATGCCGATGGGTTTATGAATATACCTGATGGCATAGGTAGCGAGCTACCATTTAACTAGAACCATATATCACAGGCTTGTTTACCCATGAGTTTAAAAGCTAATCAAGAGTTAAGCAGGCCTGTATAAAGAGGTAGAAGCATGATAACAAAAAGCAGTGAGATACATAATACTGATAAGCTTATATATGCCATTATCAAATGCGCCGTTGATGACTACAATACCGAATTAAGAGGAAGGGTAAGATTCCAAGGTAAGGGGCTATACGTAAACAGCTCCACAGAAAGCTTTTTCAATTCTGAATATTTCGATTACCTTATTTCGCATACAGAATTAAACGGAGTGAGGGGAGAGGATATAGTTGAGGCTTTAAAAGAGAAAGAGGCAAAGAGGAAAGCTAAAAGGAAATTTTAACCACAGCAAAGGAAGGTGATGCCAATGTGGGCAAAACGATATCTACAAGAGATACAAAGGCTTGAAGAAAACTTAAACCAAAGGCTGGATGAACTGTCCAGCCTTAAAGCCATGTATGGGCTAAGGGGGTGTGGGCTGTCTGAAAAAGTGCAAACAAGCCCAAGTGGGGATAGCATGGAAAATGCGGTCATTAAATGTGTGGATCTACAGGATAAAGTCAATGCTATGATTGATGAATTTGTGGATAAGAAGAATATTATCATATCACGGATACAGGCATTGTCTGATACAAGGTGTATTAAAAATCCTCTATATGCGGTATGTGCGATATATGAGCTTTTGAAAGTATAGCCGTAGAACTCTGCTATAGCTATGACCACATTAGACGGCTACATGCAAAAGCCTTAAAAGATTTTGAAAGATGCCACAAAATGCCACAACATGTCTGATTAAGATGTGATATAATGGTATCATTGAAATAACATCAAGAGCCGAGTTTCCTCCTTCTCGGTTCTTTTTGTTTTAAATCTCAACAACAGGCTTAAGCCGGAAAGGGGAGTAAATGCTAAACGAAAAGCAAAAAAGATTTGTTAGCGAGTATATTATAGACCTTAACGCAAAGCAGGCGGCAATCCGTGCAGGCTACTCTCCTAAAGGAGCAGAGCCACAGGCATCAAGACTGCTAAGCAATGCTAAGATTCAAGTTGAAATTGCTAAAGCTATGGAGGACAGGGGAAAGCGGACAGGTATCACGCAGGACAGGGTACTGGCGGAGCTTTCAGCCATAGCATTTGCAAAGGCTACCGACTATGTAGAGGTAGGCGGTGATGGAAGCGTAAAGATTAAGCCTACAGCGGAGCTAACAGATGAGCAGAAGAAGGCTATAGCCTCTATAAAGGAAGGGGCAAACGGTATCGAGATTAAGCTAACCGATAAGACCAAGGCCCTTGAAATGCTGTCAAGGCATTTAGGTTTATTTAACGATAAACTTAATGTAAATGTTGAGGCCATCGAGATTATCGAAGATATAGGCGAGTTGGAGAGTGATGGGGATTGAGGCTATCACTTAAAGAGTTAGTTGGAAAAGGCTATAACGATTTTTGGAATTGCAAAAAGCGTTATAGGGCGTGCAAAGGAAGCCGAGGCTCTAAAAAGTCAAAGACTGCTGCGCTTGATATGATTTTCAGAATAATGAAATACCCACTATCAAACGGTCTATGTGTCCGCAGGTATTCAAATACGCTAAGAGATAGCATGTATAGTGATTTGAAGTGGGCTATACATAGACTTCATCTTGATGCCTATTTTGAGTGCACTGTATCCCCTATGCAGATTGTTAGAAGGACAACAGGGCAGAAGATATTATTTAGGGGGCTTGATGATGGTCTTAAAATAACATCTATATCAGTTGATTATGGTGTGCTTTGCTTTATTTGGATTGAAGAGGCCTTTGAAATAACCAACGAGGATGATTTTAATAAACTCGATATGTCTGTCCGTGGTGAAGTGCCTGAAGGATATTTTAAGCAAATCACTATGACATTCAACCCTTGGAGTGCTACAAGTTGGCTTAAGGCAAGATTCTTTGATACCGTTGATGATGATATATTTACTAAAACAACTACTTGGGAGTGTAACGAATGGCTGGATGAGGCGGACCGCAATATATTCCTTAAAATGAAAACCAATAACCCACGCAGATACAGGATTGAAGGCGATGGGGAGTGGGGTATTGCAGAGGGCTTAATATATGAGAAAGTCAGATTTGAAAACTTTGACATAGACAAGATTAGGGCTATCAATGGAATCAAGGCAGCCTTCGGGCTGGACTTTGGTTTTACCGATCCTAACGCATTTGTGTGTATGCTGATTGATAATACAGCTAAGAAGATATATGTTTTTGATGAATGGTATAAGACTGGAGTAACTAACAAGATTATAGCGCAGGCTATAAAAGATAAGGGCTATGGCGGTCAAAGGATTATATGCGACTGCGCAGAACCTAAGTCTATAGCAGAGCTACAGGAAGAAGGCATAAATGCAGAGGCATCAAGGAAGGGTAAAGACAGCGTTAACCACGGCATACAGCTTATACAGAATTATGAGATTGTAGTGCACGATGTAAATTGCCCTGAATTTAGGAGCGAAATACTTAACTATTGTTGGCTAAAGGATAAAAACGGAAAGCCGACCGATAAGCCCGATCATGACTTCTCGCACGGAATGGATGCGATGAGGTACGGAGCTTCTAAGGCATTAGTTGCGGATACATTCAGTTTTGATTAAAAGAGGTGTTAAATGTTTGATTTTGGTATGGAGACAAGGCGCATAAATGAGATTATCAACATAGGCGCATCAAGCAGGATAAGCGATATCGAATTCTTGGAGAAGGAGCTGGCGAAGTTCTTAGGGCTCTAAAGAGCGCAAGTTGATGATAACAGGGGAGCGCTATTTTAACCACGAGCATGACATATTAGGGCAAGCGCAGGATGGTTATAGGAGAGAATGGCAATCTAATAGAGGATACTAAGCTCCCTAACAATAAATACATTGATAACCGTTATGCTGAAATGGTACAGCAGAAGGTAAGCTACTTGCTCGCAAAGCCTATAACCTTTAATACCGATAATGACGCTTATGCTAAGCTGTTAAGAGAGGTATTTAATAAGCGTTTTATGCGCCTTATCAAGAATATAGGGCGTGACAGTTACAACGGTGGTATAAGCTGGCTGTATCCTTACTACGATGAACAGGGCAACTTTAAGATGAAGAGATTTAAGCCTTATGAAGTATTACCATTTTGGAAGGACGAAACCGAAGAAGAGCTTGATTTTGCCCTTAGGGTGTATGACATTCCTACATACGAGGGCGAGAGAGAGACCATCACCACATTTGTAGAACTTTACGCAAAGGAAGGCATTTACAAGTTTAGGTATATAAACGGCAGGCTAATAAAAGACTATCAGACCTATTACTTTGAAATGCCACAACTTGATGGAGATATGATGCCATATAACTGGGAGAAAGTACCACTTATTCCTTTTAGGAGTAATGGGGCAGGTATTCCGCTTATTAAAAAGTGTAAGAGCTTGCAGGATGGTGTCAATCAGATAATATCGAGCTTTGCAGACGGTATGGAAGAGAATGCAAGTGGCAATACTATCTTGATTATTAAAAACTACGATGGGCAGGACTTGGGTACATTCAGACAGAACCTTGCAGCATACAAGGCGGTAAAGGTTAGGACGGTAGATGGTGCAGACGGTGGCATAGAAAAACTTGAAATAGAGGTAAATGCGGACAACTACAAGGCAATACTTGCAGAGCTTAGAAAAGCGGTTGTACTTAACTGTAAGGGTTATGACATAGAGGAGCTTAAGAGTTCAGGCTCTCCGAATGAAATGTCGATTAAGGCGGTGTATTCCAACATTGACCTTGATGCCAACGAGATGGAGACAGAATATCAGGCAGCCTTTGAAGATTTGCTATGGTTCATAAATGCGTATTTTGCGCAGACTAACAAGGGCAACTTTGAGGGCGAGGCGGTTGAGATTATCTTTAACAGAGATATGATGGTAAATGAATCGCAGGTAATAGCTGATATAAACAATAGCGTTGGCTTACTTAGCCAAAAGACTTGTGTAGCTATGCACCCTTATACTTCAGATGTAGAAGAAGAGCTAAAACAGATTGAACTTGAAAAACAGGCATCAATAGATGACTATGATAATGCCTTTACTCCGAACGAAGGAGACGAAGGAGATGGAGACGATGAAGAGTAGGGAATACTGGCAGAACCGCCACATGCTTATAGAGAGCCTAAACAATGCGCAGGGTGTAAATGTTAAGGCTGATATTGATAAGGCTTTCAGAATGGCAGAGAACAACATACAGGGCGAAATTGAGAAGTGGTATTCGCGTATTGCGGACAATAACGGGGTTTCAATCTCAAAAGCAAGGCAGTTACTCACTAACCGAGAGCTTGAGGAATTCAAATGGGATTTGAAGGACTATATCAAGTACGGAGAAGAGCACAACTTAAACGGCAAGTGGATAAAGGAGCTTGAAAAATGCTTCGGGTAGATGGCATATAAATAGACTTGAAGCGTTAAAGCTCCGAGTGCAACAGAAGGCAGAAGAGGCATTCGGCAATGAAGTAGATTCAATTGACAAATTTGCGCGTGATGCCTATATGCGTGGCTATTATCGTACAGCCTACGAAATACAAAAAGGTTTGGGAGTAGGTTGGAATGTAGGGGTAATTGACAATGCTGCTATTAATGAGATTATAAAAAAAGCCTTGGTGTCCAGACGGTGCAAACTTTTTCAAGCCGTATATGGACACGCAAATCGCAGATGGTTGATGAATTGCACAGGGAGATATTAAGGACTACACTACTGGGAGAACACCCAACCAAGGCAATAGATAGAATGCTTAAATATGTGGATGGTTCAATCGGCAACGCAAGGCATGCGGCTGGAAGGTTAGCGATGACAGAGGCGGCATACTTTGGCAGTAAAGGACAACAGGACAGCTTCAATATGCTTGGAGTGGAAGAATACGAGATAGTGGCTACACTTGACAATTCCACATCGGCGATATGCCAGGAGATGGATGGTCAGCATTTCCCTATGAGTGAATACAAGGCAGGAGTGACAGCTCCTCCATTTCATCCGTATTGCAGGACTTGCACCTGCCCATATTTCGATGACGAGTTTACTGAAAAAAGATATCAGGTCGGCAAGAAACGAAGAAGGCGAGGTTTATCATATCCCTGCGGATATGAAGTATGAAGAGTGGAAGAAGTCAATGGTTGATGGTAAGACTGAAAACTTGACGGTTTTATCTTCTGATGGTAAAATGAAAAAAGATACATTTAGCGGAGCATTAAACCCTAATAGTGCTGAGGCTTCAAAGCATGCTATTAAGTATTATGAATCGGTAAGGAAAATGACGAGTGATTGCGAAGCAATTTCAAATAAAACAGGCTACCCACTTTCATTTGTAAAAGATGTAAAAGAACATTTATTTATGACAAAACATGACTTGGGGAATGGAGTACCTGAGTATTTCTTTCCTGATTATGAGATAGCACAGTCTTGGCAAAGGTTGATGGATTCAAAAATGGAAATACAGCCGCATGATTTGATTTTACTGGAACATGAACATACTGAATTTCTGTATATGAAGCAAGGTTTGTCACAAGCGCAGGCACATAAAAAAGCAGAACAGAAATATAATTACTCAAAAGCATTGCAGGAAAGGAAGTGATAATGTGATTTGGAATGTAAAAAGAATAAAGAAACAGAATCTTCAATTTTAATTGAGTTCAGCAAAAATGATACTTTTGATGGTATTATAGAATTTGATAAAAAAAGAAAGAACAATTTGAACTGGTTTCAGTCGCAAAAAGATTGTGATGAATTTGAATCTAAACGATTATTCCAGTTTCTGTATACTTTAATACAACAGAATACATTATCATTTAAAACCTTATTCAATAAGAATTGGGTAGAATTTGGCATAATAGGAAAACTCAAAAAAAGAGATTAGCCCTCCGCCTTAACAGGCAGCGACAAATCTCTTTTGTATCTTTATACAAGCACATATATGTAAAAAAATCAAGCACCTGTAACAGGGTGCTTTTTTTCATCTGCAGAAGGGAGATAGTAATGGAACTTGAAAGTACAGCAATAATGAGGATTGAAATGTTAGGTGGCAAAGTTAATAAGGAACTACTTGCTTATTTCATTGAAAAGTCAGTAAGGGAAATCCTTGAGTTCTGTAATATAGCGGAACTGCCAAAACAGGCTGAAATATATGCAGTAGACTGGATAGCGGCGAATTATCTTACCGAACAGCTAGGCTATTCTAAGCAGTGGGAGAAAATGAGGGAGAACTCAGAAAGAGGGCTTGTAAGCTACAGAAGGATGAGGTGGTAAGATGGAAAGACATTTAATAAAAACAGTAAACCTACAGAATGGGAAACTTTATGAAATAATAGGCGGTGACAGGTTCTTACTTGCCAACTGTGATGTACAGCTTGAAATATACGAAGAGCGGTATAATGTGCCTGTACTTGGTGGCTGTGGAGTTAAAAAACAGAAGGTACAGCTAAGCATCTGCGATAATTTGGATGCTACAAGACCGATAGATGTGGAAAGTCTGAACAATGTACAGGGTTTTAACATACAGGCAGAATACAGACGGAATGATGGAGTATTTGAGACTATGAGATTTTACAACATAACACCTCTTGATATCGAGCTTGGTGGCAAATGGGTATTTGAAGTAAAAAGAAAAAGTAAATATTTAAGGCACTTTACAGAGATGTAGGGTGCTTTTTTTCATGCTCAGGAGGTGAGATTGTAAAAAGTTTTAAATAGGGCTTGACTTTTGAGCGTGCATTTAATATAATAAATGTGTGCTCGAAAGTGAGGTGATGATGTATGAGCCCACGCACAGGCAGACCTAAAGTAGATAACCCTATAAATATAAGAACAAGTGTAAGGCTTGATAAAAAGACTGATGATGAACTGAATGAGTATTGTCTCAAGAATAATATTTCAAAAGGTGAAGCTATCAGAAAAGGGGTTCACTTGCTACTAAAGGACAAAAAATAAAAAGAGAAAATCGGTGTAAGTTTGGCGACCTGCCCGAAATTCTCTTTAGTCGAAAGAAAGTTCTTTCTGTAAATATTATAATGCAGAATAGAGCTTCTTTCAAGTGCAAAAAATTGAAAGGAGCATTTTTTTATGAAAAAAATTCAGTTGAAAAATACTTGACTTTTGCAATGGCATATTTTATTATATATGCAGTGGCAAAAGTGAGGTGATGAGAATGAGTCCACGCACAGGCAGACCCATAAAGGGCGAAGAGCCAAAAAATATAAGTCTACAACTTAGGATATCTAAAAAAACAGCTGATGAATTAAAGGAATGTGCTGAAATATTAAAGGTATCCAGAACAGAAGTAATAGAAAAAGCGGTAGAAAAATATTTTTTTAAGAAATTAAAGAAATAGGAGTTTCACCGCACGACCAAGCACAAATGAAACTCCACGCACCAAACAAGGTACATAAATATAATAGCACTATGTACCTTTGTTTGGCAACCTAAAAATTGTTAAATGGAGGTATTTTTTTATGAACACAGTAGAGAAAGCAGAGAAAATGTTAGGAAAGATTAACAACAGATATAACCTTACCTGTAAAGAGATGGAAGAGATGTATCAGGAATATAATCACGATATATTCAGCCTTATAAGCTGTGCCTTTAGGTTCGGATACTTACAGGGCAGTAAGGCGGTAAAGGCGGAAATGAGGAAGGAGAAAGTTGCATGAATGAGTTAAAAGTGTTTAATAACAATGAGTTTGGAGATGTAAGAGTATCAATAGTAGATGATGAGCCTTGGTTTTGCTTATTGGATGTGTGTGGAATTCTTGGGATAGATAACTCAAGAAATGTTAAAAATAGGTTATCTGAAAAGGGTGTCCATACAATAGACACCCTTACAAAAGGTGGTAAACAGGCACTTTTGTATATAAATGAGTCTAACCTGTACAAGACAATCTTTCAGAGTAAAAAGGCAGAAGCAGAAAAATTCACCGAGTGGGTAACAAGTGAGGTCATACCGTCTATCCGTAAGCATGGAGCATATATGACGGACAACACTCTTGAAGAGGCACTCACAAGCCCCGACTTTCTTATTCGTTTAGCTACTGAACTTAAAAATGAGAAAGAGGCAAGGAAGAAGGCAGAAGATAAGATAGCCGAGGATAAACCGAAAGTCCTTTTTGCAGAGGCTGTAAATGCAAGCAGTACTTCAATTCTTATAGGTGACCTTGCTAAGATTTTTGAAACAGAACGGATATGATACAGGACAAAAGAGGCTTTTTGAGATACTGAGAAATAAGGGCTTCCTCATGAAAAACAGGTTCAAGCAAGAACATGCCTACACAAAAAGCTATGGAGATGGGACTATTTGAGGTTAAGGAAACCACAATCAATAATCCTGACGGCTCTATAAGGGTAACCAAAACTACAAAGGTTACAGGAGCAGGACAGCAGTTCTTTATCAATATGTTTCTTGCGAAGGCTTCATAAAGAAAAATTTAATAAGTTTACAAGCGTTTTACAGGAATGTAGAACGCTTTTTTTATGCGGACTGTCAAGCGTATAACCGAGTACACCAACTAATCATAGTGAGAGCGAACTCGTAAAAAAAGCGTAAGAGAAAGGATGGAAGATATGACAAGAGCAGAACTTGAAGCATTAGGACTTACAAAAGAGCAGATTGATAGCGTAATGGGCATCAATGGCAATGACATTGAAAAGGTTAAGACAAAGTTAACCGATGCAGAGAAGGAGGCTGAAACCCTAAAAGAGCAGATTAAGGACAGAGACAAACAGCTCAATGACCTTAAGAACTCTAAGGAAGATTTGGAAGGGCTAAAGTCTCAGATTGAAACCTTACAGAAGGATAACAAAGCCAAAGATGAACAGTATAAGGCTGAAATCAGGAATCTGAAAGTAAATAGCGCAGTTGATGCAGCTCTTACAGGGGCAAAGGCTAAAAACCTAACTGCGGTTAAGGCATTACTTAAAGACATCGATAAGGCTGAATTACTTGAAGATGGAACGGTTAAGGGCTTAAAAGAGCAGATTGAAGCTCTAACAAAGGCAGACGATAGCAAATTCTTATTTGATATCGAGACAGTACCTCAGGCACCAAAGGGTGCGACACCAGCAGGAGGCAAGAACATGGGAAATACTGGAGTAGATACTTCCAAAATGACATACTCACAGCTTGCTAAATACTTGGCTGAAAACCCTGACGCAAAAATTGATTAAGTAAAGGAGAAAGAAAATTATGGCAAAATTTGACAGCAAATCATTTAACCCACAGGCATTTGGAGCTTATGTCAATAGGATTCCAAATACAAAAAGAGTGAACTCGCAAAAAGTGGTGCGGTAGGCACAAATGAACAGGCAGAAGCATCGCTAAGCACACAGACAGGCTCTTTATACACTAGAGTCCCTTATTTTGGAAGAATTTCGGGCGACACTTCACAGAATAATGATGGCGCAACAGACATCCACTCTTCAAGTACAACTACTTATGAACAGGGATTTATAGTTGCATCAAGAATGGATTCTTGGACTGAGAAGAACTTTTCAAAGAACATTACCGCAGGTGTTGATTTTATGGATAATGTTGCAGCGCAGATAGGCGATTACAAGATGGAAGTAAGGCAGGCTATCCTGCTTGCAATACTTAAAGGTGTATTCGCAATGAAAACCACTGGCACAAGTGTTGCTGAAAAAAAGCCGCAAAAGAATTTATTGATAAGCACACTTATGACATCACCAAAGAAACAGGCGTTGATGACGCTGGCATGGTGAAGGCAACTACCTTAAACAAAGCGATTCAGAAGGCAGGCGGAGACAACAAGAATATTTTTAAACTTGTGATCATGCACAGTGAAGTTGCTACAGGGGCTTGAGAATTTGAAACTTCTTAAGTATATGACATATACCGACACAGATGGTATTGAGAGAGAATTAGCACTTGGTACTTGGAACGGCAGACTTGTACTGATTGACGACAATATGCCAACAGAGGAAGTATCGGCAGGGGGTACCACATATACCTCATATACAACCTATGTGTTGGGAGAAGGTGCGATTGTGCTCAAGGATATTGGCGATAATGTTCCATATGAAATGTCAAGAAATGCTGAAAAGAATGGCGGTCAGGATACTTTATATGTGCGTGACAGATATATTTGTGGCGTTGACGGAATTTCATTTGAAAAAAACCAGCTTCAATAACTGCTTCTGCCAGCAATGTAGATCTTGCTACTGGCACCAATTGGAATATCATCAACGATGGCGAGAAGGCAATCCCACACAAAGCAATTGCAATTGCAAGGATTATATCAAAGGGGTAATTTATGATTACTGTAGAGGATATTAAAAAGAGGCTTGAAAGTTTCGGTTATAGTGCTGTCCCTGAAAATGAGGCAGCACTTGCCTTTGCCCTTAAAAAGGCATCGGATATATGCAAGAATGATTGTAATGTGTCAGAAGTGCCCGAAGGCTTAGAGACTATAGTTGTAGATATGGCTGTAGGCGAGTTTTTCCTTGCATTAAAGACATTTAATCCATCAAGCCTAAGTAATATAGGCCTGTCATTTGATAGTGCCGTTAAAGAGCTTTCGGAGGGCGACACAAGGATATCATTTGCAACAGAGGGCAATAAGTCGGATGAGCAGAAACTTGATATAATTATTGATTTGCTTATTAACGGTAGAAGGTCAGAATTTGCCTGCTACAGGAGGTTTAGATGGTAAATATGACAAGGGTAGAATGGGCAAGGGAAAAGGCGAAGAAAAACTTTGAATTACTCTTTGAGGACAGGTGCGATGTATATGAGTATGCCAAAGAAAAGCAGGCTAACGGCTCAACAGCCCATAAAGAAATGCGTGTACTTGCTGATATCCCTTGCAAAATATCATTTAACGGAGCTAATCAGGTAGCTGAAGGGACTAAGTATTCCACTCCTGTACAGAGCATAAAGCTCTTTATCCCTAATGATATAACTATCAAAGATGGCTCAAAACTTGAAATTACAAGACAAGGCATGACAACCGCTTATAAAAACAGCGGCGTAATCTCTAAATATCCTACACATAGCGAATTAGGGTTAGAATTATTTAAGGAGTGGTCATAATGGGCAGGAATGGAAGCGTGGACACATCAGAGATAACCAAGCTGTTAGCCAGTATTGAGGGGATGAAAGAGGCCACACCCGAATTTATAAGACAATGCACAAACGAACTAGGGCAAAGGCTTTTAAGAAAAGTTATTAGGCGCACACCTGTGGGCAAAAAGCCGACTTTTAAAGGCGAGAAGACCGCAAAAGCCGAGGGCAAGAGTGGGAAGTCTAAAAACCTTCTTAACCAAAGAGGGTGCAGCTTATGAAAAATATGATGAAAACCTATTGGAGTGGCTATTCAGGCGGACAACTCCGAAGGAGCTGGAGAGTAACAAGTGCAGAAGGTGGCGGCTACAACTACACTATAAAGGTGGAAAACCCTATGGATTATGCAAGTTATGTCGAGCATGGACATAGACAGACACCTGGGCGGTTCATCCCTGCACTTGGTAAAAAGGCGGTTGTATCGTGGGTTAGTGGCAGGCACATGCTATCAGATTCAGTAAATGAGCTTGAAGATTCTAAGTACAAGATTGTTGAAAGCAAATTAAATGCTTTTTTTAAAGGAGCGGATGAATGTTTAATGATGTAGTAGATGCGATATGCCTGACTATATCACAGGCATTTGCAGACAGAGAAATATATACAGAACAGGTAAAACAGGGATTTACTCCACCCTGTTTTTTTGTTACCTGTATGAACCCTAACGAAGGGCGGTTTCTTGGTGATAAATTCCAACATAAAGGAAAGTATGAAATGAATTACTTTCCAAATGAAGAGAACGCAAATAGGGAACTAGTGGATGTAAGCGAAACTCTTTCAGATATCCTTGAAACTATAGAGGTAAAGGGAGAGCTCACACGTGGCACAAAGATGGAAAGCACCATAAGTGACGGGGTGCTTAGCTTCTTGGTAAATTATGACTACTTTGTGTATAAGAGTATGGCAAAAGAGGAAGCTATGGAGAAACTACAGTCTAAAAACGGAGGTAGAAAATGGCTAAAACGAAGAAAGAAGATGATAGCCCTGTATATGACCTTGAATCGCTCTTACAGGCTGATAAGTATGCAGGCTATAAAGACATACTGCCGATAGTGGTAAGCTCCGATGACTTGCTAACATTGGCAGAAGTTGACAGTAAGATAGATGAATTTTTTTAGAAAGAGAGGTGCAGTAAATGGCATTAGGTGGTGGAATTTTTTTGACACAAAACAAAGTATTACCGGGCTCGTATATTAACTTTGTATCTGCTGCAAAAGGCAAGCGCATCCCTATCAGACAGGGGAATCGCTACAATGCCCCTAGTACTTGACTGGGGCAAAGATGAAGAAGTATTTGAAGTAACATCTGCGGATTTTCAGAAGAACAGCCGTGAGATATTCGGCTATGACTATGCAAGTGATAAGTTGAAGGGGTTAAGGGATTTATTCCTTAATGCTAAAACCTTATTTGCTTACAAGCTCAACAAGGGGGAGAAGGCAGCAAATACATTTGCAACAGCCAAATACAGCGGAGAGAGAGGCAATGCTCTTAAGGTGGTAGTTAAAGCAAACGCAGATACACCATCAAACTTTGATGTTGCCCTTTATCTTGAGAATGAAAAGGTTGATGCTCAGACAGTATCAAAGATGGCAGACCTTAAGGATAATGCCTTCGTTGACTGGAAAAAGGGGGCAACTTTAGCAGTAAATGCAGGGCTTGCACTAACAGGAGGAACAAATGGAGCTGTGACAGCATCAAATCATCAGAAATACCTTGAAAGGATAGGGAGCTACAGTTTCAACACTATGGGAGTAGTTACCACGGATGAGGCGATTAAGATCTTGTATGCTAACTATGTAAAAAGGCTAAGAGAAGATGAAGGTATTAAGTTTCAGACTGTAATTCACAGGAAGGCTGCTGATTTTGAAGGTGTAATCAATGTGAAAAACACCGTTAAGGGTGAGGGTGCTGATATTGTTTACTGGGTTACAGGCCTGCAGTCAGGGTGTGCCGTAAATAAGTCCTGCCTGAATAGAAAATATGACGGCGAATATGAAGTAAATGCGGACTTCTCACAGTCGGAGCTTAAGGCGGCAATTAAAGCAGGTGAGTTTGTGCTCCATAAAGTAGGAGACGAAATCAGGGTATTATCTGACATTAACTCACTTGTAACCGTAAGCGACACCAAGGGCGAGATTTTCAAAGAGAATCAGACTATCAGGGTTATAGACCAGATAGCAACTGACATTGCTGTACTCTTTAATACAAAGTACTTGGGCAACATTCCAAACGATGCAGATGGCAGGGTTAGCCTTTGGGCGGATATTGTAAAGCACCATGAGGAGTTGCAGAAGATTAGGGCGATCGAGAATTTTAGCGATAAAGATGTAACTGTAGGGCAGGGCGACAGCAAGAAGGGTGTTGTGGTTGCTGATAAGGTTACCGTAGTAAATGCAATGGCACAGCTCTATATGACTGTAACAGTAGCATAGAAGGGAGATAAATAATGGCGGATAATTTAACTATGAAAGCCTCCGATACACTTTCGGCAAAGATGGCAAAGGTATTTGTGACCATTGATGGCCGCAGATATAATCTTATGAATGCAATCAATCTTGAAGCAAAGTTTGAAAAGACTAAGACCGAAGTACCTATCTTAGGACAGATGGGAGCTGGCAATAAGGCGACTGGGTGGAAGGGCACAGGCTCGGCGACATTCCACTACAACTCAAGTATGTTCAGGGAGATTGTAGAGAAGTTTAAGGATACTGGAGAGGATACCTACTTTGAAATTCAGATAACCAACGAGGATCCAACCTCAAAGGCAGGAAGACAGACAGTAGTATTACTTGGTTGCAATATTGATGGATGTATGCTTGCTAAGTTCGATGCGGACGGTGAGAACCTAGACGAGGATATGGACTTTACTTTTGAAGATTTTAAGATTCCTGAGAAGTTTAAGCTCCTTCCAGGTATGGCATAAATTAAGTTGAACAATTCACAGGGTATGCAGTATTTGCGTACCCTATATTTTAAAGAAATGGAGATAATAAAATGGGAAATTTTGAATTATTCATGAAGGGCAATAAGGTAAAGAGAAAAATCAGTTCATAGCAGTTTCAAATAATTTTTTAGATAAAGACGGCAACCCAGTTAAATGGGAGGTTAGACATTTAACAACAAGAGAGGCGAACGCAATAAGAGAGGACTGCACAACAGAGATACAGGTTAAGGGTAAGCCGGGAATGTTTAGAAGCAAGCTAAATACAAATGAGTATCTTTGCAAGCTAGCAAGTGCTGCGGTGGTAACTCCTGATTTGAATGACAAGGCTTTGCAGGATTCATACGGAGTTATGACCCCGGAAGAACTTATACTTGAAATGATAGACGATCCTACCGAGTTCAGCGAGTTTCTTAATAAAGTTCAGAATATGAACGGACTTGATAAGAGCCTTAACGATAAGGTGGAAGAAGCAAAAAACTAATAGAGGAGGACAGCACGGCGAGCATAGCACATTTTTGTTTGCACAAGCTCCACATCTTGCCCTCTGAGTTTTTAGCGTTAGATGAAGAGAATATGGCATTTGTCATAGCTTCAATAAACATCAAGATAGAAAAAAAGAACGAAAAGAGGCTGAAAAAAATGAAACGAAAGGGGAAGAAGTAATGGCAAGTATTAGTGCAAAAATTAACCTGATTGACAGCTTAAGTGGCCCGATGCAAAGAATGATTGCTTCAACCGAAAATCTAATCAGCCACATGAATGATATTGAAGGGGCAATGAATGATGGATTTAATCCCCAAGTTATAGAAGAGGCAGGACACCAGGCAGAAGTATTTACATCTCAAATGAACACGGTAAGCAGTAGCATAAATAATGCAGAGGCTGAACAGCAGAACTTTGATGACAGTATCCAACAGTCTGCAAATTCAATGGATGCCCTTGTAGGCAAGGTTAAGGGAATGCTTGCAGCCTATCTGTCAATAAGTGCAATCATAGGCTCATCTAAAGGGTTCATGGAAGCTGCCAATGTACAAATTGAAGCAGAGACAAAGCTATCAACTGTTATGCGGCAAAGAATGGGAGCAAATGATGACTTGATTCAGTCTGTTAAAAACCTGGCTTCAGAACAGCAGAATCTAGGAGTCATAGGCGATGAAGTACAAATGGCAGGTGCCCAGCAGCTATCCACATTTTTTTATACAACTCGATGCCTTAAAGACATTAATGCCTGCTATGAATAACCTTGCTGCTCAGCAGAACGGAGTAAGCGCAAGTAGTGGCGATTTGGTAAATATTGGAAATCTGATGGGAAAGGTTATGCAGGGTCAGGTAAGCGCACTAACAAGGGTTGGAGTTACCTTTTCGGAAGCACAGGAGAAAGTGCTTAAATATGGTAATGAACAGGAGAAGGCCGCAATGCTTGCACAAGTAATAACTGATAATGTGGGCAATATGAACGCTGAGCTTGCAAAAACTCCAGCCGGACAGATGGCACAGGTAAGTAATGCCCTTGGGGATATGAAAGAGGTTGCAGGATATGCTCTGATGCCTGCGATATTAGCATTAAATGATGTAATAAAAAATAATGCTGCATTTATCGAAAGTGCAATAATAAATGTAGGTGTGGCTCTGGGTTATATTATTGAAATGGCAACAGCGGTTGTAGATGCAATGTTTAATGCCTGCTCTTTTATTGCCGACAACTGGTCGGTTATTGAGCCAATAGTAATGGGAATTGTGGCAGCTTTTGCAATCTATAATGGTATTCTGCTGGTGCATAAAGGCATACTTTTAGCTTCCGCAGTGGTACATGGTATTGTAGCCACAGCAACGGCAATACATACAGCTTTTACAAGTGGGTGGTCAATAGCAACATTTACAGCAACGGCAGCACAGCAGGGTCTTAATGCTGCACTTCTAGCCTGCCCTATTACCTGGATCATACTTGCAATAATAGCAATAATAGCAGCAGTATATGCAGTTATTGCGGCAATAAATAAAGTTACAGGTTCAACAATAAGTGCAACAGGGGTTATTATGGGCGTAATTAGTTCATTTGTAGCATTTATATGGAATACCTTTCTTGCAATGTTTGAATTTATCCTTGGCATAATAAACGCATTGATTAACCCATTTATTGAGATTGCAAACTTCATCGGAAATGTATTTACAAATCCAATATCATCAATAATATATCTTTTTCAGGGTATGGCAGATGGAGTGCTTGCTACTCTTGAAAAGATTGCCAGTGCGATGGATTTTATATTTGGGTCTAATATGGCAGATACAGTCCAAGGATGGCGCGGTGGTCTTAAAGCTATGGCGGATGCTGCGGTTGCAGAGTATGCCCCAAATGAGGATTATCAGAAAGTAATGGATAACCTTGATTTGAGTGCGGAGAGCTTAGGAATGAAACGGTGGGAATACTCCGACGCTTTCAATAAGGGGTATAGTGCTGGAGAAAAACCTTGAAAAATGGGGTAAAAAGACTTAATGGGAAATATGTTTAATGCAGAAGTGCCGAGTGGTTTTACTCCCGGAGGAAACGGAATTGAAGGCAATGTTGCAGATATTGCTAAAAAAATACAGGGAAAGCGGCGGATTCGCTTGAAATATCAGGTGAAGATTTGAAGTATCTTAGGGATATTGCAGAAAGAGATACTATAAACAGATTTACCACAGCAGAAATTAAGATTGACATGAAAAAAATAACAACAATATATCTTCAGGTGCTGACCTAGACGGACTTGTGTCAGACCTTGCAGAAAAAGGCAGGGGCAGCACTCAGCATGGCAGCGGAGGGGTGCATAAATAATGAGCTACAAATTCAGCTTAGGTAAGATAATACTACCTGTCCCCCTTCTACCTTTCAATATGCGATTAAGGGGAATGATAAGAAAATAAGTTCAATAAATGATGGCGAATTTTTAGTGCTAAAAAATGCAAAGCTATCAGAGATAAGTTTTGAATTTATGTTGCCCAATGTAAAATATCCTTTCGCACACTATAAAGACAACAAATTTGAAGATGCAAAATTCTTTTTAGATAAGATTGAAAAGATGAAGGTTGCGAAAAAACCTTTTAACTTCATTATAGACAGATCAAGGCCAGATGGTGCTAATCTCTATGATTACAAAGAAAAGGTTGTAATTGATGATTATACCATTAAAGAAGGATCTAAACAGGGCTTGGATGTGATGGTGTCAATCAAATTAACGCAGTATAGAGAAGGAAGTTTCAAGACAGTAAAAGTCAAAAAAGATAAGAAGGGCAAGAAAAAACTTAAGACTAAGAAAAAGAGACAGACACACAATGCACCGATGTCTGATGGCAAGGCCAAGACTTACAAGGTAAAGAAAGGGGACAGCTTGTGGCTGATCGCTAAAAAGCACTACGGCGATGGTTCTAAGTACAAAAAAATCAAAGAGGCGAATAAAGGTAAACTGAAGCATGGCAATGTAATATTCAGCGGTCAGATTTTAACTATACCAAAGTAAAAGGGGGCATATATGAAGGTTACTTTAATTATTGCAGACAGTAAAAAGTGTATTGTATGCTCCTGTAGTGCTCGATGAAATTTCGTGGAAAACCGAAAGAAGAGGGAGTCCCGGAGTGCTATCCTTTAAGATTCTTAAAGATAAAAAATCAAATACATTTGCAGAAGGAAATCATGTCAGACTTGAGGTAGATGGTAAAAAGGTTTTTTATGGCTTTATATTCTCCATCAAGAGAGATAAAAGCGAGAGTATAAGTATAACAGCCTATGACCAGTTAAGGTATCTAAAAAACAAAGATACAATGTTCTACGCTAATAAAACGGCAGGAGATATTATCAAGACTATTGCTAAAACCTTTAGACTTCAGACAGGCAAAATCGAGGACACAGGCTACAAGATTCCAAAGAGGGCAGAGGACAATGTGACACTCTTTGATATCATTTATAATGCTCTTGATGAAACCCTTGATAATAAAAAACAAATGTATGTCCTCTTTGATAAATACGGGAAACTTACACTTAAAAGCCTTAAAAAAATATGGAAGTCAACTTCGTAATTGACGAAACCAATGCGGAGGACTTCACATATACATCAAGCATAGATAATGAAACCTACAACCAGATAAAACTTGCCTATGATAATGATAAGACTGGAAAGCGTGAGACTGCAGTTGTAAAAGATGGCAAACATATCAATGAATGGGGAGTGCTCCAGTATTATGATAAATTCAAAAAGGGAGAAAATGGAAAGGTTAAAGCCTCCGCTCTATTATCCCTTTACAACAGGAAGGCAAAAGGTTTGTCATTTAAGAATGTAAAAGGTGATTTTAGAGTGCGGGCCGGTTCGCTTATAGGCGTGTATTTGAACTTGGGAGATGTAAAGGTTAAGAATATGATGCTTGTTGAAAAATGCACTCATAAGATATCAGAGAATGAACACTTTATGGATTTATCGGTAAGGGGTGCAGACTTTATAGAATAGGAGTGTATATGGCAGATATAAACGATTTGCTTGTAGTTATTAAACAGGCGGCACTTGATGCGGTTGATAATGTAAAAGCCTACAGCCTTTATGTTTTGGGGGTTGTGGAAAGCGCCAAACCCTTAAGGGTAAGAATAGACCAAAAAAACTTGTACTTGATGAAGCCTTTTTAAGTTTAACGAGAAATGTAACTAAATATACTGCAGATATTGAACTTGAAGAGGAGACAGAGGTAGAGCAGGGGCATACTCATAAGATAAAAAGGCAAAAAGAAGATAACCGTTGATAACTCTCTTAAGGTTGGGGGATATAGTCCTAATTGCTAGGGAGCAGGGCGGTCAAAGATTCATAATAATTGATAAGGCGGTGGGATTATGATACCTGATAGCTTTATATCTGATGTTGACCTTGAAGAGGAGATAGAGCCGAATAAGACTTACAAGATGAACTTCAAGGATAACATTGTAGAGGGCTTTGTTGATGATAAGGATGCAATCAGGCAGGCGATTTATAAAGCCCTTGGAACAGAGCGATATACCTATCCAATCTATAGCTGGGATTACGGTATAGAGTTATCCGACCTGTACGGCGAGGATACAAGATATGTGTGTGCAGAGCTTGAAGATAGGATTAAAGAGGCTTTGATACAGGACGAACGCATTACAGATGTGATAGACTTTACTTTCAACACGGAGGAAAAAGGCATCGTTAAAGTGGCATTTACAGTGGAGACAACCGAGGGAGATATCGAGATTGAAAGCGAGGTGAATTATTAATGTATGAAGAGATGACATTCGAGGCAATATTGGAGAGAATGCTAAACCATATCCCCGATAGCCTTGATAAGCGCGAGGGCGCTGTAATATATGATGCCATTGCTCCTGCTGCCCTAGAGATTGCACAAGCCTATGTAGATATGGACAGCATTATAGATGAGACTTTCGCAGATACGGCATCTAGGGATATGCTTATCCGCAGGGCTAAAGAGCGAGGACTTATCCCTTACCCTGCTACTAACGCGGTTATAAAAGGTGTATTTGATATTGAAATCCCCATAGGTGAGAGATTCACACATGGGGATTTAATTTATACGGTTAAAGAGAAAATACAAGACCACGAATATAGCTTAGAGTGTGAAAGTGCAGGAATTTCAGGAAATAAACGGACAGGCTCTTTAATCCCTATAACCTACCTTGAGGGGCTGGGCAGTGCTGAGATATCAGAGCTTCTAATCCCTGCCGAGGATGAGGAAGATACAGAAGTATTTAGAAAGCGTTATTTTGACACCTTTAACGCAAAAGGCTTACGGTGGCAATAAACAGGATTATATCAACCGTACAAATGCCATAGGAGGCGTAGGAGCTACCAAGGTAATACCAATATGGAACGGTGGCGGTACTGTTAAGGTTGTTATTTTAGACGCTGAGTTCAATCCAGCTAATAGTGAGTTGATTAAGAAGGTGCAGAAAGAATTAGACCCATCACGCGATGGAACAGGCGCAGGCATAGCTCCAATAGGTCATGTGGTTACGGTTGCAACCGTTGATAAAGTGGCTGTAAATGTCAGGGCTAAAATAACATTTGAAAGCGGTTATAACTTTAACAGCCTTAAAGCAGATATAAGCAAGGCGATAAGCGGATACTTGCTAGAATTAAGGAAGACTTGGGCAGAAAGCGAGAACATAACCGTTAAAATCAGCCAATTAAATACCCGTATAACAGCTATTAAAGGGGTATCCGACATAGAAGGCACAACAATCAATGGAAAGAATACTAATTTAGTAATAACTGCATACAGTGTGCCCGTAGATGGTGAGGTGGTAAATAATGCGTGATATTGATATCAAGTCTTATGTACCACCTTTTTTATTGAAATACAGTGAACTAAAGCAGCTGTACGAGAGCGAAAATCTTGAATTTAAGAAGCTGAATATTGAGGCTGATAACTTGCTTGATAATCAGTTTATAGGCTCAACTAATGAGAAGGGCATAGCAAGGTATGAGGTATTACTTGGGATAAGTGGAATGCAGGAGTATTCTTTGGAAGAAAGACAAATCAAGGTATATACAGCTTGGATAGATGACATCCCATATACATTTAATACCTTGAAGGAGCGTATAGAAAGATTATGTGGTAAAGGGAATTTTACCTTGGTAGTCAATAATGAGGCTAATAAGGTAATTATAACCACGCATTTAGAGTACCAGTTGCAATCGGAGGAATTAGAAAGAATGCTTGATATTATCCTTCCTGCAAATATGGTGCTTTTAATCACTAACAGCTTTGATAATGTGCTCCAAACAGATTTTATGTACGCAGGCGGTGGAGTGGTTACAACTGATTATATCGAGCTTACGGAATAGGAGGAAAGATGGCAGAATTTACAAAACTGATAATAACCAATAAGGGCAAAGAGTTACTATCAGAGGTCGCAACAAGCATAAATAAGATCGAATTTACAAGGGTAAGCACATCCGATAGGACTTACACAGAGGATGAAATCGCGGGGCTTATAGATTTGGCAGGCATAAAGCAGATAAATCACATATCAAGCATTGCCATACAAGCAGGCGGCAAAGTCAAGATTGAGGCTGCCTTTGAAAACCGAGAACTAACAGAGGGCTACTTTATAAAGGCTATAGGGTATATACGCAAAAGCTGGGAACGGTACGGAAGTCTTATATGCGGTAGCTATCGAAAAGACTGGGCGATATTCAATACCACCTTATAATAATGCTACCGTAAGCGCGGTATATCTAAAGCTCTTCCTTGCGGTTGAAAACTTTGAAAAGATTACCCTTGAAATAAGCCCAGGAGCTTTTATCACAGTAAGTGAGATAGGTAGAATCAAGGACGAGTTGAGGACTGAAAACACGGAGACGAAAAACAAAGTTAGAGCAACAGGCTGAAACACTTAAGCAATCCCTTACCAAGGCCATCAAGGATATAGCCGACAGCAAGGGGGCGAGTACAACAACCTTCAATGCTGACGGCTCAATTGTAAGCGAGAACAGCATTGAAACGGTCACTACAACGTTTAATGCTGACAAGTCAATAACAGAGCGACATGTTTATAAGAATGGTACAACTAAGACCTTAAAGACCGTCTTTGAGGGCAAAAGCAATTAAAAACAACGGAGGTGAATTAAATGAGTTGGGCAGAAGTATCAAAGGTTAATGGAGATTTCCTTAATGCACCCTTGGATATAAAGATGCATCTATCGGACTACAAGATGTACGGTGAGGATAGCTATGTATTTCAGCAAAAAGAGCTGCTGCATGGGCTATATGAATGCACATATATATCCATGAATGACAGGCGAATCAACGGAGAGGCTCTTGATTATTTGCTGAAGAATAATAAACACGCAGGAGAAATGTTAACGCAAATAGTTGACCTTGAAAGAAAAAGACGTATTCAAAAACATTTCGGACAATGCAGGCAGTCTTGAACAGCTCCACTGCAATGACGGCAGTAGCCAACAGCTCCACTGCAATGCAGGCAGTCTTGAACAGCTCCACTGCAATGCAGGCAGTCTTGAACAGCTCCACTGCAATGACGGCAGTAGCCAACAGCTCCACTGCAATGACGGCAGTAGCCAACAGCTCCACTGCAATGCAGGCAGTCTTGAACAGCTCCACTGCAATGCAGGCAGTCTTGAACAGCTCCACTGCAATGCAGGCAGTCTTGAACAGCTCCACTGCAATGACGGCAGTAGCCAACAGCTCCACTGCAATGACGGCAGTAGCCAACAGCTCCACTGCAATGACGGCAGTAGCCAACAGCTCCACTGCAATGACGGCAGTAGCCAACAGCAAGCTAAGCAAGACAGTAACGCATATATGGGAAAATAGATATCAAAATATTGGAACAAACAGATGTATAATCACAGGTTGGAAAATGAATAATACTGGTGGAGGGACATACTCTGCATCGCTTAATAAGTTATTTTATGGTTCAAATTTCAGCTATGACCTTTCAAAGACACCTACTACAGAGTTTCGGAATGTTTTATTAGGCCTAGATGCACCTTGTCAAACAATGCCAATAACCTCAGGGTCAAATAGCGCTTACAACATGACATTTAGATATATTGAAATTAACTAAGGAGGTAAGCATGAAAGGATTTGTAACTGAATTTCAAGAGCGGACAGACAGCATGAACGCTCAAATTACTGAACTAGAAGCTCAGCTAAGCGAAAAAAACAAGACAATAGAAGAGCTTAAAGAGGAGTTGAATAGAAAAGATGAGGAGAATAAGAAGGCAATATCCAGCCTGTCGGAGGAGAATCAGGCGCTTAAGACGCACCTTAATGAGACAGCTCTTGCACTTGCTGAATTCTACGAGACCACAATGGAAAATAATGCATGACATATGCGTTATTATAAAAAAATTTTTTTAAGAAGGGAGGTAATGACATGATAGATTTCTATGTATATTTGGTAATTTCAGAACTTAAGAAATTCAAGGAAGTTCCTAAGTTTTTGAAAGAGCCTATAAAAGCTCGCATTGAAGAGCTTGGCGACCCTAAGTTTCTTGAGTTGCTTAAAGAAGCTTAAGGCACAGTATATCCCATATTACTAAAAGGTGATATGGGATATTTTTTTCTGAATGGATAATTAACATAACACAGGAGGTGGATAGAACATGACAATTTTTAACTGGTTAGCTTTATTCTCAATTCCGACTTTGATAGCGAGCCTTTGGGCTCACTTAATTAGACGGATTAGACATTCGGATGAGCAGACGAAAGCTCTACAGAGAGGAGTACAGGCCTTGCTTAGAGAAAGGCTAATACATTCCTATCGTAAGTTTTTTTCAAACTTGGATTCGTAGACTACAACGATCGACTTAACGTCGAGAATATGTACAGGCAGTATCATTCCTTGGGGGAAAATGGTGTGATGGATGACATGCATTTACGATTCATGAATCTTCCTATCGGCTCTGATAAGGAACTGGAGGAGGAGACATGAAAAAGAAACCCATAAAGAAAGAGAAAAAAGGTAAAAAGGGCGGATTCTCAAAGCTGATAATTACCCTTGTAGTGCTTATGAATATAATATTCACAAGTGCAGTCTTGTATGTATTCCTTAAAACGGCAAGCGAGCCTGTGGCCTTGGTGGGTGCTTGGTTTGCATTTACAACAGGCGAGTTGTGGATGCTGAGTAGCATTAAAAAAGAAAAAGTAAAGAAGGGAGATAATGAAGATGAATGAAAAGATTGATTGGAAGAGAAAAATTGACTTCAAGAAAGTTTTTGGGTGGCGGTTATAGGGGTTTATAACCGCCATAATGGTAGCGTTACATATTGACCAGATGACAGCGGAGCAAGTAGCCGCGATTATATCGGCTATGGGCACGTTGATTGCCTACATCATAGGAGAAGGACTTACCGATGCAGCTCACATCAAGAATGATAAGGAGGGCGAGTAAATGGTTGTAGTTGGTTCTGCAGGAATAGATGAGCGCGGGAATGCCAACTGGGGCAAGGCCGGCGACCAGACGAGCAAAGAAGTAGCGACAGAGCCATACTACAAGCATCGTTTAGGCTGGTATATGCTCCGCCCTAAAGAGGCAGCAGTTGCCAAGAAGATAAGTCTTGCAATGGTGGAGGCTTGCCTTAACAATAATATTGGCTATGACCAGTCCGAACGCTACGGAGTGATTAACTGCTTTAAGAAGTACGGAAGAATCGCAAAAATCAACGAGCCAACAGAGGCAGACTGTAGCTCACTTGTAAGAGCTTGCTGTATTCAGGCAGGAATCCTTGTAGGCGACTTCAATACCTCTAGCGAGGTGGCTGTACTTGAAAGGACAGGAGCCTTCCACAAGGCGGTTGTAGTCACCAACGACACTAAACTTTGCGCGGGAGATGTACTTGTAACTATGACTAAGGGTCATACGGTTATAGTTACAGAAGGCTACCCAAGAGAGGATGGAAAGCCTACCACTAAGCCATCGGCAAAGCCAAAGCCTAATAAGGCAGGCAGAAAGAGCCTTGAAGATGTGGCTAGAGAGGTAATCGCTGGCAAGTGGGGCAATAACCCCGAAAGAAAAAGATAAACTTATTAAGGCTGGATATGTTCCTGCTGAAGTGCAAGCAGTAGTAAATAAGCTCCTTAAATAAGAATATAGGTCAGATACAGGCAACAACGCTTATATCCGACCACTAAAGCTAGAAAAAGACCTTGAAGAAGGCAACCAGTAGATGCTGGCTGCCTTTATTTTTTTATAAAAAAACTAAAACACTTTAATTTGATGTTTTTTTGTTGTTTATATTAAGATAAGTTATAGTTTATCCTGAATTATTCACAGCAGTGCCGTGAAAGTGGCTGAAAAGCCACATAGTTACTAGTATTTAAGCTGCTTATTGCATTTCATCTAATAAGTGAATAGTAAAAGAGACCCAATATGTGGTAAAATTTAGGTGCCGAATCCAAATAAATACCGCAGAAAGGGTCTCTCTATGGATATTTTAAACACCATCACACTGAAAAGCAATAGACAGATTAAAAATAAATTTTTAACGGAGGCGATTTATCCTCCGATGCAGGACTTCTCCTGATAAAAGAATTCGCTGCAAAGATCGGCTTCACCAAGCTGATCAAAAAGAAATTTAAAACCAATGATACATCAGTCCGTTTCCACAAAGACGATGAAAACCTGATGCAGATGATTTATCAGATCATCACTGCATATTTCGAAGATGACTGTGCGGATGAACTGACCATTGATCCTGTTTTCAATGCCATTCTTGAAAAAGAACAGTCTGGCTTCACAGCCAACACTATCAAGATTTTTTTCAACCGTATGGATGAAGATACACTCCTGCAGTTTGATGACATTGATAAAAAGCTTTAGGGATATCATCTATTCCATAAAGTGTCCGGAGCATATGCTTCTGGATCTGGACAGCACTTTATTTGGCACCTACGGCAATCAGGAAGGGAAGGCTTCAACTTCCATTATCAGGCACACGGATACCATCCTTTGCTCTGCTATGATGGTCTGACCGGGGATCTGCTGAAGGCTGAACTTCGTGATGGAACACTCCACTGCAGCAATGATGCAGATAAATTTATGGAACCCCTTTTTCAGGAATATCTGGAAAGAGGCATCAAAAACATACCTTCGTGGTGACAGTGGATTCTCATCTCCCAAACTTTATAAAACCTGTGAGATGAATGGCTGTTCCTATGCCATCCGCTTAAAAACAGAATTCTTCACTCATGGCTCTTGCTTCGAATAAAGATGAAGATTTATACAAAGCAACCAAAGAGGACCAGATTAGCTATGCTGTAACTTATGGTGAATTTCTGTATCAGGCCGGCTCCTGGGATTATCCAAGGCGCGTGGTTTTCAAGATTGAAAAACCATACGGTCAGCTGACGCATATGTACACCTTTATTGTTACAAACATGGATATGGAACCTTATCAGGTCATCCAGTTTTACTGTGGGCGTGGCAAGATGGAGAATTTCATAAAAGAGGGCAAAGGTGGATTTGACTTTGCTGCTGTCAGCAGTCATTCCAAAGTAGTAAATGCCAACCGCATGAGACTTCATATGCTTGCCTACAACTTATTCAATTGGTTTAGGCGACTGGTACTCCCTGCAAATATGCGAAAACAACAGGTGGATACCATTCGTTTAAAGCTGATAAAGATTGCTGCAAGAGCAGTCCGTTCAGCAAGATATATAACATTCAAACTATGCAGTAGCTGTCCTTATAAAGAGGAGTTCTACAGGACGCTGAAGAATATCCAGCAGCTGACTGTACAGTTGGAATAGCAACTATTAACGTACCTTGACAGTTCAAAATGACTCAATCGGATTTCAAGGGGATAGTCTACCCATTTTTGTGGATAAATCGATTGATTTCACGGAAACCGGTTCAAGGATTTGTAATATCGAGCATTTTTTTATATGTTCATGAATAATTCAGGTTTATTAATAACAAAAACAATAACAAATCTATGTAAGAATGGCTTAAAAATCAAGTAAATAAACAATAAAAATTATAAGACATAGCTATGTAATTATCGAGCATATGGTGTGATGAGTGCTATAAAAATTTTATGTAAATTGAAGTTTTGTCTTAAATGTGTTAAGATAGTATATAGTTTTATCAGATATTTTATATGAATGATTGTGGGGGTTATGAAAAAAAGAGGTTAGTGTCTATCTTATTAATACTAATGTATGTTGTGTGCATATTGCCTAACAATGTTTATGCTGAAGAAATCATTAAAGTAAATAATTCTGTGATTTCACAACGCAATAGTAGCAATATATCAAAAAATAATCTTCTAGGTGCCTGGGAAGGTACATATGATGGTGTACAGAATGATTCTAAGATTAAGAGAAAAATTAAGACTCGACATTTCAAACTGCTCTGATGACGGAGATATCAGTGGATATGCAACTATTGATCAGGGAGATAATGGAAAATACTATTTTGAGGGTAGCGTAGATTTAGCAAGTGGAGAACTTAAATTTGAAGGTAATGAGTGGATGAATAATCCAAAAGGTTTTAACTTTGCTGAATTTGTAGGTGTCTTGAATTTTGCTGAAAAAACAATGAAGGGTGTCTTAGATGCAGATTCAAGTAGAACATTTTTTTTGTCAAAGATTTCCCAAGACCATACATCTTATTCGCTAGATTTCCAGAAGATGAGCAGGGATTATTCAGGTGAATATGATGGATATCATCATAATTTCACAGTAAGAAGAAATATTGAAATTCATATTAAAGAGATTTCTAACAGTGGAGAGATTTCGGGAATTGCAGTTATTTCCCCTTCGTCAAAAGTGGATTCAGCCTACGGTGCAAATGGTAGTTATTATTTCAGTGGCTCTTTGCAAAAAAATACCGGTAAAATAGAGTTGCAAGGATATAAGTGGATAGATTACCCAGTGCAGCATGATAACTTTAGCTTTATTAGTTTTTCAGGTTACTTAGATGCTAATAAGGGAGTTATAATTGGCACTACTGAAAATGGTATTTGGGCAATGGAAAAAATGGATTTTTCAAAGACTGATACTGCTTCGGGATTTACTTTAGGAGTGAATAACAACAGATTTGTACATTCTTCCTCATCATCTTGGGATGGTGCTGGTTTTGTAGGAGTTTCTGATTATTCTATTAGTGATGAATACTTTAACAAGTTAACTGCACACTCTTCAAAGAGTGAAAAGAATAAGATTAAGAAGCTAATGAGTCAGAGTTGGGAAGGTTCTTGCTATGGGATTGCAATGAGTATGGGACTTCTCTATGAGGGTTATATAGGTATTAGAGACTTAACCGATGAAACTTCTGCTAAGAACTATCACTCAATGTCTCTCCCTTGCAATAACAGTAAATTGTTAAATATGATAAATTATTATCAATTATCACAGAATCTTGAGGTTGGAGGACAAGATAAAGCATCTATATCAGCTGCATATAATAATGGATGGTTTACGGGACTTGCTAACTGGCTTTGCTCTTATGATAGCCTTTCGGTATTCTTGAAGAAGCTGGTTAATTATTCATCTACAAATCATATGGAATTACTTGGCTTTTTCTACCTCAAGTGGTGGACATGCTGTGTTAGTGACTGGTTGTGAATTTGATAAAAATATAGAGCAGTATAGAGTGCAAATTTACGATGAAAACTCTGTTAATTCAGCTACTTCTAACGGAACTTTCAGTTACATGTATATTGCTAAGGATTTTTCATCTTTTTTTCTTACACGGATTCTAACGGTGATATACTCAATGAAAATACCTATGTTGCAATTTATTTTTTGGATTGGAATGCACTAGGAAATATTGTTTCAACAACAAAAAGAACATCTTCTAGCCATTCTAAATTAGACTTTCTCTTAGGACCTGAATTTAAAGTTGTCAATGCAGAAGGAAGGTATATTCAGTATAGTAATTCTAGTTTTACTGGTGATATGAATATATATGGAGTTTCAACAGTAGATACAGACAAAGGAGTTCATATTATCATTGAAACTGATGATACAGCTTATGTAACCTTGTCTAATTTAGACTCAAAAGTTGACGTTGAATTTTACAACGATGCTAACTATCTAGCGGTACAAGGAAAAAATTTAGATGGTGCAAAACTTACCCTGGGAGATGGTATAGAATTACAAGGCGATTCATACTCATTTTCTGCTTATGTCGGAATGAATAAACTTGATGACAATGAAGACGGCTTATTATCGGTATCTGCTTATGCAAATTCAAATGCTTCAATAGCAAAGCGAGGCAATGAATTAGAAGTTAAGGCCAATAAAACACTTACCAATATAACTGCTACAGACTATGTTGGGACTAAAATTGACAAACGAAAATTTGAAAATACAAGCGATTTAAATGTGAGCTCAGTTGCCAAAAAGGAAAAATCAACTCCAACAATTTCCTTGAATAAAACTAAATATTTATACAATGGTAAGGTTCAAAAAAACCTGCAGTTATAGTTAAGGATAGCAGAGGAAATAAAGTACATAAATCTAACTATAAAGTAGCCTATTCTAAAGGATGTAAAGCTGTTGGAAAAATATACAGTTGAAATTAACCTAAAAGACAATTATACTGGTAAAAATCACTAAGTCCTTTGAAATTGTCCCAAAGGGTACTTCGATTTCCCAAACAACAGCTAGATCAAAAAGGATTTGTTGTTTCTTGGAAAAAGACAAGCGACCCAGACAACTGGTTATCAAATTCAGTACTCGTCAAACAGTAAGTTTAGTTCAGCGAAAAATAATTACTGTTGCAAAAAGCAGGACTGTTTCTAGAGTAATTGCTAAATTAAAAAGGTAATAAAAAAATACTATGTAAGAATAAGAACATACAAAAATGTCTAAAGGTAAAAAAAGTATTATTCACTATGGTCTAAGGAGAAAAAAATAGTAACTAGAAAGTGATTTTTAATTTATTCATTAATATTTGGGGAAAGTAGGTGAGATTATTTCAAAAATATATTACCAAGTTGATATTTGTGTTGGTAATCGTGATTTTAGTGATAACTCATGGTGACATTTTTTTAAAAGGTACAAAAAAAGCAAACTATAGAAGAACTGTTTAACATTTCTATAAATGAAATCGAAACAGTTTGGATAGATAAGTCGCTAAGCTCTAAAGAGCATATTTTACAGTATTTTTGAAGGATATTTCAAAGAGTATTCAGGCAGTTTAGGCAATACAGCTCATAGAACATTTTTATCTATATGATAAAAAAATAATAAGCTGTTATTAGAAATTGAAGATATTGGAAATAATGAAATTGTAAAACTGACCGGGAATAATATCAATGGATATTATCAATTTGTAAAAAGAATAAGTGCTGTAATTATAAGGTAAAAGCTTGTAAAATGAAAAGCTTGTAACAATGGTCAACAAAAAAGTACATATAATCTAAGGAGGAAATATGGTTAAAGAGATTATGAATTACATCCGTGAGATAGATCCGGAGGTAGGAGCAGGGATAATAGCTGAGTATGAGAGGCAGCAGAACAATATCGAGCTGATAGCTTCAGAAAACATTGTTTCTACAGCATCCATGGTTACTATGGGTACTATTCTTACCAATAAATATGCCGAAGGATATCCTGGAAAGCGCTACTATGGCGGATGTCAGGAAGTGGACGTATTGGAATCACTTGCTATTGAAAGAGTGAAGAAACTCTTTGGTGCAGAATACGCCAATGTACAGCCACATTCAGGAGCTCAGGCCAATATGGCAGTTACAATGGCTGTATGCTCCCCAGGTGACACCATTATGGGCATGAGCCTTGATGCAGGCGGACACCTTACTCATGGCTCACCGGTTAACTTTTCCGGTCTATTCTACAACATTGTGCCTTATGGAATTACAGACGAAGGTTTCTTAGATTATGATGAAATCCTCTCTCTTGCAAAGGAGCACAAGCCTAAGATGATAATTGCAGGTGCATCCGCTTATCCAAGGGTGATAGACTTTAAGAAATTTAGAGAGATAGCTGATGAGGTAGGAGCTGTACTTTTTGTGGACATGGCTCATATAGCTGGTCTTGTTGCAGCTGGGGTTCATCCAAGCCCTGTGCCTTATGCAGACATAGTTACATCCACAACTCATAAGACCTTGCGTGGTCCAAGGGGAGGTATCATACTTTCTACAGCGGAAGCGGCAGAAAAGTATAACTTCAATAAGGCAGTCTTCCCGGGTATCCAGGGCGGACCGCTTGAACATGTAATTGCAGCTAAGGCTGTTTGCTTTGGCGAGGCACTTAAGCCTGAGTATAAGGCTTATCAGGAGCAGGTTGTGAAAAATGCCAGAGCTCTTGCAGACGAGTTGATTAAGAGGGGCTTTAAGCTGGTTTCTTCAGGTACTGATAACCACCTTATGCTTGTAGACTTGACTAATTTTGAAGGGGTATCAGGTAAAGATATGCAGAACCTCTGCGATGAAGTAAACATTACTCTGAATAAGAACAGTGTTCCTAATGATCCTCGCTCAAAATTTGTAACTTCAGGAGTTCGTATTGGTACACCTGCTGTAACTACTAGAGGATTTAAGGAAGAGGATATGGCTGTGATAGCAGACTGCCTCTATAAGGTTGCAACTGATTTTGAAAACAGCAAGGAAGAGATACTTTCTAAGGTTTCAGGCCTGACTAAGAAGTATCCGATTTATGAGGGATAATATGCAAGCAATATCCACTATTTTTCCTGTATTTTTCATTCTCTTCTTAGGCATATACGCAAGAAAGAAGGGATGGATAACTCACGAACAAAAACAACGGAGTAAAGACAATAGCCTTAGATATCTTGTTTCCTTTTCTTATCTACCATATAGTTGCAGGCTCTGTCCTTGACAGAGATATTGCCCTCGAAATAATATATTTAATAGGAGTCTGGATTGTCGTTTACTTTTTAGGAAAGATAATATGTAGGATGTTGCCAGAGAACTTAAGAGACTTATCTCCATTTTTACTTTTTAACCTGCGAGGGAGGGGCTGTTGCTCTTCCCTTGTATTTGAGTATAGTGGGTTCAGCCTATATCTTAAATCTTATTCCTTTTGACCTGGCGGGAATCCTTATTAACTTTATCTTCGTACCGACAGTATTACAGATAAGGCGCAAAGATGAGCTAAAGCTATTGCCACTGGTAAAGAAGGTGGTTTCTGCTCCCTTTGTAATAGCTGCCCTCCTTGGTGTAATCACCAACCTGACGGGCTTACAGAGGTTGCTTATGCAAAGTGCGGGGCTTGGCTTAGTTTATGAAAAACACAATGAATGCTATAATTGCACCTATCTCGGGGCTTATTCTCTTCAGCCTTGGCTACAGCATCAGACTTAAAAAAAGGGATATTTATTAAATCTTTTTAAGTTGGCCGTTATCAGACTGGCATTTTGTACGGGAATAATAGCGTCATTTTTTTCCTTATATTTCCTACGAAGATGGCTAATCCTATTTTTCTCTTGGAGTGATTTTTGTATTTCTATTGTCCCTACAGGCTTCCCTGTACCTTTGCAGATAAGGGAAATCTTGGATTTAGAGGAAAAAGGAGGAGTTTGTTTCGGCATTTATTTCTCTATTTTTTTATTAATAGCATTGGTGGTCTATGTTGCTCTTAGTTTTTTTATTATAGGCAACTGCCTTCGTAACTTAGACATCAAAGGCAATTACAATGTGATGCCACTTGCAGATGAGGCATTTGTTAAGGGTTATTTTGAAATAATTGATTAAGAATATCTGTTAAGAAGTTAATAATATTTGAAACTTGAGTTAAGTTTTAACTTCGACAAATACATAGTAATTAAAAAAAGGAGATTCTATGGAAGAGACAAAAAAATATCTGGCCGGGTAAGCCGGGTGTAATACCTGTAACTAGTGGAAAGGCAGAGGATGCCAATGTATACAATCGTGCATTTCTTGATAGCATCCATGTGGAGATGCGTGTGATAGACAGCACGGAAGTTGATACTACGACAGAGATATTTGGGAAAAAATATGCTTCCCCTATAATGACACCTGCATTTTCACATCTAAATAAAGTCTTGGAAAATGGGCGTACTCCTATGGAAGAGTACAGTCTGGCCGCAAAAGAGATGAACTGCCTGAACTGGGTAGGCATGGAAGATGATGAGGCTTACCGTTCGATAACAAGTCACAATCCTGATACTGTACGCATTATCAAGCCATTTGCAGATAAGGAAAAAAATCATATCAGAGATTAGATTTGCCATCGAATGTGGAAGTACTGCAGTTGGCGTGGATATTGACCATGTACCCGGAACAGATGGAAAATACGATGTAGTTGACGGCTTCCCTATGGGAATGGTTAGCTTCGAGGACTTAAAGGAATATGTAAGTATTTCTATCCTTCCATTTGTAGCAAAAGGTGTACTGTCCGTACAGGATGCACTTAAAGCTAGGGATGCAGGCTGTGCAGGAATAGTTGTATCTCATCATCATGGCCGTCTTCCTTTTGCAATAGCGCCTCTTCAGATTCTCCCTAAGATAAAAGAGGAACTTAAAAAAACTCAGATATGAAAAATCTTTGTAGATTGCGGTATGGATACAGGCTATGATGCTTATAAGGCTCTGGCTCTTGGAGCAGATGCTGTTTCTGTCGGACGTGGCATCCTACCTCCTTTATTAAAGGATGGTAAAGACGGTGTAGTTAAGAAGATGGTAAAAAATGAATGAAGAACTTAGGGAAATGATGATGTATACCTGTGTTAAGGATATGAAAAGCTTTGATAAGACGATGTTGTATTTTAATTGAAAAATACAGAAATGTCAGAAAGCTTTATGTAAACAGAACTGTTCTTAGCGGGACTAAATAATTAAATATATAGTGAATCAGCCTCAGGAAATGGGGCTGATTTTTTAGTCCCAATAGTTATTGATAAATATTATCAATAACTATATTGTTAGATTTAACTAACAGTCGTATAATATATTTACCGACGACATCGTCGGTAAAAATGGAGGTTGACGATATGACTGACACAAAAAGGCTTACTGCGGCTGAAAGAAAGAAAGAAATAATGAATTCGGCGGCAAAGGTAATCTCCGAAAGGGGATTGGAAAAGGCAACTATGGAGGAGATTATAGCTGGAACTACTTTATCTAAAGGGGGTGTATATCATTATTATGGGAGCGTGAATGAGATATTTAAGGATATTATGAGGTTTGGAATTGAGTACAGAAACAATGTCATAAAAGAGCATTTAAGCGAATGTAAAAAGGGAGAGGAGATGCAGTTTATGGCAAGACAGCTTGTAGACAAGATAATTGATGACAACCCTTATATGCCTCTTTATGTAGAGTTCCTAATCGCTGGGAAAAGAAATCCGGAATTAAAGACTATGATGCTTGATTTACAGATTGAGACTATGGAGAGCTTTAAGGGAGTCTTTGAAAATGATTCAGAATGGCTATTTAATCCTCATATAGCTAAGTTTATTACTGATTATATGAACGCATTAATACTGGCTTCTAATATCCTGGAGGCCAGGGAGAACTTTAAGAAGAACAGGAGGTATTTGGAGGACATGATGGTTTATTTGTTTGAACAGGGAAAGGAGAATGGTAATGGGAGTTTATAAAAAAATTATTCAGGTATGTTCCGGAGGTTAAACTGCTTGGCTATTTGGCAATATTAATCTCGGCGGTATCTGCCTTTTTTTAATGGTATATGGATATTACTACATATACTTGTTTTTGAATGAAGTTATCGTAAATGATAACTATGAGAATGCCGGAGTGTATTCGGTTAAAAATAGTAGTTTTTTTCTATGCGTAAGTGCTGCCCTATATCTTACATCCGGGCTTGTATCACATAAGTTAGCATTCCGCCTTGAGACAAACCTTAGAAAACGAGGAATTGACGGACTTACAGACTCAAGTTTTAGATTTTTTGACCTGAATTCTTCAGGATATATCAGAAAAACCATAGATGATAATGCAGCCAAGACACATATGGCAGTGGCACATATGCTGCCTGACAATTCACAGGCTTTCTTAGTTCCGATTTTTACACTGGTCTTGTCATTTTTAATAAGCATTAGAGTGGGGATTCTCATTGTAGTATTATCGGTTGTTTGTGGACTAATTATGTGCATGATGATGGGAAACAAAGATTTTATGAAAAAGTATCAGGAAGCCCTTGACAGACTCAGTTCAGAAACTGTTGAGTATATCAGAGGTATGCAGGTTGTTAAAATATTTGGTACCAGGTTGAAGTCCTTTAAGGCTTTATACGATGCTATTACGGATTATTCAAGGTATGCCCTTGATTATTCTATTTCTTGTAAAAGGCCGTATGTTATATACCAGCTGATATTCCTAGGATTGATTGCAATTATAAGCATACCGCTTAGCGTCTTCCTTGCAGAGGTAAAAAATCCGAAGTTTATGGCAGTAGAACTTATTATGATATTCTTTCTAAGTGGTGTAATCATGGTTTCATTTATGAAGATAATGTGGGCGAGCATGAATATTTATAACGCTAACTTTGCCATTGACCACTTAGAAGAACTGTACAAAAAGATGCAGGAAGACAAGCTCTCATACGGAGATAGAACTGACTTTGACAACTATGATATTGAATTTGAAAATGTGAGTTTTTCGTATGGCGATAATAAAGTTCTGGAAGATTTATCATTTTCACTTAAGGAAAAAGAGAATCTATGCCCTGGTGGGACACTCAGGTTCAGGAAAATCTACGATAGCAAAGCTTTTATCAGGGTTTTACAAGGTGGATAAGGGAGCTATTAAGATAGGCGGCCACAGACTTGAAGAATACTCAAAAGAAGCTATTATACGAAGCATTTCATTCGTATTTCAGGACAGTAAGCTGTTTAAGAAGTCAATATATGACAATGTTGCACTTGCTGATGAAAAGGCTGGAAGAGAAGAGGTATTAAAGGCTCTAAGCCTTGCGGGCTGTGATGAAATTATCGCTAAGTTTAAGGATGGCGAGAATACAATTATCGGCTCAAAGGGAGTATATCTTTCAGGGGGTGAAAAACAAAGGATAGCTATAGCCAGAGCAATACTTAAAAATTCACCTATTGTCATAATGGATGAAGCCAGTGCCGCTATAGATGCGGATAATGAGTACGAATTACAAAAAGCCTTCAAGAACCTGATGAAGGATAAGACAGTAATAATGATAGCCCACAGGATGACAAGCATTAGGAATGTAGATGAAATCATCGTTTTGGAGAATGGCAGGATTGTGGAAAGAGGAGATAATGATTCGTTACTATCTGCACAGGGGCTATACAGTAGGCTTTTAAACTTATATGAAACTGCAAATGATTGGAGGGTGTCAAATGAAAAACTATTATAAGAAAAAGATATGCCTTATCTGAACAGGGGGCAGCCAATCTTTCAAAGTCGACTTTATACTGCTTTTTGACATATTGTATAAATATCGCTCCAATGTTTATTTTAATGGCATTGTTTAATCAACTAGTCATCGGAAAGGCATATAGTACCATACAATACATTGTTATGGGAGTGCTTACCTTAGTTCTTATGTATATCCTGCTCTCGAAAGAATATGTAAGCCTATACAATGCGACATACAAGGAGTCAGCTAACTTAAGAAAGGGTATAGCAGAGAACCTTGCTGACCTGCCACTTGCGTATTTTTCAAAGCACGATTTGTCAGACCTTTCACAAACAATAATGTCTGATGTGGAGAGGATAGAGCATGCTATGAGTCACTCGATCCCTAAGGTAGTGGGTATGTGGATTTTCTTTCCGCTTATGGGGCTAATGATGCTTATTGGGAACTGGAAAATGGGACTTGCAGCCATGATACCTACTCTTCTTTGCTTCCTGATTACGCCTTTAGCTAAGCAAAAGGAAGTATCTGAGTACAGCAAATATTTTGGAGTTCTTAGGGAGAATTCTGAGCTTTTTCAGGAAACAATAGAACTCCAGCAGGAAATAAGCAGTTTCAACCAGTCGGACAAGGTAAAAAAGTCCTTGTATAAGAAAATGGAAGAGAGCGAGAGGGCACATTTTAAGGTAGAGCTTTTGTCTATGATAGCAGTAGGACTATCAACTTCATTATCGTATATAAGTGTGGCTGTCGTAATAGCAGTGGGTGTACAGCTTCTAATACATGGAGAGATTAGCCTTTTTATACCTTATAGGCTACATTATAGGAGCAATCAAAGTAAAAGAGCTCTTTGATATCTCTGTCGAGGGTTTGACGGAAATGTCCTATATCGAGCCTGCGGTAAGGCGGATTAAGGAGATTAAGAGTGCGGTACTTCAAGAGGGTGAGGACACGGAGCTTACGAGATATGACATAGAGTTTAACCATGTATCATTTGCCTATGACAAAGTGAGTAAGGTGCTAAAAGATGTGAGCTTTACAGCAAAACAGGGTGAAGTCACAGCCCTTGTAGGTGTGTCAGGCTCAGGTAAAACCTCAGTATTGAGAGTAGTATCAAGGCTTTATGACTATGATGGAGGCAGCATATTGATAGATGGAAAAAGACATTAAAAAAATATATCAACGGATTCTTTGTTTAAGAAGATATCCATAGTATTCCAGGATGTGACTCTCTTTAATACCAGCATACTTGAAAATATAAGGCTTGGCAGGGAAAGTGCAACTGATGAAGAGGTAAAAGAGGCTGCAGTTCTTGCTAACTGTATGGACTTTATTGAAAAGCTTCCGGAGGGCTTTAATACCAGAGTAGGTGAGAATGGAGCTGAGCTTTCAGGTGGAGAAAGACAGAGGTTGTCGATAGCAAGGGCATTTCTTAAGGATGCACCTATTCTTATCCTGGATGAAATATCTGCAAGCCTTGATGTAGACAACGAGAAAAAGATACAGGACAGCTTAAATAAGCTGATAAAGGATAAGACAGTCATCATCATTTCTCATAGGTTAAAGTCCATTGAAAATGTGGACAAGATAGTTGTAATAGATGATGGCAGGGTTGAGACAGAAGGAAGTCATAAGGAAGTGTTAGAACAATCAAAGGTATATAGAAATCTTATTGAAAAAACTAACTTGGCAGAAGAATTTAGTTATTAAGGGGGATAGAGATGAAAGATAATAAGTTAAAAAAATAAAGGATTTGGTGACAATAGGAGTATTCACAGTATTATATTTTGTGTTTATGTTTGGTGTTGGGATGATGGGAGTAATACCGATTCTCTTCCTGATATATCCTACTGTACTGGGGATTGTAACCGGAACAATCATTATGCTTTTTATGGCGAAGGTACAAAAGCCTTGGGCTCTGTTTATACTTGGGATGATTTCTCCTATTATTATGCTTCTAGGCGGCCACACATATGTGATTGTTCTTCACTCACTGGTGGTTATGTTTATAGCTGAGATGATTAGAAGAGCCGGTGGATATAAATCTCTTAAGTTCAATATGCTTGCATTTATGGTATTTAATACCTGGATTTGCGGCTCTCTTATGCAGATGCTTTTGGCAAGAGAAAAGTATATTGAATTATCTATGATGATGGGGAAGGAATATGTAGATGCCCTGGTAGGGCTAATCACCTATCCGCATATGGCGCTTGTTTATGCAGGCGCTCTCATTGGAGGCCTTATAGGAGCGTACATTGGTAAAATACTACTTAAAAAACATTTTACGAAAGCAGGTATTGCCTGATGTTTTACAATCAGAATAACAGGCTCAATCCCAACCCCATAACCAAATTTATAGCGGTAATTCTACTTGGTATGGGAGTGGCGCATTCTATGAATCACTACTTGGAATGGGCGGCAGTACTTACCATTTCTACAATGTACTTTATAAATGGACTTATAAAGGACGGGATAAAGAACATACTTGTATTTGGAGTTTTGTTTTTTGTGCCAAGTTTCAGTGTGCTTGCTACATTTCCACTTGTTTTGAAGATGCTTCTTTCCCTGGTTTTTGTATGCAGGATGTTTTATCTTCCGTATTCCGCAGGGAAATATATGATAAAAACCTCAGATGTGGGAAGTATCATTTCGTCCATGGATGCTCTTAAAATACCAAGCACCGTATCCATACCAATAGCAGTTATGTTTCGCTTTTTTCCATCATTTGCAGAGGAGAGAAATAATATAAAGATGGCGATGAAGATAAGGGGAATAGATACCAAGAATCCTGTTAAATACCTGGAATACGTACTTGTTCCCCTCCTCATCATATCATCAAACATAGCTGATGATATAGCAAAGGCAGCAGAGACCAAATGTATAGCTAATCCTATTAAGAAAAACAAGATATATAACTGTGGGAGTGCATTTGATTGATTTTATTTATATATCTTTGATAGCTGCAATTGCAGTCGGAGGTTTTGTATGCTGAGAATAGAGAATTTATTCCTTTCTTATGGGGAGAATAAGGTATTAAACGATATAAGCCTTAACATAGCTGATGGAGAATGTGTTTTACTTACAGGAGAGAGTGGAAGTGGGAAGTCTTCTATTATCAACTCTATCAACGGCTTAGCCTTTGAATATGAAAAACGCTCAAATATCAGGAAGTATCAAGGTTGGTGAAAAGGAGATTAAAAACCTTGAACTCTATGAAATATCTCTTATGATAGCCAGTGTTTTTTTCAAAAACCCTAAGACACATTTTTTTTCAATGTGGATACCACTCTTGAACTTCTGTTTTATCTTGAGAACATAGGGCTTGATAAAAAAAGAAATGGAAAGCAGAATGAAAGATATGCTTAATGTATTTGGGATAGAGTATCTACTGGGACGAAGCATATTTGAGCTCTCAGGAGGAGAAAAAAACAGATACTTTCTGTGGCAGCCTGTTATATATCCGGCTGTAAAATCATTGTTCTCGATGAACCCTCATCTAACTTGGATGAGAAGTATATTGATATCCTAAAAGAAATGCTTATCATTCTTAAAAATAAAGGGATAACCCTCATCCTTGCAGAACATAGGATTTATTATCTAATGGGTGTGGCAGATAGAGTAATTATCATTCAAAACGGAAGAATAGCGAGAGAGTACACTTCACAGAGCTTTTTGGCAGTTGCGGATACTGAGATAGCTGGTCTTGGACTTCGCTCAAGGTATAAAACAGTCTTAAATAAGCCTAAAAACGATGGTGGCAAAGAACTAATAATAAAGAAACTTTCCTTTAATTTTGCCAACAAGGGAGAGCTTGAAATGGATGATGTATCCTTTGATTTTGGGAAAATATATGGAATCATCGGAAAGAATGGTTGTGGTAAGTCCACCTTTTTGCGAATTTTAACTGGTTTGGAAGAAAATGATAAAAGTGAGATATTATTCGGAGAGAGAGTTTGTAGTAAGAAGGAGAGAATTAAGGCTTCCTCGCTGGTAATGCAGGATGTCAATCACCAGCTATTCACTGATTCAGTCGAAGAGGAAATGAAGATGGGAGTTAAAGAATTGAAACAGGATACTGTTGATGGAATTCTATCAGGGCTAGGTCTTGCTGAACTAAGAGACAGACATCCTATGAGTCTTTCGGGTGGTCAAAAGCAAAGGGTAGCTATAGCTTCTGTTCTTTGTAAAAACTCGAGATTCATATTCTTTGACGAGCCAACAAGTGGAATGGACTATAAGAATATGCTCAAAATATCAAAACTGATAAAGAGCATGAAGACAAAAGATAACATCATCTTTATCGTATCTCACGATACAGAGTTCTTAAATGAGGTCGCCGACAGTATCCTCTGTCTGGAGGATTATAGGATATACAATTAGATGAAAAGAGACTGCATAACAAGCCAAAGTCCAATAACTACACGCAATCTGACATGATAAATGAGGCAGATAGATGGAGAGGAAGAAACGTGTGGTACCTAGGGAGGTCTGTGTGATAAGCCTTGAAAGAGGTAACCATTGCCTAAAGCAATACTGAACACACAGAAGTGGACAGAGGTCATAGTAGTCGAGAGACAAAGGACCTAATCAATAGGAGTCTCAAGTATGGCTGAGAAAGAATTTATTTATAAGTTTAGCAGAAAAAAACTGCAAAAAAACAAGTCATAAATATTGACCAAGGCATTTTTTTAACTGTTATAATGGTGACAGAAAATACGAATACTGAGAATGGAGGTATTCAATTATGCTGATTCAGTTTACAGTTGAAAATCACAGGTCAATAAAGAACAGTGTCGTGATCAGCCTTGCGGCCTCTAAGGATAAGTCATTTGATGAGTATCTGCTTCATCCGGATGAAAAGAAGGCATTGCTGCCCGTACTTGCAATTTACGGTGCAAATGCAGCAGGAAAAAGTAACGTATTACATGCAATGATGACAATGAAAGAAATGGTTGTGGGAAATGCTGCAAAAGTTTCTAAGGGACAAAAGTTGCCGTGGGAGCCGTTTGGAGGAACAAAGGTTCCGACTTCTTTTGAAATGGTATTTATTTTTCAGGGAGTTCGTTACACATACGGTTTTTTTCTTTTGATGTAAAGAAGATTTACAAAGAGTATCTTTACCATTGGCCGAATGGACGTGAAGCCTTAATTTTTTTCAAGAGAAAATGGAGTGTATGAGTTCCGGGAAAATGTAAATGAGCAGGTTACTCTGAGTAACCGAACACCGGACAATAAGCTCTATCTGGTGTCCTCTAATGACTGGAATCTGCCTCAGACGGAAAAAATGCTTATCGGTGGTTTCTGGAAAAGTTGACATTCCTGATGGATGAAGAGCTAGCTACCTCAGAAACTGTTGCCCAGATTGTCAGCGGTGATGATAAGAAAGCTCGAATCTTAAAAAGAATTGCTGCTTGCCGATCTTGGAATCACCGATGTTACAATCAAGAACACCTCTGGTAAAAATACCGGTTATTACGACAACACATCGAATTATTAACGAGGACGGTACAACAGAATACTTTCAGCTTTTAATGGAGCAGGAATCTGTCGGTACACAACACTTTTTTTGCCCGCATCGGAGGATGGTTGCAGGCACTTGAAAAACGGCGCACTTTTTAGTTGTTGATGAAATTGAAGATAGTCTGCATCCTCTTTTAACCAAAAAGGCTGATTGAAATGGTGCAGGATAAGGCTGTCAATACAAAGGGAGCGCAGCTGATTTTTACAACACACGATGCAATGCTGCTTGACTTGAATTTCTTCCGAAGAGATCAGATTTGGTTTGCTGAAAAAAACGATGAGACTTGTGCAACAGAGCTTTACTCGTTGGTATCTTTCTCTCCAAGAAAAGGAGAAAATGTGCGTAAGGGTTATCTTCAGGGACGATTTGGTGCAATCCCTTTTATCGGAGGTGACGCCTGATGAGCAAGATGCGAAAAGAGTATGATCCGAACAAAGTTAAGCGGCGGAAGCGTAAACCGATTGTTTATATCATCTGCGAAGGAAAAGAAACAGAGACGCTTTTATTTCAAAACATTTTCGTTCACGAAACTGCCTGGTGGATATTATCCCAATTCCATCAAAACATAAAGCGGCGGAACATTTGGTGAAACACGCAAAATCTCTGATCTCCCAAGCGGATTATTATCCGAAAGACGGAGATCAGCTTTGGTGTGTATTTGACTGTGATGATAATAAAGACTCTGAGCTTCAAGCTGCAATTTCCTATTCGGAAGAGCATGGGTACAAAAATCGCATATTCCAATCCGGCATTTGAATATTGGTATCTGCTCCATTTTGAAAAAAACGGAATGGATATTTGAAAGATTCTGCTATGGTAATTGACATCTTGAAAAACAAAAAGATATTTGGAAAAATTACGGAAAAAAAGTGTGGATGTTTTTTTGAAGAATTGCTGGAACACCAGCCAGAAGCTATTCAGTACGCAAAAGAACGAGTGGAGAGATTAACCAGAGATCAGGTTGCTGTGATCTGCCGATACAGTAATCCGGTAACGACAGTCTATGAGCTGGTTGAATTTTTTTGAATAGTAAAAAGAACATAAAAGCACCATTACAAAGGTGTGCATACGACAGAAAGCTGTCACTTCGACGATAAAAAAATTCGTTGGGTGGCAGCTTTTTAGGTGGTGAGCCTAGCGGCGCACGTTTCTAACGGGTTAAAGTCCCGAATCCGCCCGGTAGTGGGAAGGATGCACCGAAAGCAAGGGTGCCTATGGTGAACTCGAATCTGAAGGAAGCTGGATATGAGGAAGATACTAACTCTTGGGCAAATCTCTGGTCTGACGAACAGAAATCTCATATGAGGTTATGCATGAGGATAAGACTGCCTTACAAGCCAAAGTCCAATAACTACACGCAATCTGACATGATAAATGAGGCAGATAGATGGGGAGGACGGCGGTCAGTCACCACCTCCTACTCGATTTAAACTTGAAAAAAACCACAACTGTTATAGTATAATAATAACAGTTATAACAGAAATGATAGTAAAGAGGTATAAAATGAATATTCAGATTAATAACTCAAGTGATGATCCGATTTATTTGCAAATAAAGAATCAGATTAAGGTGCAGATAATTTCGGGAGATTTGAAAGTAGGAGAACAATTGCCGTCAATCCGTTTTTGGCAAAAAGAACTCAGAGTAAAGCATGATTACGGCCAAGCGAGCCTTTGATGAACTGGAACTTGAGGGCTTTATCAATTCAGTTCAGGGAAAGGGTAATTTTGTTGCGGCACAAAAATAAAGAGCTGATTCGTGAGGAATACTTAAAGCGTATTGAAGAACAGTTGCAAGAGATAGTAAAAACTCTCCGAAATTGCAGGAATATCAGGCGATGAACTGACTCAGATGTTAAAGGACTATGTGGAGGGACGATATGAGTGATTATGCTATTGAAATTATAGTATTGATTTCAATTGTTACTTTGATATCAAGTATTTTTTTATGTCAGCGATTCAGCTGCCTTTTTATGTTCAAATTTGGTGCTGAAAAGAGTAGGCTTATAATGCTAATAACATATTTTGTAGTCTTTGTCATATTTTTCAATGCTTAAACAAGCATCAGGTTTATTTACTAAAGTGCAGGGAGTTTTCAAAGAACTTTTCCCTGACTGATGTATATTGTGGCTTAATACTGGTGGGACTAATAATCATTGCAATTTGCCTAAAGATATCCATAAGAATTATGGAAAAAAAGGAATATTAAATTTTATATACTTATTATTACAAAACCCAAATGATTTTCTTAAATTTTCCGACCTCTATTCTATTGGTAAGAAGGCTGTGATATAATGTGAACACTTAACGAAACACAGATTTACCGGTTGAAAAGGAGAAATTATGAGAAAAATATAAGAAAATTACTGCACTCTGCCTCTGTGCCTTGCTTGCATTTGGAGTAACAGCCTGTGGCAGCAAACAGGAGAATAAAGAGGCATCTAAAGGGGTATCAAAAAGAAATAGCAAAGGAAGCATCGCAAAATGCATCTAAAGAAGCTTCCAAGGAGGTTTCTAAAGAAGTTTCACAAGAAACTAGCAAAGACACAGTCAAAGAGGGCTCCAAAGTAACATCCGCTGAGGAAACAAACGCTGAGACGGTCTACTCAAATATGGCAAACAAAGCTAGTGCCGAGGAAGTCAAGGAGGCACTTTCAGCCTACCTAAACAAGGATAGTGTCGACTACTACATTAAACAGGTAAACGAGTACAACGATATAGTTGGGAGCGTTGGACTTCAGGGAGATTTTACGAAGTTTGGTAAAACAGAGTATGATGTAGAGAAAATAAGCAACCTTTGGAAAGAAAAGAAGGGTGATTTTGTTGGAACAAACTGCAGACTTAACACCTTCTTTTTTTACTAAAGAATAACATAAAAAGTTCCAAGTATAAAAAAAGTGATGGAGAGCTATTGTTTTTAGACAATGACTCGATAGATAAGGGAAAAGCTCTTTGATAAGAAGGACAAGGAGGCTTTCAACGTATTATTCTCAAGAGTGAAGACTGAGGCCACTGAAGATGTTAAGGTTCACGCTAAAAAAATATGGAAAAAAATATTTTTTTCAAAAAAATCAAGTTTGATGAAAATGCGAGAATGCTCTCTGTGGTGCTGCACGACAACCTTGATGGAGAGTATCTCTTCGTAGGTCATATCGGAGTTATAGTGCCTTACAAAGACGGATATTTATTTGTGGAAAAGTTAACCTTTGAAGAGCCTTATCAGGCTATAAAGTTTGCTACCAAAGAAGAATGCTACAAGTATCTTCAGGGGAAATATGCTGATTATACAGGTGAAGGTCTTGCAAAGCCTTTTGTAATGGATAATGGAAAGCTGGTTGAGGTAAAATAAAACTCTATTAGGATTTAGCTAAGGCAGATTTGTAGATATAACTTGTGCGATACACTGAGGAAAGAATCCTGAATTGTAGGATTCTTACCTCGTTTTAAATGAGCCTTATTTAGAGAATACTTGGATTACTGCAACTTACCTTGTGGCATTAACTTATGAGTATAATTGACTTAGCTTAGAGGTTCCAAGTTAACAATTACCAATTCAGGACGGTTAAATATTCTTGGAACCCTAGTGCTTTCTCTTGCAAGACCGCGGCTTACTATCATTTTACCGTTAGGAAAATCGTACTGCCCGCCTGCATACTTAGGAAGGAAGCCCTCATCAGGAGCGAATACGCCGTTTAGAAGAAAAGGTATTCTCCACTGACCGCCATGAGCGTGGCCTGAGAGTACAAGGTCAAAATTGTAATCCAAATATTTATTCACATAAGAAGGACGATGTGCCAACAATATAGTAAACAGGCTGTCGTCCTTTGTCTTGTTTATCTCACCAAGCTGAGCATAAAAGCCCTCACCTTTGCCGGTATAGAGATTTGCATCAGGATCATTAATGCCGCTAATGCTTATTTTTCTGATTGTTAACTTCTACAGTTTCGCTTTTTTTCCGTCTAAAATGGTAACATTGTACTTCTTTAGAGTATCAAGCATTTCGTCAACACGGCGGCTCCAGTACTCGTGATTGCCGGTAACATAGTAACAAGGATACTTCCCTGCTATTCCTGCTAAAAAAATAACTCTGTATTTTCATCAGGAATTTTATCATCAAATATATCCCCGCCAAGGAGAACTATATCAGGGTTTTTGCTTAACTACAGCATCTATTAAAGTTTTCTGATTTTTTTACCGTATTTGCAGGAGTGTAAATCCGTCACAAGAGCAATTCTTATGGGATTTGTAATTTTATCTGAGGTAATCGTATATTCTACTATCTTCAGTCTGACATCAAAATGCGCTGAATAAAAAAATGCAATTATTATAAAAGAAAAATGATAGGGCGAATACACTTTTTTTCCCGGCTTTTTTTCTTAGTGGTTTCCATAACCTCTGAGGGTATATTATCATTTTGCTTAATATTATCGAGCATGTGTGTGCTCCTTTTTCAGTTTTTTTATTTAGAATTATATCGTAGTTTTAAAATGATTTATAAAAGCAATAATTATTTTTAAGACAATGTTCTTTATAGAAAAGTTTAAGTAATCAATACCCTAAATTTTGAAAAAAATAAAAGTTTAAGTAATCAATACCCTAAACTTGAAAAAAATAAAAAGTTTAGGGTATAATTCTATAAAAAAAGGTGGTGAGGGTACTATGAAAGATAATAAAAAGATTAAAAGATCGTAATATATATCTTAATAAGTTGATTGCGTTTAAGGATACAGAGCCTGTTAAGGTTATAACGGGAATTAGAAGATGCGGTAAGTCAAGCCTTCTTAAGTTGTTGCAGGAACATCTTTTGAATTCTGGTGTTGATAAAGAACAGATTATAGCTATTAATTTTGAATCTCTGGAATTTCAAGAAATGAGCTATAAGGATTTTTTTATAAATATGTTAGTGAGAGAATTGCTAAGAATAAGAAAAGCTATTTATTCTTTGATGAGCTTCAAAAGAATAGATCAATGGGAAAATGCAGTAAATTCTTTTAGGGTTGATTTTGACTGTGATATTTACATAACAGGCTCTAACTCCTATCTGTTGTCGTCGGAGTACTCTACATATTTATCGGGAAGATATATAGAGATTAAAAATCTACCCATTATCATTTGGAGAATTTATAGATTTTTCATAGCTATAGACTAAAAAACATATAAAACTCCGATTGGTACGGTAAAAATATAGGGCAGTAGATGATAATGAAGAAATCACAGAGCTTAGAGATTTGTTTGAAGCATATATGAGGTATGGCGGAATGCCGGGGATTGCAGATGTTGGACTGGATCAAGATAAGGCTCTTACGATTCTTGACGGTATATATTCGACTGTTGTTGTAAGGGATATTCTAGAGAGGGAAAAAAAGAAGGGGACAGAGACAGATAACTGATGCAGAACTCCTAAGAAAGATAATATTGTTTTTTTGGCGGATAATATTGGCAACAATACATCGCTAAATTCAGTAAGTAATACATTAGTATCCGAGAACCTGCTTCAAAAACCGTGGAAAAACAGGGTAAGCCTGCAACTCAGACAATATCTTCGTATGTTGGGGCACTCAAGGAAGCTTATATGTTTTATGATGTTAAGCGGTTTGATATAAAAAGGAAAAAGAATACTTGAGGACGCTAGGTAAATACTATATTGTAGATATTGGTTTGAGAAATTATCTGCTGGGATTTAGAGACAGGGATAGAGGGCATACCTTAGAAAATGTAGTTTACTTTGAACTCTTGAGGCAGGGTTATGATGTAGCAATAGGGAAAATTGATAACCTTGAGGTAGATTTTGTAGCTGCAAATGCAGATGAAAAAATCTACATTCAAGTAACGGAGAGCATGTTAAATGAGGAGGTTAGGGAACGGGAATTAAAACCATTACAAAAAATTCCTAATAATTACAGGAAACTGGTTCTTGCTTTAGAACAATCACTTGATACGGAATACGAAGGTATACAGGTGACGGGTATTGTGGAGTGGCTGGTGAAAGGATATTATGATGAAGGAAAAGACTCTTAGAGTTGTAAAAATCGATAAAGAAGCTATCCTTGAGTTTATCTATGAGAATTTTTATAGCTAATGAAGAAGAACTTCTGGGGGTTAGGTCATCTGAGGTGACAAATGATTTTGCAATTGATTGGGAAAAAGGCGAGTTCATCTTTACCGCCCATAAACAGGAGGATGTTGATGGTAGTTTTATAGAGCTGCCAAAAGAGATAGAGATTGGGAAGCTCCTTAAAAATCTCCCCAATACCACTGATTCTGCTCTAAGTACAGGCAGGATATACAAGGATTATACCTTTGAGGAATTGAAGAGATTGTTAAGTACAGCTAATTAGCTAGGACTATTCCGCCTGCCACACCAAGACAGCAGAGTAGAGGAAGAAAATGAAAGCAAGTTTATCTCCAATCTATCCTAGTAAAGTGACTACAAGTGGAACTACAATAATAAAGAGTATAGTGCTAAGAGTTACTACATTAGTAGAAAACTCAACGTCACCGTCACCATGGCTTGCAAGAATTGGAAGAACTGCAAGGGCAGGGGTAGCTGATTGTACTATAAAAGTATTAAACTCTGCAGTTGGCAAATTCTTTGCGGTTAATATAAGAATAGCAAACATAACAGCTGGTCCCAATATGAACCTACCGATTAGAGCAATGATTGTATCTCTATCGAATTTGATTGTATTTAGTCCGGCCTTAGCCAGCACTATACCTATGTAAATAAGTGATAGTGGAGTCACAAGATTGCCAATATAAGTCAAGGTATTTGTAGCAAACTCAGGTACAGATATTTTTTTGATACCAAGAAAGCAAGGGCAACCAGGAAACCAACCAGAGGAGCAGGGAGCAGCTTTTTCCAGTTGAACTTTTCGGTGTTCTCACTTTTTCCCGTCTTACTGTCGCTTGTCATCAGGTAAATGCCTAGAGTCCAAGTGGAAATTGTATTAGTAATATAGTAAATAAGGAAATAAGGGAGGGCTTCATTTCCAAACAGGGCAATATTTAATGGGAGACCAATAAAAATGGTATTAGCATTTACAAAGGTATTTATCAATGTGCCACGGCGTCCGGGCCTTACCTTAAATATCTTGACAGTTATATAAGCAATTATATATCCAATAGCAAAGGCTGCAAATGTATAAACCAAACCCTCTGACAGACTGACAAGCTTATCCAAAGTCAAATATTTAAGAACTGATACGAAAATAGAAGCAGGAAGGGCTATATTCATAATTAATCGTGAAAGATTGGGGCCAAAGCTTTCGGCGAACCAACCTTTATTTTGCAAGATATATCCAAGAACAATAATCACGATAATAGGAATTATGCTCTTAACAGAGGTAATAAGTATTTCCATAACTCTCCTTTCCTAACACTATGTGCTGTTTCTGCTAAACTAATACTATTATGAAATACTCTTAAATTAGATAACGGAACAAAAAGGTGCATAAAACAGAAATATGATCGGTTTCATACACCTTATGCAGTTAATAAAAGCATGGCTAATGATTATTTATATTTTTGGATACCATTTTTAAATCATGGACAGCTTTATCCATATTGGTTTCTTTAGCACGTGCAAGACCCTGTTCTTTAGCTTTGTTTGCTACTGCTTCAGCTACCTTAATAGAAACATCTGCAACATATTTAAAAAGGTGGGAGTACAGGTGCACCAGGTTTAGTAATATCAATGATTCCGCTTAACGAATGTGCGGCGGCACCAATCATTTCATCGGTTAAGAGACTTGCCTCGGAAGCCAACATACCAAGACCCAGTCCCGGATAAATGAGGGCATTATTTGCCTGACCGATGACATAGTCAACTCCCTTATAAGAAATTGTGCCGGAAGGAATGCCTGTGGCTACAAAATGCCTTACCATCCGACCAGGTAATAAGATCTTTGGCACTTGCTTCAGCAAGCTTGGTTGGATTTGACAATGGGAATATAATAGGGCGTTCTGTGTTTGCACACATTGCTTCAACTACCTCTTTTGTAAAGGTATTTGGAGCGGTTGAGGTTCCAACTAAAATCGTAGGCTTAACAGTCTTAATAACTTCAAGAAGACTTGTAAGCTTGTCTGCATTTGGATAATCGGAGCGTTTTTTAGCAAATGGCTTCTGCTCATTGGTCAAATCGTCCATATCATCAAATAGAAGTCCCTGCTTATCTACCATAAAGAAACGTTTATAAGCTTCTTCCTCAGAAAGCCCCTTATTAACCATTTCACGGTGTACACGGGAAGCAATTCCGGCACCGGCTGTTCCGCCACCAAAGCAGAGGTAAACCTGGTCGGTTAGTTTGTCACCGGTAATGGCCATTGCGCCTAGGATTCCACCAAGAGTTACTATACCTGTTCCCTGAATATCATCGTTAAATGTAGGGATTTTCTTGCGGTATTTTTCAAGAATATTGGCTGCATTAGAGCGGCCAAAATCTTCCCAATGAAGATAGAGTCTAGGGAAAAGGCGCTCTGCTGTTTCTACAAACTTCTCTATGAAGTCATAGTAGCGGTCTCCACGAACTCTTTCGTGACGATTGCCAAGGTAATTTGGGTTGTCACGAAGCTCCTTTGCGGTTGGTACCTGCATCTATAACCAATGGTAAAACCAAAGATGGATCTATGCCTGCCGCACCGCTGTATACCATAAGTTTACCTACTGAGATATCTACACCGTTAGTTCCCCAGTCGCCTATACCTAGGATTTCTTCAGCATCTGTTACTACAATTAGGCGTATTTCACGATCGCCGGCAGCATTTTTAAGTGCCTCTTCGATATCTTCAGGATGATTTATATCCAGATAGCCAGCGTACTGAGTATCTACGAAAAAGATCGCTGTAGCCGGTAATAGTTTCTGCAACTGTTGGATCATAAACAATGGGGTTAAATTCTTCAAGATGTTTTGAAAACAGATAGTAAAAAAAGAGTGCGGTTGGTATTAAAAAAATTTCCATAAGAAAGAGGCGCTTCTCCAAGTCATTTACCTTGGTTTGAAACTGTGCATAAGTTTGTGCAGCCTGTTCCTCAATGGTTTGAACATAAGGTGGTAAAAGACCCTATCAGCCCCAGTTCTTTGCGTTCTTCCATGGTAAACGCTGTACCCTTTGTTGAGAAATGGATTGTTTTAAAAATGTCGATTCTGTTCATACGTACCTCCTTTTTTTCTTTATAATAATTGATTAATATTTATTTGTAAATGGATATATGAGAGTTCACAAAAATAACACTGAATTCCTCTATATTAATAAAATCAAGTAGTAGCACTCTATAAGTGAAACTGCTAAATAGTTGATGAATATTATCCTTGTATAATGAGATATATAAGAGTATTATTATAATAATATCAGAATAAAAATGACTCGATAGGAGAGAATAATGGAGATTAAAGATTTTACTGAAATTGAACAAAAAAACAGATTAGAGATGGACTTAGCACTGCCAAAATAAGTGACAAGGAGGCAGCTAATAAGATTCTTGCGCTTGTGCCTGAAGAATGGATTAAAAGAATACCTTTCTTTGTAAGGGGGCATGCAACTACAAAGACAATTGAGCGTATAGCTAATCAATTTCCTGAGCTTTACGCAGTAGCAAAACAAAGTGGAGAACTTCCGGAAAAAGGAAAGGGAGGAACTTCGTAAGATTATTACAGGTATATTTGAAGAGAAGATGAATAAGCATAAGATTAAATGATGTTTTTTTTACCAATACCACCTATGTTTTTTTGTAAAAAAATATTATAAGAAAAATGTACTTTTAGTAATTTATGCAGAATTAATGGTTCCTTGACAAGCAATTAAATTGTGTATTACAATAATATAAAAATTGCAAACAACAAGGAGGAAATAACAATGACATTGAAACAGAAGATCAATACTTTGGTTGGATCAATTGGCGCATTTATGGGAGTTTTTTTGTTTTTATAGCTTATATACCACAGATTATAGCGAACTTAAACGGCAACAAAGCACAGCCTTTACAGCCACTGATGGCGGCGGCTTCCTGTCTGCTTTGGGTAATATATGGATGGACTAAGGAGCCTAAAAAGGATATTATTCTTATTATACCTAATGCAACAGGTGTTATACTTGGATTTTTGACATTTTTGACTGCTTTATAATTGCATTTAAGAATTATTGAGGTACTTATGTTATATATTATCACGGGAATCATCCTTTTAGCATTTGTCTTTTCAATGCTCAGGGATAATAGAAGCCTTTGGAATCCGGCCCTTCTTATTGTTGGGCTGGTATTTTCATATATATCGTTACTTCAGATACTATTTGATAATGATATGATGAATGTTTACTCATTTACGATGCTTGCCGGATTTTTTTAGGTATTCCATTTCTTATATTACTTAGCGGAATTTTCCTTGTATACAATGGGTTTATACTGCTAAAGCGTGAAGGGAAGTCTAAGGTGAACTTCCTGTCGTTTGCAATGGGTATTCTCATCATTTTGTTTTTTGTGGTAATGTTTATTCGCGCCTATGGAGTTAGTAATTACAACCTGTATAACAAACCTTGGTTTAACATTTTTTTCTGGTTTTTTATATATTCATATTTGATTTTTGGCTTTGCTTTTGCAGGTTTTTTGCTTTATTCCTTACTTTATAACTTTATTCCTAAGAGGAAACACTATGACTTTATCATTATTCATGGTGCAGGCCTATTAAACGGTGAAAGAGTAACTCCACTCTTAAAGAGGCGGATAGATAAGGCAGTACAAGCATTTAAGAAGTCAAAGAATCCTAATGTGAAGTTAATAGCAAGCGGCGGGAAAGGTATAGATGAGAAGATATCCGAAGCGCAGGCTATACTGAATTATCTGATGGAAGAGACAGATGTGCCAAGAGGAGCTATTTTGCTTGAAGAAGAGTCTAAGACGACTTATGAAAATCTTCTCTTTTCTAAGAAAATAGGCGAGAGCTTAGTCTCTAATCCTACTTTTATCTTTGTTACCAATGATTACCATGTATTTAGAACAAGTACCTATGCTAAAAAGATAGGACTAAAGGGAGATGGGCTGGGTTGCTCAACAGCCTCTTACTATCTGCCGTCAGCCTTCATAAGAGAGTACATTGCTCTTTGTGTAAAGATGAAGTGGATGTTTGCGGGTTTTTATCTGCTTTTGCTTATTGCCGTTATTTTTTCATAAAATGTGAGAAAATAATAAAAACACCCTCATAAAATGTGGGAAATTGAAGAAATAACCCTCATAAAATGTGATAGATTCTGTTGAAAACCCTCATAAAATGTGATAAACTCTTAGTGGGGAGGTGAGGATGGTGTATTTTAAGCGGAAAATAGATGAATTCTTAGCAGACTGGAAGAACAATCACTCACGCAAGCCTCTAATAGTAAATGGGGCAAGGCAGATAGGCAAAACAGAATCGATATTACATTTTGCGCATGAAAACTACGAGAATGTGGTGTATATAAACTTTGTGTTAGATAAGAAATATACTACCATAGTTAACGATGGATATGATGTAGAGACAGTAGTAAAAAACATTACCCTAATAAATCCAAGCACAAAATTTATCCCAGATAAAACTTTGATTGTCTTTGATGAAATTCAGGAATACCCTGATATTGCAAACCACTTTAAAACCTTTTAACTTGTATGGAAAATACGATGTGATTTGCAGTGGTTCGATGCTTGGGATAAACTACAAGAAGATACATAGTAATAGTGTTGGCAGTAAAACAGATTATGAAATGTTTTCAATGGACTTTGAAGAGTTCTTGTGGGCAAAAGGCTATGAAGATACGGCTATAAATAGTATATTAGAACATATGATTAGCCTTACACCATTTAGTGAGACGGAACTTTCGGTGTATAAATCACTATTTCTTGATTACTGTGTCCTTGGCGGAATGCCTGATGTAATAAAGGGATATATTAAGACAGGCACTTTTTCGCAGTCGCTTGAGATTCAAGGACAGATTAGACTAGACTATGAGGAGGATGTGAGAAAATATGCTGAAGGACTAGATCAGGCAAAGATTATAAGCGTATACAGAAGTATTCCTGCACAGCTTGCAAAAAGAAAAATAAGAAATTTCAATTTAGTATAATTGATAAGAAAGCAAGGTCGAGGGAATATACTGGATGTATAGAATGGCTTATTGATGCAGGTGTAGTTACAGAGTGTAACTGCTTAAATTATCCTGAATTGCCTCTAAAGGGAAATGTAGACAACAGTAAGTACAAGTTATATTATCCTGATACAGGCTTGCTGATTTCTGCTCTTGATGAAGAGGCACAGGAGGATTTGAGGGTAAATAAGAATCTTGGAGTATATAAAGGGGCGCTTTATGAGAACTTTGTTGCAGAAGCCTTTGTAAAGCAGGGGCTAGGATTGTTCTACTACAAGAAAGATAATTCTACATTGGAAGAGGATTTTTTTGTAAGGTCAAAAAATGAACTAATTCCAGTAGAAGTTAAATCCAATAATGACAGTTCAAAATCCCTAACTGCCTTAATAAAAAATGATAGGTATGCAGACATAAAACACGGCATTAAACTGGGAGATTTCAATGTGGGGGTTGCCAACAATATATACACATTTCCGTATTTTTGCGCATTTATGTTAAAAGCATATCTTCAGAAATGGGATTAACTGAAATACGATAAAAAAATAAAAAGGGGTAATAAAATGGAGAATAAACTGCAGCATTGCCACCAATGTGGCAGAGAAATATACTTTGACGGAATCTGTGTTAGCTGCAGAGCTGAAAAACAAGAAGAATGAAATATTGGCTCTTAATGAAGATGAAATAGCTGCTAAGATAGATGAGATCTGTAAAGAGATAGAAACTGCGAAAAAAATTGGATGAAAGTTATGAAATCTTTATAAAACTGTTGGATTATAGGGATATAAATACTGCCAAGATAGCAGAAACAGCATTTAAGAACGAGGTTTTCTATCCTCAAGAAATATATAAGGATGCACCAAAAGAAGTAGTTAAGTCTATGTTAGAGCTTATAAAGAAAGATGACATACAGTCAGGACTGGCAGGAGACTTACTTTTATGCCTTGCTATAGCAGGTGGAGAAGAGGTTTTCAAGACATTTTTAGAGCTTGAAAGACAGCCAAGGAAGTGGAGACAGAAGTTATATGTAAATCCATCCTTTTATGCCACCTATGGTGGTTGGACCTATGACAAAGAGGGGAAATTACCTTGAAACCAATTTTTAATAAATGCTATCCTATGGTTAAAGGGAAACTTGAAGAGAAAAAGAAAAAGCCCTATAAAAAATCGGTGTTAAGACTGATGAAAAATGCCCTAAATGTGGCTGTACTATCGTAAATCTGATGGAGATTGACGGCAGGGATGAAAGGCTTGATTTTATTGGGATTGATGGTGTTATCAAGGCAAAATGCTGTCCTAACTGCTTTACATTTTCAGAGGGAGACTATTGCAGATATACCGTAAATGGTGAGAGTGAGGCTATATTCGGAGAAGATACCAGTGAGGAAGAGGATTATCTAGGTGAAAGCGGTATAGAAGAACTAACTTCCAATACCTTTGTTTTAGCTGATAAACCTGTTCCGCTTAGATTTGCGGCTGATTGGGAAGGCGGTTCTTCTGTAGGTGGTTTTGCGGCTTGGATACAGGACTGTGAGATAAAGATGTGCCCTGACTGTGGCAAGCCTATGAAGTACCTTGCGCAGATACAATGGGATACAGTACTTGATGGCATGGAGGGTAATGCTTACATAGAGATATGTAGGGACTGCAAAACTATGGTTATGCTGCATCAACAGACCTAAGAGATTTCGTAGTTGATGTATTAAACAATGTATTTAAGTTCTGTGGCAGATTACCTGAAAATATTGATGTATCTATGGAGTCACAACTGGCTAGGGAGGAAAAATATGGGGGATAAAATAATTATAGGTAACAAAGAGTTTGTTTTAGATGATATTGGGTATTATATTGGCAAGATGGATGTATGGGAAAAAAAGAAACAGATATTTTTTTCTGGAGATAAAAAGCTAATGAGAAAGATGTAGACGATATCGTTTTTTTGAAAAAAATTAACTGGCTAAATAAAAAAACAAAAGTAAGATAATAGATACATTTATGGAAGAAAATGACTATTTTATAGAAAAATATTAATGATATGATTAAAAAGTGGTGATTTTGCCGCAGACAGAGAGATTACAGAGAAAGATTTTTATCGAATCACTTTTTTTGTAAATAATGTCACAATTTATGTAAAAAGGAAGTGAAACAGATTTTATGCTGGATTTAGATGCTGACCCGGATTATTTAATGGGACATCTGGCCTGTATGGAGGTAGATAGTGAATATGGAGTTGAATGTGGGGGAATGAATGGATAACAATGGTATGATTTTAACTTTTATTCGGAGGAAAAAAGTAATGAATGATAAAAAAATTCGATAAAAATTATTAAAAAAAGCTAAAAAGAAGATTCAAGGAACAAAAGCTATACAGAGAGGGGCATACCACCTATTTTTTTCAGGTAAGCCCCAAAGCACAAATCCTTATTATAGGACAGGCACCCGGTAAGAAGGTAGAGGAGAGCCTTATTCCTTTTTAATGACAAGTCAGGTGAAAAAAACTGGTGCAGTGGATGGGCATAGACAGAGATACCTTTTTATTCTGAGGTAATCGCAATCCCTGCCTATGGACTTTTATTATCCGGGAAAAGGAAAGACTGGAGACTTGCCACCTAGAAGCTTTATAGCTAAGGAATATCATAAGGATATACTTGACCTCATGCCGGATATAAAGCTTACCATTCTAATCGGTTCATACTCAATGAAGTATTACCTAGGCAAAAGGGGATGAAGGAGAACCTTACAGAGACAGTGAGAAGCTATAAAGAATACCTTCCTAAGTATTTCCCTATAGTCCATCCAAGCCCGCTTAACTTTCGCTGGCAGAAAGCAAACCCTTGGTTTGAGGGAGAGATCGTGTCGGTACTTAGGGATGGTGGGGGGAAAATACTTGCTGATAGATAAAAAAACTATAGATAATAAGATTTATACCAAAACACAATATCAAGTTACTATAATATGCTGGAAATAGAAAAAAATTACTTTTGATATAATTTTTGATGTTTCACTCAATTAATTGGAAAAATCATTAATTAGTGATTACTTAAAATATTATTCTAAGGAGAAGGAAAAATGAAAAAGAAATTTCTAAGAACAACAGGAATCGCAGTTTTGTCAGCTTTGGTACTTTGTGCCTGTGGTAGTGGTAAGACCACTTCAAGTGTAAAAAAAGTGGGTCTACAGCTAAGGAGGCTGGCACTCAGGCGTCAAGTGCGAAGGCTTCAAGTGCAAAGAGCCAGAGTACCTCCACTACCTCAAACAGCAGCAGTGAGCCTCTTAATGTTATGGTTCCCGAATGGGCTGTTCCATCAGATAGCTTGTTAAAGGAGTTCACTGATAGCACAGGAATAACAGTAAAACATCAACAAGGTTGACTGGGATGCAATAAGGGACAAGATATCTATTGCAGCAAGCGGTGGAGAAGCAAGTGCTGATGTTGTTGAAGTAGACTGGTCTTGGGTAGGAGAATTTGGCGCAGCTGACTGGCTCGAGCCGCTTGAGGTGGATGATGCATTGAAGGCGGATATGCCGACAATATCAACATTTTCTTTAGGTGATAAGGTACTTGCTATGCCTTACTCCAATGACTATCGAATCGCTTATTATAACACAAAGCACTTTGAAAAAGCAGGAATAAAATCCGCTCCAAAGACCTATGATGAGGTATATAATGACGTCAAAGCTATCAAGAAAGCAGGAATAGTAGAGCATCCTTATCCGTTGGTTCTTACAGCGGAAGAAAAGGCAAGTACAGGGCTTATCTGGACTGCTTACACTATGAATGACATAGTATTTAATGAGGATGGTACCTTGAATGAGGCCTCCGTTAAGGATGCACTTAATTTTTATAACAAGCTTATAAAAGAAGACCTTATTGATCCTGCAGACAAGACTACTGACGGCAAGAAGACCTATGCAAGGCTTACAGATGGAACTGCAAGCTTCTTAACAGGTCCTACATCCTATATCTCAAATGTTCAGAACCCTGAAAAGAGTAAAGTTGTAGGAGAGGTTACATCAATTTTAATGCCTGGTAAAACAGGAAATGCAAAGCATACTATGGCACTACCTGAGGCACTTGGAATAACTAAGTTTTTCAAATAATAAGGAAGCTACAAGAAAGTTTATCGACTGGTATACATCAGCTGAAATTCAGGAAAAAGTTAAACGAAGAACTTGGTAATCTTCCTACCAGGAACTCAGTTCTTGAAAAGCTTGTCAATGAAGGTAAAATAACCAATGCAGGTGCAATGATTGAACAGGCTAAGCTTATTGCATCGCCGTTCCCTAATGGTGTGCCTGTGTACTATAATGAGATGAGCAATGCCATATATAATGCCGTAAATGGCATGGCACTTGGAAATCTTAGTGTAGACGAGGCATTTACACAGATGGATAAAAAGATTAAGGAACTTATTGAAGAAAATAAATAGTTTGGTTATGGGCGGGTGTCATATCACCCGCCTTTTTGAAAGAGGATATAAATGAAAAGAGAAAAATTTGCTTACACTCTTTTAGCTCCTATGATCATAATTATGCTTGTGCTTGTAATCTATCCTATTGCAGCGACATTTTCTTACAGTCTGAAAAAATGGAAGCTAAGTAAGCCAAATGACATCAGGTTCATAGGGCTTAAGAACTATATCAATATACTTAATTCAGAATCATTTTTGCAGAGTGTAAAAAATACGTTATTTATACTTGGCACAGTTGTGATATTTACTACTATAGTGTCTATTCTGGTAGCATTATTCCTAAATATTAAGGTAAGATTTTCAGGAGTTTTACTCGCTATAGCTATCGTACCTTGGGCTATTCCGCCTTTTGTCAATGCTCTATTGTGGAAGTTTGTATTTTATTCAGGTTACGGCTTTTTAAATAAACTTCTGCTTAATTTACATTTGATAAGCACACCTATCAGTTGGCTTGACAACCGCAACAGCTTGTTATTCATTGTCTCTATAGTTGTTTCATACAGGCTTATTCCGTTTATGAGCCTTATCTGCCTTGCGGGCAGACAGTCTATATCAGACAACCTGATAGAAGCTGCAAAAATAGATGGTGCAGGTCATTTTATGGTGTTTAAGAAGATAATAACACCTCTGATGCTGCCTTTTCCTGGCTGTTGGTATAACTCAGACTTCGATAAGTGCAATTAACGTATTTGATGAAATAGTGGCCCTCAGTGGGTATTCAGACATGGGTAAGAGTATGCTAATAGAAAGCTATTTGATAACATTTAACTTCTTGGAATTTGGAAAGGGAAGTGCATATACTTACATAATTATGTTGTTTGCAGGAATTCTGGGCTTTGTATACATAAAAAAAGCCTTAATAGGGAGGTGGAATTCTAATGAAAATAATTAACAAAAATCCTATACATTTTGGCTCTTATTTTATTTTTGTTATTTTATGTAGGTCCGTTTGTATGGACATTTATTATCTCGGTTACGCCTGATTCTATGGTGCTGGGAAAGAGCCTTAATTTTTTGCCTGAAGAAACTACCCTTAAGAACTACAAGACTTTATTTGATGTTGCCTCAAGTCAGGGAACCCTTTTGCTGTCAGGAATAAAAAACTCTGCCTACGCAAGCTTTGTAACTATAATCATTTGTATTCCAATGGCCTTACTGTCTGCCTTTGCACTAGGCCGTTTCAAGTTTATCGGTAAGGATATTGTTAAAAACAGTTTGCTTGTTACAATGGCAATACCTGTAATGGCGACGATAATACCAATCTATAAAATGTTTATGCAGCTTAAACTCTTAAACAATGTATATACGCTTAGCCTCGTGTATGTGACCTCTTATCTTCCTGTGATAGTATGGCTGATTTCAAATTATTTTGCCAGCATACCAAAGGATTTGGATGAAGCAGCTAAGGTTGACGGGTGCAGCAAAATGGGTACATTTATAAGGGTGATAATCCCGACATCTTATCCAATCATAGCATCTGCAGTGCTTATAATATTTTTAAGCACCTGGAGTCAGTTTCAAATCCCTCTTATTCTTGCATCAAACAGTAATACTAAGCCTATAGCAATAGTAACCTCCGAGTTTATAACTAAAGACACTGTAGACTATGGTATGACAGCTGCTGCAGGGATACTGGCCCTCATACCGCCGGCGTTATTTGCACTGATATTTAAGAAATTTCTTGTATCAGGTATGATGAAGGGGGCAGTAAAGGGGTAAAAAAATGATGAACCTGTTTCATATAAAAATATTAAATAGGACTATCTTCTACGTAAGCTGGCATATATCGTCACAAAAAGGAAAGTGATTATTCCTCTTTTTAGCATAAGCTGTAGTTTCACAAAATTTTATTGAATAATATGGAGAAATGGAATAGAATATAGATGTAAGGTAGAGTTGAGTTAGTGATATTTATATTAGAAGGAGGTGTTGTATTATGGCAACTTCGAGTATCACAAGAAATTTTGTTATTACAGGAAAAAGATAAAGTTGAGGCTTTTTGCAAATGCTTTGGAGGAGTCTGCCAATGCTTTTTGTTTCTGAAAGTAAGGTTTCAGCTAGGCAGTTAACAGACCCAGATGAGATTAAGGCTCTTATGATGAAGGCAAAGGAGAAGAAAGCGAATGGATAGGTTTTTCGTATATAAATATTCGTGAGTATCTAAAGCATACTAATCCTGATAAAATCGGAGAGGCTGATTTACAAATTGCTATCTCCGATTTTTCTTGCCCTCAAAATTTGGATGTTGAAAGATTTTTTTGAAGAAAAAAATTCTATAGAATTTACGAAAAAAATCAATCTGTTACATATCTTATTTTTATCAAATGAAGATGGTGAAATTGTTGGGTATTTCACTATTGCATTAAAGCCTATTACGATTAACGCAAGCATTATGAGTAAATCGGTAGAGCGAAAGTTACAGAGAATAAGTAAACTAGATGAAGATACGGGAACATATACTGCAGCTGCTTTTTTGATTGCTCAGCTCGGCAAAAATTTCACAAATGGATTAAATAGTAGAATTTCTGGTGAAGAAATTTTAATTATGGCATTAAATGTTGTAAAAAGAATTGCAATATGCCGCGGGAGGGATGGTGACCTTTCTTGAGGCTGAGGAGAAGGAAAAAGCTATTAGAATTCTATTATAAAAAAATGGTTTTAGAGAATTTGATGTAAAAACAATTGAAGATTTTTGAAGGCAATTCTCATAAGCTTGTACAGCTGTTACGGACAATCTGACTTAGGAAGTGCCAGGATGAAGGTCTTTACCAAGTGGGATATAAGAAATTATTAATAAAAACTTGTACATTTGACTAAGTAGTACAATGGTTATATAATTTGATGAAACGGTTTAAGTAGTATAAATTTTGCCTGAGACTTGATGGTAAGATATGAAGCAGTAATAATTCCATATCATGGAGAGGCAAATACACTTGAATCTAAAAATAGAAAGGAGAAAACTATGTTATTCATATACTATCCAAAGTGTTCTACCTGTATAAAAAGCCAAGAAATGGCTTGATGAGAAGGGAGTAAAAATACACTGAGCGTCATATTGTGGAGGAGAATCCATCATTTGAAGAGTTAAAGGAGTGGTGGGAGAAAAGCGGTCTTCCTCTTAAGAAGTTCTTTAACACCAGTGGAATGCTTTATAAGGAAATGCAGTTAAAGGACAAGCTCCCGGGTATGAGTGAAGAGGAACAGCTTAAACTACTTTCTACAAATGGAATGCTTGTAAAGCGTCCTATCGTAGTAAAAGGAAAGACTGTACTTGTTGGCTTTTAAGGAAGCAGACTGGAGCGAGAAATTAGTTAAGTAAGTGTCTATGATAGTTAGCAAAGCTAGCCTATATCAAAAGTTCGCTTTCGTATAGGTAAACCCAGCTAACTATTTGTATTTTGTTAAAAGGATGAATATATGTCAAAACACGAAGAAAAAAACCAATGTAATGAGGGCTTTGGATAGCAAGAAGGTAAAGTATACAAGCCACTCTTATATAGATACACCTACTACCAATGGTGTCGAGGTGGCTCAGATACTGGGACAAAATCCTGCCGATGTATTTAAAACCCTTGTAACTACCTCCAAATCAGGGACAAATTATGTCTTTGTCATCCCTGTAGCTAAGGAACTTGACCTTAAAAAGGCTGCAAAGGTGACAGGGGAGAAAAGCATTGAAATGCTTAAATCAAAGGAGCTTCTGCCTTTAACGGGCTATGTGCACGGAGGCTGTTCTCCTATAGGTATGAAGAAGCCTTTCAAGACCTTTATAGATAAAAAGTGCAGATGAGAGAGAGGTAATTATCTTTAGTGCAGGGAAGATAGGCTATCAGGTAGAGCTTACGCTTACTGAACTCTCCAAAGCTATTAATTATTCGCTTGAAGATTTAACTGCTTGACATAAAATGCGGGATTGTATACAATGATACGTGTATTAATTTTAATACGCTGTAGAAAGTATGCTTTCCTGTGCAAGCCTGCTTGCAATTGAAGGTGTATTATATTTTGTATGCATGGAGGCTGCGGATTGAAATGGACAATATGGACAATTCTTATGAACTGGCTGATAGTCATTCTTTAAGGGGTAGGGTTTTTGGAAGGCTCAGAGAGGATATTCTTCTTGGAAAATACAAAGACAAGGAAGAACTTAAGGAAGTGGTTATAGGCAAGGAGTTAGGTGTGAGCAGGACTCCTGTCAGAGAGGCTCTAAGACAGCTTGAACTTGAGGGGTTGGTTACAATTATACCCAATAAAGGGGCTTATGTCACAGGCATTTCAGACAAAGATGTAAATGATATATTTATGATAAGATCCTACCTTGAAGGACTTTGTGCCGCCTGGGCATGTGAGCATATCACGGAGGAACAGCTTGAAGAAATGGAAGAATCTGTATTTTTAGCTGAATTTCATGCAAAAAAAGAGCATTTTGAACAGGTGGTTGAATTAGACAATAAATTCCATAAAATACTCTATCATGCCTGTGGCAGCAGGGTTTTATCAAAGCTTTTGGTGGACTACCATCACTATGCTCAAAAGGTAAGAAAGGTCAATCTTTCTGAAGAAAAAAGGGCTAAACATTCTATCCTGGAGCATAAGAGAATAGTTGAAGCTATAAGGAATAAAAATGTAAAGGCTGCTGAAAAATATGCACATGACCATATAATGGAGTCGATTAAAAGGATGCATGATGCAGAGGCAGATGTATAATAAATTAGAGGCTGTAAAGAAAGTATATTTCTTTGCAGTCTTTTTTATAGGTGTGCCTTGCTGCGCACGTTTCTAAAGGGTGAAAGTCCCTAATCCGCCCTAGTAGTGGGAAGGATGCGCCGAAGACAAGGGTGTCCATCGTGAGGTGGAATCTGAAGGAAGTCGGATGGCAAATCTCCGGTCTGACGAATAGAAATCACATCAGGCTATGGCTAAGGATAAGGTTGCCTTTACAAACTGAAGTCCAATAACTACTCGGAATTAGCTATGGTAAATGTGGCAGATAGGGTGGGGAGAAAGAAACGTGTGGTACTGAGGGAGGTCTTGCCAGTGGTGGAAACAGAGTAAGAAAGCCATAGTAACAACGAATGGCAAGAAGTCAGCAAAAAGTCATAGTACCATTAGGGTTGCAAACATAATGGGAAGGACTGAACTTTAGGAGGTGTTAGTAAATGAATGTAACCAATGATGGAGTTAAGGACAGACAACTTCACATAGAGGACTATCTGCAAATGGTATCTGCGGAACAGAAAGAGTATGCAGAAGTGTCCGACCATCAGAGGATTACTGAAAGAAACGACACCATCACAGATTTTCAGACGGACAAACTGATGGAAGAGATTTTATCAAACGATAACCTTAACAAAGCGTACAAAAAGGTAAAATCGAATAAAGGAGCAGGCGGAGTGGATGGGATGAACGTAGATGAACTTCTAGCGTTTCTCAGAAACAACGGAAAGCTACTTAAACAGCAGTTGATGGAAGGGAAATATAAACCCAATCCTGTCCGAAGGGTGGAAATACCGAAAGAAACAAAGGGTGAGTTTAGAAAACTGGGAGTGCCAACGGTTGTTGACAGAGTTTTTCAGCAGGCAATCGCACAGGTGCTAACTCCTATTTACGAGAAACAGTTTTCAGAAGACAGCTACGGATTTCGTCCAAACAGAAGGGCACACGATGCACTAAAGAGGTGTCAGACAAACGTAAATGATGGATATGTATATGTGGTAGATATGGATTTAGAGAAGTTCTTTGATACAGTATGCCAAAGCAAGCTTATTGAAGTACTATCACGAACCATCAGAGACGGAAGGGTTATATCTCTTATTCACAAGTATCTCAATGCAGGAGTGATAAGCAGAGGAGTATTTGAAAGGACCGAGGTAGGAGTACCGCAAGGTGGTCCACTTAGCCCGTTGCTTAGCAACATAATGCTAAATGAGCTGGATAAGGAATTGGTGCGAAGAGGACACAGATACGTCAGATATGCAGATGACTGTATGATATTTTGTAGAAGCAGAAAGAGTGCAGAGAGAACCTTACGCAATATCACGCCATATATAGAAGGTAAACTGTTTCTTAAAGTAAACAAGGAGAAAACCTGCGTGGAGCATATCAGCAAGGTCAAATACCTAGGGTACAGCTTTTATAGGTACAAGGGGGAATGCAGACTGAGGATACACCCAAAGTCAGTAGCTAAGATGAAAGACAGAATAAGGGAACTGACAAAAAGAAGTAACGGATGGAGTAATTCATACAGGGCAATGAAACTTACGCTTTATATACGTGGATTTGTCAATTACTTTGGGCTTGCAGATATAAAGAGTATCCTTCTTAGAACTGACGAATGGCTGAGACATAAAATAAGGACAATCTACTGGAAACAATGGAAGAAAGTAAAGACTAAATTCAAAGAACTAAAGAAGTTAGGTGTAGATGAAGAGAAAGCGTGGATATGCGCAAATATGCGAAATGGAAACTGGTATTGTGGTGGATACTTCGTATTACAGACTGCATTTAACAATAAGAAACTCCGTGAACTCGGCTATCCGACATTCACAGAGTACTATATGAAAATATGTGAAAAACTAAAGAACCGCCGTGTACCGAACGGTACGCACGGTGGTGTGGGAGGTCGGTAGATAAAAATAATTATCTACCTCCTACCCGATTAACTATACTGATTTAAAAACATAATTTGCGGTGCATAAAAAAATAATTTGCAAATTTATTTATATAAAACGCTTGACAAATTATTTAAATGGTGCTATTATCTTTCTTAGATATAAGAAATGAAATTGTAAATCCCCTAAATTATTTATTCACTAGGGTCGCAGACCTCTTGCTATGGAGAATAAAGTGGGATAAGTGCTAGCTTATATCGAAGCATAGATTAGACAGGAGATGATGATTTGAAAAAGAGTGTATATAGTCTGGTACTTATGGATGATGTGGTTGAAGCCATAGACAGGCTGGCTTATGAGAGAAATACCAACCGCTCCAATCTTATCAACCAGATGCTTGCGGAAAATGTTAATTTTATAACTCCCGAAATGAGAATGAAGGATATATTTGCGGAACTTGAGAATATACTTTCGGAGAGTTGTTACCAGATACTTGACCGCTCCTCTGATTCTATGTTTGCCTTAAGAAGCCCTATCAGATACAAGTATCGTCCTATGGTGAATTACACTATAGAGCTTTTTAGAGAGCCAAAGGACATAGTAGGAAGACTTAAGGTTTCGTTTAGAACCAGCAGTAGGAATTTTACTGATGCGGTTGAGGATTTTTTCACTAGGTGGATAAGCATGGAAAATGCCTGTCTGAGTGAAGTTCATCCGGAGGGAGTTCTTTCGGACTTTGAAAATGCGAAGTATGTAAGGGGCTTTCTTAAGGTGTCTGATGAAAATGAGCTTAGTGAGAATGAGATAGCGGCTGCAATAGGAGAGTATATTAAGGTACTGGACAAATGTATCAAGTTTTATTTTGAACATCTTCACGATGAAGAATTAATAGAAAAAATGATTCGCACTTCTTATGGGGAATACCTCAAAAGCGGTGTGTATATAGTATAAGGAGGTAATATGAACACTTCAAAACTTACAGCTAAATCCGTGGAGGCTCTTGAGGCGGCAAGAACCTTAGCCAGGGATAACTACAATTCCTATATAGAAGAGTCACACATATTGCTGGCTTTGCTTACCGGAGAGGCGGGACTCATAGGCGAGCTTATGACCAAGATGGGCAAATCTCTCCCTAATCTTGTAGCAGAGACCAGACATATAATTGATGCATTGCCTAAGGTAACAGGTGATGTAACAGGTGAAATATACATTTCAAATGAAACAAACCAAGCCCTTAATGAAGCTGAAGCACAGGCAATCAAGATGAAAGATGAATATACATCAGTTGAGCACATTATGCTTGGCCTTCTTAGGAAGCCTGACAGCAAACTTAGGGAGTTATTTAATACATTTAATATAACAGAAAAGGAGTTTTATAAAGTACTTATGGATGTACGCGGTAATCAGAGAGTTACAAACCAGAACCCTGAAGACACTTACAATGTTCTTGAAAAATACGGACAGGATCTGGTAGAGCTTGCCAGAAATAATAAGCTAGACCCTGTAATAGGCAGGGATGATGAAATCAGAAATGTGATTCAGATTCTCTCAAGAAAGAGAAAGAATAACCCAGTGCTTATAGGTGAGCCGGGTGTTGGTAAGACTGCAATAGCAGAGGGACTGGCTCTTAGAATAGTAAAGGGCGACGTTCCGCAGGGGACTTAAGGACAGGAAGATATTCTCCCTTGACTTGGGTGCTCTTGTGGCTGGCGCCAAGTATAGAGGTGAGTTTGAAGAGAGGCTCAAGGCTGTACTTAACGAGATAAAGAAGTCTGAAGGCGAGATTATATTATTCATAGACGAGCTTCACACCATAGTTGGTGCAGGAAAGACAGACGGAGCTATGGATGCGGGCAACCTCCTAAAGCCAATGCTTGCAAGGGGAGAACTACATTGTATAGGTGCTACAACCCTTGATGAATACAGGGAATATATTGAAAAGGATGCCGCTCTTGAGAGAAGATTCCAGCCTGTAATTGTAGATGAGCCTACAGTTGCAGATACAATCTCCATACTTAGAGGACTTAAGGAGAGATACGAAGTTTTCCACGGCGTTAAGATTCAGGACGCTGCACTTATAGCCGCAGCTACCCTTTCACATAGATATATTTCAGACAGATTTCTTCCTGACAAGGCTATAGACCTTGTAGATGAGGCCTGTGCTCTCATTAGGACTGAGATGGATTCCATGCCTGCCGAGATGGATGACATAGCCAGAAAGATAATGCAGCTTGAGATAGAAGAGGCTGCCCTTAAGAAAGAGGATGACAAGCTCAGTCAGGCTCATCTTGAGGATATCAGAAAGGAACTTGCAGACCTTCGTGAGAAATTTAACGAAATGAAGGCTAAGTGGGAAAATGAAAAGCATAGCATAGAGAAGGTTCAGAAGCTTCGTGAGGAAATAGGTGAGGTAAATGCCCTTATTGAAAAGGCAGAGAGAGAATACGACCTCAATAAGGCAGCAGAGCTCAAATACGGAAGGCTTCCTGACCTTAAGGCAGAACTTGAAAGAGAAGAGAAGCTTGCTGAGGAAAGCAGCAATTCTTCAAGCAGCCTTTTGCGTGACCTATGTTGGCGAGGAAGAGATATCAAGAATAGTCGGACGTTGGACAGGAATTCCTATCACAAGGCTTATGCAGGGTGAAAGAGAGAAACTCCTAAATATGGAGGGGATACTCCATGAGAGAGTTATAGGACAGGATGAGGCTGTGACTAAGGTATCTGAGGCAATACTCCGTTCAAGAGCCGGTATCAAGGATCCTGACAAGCCGGTTGGATCTTTCCTCTTCTTGGGACCTACAGGTGTTGGTAAGACAGAGCTTGCGAAGGCACTTGCACAGTCACTTTTTGATGATGAGAAGAACCTTGTAAGAATTGATATGAGTGAGTACGATGGAGAAATTCTCAGTGAGCAGGCTGATTGGAGCACCTCCGGGATATGTAGGCTATGAAGAGGGTGGACAGCTTACTGAGGCGGTTAGGAGAAAGCCTTATTCAGTAGTGCTTTTTGATGAGATAGAAAAGGCTCACCCTGACGTGTTCAATGTACTATTACAGGTGCTTGATGATGGTCGTGTTACCGACTCTCAGGGAAGAACGGTAGACTTTAAGAATACAATCATTATCCTTACTTCTAACCTTGGCTCCGTACATATACTTGACGGTATTCAGGAAAATGGTGAGATTTCAAAGGAAGCGATTGACAATGTAAATGATCTTCTTAAAGCGAGCTTTAGACCTGAGTTCCTTAACAGGCTTGATGAGATTGTATTCTACAAGCCTTTACAGAAAGAGAATATCGGCAAGATAGTTGATCTTATGCTTGAAGACTTAAAATACAGGTTAAGTGGTAAGAATCTAAGTCTTGAAGTAACTGAGGCAGCTAAGGACTACATCATTGAAAAAGGTTATGATCCAAACTACGGTGCAAGACCTCTTAAGAGACTCATACAGTCAGAAGTAGAAACTCTGATTGCAAAAGAGATAATTAAGAAGGACATTCCTGCGGGAAGTGTACTTAAGGTAGATGAGGCAGATGGAAGGCTTACTGTAAGTGAGTAATAAGAGTAGCCCTTCATCCTCGTAAGGTATTTACATAATTGGCTCCCATACTAATAATCTTAGCGTGGGAGCCAACTTTTGTTGTCTGACCATTATTTCGTTATATTTTGAGAGGATAATCATGACGATTAGAATTTACATTGAATCAAGCTAGTTCCTATTTCTTGATCCGTCAAAATGTATTCTTGCCCTGATATAGTCATCAATCATTCTTATATCATTGTCTCTTGACTCTCCTGTGACAACCAGGTCGAGAGAGGCAGCCATATTGTTAATCATAGAATTGGTCGCTATACCGGATATTGCTTTTAATATGTTTCTTTTCCTGTTGAAATCATCCTCATCAAGAAACTCCATAAAAAGGACTTCTGCTCTTTTTTTTGCATCTTCGTCAGTATATTCATTAGCAGTCTCTGCTACAGACGCTTGAGGAGAAGGGGTGGCTGTAGGTTGAACAGGAGTATGAGGAACTGTCTCGGTGGTAGCTGTACGAAGAACTGTTCCGGGAGCCTGAGTATTTACCAAAGCGACTTTGGTAAACCTATACCTTGCTTTTACAAGAGGGTATTTTTCGTGGTCTACCCGGCTAAGGAACATGGAGAGAGGTCTTGCGTATATACCAAAGTCACCGTATAGTGCCTGGTATATAACCAATTCTTCTTTGGTTTCGCTATGGGTTGCTATGTTTAATATCTGATAAAAAAATGTCCTTTAAAAATGTCTATATACTTCAAAAGGTTTAGGTATAAATCTTGTAGTGTTATCCATGATAAATGCTCCTTGTTATTATGAATTATGATAAATTAAATACATACTATACAAGTTTTCAAGTCTTTACATAATAAATTTAACTTATCTGTTAAAAAAATTGTAATCATGCTTACCTGTATAAAAGTCCAGTATTTTTAGGTGAAATAGCCGGTAAATGGCTATGTAATCGTTATTCATAATTAATATAACAAATGATTATGAAATTATATATACTAAATGTTTTCGCAGGCTTGACAGTTGTCTTTGTGTTAGCATATAATAATCCAGCATTGTTTTATAAGGGTTGTTAAAATATTATTTAACCTTTGTATGTGAATTAAAAAGGAGGAATTAACACAATGAAAAAGAAACAGCTTTTAAGTGCTCTTCTTGCCGGTGTTATGGCAGTAACACTTACTGCTTGTGGCGGTAACTCTGCTTCTACAGAGGGAAGTGCATCAAGCGCGTCAGCAGGTAGCACAAGTGCTGCCTCAGGAAGTACATCAAGCACAGCTTCAGGAAGCGCTTCATCAGTAGCAGAGACACCTGTAGATGGAGGACAGATTATTATCGGTGACCAGACACAGTCAAATGGTGATATTTATCCATACTGGACAAATAATGTATCAGATAACAGTGTTTACAAGCTTACATCAGGATATGACACTATCGTTGTTGACAAGAACGGTAAGTTCGTTGTAGATCCGCAGGTAGTTAAAGAGAAGACTGATACCAAGAATGAGGATGGTACTGTTACCACTACATATAAGCTTCAGGAAGACCTTAAGTGGAGCAATGGTGAGGGAATCACAGCTAAGGATTATGTATTCAGATACCTTTATTTCTCATCACCACAGCTTGTAGAGATGGGTGCTACAGACAATACTGAAGGAGCTAAGTTAGTTGGATTTGCTGATTTCAACTCAGGAAAGAGCAAGGTATTTAAGGGAGTTAGACTCTTAGGAGATTATGAGTTCTCAGTAACAATCAATAAGGACTACCTTCCAAACTATTATCAGGACGCTCTTGCAGCTTCAGGCGCAGGATATATGAAGGGATGGCTTCCTGCTGATTACGACATAAAGGATGATGGTAAGGGTGCTTACTTTACTAAGGACTTAGATGCTAAGAAGCTTAAAAAGCAGGCTAATGAGTACCGTATGAATATGACGGCTTATTCAGGTCCTTATATGAAGGAAAAGTATGATGAGACTTCTAATACTTATACCCTCGTAAAGAACCCTAACTACAAGGGTAACTATGAAGGACAGAAGCCACATATCGATACAGTTATCTATAAGTTCGTTCAGACTGAAACCCAGATGGATGAACTTGCTACAGGCGGTGTTGACATTCTTGTAAAGATGGGTGAGGCAAATGAGATCAACTCCGGTATGGATCTTGTTGACAAGGGAACTCACGGCTATGTAGACTATCCTCGTAACGGTTATGGAAAACTTCAGTTCATCTGTGACAGAGGTCCTACACAGTATGCAGAGGTTCGTCGTGCTATTGCTTACCTCCTTGACAGAAATGATTTTGCTAAGTCATTTACAGGCGGACACGGATCAGTAGTTAACGGTTACTATGGTACAGCTCAGTGGATGGTAGAAGAAAGAGAAGATGAGATTGGTAAGCTTAACCAGTATAGCTTCTCTGTAGATAATGCCATTAAAGAACTTGAGAGTGCAGGCTTTACTCTCGGTAAGGATGGTAAGGAGTATAAGAGTGGACTTCGTTATAAGAAGCTTGACGATGGAAAGCTTATGCCTCTTACAATCAACTGGTGCTCATCTGAGAACAACCCTGTATCAGACCTTCTTGCAACCAAGCTTGCAAATAGCGAGGATGTTAAGAAAGCAGGTATGGAGATTAAGCAGAGGGTAGTTACATTTAACGAGCTCATCGAGAACTATGAGCAGTCTAAGCCAAATGATTATAATATGTACAATCTTGGTATAGGTTTTAATGTTATTTATGAGCCGGAGCAGGCATTTAAGATTGGAGGACCTCAGAACAAGAATAGAATCTCCGATGAAGAGCTTGCTAAGCTTGCAAAAGAACTTAACCTAGTAGATCCTGCAAATGAAGATGAATATCTTGACAAGTTTGTAGCCTTTCAGAAGAGATGGAACGAGCTTCTTCCTGATCTTCCGCTTTATTCAAATCAGTATTACGATTTCTTTAACAGCAAGTTAAAGGGCTATGAAGGAATTAAGGATGCAGTTTGGGATATTACTTCTCAGCTTAATTACTGCTGGGTTCAGGAATAATCTAATATAAAAAGGTGATCGGATTCCAATTGGAGTCCGGTCATTTTATTTGTAGCTCTGCTGTTGCTTAAAAACATAGAAAAATACTTATTTAAAAATCTATACAAATAACTTAACTAAAAAAACTAAAATTATTTATGAAAAAAACAACTAAAAATTTTATTTTTTTCTTAAAGAAAAAGCTTGATAATACGTCATCTTTGGCGTATAATAGCAATGTTGTGGCATGATAGCTAAGAAGCGGAGGTTGCCGAGAATACTGCAAATGCAGGTTTTGGGTTTTTCGTGGAGCGAATGTCAAGAGACCGAAAGGTCTGTAAACCTGGCGACAAGTCACTGTACAGAAAAACAACTAATATGTTCTACAAAGTAGGGCGTGGTGTGATTATCAGTATGTTTATGATTATGAAACACCCGGGTGTGTGTACAGTCACCGCTTGTCGTACTAAATACGTGATGATTCACGAAAGTGCGAAAAGGAGGCGACTTTTTTTATGGCAAGTCAAGTAATGAGAATTACATTAAAAGCGTATGATCATCAGCTCATCGACAGTTCAGCAGCAAAGATTGTTGATACTGTAAAGAAGGCTGGAGCAAAGGTTAGTGGTCCTGTACCTCTTCCAACAAAGAAAGAGATAGTTACAATACTTCGTGCGGTGCACAAGTATAAGGACTCCAGAGAACAGTTTGAGCAGAGAACCCACAAGAGACTCATCGATGTTTTCGAGCCTAACCAGAAATTGGTTGACGCATTATCAAGACTTGATGTTCCTGCCGGTGTTGAGATCAAAATCAACATGAAGAATAAGTAGGAAACAAATTTAGCAAGATCCTTAGGGTTATGGATAGAGAGAAAACTCCTATTTAAGCCATCTAGGATGACCGGCTGGCTCCGGTCCGCTGTAGATTAACAGGAGGTAAAGAGATGAAGAAAGCAATACTTGCTACAAAAATCGGTATGACACAGATTTTTGCTGAAGACGGTTCATTAATTCCTGTAACTGTATTAAAGGCTGATCCTGCTGTAGTAACTCAGGTTAAGACAGTAGAGAATGACGGCTATAGCGCAGTTCAGGTAGGTTTTGGTGAGATTCGCGAGAAGCTCGTTAATAAGCCAAAGAAAGGACACTTTGCTAAGGCAGGCGTTCCTGTAAAGAGATTCTTAAGAGAATTCAAACTTGAGGATGCTGAGAATTACAAGGCTGGAGACGAAATCAAAGCAGATGTATTTGCATCAGGCGAAAAGGTTGATGTAACAGCTACATCTAAGGGTAAAGGTTTCCAGGGTGCTATTCACAGACACGGTCTTCACAGAGGACCTATGACTCACGGTTCTAAGTATCACAGACACGCTGGTTCTAACGGTGCTTGTTCTGATCCTAGTAAGGTATTCAAGGGCAAGAAGATGGCCGGACATATGGGACACGTTAAGGTTACAGTTCAGAATCTTGAGGTAGTGAGAGTTGACGTAGAGAAGAGCTTAATCCTTGTTAAGGGAGCTGTTCCTGGTTCTAAGAAGGCGCTTGTAATGATTAAGAACACTACAAGAAAAACTAAATAATATAACCTGACGGGAAGGAGGAAATATAAATGGCAAACATATCTGTATTAAATATGGAAGGCAAAGAAGTTGGAACATTAGAACTTAATGATGCAATCTTTGCAGTAGAAGTAAAAGAGCATCTGATGCATAGAGCAGTTGTTTTACAGCTTGCTAACAACCGTCAGGGTACACAGAGTGCTAAGACACGTGCGGCAGTTCGTGGAGGCGGAAGAAAGCCTTGGAGACAGAAGGGAACCGGTCACGCTAGACAGGGATCTATCAGAAGTCCACAGTGGAAGGGCGGCGGTGTTGTATTTGCACCACAGCCAAGAGATTATTCATTTAAGATGAATAGAAAAGAGAAGCAGGCTGCTATCTGCTCTGCACTCACAACAAAGTTAAATGAGAATAAGCTTATCGTGCTTGATGAGTTCAAGCTTGGTGAGATTAAGACAAAGGCTGCTAAGAAGGTTTTTAGAGGATATTAAGGCTAACAAGGCTCTTATTATTCTTGGTGAGAAGGAAGAGAACGTAATTCTTTCTGCTAGAAACCTTGAGTCAGTTGGAACAACTTTGACCAATAGCATCAGTGTATATGATATCTTAAATCATGACAGCCTTGTTATTACAAAGGATGCTGTTTCAAAGATTGAGGAGGTATACGCATAATGGCAGATATTAAGTATTATGACGTTATTTTGAAGCCTATCATCACTGAAAAGAGTATGAACGGCATGGCAGAGAAGAAATATGCTTTCTCTGTAAATCCTGAAGCTACCAAGACTCAGATTAAGGAAGCTGTAGAGAAGATGTTCGCCGGAACAAAGGTTGTTAAGGTAAACACAGTAAATGCAGACGGAAAAGTTAAGAGACGTGGAGTAACTTACGGAAGAACTGCTAAGACAAAGAAGGCTTATGTAAAGCTTTCAGAGGATAGCAAGGATATCGAGATCTTCCAGGGATTATAATTAACAAATAGTATGGCACGCAGCCGATAACAGCGACTTAGGGTGAAAGCCTTAAGATGAAAGGAGTTTTATAATGGGAATTAAGAAATTCGGCCCATATACACCTTCCAGACGTAATATGACCGGTTTAGACTATGCAGAGATTACAAAGTCAACTCCGGAGAAGTCTTTGTGTGTATCACTTAAGAAGAATTCAGGCCGTAACAATCAGGGTAAGATTACAGTAAGACATAGAGGAGGCGGTTCACGCAGACTTTATAGAATTGTTGATTTTAAGAGAAGGAAAGATGGAATCCCTGCAAAGGTTGTTGCTATTGAGTACGATCCAAACCGTACAGCAAACATAGCACTCTTACATTATGCAGACGGTGAGAAGGCTTATATCCTTGCTCCTGTAGGCTTAACAGTAGGAACAACACTTATGAACGGTGCTGAAGCTGAAGTAAGAGTAGGAAATTGTCTTCCACTTTCATCTATTCCGGTTGGTTCAAATATTCACAATATAGAGTTATATCCTGGCAAGGGTGGACAGTTAGTTCGTGCAGCAGGTAATGCAGCTCAGCTTATGGCTAAGGAAGGCAAGTATGCTACACTTAGAATGCCATCCGGAGAAATGAGAATGGTTCCTGTAGAGTGTCGTGCTACTATCGGTCAGGTTGGAAATATTGAGCATGAACTTGTAAATGTTGGTAAAGCAGGACGTACACGTAATAAAGGTTTCAGACCTACAGTTCGTGGTTCTGTCATGAACCCTAATGACCATCCACACGGTGGTGGTGAAGGTAAAACAGGAATTGGTCGTCCAGGCCCTGTAACACCTTGGGGTAAACCTGCTCTTGGTCTTAAGACAAGAAAGAGCAATAAGAGGTCCAATAAGTTAATCGTAAGAAGACGCGATGGTAAGGGACTTAAATAATAGATTATAAGGAGGTTTAATCATGGCAAGATCACTTAAAAAGGGACCATTTGCTGATGGACATTTATTAAAGAAGATAGATGCTCTTAACGCTGCTGGTGATAAGAGCGTAGTTAAGACTTGGTCACGTCGTTCAACAATTTTCCCTTCATTCGTTGGACACACAATAGCTGTTCACGACGGAAGAAAGCATGTGCCTGTATATGTTACAGAAGACATGGTAGGACACAAGCTTGGAGAATTCGTACCAACAAGGTCTTACAGAGGACATGGTAAAGACGAAAAGAGAATGTAATATTATATTTCCATAAAAACTGAAAGGAGGTACATCCATGGCAAAAGGACATAGATCCCAGATCAAAAGAGAAAGAAATGAGAACAACAGAGAAATGAGACCACACGCTAAGTTATCTTATGCCAGAGTTTCAACTCAGAAGGCTTGTTTCGTTCTTGATGCGATCAGAGGCAAGGATGTAAATACAGCACTCGGTATATTAGCATACAACCCAAGATATGCTTCAACAGTAATAGAAAAGTTACTTAAATCTGCTATTGCAAATGCAGAGGTTAAAGGTCTTAACCGCGACAACCTTTTCGTTGAGGAGTGTTTCGCAGGAGATGGCCCTATCATGAAGAGAGTACAGCCAAGGGCAAGAGGAAGCGCATACCGCATCTTCAAGAGAATGAGTCATATAACTGTAATTCTTAACGAGAAGTAATAAGAAAGGAGAGTTAAGACCAAATGGGACAGAAAGTTAATCCTCACGGTATAAGAGTTGGTGTAATCAAAGACTGGTCATCAAAATGGTATGCCGGTAAAGATTTCGCAGACTTCCTTGTAGAAGATTATAAGATTAGAGAATTTCTTAAGAAGAAACTCTATGATGCAGGAGTAGGCAGTATTGATATAGAAAGAACATCTGACAGAGTTATCGTTATCGTAAGTACATCACAGCCGGGTATCGTAATCGGTAAGGGCGGTGCTGATGTTGACAGATTAAAGGTAGAAGTTCAGAAGTTAAGCAAACAGAAAGTAGACCTTAAGGTTAAAGAAATTAAGAAGGCTGACTTAAATGCACAGTTAGTTGCAGAGAAGATAGCTAAGGATCTTGAAGCCCGTATTTCCTTCAGACGTGCTATGAAGTCTGCTATGGGAAGAACAATGAAGAATGGTGCTAAGGGTATAAAGACAAGCGTATCCGGTCGTCTTGGCGGTGCTGATATGGCTCGTACAGAGTTCTATAGCGAGGGAACTATTCCTCTTCAGACACTTCGTGCAGACATCGAGTATGGTTTTGCAGAGGCTGACACAACCTATGGTAAGGTTGGTGTTAAGTGCTGGATCTACCTTGGAGAAGTTCTTCCTACTAAGGGAAACAACAAAAAAGGAAGGGAGCGATAAATAATGTTAATGCCTAAAAAGAGTAAAAGCATCGTAAGCAGTTCCGTGGCTCTATGAAGGGCGCTGCTCACAGAGGCAATACTATATCAAATGGAGAGTTCGGTATCGTTGCACTTGAGCCATCTTGGGTTAAGTCAAATCAGATAGAAGCAGCCAGAATTGCTATGACTCGTTACATTAAGCGTGGTGGTAAGGTTTGGATTAAGATATTCCCTGATAAGCCGGTTACTATTCAGCCTGCTGAAACTCGAATGGGTTCAGGTAAAGGTTCCCTTGACTACTGGGTAGCAGTTGTTAAGCCTGGCAGAGTAATGTTTGAAATTGGTGGAGTTGATGAGGTTATAGCAAGAGAGGCGCTTCGTCTCGCTATGCACAAGCTTCCACTTAAGTGTAAAGTAGTATCTAAAGCAGATTTAGAAGGAGGTGCTGAATAATGAAAAGTACAAAGTATGTTCAGGACCTTAATGGTAAGACACAGGTTGAGCTTAATGAAGAATTGGTTGCTGCAAAGAAGGAGCTTTTCAACTTAAGATTCCAGAATGCAACCAACCAGCTTGATAATACAAGCCGTATTAGAGAAGTTAGAAAGAATATCGCAAGAATTCAGACTGTTTTAACAAGACAGGCTAACTAACTTAGGTAATTAATCCGAAGAAAGGAGACATACTCGTGGAAGAGAGAAATCTTAGAAAAGTGCGTACCGGCAAGGTAGTTAGCGATAAGATGGACAAGACTATCGTTGTTGTAGTTATAGATAATGTGAAGCACCCACTGTATGGTAAGATCGTTAAGAGAACTCGTAAGCTTTACGCTGAGGATGCTAACAACGAGTGCCATGTAGGTGACAGAGTTAAAGTTATGGAGACCAGACCTCTGTCAAAGACAAAGAGATGGAGACTTGTTGAAATAGTTGAAAGAGCAAAATAATTATCCCATCTTTTAATATTTGAAAGGAGTGCTAGTAATGGTACAGCAGGAAACCAGATTGGCAGTTGCTGATAATACCGGTGCAAAAGAGCTTCTTTGCATCCGTGTTATGGGTGGCTCGACCAGAAGATATGCAGCTATAGGCGATATAATCGTTGCCAGCGTTAAAGATGCAACACCAGGCGGAGTTGTTAAAAAGGGTGACGTTGTAAAGGCTGTTGTAGTTCGTACTAAGAAGGGATGCCGTAGAAAAGACGGTTCTTACATAAAGTTCGATGAGAATGCAGCAGTTATAATAAAGGAAGACAAGACACCAACCGGAACTCGTATATTTGGACCAGTAGCAAGAGAGCTTCGTGAGAAACAGTTCATGAAGATCGTATCACTTGCTCCGGAAGTTTTATAAGGAGGTGTAAGAGTGGCTACCAGTAAGATTAAAAAGGGTGATACCGTTAAGGTAATCACAGGAAAATATAAGGGCACCGAAGGAAAAGTTATCTCCGTTAAGGAAGGTAAGGTAATCGTTGAAGGTGTTAACATGGTAACAAAGCATAAGAAAGCATCACAGAGCAATCCTAACGGCGGTCTCGTTCATGAGGAAGCTGCTATAGATATCTCTAATGTTATGTATGTTGCAAAGGGCAAGGTAACAAGAGTTGGATTTACTATGCAGGGCGATAAGAAAGTCCGCGTAGCTAAGGCAACAGGCGATATCATTGACTAAAACGGAAGGAGGTATTTATAGTGAACAGGTTAAGAGAAACCTACGATAAGGAAATTGCACCTGCTTTACAGAAAAAGTTCGGTTATAAAAATGTAATGCAGATTCCAAAAGCTTGATAAGGTAGTTATCAATATGGGTGTTGGTGAGGCTAAAGAGAACGCTAAGGTTCTTGAGACAGCTGCTAATGACCTTGGAATAATTACAGGACAGAAAGCTGTATATACAAAGGCTAAGAAGTCTGTCGCAAACTTCAAACTCCGTGAGGGAATGCCAATCGGATGTAAAGTTACTCTTAGAGGTGACAGAATGTATGAGTTCGTTGACCGTCTCATCAATCTTGCACTTCCTCGAGTACGTGACTTCAGAGGTGTTAATCCTAATGCTTTTGATGGTAGAGGTGATTATGCACTTGGTCTTAAGGAACAGCTTATTTTTCCCTGAGATTGAGTATGATAAAGTAGACAAGGTAAGAGGTATGGACGTAATTTTCGTTACTACCGCTGAAACAGACGAAGAGGCAAGAGAGCTCCTTAGAGCATTCGGAATGCCTTTTGCAAAGTAATTAAGGAGGAAACATGGCTAAGTTATCAATGAAACTTAAGCAGGAAAGACCTGCAAAGTTCTCTACCAGGGAATATACACGTTGCAAAAATCTGTGGCCGTCCCTCATGCTTTATTTAAGAAAAATACGGAATCTGCAGAATCTGCTTCCGTGAATTAGCTTATAAAGGACAGATCCCAGGCGTGAAGAAAGCCAGCTGGTAATATTAGGAAGGAGGTTAGATAAATGACAACAAGTGATCCAATTGCTGATATGCTTACAAGAATCCGTAATGCAAATACGGCTAAACACGATGAGGTTGATGTACCTGCTTCCAATATGAAGGTATCAATCGCAGAGATCCTCTTAAGAGAGGGTTATATAAAGAGTTTCACAATCAATGAGGGTTAATGGCTTTAAGAATATCCACATCGAGCTTAAGTACGGTAAGGATAAGAATGAAAAAAAGTTATTAACGGATTAAAGAGAATCTCAAAAGCCTGGTTATAGAGTATATGCTAACTGTGCAGACCTTCCAAAGGTTCTTGGTGGTCTCGGAGTTGCTATCGTATCTACTAACAAGGGTGTTATCACTGATAAAGAGGCTAGAAGCTTCGGAGTTGGTGGAGAAGTTCTTGCATTTGTTTGGTAATTAGTATCTGATAACAAGCAGAATAATCTGCAAAAAAATAAAAAAATGGAGGTGCAGGGCATGTCACGTATAGGAAGAATGCCTATCGCAGTACCGGCAGGAGTTACTGTTGATATTGCAGAAAATAATAAAGTGACTGTAAAAGGTCCTAAGGGAACACTTGAGAGAGTGCTTCCTAAAGAAATGATAATCAAGCTTGAAAACGGTGAGATTGTTGTTACAAGACCTAATGAATTGAAGAAGATGAAATCTCTTCATGGACTTACAAGAACACTTATTAATAACATGGTTGTTGGTGTAACTGAGGGTTATACCAAGACACTTGAAGTAAACGGTGTAGGGTTACAGAGTTTCTAAAAGCAGGAAAAAGAGCTTACCCTTAACTTAGGGATATTCTCATCCGGTAGTTATGACCGATCCTGAGGGAGTTGAGTCAACAGTTGAAGGTACTAACAAGATTATTGTTAAAGGTATTGACAAGGAGAAGGTTGGACAGTACGCAGCTGAGATTAGAGAGAAGAGAATGCCAGAGCCATATAAAGGGCAAGGGGTATTAAGTATGATTATGAAGTTATCAGACGTAAGGTTGGTAAGACAGGTAAAAAATAATTAAAGGAGTGAAAAAGAATGGTTCGTAAAGCATCAAGAAGCGCTATTCGCGAAAAGAAACATAGAAGAATGCGTGCACACCTTTCAGGTACAGCTGCAAGACCACGTCTCGCTGTATTCAGAAGTAATAGCCATATGTACGCACAGATCATTGACGACCAGGCTGGAGCTACTTTAGTTGCTGCATCCACACTTGAAAAGGATGTAAAAGCCGGTCTTGAGCATACCAATGATGTAGCTGCTGCTTCTGCAGTAGGTACTGCTATAGCTAAAAAGGCACTTGAAAAGGGAATTAAGGAAGTCGTTTTCGATAGAGGTGGTTTCATTTATCAGGGTAAAGTACAGGCACTCGCTGACGCTGCTAGAGAAGCAGGTCTTCAATTCTAAGAGAAGGAGGAATAAACATGAATCGTTCAGTAGATAATAATACTGAGAACAATGAGCTTTTTGACAAAGTAGTTGCCATCAAGCGCGTTGTCAAGGTTGTAAAGGGCGGACGCAACATGAGATTCTCAGCTCTCGTAGTTGTAGGAGACAAGAACGGCAGAGTTGGTGCAGGTCTTGGAAAGGCTGCTGAAATCCCTGAAGCTATCCGTAAGGGTAAAGAAGACGCTATTAAGAATATGGTTTCACTTCCAATTGATGAAAACGGAAGTGTACCTCATGATTTTGTTGGTAAGTTTGGAAGTGCAGAGGTTCTTCTTAAGAAAGCCCCTGATGGTACCGGAGTAATTGCCGGTGGTCCTGCTCGTAATGTACTTGAGCTTGCAGGTTACAGGAATATCAGAACTAAGTCTCTTGGTTCAAACAATAAGCAGAATGTTGTACTTGCAACAATCAACGGTTTATCTAAGCTTAAGACTCCTGAAGAATTTGCTAGACTTCGTGGCATTTCCGTTTCTGATCTGTAAATGCTAAGATATAATAGTAAATATAAAATAGGAGGATAATAAAATGGCTGATAAATTAAAAGTAACATTGGTTAAGTCTGTTATTGGACGTATACCAAAGCACAGGAAGACAGTTGAAGCTCTTGGTCTTAAGAAAACAGGCCGTAGCAACACCCTTCCTAACAATGAGGCAACAAGAGGAATGATTAAGCAGGTTGAGTATCTGCTTAAGGTAGAAGAAATCTAAAGAAGGGGAGGTGTGAACATGAATTTAACAGACTTACAGCCAATAGCCGGCTCTCGTCAGAGTAATAACTTCAGAAGAGGCCGTGGTCATGCTTCTGGAAATGGTAAGACTGCCGGTAAGGGACATAAGGGACAGAAGGCTCGTTCAGGAGCTCCAAGACCGGGATTCGAGGGTGGTCAGATGCCACTTTATAGGAGAATTCCTAAGAGAGGTTTCACCAACAGAAATTCTAAGGAAATTGTAGCTATCAATGTATCTGAGCTTAACCTCTTCGAAGATGGAACTGAAGTAACAATTCAGGCTCTCCTTGATGCAGGTGTAATCAAAAAGGTATGCGACGGCGTAAAGATTCTTGGAAATGGAGAACTTACAAAGAAGCTTACAGTTAAAGTAAACGCTTACAGTGCTTCGGCAGAAGAAAAGATTAAAAGTCTTGGCGGGATTGCTGAGGTGATCTAATGATAAAAGCGATTCGTAATGCTCTAAAGGTAAAAGATATAAGAGAGAGAATTTTATTCACTCTCTTGTGTCTTGCAGTAGTCAGACTTGGATCACAGCTTCCTATTCCGGGAATTGATCGTAGCAGGATATCTGAGTTCTTGAACCAGATTACACAGCTTTCATTTCTGAATGCCATTACCGGTGGGTCATTTGAACAGTTATCAATATTTGCACTAAGTATTACTCCATACATTACATCTTCCATCATTATGCAGCTTCTCACAATAGCCATTCCAAGGCTTGAGGAGATACAGAAAGAGGGAGAAGAAGGCAGAAAGAAGATTGCTACAGCTACACGTTATGTAACTGTCGCCCTTGCTCTTATCGAGAGTATTGCGATGGCAATCGGCTTTGGCCGTTCAGGATATTTGGAGAATTACTCCGTGCTTTCGGTTATAGTTATTACACTTACTCTTACTGCAGGATCTGCCTTCCTTATGTGGATAGGTGAAAAGATTACTGACAAGGGAGTTGGTAATGGTATATCAATCATCCTTCTTGTAAACATAGTTTCAAGAATGCCTTCAGATATCATAAATCTTTTCAGAACTTATGTAATAGGCGGAACTACTGTTATCAACAAGGTTATAGCAGCAATACTCATTGTAGTTGTAATTGTTGCTCTTACAGTTTATATAATTGTATTAAATGATGCAATCAGAAAGATTCCTGTGCAGTACGCACAGAAGCTTCAGGGAAGAAGACTTGTAGGTGGTTCAGGATCAAATATACCACTTAAGGTAAATACCGGCGGTGTTATGCCTATCATCTTTGCAAGTTCAATCCTTCAGACACCTATCATCATCTGCAGATTCCTTGGCATACAGCCAAAGAGTGGAGCAGGTGCAACCTTAGGTGAGAAGATATTAAAGGTATTAAACCAGCAGGCTTGGTGTAACTTTACCAGCTGGGGAGAAGCTAAGTATACATTGGGTCTTGTACTCTATGTAGTTATGATTATATTCTTTGCTTACTTCTATACCTCAATAACCTTCAACCCACTTGAGATTGCTAATAACATGAAGAAGTCAGGTGGTTTCATACCGGGTATCAGACCTGGCCGTCCTACAAGTGATTATCTTAATAAGGTACTCAACAGTATTATATTTATAGGAGCTTGCGGCCTCACAGTTGCTGCTCTCGTTCCTATTGTATTCTCAGGAGTATTTGGAGCAGATGTATCATTTGGTGGAACATCCCTCATCATCGTAGTGGGTGTTATACTTGAGACCATGAAGCAGGTTGAGTCAATGATGCTTGAGAGACATTACAAAGGTTTCTTAAATGATTAAGAGTTACATTTAATATCGAGCTGTAGCAGGTTATGACAGGTAAATGTTATAGTCCGGCTACAGCTTTTATGTTAATAGGAAATTCCCTATTGTGTGCGAGTACACACTTTTTTATTTAAGGAGGTCTATATGAAAATTGTTATGCTTGGCGCTCCTGGGGCGGGTAAAGGTACACAGGCAATTAAAATTGCTGAAAAATACGGTCTTCCCCATATCTCAACAGGAGATATATTTAGATATAATATCAAAAATAACACAGAACTTGGCTTAAAGGCTAAGGAATACATGGATAAGGGCCAGCTCGTTCCTGATGAGCTTACAGTCAGCATCCTCTTAGACAGGGTATCAAAAGATGACTGTGCTAAGGGTTACATCCTTGACGGCTATCCAAGAACCATTCCTCAGGCTGAAGTTCTTGAAGAGGCTCTTAAAAAAATTAGGCGAAAAATATTGACTTTGCTGTAAATGTGGTTGTTCCTGACGAAAAAGATTATCGAGAGAATGTCAGGAAGAAGAACCTGCCCTAACTGCGGAGAAACCTATCATCTTGTGTATAACAATACCAAGAAGGAAGGTGTCTGTGATAAATGTAGTGGAGATCTCATTCAGCGTCCTGACGATATGCCTGAGACTGTAAAGAAGCGTCTTGAGGTATACCATGCACAGACTAAACCTCTTGAAGAGTTCTATCAGAGTAGAAATGTATACAAAGAAGTAGATGGAACTAAGGACATGAAGGAAGTCTTTGAAGATATTTGCAAGATTCTTGGCTGATTATAAGAGATCAAAGGAGAGACTATGGAAGTGGGAATAAAGGATGAAAATGCTATTTCTTTGATGAGAGAGGCCGGAAAACGGCTGGCTTTTGTGCTTTCAGAGCTTGAAGCCTATGTTAAGCCGGGACTTTCAACTTATGAAATAGATAAAAAAGGAGAAGAACTGATTCGTGGATGTGATGGTATCCCTTCTTTTCTAGGCTATAATGGTTTTCCTGCTTCTATTTGTGTATCCGTTAACGATCAGGTTGTGCACGGAATTCCTGCGAAAGAGAATTATATCGACGAAGGTGACATAGTCAGTCTTGATGCAGGCCTTATCTATAAGGGTTGGCATGCAGACGCAGCAAGGACTGTACCTGTAGGAAAGGTTATTCCTGAGCTTAAGGACCTTATTGAAGTTACTAAACAGAGCTTTTTTGAGGGAATAAAGCAGGCAGTTCCAGGTAATCACATAAATGATATATCTATCGCTATCCAGGCTTATGTTGAAAGCCATAGGCTACTCTGTTGTAAGAGACCTTGCAGGACATGGCATAGGGCAGAACCTACACGAAGCACCTGATATATTTAACTTCAGGCAGAAAAAGCAGGGAATCATGATAGAAAAGAACATGACATTTGCCATAGAGCCCATGGTAAACATGGGAGGCTACGAGGTAGAATGGGGAGAGGATGACTGGACAGTATACACAGCTGATTACTCATTTTCAGCCCATTATGAGAATACAATTTTAATAACTGACGGTGAACCGGAGATATTAACTTTGTAGAGGTAAGCTATGGATTTTCATAAGAAGCCCGCTCATATAGAGTATACAAATGTACTTAACAATGTAGATAAAAAGATAACAAAGAAATGAGAATATTGCTCTTGCAATAAGGCTCTACAAGAAAAATGGTGGCAGACACCGGAAAGGAGACAAATGTCTAAAAGCAGATGTACTTGAGATAGAGGGAACAGTTATAGAGAAGCTCCCAAATGCAATGTTTCAGGTTGAACTTGAAAAATGGACATAAGGTACTTGCACACATCAGCGGTAAGCTCAGAATGAACTTCATTCGTATCTTACCTGGTGATAAGGTAACTCTTGAAATGTCCCCTTATGATTTAACTAAGGGAAGAATTATCTGGAGAGATAAATAAATTGCAGGTATAAGGCAGAGGCTTGGCTTCTGTCTTTTTTTATTTGACAGGAAATTTCTCTGAAATTACCTGTCAAAAAAACTTGTAGTTTCCTCTAGAAAGGTGAATTGAAAAAAAGTAAGTTCCGCATCATAGGCTTCAATATTTATATTTAAGCTTAGAGTGGAACTTACTTTTTCTAAATTTAAAAAAATATTTTTTTAAGTAAATATGTACTTTGTCAGAAAAAAATGCTATAATCAGCCTTACAAGAATAGATTTCTCTTTTTTACCGCATAGCAAACAGGAGCCGAGGCTACATTCCAGAATCCGGAATAAGTAACTTCCGCCCCTCCCTTATTGTGGTGTGAGAACTCATCTTGTAACCGGAAATACCGGTTTATCTCTTTAGGAGCTTAGGGGTTAGGGTAATTTCATCTGGGGAAATTTTTTTGTATTCCTAAGCTCTTTAATATTTTTTGCCGTATTGAAACGCAAAAAAATATCGTAAGAGCTCTTGTTTCCAAACTTCGCTCTAGAATAAGAATTGATATGGCTCATCATCAGGTTTATGTCTTCCTGTGTGTAATTACTAAAGTCCACACCCTTAGGTATTATCCTTCTTATCATTTCATGATTATTTTCACAACCGCCTTTCTGATAAGGAGAGGCAGGATCACAGTAAAATACCCTCAGCCTTCTGTTTCCCTGCATGTCGTATTCAAGTGCTTCAGGATTTGAGAACTCACTTCCGTTATCAAGGAGCAGCACATCGAATATTTTCCCGAAAATATCAGACCTAAGCTCAATGTAGAGCTTTTCAAATATATTTGTAACCGACCTGGAATCATTGTAGTCTCTAATAAAAGGCAAGCTGTAAGTTCTGCTGTACGAAGAATAGCGTAAGAAGCACCTTGCCTCCTTTTTTGCCTTCCACACTGTCACCTTCACATACGATAGAATCAGGGTGTTCGCTTATATATTTCACAAAGTCTTTGTAAGTCCTGCCTTTTCTGCACTCCTTGTCTACCTTTAATGTCTTGCTCTTGTTTTTTCTTGGACTCATTCTTACAGTGCGCGGCATATCAATGTTTCTGGCGGTAAACAGGCTGTTGTTAACGTATGAGTAAAGTGTTTTATCAGAAATCATGAGTTTCATCGGAATGGTTATTAAAAAAATATGTCTTATGGACTGTCCTTTTTAGCAAAAAGCGGACTCACTATTCCGTCTAAATGTTTAATTTCTTCCACGGTTATGTTAACACCTGTTCTTGACACGGATAATGTTTTCCTGTACCTGTTATCTGCCTCCTTTGCCCTATAAAAATCTTTTTTTCCAGACGGCACTTATTTCTATCTTGGCATCCGTTACATACATAAGGTGGCTTAAGTAGAAGAGGACAGATGCGTTTAACGTACTCATCACATAACGGTATACATTTACCACAGCTCATCGCAGTTCCTGCTTTTGCTTAAACATCTGCCACAGGTGTGCTTCTTTGTGCAGATTTTTTTCTGCCGCTTTTATGCAGTCATTAAAAGACCTCCCATACCCGCCTTTTTGTTCAATAATTATATTTTTCCTTATTTCTTTAGAAATGGTCGTACTATCTTTTCCTAAGGCCTGCGCAATACTATTGAAACTTAATTTTTTAGCCAGCATAACCTCTATATCGGAACGCATGCCTAAAGAAAGATGTAAGTATTTGCTCATAGTTAAAAAAACTCCTTTGGTTTATAATATATAACCCCTAACCTAATGAGTTCTCACACTATATATATTTTAAATATGTAATCAGTAAAGTCCATAGGTATAAATGCAATCTTTAGAATTAGTAAAGTCCAGTTAGTTAATCATGGTATTCGGAATAAGTAAAATCCATACTAATGCGGACTTTACTTTTTTTCAAATAACATTTCCTCTAAAAATCAATTTTACAGTCTTTAAAAAGTTCATGACAATGTGGTATAATAATTTAGCATTGTGCAAAGAGAAATAATTAAAGTAAGGAGAGCAGGATATGAAACATATTAAAAGCTTAACTACAAGGAATCTTAAGGAATCTATGAAGAAGGGTGGCTGCGGAGAGTGCAAGACTTCTTGCCAGTCAGCTTGCAAGACTTCATGTACTGTTGGTAACCAGAGCTGTGAGGCTAGGTAATACCAATTCCTGCATTTACTAAAAAGTCAAAGTTTAAGCAGCGGCTTTAGTCGCTGCTTATCTTTCGTAGAAAGGAACCAATCACTTGATTCACCAGTTTCAAAGTAACGGATATAACATAGTTTTAGATGTAAACAGTGGCTCAGTACACATAGTAGATGAGGCTGCTTATGATTGTATAGCCTTATACAATGAAAAAGTAATAGAAGGAAGAGAGAGTGAGGATGCTGCTCTTTCTGAGATAAAGGGCATCATACTTGAGAGATATAAGGAAGTACCTGTAACAGAAGAAGACTTTAACGAGATTATATCAGAGATTAAAGAATTACAGGAAGATGGACAGCTTTTCACAGAGGATATATACGAGAAGTATGTTAAGGATTTCAAACATAGAAATACAGTGGTAAAGGCACTCTGCCTAAACATAGCCCATGACTGTAACCTTGCCTGTCGTTACTGCTTTGCGGGAGAAGGAGAATATCAGGGTGACAGAGGAATGATGAGCTATGAGGTGGGAAAGGCAGCCTTTGACTTCCTCATCAAGAACTCAGGACACAGAAAGAACCTCGAAGTAGACTTCTTCGGAGGTGAGCCTCTTATGAACTGGGACACAGTTAAGAAGCTCGTTGCCTATGGAAGAGAGCTTGAGAAGATTCACGATAAGAACTTCCGTTTCACACTTACTACCAACGGAGTCCTCTTAAATGATGAGATTATCGATTTCTGCAACAAAGAGATGACAAATGTTGTCCTCAGTATAGATGGCCGTAAGTGCGTGCATGACTATATGAGGCCTACAAGAGGAGGAAACAGAAGCAGTTACGATATTATTCTTCCTAAGCTTAAGTCCTTTGCGGCAAAGCGCGGTAATAAAGAATACTACGTAAGAGGTACTTATACAGCTAAGAACCTTGATTTTGCTGCTGACGTACTTCATCTTGCAGATGAAGGCTTCAAGGAAATATCGCTTGAGCCTGTGGTTTCACTGCCTACTGAGCCTTATGCGATAAAAGAAGAGGATATTCCTTATCTTAAAGAACAGTATGATATGCTTGCAAAAGAATATATCAAGAGAAGAAGAGAAGGAAGCGGCTTTACCTTCTTCCACTTTATGATAGACCTTGCCGGAGGACCTTGCGTAGCTAAGCGTCTTTCAGGCTGTGGCTCAGGTACAGAGTATGTTGCAATCACACCTTGGGGAGATATTTACCCTTGCCATCAGTTTGTAGGTGAGGAAGGCTTTGTTATAGGCAATGTATATGACGGCATCACAGCGACTGAGCTTCAGGAGGGCTTTAAGCACCAGAACGTGTATGAAAAGCCTAAATGTAGAGACTGCTTTGCAAGATACTACTGTAGTGGAGGCTGTGCAGCCAACTCATTTAAGTTTAGCGGCAATATTGATGATGTATATGAGATAGGCTGTGAACTCCAGAGAAAGCGTATTGAATGTGCCATTATGATTAAGGTAGCTGAGGAGACAGACAAAGAGGAAGTCTGTCAGGATTAGTGAGGATTCAATTGATTTCTGGGAGATATTCTCCTGAAAAATAAAGAAACAAATAAAAAAAGAAAGGTGAATTTACAATGAATAGCAAGAAACGCGGCGTAGCTAAGCTATTAAGCTATGTCATAGTGATAACACTTCTGACAGCTGTTGCACTTGGAGCATTTGGCAATAAGGCAGGTAGTGCCAGAGGCATTAAGAGAGGACTTGACCTTGCGGGTGGAGTTAGTATTACTTATGAGACAGTAAAGTCTAAACCATCAGCTACAGAAATGGCTGACACTATCGAGAAAATGAGACTTCGTGCAGAGATATTCAGTACTGAGTCAGAGGTTTATCAGGAAGGCTTAAACAGAGTAGTAGTAGACATTCCTGATGTTAAGGATGCAGATGCTGTACTTAAACAGCTCGGTTCAGCCGGCTCCATCCAGTTTATCCCTGTTGAGGGGAATATTAGCAGAGAGTCAGATGGTACTTACAAATTAAATAAGACCATTGAAGAACTTGCGAAAGAGAAGAAAATATCTGTAGACGGTGCCGATATAGCTACTGCTAAAGCCGCATCCAGACAGGGTGATGCCGGAGTTGGTGTCGAGTACATAGTTGAGCTTGAACTTAATGCTAAGGGAGCAAATAAGTTCGCTAAGGCTACACAGGAGAACCTCGGCAAGCAGATTGCTATTGTATATGATGGCAATGTGATTTCAGCTCCTGTTGTGCAGAATGTAATTTCAGATGGTAAGGCTCAGATATCAGGACAGAGCTCTATGGAAGAAGCTGAGAGACTTGCTTCTATCATCAGAGTAGGTGCTCTTCCTCTTGAACTTAAAGAAGTTCGTTCAAGTGTGGTAGGTGCCAAGCTTGGTGATACAGCACTTGACACTTCACTTATAGCCGGTCTTATCGGATTTATCATAGTTTTCCTCTTTATGATAGTTATGTACAAGATTCCGGGATTTGCTTCAAGCTTAGCCCTTATCGCTTATGTGGTAATAGAGCTTGTTCTCTTACAGCTTTTACAGATTACACTTACACTTCCTGGTATTGCGGGTATCGTGCTTTCTATTGGTATGGCGGTTGATGCGAATGTTATTATATTTACCCGTATCAAGGAAGAGATTGGTCTTGGCAAGTCAGTTCGTACAGCTATCGGAAATGGTTTCAATAAGGCTCTTTCAGCCATCATTGATGGTAACGTAACTACAATTATTGCAGCCATCGTACTTGGTATCTTTGGTACAGGTACAATCAAAGGCTTTGCATATACACTTGCTCTCGGTATTATCATTTCTATGTTTACCGCTCTTTTCATAACCAAATTCCTTCTTTACTCATTCTATGATATGGGATTTGATTCAGAGAAGAGTTATGGAACTAAGGTTGATAAGGAAAATAAGCCATTCCTTAAGTTTGCGCCTAAGGCTTATGTGATTTCACTTGTAGTTATTGGTATAGGTATTGCTACTATGGTAGTAAATGCGGCTTCAGGAAAGGGAGCCTTTGACTATGCCCTTGAGTTCTCAGGCGGAACATCTACTGAAGTGGTATTTGACAATGGCAAGGTTCCGGGAAATGATGAAATAAGAACCTTTGTAAATGGCATAATTCCTTCATCAAATGCAGACGTAACACAGATAGTTGGTGAGGATGCTGTAGTTATCAAGACAAAGTCCCTTAATGATGAAGAGAGAACTAAGCTTCGTGAGGGATTTGTAGAGAAATACAAGGTATCAAAGGACAACATCAACAATGAGAATATCTCAGGTGCAGTAAGTGGTGAGATGAAGCGTTCAGCGCTTATGGCAGTTATTGCTGCAACAATCTGTATGCTTATCTACATCATTATCAGATTTAGAAATGTTGCTTTCGGTGCCAGTGCTGTATTGGCCCTTATACATGATGTTCTTGTAGTAGCTACACTTTATGCCCTTACAAGAATGAATGTAGGTAATACCTTCATCGCCTGCATGCTTACCATAGTTGGTTACTCTATCAATGCAACCATTATTATCTTCGACCGTATCAGAGAGAATCTGGCAGAGAAGAGACGAGGCGAGACTGTTGCAGAGATAGTGGACAAATCAATCACCCAGACATTCTCAAGAAGTATCAATACTACTATTACCACCCTTATCATGGTAGTTATACTCTTTATCATGGGTGTTAGCTCAGTAAGAGAGTTCTCACTTCCTATCATAGTGGGACTTATCTGCGGTGCATATTCATCTATCTGCATCACAGGTACTTATGGTATATCTTAGTTAAAAAGAAGATTGAGAAATAATACAGTATTTAATTAGAATTATAATTAAGTGGTGCGGCGACTAGTCTGCACCACTTTTTAAGATAGGAGGGAAATATTCCTATGAGTTATGCCTGCGAAGATTGTAATAACTATGTCTATGACGAAGACGAGGAAGCCTATATCTGCGTTCAGGATATGGATGAGGACGACTTTTACAAGGTCATGTCTAATAAATTTAAGGACTGTCCTTATTATAGATCAGGTGATGAGTATAAGGTGGTTAGACACCAGATGTAAGGGATAATGTAAGGGTTTGCAATTGTAAATTTGAGGCTTTTGTGTTAGACTGAATAAATAGATGATTCTGTCAAAGCTCTATTATGGGTATCACAGAAAATGTATAGTCTTGGGGGACAATATGAGACAAAAAAAGAGTTTTTATTGGTGGAGGATATATCTTGTTATGGAAAGTGTTCTACAACTGTAGCCCTTCCTATACTCTCAGTTGCAGGCTATGAAGTAAACCTGCTTCCTACAGCCATATTTTCAGCACATACAGGTATCAGTACAGACATTGCCTTTTTGGATTTTTCAGGAGGCATGAATGGGATAATAGGCTCTTGGGATACTATGGATATAAGCTACGATGCTGTTCTTATAGGTTATTCATTTGGAAAAGAAGCAGTTAAGTATTCTGACTAAGTTTTTTTGGAGAAGAAGAAACCGAAAAATTGTAGTCTTAGATCCTGCTATGGCTGAGAATGGCAAGCTATATAGCAAGCTTCCCTGAGGATTATCCGTCTGCAATGAAGGAGTTGATTAGTTATTGTGATTATCTTACACCTAATATAACCGAGGCCTTTATGTTAGCTGACAAAGCCTATCACGAAGGACCTTATGAGAGAACCGAGATTATGGAGCTTCTCCTTAGAATCTATGGGAACTACCGTAAAAAGGTCATAATTACGGGTATAGAGGCAAAAGATAATAAACTAATGGTTATGGCTATAGATGACTGCGGGGATGTTTATACATACGAAACAGATAAAATAGGCAGGAATTATAGCGGTACCGGAGACGTGTATGCTGCTCTTTTACTTGATGGACTCTTAAAAGAAAGAGGCTTTGAAACTTCTGTCAAAGAAGCAATGGAGCTTACGAGCAGGGCTGTGATGCTAAGTATGGCAGGAAACTATGAAGAACTATATTTTGAAGGCATACTGAAGGAAATATAAAGGAGACTGTATATGGAGAATTTGCAGAGGATAGTTATGCTTATTGATGCCGATAACACGCAGATAGGAAAGCTTGAGGATGTTATCGGAGAAATATCCACACATGGAAGAATAGTGGTTAAAAGGGCTTATGGAAACTGGCGCAAGGACATACTTAAGAACTGGGAAAAAGAACTCAAAAAGACTTGCTATCAAGGCTGAACAGCAGTTTGACTATGTAAACGGTAAAAATGCCACAGATATGGCTCTTGTAATAGACACTATGAATCTCTTACATAAAGACATATATGACTGCTTCGTTATAGTTGCAAGCGATAGCGACTATACACCTCTTGCTATCAACCTCCACGAGTCGGGAGTATATGTGATAGGAGTGGGTGAGAAGAAGACACCTGAAGCCTTTAGAAACAGCTGTGATGAGTTTATTTTCTTAGAAAATCTTGGCAGGGCAAATGAGCTTAAGCTCCCTATTCCTAAGGAAGATTATGAGGAAGAAGAGGACTATGAGGAAGAAGAGGATTATGATATCGAAAAAGTACATAATCTCCTTAAGATTGCCTGGGATAAATATCAGGATGATGAGGGCTATGTAAATGTGAGCTCTGCAGGACAGTTTATAAAGCGAGTACGACCTGACTTTGATGTGCGTACCTTCGGCTTTATCAAGCTTCCTAAGCTCATTGAAGCCTTTCCGGAGAGATATGAGATAACTAAGTACCAGGGTAAGGGTACGGTTATGATTATAGCTTACAGATGTAAATAGATAGTTTTTTTAAGTGGTTTAGAACTTCGTTGATATTCATAGGTCAATAAAAATCGGAGAACTGAGATATGGGAAAGCTTGCCGATGTTTTATTTGCGTGCCTGCATATATGAAGAATCAGAAAAATAATTGTTTGGAGGAAAAGTATGTATAGGAGCTTCTTTAAGAGGGTATTTGACTTTATCTTATCCCTTACAGCCATTATCATCCTCTCTCCCGTACTTCTTTTGCTCACAGTCATAGGAGCCTTTAGGATGGGAGGTAATCCCTTCTTTACTCAGGATAGACCGGGTAAAGACGGAAAAGTATTTAAGCTGGTTAAATTTAAGACATGAATAATAAAAAGAGATGAGAGGGAGAGCTGCTTCCGGATGAGAAGAGGCTTACTTCCTATGGGCAATTTATAAGAAATACCTCTCTTGACGAACTTCCTGAGCTAATCAATATACTTAAGGGAGACATAGCAATAGTAGGACCGCGTCCTCTTCTTGTCAGGTACCTTACAAGGTACAATAAAAACTCAGGCAAGGAGGCACGAGGTAAGACCGGGACTTACGGGCCTCGCACAGGTAAACGGTAGGAATGCCATAAGCTGGGAAGAAAAAGTTTCGTTATGATGTAGAATATGTAGACAATCTAAGCCTTTTACTTGATATTAAGATAATACTAAAGACTGCTCTAAAGGTCATAAAAAAGAGACGGGATAAGCAGCGAGAGTTCAGCAACTATGGAAGAATTTATGGGACAACAGGGAAAAAGATGAATAAGATAAGCTTTGAAGAAGAAACTCATAGGCAGCCGAGGTTTTTTTATGCTATGATACTGGCTATAGCTGTACCTATTATGGTTCAAAACGGAATAACCAACTTTGTAAAGCATGATAGATAATATAATGGTTGGAAGAGTTGGAACCAATGAAATGAGCGGGGTTGCCATAGTCAATCAGCTGATTATGGTATTTAACCTCTGTATATTTGGAGGGGTGGCAGGTGCAGGTATATTTACAGCTCAGTTTCACGGAGCGAGAAATACAGAGGGAATCAGATACACCTTTCGTTATAAGATAATAGTAATAACAGTAATAACTGCTTTAAGCATAGCCATTTTTTTCTAGGCTTTGGAGAGGAGCTGATTAAGCTCTATCTCCATGGTGAAGGTGGAGCAGAGGATGCGATTGCAAGTACCCTTCACCAGGCAAAGATTTACCTCGGATATATGCTTATAGGTCTTCCGCCATTTGCCATAGCTCAGGCTTACGGAGATACCTTAAGGTGCTCAGAGGAGACCATAGTGCCTATGAAGGCGGGAGTTGCCTCAGTCTTTGTCAATCTCTCCCTCAACTATGTGTTGATTTACGGTAAATTCGGTGCCCCTGCACTTGGAGTGGCAGGAGCAGCTATTGCTACCATTATAGCAAGATATGTGGAAATGGCGTATGTGGTCGTATGGACACATACCCACAGTAGGCGTCAGCCTTTTATAAAGGGTGCATTTAAGAGCTTTAAAGATACCCTCTATCATTGGCAAAGGATATGATAGCAAAAGGCACACCTCTTATATTAAATGAAACCCTTTGGTCGATGGGCGTAGCGGCCCTTCTTCAGAACTATTCAGTCAGAGGACTTGCTGTAGTTGGTGCCCTTAATATATCACAGATTATATCCAATCTCTTCAATGTAGGCATAATAGCTATGGGCAGTGCAATATCCATAATACTTGGCAGAAGGCTGGGAGCAGGGAGAGATGGAAGAGGCTAAGGAATATTCGGTTAAGCTGATATTTTTTTCACAGAAATCATCTGTATATGCACCTCAACCCTCCTATTATTGCTTGCACCTTTTTTCCCAATGATATACAATACTACTGACGAGATTAAGGAGCTTGCTACTTCATTTATCAGGGTTGCGGCAGCCTGTATGCCTATATATGCATTTGAGACCTGCTGCTACTTCACCATCCGCTCCGGTGGCAAGACTTTAATCACCTTTTTATTTGATAGTGTGTTTATGTGCATAGTGTCTGTGCCTGTAGCCTATGTATTGGTGCATTTTACACCACTCTACATTGTTGTGGTATTCCTTTTTGTACAGCTTGTAAGCCTTATCAAATGTGTGATAGGCTTCGTTATGGTAAAAAAGGGAATCTGGTTAAATAAACTAGCTTATTAAGATGGAGGAAGAATAGTATGAAACTGATAATAATACTTGTATTTATTATAGTTGCACTGGTAAAATACGCAAATAAAAAAATAATGCAAACAAGAATATCGGAAATCAGAGTGGAGCCAATGTTACGCCTCAGACTGAAAACAATTATTATACAGCTGTTCAGAAAACCAATGCCAAATCAAACAAAGCATTTATGGAAAGCAGTACTTATCAGACCAGCCAGATGGTAAATGAACAGGCGGCAAACAAGTCAGCAACCGCTGATATACTGAATGAATTCAACAAGTCTTATGAGAATAAAAAGGCATTAAATGAGGCAAAGAAGCCTAAGTCTAAAAAGGAAGCTGTTGTAAATAAACGGACTGCATCTACTGCTTTGTCATCTAAGCCTGTAACAGAGAAGACAGAAATAAAAGATAGGGGCTATGGCTATGGAATTTTTGATAATTTTGCTGCCTCAGATGCTCTTTATCTTGCGAGGAAAGATGTCGAACTTAGAAAGTTAGAGAAGGTTTCATAACTTGATTGTAAGTATCAATAACTATTGATAGCATAATCTTATAATAAATACGATTGACAAGAGACCGAAAGGCTTACCCTTCGGTCTTTTGTATGTAGGATGATAATATGAGTATATTTAATGAACTTAAAAATCATAACGAGAGCGACTTTTACCCCTTTCATATGCCCGGGCATAAGAGAAATAGTGAGCTTATCAAACAATACGGTCTTTGGGATGATTGCCTTAGTCCTTATGATATCGATATAACTGAAATTGATAACTTTGACAATCTCCATAACCCTGAAGGCATAATAAAGGAGGCAGAGGAACTGGCTTCAAGGCTTTACGGTGCTAAGCAGAGCATATACTCTGTAAATGGAAGTACAGGAGCCATACTATCTGTGCTTGGACTGTTAGATAGTGGAGAAGCAGTGCTTATGGCAAGGAACTGTCATAAGTCAGTTTATCACGGAGTCGAACTCTACGGACTTATTCCATATTACCTTAAAGGAGAGACAGACAGTCTTGGCATCTACCAAAGCATAAGTCCTAAGGAAGTGGAAGAGGCCTTAAGAACATCTGCCTTTCATTGTGAAGATTTTGACAAAGAACAGGCTGTAGAACATCCCGATAATTCAAGGATTAAGCTGGTAGTAATTACTTCCCCTACCTATGAGGGAGTGGTCTCAGACATAGCTCTTATAGCTGAAATCTGTCACAGATATGGGGCTTTGCTCTTAGTTGATGAGGCGCATGGAGCTCATTTTGGCTTTGATGACTACTTTCCTAAGTCTGCTGTAAGCCTTGGAGCTGATTTTGTAGTTCAAAGCCTGCATAAAACACTGCCATCCTTTACTCAGACTGCTATACTTCACATTTGTACTGAAAAAGAAAAGATTACAAATAAAATACGAAGACAGCTTAACCTGCTTGAAACCTCAAGCCCTTCCTACATTTTTCTGGCAGGTATGGAAAACTCTCTAAATCTAATTAAAGACTACGGAAGAGAATTATTTGAAGCCTATAAGCAAAGACTAATTAGCTTTTAGAAAAAATGCAGCCTTGCTTAAGAATATAAGGATTTATCTGCCTGAAAAAGCCTTTAACTATGACTATTGTAAAGCTAGTAATAACCGCGGGGCATAATCTTGGCTCTAAACTTTACCGATATCTATATGATGAACATCATCTTGTTATGGAAATGAAGTCAAAGGACTATGTGATTGCCATGACGAGCATTTTCGATACTGATGACGGGTTTTACAGATTATTAAAGGCACTTAGGGAAATTGACAGGGATGAAACATTCTTTACACTTGATAATAAAGCAAATTTTGATTATACTTTAATGGACAGAAGATGGGTAACTTTGCCTGAAAGAAAATATATTCCTTATGAGGCTGTTAGAAAAGCTGATATTTGCGGTAAGTACAAGATATCACTTGAAAAGTCACAAGGCTTTATTTCAGCAGATTATGTATATTTCTATCCACCGGGTATCCCTCTTTTGGTGCCGGGTGAAGTGATTGAAGAGAATGTAATTCGTCATATAAAGGCTGCAAGTCTTGCCGGTATAGAGGTGTATGGAGGAATAGACGGAAATGGGATATTTGTATGTGCTGATGGGCAAGAGTGCGGCAGGTAAGGACAGTATATATCGAAGACTTTTGGAAGATTCTAAGCTAAACCTAAAAAAATTTGTTATCTACACTACCAGGCCTATGCGTACAAAGGAAGTAAACGGACAGGAGTACAATTTTGTGACTGAGACTGAGCTTGAGGAGCTTAGGAATGAAGGAAAGGTCATAGAAGAACGTTGCTTTAACACTATAGATGGCCCTTGGTATTATTTTACCGTCAATGACGGCAGTATGGACCTCTCTAAGGCTGATTATATATGTATCAATACCTTGGCAGGCTACAATCAGGTAAAAAGCTATATTGGAGAGGATAAGGTTAGGCCTATATACATAGAGATTTCTGATGTTGAACTCATTAAAAGAGCCATAAGGCGTGAAGAAAAGCAGAAACAGCCTAAATGTAGCTGAGGTTTGCAGAAGGTTTTTGGCTGATAATGCAGACTTTTAGTGAGGAGAATCTTATTAGCTCAGGGTGTTGAGAAAAAACACAGGTTTCAAAATGAAAGATTTGGATATCTGTACAAAGGAAATTACTGCTTTTATAAAGGAAAACTAATATGGATATAAAAATTAATCCACTCACCCTGCCTAAGGCTGCGGAAGTTGAAAAAACAGTCAGACAGGACGATGGGCAATTTAAATTTACCCTTATAAAGAATATAGAAGACAATTCTTTGGCTGAGAGATTAAATGCTGTAATGAACTCCATAACCACGGAAGGCAAGAAGCTTAAAAAAAGCACATGGATATAAGGGACATGAAGCATTATAGAGGGGCTTATAAAAGAATTTTTAAATGAGGTGCTCTCAAGAAGCCACGAATTTTCAAGGGAAAACTACCTTGACAGAAGAGGAAGGCACAGAGTTTATGGTATAATAAGGGTAATAGACAAAGAACTGGATGAGCTTGCGGAAGAACTTGTAAAAGATGAAAAGGATGCCATAAGCATACTTGGAAAGATTGATGAGATTCAGGGACTTTTGCTTGACATCTTTACCTAGACGGGAGGCGGATATGAGTACAAATATTTTGGGCAGGGAAAGCCTTGTGGAATATATGAATACGGCGGCTTCTAAGGAAGAATTTTCTCATGCCTATATCTTTGAGGGTGAGAAAGGAATGGGGAAGCTCTTTATAGCTAAGGAGTTTGCCAAGCTCATCCTTTGCGCCGGAAAGGAAACTAAAGAGGAGAGGCAGATTGTCCGCAAACAGGTGGAAAATAATAACAGCCCTGATATCATCTATATTGAGCCTGACAAGCCTACCGTTATAAGCGTAGAAGAGATTCGTACTAAGCTTGTGGGCACAAGCGATATTTTCCCTTATGGCAAGTACAAGGTATACATTGTGAAAGAGGCTGAGAAGATGAATGAGCAGGCTCAAAATGCCCTGCTTAAGACTATCGAGGAGCCACCTGAATATGTTATAATTATTCTGCTTTCAGCCAACAAGGAGAGGCTTTTACCTACAATCAGGTCAAGATGCGTGACTCTTGACGTGAAGCCTATTGATACAATCAAGATAAAAGAGTATCTCATAGACAATTATGGTATAGTAGACTATGTGGCAGAGACAGCTGCCAAGTTTTCAGCAGGAAATGTAGGCAGGGCTGTAAGATACGCAAGCGGTGAAGACTTCCTTGAGATGAAAAATGTAGTTGTAAGAATTCTTATGAATCTTGACAAGGACAGCATTGCTGATGAGATTGCAGGAATAATGAACTTAGAGGGCTATAAAAAAAGGAAATAAAAAGACTGTATAGACCTTATGATACTCTGGTTTAGGGATTTACTTGTCTTAAAGGCTACAGGAGATGCCAATAGGGTGCTGTTTAGAGAAGAATATAAGTACTTAAATGAGCAGATAGCAAAGCGTGACTACAGCTCGATAGAAAGAGCTATAGAAAGTATGGAAAAGACCAAGAAGCGCTTAGATGCAAATGTCAGATTTGATACTGCTCTTGAGATTATGTTTATGTATATGAAGGATAAATAGCTTAGGCTGATTCACATAGCTTTGTAGGGCTGTGTATGACTTTTAATAAATTTGGATAGAATGGAGAAATATGGTTACAGTAATAGGTGTTAGATTTAAAAGGGCTGGAAAGATATATTTTTTCGACCCTGCAAATCTTGATATAAAGTCAGGAATGCACGTAATTGTTGAGACTGCAAGAGGTATAGAATACGGACTAGTGGCTATTGGAAGAAAAGAGATAGAGGAAGACAAGATAGTTCAGCCTCTCAAAGAGGTAATGAGGATAGCCACTCCTGAGGATGATGCGACAGATAGAAAGAATAAGGAGAAAGAAAAGGAAGCCTTTGATATCTGCCTTGAAAAGATAAGAAAAGCATGAGCTTGCGATGAAGCTCATAGCCTGCGAATATACCTTTGATAACAACAAGGTAATGTTTTATTTTTACAGCTGATGGAAGAATAGACTTTAGAGAGCTTGTAAAAGACCTTGCATTTATATTTAAGACAAGGATAGAGCTTAGACAGATTGGTGTGAGGGATGAGGCCAAGATGAAGGGAGGAGTCGGAATATGTGGCAGACCGCTTTGCTGCAATACCTTTTTATCTGAGTTCATACCCTGTGTCTATAAAGATGGCTAAAGACCAGAACTTCTCACTCAATCCAAGCAAAATATCAGGAGTCTGTGGAAGGCTTATGTGCTGTCTTAAAAATGAAGAAGCAGCCTATGAATATCTTAATTCTACTCTTCCTGATGTAGGAGACATTGTGACTACTGCAGAAGGAATTAAGGGTGAGGTAAGCTCTGTAAGTGCGCTTAAGCAGCTTGTGAAGCTTATAGTTGAAAATGAGAACGGAGACAAGGAAATAAGGGAATATAAGGCGGAGGAGCTTACATTTAAGCCTAAAAAGAGAAAACGTGAAAAAGAAATTGAGTCCTCTGAAATAAAGGCTCTTGAAGCACTTGAAAGGGCTGAAAGCAAGACTCGTTTGGACTAAAAAGGATGAATAATGGAATTTGAACTTAAGGACAGAGAAAGACTGGATGACCTTGAGATAAGCGGACTTCATATTATACAATCGCCTGATAAGTTCTGCTTTGGTATGGATGCAGTACTTTTATCAGGCTTTGCTTATGCCAAAAAGGGAAGCAGAGTTATAGATCTGGGTACAGGTACAGCCATCCTTCCTCTTCTTCTGTGGGCAAAGACAGATGGAGAGCACTTTACAGGCCTTGAAATACAGGCTGAAAGTGCGGATATGGCAAGGAGGAGCGTAAAAGGTAATGATATTGGCAATATAGACATAATAGAAGGCGATATCAAGGCTGTAGAGGAATTATTTAAGAGGGATAGCTTTGATGTGGTTACCTCGAACCCACCCTATATGATAAGTGAGCACGGAATAGCCAATCCCGATGCGCCTAAGCAGATTGCAAGACACGAGATTCTATGCAATTTAGAGGATGTGGTTAAGGCGGCTGCCCTATTTGCTTAAGGCTAACGGAAGATTTTTCATGGTACATAGACCTTTTAGACTGCCTGAAATATTTGAAAATCTTAGAAAATACAAGCTTGAACCAAAGAGGATGAGGCTTGTACATCCTCAAATTGGCAAAGAGCCTAATATGGTACTTATAGAGGCTGTAAAATACGGCAATCCAAGACTTACCATAGAGAAGCCCCTAATTGTCTATGATGAGAATATGAAGTACAGCGAAGAGATGATGAGGGATTACAGATACTAGAAAGGATGAACATGGCCGGAAAGTTATATCTATGTGCCACACCAATTGGCAATCTTGAAGATATTACATTCAGAGTTATAAGAACCTTGAAGGAGGCAGATGTTATAGCTGCCGAGGATACGAGAAATTCTATCAAGCTTCTTAATCATTTTGAGATAAAGACTCCTCTTACCAGCTACCACGAGTTCAACAAGTACGACAAGGCTAAGATCCTTGTAAGCAGGATGCTTGGAGGGGAGAATATTGCCCTTATTACAGATGCAGGTACACCGGGTATATCAGATCCCGGAGAAGAACTGGTAAGACAATGCTATGAGGCAGGAATAGAGGTTACGTCCCTGCCCGGTGCCGCTGCCTGTATAACTGCCCTTACTCTGTCGGGGCTTTCTACAAGGCGCTTTGCCTTTGAAGCCTTTTTGCCAAACGATAAAAAGGAAAAGGCAGCTATCTTAGAGGAGCTAAAGACAGAAACAAGGACTATCATCATCTATGAAGCCCCTCACAGGCTTAAAAAGACTATAGCTGAGCTCTATGCCGCACTTGGCAACAGAAGGATGACTGCGGTTAAAGAGCTTACTAAACTTCATGAAAATGTATTTTTAACAAACTTTGAAGATGCTCTTTCTCATTACGAAGAAAACGAGCCTCGTGGGGAATATGTGCTGGTTATAGAAGGTAAGAAGATAGAGGAATTAAAGAAGGAAAAAGAGGCCTCCTACAAAGAAATGGACATAAACGAGCATATGAAGCTCTATATAGACAAGGGAATGGATAAAAAAGAGGCATATGAAGGCGGTTGCAGTTGATAGGGGTATACCTAAGAGAGAAGTGTATAAAATGTTGTTGACACACGTATAGATACGTAGTATCATGCTAAGAAGGGGGAAGGATGCCGTTAACAGGTAAAGAAATGCTTAAGTTACTTAAGAAACATGGGTGGAAGGTAGAAAGACAGGAAGGCTCTCACTGTCAGTTGTTCAAGGATGGTAAGAGAATTACAGTTCCAGTACATAGTAATAAAGACTTGAAAAAGGGATTGGAACAGAGAATACTAAAAGATGCAGGTTTATATGGGAGGTTGTGATATGACTGATAAAAATCTAAATATGGCTTTTCCATTTATATTTCATAAAGAAGATGATGGTGGATATTTTATAGAATGTCCTGATATAGACGGAGTTTATACAGGTATTGATGAAGATGATATTGCATATGGGATGAGTATGGCAGAAGAAGTACTTGGAATGACACTTGCGGATATGCTTGAAAAAGGTGAAACCATTCCAAAGCCTGGCAATATCAAGGATATAAGCTGTGATGATGGTTTCGTCACCTTGGTAATGGTAGATGTAGAAAAATACGTAAGAGATACAACTCTTGTTAAAAAGACCTTGAATATTCCAAAATGGGCGAATGACTTAGGAGTGAGGCTTGGCATTAATTTTTCAAAGGCATTGACTGACACCATATCATCCATGGCAGTATCAAAATAGGGATAGTATTCACATACAACTATATAAAGATAACTAGTGTGCAGAGAATCCTCAAAAAAAGGATTCTCTTTTTGCATGTATTCAAAGACAAAAATAAAAAAACTTAAAAAAATGCCCATATTAGTTATTTCTAACTTATTGAAACTTTATCCAACAACGGTTATAATATAAAAAAATCGAATTCGTACTAAAATGGTAGGAATTAAAAATCGTTGATTATATATTAGGAGGCATTATGTCAGAATTATTAAAAAGTTAAAAAAATTTATCTGTAGCTATAGATGATACGGAAATCCTTAAGAATATTGACTTTACTATAGGTGCGGGTGAAACCCATGTACTTATGGGACCTAACGGTGCAGGAAAGTCAACCCTTGGCTTCACCCTTATGGGCAACCCTGCATACGAGATAAAGAGCGGAGATATAGAGCTTGAAGGAGAGAGCATCATAGAAGACGGTACTGATGTGAGGGGCTAAGAAGGGACTCTTCCTTTCGTTCCAGAGTCCTTATGAGGTAGCAGGCATCTCTCTTGAGAGCTTTCTTAGAAATGCCATCAGACAGATCACAGGCAAACCGCTCAAGATTATGCAGTTTAAGAAGGACTTAAAAGAAGCCATGGACATCCTTCAGATGGATGAGTCCTACCTTACTAGAGACTTAAACGTAGGTTTCTCAGGTGGTGAGAAGAAAAAGTCTGAGATTCTTCAGATGCTTATGCTTCGCCCAAAGCTTGCCATACTTGATGAGACAGACTCAGGACTTGACGTGGATGCGGTTAGGACAGTTAGCCGAGGTATAGAGGCTTATCAGAAGAATAGAGACGGTGCTCTTTTTAATCATTACACACAGCACCAGAATACTTGAAGCCTTAAAGGTAGATTATACACATATACTTGTAAAGGGCAAACTTGTGGAAACGGGAGATGCTGCCCTTGTAGAAGAGATAAACAATAACGGCTTTGCCCGCTTTGAGAAATTAGGGGAGTAAAAATGGCTGAATTAGATAAGAATGAAAAGACAGTAATAGATGATATAGATAGTTCGTTTTACGACTTTAGATATGACGAAAATGAAGAGGACTTCTTAAAACTTGACAAAGGTTTAACAAAGGACATCGTACTTCAGATATCAAAAGAAAAGAATGATCCTGAGTGGATGCGTGATTTCAGACTCAAGTCCTTAGACATATACAATACCCTCACGGCTCCTGCTTGGGGACCATCAATTGAAGGACTTGATATGGATACAATTATGACCTATGTGCGTCATAAGGGAGATATGAAGGGGAACTGGGAAGAGGTACCTGAGGACATCAAGGATACCTTTGAAAAGCTCGGCATACCTGAGGCAGAGAGACTTTCACTTGCAGGAGTGGGTGCTCAGTATGACTCCGAGCTTGTATACCACAATGTTCGTGAAGAAGTGGCAGCCCTAGGTGTTATATACACAGACCTTGAATCAGCCATGCATGGTGAATACGGCGACATGATTCACGAGTATTTTATGAAGCTTGTACCTCCTTCAGACCATAAGTTTGCTGCCCTTCACGGTGCAGTTTGGTCAGGCGGCTCCTTTGTCTATGTGCCAAAGGGAGTTAAGGTGGACATACCTTTACAGTCTTACTTCAGGCTCAATGCCGCAGGAGCAGGACAGTTTGAGCATACTTTAATCATAGTCGATGAGGGTGCAGACCTTCATTTCATAGAGGGATGTTCTGCCCCTAAGTACAATGTAGCTAACCTCCACGCAGGCTGTGTAGAGCTCTTTGTCAAGAAATGCAAGACTTAGATATTCTACCATAGAGAACTGGTCAAAGAACATGTACAACCTCAATACAAAACGTGCCATAGTTGAAGAAAATGGCGTGATTGAGTGGGTTTCAGGTTCATTTGGCTCACACGTGTCCTACCTCTATCCTATGAGCATCTTAAAGGGAAATGGCTCAAGAAGTGAGTTTACAGGAATAACCTTCTCAGGCAAGGGACAGAACCTTGATACAGGCGCGAAGATGGTACACATAGGAGAGGATACCTCTTCCATTATCAATACAAAGTCAGTATCTAAGGGAGGCGGAACCAACACCTACAGAAGTATGGTTACAGTTCGTGAAAGTGCAAAGCGCAGCAAGGCTTTGTATCTTGTCAGTCGCTTATGCTTGATAGCGACAGCCGTTCCGATACCATCCCTGCTATGGATATAAGAACAGACGATACAGACATCGGACACGAGGCTAAGATAGGAAGAATCAGTGATGATGCAGTATTTTACCTTATGTCTAGGGGAATAAGCGAGGAAGAGGCAAGAGCTATGATAGTTAGCGGCTTTGCCAATCCTGTATCGAAAGAGCTTCCTCTTGAATATGCAGTTGAAATGAATAACCTCATTCAGCTTGAAATGAAGGGAGGTATGTAATGAAGTTTGAATTAAAGGGAGCTGTAAACTATCTTCCTGCCATAACCTATGGCAAGATGAAGAACAGCTTTGCAGAAATAGATTTTAACTATGAGATAAATAAGAACAATGATATAGACCTTAGACTTCAGGATGGAGTAGACGTACTTGAAAGCGGTGCTCTTTTTGAAGAGATAGTAGCTAAGGCAGACTTTGTAAAGACAGGTATGGAGGCTCTTAACCTTGATTCAAAGGCAGGAGGAGACAGCCTTGAAGACGAGAACAGAAGAGATAGGGAAGTAAAAGATGCTCCATCTACAGATATAGTAAGAAATGCAATCAAAGCGGCGGGCATCCCTCTTAAGGTGATTACCACCAAAAAAAGGGAGTAAAAGTAGATAAACCTGTTAAGATAACCTACAGGGCAGGAGAGGATAATTCCTTAAAACAGTCATATTATATATGTTAGTGAAGGCTCAGAGCTTACACTTATTGAAGTATTTGAATCTGAGAATAAAGAGAACCTTCTTGGACTTCAGACTAGGGTGTATGTCTGTGAAAATGCTAAGGTTAAGCTTGTAAGGGTGAATCTTCTCTCAGAGAGTACGGATCATTTTGATGATTTGGGCTTTCACCTTGAAAAATGATGCAAAGGCTGAACTGGTACAGCTTGAGCTTGGAGGAAGGCGTTCCTATGTAGGAGTTAGAACGGAGCTTGTAGGAAGAAAAAGTGAGTATAGGAGTGCCACAGGCTACCTATGTAAGGGAGACAGCCTTCTTGACATAAACTTTGTCACCAATGAATGGGGAAAGAAGGTATCCTCAAACATGGATGCAAGCGGTGTGCTTCTTGACAATTCCACCAAGGTCTACCGTGGAACCATTGATTTTAAGGAAGGAGCAAAGGGTGCAAGCGGCTTTGAAAAAGAAGATACCCTCCTCTTTAGCCCAAGTATTATCAATAAGTCAGTTCCTCTTATCCTCTGTCACGAGGAGGATGTAGAAGGTGACCATGGTGCAACCATAGGCAGAATAGATGAGAAGCTATTATTTTACATAAAGAGCAGAGGCATAGACGAAAAGGCTGCAAAACAGCTTATGACTGAGGCTTATATCAATGCAGTTACCGAGCAGATTGGTGATGACGAAACTGAGGGCAAAGTTATAAAGTATGTAAGTGAGGTTTTTAACGATGAGCAGTGATTTTAGGAAGGACTTTAAGTTTTTCAGGGAATATCCTGATTTAGTTTATTTTGACAATGCTGCTACAACCCAAAAGCCGGATGTGGTACTAGAAAGAATGGTAAGATACTATGAGAGTGAGAATGCCAATCCTCTCCGTGGTGTATATGACCTTTCTGTCAAGGCTACGACAGTTTATGAGAATGCAAGGGAAAGAACCGCTCGGTTTATTGGTGCATCATCTTCTTCTGAAATTGTATTTACAAGAAATGCAACCGAAAGCCTTAACCTTATAGCAAGAAGCTACGGAGAAGCCTTCATAAAAGAAGGAGAAGATATTGTGCTCACTGTTATGGAGCATCATAGCAACCTCCTTCCTTGGCAGGATGTAGCCAAAAAGACCGGGGCTAACCTTGTTTTTCTAACTCCTGATGAGACAGGCTTTATATCGGATGAAGAAATAGCTGCAAAGATTACTAAAAAGACTGCCCTTGTAAGCCTTGCTCATATTTCAAATGTGCTTGGAAGAAGAAATCCTGTGGAAAAAGGTAATAAAGGCTGCCCACGAAGCAGGAGCGGTTGTAGTTATAGATGGAGCTCAGGCAGTTCCTCACACAAGGGTGGATGTAAGAGAGCTTGATGCAGATTTCTATGTGTTTTCAGGACATAAGATGCTTGCACCTATGGGAATAGGTGTGGTTTATGGCAAGAAGAAGCTGCTTAACAAGATGCCTCCTTTCCTTACGGGAGGAGAGATGATAGAGTATGTGGAGCTCGACTCAGCCACCTATGCGGAAGTTCCTCATAAGTTTGAGGCAGGTACAGTGAATGTAGGCGGTGCAGCAGGACTTCACGCCGCTATGGATTACCTCGACAAGGTGGGCTTTGACTTCATTGAAGAGACAGAACTTAGGTTAACTAAGAGGCTCTTTGACAGGATGAAATCACTTCCATATATCAAGATTGCAGGCTCAGAAAGACCTGAGGAGCATAACGGCATTGTTACCTTTACCATTGATGATGTTCATCCACACGATAGTGCTTCCATCTTAAATGATGCAGGCATCTGTATAAGGGCAGGACATCACTGTGCCCAGCCTCTTATGAAGTTTTTGGGCTTTAACTCAACCCTAAGGGCTAGTATGTATTTCTACAATACAGAGGAAGAGGTTGACAGATTCTTAGATAGTTTGACAAAGATAAGGGGGTGGCTTGGTTATGGAGCTTAGAAGCATTTACAATGAGATACTTACAGAGCATAATATGCATCCGAACAATAAGCAGGAGATAGAGCATCCCACAATTGAACTAAGAGGGGTAAACCCAAGCTGTGGAGATGATATCACACTTAAGCTTCAGCTTGATGGAGATGTAGTGGTTGACGGAGGCTATACAGGTACAGGTTGTGCTATCTCTCAGGCTTCTGCAGATATGATGCTTGATCTCATTATAGGTAAGGATAAAGAAGAGGCTCTAAGGCTTGGCGAGCTTTTTATGGGAATGATAAAGGGTGAAGTTAAGGAAGATGAAGCCCTTGAAGAGCTTGATGAAGCCATAGCGCTTAGGGATATATCCCATATGCCGGCAAGAGTTAAGTGCGCAGTCTTAGGCTGGAGAACTCTTTCTCAGATGCTTGGTGGGGAAGAAGAGTAGTTTATTTAAGTACTGGTAAAAAAATATAATATTTTTTTACCAGTTAATTTTGTAAGACTTTCACAAAAAAATCAAAAAAATGAATTTCAACAAAGTTACATATTGCAATAATTGTGACATGCGTATATACTATTTGCATAAAGAAAAAAACGAGAGGGGAGTTCATATGGATAATTTTTTTCAGTGCGGAAGACCTAGAGTTGTTAAACGAAGAACTCGAAGAAATGGAACATTCAGTAGTTAAAAAAAGACGATGAAGATACTGAAATGAGCGCTTCGGAAAGAAGATATCAGGAAATAATTAAAAAGCATAAGGGAGACTGTTAATTCAGTCCCCTTAGGATTTAATATATATTGTCTAAAGTAATAGATTAAGAAGTTGTTAGGTTTTTTTCTAAAGCGATATTTAGAAGGTAGTATTTTTTTCAAATAATAACCAAACAGTGTTTGACATGAATATAAAAAAAGGGTAAATTTCGATTGGAGACTGCTTGCAAGAGAATTAATTATCTTTATATTGTGTTTTTTTAATTCTATTGTAAAAATAGGTTCTTTTTAGTGTACCCAAAATCAGGCAAGAGAGGGGTGATGTACTATTGCAAGGGGGAATTCTGACCATTTATGATAAGGAAGAAGCTTATGTAGAGGCACTTTCAGATTATCTAAATAAAAAAATATGGAGCTTGGTCTTGTAAGTATCGCATTTTCAGATTCAGATAAGTTTATTAAACATATTGAAAAATGCGAATATCGGATATGTCATAGTTTGCGATGACTTTGACATAAAAAAAGGCTGGAGGGAAAGGTAGAAAAAAAGACAGGATAATAATCCTTGTTGAAGTTAAGGATGTCGAGAAAAAACGGCCCCTGGATATTTAAGTATCAGTCTGCAAGAGCCATAGCAAAAGAGATTAACTCCATCATCCATAGAGAGGATGAAGTCTTGCTTGATGACAATAAAATCCGCATAGTATTTTTCAACGAAGAGTGGGATTGAAAGGGGAGAATATGTAAGCCTCTTGTTAAATGACCTTAAGAGCAAAGGCTCAGTCTTATACATAGATATGGAGCCGTTCAATGAAAAAAATGGAGGACAAGAGGGGAAGAGGATTCACAGAACTTATTTATTATCTGAAGCAGGGTGGTGATAAGCTAAAGTGGAAGTTTAAGGCATTGGTGGAAAGGGAAGATATATCGGGAAGAATTCCTCCTGTATCAAGTCCTTTTGACCTTGCAGAACTTACAAAGGACGATGCAAAGGAGTTGTTAAATCTTCTTATGAGGCTTAGTGAATATGATTTCATTCTTATAAATCTTGGAATCATCTCACTTGCTTCCCTAGAGCTTATGAAGGCTGCAAGTCTTGTTGAAATAGTTGTAACCACTAAGCTGGGAGACAGGGAAAGTGCAGAGAATTTCATTTCTCTGTTGAAACCAATGGGGATGAAGGATGTAGAAAGAAGGGTTGAAATAGTAGAATTTGGAACAGACACTTGGATATAGAATAAAAGAAGAACTGCTTGAAAGGCTTGATTTCTCAAGGGAACTGACAGACGAAGAGGTCTTAACTGAAATCGAAGAAAGAGTCTTAAACCTAAGTACAGACGAGTACATAAGCATTACTGAAAAGAAGAACCTATGTGTAGAGATATTTAATTCAGTCAGGAGGCTTGGTGTACTTCAGCAACTAATTGATGATGAGAGCATATCTGAGATTATGGTAAATGGGCCTGACAATATATTCATCGAAAGAAATGGCAATATTATGCGCTTTGATGGGAAAATAGCTTCGGAAGAAGAACTTGAGGATATCATCCAGCAGATAGTGGCAAAGGTGAACAGGACGGTAAATGAGGCAGAGCCAATCGTGGATGCAAGGCTTCAAGACGGTTCCAGAGTAAATGTTGTACTTCCGCCCATAGCCCTAGGCGGGGCAGTTGTTACAATAAGAAAATTTCCTAAAAATCCTATGACGATGGAGAGACTGCTTGAATACGGTACTTTAACCAAAGAAGCTACTGATTTCATAAGGATAGTTATGGAAACAGGTTGTAATATCATAGTTAGCGGAGGCACTTCCTCAGGGAAGACTTCTTTTCTAAATGCCCTTGCTGATTATATTCCTAAAGAGGAAAGGGTGATTATCATAGAAGATTCTGCTGAGTTACAGCTCTTTGGTATACCTAACCTTGTGCAGATGGAAACCAGAAATGCCAATGTCGAGGGAAGGGGAGAAATAGGGATAGGTGACCTTATCAAATCATCCCTAAGAATGAGGCCTGATAGAATCTTAGTAGGCGAGGTAAGAGACGGAAAGGCTGCGATTATGCTGCTTAACGCCTTTAATACAGGGCATTATGGAGAATCTACCATCCATTCCAATTCTGCTGCTGATACCATCTCAAGACTTGAAACCCTTGTACTTACAGGGGCGAATATCCCTCTTGATGCAGCCAAAAGGCAGATAGTCTCGGCTATAGACTATATAGTCTACCTTGGAAGGCTAAAAGACGGCAGGCGTAAGGTCCTTGAAATAAGTGAAGTTTATAAGGATGACAAGGGGGATATTGCACTTAATCAGATATTTGAATATGAGGCTGATTTGGGGCTTGTTAGATGTGGCACTCCAAAAAGAATGTCCAAGTTTGAAATGGCAGGGTTTAACAAAGATGAATTATTTGGAATATAAAAAGGTCTAAGCTAGAGTGGCTTAAGCTAATTAGTCTCTGGTTATTTATTTCTATAAGTTTTGGCTTACTCTTTTACAAATCTATAGTAGGAGGAATCATCATCCTTCCCTTTGGTCTGGTATTTGAAAGGGTTAGCAGAAAAAGGCTGATAGAAAAAAGAAAAGCTGAGCTATCTTCGCAGTTTGTAGAATTCTTACAGGTAATAATGACATCTCTAAAAGCGGGTTCATCCCTTGAAAGAGCAGTATCATCAGCAAGAGAGAGACTTTACAGTCTATATAACAGTGATTCTATGATAATAAATGAACTAATATCTATGGAAAGCAGTCTTAAAATGAACATTCCCATAGAAGATATATTATATGATTTTGGAAAGAGAAGCGGAATAGAAGACATTAACCAATTCGCAGAAGTTTGCAAGGTTTCAAAAAGGGCGGGAGGTAACCTCATAAAGGTTATGGAGCATACCATTAGATGCATAGTGGATAAAAACGAAATGGAAAGAGAAATATCTGCTTTAATAAGCGGTAAAAAACTTGAAAGTAAGTTTATGACAGCCATACTTCCGGCCATTCTCTTGTACCTGAATCTTTCAATGTCTGATATGATGGATAGCTTATATAGTGGGGCATTTGGAAGGATAGTTATGAGTGCAGTGCTTGCAGGCTATGGATTTTGCTGTCTTTGGTTTGACAAAATAACTGATATTAAGGTGTGAAATGGCTATATACAAATCATTTGATAAAAAAACAAAGGCTAATCATTGCAATTAGTATTATTCTGGCACTCTTAGGCATTATTGCAGGGATCATCTATGACAGCGGTCTTGCCAATGTAGAATTAACTACAATCACCAGGCCCCAGTCTTATGGAGAGGCAGAAAATATAAGCTTTGGTGTAGAAGTTGAAGGAATGGATGAGGGTGAAGACCTTAGTTATGAAGGGCAGGTTGGAGTTAAAAGATTGGAGGAAGAAAAAGATTAATGACTATTTGAACCAGACCTTAGATACCCTTGAAGCCACAATGTACAGAGAGGGAGAGGCTAAGAACAGGGTAATGACAGGACTTAATATTCCTGCCAGACTTGAGAATAACCCCGTAGATATCAGTTTTTTTCTACAGATGAGGGAGGGATATTACACGACAATGGTGATATCAACTTTGAGATGATTAAGGAAAAGAAGGATGTAACCATAAAGCTAATAGCAAGCTACAGGGAAAAAAAGAGGCAAGTAGAACTCTGGTTATTACTATATATCCTAAGACACTTACTGCGGATGAAAAGATAAAGCTGGGAGTTAAGGAAAGCTTGGATAAGGCACTTACAGATGGAGAAAAATGACACCATCATCCTACCCACTGAGATAGAGGGGAGAAGAATAAGAGCATTTTTTTCCCAAAGGAAGAAATAACAGGGAATATTGTAGGTATTGCTCTTGCGACTATTATTTGTCTTTTTGCTGTTTTTAATGAAAACAATAAAAGAAGAATTAGAGAAAGAGAGGAGGAACTTAAAAATGGCTATACGGAGTTTGTGGGACGGTTTGTGATACTTCTTGGAGCAGGTCTTAGCATATCTGCAATATGGAAAAAGCTTGAAACAGGCTTTGCATCCAATAAAAGCCTGACAGAGGAGATAAGGCTTACACTTTGGGAAGTCGGAAACGGCAAGACTGAAAGAGAAGCCTACGAAAACTTCGGAAAAAAAGGATAGGCGGTACACAGTACTCTAAGTTTGTATCTGTGATTAACCAAAGCCTAAAGCTTGGCTCTGGGCAGCTTTTATCGAGACTTGAAGCTGAGTCTGAAGCGGCTATGTTTGAGAGAAGAAATAAGGCCAAGGTTATGGGAGAGGTAGCGGATACCAAGCTGCTTATGCCTATGATGCTACAGCTTGTACTTATTATGTTAATTATTATGGTGCCTGCCCTAATGGCAGTGTGAAAGGAGAAGTTATGAAGGTAATGGAAATGATGAAAAACAAAGGCAAATGATTTATTCTACAGATTGGAAGTAAAGAAAAATGCTTGCAAAGGAAAGGTGGGAGGAAGCAAAGAATGACAACAGGGGTATAGCGGTAATTGAGATTATCTTAATCTTAGTTATTGTTCTTGGACTCATAATCATTTTTAGAAAGAACCTAAAGCAGATGATTGATGAAATCTTTCTAAAGATAAAAGGAAGCCAGAAGCAGATAACTGCACCTCTAGGCTAAGATTTAGGAGGGAGAATGAGAGTTAAGGGAAGTGTAACCATATTTTTTTAGCTTTGGCTCTCCTCTTTGTGACTGCCTTGGTGGGGAGTCTTATGGAGTCTGCAAGGGTGAGTGTTGCAGGGAGATAGCCCTTGATAATTCTTACCTTGCAGAGCAAAACATCCTGTCAGAGTACCAAAGAGAACTCTGGAACGATTACCATGTGTTTTTTTGTAGATGTTTCTGCTATACAGGGGGAAGAGGGAGCTATAAAGCTAGCCAACTCCTATCTCTCAAAGATGATGCCTGGTGGAAAAGGAGATTACCTTGGGACCACTGCAGACTTTACAAGTCTTAGTTTTAAGGAAAAATATGACGGAAAAATAACTGTTTTCTTTTTTTGCAAAAGCAGGCAGCAGCCTATATGAAGTACGGAGCAGCGGCGGGAGTAGGAAAGAAGCTGATAAACAATTCAAACCTCATTAAAACTGCGGAGGATGGAACTGATACCCTTAGAAAAGGCCTTAAAATCAAAATAGAAGCCGAAAAAAAGCTAATCGAACTTGAAAGAGAGAAGAAAAAGCTTGAGGAAAAAGCCAATGAGATTAAAAAAAGGTGCTGAAAAATGTAAGAGAGGTAATTGGTAATGAGGTAACCACTCAGTCAAAGTCAGATCCCATCGGTATAGAAGAGGCCAAAAAAAGTCAGAATCATCAAGACAGATAAAGACAAAGAGGGTTGAAGAACCTAAGCCCCTAGCAAAAAAAGATAAAGGTACAAAAATACAGAAGTAAAGAAAGTAGAAGTGAAAAAAATACAGTAGTACAGGAGCTGGACTCACCCAAGTTTTCTAAGAAAGAGAAGGCAGAAGCAAAGAAGAAGTACAAAGAATGTCAGAAGAATCTGGATGAGGCTACAGGTGAAAAAAATGCAGGAGGTACCCTTGGTATCTTTCTATCTGGAGATAAGAAGGTATCAGAGAAGAAAAATAAATAGTACAACCTGGAATGAGATAAAGACTGAGAATGAAGAAAAAGACTGACCTGCTTGAAAAGGGACTTTTGATTCTTTATGCTAAGGAGCATTTTAAGAACTTTCTCTCGAAATCAAAGGAAGAAGGTAAAAAAAGAGGCATTAAAAATACGGTTTAGAGTACCTAATAGTAGGAAAAAACAGTGATGAAGCCAATCTTAGCTCTGTAGCCAATAGGATATTTGGTCTTAGGACCATAGTCTGGTATGGATACTTTCTAACAAGAAGTGATAAGGTAGCTGAAGCAGAGGCAATAGCTGCAGCTATAGCGGGAATTCTTGGTCTGCCTGCTGCCATCGAGTTAATCAAATACGGAATTATCATGGGTTGGTCTATGGATGAAGCTAGAAAAGAGGTTAAAAGCCTATTAAAGGGAGAAGAAATCGCACTGCTTCCGGGAAAGGGGGAAGGAGTAAAACTAAAATATCAAAGCTTCTTAGACTCATTTTTAGTAATTGCTTCAGGTAAGCTCCCTCTTAGAATGGTAAAGCTCATAGAGCAGAACATTAAGCTTAGGTATTATAGCGGATTTAGAGCTGATAGTCTCTTTGCGGGAGTTAGTGGAGAGGTAAGTGTAAAAACCATTCCAAGGATATTCAGGCTTGCCTTCTTAGATGGGATAATACAAAAGAAAACAGATAACTGGGAATCCACATTGGAGTTATCGCAAAGCCTTTGCAGAGAGTAAAGGCTGCTGCAGAGTGCTCATATATGGTATGAAAGAAAGGAGTTATGTTGGTGTAAAAGGAATAGTCGCCTAAGCCACTTATGGATAATTGCTTTATTTTTTTCTTGGTGAATACAATATCTTAAAAATGAAATTTCAAATCCCAATAAAAAAAGTAGAATCAAATAAACAAACAAACAGAGATTAAGTAAATTATTCGTTAATGTTTAAGTATCTATATATGAGCAGTCCGGAGCAGCACTTAAAAATAAAGATGAGGTAAGAAAGTGAAACAGTTAAAAGGAAGCCTTACCATAGAGGCAGCGCTTGCCATGCCATTATTTGTACTTGCAGTAAGTCTAATCATATTTTGGACTAATTTCTTGCAGACTCAGGCAGAGCTAAGTGCTAAGGCTCTTGACAAGGCAAGGGAGATGGCAAAAGCTTGCCTACATTACAGAGGAAGAAAGCAATAATAGCCAAAAACTGATTGAAATAGCGAAGGGAGAGCTTCTAAACGGTGCTTATTTTGAAAGGCTGGCTGTGGCTAGACCGTTTACTGGTAGGTATTACAGTGAGGAAGATGGAGATAATGCAGAGGACAACAGAATAGTGTATGTCACAAGAACAGGTGAGGTATATCATACCAGCAATATCTGTAGCCATATCATGCTCTCCGTAAGGGAGGTAGACTACTCATCTGTAAAAAGTCTTAGAAATAAGGGGGGAGGGAAGTATTACCCCTGTGAAAACTGTGCTAGGATTGGTCTGTCAGGGATGGTATATATAACTGATGAAGGAAATAGGATACATAGAATAAAGAACTGTGCAGGTATCAAAAGAAGTGTAAATACAATGAAGAAGGCTGATGCAGAGGCAGCAGGATACAGGCCTTGTGGGAGATGTGGAAATGTACATGATTAACATAGCTTTACTTAGTTTACTGGGTGTAATAGATGCATTTAAAAAAGAGATACATATTTTTGTCCTCATACCTATTTCTCTTTTTTGGCTAGCAACCTCTGTATATAGCAGAGGAGTTGATATAATCGCAGTTGTGGCTACAGCCATCCTCATAGGTTTAAGCCTGATAACAAGGCAAGCCTTTGGTATGGCTGATGCCATAGTCTTATCCCTTATTTCCTTTGAAGGTGGAGTTATATACATGCTTTTTGTGTTTTTCCTTTCTGACTTATTATTCGTTGTATTTACAGTTGCAAAATACGGTTTTAAGCAAAGAAACAGAAGCTTTCCTCTAATTCCCTTTATAGCTATAGTCTATGTCTTTGCAAAGCTCTTTCTAAAGGAGGCAGTATGAAGCTTAAAGGAAGTCTGGTAATAGAGGCAGCCGTTATATTTCCGACTGTAATAATTGCAATATTTGCTATTATTTTCTTTGCTTATTATGAGCACGATATAGTGGTACTAAGAAGTGAGGTAAGAAGTGAGCTTATAAGGTACACAGCAGAAAATATTAAGGGAGAGTGGGGCTTTTCAGAGAAAGGAAGAGAAATTTTGTTTTATTTAACTTATGAAGATATGAAGAGCTATAAGAGTGGTGGCAAATGGTCGGTAAATACGGATGTGAAGTTTAAGATTTTCCCTTTTGTGTCTGAATACCTTGATAAAGACTTAACAGATGGTAGCTTTAAGGAAGAGTATAAAGAATACGTGCCTGGAGAGTTTGTGAGGAGAATAGGTGCTTTGGAAAGCCTTAGTGAAGAAGAATAGTATTTGTGAAATGGTAAGAAACACTTATAATGCATCAGTTTTTGTAAGGACTTAGATATGATAAGGCTTATATTCGTATCATTATGTTTATAGGGAGGTAGTTTTGTAGAATGGAGAATTTTAGCTATGTTCAGGAAGGGGGAAGGAATTTTCTTAAATTGGAGTCAAGAGGTGAGGAGGATTACATAGTAGGAATGTTTGCACACAATGATATTCCAGCTTTTGTCCCAGCCAGATTTAAGAGCCTGAATCTTGAAACCTATATCTGCTACAATATGAACGGTCTCATACCTATAAGTCAGAGTTTCGAAATGAATAAGCTTAACTTTAAGAGGCTTGAAGCCTTTTTTTACGCTCTATTATAACAATAGCTAAGAGTATGGAAGAATTTCTCCTGCCATTTGACAGGCTGATTACTGATGAAGCCTACATCTATGAGAGTTATGATAAAAAGAATGAATTCTACTGGATATATGGGAATAGTGAAGGAAACTGCAGATTTACCAATCTTTTTGAGTACTTCCTTGACAGGGTTGACTACAAGGATGACAGGGCGGTAAAGATGATATACTCACTCTATCAAAGCGCCAAAGACAGCGAAGATATAGAAGGTGTGAATGGAAGAGGAAGCGGATTTTACAGGGTGGTGGAGAAGGCAGAAGAGTTACTCTCAGTCCCTTATACTAGCCTTGATTTGAGGGCAAAAGAGCTAATAAGACTTGAAAATGACAGAGCAGGAGGGAACTTTTACATGGGCAGAAGTAAAGGAGATAATAGTCAGATTGGAAGAGGCGGTAAAGCTTGTCATCAAGATGAAAGGTATAATTTTTACAGGGAACAAGATTTCGTAGAGGGATACAAGGAAATGTCAGACAGGGAGACGATAGAAGCTGACACTATGGCAAGAAGATATAGGGAAGAAACCAAGAACAAAATTGCCAAAAATTCAAAGGGAAGAGAAGGCTGACAATATTAAATCTAAAAATCAGCTTGTTTAATAAAAAAAGTCAAGTGTCGAGAAATCAGATAAAAATCCCTGCGGTCAAATCCAAACTTAAAAAAAGTATGGGATTACCTAAACTCCGATATAGGTAGTAAGTCTGAAAGTCTAGTAGAAAGAGAGGTTTTAGAGGAAGCTGAGATTTCCTACAATGTAAGGGAGGTTAGACCTCCTAAACCTAATCTAAGGGAGAATGTAAGTGAAGCCACAACCTTACTTACAGGAGCCTTGGTTAGAAACGGTATTTACTGTCTAAAACCTGAGGACTCAAATGAAGACAATATTCTTCTTACAGAATTTCCGTTTTTCATCGGTAAATCCGAAGAAAATACTCACTATAAGATAGAAGACAGTACAGTGAGCAGGTTTCATGCAAGGATAGACAGGGAAGAGGAGGAGCTGTGGCTTACTGATTTAAATTCTACCAATGGAACCTTCTTAAACGGAATCAGGCTGGTACCTTTTTGGGAGGATGAAGGTAAACAAAGGAGATAGCATAGTTATTTCTAGGAAGAGATACGAATTTAAATACCTTGTCTAGCTTGTATTTTATACCTTAAAGCTATATACTTAATTCAATTATGTTACAAGGGTGAAAGCAAAAATTATAAGCAAAAACCTGGCTAAAGTACTGTATTATAGGGGCTTTATAGATTATTGATATCTGATTATAGAATCAGGCTTTGGAGGTATGAAATGAAAAAGATAGTGCTTACAGGAGGGGGAACTGCTGGACATGTAACTCCTAATATAGCTCTTATTCCTGCGCTTAAAAAAGAAGGTTATGAGATTCACTATATAGGTACCTACGATGGTATGGAAAGGGCTATGATTGAGAGCCCTTGGTATCAACTACATAGGTATTTCATCGGGAAAGCTAAGAAGATACAAGAGCGTTAAAAAAACCTTACAGATCCACTAAGAGTACTGAAAGGCTTTGGAGAATCACTTAAGATACTTAAAAGGTTAAAACCTGATGTAGTCTTTTCAAAGGGTGGCTTTGTAACAGTTCCTGTTGTGTTTGCAGCTAAGACCTGTAAGATACCGACTATCATCCACGAATCTGATATGTCTCCGGGGCTTGCCAACAGGCTTTGTATCCCAAAGGCAGACTATGTACTAGCTAACTTCCCTGAAGCCTTAGAAAAGCTGCCTAAGAAAAAGGGTATACTGTCAGGCACCCCTATCAGACAGGAACTCTTTGAGGGAGACAGGGAGAAGGGCCTTAGGGTTCTGTGGCTTTAGTGGAGAAAAGCCTGTACTTCTGGTTGTAGGGGGGAGCCTTGGTGCTTCTGCGGTGAATGATGCAGTTAGAAAGCTTCTTCCTAAGCTTACCGAAAGATTTGATGTAGTTCACCTGTGCGGCAAAGGTAAGGCTAAAGAGGAGTATAAGAATGTAAAAGGCTATGTGCAGTTTGAATATGTGAGCGAGGAAATGAAGGATATATTTAAGATTACAGACCTTGCACTTTCAAGAGCAGGAGCCAATGCTATCTGCGAGCTATTGGCTCTTAGGATACCCAATATTCTAATTCCTCTACCAGCCAAGGCAAGCAGGGGAGACCAAATCTTAAATGCGGATTCCTTCAAGAAACAGGGCTTTTCGGAGGTACTATATGAAGAAGATATTACAGAGGAAAGACTGCTAGATATCATATATAGGACTTATGAGAATAGGCAGGAGTACATAAAAAAGTATGGAGAATAGCCCTCAAACAGATGCAATTAATATCATAATGGAGTTAATAAAGAAGCTAACTAAAGAAGCTAACTAAAGAAGCTAACTAACCTGAACATCCTAGATAACTTTGATAAGCCGAGCTCGCAGTTTATTTGTTATCAATTTAACAATAATTAAAAAAATCAACTTAAAAATAAATTGTTCCCAATTTACTTTTTCATACATTAAAAACAGTTGCTATGAGGGCTTCAGAAATAAAATTCTGAGTACCGTAGCAACTGTTTTATTATAAGTTTTATCTCCTAGCTATACTAACAGAGAGTCCTGCAAAGTGAGGTTTGATTATAATAATTCGCTTATATCCTTAGCAATCTTGACAGATTCTCCTTCTTCATAGGAAGTAGGCTTCCATACCAGAGTGCAGTTGTCTTTATTAAAGCGTGGGATTACGTGTACATGGAAGTGAAATACTGTCTGTCCTGCGGCTTCTTCATTGTTCTGAAGAATGTTCACCCCGTCGCAGTTTAAGAGCTTTTTAAGGGCAGAAGCTAATTTCTTAGCAAGTACAAAGGCTCTGCTTACATATTCCTCATCCAGTTCGTAGATACTAGAGGCATGTGTCTTAGGCAAGATAATTATATGTCCCTTATTGGCAGGAGCAGCATCCATTATAGCCCTAAGATACTCGTCCTCATATACTGTAGCTGTAGGAATGTCTCCACCTGCGAGTTTACAAAAAATGCAATTTTCATCCTTCATAATATCATCCTTTCAATCTTTATTGTTCTTTTTGAAACCTAAAAATGGTATCAAACATCCTAAGTGTCTTAAAATTTCCCTTTGCAGCCAGGTCTCCAGACATAAAAAGCCCTCTGGAAGGTAATCTTTCCAGCTATAATATTGTCAAGAACCTCGCTCGTTGTCCTTGAAGCTACATCAGTGTCTTCAAGTTCACCATAGTAGCATTTAAGTTCACCAGAATTTACTTCTACTATAATTGAGCGGCCCCTGGTCAGAAAGCTCTATTGAGTAGGTTGCCTTAAAGTCTTTTTGAGGCTTAAAGTGATTTCTAAACTGCTTAATCTTATCGTTTTGGTCAGTTCCTTCATTGCCAAGCATTTCCCTAAACATCTGAGAAAGCTCCTCTATGTCTTCCTTCTGCTTCTTCACATAATTGTCATCAGATACATAGACAGAAAGCTGCTCACTCTCTTGCGGTGTGAGAGGAAGATTGCTTCCCACAACTGTATTGCTTCGAATAGTTAGTTCACTTGAAGGAAATACAGTCAGGTTCTGGTTTATTGCCCTGTAGAGGTCTTCAGCCAGTCTTTCTATCCTTCTGGTATACTGTCCGTTTAATTCAAATTCAGTATGGTCTTCCACATAAGAGCTGATGCCCTGACAGGTTTTGCCTCCAAGTATCTTCCAGGCTCTAATGAGGCTTAGATAGGATTCATCCTCTCCAAAAGGCAGTTGAAGTAACCACAGGCATCATAAACATATTTGAGATTTTAGACTTATCCCCGTACAGCCAACAAGCATCTAAAAACTGAAGCATATAACCACCTATTCCAAACCATTCAAGGCTTGAAGCGAGGATGATTCCGTCTGCCTCCTTAAGAGTCTTAGGAAGCATGCTTATGCTGTTTTTCTCTTCATAGATGTTGTAGCGCTTAACCTGTACCCTAAGCTCATTAAGGACCTCAGCTATCTTGTCACATACATAGATGGTTGGGTCCTCTATAAGCCCTCGCCCACCATAATAAATATTAATATTCATGCCATATACCTTCCCGCCTGCCTGTATTTTCAGTAATTACAAGACCGATTAAAAAGCCTGCTATAAAGCCGCCAAGATGGGCAATATTGTCAGTTTCCATACTTCTAAATCCTGCATATAGACTGAATAAGGCAAATAATATCATTTGTCTTTTAGAAACCGTTCTAAGCTTATCCCTGCACTTTACCACAGTTGCCACAGAAGCCCCTATGAGGGCGAAGATGGCGCCTGAAGCCCCAAGGGAGGCAATTTCATTTCCCATAAACATATTATAAGACAAAGAGGCTATGCTTGCAAGGATTCCACCCAGAAAAATAAACCAAAGCAAAACGGTATCTGCCCTCAATTTCCTCATACCTTTTTCCCTATTACGAAAAGTATGAACATAGTTGTTAAGAAGATGGTCCAAATCAGCGTGAAGAAACATCGAAGTGAAGACTCTGTAGTATTCTCCGTTAATTTTTACAGCCATCCAGGAATTATCTAAATGTGATATTATATCAATTCCATTTTGTAGCAAAAACATATTTAAGACTATGTATATCACTACATTCAAGCCAATTATTACAAATGTTATCAACTCTTGCTCCTTTAGTTTTAATCTCATTCAAATATACCAAAATACAGACCCGGTTGCAAGATAAACCTCAATTATTCGCTAAAACCACTTCCTCAAAAAAATGTCTAAAAAGCAGGTTGGATACTTGTATTTCATATCGATTTAAGGTACAATATACCTATGTTTGTTATTTGATTTTTGGATTGCCGAAGAAGAGGTAATCTTGTATTTTTGTTGGGCAGAAACAGGGGATTACTCTGTTTCTGCCTACTTTTAGCTAAAAAGGAGGAAGGATGAAAAGTAGACTGCAATTACTTGTGGTTCTGCTTTTTATTGGGATAGCAGGAGTTGTCTTTGTTTTTTCAGGCAAAAATGATGAGAAAGACTCAGGACTTAGGGTGGTTGAAGATATTTCATCAGGAGATGGAGAAAGTCTTGAAGAGGTATTACCTACAGGAGGCGAAAGATATAGCTCCAATGAACCCTCGCTTACAAAAAGAGGTAGAGCCTACAGGGAATGCTTTTAGAAAATGACAGAAGGCTCGGTATGGATAAGACATCAGACTTAAAAAAGAGACTGCCGGCAAAGAAGCTTTAACAAAGAATGATAATAAGCTGACCAATGGGCAATCGGTAGAAGATAAAGCTAATCTTAAGTCTGAAAGAATCTTCGTTCACGTCTGTGGAGCAGTCCTAAAAGAAGGAGTCTATGAACTTCCCTCTGATGCAAGGGTGGTAGATGCTATCAGAGCTGCCGGTGGATTGAAAAAAAGAAGGCAGCAAGCGCTGGTATCAACCAGGCAGAGTTACTTAAAGATGGAGTTCAGGTCTATGTACCTACTAAGGCAGAATTTGCCAAAACTTCTAATACTGCAAATAAAAGCCTTGTTCCCCTTGGAGTCGGAGCTGTTGGCAGTGGATCGTTGTCACACGGGACAGACTCCGGTGGTGGACAGGAGGGACTTGTCAATATCAACCTGGCTACAAAGGAAGAGCTGATGAAACTAAAAGGTGTGGGAGAGGCAAAGGCTGAACTTATTATCACCTATAGGGAGGCTAAGGGCGGATTTAAGAATATTACCGACCTGATGAAGATTAAGGGTATTAAACAAAAGTTTTTTGATAAAAATAAAAAGATAAAAATATGTATTTGATTGGAAATTTGGAAAGGATGGCAGGATATGGCAAGGAAGATTCTTGTTGTAGATGATGAAAAACTAATTGTAAAGGGAATAAGATTCGGCTTAGAGCAGGACGGAATGGAAGTGGATGCTGCCTATGACGGAGAGGAAGCTCTGGAGTTTGTGAAGGCAAATTCTTATGACATGATACTCCTAGACCTTATGCTCCCTAAGATGAGTGGTTTTGAAGTCTGCCAGCAGATAAGGGAGTTTTTCCGATGTTCCCTATAATCATGCTCACAGCCAAGGGAGATGACATAGATAAAATCATGGGACTTGAATACGGTGCTGATGACTATATGACAAAGCCTTTCAACATACTTGAGGTAAAGGCTAGAATCAAGGCTATCCTTAGAAGAAATGAGAAGAATAAGGTAGTTAAGGAGACTTCAGGCAAGTCTATCTATGGCGACCTTGGGATAGATTTTGAAGGACGCAGAGTCTATATAAAAGACACAGAAATAAACTTAACTGCCAAGGAGTTTGACCTTTTGGAACTCCTTGTAAAGGATGAAAACAAGGTATATTCAAGAGAAAAGCTTTTGGATATCATCTGGGGCTCTGATTATCCAGGTGATGTAAGGACGGTTGATGTGCATATTAGAAGACTTCGTGAGAAGATAGAAGAGACACCTGGAGAACCAAGATACATCCATACAAAGTGGGGGGTGGGTTATTATTTCAAAAAAATTAAACCTCTCATCCAATTTGTTAAAAGCCTTAAGTTTCAAGGCTTTATGGTGGTGTTTTTTTCGTAACCCTGACCTCTCTTTTTATCTACTCGGGCATAATATCAGCCTCCTACGATAAAAATGCCTATGACTACAGGGTATCAACCATAAGGGAGTATGGAACAACAATTGCCAATAACTTAAGTGCCTTGGGCTCTGTGACTAAGGATTCTGTGAAAGAGTATGAATCTGAAATCAAGTATTTTTTTCTAATATGTATGAAGGGCGGACCCTTGTTATAGACAAGAATCTTAGGGTACTTTTTGATACCTTTGGGCTTGAAAAGGACAAAACCCTCATATCTGAGGATGCAATTGCAAGCCTTGGAGGCAAGGAAAGTATATACAGGAACAAGGTCAAAAAAACTATGTTGAGCTAATCCTGCCTATAACCAATCCAAATGACAAGACGGTCATCGGGATTTTGGTATTTAGTTTCTCTCTCAAAGTTCCTATGTCGATAGGGAGATAAGCTTTCCTATACAGCAAGTACAATACTTGTAATTATAGGAACCATAGTCTTGATGATAGCCTTTGGTTATGCTTATAGCGTTTCGAAGGCTCTTAATAAACTCTCTTCTGAAATTGATAAAATTACAGATGGCAACATCGAAGAAATAGACTCGGTATACAGCTATACTGAACTTGAGGCTGTGTCCAATTCCTTTAACAAAATGCTTAACAAGGCTAAAAAGCTTGAGGGCAGCAGGCAGGAGTTTGTATCCAATGTGTCTCACGAGCTTAAAACTCCAATGACATCTATGAAGGTACTAGCTGATTCCCTTCTTAGCCAGCCTGATGCAAGCCTTGAGATGTACAGGGAATTTATGATTGATATCAACAATGAGATAGAGAGAGAAGACAAGATAATCAATGACCTCCTCTCCCTTGTTAAATTTGACCGCAAGACAGGTACTATAAATGTGAAGCAGACAGACCTTAATGAGTTATTAGAGCAGATACTTAAGAGGCTTCGCCCTATTGCGGTTAAAAAAACCATGTGGAGCTGGTTTTTGAGAGCTTTAGAGCTGTAACTGCAGAGGTAGACGAAGTAAAGCTCTCACTTGCACTTTCAAACCTCATCGAAAATGCCATAAAATACAATAAAGAAGATGGCTGGGTAAGGGTGTCATTAAATGCTGACCACAAGTTCTTCTTCGTAAAAGTAGTTGACTCAGGAATAGGCATACCTGAGGAGTTTCAGGACCAGATATTTGAGAGATTTTACAGGGTAGATAAGGCAAGAAGCAGGGGAACAGGAGGTACAGGGACTAGGTCTTTCCATCACCAAGAATGTTGTAATGATGCACCATGGCGAGATTCGTCTCTACAGTAAGGAGGATGATGGAACCACATTTACAGTAAGAATCCCTCTAAGCTATATTCCTCCCTAAGAAGCATACAGCAAAGAAGAAAGGTGGTGGATTTAGACTTGCGAGATTATAAACCTTTTAAGTTCTTTTTTTCTGCCTGCTAATCCTTACTTTGTTCACTACAGGCTGTAACAGCCAGACTAAGGAGAATGTAGCGGAAGCAGAAAAACTCATATAAGATATATTATGTGAATAATTCTGAAGATAAACTGGTATCTGAGAACTATGTAGTTGAGGAAGAAGATGTAAAACAAACTGGTTGATGATCTTATTAAACAGCTAACCAATGTCCCTGATGGAATTGCTCTTAAAAAAATCCATACCAGATTCAGTTACTATAAAGAATAAAACCCTTAAAGACGGAGTTCTTACGCTTGATTTTTCAGAAAGCTATCATCAGCTTACAGGAATATCGGAGATACTAAGGAGAGCCTCTGTGGTAAAAACTCTTTGTCAGATAAAAGGAGTTAATAAGGTAGAATATAGGGTGGAAAATCAGCCTCTGATGTACTCTGAACTACACCCTGTAGGTGCTATGTCAGCTGATGATTTTATAGACAACACAGGTGGTGAAACTACCTACTATCAGACTGTTCAGGTGAGTCTTTACTATACCAATGCGGACGGAAGAAAGCTCTATCAGGCAAGACATAATGTGGAGTTTGATGGAACCATTTCACTTGAGGAGCTTGTAATCAGGCAGCTTATGGCGGGGCCCCTTGAAAGTGATAAGCTTGCTCCTGTTATGCCACTTGGAACCAAGATAAATAAGGTGACTTTTTAAGGACGGTATCTGCTATGTGGACTTTAGCAAGGAATTTCTTGAAGGAAGAGAAGGGGTTTCAGATGAAGTCATAGTCTATTCTGTAGTCAATTCCCTCTCTGACATAAGCTCTGTGAACAAGGTTCAGTTTTGGATTGATGGCAAGCTTGTCAGCTCTTATAGGGAGACAGTTCCTATAGATTTGCCTGTTGAAAGGAAGTTGGATATTATTGCTGAGAATTAAAAGACCGCTTGTAGTCGCGGTATTGTTTATTATGTTGTTGATTATGGCTTATGATAACCTTAAGCCTGATGAGGGTTTTGCCTACTATGGCAAGACCCTTAGCCTTACGGGAAGGGTGAAGGAGATAAAGAGCTATGTCATCCCCTTTGGTGGCAGGAGGTTCAGGCTTAAGATTAAGGCCGATTCGGATGAGATTAATGCCTTCATACTTAAAAGTCAAAGAAGAAAAAGCTCCTAGAGGGTTGTCAACTTGAACCTGACTATAGAAATGATGACTTATCTACACTTGAAGAAAGCCTCTATGGCAGAAGGATAAGCTGCAAAGGTCAATTTGAACCCTTTGATAAGGCAGTGAATGAAGGGGAGTTTGATGCGGGAGCCCACTATGAAAAAATGAAGGCTATACTGGAGTGCTGGATGCGGATGAGATTAGATTTATAAAAAGAAGAGGAGAGGTTTTCTCCTGATATATATCTACATAGATTAAATACAGCAATTTCTAAAAAAATATCATAGAATTCTTAATGAAGAAAATGCAGGAAGTCTTTTCAGCTATGGTTCTTGGAGATAAAAGAGGTCTTGATGAAGAAATAAAGGAACTCTATCAGGAAAATTCAATCAGTCATCTGCTTTCAATTTCAGGTTTACACATTTCTTTGGTTGGTGGTGCTGTCTTTCTCTTTTTAAGAAGATTAAAAGTTACTTTTAGTTTCCCCCTCATAGCTTCAAGCCTCATTTTAATGCTATATGGAGCCTTCACAAGTTTTTTTCTTTGTCCACTTCAAGGGCTGTAATTATGATGAGTATATTATTTTTTTCCTTCATTTTAGGAAAAAGCTACGATTTACCAAGCTCTTTGGCAGTTTCCGCCCTCATTCTCCTATTAATTAACCATAAGTCCTTCTATCAAAGTGGTTTTCAGCTGTCCTTCTTTGCTGTTATAGGAATTTTTTTATAATGCCTGAATTATTGTATACTTTTAAAAATAGATGTCTTTCATAAAAAAAGGTATAAAAAAAGTGGTTTCATTTAATTCTAGCCTCCCTCATATCTTCCATAAGTGTTATGCTTGCAACACTTCCCATTTTACTTTATAACTTTTTACGAGGTTTCTCTCACAGGAATCATCCTAAACATCATAGTTATCCCACTTATGTCTCTGGTTGTTGTTACAGGACTAATAGGAGGCTTTTCTTGCCTTAGTTTCTGAGCTTTTAGGAAGCTTTATCCTCGGCATTACTCACTATATATTAAATCTTTACACCTATCTTTGCAGGATAGGAGATGGACTTACAGCTCTTAGGCTCATCATCGGAAAGCCTGAGAAATGGCAGATTGCACTTTATTATCTGCTGATGTTTGTTATATTTTACTTTTTATCACAAAAAAAGAAGGGAAGAAAAAAACTTGAGTCTCTTAAAAGAAATTCCAAGATAAGCTTTTCCCTGTCAAAAAGAATCTTCATCACAGGAGTTGTAACCTCTCTTTCTTTTGTAGTTCTGTCCTACAAAACTAAAGAATTTTCAATCAATATGCTTGATATTGGGCAGGGTGACTGCTTTGTAATAAATGATGGGGACGATAAAATATTCATCTCAGATTGCGGAAGTACAACTGTTCAAAATGTAGGTAAAACAAGGCTTTTACCCTTCTTAAAGTCAAAAGGCTGGGGGAAGGTAGATACAATTTTTATCTCCCACATGGATAAAGATCATGTAAATGGGGTAAATGATTTGCTAAAATGTGCCGAAATAACTATTGGGAGAATAATAATCTCCTCAAGCTACAAATCAGAGAAGTTAAACTGTGATGAGCTTGAAGCACTTAAGATACTCGCCGCTGAGCGGGATATTAAGATATTTTACATGCAAAAAGGAGACGAAATTGTAGGTAAAGAAATCAGATTCAGGTGCATTTACCCGTCAGGAGAAGAGAATATAGAATCTCAGAATGAAGCCTCCATAGTTATGAGGATGGACTATAAGGAATTATCGATGCTTTTTACGGGAGATATAGCAGGCTCTACCGAAGAAGAGGTGTTGAATAGTTCTGAAAGTGAAGTCCTAAGCTGCGACCTCTTAAAGGTCTGCCACCATGGAAGCAAGAATTCATCCACCTCTGACTTTCTGGCGAGGGTTAATCCAGAGTTTTATCTTATAAGCTGTGGCCTTATGAACTGTTATGGACATCCTCATAAAGCGGCTCTTACGAGAATGAGAGATGAAGGTGGAAGGGTGCTTAGAACCGACCATATGGGAGGAGTTGAGATAAAGCTAAAGGACGGAAAGCTAAGTATAAAGCACGCTTCAAAGAACCTGACAGGCAAAGAATTTATCCCTGACATTGAATGTGACTGTGAAGACTGCAGTGGGATAAAAAGTAAATACTCATTTTGTTAAACCATATTATTAATTTTCCTTGAAAAAAATTAATTTTTTTAGTATAATCAAGGTAATAGAACAAGATGACTTTAGATAAGCCTGGAATGTTCGATAATTTCTGATATTTTTGAACCTACAGATGACTTAAAAAAAGGGATTCCTATATCCATATCTTGATGTCAGGCCTCGTTTCGGTGGAAGGCAGATAATATGTGCGGTTGCCCACCTAGTATACGCTAGGAGTCAAGAATCAGAAACCGGCATTTTGGGCTTATTTTTTATTTTAAAAATCAGGATTTTAAAAATAAATTAAAAAAAGTACTTGCATTTGGTTTCAAAATGATATATTATATTACAAACAAATCTTAAATTGTTACCAATCGAATAGTGAAGGAGAAATATATATGAACAGACTTTACAAATATTTGTTTGCATTAAGCCTGCTGATAGTGGCTTTCTTAGCAAACCCCAATAAGGCACTTGCTGATAGTGCAGTAATAGAAAATGCAAATGACGGAACTGTTAAGCTAACTTATAACAATGATTATGATGTGAGAGTTAAACTTCTCGTACAGCTCACTGGAGGTACTCAGTATAAGTATGATATACCAAAGGGAAGTATCGATATTCACATTCCTCTTACACAGGGAAATGGAGAATACAAACTCATTTTATGTAGGAACATTTCAGGTACCAAATATGCAGTTATGCAAACTGTAAGTGTTACTCAGTCACTTTCTGATTCTAATAAGGCTTATCTTTCATCCAATCTAATTATTGATTGGCAAACAACCAATGCAGCTATTAAAAAAGCGCAGGAATTAGCTAAAAAGGGTGGAAGTAATAAGATTAAGTATATCTATGACTTTGTTGTAAAGAATTATTCTTATGACTACGACAAGGCTGATAACATTAACGAGATCGCAAAGAACTCACAGTACATACCTAACATCAATAAGATATACACAGATAAGAAAGGAATTTGTTACGATTATTCAGTGCTTCTAGCTTCAATGCTTAGAAGTGTGGGAGTACCTACTAAAGTAGTTACAGGTTACACAGTAAATACACCTGTTTATCATGCTTGGAATAATATATATGTTGACTCAAAGTGGAACATAGTTGATGCGACCTACGATGCTCAGATGTACAGGGCTAAGAGAAGCTACAGTATGTACAAGAGTTATAATGATTACAAGGATGTAGTCTATACCTACTAATAATCGTTTGTTCTTCCTCAAAGAATAAAATAAAAGTTAATCCCCTTAGTCTTATGGCTAAGGGGATTAACTTTTAAATAAATCCTTTGAGTAAATTCATCCTAATTCATAATTAAGCAAGTATAACCTTGCAAAACTTCTTCTTGCCCTTTCTAACTATGAGGCCATCCCCCTTAAGCTCATCAGGAGTGAAGGTAGCCGCAAAATCAGTTACCTTGTTGTCATTTACAACAACTCCTCCCTGTTCAACAGCTCGTCTGCCCTCTGAACGCGTAGCCACAAGGCCTGATTTGTGAAGAAGAGTGACGATATCGAATACTCCGTCTCTTGCATCTTCCATAGTGATAGCAAAAGAAGGCATATTTTCTAGATTTCCTCCACCTGCAAACAAAGCCTTTGCGGCAGACTGTGCCTTAACTGCCTCTTCCTCCCCATGTACAAGCCTGGTAAGCTCGAAAGCGAGGATTTCCTTTGCTTCATTTAACTTGGCTCCTTCCCAAGACTCCATAGCAAGGATGTCTTCTATAGGAAGGAAGGTAAGAAGCTTAAGGCATTTAAGTACATCACCGTCATCCACATTTCTCCAGTACTGGTAGAAATCATAAGGAGTAGTCTTAGCGGGGTCAAGCCATACAGCGCCGTTTGCAGTCTTACCCATCTTCTTGCCCTCGGAATTAAGAAGGAGGGTAATAGTCATAGCGTGAGCATCTTTTCCAAGCTTTCTTCTGATAAGCTCAGTTCCCGCTAGCATATTGCTCCACTGGTCATCTCCACCAAACTCCATATTACAGCCGTATTTCTGGTATAACATATAGAAGTCAAAGCCCTGCATAAGCATCTAGTTAAACTCTAAGAAACTAAGTCCCTTCTCCATACGCTGCTTGTAGCACTCTGCTGCAAGCATCCTGTTTACAGAGAAATGAGGGCCTATATCTCTCAAAAAGTCGATATAGTTAAGACCTAAGAGCCAATCTGCATTATTTACCATGATAGCCTTGCCCTCGCCAAAGTCTATGAATCTCTCCATCTGCTTCTTAAAACACTCGCAGTTATGCTCAATAGTTTCCTTGGTCATCATGGTACGCATATCACTTCTTCCTGAAGGATCTCCTATCATACCTGTACCGCCACCCATAAGGGCTATAGGCTTGTTGCCCGCCATCTGGAGACGCTTCATAAGGCAGAGAGCCATAAAATGTCCCACATGAAGGCTATCAGCAGTAGGATCAAAGCCTATATAAAATACAGCCTTTCCCTCATTTACCATCTTGCTGATTTCTTCCTCGTTAGTTACCTGGGCTATCAGCCCCCTTGCTTTAAGTTCCTCGTAAACAGTCATATTATCCTCCTTTAACCATAGCAGCTCTTCATATCCAAGAAAGTTTTTGTTTTCTGAAACCACAAAGATTTTCCATTAAACAAAAAAAGCCCCCATCCTCTAAAGGACGAGAGCGTAAGCTTCGTGTTACCACCTTAATTTACAGAATATATCTGCCTCAAACAGGTACAAAAACTTCTATACCCTGACTCTTTAACGGAAGCCTGCCGTCACAGCCTACTTGACCTTGCTTTCAGTGTGAAACTCCGGGATGTATTCGATCAGACTCTTTCTTTCGCCTCTCACCAACCGGCTAATCTCTGTAAGTGAACCTCTGACCTACTTCTTCCTTTCACAGTTTGTAAAGATGATTAAAAACATAATTGTAGGCAATTGTCAAGTGTAAACTCTTGTAAATTCTATGAATTATTAGAGGTAAAAAGAAGATTGAATTGTTGAAGTTTCATAAAATAAAAATAAAATACAGAAAAATCATTAAAATGTATCCGTTTCGTAACCGAAATATAGTATAAGGATATTTATAAGTTTATACAAGTGTTAAAAACAAGAATTCAATAGGACATACCTTAAGTGAATTTATTAGTATTTAGCACAAAAAAATAAATGAGCGGGAGTTATGATTAGTGACAAATAGAGTAGGCCACTCATAATAAAGGAATATTATAGGAGGTTGTCATGCTAGTACGTAGGGGAAAGAAGAGGATAGGGGATATCTTAGTAGAAGAAGGGCTGATTACTAAAGAGCAACTTGAGGTAGCCCTGGAGTCTGCAAAGGCAGAAAAAAAGAAGATAGGAGAAGCTCTAGCTGAGTTAGGCTTTGTTGCAGAGCAGGCTATAGCAGAAGCGCTTTCGTCCCAGCTTGGGTTTGAGTATGTGAATCTTTCTACTATTCACATTCCCGACAATGTAATTGCTCTCATAAATGAAAGTGTTCTTAGGAAACATTCGATGATACCCTACGCTTTTGTTCCCAATACTATAAACCAGGTAATGGTTGCAATGGCTGATCCAATGGATATGTCGGCGATAGATGACTTCAGTATAGTAACTAACCTTCAGGTAATACCGGCAGTATCTACAACTTACGATATTAATGTAGCTCTTGACAGATATTACGGCAATAGTGAGGCATTGAAGGCTGCCCAGGAATACGCTAGAGAAAGAGAGGATATGGCAGCCAAGAATCAAGAAGGTGATGGAACAGATCAGGATGTGCAGAATTCTCCCGTAGTACAGCTGGTAACCTCTATGGTAGAGCAGGCTGCAAGACAGAGAGCGAGTGATATACATATAGAAGCAAGAGAAGATTCGGTTCATGTTCGTTTTCGTATAGACGGCTCCCTTTGTGAAAAATTTGTCTATTCTATACATCTTCTACCGTCTATTATGGCGAGGCTTAAGATTGTAGGTGGAATGGACATTGCGGAAAAAAAGAAAGCCCCAGGATGGTAGGTTTTCCATAGTTGTAGACAAGAAAGAGTATGATATTCGAGTTTCGATACTTCCTACGGTTTATGGTGAGAAATGCGTTATGCGACTAGCTCAGAAAAAAGCTCTTACTAGAAATAAAAGTGAGCTTGGTTTTTCGCCTTCAGAGCTTCAGACCTTTGACGATATATTAAAGAACCCCAACGGTATCATCTTGGTTACAGGGCCTACAGGAAGTGGTAAGTCTACAACCCTTTATACCGCTCTTTCAGAGCTTAATAGGGAAGACGTTAATATTATAACTGTAGAGGATCCAGTAGAGGCAAATATCAATGGTATCAATCAGGTACAGGTAAATGTCAAGGCAGAGCTCACCTTTGCTAGTGCCCTTCGTTCCATACTTAGACAGGACCCGGACATCATAATGATAGGTGAGATTAGAGATGGAGAGACAGCTGAAATTGCAGTTCAGGCTTCTATTACAGGCCACCTTGTGGTAAGTACCCTCCATACTAACTCAGCAGCAGGAAGTATCAACCGTCTGATAAATATGGGAGTTGAAGGCTATCTGCTTGCAGACTCTTTGGTGGGAATAATTGCTCAGAGACTTGTAAGAAGACTCTGCCCTCATTGTAAGAAACCCTCATTATATAACAGAAACTGAAAGAAGAATTATGGGCTTAAAGGAGGATATAAATCCTGAAATATTTGAGCCCGTAGGCTGTGAGCGGTGTGATAACACAGGATATTCTGGACGTATAGGTATATATGAGATTATGAAAAATCACCCCACCTCTTAAGGAGCTGATTTCAAGGAATGCTTCTGTGGGTGAGTTAAAGAAAATGGGTATGCGTGAAGGAATGCGTACATTAAGACAAAGCGCAACCTTGCTTGTATTAAAAGGTATAACATCTGTACCAGAGATGATTAAAACTACATTTGAAAAACTAAGTAAAATAAAAAAATGTGAGGTAAAAAAATGACACTTGAAGAAATTCTTAGACTGTCCCAGGAAAAAGCTTCTGACATCCATCTGTCACCTGGCAGTCCACTTATGTTTAGAATAGATGGAGAATTAACCCCACAGACAGGTCACCATCTCACTCCAGAGGAGACCTGGGAAGCAATTTCATTCGTAATGAGTGATGAGGATGTGCGTGTGTTAAAAGAAAGAGGTGAGCTTGACTTCGCTTTTTCCCTCCCTGGGCTTTTCAGAGTTCGTGCAAATGTGTTCAGTCAGAGAGGAACTTATGCTGCGGCTCTTCGAATACTAAGCTTTGAGACGCCTACTCCAGAAAAAAACTCTCTATACCTCATTCTGTAGTCAATCTAACACATAAGAAGAGAGGACTGGTTTTGGTTACAGGAGCTACAGGAAGTGGTAAGTCAACTACACTTGCCAGTCTCATAGGAGAGATTTCAGGTAGGGATTCCAAGAATATTATAACCCTGGAAGATCCAATAGAGTATCTTCATCCTCATAAGAGATGCATAGTGAGTCAAAGAGAAATAGGTTCAGATACTACATCCTACGCTTCAGCTCTAAAGGCTGCTCTCAGAGAAGACCCTGATGTAATCCTTGTGGGAGAGATGAGAGATTTGGAAACAATTGCTATTGCTATAACTGCGGCTGAGACTGGACACCTTGTATTTTCTACCCTTCATACCAACTCTGCAGCAGACTCTATCGAGCGTATGATAGACGTATTCCCTCCTCATCAGCAGCAGCAGATTAGAGTTCAGCTTGCGGGAGTGCTTGAGGGAGTAGTAACACAGCAGCTCCTTCCAAAGATTGAAGGAAAGGGAAGGCTTGCGGCCTTTGAGGTTATGATAGCCAATCATGCTATTAGAAATCTTATCAGAGAGGGCAAGACTTATCAGATACCTTCTCTCATCCAAACAGGAAAGAAAGAAGGTATGCAGGCTATGGACGACGCTATATATGATTTGTATGTTAAAGGAAGAATAGACGAGGAGACTTCTCTAAGACATGCTTTCAGCTTTGAGAGAATGAAGCAGAGAATTGGAAGATTTTAGGAGGAGAAGAAGTGGCAGATTTTACATATCTAGCGATAGATAATAAAGGAAAAAGAAAAAGAAGGGCACTATTCAGGCTGAAAAACATTAAGGAAGCTGCGGCTTTAGTTAAGAAAAATGAGATGACACTGATTCAGCTTGAAGAGGCTAATGTCCTTACCAAAGACATAGAATTTAGCTTTGGAAGCAAAGTGAAAATAAGAGACCTGAGTGTGTTTTGTAGGCAGTTCGTAAGTATGATAAATGCCGGAGTTACTATAATAGACGCACTTGAGATGCTTTCGGTAGCTACCGAGAATAAGACTATGGCAAAGACCATAGTGGATGTAAAAGGCAAATATCCAAAAGGGTGAGACTCTTTTCGGAGTCAATGTCCAGACACCCTAAGGTCTTCCCGTCAATCATGGTATCCATGGTGGCTGCGGGAGAGGCTTCGGGTAAGCTTGAGGTAGCTTTTGAGAGAATGGCAGAGAGATTTGAGAAAAAGGCTAAGCTTGATGCTATGCTTAAGAAGGCTTCGGTTTATCCTACCATAGTTATGATAGTTGCCTTCATTGTTGTTATAGTTATGCTGGTACAGATTATACCTACTTACAAGTCGATGTTTGACCAGCTTGGTGCAGATCTTCCTATTCAGACAGTTCTTGCAGTTAAGTTAAGTGACTTCATAATTGCGAAATGGTACATACTTCTTGGAATATTGGTAGCAGCCATTGTTGCAATTAAGGTGTATAAGAAGACAATACCCGGCCAGATATTATTTGGTAAGATAGCAATGAAGCTTCCTATCTTTGGAGTAATCAATGTAAAGAATGCTTCTGCTAACTTTGCAAGAACTCTCTCAACCCTCATCTATGCAGGTCTTCCTATGGTGGAGGCACTTGAGATTACAGCCAATACCATGGAGAACTACCTATATAAAGAATTTTTGAAGGAAACTAAGGAAGAGGTTGTAAAGGGAGTACTTATGTCTGAACCTATACAAAAGAGTAAGCTCTTCCCTCCTATGGTTGGCTATATGACAAAGATAGGAGAGGAAACCGGAGATATAGAAGGCATGCTTAACAAGCTTGCTGAATATTATGACGAAGAGGTAGAGATGGCTACACAGACTCTGATGGCCGCCCTTGAGCCTCTTATCATGATGGTGCTTGCTGTAATAGTTATCATTCTTATTGCAGTTATAATGGGACCTATGATTTCCATCTTATGGAGCATTGGATAGTATATAATCATATAATATGAAGCGTGCTGTAAAAATATTCATATTTGTGGATATAAATTTAGATTTTTGATAAGTAAAAAAATTTGGCGATTGAATGAAATCCTGCACTTTAGATAGAATCTGCAAGATATAGAAGGCTCTGCGGGGAGATACAACAAGATTTTTGTGCTTGTTTTTGAAATTAAAAAAATTTCGTTTTTTTGAAGAATTTATCAATTTTACTATTAAGAAGAAGGTGAAACCGTCCGATAATATTAGTGTAAGACAAGATGATAATTGCTAACAGCAAATAACTTGCTAAAAACGTGTTGTGTAATATCACAAAAAGAGGAATTCATATAAAAATATTTAAAAAAATATGAAATTAGGTATTGCAAAAAAACAAAAAAACAACATGATATAATACAAACATAAGTTAATAAGTTTCACTTATTTCGAATTAGGAACACTTATAGGGAGTGTTTTTAAGATAAAAAAATATTTTTAATCAAAAAGGAGAAAAGAAACATGAAAACAGAAGAAATTAAACAATAAAGGGATTTTTCCCTTGTGGAGCTCATCATCGTTATTGCTATTATGGCAGTACTTATCGGACTTCTTGCACCACAGTTCCTTAAGTATGTACAGAGATCTAAGTATTCTACAGATGTTAAGAACGGACAGGAAATTGCAACCGTAATTCAGACTCTTATTGCTGATAATGCGGTAACTGCTGATGAAACTGATCAAGATTTTAGCACAAGTACTGCATTTACTGAGGCAAAGAATAAAAAAAGCTTATGGCTGAGACTCCTGTAAGTAAAGTATCAACAGCAAATAAGTTTTTTGTGACATACGATGTTAAGAGTGGTAAAGTTAAAGTTTCTATTGGTACTGCTGCTGGTACTGGTAGTTCTCAGATTTACCCTGAACTTGACGGTGAGTACAAGACTAAGATGACTGAGTAATCAGAACCATTATATTAACTATTGAAAGGAAAGTTATGAGCTACGAAACTATGACCTATCTCATCTATGCTCTAATCTTCATCTTCGGTATAACCATAGGCAGCTTCTTAAATGTCTGCATCTATCGTATACCTAGGGGAGACGGTGGTGACTACACCATCTCATTGTATGACCTGTGGTCATAAACTTCGTTAGTTTGAGCTGCTTCCTTTGTTTTTCCTACATCTTCCTTAGAGGAAGGTGTAGGAGTTATAAAAGCCAAATTTCACCTCAATACCCTATAATTGAGGCTGTAAATGGCTTGCTATATGTACTTGTATTTGCAGTAAATGGATTGAACCTAATATCCATCATTTATGCATTATTTACGTCAGCACTTTTAGTGCTTACGATAATAGATTGGAGGACTTATGAGATTCCAATCAGTATTAATATCTTTATATTGGTACTTGGATGTCTTAAGGTGGTCTTGGATTTTAACAACTTCCTTGACTACCTTATAGGCTTTTTTATAGTAAGTGGTTTCCTTCTTGTTCTATATATGATTACCAAAGGCAGGGGCAATAGGAGGAGGAGACATTAAGTTAATGGCTGTGGCAGGACTTTTGCTTGGCTGGCAGTTAATTGTACTGGCATTTCTTATAGGTTGTGTACTTGGCTCCATTCTTCACCTTATACGTATGAAGGTGTCGGGAGCAGAGAGGATGCTCGCTATGGGCCCTTACCTCTCAGCAGGCTTATTCATAGCCATGCTTTGGGGAAATGATTTTATAAAATGGTATTTAAGCAGTTTTTGATTTGAACAATAAACATTAATTTGGAGAATAACATGGAAAACAGAGTACTTAGTATTGAATGTGGACGAAGCCTCGTCAGAGTTCTTGAGGTATCCTGCGGAGGAAAAAGAAACAAAGGTTTATAACTCTTTTTTTCATTTTCTACACCTCGCAATATGTTTGAACAAAGTGACTCAGAAGAGTTTGCAAGCATATTACAAACAGAATTGAAAAGTAAAAAAATAACTACAAAAAAGGTTATCTTTGTTATCAATTCCGGACGCATGGCTACCAGAGAGGTTGTTATTCCTGCAGTAAAAGAAAGCAGAATAGCTGACCTCATAACAGCCAATGCCTCAGAATACTTTCCGGTTGACCTCTCTCAATATGTACTCGTACATGAGATTATAGATAGATTTACAGAGGGGGAAAACAAAAAGTTTAGGCTGAACGTCCTTGCGATCCCTCGTGATATAATAGAATTTTATGAGTGTCTGGCAAAAGACATAGGTCTTAGCCTATACGGAATGGGCTATACAGGCAATGCATCAAAGCTCCTTTTGACAAGTGAAGGTAAGGAAGGAGTGAGAGCTTTATTAAAAATTGACGGACGTTCCTCTTTACTTACCATAGTTGATGGTGATAGAATTGAACTCCAGCGCCACATTAACTACGGTGTTGCAGAGGCAGTATCCATTGTATGTGAAAATGGAATGTATGGACGCCCTGACTTTGCAAGCGGTCTCGAAGTCCTGTATGATAAAAACCTTCTCATTGAAGATTTAGATAATGCTAATCTGGATGGAGCTTCTGAAGACTATGAAGTAATTGCTTCTAATGCAGAGTATAAACTAAAAGAAGATATTACAGAAAGCCTTAGAATGCTTTTCAGGTAGTGTGGCTAGAATTTTTAGATTATTACCAGTCTAGAAACCAGGGCACTAAGATTGAGAAGATAGATGTAATTGGTGTTGGTGCCGAGATAAAGGGATTTATGGAATTCCTTACCACTGAGTTTGGCATCCACACTGAGAAGATGCCTCCGCTTAAAACCCTCAATATAGTTAAGAATGTCGAGGAAGTAGAGAAGCATCTGGCAGCTTATTATTCCTGTATCGGAGTATGCCTCAAAGGTGGAATCCTCCCTTTTATAAACAAAAGAAAGATTGAGACTTCTGGGAAAAAAGGCTGCTACGACAAGTATTGGAGGACTGGTTATACCTTCTGTTATTAGTTTCTTGCTTATAGCAGGAGCTGGAGTGTGGTTTTTATTATCATACTTTGAATACAATGCAGCTAAAGAGAAGAATGCTTTTCTAAATACCCAGATTACCACCTACTCTTATATAGAGGAGGTTGAGAAAGCTAATCTAGCAGCAAAGGCAGATTATGAATGGATGAAGGAGGCGGTAAAGCTCACAGATTCTAATAACAATGCCTTAAAAAGACTTAATAGAAGAGCTTGAGAGAACTATGCCTTCTGAAATCCGCGTCTTATCATTAAATGCTTTTAGAAGACAGAATCTCATTAAATATTACAGTTAGTAACAAAGAGACTGTAGCTGATATTATTAAGCGAATCAGAGAGTTTAAGAATGTATTAGTAGCCAATGTTTCTACCATAACAGAGACAAAGGGCAAGGATGATAGAATAGAGGTTAACTTCTCAGTCGATCTCATCTATTTTAATATCAACTTAGACAATGAAGCTGTGGCAGATAAGCTGACCTCTGACCTGCCAGGTGGAGAAACTACTGAAACAAATACAACAAATTCTGAGGCAGCTGAGTCAGAAACAGATGCAGGAAAGGGGGAATAAGTAATGTCTATATCAGAAAGAGATAAAAAAATTATAATAATATTTATTGGCGTTCTTATCTTTGCCCTTGTATATTATTTTCCTGTTAGAGGATATCATGAGGATTCAGAAAAGATAAGTGCAGAGAATGTAACCCTTACTGCAAAGCTCTCAGAACTAGAGGCTAAGGTTGCAAGAGAAGCTGAAATTAAGGCTGAAACAACCAATTATGAAGCAGAGACCATGACAATGGCAGCAAAGTTTCCTTCCTATCTGAAGGTTGAAAATGAGATTATGGACATTGTAGGTCTTGAAAACGAACTCAAGGTAGACGTCCCATTGCTTACAGTAAATGACCCTGTAGAAGTGACTAAGAATGATGACGAGCAAGCTAAAGCAGAGCCTGCTCCTGTTGTAGATTCTGAAGAGGCGCCTGAAGCTCCTGCTACAGAAGAAGTTGCTACTGCGCCAGAGGCTTCAAACAAGTATAAACTTTTTGGAAGATCTGTTAATATCAACTATCTCGGTGGATATGACAGCATGAAAAAATTCATTGATAAGATAGCAAAGTCTAGTGATAAAAAGAGCATAACTACAGTATCATTAACCTTTGATGATAAAAACAGGCAATCTTGATGGAAGTATAGTTTATAATTCATATTTCCTTCTTGGAAGTGACAGGCCTTATGAAGAAATTGTTACCAAGACAATAAAGCACGGAACCAAAAATATTTTCGGAACTGTTGACGCATCTAAGATAAACAAAGGTGATGGCACATCTGAATAAGACTTTTAGTTAAATGTAAATTGTCAGAGTTTGCGATGTAATCACAGGAAGACAGCGCAGACTCTGATTCGGCATATCAACATATTAAGGAGAGGAAGTGACAATGCAAGAGATATGAAAAAAATCATAATAAAATACAATCAAATAAGGGTTTTTCGCTCATAGAGATTATAGTTGCAGTCGCTATACTTGCAATTATTGTACTTCCTCTTTTAAATGCATTTGTAGCTTCTTCCAAGATGAATGCAATGTCGAAAAACAAACTTATGGCTATAGAAATAGCAAAGAACATAATGGAAGAGGTAAAAGGCTATAACCTAGCAGATATTGCAAGATTAGGTGACCCTAGTATAACTTCACCAACAATTTTTTTGGAAATACAGGTTTTAATGAACTGGATTTTGATGCTTCTTCAAACAAATACATAACGGCTACAGATAAAAAGCTTGAAACAAAAATCCTACTACAGGAAATTATGATTTCTACCCTAAATCAAATGAAAAAAATATTTCTTTTACTTAAAGAATATTACTAGGGATAGATTTAAAGGCAAATGCACTTATTACGGTGTCAAAGCCTTCAATATCAGTAGACAATGTCAGTAAGATTACTCCAGTTAATACAAATAAGGATATTTTAATAGATGCCACACTTAGTGAAAGTGACGTGGCTAATAAGATGTTAAATGATTCCTTGCTAAACAATTCAGTAAGGCAAAAGGTTAGTGCAAATAGCCTAAGAAGAGATTATACTTACTGTCACTGAGACTGATATAGTTACAGTGAAGACTAGCTTTAACTATTATGTAGATGGAATTACTTCTCCTATTACTGGGTTAAGTGATTTAAGAACTGATTTTAGTGATTCTCCTAAGGATGAGCTTAGAAGTATATATATTTTTTTAGAGCCTTGGGGCAATTCTACAGGAGAGGACAAGATTATTATAAACAACCCTTCAAACAAAGAGTTCAAAGGTTTATATTGTAAAAGCAAGAAATGGGCAGCTTGAACTCTAAGAAGGTTGTGGTAGATGTAAAGGACGGTAATATTAATTCTGCAGAAAAAAGTCCTGTTAAGTTATTCACAAACTTACCTGAAACCAATTTCAGTCATATGTATTCTCGAGATGGTCAACCTATTACATCTGACAAGATAGATGTGACTATGGACCTTGTTGAAAGCTTATCTGCTGGTAGGGTAAACACTTTAGCAAGGCTATATGATATAGAAGTTAAGGTATTTAACTCCAATGTAGATGAAAATGGCATTGTGGATGCAGAGCCACTAGTAACATTGACAGGAGGTATGTCCAATTGATAAAAAAAGAAATGATAATAGAGGCTCTTCTATACTTATGGTTATTATTACAATAGCTGGAATTGGTATAATGGCTGCCATTGCGCTCTGGGTGTCGCTTAGAAATGTTCAGATGAAGTCTACTGATGCAGAGATAAAAGGAAGCTTTTATTCTGCGGAGGGAGTGCTTGAACAGGTAAAGGCTGGAGTGAAGGAGAAGGCTGAGGCTGCATATAAGGAGGCAATAACCAAGGACTTGGAGAGCTTTGCAAAATACAAAAGACAGAAACCCCGGTTCAGAATGGTTCTTCGACAGCTGTAGCTAATGCTGAATCACAGACTGCAAGAGCTGAAGCTTTTAAGAAGAATTTTAAAGGAGTATTTTTAAAAAAAGTGTCAATAACGGTGCAGCTAATAAATATGACATAAAGTCCATTAGCAACCTTGTAGACCAAAACCTTATAAATAGCCCAACTTATCCATATGCTGTTGTATCTGCTATGGGTACTGGTTTCAGTGGAGAAACAGGTATTGTTAAAGACACTGATGATAAGCTGGTATTAGAAGGTGTAAGGGTAAGATATGTGAGTGAAGATGAGCAGGTGTCTGAAATCATTACAGATATAACTGTAGATGTACCAAAGCCTGATGTGATTGCTCCTACTTCTGATTTAGAGTTGTTTGAATATGCGATTATTGGAAACAGCGGTGTAGATGTAGAAGCAGGAATGCTTAAGGTAAAAGGTAATGTATATGCTGGCTTCAATAATAAGAATGATAAAACAGCACTAACATTAAGCCCTACAGTTAAGGTAGAGTTTATCGACAGGCTCCTCATAGCCAATGGAAAAGTCAAAATTGGAAACAATGCATCTCTTACATCAACCTCAAAACAGAATGTTTGGGCTGAGAATATATTGTTGGATAGCGGTAGTGCTGAACTTTTAGGAGCAGCTTACATATCTGATGATTTGACACTTAACGGTACAGGTTCAAATGCTAATATATCAGGTGTTTACAAGGGATATGGAAGTGATAAGAATGTAGCAAGCAGTTCATCTGCGATTATCATAAACGGCAGGAACAGCTCCATAGATATGAGTGGTGCAAAGGAAGTTGGTCTTGCAGGTTACTCATATATTGCTACAGGGTAATGAGAAGCTTCGTGATCGTAACTCACAGGGGAATGCAAACAACAATGTGGATATCAAGATGGGTGAGTCCATTGCAGTTAAAGGCAATCAGATAGCTTATCTTATGCCTGGTGAATGGATAGGTACAGATAGTGCTTCTGTCTCAAAGTATGGACACAATCCTTTAAGCTATGATGAATACAAGAAGCTTTTAAGTGAAAAGGATGGAAGTAACAACCCTTATCTTCTTGTAAATACAAAGGCAAGAGCTTATAAAACAGGTAAAACTTTTGAAGATTATGGTGTAACTCAGTCAGATTTGGACTCAAATTATACTAAAATCTTTGTACAGCCTATAACCGGTATATCCAGTGAAGGTTTAGTGTATTTTTATGTAAATCTTCCACAGGACAAGGCAGCTAAGTATTTCAATGATTTCTATGCTGCTGATAAGGATAGGGCTAAAGAACTTAAAAAAAGCATACAGATTTTTACGCAAGGTCTATTCAGAGTGCGGCTGATGCCAATATCAAGACAGCAGGCAATTATACCATAGTAGACAATGATTTGGTGGTAATGCCTGGCAAGTTAAGCACGGTTGACAATCCTGAAAAAAACTCTACAAAAAAACTTCAGAGCATATTGTACCAATCTTACTACTAATGTAGTGGCAGGACAGAGAGAAGATGAAGTATTTAATAACATAATGAATGTTTCAATGCTGCAAAATTATCTGACTGGAAGTGTAAAGAAAGAAGTTAGCTTAAACGGAGTAAAAGCAGTAATTTCTTTTAGGAAATTTTGATTATAGTAGCAGTTCGGGTGATGTGAGGCTCATTGTGGCTAAAGGTGATGTAGATATAAGAAAGAATTTTACAGGTACTATTATAGCTGGAGGAAAGGTTAGAGTTTATTCTGCTGGAGAAATAAAGGCAGATGATAGCGGAATCTTGAAAAAATCTCATTAATGAACCTCTTACCCCTGGTGGAACTGATTATCTGTATAAGATATTTAAGGATGGAGCAGCATATGCAAGTGCAGGTACAGGTCAGAGTGAAAATAATTTGTTTGCCGATGGCAGCGTGGATTTGAGCAAGCTCGTATCCTACAGTAATTGGAAGAAAAAATAGTAAAGGAGGATATGATAATGAATAATAAAGGATATTCTTTACTGGAAGCAGTAGTAATTATTGCGATTCTAGGAGTCCTTACAGGATTTATTGCTACTTCTACAGGTCTGTTTGATGGAAGAAGAGTAAAGGCCTGCGCAGATAGCGTATCTTCCTTGTTGGATAAGGTGAGGTTGGCTAACCTCGGAAAGGATGAAGTTTCTCTCACCATTTATAAGGATTCCGACAAGGCTATTAAAGCAAAGATAGTTACAAAGGTCAAGTTAAGGAATGACGTGGTTACGGAAAGGGAATTCATAGAAGATGTTAGTAATGATAATGTGGAAATGTCTTATTCTACTGATATATCAGGTAGGGCTGAGAATCCTACAGGGACTGAAGGCATGAGATTTACCTTCAATAGAAATACAGGCTCAGTTAATCAGACTACACCTTCAGACATAAAGTGCATAATACTTAGAAAAGGAAATGCAGAGAAAAAAATAAAAATCTATGCTGCAACCGGTAAGATTGTAGTTGAATAAAGAAAGGAGATAAGATATGGGAAAAATGTTCAGATAATAAAGGATTTTCTCTGGTAGAGATCATAATTGCCCTGGCTATAATTATGGTAGTCAGTGGTTCTATCATATCTTTTCTCCTTGCCGGAAGCAACTCTTATTCGTCAGTAATTACCAGTACAGATTTGCAAAAAGAAGCCCAGCTTGTGATGAACCAGATATCTGATATAGTGATATCCGCAGATCAGAAGGTGGCCTTTGTTGGAAGCACCAATACACTAGAAGTAACTAACGAAGATTCTAAATATGAAATAAGCTACAATACTACAGAGAAGAAATTATATTACAAAAAAAGTAATTATGGTATAAGCACCAGGACCTATGAATTACAGGAAGAAGTACCTATGGCTGAAAAATGTGACTTCTTTTAGTGCAGATGTTGTTAAAGAGAATGGAGTTAGCAAAGGTAAAGGTGAAAATTAGTTTTGAAAATAATTCTAAGTCTTATACAAAGGAAGAGATTATAACTCTTCGAAATGAAGTTAAGTAAGACAGGAGTTTATCCGAAATATGTAATAAGAATGTATTGATATAGAAAGGAGCTTTATGAAGAAACGAACTAAAAGCTTTAATTGGAATAATAACGGCTGCATCTTTAACAGTTGGAGCCGTTTCAATGATTTTTAATAATAATCCTGAAGCAGACGCAAAAAAATGCGTCTTTTAATGGTATTGAGAACATTATAAAAAGCGCTACAGAAGAAACTCCTTTTCACTGTAGTCGAGCTTGTGCCCGATGAGAGGATGGCAAAAATTTGGATATTTTTGTAGAAGGAAGTGAGCCTGAAGACTGGAAGAAGGAGATTACTTCTCTTGATACTAAAGAAAAGAGAATGGCTTATATGGGTGAGCTTAAGAAAAAAACTCGCTCCTATAAGTGCACCCTGACAGGACTAAGCCACTTACTTACAATGAGTATAAGGAAGCTTATTCTCTTGATGCGGTGTCGGCTGCAGATGAAGATAAGTACTCTTCATTTAAGTTGGCTGAACCTCTTCGTATAAAGAAGGGAGAAGTATCAGGCTATAGTATGGTAGATGCTGCAGGTGGTAGCTTTGCCTTTGAAGCATCCTTCACTGAGAAGGAAGGAGGAGATTATGACGAAAATGTAGTGAGCTACAAGTATTTGCAGGGCATAGATGGGAAATATGCTGTCAGATTTAAGAAGACAGATGTGAATAATCCAGAAGGAAGTATTGTTTACAGGGCTGCTGAAATTAGGCAGTTTAATAACGCTGATGAAGTTAAGGTTCTTGGTTTTACAAGATATATATATAAAAAGGCTAAAGGAGCTAATTCAGAGTACGAATTTGCCCTCTCCAATAAGGATGTAGACGGTTATAGCTTTAATTTTGATGGCTATGACTATTTTCTGCTGTCCTTTGAAGGAGTAGACATATCTGTATTGACAGCTGAGGATAAGGCTAATAATGTATATTATTCAGTTGAAAGTGCAGAATACTTAGGCCGCGAGGCTGAGTTTGAAGGTATATTAAACAATGTTGAGAGATATAAGAAGGTGGAGTCAGGTAAGGGACATTTTGGAATTAGCTCTGAAGACTCCTATGTATTTGTAGGTAAAGGTCTTGGCAGTAAGAAGCTAGTTGAAGTTGAAGGCGGAATGCTTGACCATGATTTGATAATTGACAAGGTTTACTATACAGGCGGATACACCAATAATAACTGGTTTGAAAATGGTGTATTCTTAAAGAACTTCAGCGATAACAACTATCTTAATACTTCCAACACTGACTACAACAGCGATAAAATGAAGATAAAGGTAGTTACTCTGACACCTGCCGGCATCGATGCTGCTCTTGTAGCCAATCCTAATTATTTTTCCAATGTTGGGCTTTTGTATATAGTAGGCTCAAACTCGCTTGTAAGTGGAATCGAGCCTAGTGTGTATAAAGAGGGAAATGATATAGATCCCAATACACTTGAAAAAATTAAAGATGAAGCAAATCTAAACAACCTTCCTGTTCTTATAGATAATAAAACAGAAGCATATACTAGTAGTACTAACATGTTGGAATTAGCTAAGGAGCTTATAACTGAGAGAAAGAGCGTTGATTCAACTAATTATGACGGTCATTTTGTAAATAAGAACGTATATTCATTAGATTATGATAAGGGTAATACTCCATTTATTTTTGAGGGCTTTGCATCTGACTTTATCAATGAGAGAACCTCTGATTCTGCTTTTGTAAATAAGGCTAAGGAGGTAGGATTTGGTGAGGTCGCAGAGAGCATAGTTGAAGAAAATGATATTGTGGACAAGGGCGTAGATGGTACTACAGACAATACCAAAAAAAGTTTGAACTTAAGATCTCAAAGGCTAGGGGCTATTGAGTACGTCATTAGCTATAAGATGAAAAGAAGAAGAACAACAGATAATGTGATTAAGATCCTTGACATCGAGCCTGCAAAGGTGGTTGGGCAAGATGATGTTGATAGTGAGAGAATAAATAATAAGATTAATAAATGGTTCTCTTCTAATGAACAAAAATATTAATCAAACATCTAAGACCCAGCCTACTGCTGAATTCATCGGCAGGAATGAAGACTTGTTTGAATATGATATTATATACATGGGTCTTGACACAAGTAGCTTTAATAAATCCAGAGAAGGAGAAGTGGTTCAGGAAACTGTTCCTGAACAGGTAATTCCGGATATTCGTGTAGAAGGTGAATGGGTAAATATGAAGCAATTAAGAAGAGAAATCCTGCCTAAGCCTATATTGAAAAAAACGGTTAAATTGCCGGGAACTCAGTATACATATACAATACCTGCTTATACAATACCGGGTTACACAATACCTGCAACTACAAAGACTAAGGTGGAGGGTAAAAATATTGCATTGGCAGCCACCTTATACAAGAAAAGGATATACGATACCAAGTTATAGTAATTATGTAAGAAAAGAGACATCAACTAGTACAGTATATAATGATTCCAAGATGAATGGTCTTATTTACAGTAATATTGGGGATACTTATAAAGACCATGATTCCGGTACATTGTTTATGGGAGGATTATTAGATACTGATTATAAAAAGATGGAATAAAATATAATAATATAGAAGCATATAAGGATGCTGATCCTAATTCAGACGGTATAAAAGCTAAATTATAAACCCGGATTGGCGGAATGGGATTATCATAAGTACAGTACTTATATCAATAAAAACGAATACAGGCGATATTGACTATCGTTTTCCGGGTAATGATATAACAGAGGAAAAAGCTTCGTAAACTTAAGGAATACATAGAATTAGGTTACCCTATTGTATTTGCTGATGGTTTTGTAAACAGGCAGGGAAGTACTATAACTGTAAACGATGTAAAGATTGATAACAGCTCAAGGATGTACGAGCTGGCAAACTTTTGCCATTAAGTTTAGAAACGAAAATCCATCTAAGAAGAACGTTATATTTGAGGGAGAAGATGGAAGTCTGGTTGGGGATGAATTGAAAGCTCTAATTACCAATATTAATCTCCCTAAGCCAGAGATTATACTTGAGAAACAGGTATATGAAAAGGACATAGATGTACCAGATAGAGATACTGATTATACGAGGATTGACAACAGAACTTTGGAGATTAATTTCAAGCTTCGCAATAATGGCTTTGAAAGTGATAAGACTAAGTTTAACCTAAGCCTTTACATTGACAGCAATTCCGATGGTAAGTTTTTCGGCTACAAGGGAAATTGTTCGTAAAAAGTTATTATAATTTACTAAAGGATAATGTCGTTCACAAAGGAGAACTGACAGCCTCCAATACGTCCTGGTACAAGTTATCATACAAGATTCCTGCCAACTTTATAGGTGTAATGCCTTGGAAGATTAAGGTTGAAGATATAAGTGAAAATGGCTCCAAGAGATATGCTAATGTAACAGGAATGGGGTATGTGAAGAATACGGATACAAAAAGAAAAAAATAAAAAAATACTTCAGATTAAAAGTACAGAATATATTAGAAATCACTTAAATCAGATTTATAATGGTCAAGATGAGTTTTATAAGTATAATGCATCCATTAAGTTTTTTACCAAAGAACAACGTGACAAAGTTTTAGCTTATTGGGATGAAGACATTGGAACACCTGAAAATATATTTGTTGACGGTGTACCTAGAGAATATTATGACACTAGGACTACCTTTGATATGGGCAAGGGTAAAGGCGGTTTAATTAAAAGTAATAAGAAATATAGAGGTATAATTCCGGATGATACATTTGATAAACTTTTGGAAGAGGTAGAGGATTTTGATATAACTGTAGATTCAATTGGCGCATACGATTATATAGATAAATATGATAAGTGGTGTCAAAAGAATAAAAACCAAGGTAAGAATAAAAAGACCTGAGGAATTCTTTGATGAGTTCCCAATCAAGACAGGCGAAACCAAACAGTATGACATGTTAGTATTAGGCTTTGCTGATGCTTATCAATTACCTAATGTTAAAGGTTCTCTGGAACCTATTCAGGGCTTTATAGATGCAGGTAAGCCTGTGCTTTTTCTCCATGACTGCACCTCTCTTACAAACTACAGAGGTGCCTCACACTGGAACTACGATTTTAACCGTATGATAAGAGGTGAAGTGGGTCTTGACAGATACGGGATACTTAATAATTGGGCTTTAAGGGTAGGAACAGGGGCTGATAAAGACAGTAATGCTTCATTGGAATCAAGTGAATATCCTACTATAAAAGCGAACACCAATGTGAATTCTATTAAATCAAGAGAACTTTTACGATGTTGCTGTGAGCAATTCAGACAGGGACATAAAAAGATAAGAAGGATATAGCTTATGAACCAAGAAGTAATAAAACAAGGATAGTAAAAGAGGTTCAAGGTCTTACTTACGGTAACTTAATACTTAAAACTTGGCTCCATAATAAGGGACACATTTATCCACAAAAAAACTATGTTAAAGGATATGAAAGCATTTAAGGACTCAACAAGAATCGAGCAGATAAATAAAGGACAGATAACAACTTATCCATTTAAAGTTGAACCTGTGCTTGATATTTCCTTAACTCATTTTCAACCATATCAGTTAGATCTCAATGAAGATGAGGATGAGGATGGAGAAAGTGATCTGATTGTATGGTATACTCTTGCGGGTCCAAAGGAAGATCCGGTGAGTGCATCACATCCATACAATTTGAATCCCAGAGATGTAAGAAATAATTATTACATCTACACCAAGGGTAATGTAACCTACTCAGGTGTTGGACATACGAAGGTAAACAAAAGGGAGGAGATGAAGCTCTATGTAAATACCCTTATAGCTGCTTACAAGGCTGCAATGATTCCTCCTTCGATCGAATTTAAGGAAACAGGTGATTCTGATGCAGCTGAGAAGAAGGTATCCTATATTTCATATGATGTAAGTGCAAAAGCTGAAAGTAATGGACCTGTAAATGATGCAAATGAAAAAGTCTACTTTACACCTGTGGATTATAATGGCTTTGTGAAAAATACTGTTGCCACTCTAACAAGTGTTTTAGTTCGCCCTTTAGATACCCAAGGTGGGCTTTATAGGGTATTTAAGGCAGATGGAACACAAGAGAATTCTGAACAAGATGAAAAAAATTTGGTGACTGTTACGCATTAGTACCGGGAGAGAGATATTATTTTGAAGTACCTGTAACTGTGCTCAGCGGAGACAGGAACAAGATTGACATTAAGATAACTGCTAGAACCAGAGTAGCTAAGGTATTTAGAAGTTCAAGCTCAACTAAACCTGAGTACTCCCCAGAAAGTAGTGCAACCTACACCATCCAAAAACGAGGCCTGTTTGATTTAGACTAAGCTAAGTTAGGTGGATGAGAAACTCATAAAATCGTTCTAAGTCCTGATTTTTGCGGAATAGTTTCACTCTTCAAAATGAAGAAGGGTAGCCATTTCTCAGTAATTAAAAAGGTATGATCCATACTGTAAAATGAAATAACCCCTTTAGATAGATAAGGTAAATAGCCTGTTCTGTCTGAGGGGGTATTGTGCTTTTACCTCATTTTTGCTTGCAGTCTTATATAAAGTTTAGCTTAAATCTATATTTCACATCTAGTTATATATTTATTTTTTTCTTAAATAGATGCATATTCTCGGATGACAACAGATATAATACTTAATATAAGTTTATTCCTATCCTAAACATGTCAATAGAGCAAATAATTACAGGCTGATAAGATAGAGAAGATAAAAATCTGAATAGTCAACTATAGTTATTATTTGTAATAGTCCGAATCTGAACATCTAACTTTGGCTATTTTGTATAGAAAAATTATAAAATTTTTGTGTATTTTGCTGATTACAAATCTAAAAATTTTTGTGTTATCATTTCTGTATAGATTTTTATTTGGCGCCATTCTAAGATGTATTTATTAATTCAAAAAGAAATATTCAAGTGTTAAATCCTAAGATTTTTTTAAAATACTAAATCCAAAGGTTTGACTTAGGTTTTTTTCTGTGTTTTTTTAGAAAGGAGAATTGTTGGGGGAGAAGGATATTTTAGAAAAGAAGCTTTTGATGTTTAATGATGTATTTGTAGGCTTAGTAGATGGAGTTGGTTTTTGTTTTTGTTGCATTTCAGAAAGGAGTAGAGTTGGGGGAGAAGGATATTTTAGAGAAGAAACTTTTGATGTTCAATGATGTATTCGCAGATTTTGTGAATGGAATTATGTTTGATGGTAAGGATGTAGTTAAAGAAGATGAATTGGTTGACCTTTCTGGTTGGAGCCATTATAAGGGTGATGACAGTAAGCACAGATTTCAGGACAGAGATGTAGTTAAACTCTGGAAGAAAGAAAATGTAGTAATATCGCTGATTGGAATTGAAAATCAGGATGTTCCTGACGAAGATATGATATTTAGGGTGATTTCTTATGACGGGAGCCTCATACAGAACTCAGCTTGTAGAAAAGGAAAGGAGGAAGAGAAATAATAAAGCGAATAAAGTAGCTGAAAAATCTGCTGAAAAAAATCGGATATTTTTTTCCTGTAATTACCTTTTTGTTATCTACTACGGCGAAGAGGAGTGGAAGCACGAAACTACCCTTCATAAGAGGCTAAACCTTGACTCTGGACTCAAACACTATGTAAGTGACTACAGTATCAACCTTATAGACTTGAAAAAAAGCTAAGTGAAGATGATATAAATAAGTTTAAGAAGGATTTTTAAGTTAATTGCAGACTACATGGTAAAAGGAAGCAAACATAAGGCAGACAGTATAGACCTCAACCACCCTGAGGAAGTGAGTGAACTCATCCTAAGGCTAACAGGTGAGGAGCTGCCTTTATCCCTATAGAAAGTGAAGAAGGAGGAAAGAACATGGAGAAATTTTTTTGAACCGATGTTTGAGAGGGCAGAGGCGAGAGGAGTGTTGCGCGGCAAAGCAGAAGGAAGAGCAGAAGGAAGGGCAGAAGGAAGGGCAGAAGGAAAAAGCAGAAGGAAAAAGCAGAAGGAAGAGCAGAAGGTAAAACTGAAGGAGAAAGCTGCCTTGCCAGACTTATTAGTCTCTTAATGAGTGAAGGTAAAAATGACAAAAATCAAGGATGTAGTAGAAAATGCAGAGATAAAGGCATGGTCTTTATAAGGAGTATGGAATACAGTGAGATGTTACTTTTAAGGATTAAAGAATACAGTGGGGATTGCTTTTATGCCTTGACGAAGTAGACGAACTCATCCTAAGGCTAACAGGTGAGGAGCTGCCTATCCCTATAGAAAGTGAAGAAGGAGGAAAGAACATGGAGAAATTTTTTTGAACCGATGTTTGAGAGGGCAGAGGCGAGAGGAAGAGCAGAAGGAGAAGCAAGAGGAAGAGCAGAAGGAAGAGCAGAAGGAAGAGCAGAAGGAAGAGCAGAAGGAAGAGCAGAAGGTAAAAACTGAAGGAGAAAGCTGCCTTGCCAGACTGATTAACCTCTTTAATGAGTGAAGGCAAGAACGATAAAAATCAAAGATGTAGTAGAAAATGAAGATATTAGGCAGGGTCTTTACAAGGAGTATGGTATTCAGTAGAAATTTATTTATTCATCAAATGTATAAGAAAAAGCATAAAAAAATAAGTTAAAAAAATAGTTGACATAATCGAACGGATGTTTTATAATTTTTTTCTATAAGAACATTTGTTTGGCACGAAAAATTAAATATATGTGAGGTTATTATGGCAAAAAGAAACTAAAGGAAAAAGTTGTAAATATTGATAGTGATAAGAAAAAGGCTCTGGAGGCTGCGATTGCGCAGATAGAGAAGGATTTTTGGTAAGGGTTCGATTATGAAGCTTGGCTCAGGTATGGACAAGATGAATGTAGAAGTAGTACCTACAGGTTGCTTAAGTCTTGATCTTGCCCTTGGTCTTGGTGGAATTCCTAAAGGAAGAATTATTGAAGTATACGGACCGGAATCAAGCGGTAAAACCACAGTTGCTCTTCATATGGTAGCAGAAGTACAGAAGGCTGGAGGTATTGCAGGTTTCATAGATGCTGAACATGTTCTTGATCCAGTATATGCTAAGGCTATAGGAGTAAATATAGATGAACTCTATATTTCACAGCCTGACAGTGGTGAACAGGCACTTGAAATCACAGAAACCATGGTTAGAAGTGGAGCTGTAGATATTGTTATAGTTGACTCTGTAGCAGCACTTGTTCCAAAGGCAGAAATTGATGGAGATATGGGAGACTCACATGTTGGTCTTCAGGCTAGACTTATGAGCCAGGCACTAAGAAAATTAACATCTGTTATCAGTAAGACTAATTGTATAGTTGTATTTATCAACCAACTTCGTGAGAAGATTGGTGTCATGTTCGGTAGCCCTGAGACCACCACTGGTGGAAGGGCTCTCAAGTTCTATGCTTCCATTAGAATGGATGTAAGAAAGGCAGATGTCATAAAACAGGGTGGAGAAGTTGTTGGTAATAGAACCAAAATAAAGGTAGTTAAGAATAAGATAGCACCTCCTTTTAAGGAAGCTCAGTTTGATATTATGTTTGGTCAGGGAATCAGCAGAACAGGAGATGTGCTTGATATTGCGGTAGACGACAATATAGTGGTTAAGTCAGGAGCTTGGTTCTCTTACAATGGAGAGAAAATTGGACAGGGTAGAGAGAATGTTAAGATATATCTTGATAATAACCCTGCAGTATTTGAAGAGATAGAGAAAAAAGTAAGAGAATTACATGCAAATAAGCCTGCTGACTTAAAAAGGGGTGGAAGCTGTAGTAGAGGAAGATGAAGAAGAGGATGTCTTTGACGAAGAATAATCTTTCGAGGAACGATAATTATGTTTATTGAAAGCATTGAGAAGGTAAACAAATACAAATTTCGAATAACCACTGATAAGTCTGTGTTTTATACCTATCAGAGTGATATAAGAAGGTATGGTATAAAAGAAAATATAGAATTTCCAGAGGAAAGATATGAAGCCTTTGTAAAGGAAACACTTATGCCAAGAGCTAGAAAGAAAGCTCTAGACATACTAAGCCGTGCAGACTGCTCTGAGTCAGATTTGAAAAAGAAAGCTTTTTCTTAAGGATTATCCTTCTAATGTAGTTGATGACGCAATAAACTATGTAAAAAAGTTTAACTACATCAATGACGAAAGATATGCGGAGAACTATCTTAACTACAGAGGTAAGTCAAAAAGTAGCCGTCAATTAAAGATGGAGCTTAAGTCTAAGGGGATAGATAGCAGCATAATTGAGAGTTTGATGAATGATGAAAGAAGCGATGAAGAAGCTCTATATAATTTACTTAGGAAGAAGATTAAAAAAATCCGGAAGAGATGGACGATGAAAAAAACGAGGAAAAATATACGCCTATCTCTACAGGAGAGGCTTTAGTACGGAATTAATTAGTTCAGGACTTCGTGATTACCTCTCTCGTACTTGACTTTTTTTATCAAACAGTATAGAAATTTAACTGTTGTATGTATCAGTTGAATTATGGAATGATAATTTAGCATAGATTTATTGTACAATGAAAAATTAAATAAGGAGGTGCTCCGGTGGAACCGATTGTTGTTACAGCTATTGCTGTCTTCGTTACTGCTGCGGTTACTGCTCCTACTGTTTGGAAAAATTGCAATTTCTAATCGTATCAAGAATTATGAATCTAAGGTTGGAACTGCAGAAGAGAGAGCCAGGGAAATTATTGAAAAAGCTAATTTAGAAGCTGAAACTAAGAAACGTGAAGCCTTGCTCGAAGCCAAAGAAGAATCTCTAAAAAGCTAAGAATGAGTTTGAGAGGGAAAGTAAGGAGAGAAGAACAGAGTTACAGAAGTACGAAAAAAGAGTATTAACAAAGGAAGAAGCTACGGACAGAAAAAGTGAGGCGCTTGAAAAACGTGAAATTAAACTTAATGAACGTGAATTAGAGCTTGAAAAAAGCAAAAAGGATGTGGAGGAGCTTCATTCAAGGCAACTTGCTGAGCTTGAGCGAATATCAGGGCTGACCTCCGATCAGGCAAAAAGATTATATTCTTAAGACTGTTGAAGATGATGTCAAACATGAAATGGCTATTATGGTCAAAGAACTTGAAAACAGAGCTAAGGAAGATGCCGATAAAAAGGCTAAGGAGATTGTCGTATCTGCTATCCAGCGCTGTGCTGCTGACCATATTGCTGAGGCAACCATTTCTGTAGTACAGCTTCCAAATGATGAGATGAAAGGGTAGAATTATAGGTAGAGAGGGACGTAATATCAGAACTCTTGAAACTCTTACCGGGAGTTGACCTTATAATTGATGATACTCCTGAGGCTGTAGTGCTTTCAGGCTTTGATCCGGTAAGGAGAGAAGTTGCCAGAATTGCACTTGAGAAACTCATTGTAGATGGAAGAATTCATCCGGCAAGAATTGAGGAAATGGTCGATAAGGCTCAAAAAGAGGTAGAAGTACAGATAAGAGAAGAGGGTGAAGCTGCTGCTCTTGAGTGTGGCATCCATGGAATCCATCCTGAGCTTATCAAGTTACTTGGTAGAATGAAGTTCAGAACCAGTTATGGTCAGAATGTGCTTAGACATTCAGTTGAAGTCGCACAGTTATCAGGTATTTTAGCGGCAGAATGTGGCTGTGATGTTAAGCTTGCAAAGAGAGCAGGACTTATGCACGATATCGGTAAATCTGTAGATAGAGAACAAGAAGGTTCCCATGTGCAGATAGGTGTTGAGCTTTGTAAAAAATACAAAGAATCACCTACTGTTATCAATGCTGTTGAGTCTCATCATGGAGATGTGGAACCTACTACACTTATTTCCTGCTTAGTACAGGCTGCAGATGCAATTTCAGCTGCAAGACCTGGTGCCAGAAGAGAGACCCTTGAGACCTATACCAACAGACTCAAGGAGCTTGAAGACATTGCTAATGAGTTTGAAGGAGTTGACAAATCTTTTGCTATTCAGGCTGGTAGGGAAGTTAGAGTTGTTGTTTTCCCTGATCAGGTTGCTGATTCGGAGATGGTACTGTTGGCGCGTAATTTATCTAAGAAGATTGAAGCTTCACTAGAGTATCCGGGCCAGATAAAGGTAAGTATTATTCGTGAGTCCAGAGCTGTTGATTATGCAAAATAAAAACTTAGTCCCTGATTTTTCAGGGGACTTTTTTTATTTTGACAGAAGATGAATCCTGCGAGCAGGGTTAATTATAAAAAAATAATATGAAATGAAAGGAAATCAAATGAAATATATATCTTGGAATGTTAATGGGCTTAGAGCCTGCCTTACAAAAGGATTTATGGACTTTTTTTAACCAGGTAGATGCAGATGCTTTTTGGACTTCAGGAGATTAAACTATCCGAGGGACAGTTGGAACTTGATTTGCCGGGATATCATCAATACTGGAACTATGCTGAGAAAAAAAGGATATTCAGGTACTGCATTATTTACCAAAGTAAAGCCAATCAATGTAACCTATGATATGGGGATAGATGAACACGACCACGAAGGCAGGGTAATTACTGCAGAGTATGAAGACCACTTTTTTGTTGTATGTTACACTCCTAATGCCAAGCAGGAGTTAGAACGCCTTGATTATAGAATGGTTTGGGAAGATGATTTTAGGAACTATCTTAATAAACTCAAGAAAACCAAACCTGTTATACTTTGTGGAGATTTGAATGTTGCGCATAAGGAGATAGATCTAAAGAATCCAAAGACAAATAGAAGAAATGCAGGTTTTACAGATGAAGAAAGGGGAAAGATGACAGAGCTTTTAGATGCCGGCTACATCGATACTTTCAGATACTTTTATCCTGAACTTGAAAATGTATATTCCTGGTGGTCTTACAGATTTAAGGCGAGAGAAAAAAATACAGGCTGGCGTATTGATTACTTTTATTACTTCAGATGATTTTTAAGGAAAGACTTAGAGATGCCAAGATTCACTCTGAAATATTGGGTAGTGACCATTGCCCTGTTGAACTTGATTTTGTATAAAATACTCAAAACCCCTATGCAAGCCAGCTTGAATAGGGGTTTAATTGTTATTGCAATAAAACAAACTACCTACTATGCAAGTAAGCGTCCAATTAGTTTTAGTTTATAGCAAAAAGTTCCAATAGTTTTTGCAAGTAAAGATTTAATAGTTGTGCAAAAAAATAATATCACTGGATGAACCGAGATAGATAAGAAAAAGTTTGGCGACATATCATTTAAAAATAGATAAATTATCGTATTTATGCTGGAAAGTAAGAGAAATCTGTGGTATAGTAGAAATAATATAATTATTTGCATTATGTATTGAAGAATCATAGTCTGCGGCCTATGTTTTGTATAATTATGTATTATCCGAGCAAAACTTGCCTTATTATATAAGTTATGCCAAGTACTATAGAAGTAAATGTCATTTAAATTGTTAGAAATACCGATTGACAGGATGAGAAAAAGAATGATAAAAATTTTTAACAAGCTAGTTAAAAAAATAACAAAGCTTTTCATCCTTAAAAATACATACCGGTAAACCGGCAAATTGAAGGGAGATTTACGATGGAAAAAGACTCGTGACATCATTGACAGTGTTGAATCACTTGAGAAGGCTCTTAAGAAGCTTCGTGCAGCACAGGAAGAGTTTTCTACCTATTCACAGGAGCAGGTAGACAAGATTTTCTTTGCAGCCGCAACAGCTGCCAATCAGCAGAGACTTCCTCTTGCTCAGATGGCGGTTGAAGAGACTGGAATGGGTATAGTAGAGGATAAGGTTATTAAAAAAATCACTATGCCTCAGAGTACATCTATAACAAGTATAAGAACTCTAAAACCTGTGGTGTAATTGAAGAAGATAAGGAGTTTGGTATTACAAGAGTTGCTGAGCCTCTTGGCATACTTGCAGCAGTTATTCCTACCACAAATCCTACTTCAACAGCTATATTTAAGACACTTATAGCACTTAAAACCAGAAACGGTATTATTATAAGCCCACATCCAAGAGCTAAAAAATGTACTGCAGAAGCAGCAAGAGTTGTGCTTGAGGCTGCCGTAAAAGCAGGTGCTCCTGAAGGAATCATTGATTGGATAGATGTCCCTAGTCTTGAAATGACAAATATGGTAATGAAAGAATGTGACTGCATCCTTGCAACAGGTGGTCCAGCAATGGTTAAGAGTGCTTATTCATCAGGAAAGCCCGCCCTCGGTGTTGGTGCAGGTAATACCCCTGCTATTATAGATGAGTCAGCAGATATTCTTATGGCAGTTAACTCAATTATTCATTCAAAGACCTTTGATAATGGTATGATTTGTGCCTCTGAGCAGTCAGCCATCGTAGATGCAAAGATTTATGATGCGGTTAAGGCTGAATTTAAGAAGAGAGGCTGCTACTTCCTTAAAAAGGATGAAATTGAAAAAGTTCGTAAGACAATAATAATAAATGGCGCTCTAAATGCTAAGATAGTTGGTCAGAAAGCTGCCACAATAGCTGAACTTGCCGGAGTTAAAGTGAGATCCTGCCACTAAGATTCTTATTGGAGAGGTCACAAGCGTTGAACTTAGCGAAGAGTTTGCTCACGAGAAGCTTTCACCAGTGCTTGCTATGTATAAGTCAAAAGACTTTACAGATGCACTTAACAAGGCTGAAAGATTGATAGCTGACGGCGGTTACGGACATACTTCTTCTCTTTATGTGAATACAGTTACAGAAAGAGAGAAGATTGCAGAGTTTGGCGAGCGTATGAAGACCTGCCGTATCTTAGTAAATACTCCTGCTGCCCAGGGTGGTATAGGTGATATTTATAACTTTATGCTTCCTCCATCACTTACTCTTGGTTGCGGTTCTTGGGGTGGTAACTCCATATCCGAGAATGTTGGTATCAAGCAGTTATTAAATATCAAGAATGTGGCTGAGAGGAGAAAAATATGCTTTGGTTTAGAGCTCCTGAAAAAGGTGTACTTTAAGAAGGGATGTCTCCCTGTTGCACTTGAAGAATTAAGAGATGAACTGAACAAGAAGAAGGTATTTATCGTAACTGATACTTTCCTTTTCCAGAATGGCTATACCAAGCCTATTACAGATAAGTTAGACCAGTTAGGCATAGTACATCAGACCTTCTCGGATGTAGCTCCAGATCCTACACTTAATGCAGCTAAAAAGGGTGCAGACCTTATGAGAAGCTTTTGAGCCTGATTGCATTATTGCTCTTGGTGGCGGTTCTGCTATGGATGCAGCTAAGATTATGTGGGTACTATATGAGCATCCTGAAGTGGACTTCTACGACATGGCTATGCTCTTTATGGATATCAGAAAGAGAGTGTATACCTTCCCTAAGATGGGTGAGAAGGCTTACTTTATTGCTGTACCTACTTCTGCAGGTACAGGTTCAGAAGTTACACCATTTGCGGTTATTACAGATGAAGATACAGGCAACAAGTATCCGCTTGCAGACTATGCGCTTCTTCCAAATATGGCTATAGTTGATGCTGATTTTATGATGAATGCGCCTAAGGGGCTGACGTCAGCTTCAGGTATAGACGCTGTTTCACATAACCTTGAGGCTCTTGTATCCGTTATGGCTACAGATTTTACAGATGGTATTGCAAAACAGTCCTTACAGATGCTTTTTGAGTATCTTCCTAGGGCTTACGATAATGGACCAAATGATCCTGAGGCAAGAGAGAAGGTAGGACATGCGGCTTGTATGGCAGGTATGGCATTTGCGAATGCTTTCCTTGGAGTAATGCACTCTATGGCACATAAGCTTGGCGCCTTCCACCATATACCACATGGTATCGCAAATGCACTTATGATGGAGCAGGTTATCCGCTTCAACGCATCTGAAGTACCTACCAAGATGGGAACCTTCCCTCAGTATCAGTATCCAAAGACACAGAGAAAGTATGCGGAAGTTGCAGAAGCTCTCGGATTCAAGGGTAAAAATGATGCAGACAGTGTAGAGAAACTCATTGCAGGAATCAGAGAACTTCAGGTTAAGATTGGTATTAAGAGAAGTATCAAGGACTATGGCATTAAAGAAGAAGATTTCCTTGCTACTCTTGATGATATGACAGAGAAAGCATTTGACGATCAGTGTACAGGCTGCAACCCAAGATATCCACTTATCAGTGAAATCAAGCAGATGTATCTCAATGCTTACTATGGCAACAGTAACGAAGCAGTTTAATGTAAATGGGGAGGTTTATTATGAAACTTGAAAATGTTCTTGTGAAGCGTCCGGGAAAGACAGTTTACAGAGATGGTAATAAGGTAATTAAGTTGTTTGATGCTCAGTATTCTATGGCTGATATCCTCAATGAGGCACTTAATCAGGCGAGAGTTATGGAGACAGGATTGAAATATACCTCAGTTGCATGGTGTAACCGAAATCGATGGAAAGACAGCTATAGTTCTTGATTATATCGAGGGCAAGACCTTTGAGCAGTTGATGAATGAACATCCTGAAAAGAAGGATGAATTTCTTGAAAGATTTATTGCAATTCAGGCAGATGTTCACTCAAGAAAGGCTCCTATGCTTAACAGGCAGTATGATAAGTTTTATAAGAAAATATCCGATTCAAGTTTTGATGCTACAACCAGATATGATTTACATTCAAGACTTGATTCTATGAAGCGCCACGACAAGCTTTGCCACGGCGACTTCAACCCAAGTAATATCATTGTTACAGCAAATGATGATGTTTATATCATTGACTGGGCACATGCTACACAGGGTAATGCTTCTGCCGATGTGGCAAGAACATACCTATTATTCTATCTTAATGGAAGAGAGGAATTTGCTGACAAGTACCTAAGTCTTTTCTGTGAGAGAACTGATACTGCTAAGCAGTATGTACAGAAGTGGCTTCCTATCGTTGCTGCATCACAGTCAGTTAAAGGGAATAAAGAAGAAGTCGGACTCCTTAGCCGTTGGGTAAATGTAGTTGACTATATGTAAATAAAATGATGTGGGTGTCAAAAGTATTTGACACCCATTGATACAGGATTGCTACAGCGCAGCTTTTAGCAATCCTGTAAAAATATTCGTAATCCGCTCATTTTTTTGCAAAAAAATGGCTACTTACTCATATTTTTGCGTGCCAAAAGATAATAAATTCTCTTGCAAGCAAGCTTGCATCGAATTTTTATACTTTTGACACTTGTATCATAAATTGTATTTCAGGCAGTACCTTTTGGTACTGCCTCTTTTCTGTTTTAAAGAAAAAAATGTTATAATATGGAGATGTATGGATTAAACTTATTGGAGAACAATTATGGGAAAGATAACTAACATAAAAAAACAGACGGATAACAAATTCTTAAACATTTATGAACTTGATAATGTCCATAAATCAGGAAGAAAAGGCAAGTACTTTGTAGCATCCAGAGCAAAGGATGTAGACAGCTTAAAGATAACTACCAGACAGAACAACCCTGATGGTGTCATCATTTATGCGCTTGCGGGAGAAGATAAGGACAAGAGTTGTGCTCATAAGACAGTACCGATATCCCTATAAATGACTATATATATGAGTTCCCTGCAGGCCTTGTTGAAGAAGGTGAAGACTACTCTGTAGCCGCAGAAAGGGAGATATTTGAAGAAACTGGTATGAGGTTTACACCTATTACCGTACCTGAGGGCTACAATAAGCCATTTTTTACAACCATAGGAATGACGGATGAATCCTGTGCAACTGTTTTTTTGGATATTGTGAGGGAGAACCTTCCCACGAACATCAGGAGGACAGTGAAGAAATAGAAATAGTTTTGGCTGATAAGGCTGAGGTTAGACGGATATTAAAGGAAGAAAAGATAGCAATAATGACGGCATATATGCTTATGCACTTTATAAAGGATGAAGAGCCTTTTGGCTTTCTGAAGGAGGATTAAATTGAGCGTTTTTGAGATACTTGGGCCTATTATGGTAGGACCTTCAAGCTCGCATACTGCAGGGGGCTTGTAGAATCGGGCTTATTACAGCTAAGCTTTTGGGTGAAAAGCCTGTAAAGGCAGAGATTATATTATCGGGTTCATTTGCAGCAACAGGCAAGGGACACGGAACTGATAAAGCTTTGGTTGCGGGACTTTTGGGCTTTGAACCTGACGATATGAGAATTCCTGACAGCTTTGATATAGCAAAAGAAATGGGACTTGACTTTGAGTTTAAGAATAATGAGGTTAAGGATGCCCATCCCCAATACAGCGATAATTACAGCTGTAGGAGATAAGGGCAGGGAAGTCTGTGTACAGGCAGCTTCCATAGGTGGTGGCAGAATTAAAGTAAATAAGATAGACGGAATAGAGGTTAATTTCTCAGGAGCCTTACCTACACTTATAGTGAATAATATAGATGAACCGGGGCATGTGGCGGCTGTTGCGGGTACATTGTCAAGCAGTGGGTTTAATATAGCCAATATGCAGCTATATCGCAACAAAAGAGGCGGTACTGCAGTTATGGTGGTGGAAATGGATCAGAAGATGTCACCTGAACTTATTAAAGAAGTTGAGAGCTTGAAAGGAGTGCTAAGAGTAACCTATGTATGATTCTTTAGAAGAAATTGTATCTGTCTGTGAAAAAGAAAATATTTCTTTTCCGGATTTAATTATAAGAGAAGATGCCACAGATACAGGAGTTACTGCCCAAGAAGAGATAGAGAAGATGAAGGTAATGTGGCAGGCTATCGTGGATGGAGTAAGAAACTATGACCCTAAGCTTAAGTCAAGAAGCGGACTTGTGGGCGGTGATGGATATAAGATGCAGACTTATAGGGAGAGCACCAGCACAATATGCGGAGACTATATGGGAAGAGTCATTCAGGCGGCCATCGAGACTTCTGAGTCAAATGCCTGTATGAAGAGGATAGTGGCTGCGCCTACGGCAGGCTCTTGTGGAGTACTCCCGGCAGTTTTGGTTCCTTTTTATGATGAATATAAGATATCTGATGATGAGATGGTAAAGGCACTATTTGTGGCGGCAGGTATAGGAGAGGTCGTTGCGAGGAGGGCTTCTATTTCAGGTGCTGAAGGAGGCTGTCAGGCTGAGATGGGAACAGCAGCTGCAATGGGTGCTGCAGCCCTCGTTTACCTTAAAGGAGGCAGTCCTGAACAGATGATAAATGCCTCAGGAATGGCTATTCAAAACCTCCTCGGTCTTGTATGTGATCCGGTAGCAGGTCTTGTAGAGGTACCTTGCGTAAAAAGGAATGTAATAGGAGCTGTAAATGCCTGTTCTGCGGCAGATGTTGCCCTTGCGGGGATTACGGTGAGAATACCGCCTGATCAGATTATAGATGCAATGAAGGACGTAGGCGACAGCCTTAATTCCAGATTTAAGGAAACAGCCAGAGGAGGACTTGCAATTACACCTGAAGGCATTAAAATCAAGCAACTGGTTAAGTAACTTGCTACCTGACCAAAAATAGTGGTAAAATAATCTTTTAGATTATATATTTCCAATTTTTAGAGATAATTTTGGATAAAAGGATGGATAATGGGCAAATACGCAATTGAAGTAGAAAATGTAGGAATGAAGTTTAACATGAGTAGCGAAAAGGTAGACGACCTTAAGGATTATGTGATTAAACTTCTCAAAAGACAGCTAAATTACAAGGAGTTTTTGGGCGCTTAAAGATATTTCCTTAAAGATTGAGAAAGGGAGACAGGGTCGGTCTTGTAGGGCTTAACGGTGCCGGAAAAAAAGTACTCTTCTTAAGGTTATCTCAGGTGTGCTAAAAGCCGACTGAAGGCAAAGGTCAAAAATATCAGGTAATATAGCGCCTCTTTTTGGAGCTGGGTGCAGGCTTTAATAATCAGTACACCGGGACTGAAAAATATCTTCCTTTATGGGGCGATGCTTGGTCACTCTAAAGCATTTTTAAATGAGAAATACAAAGAGATAGTTAAGTTTTCGGAGCTCGGAGAATTCATTGATGTGCCTGTGAAGAATTATTCCTCAGGTATGAAATCAAGGCTTGGATTTGCCATTGCTACCATTGTGGAGCCGGATATTCTCATTCTTGATGAGGTGCTCTCTGTGGGTGATGCTAAGTTTAGAAAGAAGAGTACCAAAAAGATCAAGTCTATGATTGAAAACAATGTAACGGTACTATTTGTGTCACATTCAATAGATCAGGTCTTAGACCTTTGCAACAAAGCAATCCTTCTTGAAAAGGGACATCTTGTAGCCTATGGAAGTGCGCAGGAGATAGCTGATATTTATCAGAAAAAAAGCTTGATGAAAAAGAATAAACCGAGGTAATATATGATAGTTAAAAAAATAAAGTAGGCCTTATGACTAAGATGGCTATATTTGAAAAGTCAGCTGAGGGTAAGGCGGTGCTTAGAGATATCAGTCTTTTCAAATACGACCACATAAGATGGGATTTGCTTAAGACAGGGGCGAGTGTAACAGTTGGCTATGCTCTAATCTTAGCATTAGTGGTAATGTATAACCTTGAGTATCTTATAAAGAATGCAACTACCCTTGATTACGAGGATATAGGAGTGAAGACCTTGGGGATTTATCTTGTAATCATGGTGGTATATCTGGTATTTTCTTTCCTCTATTCTGCCTATACTTACAGTAAAAACAGAAAAAAGTTTATAAAATATCGTAAACTTTTATCGCAAATGGAGAGAATCTACGATGAGGAGACAGAGGAGGAGAGTAAATGATACAGCTTCTGCTAATTAGAGACAGCATTAAAAAAACGTGGTAAAGAAGTATAATGCTGCAATTGTTCCAATTTTTTTCGTTTTGTTGCTGCGTTTATTACATTTTTACTTATTAACGGGAATTTAGGCTACAATGAAAAGCTGTCCGGAATATCTGTTGTTGTTATGCTTTCTGCTATCTCAGCATTTTTCCCTATGGCTGTAACCGTATTTTTTTAGCCGGACTTTTTAATGGCTGTTCATATATACTCAGCATCAATGTTCCTTGCTCTTATCTTTGTGCTGATTATTGCCATACTTTATTTTATGCTTGTTCGCTTTGCGCCTGAATACTGTGGACTAATTATTGCTGTACCGGTGCTGTCATTCTTCCATATGGAAGCACTTGTACCTATGGCTGTCGGACTCACAGGAGGCCCTATTGCAATTTTTGCAATGCTTCCAGGAGTTGTTGTATCCACACTTTTCAATGTAATAAAAGAGGCTGTTAAGATGTCTGCCGGAAGTACTCAGATAGAAGATAACCTCCAGATTTATATCTATGTTATGAAGTCTCTGATAGAAAATAAACTTATGATACTTACAATGGTTGCTGCTATCTGTGTGTACTTTACTACATATATATGCAGAAAACTAGCTATATCACACGCTTATGTACTTGGCGTGTTGGCAGGAATGATAGTCAACCTTATGGTAATGATAGTTGGAAGCCTTTTATTTGACGTTAAAACAGATGTACTTTGGGTATTCTTGGGAACCATACTTTCAGGTGGTTTTGCTCTGGTTGTACAGTTCTTTAAGTATCTTCTTGACTATACCTCAGTTGAACACTTGCAGTTTGACGATGATGATTATTTTTACTATGTGACGGCAGTGCCTAAGCTGTCGGTTACATCGCCTAATTTGAATATTCTTAAGATAAATGGCAATGAAACAGATAAGGAATGAGTGATAAATGGAAACAATTGTAGAAACGATTAGTGATTATTTTACTTGGCTTACCTTACCGGCATTTAAGTTTACTGATGTTTTGGAAATACTTATCTTGGCTTTTTTGATTTACAATATTATTAAGTGGATAAAAGTACACCAGAGCCTGGACCTTGTTTAAGGGGCTTTTGGTGTTACTTGCCTTTTTCTGTATTTGCTGCAATTATGCAGTTCGACGTTATACTTTGGATAATACGTAACACAATCAGCGTGGGTATTATCGCCCTTGTTATCCTCTTTCAGCCGGAGCTTAGAAGGGCTCTTGAGGAATTGGGTAAGAGAAATCTATTCCCCAATTTTATCAATCTTACGAGCTCAGATGATAATGACAGGTTTTTCCGATAAGACAGTAGAAGAACTGGTAAAGGCTTCTTTTGAACTTGCCAGAAACAAGACAGGAGCACTTATAGTTATTGAGAAGGATTCAAGCCTTATAGAGTATGAAAAAAGTGGAATTCCTATAGATGCGTTGGTGAGCAGCCAGCTGCTAATAAACATATTTGAACACAATACACCTCTCCATGACGGAGCAGTTATAATGAAGGGAGATAGGATTGTATCTGCAACCTGTTACCTTCCTCTTTCTCCTAATCTCTCTCTTAGCAAGGAACTTGGAACCAGGCATAGGGCTGCAGTAGGAGTGAGTGAGGTAACAGATAGCCTTACTATAATAGTTTCAGAAGAGACAGGTAAGGTATCCCTTGCCCAGGATGGGAAAATAATAAGAAATGTCGATGGAGGTAAGTTAAAGTCAGAACTCGTTAAATTTCAAAAGATTGACGCTTTTGCACAGGAGACCAAACTTAAATGGCAGAAGGTTAAAAGACATCTGTTTCGCAATAAGCAGGATGGAGAAATGTAATTATGAAGAAGTTGTTTACTGAGAATATTGGACTAAAGCTAGGCTCGATTGCCATAGCTGTTATCCTGTGGGTATTAGTTGTATATACTTACGATCCGGCAGCGACTACAACTTTTACCATAGGGAGTAGATATCATAAACGGAGACTCTATAGCATCTTCCGGAAAAGTATATGAAGTTGTTGAGGGCGATACTATTACCATAAAGGTGAAGGCAAATGCCAGCCTTATAAAGAATCTTAAGGCTTCTGATTTTAAGGCTACAGCTGATGTATCTAAGCTATCGCCTACTTATCACGCTAATATAGACGTAGTATGCACTAAGTCTGATAATGTTGAAATAACTATAATTGGTAGTGCAAAGCTCCTTGAAGTAAGGCTTGAAGACCTTGTAACTAAGCAATTTTCTGTAATAGTCGAAAAATCAGGAGAGGCTGAGAGCGGCTACTTTGTTGGAGAGGCTATAGTAAGGCCTAATCTTATTACGGTAAGTGGTGGTAAAAAATCTGTTGAAAAAAATCTCGACTGTAAAAGGTAAAGGCTAATATAAACGGTGCAAGTAGCTCTTTTAGTTTAAAGGGCAAGCCAAAAGCCTATGATTCAGATGGTAACGAAATAACGACTGGGAGTCTGACATTTTCCGATAATCCTGTGAATGTAGCGGTGAAGGTATATCAGACCAAGACAGTAAATGTGATTGTAGAAGCGAGCGGAGAGCCTTATAAGGGATATTCTGTACAGGATATTGACTATGAACCAAAGACTGTAACTGTAGCGGGAAATAAGGGCTTGCTCGCAAAACTCTCAAGCATAAGAATACCTCTAGATGTGGAAGGTAAGATTACAGATGTTGAGGTTTCTATAAACCTTTCTGATTATTTAGAAGATGGAATATATCTTGTAGATAAGGATGTAGTTATAAATGCTAAGTGCAACATAGTTAAGCTTGGAACTAAAGAACTTGAAATACTGCCAACAGATATAAGTTTAAATAATAAATCAGATAAGTTTAATTATGAATTTGCAGGTACCGAGAAATTGGTTGTTACCTTAAGTGGTCTTTCGGATAAGTTAAAAGATGTTGGGATTTCAGATATAGCGCCTTACATTGATTTGTCAAATGTTAAGGAAGCAGGAAATTACTCCTATGTGCTAAAGTTTAAGGACATTGAAGGAGTTAAGATAGGAACAACTAAGGCTCTTACCATAAGAGTTACAGAAGCAAATACAACCGGAACTGCTTCATCAGGTGCTATAGATGAAGCAACGGGAACGGCTATAGATACAAAAAGACATGACGGATAAAACAAAAGAACCTGCTGAAACTAAAGAAACAGGTGAAACAAAAGAAGATTCTTCTACTTCTGGAGCTATTGAAGAAGGAAAGAGTAAGAATGAATAAAGGCGGATACGGAGGAAAATTTGTGCTAAGGCTAGTTAAGAATTTTAAGAAGTTCAGATTTTTGTTGATTGAACTTGTAAAAAGACATTAAATTAAAAATATAGGCGCTCATATCTAGGTATACTGTGGACACTCCTCGAACCGCTTTTTAACCATGATAGTACTTACTGTTGTGTTTTCGGGCTTTTTATGGTAAAAGTGATGAGATCATTTCAATTTATGTACTTTCAGGTAGACTTTTGTACAGTTTTTTTCTCATCAGGAACAAAGGCTGCCTGCAAGTCAATCAGGAGTAATGCATCTATAATAAAAAAAGGTATATGTGCCTAAATATATATATCCGTTTGCATCAATCATAGCTAATTATCTGATATTCATTATATCACTTACGGTATTGGTTGTTGTTTCTCTGGTCTTAGGTGTATATCCTACAAGGCATATATTTGCTGCCATTATACCTCTTATAACACTTTTGTTTATGACAATAGGAGTAGGTATGGTGCTTGCTACAATGGCGGTGTTCTTTAGGGATTTAGAGTATCTTTGGGATGTAATGCTCATGTTAATTATGTATTCTTCAGCTATCTTCTATAATCCTGAAAAAGGTTATTAAGAATGGTTATGGCTGGATTATTACTTATAACCCTGTATATGCCTGCATAGCAAACTTTAGAAATGCTATCTACGGCAGTAGTATCGACAGATGGAGCCTTTATTATTCAGTTGGATTTGCTGCCGCAAGCGTGGTTATCGGGCTTTTTGTATTCTATAAGAAGCAGGACGAGTTTATCTTACATATTTAATGAATGTTTTTTATTTGACAGGAAATTTCTCCGAAATTACCTGTCAAATAAAAATCTCTCCGAGGATCGCGCTGCGGCGGATATGTAAATATCGCTTACGCGACCCGCCGCAGGCGGTGAATCCTGCGAAGCAGGATTCTTTCTCGTCTTAAATCTTGAAAATGCCGGTTTATAAGAGTTTTTAGAAGGATTGGATTTTTAGAGATTTTTTTAGCAAAAATAAGAGGCTGTCGCATAATTTATGTTTTATGTTGCAGCCTCTTTCTTATGTAACAGGAAATTTCTCCGAAATTACCTGTCACATAAGAATCTCTCCGAGGGATCGCACTGCGGCGGATGAGTAGATGTCGCTTACGCGACCCGCCGCAGGCGGTGAATCCTGCGAAGCAGGATTCTTTCTTATAAGCATCTTGTACTTTAATAAGCATTTTTTTATTGATAAAGCCCTTAAAGAAGGTTAAAAAAACAGTATCTTAAAAATCAAGTCCGAATGTCCAGTTCTCGATATAGTAAAGGTCACAGTCTATTCTTTTTCTAATGGAGGTATCCCCTCTAAATCCGTTTACCTGAGCCCAACCTGTTATTCCGGGGCGAACCTGATGTTTTACATTGTAGCGTGGGATTTCTTCCTGAAATTTCTCCACAAAGAAAGGTCGTTCAGGTCTTGGACCTACCAGACTCATATCACCCTTAAGCACGTTGAAGACCTGAGGCAGTTCATCTATACTGGTTTTTCTTATAAAACTACCTATACGGGTTACTCTCGGATCATTTTTTGTTGTCCACGCTTTTTTTTCAGAGCCTTCATCCTGAAGCTTCATAGAGCGGAACTTGTACATGTTGAACTCTTTATTATGAAGCCCTACTCTTATTTGCTTAAATATAAGTGGGCCCGGAGAGGTGAGCTTTATTAGTATGCTTACAACAAGCATAGGTATGCCAAATATAATGAGCATACAGATTGCCCCAAATAAATCAACAGCCCTCTTAATAAACTTATTAAAGGAGTTATTGAGAGGTACATTTCTTATGTTGATGACAGGAAGTCCATCTATGTCCTCAGTGTGGGCAGTTGTAGGGGATTACATTGTTATAATCAGGTACAAACTGTGTGTGAACACCACTTTTTTCGCAGATAGCAACTATTTGTTCAAGCTTATTGTAGTCACGAAGCCTAAGAGTTATTGCGATTTCATCCAAGGTATGCAAAGCGCATATTTCCTCAAGGTCTGAAATCGTTCCCAGAACCTTGATATGTCGGTATGTTGAGTCCTTTTGGCTTATCATCGTCAAGGATTCCAAATATGGTATATCCCCATTGTGGATTGGATATCAGTCGGTCGATATAGCTTTCTGCTGCCGAGCTGTAGCCTACAATCAGCATGTGCTTTTGATTAAGCCCTTTTCTCCTTGCGGCATGAAGCAGCTTTCTTAAGAAGAAGCGGAAGGTCCAGCCAAAAAACACATTTACCCCATAAAATATGGTGATGAAAGAACGGGAAATATCACTTTCTTTCAAAAACATAAAGGAGAACAGGAAAGGTAAGGATAGCAACGGAATTTGCCTTAAAAAAAGTTCCACATTTCAAATCTCAACCTAATCTGCCTCATAGGGACTATATACCCCTGTAAATGAGTATATAACAAGGTAAATTGGTATAAGGTAAATTAAAAATTTCATGTAGTGGGTTAGAGGCCACCACATAGTATGCTCAGGCGGAAATACTTCAAATTTTATAAGCCAGGCATATACAAAGGATATTATAATTATTAGTATGTCGCAGAGCAAATATACCCTGTTCAGTACTTTTTGATTTTCTCTAATCATCGAAGTGCTCCTAAGGTTTAATGATACTATTATAGTACATTTGCAAAGATATTTCTACAAGGAAAGACACAAAGATTTCAAAGGGCTATGGTTAAATTTCGCTATTTGTGTTATTCTTAAAGAGATATGATTCTAACTTAGGAGGGACAATAGAAATGGAAGAGAAAAAGGACAGCGGAACAACTAAGGGACTCCTGATACTCATCATAATATTCTTCATGATTATTGCAGGAATGATAGGCTTTGGTTTGGCAGGTAATAATGAACTTAATATATTTAACAGACCTGATACTGTTGTAGAGGATAAATCTAAAGCAAAAGAAGAAAAACCTGTAGAAAATGAAGAAAAAGAAGGAAGAACTGCCTGGTAATGGTGAGAAGGTAAAACTTCCAAAAACTGCGACTGATAATAAACTTGCAGCCATTAGAACTTCTGATTTGTCTGATGTGGTTGAAGCAGTTATGCCTTCTCTTGTTGCTATAACCACAGAAGGAGAGGAGAGCATAATAAGCTGGTTTGGAACACAGACAAGAAGAACTCAGGATATGGGCTCAGGAGTGATTGTGGACAGGGATCAAAGCAGTCTGTATATCATTACTAACAACCACGTCATAGACGGTGCTACTGACCTTGCGGTAGCTTTTGAAGACGGGAGCACTGCCAAGGGAGAAATAAAGGGAACAGCCTCCTATACAGACCTTGCACTTGTGGAAGTTAAGCTAAAAGACCTTGAAGCAAAAACGCTTAGTAAGGTAAAAACAGTGAGGCTTGGCAGTTCAGATGAAATAAAGGTAGGACAGATGGTTATGGCTATAGGCAATGCTCTTGGCTATGGACAGTCTCTTACTGTGGGTTATGTAAGTGCAAAGGACAGGATAGTAAATGTAAATGATATAACGATGAAGCTCATTCAGACTGATGCTGCTATCAATCCGGGAAATTCAGGCGGAGCCTTATTAAACCTTAAAGGGGAGGTTGTTGGTATCAATTCTGTGAAGTTTTCAGACAGAGCCGTAGAGGGAATGGGTTATGCCATACCCATGGCTACAGTTAAACCTCTTATAAATGAGCTTAAGACTAAAAAGAATCTCACAGATACTGAAAGGGGCTATCTTGGCATATATTACAGAGAGATAGATGACGCTTCTCATGAAGCCTTTAATATGCCTTATGGACTCTATATTACAGATGTAGCAGGGAATGGAGGCGCGATAAAAGCAGGCCTTATTAAAGGGGATATAATTGTAGCCATAAATGACAATGAAACCTTGAAATCAGATGCTATTAACTCTATAATTCTAGGTAAGAGAAAGGGAGATAAGGTCAAGGTTACGTTTTTACAGATATGATAACGGTGAATATGTCAAAAAAGATACTAGTTGTAACCCTTGCTGAAAGGCCTGAAACTAATAATTAAATTTGGAGGTTTACTTGATTAATCAATATGAGTTATTTGCACCCTGCCACTTTGGTTTGGAGGCAGTTTTAAAGAGAGAGATTATGGATCTTGGCTGCGAAGTAACCGAGGTTGTAGACGGAAGAGTTTCTTTTAGGGGAGACGATGAGGCTATTGCTAGATGTAATGTGTTTCTTAGAACTACTGAGAGGGTTATGCTTAAGGTTGGGAAGCTTTAAGGCCCTTACCTTTGATGAACTTTTTGAAAAAAACAAAAGCACTTCCTTGGGAGAACTTTCATCCCTAAAGGACGGTAAGTTTTGGGTGAAGAAGGCTTCTTCCATAAAGAGCAAGCTGTTTTCTCCTTCTGATATTCAGAGGCTAGTGAAAAAGGCTATAGTTGACAGACTTTCAGCTAAGTATAATATACTTAGATTTCCAGAAGACGGGAGCGAATTTCCGATAAGAATAACCATACTTAAGGACGAGGTCACTGTAGGGACTTGATACTTCGGGAGAGTCGCTTCACAAGAGAGGCTACAGGAGACTTACGGTAAAAGCGCCTATTACAGAGACGCTGGCAGCTGCTCTTATAAGCCTTACCCCATGGAAAGAAAGGATAGGCTCCTTTATAGATCCATTTTGCGGAAGCGGCACCATACCTATTGAAGCTGCTATGATAGGTCTTAATATTGCTCCGGGAATGAGAAGAGATTTTCAGGCTATGACCTGGGATAACATTCTGCCTAAGAGTCTGTTTAAAGAGGCTAAGAAAGAGGCGGAAGACCTTATTGACAGAGAAACAAAGCTATCCATCCAGGGGCTATGATATAGATACTTCATCCCTTGATGCTGCGAGAGGGCAATCTCTCTCTTGCAGGCCTTGACGGAAATATTCATTTCCAGCAAAGAGATATGAGAGATATAAGCAGTGCCAAAAAGTATGGATTTATTATCACCAATCCTCCTTATGGAGAGAGACTTGAGGAAAAGGAAGCAATGCCGGAGCTCTATAAGGAGATGGGTAAGGCTTTCGCGAGACTTGATGAATGGTCGTATTATATAATTACAGGCTTTGAAGATGCTCCTAAGTATTTTTGGAAGAAAGCCTGATAAGAACAGAAAGATCTACAATGGTATGATGAAAACTTATTTTTTTATTCATATCAGGGAGCAAAAACCTCCGAGACAGAGAGTAAATCAGTAAATATATTATCGTTTTTTTACTTGAAAAAAACTAACTCATTGCTGTATAATGGATATGTTAAAGCTTTTTAGGATTTTACGGATGAAATCATAGTTTTGGAGTGATAAAGATGGACTCGAAAGATAAGAAGAAGGAACTTAGGAAAATAACAGCGGCCGGTGTCTCCCTGATGACAGTGGCTCTGTTGTTTTCCTCTATTTTTCGGGGAACAAAGTTGAAAGAACTACTCTCTGGGCAAAGCCATTTGAAGTTCATGACAGCCTTGCTGCCATAGATGAAGAGCATATAGAGATTGGAGATGAGGAGACTGCTACAGCTGGTGATTTTGAGAAGGCAGAGGCGGGCTTTGTTTTTGATAGAGAAAAGCTGGCTGAGAACTATGTGGTTATACCCAAACAGGATAGTGAGGATGGACTGGCATTTATAAGTGATGAGTATAACTACAGAACTGTGTATTTGGATATTCAAAATAAAAAGTGAGAATTTTTACAATTCTTCCTTAGTTGTTAGATATAACAAAGGAGAGGAATTCAGGGGAGAACCTGCGAAAGAGATGTTTCCTCCTTATTTGAAAGCATTTATAAACGGTGAGGCACAGGCCTCTGAAAAGGACAGTGATGCTTACGAAAAGTATGAAAAAAGAGAATAAAAAAAGCAGATAGAAAAACCCTGATCCTGTAGCCAATATTAAGATTGAACAAATGGGAAGGGGGAACAACTAGATTTATTCTTACCTTTAACAGGCTCTACGTACCGGAACTATTTGAGGGATGCCAAAAACTACTATATTTCACTGAGTAATCCCAAAGATGTCTATAAAAAAATACTGGTGATAGACATTGGGCATGGAGGAAAAGATGCAGGCACCTTCAGTGGTGATAGCAAGGTATTTGAAAAAAAGACACCGTCCTTAAATTTCGGCTTGAAATTAAAAGAGCTTTTTGACAAACAGAATGATATAAAGGTGTATTATACAAGACTTAGCGATACCTTCCTTTACAGGAGAACGAGAATTGACCTCGCCAACGGTTTGGATGCAGACTTCTTTTTAAGCATTCATAACAACAACTATACTGTAAAAGGGCAGCCCTATTGATTTTAATAAGGTAAGAGGAAGTGAAATCCACTACAATGAAAGAATAAAGAATACTAAGGTAAGCTCTGAAAGATTTGCTACCCTTATCTTGGACGGTGTCTGTTCTGTTCTTAAAACAAAAAAAAGAGGAGTTGTTGAGGGAAGTGAATACTATGTTTTGGGACATACAACCATGCCTTCTGCTCTTGTTGAAATAGGATATCTTACCAATAAGGATGACCTTAAGCTTATACAGAACAATAAAAAAATGACTGCCTGTGCAAAAGCTGTCTACAATGCTATAGTTCAGGCTTTTAAGGAAAATGAGGAATGATGGATAAAATAGTTTTTGCAACTGCCAATGAAGGAAAGGTTAAAGAAATAAAAGAGATACTTAAGGATTTCCCCATTGAAGTAGTGTCTATGAAGGAAATGGGGTATAACTGCTGATATTGAGGAGGACGGCACAACTTTTTGAGGAAAAATTCGCTAATCAAGGCAAGAGCCCATCTCAAAAGCTTACAGGGACTTCCTGCCCTTGCTGACGATTCAGGACTTGAGGTGGATTACTTAAATGGAGAACCTGGGATATACTCAGCCAGATATCTTGGAAGGGATACGGACTATGATTATAAGAATAATTACATCATAAATAAGCTTTCAGTCGCTAAGGAAGGGGAGAGAAGTGCCAGATTTGTCTGTGTGATTTCTTTGGTGCTCCCTGATGGAAGGGAGTTTGTGGAAAGAGGTGTAGTGGAAGGTCTCATAGGGTTATGAGCAAAAAGGGAGAGAATGGCTTTTGGTTATGATCCGATTTTTTATTTACCTGAATACGGTAAGACTTCCGCTGAACTTTCTCCTGAGGAGAAGAATAAGATTAGCCACAGAGGAAAAGCTCTTTCTGCTATGAAGAAGCTAATTATGGATTTGGGTTGATTATAAATAAGACTTATAAAGAAAGAGGTTATGTTAGTGGACATAAGTGTTAAAGTATTTGAATTGTTTGTTGAGAATTCAAGCCTTAATATAGGTTTAAGAGTGAGGGGAGACTATGATCCTAAGGTTAGAAAAACCTATGGTGACTGTTATCTTTGACAATGGAAAGGAAAACCGAAGGATTCCTATGCCCGTACAGGCGTACTACCCTAGTGAGGACTTAAAGACCTTTGACTTTTTTGCGGGGTATTCATATCTCCTTGACCAGGTTTTTTTCAAGAACTATGGAGGAGAAAACATGAGAATGGGCCTCGAGGTGTCTTATGGGGAACATCTGTTTGTAAGTCCTGTTATGGCTGAATCCAGTGATTTACTTATCTATGGTTCGGAGTTTTACGATGTAGACTTTGGTAAGAAGCATCAGGATATTGTTATTAGGCCGCTTCAGGCTGAACAGGAAGTGAGCATCAAAAAAACAATATCGTAAATGCTTGTCAGGGCATAGTGAACCTGCTTTGGAGCATAGTTTTGATTGTGACTGCAATTCTTCTCTTACCTGTATTTGTTATAGAAGCCCTGCTTAACTTCATATCCTGCGTTAAGTCTGCGCCCAAAAATAATAAGACAGGTCTTATGAGAATTCTCTTTCATATAAAATGGAGAGTTAGCGGCATAATCAGAAAGAACCTAAGCTTTGCCTACTTAAAGCTAAGCCTTGCTAAGCTTGGTTTTGACCTCTTTAAGGTATTTAAGGTTAAGAAAAACAGAATAGTTTTCATATCAAACAGAAGAGACGGAATAAGCGGCAACTACGAATATATCTATGATAAAATAATAGGCAATAAGGAGCTTGATATAAGAACTGTTTTCGATTCAAACGAGGGTTATCTTACCTGCCTTAAGTATGGTTATTATATGGCTACTGCAAAGGTACTTTTAGTAGATGATTATATAGAGCTTATCTACAAGATTCCTAGAAGAGAAGATAATTATCTCATTCAGGTTTGGCATGCCTGCGGTGCATTTAAGACCTTTGGCTTTAGTAGACTGGGAAGGCCGGGCGGACAGAAGCAGAAGAACAATGCACATAGAAACTATGATTTCTGTACAGTCAGCTCTTCAGAAATCTGCAAATACTATGCGGAGGGCTTTGGACTTTCTCTTGAAAAGGTTGTTCCTACCGGAGTTCCAAGAACTGATGTCTTCTTTAGCGATGAATATAAGGAAAAAGCAAGAACTAAATTCTATAGCAAATATCCTGATTTAAAGGATAAAAAAAGGTGGTGCTTTTTTTGCACCTACTTTCAGAGGAAATGGTAAAAAAATCAGGGTTCTATCCTGAAAACCGCTTTGATTTTATAAAATTATATGAGCATTTTAAAGGAGAGTATGTTATTATAATAAAAGCATCATCCTTTTTGTGAATAATAGGGTTGAGATTCCTGCCGAGTATGAAGGAAAAATCATAGATATGTCTGAGAATGAAGAGTTAAATGAACTTTTATTCGTTACTGATGTGCTTATAACTGATTATTCTTCAGTGGTATTTGAGGCGAGTCTCCTTGATATTCCAATGTTGTTTTATTCTTTTGATTTGCAGAATTACATTGCAACCAGAGGATTTTATTATGAATATGACTCCTTTGTACCTGGCAAGATAGTCTACAATATGGATTCTCTCATTGAAGCCATAGAAAAGAAGGACTTTGAAAGCGAAAAAAATTGATGCATTTAAGCACAAGTTCTTTGACGAGGTTAGACGGTAAGGCAGGTCAGAGAGTAGCCGATTTAGTTGTTAGTTTACTTGATAAATAGGAGGTTATTATGGTATTTGCAGTTATTTGTGCAGGTGGTATAGGCAGTAGAATGGGAAATGCCGAAAAGCCAAAACAGTATCTGAATGTTGGCGGCAAGCCTATTATCCTACATACGATTGAGAAGTTTGTTGTAAATGAATCTTTTGAGAAGGTCATAGTTCTTGTTCCTGACAGTTGGATAAGTTATACAAGGGATATAATCAACAAGCATCTTAAGGGGGTTGAGAAGGTTGAGGTTATGGCAGGAGGAAGTGATAGAAATTCAACTATCATGAATGCCATTAACTACATAGAAGATAAGTTCACTCTTGATGATGATACTATCATTGTAACACATGATGCGGTGAGACCTTTTGTAACACATAGAATAATCATGGACAATATAGAGGCAGCAGTTAAGGTAGGTGCCTGCGATACTGTCATCCCTGCTACCGATACCATAGTGGAGAGTGTAGATGGGGAGAAGATTAGCAGCATTCCTGACCGTAAGAATGTGTATCAGGGACAGACTCCTCAGAGCTTTAGGGCAAAACGCCTGAAGGAGCTTTATTTATCACTTACAGAGGAAGAAAAGGCTATACTAACTGATGCAGCTAAGATTTACCTCCTTAAGGGCGAGGCTGTGCATCTTGTAAGGGAGAGGTATTTAATATAAAGATTACCTATCCTTATGATCTTACAGTAGCTGAAACTTTGATTAATACAGATAGGGGAGTAAAATATGCTAAATACCGTATACAGATTGGTTGCGCCAAGAAGGTTTGAGGTGGCTTTTTCGGATATCCAGTTATATAAAGAGAACCAGGTCATAGTAAGGCCGCAGTTTCTCTCTATCTGTCACGCTGACCAGAGGTATTATCAGGGACTTCGTCCTGCGGTCATACTTAATCAAAAGCTGCCTATGGCTCTCATCCATGAGTCTATAGGTGTAGTTGTTCAGTCCTGTTCCGACAAGGTTAAGGTAGGCGACAAGGTGGTTATGATACCTAATACCCCTGTGGAAAAGGATGACTATATAGCTGAAAACTACCTTAGAACTTCCAAGTTCAGGGCAAGTGGCTTTGATGGTTTTATGCAGGATTTGGTAGCTCTTGATGCAGACAGGGTGGTTAAGCTGCCTGAGGGAATTGACAACCATGTGGCTGCCTTCATCGAGCTTATGAGTGTAAGTGTGCATGCTATTCTTAGATTTAAGAATTTTTCACATGGAAGACGAGATAATATCGCTATTTTCGGAGATGGTAATTTGGGCTTTATCACAGGTATTTTCTTAAAGTCAATGTTGCCTGATTCTAAGCTTTCAATTTTTGGTGTAAATGAAGACAAGCTTGCCAGCTTCTCATTTGCAGACAATACCTACAATGTGGCAGGTGAACTAAAGGGCATCACCTTTGACCATGCCTTTGAATGTGTTGGTAACGCTGCGAGCGGCCAGGGCAATAGAGCAGATGATTGACTTCATCAATCCGGAAGGAACTATTTCACTTCTTGGAGTTTCTGAATATCCTGTACCCATCAATACCAGAATGGTGCTTGAAAAGGGACTGAGGCTTTTTGGAAGCAGCAGAAGCGGACGTGAGGATTTTAAAATGACGGTTAACATGTTTAGCGAGAATCCTTGGATGGTGAATTATCTGAGCAATATAATTAATAATATTGTACCTGTTAAGGATATATCTGATATGAACAGGGCATTTGAACTGGACATTCAAAAACCAGGTGGAAAAACTATCATGGAATGGAATAAATAAGCATAAAAAGCAGAGAATTATAAAAACAGAAGAATTATACGACTTATTACTCGTCTTTTATAAATAATTGTTCTTTAAAATTCTTCTTATATCGTGTATAATATTACGGGCGCAAAAGGATTAGGCTTAAATTATGAAGGGAAGGTTTTAAAGGAAATGATTGATGGCAAAATTACAGAACTTTTTGCAGACAAAGGGAATGGAGTACGATGAAACATCTGCTTCATGGTATGGTACAGTTTCAGGTTATGCTATGAAATTGGAGCATTATAAGAACAGTAAAAAAACTATGAACTTGTAGTTCCTGTAACTAATGGCGGCATGCCTGACAAACAGACAATGAAAGAGATTGCAAAGCAGATAGACTCTGTTGCTATGGTAACGGTCAAACAGTATACTGTGAGGTTTTTTATTAAAATGCCACTTACATCAGGAGCTTTGCTTGAGAATATATCGGCTGCTATATCCGCAGTACCTGAGGCACTTAGAAACTCAGGATGGACAAATTGTTGTGAAGCAAGCGGAAGAACAGATAATCTCTTATTTGGTGTAGTAGGTGGAGAGGTTTTAATTCTAACTGATGAGGAATATGGAAAGCGTGAGATAGCAGTAAAAGAAAGACGTTATACAAGAAACGAAAAAGGTGAGAATGTTATTGGAGGCATTGTAGGTGCATTTTTAGGAAGTATCATTGGCCTCATCGTTATAGTTTTAGTAGGTCAGTTAGGTTATGTTGCTGTACTCTCGGGAATAGTAATGGGAGTTTGTACGGTAAAGGGCTATGCCCTCCTTGGAGGAAAATTGTCCAAAAAAGGAGCGGTTCTCTCATTTATAATCATGGTATGTATGACATTTGCTGCTTTTATTTTAGATACTTGTGTATATGCAATCAGGAAGGAATTAGGAGGTTTTGAAGATCTTGAATTAATGGTCAGAGTTTTTATTGGAACTTTATTTATAGAGCCTACTTATGTAGCTGAATTAATAAAACTCTTTGCTTTTTACCTTGGTTGGTGCTGTTCCTGCAATGCTTGGGGCATTTAAGGATGAAAAACTGTCTATGACAGCTTATAAGTTAAAAAATGTTAGAAATGATGATGAATACGGATTTTAACTGAAGTTTTTATATTTTGAAAATTGTATCTGATACATAAGTATGGAGAATTAAAGATGAAAATTAAAAAAATACTCTATTATGTGGTGTAATATTATTTATGGCGGCTTTTTGCTTCGGTAAGACAGACAGCATAAAAGCTTCAGCTGTAGTCGAAGCTAATGGAATTGACGATTCTTATGCTATCCAGCAGGAACTGGATTCACTGGGGGTTGTTACTCTTAAAAAGGGTGGGACCTATAGACTTGAGAAGTCCATTGTTCTAAGAAGCAACATGACTATTAATGCGGAAGGAGCAACCATAATCTGTGAAAGGCCTATTGCCTACAATATACCTGATGAAACTGACTACAATTCCTTATCAAATGTTACCATTATCGGTGGTACTTGGAAGTCGGAAGGCAGTGGATACACAGGCTCATCATTTAAGTTCACCCATGCAAATGATATAACTCTTAAAAATATGAAAGTTAGGTCAGCTAATTTATTAGGCCATAGTTTTGAATTTGTCGCTTGTAAAGATGTGTTTATGGATAACTGTGATATAGCAGGACTTGGAAAGGCAGATTCAATGACAGAAGAGGCTGTCCAGTTGGATGTTGCTACTTCAGGTACTGCACCTTATTTGAAAAAGTGTACCATTTATAACCGACTTAGCTAAGTCGCTATGGAATAAGGCAGGCTGTAAGAATGTTACAATTAAAAAAATTGTAAGATAGTTGGCTGCAGGGGTGTAGTAGCCAATCATACAAAAGGCTAGGGATGCAATCAATGCTATTCATGAAAAATATCACACTCATAGGTAATAATATAACCGGTCTTAACGGAGAAGGAGTTGTACTTTTTAATACCAAATCAGCTGTGGTTAAGAATAATAAGATCAGAAGCCTTCGAAAAGGAATTGGTGATGCATATACTGTCGGATTGCATATAACTACATTTTCAAAGGATAAAGCTCTAAAAAAGGCTGAGTTTAAGATTAGTGGCAATACAGTCTATGGTGGCAGGCAGGCTGTTATGGTATATTCTCATTCTGGAGTAAAAATTTGGTAAGGCTGTAATAGAGAAGAACAAACTTTTCTGTAAAGCAGGAAAAGGCTGTCGCAATCCATGCTAAGGATCAGAGCATTAACAAAAATTGTGATTAAGTCGAATGCAATTAAGACTTATAAGGACAAATAATAAAAAGACAGGGAAAAATTATTTGTGTTTTATACTTGAATTAATTGAATTTATGTGCTACAATTCTAACAATTTGGGCATAAATAGAAAGGAGGAGGAAGAGCGAAATTAAAACTTTTTGTTCTTCCTTTTTTTCTTTTTGCCAAAAAGTGGTGTAGTTTGCAAAAGTAAGATTTGGAGGAAATGATGAAAGCATATTTGATTCTTGAAGACGGAACGGTATTTACGGGAGAATCTTTTGGTGCCAGAAAAGAAGTTATCAGTGAGATAGTATTCAACACTTCTATGACGGGCTATCTTGAGATACTTACCGATCCTAGTTACGCTGGACAGGCAGTTACAATGACCTATCCTTTGATTGGTAATTACGGTATTAATTATCAGGACATGGAGTCAAAAAAAGCTCAGCCTGATGGTTTTATAGTTCGTGAAATAGCAGGAAAAGCCTCTAATTTTAGAAATGATGATTCTCTGTCAAGATTTTTAGTTGATCAGGGAATTACAGGCATTTATGGCATTGATACAAGGGCACTTACAAGGATTCTTCGTGAAAGTGGTACCATGAGACGGTATGATAACAACTGACGAAACAAAAACTTGGAAGTGCTAATATTTTTGAATAAAAATTAAGCGCTATAGGGTAGAAGGAGTGGTTGAGCGGGTATCTTGCAAAGAAAAGGAGATATTTGAGCCTCGTTTTGCAAGAAGACCTGATAAGGTATTTAAGCCTGAATTCCAGTTTAAGAATGACTTTGTTACTGAGACAAAGTACAAGATTGCCCTTATGGATTTCGGTGCCAAGAAGAACATAGTGGATTCTCTTTTAAGAAGGGGCTGTGAGGTAACTGTATATCCACAGAATACCAAGGCAGAAGAGATATTTAGGGACAAGCCTGATGGAATTATGCTTAGTAACGGACCTGGAGACCCCGCAGAATGTACGGATATCATTGAAGAGTTAAAGAAGCTCTTTGACGGAGACATTCCTATCTTTGGCATCTGCCTCGGACACCAGCTTATGGCACTTGCCAAGGGTGCAAGGACTGAGAAGATGAAGTACGGCCACAGGGGAGCAAATCACCCTGTAAAGGATCTTTCTACAGGAAGAGTATACATATCTACTCAGAACCATGGCTACATGGTAGTTGATAAGAGTATGCCTGAGGAGGTTGCAACTACAAGCTTTATAAATGTAAATGACGGTACTGTTGAGGGTATCCGCTATACAGGGAAGAGGATATTTACTGTACAGTTCCACCCTGAGGCTTGCTCAGGACCGCTTGATACAGGATATTTGTTTGATGAATTTTTAAGGGAGGTTAATGATGCCAAGAATAGCTGATATTAAAAAAGTAATGGTTTTAGGTTCAGGACCTATAGTTATCGGACAGGCCGCTGAATTTGACTACGCAGGTACTCAGGCCTGCCGTTCCCTTAAAGAAGAAGGTATAGAGGTTGTACTTGTTAATTCAAACCCTGCTACAATTATGACAGATAAGGATATTGCGGATAAGGTATATATAGAGCCTCTTAATGTAGATGTTGTTAAGAAAATCATTAAAGAAGAGAAACCTGACAGTATACTTCCAACCCTTGGAGGACAGGCAGGACTTAACCTTGCTATGGAGCTTGAGGAGAGTGGCTTCCTTAAGGAGAACAATGTAAGGCTCATAGGCACAACTGCTTTAACTATCAAAAAGGCTGAGGACAGACTTGAGTTCAAGAATACTATGGAGAAGCTTAAGGAGCCTGTTGCTGCTTCTACAATAGTAGAAGACGTTGAAGCTGCTGTAGAATTTGCCAAAGAAATAGGCTATCCGATAGTTGTAAGACCTGCTTATACCCTCGGTGGTTCAGGAGGTGGTATAGCTGATGATGAAGCATCACTTCGCTTAATCTGTGAGAACGGACTTAGGCTTTCAAGAGTAGGTCAGTGTCTTATAGAGCGCTCAATCGCAGGCTGGAAAGAGATAGAGTATGAGGTAATGAGAGATAGCAGAGGTAACTGCATTACTGTCTGCAACATGGAGAACCTTGACCCGGTTGGAGTTCATACAGGCGACAGTATAGTAGTAGCCCCATCTCAGACACTTTCTGATAAAGAGCACCAGATGCTAAGAACATCTGCTCTTAACATAATAGATGAGCTTGGAATCACAGGTGGCTGTAACGTACAGTATGCACTTAACCCTCACACCTTTGAATACTGTGTTATAGAGGTGAACCCTAGAGTTAGCCGTTCATCTGCGCTTGCCTCAAAGGCTACGGGCTATCCTATAGCTAAGGTGGCGGCTAAGATTGCACTTGGCTACACCCTTGATGAGATTAAGAATGCTGTTACAGGAAGAACATTTGCAAGCTTTGAGCCTGCACTTGACTATGTGGTTGTTAAGATACCTAGACTTCCTTTTGATAAGTTCATAACAGCAAAGAGAACTCTTACCACCCAGATGAAGGCTACGGGTGAGGTTATGAGTATATGCACCAACTTTGAAGGTGCTCTTATGAAGGCAATCCGCTCCTTAGAGCAGCATGTGGATAGCCTCATAGTCAATTACTACGAGGGATTTACTGATGAGGATATCAAGGATGAGCTTCAAAAAAAGTAGATGACAGAAGAATCTTCCTTATAGCTGAGGCTATCAGGAGGGGAATTACACCTGAGTACATTCATAATATAACGAAGATAGATGAGTGGTTCATAGATAAGATAGAGCGTCTTGTAAGATGTGAGCTTCGCCTTAAAAATGAGGAGCTTACAAGAGAGCTTTTGTTTGAGGCAAAGCGTATGGAATTCCCTGACAAGGTAATTGCAAAGCTTACAGGAAAGACTGAAAAAGAAATCTACGATTGTAGAATAAAAGAAAATATTGTTGCTGGATTTAAGATGGTAGATACCTGTGCAGCTGAGTTTGAGGCTGTCACACCTTATTACTATTCCTGCTTTGACGGTGAAAACGAGAATACCTCAGTTACAGATAAGAAGAAGGTGCTGGTACTTGGCTCAGGTCCAATAAGAATCGGCCAGGGTATAGAGTTTGACTTCTGCTCGGTACATTGTGTATGGGCATTTTTCAAAGGCAGGCTATGAGACCATCATAATAAACAACAACCCTGAAACAGTAAGTACTGACTTTGATATAGCTGATAAGCTTTTACTTTGAGCCTCTTACTCCTGAGGATGTAAGAAATGTAGTTGAGCTTGAGAAGCCTTATGGAGCGGTAGTTCAGTTTGGTGGGCAGACAGCCATAGGTCTTACCAAGGCTCTTATGGAAATGGGAGTAAAGATACTTGGTACATCCGCAGAAGACGTGGATGCAGCGGAGGATAGAGAGTATTTGACAATATCTTAAATGAAACAGGTATACCTAGGGCCTCAGGTGGAACGGTATTTACTGCGGATGAAGCTGTCGAAGTAGCTAACAGGCTTGGTTATCCTGTGCTTGTGCGTCCTTCCTATGTACTTGGCGGTGCGGGAATGAGAATAGCTATTTCTGATTCAGACATAAGGGAATATATCAATATAATCAACCGCAATGTACAGGAGCATCCTATCCTCGTAGACAAGTATCTTATGGGTGAGGAGCTTGAAGTAGATGCAGTTTGCGACGGTGAGGACATCCTGATTCCGGGTATAATGCAGCATATTGAAAGAGCTGGTATTCACTCAGGAGACAGTATTTCAGTCTATCCTTCACAGAATATATCTGCTGAGCTAATCGAAAGGATAGAGGACTATACAAGGAAGCTTGCAAAGAGCCTCCACGTAATCGGACTTGTAAATATTCAGTTCATCATTTATGAGAATGAAGTATATGTTATAGAGGTAAACCCTCGTTCAAGCCGTACAGTACCATATATAAGCAAGGTAACAGGTATACCTATTGTAGAGCTTGCTGCTAAGGTAATTATGGGAGAAAAGATTAGAGACCTTGGATTTGAGCCTGGACTTCAGAAGGAAGCTCCTTATGTGGCAGTGAAGATGCCTGTATTCTCATTTGAAAAGCTAAGAGGAGCTGAGATTTCCTTAGGACCTGAGATGAAGTCTACAGGTGAGTGCCTTGGTATAGCAAAAACCTTTGATGAGGCTCTCTTTAAGGCCTTCCTTGGGGCAGGAATTGACCTTCCTATACACAAGAAGATGATAATTACAGTTTGTGATGAGGACAAGAAGGAAATCGTGCCTATAGCAGCAGGCTTTAACAAGCTTGGTTATGAGATATATGCAACAAGAGGTACAGCAGAAGTTCTTAAGAATAACGGAGTTGAGGTAACTCAGGTAAACAAGCTTGAACAGGCTGCACCTACACTTATGGATCTTTTACTTGCACACAATATTGACCTTGTTATAGACACTCCTTCTAAGGGAGCGGGCAAGTCTAAGGACGGCTTCCTTATCAGACGAGTTGCAATAGAGACAGGTGTATCTGTAATCACAGCTCTTGATACAGCTACAGCCCTTCTTAGGAGTTTAACAAACTCACATAAAGATGAGCTTGAAATGATTGATATAGCAACAGTTGCAAGAAGAGGAAATACCAATGGTTGATATAAAGGATGTTCTGTCTTTTAACTACTATACCTATAAAAAGCCTTTTACAGGCAGTGATAGCGGTAAGAGATACAGAATAGTAAGGTTTGAAAAGGAAGTTCAGGCAGAAGAAGGGACTGAGCCTGAAAAGGAGGTAGTCTTTAAGGCTTTTCTTTGGAAAGATTTTCTTGCCTTTGAGAAAACACCCGAGGAGGAGATTCTCACCAAAGAATTTGATTTCACTCCTTCTGGATTAGAACAGGTGGTTGACTGGATAAATGCAATAATCCCGTCTTTGACAGCTTTTTAAGAAAAAAAGCCTTGTAATTCGCTATAGAAGCGAGTTACAGGGCTTTTGGAAAAATTTACATATGCACGTTACACTATCTATTTTTGTTTGTGAAAAAAATATTCCTCATTTTTTTATTGGAACTATCTGTTTAGATGTACAGAATCCAAATGCATCGTGCAGTGCATCTGTGAGTTCTGTTCTGGTGTAAATGGGCTGATAACCTTTACCCTCGTACTTTATGAAATCCATTTCCTGAAGGGTAGGAAGTATCTGGTCTATGGTATATTTATTATTAAGTTTCTTTTCAAGATACCTGTATACAATAAGCGAAATAAAAACAGGTTATGAAATGGGCAAGTATCCTGTCTTTCCTGTTTAAATATACAGGACGTGCTTCAAAAATCAGTTTTCATTATTCTAAAGCATTCTTCAATCTCCCAACGTCGCTTGTTTGCCCTGACTATACTACCTATGTTGTCATTAAGATTGGTGCATACAGCATAGAAACCATCATATTTTTTTCTTCATTTTTCAATATATGACTGGTCTATGCTGTTTATGGATACATCTGCAATCTCCCCGTACTTTGTTGTATGGTCGGTTTTTATAAATCGTTTAGGATCATTCTGTTTTTTTCTTTCTATCGATGAGCGTCCTTTTTCAATCATTTTTCGCAGCTCTTTCAATCTGTCCTTTACGCACTATGGCGCTGGAAATCACGGTATTTTAAGGAGTATGAAACAATAAGCTTCTGTTCGATTATTTGCTTTCTGTCGCCACTGTCTGTATGGACAATACCTTCCTCTTTAATCCATCGCGATCTGTAGAAAAATCTTGTCTCTATCCTTTTCATTGTCTAATTCTGATATCCTATATTTTTTTTGCCGCTTCTATCACCATCGAGAAGCCATCCATCATCAGCCATACACCACTCTTGTAAGAAGTCTTTAAGTATTTTGATAGGCTGTGTTGTTATATACCCGCGTATGCTGTTTTTCGCTGTCGTAGGAATTAAACACCCGGTTTGTTGCAGATGACAGCCCTGAATCTGTACAGACAACAAACTTGGACATATCAAATCCAGAAAGCATCTTCTTTTCAAGTGGAATCATAGTGGTCTGTTCATTGCGGTTTCCGGGATAAATGCAAAAAGATATAGGAATACCATCGCTATCCATAAACAGCCCCATTCCTACTATAGGAAGTGGGCGGTTTTCCTACTTTTGCCAAACTGCTTATCATCCTCTTCATTGTCGATCTCAAAGTAGAAATTTGTACAGTCATAATAGATTACTTGAGTATTTCGTTTTTGCACTGCAGTGCTATTTTTTTAAAAATGCGGCTCTGAATATAATCAGCCTCTTCTGCTATCACTGATAATGAGCGGTAAACATCATGCAGTTCAAAAGAGGGCTGTTCAATAAAGCGCTTTGACTCTTCAAAGCTATTCCTTTTTGATGACGGGAAAAGTATTCTGCTGTATATAAGACGTGAAAGTATGTCATTCAGGTCGTACTCAAATGGGTGTCTCGCAGAGATTGCACGGCAAATCTTATGCATGCCTAATTCATAATAAATATCCTGAAGGAAAAAGATATCCGCCATTAAACCTATGCTGTTCATTACTAACAAGGTCATTAGCGGCACAGAGCTCAATATTAAATGTTGCGGAATCTTCTTTTTCAACTTCATTCATAATACGCACCTGTTCTTTAGCCCAGGCTTTTGCATCTTTCACGCCATACATCTCGCAGATTTGTTTTTCTGAACCGAAAGTTTTAACAATCTGAGTTTTGTTTTTCCCATTGATTCTAACTGTTTTAACAGCACGATAGGTAATTGAATATTTTCCGGTAGTCCATCCTAATCTCATAGTATTATCCTCCAATACTATTATAACGTATCGGAGTGGAACGTGCAAGCATAAATTTAAGATTTGACAAAAAAATAAGCCATATCTGGCTTTGATGAACCTCATAACGGATTAGGTTGTCAAACTCCCGAGATTCTCACCAAAGAATTTGATTTCACTCCTTCTGGATTAGAACAGGTGGTTGACTGGATAAATGCAATAATGTTATAATTATTGCAAGAGCCAGGACTATTTACCTTAGGATTAAAAGCTCCATTGGTGAATAATCTGGGAATATTATTTTTGGAGGAAGAATATGGGAAGGTTTTGTAAGTTTTGTGGAAATCCTGTAGAGGATGGAAAAGAATGTAACTGCGAGGGTGCAGTAAAAGAAAGACAGGATATGGCTGAAGCAAGTGCTGCGATTGAAGTAAGTTCTGCGACTGTCAATATGACTACTGAAGAAGTAAATACAGCAGAAGGCACTCCTGAAGCAAGTGTTGATAACACAGAAAATGTTAAGAAAACAGTTGAGGTTAATTTACAGAAAACACCAGAAAATAATGCAGCAAATGCACAGGAGACACTAGTAAATAATGTGGCAAATGTACAGGAGACACCAGAAAAATAATGTAGCAAATGCACAGGAGACACTAGTAAATAATGTGGCAAAATGTACAGGAGACACCAGAAAATAATGTAGCAAATGCACAGGAGACACTAGTAAATAATGTACCTCCTGTACCAGTACAAAAATGCAAGTAATGGACAAGAACAGGCAGGTGCAAATAAGAACATGAATGTTGATGTAGCTAAGATTTTAACAGAGGCTTTGGGAGTGACAAAATCATTTTTTTATTGAATCCTTTTTTTCTGCCATGAAATCTGCCTTTGCTGAAAAACAATAAACAGAGTCAGTTTGTTGTTGGCGGTATTTCGGCTTTTATTATGTTTGTATTATTCATAATAATGTTTAATAATCCGCTTTTTAGTGCATTCACCATATTCAAGATAGCTTTTTGGCTTGATTTTATCTTACATATTTGTGAAGGCGGTGTATTCACTTGGGGTGTTTGTTTTTGCTAAGAAGCAGACTAAACCGATATCTTATCTGTCGGTTCTTGGACTTTGCAGCTTGACTACTATATTCGATATGATAATTATCTTCCTTGCGGTGATATTTTCATCGCTTTCAATAGGATTATTTTCAAGCATCTGCCTTGCATTTATGTTTGTAAACAATATCATATCAGCCGTTGTAATTGCTTATATAGCTTTTGAAGAGAACTTTGTTAAGACTTATAGAGTTAGTCTTTTGCTTCAGCTTATCTTAATTTGTATAGTTATGTTATTGCTTCAAGCTGTGGCAAATAGCATTTTATCAAGCTTTTTCTCTGGAATGCCCGGTGGTATGAATGGTTTGGATATGTTTGGTAACATTTATTAAATATGAGTTGTATAGACCACAGAAGGGATTCTCATCTGTGGTCTATTTGTGAAAAATTAGAAGTTGAGAAGAATGGTATAAATTAGATAGGAGTATTTTATGAAAAAAGGCGGATTAATATTTTTGTCATTCATATTGGCGCTTGTAATCATTTTACTTGGTGCTTCTGCAGGAGCACTTGCTTATACAAACGGAGTGCCTTCAATTAAACAAGCGTCTGACAGCGCTGAAAACACTGAGAATAATGAAGAAGACGAAGATGTTTCAGAAGTTTTTTTGATACATTTAACCTAAATAAAAGTTTTTGAGAAGTTCACTGTAAATAATAATATGGCATCAGCAAATTCCGATGAGAAAAAGGATGAAACCGACTCTAAGGAGGGCGAAGAGGATACTTCTGAGAATAAGGAAACTGATGAGACAAAAGAAGACAGCGAAACCAGTGAAGATACAGAAACTAAAGAAGATAGTGATAAAATTGAAGAGAGCGAAAAATTCTGAGGAGGCTGTAACCGATGAAGATAAAAAAGAGGTAAAGGAAGAGGAAAAGAAGTCAAGTCCCCAATATTTATTTGCCGATAGTGCAAAAAAGAAATTAAGTAATAATAGTGCTGTGGAATTGGTTAAGAAGCTTGAGAGTAAAGGCTTTGAGATTCCTGAAGGCAGTTCAATTGCCAGAATGATAATAAATGAGATGTATGCAAAAACATGGAGCCAAATTTAAGAATGAGGATGTCCAAAAAATACTTCAACAAAAAGAGTTGGTATAAGAAAATTAAGAAGAAAATAAGTTCAGATAAGGCGTTTTCAAAGATGAACAAAATTGAAAAAGAAGAATATTGAAGTATTGGATGTAGTTGATAAATATAATTAAGTGAATGGAGGAATTTTTATGTTTTTGTGAAAAACTGTGGAGCACAATATTTCGGCAACCCCGCATTTTGCGAAAAATTGTGGGCATAAATTGACGGATGCCGAATTTTCATTTGATACAAACAATGAAGAACAGCCAAAGCAGGAGACGGTAGAAACTAAGGCAGATAAAGTAAAGTCTATATCGGAAGAAGTAAAGTCGATAAAAGAAGAGGTAAAAGAGATTGTGGAAGAAGTAAAGGCTGCAGAGGAAGTATTAAAAGCCGGCAGATGAAGAAAATACAGCCTGTAGAACAAAGCTCTCAAGCAGAAGGACTATCAGCTCCTGCTAATGAGGAAGTTGTAGTGACACAGCCTGTATATCAGGAGCCGACTCCTCATGCGGTTCAGTCTGCTACGGCTAATCCCCTGCCTCAGGAAACATCTGCTATGAATAATGAGCAGCCCAAGTCCGGCAATGCCAAGCCTAAGAAAGGAATACTGGGAGTAGTTACATTTTTTTATTTTTAGAGCTCATCGTTCTTGGTGCAATGATATACTTCTTAGTTCCGTTTATTTTTGGCAACTTCAGTGCTGAACATAAGGCTAAAGAGTATTTTGTGGCCCTTGTAAATGAAGATTACGACAGTGTATATTCTTTATTCAACATTAATAGCAGCGATGAAAAAGAATTTCCTCTTAAAGAAAGAAGGATTGAAGCAGTATCGAGCATCCATGGGATTAACAGATGTTCTTAATTACAAGGTAAACGACGACAATAAGTCTTTTTGGAAGTTTGAAAAAAAGTGATGACATCCGCAAAGAAGTAGTTATATCCTATACAAATAGAGGAGACAGTAATGAGCATTATTTCACTGTTAATCTGGTAAAGGAATCCGCTAAGAAGTACTATATTTTTTTGATGAATGGAGTATAGACTATGTAGGGATAGCCTCTTCAAATGTGAAAATCAATGTACTTGAAGGAGCTAAGGTAAAGGTTGATGACATTGAAATACCTGAGAAATACAGTAGCAAAGGTCAGTTGATAGGTGGTACAACCTATACCATACCTATGATATTTGCAGGAAAAACACAAGATAGAAGTATCTTTGGGTGGTATGGAGACATTGAAGTTAACTGAAACAATTAAAGGCAATAACGATACTCTATTCTTCGATGACATGAGGGCTTTCCAAAGAGACGGCAGAAGAGCTTCAGGAATTGGCGATAACCAATATGAAGTCAGTGTATCTGGCAGCTATAAACGGTGAGCCTTTTGATAAGATTAAAGATATCTTTGTTCAGGATGAGGAGACTCTTAAATCAATTAAAACTTTGTATGAAGAACTTGCACAGGGACTTAATAATGACAGCAGGCATGTTACTAAAATTGACTTTAATACAGTAAATACAGAGATAAATTCGACAGAGGCGGTTGTAACAAAGTCAGTTACATATCAAATCTATTATTCTTATTATTATACACCATGGTTTGGAGATCCTGAATGGAGAGATAGTAACAATATGGGTAATTTATATATCAGGTCAGAATTTAAGTATGTAGACGGTAAATGGCTTCAGACTGACCTTGGCTGCGACAAACCAAGCATATATGCGTACTAATTTTTGCCAAGTACTTTTGTCACTCTAATCATTAAGGAAAACAAAAGGCTGTAATCACCCAGGGTTAGCCCTAAAAGGTGTTTACAGCCTTTTATTATTCTTCATTAAGGAAAGAGTAGTCATCTTCGTTTTCGTCAGCTTCAGCAAGGGCATTGATGGATTCCATATCAAGCTCCCCGGTAAAGAGTTCATCATCTGCTACTTCACCGTCATCAGCAGCAACAATTTCATGCTCTTTAACATCGTCAATAAGCATATCATCCTGATCATGATTGGAAATGTCAGCCTCATAGAGACTGATTTCTTCGTCTATAATAATTTCTGCAAGCTCATTGGTATCTATAATTTTCGTTTCTTCAACAATGAGCTGGGTATACTTAACTACATTGCCTGATACCATCCTTATATCACTGTCTTTAATAAGGTTAATATCCTTCCTATAAGGCAAATGGTCATAGATAGTATTGGTAGGATCTTGCAAATCACTAAAAAGGTCTGAGACTTCTAATAAATTCTGACTCGCTAATACCAAACACCTGCCTTTCATAAAAATAATTACAGCCAAATAAATATCTTATTTAACATTCGTAATCATGGGATTATATCATAAAAAAATTTTAAATTGGCTAGAGCTAAAAATAAGTGGTATAATAAAAAAAGGGACAAGTAATATAAACTTATGATTAATTGGAGGTATGTATGAAGAAGCAAAAAAATCACAGTATTATTTTCGATAGTTTTTAATTTTTAGTTTTATTTTTTTCAGTGTTTGGCACTATTCCTGCTATGGCTAAGGGAAGAACTGTAGTTAAGTCTGTAGACGGAAAGATTGCTGTAGTAAATCCCGGAAGTGCGGTGACTGACGGAGAGTATATCTATTATGCCTATCAGGGAGATGGAATGCGTATGGATATAATCAAACTTAATCCTAAGACGCTTAAAAAGCAAAAAGCGTAGCTAAAAAAAGACAGGAAATGGTTATACCAATCTGTCTATAAAGGGGAATTACATCTATGCAGTTCTGGATAAGGTGTTTGGCTATGGTGTAGGTAATGAAGAACCTTATATTTACCGTATTTCAAAGGATGGTAAAACTAAGAAAAAAAGTTAGCGGTTGGAAAAATCTCCAATTATTATAGACAATAAAAATCTATTATTTTTTTCTGGAGCAATTACTAAGGTAAAAAGAAGGAACTATGACTTACAATGATTTTTAAAAAGTGATGGATATATTTCAAGTATGGATTTGGATGGCAAAAAAATAAAAAAACAGTTAATTAAAGTAAGCGCCGAGTATAGTGGGTGGATGAGATTATATAAAAGTGGTAAAAAAATATTTATTATACTACTGATAATAAAAAGAATTTTTCGATATTAAAGGGAAGGAAGTTAAGTGGAGCAAGTTAGTTAATGCTGGGGAGATTCTTTTTAGATGCTACTAACTTTGATCAGACATATGATGTAAAGACAAAGGTAAAAATATCGTAAATCTGGTAAATATGGACAGGGCAAACTTCAAGTGGGAAGATATAAATCTGGGAAGTGGAAGTACAAGACCTTTGCTACAAATAGTATGACGATTAATTTTTTTCAGCACTTGGTAACTATATGATGGTAAAGGAAATTGTAAAAGTAAGCTCTGAGCAGGATTTGGTAAAGGTATATCTCCTTGATAAAAAGGGCACGAAATTGAAAAGAATTACACTCTTGGGCTCCTGCAGAGTAAATTGAGATAAGTTTATTATGTTGCGTAAAGGTTAACACTATTATTATGGGAGCTTATTAATGAAAGATTTGATAGTTTTAACAGGTCCTACTGCAGTAGGAAAGACATCTCTGTCCATAGCCCTTGCTAAGGCTGTGGACGGAGAGATAATATCTGCAGACTCTATGCAGGTATATAGGCACATGAATATAGGAACTGCTAAAAATTACTGAGGAAGAAAAAGTGCGGTATCCCCCATTTTCTTATAGATGAATTTGAGCCGGATGAAGAATTCAATGTTACCATATTTAAGAATAAGGTGATGGGATACATAGAGGAGATAAAAAAAGTAGGGGAAGGTGCCTATAATAGTTGGTGGCACGGGCTTTTACATCCAATCAGTTATATATGATATTAATTTCAGTGAGTACGGTGATGACAGCCATGTCAGGCAGAAATACGAAGTAATGGCAGAAATTATAGGTAAGAGTGAACTTCATAGAAATCTTGCCTTGGTTGATAAGGATTACGCTGATTCAGTATCGGAAAAACAATATTAAAAAAAGTTATTAGAGCCCTTTCATTCTTTGAAATGACGGGAGAAAGGCTATCAGAACACAACAAAAAGAGAAAGGGAAAGATGCTCTCCATTTGACTTTGCTTATTTTGTTCTGACAATGGACAGGAAAAAACTCTACGAAAGAATAGACAAAAGGGTTGATCTTATGTTTAATATGGGACTTGTGGAGGAGGTTAAACGTCTTATATCAAGGGGCTATAATAAGTCGCTGGTGTCAATGCAGGGAATAGGCTATAAAGAAGTAATTGACTATCTAAATGGTGAAACTAACCTTAGCGAATGTATAGAAATAATTAAAAGGGATACTAGGCATTTTGCCAAAAGGCAGTTAACTTGGTTTAAGAGGGAAAAGGTAGTTACCTACATTGATAAAGATGAGCTTATTACTGAAGATAAATGTTTAAAAGAAATGCTTAGAGTATGTAATTCATAGTTTGTTTATGGTATAATGAATATTATATTAAAGGATTTCTTATTTTTTTGAAGTGGCGAATATATGAGTAGACAAATATTATAAATAAATGGTTATTCATATGTTCAAGCGCTACAATTGGAGAAAAAGTATGAAACTATATTTTATTGGTGCTGACCACGAGGTTACTGGAAGCGCGCATTTTATTTCTGCCTGCGGAAAGAATATCCTGGTGGACTATGGTATGGAGCAGGGTGTCAATGTATTTGAAAAATGCAGAGCTGCCTGTGGCTCCGTCAGAAATTGACTATATTTTTAGTTACCCATCGTATGTAGACCATACAGGTATGATACCAGCTCTATACAAAAATGGCTTCAAAGGCGAGATTTATGCAACCACAGCTACCTGCGAACTTTGCGACATCATGCTAAGAGACTCAGCCCATATTCAGGAATTTGAGGCGGAGTGGAAAAACAGGAAAAATAAAAGAGCAGGTAAGGAGCATTATGAGCCTGCTTATGTTATGGAGGATGTTGAGGGTGTATTAAGGCATTTTCGCAAGGTCGCCTACAATGAGGAGATGGAACTATGTGAGGGGATTAGTATTTCTTATACTGATGTAGGACATCTTTTGGGATCATCTAGTATAAAAAAATGAGCATAACTGAAGATGGAGTTACAAAAAACAATTGCATTTTCAGGGGATATAGGTAATATTAACCAGCCTATAATCAAAGACCCGGCATATATTACAGATGCTGACTATGTTGTAATGGAGTCAACCTATGGTGACAGGCTGCATGGTGAGAGAATTGACTATGTATCAGAGCTTTCAGATATTTTTTTAATGATACCTTTTAGTAGAGGAGGGAATGTAGTTATTCCGTCCTTTGCAGTAGGACGTACTCAGGAGATGCTTTATTTTATAAGAAAAAAATAAAAAGAGGATAGGCTGGTGTACGGCTATGACGACTTTGAAGTGATAGTTGACAGTCCGCTTGCCATAGAAGCTACTAATATATTTAGGGAAAAATTATGCGGACTGCTTTTGATGAAGATGCAATGAATCTGATAAATTCCGGAATCAATCCAATTAGCTTTGAAGGACTTAAAAACTTCTATAACCAGTACAGATTCTATTGCTATTAACTTTGACAAAAGACCTAAGGTTATCATATCAGCATCCGGAATGTGTGAAGCTGGAAGAATCAGACACCATTTAAAAACACAATCTGTGGAGAAAAAGAATGTACTATTCTTTTTGTTGGTTACCAGGCTGTAGGAACTCTTGGTAGGCTTCTAGTAGATGGTGTGGAGAGGGTTAAACTCTTTGGTGAAGAAATAGAGGTAAATGCAGATATTAAAGTGTTAGCTGGAGTTAGCGGACATGCTGATAAAAACGGACTTATTTCTTGGATTTCAGCCTTTAATCCTAGGCCAACTGCGGTATTTATAGTTCATGGAGAAGACAGAGTTGCCGAGAGTTTTAGAAAAACCCTTGTAGATGAGTATCATCACAATGCCTATGCACCTTATAGTGGATCTATTTATGATTTATCTTTGGATAAGTGGGAATATATTGCAGAACCTGTACTTATCAAAAAGGAGATTAAGCAGGGTACTCATAGGGCAGAGTTCGAGAAACTGCTTACAGCAGGTCAGAGACTGCTTGATTTGATAAATGCAAATAGTGGACTTGCCAATAAGGATATGATTAAGTTCGCTGAACAGATTGAATCACTTTGTAACAAGTGGAAATAATGGGGGAATGAGCATGGGAAAAGAGAATAATGTAGTTGTTTTAGACAATGAGATAGCAAACAAGCTTAGCCAGTTAGACAAAAATATCGCTTAAAGATGGGCTTACAGGCTTGTGGAATAAGAAATATCTTTCTGATAAGGTGGATGATTATGTTGGTGGTGAAGTCAATTCAGGTGCATTGTTTGTCATCGATATAGATGATTTTTTTCTCAAATAGTTGATGAGTATGGTCATATTATGGGAGATGCCTGCCTGGTAAGACTTGCTGGGGTACTTAGCAACTCTTTTCGAGAGAGAGATGTGGTTGCAAGACTATCAGCAGATGAATTTGGAGTGTTTTTGGTAGGAGCTCTTACATACAAAGACATTAATAGTATATCTGCAAAGTTATTAAAGGTGTCTAAAGAAAGTTTTTAAGGGAATGAAGCTAGATAGAGACTTTACCATATCCATAGGAATAGCTAAAGCACCTTCAAATGGAAGTGATTTTCTTTCACTTTATAGGAAGGCAGTTGAGGCTCTTAATAAATCAAAGCAGACTGGAAGAAATAGCTTTATGATAGCTGAAGAGAATTATGTGGATAATAAATCCATCAATACTGATGCGGACATGGAAATAGTTAAGCACCTTATTTCTGAGAAAGATAAGCCTCTTGGAGCATACAAGGTTGAGTATGACGGATTTAAGCATATTTTCAGGTTTATTTCTAGATACTCAGACAGAAAAGAAACAGGCATAGAAATTATCCTCTTTACAATGTCTAAAAAAAGATGGAAATATGATAGATCCTCTTACTTTGTCGGAGGCTATGTTTGACCTTGAGAATATAATTAAAGTCTCCTTAAGGATAGGAGATGTGGCTACCAAGTATAGCTCCTGCCAGTATTTGGTTATGCTTGTAGGAGCCAATAAGGTTAAGCCTGAAGATGTAGTCGAAAGAGTGTTAAAGAACTACGCTTTCTTTGCTGACAAGTACAATATAACTGTGAAGTATGACATTGACTATAAATCACTTCAAGAGGAGTAATGAATGGAGATAGAAAGAAAGTTTCTAATAAATGAACTTCCAAAAGACCTTGAATCCTATGAAAAAATAGAGATAGAGCAGGGTTATATAAGCAATAAGCCTACTATAAGAATCAGAAAGGCTGATGAAAAATACTTACTGACAGTCAAAACTAAATTCGGGGTAAGCAAGGAAGAAGGTGGACCAGTAGTAAATAATGAACACGAGTTTGAGATAACCGAGAAGGAATACTATCACCTTAAAGAAAAAGCTAAAAAGGGACACCCTAAAAAAATGAGGTATCTCATCCCTTTAGGAGGCGGACTTGTGGCTGAAGTCGATGTATTTAAGGAAAGATTTGAGGGGTTGGTATTTGCAGAGGTGGAGTTTCCTTCATTAGAGGCTGCTGATAGCTTTGTTAAGCCTGATTGGTTGGGCAAGGATGTAAGCGATGATAAAAAGATATAAGAATGCCAAAAATAATAAAAAAATGAGTGGCTATAATAAAGCATATTTTTGAGGAGAATGTATGAGGATTATCTTGTCTCCTGCCAAGAAAAATGAAGATAGACACAGACTTTCCGGGTAAGACCGAAAAAGCCTGTGTTTCTTGACGATACGAAGGAAATATTAGCTTGGCTTAAGGGAAAAAAGAAAGAGGAATTAAAGGAAATCTGGAATTGTAGTGATAAGATTGCTGATGAAAATTATAAAAGAATTGAGGATATGAGATTGTCGGGAAACCTTACTCCTGCGATTCTCTCTTATGAGGGCATAGCTTATCAGTATATGGCTCCTGCTGTATTTGCAGATGAACAGCTAAGCTATATCCAGAGTAACTTAAGAATTTTGTCAGCATTTTACGGGGTGGTAAAGCCTATGGATGGTGTGACCCCATACAGACTTGAAATGCAAGCAAAAGCTAAGATTAGCATTTATAAAGACTTATATGAATTCTGGGGAGATAAGCTATATAAAGAAGTGAGAGATGAAAGCGGAGTCTTCATAAATCTTGCTTCAAAAGAATATTATAAGTGCATTGATAAATACTTAACAGATAAAGACCGTTTCATTACCTGCGATTTTGTGGAGGATGTGGGTGGAAAAATTAGTCACTAAAAGGTACCTATGCTAAGATGGCTAGGGGAGAAATGGTTAGGTTTATGGCTGAGAATAAGATAGAGAATCCTGAAGATATTAAGAAGTTTGACAGGCTAGACTATGTTTTTTTAGGAAAGATTTATCTAAGAATGTGAAGTTTGTATTTGAAAAGAAAAAAATAATTGTGTTAAAATAAAAGTCGACTATTCCTTTTTACATTAACTGGTGATTATGGAGAATGTAAAAAAATTGGAGATTTACCTGATGAATTAAGGCCGTTTGAGAAGTATCATAAGCAGGGGATTGATATGCTTTCTGATATAGAACTACTGGCACTTGTTCTTAGGACGGGTACAAAGAAGTTAAACTGTATGCAATTGTGCAGGAAGGTCCTTGATTTTGGAGGTGGGACTTTGGCAGGACTTTATGGAAAGACTGAAAAAGAGCTTCAAAAATATTCAAGGTATAGGACCTGTAAAGGCAGTTAAAATTATTTGTATCTGTGAACTTGCGAGAAGAATAGCAAGGACGAAACGCTCTTATGATGAGTCGTTAGATACTGCAGATAAAATCGCAGATCGGTATATGGAAGAGATGAGGCACTTCAAAGAGGAAAGGGTAGTTTTACTCCTCCTTGATATTAAGTGCAGGTTGATTAAAGAACTGACTATAAGCATAGGTACAGTTAATCAGTCTTTTCTAAGGCCTAGAGAGGTTTTTTTGTGCAGGCACTCAAATATGAGGCTGTCAATCTTGTGCTTCTTCACAATCATCCCAGTGGAGATCCCACTCTAGCAGGGCTGACATTCAGATTACAGATATGATACTTGAGGTATCAAAGTTAGTTGGAATTCCTCTTGTTGACCATATTGTAATTGGAGATTGTTGCTATGTAAGTTTAAGGGAAAAAGGTCTAGTGGACTTTGGAACAAATAAACAGATATTTGAAAGGACTTAGTTATGCTTGGAAAGAGTATTGGGATGAGATCTTGGAACCAAAAAGAATCAAATATTATAGAAAAAGGCGATGGAATTATCTTTGATGAGGAAAAACTGCATTGCTATAGAAAACAGGGATGAGATAAGAGCTATAGGTGATGAAGCTGCCGAGATGGTAGGAAGAACTCCTGAAACTATCGAGGTAATTTATCCGGTAAACCGTGGAGTTATTGCCAATGTAAGTGCTATGGAGCTTCTTTTCAACGCTTCATTTGACAGAATTTACGGAAAAAGCAAAAAGAGCATCAGGAACCAACTTTGTTATCGCTCTTCCTACCGATATCACTGAGGTTGAAAAGAGGTCATTTGCTGACTTAGTACATAAGTCAGGCCTCAAGCCTAAGAATGTCTCCCTGGTTGACAAGCCTATCTGTGTGGCCCTGGCAGCAGGTCTTGATATAATGAAGGCTAAGGGTGTTATGACAGTTGATGTAGGTGCTGATACTACAGAGATAGCAATTATTGCTCTCGGAGGTATAGTAAGAAGTAGGCTTCTTCCTACTGCTGGTAATAAATTTGATGAATCCATCTGTAATCATATAAGGCAGAAATGTGCTTTGGTTATTGGAAAAGAGCAATGCGGAGCAGCTTAAGATGGGAATTGCAGGAGCTGTATCAGGACAGTCTCTTACTATGCAGGTTAATGGAAGAGATGTTGTTACAGGTCTTCCAAAGCGTATGGAAATTGAGTCAGACCTTGTCTATGAAGCAATTAAAGAAGACCTTAAGAATATTACAGAGAATATTAAGAGTACTCTTGAGCATATTCCTCCTGAAGTATCATCTGATATCATAGATGCAGGAATTTATGTAACAGGCGGTTCCGCTCTTATAGGTAATTTTGACAAGCTTCTTAATGCTGAGACCAGCCTTAAAATCAATATACTTGAAGATCCTCAGGACAGTGTAATAAACGGTCTTGGCAAGCTCATTGATGAAGATAACTTTAAGACGCAGCCTTATATTTATAGGCAGCCGGGATATTCAGTTAATTTAAGGAATGTAAATAATGGCATCACAAAGAAAAAATAAGATTAAGATAAAAAAATCGTTCCCAGATATCTCTTCATAGCTATGATTATTATCTGTCTGATTTTTGCTCATTGTGTCCTATCGCTTTTCAGATACTTTGGGTTCTGTAAAAATCAGTGACAGGTAATGCTATCACTCCTATGCAGGTTGGAATTAATAAGATAGGCAGTTTTTTCACCTCTAAGCTTGACTATCTTAAAAATGTAGATGAACTGATTGCAAAAAACAAAGAGTTGACTTCTCAGTTGAATGAAGTCAGCTATGAAAATAAGCTTTTGCTTCAGGGTAAATATGAGCTGGATAACTTCAGGAAGCTGTATAATCTGGATCAGACTTATGCTGACTATCCTAAGGTTGCAGCAAGGGTGATTTCTAAGGATACCAACAACTGGTATAGCAAATTTAAGATAGACAAGGGTAGTGATGACGGTATCAAGCCCGGAATGAATGTAATGGCTGGAAATGGTCTTGTCGGCATAGTAACAAAGACAGGAAAGAACTATTCAGATGTAAGGTCCATTATAGACGACAGCAGTAATGTAAGAGGTATGTTCCTTGATACTTCTGAGACCTGTACTGTTAAGGGCAACTTAAAAACTACTTGATGAAGGGCATATTGAAGTTACCGATATTAAGAAAGGCTCCAGTGTAAAAAGACGGATATGAGGTTGTGACTTCTTACACAAGCCCCAAATATCATCCGGGTATACTTGTTGGCTATGTAAGCGGTATCAAGGTGGATCCTTCCAACATGACGGAATCAGGCTACCTTACTCCTGCGGTAGATTTTTTTCAAAAACTTGATATGGTGCTTATTATTACCCGTGAAAAGGAAGAATTGTATTGATGAAGCGCGTTATAGGCTCTTTTATAATAGTTGTATTATTGTATCTCTTACAGACTACAGTTTTTAACAACATCGCTATAGCAGGTGTAAAGCCTAATGTAATTCTCCTACCACTTGTAATAGTGGGATATAGATATGGCAGGGTTCAGGGAATGGTTCTAGGCTTCTTTATAGGACTTTTTATTGACCTTAACGAATCCGACTATCTAGGATATTATGCTTTATTTTATCTCATTATCGGATATCTGGTAGGATTTAGCAGTAAGCTATACAGCAACGATTCCATACTGGTGCCACTAGGTCTTGTTGGAGCGTCTGATATGGTGTTGAATTTTCTTATCTATGTTACAGGATTTTTACTTAGAAACAGGCTTGATTTACCTTATTATATGATGAGGATTATCTTGCCTGAACTTGTATATACGATGATAGTGGCGGCCCTATTATATAGGGTTATTGATATAGTTTACCTCAAATTAGAGACAATAGGGAAAGGGGATGAAGCCTAGTTTTGCTTGACACTTTTATGACGTTTGTCAAGAATGTCCTTAAGACAAGGACTATTCCACTGATATTAATATATTCTGTTTTCTCCGTTGTTTTGGTATATAAGGTGTTCACCATACAGGTAGTAAGACAGGAAGAACTGACTAAGAACACTGTAAATAACGAGGAGATTACTCGTGAGACCAAGGCAACCAGAGGCAACATTTACGATTGTAATGGTGTACTTTTGGCCTCAAACAGGCTCTCATACAATGTTACCTTACAGGATTATAAGGCATTTAAGACTGATGAAGAAAAGAATGCCATGATAATAAAGTTAATTAGAATCATTGAGGTTAACGGAGGCAAGCTTTATCCTGAATTTTATATTGAGAAGGATAAAAAGGGAAAGTTAAGATTTACAGTTGATGGTGCGGCAGAGAGCAGATTCAAGAGAGATGCCTATATGTCTACTTCTATTGAGAAGCTTACAACTGCTCAGAGAAATGCAACTGCTACAGAAGTTTTTGAGCACTTAAGACATGGGAAGTACATGTTTGACATCAGTGACGAATACAGTATGGACGATGCTCTTAAAATTATGAAGATACGTTTTGCCCTCCTTTTAAATACTTATAACAGGGGTAATCCGATTCTTGTAGCAACAAATGTAAATGAAAAGATTGTTGCCGCAGTGCTTGAGAATTCCTCAGACCTTCCGGGGGCTGAGATAGCAGAGCATACGTACAGATACTACAATGACAGTAAGTATTTTGCACATATCATTGGGTATACCGGCAACGTAAACGAGAGTGAAATAGCCGAGGATAAGGGGCATTATTACAATACAACTGACCAGATTGGAAAGATTGGTGTAGAATACTCCTTTGAGAAATACCTGAGAGGCAAAAAGGGTTCTGAGAAGGCCACTCTAAATTCTGATTACTATGTAACAGGTGTGGAAAAATATATCAACCCCTAAAGCCGGAGATGATATCTACCTGACTATAGACAGTAAGCTTCAAAAGATTTGCTATAACATATTAGAAAAAGAGCTGGCAGCTATCCTGCTTAGTAAGATACACAATTCTGCAAGCTACGGTGGCAAGGGCAAAAATGCCTATGACATCAAGATACCTATATATGAGGTATATAACGCCCTATTTGATAATGGAGCAATAGACCTTGAAAGGCTCGAGAAAAAGAAGGCCGGAAAGGTTGAAAAGGCTGTCTTTTCTAAATTTAAGAAAGAAGAGAGCAGTGTCCTAAAGAAGCTAAAGAACCTGATGCAGATAAACAGCGTTTCAAAGGAACGTGATAACAAGACAATCAGTGAGTATATGGATTATATATATACTTATGTCAAGAATGAAAAGCTGATTGACGTGACCTTGGTCAATGAGGATGATGTTAACTTTAAGGATTATATTGCACACAAGAAAAGCCTTGGAGAATTCCTTAAGTATGCGGTCTCTAACAGATGGATTAATCTGCCTAAAGCTTGATATAGGCAGTGAGTACCTAAGTACTGATGAAATATACAAAATACTGCTTAACTACATATTTGACAATATAACATCTGATTTGCAGTTTAAGAAAATCATCTATAAGAATCTTATATTTAATTATGAGATTTCAGGGACAGAGGTATCACTTATACTATTTTCGCAAGGTTTCTTAAAAGAAGATGTGAAAGCTTACCGCAATCTCTTAAACGGCTCGCTTTCACCTTATAACTTTATAAAGAGCAAGATAAAGAGCCTTGAGATAACACCTGCGAATCTGGCACTTGATCCATGTTCCGGCTCAATGGTTATCACAAACCCTAATAATGGTGATGTAAAGGCTTTGGTTACGTATCCAAGCTATGATAACAACAAGCTTGCCAACCAAATAGATGCCAAGTACTATGCTAAGCTCTCTACTGACGGGTCCTATCCGCTTATCAACAGGCCTTGTCAGCAAAAGACTGCACCCGGTTCAACCTTTAAGATGGTGTCTGCAGCCGCAGACCTTTCAACCGGCGCCATAGGTGACCATGAGAAGATATATGCGAAAGTATTATTTACAAAGACTGACAAGCCTGCAGCCTGCTGGAGCAATGTCCCACACGGTAATATAGATATCAGAACAGCTATTGAGGTATCCTGTAACTACTTCTTTTATGAAGGCGGATACAGAATGAGTCTTGACTCTGAAGGCAAATATAACTCAAAGCTAGGTCTTGAGAAGCTTAATAAATACGCTGCAATGTTCGGCTTTAAGAAGGGCACTACTTCAGGAGTTGAATTATACGAGTACGAGCCTTCTATATCAGATACCGATTCTGTAAGATCTTCTATCGGTCAGGGCAGCTATGCATTTACACCTACCCAGATAGCAAGGTATACGGCCGCTATTGCCAACAAAGGTACACTTAATTATCTTACAGTGATTAAGGAGATAAAGGACATCAAGGGAAATACTGTGAAGAATACAGTTTCTAATTCCAAAAAAATAAGAAAAACACCTAAGATTGAGCTTAGGCCTGATGTTTGGAGTGTTATAAGAGATGGTATGTATCTTGCAGTAAACGGCAGTCGAAGTTCCCATAAAGAACTTTTTAAGAAGGTTAAAAAAACCTCATAGCAGGTAAGACCGGTACAGCTCAGTTTTCTAAGCAGAGAGCTGACCACGGTCTCTTCACGTCCTATGCGCCTTATAAAAAGCCAAAGATATCAGTGACCTGTGTCATTCCTAATGGTTATACCTCAGGAAATGCCGCAAGTGCTGTGGCCGACTTTTATGAATATTACTTTGGCGATGAGGATGAAGAGGCATTAAATAAAAAAAGCTGTCAAAGATAAAGTTAAAAAAATATAATTTCAGACTAATACAGGAGGAAAAAAATGAAGCAACCGGTTGTTATTAAAGCAAACAATTTTGGGCTTATGATAATACTTGATCCAGAGCTTGAATTTGATGCTTTTATGTAAAGCAGTGGCTGAAAAATTTAAGGAATCAGCTAAGTTCTTTGGAAATGCGGACATGGCAGTGGCATTTGACGGAAGAAAGCTTACTGATGACGAGGAAGAGACTATAATTGATACTATAATTCATAATTCTTCCATCAACATAGTGTGTACAATCGACAATGATCCGATAAGGGAAGAACGTTTCAAGAAAAAAACTGGATCAGATAGCCATATCGGAGGATATTAGCCTTACAAAGATACATAAAGGGTATTTTAGATCCGGTCAGATGATGGAATTTGATACCGGTGTTATCATCATTGGTGATATCAATCCCGGAGCAAAAAGTCGTAGCTAAGGGCAGCATAGTGGTACTAGGTGCCCTAAAGGGAGAGGCTGAAGCCGGTGCAGGAGGCAATGACAATGCTTTCATCATTGCCCTTGATATGGCACCTATACAGCTTAGAATAGGCTCAAAGATAGCCAGAAGTGCCGACAATACTGCGTTTTCAGGTAAGTCCAAGTGCTTATCACCTCAAGTTGCCTTTTGTTGAAAAATGACAATATATGCATTGAGGATCTTGATAAAAAAATGTACTTGATTCACTACAAATATAAAAAAAGTTTACTTATTCACTTGTAATTAATTCATTTTTAATTATATTATATTATTGATGGAATATTGATTTAGTTAGGAGATTTTTTTATGGGAGAAGTTATTGTTATAACCTCCGGTAAGGGTGGAGTTGGAAAAAAACCACTACTACAGCTAATGTAGGTACCGGTCTTGCTATGCTTGGTAAAAAAAGTAGTTCTTATCGATACTGATATCGGTCTTAGAAACCTTGACGTGGTTCTTGGACTGGAGAATCGTATTGTGTATAACCTTGTTGATGTAATTGAGCAGAACTGCAAAATCAAGCAGGCGCTTATTAAGGACAAGAGATATGAGACTTTATATCTTCTTCCAAGCGCTCAGACAAGAGACAAGGATGCTGTAAACCCTGAGCAAATGGTTGCACTTACTGAAGAGTTAAAGAATGAGTTTGATTATATTATTCTTGATTGTCCTGCTGGTATTGAGCAGGGCTTTAAGAATGCTATTGCTGGTGCGGACAGAGCGATTGTTGTAACCACACCAGAGGTTTCAGCAGTTAGAGATGCGGATAGAATAATTGGACTTCTTGAAGCAAACGAGATTGGGAAGACTGAGCTCATAGTGAACAGACTTCGTATGGACATGGTCAAGAGGGGAGACATGATGTCAAGTGAACAGGTTCTTGATATCTTGGCTGTCAGCCTCCTTGGGGTAGTTCCTGATGACGAGAATATCGTTGTATCTACCAACACGGGTGAGCCTCTTGCAGGCAATGATACTCTTGCTGGACAGGCCTACATGAATATTTGTAAAAGAATAACAGGTGAAGAAGTACCTTTACTTGACCTTGAAAGCAAAAAAGGATTTTTGGCGCGTCTTGGAGAATTATTTAAGAAGTAAAGGAGTTAAGCTATGAGTTTAATGGATTTTTTCAAAAAGAAATCTTCGGGACAACAGGCGGTAGACAGGCTTAAGCTTGTTCTAGTATCAGACAGAGCAAACTGTTCTCCTGAAATTATGGAACAGATTAAGAATGATATTCTTAAGGTTATATCAAAATATGTTGAGATAGATGTTGAAGGACTTGATATTAAGATTGAGCAGACAGAGTCAGATTCAAGGAATGGCTCCGTACCTGCAATATAGTGCGAATATCCCTATCAAGGAAAATGATAGGAAAAAAAGGTCATAAGGATACAGATGTTTAAAAAAATAAAAAAATACGATTTCAAGGATTTTTAGTTTTTTTCCTTGCTTGCAGCCACACTGTTGCTTTGCTTAATTTCAGTTTATTGTCTCTTTAAGTCAGAAGGAAGTGGAATGGCAAAAAGGCAGATGATCGGAGTAGTACTTGGTTTGGCTGTAGCAGTCATAGGTGCTTTAATTGACTACCATCTTATCTGCAAATTTGCAATTCTATACTATATTATTGGAATTATATTGCTTGTGATGGTAAGATTCACTTCTTATGGTAAAGACTATGACACAGGCGCTTTTAGATGGCTTATGATTAGCTCTATTGTTATTCAGCCGTCTGAACTAGTTAAAATAATACTAATTATAGTGTTGGCTGTATTGTTTTCGAAAGTTAAGAATAAGTTGAATAAGTGGTCAATATTTGCTTTATCAGTGATGGTTATGATGTTACCAACCTCGCTCATTCTTATACAGACAGATCTTTCATCCAGTATGGTTTGTATGTTTATCTTTGCCATTATGATATTTATGGCGGGGCTTAGCCTTAAAATTATGGGAATAACCTTAGCTGTATTGGTTCCGGTTGGTGCTGGTCTTTTTTGGTATGTGATTCAGCCGGGGCAAAAATTGCTTACCAATAAACAGCAACTTAGAATTCTAGGCTTCTTAAATCCTGAAGAATATGCACTTACAGAAAGATACCAGCAGATAAATTCTGTTAATGCTATAGCTGCGGGTAAGGTACTTGGTAAGACACTTATAGGAGATACTTCAGACGTCAGACTTTTTAATAAGGTTTTTTTGTAAATGAAAGTGATTTTGTTTTTTTCAGTATTGGCAGAAGAACTTGGATTTTTGGGTTGCGTTTTTGGTTATAGTATTGTTTGCTTTCATCGTGTTTAAGTGTGTGCTAATAGCAAAAAAATTCTGTTGATTTTACAGGAAAGATGATAGCAATCGGTGTTTCAGCCATGCTTGCTTTCCAGTCTTTTTGTTAACATTGAGTTGCTACCGCACTTTTGCCAAATACAGGGACTTCCGTTGCCATTTCTAAGTTATGGACTTTCGTCATTACTAAGCAACTTTTTTTGGGCATAGCGATGGTATTAAACGTTGGACTGCAAAAAGGCAAAACACGGATTGACCTTTAATTCCGGAGAAAATGAAATATTATTTTTAAATAAACATTGTAAAGGGGTGGAATATGAATATTGGTTTGGTCGCGCATGATGCGAAAAAAAGAAGCTAATGCAGAATTTTTGCATTGCTTATAGAGGAATATTAGGCAAGAATACTTTATATGCAACCGGAACAACAGGTAGGCTTATAGAAGAAGTTACCAATCTGAACATACACAAGTATCTTGCTGGACATTTGGGCGGAGAACAGCAGATGGCTGCCCAGATTGACCACAATGAAATTGATTTGGTAATATTCTTAGGGATCCACTTTCATCAAAGACTCATGAGCCTAATATAAGCAATATATTAAGGCTTTGTGATGCCAACAACATTCCTGCGGCAACCAATCTTGCCTCAGCTGAGCTTATGATAAAAGCTTTGGATAGGGGAGACCTTGACTGGAGAGAATTGTATAAGTCATGATTAGATTAAAGAGTAAAAATAATTCTTGCTGCTCTGTGTGAGTTTTTACTTACCGGCTGTGGGAGCAACGCCATAGCCTATTTTCCGTATGGAGACGAGGGTACAGGTGGTAGAGCGTACGAAAAAAAGTTGCTTCTGCCACCGAGCTATCTCTTATGTCTGACGGACTCGTTGTGTTGACAGATAAAAATATCAACAAATTAAAAAGATAAGCCATCTTTTAATGCGAAGTCAGTTATAGTGGCAAATGAAGAGAAGTCTATTTATGCCAAGAATTGCTTTAAGAAAATGTATCCTGCAAGCCTCACTAAAAATGATGACTGCCTATGTGGTTTTCAAAAAAGAAAGTGATTTGGACAGGTTAGTGAAATTAGACGGAGAAGCAATTAAGATTACTGAGCCTTATGCCAAGAAAAATCAGACTTATGGATGGGGATCAGGTTACTATTAGACAACTCCTTAATGCGGCTCTGGTAACATCAGCAAATGATGCGGCCAAGGCGCTTGCTGTAGTAGTTAGCGGAAGTGAAGAGAAGTTCGCCCTTCTTATGAATGAAGAGGCAAAGAAAATCGGTGCTACCCACAGCAGATTTGTTAATAGTACGGGACTTCATGACAATGCCCACTATACTACCTTGTATGACCAGTATCTAATCTTCAATGAGCTTCTTAAGATTCCGGAGTTTGTTGAGATTATTAATCAGGGTTCATACACCATGGTATAAAAAAATGTCCTAGGCAATGAGGTAACGACTAAGATGTCTTCAACCAATCAGTATCTTGCAGGTTTACTAAAAGTTCCTGATGGTTATACTGTAATAGGCGGAAAGACGGGAACTACAGATGAGGCAGGTTCTTGTATCTTGATGTCATTTTAAGTCATCTGCTGATAAGAATTATATAGTGGGTGTACTCAAGGCATCAGACAGTCTCAATCTCTATGCACAGCTTGGAACTGTTTTTTTGAAAATTTACCTCAAAAATACTTCAAAATGATTGTATTTTATAGCATTTTGACATATAATATTAGTGCTTAATAAACTTTTTTTCATATAAAAGGAGGGTTTTACTATGGTAAATATTATTTGTGGGGAAAAAAAGGAAAAAGGTAAGACAAAGGTAATACTTGAAAAAAAGCCAATGAAGCAATTAAGACTTCAGGTGGCAATGTTGTATTTCTTGACAAGGATCTTGCTCATATGTATGAGCTTAACAATAAGATCCGTCTTATAAATGTGAAAGATTTCTTCGTAGAGAATGCCAGTGAGTTTATCGGTTTCGTTTGCGGAATCATCTCTCAGGATCACGATCTTGAAGCCATTTTTCCTTGATAGCTTCCTTAAGATTTCGTTGACAGACAAGGAAACAATGAAACCTGTGCTAGATAAGATTATTCAGGTTGCAGATAAATACAGTGTGGACATTATTCTCAGTCTTTCTGTTAAGAGTGAGGAACTTCCTGAGGAATATAAGCGTAATGTGCTGGTTTCCTTATAAGATTATGGCGTTATTTTACAGGCTGTCACATTATTAATGGTGTGGCAGTTTGTTTGTTTGGAGGATTAGATATTGGCTGCAAGAAAGAAGGCTGGGAAAAAGAAGAACAATGTAATCCGATATGGAGAAAAAAAATCATTTCATGTAGGCTTCGTTGTCTTTGGAATCATATTGATATATATATTGGGACATACATTTATTTATATGACTAGGGAGAAGACCTCGATATATAGGGTGGTAAGCGATGAAAAAACTGAGGTAATCAATACAACGGGGCTGGCTCTTAGAAATGAATTAGTGGTAAAGTCCGAGGAAGCAGGATATATAAATTATTATGTAAACGGCAACTCTAGGGTGAAAAAGAATGAAGCTGTGTTTTCCATTGATAAGACAGGAAATATATACTCAAAGCTTTTGCTTGACGACCAGAGTGATGAATCAGGTGAGAGGATTACCGGAATATTACATCAGTTTCAAATCAACAGGGATGACAATTTTATCAGTACCTATGGCCTCAAAGAGAATATGAAAGAGACTGTTATGACTACTTCAGGGAATAAGATTATGGCTTCTCTTAAGAAGTCTTCCGAGAACAAGGACTCTTTCAGTGTGAGCTCTGCAAGTGATAGTGGTATAGTTGTCTACGGGGCAGATGGACTTGAGAACCTTAGCGAAGAATCTATTACAACCGATATATTTGAAAAAATCAAAACAGCTATATACTAAAGACAGCTACTGAAACTGAAGGTAAGATAGAGGCAGGTGTGCCTGTATATAGCTTATTTCAGATGAAGTATGGAAGGTAGTGGTTCCTATCAATGAAACCCAAAAAGAGCTTCTAAAGGATAAAAGCTATGTGGATGTAAATGTTGACAATAAGGGGTTTAACGCAAAGGCAAAGGCTGATATTACTGAAATAAACGGAAATGATTATATTGTACTTACATTTTACAATTACATGGTCGACTATGCTGATAAGAGATTTGTCAATGTCTATATAGTGCTTAAGAGTGTAAGTGGTCTCAAGGTGCCTAAATCATCTGTGGTCGAAAGACAGGTATATGAAATCCCTGAAGAATGCTATATGAACGGTGGAGGCAATAAGTCAGGAGGATTTACACTACTTGATAAAAAAATAAGAATGATACAATTAAAAACCAGTTATGTTGAGACTGAAATCTGCTATAGGGATACAAAGAAGAAGAAGGTATATGTGGATATAACCGAAGGCCTTAAGCCTGGAGACGAGCTCATGACGCCCAATAGTCAAAAATACTTTTTACTATCAGCACTACCAAGCTTATGAAGGGAGTTTACAACATCAATAACGGCTATCCTAGATTTGAGACATGTTGAGCCTGATATAGAGAATGTGTCAAGTGAGAACAGCGAGTATTATCTCATTCCTTCTGATAAAGGCTATAATTTAAGTGAATATGATAATATAATTCTTAATGCTGATAAGATGGATAAGGAGTAATATGGGAATATCAGAAAATCTTAGTTTGGTTGAGGAGAAGATTGCTGCTGCCTGTAAAAGAGCAGGAAGAAACAGAGATGAGGTAGAACTCATAGCTGTCAGTAAGACACATCCTGTAGAGGCAATTAAAGAGGCTATGAGGTATGGAATCAGGTCTTTTGGTGAGAATAAGGTTCAAGAGCTTAAAGAAAAGATGGAAAAAGATTGAAGAAGATCTTGAGTGGCATCTAATCAGGGCATCTTCAAACCAATAAAGCTAAATATGTAGTGGGTAAGGTTTCACTAATTCACTCTCTTGAGAACCTAAGACTTGCAGAAGCTCTTGAAAAAAAGAAGCAGTCAAACGAGGAGTGATAGCGGATGTGTTGGTGGAAGTAAATATTGCGAAAGAAGATACCAAGTTCGGTGTTCTACCTGAAAATGTGGAAGAATTTGTAAGAGAAGTGGCAGAATTCGAACATATAAGTGTGAAGGGACTAATGACGGTTGCGCCTTTTTGTTGAGGTACCAGAAGAAAAATCGTAAATATTTTAGAGAACTTAATAAAAATAATGGTTGACTTGAATAGTAAAAACATTCATAATGTGAATATGAATGTCCTTTCGATGGGAATGACCGGTGACTATGAAACGGCAATTGAAGAAGGAGCTACTCTTGTAAGGGTTGGTACCGGAATATTCGGTCATAGAGACTATTCGACTTGAGATTAATAATAGGAGTGTGTATATGTTTAAGAAAATTAGCCATATGATTTCGTCGTTCAAAGACGGAAACGACTATGATGATGATTATGATGAGGACTATGAAGACGAGCTTGAGGAAGAGCGCATAGAGTCTTCCGGATCAAGACAGCTTAGAAGAAACGACTATGAGGAAGACTATGAAGAAGAGGATGATGAGCCTTCATTTTTCGAGAAAAAAAGAAGAAAACAACTGCTTCAAAGGATAACCGCAAGGTTATACCTATAAAAAGAGCAGTAAGGCTGGTGCAGAAGTCTGTGTAAAAGCTTCCTAAGGGATTTGATGAGGTTGAAGATATCTGTGACAAATTACTTGCAGGCTCTATAGTGGCTCTCAATCTTGAAGCTTTAGATACTTTAGAGGCTCAGCGTATAGTAGATTTTTGTTTTTGGAACCATGCATGCAATCAATGGAAAGTTTAGAGCGGTGTCAAAGTATGTATATATCATTTCACCTGAGAATGTTGAACTCACAGTTGAAAACGAAGAAGAACTTATAGACACTCTCTTTGCTGTACCTAAGTTAAATGGACAGTAATATGGATAAGGAAGAAAATTTAGTATTTAGGCATTTGTTAGACCTGGCAAAGGTCTCTTCTGCCAGGGATATAAGTGTTTTTCAGATTTTCTTAACAACAGGGAAGTTGCAATTTTAAAAGAAACAGGCGGCAAACCTTCCGTTAGGGAAGGTTTTTTTCCTATATGGAGGCGTAGAAGATGCAGAAAGAGTCATAGTGTGTTTTCCTGCCTCTTTTTGAGGATAGGGAAGATATTATTTTTCCCTATTGATTGTATAGAAATATTGATTAAAAAGTGCTAAATTTGAAAAACAACTCACTTACACATAGGGATTTTTCTTGGTGCAATATTGGGGCTTGGAATAGAAAGGAAGCTGATAGGAGATATATTTACTGTATCAGAAAAATGGAAAAAAATAGTTAAAAGCCTTTGTGTTTTGTCAAAACAAAAATCTCTGACTTTATACTGAGTGAATTAAGGCAAATTGGAAGAAGTATTGTAAGTGCAACCAGAATATCTGCTGAGGAAGCAATGACCAGTAGAAGAATTGAGGACAAGTATGGTACTGTACCATCGCTTAGGGTTGGATGTTATAATAGGAGAAGCTCTTAATCTTTCGCGGACTAAGGTAAAAGCTTTGATTGATGGGGATAAGGTTGCTGTAAACTCTGCGGCAACATCATCAAGCCATTATCAGGTTGTGGAAGGTGATATTATATCTGTAAGAGGTTTTGGTAAATTTATTTTTTTATGAAAGCTTAGGAAAAAAACAAAGAAAGACAGGCTACAAATTCATATTGGAAAAATATTGTTAATTTTGCAGGAGGGATTATGCTTTCACTAGAAGAGATTAAAAACTATGAATTTAAGAAGGGTATTGGCTATACTAAAAAGAGTGTAGATGACTACATAGCTAAAGTTGTAGATACTTACAATGTAATTAGTAAAGAAAAATGCGGAGCTTCAAGAAAAAGATTGTTGCATTAAGTGAAGGAATGCAGTATTACAAGTCCATTGAAAAAGACCTTACAGAAGTCTCTTGTGCTTGCTCAAAAAAACAGCAGATGAAAAAAACAGGAAAAGGCTTTTAAATAAGGCTAAAAATCATTGAAAGAGTTGCACGTACAAAAAGCAGATGAAATAATAACCAAGGCTAAGAACGATTTGGATGCTGTTTACAGGCAAACAGACGAGTTAAATAGAAGATTTGAGCTTTACAAGTCCTATATTAAAAAAATCTTATTAACACTCAGATGGATTTGATTAATAGTGATTCGTATAAAATATCTGTCAATGATCTAGATGGTTACTTGAAGCTAAAGGATGAGCTAGAAGAGGCCAGACTAGCTGTCCCTGAAGATGATGAATATTCTGAAAATATTGAAGATATGTCTGAGGATGCAAAAGAAGATTCAGAAAGTGATTTAACGGGACAATTTGAATCCACCTTAGAGAAAAATTGAAGAAGAGAATATAGAACATATACCTGAATTAAAAGCATAAGGCCGTAGCTAAGCCTGCTCAGGACGTTAAAACAGCTTCTGAAACAGCAGCTTCTCCTGAAGTAAGACAAGCTACTACTGCAAAAGCTGTACCTGACAGCAAAGAAATTAATACAGCAAAACCTTCACAAGAAAAGCCGATAACAGAAGCCAAATCTGTGCAGGGGATAAAACCAGTAAAAGTTCCAAAGATTAACCAGGATTTAAATTCTGCTCAGGTAACTAAATCAGCGGCTCAATCAGCACCTGTAAGTGGAGCAAGACATTTTGCTGAGCCTCGTATCTTACCTGGAATGAAAACTGCAGCAGAAGCTAAGCCTGCACAGGTAGCAAAAGCCTTCTTCAGATATGAATCCTGCCGCTGAGCTGAAGTCAGTTATGGCGGGGACAGTTTCACAAGGAGTTGAACACACAGTTACAGAAATACCTACTTCAGAAGCTAAAAAGCAAGCCAATAAACAATGTGCGTGCTGGAGAAATGAATGCTCAGGAAAGAAGGGTACTTCTTGCGAGGAAACTTGCTGCTGAAGAAATAGCTAAGCAGGAGATGACTCAACAAGAACATAAAAAAAGAGCAGTCAGCTCCTATAAATGAGAATCTTATAAACAGAATACCACGTGATGTATTTGGCTCTGAAGACGATGTATTGTAATTGCAGCTCTTTAAGAACTCAGATAGCAAAGGTAAATATGAGTAAAATATTAAAAGTTGAAATTAATTCAGGCATCGGTGACTTGTATAACATAGTCATCGAGCCTGATTTTTATCAAGATTAGTGGATATATTATTGGATGTTTTTTTCCCGATTGTAGTAAATATATGTTAGTTTTTGATTCAAATACCGACAGATTTTTAAAAAAAGAAATCCTTAAGTTAATTCAAGCTACAGGTAAAATAGTGAATAGCTTTACTTTTTACAGCAGGGGAAGATAGCAAGAATCTTTCGACTGTCAAAGGATTATATGAGGAATTGATTAAGCAAAAGTATGAAAGAAACGATGTAATACTGGCTGTAGGCGGAGGTGTTGTTGGAGACTTGGCTGGATTTACGGCTGCAACCTATCTTAGAGGCATCAGGTTTGCGCAGATTCCTACTACCTTGCTTGCAATGTCAGACTCAAGCGTTGGTGGTAAAAACTGGAGTAGATTTTTTTGTCTTATAAAAAAATATGGTTGGTGCCTTTCATCAGCCAAGGCTTGTATTTATGAATGTTGCAACCTTATCCACTCTGCCTGAAAGAGAATATCTTTCTGGAATGGCTGAGGTTATCAAATATGGGTATATTTATGATGAGAAGTTTTTTTACATTATCTTAGGGAGAATTATAAGAAAAATATTAGAAAAAGAATTATTCATCTCTTGAACATATAATATATCACTCTTGTAGAATAAAAAAAGAAGTAGTAGAAAAAGATCCTTTGGAAGAAGGTTTTTCGTGCTATATTAAATTATGGACATACTATAGGTCATGCAGTTGAAAAACTAATGAAGTACAGTCTGCTCCATGGAGAATGTGTAGCCCTTGGCATGCTGTCCGCTGGAAGAATAGCTGTAAGTCGTGGGCTTATGTCAGAAAAAGAGCTTGAAGAAATGAAAAAGATTTTGTCTGACTATAAGCTGTATAGGAAGATTTCTGTTTCAGAAGTGTCTTTTTAGCAGAGAGGATGTACTCGCTGCAACAAAGTCTGATAAAAAGATGCAGGGTGGAAGGATAAAGTTCATTCTTGCTGCTGACATAGGAAGGGCAGAAATATACAAGGATATAACTGATGAAGAGTTAATGCTTGGAATAAATGAGATTATTGAAGGTTAAATATGAATAAAAACAAAGTTTTTCTTTTTGAAATGTTAGCTGTTGTAATTTTGACTGCCTTTGACTTGTTGACTAAACAATTGGCAGTAAAATATCTGTCGGATGGTAGTATATCTCTAATTTCGGGGGTATTTAGTCTTACTTTGCTTGAGGGAGGCAACTCTGGTGCTGCATTTGGCATGCTTCAGGGGGGATTTTGGATATTTATAGTAATTACTCTTATTGTAGTCTGCTTGGTAGTGATTATGCTAAGAAAGATAGTATATGGAAAAAAATACAGTTTCTTTCACTATGCACTTGTCCTCCTTCTTGCTGGAGCCTTGGGAAATTTTGCAGATAGAGTGATGACGATGATAAACTATGGACATAGCTATGTAGTTGATTTCTTATATTTTTGAATTAATCAACTTCCCTATCTTCAATGTGGCTGACTGTTATGTGACCATAGCTGCAGCTACAATGATATTCCTTGGTGTTTTCTATTATAAGGATGAAGATTTTGATAAAATGCTTGGTAAGGTGAAAAATGATACAGAATAGCAAGTTAGGGATTAAAGATATCGACGTGGAGGACTTTTGCGATGACATCATTGAGTTAACTTCTAGTCAAGATGGAGAAAGAATAGATAAATACCTCTCGGATAATCTTACAGACTACTCTAGGTCATATCTTAAAAAAATATTATAGATGAGGGCAGGGTCCAGGTTGCTGGAAAGATAGTGAAAAGCAGTTTTAAGGTATATAATGGGGCTGCCATAACTGTAAATCTACCTCCTGTGAAGGAAGTCGAGATTATTCCTGAGGATATTGCACTTGATATTCTTTATGAGGATGAAGATGTTATCCTTGTAAATAAGCCAAAAGGTATGGTAGTTCATCCTGCGGCAGGTCATTATACAGGAACCCTTGTCAATGCTCTTATGTTCCACTGCAAGGATAACCTATCTGGCATAAATGGAGTATTACGCCCCGGAATAGTACATAGGATTGATATGGATACTACAGGTGTAGTAATCGCCTGTAAGAATGATGTAGCCCATAGATTTATTGCTGAGCAGTTAAAAGAACATAGTATTAAAAGAAAATATCAGGCCATTGTCTATGGAAGCTTCAAGGATGATGAAGGAAGAATAGAGGGTGCAATAGGTAGGTCAAAGACTGACAGAAAAAAAATGGCTATAGTGCCTAATGGCAAGCCTGCTATCACTCATTATAGGGTAATTAAAAACTATTCTTCTCCAAATGGAAATAATTTTGCCCATATAGAGTGTGAACTTGAAACGGGGAGAACACACCAGATAAGGGTACATATGACAAGTATAGGACATCCCTTGCTTGGGGACAATGTTTACGGGGTGGCGAAAAATCCTTTTAAGCTTGAAGGACAGACTCTTCACGCTGAAATGCTTGGTTTCATCCATCCAAGGACGAAGGAGTATATGGAGTTTCATGCACCTTTACCAGAATACTTTACTAAGCTCTTAATAAAGCTCAATAACTGCTTTTGATAAATACGGACTACAGTGGTTTTTAGATTTGAGGTTGAAAAAAACATAGCACAAAGCATCGTTTTACGCAAATATATTGAAAATAGGTGTTTTGTGCATTTTTTTGCATTTTTTAATTGCAAATTTTTCCATTATATGGTATTAGTATTAATAGGTATGCATAGAGAATAGATAGGTTATCTTTATTTATTTTTTTATGATATCCCAAGGAGGGGATAAATACTTTTTTTCTGTAAACGGACTCATAAATCATTTCAAAAGGAGAAAAAAAGTATGTGGAAAAAAACATGGTTCTGCACTATTAGGCTTGATACTTACAATAGCTTTATTCATAACAGGCATAAAGCTTCCTGAGTATGTAGCAGCTGCAGGAATTGACAAGACAAACCTGGTAGCAGGCAAGGATAGTACAACTTTTGTACTTAGTCAAAAGGTTAGCGAGGATAATTATAAGCCAATAAAAGAGGCTACCCAGATTGACACCAATAAAGAAATTAAGGTTGAAATGTCGTTTGAGGCAATATTTGATGAAGACCTTCAACCTGAAGAGCACATCAATAAAGGAGATTATGTTCAGTTTGACTTAGGGTGACAGGCTTAAGTTTGCAGGAGCTGATGAATCTTCGGCTTCACTTACTCTTCCAATCACTGATACCGAATCTAAGCTAAAAAAATCTGTGATGCGGTATTTACAAAGGATCCTGCAACGGGACATATCACAGTTAGGTTTGACTTTTCAAATTCAGATGATGCTGTTTTTAAGAAAAAAAGAGCGGTAAGGTAGGTGCAAGCGTATCAGTAATGCCTGATATAACCAAGCTTGATTGGGAGAAGAATTCTGAAAAAGACAATCAAGCTTTTTGGAAAAAGACTATGAAGTTGGTTATATAGAAGGCGAGTTAAAGGTTACAAAAACAGGTACACTTGATGCTAAAAAAATCATAAGATAGACTGGACTATTGAAATTGACAGACATGTTAAAGGCCCTGCCTGATAAACCATTAAGTCTTGAGGGATATAAGGTTCGTGAACTTCCTACTCGTGAATTTGTAAATGGAGTTAAATTTGGTGATTATATAAAAGGAACTTATACTATAAATGGTAAGCAGGTAGAAGAAACAGAGAAATATGAAAATGGTAAATTACATGTTGGAGATGATACTTCATATGCTGAACATACATATATAATTACTGATGCTGATTTAGACCCTGACAACAAGGGTAAGGCTACAGTTACTCTCAGCACAGTTGCTAATTTGGGAATTAACCAATATGGAAGTTTAAACACTATCAATCACAACGAAGTTCAGGTATATATGCCTGTTGGTAGTGGTGAAAGTGCTAAAAGCTACTGCGTGGGTAAGATTTGATGAATTTGGAAAAAAGGTAGGCCAGATTGACAAAAGTGGTAAGAAAATAATCTGGACGGTAGAGTTTAATGCGCCAGGATATAGTCTCGGTGATGTTCAGGTTTCAGATGAGTTTACTAATGATAGGACAGAGAGAATAGCTCAAAAGTTTTTTTAACTGCTAAGTTCCAGAGATGGGATGAGGAGAACAAGACTTGGGGAGCAGATAAACAGTTGAGTGCTGCTTCCAATACAGGTAAAAATTATAAGTTTAATATTCCAAATGTAGAAGAAAAGATATTGCTTACATTCGAGACTGAAATTGCTCCGGATAAATTTGGTGCTGATTTTGACAACGATGCTTATGTATGGTGGAACGATAAAGAAGAGTATAAAGTAAAACTTCACGGAGAAGTAGGAACAACGCTTCCGGGTGGAGAGAGTTACGGTACTATAAAAAAGACTGCAAAAGATCAGACTTTTTATTTAAGATATGTTGGCTATGAGCCTGAATGGACTGTTTCAGCCGATAGTAAGGCAGTACCTACAGACGCAGGTATTAGCTATATGTATGATACCTTTATTTTCGATAATGATATAAAGGCGGATAGGTCTACAGTCAATGAGACTAACGGCTTTTCTGTAAAGAAGATTGGAGATGAAGGGACTACTTCGCTTGCTGGGAATGTAAAACTTTCACAGATTATTGGTAGCAAGGGAAGACATCAGAGACTTGTAAGTGTAAACAATCCTTTGATATCCAAAACAGATGGAATTACAAGCAATGTGTATGAGATAGTTAAGGCTGGCAAGACTGTCGGCCACGTACTGGAGATAAAGCTTGTGCCGGGTATAAAAAATACCGCTACATTTAAGTCAAGAATTACTGAAAAATCAGCATTTCTTGTAGAAGATCACTATCACGGCAGTGATGCTCCTTATAACTATACTGTTCTTGTAAATGGTGGACATATCGTACTTAAGACTGATGCTCAGTACAGGTTTTTTTGTCTAGAATGTTATATAAGCAGACTGTTTCAAAAGAAGCAGCTAAAAAGCTACAGACAGACTTTAATGCAGTAGCTATAAATGGTGATGCTTTTGATGATAATGAGCCTTCTCCATATTCTGGTTATAAAGGAAGTGGAATTAACAATTCAGAAACTGCTTATGACAGGTCTACAAGGTCTGTAGTATTTAGGCTAAATGTTAATGAAGCTAATGTAAGGGATGTTGATGGCGATATTGGTAAATTCATATTAAAGGATGTACTTCCTTATGAGTTTAAGCTTGTTCCTATTAAAAAAGACGCTACTAACCCTGAAAAGGATAAGTATTTCCTTGCCTATAAGGGAAAACCAGCCACTGTATATCCTGATACTAATGCAGAGATTTACTCGCAGGTTTCATCACGTATAGTGAAGGCAGTTGGTAATGCACTGACTGATGATGAACTGGAAGCAAATGGTATAAGAGGTGAAGTTCTTGAAGGTAGCTCTAATGTCAAGAACCAGCTTAAGATAACTTTTGATAAGATGAATGGACCTTATGTAATCTATTTGAAGGCTGAACTTAGATCAGATATACCTAATCATACCAATGTACAGAAGACTGAAACTAATACAGCAACCATGAGCATAGAGAACTTTGATAGAGTGCTTAGTGCAGAAGCGAAATTTAAGTACGACGGTAGATTCCTTACAAAGGGAATGGATGGAGAGAAAGTTGATATTAGTGACAATGGTTTCATTAAATGGAACCTTAACTATATACCATACAAGGTTTATAACGATAACAATGAAACTAAATTAAAAATTGAAGATAAGTTAAATGAAAACCTCGTTCTTAGAAAAGAAAAAGGGTACAGGAAACCTCGTGTTTGAGGGGGACAATTACAGGATATGGAAGGGTGATATAGACAAGGACGGAAAGTTTGTTAATCCTGTTGAGATTACACAAGGACTTGACAAGATTTTTCACCTATGATACAGTGGCTGAAAAAGCTTGTAATAAATATCCCTGATAATGATACAGTATATAAGATTTCTTATATAACTGATTTTGCAGCCAATGCAAAACCTGGTGCCCAATTAAGCAATGAGGCAGCTCTTATAGAGAACTTAAAGCAAAGAGGTGCAACCATAAAGGTTGACCACAAGATTGATGGTAAGGCTTGGGGAAGCTTAACCAATAAGACCTATGAGCGTCTCCAGATAGTTAAAACTGATGAGAATGGTGTCAAGCTTGCAGGTGCAAAGTTTACTTTAACTAAACTTGCCAAAGGTGCTAATACACAGAAGGTTATCGGAACATTTGAATCAAAGGCTGATTCATCAATTGTTATCGAGAAACTTACTCCTGGTGAGTATGAACTTACTGAAGATAAGACGCCTGATGGATATGGCTCAAACGGGATAGTTTATAAAAATAAGGGTAAGAGAGCTTGAAAGTGGATTTAAGGTAGAGTTTTCTGATGAGGCAGCTAAGTATTATGGAAAAAGCAAAAACTTACCGAGAATGAACTTACTATTATCAATAAGAAAAAAAGCCGGATGTTCCTAATCCGCCAGTGAACCCACCAGTGAACCCACCGGTAAATCCACCAGTGATCCCACCGGTAAACCCACCTACACCTAATATTCCGGTTATTCCTGTGGATCCTCAGGCACCGACTCCTGTGAATCCAACACCTCCATCACCGGAGAATCCAACACCAATTATTCCTATAACACCAACACCAACCCCTACTACCCCTATCACCCCAGAGGACCCTTCAGATGAAAACGCCTACTCCTAAGAATCCAAAGACACCAGATGGAGTTGTTGTTGATGAAGATGATACACCTCAGGGAACTACTAAAAAAATCCAACAAACCTAAGGGAGACAATGATCAGATAGTTGATGAAGATGATACTCCTTTAGATGGAAATAAAGCAAAGAAGAATCTTCCTAAGACCGGTGGTACCTCCACTATTTGGTATTACTTAGCTGGCGTTGGACTGTTCATTGCAGGAGGTTTAGTAATTATAAGACGTAAAAAAGAAAAGTAAAGAATTGAAGACTAAGGCTGTAGTAATACAGACTTACTGAACACAGTTACAAAAACATACACGAAAAGCATAATATTTGTTAAATGTAACAAAGAAAAATGTTTTTTTGTGTATGTTTTTACTGCAGTTTTTTTATGAATATGTGATATATATGTTACAAGTAATAAAGGATGAGTAGCAGATTCTGCTATTTGTAATTTACTTCTTTCTGCTTATGGCAGGAGGCGACAAACTAATATTAAAGGAGAAAGAAAGTATGTGGAAAAAACATGGATCTACATTATTAGGTCTCATACTTACAGTAGCAATATTGCTAACTGGAGTAAAGTTACCTAACAGTATTTTCGCTTCTGGCGAGAATGATAAGACGGAGTTGGTTAAATCTACTACAAAGGTAGAGTTTAGACAGCCAAAGTACAGTTATGGCAACGGAGGTACCACAACAACTTATGAACCAATCAAAGACAAGGTAGATATGTCAAAGGACATTTTGGTAAATGTTGAATTTGACCCTGTGTTTGATACTGATGTGCCTGAAGATAAGCGTATTAATAAAGGTGATTTTGTTGAATTTGATTTGGGACAGGGCTTAATTATTAAAGATAATTATAATCCTGTATATCAGAAGAATATACCTGTAAATGATAAAGATACAGGTGATAAAAATCTGTGATGCAATCTTTACAGTGAATCCTACCGATGGAATCCTTAAGGTGAAGTTTGACTTTTTCTACAGGAGCGGATGCTGTATTTAAGAAACAAGATGGAAAAGGTTGGTGCTTCAATTTCTATTTCTGTTGATGGACAGACAGCGAAGTATGAAGATTCTAAGATGAGTATTAAACTTCTTGATAAGGAATACGAAGTAACCAATATAAGAGATAATATAACGATAGTAAAAAGAAGGTAAACTCGACTATAAGAATGGCAAGATTGATTGGACTATTACAATAGAGATTTATAGCTGGTACCAATCCTAAGAAGTATCTTAGTCTTAAAGGCTATGAATTTGAAGATACACTTAGTAATCGCATAGCTAAAGAGTATATTGAAGGCTCGCTTAGGATTAATGGTAAAGAAACAGATTATGTATACACCAGAAAAACAGAGCAATATGCCTGAAAAACAGTGGGTTTCCCATACAATACAGGAAAAAGGATTTAGATCCTAATAACGCCGGTAAGGTAGTTATAGCATTAAGCAGCTATGTTGACTTTAATAATTTGTCTAAAAACGTATGATAATAGGGGCAGTTATAAGGCAGATTGGTGGTGGTTACAGAGATACAACTGCGAATGTTGCTGTTCCACAATTCGGAGAAAAAAATTAGGTTCAATCGACACTACAGGTAAAAAGATTACTTGGACTATAGATTTTTAATAAAGAAAGCTACAATCTTGGCAATGTTACTATTCTTGACAAACTTGAAAGTGATATGACCGGTAGAATTCCTCAAGAATTTACTACTGCATATTTTCAGAGGATGAAAAATGGTGAGTGGGGAGTTAAAGAGAGTGTAACTCCTATAGTTACTGAAAAAGGTCATAAGTTTGCTATAAATGATGTAAGTGAAAGGGTATTACTTACTATCGAGACAGCGATAGAGCCTGATGGAAGTCCTGCAAATTTTGAAAATGACGCTTTTCTGTATTGGAACGGAGAAGTAAATTATAAGGCAAAACTTCATGCAAAGGTGAGAACAAGTCCTATAGGTGGTGGTTCTTTCGGAAGTATCAGTAAGACTGCAAATGCTCAGGTCTTGACAGAAGATGTGAAAAAGTACTATGCATATAAGGGAGAATATATAGGACCTCAGCCTGAGTGGACAGTTAGAGCTGATAAGAGTACCGTTCCTGCTCCTGGTGAATACTATATGTATGATACCTTCATCTTCGATCAGGGCACAGTACCTAACAGATCAGGAGTAAATTCTGTAAATGGTTATTCCATCAAGAAGGTGGGTGATCCAGGTGTCACTGAACTTGCAAATGGTGCAAAATTTGATACAATAATTCCTCTTGAAGGAAAACGACAGAAACTAATAAATGTTGAAAATCCAGTGAAAGATTCTACAGCTGGTATTACAAGTGCAGTTTATGAAATACTTAAAGGAGAAAAGGTAGTAGGTCACATTCTTGAACTTAAACTTGTTCCGGGCGTAGATAATTTTGCTAAGTTTAGTTCAATGATTGCAGATAGAGAGATGCTGACGCAGTGGTATAGTACAGGAGATGAAAAAGCGGGCTATAATACTATTATGCTTACTAAAGACCGCTATGTAACATATCAGGATGCAGCATATTACAGATATAATTCAAAAACTTATTAGAAAAACAGGTGATTTCTGCAAAAAAACTGCAAGAAATTTCTTGAAAAATCTTGATGCAGTAGCAACCAATGATGATGTATTTGATGATACTGAAAAAAATGATGTTCAGCAAGATGATGTCGGTTATGACAGAGATACAAGATCAGTAGTTTTTAGAATAAGTGTAAATGCTGCTAATATAAAGGATGTATATGGCGATCTCAGGCCCTGTTATATTGAATGATTATTCTATTGATAATAATGGTTGGAATAAAGATTTTTACCTTTGTTCCAATAGTTGAGGATAAGACAAATCCGGAGAATAATAAAGAAATACTTATTTACAAGGGTGTTCCTGCTATTAAATTTGAGGGTACAAATGATCCAGACTACAGAATTGGAAATAGTACCGTTAAGGCAGTTGGTAATGCTCTTAGCGATGAAGAATTAAAAAAAGAAGACATTATAATCAATCCTAACGGAAAAACCTAGAGAAGGTTTTTAATGTTTCGTTTAACAAATTAAACGGTCCTTACGTAGTCTTTGTGAAAGTAAAGGTTAAGGAAGGTTACCGTGTAAATAATAAATCAACAGTAACCAATTTTGCTAGTATTTATATTGGTAGTAATTCCTCGAAGGGACAGGCTTCCTCATGGTATGACGACAGATTCCTTTGGAAGAACTACGATGGACAGGACGGCAAGGATAAAAATCAATGTAGATGACAATGGATTTATTAAGTGGAATGTATACTACAGACCATATAAGACCTACAATGATAACAATGCTACAAAGATAAAAATTGAAGATAAGGTAAATAAGAATCTTGTACTAAGAAAAGAGAAGAATTCTTCAAACCTTGTTTTCGATGGTGATAACTATAAGATCTGGAAGGGTGAGTATGATAAGGATGGTAACTTTATCAATCCTGTAGAGATCACAAATGGTCTTAATACAATATTTACCTATGACAATGAAACCGGTGTAATGAGCATCAATATTCCGGATAATGACTCATCTTATAAGATTTCTTATGTTACTGATTTTGCAAGCAATGCAGTTAGTGGTGATGATTTAAGTAATGAAGTTACACTTATTGAGAATGCTGAGAAAAATAGGCAAAACTGAAAAAGTAACACATCAGATAAAGGCAGATGCTTATGGTCATGTAAACAACAAGCCTTATGAGCGTATTCAGATAACAAAGGTTGATACAAAGGGAAACAGACTTGCAGGAGCAGAATTTAGCTTTAAGAAGCTTGCAACTGCAGCTATTACTGAAAAGAATATTGGTACATTTACAACATCTGCTGATAAGGCTATTAAGTTTGAAGAGCTTACAGCAGGAGAGTATGAACTTGTTGAGACAAAGGCTCCAGAAGGATATGAGTCAAACAATGTTACATATAGAATTAAGGTGATTGAGCTTGAAAATGGATTTAAGGTTGAACTAATAGGTGATTATGCTGGCCTTGCAACACTTGAGCAGAATGAGCTTAAGATTATCAACAAGAAGATTGACAAGATTGTTGAGCGTCTTAACATAGTTAAGACTGATGCTGATGGTAACAGACTTGCAGGAGCGGGAGTTTACTCTTAAGAAACTCGGTGCCACAACTGATGCGGCTGTAGCAGTAGGTAAGTATACCTCTTCAACAGATGAAGCTATCAGGATTGAGAATCTTACAGAAGGAGAGTACGAACTTACCGAGACAAAGGCTCCGGAAGGCTATGATGTAAACAATGAGCCATATAAAAATCAAAGTTGTTAAGGTTGAAGGCGGATTTAAGGCTGAATTAGCAGGTGACTATGCTGGAAAGGCTAAGATTTCAAATAACGAACTTACTGTTATTAACAAGAAGAAGTCAGTAACACCTCCTGTGCCAGTAACACCACCAACACCAGTGATTCCTCCAACGCCGGAGAATCCAACACCTGTTGTTCCGGTTACACCTTCGGAACCAAATACACCAAACCCAACACCGGATATACCTTCATATCCAATAAAACGATACACCTAATCCAAATGATCCTAACAGCCCTGATGAATTCGAGGTTATAGGAAATGATGGAACACCTCAGGGTAAGGTTGTAAAGACAACAAAACCTAATGGAGAAAAGGAGTATATATTTGAAAAGGATAAGACTCCACTAGACGGATTTAAGGCAAAGAAAGGTCGCAAGGCTCTTCCTAAGACAGGTGGAGCATCTACAGTTTGGTACTATGCTGCAGGAATGGGACTTGTAATAATGGCTGGATTTGCAGTTAGAAGACGTAAAGAAGAAAAGTAATTACGTATAAAAATACAGAGTTACCGATAATGGTTACCAAAACATACACGAAAATCAAAACGTTTGTTAAATGTGACAAATAAAATGGTTTTTGTGTATGTTTTTTTTACTTGCACTTTTTGTGGATTTTTGGTATAAATATTACAAGTGGTAAAATATATGCCAAATATTTTGCTATTTGTAACCATGAGGAATCCCAAGGAAGGGATATAAGCTTTCCGCAGGCGCGGGAGGGGAAATAATTTACAAGGAGAGTAAAAATATGTGGAAAAAACATGGAACGGCACTATTAGGAATCATACTTACGTTAGCTGTATTGCTAACAGGAGTAAAAAGCTTCCTGAATATGTGGCTGCAGCTGGAAGTGACAAGACAAATCTTGCGAAAAAAATGTGGCTGTAAATATCTATCAGCAGGACAGTAGTAACAGTGAGAAGCCTGTTACAGGTGAAATAAACACAGCAAATTATATTAGGATGGATGTATCCTTTAACGCCGTGTTTAACAAGAGTTTAACAGAAGAAAACCGCATTAATAAGGGCGATTATATTCAGTTTGATTTAGGAAGTAAGCTCAAAATTAATGGAAGTGTTAATGAAGTTGTTCGCTCTGTAGAAGATACAGCATCTAAACTTAAGATTTGCGATGCCATCTTTACCTGTGATGACGATGGAAATATCAAGGTTAAATTTGATTTTTCTAACACAGATGACGCAGTTTTTGAAAAAGACAGCACTTCAATCGGTGCCTCAGTTACTTTAGTTACTGACCTTACTAAGTTTGACTTTACTACAACCAATGAGAAAGTGATTAGAATTTTTGGTAAAGACTATCAACTTGGAGAAATAGTCGGTGATGTCAATCTTACAAAGACAGGCGTTCTTGACGTGAAGAACTCTAAGATTGACTGGACTATTACAGCTGAAAGATATGTAAGAGGAGTTACCCCAAGGGTACCTCTTAGTATAGAAGGCTATACCTTCCGTGACTATCCAAAGGGGGAGTGAACGGGAACAATTTTATAGAAGGTACATTTACCGTAAATGGCAAATCAAGAGATGAATCATCAGGCTTATCAATTGCAACCCTAAGAGATACAGGATATACCAATATCATGTACTATACAGTAAAGGCAGATGACCTGGATCCTTCTAATGTAGGTAAAGCAGTACTCAAGTATAGTACTGATGTAAACTTTGGCGGTGATTTTGGCTCTTCAGGTGTAAGAAATTATCCTAATGATATACACCTCATAAAAATATGGAACAAGTCAGTTCTGGTATAAACATAGAGACGTTACCGTTAGAAAAATGGGAGAAAAAGCTTGGAAGCTTCAACGCAGGCACTAAGACAATTACCTGGACAGTAGAGTTCAACCGTCCTGAGTATGACTTAGGAGATGTAACCATTTCTGACGAACTTACCAAAGATAAAACCGGAAGAATACCTCAGAAATTTGAGAAGGCTTTTGTACAGACTTTTGATAAGACAAAGAATACCTGGAAAGAGGAAAAAACAGAGTTAACCCCTGTGGTTTCAGGGGATAACCATACCTTTACCATACCTAATGTTAAAGAGAGATTCCTTCTTACTATCCTAACAAAGGTAGACGCTGATAATTACAGTTCACGATTTGACAATGATGCGTATGTATGGTGGAATAATAACATTAAGTTTAAGACAAAGCTACATGCCTCTATCTTAGACGTACACGGTGGCAATGGTCAGATAGGTACAATCAATAAGACTGCTAATAGCCAGTTAGCAGTAAGCAGTGATAATGCTTTTGATGCAGGATTAGGTGAGTATATAAGCAATGAGCCTGAGTGGACAATGACTGCTGATAAGAATACAGTAGCCGCACCTGGTGACTACTACATGTACGATGCCTTCATTTTTGATAAGAATGTAAGGGTAGATAGTGATACAATCAACTCTACGAACGGATATTCTCTAAGAAAGCTTGGTGAAAATACTGCTGCATCACTTGCAAGCGGTATAAGCTTGGAAAAATTATTTTCAAAAAATCCTGCTGGCGATGAAACTATGGGCAGACACCAGAAGTTAATGAACATCAACAAACCAATCACTGATGCTACAGAAGGTGTTACAAATAATGTATACGAAGTGGTTAAGGACGGTAATGTAGTAGGACATGTCCTTGAGGTAAAGCTTGTACAGGGAGTAGATAACTTTGTTAAGTTTAAGTCAAAAGTTATGGAGCACAATTTGATTGTATCCGAGCGTGAAGACGGATTAAACAGGCTTCAGAATTACTATTTACTTGCGACAGGAGGCAACGTATTACTAAACAAGATGGTTGAATACCATTATCAGTCAAAGCTTCTTGATAAACAGGTACTCTCTAGAACAGCAGCTAAGAAGTTCCTTACCGATTATGATGTAGCAGCTGCAAATAATGATGTGTTTGACGCTAACAATAAAATTGCTATTGATAATACTGAAACAGCTTATGATAAAGAGACAAGAAGCGTGGTATTTAAGATTAGCGTAAATGCAAAAGACATAAAGGATGTTCAGGGTGATATAGGTAAATTCGTATTAAGCGATGAATTATCTCATCATCTTAAGCTTGTACCGATTAAGAAGGAGGAAGGCCGTGATAAGTATTTCCTTATCTACAAGGGAGAGCCGGCTCTTAAATACAAAGATACAAATGAAGCTGACCATAGATTCGGTAAGTTTTCGCACATCCCTTCTGATAGAGCAAGAAGTGTAGGCTCCATTATTAATGCTGTAGGTGAGCCTCTAAGCGATAAGGAAATATCAGATAACAATATATTTGCGCTTCTCGATAAAGACTATTATAATAATTATGATAAAAATAAGATTTACATTCGACAAGCTAAATAGTCCTTATGTTATTTTTTTGTAAAGGCTGAGCTTAAGAGTGATGAGCCAATGAACGAAATTGGCCAGGGTTTGGAATAACGCAACAATGTGGATTCAGGGCGATGAAAGAGACCACATTCAAATTAAGAAGACTGCGAAAGCTGATTACGACGATAGATTCCTTTGGAAGAACCATGACGGCGACAAGATCTTCATCGACAAGAACGGCTACATAAAGTGGAACCTCTTCTACAAGCCTTATAAGGTGTACAATGATAACAATGAAACCAAACTCAGGCTTGAAGATCAGCTTAAAGGAAATCTTGTGCTTAGAAAAGAGAAGGGCACGGCAAATCTTGCCTTTAATGATGATAACTACAAAATCTGGAAGGGTAACTTTGATGCAGAAGGAAATTTTGTAAATCCTGTGGAGATTACCGAAGGTCTGGATAAGATTTTTGTGTATGACCTTGAGCAGAAAAAGTTAATAGTCAATATTCCGGACAATGACACATCATACAAGATATCATATATTACCGACTTTGCACCGGATGCAAAGAAGGGTGATGAACTTGAAAATGATGTAGTTCTCATAGAAAAAAATCAACACAGATAGGTAAAAAAAGTTGGTGTTAAGCACAGTATAGAAGCTAATGCATGGGGAAGCCTTAAGGATAAGAACTATGACAAGCTTCAGATAGTTAAGAAGAATGCTGATGGTGAAGAGCTTGCAGGAGCAGAGTTTAGATTAAGAAGGCTTGCAGACTCTAACGTAACTGAACAGGATATGGGAACAGTAAAGACTGTTACAGATGGAGCAGTTATGTTTGATGATATCGTTGCAGGCAGCTATGAGCTTACTGAGACAAAAGGCACCTGAAGGCTATGAGACAAACGGAGTTACTTATAAGATTAAGGTGGTTGAACTTGAAAAATGGTGACTTAAATGTTGCTTTTAGATGGTAACTATGAAGGCCAGGTCACACTTGAAAATAGAGTGCTTACAGTAATTAACAAGAAGAAGACTGTGACACCACCTACACCTCCAACACCTCCAACACCGGTAAACCCTACACCTGTGATTCCTCCAACGCCTGAGAATCCAACACCTGTTGTTCCGGTTACACCTTCGGAACCAAATACACCAAACCCAACACCGGAAATACCTTCATATCCAATAAACGATACACCTGATCCTAATGATCCTAACAGCCCTAATGAATTCGAGGGTTATAGGAAATGATGGAACACCTCAAGGGTAAGGTTGTAAAGGTGACTAAGCCTAATGGAGAAAGAGTATGTATTTGAAGATGATAAGACTCCTTTAGATGGCTTCAAGGCAAAGAAGAGCCGTAAGGCGCTTCCTAAGACAGGTGGAGCAGCTACAGTATGGTACTATGCTGCTGGTGCAGGACTTTTACTTATGGCAGGATTTGTACTTAGAAGGCGTAAAGAAGAAATCTAATAGGATTCATCTGATTTACTTTTAGTATATTATACATTAGGTAAATAAAAATATGAGATTCCCACCCGCTTGAGGGTGGGAGTTTTTGCGCAACAGGGGATAACTGCCAAAGTAGGTGCAAAACCAGATTGCATTTAAGCTTCAAAAACTACAACGATTACTTGACACAAACCATTCAACCCACTTCAGTTGACAAAGAGCCTTTTTTTCTGTATACTCGATTTATCAAAAATATGAAGGGCAACAAAAATAACAAACGATATTAAAATTAATTTTTTCACGCAAGCAAAAAAAAACAACTGTATTCAAGTGATTGCCAATCATGATCCGGACATTGCTCCGCATGTAATAGAACTGTGAGGTGGATAGTGTGAAAGAAAGTATAGGAAAGCCATAGATTGGCGCACTTAACTAAGCTGTCTAAGGCAGGCAACTTTTTGAAGTGTTATTGAGTTAGAAAATTCGATTAAGAAGCTACTGGCTCATCAGGAGGAAGTAGTCCCTCTCGTTGCAATAGTTTCTTGGCTTGCTTGATAGCTTTTTGCCTTTTGTTTTTCAATAAGAGCTTCAGGCACATCGATTTTATAAAGGTCGCTCGGATTCCACTGCTCGCCAGTAGACAGCATTTGGTAGATGGCAGTAAGAATCATACGGGCAATAGCGATAATGGCTCTTTTCTTGCCACGACGTTTAACAAGAGATTCATATTTCTTTTTGTAGTAAGGAGATTGGTCAGATTTTACGGCTGCATGAGCACACTGTACTAATGCAGGTTTGAGGTAGACTCCGGCACGTGTAATCCGAACAGATTTCTTCTTACCAGCAGATTCATTGCTGCCAGGTGTTAAACCAGCCCAACAGCATAAACGTTTGGAACTTGAGAACTGAGACATATCCGTACCGATTTCGGAGATGATAGTTATTGCACTATCACATTTGACACCCGGAATGGTACAGAGGAACTGGACAGCATTTTTCAAAAATCAGGATTAGAAGAAATCATATTTTCTATCATTTTATCAACATCTTTGATTTCTGCTGTGATATAATCCATATGTGCGCGGACGAGGCGCATACGGTATTTTTGGGCATCAGTCATCTGATATCCTTCGACGGATTCTATAACAGCATCTTCTTTGGATTTGAGGCTCCGAAGAAGCTTAGATGCGATTTCTTCGTGGTTAATGGATGTACCCGATTGTTCAAGTAGATAGTCGATAATGGACGTGGATGACTTCCCAAAGATATCGGAAACAACAGAATCTAATGCAACATTACAAACAGTAAGAGCATTCTGGTATCGATTCTTTTCACTTGAACGGCAGGAAACAAGCTTGCAACGATAGCGAGTGTATTCCCTGAGAATACGGACTATCTTACAAGGGATATAGCTGCCTTTGACAAGTCCGAGACGGAATAAATCCCCAATCCATTTAGAATCTTTGGTATCATCTTTGTTGCCTTTCACAGCCTTTACCCACTTGGGATTGGCAATGACAACATTGATCTCATCTTCCAGAAGATTAAAGACAGGAACCCAGTATTTACCTGTGGATTCCATGCAGACATCATGACAATCATTGTCGAGAAGCCATTGCTTGAACTCAAGAATTGAATTGTTAAAGGTGGAAAAGCGCTTCTTTTGGTAAGATGGTTCAATGCCACCCGTAGTTTTTACAATCGTGGCAACGAGAAAAGATTTGTGAACATCGACACCACAACAGGTTTGGTAAGTAACTTTCATAGTCAGACTCCTTTCGTAAATGATAAGAAGCCATTGACTGAACTGCCACACAATTAAACTAAGGCGCTTAAGCAATTCTTAGTGTACGGATTCGTAATACCACTCATTTGTGCTTGAAAAGGCAGAACTTACACTGATTATTATGCTGTCTAAAACGAAGAAAGTTATTACAACTCCTCCTCACGTGCTTTGTAGTATAGCTTCTTGCAAACCATTTTCAAAAGCATAACGTAGAGTTGAAACACTTTCATTACTATTTGTGCCGCCAGCCGAAGGCGGCGGAATGGAGATGATTATGAAAACAAGTAGAATCGTAACCTTTATCCTTGGAATTGTGATGATCATTACGGGCATCTACTGCCTTATGAATCCGGTTATGACATATATGACGCTCGGATATGTAGTCGGCGTCAATATGATCATTGACTCCGTTGGCGGTATCATACTCTGCATAGAAAGAAAGAAGGAGGGAATGTCCTCCGGTTGGGAGCTTGCCGGAGCGATTGCTTCTCTCGTATTTGGCATCATCCTGATCGGCAGTACGGCTATGCAGCTGATCGTAGATATGACAATTGTTTATCTTGCAGCAATCTGGCTGATCGTAGTAGGTGTGATCCGAATCATGGTGGCGCTTCGTATCCACAAAGTAAGAAAGGCTCTCGATGCAGAGATCCTTGGAAGACGCTGGTGGCTTATCCTTATTGCGGGAATCCTGCTCATTGTCTGCGGAGTGCTCAGCCTGTTCAATCCGACAGGGTCTCATTGTTGCTATCGGAATCAATTTTGGATTGAACATTATTATTGCCGGGGCGAATATGATTGCTGTTGCGGCTTAAACAAAGATAAGACTAAATGATAAATTATATCAATAAAAATCAGACTGAATTTAATCAAATTTGGTTTGATTTTATTGCTTTGGGCGAAAAAAGAGTATAGCAAACAGACCTGAAACTGCATCTTTCAGGTTAAATGCAACGGTTTTTAGTGTTGCGTTTACTTTGAAAGGTATTTACTTTATTCCTGTTTAGTGTTTTAATAGTTTTGGAGTCAAATTTACATCACTTTCGCTTATTATTTTAAGCTTTAGTTTTGTACATCCGTTGCACAGCTTTACCTTGGAACCGTTCCGGTGTTCACAGCTTCTTTTGTCATAATGTTCACAGTATTTTTTTGGCAAGATGGCAGGAGCGGCATTTTTTTATTACAGTCTTTGGAACCACATACATGCTTAACATTGCATCCATTATAATCATTGCAGTCACAGGGAATTAGGCATTTTGACAAGTGAATGCTTATGTATTTCTCTTGAAATGGTAGAAGGGGATTTCTCGAGAAATCAGCAATACTTCTGATTGAAAAAACCTGTGCCAGCAACAATATCTTTCAATGTAAATGCAACAGAGGTACCTGTCAGAGTAAGTGCAACACCATGTTGCATTTAAGTTGAAAAACTACTCACGAAATCCTGCGCAAGCAGTAATTAAAAATTCGGCTTGACAAATGAGGTTAATTAGTGTAAAAATACCTATTGTGCTATGGTTATTATTACCCAATCAGTTGTCGGCACTAAATCTACAGCTGGAGGGAGGGTTGGTGAGAGAATGTCAAATGTAATCGTTAAAGAAAACGAAACTCTTGATAGCGCTCTTCGCCGTTTCAAGAGAAACTGCGCGAAGGCTGGTATTCAGCAGGAGATTCGTAAAAGAGAGCATTACGAGAAGCCATCTGTCAGACGTAAGAAAAAGTCTGAGGCTGCTAGAAAACGCAAATTCAAATAATTAAGGTTGAAAGGACGCAGTGTCGATATGGCTCTGCGTCTTTTTAGCGTATTAATTAGTTTAATTATTAACAATAAAGGAGTATATAACTTGGCGGTTTCTGAAATTACAATAAATATACCGGTTAGTCACGAGTCAAATGTATCAGGTGCATTTGACAGTAATATCAAGATAATAGAGAAGTCTTTTGGGGTGGAAGTAGTCTCAAGAGATGGAGTTACACATATAAAAGGAAATAAAGAAGATGTAAGAGGGGCTCTTAAGGTGATGGAGCAGCTTTTAGCCCTTTCTCTTAGAGGAACTGATATAACTGAGCAGCAGGTAAACTATGCCGTTTCCATTATCAAAGAGCCTGTAGATTCTGCTGAGAGTCTTGAAAGCATAGATAAAGAGATTATTGCACATACTGTGAGTGGCAAGCCTGTCAAGCCTAAGACTATCGGTCAGAAGAAGTATGTAGACCAGATTAAGAAGGATATTATAGTATTTGGATTGGGTCCTGCCGGTACGGGAAAGACCTATCTTGCTATGGCTATGGCTATTCAGGCCTTTAAGGATAACAAGATAGAGAGGATAATACTAACAAGACCTGCCATAGAGGCGGGAGAAAAGCTGGGCTTCCTGCCGGGAGATTTACAAAGCAAGGTAGACCCTTATCTAAGGCCTCTTTATGATGCCCTTAACCAGATAATGGGAGCAGAGACCTTTCAGGCAAATGCGGAAAAGGGACTTATAGAAGTCGCTCCTCTTGCCTATATGAGGGGAAGGACACTTGATAATGCATTCATCATACTGGATGAGGCACAGAATACCACTCCTGCTCAGATGAAGATGTTTCTTACAAGAATAGGCTTTGGCTCTAAAGTTGTTATTACAGGAGATTTAACGCAGAAAGACCTTGCAAACGGTGTCAAGTCAGGTCTTGAAGAGGCGGTTAAGATACTTAAGAATATTGAGGGGATAGGTTTTTCTAACCTGACCAACAAGGATGTGGTTCGTCATCCTTTAGTACAAAGAATAGTTACTGCTTATGATGAGTACGAGAAGAAGAATCTGCATAAAGAAAATAAAAGGAGCTATCGTAGATGACCGTAGATGAACCTAAGCGTTACTTTTTACAGGATTACTATATATTTTTTTCGGTACCCCTATGTGCAGCCTTTGGGATGCTTCAATTCGGCGATATATTTAAGGCTGTTGGAATCACCCTTTTTGTCTGTGCATTTTGTATAATCTATAAGTTATATGACAGATATACGAGGGCTGCTTTAGATAATAAAAAGTGTGGAATCAAGCAGGAAATTTTTTCTGTATCAGGATTTATATTTACAGTGTGCGTTGCTGTATTCTCGGATATATCTATGTTTAGATGGCTGTTTTTGATAGGGATATTGCTATCAGTGTTCTTCTCTGGGATAATCAGCTCATTTATGTCTGTATTTGCCTATGTGCTTATAACTACAATATTTACTGAAGCTACACCTGAGTATGTGGCAAAGAGTCTCTTAACGGCTGTTATACTTATCATTCTAACCAGATACTACTCAGATTTTTGTGAGCTTGGTTTATTCGATTATCTGTTTGTTGTCATTTGAAGCAGCCTTCTTTTTGATTCTGCACGGTATGGATATGGAAATGCTTTTTAGCCTGTACTATCTAAAGGAAGCATTGATTATAACCATCTGTGTCATAATAGGCTGGCTTATGTTTAAGCAGATAAACTCCATTATTAAAGAGGCGGAAGCTAACATCAATGTAAGTGATAATGCCGGTACTTTATCAAACTCAGAAGTGTTGGAAACTGGGATTATGACTACAGAGGAAGAGAATAGTGAGGATGGGGGATACTACATCCGTAGAAAAAGACACTATACTTGTAGAAACTGTTGAAGCTGAGACTGTCGGTACTAACGATATTGTCCTAACAGATAAGGAGCCTGAAGATAAGGATTATTCGTATCTTTTAAGTGAAAATAATACTGCGTATAAACTGCTTTCAGCTAATGAAGAGCTTTTCAACAAGTCGAAAAGGACTTCTAAGCTTGTTAAAGATATAGCAAAACTCATAGAAGGAAGAGTTAGCCTTGCAGAAGTAGGTAGTTTCTTTGCTGAGTGTGGAAGAGCCGTAAGCAATAACTATGTTAAAGAGGGGCTGATTCTAGCCAAAGAAAATAATTTTTCCTATTGAAGTTACAGACTTTATAAAGGAGCATAATTTTAAGCTTGGTTATCCAAGGGTCTAAGGAGACAGCTATAACTATGATAGTATGTAAAGCTTAACCAAACCATTGATTTCTTAGACGGTAAAGGGCTAAAGAGAAGTATAACAGCTATAGTAGACAGCGTAATGGACTCATGCTTGATGGCGGGAAGGCTTGATGCATCAGGTCTTTCTCTTAACGAATACAAATTCATAAAGGATTTTCTTTTTGAGGAGGCAAGGGTAAGGTATGACTATTTTAGTGGAGAACGAAGTTAATAGAGAGCTTGACTTTGATTATGAGGAAGTTATTGAAGCTGTAATTAATAAGACTCTTGAAACCGAGAACTGTCCCTATGAAACTGAGGTAAATGTGCTTCTTACGGGAAATGGAGAAATACATACAGCTAATAAGGAATTTAGGGGAATAGATAGGCCTACTGATGTGCTTTCGTTTCCTATGGTTGACTATGAACAACCTTCCGATTTTTCAAGTGTTGAAAAGAATCCGGAAAGCTACTTAAATCCCGAAACAGATGAACTCCTGCTAGGAGATATAATGATTTCTGTCGATAAAGTATATGAGCAGGCATATGAGTATGGGCATAGCAGGAAAAGAGAATTTGCATTTCTTATTGCTCACAGTATGCTTCATTTGCTGGGATATGACCATATAGACGAGGCAGAGAGAAAAGTGATGGAAGTAAAACAAGAAGCCATACTTGATGCCCTCGGTATAACAAGAAATGGAGGATGATATGAAAAAGAAAATATTAGTTACCGGATTACTGGCTGTTACCTCAGTGTTTATGCTTTTATCTGCTTGTGGCAAAAAGGCAGACAATGTTACCACTTCAAGTGCAAAGACTGAGTCATCTAAAGTAGTTGTAGATAATAAGCCTGCATCAAGTCTGAATATATCATCGACTGTAACACCTGCAGGAGCTATTAAGCCTGAGTATACCAGTCCTTTAAGCGGTAAGGCTCTGGATAAAAAGTATAAGAATAAGCGCCCCTTTGCATTTATGTTCAACAACATAGAATTTGCCTATCCGCAGACAGGCACCGGCAGAGCGGACATACTATATGAAATTCTTGCCGAGGGCGGAATCACCAGACTTATGGGAGTCTTTGACTATATGAAGGGGGATAGGATAGGCTCTGTAAGAAGTGCAAGACATTATTATGTGGACTTTGCTAATGAGTTTGATGCCATTTTTATTCATTTTGGTCAGACACATTATGCCATAGATGAGATTAAAAAGCTTGGAGTAGACACAGTATCAGGACTTTCTTGGGAAGGAGCCAAGGCATTTTACAGAGATAACACTATACGCGCACCGCACAACGCTTTTGCAAGTGCCAAGGGTATTATGCAGGCTGTAAAGGACAAGAAAAATTAGAACAAAAACCAAGAAAAAGGCCTTACTTCACATTTTAATTTCTCAGATGAAGAGGTCAAAAAATGATGAGAAGGACTCGTTCAAGTCGGAATATGTGAAGGTTCCTTTTTCAGCCTATATGACTCCTTACTTTACTTATGGTAAAAAGGACAAGTCTTACACAAGATTTGCTTTTTGGAACCAAGCATATAGACAAGGGTACGGGAAAAGGCTCTTAAGTTTAAGAATATTTTTATTCAGTTTGTAAATGAGTACAACAAAGACCACAATGGATATCAGACAATGGATCTGATAAATCAGTCAGGAAGCGGTTATTATATAACAAACGGCAGAGGAATAAAGGTTTATTGGAAGAAAAAAGGTGCTGCGGACAAAACTAAGTTCTTCTATGACAAGGAGCATAAAGAAGAAGTGCTTGTAAATACCGGAAAGACCTACTACGCTGTATTTCCGGCAAACAGAAAAGACATGGTTAAATTTAAGAAAAAATAGAGGAATTATGGCTAACGATATTCGTGACTTAATTATTATTGGAGGCGGTGCTTCAGGTATGCTTACAGGAATAATTGCCGCAAAGAGAGGGCAGAGCGTAAGCATACTTGAACACAATAAGACCCTCGGTAAGAAGCTTGCTATCACAGGTAATGGAAGATGCAACTTTACCAATCTTTATCAGGAACCATTCTGCTACAATAGTGGAAACATTGAAAAATCATATAATATCATCAATACATGGGGGAAAAAAGGGATAACAGACCTTTTTCTTCTTTTTGGTATTGAATGGATGGTAAAAAGGCAGGAGCTTTTGACAGGGCTGACTGCAGGCTATGTCTACCCCGCGGGAGAGAGTGCAAAAGAATTCGTAACTATATTAAATGATGAACTGCTTAGGCTTAAGGTAAAGATTAAAACAAATATAAATGTTACAGACATAAAGCCTGTTTCTGAAGGATTTGAGATAGTAACAGGTGGCGAAGGCGGTTATTATTCTTATTATGCAAAAAAGGTTGTCATCGCTTGTGGAGGACTTGCTGCGCAGAGTACGGGAAGTAATGGAAGTTTATTTCCAGTTATCAAGAGTCTCGGACATACCATGAGTTAAGCCTCTTCCTGCACTTACTTCAGTAAAGACAGATATTTCACTTTTTTCAGGACTTAGAGCAGTGGCAGAAATTAAAGCCTTTTCTTATGAAGAGGGTAAAGAAGAGTTGATTGGCAGGGAAATCGGAGAAATCCAGTTCACCGGGCAGGGTCTTAGCGGTATACCAGTAATGCAGCTATCAGGCAAGGTGGCAAGGGGCTATAGACGAGGGTAAAAAGGTGGATTTCCTCGTAGATTTTTATTATGAAATCTCAGAGGATGAACTTCTTAAAATGCTTAAAAAGCGCAGAAAAGTATTAACTGATAAGACTTCTGACAAATTTTTAACAGGCTTTACCTATGAGAAAATATCCAAGTATTTAACAGATTCATTTTTAAGCAGTAAAACCAAGGTAGAAGATATCCCGGATGAAAAAAATTATTTCGGTTACAAGGTGGCTTAAAAACTCAAAATTTGCTATAATATCAGTTAGCGGTTTTGAAGCTGCACAGACAACCTCAGGCGGAGTCTCGATGGACGAGGTTACAGATAATCTGGAATCAAAAATTTGTTCCGGGGGCTTTTCTTTGTGGGAGAGGTGCTTGATGTGGATGGACTTTGTGGAGGATACAATCTGACTTGGGCCTTTGCAAGTGCCTTAGAGGTTGGAAATGGAGGAAGATGATAGAAGGTAAATTACTTCAGGTTTCGCAGGTAAAGCTTCCTGTAGGCTATACAGCCGAAGATGTGAGGAAGGCCTGTATTAGAAAGCTTAAGATAAATGATAATGAGATTTTGGCTTATGAAACCAAGAAAAAGTCAATTGATGCAAGAAAAAAGGATGACATACATTATAGCCTATCTGTAGTTGTTTCACTTACTGACAAGGCTTATAGCAGGATAATATCTGCAAAGAGGCCTAACCCTGATGTGACAGTCTACAAGGAAGAAAAAGCTTGAGATAAAAAAGAATTATAAAGACTGATGATAAGATGAGGCCTGTGGTTGTGGGTAGTGGGCCAGCAGGACTCTTTTGTGCCTATGTGCTTGCCCTTTCGGGACTGAAGCCTATTATCATAGAACAGGGACAGGATGTAGAAAAAGAGGACTGCAACTGTTGACAAGTTCTGGGAGACCGGGGAACTGTCTGAGACAACCAATGTACAGTTTGGTGAAGGAGGCGCCGGCACCTTTTTCTGATGGAAAGCTAAATACCATGGTAAAGGATCCGTATAGGAGAATCCCTTTTTGTGCTTGAAACCTTTGTAAAGTTCGGTGCAGATCCTGAAAATCCTTTATGTCAATAAGCCTCATATCGGCACTGATGTACTTAAAAAAATATACTGATAAATATGCGTAAGGAGATATTATCCTTAGGTGGCGAGTATAGGTTTGAAACTAAGTTCACTAACTTTGAGACAAAGAATGGAGATGTCAGCCACATTGTGCTAAACAATGAGGAAATACTCCCTTGTGAGGAGCTAATTCTAGCTATAGGACATTCTTCAAGAGACACCTTCCGTCTTCTGGCAGATAAGAAGATAATTATGACTCCTAAGCCTTTTGCAGTCGGGCTAAGGGTTGAGCATCCGCAGGAAATGATTAGTAAATATCAGTATGGCAGGATGTATGACAGACTTCCGCCTGCAGATTATAAGGTGACAGCAGGAGGAGTTGATGACAGGGGGGTATATTCGTTTTGTATGTGTCCCGGAGGATATGTAGTCAATTCTGCTTCCGAAAAAGGAGGAACTCTTGTAAATGGTATGAGCTACAACGACAGAGGCTCAAAGAACGCAAATAGTGCTATAGTAGTAGCAGTTAATCCTGCTGATTTTGGCGCAGATGATGCACTTGCAGGAGTGAGATATCAGAGGGAACTTGAGAAAAAGACCTTTGGACTTGCAGGTGGTGCGATTCCTATTCAGCTTTGGGAGATTTTAAGGAGAATAAAAAGAGCACCGGTTTTGGAGAAATTGGAACAGTGTCAAAGGGCAGAACTGAATTTGCTAACCTAAGAGAAATTCTCCCACAGTACATAAGTGAATCAATCATCCTCGGCATGGAAAGTTTTGGCACTAAAAATAAAGGGCTTTGACAGGGATGATGTAGTCCTGCTTGGTATAGAGTCAAGAACCTCATCTCCGCTTAGAATACTAAGGGACAATGAGAGCTTTGAGTCAAGTATAAAGGGTATATATCCGATAGGAGAAGGGGCAGGCTATGCAGGAGGCATAACAAGTGCAGCTGTAGATGGAGTTAAGGCTGCTCTTAAGATAATAGAAAAAAGACTTTAGAGGTAGTATTTTGCAGGATAAAAATAGCTTTAGAAAAATTGTTAAGACCAGAAAAGGTGACCGCCTAACTGTCAATGAAGACAGAAAAAATGCAGAGATAATTGTAAATAGATATTTGGACAGCGATTATTTTAAGAGGGCTGATATTATCTTTGCTTATTCTTCAATGAAAGATGAAATTCCAACTGAAAGAATCATACAAACTGCCCTAAAGAGTGGCAAAAAGGTAGCTCTCCCCAAGGTGATTTCTCCTGTCTCAGACGATGCCAAAATGGAATTCTTACTGGTTGATGTGAATACTTTTATATTAACGGAGTTTATGGTATAATGGAACCTGAGTGTGGAGAGAGAGTTTCCCCAGCAGGGGGAAATGATAGGATTGAAATCCTAATTCCGGGACTTTGCTTTGACCTCGCGAAAAACAGAATTGGCTATGGAGGAGGATATTATGACAGATATTTGTCGCGGTTTGACAGGGAGAAGTTTCATATAACCGCTCTAGCCTATGAATACCAGATATTTGAGGCTATTCCTACTGATGAGTATGACAGCAAGGTTGATTTAGTTATAACTGAAAACAGATGGATTGAATAAGGTGGTTCATAGAATAATCCGAAATATGACGGAAATAAAGATTAGATTGGATAAAAAAATGGAGAATACAGTAAACAATATATTTAAGGTTGATTATGACTTTGATGCAGTAAGAGCCTTAGAGCCTGTAAATGAGCCCTGAGAGGCAGTTTTACTACATGGAAAAGGCTGCTGAGGTGTATAAGCTTATTTGTGAAAAACGCAGGGAAACGACTTTACCTTTGCCTGCAATACTTTTTGGCTGTCAGATGAATTTTAGAGATTCAGAAAAAAATAGCAGGAATACTTGAGAAGATAGGCTTTTGTAAATAATGAAGATAAGAGTTCTGATTTTGTTATCCTAAATACCTGTACAATCAGGGAGAATGCAGACCAGAAAGTATATGGCAATCTGGGATATCTAAAGAAGATGAAGGAGCTAAATCCTAATATGATAATTGCTCTTTGTGGATGTATGATGCAGGAGACTACTGTTGTACAAAAACTTAGAGAAAGCTATTCTTTTATTGACCTTATTTATGGAACTCATAACATATACAAGTTGGCTGAGCTTGTTTTTTTGCTATGTTTGCATCCAAAAGTTATGCGGCACACAATCCTGTAAAAAGAATGGAAAAATATAAAAATTAAGCATACAATGCTTGTGGATATATGGAAAGATACCGATAAAAATAGTTGAGGACCTTCCTGATGAGCGTAAATATTCTTTCAAGGCAAGTGTTAATATCACTTATGGCTGTGACAACTTCTGTACCTATTGCATAGTTCCTTATGTAAGGGGAAGGGAGAGAAGCAGGCGCCCTGAGGATATAGTTAAGGAGGTGCAGTGTCTTGCTGATGCAGGGGTAATTGAGATTATGCTTCTTGGTCAGAATGTCAATTCTTATGGGAAAGGTCTCGTTAGTGAGTCAGGTGAGGATATTACCTTTGCCGGACTTTTTAAGAATGATAGAGAAGGTTGATAAGATTAAGCGTATCCGCTTTATGACGCCTCATCCAAAGGATTTTTCAGAGGAGCTTATTGAAGTAATTGCAGATTCAAAGAAGATATGCAGGCACATTCACCTTCCTTTTCAGGCAGGAAGCAACAATGTACTAAAGAGGATGAACAGACGTTATACCAAAGAATCTTATCTTGAACTTGTTGGAAAGATAAAGGCAAGGATTCCTGAGATTGCTCTTACAACTGATATAATTGTTGGCTTTCCGGGAGAGACTGAAGAAGACTTCGAAGATACCTTGGATGTAGTAAGGCAGGTGCGCTATCAGAGTGCCTATATGTTTGAATATTCAAAGCGTACAGGAACTCCTGCTGCAGCTATGGAGGAACAGGTAGAAGTAGAAGCCGTTAAAAAGCGTTTTAAGAGGCTTCAGGATACTGTGGCTGAGTACTCTGACGATAAGTTTGGAAGTCAGGTTGGACAGACAGTAGAGGTTCTTGCTGAGGAGGTTAACAGTGAGTCACCTCTTGTTATAACGGGGCGTATGTCCGATAACACCTTGGTACATTTTAATGTACCTACTGACAATGAGGGTGATTACATCGGGAAACTTTTAGATGTTAAAATCACTGAAAATTGTAGGTTTTACTTAATGGGAGAGTTAATAATTTAGGAGATAATTGGGATTATGAATATTATTATAGTTGGCTGTGGGAAAGTGGGTTATGCGCTTGCAAGAGAACTTAGTGTCGAGAAGAATGATATATGTCTGATTGACAGGGATAATGTAGTCTTACAAAACGCAATCAATATACTTGATATACAGGCTATAAGCGGTGATGGAACCAGTTATAAGATTTTACTTGATGCGGGAGTTAAGGAGGCAGACCTACTTATAGCTGTTACTGATAAGGATGAGATTAATCTTCTTTCCTGTCTTATGGCAAAAAAAGGCGGGTAACTGTCAGACTATTGCCAGAGTGAGGAATCCTCAGTACTACGAAGAGATAAACTATATTAAAGAGGAACTTGGACTTTCAATGGCTATCAACCCTGAGAGGATAGCTGCCTTTGAAATAGCAAGGCTTATTCATTTCCCTTCAGCTTTTGAGGTCGATACATTCTACAAGGGTAGAGTGAACTTGATTTCACTTACTATTGGAAAAGACTCAGTACTTGATGGTATGAACCTCATAGATTTTTCAAAAAATACTCCGGGAAATGTACTTGTGTGCATGGTTCGCAGAAACGGAAAGGTAGAGATACCTAACGGTACCTTTGTACTTAAGGAGGGAGATACCTTTTCCTGTATCTTAAAGTTTAAGGATTCCTTTGACTTCTTTAATAAGGTGGGTGTAGCCGCCAAGCCGATTAAAAATGTTATAATCTGTGGTGGTGGTACTATTGCTTATTATCTCTGCCTCGAGCTAATTAAGGCAAAGATAGATGTTAAGATTATCGAAACTAATGAAGCACGTTGCGCAATGCTTTCAGAGCTTCTTCCTGAAGCTATAATTATACATGGTGATGCCACAGATAAGAGAATCCTACTTGAGGAAGGGATAGAGAATGCAGATGCTGTTGTGACACTTACCAATATTGATGAGGAGAACATCCTGCTTTCGATGTACACCCATCATGTATCCAAAGCCAAATCGATAACTAAAATAAATAAAATTGAGTTCGAGGAGGTTATAAGAGAGCTTCCGATTGGCTCAGTAGTTGCACCTAAGAAGATAACCTCACATTATATATTAAAATATGTACGTTCGATGCAGAATTCAAAGGGCAGCAATGTGGAAACCTTGTATAAGCTCTTTGACAATGAAGCAGAGGCCATGGAATTTCTTGTAAAATCAGACTCTAAGATAACCAAGACAACACTTGAGAAGCTGAACTTAAAGCCCTAATGTCATAGTTGCAGCTATTTACAGGAATAATCAGGTTATTACACCTTCAGGTAAGGATATTATTCAAAAAGGAGACAGCGTAATTATAATCACTACCAATACCGGACTTGGTAGCATAGATGATATTATTGCGGAATAAGGGGATGAATTATTGGATTATAGCCTATATTATGGGCTGGGTACTTAATTTTGAAGGAGCATTTTTGCTCTTGCCTGCAGTTACTGCATTGGTTTACGGAGAGAAAGAAGGATATGCATTTCTTATCTGCTCACTGCTTTCCTTTGTGGCAGGTGGTCTAATTGTACTTAAAAAAGCCATCAAACAAGAGATTTTTATGCCAGAGAGGGTTTTATCATCTGCTCTATGACCTGGATAGTTATAAGTCTTGTTGGAGCTATTCCATTTGTTATAACAGGCGTATTGCCAAACTTTGTAGATGCCTTATTTGAGATAGTTTCTGGCTTTACAACTACGGGATCCAGTGTAATCACTGACCTGACTCCTATACCTCATTGCATACTTATTTGGAGAAGCTTTTCACACTGGATAGGTGGAATGGGAGTACTTGTATTTATACTTGCAATCCTACCTCTTTTTGGTGGAGTTGATATGCATCTTATGAGGGCAGAGAGCCCGGGACCTTCTGTAGGCAAGCTTGTTCCAAACGTAAAGAAAACTGCATCATATCTTTACAAGATTTACCTTGGAATGACTGTGGTACAGTTTGTCATCCTTCTTTTATCAGGGATGAACCTATTTGATTCTATCTGTATAACCTTCGGTACTGCAGGAACTGGCGGCTTTGGCATCCATAATGACAGCTGCCTTGGCTACACTATGCCGCAGCAGACAATAATAGCTGTGTTTATGCTCCTTTTTGGTATTAATTTCAATGTTTACTTCCTAATTGTACGAAAGAAAGTAAAGGAGATATTTAATATTGAGGAGGTTAAATGGTACCTCATCATTGTATTTGGTGCAGTTGCAGCGATAGTTATTAACTGGGGGGACACTGAAAATCTCTATTATAGCATACACCATGCTTTCTTTTCAGTAGCCTCTGTAATAACAACTACAGGCTATGGAACAGTAGACTTTAACCTATGGCCGATGTTTTCTAAGTTTGTTATTGTAATGATTATGTTCATAGGAGCCTGTGCAGGAAGTACCGGTGGAGGTATGAAGGTTTCAAGAATACTGATATATGTGAAAAACAGTTAAGAAAGAAATTGTAGGAATGATTCATCAAAAGAGTATCAAAATACTTAAGATGGATGGAAAAAAATAGTTGAACACTCAGTTATACGAAATGCAAATGTATATCTTGTATCTTATCTGATGATAATGGCAATTTCGCTGCTCATCGTAGCACTTGATAATTTCGATTTTGAAACAAGTTTTACGGCAGTTGCGGCTACATTTAACAATATAGGTCCGGGACTTGGAAAAGTTGGACCTACCGGGAATTTTTCAGAGTTTTCTAATCTCTCAAAAAAATAGTATTAATCTTTGACATGTTGGCAGGAAGGCTTGAGATTTTTCCCAATGCTTTTTGTTGTTCTCGAGAGCAACTTGGAGTAGAAAAGTAAATTCGGGATAATGTTGATACGGATTCTTTGAATTCGAGTGGTTAATTTTATTTTTTTAGAGGGAGAATATGTCAGAGATAAATAGAGCATTAGTTAAAAAAACCTCGCCGCAGATGAAGTTACTTATAACAGAGGTGTGAGGTACTATTCTTCAAAAGCTATAAAGAGTATATCAAAGTCTAAAAGCAAGGAGCATTATAGGGCTATTGTTCAAGGGAAGAGTGATTATACTGTAGATATTGATATTACAAATCCTGAGAATATAGAGTATAAGTGTAACTGCCCGGGAAGCAGAAAGCATCCCGGCGCCTGCAAGCATGCTGTAGCTGTAATGCTTTTTATAAATGACTATTCAGACAGAAGAAAGCAGCAAAAGATTGAGTCTGGAGAAAAAAGAAGGATTACAAGAATTCTGGATTATTTTGATAATATGGACTATATGGCCGGACTTGGCGATATTTTTCCATGTAAGGCTTGGTATAAGGCTTGATGCCATGCTTAGGGCGGACAATTCGGTTAAGGCTGCTGTTAGTATATCAGCCGGAAGTACCAGATTGTATAAGGTACAGAACATAAGAAAGTTTTTATCTGACTATATATGCAGTCAGCCTATTTCCCTTGGTAAAGACTTTTCTTATTTTCCCGGAGAAAACCGCTTTGATCACGAGTCTGAGAGTGTGCTTGACTTTCTTTGTGAAATTCTTGACATTCAGGAGATTGTAGGTAAGGGAAATTCAACTGGTATTTTTTTCAAAATCAGAGATTTTCTTTGATAGACATATGCTTCTCAGGCTGCTTAAGATAATCAAGCTTCCATTTAATTTTACCTTCGCTAAGGAGAGCTTTGAAAATGTAAAATTTATCATGGGAAAAGCCTGACCTTAACTTCTATCTCAATCTCTCAGATGAGGATGATTCAGTCATTTTGTCCTGGGATGAGGAGAGAATTATTCCTTTGGATGAAAGAGGCAACTTGTTTTATTATGACAATGCCATCTATCATCCTGACAGGATATTTACAAGGCATTTCCTGCCTTTTTACCATAGACCTAGTGACGGAGAAGATGATACCCTCGTATTTGAAGGAGAAGAAAAGGAAAGATTTTTGAATGTGGTTCTACCTAGAATTCACGAAACTTTTTCACTTACAATTCCTAATGCACTTAAAGATAACTATATTACGGAAAAATGTTAAGTTTGAAATATATATGGATATGGTTAAGGGAAGAATTAAGTTAGAAGTTATTACCGCTTATGGTGAATACAAGTTCAATCCTTTCCTTTAAGATGCCTGATGTAAAAAGCACTCATTGTAAGGCAGCCTAGCCGCGAGGCGGAGTGTTTTGAGGATATAGAGTCATTTGGCTTTACGAGGGAGGAACAGTATTTTTTTATTTAAGTGATGAAGAGTCTATATATGATTTCCTCAAAAATAACCTCTCTTATCTGGCTGATAAATATGAATTGTTCTACTCTGAACAGTTTAAGAAACTTAAGGTAAACCCACCTAAGATAGTAAAGACTTCAGTTAGAGTTCAGAGTGATAACAATATGCTTGAAGTAGATTTTTGACTTTGAGGGAATTTCAAGTGATGAACTTACAGACCTCTTCAACAGTCTGAAATTAAAAAGAAGTTTTACAGGCTTAGAAACGGCAGCTTTATTGACCTTACCGAAGGTGGGGAATTAGCTAAGCTCAGTGAATTGATTGAGAAGATAGGAACTAACAAGGGTAGTATCACAAACGGCAAGATATATACCTCTATTGACTATGCATTTTATCTAAGTCAGGCTGCTGATGAGGGCCTTTATGACATCGAAGCCGACAAATCATTTACAGCCCTCATAGAAGAGATTAAACATCCTGAAAATGCAGAGCTTAAGATACCTTCTCTTATAAGGGCAGACCTCAGGCCTTATCAGGAGGTTGGTTTTGAATGGCTTAGTTCTCTGGCAAAGTATTACCTTGGAGGAATACTTGCTGATGATATGGGACTTGGTAAGACTTTGCAGGCTATTACCTATATGGCAAATACTTGGAAAAAGAATAAGAATGCCACTTTCATCGTGGTTTGCCCTTCATCACTTCTTTATAACTGGCAGGATGAAATAGAGAATTTCTGTCCTGAAATGAGCGTGGTTATGATTTTTGGGTAATCCTAATGACAGAAAAAGACCTCATTGCAAGCTGTGAAGGATATCAGGTGGTACTTATATCTTATCCAATCCTTAGAAGAGATATAGAGTTTCTTAAGGATATAAGCTTTGATACTGCATTTTTGGATGAGGCACAGTTCATTAAGAACCCTAACAGTAGAAATGCAAAGGCTGTAAAGATGTTAAATGCTGCTCATAGGTTTGCTCTTACAGGTACTCCTATCGAGAACAATCTTTCTGAACTTTGGTCGATATTTGACTTCCTTATGCCAGGATACCTGTATTCACATTCAAAGTTTGTGAATCTCTACGAAAAGCCGGTGGTTAGATTTGAAAGTGAAGAAGCACTTAAACAGCTTAATTTCCACATAAAAACCATTTATTTTAAGGCGAATGAAGAAGGATGTACTTTCTGAACTTCCTGAAAAGACAGAGAGGAAGATGGTTTCAGATATGACGGATGAGCAGAAGGAAGTTTACATGTCATATCTTGAGGATATGAAGAAGAAGATAAACAGTGAAATCAATAAAAATGGTTTTGAAAAGAGCAGGATGATGATACTTGCTTCTCTTACAAGGCTTAGGCAGATTTGCTGTCATCCTTCTACCTTTGTGGAAAACTATGAGGGTGGCTCAGGCAAGTTAAATCTCTTGCTTCAATTAGTGCAAAAAACGCCATTGAAGGAGGACACAGGATTCTCGTATTTTCACAGTTTACATCTATGTTAAATATTATTGAGGAAGAGTTTAAGAAGCTGAAAATCAGTTATTATTATCTGGATGGCTCTACTCCTATTACACAGAGAAGTGAAAATGTTAAGTCCTTTAACAACGGAAACCGTGATGTATACCTCATTTCTCTAAAAGCAGGCGGTACCGGATTAAATCTTGTAGGTGCTGACATGGTTATTCATTATGACCCTTGGTGGAACCCTGCCGTGGAAGATCAGGCAACTGACAGAGTGTATAGAATAGGGCAGAAGAATAGTGTAAATGTTGTTAAAGCTTATAACCAAAGGGAACTATTGAAGAGAAGATATATAAGCTTCAGGAGAAAAAAAGAAGAACCTAGCTGATTCTGTAATTAAAGCAGGAGAGGTATTTATCAATAAAGCTTACCAAAGAAGAAGTTGAGGATTTGTTTAATATGTAGGGAAGTTTGCTGTTTACAATAAATAATCTGAGAGGAGAAATACAATATTGACACATATGGTATATATGCCATATAATCCCATCTTTGACACTTTTATAAACAAAAAACGTTGCAAAACCCTTATCTATAGTGGGTTACAACGTTTTTTGTGTTTGTCACGGTCTTTAGTATTTTATTTCTGCTCTTTGCTAAGCTTCTGAATTGTTTTTCATTGTACTTTTTGTTATGAACTGATAGTCTGTTCTGAATCCACTTATTTCGTGTAAATCATCTGTTATTTTATCTCTTTTATATAACGGCATAAAGCCCTGTTCCTGTAAATCAGCAAAATTCATTGATTTCAGTGTTCTCAATATTTCTTCGCAAGTATACTTATACTCCAGCTTTTTCTCAAGATATCTATAAAGTGTTAATGATAAGAAACAGATTAAAAAGTGTGCGCGTATTCTATTTTCATCTTGAAGGTACACAGGCCTTGCAGCAAAGTCTGTTTTCATAATGCGAAAGCATTCTTCAATCTGCCACCTTCCCTCACTTACATTTAAAATGTTTTCCACATCATCATCCAATAGGTCTGTACACACTGCATATAGCCCGTCATACATAGTCTCTTCGTTAATTCTGCTTTCATCTAGATAGTGATGGATATTAGCAATTTCACCATCTTTTGTCGCAGCCTCCATACCAATAAAACGTGCTGGGTCATTAGGATTTTTGCGGTTCTTTTTTGTGGAGCCGGAATCAATCATCTTTTGTGCACGGTCTATCTGCCTTTCGCGTATAGTTTTTTGATAAGCCGCATATTTAGGTGAATAAGTGACAATAAGCCTCTGGTCAATCCGCTTTGTAATATAAGGCTCCTCCTTGTAATAAAGCCCTTTATCGTCCGGATCAAGCTTTGTTATGTCTACAGGCTTATTATCTGACATACGTCTAAAACCGTGTGGATTAAGAGCCCATTCTTTCTCTTCTTTCTTTAGTTTTTTGATTGACTGTGTGACAATAAAGGAGCGTTCAGCGGTGTGGTTGTAAAACCTGATTTTCTCCGAACCCAGCCCTGCATCGCTGCAATATATGAACTTATTACAGCCAAAAATCCCTAAGGACTTTTTTTGTTCCAGAGGCTTTAAGGAAGTCTGCTCGTTAGCATTTCCCGGAAAAAGAGAGAATGCAAGTGGAATACCGTCTCCGTCCATAAAAAAAGCCCCATCTGCATAATAGGGTTAGGGCGGTGCTCCTTACTCTTGCCATACTTTTTTTATCACCATCTTCCTGCTCTATTTCAAAGTAATAGTTAGAGCAGTCGTAATAAAGAACCTTATTATTCCTAGTTCCTAAAAAAATGGCTATTTTTATAAACCTCAGCTTGAATCATGTCACACTCAGAGCCTAAGACATCAAGAGCCCTGTAGATATCATGAAGTTCATAGGTTGGTTTTTCTAAAAAAATCAGATGCAGTCTTAAAAAGAGGAGCGTTTACTTGCAGGCGCCAAAAACTCTGGCATAAATCAGGTCTGCAAGAATCTTGTTTATATCATACTTAAACTTATACTTTAGCTTTAATTTACGGCAGACTTTATTAAGCCTGAGCTTATAATACAAAGACTGTATAAAGAGATATCCACCCCTGTAAAAATACCTGTCCGTCGTAGCCCAGCTGTCTGTCGGCATGGAAAGGAATCAATACTGTCCGGGCTTCTTTTTCTTTTTTTGTATCGTTCAGTTTCTAACTTAATCTCATTGTTAGCCCAGGCAACTACATCATCTCTTGTTGGACCATGTTCAACAAGGAGTTGTTCCAAAGTACCAAGCTTTACGGATAATCTTAGATGATGTGCTTCCGTTTGACTTGGCAAAGGACTTAGCAATATAAAATGATTCAGAATTTTTAGATTTTGATGTATGCAGATTCATAGTCACACCTCCTATACTCTTATTATATCACACAATAACAAAAAAATACCATATAAAAAAACAAAAAAATTTGACATAAAAAAATCAAGCTTTACAATGCCTGAGAGGTGTTTTTTTATATACAACTGTCAAAGTCCCGAGGATTTGTTTAATATGTAGGGAAGTTTGCTGTTTACAATAAATAATCTGAGAGGAGAAATACAATATTGACACATATGGTATATATGCCATATAATCTTAATATAATATTTGAATTTAATTTATGAATAATTTTATAGTTGAGTTTTATGAAAAGGAGAATTCCGAAATACCTGTTGAAGAGTTTTTGCTTAAATTGGATTGTAAAAATGCGGGCAAAAAAAGGATGAAGATAAATGAAAAAAATTTGATACTTTTTAGAAGAACAAATGAAGGATCCAGATTTTAAAAATGAATTTGAAAAACTTACAACCCGAACTTGATGTTATTAGAGCTATTGTAGATGCCAGAACATCTCAAAAATCTCACTCAAAAAGCAATTATCAGAGAGGACAGGAATAAATCAGGCAGACATAAGTAAGCTTGAGAATGGGACAAGGAATCCGACGTTAAATATGTTAAAAAGATTGGCTAAAGGAATGAATATGGAATTAAAAAAATTGAATTTACTCCGAAACAGGCTTGAGGAGAAGGCTATTTGGCCTTCTCCTCAAAAAAGTCTTCAGCCAGTCTGTCGGCAAAATTAGGATTGATTTCAGGGAAATGCTTTACAAGTTCATCGCTCATATAGTTTATCTGGAGAAGTTCGAGCTCTTCAGCAGAAGCTTCCATAGTTCCAAGATTAGAGAGAACCTCATCTGTAAATTTTTCCTTCATCCATTCGGTGTATTTTTTTCTGTCAGATTTTTTTCTTTTTCAACCTTTTGCAATCATATCCTTCTTTACTTCTTATAACCCATATTCCATACACCATAAAAAGCGATAAATATAAGCAGAGTTAGTCCTTTTTGCAGTTCGCCCTGCATTATATGTAAAACGCCTGTGAGATTGAGCACAGTGAATATAATACCTGCAATACCAATGCCTAGAAAAAGACCAGGCAGTAGACATATTTTCGTTAAAAGAATCCTCAGCATTTGTATATACATAAGTATTTTTAGCAATATCAACGCTTTTTGCCTTTTCCAAAGATTCATTGTAAGAAGGCTCATTGTATGAGGGTTCATTTTCGTAAGGATAAACCACATCCTTTAATACGACTTCTCTTTCTTCTTTATCAGTTACTTTGTTTTCTTCTTCACTCATTTTTTTATACTCCTTCCAATACCAACAAAAACATGGATTAGATAAATTTTACCAAAATAACCACCTTGTTACAAGTGTAAAAAAATGAGTATATTTTAGTGAGAATAATAAATAGAGCAATATATATAAATCCAATTAATATCTTTGTTCAAAATAACTATAAATGGACTTGTTTATTGAGAAATAATATATAAAAATTTCGTTGGCAAGTAAGCCTTACTATGGTACAATCTCATAAGTTAACTATTGCGCAATGGCTTAACATCTTAATCTAACTACTATATTTATTGAGGAGGTTAATGATAGAATATTTTCTATCAGAAGAGGAATATGAAAAAGTTTAAATCAATAGCTGTATTATTATTGATGGTTTTACTAGTGGGATGTAGCAGTAATAAAGGTAATTTGACAAGTACTCGAAGCTCTGGAGAAAGTTCAGGGAAGTGCTACAAGCAAAAGTTCAAGCAGTGCTGAAAAAGTAATTAAGGTGGGTATGGATGGTCAGACTCCGGGTTGGACTCAAACTGACAAGGATGGTAAGATTGACGGTTTTGAGCATGATATGTGGGAAGAAATAAGCAAGAGAACAGGTTACAAGGTTGAATATACAATAATTGACTTTGAATCAATATGGCCAATGATTGACTCAGACAGGCTGGATGTAATAGCCAATCAGGTAACTCTGACTGAGGAGAGGAAGGAAAAAAATATGAGCATACATCCCCTTATGCTTATAATGTATATTGTCTGATAGCAAGGAAGGACAATGAAGAACTAAGGTCAATAGAAGATATAAAGGATGGTATGAGTATATCTTGTGAGACTAATAGTAGTGATGAGAAAAATTGTAGAAGCTCTTAACAATAAGTACAATGTTAAGTTAAAACCTGTGTTCTTTGAAGGGATGTCTGTACAGGAAGTAGCTTTTAGGACGTTGTGATTTATGGCCTAGAGCAGAAACATCCGCTATGATTACAATTAAAGAGGTAGATAACTTAAAGATTCTTGGTAAAACTCCTGTTTTGGAATCTGATGCTTACTTCTTCAATAAGAGTGATAGAGGTAAGATGCTTCGAGAAGTTGTAGACAAGGCACTTGACGAGATGAGAAACGATGGTACAATTAAAAAAACTCTCAGAAAAAAATGGTTTAATGTAGATATTTCAGTTAAGCCTGAAGGAGTAGAAATAGAATTGTAATGGATATAAAATTTACTTTAGATGTGACATTAGCGATAATAAAGGCATTTCCGATAACTATTTATATGACAGCGATAGTTTTTGTAATATCTATTATTCTCGCCTTTATACTGGCTATGATTCACCAATTTAAGGTACCTGTTTTAAGCAAGGTATGCTCGGTCTACGTATCATTTTTTAGAGCAACACCACTTGTGCCACAGTTATTTTTACTTTACTTTGGTTTACCTACAATTTTTCCAGTGCTAAGAGAGATTCCGCCAATGGTTATCTGTCTTACGACCTTGGTGCTTAATACGACTGCATATATGAGGGAGGTTGTAAGGGGAGCTATTCTATCTGTTCCAAGAGGACAGATAGAAGCTGCCTATGCACATGGAATGAATGAAGTACAGACAATGACAAGAATAGTTCTGCCACAGGCTTTAATTAGTGCAGAACCGTCATTGTTCAATAACCTTGTAGATATAATCAAAGGGACTTCCCTGGCTTTTTCTATAGGTGTAATAGAAATGACAGCAACAGCAAGATTACGAGCGTCTGTCACCTTTAATTATCTTGAATCTTACATTGCGCTTATGATAGCATACTGGATTTTTAATTGTTGTGCTTGAAAGAATTCAGGCTTACATAGAAAAAGAAAAATTTCAGTATTTACTAAAAAAAGTAGGTTGATTAAATGATTAAAATTGATAACTTAAAAAATCTTTTGCAGATAATATAATCTTAAATGGAATTTCATTTGAGATAAAAAGAAAATGAAATTTTTGGCTATAATCGGTCCTTCGGGTACCGGTAAATCAACACTTTTAAGGTGTATGAACTATTTGGAAAAAGCCTAACTCGGGTAAGATTGAATTTGATGATTTAAGGATAGATTTTTGAGAGGATTAACAAAAAAACAAATATCTTCCTTACGTAAAAAAATCTTCAATGGTTTTTTTCAAAATTATAATCTTTTTAATAATAAGACTGTGCTTGAGAATGTTACAGAGGCTTTGATTGTAACTAAGAAAAATACCTAAGGTTGAAGCTGACGAGATTGCGGAAGAACAGCTTAGTGAAGTAGGAATGTGGGAGAAGAGGGATCAGTATCCTATAACCCTATCGGGAGGCCAGCAGCAAAGAGTGGGGATTGCAAGAGCTATGGCAGTTAAGCCTGAAATTATACTTTTTGATGAACCAACATCTTCGCTTGATCCCACGCTTGTGAACGAAGTCTTAGAAACAATTAAGACACTGACTACAAAGAATATAACTATGGCTATAGTTACTCATGAAATGAAATTTGCAAGAAATGTTGCAAATCAGGTAATGTTTTTGGCTGATGGAGAAATTTGTGAAAAAAAGGCAGTCCTGATGAGATTTTTCAACCACCCACAGACTGAAAAAGCTAATTAGTTTTTTTGAAATCCGCGAATAAGTATTAGAAAGACAGTTTTGATAACATTATTAAAAAAATTATATGGACACAGAAGAAAAGAGATAAACACATATTTTAGTTTACCTCTTTTCTTTAATTTTTTAATCATTATATTTATTTAAAAAGATGAAATCTTTTCGTAAATTTGGTATAATTATCTGTGGAGGAATTTATGATAAGAATTATTTCAACGAAGATTAAGGGTAGACTGGTTTCTGCTCTTGCAGATGATTTTGATATAAAAGAATTTAAGATATCTGAGGATGTTGACGGTGAGATATCTTTCAATATAGGGGATATTATAGTGGGCAGGGTAGAAAACATAGTTAAGAATATAAATGCCTGCTTTGTAGAGATATTTCCAGGGATTCAGGCATATTTACCACTGTCTGATGAAATGAAGATAATATATGCAAATGGGAAGCCGGGTGGAAGAGTGGTCGTAGATGATTTAATTTTGGTTCAGATAGCCAAACTGCCTACCAAGACTAAGTCATACTCGCTCACAACTGATTTTACCTTCATGGGTAAGTATGCAGTACTAAAGCCTTGCCTAGACAGAGTTCATCTTTCAACAAAATATAGAGAAGAGGAGAACTACAGAGAGATAAGAGATAGATTTCTTCCTGTTTCAGAGAAATTTATAAGAGAGACAGGAGCGGGAGCGATTATCAGAAAGTCTGCCGTTCATCTTTCAGAAAAGGAGCTTGAAGATGCACTCTATGACCTATATGTAAAATTCATATCTATTATCAATAGGGGAAGACATGGGGTAAAATATGAGAGGATATTTAAGGAAATACCGGAGCATTTAAGCCTAATTCGGGATAATTGCTCAAATATAGAGAAAATAATGACAGATGATGAGGAAACGTATAGGGAGTATGAAGAGTATCTGAAGGGATTTTCGGAGACCGACTTAATAAAACTCTTCTTCTATAAAGACGAGATGATGAGTCTTTCAGCTCTTTACTCTGTAAATACTACTCTTGAGAAAGCCCTGTCAAAAAAGGTGTGGCTGAAATCAGGAGCATATATAGTTATAGAGTATACAGAGGCACTGACTGTCATTGATGTAAACTCCGGGAAAGCGGTCGCAGGCAAATCCACCAATGCCGACACCTTTATGAAGATTAATCTTGAGGCAGCAAGGGAGATTGCTGATCAGTTAAGGCTTAGGAATTTATCGGGTATTATTTTGGTGGACTTTATTGAAATACCGAAATCAAAGGAAAAAGAGCTGATACACGAGATGGAAGATTTTCTTAAGGAAGACAGTACCAAAAGTAATGTAGCAGATATTACCAAGCTTGGACTTATGGAAATAACAAGAAGGAGAAGTGGAAGGCCAATTCATGAAATCCTGATTGATAATAGAACTAAAATGTGTTAGCCTTGTAGTACCAGGTTTAGGGTGAATTAAACCAAATCATATAAAAAAACAGAAAGAGGTATATTTATGTCGAATCCTGAAGTAACAATTGAGATGGAAAACGGTAAAAAGATTGTAGCAGAGCTGTATCCGGAGATTGCACCAAATACAGTTAATAACTTTATTTCTCTTGCAAAAAAAGGCTTTTATGACGGTCTTATCTTTCACAGAGTAATAAAGGGTTTTATGATACAGGGAGGCTGTCCTGAGGGTATAGGCATAGGTGGACCGGGTTACGGCATCAAGGGTGAATTTGCACAGAATGGTTTTAAGAATGACTTAAAGCACGAGCCGGGAGTTCTTTCTATGGCGAGAGCTATGCATCCCGACTCAGCCGGTTCACAGTTTTTTATTATGCATAAGAATTCTCCTCATCTTGACGGGGGATATGCTGCCTTTGGTAAGGTTATTGTAGGAATGGATGTTGTAAATGAAATAGCAGAGACAAAGACTGACTTTGAGGATAGACCTAAGGAAGAACAAAAAGATTGCCAAGGTTACAGTAGATACTAAGGGTGTGGATTACCCTGAACCGGAAAAGGTGTGATTTTATGGAATGTAGTGAATTTCAAAAAGAATATACAGCCCTTTATAGCTGGGCAGCTTAGTATGCTTAAGGAAGAAGAAATGCTTGAGCATCTTTTGACGTGCAAAGAATGCAATGAAGAACTTGAAATTTACTACACTATAATTAACTGTGTCAAGGAACTTGACGGTAAACTTGAGACCTCTGACAATTATCATGGCGAGTACAATGATTTCATTGAAAAGTCAAGAAAAGAGATTAAAAAATATAAGAAACAAAGGCTAAGAAGAAGAATTGCCTTTCCGGGAGTAGTCGGAGCGGCAGTTCTTTTCACCGGCCTGTCGGTGAATATGGAAGCAGAGAATAAAGTTCGTGAAAATAATGAAAGCAGAATTTTTATAGATAACGATTTGAGTATGAGGTTCAGATTTAATGACAGCAATATTTTATCAGATCCTTATGCCAATATAGATGAATTGGCTAAAGAGATAGAAAGTAGGAGAAGACTGCATGAATAATGATTTCCTTTTGTTAATAGACGGTTCAAGCCTTTTGTCCACTCAGTTTTTTTGGCAGTCTTCCAAGGCAGATATTATTTGCAAAGACTATCGAAGAAAAAGAGAAGTTCTATGATAAGATTTTGCAGACCAGTGATGGCTTTTATACAAACGGAGTTTTTGGCTTTGTTAAATATTTACTAAAGATAATTAGAGAGCTAAAGCCAAGCCACATAGCTATTACTTGGGATTTAAGCAGAAATACGTTTAGAAGAGAGATATATCCTGATTACAAGGCGAACAGGGGTGAGACTATGGCTCCTCTTTCAGACCAGTTTGCAATCTGTCAGGAAGTGGTTAAAGCCCTTGGTATTGCACAGTTTATGTCAGGGACTTACGAGGCTGATGACTTTTGTGGTACCTTGGCAGAGAAGTTTAAGTCAGAAATACCTGTATTTATAATGACTAAGGATAATGACTATTTACAGCTGGTGGATGAAAATACTAAGCTTTGGCTAATGCATAGTTCTGCTGAAAAGACAGATGAATTATATAAAAAATACGGTATAGATAAACTCACGGTAAATGCACCGGATAGATGTTTTGTCTATGACAGGGAGCTAATCAAAAAGGAATTTGGCATAGAGCCTGAAAATGTCAATTCCCTAAAAGGGTATAATGGGAGATCCGTCTGACAATATAAAGGGAGTTCCGGGAGTAGGCGAGGCTACTGCCAGACTTCTAATAGGTAAATATCATACTGTAGATGGGCTTTACAAGGTCATTGATGGTAAGGATAAGAAAGAACTGGATGAGATAAAGAAACTTTGGAAGGAAGAACTTGGCATCAACAGGTCGCCCCTTTCATATCTTCTTAAGACCTCCGATACTGAGCTTGTAGGGGAAAAGTCTGCAAGACTTTCAGAGGAACTGGCAACTATCAAGAAAGATATCGATACTACAGGCGTAGAACTAGATGACTTAAGAACTAACATTGACTTTAAAAATGCTGCGAAGGTCATTAAGGCGCTTGAATTTAATTCTATAGATATTAGTGATTTAGAAGGTGGCAATAAAGAAGCAGAAAGTGGGAGCTTAGATGTAGACAGACTGCCTTACAGCTTAAAGGAGGCAATATCCGAAAAGCTTATATCAGACAATGGTATCCAGCTTATAGAGAAGCTTCGCAAAAAGGCTGATTCTATAGAAGTTAAGAAAAAGAAAACAGAGCCTAAAATCAGCTTTGAGACTATTGAAATAAACGATATAGATGAGGCTGTAAAATACTTTGATAGTATAAGTGGTGGCAATAAATATGTGGGATTTGATATAAATGCCTATGGTCTTACTCTGACATTGGCTGGTGAGGAAACTTTCATAAAAAATGAAATGTTTATTAATCTGGATTTTCTTAGGGAAAATCTGGATAAGTTATTTAGCAGATGTAAAGAAACCTGCTTTGTGACATTTTCTCTCAAAGAAAAGCTGGCATTATTAAAGACAGACTATTATCCAAATCTTTACGACCTCTCTGTGGCTCATTACCTGTTAAATCCTCTGGCCACAGAACATAATGTAGAGGCTGTGCTTGACGATTATCCTGATATTCTTTCAGGTGAAGATGCTAAGCTTGTGGCAAGGGCTGCGTTTTTATCCGCTCCAAAGCTGTTTGCACAGATAGAGTCGTTAGGAATGGGAGATTTGTACAAAAAAACATTGAAATGCCTTTAGTATCTACTCTTTATGAGATGGAAGAGAGAGGAATTGGGATAAATAGAGAAGAGCTTCATAAGTATTCTAAAGAACTTGAGGTTTTGATTAAAAACTACGAAGAGGAAATCTACAAGATGGCAGGAGAGGAATTTAATATTAATTCTCCAAAACAGCTTGGAGTGATACTTTTTGAAAAACTGAGACTTCCTTATGGAAAGAAGACAAAGACCGGTTATTCGACCTCTGCTGATGTGCTTGAAAGAATAAGACTCGAAGATCCTATAGTTGAGAAGGTGCTAAGTTACAGACAGGTTGCCAAGCTTAAGTCCACATATACAGATGGCCTTGAAGCCTATATTAGGGAAGATGGAAGAATTCACTGTAAGTTAAACCAGCTTGTTACAGCCACAGGTAGGCTTTCAAGTACGGAGCCTAATCTTCAGAATATTCCAATAAGGATGGAGCTTGGTAAGAAGATAAGAAAGGCTTTCATTCCTAAAGATGGCTATGTCTTTTGTAGATGCTGATTATTCTCAGATTGAGCTTCGAATAATGGCGCATTTATCAGGAGATGAGGAACTTATCAAGGCTTACCAAAGTGAAGAGGATATACATAGGATAACTGCTTCTCATGTATTTAAGGTTCCTCTTGATGAGGTTACTGACTTGCAGAGAAGAAATGCTAAGGCAGTAAATTTTGGCATCATCTATGGAATAAGCTCCTTTGGCCTGGGAGAAAATCTCGGCATATCCAGAAAAGATGCAGAGAAGTATATAAATGATTACTTTAAGGCTTATCCGAAGGTGAAGACATATCTTGATTCGCTGGTTGAAAAAGGTATAGAAGACGGTTATGTTAAGACTTACTTTGGAAGAATACGTCCCTATACCTGAGCTTAGCAGCAATAACTTTATGAAGAGGCAATTCGGCGAGAGAATAGCTATGAATTCGCCTGTGCAGGGAACTGCTGCGGACATTATAAAAATTGCTATGAATAATGTGAATAAGAGGCTTAAGGCAGAATATCCGATTCAAAACTTCTATTGCAGATTCACGATGAACTCCTTATAGAAGCTAAGGAAGAGGATAGAATAACAGTAGCAGGTATTCTTAAGGAAGAGATGATGAAGGCTGCTGACCTTAAGGTAAAGCTATCTGTTGAAGTGAAATTTGGCTATGACTGGTATGATGCACATTAATCGATTGGAGGGGGATAGTTGGTTATTGGAATTACAGGTGGTATAGGTTCAGGCAAATCTTTGGTTACTAAGTTGTTGCAGGCTAAGTTTGGTGCTGCCGTCATCGATACCGATACAGTAGGACATGAGATAATGGAAATAGGAACTAAGGCGTATTATGAAATAGTGGATGTATTTGGAAGAGAAGTTCTCTCAGAAGATAAGTCGGTTGACAGAAAAAAATACTTGGTGATAAGGTTTTTTTGGAAATGAAGTATTGCTTACTAAACTTAATAATATCATTCATCCTGCAGTTGAAGCTGAGGTAGACAAGAGGATAGAAGATTTTAATAAAAAAAATTACAAATATATTGCATTAGAGACTGCACTTATGATAAAAGTAGGGTATAATAGAAAGTGTGACAAGGTATGGTATGTCTATGCAGATAAGGATGTTAGGCTTAAAAGGCTTTACTACAATCGTGGCTTAGACAGAGTTAAGGCTGCTAAGATAATTGACAATCAGAACTCTGATGAAGAATTTAGAAAGATTGCTGATGCAGTTATAGATAATTCGGGTACTGAGGAAGAGACTTTAGTTCAGATTAAAAAAATATTAAAGTGCTGTTAGAGGAGGGTACAATGCAGGATTTACCTGAGAAGTTGGTATTTGGCCTTGATATAGGTACAAGAAGTTTGGTTGGAACTGTAGGAGCAAGGGTTGATGAACATACTTTTAAAGTGTTTGCCATAGAGCAGGCAGAGCACGAAACCAGAGCCATGCATGACGGACAGATTCACGACATCCCTAAGGTAGCAGAGTCAATAAGAAAGATGAAGGGTAAGCTTGAGGCGAAGCTTGGAAGAGAATTAACAGAAGTGTCTATCGCCGCTGCAGGCCGTGTGCTTAAGACTGTGAATGTTCACCCCTGTATTGAATTTACAGAAGATACAGTAATTCATGATGATGAGATTCATGCCCTTGAAATGAAGGGTGTGGAAGAAGCCTATAAGACTATAAGGGAGTCTGATGATGTAGGTACTGACTTTTACTGTGTAGGCTATTCTGTTATGCACTATTATATCAACGGACAGCAGATGGTGAACCTTGAAGAACATAAGGGAACCAAAATAGATGCAGAGTTGATAGCAACCTTTCTTCCACAGGATGTTGTGGATGACTTGTATGCTGCAGTTGAAAATGCAGGTCTCAATGTGGCTAATCTCACACTCGAGCCTATAGCGGCTATTGATATAGCAATTCCTGAAAAGTTCAGGCTTCTTAACATTGCACTTGTAGATGTAGGTGCAGGTACTTCCGATATCTGTATAACCAATGACGGTTGTGTTATTGCTTATGGTATGATTCCTCACGCAGGAGATGAGATAACTGAGATTATAGCAAGGCTTTGCCTTGTTGATTTTAATACGGCTGACAGGATTAAGAGGGAGTTATACAATGACAAAGTTGAATTCAAGGATGTAATGGACATTACACAGACTATGAATTCTGCTGATATTCTTAAAAACAATTTCTCCTACCATAGAGTCAATCACCGAAGAAATAGTCGATAAAAATCAAGGAACTAAATGGTGGGAAAAACTGTAAGTGCAGTATTCATAGTTGGAGGCGGTGGAAAGGTAAGAGGGTTTACTTCTCATATATCTGAAATCTTAGGACTGCCTGAAGAAAGGGTAGCACTTAGGGGTAAGGAAGTGCTTGGAGAGGTTGAATTTGCTGATGAGAATGTAGAAAAAGATCCTCTCTTGGTTACGCCTATAGGTATATGCTACAGCTATTATGAGTCTAAAAAAACAACTTCATTTATGTAACTCTTAATGGCAAGAGAATCAAGCTTTTACGATAACTCTAAACTTACTGTTTATGATGTTTTTAAGTAAAGACGGATTTTCAAATGATGATATCTTCCCTAAACGCGGAAAGTCTATTACTTACACCTTAGATGGAGCTAGGAGGGTTGAAAGGGGAGAGGTTGGTGAACCTGCTGAGATTAGGTTAAATGGAGAACTCGTTAGTATAAGTAAGCCAATATCAAAGAACGATATGATTACTGTTAAGCCATCTACAACAGGAGAGCCTGCAAAGCTTCTGGTAAGCAAGATAAGAGAGATGGACAATACCTTCCATATTATGTTTAATGGGAAGGAGCTTAGCTGTCCAAAGCTTGCCGAGGTAAACGGTAAGCTCGTTTCAGGCTTCTATGCTGTGGATGACGGTGATAATGTTGTTCTTAGGAACTATTATACTCTGCTTCAGGTTATGGAAATGCTTGACTTACCTTATCATGAAGGTATTCTTGTTAACAATATGCCTGCTGATGAGAATACAAAGATATATGATAATTTTACAATAACTGACAATGCTTCCTATACGGAAGAGGTAGTCACCAAGGAAGAGGACTATGGCAGCTTTGAGGAACTTCCTGATGATGATTATAGTGATGAAATCAGTTTTAACACAAAAGATGGCACACCTGCTTATACTAAGACAGCTGACTCTATTACCTTTGGCAGTGGAGAAGATGCAATATCAATACCAATTGCAGATTATTCTAAAAAGGAAAGTGCTTTAGATGAAACAAAGGAAAATAATATCGGAGGAAATATTGAGAGTACTGCTGTTACTGAAGAGGATGTGATGAACGGATTGAAGAAAAAAGATCAATCCATCAGCAAAGAACATTACGGTTATAGTAAACGGAACTGTGGTAACTCTGGAAGGCAAGATGCACTATCTTCTTGTAGATGTACTTGACTTCTATACCTTTGATATGACTGAATACAAAGGAAGGCTGATACTTGAAGTAAATGGCGTAGGTGATATGGACTTTACCTCACCTATAAAGGACGGAGATCAGATTAGGATAGCGTGGAGTGAATAATAGAGATACAAGCGCTAATGTTTGGCTTACTACCCTTGCCAGCGGCAGTAGTGGTAATTCCAGCCTCATAGGGGATTCAGAAGGAATAACATCCTTGTTGACTGCGGCATCAGTTGTAAGAGGATAATAGAGAGTGTAGAGAAATTATCAGATTCTGCTGATAGCATAAAAGGAATTTTTATAACTCATGAGCATACAGACCACATAGGAGGGCTTATGATGCTTATGAAAAAAATATAAGATTCCGGTATTTGCAAGTCTTGGTACACTTTCAGAAATAACAAAAATGTAAGGGATTTGACAGCAGTTATAAGAAACTTATGTATAAGGTAGAGGCAAATCGACCATTTCGCTTCAATGATTTTTACTGTAAATTGCTTTAACATCCCTCATGATGCAGCAGAGCCTTTGGGATTTAGCTTTGAAAAAGTATGACATCAAGCTCTCTGTGTGTACAGATTTTGGTATGATTACAGATGAAATAGAAGAAGGTCTTAGAGGCTCAAAGGCTATGGTGATTGAGGCAAATCACGACGAAAGAATGCTTGAAGCAGGAAAGTATCCTTTTAGACTTAAAAAGGAGAATACTTGGAGACAGGGGACATATTTCAAATGAAAAACTCGGGTAAGCTAATAACTAAGCTCTGGAATGAGGATGTTAATCATATTTTTCTAAGTCACTTGAGCGATGAGAACAATATGCCTGAGCTTGCACTTGAGACAGTGAGATGCGAACTTTTAATGGAACATAAGAATTTTGAGGCTCATACCAAGCTGGTAGTGGCAAACAGAAATACATTGTCTGAAAGAGCCGTATTAAAGGCAGAGAAAATTGCTGATGATAGGAGTGCGTAAGGTATTTTGGGGATATTTGTAGTTGGAGGTTTATTATGATAAAACATATATGGGGAAGTTCCCAAGAAGGAGAAGATATGAAAAGAGCGGTAATTACAGCAGTAGGAAAAGACAGTGTGGGAAAGCTTGCTGAAATATGCAATTTTCTTGCAGAAAAACAAATCAACATACTTGATGTCTCTCAGACTCTTGTAGGTGGATTCTTCAACCTTATGATAATAGTTGATGTGACCGGATTTGACGATGACTTTGCGTCTGTGGTTGACGGTTTCATGAAGCTTGGTGAGGAGTGTGGGCTTAAGGCAAATATTCAGCGTGAAGAGATCTTTGACAAGATGCATCGTATCTAAGCTTTACTAAATATATATCTTTTATTATTACTGTAAAGCCGGATGCAGGAATCTTGCATCTTAGGGGACTTAAACTTTAGACGCTTACATTAAAAAGCGGGTTGATTAGGAGGAAGCGATGATTACTTTAGGAGAGGTATTTGAGACAAATGAAATGATATGGAATGAGCACCTTGATGTGCGTACCATAACACTTGGAATTAGCCTCTTAGACTGTATAACTGATGATTTAGATAAGTTAAATGAGAATATCTATAAGAAGATTACCGAGACCGCAAAAGGATTTGGTAAAAAAACAGGTGATGAGATAGGCAAGGAATTTGGTATCCCTATTGTGAACAAGAGAATATCAGTTACACCTATTGCAATAGTTGGTAACTCTGCCTGCAAAACAGAAGATGATTTTTGTTTCAATTGCTAAGACTCTTGACAGGGCAGCAGAGGCAACAGGGGTTAACTTCATAGGTGGATATTCCGCCCTTGTGTGCAAAGGAAGTACACCTGCCGATAATCTCTTAATCAGGTCTATCCCTAAGGCTCTCAAAGAAACAGAGCACATCTGCAGTTCTGTGAATTTAGGGCTCAACCCGTACAGGCATCAATATGGATGCTGTAAAGCTGATGGGTGAAATCATTAAAGAGGCAGCAGAGTTTACCAAGGACAGAGATTCAATTGGCTGTGCGAAGCTCGTTGTTTTCTGTAATGCACCGGATGACAATCCTTTTATGGCAGGAGCTTTCCACGGAGTTACAGAAGCAGACAAGATAATAAATGTCGGTGTAAGCGGTCCCGGAGTGGTGAGGGCAGTACTTAAACACTCTGAAGGGGATGATTTTGGCACTCTTTGCGAAAAAGATTAAGAGGACGGCTTTTAAGATAACAAGAATAGGACAGCTTGTAGCACTTGAGGCTGAGAAAAAGGCTTGGTATTCCTTTCGGTATAGTAGACCTCTCACTTGCACCAACTCCGGCTATCGGTGACTCAATTGCTGATATTTTCTGTGAAATGGGACTTGAACACGCAGGAGCTCCGGGAACTACTGCTGCACTTGCCCTCCTTAACGATCAGGTAAAAAAAGGCGGAGTGATGGCTTCTTCTTATGTAGGAGGTCTTAGTGGTGCCTTTTATTCCTGTGAGTGAAGATCAGGGGATGATAAATGCTGTGCTTGATGGTGCATTAACCATTGAAAAGCTTGAAGCAATGACCTGTGTCTGCTCAGTAGGACTCGATATGGTAGCAATTCCAGGCAATACTTCATCAGCGACAATATCTGGAATTATAGCAGATGAGATGGCTATAGGTATGATAAATCAGAAGACAACTGCCGTAAGGCTTATACCGGTGATAGGAAAAGATGTTGGTGAACAGGCTGAATTTGGAGGACTTTTAGGTTATGCTCCAATTATGCCTGTAAATGGTTTTTCTTGTGAAAAGTTTATCAACAGAGGAGGTAGGATACCGGCTCCTATACATAGCTTTAAGAATTAAGACAGACTGCGGTAATAACTTGCAAAAGATATACAAAATTCTCAGTATTTTGAGTAAATAAAAAGGTTGGGTTATCTATGGAAACAACGATGTGGAGTGAATTTTTGGCACCTTACAGACTTGCGGTGGATGAGCTGGTTGTAAAACTAAATCATATAACCGAGGAGTATAGGGCAATGGGAATGTATTCTCCCATTGAACAGGTAGTAGGAAGAGTGAAAAGGATTTCAAGCATAATTGAAAAGGCACAGAAAAAAGGAATTCCACTCTATGATATAGAAAACAGAATTGAAGATATTGCCGGTATTAGAATAATCTGTCAGTTTGAGGATGATATCGCCAATGTTATTAAAATGATTAAAAGCCGTTCTGATATTCAAATACATGAGGAAAAAGACTATATAAGCAATCAGAAAAGCAGTGGCTACAGAAGCTATCATTTGATGGGCTCATATAATGTAGAGACTTTGGCTGGAAAAAAGACAGTTAAGCTTGAGATTCAGATTAGAACACTGGCAATGAACTTCTGGGCTATTATAGAGCATTCCCTGCAGTATAAGTATAAGGGCAATATGCCTGAAACTGTGTCTAAGAGGCTTAAAAATGCGGCTGCTGCTATAGTTCAGCTTGATACTGAGATGTCTGCAATCAGAAATGAGATTGTGGATGCGCAGAATTCATTTAGAATAAAGGCCGGCATTGTATCTCAGATACTTAACAATATTCAGAACCTCTATAAGGTTGCCAATGACAGGGAAGTAGCTAAGATTCAAAAAGAGTTTTATGATATATATGCAAAAGATGACTTAAACACCCTCTTTAAGTTCAGCAAAGAATTAGATAATATATCAGAGGGTTATAGAAGCCAAAGCCTGCCGGAAAGGAATTTGTAGTATAGATGATTAATTTACCTGAAAGCTTTTTAAGCAAAATTAAAAACCTGCTTGGTGAGGATTATGACAATTTCCTTGAAAGCTATAATAAAAAGTCCTTTGCAGGGGTCTAAGATTAAACAGAACCAAGGTCTCTCCTGATGAATGGGAGAGACTTTCTGTGGTTAAGATGGATAAGATTCCCTGGATAGACAATGGTTATTATTTTGACGCTAATGTATTTGCTGCAACAAGGCATCCTTATTATTATGCGGGGCTTTACTACATACAGGAGCCTTCTGCTCAGACTCCTGCCAATATACTTCAGGTAAATCCTGGTGACAGGGTCTTAGACCTTTGTGCCGCTCCGGGTGGCAAAAAGTACGGAACTTGCAGCTAAGTTATATGGAAAGGGTGTGCTCGTTTCAAATGATATATCTGCAACAAGGGCAAAGGCTCTGCTTAAAAAAACTTGGGAGTGTTCGGTATTAAGAATGCGCTGATTACCAGTGAAACTCCAAAAGAATTTAAGTGATATATTTAAGGGTTACTTTAATAAAAATCCTTGTAGATGCACCTTGTTCAGGTGAGGGCATGTTTAGAAAAGAGCCTGCCATTATAAAGAACTGGGAACAGTATGGCACAGGTTATTACAATGATTTACAAAAGGATATCTTACCTAATGCAGTAAATATGCTTGCTGATGATGGATATCTGCTATATTCTACCTGTACATTTTCACCTGATGAAAATGAGGGTACAATTGACTATATTTTGACTATATTTCCTGAACTTGAAGTTGTATCGATAAATGAAGATTATGAGGGTTTTGATAATGGACACCCTGAATGGGTTGGCTCTGAAAGAGAAGAGATTAAGGGAGCTGTCCGTATCTGGCCTCACAGGATGGAAGGAGAGGGGCATTTTCTCTGTCTGCTTCATAAGAAAAGACAGAGTTTCCCACAGTATTTTGATACTAATGTCAAGAAGGTTAAACTCACGAAGGAGGAAGAAGTCTTCTTAAAGAGCTGGGGCTTAAAGGATGATGAACTTACAAGGCTTGAACTACATGGAGATAAGCTATATCTCATTCCTGAAGGACTGCCTGATGTATCCGGGCTTAGAATACTTAGGAATGGGCTTTATATAGGTGATAGGAAAAAAGGTAGATTTGAGCCAAGTGAGCCTTTTGCTATGTCTAGAACTAAGGCTGAATCTAAATATTTTCTTGATTTGGACGCAAATGATGATAGAGTAATTAAGTACCTTAAGTGTGAAACCATAGAGGTTACCAAAGATGAACTTGTAAAGAACGGACTTGATAAGGCAGAAAAAGGGGAATTTATTCTGATAGGGATAAATGGCTTTCCTCTTGGCTTTGGTAAGCTGTCAGGCACTACCGTAAAAAAATAAGTATTTTGCGGGCTGGAGGATGATGTAATGATTTTGCACTATTAATAACAATAAAGATGCAAATAATTCACCTTTGTTTTATGAAAGTGCAATAATTGCACCTTTGTTTTTATGAAAGTGCAAATAATGCACTATATTATTTATAGAGGTGCAAAATATGAAAGATTTGAAGAGTATAAGAATAGATAAGAAATTAACCCAACAACAAGCAGCTGGTATTGTAGGGATTTCCTGCGTTCATATAAATCATATGAAAAATGACTTAGATAAAAGGGAAAAATTTAAAAATATAATTATATTTATGAGAAATTATCTCAAATTAACCCTATTGATGAGGAACATGGAATTGTAGACCTTGAATACATAAGCCGTAAGTGTTCAGAAATATTTGATAAATATAAAAATTAATTTTTTTGTTATCTTTTTGGTTCCTACGCTAAAGGCAAGGCAAAAGATGATAGTGATGTAGATTTATTGATTTCTACAGAAATTAAAGGTTTAAAAATTTTTTTGGCTTGGTGGAGGAGATAAGAAATTCGTTACATAAAAAGGTGGATGTAATAGAAGTTGCAGGATTAAAGGATAATGTAGAGTTGTTGGAAGAAATATTGAAAGATGGAATAAAAATATATGGATAATTTTAAGAATGATGATGAACGGAGTAACCAATGTCAAAAACTATAAGACTTGATAAATACCTCTCTGATATGACTTCTGAAACCAGAAGCAAGGTGAAGGAGTATATAAGGAAAGGTAGAATAACAGTTAATACAGTCATTGTTAAAAGTCCTGATACAAAGGTCGACACAGATAATGATGTAGTTTGCTTAGATGGCAGGAAAGTAGGCTATGTAGAATATTATTACTATATGATGAACAAGCCACAAGGGGTAATCACCTCTACAGAAAAGGGTAAAACCAAGACTGTTATGGATGTTTTTAAGGAAACAGGTATAGATTGCCCGAGGTTTGACGAACTCTCGCCTGTAGGAAGGCTTGATAAGGATACGGAAGGATTGTTGCTTATCACTAATGACGGAGAGCTTAATCACAAGTTGTTATCGCCTAAAAATCATGTGGATAAGGTATATTTTACAGAACTTAAGCATCCTCTAAAACTGTCAGACATAGAGGCTTTTGCAGAGGGTTTGGATTTGGGAGATTTTATCAGCAAGCCTGCAAGACTTGAAATCTGTGATAATGAAGGAAAATTCACTGCAAGAGTTACTATATCTGAGGGCAAGTTTCATCAGATAAAGCGTATGTTTGAGGCTGTAGATAATGAGGTTATCTACCCTCAAAAAGGCTTCAAATGGGAAGCCTTACTCTTGATTGTGATTTGGTATTAGGCGAGGTAAGGGAGCTTAGCGAGGATGAAATAAAAGGACTTAAGATGTAATGCTTAGTCAAACTATGATTTTATCAGTAAGATATGGTAATGGTGGTAGTCATTAATTTGGGCCTTGTAGAGTAATGATTTATGTAATGAGGTATAATTGGAGCAAGAATCAAATGAAGAAATATAATAAGTTTGAAAAAAAGGGTATCTTACTTTTTAGAAAGCGTAAACTGCTTTTTGAATGTAGCCTTAAACGTGTTGGCTGCAGTTATTATTTTTTTATAATTGGATTATTTCTCAATAAAATGCAGGCAAAAAAATATTCTCTGTGCTAGCCTTATTGTTTGTACTTCCTGTAGGGAGGAGCCTAGCTACATTTTTTTCATTCTTATGCCATATAAAGAAATGAAAGATAGAGATTTGCTTAAAAGTAAAAGAGGGCATTGAAGGAAAGGGAATTTTGCTGTATTCACCTGTATTTACGTCTTCTGAACATGTAATGCATCTTGACCTTATAGCAGTGTTTAAGGGTAGGGTTATAGCTTATAAAGGAAAAGATGGTACTACAGCTCGTAATGAATACGATTACAAGAAAAGAATAGATACAGCTAAGGCTTATATAGATAAACACATTAAAAATCAAGGCAGAAGTGAAAACTTAGTTATTTTTGATGATATGGAGAAGTTTGTAAGAGCATTTCCTGAGAAAAAGGCATCAGAAACAGATATGGATGAGATTAAGAGTTTTACTGAGAGTATGGAATACTTTACGGTGTGATAAATGAAAAGGTAACTAATAAAATGATATTACTTAAAAATAAAGCATATAGAAGCAGGTGGAAGACTTGATAAGTATCTTATGAAGTTCTTAAAAGAGGCTCCTGCGAGCTTCATATATAAGATGCTAAGGAAGAAGAACATAGTGCTTAACGGCAGGAAAGCGGCAGGAAGCGAATTCTTAAAGGAAGATGATGAAGTTAAGCTTTTCCTCTCGGATGATACCGTGATTAAGTTTGGAGGGAAAGTTACTATTTCACAGGCTGCCGACAGAGAATATGTGGCAACTGCAGAGGATGAGAACGAGGTTCAGGAAGACAATTCATTGTATGACAGCTTAAAGAATCTGAAGTGGGAATATGACGAGCCGAAGGTCATTTATGAAGATAGAGACATAATCATACTTAATAAGCCTGTAAATGTGCTTTCTCAGATAGCAAAACTTGGAGATATCTCCATGAATGAATGGCTTATAAGTTATCTAATCAAATCAGGGAGTCTAAGTGCAAATGACCTTGTTACTGTTAAGCCTGCTGTAGCAAACAGGCTTGATAGAAATACAAGTGGAATAATTCTTGCCGGAAAGACACTTTCAGGACTTAGGTTTCTTTCTAATATAATCAAAACCAGAAAGATAGAAAAGTACTATCTCACCATTGTTAAGGGAGAGATGAAAGAAAAATATTACATCCGAAGCCTATCTTCTTAAAAAAATGATAGCCACAATACTGTTAGAATATATAAAGACAAGGTGCAAGGTGCGGATTATATAAAGACAGCCTATGAAGTTCTAAAGGTCAGCTTGGGTCACAGCCTGTTAAGGGTGAAGCTTATTACCGGCAAAAAGCCATCAGATTAGAGCGCACCTATCATTCCTTGGCTATCCGGTGATAGGAGATGGCAAATACGGACTCAAATCAGAAAAATACAACCTATAGAAGAATGGGGCTTAACAGCCAGTTACTACATTCTTATGAAATAAAAATTTCCTGAAATAGATGATGAATTTGCTTATTTAAGCGGAAAGAGCTTTTAAAGGCTGATTTGCCTGTGAGGCTGATGAAGGTTGCTAATAAGCTGGGATTTGATATTTGAGCATTACATCTTGGATGTAGGATAATAAGATATATCAGGTTTTGATTTATTACACTAAAGTATCAACGCGTTAGAGAGGGAAAGTATAAACTTCGTTCATAGTGATACGGATATAAAGAAGCTTGATTGTGTAAGATTTGAAAAAGCAGAATGGATAAAGAAATGTGATATTCAGCAGGTTTAACTGTTTTTTTCAGCAAAAAGCGCTTATTTAATGGCGATTAGCAGGTGTAGTTCATCACAAGATATATGAAGGAGAAAATATGCCATCTTGGAATTCCAGAGGTTTAAGGGGCTCTTTGCTTGAGACTCTTATAAATATGACCAATGATAAATACAGAGAACAGGGACTTGCTCTTGTTCAGAAGGTTCCAACTCCAATTACCCCTGTAAATATAAATGATAAAGGACAGATTACCCTCGCCTACTTTGACAGCAAGAGTACTGTGGACTATATTGGTGTTGTACAGGGGATTCCAATCTGCTTTGATGCGAAAGAATGTAGCAAGCAGACCTTTCCACTACAAAACATACACGAGCATCAGGTGAATTTTATGGAAGACTTTGAAGCCCAAGGCGGAGTAGCCTTTATGCTGATATTTTTTTCAGACACTGATGAATACTATTACGCATCGTTTAAGGAAATTAAGAAATATTGGGATAGAGCTGTAAATGGTGGAAGAAAGAGCGTCAAAAGAGATGAGTTTTTAGAGGGTTATTATTTAGATGTAGCAGGCAAGGTGATAGTGCCATATCTTGAAGGACTTGAAAAAAAGATCTTGAGAGCAGGGATGACCGCTAAAAAAATTTTAAAAAACCTATTGACATATTATTTTTCAATAATGTATACTTATCTTCGTTGTCAATCAACACATATTTATAAGGCCTGTTGGTCAAGGGGTTAAGACGCTGCCCTCTCACGGCAGAAACAGGGGTTCGATTCCCCTACAGGCTATTACTTTTTAGGAAGTGAACCGTTAGAGGTTCGCTTTTTATGCGATAAAGGAGAATTATGAGTAAAAGAGAAAGCTATGAAAAAAAGGCTGAAGCACTTATTTTACCGATAATAACCAAGAACAATTATGAGTTGGTTGATGTCGAGTTTGTAAGAGAAGGTTCCAACTGGTTTCTTAGAGCCTATGTTGACAAAGAAGGGGGATTTTCGGTAAATGACTGTGAAAAGGTAAGCCGTGAATTTTCAGATCTTTTTAGATAAGGAAGATTTCATTGAGGAATCCTACATACTTGAAATCAGTTCTCCCGGACTTGGAAGACCTCTAAAAAAAGATAAGGACTTTGAAAGAAGCCTTGGTGAAGAGGTTGAAGTAAAGCTCTACAAGGCTCTGGAAGGCCAGAAAGAATTCTCCGGAACATTAGAGGCCTATGATGCGGATACTGTAACACTAGGTTTTGAAGGAAGTACGAAGACAACATTTGTAAGAAAAAAACATAGCCTTAATAAGGTTAGCCATTGATTTCTGATAAAGTTTAAGGGAGGTAATTAGAAAATGAGAAAAAAAGAGCAGCCTGATAGCGGCATGGAGCTGATAGCAGCTCTCGACCAGCTTGAAAAAAACAAATGACATAAGCAAGGAAGTAATACTTGAAGCGGTTGAGAATTCACTTCTTGTTGCCTGCAAGGATGAATTTGGTAAGTCTGACAATGTAAAGGTTACTATTGACAGAGAGAATGGAAAAAGTAACTGTACTTGCAGAGAAAAACGGTTGTCCAGACTGTGGAGGATCCCATCGCTCAGATAAGTCTTGATGAAGCAAAGGCTACATTCCCCAATGCGGTTGAGGGACAGATAGTAAATGTAGTAATAACTCCTAAGAATTTTTGGAAGAATTGCAGCTCAAAAAGGCTAAACAGGTTGTAGTGCAGAAGATTAGGGAAGAAGAAAGAAAGGTTCTTTACAATCAGTATTTCGCCAAAAGAACATGATATAGTTACTGGTATAGTACAGAGATACACAGGAAACAACATTAGTATAAATCTTGGAAAGGTAGATGCTCTCCTTTCTGAAGCTGAACAGGTTAAGACTGAGAGATTTAGATCAACAGAGAGAATTAAGCTCTATGTTGTAGAAGTTAAGGATACTTCTAAGGGACCAAGAATAACAGTTTCGAGAACGCATCCTGACCTGGTTAAGAGACTGTTTGAATCAGAGGTTACAGAGATTAAGGATGGCACTGTTGAAATAAAGAGTATTTCAAGAGAACCGGGCTCAAGAACTAAAATAGCGGTTTACTCCAACAACCCTGAAGTAGACGCGGTAGGAGCCTGTGTAGGTGTAAATCGTTCCAGAGTTGAGGCTGTGGTCGATGAGCTAAGAGGTGAAAAGATAGATATAGTTGTATGGAGCGAGGATCCTAGAGTGTTTATCATGAATGCTCTATCTCCTGCAAGAGCTATATCCGTAGAAGCAAATCCTGAAGAAAAGACTGCCAAGGTTGTTGTGGCTGACTCACAGCTTTCACTTGCAATAGGAAAAAGAAGGACAGAACGCAAGGCTTGCAGCAAGGCTTACCGGATATAAGATTGATATTAAGAGTGAATCACAGATATTATCCGAATAAAGAGGTAGAGGATGAATAATCCACAGAGAACTTGTATAGCTTGCAAAAAGCGTAAAAGATAAAAAGGATCTGATTAGGATAGTGAAGACAAAAGAGGGAGAGATAGAATTAGATCCTACAGGCAGAAAAAAATGGCAGAGGTGCTTATATTTGTAAAGATTCAGGTTGCTTTGAGAGTCTTAAAAAGTCAAAAGGGCTGGATCGTTCGTTTAAGACACAGGTTTCTGTCACAGTATATGATAGGCTTATTGAAGAATTGCAATCAATATAGGAAGGTGAATATGGATAAGGTATTATCTTACTTGGGACTAGCTAGAAAAGCAGGAAAGCTGGCAGTTGGTGAATTTCTTACTGAAAATGCTATTTATGCCAAAAAAAGGCTGTTCTGGTAATAGTTGCTGAAGATGCGTCAGACAATACTAAGAAAAAATTCACTGACAGATGCAATCACCACAAGGTAGAGCTTAGATTTTATAAGACCAAGGCCGAACTTGGAAGTGCAACTGGCTCTGCACTGAAAGCTTCAATGGCTGTGCTTGATGAAGGGTTTGCAAAAGCTATCTTAAACATATTGAATTAGCTATTAAATGGGAAAGGCGATAAAAATGTCTAAAAATGAAAGTAAGTGAGTTGGCTGCTGAAATAAATAAGAAGAGTAAAGGAAATTGTTGATTTCCTCAAAGAAAAGGGCTACGCAAATGTGAAGAACATGAATAGCGTGCTCAGTGATGAAGAAGAGAAGGTTGCTCGTATGGAGTATGCCCCTGATACTATTAAAAAGGAAAAGCCTAAGGCAAAGGCGGAACCTAAGCCAAAGAGAGTAAAGGCTGCTCCTGCAGAAAAAGCAGATTGAACAGACTTTTGACGGTAGACCTCCTGAAGTTCGTGAAGCCGCTGAAAGAAAGGCAAAAAAAGCTTCTGCTGAAACTGAGGCAAAAAAGGCTGCTGATAAAGAGGAAACTGCACCAAAGGCAAAGAAAGTAAAGGAAGCGCCAGCAAAGGAAGATGAATCTGTTAGGGTTACCTCTGATGAGACAGAAGTAAAAGGAAAAGAGTTAAAGTCTAAGGAAGCTAAGCCTAAGGAAACTAAGGCAAAAGAGCATAAAAAAGAGGCTAAGGAATCTCACGATACTGAGGTTAAAGAGCCTGAGAGCATTAAAGAGCCTGAAACTCGTAGCCTGTCTCCGGAAGAAGCTGCAATTGAGTTTGCCAGAAAGAAAGCAAGCCAGGCAGCTGCACTATCTCCAAAGGGTGGTGCACAGTCTTCAGGAAACAAGTCTCAGAAGTTTGGCGACAGAAAAAAGAGGTGATAAGCCTCAGGGCTCAAGAGATAATTCAAAAGATGGTAACAGGGATAACCGTCAGAGACAGGGCGAAGGTCAGAATAGAAATAATGAAGGTTTCAGAGGAAACAGAAATTCTGACAGATCACAGTCAGGTAGAGGTGATAAGCCATTTAATAAAGACGGAAATTCTTCAAATGATAAAAGAACTCCTGCAGGTGGTTCACGTACAGGAGGTAATGCCGGTGCAAGAGGCCCACAGGCAAGAGGTGGACAGGGTAGAAATCAGAGCAGTGCAGGCGGAGAAGAGCGCATTGTAACAAAGACAGGCAATCGTGATAGAGAGCGTGAGAGAGAGCGTGAGAAGGCTAAGGAGAGAGAGCGTGCAGAAAAGAACCTTGGTAAGCGCTTTGACAAGAATAAAGCCCTCTCAAGCATTGATGATGACGACAACGTAGCACACAGAAAGAAGAAAGATCCTAACAGAAAGGGTGCATTTATCAAGCCAGAAGTAGTAGCTAGGCCTGCTGAGGAAGATACAATCAAGAATATCATTATTCCTGATACCTTGACTATTAAGGAGCTTGCAGATAAGATGAAGGTTCAGCCTTCAGCTATTATTAAAAAACTCTTCTTACAGGGCAAGATGTATACCGTAACTCAGGACATCACCTTTGAAGAAGCTGAAGAAATAGCTTTAGAATATAACATCATTTGTGAACTTGAGGAGCCTGTTGACCTTGTAGCTGAGCTTCTTAAGGAAGATGAAGAAGATGAGTCACTTATGATTAAGCGTCCTCCTGTTGTATGCGTAATGGGACACGTTGACCATGGTAAGACTTCACTTCTTGATGCAATCCGTTCTACAAATGTAACCAGCCGTGAGGCGGGTGGTATTACACAGAGCATCGGTGCTTCTGTGGTTAACATCAATGGAAGAAAGATTACCTTCCTTGATACACCGGGACATGAAGCGTTTACTGCTATGCGTATGCGTGGAGCAAAGTCTACAGATATAGCTATACTTGTTGTAGCTGCAGATGACGGTGTGATGCCACAGACAGTTGAGGCTATTAACCATGCGAGAGCTGCAGGAATTGAAATAATTGTAGCAATCAATAAAATAGATAAGCCAAGTGCAAATGTAGATAAGGTTAAGCAGGAGCTTACTGAGTATGAACTCATTCCTGAGGATTGGGGTGGCTCTACCATATTCGTGCCTGTTTCAGCACATTCCAAAGAAGGTATTGAACAGCTTCTTGAAATGGTGCTCTTAACTGCAGATGTAGCCGAATATAAGGCTAATCCAAACAGGAGTGCAAGAGGTATAGTTATCGAGGCTAGTCTTGATAAGGGCAGAGGTCCTGTGGCTACTGTTCTTGTACAAAAGGGTACCTTACATGTAGGTGATTCCATATCTATAGGTTCATCATTTGGTAAGGTTAGAGCCATGCTTGATGATAAGGGAAACAATGTATCTGAGGCAGGTCCATCTATACCTGTTGAGATTTTAGGACTTAATGGAGTTCCTAACTCAGGTGATACCATGCTTTGCTTCAAGGATGACAAGGAAGCAAGGGCAGCTTCAGAGACCTTTATAGCACAGGATAAGGCAAGGCTTATAGATGAGAGTAGGAAGAAACTTTCACTTGACGGTCTCTTTGACCAGATTAAGGCGGGAACTGTTAAGGAACTTAATGTTATAATTAAGGCTGACGTACAGGGTTCTGTTGAGGCAATTAAGCAGAGTCTTATCAAGTTAAACAATGATGAGGTAGCGATTAGAATTATACATGGTGCTGTAGGTGCAATCAATGAGTCTGATATTTCTCTTGCAAGTGCATCAAATGCAATTGTAATCGGCTTCAATGTAAGAATGGATGCTGTTGCCAAGGATACTGCAGACAGAGAAAAGGTAGATGTAAGATTCTACAAGGTTATTTACAATATCATTTCCGATGTTGAGTCTGCGATGAAGGGTATGCTTGAGCCTATTTACGAAGAAAAGGTAATAGGACATGCTGAAATCAGACAGGTATTTAAGGCGTCAGGTATCGGTAATATTGCCGGTTCATTCGTACTTGACGGTAAGATAGTAAGAGGTTGCAAGGCTAGGATTACAAGAGATAAGGATCTTATATTTGAAGGAAATCTTGCTTCCCTTAAGAGATTCAAGGATGATGTCAAGGAAGTAAATGCAGGCTATGAATGTGGTCTTGTATTTGAAAAAAATTCAATGATGTAAAAGAGGAAGATAAGGTTGAGCTTTATCAGATGGTAGAAGTACCAAGGAGTTAAAATGCGTAAAAAAACAGTATTAAAAATGTCAGAATAAATTCCGAGGTTCAGAGAGCTTTGGGTGAACTTATCCGCATGGGTGTTAAAGATCCGAGGGTAAGCTCACTCACCTCAGTAACAGATGTTGAAGTAGCTCCTGACCTTAAAACAGCCAAGGTATTTGTAAGCGTACTTGGAGATGAGAAAAAGCAAAAAGATACCTTGGAAGGACTTAAAAAGTGCAATGCCGTATCTTAGAAGCCAGCTTGCAAAAAGTATCAATTTGAGGAATACACCTGAACTTAGGGTTCCAGTTAGATACTTCAATTGAATATGGAATGCACATGTCTGCACTAATTGATCAGGTTAAACCAAAAAACGAAGATAATGTCAATGACTCTGATGAAGAAGAGGTATAGACATTCCTGAGAGGGGAGACACTATGTTTGTTGGAAATTATGATTTGACACATATTTTAGACCTTGTAAAGGATGCAGAAACTATTGCTATAGCAGGGCATGTCAATCCTGATGGGGATTGCACAGGCTCTACTCTCGCAATGTATAATTATCTTAAACATACGGGTAAGACAATTGATGTATACCTTGAGCCTATCGGACGTGAGTTTATAGATCTTCCGGGTGCTGATATTATTAAAAACGAGGTTGAGGACAAGGTCTATGATGTGTTCTTTATGATGGACTTAGGTGATACTGACAGAATAGGTGTTGTATCAAAGCTTTTTGAGACTGCAAAGAAAACCATATGTATTGACCATCATATAACAAGCAAGGGAGTAGCTGATGAGAACTTCATATTACCTACGCTTAGCTCTACCTGTGAAATTGTTTTTGAGATGATGGATGTGGAGTTGATTACAAAGGATGTGGCTACTTGTCTTTATACCGGTATAATACATGACACAGGAGTCTTTCATCATAGCTGTACTTCAAAGCGTACAATGGAGATTGCGGGTGAACTTATGGCTAAGGGCATTGACTTTGCCGGTATTATTGACCACAATTTCTATTCAAGGACATATAAACAGAATCAGGTGCTTGGAAGATGCCTTATGGAAAGTCTTTTATTGTGGGATGGAGTAGGAATTGTCTCCTATGTCACTCAAAAAGAACTCGATTTTTATATGGTAAGTAATAGTGATTTAGGTGGAATTATTGACCAGCTAAGGCTTACAGAGGGTGTGAAGGTGGCTGTTTTTATTCATGAAAAAAGAGCCTCACACCTACAAGGTGAGTATGAGAAGTACAGTCCCAGATCTTGATGTGAGTAAGGTTGCATCATTTTTTTGGAGGAGGCGGTCATAAGATGGCTGCAGGATGTACCATTACTAGCGGAAAAGTACATGATGTAATCAATAATATTACAAAGCAACTGCAATTTCAGTTACTTGAAAAGGGTTATATTTAATGCTAAACGGAATTATAAATGTATATAAAGAAGTAGGATTTACTTCAAGAGATGCAGTATCTAAGTTAACAGGAATTCTTAGGCAGCGCAAAATCGGTCATACGGGGACACTTGATCCCGCAGCCGAAGGTGTGCTGCCTATGTGTATAGGCAAGGCAACTAAACTATGTGAGTTACTGACTGACCATAAAAAGCAGTACATAGCTGTAATAAAGTTTGGAATAGCTACAGATACAGAGGATGTTACAGGGGAAATTATTGAAGAAACGAGCTTTTCTGATGACTGGTATGAGGAAAAACTGGCTGAGGATAATCTCTCTATGGTAATATCAGGGTTTGTAGGCAAGCAGCTTCAGACGCCGCCTATGTATTCTGCAAAGAGGGTAGGAGGAAAACGCCTCTATGAGCTTGCCAGGGAAGGTAAGGTAATAGAGCGTAAACCTTGTGAGATAACTATTTACGATATCGAAATTAAAAATATAGACATCCCTAACAGAGAAGCTACAATTGTGGTTGATTGTTCAAAGGGAACTTACATTAGAACCTTGTGTAAGGATATAGGTAATGAATTGGGCTGTAAGGCAGCAATGAAAAGCCTATTAAGAACAAAAACAGGAGAATTTTGCCTTGAGAACAGTTATAAGCTGGGTGATATAGAGAAACTGGTTAAAGAGAACAGAATATCAGAGATCATCATTCCTATAGAGGATGTATTCAAGAATCTAAGAAGAGTTGATGTGGGCGGATATGCCTCAGTATTGCTTGAAAATGGGGGTATCATAAGGGCTGAAGCGATTAGTCCAGACTTTCACTCATTGCAGCCTCAGGACGGTGAAAAATTCAGGATGTATAACGATAAGGGAGAATTTAAGGCTGTTTACAGCTATAATGGGGATGTAGAAGGATTTAAAATAGATAAGATGTTTTAAGGTGGGAGATATGGAGTATATAAAGGGTAGTGACTTTAAGTTACATAATACTGTGGTTACACTGGGTAAATTTGATGGTTTACACTTAGGTCATAAAGAACTTATTGATATTGTATTAAGTACAAATGGTCTTACAAAGGTTCTATTCACTTTTGATGTGAATCCTCTTAGCATACTCTCTAACAAAGAATTTAAAAGTAATAGAAACCGGTGCTGAGAGAATAAATTTGATGAAAGATTCAGGCTTTGATTATATGATAGATTATCCTTTTACTAAGGAAACTATTAATACTGATGCAGATGAATTTATAAAAACAATTATTCATGATAAGCTGGACGCTAAAATGCTGGTTGTAGGCACGGATTTTAGATTTGGTAAAGATAGACTTGGTGATGTAAACCTTCTTGAAAAAAGAAGCAAAGACTATGGATATGTATTAAAGGTTATAGAAAAGAAAAAAATGTATGGGGAGATAATCTCAAGCACTAGAATCCGTAATCTGATAAAAAAAGGTGAGATAAGAGAAGCAAATGAACTTCTTGGAAGAGAGTTTTCATTTTCAGGTGAGATTATACATGGTAATCATCTTGGACATACAGTAGGGATGCCTACTATCAATATAAGACCTGAAGATAATAAGTTGCTGCCTCCGTTTGGTGTCTATGTTTCAGATACTGAGCTTGACTTTAAGACATACAGAGGGATAACCAATATAGGAGTGAAGCCTACTGTAAGTGATAATAATACAGTTGGTGTGGAAACCTGGCTTTTTGGGCTTGACAGAGATGTATATGGACACTTTGCCAAGGTAAAACTCTTAGACTTTATCAGACCTGAAATGAAATTTAACTCGCTTGAAGAGGTGAAAAATCAGGTAAACATAGATGCAATAAAAGCAAGGGAGTACAAGGCTTAAACAGGAGGGATTATGGTTTTAGAAGAAAGTATCACCGCCATAAAGGGAATAGGAGCAAAAAAACCGCCGCCCTACTCAATAAGTTAGATATATTTACTAAGGGAGATATATTAAAGTACTTTCCAAGAAACTACGATAAATACGATAAAAATTATACCAATTAACTCACTTAAAAAGCGGAACTACAGCCGTAATATCAGCTATGCCTTCCTCTATTCCTATTTTGAGACAAATGGGAAGGAAGAGCATTTTAATCTGTGAGGTAAGTGATGGTAGTGGAAAAAAATTGAACTGAACTGGTTTAATATGCCTTTTATGAAGTCAAAACTTCAAAAGGGAGTACACATGATATTCAGAGGAAAGGTAGTAAGAAAAGGTAAGTTCATTAACATAGTTCAGCCTGAAATACTCACTGAAGCAGAATATAGAAGAAAGACTGAGGTGCTTCAACCTATTTATCATCTAACAAAGGGTGTTACCAGCAATCTCCTCAGAAAGTCATTAAAAGAAGTTCTTGCAGAGGTAACTTCTAATATAGACTATTTGCCAAAGAACATTAGGGATGAAAATGCTCTTATTTCTCTTAAGGATGCCTTGCAGGAAATACACTTTTCCCAAAGTCTTATCAATACTTTGATAGATGCAAGAAGAAGACTGGTGTTTGATGAATTCTTTCTTTTCGCACTTTCTATAGACAGATTGAAGCTTGGAAGAGAAAAAAACTCCGTCTTCATATATTATAAATGATAATTCTACAACAGTAGACTTTATTTCTTCGCTTCCTTTTTGCTCTAACAAATGCACAGCAAAAAGTCTGGGAAGAAGTAAAAATCTGACCTTGTTTCAGGGCAGGGAGAATGAACAGACTGGTACAGGGAGATGTAGGTTCGGGCAAGACTGTAATAGCGATGCTTGCCTGCCTTTTGACAGCTAAAAATGGCTATCAGTCCACCGTAATGGTGCCTACAGAAGTACTTGCAAGACAGCATTACGATAGCTTTTCTACAGCTCTAGAAAACTATGGAATAAGAGTAGTCCTACTTACAGGATCGGTTAAGGGAAGAGAAAGAAAAGAAACATTATCTAAAAATAGAAAAAGCACGAAGCAGATATTATTATAGGTACCCATGCACTCATTCAGGAAAAGGTGGTTTATGATAAGCTAGCCTTGGTAATCACGGATGAGCAACACCGTTTTGGAGTAAAACAAAGAGAAAGACTGGCGGACAAGGGTGAGGAGCCTCATACCATGGTTATGAGTGCTACGCCTATTCCAAGAACTCTGGCAGTAATACTTTATGGAGACCTTGATATCTCAATTGTTAATGAACTCCCTGCTGACAGGCTTCCTATAAAAAACTGTGTAGTAGATGAGGATTATAGGATGACTGCCTATAGGTTCATTGTAGATGAGGTAAAGAAAGGCCACCAGGCATATATCATTTGTCCGATGATAGAGAAATCTGAAGACAATGATGAGCTTTCAGATGTAATAAGCTACACGGAAGAACTAATATCTTTGACCAGTAATAAGATTAGGGTTAGATGCCTCCATGGCAAGATGAAAAATGAAGAAAAAAATCAAATCATGGATGAATTCGCTGCTTGTAGAATAGATGTGTTAGTATCTACTACAGTTGTAGAAGTTGGCGTGAACGTGCCTAATGCAACCGTTATGATGATTGAAAATGCTGACCGTTTCGGTCTTGCTTCTCTTCATCAGTTAAGAGGCAGAATAGGCAGAGGAGGAGCTCAGTCTTATTGCATTTTTATGTCAGGAAATAATTCAAAAGAGGCCTTAGAAAGGCTTAATATACTAAATACCTCCAACGATGGCTTCAAGATAGCAGAAGAAGATATGAAGCTTAGAGGACCGGGTGATGTATTTGGCATAAGGCAGAGCGGAGAAATGGCATTTAATATCGGAGACATCATAGGTGATGCTGATATTTTAAAACTTACTTCAGAAACTGTAAAATGCATGAGTGACAAAATCAAAAATGAATGTTATGATAGAGGAAGGAAATTTTACTCCAAAGGATTTGGTAATAGAGAAGAAGTTATGACTCTATAGATGATGAGCTAAGATAGGGGAAGTATATGTACACAAACGCAGGACAGGTCTTTGATATTGCAAAGGCTAACTATAGAAGTCTTGTGGGTTTCTGCAATAAGTTAGAGAGCGAAGGCTACTTTATGCAGGCAGAAAAGATTCTCCACAAGACTATTTTTCAAACACTTGATTTATATATACAGTCACTTTTAATCAATATTGCGATATATGGCGGGAAGTTAGGGGATGATGAGGTAAAGTTCATTGTTTCTCTTCCTGACAGTAAACAGTATGATATATCGGATGTTGAGGATATAAGCGGTGAGATAATAAGACAGGCTGAAGCTGTAGTAAAAGCACCTCCGATTATAATGCAGCTTTGCTCCCTTCGTGATAGAGAAAAGAATTCGAATATGTCAAGTGCCTATATGGATATGGTGCTAAATATAATAGTTGCAATGTCGTATTTGAATTCAAACAGAGATGAATATTTACCTCAATTCATAGTTGACTATTATAATTCGGTTCAGGCTTTTATTTTTATTTCGGACAGGGCTGAGAGAATAAATGACAGATATCTCTTCCGTAAGGCATCAGGGAGACATTTCAATGCCGGGAGAGAGCTTTATGGAAAAATGAACCTAGAAAGAATGGCGTAGAGAATAAAGATACTGATGAGGTAGTGCCAATACTTAAAGAAGTAGGTGCAAACGAAGGAACTATCGCAAATGAGGACTTTCCAAAGGTAGCTGTAGTGGAGCCTATTCCGTTTAAGGAAGAAGATAAGAATAGGAGGCTTGATGAACTCGTATCAGAGCTTGAAGCTCTGGTTGGATTAGAAGAAGTTAAGAAAGAGGTTCATTCATTAATAAATCTAATCAATATCAGACAGCTTAGAAAGAAAAAAGGTCTTCCTTCGCCTGATATGTCTTATCATATGGTATTTACGGGCAGTCCCGGTACAGGAAAAACAACTGTTGCAAGACTTATAGCAGGTATATACAAGGAACTGGGAGTCCTTTCAAAAGGAGGTCTTGTAGAGGTTGACCGTTCAGGTTTGGTTGCAGGCTATGTCGGTCAGACTGCCCTTAAGGTAAATGAGGTTGTTACCAAGGCTTTAGGCGGTGTATTGTTCATAGACGAGGCTTATTCTCTTTCTGCACCGGGTGCGGCAAATGACTTCGGTTCTGAAGCAATCGACACTCTTGTTAAGCTTATGGAGGATCATAGGGATGACCTCGTAGTTATAGTTGCAGGATATACAAAGGAGATGGATGTCTTTCTTAAGGCAAATACAGGCCTTATTTCAAGATTTAATAAGTTCATCGAATTTAAGGACTATAATGAGGACGAATTGCTTGCCATTATGTATTCAATGGCTGAAAAGATGGAGATGAAGATTGAAGAGGATGCAATTGATAAATTGCGTAAATATCTTGCTGTAATGGATGAGCAGGGTAAAAGAATATTTGGTAATGCCAGAGGTATAAGAAATCTCTTTGAGAAGATGCTTGTAGGTCAGGCTAACAGATTGTCATATCTGCCTGAACCGACTATCGAAGATTTGTCAGTAATTAAAGCAGAAGATTTTGAGTTATAGAAAAGGTGGGGAGTATGAGAGTTATTGCGGGAATAGCAAGAAGTGTACCTCTTGTTACACCAAAAGGTCTTGAAACAAGACCGACTTCTGACCAAATAAAGGAAACTTTGTTCAATATGCTTCAGGGCTATGTTGAGGGAGCAAATTTCCTTGACCTTTATGCAGGGAGTGGACAGATAGGTGTAGAGGCTTTAAGTCGTGGTGCTGATTTTGCAGCCTTTGTGGAGAAATCAGATGAGGCGGTTAAGTGTATTAAGGCAAATGTTGATAAGACCAAGTTTAATGATAAGGCTATGATACTTAAGCTTGAAGTTTTATCAGGTATAAGAGCGCTTGAACTTGAAAAGAAGCGTTTTGACATTGTTTTTGTAGATCCTCCGTATAATCAGGGATTAGAACAAGGCATCTTGACTGCACTTGTTGGTTCGGCTATACTTGATGATGAGTTTATAATTATAGTTGAGGCTAATAAACATACTGATTTTTTTCGTATGTAGATTATCTTGGCCTTAAAAATTGTAAAAGATAAAATATAAAAAAACAACAGACATTTGTTCTTAAGAAAAAAATAAATTTGGAGAGTAAGTTATGGCAGACAATAAAATAGTTAAGATGATAGACGAGATGTCCGATTTTGTTGACAGTCACAATGCAGGTCCTTTATCAAGGGATAAAATTAAGATTTCTAAGGATGAACTCCTTAATTATATTGACAATTTAAGGCAGACATTGCCAAATGAACTTGAAGAGGCTTATAAGATTACAAAGGCAAAAAACGAAATATTAAAAGCTGCCTCTAACAAGGCTGCCCAAATTGAAGAAGAAGCAAGGAATCAGCTTCAGGAGCTTGTAAAAGAAGATTCCGTTGTTGTTGCTGCAGATAAAGAAGCCGAAAGAATACTTGAACAGGCTGATGAAGATGCAGATGCTATCATTAAAGAGGCTGAAGAGATGGCTGCGCAGATTAAAATAGGTGCGCTTTCTTATGCCGAGGAAATGTTAGGGGCAGTTGAAAAAATGGTGTCTCATAATCTTAAGATGACTATAGAGAGTTCTAATAGTGTGATTGACACCTTGAAGAGCAATTTAGAAATTGTGAAGAACAATAGGGATGAGTTAAATGCTCAGATACTTGAGGCGAGAGAAGTAAATGGCTATAACTCAGATGATGACGATGCAAATGCTGATAGTGAATCTGAAGAGGAAAAATTCACTGTAAAAGTTGAGCCGGGAGACTTTGAAGAAGAGGACTCTGACGATGATGACAGAGCCCATGATGAATATGACGAAGATGATGAGTTTGACGAAGAGGATGAGGAAGAAGAACTCGTAGACCTCAGTGACAGATTCTCGTTTAAGAGAAAAAATAAATAAAACTTTCAGAGGCTTCGTTATAGTTTTGTATACCGTAGTTCTTATATGAAATTTGATTATATAGAGCAGTCATAAACCTTGTTGTATTGAAGGTTTCTATGGCTGCTTTATTTCGTAGTTTATTAGCATCGCCGATTCGGCTTATCAGCTCTACATTGTCGTTGTTTTTTTAACGGCTCTGCCTACCTCATTCAATATGAAAGAGGCTTCGCTTTTTATTGCAAGAGGCCTTATATATGGACAAAAGTCAAAAGGCTTGTTTAATTCAATCAGTTCTTTTGTAATACCACCGATTATATGATATAAAAACCCTGTCGATTCTAGCATAAGTATAATTCTTGGACCAAAGCGCAGCCGCAAAGTCATCGTAGTTAGTGACCTTGCCAAATAAGTTATATATTCTTCCTGCCATATCTTCAGTTACATCGCTGTAACTCATTAAAGTTTGTATTGCAGCATTCTTATCATTCATATAAATAATACTTCCAAGCTTGTAAAATAAGATATCGGAAAAAAATCATTGTTCTTTATATAATTTCCGTTAAGATTAAGTATATCTTTAGTAGAGTCAGGAATATATTTGCTGCTTATTTTTCCGAAGTTGGACCTTAAATCTTCCCTTATAGCTTTCGCAGAAGCAAATAAGGAGTTATTTTCAGGCATGATTTGGGCATCATGAAAGACCTCAGCCCTTTTTATTGCAACCGGTGTAATTGCCGAATTAAGCCTTAGAAGCTTGTTTAGATAGGCTATAGCAAGTATATTGTTAGAAGTCTTAAGTAAATCAGCCTCTTTTTCATGCCCGGTGTTTCTAAGGTAGGCTTCTCTTGCTTCAGGATAGGTTAGTCCCTTTGACATGAGGTTTAACGATGTCGTTATTATGTTCTTTTTCAACAAGGAATTTACTACAGTTTATTAGTTCCTCTATATTCTCATTCTCAGCTCCAAAAGAGAGAAAATCAACTATTCCAAGCTTGTTTGCAAGAGCGGCTGAACCGTCAGCAAAGGTCTCAGCGCTGCCTGTTGATACGGTGACAGGAAGTTCAAATACAGCATCTGCCCCTGATGATAGGGGCAGACTTCGCCCTATAGATACCTATCAATTATGGCAGGTTCACCTCTTTGAACAAAGTTACCGCTCATAAGAATAATTATATAGTCAGCCCCTGTTATTCGCTTTGTCTCTGCGATATGGTAGGCATGACCGTTGTGAAAAGGGTTATATTCTGCGATTATAGCAGCTACTTTACGATTATTTATCATAACTCTCCTAATTATTTGTATCTTTTTACAATCATTCTAATATATTTATATTTTTTTCTCAACTATCCTTGTATGTTTTTTTCATAAAGGGGTTATAATAGAATGTGGGAAAAAAATTATTTTATTCATAGAATTTTTACTATAAAGTGTTTTTTTCCGATTTTAACAATACTAATAATTTTTTTTACATAATCTGAAAGGAGCAAAAAGTCATGTCGTTTATTGACCAAATCAAAGCTAAAAGCAAAAATCATCTAAGAAGGTGATTGTTCTTCCTGAGAGTGAGGATATGAGAACTTTGGAGGCTGCTGATGCTGTACTTAAAGGAAGGGATTGCAGACCTTGTTCTTCTTGGTAAAGAAGAAAAAAATCTTGGAAGATGCTAAAAAAAGGTGGTTTTGACGTTGCAGGTGCTAAAAATAGTTGATCCTGAAAAATAGTGATAAATTGGATGCCTATGTAGCAGCCCTCGTTGAACTTAGAAAAAGCAAGGGTATGACAGAGGAAGAGGCTAGAAAGATTCTTACAACCAGCAATACTTATTTCGGCGTTATGATGATCAAGATGAAGGATGCCGACGGACTGGTTTCAGGTGCCTGCCATTCTACAGCTGATACACTTAGACCTAGTCTTCAGATACTTAAGACAAAGCCTGGCACCAAGCTTGTTTCTTCATTTTTCATAGTAGAAGTTCCTAACTGTGACATGGGAGAGAAGGGAACCTTTGTATTCTCTGACTGTGGTCTTAATCAGAATCCAAATGCGGAAGAACTTGCTGCCATTGCTAAGTCCTCAGCAGAGTCATTCAGGATTCTCGTAGAAGCAGAGCCAAGAGTAGCAATGCTTTCATACTCAACCATGGGTTCAGCAAAAACACGATGATGTAACCAAGGTACAGGAGGCTACTAAGATAGCTAAGGCTGAGAATCCCGGTCTTGCCCTTGATGGTGAATTACAGCTTGATGCAGCCCTTGTTGCTTCAGTTGGCGAGTTTAAGGCTCCGGGCAGTTCTGTAGCAGGCCATGCCAATACACTTATCTTCCCTAACCTTGATGCGGGCAATATCGGATACAAATTAGTTCAGCGTCTTGCTAAGGCTGAGGCTTATGGTCCACTTACACAGGGGAATTGCAGGACCTGTCAATGACCTTTCAAGAGGCTGTTCAGCAAGTGATATAGTTGGTGTAGTTGCAATTACAGCAGTTCAGGCTCAGATGTAATCTTTGGTTATAGCTCATGGCTAACTACCAGAGCAAATAATTAGAAATGAATCGGGATTATAATACATAAACCTGATTTATATATATGATACAGGTGTAAAAGTACTTGACATCTTAATCTAAAAAAACAAAAAAACAAAAAGGGGTATGTTTATGAAAATTTTAGTTATCAATTGTGGAAGCTCATCTCTTAAGTATCAGTTCATTGATATGGATACAGAGGAAGTTATTTCAAAGGGACTCTGTGAGAGAATAGGTATCAACGGCTCTCTTCTTACACATAAGGCCGTAGGAAAAGATGATTTCGTTCTTGAGCACGAAATGCCTAACCATACAGTAGCTGTTAAGCTTGTTATGGATGCACTTACAGACAAGGAGACATGGCGTAATTGCTAATGTTTCAGAGATAGCTGCAATTGGTCACAGAGTACTTCATGCAGGCACTGTTTACAGTGATCCTGTTATTGTAACTGATGATGTTAAGAAGGTTATAAGAGACTGCTTCGACCTTGGACCACTTCACAATCCTGCCAATCTTATGGGTATCGAAGCTTGTGAAGAGGCTATGCCGGGTACTCCTAATGTAGCCGTATTTGATACAGGTTTTGGTATGGTTATGCCTGCTAAGGCTCATATGTATGCAATCCCTTATGAGTACTATGAGAAGTACTCTATCCGCCGTTATGGTTTCCATGGAACAAGCCACAAGTATGTATCTGCTGAGACTATCAGATTTGGCGAGCTTCCTGAGGGACATAGAAAGGTAATAGTTTGCCACCTTGGAAATGGTTCATCAATTTCAGCGTCCATTGACGGAAAGTGTGTAGATACTTCTATGGGACTTACACCGCTTGAAGGTCTTATCATGGGTACAAGATCAGGTGATATTGATCCTGCGGTTATTCAGTTCATAGCAAATCACGAGAATAAGAGTGTAGATGAAATTCTCAACCTCCTCAATAAGAAGTCAGGTGTATTGGGACTTTCAGGAGTATCAAGTGACTTCAGAGACCTTGATAAGGCTGCTGCTGAGGGGTAATGAAAGAGCAAAAACTTGCAAACGATGCTTTTAAGTATAGAGTAATTAAGTATATCGGTGCATACGCCGCTGCGATGAACGGTGTAGATGCCATAGCATTTACCGCTGGAGTAGGCGAGAATAGCTCTACTACCAGAAAAGATATCTGTGAAAACCTTGAGTATCTCGGTATCAAGATTGATGATGCTGCCAATAAGGAAAGAGGTAAGAACATGCTTATTTCTACTCCTGACAGCAAGGTTAAAGTATATGTAATTCCTACAAATGAGGAGCTTGCTATTGCAAAAGATACACTTGCTCTTGTAAAATAATACTTGACAAATCATTTAAATACCTGTACAATAATCAGGTATGAAAATTTATTGTTTATTCGAGGATTGTTATCTCTGTGATAAATCCTTTTTGAATACAATGTATAAAAGTATTGATAAGGGAGGTGTTCACATGTCAATCTGTCCAAAGAATAAGAGCTCTAAGGGTCATAGAGATGCTCGTAGAGCAAACTGGAAGATGAGTGCTCCAGCACTTGTTAAGTGCAGCAACTGCGGAGAGCTTATGGTTCCTCACAGAGTTTGCAAGGCTTGCGGTTCTTACAACAAGAAAGAGATCGTTAAAGTTGAAGCATAAAATTGATTAAACAATATAAGCCACTTCTTAGGAGGTGGCTTTTTTGTTTGACAGGAAATTTCTCAGAAATTCCCTATCAAAAAAAGCTTTCCGAGGGATCGCACTGCGGAGGATATGTAGAATATTGAGAACTTTTAATTGACTTTTTTTATACATTTATCATTACTCTATAAATATACCTAAATATGGCAATAGTTTAAATGCTTTTGATATAGGGATGTACTGTGAAGCTAATCACGCATAAAATAAAAAAAGGAGATATAGATAAAAATGAATAAAACCTGGTGGAAAGAAAGTGTAGTATATCAGATATATCCGAGAAGCTTTTGTGATAGCAATGGTGATGGCATCGGTGACTTAAAGGGAATAACAGAGAAACTTCCTTATCTTAAGGAACTTGGAATAAATGTAATCTGGCTATCGCCTGTTTATCAGTCTCCTAATGATGACAATGGCTATGATATAAGCGATTATGAAGCTATAATGACAGAGTTTGGAACTATGGCGGACTTTGATGAAATGCTTGATAAGGCGCATAGCCTGGGTATTAAAATAGTTATGGATTTGGTGGTTAACCATACTTCTGACGAACATAAGTGGTTTATTGAAAGCCGCAGTTCTAAGGACAATCCAAAGCGTGACTTCTATATATGGAAGGATGGTAAAGATGGCAAGGAGCCAAATAACTGGGGTTCCTGCTTTTCGGGATCTGCCTGGCAGTATGATGAGATTACAGGACAGTATTTTTTGCACCTTTTTTCAAAGAAACAGCCTGATCTCAATTGGGAAAATGAAAAGGTTAGGGAAGAAGTCTATGCTATGATGAATCGTTGGTGTGAAAAAGGGGCATAGATGGTTTCAGGATGGATGTTATTAGCCTTATATCAAAGGATCAAAGCTTCCCTGATGGCCCAACCAATGGAGGCCTTTATGGAAGCTTTGAATCCTGCGTTAATGGACCAAGAGTGCATGAGTATTTGCAGGAAATGAATAAAAAGGTTTTGTCAAAATATGACCTTATGACAGTGGGTGAGTGTGCAGGTGTAACTGTTGAAGAGGCTAAAAAGTATGCAAACTCTGCCGGAACTGAGCTTAGTATGGTGTTTCAGTTTGAACACACAGCGCTTGATAATGGCGAGACTATGAAGTGGTCTACAAAGAGGATTCCATTAGTTCCTCTTAAAGAGAATCTTACTAAATGGCAGAAGGGGCTTAATGGAGTAGCGTGGAATAGCCTTTATTTCTGTAACCATGACCAGCCTAGGATTGTATCAAGACTTGGAAGTGAAAAAGACGAATATAGAGAGCTTTCTGCAAAATGTATAGCTACCTGTCTTCATATGATGCAGGGAACTCCTTATGTGTATCAGGGTGAAGAGCTTGGGATGACCAATACTGTATTTAAGTCAGTAGATGACTTTAGAGACCTAGAATCAATCAATGCTTATCATGAGCTCACTGAAAATGGAATAATCAGCCCTAAGGAACTTTTTCCTAAGCTTTGCCACCAGAGCAGGGATAATGCAAGAACTCCAATGCAGTGGGATGACAGCGAAAATGCGGGCTTTACTACAGGGAAACCTTGGATAAATGTTAACCCTGAATTACAAAAAGATAAATGCTAAGGAACAGCTAACAAGAGAGGATTCTGTATTTAATTATTATAAAAAAAGCTTATTTCATTAAGGAAAGAACATGAAATTATAGTGTATGGCGATTATGATTTAATTCTTCCTGATGATGAGGATCTATTTGTATATTTAAGAAGGCTGAACAATAATACAATCCTGGTGGCTTGTAATTTTTTTCTGAAAAATACAAGGAAATTTGACTATAATGACTTGGGGAATGGTAGAATACTAATTAATAATTATAAAGATATTAACCTAAATGATTTGAAATTAAGGCCATTTGAAGCGTTTGCCATACTTTTTTAGAATAGATACTTAGTTTTGTGTGGTGGGAGGAAGAAGGTTTGGATAATCTGTTATATATTGTAATTGGTTTGTTGTCGATATTGGCTGTTTTACTTCTTTTTTCAAGAAATAAAAATTCTTAGAGAAAAGAAGGAGGCGGAAAGAAAAATTAAAAGATACTTTAAGTGCTCTTGATAATGTCTACAGTGAGATAAATACAACCCAAGAAGAGCTTAATATGAAGTACAGGGAGATAAAAACAGGTGAAGATAAGATAAAAAAACTTGCTTACGAGGATTCTTATACCGGTCTTCCTAATGGGGTTGCATTTATTGAGATGCTTACACATACTCTTGAAACCCTCAGAAAAGAAGAGTATGTCGGCATCATGTATATCGACCTTGATAATTTCAAGCAGATAGATGATATGTGGGGACATACAAACTGTGATGAACTAATACTTGATGTGAGCCACAGACTCAGACAGAATTTAGATGAAAATGATTATTTGGCAAAGATGAGTGGGGACGAATTCATGGTTCTTAGTCAAAAATATCAGAGACCTGGCAGATTTTGATGAGAAACTAAAAAAGAATAGGCAATTCGTTTAGATTCCCTTTCATCACATCATTTGGACAATTGGTTGTAACAACAAGCATAGGTGCGGCAGTTGCACCTAGAGACGGAACTAAGGCGGATCTCCTGATTAAAAATGCCTCAACCGCTCTTACAGAGGCTAAGCATCTTGGTAAAGATAATTATTGTTATTACAATGAGGAAATGACTACCAAAGAAATCGAAAATATGGAACTTCAGTCAAGTCTTACCAATGCTATTAAAAAAATGACAGCTTAATTGTTAAATATGCTCCGGTTTATGAACTTAAAAGTAAAAACCTACGACACTCTTCGTATGAGACTTCTCTGGGACAGAGGAGAGCAGGGCTTATAGCATGCAAGAAAAATTCATCGGTTTTGCTGAAAAAAACAGGTCAGATATTTGCTTTAGGTGAGAATACATTTAAAAAAAGGTTTGTGAAGAAATGAAACCTTTTGCTGATAAAAAGGTAATCCTCCCTCTTTCCAAAAAGGCTGGTGCTTAACTACGAATTTAGAAATAAGCTATATGGCATAGTTGAAGAGAGTGAAATAGATGTAAAGAGACTAATAATTGAAATAGATGAAAATATTTTAATCTCAGACTTGCCTGAGTTTAGCTTTGTTTTTAGAAGAAATGCTTGCAAAAAGGATTTAGTTTTAGAGTTGGAAGATACGGAACAGGCGGAATGTCTATGGAGATACTTAAAAGTTCTGCCGGTATCCCAGATTTCAATTGCTGTAAACAGACTTTTTACAGGAGTATGAAGAGGATGAAGTGATTCAGTATTTGAAGATAGTAACTGATGTAGCTAAAAAGTTAGATAAATCTATATCATTTTCAGGAATTACAGATGAAGCGGCAGATGGTATTGCCGTTGAATGCGGAGGAGAATATGTTGAAGGAGAGTTCTATGGACCTCTTTTAACTGTGAATGAAATCAAATAATTGTGCAATATGCCAAAGTTTGGTCGTTATTTTTTTGGTTATTTTGCCGTTGTAATTGTGAGAAATTTATTTTATAATTTGAATTGTTTATTTGATTCGACAAATTGGGGGAAAGCAGGGGAAACTTGAATTACAATGAATTTGTCGAAGCAGTTAGAGAAGGACTGCAGAAAAAAACTTGGATCTTCTTATGAGGTAGTGCTTAAGAAGGTTGCAAAGAATAATGATGTGTGCCGTTATGGGCTGTCATTGTTTGAAAAAGAGGTTAAAAGCAACAAAAAGGTATCAAGAATTGTTTATTTGGAAGATTTTTTTATAGAGAATACTGTGAAAAATCAGGCTTATAATTTAATTTCAATACAGAATGAACTTTACGATATTTTTTTATGGATTTTTGGACCTCCTAAGTTCAACGAGAAAGATTATACTGATCTTGATAAAGTAAAGGATAAGATAATCTTTGAACTGGTTAATTATGATATGAACAAGGGAAGACTCAGTGAGAGGCCTTATATCAAGGTAATGGACTTAGCTGTTATCTTTGCTTTTGTTGCAACTGATCTGGGGCAAGACTTTGGAGTGGTTCACATTACCAATGAGATGGCAGAGCAGTTTGGCTTAAGTCAAGATGAACTATGGGAAATAGCAAAAAAGAATACTCCGAAGCTTTTTGGTTGCTGACGTGGTTCCTATGTCAAGCTTCATTCCTGTTAAGGATATTGAAGAGGGCATCGAAGAAATGTACATAGTATGCAACAAGCGAAAGAGCTGTGGAGCAGGTGTAATCTTGTATGATGAAATCTTGGACAATATATCTTCTGATTTAGAATCTGATTTATACATCCTCCCAAGTTCCATACATGAGACTATTATTATCAAGGCTACTAAAGACAAGGAAGTGGCGATTTTGCAGGATATGGTTCAAAATATAAATAGAACTGTGGTTTCTGACGAAGATGTACTTTCAGACAAGGTATATTGTTACTATAGAAACAGTAAGAAACTTGAAATTGCATAAGATTGAAAGGGTACAGGATGTCCTGTACTCTTTTTTTAGTAAATTTCTCGAAAAGCCGTATTTCATAAAAAAATTAACGGTTTTGTATTAATTGTATATTTTTTTGTTCAAATTGACAATAAGTAGCTGGTTTAATGCTCTTTATCCAAAGAAAAAAATAAAAAGTTAATATATTATTGGTAAAATTTCAGCATAATACTTGAAAAAAATCCATATAAAAATTGTACAATGTCTATATGTACTAAATCCGAGTTTCAGGCTACATAAGTTTGTGGCAGATTGGAGAAGATTATGGACATTTTTAAGTATGAAAGAATTAGAAACGTAGCTCTACTTGGCCATGGCAGCTGCGGAAAAACTACACTTGCAGAGGCCATGGCGTATGTAACGGGTGTAATTACAAGACAGGGGAAAATCGAAGACGGCTCTACAATCAGTGATTACGACAAAGAGGAGCAGAAGAGGACATTTTCTATCCATACTTCTGTTATTCCTATTGTAAGTGATGAGACTAAGATTAATATTTTAGATACTCCGGGATATTTTGATTTCGTTGGTGAAGCAGAACAGGCTGCCAGTGCTGCTGACGCAGCTATTATTGTTATTTCTGCTAAAGCAGGAGTTCAGGTGGGTACTGAAAAAGCTTGGAATCTTTGTGAAAAATATAAACTTCCAAGAATGTTCTTTGTAACTGATATGGATGATGATAATGCGAGTTATAGAAAGGTAGTGGAGACATTACAGGAACTTTACGGAACCAGAGTTGCTCCTTTCCAGCTACCTATTCGTGAAAATGAAAAGTTCGTTGGTTTTGTAAATGTGGTAAAAATGGCAGGTCGTAGATTTAACAACGACGGCACTTATATAGAATCAGATATCCCTGACTATTCTATGGAATATTTACAGACTTATAGAGATGCTCTCTTAGAGGCAGTTGCTGAGACAGGCGATGACATGATGGATAAGTTCTTTAATGGGGAAGAATTTACTCAGGCTGAGATGTCTACTGCACTTAGAAAGAGCGTTGGAGATACTAGTCTTGTGCCTGTACTTATGGGTTCAGGCCTTGAGGCTAAGGGAGTAAGAAACCTTATCGACCAGATAGTTAACTACTTTCCTTCACCAAACAAGACAATTATTACAGGTATCAATCAGAAGACAGGCAACAGCTTCCACGCTGATTATGATGAGAATAAAGAAATGACAGCTAAGGTATTTAAGACAATAGCTGATCCGTTCATCGGTAAATTCTCTCTTATTAAGATTTGCTCAGGTGTACTTAAAGCAGATTCCACCATTTACAATGTTGCAAAAGATACAGAAGAAAAGATATCAAGGCTTTATGTGCTTAGAGGAAAAAGAACAGATAGAGGTCAAAGAACTTCATGCAGGTGATATCGGTGCAATAGGCAAGCTTGATATAGCTACCGGTGACAGTATTGCCACCAAGGCAGTACCTGTAGTGTATGATAAGCCAACCTTCTCCGTTCCATATACTTATATGAGATATGTAACCAAGAATAAAGGTGATGATGATAAGATTGCCAGTGCATTATCTAAGATTGTAGATGAAGATCCAACTATTAAACTTGTAAATGACAGTGCTAACCGTCAGGCACTTATATATGGTCTTGGAGATCAGCAGCTTGAGGTAGTTGTTAGTAAGCTTGCAAACAGATATAAGGTTGATATCGAGCTTCTTAAGCCTCGTATTCCGTATAAGGAGACCATTAAGAAGAAGGTTTCAGTTCAGAACAAGTATAAGAAGCAGACAGGTGGACATGGTCAGTACGGAGATGTACATATTACCTTTGAGCCATCAGATGACCTTGAAAAACAGTATATTTTTGAAGAAACAGTATTTGGTGGTGCTATTCCAAAGAACTTCTTCCCTGCTATTGAAAAGGGTATAGCTGAGTGTGTGGCTAAGGGGCCTCTTGCAGGATATCCTGTAGTTGGACTTAAGGCGACTCTTACAGATGGTTCTTATCATCCTGTAGATTCTTCTGAAATGGCATTTAAGACTGCTGCAATTCAGGCATTTAAGGACGGATTTATGCAGGCTATGCCTATACTTTTAGAGCCTATTGTAACTCTTAGAGTGGTTGTTCCTGATGAGTTTACAGGAGATGTAATGGGCGATCTCAACAAGAGAAGAGGAAGAGTAAGTGGAATGAATACTCTTTATGATGGAAGAACGGAAATACTTGATGATATTCCTCAAGCAAGTCTTATGGGATATTCTACAGACCTTAGATCTATGACTGGAGGAATAGGGGAGTATTCCTATGAATTCAGCCACTATGAGGCAGCTCCTGCAGATGTTCAGGCTAAGGTAGTTGAAGAAAATGCTGCAACTGCTAAAGAGGAATAATGTTTGGTCTGGAGTATAATTAGAACCTAAACAATATAACAAAACCGGTCAAGATAACATAGTATCTTGACCGGTTTTATTTTAAATTTATTACATATTATGATTAGAACTGTAAAAGCTAATATAATACCTGAATTTAAGTTAGGCTTTCTTCATTCCGATTTTGATATGCTTAGAGCTTTCAAAGAAAACCTCTCTGATTTTTTTTGTTTTTTTAATCTCATTTCCAATAAATACCACCTTATCAGAAATTTCGTCAGTACCGACCTCTACCTGATAGCGGGAGTCTGCGACATCGAATCTAAGGTTAAGTCCCTTTATATCAAAGCTGCCCTTAGCCCTAAAGACATTACCATAGTGGCCTCTGATAAGATTTTCAAGAAAGATGATAAATCTTTCAACTGATCTGATAGAAATATCATTTAGAGAAAAAGCTGTCTGGCATTTCTTCAGGATCTTCTTTAACAGGAATTTCTATAGCACCGTCAAGATATTTAAGAAGAAGACTATCCCAGAAGGAGTCAGGCAAGGTAGAGTAGTGGTCGGTAATTATCTTACAGTTATGGTTTATTTCACTTACTTCAAGATTTAACTTATCTTTCTCTTCATTAGCTAAATTCTCGGTTTTTTTGAAAAATACAAGAGTATCAGCAAATTCTATCTGATCTTTATATATTTCAGGGAAATTCATTCTTATAGCGTTCAATACTTAAGGCATCTACAATAGATATAGGAGCCATAAGCCTGATATGTTCATATTCTATCTGAGAAAGATTGGCTATAAGATTGCTAAGCATAGCAACTCCTGTAGGCTCAATAACAAGATAATCAGGATTGACAGTGTTTGCTATAGTAAGTATGGAAGCCGCAAAGTCACCCTTTACAGAGCAACAGATACAGCCCTCAGTTAGTTCCCAAATATTTACATTTGTAGACTCTTTTAGGATATCTCCGTCTACACCGGAGGTTCCGTACTCGTTTTTCAAAAAAATAGCAATCTCTTTTTTTAGTCCGCTTCGCCAGTTCTTTTTATAAATGTAGTTTTGCCTGCACCTAAAAAAATCCTGATACTATAAGTATTTTTCATAAATTTCCTCAAATCTTAGATACCTGTACAGAGAAATACTCTATACAGGTATCTATTAGTTATTTTATAGCTATATTTATAGCGTTAATTGATACAAGTGTCAATATCTATAACACCAACATCATTTAACCAAGTAGCAATCGCTACCGCAATCAGACTTTATCTTAGTCCTGAATCTTAATTACAGGCTTAATAAGATCAGCAGGCTTATCCCTCATAAGGAAGAGAGCCTCTTCAATATGATCCCAGCCCTCAAATACGTGGGTTGAAAGAGGAGAAAGGTCAAGCTTTCCTGCTGAAACAAGTGCAGATAGCTTCTCCATACGAAGTCTGCCACCAGGCATAAGACCACCATTAATAAGCTTATGTCCCATACCTACACCCCATTCAACACGAGGAATATCAATATTTTCACCGGATCCGAGGTAGTTAACATTACCAATTCTTCCACCTGGCTTTAAGCATTTAACAGCAGGAGAGAAGGTCTCAACGCCGCCGCCTGCGATGATTATCTTGTCTACGCCCTTGCCATCAGTCAGTTTAAGTACCTGCTCATCGATGGTGCCATTCTTATAGCTGATAAAGTCTGTAGCACCATAGCCCTTTGCTGCATCAACACATACCTGTCTTGTACCAACAGCAATGATTCTTGAAGCACCACGAAGGTTTGCACCTGCAACTGACATAAGACCTACAGGACCGATACCAATAACAAGAACAGTATCACCATACTGAACATCTGCAAGCTCAGCTCCATGGAAGCCTGTAGGTACCATATCTGAGAGCATACAAGCATCAACTGTATTTATGTTGCTAGGAAGATGAGCAAGGTTTCCATCTGCATCATTTACATGGAAAAAAACTCTGAGAATACACCATCCTTAAAGTTTGAGAACTTCCAGCCTGCAAGCATACCGCCAGAGTGCATTGAGAAGCCCGCCTGAGCCTCAAGTGAGTTCCAGTCAGGTGTAATAGCAGGTACGAGAACTCTGTCGCCAGGCTTGAAATCTTTAACTAATTCACCGACCTCAACAACCTCAGCACAGCCCTCATGTCCCTAAGATCATATTATGTCTTTCTCCGATAGCACCCTCCCAAAGTGTGTGTACATCAGAAGTACAGATTGCAAGTGCAAGTGGTTTACAGATGGCATCAAGAGGACCGCATTTAGGTCTCTCTTTCTCAATCCAGCCTGACTCTCCGATTTTTAACATTGCGTAACCCTTCATCATAGTTCTCCTTTCAAATTGTATTTATTTAATATAAGTTATGATGTGGGTGTCAAAAGTATTTGACACCCAGTGATACAGGATTGCTACAGCACAGCTTTAGCAATCCTGCAAAAATATTCGTAATCAGCTCATTTTTTACAAAAAATGGCTGCTTACTCATATTTTTTGCGTGTCAAAAGTTAATAAATTCTCTTGCAAGCAAGCTTGCATCGAATTTCTATACTTTTGACACTTGTATCATAAGTTATGTGAATATTATAACAGTTTGTTAAAAAAATATCAATAAAAAAATTTTGAAAAAAACTTATAGTATTTTTTTGCAAAATTATTCAATCTAATAGGATAATGTAATAAGTCGGGTTTTCGACACTTTAAAAACTACATAAAACTCTATAAACCGCAGAAATGCGGTATTTTTTTAGTCAAATTTCTTAAATTTATTCGTTGTATGGTGTTGTATTCTTATTAAAAAGTATGATATAATAGATGCATGAAACTATGGTATGATAAAAAAATCCAAGGATCCAACCTACTTTATACAGCTTGGTATCCGTAACGGAAAGAAAACAACAACAAAAAATGTAGCACGTATTGGAAAGCATTCTGAGCTTCTAAAGATTACCGACGACCCACTTGCATACGCAAAGGACGAGGTTAATAAATATAATGAGGTTTATAGAAAGGAAAACAAGGTATCTTTAGAGATTAAGGTTGATTTTGCTGAAAAAATAAAGTCTTCAAGCTCAACCTGTTCGCAGAGCACCCTTTTAAATATTGGCTACCTTTTCCTTCAAAAGTTTTATAAGGATCTTGAGATTGCATCTTTTTTTGAAACGGTTACTGCTGATATGAAAAACGAGTTTGACCCAAACCTGGTTAACCGCTTTCTTACCTGCTCACGCATTCTTGAGCCTGATTCAAAACTCGGAACACATCAGAACCTTAGCAGGTATTATGAAAAGCCTGATTTTGACTATGTGCATATTCTTCGCACCATGGATATTTTAGAGGAGCATTATGATGAGTATATCAGCCATCTTTATGAAAAAAGCTGTAAGATTGTGAAAAGGGATACATCGGTCTGCTTCTATGACTGCTCAAACTATTACTTTGAAACCGAAACTGATGATGAGGATTATGTAGACGAGGTAACCGGTGAGTTTATAAAGGGGCTTAGAAAAATATGGCCCAAGCAAAAGAACACCGCCCTAATCCTATTGCGCAGATGGGTCTGTTTATGGATAGAGACGGAATCCCTTTGTCCATGTGTATTACATCAGGTTCTGACAATGAGCAGACTACAGCTATACCACTTGAAACCAAACTGACAAAGATGTTTAAGGGTAAAAAATTCATTTACTGCGCAGACGCAGGACTTGGTTCGTTGAACATACGCAGCTTTAATTCTATGGGTGGAAGGGCTTTTATTGTAACCCAGTCAATTAAAAAAAGCTGTCTGAACAGCTAAGCAGGCCGTATTTAGCGACTGTGATTACCGCCTGCTGTCAACTGATAAGCCAGCAAGCATAAACTCTATGAAGAGCTTTGACAGGTTTGATGAAAAAAATATAAGCCTGTATAACGACAGAATATATAAGATTATTCCTGCTGATAAAGCTTTTTGATTTGGGGGCTTTATGAGGAAAAAGGTATGTAAAAAAACGGTGCAGTTAAGAAAGTGAAATCAAAAAGCGGTAATTCCTCAAAAATATTATCGTTTCATTTTCAAGAAAAAAATGATGGAATATCAGAGAAATATAAGGAACCGTCAGATTGAACGTGCAAAAAAACTTCTAAAAAAATATTGACCCCGAAACCTATAAGAAAGGTCCAATGATGTAACACGCTTTATTAAGCGTATATCAAGGTCAAAAATCAGGGGAAAAATGTTACTGATACATATGTACTTGACCAGTCAGTTATTGATGAGGAAGAAAAAAATTTGACGGCTTCTACGCTGTTGCAACAAACCTGGAGGATTCAGCAAAAGACGTACTGGCAGTAAGCGAAAACCGCTATAAGATTGAAGACTGTTTCCGTGTAATGAAAAACAAATTTATCTGCACGCCCTGTTTTTCCATCAGAAACGAAACAGAATAATTGCACATTTTATGATTTGTTACACAGCCTTGCTAATCTACCGTCTTCTTGAGAAGAAGCTTGATAATTATGGCACACATTTTACAATAGAGAACACAATAGAAACGCTAAAAAAATATGAATGTGGCTAATCTGGAAGATATGTGCTATATGTCAACCTACACAAGCTCAGATTTGTGTACTGCTCTAAATGCCATTACCGGCCTTGGATTAGATAAAAAAATACTATGAACCAAAAAGAATTAAATAAAAAAATTAGAAATATTTTTGAAGTAGCATTTCCATACAACGTTTTTTTAGTTATAGAAAGTGGCGTAAACCCAGTAGATACAAGGGTTACCGCCACTTTATTCTTTTTAAAGTGTCGAAAAATGGGATTATAACAGTTTGTTAAAAAAATATCAATAAAAAAATTTTTGAAAAAAACTTATAGTATTTTTTTGCAAAATTATTCAATCTAATAGGATAATGTAATAAGTGTTTAATTAATAGAAATATTTTTGTAGAATATCTGCGGATAATATCTTTATACAGTCTTAAAAAAAGTAAAAATAGTATAGTGACAGGATATTGACCTTTATGAGCAATTTGAATTAAAAATGGTGTAGGTGAGAAAGAAAACTGTTTTGCTATGAGTTAGTAAAAATCGGAATGAGCATACTTTATACTTTTTGACACTTGTATCTTAAATATAATGAGTTGATTGGAGTAAATATAAAAATGAGAAACAATATTGAGGATATTACAAAATTTATCTTCATAAAGGATGAACCGGAGAAAGCTGATATAATCTTCATTCCGGGTTCATCTAACTGGGTTCTTGCTGAAACTGCAGCAAGGCTGTATAAAGAGGGCAAGGCAGGTAAGATTATGCCTTCAGGTATGTATTTTTTTATCAGTTTGGCAGATTTATGAATGAAAGGGTAACTGATGAGAGATATAAGGGTGTTTACAGGACAGAGGCAGAGTTCTTAGCATCAGTTCTTATAAAAAACGGCGTGCCTGGGGAAGATGTGATTAAGGAAGAAAGGGCTACAAATACTTATGAGAACGCTATCTTTTCAAAGGAGCTATTACTTGAAATGGGGCTTGATATCAAATCAGCAATAATTTGCCCACAAGCCTTTCATGCAAGGAGGGCGCTTATGACCTACTCGCATTTATTTCCTGATACTAAGCTATATGTAGTCCCCACCAACACTCAAAAACATAACCTCAGATAACTGGTACAATACAGAAAGGGGAAGACAGGTAGTACTCGGAGAGCTTAGAAAATGTGGTGAATATTTCGAAAATTACATAAAAGATATAAGCTTATCACAATCAGAGTGATGTTCAGTGTTCTTTAATGAGAACATAGGTATTTTGCTCAAATTTCAGTTGCAATAATTGTCTTGATTAGATAAGATAGTATTAAGTGGGTAATTGCAATAGCAGGTAACAATAAGTATTTTTACAAGATAGTTAAATGATATTTCCAGAGTATAATAGACTGGCAAACGGATTATTTATCATTATACAAAAGAGTAAAGTACGTGTTTTAAGGTTACTAAGATAATAATAGGAGGTACTGATGGTTACAGGTAGTAAGTTTAAGTTCTCTGAAGAGTACAAGATTAAAAGTGAGCTGACCATATCTACAAAGCTTGGTTTATCAGATGCTCCGCTTACTTACTTCAGGCTGGGTAGGGGAACTGATATAAGCAAGGAAAGTTATGACTGTCCTGTACTTTACATTGGTACAGACGGCAGTGGAAGATTTCATCTTAATGATAATGATGAAGTAAAAATGTCCGGAAATGATATACTTTATGTAGCACCTAAAACCTTATGCGGTATGTCTGCAGGAACCGAGGGCGGACTTGCATATATAGAGATTTTTATTAGAAAAGGAGATTAATATGAATAGTGCATTAAAGGCGGGAGAAGTAACCAAATTAAAGAACTTACTTGACTACGAGAAGGGAAGCATCACAAATCTTGACCTCATCGGACAGGACAATCTTAAGTTTATGATAATGGCTTTTGATGAAGGCTGCTACCTCTCAGAACACCGTGCTCCGGGCGAGGCTATAGTGTTTGCCCTTGAAGGAAAGGGAATAATAAACTACGAGGGTACTGACTATGAGGTAAATGAAGGCGATAACTTCAAATTTGATAAAAAAATGCCCTTCACAGTGTAAAAAGCAGTCGGAAGATTCAAGATGGCACTTTTGCTTGTAAAATAATGGTTTATTAGCAGGCGACAGTTTCCTTATGGAGGCTGTCGTTTTTTTTTATGTTATATGAAATTCCTCTGGAATCTCTTGTGACAAAAAAACTCTGTGCAGGATTTTTTTCTTGTATAAATTTACAGTATATATTTTCTATATACAGATTCGCTAATCTACTTAAAGTAGGCATTTATGTTAATTGAAAAAAACAAAGAAGTATAGTGGTTAGTGTGGATTTTTAAGTTGTGTTTAGAGTATAATTAAGGAAGTATTTTATGAGTTGCTAATAGGAGATATATATATGGATAATAATTATTTGTTATATCATGGAAGCAATGTTATAGTTGTAAATCCAAGAATATTAATTAATAGTCATTATAAGGATTTTTGGCTATGGGTTTTTATTGTACCAATATAGAAAAAAACAAGCAAAGAGGTGGGCAATAACAAAAACCTGGTAAGTCGTACATTAATAAGTATCTTTATCAGGAAAAATTCCAGCTTAGAATCACTTGTATTTGAGACTATGACTGAAGAATGGCTGGAATTTGTTGTAAACTGCCGCCTAGGTAAGGAACATAAATTTGATATTGTAGAAGGACCGATGGCAGACGATCGGATTTGGGACTATGTAGAAGATTATATTGCTGAAAAATATATCAAAAGCAGCATTTTGGGGAACTTGTTAAATTTAAGTATCCAACCCATCAAATAGTATTTTCTACTGAAGAAGCACTTAAAACTCTTAAGTTTGAAGGGAGTGAGCAACTATGACGAATATATATTTTTCCTGATGAAGAAATAACAAGAGATGATGTTAAATTTATCTGTTATATGATAGAGCGTGTGGCAAGAAGGCTGCACCAAAAAAATAGTTATGTGGTGAATAAACTGGGAAAGGAAAACCTGAACCATCTTATAAGTGTAGCTAATGTATTGCACTGCAAAAATCCTCTTGATGTTGAAGATGAATGGATTGATGAGTACCAATTAGAAGAAGGTAACCTGGATATAACTGATGTTGATTATGATTTGGTAGATACTATACCTACAGCTCTTCAGATAGGAAAGGTATACGAAAGACTTATTCACGATACTGCTATGTCTAATGAAACAGAAGTAGAGGGAATTATTCGGGTATACAATGACAAAATTTGTGACAAGATAGATAATTATAACTGTAGTGCATACTATGAACCCTCTTATGTAATTGCAAGGGCGTATTATCAGGGTGGGTTTTAAGAGGAATATTTGAATAAATTATAATGTAAGGGACAGATAAATGACAGATGTAGAACAGAGAGAAGCAGAAGCAGTTTGTAAACAAGTGGAATAATAGGGAAATGAAGATAGAAGATGCCCGTTCATACTGGCTGGATTTTCTTGAAATGTTATGGGAATAACACATCCAACTGACTATATGAAATTTTGAAAAAGGTTGTAGTAGATGGTAATACCAAAAATTGATGTTTATATTCCTGAAACCAAAGTTCTTATAGAACAAAAAGTTTTGGAATAGGACTGGATAAAAATTACATAATTCAGGCGGTATTGAACTCACTCCCTTATGAACAGGCCAAAAGATATAATGATAATCTTCCATACGAAGAAAAAGCCTGCTGGATTATTATATCAAATTTTTGCTGAAATTTGGATCTATGACTGAATGTGCAAGTACCTCAAACCTAATAAGATAATGCTGGTTGAGCTTCAGGGAAAATATCCGATGCTGGATTTTATGGTAAAGAAAGAAGTAAAAACAACTCTCAAGATGAAATGGAAATTTCCTTAAAAGCAGGAGATATTGTTGGACTGTTATATAATGCTTTTATGAAACAATATAAGAATCCGGAAAATCCGGAAACCTTAAAAAGCCTGAATGTACTCTGTGTAAGACTTGTATTCTGCCTTTATGCTGAAGATGCAGGCATATTTGGAAGAAGAAATATGTTCTATGATTATCTTGCAAACTATGATACCCACTCATTTAAGAAAATGCCCTAATTGACCTGTTTGAAAAAGTGCTTGATCAAAGGGTAGAAGATAGATCCTCACCTCATACCTGAACTGGCGAATTTCCTTACGTAAATGGTGGTCTTTGCCAATGAAAAATATTGGAAATACCAATGTTTACTGATGAAATAAGAGAATTTGCTATTGGAAAGGGCAAGTGAAGAATTTGATTGGTCTGCTATAAGCCTACAATATTTGAGCTGTGTTCGAATCTACCTTAAATCCTGAAACAAGAAGAACTGGCGGTATGCACTATACCTCTATTGAGAATATCCATAAGGTAATAGACCCACTTTTTCTTAGATGAATTAAAGAAAGAACTTGATGAGATAAAAAGAATATACTGTAATTAAAAACAAGAGTTCGATTGTTAAAAGATTATCAGGATAAGCTCGCATCTCTTTAAATTCTTAGATCCTGCAGCGGGAAGTGAAATTTCTTACAGAAACTTACATTTCTATTCGCTGTCTTGAAAATGAGGTAATCCGCACTCTTCAAAGTGGATCAGATGATGATAGAGAGGCAGTAAATCCTATCAAAGTCTCAATTAGTCAGTTTTATGGAATAGAAATTAATGATTTTGCGTTGTAACAGTTGCAAAGACAGCCCTATGGATAGCAGAGTCAGATGATGAAAGAGACAGAAAAACATATGCTTATAAATCTTGACTTTCTTCCACTTAAGACAAATGCTAACATTAGTGAGGCAAACGCACTCAGGAATTGATTGGAAATGATGTTATACCTGCAGAAGAGCTTAATTATATAATGGGTAATCCGCTGTTTGTAGGATGGAATATAAAGATGAATACGAACCAAAAGGAAGAAGTTAAAGAAGTATTTGAAGAAGTCAAAGGTGTAGGAGAATTTGACTATGTTTTGTGCTTAGGTATAAATTAGCTATGAGTACATTAAAGATATGCAAAATTAATGTTGCTTTTGTATCTACAAATCAGTATATGTCAAGGTGAACAGGTTACAACTTTTTGGAAGAGTTTATATGATAGATTTAAAGTTATGACAAATTTTGCATACAACAACTTTTGAATGGGATAGTGAAGCTAATGCAAAAGCTAAGGTCTCATTGCATAATTGTTGGTTTTTCGACATGAGAATACTGATAAAAGAGAAATTATATGCACCTAATGGGAGATTAGACTTGTTAATAATATTACTCCCGTACTTAACAGATGGAAATAATCGTTTTTATAGCAGATATCTCAAACCAATATGTAATGTATCCCAAATGACGGTTTGGAAGTATGCCCGGCGATGGTGGTGGTTTTGTGATGACGCCTGAGGAAAAACAGAGCTTATATGAGCCTATCGCAGCAAAATGGATACATAAATATCGTTGCTGCAACTGAATTTCTTAATAACAAAGATAGATATTGTTTGTGGCTATTAAATGCGAACCCGTCAGAAATTTCAGTTGTCCTACAGTGAAAAGAAGGATTGAGAAAGTGTGTAAGGATTTTAGAGCGTCGAGCAGCGGCAGGAACAAAAATTTGCAGAAACACCGACAGTGTTTTTGCCAAATTGCACAGCCATCCACACAGAATATATAATTGTGCCTAAAACCTCATCAGGTAGGAGAAGATAGTTTGCCTAGGTTTTTATACACCCGATGTAATTGCTCAGTGATTTAGTGTCTCTTATTCCAGAGGCAACATTATACGAATTTGGAGTGCTTATGTCAATATCTCATAGATGCTTGGATGCGATCTAGTTGCAGGTAGACTCAAAAAGTGACTATAGATATTCAAAAGACATCGTCTACAACAACTTTCCTTGGCCTGAACCATCTGATGAACAAAAGAGAAAAATCGAACAGACAGCACAAGGTATATTGGATGCAAGGAAACTTTATCCTAATAGCAGCCTTGCAGATTTATATGATCCTCTTCTAATGCCGGCTGAACTACGAAAAGCACATAGGGAGAACGATAGAGCTGTGATGAAGGCTTATGGATTTGATATTAAGATGTCTGAAGTTGACTGTGTAGCCGAACTTATGAAAATGTATCAGAAACCGGTGGAGAAACAAAATAACAAGGTATGAATAGTTGTTTAACTACTGTAACCCAGAATATTTAGAACAAACAAAGATAGATGTGAAATTGTAATTTTTTGTTGACACCATATATGACACCACTATATAATATTGTTAGGAGTTATTAATGTCCAAATGGGAGAAAACTTTTAAAAAGCTAATTTCTTTGTCAAGACATAGAGGTTTAATGAATTACGTAAAATTTTAGAGTACTATGGTTATGTTATGAATGCGCCAAAAAGCGAAGCAGCCACTATACTTTTCGTAAATCAGGAAAGAACCCGATTACGATTCCCTAAGATGAACCAATAAAGAGGTATACGTTGAAATGGTACGTGATATAGTTGAGAGGAAATGTTATGATGAAAAACACTGATCATTATTGGATCTTCCATACAAGCTAGAAATCGTTCCGGGATAAGGATGAAGGTGGATAGGCGGCAAGATATCCGGAGCTTCCGGCTGTATAACAGCGGTGGTACACTTGAATCAGTTGTTAAGAATGCAGGTGATGCAAAAACAGAATGGATTGCTGCAGCATTAGAAGAAGGATCACCATTCCTGAACCTACTTCCTATGATGATTATTCGGGCAATTTAAGTTAAGATTGCCAAAAGAGCCTGCATAAATTATTGGCTGACCAATCCAAAGAAGAAGGGAGTAAGCATGAACCAGTACTGCGTTTACTTACTTTCAATGAATAATCTTCCAACC